>Ga0268264_10000005_pt1 | contig 934972 bp, 867 predicted proteins | sample KBSSwiS32_FD_190357 | JGI IMG/M metagenome (GOLD analysis project Ga0268264, IMG submission 190357) | Switchgrass rhizosphere microbial communities from Kellogg Biological Station, Michigan, USA - KBS Switchgrass S3-2 (SPAdes) (version 2) | ecosystem: Host-associated > Plants > Roots >... | reverse complement strand
CACTGCCGCCGTCCGCGCCTTGGGCAGCACGACCATCAGGCCAGGGTCTCTTCGGCGACACCAGCAGAAAACCGGCCGCCAATAACCGCCACGGCTTGACACTTAATCTCATCGGAGGTCTAGAGAAACGAGAGTGCTCACATCTTGTCTCTCGGGAATCGTCGTCATGATCCCCCGATGGCCGGCTCAGCTGCCGGCGGCGTCAACCTTAGGGAGGTCGTGCAGTGAGCTGGTTCCGAGGTTTGCCTCGAGCATGTCGAGAAGGGTTGAGAGTTGGCTGTTCAGGGCAGCGAGTTCGGCCTCACCGACCGCTGCTCGGATTAGACGGGCTTCGTATGCGGTGCGCGCAGAAGTGGCCACTTGCCAGAGTTCATATCCTTTTGTTGTTGCTTTGACCGGTCTACTCCTGGCGTCTGCGACGCCACCGTTGGTTTCGATGAGGCCGGCTTCGGTCAACCGTTTGATTCGGGTGCTCACTGTGCCGGATGTCAGTTCGAGGGCCACGGCGAGTTCGGTTGGCGTACAGCAGTTCTGGCCGCGGATTATCACCGCCAACGCGGTCCAGTCAGCCCTGCTGATGTGATGACTCGCCGCAATCTGATCAAGGAGTCGATCGAATAGTCGCGACAGCCGTCCTATCCGCTGCCGTAGTTCCTCGACAGCCTGGTCCCCAGAGGGCGTCTGGGCCATCCACGTGTCGATGCCCCGAGAAACTGAGTCCACGTTGCACCTTTCATTGTCTTGAGTCTCAAGGTAACTTTGTCTTGAGTCTCAAGGCAATCATAGGAGGTCGTCATGTCGAAGGTGTGGTTTATAACAGGAGCCAGCACTGGTTTCGGCCGCTCCATCGCCGCCGCAGCCTCCGAGCGCGGTCACATCGTGGTAGCCACAGCGCGCGACCGCGACCACGTCGCCGAATTCGAACACCACGATCGGCTAGACGTCACTGATGCCGAGCAGGTCGAACAGGCCGTGACCCGGACTGTCGACCAGCATGGCCGCATCGACGTCGTCGTCAACAACGCCGGCCACGGATTGGTAGGTGTCACCGAAGAAGTCACCGACGACGAGCTGCGCACACTGTTGGAGACCAACTTGTTGGGCGCGTGGCGAGTGACGCGTTCGGTGTTGCCGCATTTCCGCCGGCAGCGCAGCGGGCACTTCGTGCAGATGTCGTCAGTTGGTGGGGTCGTGGGTAACCCCGGCCACGCCGCCTACGCCAGTTCGAAGTTCGCGCTCGAAGGCATGTCGGAGGCTTTAGCAGGTGAGGTAGCAGGCTTTGGAATTCGAGTCACCATTGTCGAACCCGGCCCGTTCCGTACTGACTTCGCCGGCCGGTCCCTCAAGGCGACCGACCCACATCCTGCGTACGTCGGCACCCCCGGCGGCGACCTCCGCGCGGGGTTCGGCAAGCAGGACGGCAGACAGCCGAACGACCCAGCCCTGGCAGCCGACGCAATCATTGCCGCCGTCGAAGCCCCTGAGCCGCCGCTACGACTCCCCCTCGGACCCGAAGCCGTCGCGCGCATCCGCGCCAAACTCCAGAATCAGCTCGCGTCGATTGACCAATGGGAATCTGCCGCAACCAACACTCGGGCTCGTTGACAGTCGTCCGCCGACTGGTTCAACCGATCCGAACAGAAAGCCTCCCAAATCGGACGTGGTCAGGAGGGACGCTTTGCCTGGAACGGGTTATACGAACGTCCTTTGTCTCGTCTGTAGAGATTCGAGGTCGTGTCAGCTCCGGTCTCGGACGAAGCAGTCTTGGTCACCCCGAATGGGCGTGACGTGCAACATTTGCATCGTGTAGGCGCAGAGCCGGTCGTCATCGTGGACCTCGGTCTTAACGGTGATGAGCGATTTGCCCAGTTTGATCGGGGTTGCGGTAGCTGTTGCCGCCCCGCGCACAGGTCGAAGAAAGTATGTGGTCGACTCGGCTGTGCTCCACACGTTCCCCTCATCGACATTGAGCGCAGCGCAGACAGCAGATGCCAGATCGCACACGCTCATGATCGCGCCGCCGTGCAGCCCTCCACCCAGCGTCGACAGCTCGGGCTTTCCAGCGAGATAGGCCTGAACCCTGGTGGGGGTCAGCTCGGTGAAGCTGACACCCAACGTCGCGGCAAAGGGCGCAAATTGATAAATCATTTCCTCGGTCAAGTTCACGAACGCACTCTGTCACCCGACCCACGTCTCAGCGTCTAAGACGGCACCGGTTTGCCGCGCGGAACTCTGGACCGTGGGCGTCTGTCTCATTACTAGAAAAATGAGACGGGACTTGCGGGCGTTCGACGCCGCTCATTTCCGCAGCTCAGGCAGTCTCGTTTCCTGTCTCACCAGGCGGCCCGATCCGGGTCGTGCAGGGTTCGGGACTTAAGTGTCGCTAGGCCGCCTCGCACACCGGCATCGGAAAGGCCTTGGCCTCGTCGAATGTTTGGTGCTGTTGGAGGCAGTGGTAGAGCTGGCCGAGGAGTTTGTTGAATAGGTGGCGGGTGGCGGCGGCGTGACGGTCCCCGTGTTCCCGCCGCTGGCGGTAATGCCGGCGGGCGGGTGCGTAGTTGGCGGCGGCGGTAAAGGCCCACATCCAGCCGACGTTGGCGAGCCGGTTGTTCTTGATGTGGCGGTGGGTGATGGAGATCGATCGCCCGGATGCCCTGGTGATCGGTGCACAGCCGGCGTAGGCCTTCAATGCTCGGGCGTCGGTGAACCTGCTTCTGTCGTCACCGATCTCGGCGAGTAGGCGGGCGCCGGTTGAGTCGGCCAGGCCGGGAAAGCTCGTGATGATCGAATAGTCGGGATGCTGTCGAAACAGCTCCGCTGAGGCCTGGCCGAGCTCGTCCACATTGACGCAGGCGGTCTCGAGTGCGGCCAGCAGAGCCAACGCGTTCTTGCCCATGGCAGTCTCAACTAGAAGTGGCTGGCGCAGTTGAGGGTTCCGTAATCCAGCTTTGATTTCAGCGGCGGCCTGGTCGATGCCGCGGCTGCGGCCAGCGCGACGAAGCGCCGCGGCGATCCGACGCACCGACAACTTGGCGGCCGCGGCCGGGTTGGGCGCGATCGCCAACACCGCCCGTGCCTCCGGGCTGGCAATACCCAGCGTGAACCGACCGGTGAAGACAGCCAGGAAGGTCGGGTAGAACTCGCGCAGCAGCGAGCGCAGCTGATGATGCGCGGTAGTGCGGGCCCAGATCGCGTCCTGATGCGCGCGGGCCAGCACCGCGATCGCCTGGCACAGCTCACTATCGGCAGGCAGACGACGATGCAGATGGGCATCGACCCGCAGGATGTTCGCCAGCGTCATCGCATCGGCATGATCCGACTTCGACCGCGCCACCGAATGCCGTTCCCGATAACGCGCGACCGCCAATGGGTTGATCGCATACACCGGCCGCCCCGTCGCCCGCAGCGACGCGACCATCAGGCCCCGCGGCGTCTCGATCGCCACCGGAACCGGGGACTCGGCACTGTCGCCGGCTTCCGCGAGCAGCTCGACGAGGTCGGCGAAGCCGCCTGGGTCGTCAGGGATGCGTTTCTTGGCGACCAGCTGACCGGCTGCGTCGATGATGGCGACATCGTGATGGGTTTCGGCCCAGTCGATGCCGCAGAACAGTGTCATGGGTGAGTGCCTCCAACCGTGGTGCGGACATGGTGTGGGTCGTCCCGTGCAGGGTGCGCAGCGCTCTACTTACGAGCCTCGATGGGCTTCCCTCCGATGAGCTGTTCGCGATCCCAGCGACCCGCACGGCGTCGGTCTATGTTGAGAGCTCGGGACTCGAGAAAACTGAGACGTTGCCTCCCGTGCGAGCGGGCTTGAACCACGACCTCAATCCCACCCATCTGTTACCGCCTGCCCCGGCCGCGACACGCATTACGAAGAGTGTTCCTCGCCAAGGGTTTGCCAAAGCGAGACCATGGGGCGAACAACCATCAGTCCCGACAACCGCGTCGGTCTGTAACAAGACCTCAAAGGTCCGATAAAACTCAGGCGTCTATCCCCGGGACTGACGGTCGTTCGGATCTAAGTAGATAAGCGGTGAGCCTCCAGTGGGTATGAGGTACCCGAATCCGACTGGCGATCACTAAGGGTTCGGCGGACCGCAGCACAGGCGCACCGTCACCGTCACTTACCCGAAATCAGACACGCTCGAGCGATCGTAGGCCGTGTGCTGCTGACCAGTAGGACCACTAGTTAGCAACGCTAACGTTCACAAATCCGTTCACAACTAGGCTGAAAACGGCCCCCGGAGTGATCTCCGAGGGCCGTTCCTACTAGTAGCGGGGACAGGATTCGAACCTGCGACCTCTGGGTTATGAGCCCAGCGAGCTACCGAGCTGCTCCACCCCGCGACGGGTAAACACAAGGTTACCGAAGGCGTTGGCAGGGACCAAATCGAGTGCTCAAGGCCACTTTCCCGTGCGATTACTTCGCGTTGTCGTACTTCGTCATCGCATCGTTCAGCTTCTGCAGCGCCTCGCCGTAGGCGGCGAAGTCACCCTTCTGCTGTGCATCGCGCAGACCCGTCATCGCTGACTGAATATCCTGCAGCGCAGCAGCTTTGGCAGCAGAGAGCTGGACGACACCACCGGGTGCCGGAACCACCGCGACGGGTGAGGGCACTTCAGGCGCCCGACCCTCCTGCCCAGGAGGCGGACCCGCAGGCGGCGGTACCTCACTTGGCGGCGGTGCGCCACCAGGCGGCAGTCCCGTGTTCGGGTCGACCACGGGCGCCAGTGCGGTCGCGGCCGCGCCAGCCCCTTCACCGAACAGGCTCTTCAGCGCCCCGGCCACCGTCGGCTCGAAGGCGATCTTGTCGTTGTAGAGCATCGCGACCCGAATCAGACGCGGATACGTCGACGCGGCGTCGCCCCTACCGGGAGAGGCATACACCGGTTCGACGTAGAGAAGACCACCCTGTCCGATGGGCAGGGTCAGCAGGTTGCCGAACTGGATCCGGTTCTGGTTGTCACGACCGATCTGACCCAGAATGGTCGACACGTTGGTGTCGGTACTGATCGCGTTGTTGGCCAGCTTGGGTCCGTTGACCTGGCCGGGAATGGTCAGGACGGTGATCTTGCCGTACGTGGCCGGGTCCGAGCTCGCGCTGATGTAGGCGGCGAGGAAGTCGCGTCGGAAGCGGTTCATCGCGCTGGTGATCTGGAACGACGCGGAGTTGTCGTTGGCAGCCAAAGCCTTTGCGACGATGTAGTAGGGCGGTTGGAAACTGCTCGCCGACGGATTGGGGTCCTGCGGCACGTCCCAGAAGTCCGACGTCGAGAAGAACGTCACGGGGTCGTTGACGTGATACTTCGCCAACAGAGCGCGCTGCACCTTGAACAGGTCCTCCGGGTAGCGCAGGTGCTGAGCGAGGTCCGGCGTGATGTCGCTCTTCGGCTTGATCGTTCCCGGAAACACGGACATCCAGGCTTTGAGCACCGGGTCGGACTCGTCCTGCGCGTAGAGCGTGACGGTGCCGTCGTAGGCATCGACGGTTGCCTTCACCGAGTTGCGGATGTAGGACACCTTCTTGTCAGGGGCCAGCCGGTTCTGCGCAACCTCGTTGGAATCGGCAGTGGCACTCGATAGCGACGTCAGCTCGGAGTACGGATAGTTGTCCAGCGTGGTGTAGCCATCGAGCACCCACACCATCCTCTTGTTGACGACGGCCGGGTAGACGGCCGTGTCGGGGGTCAACCACGGTGCGACGGCTTGCACCCGCTGCGCGGGGTCGCGGTTGAACAGGATCTTGCTGTCGGCCCCAATCACGTTGGAGAACAAGAAGTTCCGTTCGGCGAACTTCGCCGCGAAGACGGTGCGCGCAAACCAGTTGCCCACCGGAACGCCGCCGGTGCCCGTGTAGGTGTAGTTCTTCGTCTCGTTGTTCGTCTCGGAGTCGTACTCACGAGGAGGCGCTCCGTTGCCGCCGACGATCGCGTAGTCATCGGCCGCACTGGCGATCACGGGCCCGTAATAGATGCGTGGCTGATCCAGTGGCGCCGGTCCCGGCGAAACCACCTGGCCGTTGGGACCGACGACGCTGGCCATGAACTTGGGATAGCCACCATTCTGGCTGGGGTCGTTGGCAATTCCGCTCACGGTGTTGGCGGGTGAGGCAATGAATCCGTTGCCATGCGTGTACACGCTGTGCCTGTTGATCCAGTCCCGCTGGTTCTCGATGAGCCTATCGGGATTGAGTTCGCGTGCGGCCACCACGAAGTCGCGCAGGTTTCCATCGGGCCCGGCGTAGCGGTCGATCGACAGTTGGTCGGGGAAGTAATAGAAGTTCTTGCCCTGCTGGAACTGGGTGAAGGCGGGGCCGACGATCGTTGGGTCGAGCAGTCGGATGTTGGAGATCGTCGCCGGATCGGCCTTCACCTCCGCCGCAGTGGTGCCTTCGCCGCCGTAGTCCCGATAGGTGACCTGCTTGTCGGTCTCCAGCCCGTAGGCCTGCCGCGTGGCGGCAATACTTCTGTCGATGTAGTCGCGTTCCTTCTGCGCGGCATTGGGCTTGACGCTGAACTGTTCGACGACCATCGGCCAAGCGGCGCCGACGATCAACGACGACAGCAGCAGCAGCACCACCCCGATCGCGGGAATTCGCAAGTCTCGCAAGACGACAGCGGAGAACACCGCCGCGGCACAGATCAACGCGATCGCCAACAGGATGAGCTTGGCGGGCAACACGGCGTTGATGTCCGTGTAGCCCGCGCCGGTGAACGGCTTGCCGCCGCGGGTATGGCTGAGCAGTTCGTAGCGGTCGAACCAATAGGCCACCGCCTTGAGCAAGACCAGCGTGCCGACCAACACGACTAGTTGAATACGCGCAGAGCGGCTCAGCGCGCCCGTGCGTCCAGCGAGCCGGATGCCCCCAAACAGATAGTGCCCGAGCAGGTTTGCGACGAAGGCCAGGAACGTCGCGACGAACAGGTAGGTCAACACCAGTCGGTAGAACGGCAGATCGAAGGCATAGAAACCGAGATCCAAGCCGAATTGGGGGTCGGTGACCCCAAAGTCGCCGCCGTGCAGGAACAACTGCACCTGAACCCAATAGGTCTGGGCGACGAAGCCAGCGATGATTCCGACGAATGCAGGCAACCCGATGCCGAAGAGGCGCAACCGTGACATCACTGCCGTGCGGTACCGGGCGACCGGATCGTTGGGGCCCGCGGTGGGCACGAACACCGGCCGCGTCCGGTACGCCAGTGCGAGCGCGGCATACAGCACGACGCCGACGAAGACCGCCGCCACCAGGAAGACGACGAGTCGGGTGAACAGCACGGTCGTGAACACCGAGCGGTACCCGAGTTCGCCGAACCACAGCCAGTCCACGTAGGTGTCGATGAGTCGGGGCCCGATCAAGAGCAGGACCACGACGACAAGAGCAATGGCGATCAGGATCCGGCTACGTCGTGTCAGCTTCGGCATCCGTGCCGCGGGCCGCATACCCACTCGTCAACTCCAGTTCGCGTTGGTGACGTCGCCGTTCGACGTTGCACATCTCTTCAGAAGAACTCTACGCATCGACTTACTAGCGACTTCTCAACAGCTGGGAGGTTCGCGACCGGCTGAAACGTCGTGCAGCGCATCCACGGCCTGGTTGAGGGTCTCCACCTTGATCAGCTGCAGATCGATGTCGCGCGCTGACTTGGCATCGGCACAGTTTTCCGCAGGGACCAAGAAGATGGTCGCGCCCGCCTCCTGGGCCGCCAGCATCTTGTGGGTGATGCCGCCGATGGGACCGACCTTGCCGTCGCTGCTGATCGTGCCCGTACCCGCCACGAACTTCCCGTCGTTGAGATCGCCGGTCGTGAGCTTGTCGACGACTGCAAGGCTGAACATGAGGCCGGCTGACGGCCCGCCGATGTTGGCGAGGTTGAAGTCGATGGTCATGTCGGCCCACGGCGCATCGACGACGCCCACGCCGAGGAAGCCGTAGTCGCGATCGGGATTCTTGCCGAGGGTGATCGTCGTCGTACCGATGTCCCCGCCCTTGCGTCGGTAGTCGATGATCAGCTGGTCACCGGGCTTGGTGGACTTCAGGATCGCGGTGAACTCGTCGAGGTTGGCGACCGGCTTGTTGTTCACCAGGTCGATCGCGTCACCGTCTTGCAGCTTGCCCACCGAAGGGCCAGGGTCGCTGACGGTCTGCACGGTGACCGCCTTCGGGTACTTCAGGTAACCGAGGGCGGCATACTCTGCGTTGTCCTCCGAGCTCTTGAAGTCCTTCGTGTTCTCGGTGTCGACGTCGTCCTTCGACTTGTCGGGCGGGTAGACGAGATCCCGAGGGACCAGTTGCTCTCGACCCGACAGCCACAGCGCAAGGGCCTGCCCCATGCTCAGGCCATCGCTTTGGGACACCGTGGTCATGTTGAGGTGGCCGGAGGTCGGATGGACGTCCTCGGCAGGCTTGATGTCGACGACCTTCTTGCCGTCGACCTCGCCGAGGGTGTCGAACGTGGGGCCGGGCCCCAGCGCGACGAAGGGCACCGTCACCGACGACAGCAGTCCGAGGAAGGCCAAGATCGGCACCAAGGCCACGATCAGGGTCCAAATCCGCCTAGTCACGACGCCCACATTAGGGCTCTTGGGTGAGTTCACTCTCGGCGTGACCCGCGGGGCGACGCGGACTCACCTTGGTGAGTACCGTTGAAGCCATGCCTGACCTGCCCTTCGGCTTCTCCTCCGGGGAGGACCCCGACAAAGATCGATCCAAGGACGAAGACAAGCCCGACAAGGATCGAGATCCGGATTCGACGCCGAATCCGTTCGGCTTCGGCGGTGCGGGTGGTGCCGGTTTTGACATGGCCGACCTGGGACAGATCTTCACGAAGCTTGGCGAGATGTTCAGTGGCGCAGGCGGCGCCATGGGCGCTGGCGGACAGTCCGGTCCGGTCAACTACGACCTGGCCCGGCAACTGGCTTCCAACTCGATCGGGTTCGTCGCGCCGGTACCCGAGAAGACCGCCTCTGCGATCGCCGACGCCGTGCGGTTGGCCGAGACCTGGCTCGACGGCGTCACAGCCCTGCCGGCAGGCACCACGAAGTCGGAGGCCTGGACCCCAAGCGACTGGCTCGACCACACGTTGGGCACCTGGAAGAGGCTCTGCGACCCGGTGGCCGAACAGATCTCTGCGGTCTGGGCATCGACCCTTCCCGAGGAAGCCAAGAGCATGGCGGGCCCGCTGCTGGCGATGATGTCGCAGATGGGCGGGATGGCCTTCGGGTCGCAGCTCGGCCAGGCGCTCGGCACGATGTCGCGAGAAGTGTTGACCTCCACTGACATTGGCCTGCCGCTTGGCCCCAAGGGGGTCGCGGCGTTGATGCCAGATGCCATCGAGACGTTGGCCGAGGGTCTCGAACAGCCGCGCAGCGAGATCATGACGTTCCTGGCTGCGCGTGAAGCCGCCCACCACCGCTTGTTCAGCCACGTCCCGTGGCTTGCGACCCAACTGTTGAACGCGGTGGAGGCATTCGCCAAGGGCATGAAGGTCGACGCCAGTGGCATCGAGGAGCTCGCGAGAGGGTTCGACCCGTCGGCCCTGGCCGATCCGTCGAAGATGGAAGAGCTGCTGAGCCAAGGCATGTTCGAGCCGAAGACCACGCCGGAGCAGGCTGCTGCGCTAGAGCGCCTAGAGACCCTGCTCGCGCTCATCGAAGGCTGGGTACAGACCGTCGTCACGGCAGCGCTCGGCGACCGGCTGCCCGGTGCGCAGGCGCTGAGCGAAACGCTGCGCCGACGACGGGCCACCGGCGGACCTGCCGAGCAGACCTTCGCGACACTCGTCGGCCTGGAATTGCGACCCCGCAAGCTGCGGGAGGCAGCAGCGCTGTGGGAGCGGCTGACAGAGGCGGTCGGCGACGACGCCCGCGACGCCGTGTGGCAGCACCCCGACCTCCTCCCCGACGCGTCCGACCTCGACGACCCAGCTGCGTTCATCGACCGCGCCGTCGGCGGCGACACCAGCGGCATCGATCAGGCGATCGCCGACCTCGAGAAGGAAGCCAACAAGGAGCCGGACGAGTAGCTGTGGATAACTCCGCAGACCTGTGGATAACTCGAGCTCGTCGAGCGGCGACCGTGCCACAGTCGTGTGGTGTTGCGCCACACCCTCGACCCGGACATGCCGGTCTTGATGCGTCCGGACGGCGCCGTACAGGTTGGTTGGGATCCGCGACGTGCCGTCCTCGTCCAGCCACCCGACGGACTGTCCCCCGCGGCGCTCGCCGACCTTCTGCGCGCCATGCAGTCCGGTATCGCGGTCGCCGAACTGCAGGCCCTCGCCGTCAACCGTGGTGCCCGTGACCCGTCGGCCGTCGCCGTACTCGCCGCGTCCCTCGTGCGGGCGGGCGTCGTCGCGACCGCGTCCGAGCAAGCGGACCATCATGCTCGATCCGCGTCGATCCGCATTCACGGCAGAGGGCCGCTGTCCGATCTGCTGGCAAGGAGTCTCAGGTGCTCGGGCGCGCGGGTCCGGCACAGCAACCTGCGCCACACCAGCGTCACGACGCGAGACACGGACCTCGTCGTCCTCGCGGACTATCTGATCGCCGATCCGCGGGTGGTACGCGGCCTGCACGACGCAGGGGTGTCGCACATGCCCGTACGAATTCGCGACGGCACCGGGCTCGTCGGCCCGCTCGTCATTCCAGGCACGACGAGTTGTCTGAGTTGTGCCGATCTGCATCGCAGCGACAAGGATTCGGCATGGCCCGCTCTGGCGGCCCAACTGCGCGAATCCGTTGGAAGCGCCGACCGCGCCACGCTCTTGGCGACCGCGGCGCTCGCGCTCACTCAGGTCGACCGCGTGATCAGGGCGGTCCGCGAACCCAACGGCCCGGAGCACTCCGCGGAGCCGCTACCCACCTTGAACACCACGCTGGAGTTCGACGTCAAGACGGGCTCGACCATCAGCAGGCGATGGACGAAACATCCACGATGCGAATGCTGAGGGCCAGTGGTCAGCGGCATCGTGGATGATGGGACACGTGGCAGACATCAAGCGCGGGGGCGCAGCTCGCAACGCCAAGTTGGCGAGCCTTCCCGTCGGCATCGCAGGACGTGCGGCCCTCGGCTTCGGCAAGCGACTGACCGGCTCATCCAAGGACGAAGTCAACGCCGAGATGGTGGAGAAGGCCGCCAACCAACTGTTCAAGGTGCTCGGCGAGCTCAAGGGCGGCGCCATGAAGGTTGGGCAGGCGCTCTCCGTCATGGAGGCCGCCGTGCCCGAACAGTTCGGCGAGCCATACCGCGAAGCGCTGACGAAACTGCAGAAGGACGCTCCCCCCCTGCCCGCCGACAGGGTGCACCGGGTCCTCGACTCCCAACTCGGCACCAAGTGGCGCGACCGATTCAGCTCGTTCGACGACGAACCGGTCGCGTCGGCCAGCATCGGCCAGGTTCACAAGGGCGTGTGGTCCGACGGCCGCGAGGTCGCCGTCAAGATTCAGTACCCAGGCGCCGACGAGGCGTTGCGGGCCGACCTGAAGACCATGAAGCGCATGGTGTCGGTCTTCAAGCAGCTCGCCCCTGGCGCCGACATTCAGGGCGTGGTCGACGAACTCATCGAACGCACCGAGATGGAACTCGACTACCGCCTAGAGGCGGAGAACCAGCGTGCCTTCGCCAAGGCCTACAAGGACGATCCCCACTTCGTCGTGCCTGCGATCGTCGCGAGCGCACCGAAGGTGGTCATCGCGGAGTGGATGGAGGGAATCCCACTTTCGAAGATCATTCGCGAGGGCACCGTCGAGCAACGCGACCTGATGGGGACTCGCCTGTTCGAGCTCACCTACGACGCCCCGCGTCGGCTCGAGATGATGCACGGTGACGCACATCCCGGGAACTTCATGCTGTTGCCCGACGACAAGATGGGCGTCATCGACTTCGGCGCCGTCGCTCCACTACCGGGTGGCATTCCGATCGAACTCGGGTTGATGGTGCGCTACGCGCTCGAAAAGGACTACGACAAGCTGCTTCCGACGATGGAGAAGGTCGGGTTCCTCCAAAAGGGCGAGCAGATCCCGCCTCGCGAGATCGACGACATGCTTCGCCAGTACGTCGAACCCATCCAGGTCGAGGTGTTCCACTACACGCGCAAGTGGCTGCAGAAGATGACGGCCATGAACATGAGACCGGAGCGCGCCGCGGGACAGATCAGGGCGGCGCGGCAGATGGACATCCCTGCGAAGCTGGCCATCCCCATGCGGGTGATCGCCTCCAACGTCGCGATCTCGTGTCAGCTCGACGCCCACATCCCGACGAGAGCCCTTGCCGCAGAACTGATTCCAGGATTCGCCGCGTGACAGGAACCCAGGCGGCCGAATGGCCGCCTAGCGATTCACGCTAGGCGGCCGCTTCGGTCACGCCGCTGCCGGGTTCTGCATGGGGTTCTTCCGAGGACGGCCACGCGGCCGCTTGCGCGCCACGATCTCGCCCCGCTCGAAGATCTCACCACCCCAAACACCCCACGGCTCTTCACGTTCCAGCGCCATGGCCAGGCACTCACGCCGGATCGGGCAGTCCAAGCACAAGGCCTTGGCCTGCTCCAACTCGGCAGGGGCCTCGGCGAACCACAGGTCCGCATCATTGACGTGGCACGGCACTGCGGGCAGCTGCGAGTTCCCCCATGCCTTCCCGCACGTCTCGATCGACATGTCGTCTCCCTGCTTCCTGGTCGTTGTTGATTCGATCTCTTTCGGATCGGTGACCAGGTGTTGGGAGGCCTTCCCAAAACTATGGCCACGGATCCGGTGACTTCGGGTCCGTGGCCAATAGGCTTGTGTCGAGAGCTTCCTAGATGGTGCCCCGATTCACGGACGCGGCAGTCGCGGCGGCGCGATGCTTGCGCGCCATAATGGGTCGCGCGGCATGCGCACTCGGCGCTGCGGCTGGCGTGGATCCATCGAATTGAAGGGTCCACGACAACGACGCAACGCCTACCTTGTTGAGCAGTTCATTGGTCACTTGGTACCCCTCCTTTCGGGGATCGGTCTTGAGTCGGTTCGCGCCCGTGGGCGTGTTTCAGGTTAGATGCTAACCCGCAAAACTGACAAGCGATTTTCTGACCTGCGAATTTGGCGCGATCTTTGCGCTCATTGTCGCTTTCGGACCAGTGCGACGACGTCCGAGCCGAACTGTTCGAGCTTGCGGGCACCGATGCCTGGAATCGCAACGAGCGCAGCGTCGTCGGTAGGTAGCGTCTCGGCGATCGCGATCAAGGTGTTGTCGGTGAAGACGACGAATGCGGGAACGCTCATCTCCTTGCTGACCCGCAGTCGCCATTCCTTGAGCTGGCCGAGCAACTCCTCGTCGATGTTCGACGGACAGGTTTCACAGCGCCGCAGCATGATTGCCGCCGGTGCCGTCAATACGACGTTGCAGACGCGACAGCGCGGAGTGGCACCGCGTTGCCTGCGTGGCCGGTCGGGCGCCAGGTCGTTGCTGGACTGCGGGGCGATGCCGCTGAGGAAACGCGAGGGGCGACGCCCCTGGCGCCCGCCCGGTGCGCGTGCGAGCGCCCAGCTGAGCGCCAGATGCATTCGCGCCCTGGTGATTCCGACATACAGGAGCCGACGCTCCTCTTCGACGGCCTCGCTCTCGGGCCCGTGCGCGATGGCGTGCGAGATGGGCAGCGTGCCGTCGGCGAGGCCGACGAGGAACACCGCGTCCCACTCGAGTCCCTTGGCGGCGTGCAGCGAAGCGAGCGTCACGCCCTGCACCACCGGCGGGTGCCGCGAGTCGGCGCGCTGACGCAGTTCGTTCACCAAGGCGCGCAGGTCCAGGAAGGGTCGAAGCGCGACCTCCTCGGCGACGAGGTCGGCCAGCGCAGTCAGTGACTCCCAGCGCTCACGGGCCTGTGCGCCCGCAGGAGCTTCGGCGGTAAGGCCCAACGGCTGCAACAACTCCGAAACCAGCGCAGGCAGTTCGGCGCCCGCGGCCTGCTCGCGCTCGGCAGCGCGTTGCAGCGCCAGTAGCGCCTGCCGGATCTCCTGGCGATTGAAGAAGCCCTCGCCACCGCGGACCACGAAGGCGATGCCGTTGGCGGTGAGCGCCTCCTCGTATGCCTCCGACTGCGCGTTGATCCGGTACAGCACCGCGATTTCCGAAGGCGCAGTGCCGGATTCGATCAGACGTTTGATCGACGTTGCGACGGCGGCGGCCTCGGCGACCTCGTCGGGATGCTCGTTGAACGTCGGGGTGGGTCCTGGCGCGCGCTGACCGACGAGGTGCAGCCTGCTGCCAGCCATCCGACCCCTCGCCGCACTGATGACGCGGTTGGCCAGCGAGACGACCTGGGGCGTCGACCGATAGTCGCGTTCGAGGCGCACGACCGCGGCGTCGGGGAACCGGCGCGAGAAGTCCAGCAGGTAGCCGGGGGTCGCCCCGGTGAAGGAGTAGATGGTCTGGTTCGCATCGCCGACTACCGTCAGGTCGTCGCGCTCGCCGAGCCACGCGTCGAGAACGCGCTGTTGCAACGGCGTCACGTCTTGGTATTCGTCGACGACGAAACAGCGGTATCTGTCCCGGAACTCGCTCGCGACGGAAGCGTCGTTCTCGATCGCGGCGGCGGTGTGCAGGAGCAGGTCGTCGAAGTCGAGAAGTGTGGTCCCGTCACGACGGGCCTTGGCCGCCTCGTAGCCCGCGTAGACCGTCGCCACCGTCGCGGCGTCCAGCGGAATATCGCGACCGGACTTCGCCACCGCTGCGGCGTAGCCCTCTGGGCTGATCAACGACGACTTCGCCCACTCGATCTCACCGGCGAGGTCCCGAACGTCATCGGTGCTGACCTTGATCGCGGCGCGACTCGCCGCCGTCGCGACGACCCCGAACTTGCTGTCGAGCAACTCCCAGCCCGTGTCGCCAACGAGCCGTGGCCAGAAGTACTGCAGTTGACGACGGGCGGCGGCGTGAAACGTCATCGCCTGAACGGCACCCGTACCAGAACCCTCACCGGACTCCCGCTCCAGGGCGCGCAGCCGGCTTCGCATCTCCCCCGCCGCGCGCTGAGTGAAGGTCACGGCCAGCACCTGATTCGGCGCGACGTGCCCCGCTCCGACCAGGTGAGCGATGCGCCGCGTGATGGTTCGGGTCTTACCCGTGCCAGCACCCGCCAGCACGCACACCGGCCCGCGCGGGGCGCACACTGCTTCGCGCTGCTCGTCGTCCAGGTCCGCCAACAGCGCCGCCTGCGACGACGTCGACGAGGGGGCTTCCGAGGCCTGGCGCGGCATGGCGTCCATCTTGACAGGGCTCGGCGACAATCTCTGGTTTGGCATGCGGCCAATGACGTCGGATATCTTGGGAGACGCTATGACTGCCAAGAATGCTCAGCTCACCATGTACTCGACGTCGTGGTGCGGCTACTGCGCCCGCCTGAAGACCGCACTGAAGTCCGCAGGCATCGGCTACGTCGAGATCGACATCGAAGCCGACCCCAGCGCGGCCGAATTCGTCGGTTCGGTCAACGGCGGCAATCACGTCGTCCCGACGGTGAAGTTCGCCGACGGATCGACGCTGACCAACCCGAGCCTCAAGGCCGTTCAGGCGAAACTCGCCGCCTGAATCAGTCCAGGGCTGCCCAGGATTCGATGATCTCGCGCGCGATCGAAATCGAACCGGGCAGCAGGAGCCGCGACGGCGAGTCGCTGCTCCAATCACCGTTCGCCAGTGCGTCGCGGATCTCGGCGCGCGTGAACCACGCCGCCTCGACGATCTCCCCGTCGTTGAACGAGAACTCCTGCTCGGGATCACCGATGGCGTGAAAGCCCACCATCAGTGATCTGGGGAACGGCCACGGCTGGCTGCCCAGGTACTTGACGTCGGTGACGCTGAGCCCGACCTCCTCGGCGATCTCGCGCTGGACGCAGCCCTCAAAGGACTCGCCCGCCTCGACGAAGCCGGCAAGCAACGAGAAGAGCCGGTCGGGCCAGCCCTTCTGCCGAGCCAGCACCGCGCGATCGTGACCGTCGTGCACCAGGCAGATGATGGCGGGATCGATTCGGGGAAACTCCTCGTGACCGTTGACGGCGTTGACCCGCGACCAGCCCGCCTTGATGGACTTGGTCGCCGAGCCGTCGACCGCGCTGAAGCGGGCATGGTCATGCCAGTTCAGCAGCGCCGTCGCCGTCGCGACGAGTTGTGCGCTGGTGTCATCGAAGATGGCGCCCGCGCGGCGCAGGTCGAGCACCTCGGACTCGGCGGTCGGATCCTCCGGTGCCTCCAGTGCTGCCCGCACTGCCCACACATGCCTGCCGTCCTCGAGCCTGCCGAGGAACACCGCGTGCTCTGGGGGCGCATACGACAGCTTGGCGGCTCGACCGAGAACGACGCGGCCGTCGGAGATCAGGACCTGGTTGCGCTTGTCCACGCGCAGCAGAAGTGCGTCCGCCCAGCCCGCGAGCGCGGCATCGACGTCGGTTCGTAGGACGTCGGCCCTGTCGGCGCCGACTCTCGAGAGCAGCGGGACATTGCGAAGGGTGAAGTCCCTGCCGCTCCCACGATCGCTTCGCTCCTGCCCGCCGGTGCCAGCCGTCATCGCTCTTCGTCCGCGCTGCGGATGTAGAGCAGCCGGTCGCCCAACTCGAGTGCGTCCACCTCGGGTGCGTCCACCCGCAACAGGTCCCCATCGCGGACCACGCCGAGGACGATGTCGGGCAAGTGTCGCGGCGACCCCCCGACCTCCTTCGTCGTGACGGCACGCTCGGCGATCGCGAAGCCTGCGTCTGGCGTCAGGAGGTCTTCCATCACCTCCACGACGCTCGGGGTCTTGGTGGCGATGCCGAGCAGACGGCCCGCGGTCTCCGACGTCACGACGGTGGTGTTCGCTCCGGATTGGCGCAGCAGATGCTGATTCTCGCCTTCGCGGACGGCGGCGATGATCTGCGCGTTCGGCGCGAGCTCGCGCGCGGTGAGCGTGACGAGCACGGCGGTGTCGTCGCGATTGGTCGCCACCACGATCGCCTTGGCGTGTTGCGCGCTCGCGAGGCGCAACACCTCCGAGTCGGTGGCACTGCCGCGGACGGTCACCAGCCCCGCGCTCTTGGCGCGCTCGAGGGCGACCGGGTTCTCGTCGACGACGACGATGTCGCCGGGCGCGATGTCGTCGCCGATCATCGCCGCGACGGCCGTCCTGCCCTTGGTGCCATAGCCGACGACGATCGTGTGGTTGCGCACGGTTCTCCTAAATCTTTGGATCTTCAGCGCCTGCCGCGACTGGGTGGTCAACGTCTCGACCGTCGTACCGATCAACACGATCAGGAAGGCGATGCGCAGAGGCGTGATCACCAGGACGTTGATCAGCCTCGCACTCGGCGTGACGGGGGTGATGTCGCCGTATCCGGTCGTCGACAGTGACACCGTCGCGTAGTACAGGCAATCCAGGAACGTCAGCGGATTGTTGGGGTCGGGGGTGGACTCGATGTCGCGATAGCCCTCCCGGTCCAAATAGACGATGAACACCGCCGCAAAGAGCGCGAGCAGCGCGTAGAGCACGCGCTGGGCGATCCTGCGGGCCGGGCTGACGAATGGCTCGGGAATGTTGAGGATGTCGACAAGGTCGGACTCGTGACGAGTCGTCAGATCCTGGTCGAGCGCCGCAAGCCGCCGACGCAACCTACCCTTGGCCATGTGGGCCCATCTGAGGGTCCTTAAAAGGCCTCTGGCTTAGCACAGCACAATGTAACCATGACCTCCCCCACACCAGCAGGAGACAGCCGACCCAGCCAGGTTCCCGCTCTGCGAATGGGCGCTTGGCTGGTCGGCATGGGCGTGCTGCACTTCGTTGCTCCGAAGCCGTTCGACTCGATCGTCCCTGCCGAGTTGCCAGGGAGCGCGCGCTTTTACACATTGGCTTCCGGGGTTGGAGAAGCGGCGACCGGCGCACTGCTGCTGGCTCCGCGGACGCGGCGCCTCGGCGCCCTCGCGGCGATTGCGTTGTTCGTCGCCGTGTTCCCGGCCAACGTCAACTCCGTCCGCCTGTGGTGGGACAAGGGCTGGCCGGTACGCATTGCCGCGATCGCTCGGCTGCCGATGCAAATCCCAATGATCACCTCCGCACTCAGGATGTATCGCAACGCGCCGCGTTAGACGGCCTCCAGCAACGCGGCGAGGTCCCCTGCCCCTGGCAGCACGTCGGGCACGATGGTGCGGCCACTGCGCACGTAGTGGAACGCTGCGCCCACCGATTCGACGGGCACGCCCTGCATGGCCGCCCATGCCAACCGGTATACGGCGAGTTGAATAGCGTTGTCGTGCAACATGACTGACGAATCCGGCGGATCCCCGGTCTTCCAGTCGACCACGGTGAATCCCCCGTCCGTGTCACTGAATACGGCGTCGATGCGGCCGCGAACGACCGTGCTACCAAGCATCATGTCGAACGGGACCTCGACGTCGACGGGCGTCCGCGCGGCCCACTTCGACACCACGAACGCCTCCTGTAGCTCCGCCAGATTCTCGGCCTCTGTCATGCCGAGCTCGCCGTCGACCGCTCCCGGCAGGTCGTCGACGTCGAACAGCCGATCGGCATGAAAGAACCGCTGCACCCAGTCGTGAAACGCCGTGCCCAGCAATGCATGTGGGTCGGGCCGAACGGGAAGTCTGCGTTGCAGCCGCGCCACCGCGCCCTCGGGATCGCGACCGATGTCCACCAGCGAGCTCACTGCAAGCCGGGCAGGAAGCGCAGCGGGCGGACGTTGCATGGCGCGCGCCCGTTCGTCCAGCAGCGCGTCGACGTCGGCTACCAGACCTTCGACGTCGCCGACACCGTCCAGCGTCGCCCCTGCGGACATCGCGTTGGCGACGAGTTCGGCACCCCTGATGATGCCGTCACGGTCTGCTGCCGCGACGGGCCACGTGCGTTCGATCACCTCCTCGCGGATGGGATTCGGTTCGCCGTCTGCGGGCTCGGTAGCCCAGTGGTCGACGACTCCGCACGCCGCGCCCGCCGCCGTCGATCGGTCGATGACGTCCTTGATCTCGACGAGGAAGTCCGAAGGCCCACGCGGCTTGGCTTCGGTGGCGCCCCAATGGTGACCCGAAAGGAGCAACGTGTGCTCGGACCTCGTGATCGCCACGTACAACAGCCTGCGCTCCTCGTCGGTCTGACGCTGGTCGAAACGGCGCTTGTGCTCGTCTAGCCTGTCCGACAACGCCTTTCGGTCGTTGACGCCGGAGGTGTCGAGCACGGGCACGCCCAGCTCCGATGCCGTGGCCCTGTCGCCACGCAGCAGCGGCGGCAGGTCGGATGCGTCGGACATCCAGGTCCGACGCGACGTGGTCGAGGGGAACACTCGGCCGGATAGATGCGGAACCGCAACGACCTGCCACTCCAGGCCCTTCGCCGCGTGCACGGTCAGGATCTGCACGCAGTCCTTTGCCACGGGTACGTCCGCCGGGGCGAGTCCGTGCTCGACGTCGATGGCCGCATCGAGGTACGCGAGCAGTCCGGCAACCGAAGCACCGGGCCGCGTGGCGTAGTCGGCGACGACGTCGGCGAACGCGTCGAGGTGTTCCGTGCCGGTCCACCCCGACGAAACCGGTTGAGCAGCACGCACTTCGGCGTCGATGCCGAGCACCCGTCGCACCTCGGCGATCAGGTCGGGCAGCGGGTGCTGCAACTGTGCACGCAGTGCGGTCAGCTCACGGCCCAGATCCATGATCCGTTGGTGTCCGGCGGCGGAGTAGCGGTTCGCTGGGCCAGGATCGCTGACGGCGTCGGCAAGGCACGCCGCATCGGCGTCGGACGCAGCCGAAGCCACTACGTGATCGATCGCATCTGGCAACGACACTGATCGATCGGCAGTCGCGGGACCGTCCAATTCCCTTGCGCGGCGCCACAACGCCGCGACGTCGGCCGCCCCTAGCCGCCAACGCGGCCCGGTCAACACGCGAATCGCAGCCACCCCTGCGGTCGGATCTGCCGCCAGCCTCAACATCGCGACTACGTCGGCGACCTCCGACATGCCCAACAAGCCGCCGAGGCCGACCACCTCGACGGCGACCCCACGCGCGTTGAGCGCGTCCGCCATCGGGGCCGCGTCGGCGTTGCGCCGAACCAGGACCGCGGTGGTGGGCGTGGGCGCACCCGAAGCCCGCGCTTCGTCAAACCGGCGCGCGATGTGGTCGGCTACCCAGGCGCGCTCGGTCGCGACGTCCAGCCACAGCGCGCAGCGGACCTCTCCGGGTTGCGCATCCGGCCGCGGCTGAAGTTCGCGGACGGCAACCGAGCGATGCCGCGCTTCGGAGGAGACGGCGTTGGCCAGTCGCAGTGTCTCGGGCGGATTCCGCCAACTGGTCCGCAGCTCGAGTGTCGGTGCGGGCCTGCCGTCGGACAGACAGAAGTCTGTGGTGAATCGGGGAAGGTTCGTGGCCGACGCGCCGCGCCAGCCATAGATCGACTGAATGGGGTCACCGACGGCGGTGAGTGCGAGTTCGTCGTCGACTCCGCCGCCGAACAACGCAGAAAGCGCAACGCGTTGGGCGTGACCGGTGTCTTGGTACTCGTCGAGCAACACGACCCGGTACCGCTCGCGCATCGCAGCCCCAACGGCGGGGCACGACGCCGCAAGCCGGGCCGCGGCGGCCATCTGCATGCCGAAGTCCATCACGTTGTCGGCACGCATCCTGCGGTGCAAGGCATCGATGAGCGGGATGAGTTCGGTGCGCTCGTCCTGTGCGTCGAGCATGCCAAGGAGCTTGCGGTTGGGCCCGGTGTCGCGCTGCCGCGGACCCGGCGGAAGGGTGTGCACCAATCGCTCTAGTTCGAGGTGGGTGCCCCTAAGTTGGTCGGTGTCCACCAGGTGCTCGGCGAGCTGACCCGCCAGACGCAGAACCATCGCGGTGACGGTGGCGGGCGTCTTCTCGGTGTTCAAGTCGCCTGGGTGGTCGCACACCACGCGAAATGCCAACTGCCACAACTCGGTTTCGCTGATCAGTCTGGTGGAGGGCTCCACAGGAAGGAGCAGCCCATGTTCCCGCAGCAGCGTGCCCGCGAAGGCGTGGTAGGTGCCGATGCTGGGATGCTCTTCGACGGCAGTCCCTACGGGCGTGAGGCCGGCGCCAGCCAGTCTGGCGAGCCGGGTGCGAACGCGCCGCAGAAGCTGCCCCGCAGCCTTGCGAGTGAAGGTCAGTCCGAGCACGTCGCCTGGCCTCGCGTACCCGTTGGCCACTAGCCAGACCACGCGGGCGGCCATCGTCTCCGTCTTGCCTGCGCCGGCCCCGGCGATCACCACCAGCGGTCCCGGCGGCGCGGCGATGACGGCCGCCTGCTCGTCGGTGGGCTGGACCAAGCCGAGTGCGTCCGCCAACTCGGCGGGACCATAGCGCGGCATCACGCGCCACCACCGAGCGCGGCCTGGGCAGGACACATCGCGCGAACCGGGCAGTGCGTGCAGCCATCGTTGACCCGGGCGACGAACGCCGGCCCCTGGCTTGCCGCCGCCGCGTCACGGACGCTGGACCGCCAGTCGTCGCACGCCTGCGGCGTCAACGCGTCCTGCGTACGTTCCGTAGCGCCGGAAGCGCCCGTCTTGCCCAGGTAGACCAGCCTGCCCCCGCCAGGCTCGACACCGTCGCCAACCATCCCCTCGGCGATGGCCAATTGATACATGGCCAGCTGTGCGTGACGCTGAGCGTCGTCCTTGCTCACGGGACTCTTTCCGGTCTTGACGTCGACGACGACCAATCGGCCCTCGGCGTCTCGCTCTAGCCGGTCCACCCGCCCTCGTATGCGCACCCGTGGACCTTCGCCGGGCGCCAGCACCCCATCGACGTCGACCTCGGAACCGGCCTCTGTGAGCTCGTGGCGTGTCTGCGCGCGCCACTGCACGAAGGTCGACAACATCGCTCGATGCCGTTCCAGTTCGTTCATGGAATGCCAGCGAGATTCGAAAGGCAGCCGCTCCCAGACCCTTTCGAGCTCCGAGGACATCTGCTCTTCGGTGACGGTGGGATCGGAGACCAGACCGTGCACCAGCGAACCCAGCGCCGACCGAACGTCGCGGCCATCGCTGCCGCCGTGGCGTTCCAGCAGCCAACGCAGTGGACAGTCGGTGAGCATTTGAAGCGTCGACGGCGACATCGTGACGACATGGTCGTCGCCGGACCAGAGCGGCTCCGTGGTGGACTGCACCGCCGTTGCGTGCCATTGCTCGGGATCGGCCCCAGGCACCCCCGCATCGGCAAGCCGAGCCAGTTGTGCTGCAGCGCAGGCGCGTACGTCGCCATCGACCTCACCGTCGGGTGCGCACACCAAGGCCCTTAGCCTGCCGACCACCGCCGACGGAGCCAGTACCCGCGAGGCGATCTCCGGGACCAGCCGCTGGTCAGTGCCGTCGTCCGTGGCGAGCGAGGCCAATTCATCGCAGAACGCCGAAGGGATGGCACCGTCGTCGCCATCACCGTCGACGGCCGTCACCAGAACGCGCGACCGCGCTCGGCCCAGGGCCGCGACGAGCAGCCGACGCTCGTCGGCCAGCACCGGCGCGCGCGTGGACACTCCCTGCTGCGCCACGCCGTCGATGACGTCGACGAGTTGCTGAGTAGCGAGCACGCCGCCGCGCGGAACGGTGTTGGGCCACAAGCCTTCCTGGAGTCCGGCGAGCACGACGAACTCCCATTCTCGGCCGAGCGCGGCGTGCGCGGACACGACGGCAACGGCATCCCCCGCGGCGCCGTCCCCGCGTCCCACCGGAGGCAATGCCATGGCGCGAACGTGGTCGGTCACACCGCTGAGTGTGGCGCCCATGGCGCGGGCGACGTATTGCTCGACGAGGTCGAACAACGCGGTGACGGCGTCGAGTTCCCGGCCTGCCGCGGCACCGGCGGGCCCTCCACGCTCGACGGCGGCCAACCAGCGCCGCTGCAACCCTGAGCGATGCCATGCCTGCCACAGCGTGACGCGGGGATCGTCGCCATCGGAGAAGCTGCGACGCGCAGCGTGCACCACCGCTCGCACCCTGCGCAGTGGGCGGGACAGATGGTCGGGAAGGTCGACCGAGTCGCCTTGCAATGCCTCGACGAGCAGGTCGCCGAATTGGCGCTCACCGCCGTCGGCGCGTCGCAGCGTTCGCCGCAACTGCCGCAGCGACACCGGGTCGACCCTGCCGATCGGACCGGTCAACAGCTCGATTGCCCGCTCAGCGGAGAGCCCTTCGACCGCGGTGTCCAATGCCGTCAACAGTGCGCCGACGGCGGGATGGTCTGCCACCGCGGCGGTCGGCGCAGGCTGTTCGACGGGAACTCCTGCCGCCATCAGTGCACGGACGAGGGACGTGCCTGCCCGCGGTATCGAGCGCACGATGACCGCCATGCGTGCCCACGGCACCCCGTCGATCAAGTGCGCGCGGCGCAGCGCATCCGCGATGAGTGCCGATTCGGCGTGCGACGTGGCTGCGATGCGCACCGCGAGCGAACCGGGCCGATCCGCGGCGCCGACGATGGCGCGGTGACCGTCGACACCTGGGAGTCGAGCCGCGACTGCACTGACCGCACGGGCAACGGCCTGCCCGCAGCGATGCGACTCGGAGAGCACGATGACCTGCTCCCCGTCTTGGTCCTCGTCGCCGCGCAGCAACGCGGGATCGGCTCCGCGGTAACCGAATACCGATTGACTGGGGTCGCCTGCGATCACCGTGAGGTCGGCCGCGCTCGCCAAGACCCGCACCAAACGGGCGGCCTGAGGGTCGAAGTGCTGGGCGTCGTCGACGAGCAGCACTCGGATCCTCGCGCGTTCGGCGGCGAGCAAGTCCGGATCCGTCGCGAACGCCTCTAGCGCCGCACCGACGAGCTCCGCAGCGCCAAGCGCCGGAACCGTGGCCTGCGGCGCTGCCATGCCCACCGCGGAGCGCAACAGCATGACCTGCTCGTATACCTGGGCGAATCGACCTGCGGCCAGCCACTCAGGCCGGCCTTCGCGTCGTCCGATGCGTTGAAGCGCAACGGAATCCACGCCGCGCTCGGCGCACCGCGACAGCAGATCGCGCAGCTCGGTGGCGAAGCCCATCGTGGTCAGGGCAGGCTTCAGCAGCGCGGGCCACGGGACCGATGCGTGCTCGCCATCCTCTAAGTCACCGGCGAGCAGTTCGCGGATGATGCCGTCCTGTTCGGCGCTGGTGATCAACCGGGGCGGTGGATCGCCATTGCGCGCAGCGGCGAGCCGCAGTACCGCGAAGGCATAGGAGTGAACAGTCCGAACCAGTGGCTCTCGAGCCACCGTACGACCATCGCTGAGCACGGCGGCGGTGATGGCCGCGCGGGAGGCCATGCTGATCTGTGACGAACCCGTCAGCAGCAGAACAGATTCCGGGTCAACACCCGAGGCGGTACGGGCAGTCGCGACCTTGACCAGCGTGGTGGACTTGCCGGTACCGGGGCCGCCCACCACGCGCACCACGCCCCGCAGGCCCGGCCGGGCGAGTGCGTCGGGCGTCAGGACTGGGCGAGCTGCGGGCATGAGTGAATGACACCACGGGGGTCCGACATTTCCGGTCGGCGCAGGCTGGCAGCATCGTGTCCATGACGCAGGAGTTGAACGTGTATCGATTCGGTCCCTCCGGAGCCCCTCGGGTGCTGGCGATTCATGGGTTGACCGGCCATGGCAGGCGGTGGGAGACCCTGGCGAACCAGCACCTTGCGGAGTTCGCCATCGCCGCACCCGATCTGGTGGGCCACGGACGATCGTCGTGGGACGCGCCGTGGACCATCGACGCGAACGTGGCGGCGTTGGCCGCGCTGCTGGACGCCGATTCCGACGCCCCGGTGGTCGTTCTGGGTCACTCGTTCGGCGGGGCGGTCGCGTTGGGCCTTGCCGCGGCGCGCCCCGACCTAGTCTCCGATCTGGTGCTTCTCGACCCGGCAGTCGGTCTCGATGGCAGATGGATGAGCGAGATCGCCGACCAGATGTTCTCCTCCCCCGACTACCCCGATCGCGAAGAGGCGCGGGCCGAGAAGGTCAACGGGTCGTGGGGCGAAGTCGATTCTGACGAACTCGAGCGGGAACTCGACGAGCATCTCGTCGCTCTACCGAACGGTCGAATGGGTTGGCGCATAAGCATTCCCGCGATGATGTCGTATTGGAGCGAACTTGCCAGGCCCGCCGCCGTGCCAGCGCCTGGCACCCCGACGACGTTGATCCGCGCGACCCGTACCCAACCGCCGTACGTCTCCGATCAGCTGGTAGCGCGCATGAGCGACCGCCTCGGAGCGGCCTTCACGCTGCTCGACTTCGACTGCAACCACATGGTCTCCCAGGCAAAGCCTGCCGAGACTGCGGCGGTCCTGCGCGCGGTCCTGACGGCCGCCTAACGATGGCCCAGGTGACCGACGAGCAGGTAGAAGAGGTGCGGGCACTCGTCGCGTCCATTCCGCCGGGACGTGTATCCACCTACGGTGACATCGCGGATGCCGCAGGGCTTTCCAGCCCACGCATCGTCGGCTGGATCATGCGCACGGATTCCTCTGACCTGCCGTGGCACCGGGTCATCTCGGCTTCGGGGCGCCCCGCTGCGCACCTGGCCACTAGGCAACTCGAGCTGCTTCGCGCCGAAGGCGTGCTAGCCAAGGATGGCAGGGTCCGCTTGAGCGAAACACGCCATGCGTTCTAGAGGACCAGCCGCACCAGCGCGGCGGTCCGCGAAAGGCCTGCGAACGCGGCTGCTGTCGAACGCGGGTGCAACGCGTGTACCGACAGTCGGAACATCAACGCGCGCAACAGCATCTGCGGCCATTCCGGCAGCGGCGCCCAGCGCTCCACCAGGCCGTCGTCGGCTTCTCCCCACGCCAGGGCATCGACGACCACCACGCCTGCCGCCCAAGACGCCGGGCGCCAATACGGTGTGATGTCGGTGATGCCTGGCGCTGCGGTGCCAGCGAAGAGCACTGTGCCGTAAAGGTCGCCGTGCACCAGCTGGCTAGGACTTCGCGTCGGTCTGCGGAGACCCGCGAGCTGATTGATCAGGTCCATCGAGCGCTGACCGTCGGCCGACGCCGGACCCAGCCGCGCGCCTGGCGGCAAGGCGTTCAGCGGGCGCTCCTCCCACGCGGCGCGGTCGGCGGCGATGAACACGTCGACGTCCGACCAAGGCGCAGAAGGTGGTTGGGTCAGAAAACGAGGACGCTCCAGCTTCGCCGTCGCTTCATGCAGGCGCACCGCGGCCGAAACCACTTCGTCATGACGGGGTTCGGGCGTGCCCGCCACGAACGTATCTGCGCGCCAACCGGAGACGACGTAACGACCGTCGGTCGACCGGACGGGTCGGGCTAGCCGCACACCATCGACGAACAACGTCTCGCGCACCTTCGCCGACCATGCGGCGCGCGCGTGATCGGCGACGGTCGACAGCACCACCTCACCGCAGCGCCAGCCGCCCTCCCAGCCGGAGCCTAGAGGTATCGGTTGTACCCCGACCAGGCCAAATGCGGCCAACACATGCTCCGGTGGCCGCTCAACAGACACGGGGCACAGCTTATGCGCAACGTCGCCCAACTGGACGTCAGTACATCACCATGTCGGGTTCGAGTTGCTTTCCCCACGCAACGATTCCTCCCTGCACGTGCTTCGCGTCGGAGAATCCGGCCTTCTTGGCGATGGCCAGGACTTCGGCCGAACGGACGCCCGTCTTGCAGTAGAACACCGGGGTAGCGTCCACCCGCAGCTTGGCCAATGCCTCTCCGGATTCGAACGCTCCCTTTGGGATCAGCTCGGCGCCTGCAATCCTGTTGATGTCCCATTCGACCGGTTCACGCACGTCGATCAGCGCCACCTTGCGGCCAGATTCCAGCATTTCCTGGAGTTCACGCGGTGTGATGGTCGCATCGGCGGCAGCTTCTGCCGCGGCCTCCGACACCACGCCGCAGAAGGCCTCGTAATCGATGAGTTCCGTGATCTTCGGCGTCGTCGGATCCTTGCGGATCTTGATGGTGCGGTAGCTCATGTCGAGCGCGTCGTACACCATGAGCCTGCCGAGCAGCGGATCGCCGATCCCGGTGATCAGCTTGATGGCCTCGGTGCCCATCACGGATGCGATCGAGGCGCACAGGATGCCGAGCACGCCGCCCTCGGCGCACGACGGGACCATCCCCGGTGGTGGCGGCTCCGGATACAGATCGCGGTAGTTCAGGCCCAGCCCGTCCGGGGCATCCTCCCAGAACACCGAGACCTGGCCTTCGAAGCGGTAGATCGACCCCCACACGTAGGGCTTGCCTGCCAACACCGCTGCATCGTTGACCAGATACCTCGTCGCGAAGTTGTCAGTGCCGTCGAGTATCAGGTCGTACTGCTCGAAGAGTTCGACGGCGTTGTCTGGTTCGAGCCGCACCTCGTGCAGGACGACGTTCACCAGCGGGTTGATCTCGAGGATCGAGTCGCGTGCGCTCTCCGCCTTCGACCGGCCGATGTCCGACTGGCCGTGAATGATCTGGCGCTGCAGGTTGGACTCGTCGACGACATCGAATTCGACGACGCCGATGGTGCCGACGCCAGCCGCCGCGAGGTACAGCAGCGTCGGCGATCCCAGGCCGCCTGCGCCGATGACGAGCACCCTCGCGTTCTTGAGCCGCTTCTGACCGTCGACCCCGAGGTCGGGAATGATCAGATGGCGGCTGTAGCGTGCAACCTCTTCGCGCGTGAGCGCTGCGGCTGGCTCGACCAGCGGCGGTAACGGTGACACCGTAGGTTCCTCGATTCGAAAGTCTTGGGCCTGGTGATCATCACACCAAATACCCTTACTGCACACAGGTCAACGGCAACGAGCGCCCAGACCTTCCCGGGCGATCAGACACCGCTGCAGACGCGGCGGGGCTAGGCGATCGGATACGGCCACGGGTTGAACCGGCACGTCTTGCCGTCGGCCTTGACTGACTCGGGGTCGAACTTGGCGTCATCGTTGTTGCTGGTAGAGAACGTCTGCTGCATCATGATCGGCGCGAGCGCGCCGTCCTCGGTGCACGGCTCGTGTTTCTGATACCCGATCGCGTGTCCCACCTCGTGGTTGATCACGTATTGCCTGTACGAACCGATGTCGCCCTGGAACGGCACGGCGCCCCGCACCCAGCGCGCCTCGTTGATGAACACGCGCGGCTGGCCGCCGCCGTAGGCCGGGTTGAAGCATGACGCCTCCAGCGGGATGTCGTAGCCGCACCCCTCCCGCACCGTCATCGGCGACGTCAAGGACACCCGGAAGTCCGGCTTGCCGCTGTCGATTCGAGTGAACGCGATCTGTTCGTTGTGCGTCCAACTCTTCGGGTTGGCGAGCGTCTCGCTGACCATTCGCGCGAAGGCCTCGTCACCGCCGAACGCCGTGGTGTCGACGCCGTCCTCCACCTCGACGGTGTAGGTGAACGACTTCACCTTGCCCTCGCCGACCTTCGGGGCGGTGCCCGGCACGATGTGCCACTCCTTCGCGCCAGACTCTGTGAATGGACCGCCGGCGGGAAGGATGCCGGTGGGCAGGTTGACGTCGAATTCGGTCAGCCCCTTCGGCGGGGCTCCCACGATTGCCGTGCCTGACGAGTCGATGGTCAGCGGACCCTGGATCGACTGCTCCTGGTCGATGGCCTCTGCCTTGCGCGGCGTGCTGGTTGTCGTTATGGCCTGATAGATGACGACCAGGGTGATCACGACGAGGACGGGCAGCGCGTAGGCGCGCCAGCCATACGTCGAGACGAAGCTGCCGAGCCAGCTCTGCTTTCGCAGGTGCTCGTGCTCATCGCGGTTGGCGCGCGGGCGGCCGACGTCGTCGGCGATGGGATCCCGATGTGCGCGTAATGGCTCACGCCAGTCGCTGCGCACGGCAGGCGCGCGACCGCCCCCGCGACGCCCCTGGTCGTAGGTCACCGAACCAGAATGTCATAGAAGCCGTCACCGGCGACTTCGGCGCGCCACCCGCGGACCGCAGGGGCTGGATGGCCCCCCACCTCAATCGCTGGTAGTAGTGTCGTGGCGATGAGCGGCCGAACCCTACCCGATTCGGTAGTCGACGGCGCGCCAGAAGAACACAGATTGAGGACGTGAATGGGCGATCTCGCCAGCGCTGCCGAGAGGAGAGGCGCACAACCTGCCAACGGTGACGGCGCGTCCGGCCGAACCGCGAGCGGAAACCGGCGTGGCAACCGGCTCCCTCGCGACGAACGTCGCGGCCAGCTGCTCATCGCGGCCAGCGAGGTATTCGTAGACCGTGGCTACCACGCAGCGGGCATGGACGAGATCGCCGATCGAGCCGGAGTCAGCAAACCCGTTCTCTACCAACACTTCTCATCGAAACTCGAACTGTATCTAGCGGTCCTGCAGCGCCACGTCGACAATCTCGTCTCCGGCGTTCGGCAGGCCCTTCGCGCCACGGACGACAACCGACAGCGGCTACGCGCGGCGGTCGCCGCCTTCTTCGACTTCATCGAGCACGACAGCCAGGGCTACCGGCTGATCTTCGAGAACGACTACGTCACCGAGCCGCAGGTGTCGGCCCAGGTGCGGGTCGCCACCGAATCGTGCACCGACGCCGTATTCGAGTTGATCAGCAACGATTCCGGCCTGGAGGCGCATCGGGCCCGGATGATCGCGGTCGGGCTCGTCGCGATCAGCGTCGACTGTGCCCGCTACTGGCTCAACAGCGACCGGCCGATCTCCAAGGAGGACGCGGTCGACGGGACGGTGTACTTCGCCTGGGGCGGGCTGTCACACGTGCCGCTCGCGCGGCCCTAGCCCGCTCAGCCAGCAGCCTTGTCGGCCCCGATGCCAAATCCGACCCGCCTGCCGTCGGCCGCGCCGATCTCGACGTAGGCGATGCGCGTCGACTGCACCAGGAAGCGACGCCCCTTCTCGTCGGTCAGCGCCAACACGCCCGACTCCTTGCTCAGTGCGTCGGTGATCAGTTTCTCCACCTCGGCTGGTGTCTGCGTGCTGCTGAAGACCAGCTCGCGCGGGCTATCGGTGACACCGATCTTGACCTCCACGCTGGACCCTTCCGTTTGGTTGAAATTCTTCTCAGAAGGCTAGTGGACGCATCGGACCCGGCGCCCCTGCGGGCGGTTCGCGCTGCGCGAAACGGGTGTGCATGGAGACTCTGCGCACCCGATCTCGAACCGAGTCCAGACCGTTACCCGGCAGCGTGCGCGTTGACCTCAATTTTCACTTTTGCATCGATAGTCTCGTGAGTACCAGATCCAACGACTACGGGATAACGCGATGACCAGGCCGTACTCTCCGAATCCACCGTATCCAGCGAGCAGGAAGCCGGCGTACCGGCGAAACGTCGCCGACGGCGACAGCGGTTCGACCGAGACCGTCGTGATCGAGGACTACGACGCCTACGACCGCTTCGGCGCAGACAGGTACGACGCGGAAAGATACGGCGCTGAACTCCCCGACGCCGACGAATACGACGCCGACGAATACGACGACTACTACGAGCCGATCGACCGCCGGTGGATCTGGGTCGGCGGCGTGGCAGCAGCCGTTCTTCTCGTCGCGGTGATCTGCACGGTCGTGATCCTCGGCGGTGGCGACAGCGGTTCGGTATCGGCGACGGTCAACCCGCCCGCCGTGACAACGAGCCAGGTGGCCCCGACGACCTCGCACGCGCCACCCCCGCCGCCTGCTCCCTTGCCGACGGCGGGACCATTGTCGCCAGAGACCGTGACCTCAGTGTCGCCGTCTCCAACGGCGGCCGCCACGCCCACGGAGACCGTCGCGGCGCCCGATCCGCGGACGATCACCTATCAGGTGACGGGCAGCAGGCAGCTACTCGACCTCGTCACGGTCATCTACACCGATCAGCAGGGCGCGCTGCAGACCGACGTCAACGTGGCGCTGCCGTGGTCGAAGACGGTGACTCTCGATCCCGGCGTGCAGCTGACGTCGGTGACCGCAACGAGCCTGCTTGGCAAGTTGAACTGCACCGTCACCGACGGGACGGGCGCGGTGATCAGCGCTCAGACGAACAACTCGATGATCGCCACCTGCACCAAGTAGCAGGAGTCAGCCCAAGCCCAATCGCCGACTCCGTCAGCCCAAGCCCAGCTGTCGCATCCGCGTGCTGTGCGTGTTCTGCAGGCGCGCGAAGAACTCGGTCATCCTGGCCAGTCCCTCGCCACTGGACACGACCAGGTCCACCAGGTCGTCGTGATCGGCGAGCACGAACTGCGCTTGCGTGATGGCCTCGCCTAGCAGCCTGCGGGACCACAGGGCCAGTCGATGGCGCTGCTTCTCGCTTGCGGTCACGGCGGCCTTGACCTCGGCGACGACGAACTGCGAATGGCCGGTCTCGGCCAGCACGGCGCGCACCACGTCCGCCACCTCCTCGGGGAGCGTGTCGGAGATCTCCAGGTAGAAGTCCGCGGCCAACGCATCGCCGATATAGGTCTTGACCAGCGCCTCCAACCACGTGCTCGGCGTCGTCAACCGGTGATAGTTCTCCAAAGCGGGCGCGAACTTGGTCATCTTGGGCACGACGTCGACACCGCGGCGCTCTAGCGCGTCGCGCAACAGTTCGTAGTGGTTCATCTCGGCCGCCGCCATGCTGGCCATGTTGATTCGGCCAGCCAGATTCGGCGCCATGCGCGCTTCCTCGGTCAGCCGATAGAACGCCGCAACCTCGCCGTATGCCAAGAGGGCGAACAGTTCGTCGACACCGGGATGGTCGACCGACACGCCCGTGGTGACCGGTTCGATCGTCTGCTCACCAGGTGCTGCGGGCTGCGTCGAAGACATGGCCCAACTGTAGACGCCGACCGCCGAACGAACCGGGGCAAACCCGACCAGCTATGATGACGTCAGGAAGCGGCTCGTCAACAGCTCATCGACGCCAGTTCGCAACCTAGAAATGTGCGTGCACGCAGTTGGCTCGCCCCCATCTTCACGGCAGGGCCCAACGTTCCTTCGTCAAAACTCGTGTGCGCTAGGACGCCATGAGGATTGACTTTTGAAAGGCTACGTAGGCAACGCATGACTTCATCCACCGAAGAACAAACCCAAGACCAACCCACCACAGAACAACCCACCACAGAACAACCCACCCCAGTACAACCCACCACGTCATTCGCCGACCTCGGGGTGCGTGACGAGATCGTGCGCGCACTGGCGGAGAACGGCATCGAGCACCCCTTCGCCATCCAGGAGCTCACCCTGCCCCTCGCGCTGGCTGGCGAGGACCTGATCGGGCAGGCCCGCACAGGCATGGGCAAGACGTATGCCTTCGGCGTGCCACTGCTGAACAAGCTCGTCACCGATCCGCAGCGGCCGCTCAACGGCACGCCGCGCGCACTCATCGTGGTTCCCACCCGCGAGCTCTGCCTTCAGGTATACGGCGACCTCAAGGAGGCAGCGAAATACCTGACTGCGGGCGATCGCAAGCTGTCGGTGACCTCGATCTACGGTGGGCGCCCCTACGAGCCGCAGATCGAAGCCCTGCAGAAGGGCGTCGACGTCGTCGTCGGCACCCCCGGCAGGCTGCTCGACCTCGCTCAGCAGGGCCACTTGCAGCTCGGCGGGCTCTCCGTGCTGGTGCTCGACGAGGCGGACGAGATGCTCGACCTCGGCTTCCTGCCCGACATCGAACGCATCCTCAAGCAGATTCCCGCCGACAGGCAGGCGATGCTGTTCTCGGCGACGATGCCGGACCCGATCATCACGCTCGCCCGCACCTTCATGAATCAGCCGACGCACATCCGCGCCGAGGCGCCGACGTCGTCGGCCACCCATGACACGACCGTGCAGCACGCCTTCCGCGCGCATGCCCTGGACAAGGTGGAAATGGTCGCCCGCGTGTTGCAGGCGCGCGGCCGCGGCGCGACGATGATCTTCACCAGGACCAAGCGCACTGCGCAGAAGGTCGCCGACGAACTCGGCGAACGCGGCTTCAAGGTCGGCGCGGTGCACGGCGATCTCGGCCAGGTGGCACGCGAGAAGGCCCTCAAGGCGTTCCGTACGGGCGACGTCGACGTCCTGGTTGCGACGGACGTCGCGGCGCGAGGCATCGACATCGACGACATCACCCACGTCATCAACTATCAAATCCCCGAGGACGAGCAGGCCTACGTGCACCGCATCGGTCGCACGGGCCGTGCGGGCAAGACTGGTATCGCAGTGACCCTCGTCGACTGGGACGAGCTGCCCAGGTGGACGATGATCGACAAGGCACTCGGCCTCAACACCCCCGATCCCGTCGAGACGTACTCGAATTCGCCGCACCTCTACGAACAACTCGACATCCCTACCGAAGCGAAGGGGTCGATCGGCAGGGCCGCACCTGCCAAGGAGGATCGCCCGCCGCGCGAGCCCCGCGAGCGGCCGGCCCGCAACCGGAGCCGTCAACGCACCCGTGGTGGTCAGTCCGGCCACGTCGAGACGACCGGCCATGCCGAGACGAGCGACCAGCCCGCACCCACGCAGTCGGAGGACGGTTCGCCCGCCGGTGACTCAGGCAATCCGGCGCGGCGCCGACGCAGGCGTCGTCGTCCGAACACCGCGGCACCCGCCGCCGGCTAGACGGAGCCTGCACGACACGTGGTCAAACCGGAACGCCGCACCAAGGGTGACCTGCTGGCGGCAACCGCGATCGTCGCGGTGATCGCGGTGGCTGCGGCGCTGATCTGGTGGACGAGCGATGCTCGCGCCACGATCAGCAGACCGGCAGCCACGCCCGTACCTGCGCTGACGACGGCCAAGGCAGTGCCGACGGTGCTGCGACAGCTCTGGACCGCCGACAACACCGCGTCCAGCCAACCCGTGCTTGCTGCGGGAAGCGTCGTCACCGGCCACGGGCATGAGGTCGACGGCCGCGATCCTGCAACAGGAGTGGTGCTGTGGAGCTACTCACGCGACGTCGACGTCTGCGGCATCACGTCGGTGTACCAGTACGCGGTGGCGGTCTATCCAGATGACCGCGGATGCGGCCAAGTCAGCACGATCGACGGCAAGACCGGCCGACGCGGGCCGACGCGCAGCTCGCTCGCCGACGCCGAGGTGAAGCTGAGTACCGACGGTTCGACCGTGCTCTCGGCAGGCGACAGCCGCCTCGAACAGTGGCGATCCGACTTGGCCAGAACCATCAGCTACGGGTATCTCGACGCCCGCTTCAAGCGCGAGGTCCCCGATCAGCCACTGTGCGGGCTGGTGTCGGCAGCCGCGAGTTCGGCGACTGTTGCCGTGCTCGAGTCATGCCCAAACCAGCCGGACATGCGCCTGACGCTGCTCAAGCCCGCCAAGGAAGAAGATCAGCCCGACACCAAGCGGGTGACGCTACCCGGCGTCAAAGCGGACGCGGACGCCCGCGTCGTCGCCGTCAACGACACCACGACGGCGGTCTACCTTCCGACGCCGCAGCCGGTCGTCTCCGTCTACGACGACACCGGCACCGTCATCGCCAGCACGTTGATGGCCAAGCCTGCGTCCGGAGAGGCCATCGCGTCGGTGGCTGGCGACTACGTCACGTTCTGGACCGGTGACAGCGTGATGGTGTTCGACGCCAACGCGCTGCGGTACAAGTACACCGTCAGCCCCGTGGCAGGCAATGCGCCGGTGGGCCCGGCGACCCTGATGGCAGACAAGCTCTTGGTACCCGTGACGGGCGGCTACGACGTGTTCGATCCGCAGACGGGCAAGGGCGTCAGCCACATCGCCCTGCCGAGGACACCCATTTCAACCGCGGTCTTCCCTGCGGTCGCGGGGGCTCGGATACTCGAGCAGCGCGGCGACACCTTGGTGGCCTTGGGCTCGTAGACGGGCGCTCAGCGAACCAGCGGCTACGGCTCCGGCGCGAACGTCGGCAGCGCCTTCCCCGACTTCCAGTACTTGAGCAGGGAGTTGGCTAGCTCTCGATAAGCGTTGGCGCCCTTGTTCTTTCGACCCGCAAGCACCGATGCTCCCGATGCGCTGGCCTCGGCAAAGCGGACGGTTCGCGGAATCGGCGGTGACAGCACCGGCAGGTCGTAGCGGTCGGCGACGTCGAGCAGCACGTCGCGGCTGTGTGTCGTGCGAGAGTCGTAGAGCGTGGGAAGCGCACCGAGGAGTCGCAGATCGGAGTTGGTGATCTGCTGTACGTCGGTGACGGTCCGCAAGAATTGCCCGACGCCGCGATGCGCCAACGTTTCGCACTGCAAGGGAACGATTACGTCGTTGGCAGCGGTGAGACCGTTGAGCGTCAAGACGCCCAATGACGGTGGGCAGTCGACGATTACGACGTCGTAGTCCTGCCCAAGCTTCGCAATCGCGCGCTTGAGGGCGTACTCGCGACCCGCCCGCATCAGAAGCATCGCCTCGGCGCCAGCGAGGTCGATGTTGGCGGGCATCAGCGCCATTCCCTCGGCGGTCGGCACCACCGCCGTGTCCGGCTCGACGTCGCCAAGCAGGACCTCGTGAATCGAGACCACGAGTTTGTCGGGATCGTGACCGAGCGAGAACGTCAGGCATCCCTGCGGGTCGAGGTCGACGAGTAGCACCCTGCGACCCTTCTCGGCCATCGCGGCACCGATCGACGCCACCGTCGTCGTCTTGGCCACCCCACCCTTTTGATTGGCGACCGCCAGCACTCGCGTCACACGGCCATCCAAGCACGTTCGTCTGCGTACGCGCGCGAACCGCGCGATCCGTGGTGCGGCACAATTCCCATCGTGACCCACGGTTCGACCATCGAACGGCATCGACTCCTGCTGCTCCGTCACGGTGAGACGGAATGGTCGAAGTCGGGTAAGCACACGAGCCGCACCGAGCTCGACCTCACGGACGAGGGGCGGGAACAGGCCCGACTCGCCGCCGAGGCACTCGCCGACCTGCAGCTGCGCGATCCACTGGTGATCAGCAGTCCGCGCCACCGGGCCCTGATCACCGCGGAGCTGGCGGGGCTCGAGGTGGACGAGGTTTCTCCGCTTCTTGCGGAATGGGATTACGGCGATTACGAAGGCACGACGACCGACGACATCCGCAAGACGGTTCCCGACTGGCTGGTGTGGACGCACGGCTGTCCCGGCGGGGAGACGGTCGCCCAGGTGAGCCAGCGGGCCGACCAGGCCGTTGCCATGGCCTTGGACCACATGCAGTCGCGCGACGTGGTGTTCGTCGGGCACGGACACTTCTCCCGATCGGTGCTCACGCGATGGATCGAGCAGCCGCTGTACGAGGGCATCCGGTTCTCCATGGCCGCCGCGTCGATCGGCGTGTGCGGATTCGAGCACGGCGTCCGCCAGATCACCGCCCTCGGCCTAACCGGCCACGTCAACCCCTGTCTACCCAGGTGACCGAACCGACGTTCGTGATGGCGGGGCCCGACGGCGCCGTCGTGGCCAATGGCGTCCACACCGCCTACCCTTCGCTCGTCGACGCCCAGGCAGCGCTCGCCTGCGGCGCGCCGATCGTCCTGGGCGCCTTGCCCTTCGACGTCACGAAGCCAACGGCCCTGGTGCGACCGCTCGACGTGGAGTTCGCCGAGAAGCTGCCCGACTGGCCCCGTTGCGACCTGCCAACGGTGCGGGTGGATCGGACGCTGCCCGCACCCGAGGTACACCGTGCCAGAATCACCGAAGCGCTTGGGCGGCTGAACGATCCGGGCACCGGGCTGCAGAAGGTGGTGCTGGCGCGCGGGCTGCACCTGATTGCCGACGGCCCGCTGGACGTGGCGACCATCCTTCACCGCCTCGCCGATGACTCGATCGCCACCGCGTTCCTCGCCGACCTCACCCCGGCCGGTGAGGGCTACGCAGGGAAGGCGCTCGTCGGGGCGAGCCCTGAGCTCCTGGTGGCACGACGCGGGGACGTCGTGACGTGCAGGCCGTTCGCGGGTTCCGCGCCGCGCTCGCCAGATCCCGACGTCGATCGCGCCAACGGTGTGGCCCTCGCCGAGTCCATGAAGAACCGGCACGAACACCAACTCGTCGTCGACGAGATGCGCGAGGCGCTCGATCCGTTGTGCGTCGACGTAAGGGTAGCCGCGACACCGGAGCTCACCGGCACGTCGGCGGTGTGGCATCTGAGCACGCCCATCACGGCCCGGATTCGCGAATCATCCACGACGGCACTGGATCTCGCGGTCGCCCTGCATCCGACGCCAGCCGTCGGAGGGGTACCCGCCGCGATGGCGGCCGATCTCATCAACGAGCTAGAGGGTGACAGAGGCTTCTACGCAGGGGCCGTCGGCTGGTGCACGGCGGCCGGGGATGGCCGGTGGGTGGTGTCCATTCGCTGCGCCCAGCTTTCGGCCGACCGGCGCAGCGCCGACGCACGTGCCGGCGGCGGCATCGTCGCCGAGTCCGACCCAGACGACGAGGTCGACGAGACCACCACCAAGTTCCGAACCATCATGTCGGCGTTGGGAGTTGAACCGTGACCATCCGAAGACGATCGCGAGCGGGAGTCGAGAAATGACGATTCAGATCCGCCGCGCGAGGCCAGGTGACGAAGCCGAATTGGCCGCGATGATCCATGAGCTAGCGGCGTTCGAGAATGCCGCCGACGAGTGCGTCGTCACCGAATCTTCCTTGCACGTCGCACTTTTCGGCGAGCAGCCGACGGTTTACGCGCACGTCGCCGAAGTGGATGGCGAGCCTGCCGCGGCCGCTCTGTGGTTTCGCAACTTCTCCACGTGGGACGGCGTGGCAGGCATCTACCTAGAGGATCTCTTCGTGCGGCCGCGGTTTCGTCGTCTCGGCCTCGGTCGCGCGATGCTGTCGACGTTGGCGAAGGAATGCGTCGCAGGCGGTTACACGCGTCTGTCGTGGGCCGTGCTGGACTGGAACGTCAACGCGATCGCCCTGTACGACTCCGTCGGCGGCAAGCCCCAAACCGAATGGATTACCTACCGGGTGTCGGGATCGGACCTATCGGCGCTCGCGGAATCCGAAGGGTCCTGAGCCATCCACTGCAACGCCGACGGGCTGAACAGCAGCACCAGCGTGATGAATACGACGACGGCAATCGGCACTCCGTAGGCCCAGCGCTGCGATCCCACCGCCACGTACCAGGCGACTCCCAACAACAGCAGCTGGGCGAACACCGCGATGCCGCGACCCCACCGACGGCCCGTCCACAGCGCCCATCCGGCTGCCAATACCGCGGCGCCCATCACGACGAACCAGACCGCGGTGCCATACCCACTGATCGAGCGCTCTCGCGCCCCACCGAGTGCACGCACGACCAACACCACCGCAACGACGACGAGGACCACGCCTTCTGCGGCCGTCGCAATCGCGGCCTGCCGGACGGTCGCCGGGGAGGGAACGATCATGGCGTCGACAGTAGCGAGAGACGATGGCACGCCTTCACCCTTGGCTAGGCTGGCACCTCGTGCGAGCCGTGCTGATCGTCAACCCCAATGCCACCTCGACGACGCCGGCGGGCCGCGACCTTCTCGCACACGCGCTGGAGAGCAGGGTCACGCTGACCGTTGCGCACACCGACCATCGCGGGCACGCCATCGAAATCGGTCGCGATGCCGTTCGGGACGGCATCGACGTGGTGATCGTTCACGGCGGCGACGGCACCGTGAACGAGGTCGTCAACGGGATCCTCGGCGAATGTGGCCCAAACCCCGCTGCGCCGACGGGGCCGACCCCTGCCGTCGCCGTTGTGCCTGGCGGAGCGGCAAACGTCTTCGCGAGGGCATTGGGCATCAGCTCGGACCCGGTCGAGGCCACCAACCAACTCGTCGATCTTCTCGACGCGCACCGAAGTGGGCAGCCGTGGCGCCGCATCGGCCTGATGGGGTGCGGCGAGCGCTGGGCCATCTTCACGGCGGGCATGGGCGTGGACGGAGCCGTCGTGGCTGCCGTGGAGGCGGCGCGGGCAAAGGGCCGCAAGGTCACCGCGTCGCGCTACATCCGCATCGCCGTACGCGAAATGCTGACCAGCGCGCGCAAAGACCCAACCATGACGGTGCAGCTGCCCGACGGCGCGCCCGTCTCGGACGTTCACTTCGCCTTCGTGTCGAACTCGAGCCCATGGACCTACGCGAACACGAGACCCATCTGGACCAACCCCGGCACGACGTTCGACACGGGCCTCGGCGTGTTCGCGGTCACCAGCATGAACGTGATCGCCAACGTGAGGCTCGCGGTGCGGATGTGGTCGAAGAAACCCCGCATCGAGGCCATGCATCTGATCCGAGAGGACGATCTCGCGTGGATTCGCGTCACGAGCAGCGAACCCACGGAGTGCCAGATCGACGGGGACTACGTAGGCAAGCGCACGGACATGACGTTCACGTCGGTGAGGGATGCCCTGAGCGTCGTAGCCCCTGCCGCAGAACGCGAATAAATGTGGCTGGCATGTGAGAGTGGCTCGATTTAGGGCGCAAGCGCGTCAACTGTAGTACAAACGGGTACGGGTCCAAGTAACGAGCCCCCGCAGTGACATTGCACACGTGTTAACTCGCGGCTCTTGACATCTGTCCAGCCTGTGAAAGCATCGAATGCAACAGTGCAGAAACATTTCGTGTGCACGCGTTAACAGCCGAAGAAATTGATAGTGCGCGTTGCTGCGCACGGGACGAGGAGTTGAAAGCCATGGATTGGCGGCATAAGGCAGTCTGTCGTGACGAGGATCCGGAACTGTTCTTCCCGGTGGGAAACAGCGGCCCGGCCCTTGCTCAGATTGCTGATGCGAAGCTGGTGTGCAATAGGTGCCCCGTGACCACCGAGTGCCTGAGCTGGGCATTGGAGTCAGGACAGGACGCTGGCGTGTGGGGCGGCATGGGCGAGGACGAGCGTCGCGCGCTGAAGCGTCGCAATGCACGCACGAAGGCTCGTACCGGCGTATAGCCGACGACGAATTTCAAGACTTACGGCCCCGGTAAACACCGGGGCCGTAAGTTTTGTGCGCATTACTGAGCGAGTCGTGCCCGCCTGCCGATCGGGACGCGAAGCACGACGTCGGTGCCGCCCGTCGCACATGCGTGCATCCCCAGCGAGCCGTCCAATTCAGCGGCGACGAGGGTGCGCACGATCTGCAACCCAAGCCGGTCCGACTTCTCCAGGCTGAAGCCCTCTGGGAGCCCTCTGCCGTCGTCGTGCACGATGACGTCGAGCCACCGCGCCGACCGCTCGGACCGGATCGTCACGGACCCCTGGCCCGTAGTGCCGTCGAACGCGTGCTCGATGGCGTTCTGTACGAGCTCCGTGATGACCATGATCAACGCGGTCGCCCGGTCGGCGTCCAGGACGCCAAGGTCGCCGTCCCGAAGGATCCGGATCGGCGTGTCGACCGACGCGACGTCGTTCATGATCGGCAGGATCCGGTCGACGACCGCGTCCAGGTTCACCTCCTCGTCGACCGACATCGACAGGGCGTCGTGAACCAGCGCGATGGACGACACGCGTCGCACCGATTCGAGGAGAGCCTCCCGTCCCTCTGCATTGTTGGTCCTGCGGGCCTGTAGTCGCAGCAGTGCGGCCACCGTCTGCAGGTTGTTCTTGACGCGGTGGTGGATCTCGCGGATGGTGGCGTCCTTGCTCAGCAGGGCGCGGTCTCGACGCTTGACCTCGGTGACGTCGCGGATGAGCATTGCCGCCCCCGCAGCCTCCCCGTGGACGACGAGCGGCAGCGTGCGCAGCAGCACGGCCGCCCCGCCTGCATCCACCTCCATGCGCATGCTGGAGCCGCCAGCGAGCGAGTCGCGCACGTGGTTGGCCAACTCCTGCGCCTCGAAGGGATCCGAGATCAAAGGCCGGGTCACGGAGACGAGGTTGTGGCCCTCTAGCTCCGCGGTGAAACCCATTCGGTGGTAGGCCGAGATCGCGTTCGGGCTGGCGAATGCGACGACGCCCTCGACGTCGAGCCTGATGAAGCCGTCACCGACCCGAGGGCTGGACCTCGACATCGCGATGTCGCCGACGTTGGGGAAGGTGCCCTCGGAGAGCATGTGCAGTAGGTCGCCAGCGCAGTCGAGGTAAGCCCGCTCCAGCGGGGAGGCCTTGCGCTGGTCGGCCAACGCCGTCTGATGCGTGAGCACCGCGACCACTCTGTTGTCGTGCCGAACGGGGACGGCCTCGACGTTCAACCAAACGCCGTCGTGCGAATTGCCTTGTCCAGCATCGCTTTCCCTACCGATGTGGCCCGAGTCGAATGCGTCGACCGCGACCGGCATGTCGGCTGCAGCGTTCTGAGTGCCGACTGCGTCGGCGAGCAACACCGTCGGTGCGGTATTCGGGCGAACCTGAGCTACACACGCCAATTCGCCGTCGTCGCGCCGAACCCACATGAGGTAGTCGGCGAACGAAAGGTCGGCAAGCAGTTGCCATTCGCCAACTACGGCGTGCAGATGGTCGACGGCGCTGCCAGGCAGGACGGTGTGCTCGGCGAGCAGATCACCGAGTGTCGACATCCGCCTAGCTGATCACGGCGATGGGATCGCCCGCCTGGATGACGTCCCCAACCGACACGCTGACCTCGGTAACGGTGCCCGCAACCTCGGCAAGGACGGGGATCTCCATCTTCATCGACTCGAGAAGGACCAAGGTGTCGCCTTCGCCGATCTCATCGCCCTCGCGAACGACGACCTCGAGAACCGTGGCCACAATCTCGGCGCGAACGTCCTCGGCCATCTTCACCCCACTCGTCTCAGAGGTCACCCGCGTCGGGCGACCTGATCTATCGAACCACAGCGGCGCGTTTATGACCGACCACCCTGGTCATGACACACTGTAGGCAAGCAACTGACTCACTGGAGGATCATCATGGCCAAGCGTGGCCGGCAGAAGCGTGACCGCAAGCATTCCAAGGCGAACCACGGCAAGCGACCCAATTCCGGGTCGAAGTCAGTGCGCTGACCACCGACTAGATCTCGGCGCCTGAGTCAGGCAGTCTCCGACGCAGTCCTCAACCACTGTTGACGACGCGCTGGGTCACCGGCTCCCGCGCTCCGTCGGACGATGCGTAGATCGGTAAGTGGGCGAACCCTAGCCTCTGATGATCGTGGTGCGGCTGATCTCGATGCGGAGCCGCTGGACCAGGCTCTCTGGGGCCCGTTCACCGCTGCACTTGTTGGCGATCAGCTTCTTGACCCGCTCCTCGACGCCATAGTGCCGCAGGCACGTCGGGCACTCCTCTAGGTGATGCCGCAACTTGTCCCGCGACTCGTCTGAGCACTCACCGTCGAGCAGTGTCCACACCTCCGCGATCACTGCGGCGCATTCGGGGTGATCGGGGTCGACGGGGCCCACGGGCGGGCGGAACGTGCGTTCGTCGTCGAATTGGTCGTCACTCATGACGACACCTCCTCGGCCGCGACGGGGCTGCTTCCTCGCATGAAGCCCCTGTCCCTAGCGACGTCGGCGAGCAGTTCGCGGAGCTGTTTGCGGCCGCGGTGCAGCCGGGACATCACCGTCCCGATGGGCGTATCCATGATCTCGGCGATCTCCTTGTACGGGAAGCCCTCGACGTCGGCGTAGTAGACCGCCATCCGGAATTCCTCCGGCAGCGCCTGCAGCGCAGCCTTGATTTCTGTGTCGGGTAATGCCTCTAACGCTTCGACCTCGGCTGACCGCAGCCCGGTCGAGGAGTGCTCCGCATTGGCGGCGAGCTGCCAGTCGGTGATCTCCTCCGTCGGATACTCGGCGGGCTGGCGCTGCTTCTTGCGGTAGCTGTTGATGTAGGTGTTCGTCAGGATCCGGTACAGCCAGGCCTTGAGGTTGGTCCCTGCGCGGAACGAGCGGAAGCCTGCGTAGGCCTTGACCATGGTTTCCTGCAGCAGGTCCTCGGCATCCGCGGGATTGCGGGTCATCCGCAACGCGCCACCGTAGAGCTGGTCGAGCAGCGGAATCGCGTCGCGCTCGAACCGGGCGGTGAGCTCTGCGTCCGTCTCCGGGACGACCAGTTCTTCCGCCGAGTCAGGTGTTGCCCCGTCGACGTCGGTCATGTGGATGGACACCATCCCTTCCGTTGCGGCGCCGTCGAACAGATCCAGTGTGATCACCGGACGCTCCAGGCTGGCCGTTGGCACCAAGGTCCCCTTTCGTCGATCCTAGAGCCTGTGCCCGACGAGTTCGCCGGACAGCTCTGACTGCACCCAACAACAGCGTCTCCAGGTGGTGTTGTTCCCGAGCCCTCGCACTAGGGTGAGCCGGTGGCCAGCGCAGCGACACCCGCCATCGCCGCGCTGGTGGCCGCGGACGTACCCCACGAGGTGCTGCGCTATCACCACGACCCGCGGGCCGAGTCATTTGGCGATGAGGCGGCCAAAGAACTCGCCACCTCTGCGGGGGTCAGTGCCGAACAGATCTTCAAGACGCTGGTCATCGCGGTGCCCAACGGTCTCGCCGTGGCCGTGCTGCCGGTGCCGGCGAAGCTGTCGTTGAAGGCAGCGGCCGCAGCGCTCGGCGTGTCGAAGGCGACGATGGCGCAGCCCGCCGCCGCACAGCGAAGCACCGGCTACGTCGTCGGCGGCATCTCCCCGCTCGGCCAGCGCAAGGTCCTGCCGACGGTCGTCGACGTCTCGGCACTTGGTTGGGACCGCGTGTTGTGCAGCGCGGGCAAGCGCGGCTGGGACGTCGCACTGGCGCCTGCCGATCTCGTCCGGCTCACCCGGGCAGTGACTGCAGACATCCAGGCGTCCTAGGGTAGGCGCATGTCGCTCTCCGGGAAGACCATGTTCATCTCCGGCGCCAGCCGGGGTATCGGCTTGGCGATCGCCAAGCGCGCCGCTGCCGACGGCGCCAACATCGCCCTGGTCGCCAAGACCGCAGAACCGCACCCCAAGTTGGAGGGCACGATCTACACGGCGGCCAAGGAGATCGAGGACGCCGGCGGGCAGGCGCTACCGATCCTCGGCGACGTCCGCGACGGCGATTCGGTGGAATCCGCAGTGGCGCAAGCCGTCGCGCAGTTCGGCGGCATCGACGTCTGCGTGAACAACGCCTCGGCCATCAACCTCGGCTCCATCACCGAGGTGCCACTCAAGCGATTCGACCTGATGAACGGGATCAACGTGCGCGGCACGTATGCGGTCTCGCAGGCTTGCATTCCGCACATGGTGGGCAGGGAGAACCCGCACGTGCTCACGCTGTCGCCGCCGATCCTGCTGGACTCCAAGTGGCTCAAGCCGACTGCCTACATGATGGCCAAGTACGGAATGACGTTGTGCGCGTTGGGGATCGCCGAGGAGCTACGCGACAAGGGGATAGCGTCGAACACGCTGTGGCCGCGCACGATGGTTGCGACCGCCGCAGTGCAGAACCTGCTTGGCGGCGAGGAGGCGATGGCCAGAGCCCGCAAGCCCGAGGTCTACTCCGATGCCGCCTACGTCATCTTCAACAAGCCGGCGACCGAGTTCACCGGAAACACGCTGCTGTGTGAGGACGTGCTGGTGGACTCCGGCGTCACCGACCTGTCGGTCTATGACTGCGTGCCCGGCTCCGAACTCGGCGTCGATCTGTGGGTCGAGCAGCCCAACCCGCCTGGTTACACGGGCTAGGGTTCGAATTCGATTATCCCCCTGATGTTTCGGCCCTCCCGCATGTCGGTGAAGGCGTCGTTGATCTGGTCGAGCCGATAACGCCTGGTGACCAACTCGTCGAGTTTGAGGTTGCCGCCGCGATACATCGACAGCAGCATTGGCATGCTCGCTCGCGGATTCATGCCGCCGTACAGCACGCCCTTGAGCGTCTTGCACGAGTTGATGATGTCGACGACGACGAGCGGAACCATGCTCAGCTCCAGCTTCGGCACGCCGGTCATCAGGCACGTCCCGCCCTTGCTGGTCAGCATCAGGGCAGGCAGGAGCATCTCGGGGCGCAGCACACCCGGGGTCAGCACCACCCGCTCCGCCATTACTCCCCTGGTGAGTTGCTGAACCAAGGGAAACGCCTCCTCGATCGAGGGAGCCGTGTCGGTCGCGCCGAAGAACTTGGCGGTATCTCGTTTGAAGTCAACGGGATCCACTGCGATGACGTTGAGCGCGCCAGCCGCGACGGCGCCCTGCACGGCGTTGATCCCTACCCCGCCGGTGCCGATCACCACGACGGTGTCACCGGGCTCCGTGCCGACGCCGACCGTGCCCGACCCCCACCCCGTCGTCACGCCGCAGGACACCAGCGACGCGGCCTCGAAGGGAATCGACTCGTCGATCTTGATCACCGAGTCCTCGGAGAGGACGGCGTACTCCGCGAACGTGCCCAGCTGCGCCATCGCGGTGAGATCCTCGGCGCCGACGTGTCGTCTGGTGGTGAAGTCGGTGGACATCTCCTTGACCATCATCGAGGCGCCCGCGTCACAGATGTACGTCATGCCAGACACGCACCACCGGCACTTGCCGCACGCGGGGATGGACGACATCGCAACGCGGTCGCCGGGCTGCACCGACCGCACCCCCGGACCGACTTCGGTGACGACGCCAGCGCCCTCGTGGCCGCCGAGAACCGGGAAGTAATCGGCCGCAGGCACTCCCACGGCCGCCATGATCGCCTCGAGTTCAGGAGTCGCGATGAAGTCGCCCGTGGCGAAGTGGTCGTCGGAATGGCAGATCCCCGCCACCGCCATCTTCACCACCACTTCACCCGTGCGCGGCGGGTCCAGCGTGATCTCCTCGATCGCCCACTGCTCACCTACTCCGCGGATCACCGCGGCCTGACACTTCACCGCTGGCCCCTCGGTTTGATGCCGACGCGTCGCAACCCATGTCCGGCGGAGGCGCGAATGACGCCCATCGCGAACCTGAACTTGCCCTTCGAGTAGGGGTACCAGTTCAGCTCCTTGGCTTGCGGCTTCATCCGCGAGACCGTAATAGCTTGCTGACGACAATATTTCAGCAATCCATCTGCACCTCCGTGGCGCGATCCGATCCCGGAGGTCTTCCACCCTGGCATCGGAATGGCGAGGTTGTTGCCGTTGACCAGAGCGTCGTTGATGTTGACGGCGCCCACCTCGAGTCGACGCGCCACACGCTCGGCACGCTCGTTGTCGCGACTCCACACGGAAGCGGACAACCCGTACTCGGAGTCGTTGGCCAGCCGAATCGCCTCGGCCTCGTCGGCCACCTTGATGACTGGCAGCGTCGGGCCGAACGTCTCCTCGGACACACACGACATCGACTGCTCGACGTCGGCCAGAACGGTGGGCTGGAAGAACGTTCCTACGCCGGTCGGCTTGCCGCCGGTCGTCACGCGCGCCCCCGCCGCGACTGCCTCGTCGACGTGGCGAGCGACGATGTCCCGCTGCGCCGCGGTAGCCATGGCTCCGACGTCGAAGCGATATCCACGATCGTCCTTGCCCTGACGCAGGCGCGTCACGTTGTCGGTGAGCCTGGCGACGAACTCGTCGTACACCGGCGCCTCGACGTAAACGCGCTCGACTGAGACGCACACCTGCCCAGAGTTGAACATCCCACCCCACGCGATCCCATTGGCCGCCCGCTCCAGGTCGGCGTCGGCGAGCACGATGGCGGGGTCCTTGCCGCCGAGTTCGAGGCTGTACGGGATCAGCCGCTCCGCGCACGCGACGGCCACCTTGCGACCTGTGGCCGTCGATCCGGTGAAGTGCACGTAGTCGGAGTTGGCGATGACGGCTGCACCCGTCTCCGCGTAACCCGTCGTCAACGACAGCACCGGTGGCGCACCGACCTCGACCCATCCCCGCGCGAACTCGACGGCGCTCAGCGGCGTCACCTCGGACGGCTTCAGGAGCACCGAGGCGCCCGCCGCCAGCGCGGCCACTCCGTCGAGCGCAACGTTCATCAGCGGGAAGTTCCACGGAATGATCAGTCCGACGACGGGATAGGGGTGATACGTCGTGGTCAACCGTTTCGTCCTCATCAGCGGGCTGTGGGCCTTCGGATGGCGGTCCGCGAGGAACGAGCCCGCGTTCTGGGCGAAGTAGTTGAGAATGTCGGCCGACGCCGGCCCCTCGGCGGAAGCCTCCGCCCTCGTCTTGCCGGTCTCGGACTGCAACACGTCGGTGAGGTGCTCGAGGTTGTCGAGCATCCAGCCCTGGAACCTCAGGAGCCAACGCTTGCGCCCCTCGGCGCCGATCGCCTCCCACTCGGGTTGGTGGCTGCGCAGTTCGTTCGCCTTCTGCGCGACGATCTCTGGCGAGTCGATGGGAACGTGGCCGACGACGACGCCGTCAGCTGGGTTTCGTACTTCGATTGTGGTGAGCCGCGGTGGGGCCTGCAGATCCGTCATGGAAGAAGCGTCCTCCTTCTCGTCCGCCGCGACCGCGAATTCGCCTACTCGCTTGCACCAGTCGGGTGGCATGACAGGCTGAATGGCATGACGTCGTCATCGATCTGGTCGTCAGGCAGGTACGAGTCGGTCGCCGAGCAGATCGAGGTGATCGCCTGCGACGTGGTCGACGCCGTCGCTGCTCGATTGCCGCTGCGCGGCGCAGCATTGGTCGATCTGGCCTGCGGAACGGGCAACGCCGCGCTCTCGGCAGTCGCACACGGCGCACGCGTGACCGGAGTCGACATCACCCAGGAACTGCTGGCCATCGCGGCGGCCAAGCCCGCAGGAGACTCGGTCACCTGGCTGACCGCGGATGCATCGCGCACGGGCTTGCCGACCGGGGCCTACGACGCCGCGGTGTCCAACATGGGAATCATCTTCGTGGAGCCCGTCAGCCAGGTCGCCGAGCTCGGGCGCTTGGTGCGCGCCGGCGGCATCCTGGGATTCTCGGCGTGGTCACGCGGTACTTCGAATCCGTTCTTCGACCCCATCGTCGAGGTGCTTGGGCGGCCGTCGCCGTCGGGTTATTCGCCCGATCAGTGGGGCGATCCCGCGACGATCGCCGACAGGTTGTCGGCCGACTTCGACGACGTCGACATCGCGACGGGGCCCTTCACGTGGCGCTTCGATTCGCTCGCATCGGCGATTGCCTTCGTGACGACGGAATCCCCGATGCACGTCAACGTGTTTCGGCATGTCGGCGACGCGCGCGACCGACTGGTCTCGGCGTTCGAGGCGGCCTTCGCAGCGCATTTGGACGAGGCCGAACGGATCGCCTTCGACGCGCCGTACGTAGTGGTGACCGCCAAACGTCGCTAGAGCAGCGTCGCCTGCTGCGGCTCCGGCTCCGCAGGCTCGATGAGCTCCGGTCCGTTGTTGCGCACGCTGTTCACCAGCCGGGACACCTCCCGGATCGCGATGCGATCCAGATCGCCGTGGCCGCGAAGCAGACCTTCGTCGATCGGGGCGTCCGGGTCGAGCCAGCGATCCCAATCGCGCTCGCTGATGGTCAGCGGCATCCGGTCGTGGATCTCGGACAAGGGCCCCGCCGACTCGGTCGTGATGATGGTGCAGCTGAGTAGCGGTGTCATATCGGACGGAGCGCCTGAGTCTTTCGCGGGCCGCCACGTCGACCACAGCCCGCCCATGAACAGCAGCTCACCGTCGGCGCCGTACATGTAGTACGGCGTCTTGGCTGCCTTCTTTCCACTGGCGTTCTCGCCGTTGGGCTTCCACTCGTACCAACCGTCCATCGGGACCAGACACCGCTTGCCCTTGGCGGAGGCCCGAAACGCCGGCGACGTGGTGACCGTCTCGGCGCGTGCGTTGATCAACAGAGGCCCCTTGGTGTCAGGGCCACCGTCGGCGCCAGTCTTGGCCCACGGCGGAACGAGGCCCCACCTCATCGAGCGCACCCGCCGCGTCGATTCGTCGTCTGGCTCGCTGTGACGCTTCACCACCGAGCTGATCGTGGTCGTCGGCGCGACGTTGTAGTTCGGCCCACCGGCGTCCTTCCCGCTCGCAACGGTCCCCGTGCTCTCGTCGATCGCCTTGATCTTCTCGGCAAGAAGCGCCGGATCGGTGGTCACCGCAAATCGCCCACACATGTATCCCATGGTGGCAGACGTGGCCGACAAGGCAGGATGGGACGCGATGAACAACTGGCGAGCACCGTCGACCGCGACGCCCGTGAACGCGACCGTGACGGTGCCAGGATCGAAGTCGCAGACCAACCGCGCCCTGGTGCTCGCCGCGCTGGCGGCGCCTAGAGGAGCGTCGACGGTGAGCGGTGCGCTTCGCAGTCGCGACACGGACCTGATGATCGGCGCTTTGCGGACCCTCGGCCTCTCGCTCGACGGCGAAGGGACCGAGCTGACGGTCAGCGGAGCCGTCGCGCCGCCGCCGGACGCGCGCATCGACTGCGGCCTGGCAGGCACGGTGCTGCGGTTCGTGCCGCCGGTGGCAGCGCTTGGCGCGCAGCTGGTCACCTTCGACGGCGACGACCAGGCCCGCGCGCGACCCATCGCTCCCCTGCTCGACGCATTGCGCGGTCTGGGCGTCGAGTTGGTGGGCGACGGGCTGCCGTTTCGCGTCAGGGGCACGGGCTCGGTCGCGGGCGGCACCGTCGAGATCGATGCATCGGCGTCGTCGCAATTCGTGTCGGGGCTGCTGCTGTCAGGAGCCACGTTCGCCGACGGCCTGACCGTCGTGCACACCGGCACCGCGGTGCCGTCGGCCCCGCACGTCGCGATGACGGTGACCATGTTGCGGGAGGCGGGAGTCGTGGTCGACGACTCGGTGACCAACCGCTGGCGCGTCGAACCTGGCCCGATTGCGGCCCGCCACTGGGACATCGAGCCCGATCTCTCCAATTCGGTGCCGTTCCTTGCCGCCGCGATCGCAACCGCAGGGCGGGTGCGCATCACGGGCTGGCCGCGGGCAAGCGTTCAGCCCGCCGACACCATCGTCGACCTTCTTCGACAGATGGGTGCCGTTGTCCGTCAAGATGATTCGTTCCTCGAGGTGACGGGCCCCGACGTCTACCAAGGTTTCGACGCGGACCTGCGCGCCGTCGGAGAACTCGCCCCGGCCGTCGCCGCGCTCGCCACCCTTGCATCGCCGGGCGCCCAGTCGCGGCTCACCGGCATCGCACATCTGCGCGGCCACGAAACCGACCGTCTGGCAGCACTTTCCGCCGAAATCAATGGGCTCGGTGGCCAGTGCGAGGAGACGGCCGACGGGCTGACGATCACGGCGCGACCACTGCACGACGGCGTGTGGCACTCCTACGCCGACCATCGAATGGCCACGGCAGGCGCCATCGTCGGACTGCGCGTACCGGGCGTCGAGGTGGAGGACATCGGCACGACGGCCAAGACGCTGCCCGACTTCCCACGGATGTGGGCCGACATGCTGGAAGCCCCCGCTTGAGACCAGGCGACTACGACGAGTCCGACGTCCGGGTGCGTGCCGGACGCGGCTCACGTGCGCGGACCAAGACCCGGCCCGAGCACGCCGACGCCTCCGACGCCATGGTCGTCACCGTCGATCGGGGGCGGTGGGGGTGCGCGCTCGACGGGGACCCGGCGCGCGTCGTCACCGCGATGCGTGCGCGCGAACTCGGCAGGACGCCCATCGTGGTCGGCGACCAAGTGGGGATCGTCGGCGACGTGTCGGGACGGACCGACACCCTCGCTCGGATCATCCGGCGAGGCGAACGGCGAACCGTGTTGCGCCGCACCGCCGATGACACCGACCCGACCGAGCGAGTCGTCGTGGCCAACGCCGACCAACTGCTCATCGTGGTCGCTCTGGCCGACCCGCCGCCGCGCACCGGGTTCGTGGAGCGATCACTGATCGCCGCATATGCAGGCGGCCTGACCCCCATCCTCTGCCTGACGAAGTCGGACCTCGCCGATCCCGAGCCGTTCGCAGCCGAGTTCGCAGGCCTGGACCTGACGGTCGTCACGGCGGGACGCACCGATCCGCTGGCGAGGATCACGGAATTGGTGACGGGCAAGGTCACGGTGTTCCTCGGCCACTCCGGCGTCGGCAAGTCAACGCTGGTGAATCGCCTTGTCCCCGATGCTGATCGGGCCGTCGGCGTCGTCTCTGGTGTCGGAAAGGGCAGGCATACGTCGACGCAATCGGTGGCGCTACCACTTCGCGAGTCGGGGTGGGTGATCGACACTCCGGGCATCCGATCCTTCGGCCTCGCCCACATCGCACCGGTCGACGTCATGCTGGCGTTCTCCGATCTCGCCGAGGCCATCCAAGACTGCCCGCGCGGGTGCGGCCACATGGGTCCGCCCGCCGACCCAGAGTGCGCGCTGGACGCATTGACTGGGCATGCCGCCGACCGGGTGGCTGCCGCACGACGCCTCCTGACGGCGATGAAGGAAGCCTGAATGAATCCCGTACCAACGGTCGAGTTGCGCGACGGCGCCCGAATTCCGCAATTGGGGTTCGGCGTCTACAAGGTGGCGCCCGACGAGACCGCCGCCGCGGTTCGGACGGCGTTGGAGATCGGCTACCGCCACGTCGACACCGCCGCGATGTACCACAACGAACGGGGCGTTGGGCAGGGCCTGCGGGAGTCGGGCGTCGACCGCGCCGACGTCTTCGTCACCAGCAAGCTCGACAACGGCTTTCACGAACCGGATGCTGCGCGAAGGGCATTCGATGACACGCTGGCTGCGCTCGGGACGGACTTCGTCGACCTCTACCTCATCCACTGGCCACTTCCCACCCGCTACGGTGGCGACTTCGTCTCGACGTGGCGCACCCTGGAGGGGTTCGCAGTCGACGGCAGGGCACGCAGCATCGGGGTGTCCAACTTTCAGGTTCCGCACCTGCAGCGGTTGGCGACCGAGACGCAGACCGTTCCGTCGGTCAATCAGGTCGAGGCACATCCGTTCTTCACCAACGCAGCGGTGCGGGACTACTGCAAGAGCAATGGCATCACGTTCGAGGCGTGGTCGCCGCTGGCCCGCGGCAAGGTACTCGTCGATCCGGTGATCACCAGGATCGCGGAGACGACCGGTCGGTCACCGGCTCAGGTGGTACTGCGCTGGCACCTCCAGCGCGGCGATGTCGTGTTCCCGAAGTCGGTCACGCGCAAGCGGATTGAACAAAACTTCGCCGTCTTCGACTTCGAGCTGAGCGGGGCCGACGTGGCCGCGATCGATGCTCTCGACCGCGGTGAGGCCGGTCGCGTCGGATCCCACCCGGACACGATGGACGTCGTCGGCGACCGCTGACGAGACCGATACCGTTTGTCCACGACCGCCAGCGGGCACGCTCCCCATCGCAGGGCATACTTCCAAAGGAGGCAAGAACGTGAGCACGGTACCCACCATCAAGTTGAACGACGGGGCGAGCATTCCGCAGCTGGGCTTCGGCGTCTTTCAGATCGATCCAGACGACACCGCGAACGCCGTCAAGACTGCGCTCGACATCGGCTACCGCCACATCGACACCGCCGAGATGTACCAGAACGAGGCAGGTGTCGGGCAGGGCATCCGCGACGCAGGCGTCGACCGCGCGGACGTCTTCGTCACTAGCAAGCTCAACAACGGCTTTCACGAACCCGACGACGCACGCCGTGCCTTCGACGAGACGCTGGCGAAGCTGCAGTTCGACTACGTCGATCTCTTCCTCATCCACTGGCCACTGCCCACGTTGTACGACGGCGACTTCGTTTCGACGTGGCGAACGCTCGAGGAGTTCAAGCGCGACGGACGTGCACGCAGCATCGGCGTGTCCAACTTTCAGATCGCCCACCTGGAACGTCTCGCGAACGAGACCGAGACGGTTCCCGCCGTGAACCAGATCGAGGTACACCCCTACTTCACCAACGACGAGGTGCGCGCCTACGGCCAGCAGCACGGCATCGTCACAGAGGCGTGGTCGCCCATCGCTCAGGGCAAGGTGCTCGACGACCCGGTGATCGTCAAGATCGCCGAGGCGGCAGGCAAGTCGCCTGCACAGGTGGTGCTTCGCTGGCACGTCCAGCGCGGCGACGTCGTCTTCCCGAAGTCCGTGACGCGCAAGCGGATCGAGGAGAACTTCGCGCTGTTCGACTTCGAGCTATCCGGTGCCGACGTCAGCGCACTCACCGCGCTGGACAAGGGCGAAGCTGGGCGCACGGGCCCCAACCCCGACGAGTTCGACTACATCCCCGACTGAGCGACCACTGCCGATCAGGCGGCCATGTCGTCGATGCGCTTGCCCGCCCGCTTGGCCGCGCGCCTGTCGCGACGCCATCCATGGACCGTCGCGATCGCCGACTTCAGTCCACGGCGCCGTCCCGTCTGCGGGTCGGTTGCGGCGAAGTCCGATTCGAGTTCGGCGAACATCCGCTCGCTGCGAGTCTCGGGTGCGTCGTCGGCAGTGTCGCGTAGGTACTTGTTCGGCAGCGACAGCTTGGCGATCGTGCGCCACGTCTTGCCGTACTGAAGGAGAAAGGGTCCCGTCGTGTAGGGCAAGTCGTACTTGACGCAGACTTCCCTGACCCGGAAGGAGATCTCGTGCAGCCTGCTGCTCGGCAGGTCGGGATACAGGTGGTGCTCGATCTGGTGGCACAGGTTGCCGCTCATGAATCGGAGCAGCCACCCACCCTCGAAGTTGGCGCTGCCCAGCATCTGGCGCAGATACCACTGACCCTTGGTCTCGCCGACCATGTCGGTCTTGGTGAACTTCTCTGCACCGTCGGGGAAGTGGCCGCAGAAGATCACGGCGTTCGCCCAGACGTTGCGGATGACGTTGGCGACCGCGTTGGCCTTGAGCGTCGACTTGTAGGTCGCGGCGGGCGACAACGAGGTCAACGCGGGATAGGCCACGTAGTCCTTGACGACCTGGTGCCCCGCCTTGACGCCGAACTCACGCACGCGCACCAACGTCGCCTTGCGATCGTCACGGCCCTTGAAGATCTTGCCGAGTTCGAGGTGCTGCAGCCCGACACCCCACTCGAAGCCGATGGCCAACAGTGTGTTGAAGAGCAGGTTGCCGTACAGATTGAACGGCTTCCAGCGCTGATCTCGCGTGACGCGGATGACGCCGTAGCCCACGTCGTCGTCCATCCCGAGGATGTTCGTGTACTTGTGGTGCATGAAGTTGTGGGTGAAGCGCCAGTGCTTGGACGACCCACTCATGTCCCACTCCCACGTCGAGGAGTGAATCTCGGGATCGTTCATCCAATCCCATTGGCCGTGCATGACGTTGTGGCCGATCTCCATGTTCTCGACGATCTTGGCCACGCCCAGTGTCGTGGTGCCTGCCCACCATGCCGACCGGCGGGAACCGAAGGCCAGAATCAGCCGTCCGCCTATTTCAAGGGCACGTTGGGCGGCGATGGTGCGCCGGATGTACTGCGCGTCGCGTTCGCCGCGAGAGTCCTCAATGTCTTGGCGGATCGCGTCGAATTCGACTGCGAGGCTTTCGATGTCGGATTCGCTCAGATGCGCGAACTCCGGAACGTCAGTGATGGCCATTGGTCACCCTCCCTTCTATCCGTTGTCGCCTACGTTAGCGTAACCTACGGCTCCGTAGGTTACCGACCAGTAAAGCTCAGACGTCGAGTGCACAATCACCTGACGCCGCCGAGATGCACGTCTGAATCCGGCTGCCAGGCTCGTGTTCGGCGCCGGTCCGAAGATCGCGCACGTGGCCGTCGGTCAAACTCACCACGCATGATTGGCAGATCCCCATCCGGCACCCGAACGGCATGTGCACGCCAGCCGATTCGCCCGCCTCCATCAACGAGGTTGCGGCATCCACCGAAACGGTCTTTCCGCTGCGCTCGAACGTGACGGTGCCGCCCGCGCCGTGTGGCGCGGCCCTCGACACCGCGAAGCGCTCGAGGTGAAGCAGGTGCCCGACACTCGCTGCCGACCACACTCGCTGGGCGTCGTTGAGCATCGCCTCCGGCCCGCACGCCCAGGCGTGCCGATCGCGCCAATCCGGCACCTCGTCGGCAAGCTTCGTCAAGTCGAGCCTGCCGTCCGTGCGAGTGGCGCGAAGCCTGATCTGGTAGCCCGGATGACTGCGGGCCAGCTCTTCTAGCTCGGTGGCGAACAAGACATCGGAAACCGTTGGTGCAGAATGCAAGTGGACGATGTCGACGATCTGGTCACGGCGTGCCAGAGTCCGCAGCATCGACATGATCGGCGTGACACCCGACCCAGCCGTGATGAACAGCACCGAGGCAGGCGCCGGGTCCGGCATGACGAAATCGCCCTGCGGCGCCGCGAGCCGAACGATCGTGCCTGGTGCGACGCCCCCGACCAGGTGGCTGGACAAGAAGCCCTCCGGCATCGCCTTGACGGTGATGCTGATGGTTCTCGCCGCGCGCCCGTTCGACGTCGCCGCCGGAGCGGCTCCGACCACCGGGCTGGAGGTCAGCGAATACGATCGCCACCGCCAGCGTCCGTCGACGAGAAGTCCGATGCCGACGTATTGGCCGGGCTCGTAGTCGAACGAGAAACCCCACCCCGGCTTGATGACCAACGTCGCCGAGTCGACGGTCTCGCGACGCACCTCGACCACCTTGCCCCGCAATTCGCGCGCAGACCACAGGGGATTGGCGAGCTTGAGGTAGTCGTCAGGCAGCAGAGGTGTGGTGATCCGCCCTGCAATCGTGCGTACGGCGTGCCAGGCGGGATGATTCTTGGCGCCGACGACCGAGGCCCGTTTGGTGTCGACGACGTTGGCGGAGATCTTGATTTCGTGCTTCGCCATGAAGGCTCCTGATTAGGTGTCGCGGGGTGTCCACCGCCGTCTGTGAAGACGAAGCTGGGCCGGAGTCTGGGACCCGATGGAGATAACCTACGGTACCGTAACTTAGCGTCGTGGATCTAGCTCTTCAGAGCAACTCGAGCAAGAACGGAAGCTCCTGTGTCGCGTACCACGCGAGATCGTGATCTTGCGCATCGCCGACCGTGAGCTCTGCGTCCTCGTCCCCCAGATCCGCGTCGTCGACGACCTCGACGGCGGCGGTGACGGCCGCCTCGGCACTCGCGTTGTCGACGTAGGCGGCGATCACGTCGGCGATGCGCACCGGTCCCCCGAGCCGCACGACAGCGTCGTCGAGATCGGGCCTTGCGCTCACCTCACCGGCCTCCGCCTCGATCACCACGCGCCGCGGCGGCAGCGCTGCTCTGCCACTTCCCGGGTCGCTTTGCTCCTGCCCTCCGCCCGCCTCCCCCGCCAGCAGACGCAACGACGCTAGCGCCGCCTCCCTAAGGGCGACCTCGGCGAGTTCGTCGTCGTCCCCTTCGGCGTAGGACTCCCGCAACGTCGGCGTCACGGCGAACGCAGTCCCACTCAACGCATGCAGCGACTCATCGTCGACGAGCCGCTGCAGCATGGTCAGGGTCGCAGGAATGTAGACGCGCACAGGCCAACGGTAGCGGTCCTATTCGGGATCACCCATCAGCGTGGCGACGTGGTCGTCGACGTAGGTCGACAACGCGCGCGGCGGCCGTTCGTAGGTATGGCTCAGGATTGGCCGTTCCGGCAGCTCCACCTTTGGCATCTCGACCTCGTGGTAGTCGATGGTCGACAACAGGTGGCTCATCATGTTGAGCCTGGCGTGCTTCTTGATGTCGGACTCGACGACGTACCACGGGCTCTGCGGGGTGTCGGTGTGCACCATCATCTGATCCTTGGCCCGCGAGTAGTCCTCCCACCGGTACACCGACTCCAGGTCCATCGGCGAGAGCTTCCACTGCCGCACGGGATCGCTCATGCGCGACTTGAACCTGCGCAGCTGCTCGTCGTCCGATACCGAGAACCAGTACTTGCGCAGCAGGATGCCATCTTCGAGCAGCATCTGCTCGAAGATGGGGGTCTGCTTGAGAAATCGCGAATGTTCTTGCGGCGTACAGAATCCCATGACCTGTTCGACGCCGGCGCGGTTGTACCAGGACCTGTCGAACAGCACGATCTCACCCTTGGCCGGCAGGTGCCCGATGTAACGCTGGTAGTACCACTGACCGCGTTCCCTGTCGGTGGGGGCAGGCAGCGCGGCGATTCTGGCGACGCGTGGGCTCAGATACTCCGTGATCCGCTTGATGGTGCCGCCCTTGCCTGCGGCGTCACGACCCTCGAAGATCACCGCGATGCGCGCTCCAGTTTGCCTGGCCCATTCCTGAAGTTTCACGAATTCCGTTTGAAGACGAAATAATTCGGCTTCGTAGACGTCGTTGGCGATCTTCTCGGGCTTGTTCTTCGGCTTCTTGTTCGGCTTCGCCTTCGGCTTGTCGAGGGCCTTGCCGTTGGTCTTCACCTTGCTCATCGACGAATCGTAATGCGGGAACGCCTACTTCGCCGCCTCAAGCAATTCGTCCAACGACTCGCGCAACAACGTCGGCAGCATGTCGACGTCACTCATGGCGTCACGGTCGGCGTTGATGCCGAAGTACAGCTGGCCGTTGTAGGACGTCACGCCGATGGCGAGCACCTGATTGTGCAGCAGCGGCGGAACCGCATAGGTCTCCAACAACTTCGTGCCAGCGACGTACATCTGCATCTGCGCACCGGGGACGTTGGTGATCAACAGGTTGAACTGACGCGCCGAGAAACTCGTCGCGACTCGAATGCCCATGGCGTGCAACGTCGGTGGCGCAAATCCGGAGAGCGTGACGATGGTCCTTGCATCGACCAGGCTTGCTGCGGTCGAGTGCGATTCCGTCGCGTGGGCGATCTGCGACAGCCGCACCACCGCGTTGCCCTCGCCGACGGGCATGTCGACCAGAAACGGCGACACCTCGCTGATCGCCTGGCCGGGCCCCGTCGTGTCGAGCTCGGCGTCGGGATACACCGAATTGGGCGCCATCGCCCGGACCGTCGTCGTCGACGTGACCGGCTCGCCTCGAGACAGCAGCCAGTTGCGCAGTGCGCCGGTGACGACCGCGAGCACCACGTCGTTGACGTCGCAGTCGTAGCGCGCCCTCAAGAGGCGATAGTCCTCCAACCGATGGTTGGCCACCGCCAGCCTGCGGTTGCGCGACACCGTGGCGTTCAGCGGGCTGTTCGGTGCTGTCCCCCGCGCGAATGTCCGCGCGACGTCTGCGAACCGGCGCCCGACGTCGACGATCGCCCCTGCGTTGGTGGCGACCTCGCCCACCGCGGCCCGCACCGCGGCGATCTGTGCGCCTGGCGCCCCTACCCAGTCGCCGATGGCACCCAGCAGCAACCTGGCGTCGCTGGGCTCGCGGGCCGGAATCCAGATGTCCTCGCCGAACTCGGGCGGCTTCTGGGTGCGGTCGGCGATGACGTGGCCAATCTCGAGGGCCGTCATGCCGTTGACCAGCGCTTGATGCGTCTTCGTGTAGATGGCGACGCGGTTCTTGGCCAGCCCCTCGATGAGGTACATCTCCCACAGCGGACGGGACTTGTCGAGCGGGCGTGACCCGAGCCTGGCGATCAGGTCGTGCAGTTGTGCGTCGCTTCCCGGGGACGGCAGAGCCGAGCGGCGGATGTGATAGGTGATGTCGAACTCGCGGTCGTCGATCCATACCGGTCGTGCCAACCCGACGGCCAGCTCGCGCACCTTCTGCCGATACCTCGGAATCTGGGGAAGACGCTGCTCGACGGTCGCCAGGAGCGTCTCGTAGCTCAGCCCGTTCCGCGGCCTGCGCAGTATCGAAAGGGTGCCGACGTACATCGGAGTCGACGAATTCTCCAGGTGGTAGAACGACGCGTCGGACGCCGACAACCTCGTCACCATGACGGCGCCACTCCCTCCTCGTGCGTCTGGACATCCGGCCTCGAAGACCCCGCAACGGTAACGGGCGAAGCTGGTTGCCCGCACCACGGGTGCGTGGGAGTGTCCCTCGAGCGTGTGATGATGGACGGGTCCGCGACTCTCCAGTGGATGCATCAGCCGCCCCTGCCCGACCGCTGGAGAACACACGTGACCGCATCGCCCACGCCTGCCGACCAACCCCCGTTGGCCTGGCCGATCATCGACTGTGAGCCGCCGCCCGTCGGTGCTGCTCAGTTCTGCCCTCCGCCAACGCCAGCGGCATTGCGCCGTCACACGCCACGGCCTTTGCGCCCCGTCGCGATGCCCGCGCCGTCGCCGCATGGCGACGTGGCTCCGCCCAGGGCCGCAGCAGTGTTCGCCGATACGGTCGTCCGCCGAGTCCTCGAGGTTGCGGACCGTCGACGGCCCGCCGCCCAACTCCGACGACTGCTCGCCGCCCCGGTGTACGACGCGATCGTCGCGAAACCACCCGTGCCGGCATCCGATGGTGCGGCCGTGTTGCGCCGCGTGCGATTGCGCACGGCCGAGACCGTCGACGGCGAAGCGACGGCCGTCGAGGTGTTTGGCACCTACACGCGCGGCGGCCGGGTGCGGGCAGTCGCAGGCCGCATCGAGGTGGTGCGGGGCGGCTGGGTTGCAGTGGCGCTGCAGATCGGATGAATTACGTTGGGCGCGTGCAAGGGAGCGCCGTCGGTGTCGAACGAGGCATCCACGCGCCCGCCGCGGCCATCTTCGCTCTGCTTGCCGATGCGGGAAAACACGCCAGCTTCGAGGGCTCTGGCACGGTGAACCCGTCGGCGCGGCCGTCGGGGCACAAACAGACCGAGGATGGCATGCGCGCCACCCTTGGCCGCATCGCGGCGTTGGTCGAGAAGGCGTTGGTAGAGAAGGCGTTGGTAGAGAAGGCGTTGGTAGAGAAGGCGTTGGTAGAGAAGTAGCCGCTAGCCGCGGCGCACCGCGCGACTCTGCTTGCGAGCAGCCTCTCGACGCTCCTTGCGAGTTCCGCCCGACGTCGCGCCACCTCGGGCACCGCCACGCACCTGGGCGGAGCCGTCCTCGGACGGTCCCGAGTAGGTCAGCGGCGGTGTATCGTCGTCAACTCCCTTGACCCGCAACGACGTTGGCGCAGCCTTCTGCGCGTCGTCGGCAGGCTTCTCGGCCTTCTCCGTTGGCGCGGTCTTGGCCTTCGCCGCCGCCTGCTTGGCGAACTCTGCCATCGCGGCGGGTGCCGCCATCGCGCCGACCTGAGCCGCAGGCGGCGGCGCAGCCTGGACCTGAGCGTTGAACAGCAGACCGACAGACTCTTCCTTGAGCCCGTCGAGCATGCCCATGAACATGTCGTAGCCCTCGCGCTGGTATTCGACCAGCGGGTCACGCTGCGCCATGGCCCGCAGGCCGATGCCCTCCTTGAGGTAGTCCATCTCGTAGAGGTGCTCGCGCCACTTGCGGTCCACCGTCGTGAGCAACACGCTGCGCTCGAGCTGTCGCATGGCGGTCTCGCCGCCGATCTCGGTGAGCTCCGATTCGCGTACGGCATAGGCGAATTCGGCGTCCTCGATCAACGCGGCCAGCAACTCGTCCCGCGTCAGCTCACCAGGCTCACCGACCGCGTCGGAGTCGATCAGATGGTGGTAGTCGATGCCGACGGGATACAGCATCTTGAGCGCCTCCCACAGTGCGCCGAGATCCCAGTCCTCCGAGTAACCCTCGGCCGTCGCGCCGTCCACGTAGGCGGTGATGACGTCGACGAGCATGGTGTGCGCCTGCTCCTGCACGCTCTCGCCCTCGAGGATCCGACGGCGTTCGGCGTAGATGACCTTGCGCTGCTGGTTCATCACCTCGTCGTATTTGAGGACGTTCTTGCGGACCTCGAAGTTCTGCTGCTCGACCTGTGTCTGCGCGCTCTTGATCGCCCGCGTCACCATCTTGGCCTCGATGGGCACGTCCTCGGGCAGGTTGAGCCGGGTGAGGAGTGACTCCAACGTGGCGCCGTTGAAGCGCCGCATGAGTTCGTCGCCGAGCGACAGGTAGAAGCGTGACTCGCCGGGGTCGCCCTGGCGGCCCGAACGACCGCGTAGCTGGTTGTCGATGCGGCGCGATTCGTGCCGTTCGGTGCCCAGCACGTACAGTCCGCCGACCTCGCGTACCTTCTTGGCCTCTGCCTCGGCCTCGGCCTTGACCGAGGCGAGCTCGCCGTCCCAGGCCGCCTCGTAGTCCTCGGGCGTCTCGACCGGGTCGAGGCCACGATCGCGCAGTCGCTTGTCGGCGATGAAGTCGACGTTGCCTCCGAGCACGATGTCGGTACCGCGGCCCGCCATGTTGGTGGCGACCGTGATCGCGTTCAGCCTGCCGGCCTCGGCGATGATGCCTGCTTCCTGCTCGTGGTACTTCGCGTTGAGGACGTTGTGTGGGACCTTGCGCTTGGTGAACTGCTTGCTCAGGTACTCGGAGCGCTCCACGCTCGTGGTGCCGATGAGCACCGGTTGGCCCTTCTCGTAGCGCTCGACGACGTCGTCGACGACGGCGATGTACTTGGCTTCCTCGGTCTTGTAGATGAGGTCGGTTTGGTCAACGCGGACCATCTCGCGGTTCGTGGGGATGCTGACCACGCCGAGCTTGTAGATCTCGTGGAGCTCCGCGGCCTCGGTCTGCGCGGTACCGGTCATACCCGCCAACTTGTCGTAGAGGCGGAAGTAGTTCTGCAGCGTGATCGTGGCGAGCGTCTGGTTCTCGGCCTTGATCTCGACGTGCTCCTTGGCCTCGATGGCCTGGTGCAGACCCTCGTTGTAGCGCCTGCCCAGGAGCACGCGACCCGTGAACTCGTCGACGATGAGGACCTCGCCGTCGCGGACGATGTAGTCCTTGTCGCGCTGGAACAGCTCCTTGACCTTGATCGCATTGTTGAGGTAGCTGACCAGCGGCGAGTTGGCCGCCTCATAGAGGTTGTCGACACCGAGCTGATCTTCGACGAACTCGACGCCGATCTCGTGCACGCCGATGGTGCGCTTCTTGATGTCCACCTCGTAGTGGACGTCCTTCTCCATCAACGGGGCGAGCCGCGCGAACTCGGTGTACCAGTTGGACGCACCGTCGGCAGGTCCGGAGATGATGAGCGGCGTGCGGGCCTCGTCGATGAGGATCGAGTCGACCTCGTCGACGATGGCGAAGTTGTGACCGCGCTGAACCATGTCCTCGACGGAGTGCGCCATGTTGTCGCGAAGGTAGTCGAAGCCGAACTCGTTGTTGGTGCCGTAGGTGATGTCGGCGGCGTAGGCGACGCGGCGCTCGTCGGGCGTCATCTGCGCCAGGATCACGCCGACGTCCAGGCCGAGGAAGCGGTGCACGCGACCCATCCACTCGCTGTCGCGTTTGGCCAGGTAGTCGTTCACGGTCACGACGTGCACGCCGTCGCCGCTCAGCGCGTTGAGGTAGGCGGGAAGGACACAGGTCAGGGTCTTGCCCTCACCGGTCTTCATCTCGGCGACGTTGCCGAAGTGCAGCGCTGCGCCACCCATCACCTGAACGTCGAAAGGGCGCTGGTCAAGGACGCGCCACGCTGCCTCGCGAGCGACGGCGAACGCCTCTGGCAGCAGATCGTCGAGGCTCTCACCTTCGGCGTACCGCTCCTTGAACTCGGCGGTCTTGGCCCGCAGCTCGTCGTCGGACAGCTTCTCGACGTCATCGGACAAGGTGTTCACATAGTCGGCGACCTTCTTGAGGCGCTTGACCATGCGGCCTTCACCGAGACGGAGCAACTTCGACAGCACGCTATTTTTCCCCTATGACTGGAGGGGCCTCGATGGGCCTCGTCGCTTCAAACGACTTCCATCGTAGGTGACTCGTCGAGTGAGCTGGGCAACACGGCTTCCCTGCTCGCAGCGAAGCCGTGCCCCAGGGATCAGGAAAGCCGGATCAATCCGTAGTCGTACGCGTGACGGCGATAGACCACGCTCGGCTTGTCACTCTCCTTGTCGTGGAACAGGAAGAAGTCGTGGCCGACCAGTTCCATCTCGTAGAGGGCGTCGTCGACCGTCATCGGATTGGCCGGATGCTCCTTGGTGCGCACGATGTGGCCTGGTTCGTGATCCACCTGTCCGTCTGAGCTGGCGGGTTGTTCTGCGGCGGGGGGAAGGAACGCCTCGGGCGCGGCGACCTTGGTCGCCTCGGCCAGCGAGACCGGCGTCTTGTCGCCGTAATGGATCTTGCGTCTGTCCTTGCTACGCCTGAGTCGGTTCTCGAGTTTGCAGACCGCTGACTCGAGCGCAGCGTAGAAGCTGTCCGCACAAGCCTCGCCGCGGACGACGGGACCGCGGCCTCGCGCCGTCACCTCGACGTGCTGACAGTTCTTGCGCTGACGCCGGTTGCGTTCGTGGTCCAGTTCGACGTCGAACAGGTAGATCGTGCGGTCGAAGCGCTCCAAGCGCGCCAGTTTCTCTGCGACGTAGATGCGGAAGTGGTCGGGAATCTCGACGTTGCGGCCCTTGACGACGACCTCGGCGCTAGGAGCGTCCACGTGCTCGTCGGCGGGCTCGTCGGCCATCAACATGGTCGTGCGTTTGGTGTCCACGGAATGGGTTGACATACTTGGCAACTCGTTTCTCTCGGCTGAGACCATTTGTTGCACGCAGCGAAGACGCGCCTGGCGTGATTGGAACGCACCGAGGGGGTCTGGAAATCGCCCGCCCATCGGCGCAAGGTGTCGAGTACTCACCTCCTACCGCTTTGGGCGATGTGGCGTCGGTTTCGTCAACGCCGCCGTGAGTCATTCACGGGTGGTTGGACCCGACGGTAGTCCGTGTTCACCTGAACGTGCCACCAATTTCGCAGACCTGTTTTCAGTTCTTCATTTCGGTTTGATCTCGCAGAAATTGGCGCCTGCGTAGGTCGGGTGGGTCTAGGCGTGCGCGATGACGACGACCGCGGCCACGCGCGCGCCTGCGCTTTGCAGGACCCTGACGGATTCGGTAGCCGTGGCGCCGGTCGTCGATATGTCGTCGACCAGCACGACCTCGCCGTCCGCGCGCCCTCTCATTCGCTCCCCTACGTCCCCCTTCATGACGATGCGGCCCGCGATGTTCTGTTGCCGCTGGCCCGCCGACAGTCCCACGGAGTCGCGGGTGAACGCCTTGGTGCGCAGCACCGGTGCGACGGCACCGTCGCGCGTGCGTGCCGCCGCGGCGATCCTGGTGACAGGATCGCCACCGCGCAGGCGGGCGGTCGATCTGCGAGTGGGAGCGGGGACGAGCGTCAGCGGATCCGCGACGATTCCCCACGACAGCAGATTGCTCAGCGCCGCGTTGAGCGCCTGCGCCAGAACTGGGACAAGATCGGCGCGACCGCGTTCCTTGACCGCGAGGATCGCCGAGCGGCGTGGTCCGGCGTATCGGCCAAGCGAGAAGACGGGCACGCCCGGATCGAGGCGCGGGCTGATCAGTTCGGGTTCGGTCGGCTTGACCGCCAGAGCGCGTGCGCACGTGTCGCACCACCGCGTCGACGGCGCGCCGCACCCGCCGCACTCCAAAGGGAGGACGAGGTCCAAGAGCACGATGTCAGTGTGGCCGGAAGGTCCGACGCATTCCGGCCGGCCACGCTGGCCCATCACTTACGAGCGCCGCTAGCCCAGCGAGCTGCTAGCCAGGCAGCACCGGCAGCGTGCCGGGGATCATCAGTGGCCGGACCTCCGTCCAGACTGGCTCACCTTCGGATGCCGAGCCCGAAAGTTGAAGTACGCCACGCTGATCCGCGACGTACACCGTCGAAGGGTTGGCCGCGACGGCCGATACGGGCGGCAGCAGATTGCGGCTCGGGCCGTCGGAGTTGACGCCGTCGAGGTTCACGTACGACACGGGGTGTTGCGGATCGGTGCGAGTGACGACGATGTCGTCACCGGTCCGCCAGGACAGCGAAACGACCGTGTCGCCGAGCCCAAAGCCCAGTCGGCGCGGGAAGGTCAACGCGTACTGCCCGCCCTCGGTCTGCTCGACACCCGCCAAGATCACCTGGCCCTCGATCACCATCGCCGCACGCACGCCGTCGCGCGACAGTTCCAGGTCGGTGATCGGCCCCGGATAGCGTGCAGACACCGCCGTGGAATCGACCGGAATGCGGGCCGGCTGACCGGATGCCGCCTCCTGGATGACACGAACGACGTTGTTGCCGTCGACCACCACCCAGATCGCGTCGTCGAGCGACCAACTCGGCCGCGTGAGCGTCCGCCCGTCGATTGCCTGCGCGGCGTCGCCACCGACCTGACCAACCCACAGCGACGACGCCATGTCGGGTGCGCCGGGCCGCAGCGTCACCACCGTGGCGGCCTCCTGCCCGCTTCGCGACAACGACGCCGCCGTCTGATCCGTGATGTCCCCGAACGAACGAGGCACCCGCGGCGCCCGCTGCCCGTCGAGCGAAACCATCGACCCGCCCAACAGTGCGTGCAGGCCCGCCGCCGCGCCGGGATCGGCTCCGGGATCCGTGGCCGCGACGTCGGAGGTGTTCCAGCCGTCGACGAACCGGTCGTCGAGGGCGGCCCCGTCTGCATTGATCACGTAGGGCCCGTTCACACCGGCCCGCGAAAGCGTCCAGATGAGTTGAGCCGCAAGCAATTGCCGACTGTGCGGATCGGTGGTTTGCAGGTTCTCCAGCTCGATCCGAGCGCCACCGTACCCGCGGCCGACGCCGGTCTTGCCGCCGTCGGCCCGGGTGACGGGTCCGCGCAGCCGCAGCGGTGCATCGAGCAAGTTCCTGACCGTGCCAACCATCTCGGGGCGCGGACCGGACACCAACTTGGTGACCAGTTCGGTGGCCAACTGGTCGGGATCGGCGACTGCCACGTACCGCGGATCGGGTACGACTGTCTTGCCGGTCGGGTCGACGAAGTACAACGTGCTGCGCTTGTAGGTCTCCTGAAACTGTTGCCAGTCCAGGAAGACCCCGTTGGGCAGTTTGTCGATGCGCCACCCGCCAGAGGTCTTGACCAGTTCGATGGGACCTGGGTCGGGCAACGCCCCCTCGCCAGTCTCGAACACGCCGACGTCGGAGAGCGAGCCGAGGATGTCAGCCCGCATGTTCGCCGAAACTCGTTCTGGCCCTCGGGTTTCCACGAAGACGACGCGGTCGATCAATCGCGCACTGCCCGCGTCGTCCCACTCCTGGCTCGCCGATGGGGTTAGGAACTGTCGAGCAGCCAGGTGCCGGTTCGCCGGATCGGCCGTGGCCTTGAGGAATTCGCGCAGCAGAACGTCAGGGTCCATGCCGGGCACGGGGGTGGGCAGGCTCGGCGGGGCGGGCCGGTCAACCGTACCGATCGCCTGTGGGGCAGACGACGTCGGCACACCGGCGCATCCGGTGAACACGAACGCGAGCAACAAGACCGACACCGCCAGCGCGAGCGCGCGTTTCACGCGTGGTCCCCTGCGGGCTCGCGCTCGCGCGCTGGCACGCGCGGTGGCCGGTTGGCCGTCGGCTTCAGCGGCAGTGGGCTGGTGGTCACCTTGTGTCCGCGGACCAGCGGCAGGGTGAGCCGGAAGCAGGCGCCCTTACCCGGCTCTCCCCATGCTTCCAGCCTGCCCTGATGCAGTCGCGCGTCCTCGATGCTGATCGCAAGGCCGAGGCCGGTGCCTCCGGAGCGGCGCACACGGGATGGGTCCGAGCGCCAGAATCGGCTGAAGACCAACTTCTCCTCACCCGGTCGCAGACCAACGCCGTAGTCGCGCACCGTGACGGCGACGGTGTCCGCGTCGGCCGCCATACGAATCCGCACCGGTTTGCGCTCGGCGTGGTCGATCGCGTTGGCGATCAAATTGCGCAGAATGCGCTCGACGCGGCGTTGGTCGACTTCGGCGATCACCGCCTCGGCGGGCAGATCGACGACGAGGTCGACGCCCGCGTCATGGGCGAGGTGCCCGACGTTGTCGAGTGCGCTCTCCACAACGGTGCGCAGGTCCTCCGACTCGACCGACAACTCGGCGACGCCCGCGTCGTGGCGTGAGATCTCCAGCAGGTCGGCAAGGAGCGTCTCGAATCGGTCGAGCTCGTTGACCATCAACTCGGTCGAGCGCCGTAGCGCGGGTTCGAGTTCCTCGCTATGGTCATAGATCAGGTCGGCGGCCATCCGCACGGTCGTCAGTGGCGTCCTCAGTTCGTGACTGACGTCAGAAGTGAAGCGCCGCTGCAGGTTTCCGAATTCCTCGAGTTGGGTGATCTGTCGCGAGAGGCTCTCTGCCATGTCGTTGAACGACACCGCCAACCGCGCCATGTCGTCCTCGCCGCGTACCGGCATGCGCTCGGTGAGGTGCCCCTCGGCGAATCGCTCGGCGATGCGTGACGCCGAGCGGACGGGGAGCACGATCTGACGAGCCACCAGTAGGGCGATCGCGGCGAGGAGGCCAAGCAGCACCACGCCTCCGGTCGCCATCGTGCCGCGCACCAACGCGATCGTGCTCTCCTCGTTGTTCAACGGAAAGATCAGGTACAGCTCGAGATTCGTCACCTGCGAGGAGGTCGGGCTGCCCACGATCAGTGCGGGTCCGGAGTATCCGTCCGTGTGCACTCCCGCGTACTGGTAGCTCACCTGGCCGGCCTTGACGAAGTCCCGCAACGTCTTCGGAACCTGGTCAAGGGGGCCTGCTGCGGTGGCGGCTCGCGGTCCGTCGCCGGGCACCGCCAATACCGCGTCGAACGCACCGGCCAGCCCGGAGCCCGCGTCGGCCTTGCGGTCGACCAAGGTGTTGCGCGCGAGCTGAAGGCTGCTGTCCAGCGAGCGCGTCTCCTCACCGCCGACGATGCCGCTCACGGTGTTTCGGGCGCGTTCGATCTCCTCGGTCGCCGCGCGAACCTTGATCTCGAGGATTCGGTCGGTGATCTGACTGGTCAACACGAAGCCGAGCACCAGGATCACCGCCAGCGACAATCCAAGGGTCAGTGAGACCACTCGCAGTTGTAGCGAGCGACGCCAGGCGTAGCCCATCGCTCGACCCAGAGCACCGAGCCCACGCAGCATTGGCGCCGAGCCCCGCCAACGACTCCTGATGCGTCGTCTCGAACCCCAGATCACGACGACAGCCGAGCGGTCAAACTCACGACGTCGGCGGGCCGACAAATCACGGAGGTCCGGCCTTGTATCCCACTCCTCGAACGGTGAGCACCACGGTCGGGTTCTCCGGATCCTTCTCGACTTTGGCCCGCAACCGCTGGACGTGCACGTTCACCAAACGGGTGTCAGCGGGGTGGCGATAGCCCCACACCTGTTCGAGCAGCACATCTCGAGTAAACACCTGCCTCGGTTTGCGTGCCAGCGCCACCAAGAGGTCGAACTCGAGCGGCGTCAGCGAAATCTGCTCGCCCAACCGGGTGACCTTGTGGGCGGGCACGTCGATCTCGACGTCGGCGATCGAGAGCATCTCCGCGGGTCCGTCGTCGTTGCGGCGCAGCCTGGCCCGCACACGTGCCACGAGCTCCTTCTGCTTGAAGGGCTTCATCACGTAGTCGTCGGCGCCCGATTCCAGACCGAGTACGACGTCGACGGTGTCGGTCTTCGCGGTCAACATGACGATCGGAACGCCGGAGTCCGCGCGCAGCACCCGGCATACGTCGATGCCGTTCATGCCGGGCAGCATGAGGTCCAGCAACACCAGATCGGGGCGCAGTTCTCGGACCGCAGTAAGCGCCTGGGTGCCGTCTCCGACCACCGCGGTGTCGAAACCTTCTGCCCGCAGCACGATCGTGAGCATCTCGGCTAGCGACGGGTCGTCATCGACGACAAGGATCCTTTGCCTCATGGTGACCATCGTGTCATCAGATTGGGACAAACCGCGGTTACCACACCGGGCGTTTTGCCCGTTTGACGGGGTCAGCCAGCGAGTGTGCGTGCGAGATCGGCCGCGATGACGTCCGTATCGGCGACCTGCCAACGCCCACACCAGTGTGCGGCGGCCAGTGCGGCGTAGACGTCGCTGGTGCGTCGTTGCAACCCGTCGTCGCGTTCATAGGCGTCCCGTGCGCGGTCCGCTTCCTTCTCGGCCCGTGCCTGCGCGCGCTGCGAGGCAACGTCGGTGGGAACCGCGAGGAGCACCTGCCAGTCGGGTTCGGGCATCCCGAGACGGTTGAATTCCAGCTCCCGCACCCACGCCACCACGTCGCCGTCAACGTTTTGGTGAAGCCTGGCCGCGCTATAGGCGGCGTTCGACGCGACGTAGCGATCCAGGATGACGACGTCGTTGCAGGCCGCCAACTCCGCGATCTCGTCGCGTGCGCCGGTGCGGTCGAGGGCGAACAGCACCGCCATGGCATACACCGACTCCGCGAGGTCGCCATGGCCGCCGTGCAGCGCCTCGGCCGCAAGGTCGGCCGTCACCGACCTGTGGTAGCGCGGAAACGACAGGGACGCGACGGACTTCCCATCGGCCTCGAAGGCCGCACGCAAGCCTTCGGTGAGCGTGCGCTTGCCAGCGCCGTCGACGCCTTCGATCGCGATGAGCACTCGGTGAGCGTAACGATGCCGCGCAAGCCAGCCGCGATCCGCCGCTATCGTCAGATCTGTTCACTGGCTCGAAAGGCGTGCGTTGAACCCGACCCCCATCTTTTATCTGAAGCTCCGCAAGCACACCGGCATCGTGTTGCTCTTCCAACAGCAGACGTACACGATCACCGGCACTCTCGAGCAGTGCCAAGTGGCCTATCGCGACGCACAGATCCACAATCTCGCCGCGGGCTGGTGGAGCTTGGCATCGGTGCTGTTCTGGAATTGGTTCGCCCTCATCGCCAACGCCCGCGCCATGAGCGAGGTGCGCACTGCAGCACGGGAGGGTCGGGGGACCTACGTCGACCTCACGCCCCGTCCCGCCGGCCCACCGCCGCCAGGCTGGTATCCCGACCCGAGCGGCGCACCCAGACAGCGCTACTGGGACGGTCGCACGTGGACGCAGTGGAGCAATCCCCCGTCGCAACAGCGCTACTAGCTGGGCAGGTTGAGCATGCGTTGGATGAGCGTGCCCAGGATTGGCCGCAACGTGTCGTCGTCGACGTCGGCGACGAGAGGGTTGGCCACGGCACCCGCGAGCGCACCCGACAGCACCGCAGCCGACACCTGAGCCTCGACGTCGTCGTGCTCGCCGAGCAGCACCGCATAGAGGCGGGTGACGAACTGCCGGAACGGCTCGTGCTCACCGAGCAGGCGAATGACCACCGGATCGTAGGTCATGGTGGCAACCAGCCCGCGGCGCCGCACAGTCATGTCAATCATGCTGTCCAACAACAGCTTCCGTGCGTGCGGTTTACTCGTCTCGGCCTCTGCCGCCAGCAGGGCGTCCTCCAGCTGGCCTAGTTCACCTTCGGTGACGGCGATCAGGATCTCGTCCTTGGTGTTGAAGCGGTGATACACCGCCGCTTTCGTCACCCCCACCGCATCGGCGATCATCTGCAGCGACGTCCCGCTCGCGCCGTGCTGCGCGATCAGATCGAGCGCAGCCGCCATGATGCGGCGTTGGGCCGGAGTGCGTGGCGTCGTACCGAACGACCCAGCAGTCGGCCCACTTTCGTCGGGCACGGTTCAATCTAGAACGAACCGCAATTTGGCGTCGTGGGCAGCCCGTTGAACCGGTCGGCTATCCACTGCATCGCACGCTCGCCGTCGACGAGCATGGGCAGCGCATGGTTGACCACGAGCTTGTTGAGGAACGGCGGTTCCTCGTTGGTCCAGAACTGCACGTCGGCACCCTGGGCGCACCAGTCGCGGCCCAGTTGGTTGGCCGCGGTCCACGGCACCAACGGGTCGTATCGATTGCTCAGGATCATCACCGGCGCATCGGGTTTGAACTTGCCGATGCGCTGCATGTCGAACAGCGAACTGAACGGCTCTTCGTTGACCAGCTGGTTGATGTCCTCGGTGAAGTAGGGCTGCAGGTGCCTGAACATGAACTTGGCGATGGTCTCTGGGATGCATTGGTCCTGCACCTTGTCGATCAGGTCGAGCCCCCGCGGGGTCATCTTGGAGCGGATGACGTCGGCGAACTCTGGGTACGTGGTGATGACGGAGTTCAGCGCGTACCCGACGACGCCGACCAGCGCGCTGCCGTCGGCGTACGGAAACAACTCCTTGAGGTCAGCGGGCGGTGCGCCTGCGTACGTTCCGACGACGTCGAGGTCCGGCGCATACATCGGTGCCAGTTCGGCAGCCGACGCCGCAGCACCCCCACCCTGCGAGTAGCCCCAAAAGGCCACGGGTCCATGTGGATTCAGCGACGTGTCGGGTAGGTGCATCGCTGCCCGACCCGCGTCTATCATCGCGTTGCCCTCCGCAGCACGGTTGACGTAGGTGTGCAGGCCTGGCGTGCCGAGCCCCTGGTAGTCGGTCATCACGATGGCGAACCCGCGGGCGACCATGGTCGCGACGAACAACTCCTCGTAGTTGAAGGTGAAGTCCAGCCACGGCGACCAGTGGATGCCCTGATTGAACTGGCGTGACGGCGCACACTGGTCGCCCTGTCCCTGAGTGCCGGGGCCGTAGACGATCAGCGGCCGCGGACCCTGGCCCGTCCAATCGTTCCACGGCTCGAAGTACGTGCCAGTGACGGCCATCGGATTGCCGCGAGCGTCGGTGCTGCGGTACATGATTCGCGTGCCGGTCGCGAAGATCGCGCCCAATTGTCCTGACGGCTCCAGTACCAACCGCGACGGCTCGCTGCGGACCACGTCGCCTGGCTTGCCAGGTGGCAGCGGATCGGGTGGCCTGTAGAACTCCGCGTACTCGTCTTCGTTGAAGTACGGATCGTGGCCGTCGTGCGTCGGATCGGGCTCGGCCATGGATCGCGGCACCACCACCATCGCGAACACGGTGAGCAGGACGACGAAAAACCCCAAGCTCCCCCGAACCGTCACCCGCGGGACACTATCCCGCGCGGTGTCGAGCAGACGCAAAATGCCCTGAATTCGTTGAAATCAGGGCACTTTACGTCTGCTCGCGCTGGGGAAGCTCAGTAGCGGTAGTGCTCCGGTTTGTACGGACCATCGACGTCGACGCCGATGTACTCGGCCTGCTCCTTGGTGAGCTTGGTCAGCGACCCGCCGAGTGCCTCGACGTGGATCTTGGCGACCTTCTCGTCGAGATGCTTGGCGAGGCGGTAGACCTCGTTGTCGTACTCGTCGTTCTTGGTCCACAGCTCGATCTGCGCGATCACCTGGTTGGAGAAGCTGTTGCTCATCACGAACGACGGGTGACCCGTCGCGTTGCCCAGGTTCAGCAGCCGACCCTCGGACAGCACGATGATCGAATGGCCATCCTCGAAGACGAACTCGTCCACCTGCGGCTTGATGTTGATCCTGCGGATCTTCGGGTCCTTCTCCAGGCGCGCCATCTCGATCTCGTCGTCGAAGTGGCCGATGTTGCCCAGGATCGCCTGGTGCTTCATCGACTTCATGTGCTCGAGGGTGATGATGCCCTGGTTGCCGGTGGCGGTGATGATGATGTCCGCCCAGCCGACTGCCTCCTCGACGGTCTTGACCTCGAAGCCGTCCATTAGCGCCTGGAGCGCGTTGATCGGGTCGATCTCGGTGACCGCGACACGGGCGCCCTGCGCCTTGAGTGCCTCGGCGCAGCCCTTGCCGACGTCGCCGTAGCCGCAGACCAAGGCGGCCTTACCGCCGATCAATACGTCGGTGCCGCGGTTGATGCCGTCGATCAGCGAGTGCCTGGTGCCGTACTTGTTGTCGAACTTGGACTTGGTGACCGAGTCGTTGACGTTGATCGCCGGGAACGCGAGCTCACCGGCGGCGGCGAACTGGTAGAGCCGCAGCACGCCGGTGGTGGTTTCCTCGGTGACGCCCTGAATCGACTCGGCGATCTTGGTCCACTTGGTCTTGTCGGTCTCGAAGCGCGCCCGGACCAGCGCCAGGAACACCTTCCATTCGTCGGAGTCGTCGTCCTCGGTGGGGGGCACGACACCGGCCTTCTCGTACTGCGCGCCGCGCAGCACCAGCATGGTCGCGTCACCGCCGTCGTCGAGGATCATGTTTGCAGGCTCGCCCTCCCAGGTGAGCATCTGCTCGGCCGCCCACCAGTACTCCTCGAGCGTCTCGCCCTTCCAGGCGAACACGGAGACGCCCTTGGGCTCCTCCGGAGTTCCGTGCGGGCCGACGACGGTCGCGGCGGCGGCGTGGTCCTGCGTCGAGAAGATGTTGCACGACGCCCACCGAACTTCGGCTCCGAGCGCGACGAGCGTCTCGATCAGCACGGCGGTTTGCACGGTCATGTGCAGCGAGCCGGAGATCCTGGCGCCCTTCAGTGGCAAGACCTCGGCATACTCGCGACGCAGTGTCATCAGGCCTGGCATCTCGTGCTCGGCGAGCCGGATCTCCTTGCGGCCGAATTCGGCCAATCCCAGGTCGGCAACCTTGTAGTCGATGCCGTTGCGGACATCAGCGGTCAGTGTTGGTGCAGTCATGTAGAGCCCCTACTTCGTTTGTCTTTTGCCTGTCAGCGCACGGACGTGCGCGCCGGCGCACCCATGCAGACACCGATAGCCTGCGGGCTCGCGGGACAGGCGCTCAGGCGTGACGACGGCTGTGCGCTCTGACGGCTAGGGAGTGTCGACTACACCGTATCGTTCGGCGAACGGCGTCATCAAACGGGCCAGGTCACGGGCAACGTCGTGATCAGCTTCGGGCGGCATCGAGACGTAGCTCATCGCGAGCCGGACGATTGCCCTCGCGAGCACGCCAGCGTCCTCGTCGCTCGCTTGCACCCAGCTGTGAGTGAACGTCGACGTCAGCCGGTGTGAGGCCCTCGTGATGATCGGCGCACTGTCGGTCGTGATCAGCTGGAGCAGATCGGGCTTGGCGACGCCGGTCAGAAGCGAGATCACCAGCGGGTCGGAGGCCGACTCCGCGAAGAAGGCCCTGAACCCCTCTAGGAACGCCGCGTAGACGTCGCCGACATTGCTGGTGATCGCTTCGTCGACCGCGTCGACCAGTCGATCCGCCAGGCGCAGGGCGTACCCCTCGGCGAGGCCCTGCCGCGATCCGAACTCGTTGTAGATGGTCTGCCTGCTGATGCCGGCCGCCTTCGCCACGTCGGAGAGAGTGATCGAGGACCAGTCCTTGGTCAGCAGCATGTCGCGCATGCCGTCGAGGATCGAGTCGCGCAACAGCACTCGCGACGCCTCGGCGTACGGCACGCGGGGTGGAGTGCTCACCCATGCGACATTAGTGTTTCCCGTCGCTCCGCCCACCGAGGCCACGCTCACGACCTGGCGACCTCGACCATCTCGAAATCCGCCTTGGCCGCGCCGCAATCGGGGCAGCTCCAATCGTCGGGGATGTCGTCCCACCGGGTGCCGGGAGCGATTCCGTCCTCGGGCCACCCCTTCTCCTCGTCGTACTCGAATCCGCACTGGACACAGACGAACAGCTTGTAATCCATTTCCTCGTCCTTTCTCTCTCGCATCGAGTCTGGGCTAAACGGTTTCGAAATCGACCTTCTCGCGTACTGCGCAATCTGGGCAGCACCAGTCATCGGGAACCTGATCCCACGCGGTGCCCGCCGGAAATCCTTCTCGCGGAGCACCTTTCGCCTCGTCGTACACGTAATCGCAACCGGGGCAACGGTAGGCGCTCACTATGCGACCCCCGCTCCGTACTTGGCCAAGACCTTGTCGCGCACCCGCGGATGGATGTTCGCTCGTGTGATGTCGCCGTCGTAGTGCTCGAGGACCCGGTGGTCCATCAACCTGCGCCACAGCGCCGGGACGTAGGTCACGCCAATCAGGGATGCGTAGCCGGTAGGCAGATTCGGCGCCCCCTCCATGCTGCGCAGCGTCTGGTAGCGACGCGTGGGGTTGGCGTGGTGGTCGCTGTGCCGCTGCAGGTGGTACAGGAACAGATTGGTCACTAGGTGATCGGAGTTCCAGCTGTGCTTCGGCGCACACCGCTCGTAGCGGCCGCTCTGGGTCTTCTGTCGCAGCAGCCCGTAGTGCTCCATGTAGTTGACCGATTCGAGTAGGGAGAACCCGTACACCGCCTGGATGACGAGGAACACGATGACGGCGGGCCCGAAGACCGCGATGAGGACACCGAAGAGCACGATGGACATCGCCCAGGAGTTGAGCACGTCGTTCTGCCAGTACGTTCTTGGATCCCACGGACTCCGCCCCAGCCTGCGCAGACGCTGGGCCTCCAACTCCCATGACGACTTGAGGCTGCCCCATACGGTGCGCGGCAGGAACTCCCAGAATGTCTGACCGAGGCGCGACGAGGCCGGATCCTCTGGCGTGGCCACGCGGACGTGGTGTCCACGATTGTGCTCGATGTAGAAGTGTCCGTAGAACGTCTGCGCGAGGGTGATCTTCGCCAGCCACCGCTCCAGGGATTCCTTCTTGTGGCCCATTTCGTGGGCGGTGTTGATTCCGACGCCGCCGAGCGCGCCCACCGAGAACGCCAGACCGATCTTGCCGAACCATCCCAATCCGCCGTCGAACCCGAGCCAGCTCAGGTCGGAGGCCGTGAACAAGTAGGCACCGACGACGAGGCTGAGGTACTGGAACGGAATGAACGCGTACGTGCAGTAGCGGTAGTACTTGTCGTTCTCCAGCGCCGCCATCACCTCGTCTGGCGCATTCTCACCGTCGACGCCGAAGCGCCAGTCGAGCACCGGTAGCAGCACGTACAGCAGGATCGGGCCGATCCATAGCGGCACCTGAGCGGCCGTGTGCCAGCCGAGCTGGTTCGTCGCCCAGACCACCGGCAGCATCACGAAGATCGCGGTTGGCACGATCAATCCCATCAACCAGAGATAGCGCTTCCTGTCCCGCCACTGATCACGTGTCTCGCCTGAGACTTCCGAAAGCTCCATTGCCACGATGCCCGTCCCTTCTGTGATACCTGTCACTGCTGTAAGTTGACTATATCGCTAGTTTTGTCGGCTGTCTAGACATAGATGTCTCTTTTGTAAAGCAACGGCCCTAGGCGGGCGACGCCTGATCGCGAGATTGCCAACTCAGCGGCTCGGGCACAGAAGTCCACGCCAAACCGATGACGTCTACGTGACGTGACGTCGCCACTGGTTCACCGTGCCGCCTTCCGCGGGTACCTTCCCGGTCATGGGCCGCGAGCACGCCGTCGTCATCGGAGCCAGCATCGCCGGCATGTGCGCCGCGAGGGTGTTGTCCGACCACTACGCCAAGGTGACCGTCTTCGAACGCGACGATCTGCCCGACCGACCGGACAACCGCCCTGCCGTGCCACAGGGTAGGCACGTACACCTGCTGATGGCCCGCGGCGCCAACGAGTTCGAGAGCCTGTTTCCCGGCCTGCTCGCCGACATGGTGTCGGCGGGGGTGCCCATCCTGGAGAACCGACCCGACTGCATCTCGTTCGGCGCCGCAGGCCACCTGCTGGGGACCCAGGCCACGCTGCGCGACGAGTTCACCGCCTACGTGCCGAGCAGGCCTCACCTCGAATGGCAGATCCGGCGACGCGCGCTCGCCATCCCCAACGTCGAACTGATCCGTCGCGGTGTCGCTGGGCCCCAGTACGAGCCAGCCGAGGAGCGGGTGACTGGCGTCTTACTCGAAGCTGACGACGAATCAAGCGCCATCGCAGCCGATTTGGTCGTCGACGCCACGGGCCGTGGCACGCGACTGCCAGTGTGGCTCGAGGAGTGGGGATTCGGTCGCCCACCGGAGGAGACCGTCGATGTCGGCATCGACTACGCCACCCATCAGGTGCGCATCCCCGAAGGCCTGATCAAGGAGAAGGTCGTCGTCGCTGGCGCATGCCGCGACAAGCCCGTCGGACTCGGCATGCTCCTCTACGAGGACGGGCTGTGGGGACTGACGACCTTCGGAACCGGGCGGGTGGATCCACCGCACGACTTCGCAGGCATGTGCGCACTGGCGGACGACATTCTCCCCGCCCACCTCAGCGCAGCCTTGCGCCACGGCGAACCGACCGGCGAGGTAGCGCGCCACAAGTACCCGACCAGTCGATGGCGGCTGTACCACGACATGAAGCGCTTCCCCGCGGGCATCGTCCCGTTCGGCGACGCGGTCGTCAGCTTCAACCCGACATTCGGACAGGGCATGACGATGACCGCGATCCAGGCGGCCAATCTAGAGCGGGTATTGCGGTCCGGTGATCCCGACATCGCCACTCGCCTGAACCGTGCCACCGAGAAGACGACGTGGCCGGTGTGGGTGATGACCGCAATCGGAGATCTCTCACTGCACAACGCCACCGGCGACGCGCGGTGGTGGTATCGCCCCGTTGGCGGGCTCTTCGATCAGTTCCTCGGTGCCGCCGAGACGGATCCCGTTCTCGCCGAATGGTTCCTGCGCCGGTTCAGCCTGCTAGACAGCCTCTACATGGTCCCGTCGCCGCGACTGGTCGGCAGAACCATCCGGCACAACATGGGCATGCTGATGGCCGAGAAGTTCGGCGCTAAGCGTTCGACGAGCGATCGAGATCTGGTTCCAGGTAGATGATCTTCGCCGCGGGAACCGCGGCACGGATCGCCACCTCCGCTGCGTCGATCGTGGCTGCCACGGCGGCAAGGTCGGTCCCCGGCGGGAGCGCAATCTTGGCTCCTACCAACAGTTCCTCCGGGCTGAGGTACTGCGTCTTGATGTGAATCAAGCGGTCCACGTTCTCGGTCTGCTCCAACGCCGCGACGATGGCGGCTCCCTCGGCGGGCGTCGCGGACTCACCGATCAGCGCGCTGTGCATCTCGATCATCAGGATGACGGCGATCACCGCAAGCAATGCGCCAATGCACAGGGTTCCGATGCCATCCCAGATCGGATTGCCAGTCGCCATCGTCAACCCGACGCCTGCAAGGGCAAGTACCAGGCCAACCAGCGCGCCGGTGTCCTCCAGTAGCACGACGGGCAGCTCGGGATTACGCGAGGTACGGATGAATCGCCACCACCCGCCGGAGCCCTTCAGCGGTCGCGATTCGACCACCGCGGTCCGAAAGCTATAGCCCTCCAAGCAAATTGCCACCACTAGGATCGCGATCGCCACGTACGGCGACGTCAGCTCGTGCGGGTGGACCACCTTCTCGTAACCCTCGTAGAGCGCAAAGGCCGCGCCGAGGGTGAACAGCACCAGCGCGACAACGAACGAGTAGAAGTAGCGACTGCGCCCCCAGCCGAACTGATGCAGTGCATCCGGCGCCTTGTTCGCCTGCCGCTGGCCCCACAGCAGCAGACCCTGATTCGACGTGTCGGCTACCGAGTGCACCGCCTCCGCCAACATCGACGAGCTGTTGGTGATCAGGAAGCCGATGAACTTCGCAACGGCGATTCCGGCGTTCGCGAGGAGAGCTGCGATGATTGCGCGCTTGCTACCGGCCGTCGACATTCCCCATGCCCTTCGTCGTTACCAACTTCTCAAATGCCAACGGTCGCACGAAACAGGCGTGCCGGCTTCTCTGCCACCAGACGGATGGGTCCATCGTCGGCCGCGACCCATGCGGCTGCGCCACGGTCGAGCGTCAGCACACTCGTCTTCGCGTGCAACTGCACCGAACCCTCCGTGCACAACAAGACCTGCGGACCGTCGTGATGCATCGGGGCGTCGACCTGATGCCCAAGTTGGTCACCGTCGAGGCCAAGCGCCGACACCGCGAACTCGGGTGCAGGCGTGTCGTAGACGAGTTCGATCCCATGGCGCGTGACCCCGGGCCTCAGCCCCTGCTCTTCGGTCGGCGTGAAGTCGAGCACACGCAACAACTCGGGCACGTCGACGTGCTTGGGCGTCAGTCCACCGCGAAGAACGTTGTCGGAGTTGGCCATCACCTCGAAGCCGACGCCTTCGAGGTAGGCATGCAGGTTTCCGGCTGGCAGATAGATGGCCTCCCCCGGCTCCAGGGTGATCCTGTTCAACAGCATCGCCGCGAGCACTCCCGCGTCACCTGGATAGCGCTCACCGAGCTCGAGCACCGTCTTCGCCTCGGCCGCGAAAGTCTTTTCACCAGAACGGATGTAGTTGATCGCGCCCTCCAGCACCAGCGGCACCAGAACGTCGAGGTCTGGCTGCGGTGCGGTGATCCACGTCGTAAACAGCGCTCGGAGCCCATCGGCATCGGCCTGGCCGGAGAGTAGTTCGACGAACGGATCCAAGTCCGAAACGGCAAGGGCCCGCAAGAACGCGATGCTAAGTGGGATCGGCCGGAAACCGGCGAGGGCCTCGAAAGGCCCTAGGGCGACCAAAATTTCGGGCTTGTGGCTCGCGTCGCGATAGTTGCGCGTCGGCGCGCCGAGCGGGATGCCAAGCCGATTTTCGCGAGCGAACCCCTCCTTGGCCTGCTCCGCGCTGGGGTGAGCCTGCAACGACAACGGTTCGTCGGCGGCCAGCACCTTCGCCAGGAAGGGCAGCGTGTCGCCGAACTGCTCTCTGCTCGACGGGCCCAATTCGCCATCGGGGTCAGCCTTGATGACGTCGAGCAACGATCGCTCACCAGAGTCGGTCTCCAACTTCGCGGGATCACCGGGATGCGCTCCCAGCCACAGTTCGGCCTCGGGATGCGCTGCCGGACTTGGCCTTCCGGTGAAGTCCGCAATGGCGGTGCGAGACCCCCATGCGTATGTGCGGATGGCGCCGCGTAGCAGATCCACTCGCCTAGCCTCTTGCCAGTCGTAGGTAAACGGCCGCCATCTCTAGACGCACCGCCAAGGTGGCCAACTGGTGTTCCGGACGACCCGTCGGCGGTGGCGAGACGACGTCGGGAACGTCTTGCGCGCTGGTGACGTACGTATCGTCGTAACCGCTCAAGCGGGAGACGATCAACGGTCGCTCTTCGTCGGGCGCCAACACGACGGTGCACCGCCGCGCAGGAAGCGGACCGTCGATCTCCTCGTCGTGGAACAGGGAGGCCTTGTAGCCGGCCCCACCCATCACCCCGCTGCGCAGCGCGACGAGGACGTCGGCGATACGCACCGCTGCCGCCGCTTGACCGGCGACGCGCAGCATGAGCGTCGCTCCGTGGCGCGAGAGTGCCAACATGGCGGCACTCGCGCCCGCGAGGACGACGTCGCGACCCGACATTCGATCAGCGAGCGCCTTCGCCGGATTGGTGAACAACTCTCGGCCCGCACTGTTGCGCAACGCTTCTGCGTCGAGATCGTCGGCGATTCCTGCGACGTCGATGCTCGTGCCGGGGTCGACCACGTGCAGCGTGGCAAGGCCTGCCGCAAGGTAGCGAGCGAGACCGAATTCGTCGGGCACGTTCAGCCGCGGAGGCAATACCACCGATCGACCGGCCGACACGTCGCGCAAGGGTCCCTCTTGTGGCGCCGCAACGATGACCCGCGCGCCACGGTGGATTCCCGTCGCCGCCGCCGACACCAGCGCCGAGTCGCCGGGATCGTCGCCCGCGACGACCAACACGTCCAAAGCGCCGATCCACGGCGGCACCTCTGCTGCCAACACGATCGGCGAACCGGTCGACCCGCCGAGGCCCGCGACAAGCATGGCGCCCGCTGCCTCTGCGGTGCCGTGATTGGCGACCCAGACCACGGTGCGGGGCGGCAAGTCCGACTGCAAGGGCTCCATTACGCCTTCGTCGAGAGCCGCGGCCGTCGCGCGCATCTGCGCACCCGCCATCGACGCCGCCCGCAGCAGACCATCCCGGTCGGCGTCGAGCAAGCCATCGACGTCGTCGAGGTCGATGGTCGCCTGTGCCGCGCTCACGGGAGTGCGCCGCTCTGCGAAGTGATCTGAGCCGCAACGTGTTCGACGATCTCGTCGACCTCGTCACCACTTCGGGCCTCGACGTTGAGCCGCAACAGGGGCTCGGTGTTGGACGTCCGCAAGTTGAACCAGCGACCGTCGCCGAGATCCACGGTGACGCCGTCGAGGTGATCGAGCGCGTGGATGCGCCCGTCGAACGACTTCAACACCGCATCGACGCGCGACGCAGGGTCGTCGACGGTGAAGTTGATCTCACCGGACGCCTCGTAGCGTTGGTAGTCGGCCATCATCTCCGACAGCGGCCGGTCCTGTTCGGCAAGTGCCGCGAGTACGTGGAGAGCCGCGAGCATGCCGGAGTCGGCACCCCAGAACTCGCGGAAGTAGTAGTGCGCCGAGTGCTCTCCCCCGAAGATCGCGCCGGTGTCGGCCATCAGCGCCTTGATGTACGAGTGCCCCACCCGCGATCGCAACGCAGTGCCGCCGCGTTCGACGATGAGCTCCGGCACCGCGCGAGAGGTGATCAGGTTGTAGATGACCGTGGCGCCGATTTCGCGTTGCAGCTCACGGGAGGCTACGAGCGCGGTCACGGCCGAAGGGGAGACTGCCTGGCCGCGCTCGTCGACGACGAAGCACCGGTCGGCATCGCCGTCGAAGGCGAGGCCGATGTCGGCACCCGTGGCCACCACGTGCGCCTGGAGGTCCACGAGGTTGGCGGGGTCGAGCGGGTTGGCCTCGTGGTTGGGGAAGGTGCCGTCGAGATCGAAGTACAGCGGCAGGAGCGTAATCGACGGAATGGGGCCAAGCACCGCAGGCGCGGTGTGACCCGCCATGCCGTTGCCCGCGTCGACGGCAACCCGCAACTCGCGCGATCCGGACAGATTCACCAGCGAACGGAGGAACTCTCCGTACTCGCCGAGGAGGTCTCGGTCCGAGATGACGCCGGGCGGGCCCGATCCGGCAGGCACGCCGCTGATCACTTCCTCGCTGATCGTGCTCAGCCCGGTGTCCTTGCCGACGGGCTTGGCACCCGCTCGACACAGTTTGATGCCGTTGTAGGCAGCGGGGTTGTGGCTGGCGGTGAACATCGCGCCAGGGCAGTCGAGGAGGCCGGACGCGAAGTACAACTGATCGGTCGACGCCAGCCCGATCCTGGTCACGTCGAGTCCCTGCGCCACGACCCCTTCGGCGAACGCGGCGGCGAGCGCTGGCGAACTGGCCCGCATGTCGTACCCGATCGCCATCTGCCGTGCAGGCTGATCGGCGTCACGCACCAATCGTGCGAAGGCACCACCGACGTCCGCGACGAACTGGTCATCGATCTCCGAACCGACCAGGCCGCGCACGTCATACGCCTTGATGACGCGATTGACAGCCGCAGCGGACCGAGACATTGATCTCCTTGCAACGGGACTTACCGCAAAGCCTATCGGCTAGCGAATCCTCGCGCCGATGCTCGCACCGGCCCGATTCCAATCTACGTGGCGATCAGTCCGACGGATCCGGCAATACCCGAAGATGCCCGCGCTTGCGGCCATTCTGCTCGGACCGCGGCGCTGGAGGCGCCATCAGGGCACCACCCGAAATGCCCGTGGTCGGATCGCTGAAACCCGCGGCCACGCCGCCTGCCATGGCCGAAGCGGACGCTGGATCGCGCCCCTCCCTGACCGCGTCGGCCAACGCCACCAAATCGTCGTCATCGGTCACGGTCGGCAACGGGCCAGCGTGCCGCACCAGCTCCCACCCGCGCGGCGCGGTGATCCGGCCGGCGTGGGTGACGCATAGATCCCAAGAGTGCGGTTCCGAAACGGTGGCCAGCGGACCGACGACCGCCGTCGAGTCGGAGTAGACGAAGGTCAGCGTCGCCACGGCGTAGTGCGGGCAACCAGGCCTGCAACAGCGACGGGGAACGTTCACGCAAGCGAGGCTATCGCGCGAATACGACAAGACCCGCCGGACACGCTCGGCTCGTCGGCGTCCGAATTCGAACCGTTACGATCGGCGAATGCCCGAGCGGGATCCTCGACGAGCCCAGCCCGGCCACCACCGTCGTCGCCGGGAAATGCGCGGACCGCTCCTTCCGCCGACCGTGCCTGGCTGGCGCAGCAGGGCAGAGCGCTTCGACATGACCGTTCTAGAGGCGTATGAACCGATCGAACGACGTTGGCAGGACCGGTTGTCCGCATTGGACGTCGCGGTCGACGAGATTCCGAGGATCTCACCGAAGGACCCCGACAGCGTGCAGTGGCCACCCGAGGTGGTCGCCGACGGGCCCGTGGCCCTCGCCCGTCTCATCCCAGCGGGAGTGGACGTTCGCGGCAATGCCACGCGTGCGCGAATCCTGCTGTTTCGCAAGCCAATCGAGCGCCGCGCGAAGGACGTCGCCGAACTGGCGGAACTGCTTCACGAAGTGTTGGTGGCTCAAGTGGCCACCTTCTTGGGCGTGGAACCGTCCGTCATCGACCCTGAGATGGACGACGATTGACGTGGGCAAGGCGTCTTAGACGATGCCGCGCTTGAGGCGGCGACGCTCTCGTTCGGAGAGTCCGCCCCAGATGCCGAACCGCTCGTCGTGGGCCAGCGCGTAATCCAGGCATTCGTCCTTGACCTCGCAGCCCAGGCAGATCCGCTTGGCCTCACGCGTCGAGCCACCCTTCTCGGGGAAGAACGCCTCTGGGTCCGTCTGTGCGCACAACGCCTTTTCTTGCCACTGATCGTCGACCGAATCGTCGGTATCCACACTGTCGGGCACCAGACTCAGCTGGGGTTGCGCCGCCGGAATGTAGGTTGCCGGTTCAATTTCGGTGTGCGGTGCGCTGCCTACTGAGCCGAGCCTCCGACCATCGAATCGAATGACTCGATCGAAATCGACGTACTCAAAAGACATCTTCCGCCTCCTCACCTTTGTTCGTACTGCCCCTGCCGAAGCCCCGCCGCCGCGCGGTGTGGCCACAATATTCGAACATGTGATCGAATCTCGGTCTGCGACACCGGAACCGGCCGGCTAACCGGGAATGACACTGATGTGATTAGACACTCGTAACCTGCGATGGTCAAGCGCTAGAACGGATTTTCATATCATCCCGTGACCAAATTATCGCGCGTCGGTGACACGGCGTGTCGCTCACAGACCCCCCGCGGACGACGCAAACGCGTCCCTTGGGCCTAGTGTCGGTCAATGTGAAGGTCACGGTTCTTGTGGGCGGCGTGGGTGGCGCCAGGTTTCTCTTGGGGGTTCAGCAACTATTGGGGCTGGGCCAGTTCGCGGGCTCGGGCACCGGGCCCGGAGGCGAACACGAGGTCACCGCGATCGTCAACGTCGGCGACGACGCCTGGATGCACGGCGTCCGCATCTGCCCCGATCTCGACACGTGCATGTACACCTTAGGTGGAGGTATAGACCCAGAGCGGGGATGGGGGCACGCGAACGAAACCTGGCACGCGAAAGAGGAACTCGCAGCCTATGGCGTGCAGCCCGATTGGTTCGGCCTCGGCGACAGGGACCTGGCCACGCATCTGGTCCGAAGCCAGATGCTGCGGGCCGGGTATCCGCTGTCGCAAGTCACCGAAGCACTGTGCCAACGGTGGCAGCCTGGGGCGCGGCTCCTGCCCGCGAGCGACGACCGCAGCGAAACCCACGTCGTCGTCACCGATCCGGAGGGCGACTCCACCCGCGCAATCCACTTTCAAGAGTGGTGGGTGCGTTACCGCGCTCAGATCCCCACGCACTCTTTCGCATTCGTTGGAGCCGACCAAGCGACGGCGGCACCCGGGGTCACGGAGGCAATCGCGGAGGCGGACGCCGTGCTCCTGGCTCCGTCGAACCCCGTCGTGAGCGTCGGCGCGATCCTGGCCGTGCCGGGCATCCGCGGCGCTCTGCGCTCGACGCAGGCCAAGGTCATCGGCTACTCCCCCATCGTCGCGGGAAAGGCGTTGCGCGGGATGGCCGATGAGTGCTTGTCCGTGATCGGCGTCGAGACCTCCTCGCAGGCCGTCGGGGCGCACTTCGGTGCACGCTCGGGCGTCGGCATTCTCGACGGCTGGCTCATCGACGAAGGCGACTCGGTGGACCAAGAAGTTCTCGAAGGAATCGAAGTGCGCGCGATACCACTGCTCATGACCGACCCGAAGGCAACCGCGGAGATGGTGCGCTGCGGACTAGAAATCGCAGGCGTCGAGCTCGCATGACCATCGAACACGGCTCGGCGGCGCCCGTCGAGATCCTGCCCGTCCCAGGGCTTCCCGAGTTTCGCCCAGGCGACGACGTCGCCGCGGCCATCGCCGCCGCAGCGCCGTGGCTGCGCGACGACGACGTCGTGGTCGTCACCAGCAAGGTGCTCTCCAAGAGCGAGGGACGCATAGTCGCGGCGCCGACCGACCCCGATGCGCGAGATACCCTGCGGCGCAAGCTGATCGACGCCGAGGCGGTGCGAGTGCTCGCGCGAAAGGGTCGGACGCTGATCACCGAGAACGCGATCGGGTTGGTTCAGGCCGCCGCCGGTGTCGACGGGTCCAACATCGACGCGGCCGAATTGGCCTTGCTGCCCGTCGATCCCGATGGCAGTGCCGCGCTGCTGCGCGGTCGGATTCATGAACTTCTCGGCGTCACGGTCGGCGTCGTCGTCACCGACACGATGGGACGCGCGTGGCGCAACGGTCAGACCGACGTCGCGATCGGGGCAGCAGGTATCCCAGTTCTTCACGGCTATGCCGGCGCTCACGACAAGCACGGCAACGAGTTGGTGGTGACCGAGATCGCGATAGCCGACGAGATCGCAGCAGCCGCAGATCTAGTCAAGGGCAAGCTGACCGCGATCCCGGTGGCTGTCGTGCGCGGACTGCCATTGCGCGACAACGGCTCGGTTGCCCGCACCCTCGTGCGATCCGGCGAGGAGGATCTCTTTTGGCTCGGCACGCAGGAGGCGATCGCTCTCGGCAGACAACAGGCGCAGTTGCTGAGACGGTCGATCCGCCGGTTCGGCGACGAACCCGTCGCCCCCGCGGTACTCGAGGCGGCCGTCGGCGAGGCGCTGACCGCGCCTGCTCCCCACCACACCCGGCCGGTGCGCTTCGTCTGGGTGCGCGACGACTCCGTCCGCCTTGCTCTGCTCGACGGGATGAAGGACCAGTGGCGTGCTGACCTGACCGGCGACGGTAGGCCTGCTGAATCCGTCGAACGCCGACTTGGCCGCGGCCAGATCCTCTACGACGCACCCGAACTCGTCATCCCGTGCATGGTTCCCGATGGCGCGCATACCTATCCCGATGCCAAGCGAACCGCCGCAGAGCACACCATGTTCACCGTCGCGGTCGGCGCAGCCGTGCAGGCTTTGTTGGTGGCGTTGGCGGTCAGGGGCGTTGGCAGCTGCTGGATCGGGTCGACGATATTCGCCACAGACATCGTTCGCAGCGCGCTCGATCTGCCAAGTGACTGGGAACCGTTGGGCGCCATCGCGATCGGGCATCCCTTGGAATCAGAGGAGCCTTCCGGCCCGCGCGAACCCGTCCCGACCGACGGGCTGCTGGTAATCCGATGACCCTGCACGGGTCGGTGGTGGACGCACTTCAGCGTTGGGCCGCACCCGATCCGGCGCAGGATGCGCTCCGATACGCGATCCTCGCCTTCGTCCTTGCTCGCCCCGATGCCTGCCTGCGCGCGTGCGTGCCCGGGCACGTCACGGCTTCGGCTTTGGTCCTCGACCACGAAGGTGCCAACGCGCTCCTGACGCTGCATCCGAGACTGGGCCGCTGGGTGCAACTCGGTGGCCACTGCGAGGAGAGCGACGCTGACATAGCGGCGGCGGCGCTGCGGGAGGCAACGGAGGAATCGGGCATCGACGGTCTTGCCGTCGACCCCATGCCAACGGCATTGCACGTCCACGCCCTAACGTGTTCGCTTGGCGTGCCGACGCATCACCTCGACGTGCAGTTCGTCGCTCGAGCACCTGAGGACGCAAGGATCGCGCGCAGCGACGAGTCACTGGACCTGCGCTGGTGGCCCCTTGACGGGCTGCCGGACGCCGACGACGGCCTGCAGCAGCTGGTGCGATTCGCCCGCTCGCAGTGATTTCGGCGCGGTTTCGACCCATCTTTGGGGTGAAAGCGCGCCGAAATCGCGGTTAGACGTCGGTCGAGTAACGGATTCCACCGTCGGGGATGTGGACGCCTGGCCAGACCCGAGCGCCTCGCAGCAACTCACACCGCGCGCCGATGTCTGCGCCGTCACCGATGACCCCGTCGCGGATGAGGGCCCTCGGACCGATGCGTGCACCAAAGCCGATGATGGACCGTTCGATGACCGATCCGGCTTCCACGCGCGCGCCGTCGAAGATCACCGCGCCGTCCAATCGCGCACCCGGGCCGATCTCTGCGCCTCGGCCGACGACGGTCCCACCGATCAACAGCGCACCTGGCGCAACCGCTGCCCCTTCGTGAACCAGCTCCTCGCCGCGATGGCCCTTCAGAGCGGGCGACGGCGCGATGCCGCGCACCAGGTCGGCCGACCCGCGAACGAAATCGTCGGGCGTCCCCATGTCACGCCAATAGGTGGAGTCGACGTAGCCGCACACCTTCAGGCCGTCGGACAGCAATGCGGGGAAGACCTCGCGCTCGACCGACACCTTTCGGCCCTTGGGAATGCGGTCGATGACCTCACGCCGAAACACGTAGCACCCCGCGTTGATCTGATCGCTTGGCGGGTCCTCGGTCTTTTCCAGGAAGGCCGTCACCACTCCATCGGAATCGGTTGGCACACAACCGAATGCGCGTGGGTCACCGACCCGGACCAGATGCAATGTCAAGTCCGCATCGCGTTCTTGATGACTGGCAAGAAGGGCGCCAAGGTCGGCGCCGGACAAGACGTCGCCGTTGAACACCAAGGTTGTGTCGTGGCGCAGTTTCGAGGCAACGTTCGCGATGCCGCCGCCGGTGCCCAACGCCTCGGTTTCGACGACGTACTCGATCTGCAGGCCGAGTTTGGAACCGTCGCCGAACTCCGCCTCGAACACCTCGGCCTTGTATGACGTACCGAGAATGACGTGATTGATGCCTGCGTCGGCGATCCGGGACAACAGATGCGTCAGGAAGGGCAGACCCGCGGTCGGCAGCATGGGTTTGGGTGCCGACAACGTCAGCGGGCGCAGACGGGTGCCCTGACCACCGACGAGGACGACGGCATCGCACTCTGCCGGATTGACTGGCTTCGACAGCGCCACCCCTACCCCCCCTTGGCAACCTTGCGTCGCGCGCTTCGCACGACCAGACCTTCGCGGACGGCGAGCGCGGACTTGATCGACCAACGCAGCGGCGCCTGCCACCACCGTTGATGCCGATCAGCCAGGAAAGTGTAAGTGCTCCTGTGATGCGCCGCCAAGTTGCGGGCGGGGTCGCGACCGGTGGCGTGGCCCTTGTCGTGCAAGATCTCTGCCGTCGGCACGTACAGGTTGAGCCAGCCCGCCCGCCCGAGGCGATCACCCAGGTCAACGTCCTCCATGTACATGAAATAGCGCTCGTCGAACCCATGAACCTCGTCGAACGCCGCCCTGCGCAGCAAAAGACAGGAACCGGACAACCAGCCGACCACGCGTTCGCTGGGCTCCAGACGGTCCTGCCGGTAGGCCGCCGTCCACGGGTTGGACTTCCAGAACGGATGGACGACGGCGTGCATACCGCCCCGAATGAGGCTCGGCTGATGCCGAGCCGACGGATACACCGAGCCGTCGGGGTCGCGGATCAACGGGCCAAGTGCACCAGCTCGCGGCCATCGCCTCGCGGCGTCGAGCATGGTATCGATGCTGCCTGGGCCCCAGACGACGTCGGGATTGGCCACCACGAAGAACTCGGCATCCCCCGATTCCGCGTCGTCGCCGAGGTAGGCGGCGACCGCACGGTTGACTGCCGCGCCGTAGCCGAGGTTGGCGCCGGTGCGGAACAGCCGCGCACTGGGATGGCGCTCGACGGCCTCCTCGGGGGCGCCATCTGTCGAGCCGTTGTCGGCCATGACGACCGTCACGGGCCGTTCGGTCGCATGCGACAGCGAGGCCAGGAACCGATCGAGGTGGGCGCCCGGCGAATACGTCACCGTCACCACGGTCAGTCGGTCGCTCACGGCGTCGAGGGTATCGTCCCGCCAGCCAGCGCCGACGCCAACGCCTCTCGCCACGGGCGCAGGGGAGTCAGGCCCGCCGCGGCGGAACGGACGCCAGATAGCGCCGAGTAGGCCGGCCGTGGGGCGGGCCGTGGATGTCGGCTGGAGTCCACCGGTCGAACCCGCTTGGGGTCCGCCCCGACGAGTTCGAACACCGCCTGCGCCTGGTCGAATCGGCTCGCCTCGCCCTGGTTGGCCGCATGGAGCACCGACTCCTCGATCGATCCGTCGGCCACCTCTAGCAGGGCACCGACGAGGTCACCCACGTAAGTGGGCGAGCCGATCTGGTCTGCGACGACGTCGACGAACTCGTCACCTGCGGCCTTGCGCCGCATCACCGCCACGAAGTCGCCGCCGTCAGCCCCCTGATAGATCCACGAGCTCCGCACGACGTGCGCACTCGGCATCGCGGTCAGCACGGCGAATTCACCGGCCAGTTTGGTGCGGCCGTAGACGCTGAGGGGCGCGGTGTCGTCGTCGATCTCGTACGGGTGCCGTTGCGTGCCCGCAAAGACGTAGTCCGTGGAGATGTGGATGAATTCGGCGCCCGCCCTTGCGCACGCCCATGCGAGGTTCTCGGCGCCTGCGGTGTTGACCGCTGCTGCTGCGGCCTCGTCGGCCTCTGCATCGTCCACCCTGGTGTAGGCGGCACAGTTGACGACGACGTCCCCCGATTCGATGAATTCCTCTGGCGCATTCGGGTCCGTCACGTCGCATTGCGACGACGTCAGTGCCAGTACCGCGCGGCCCCGCTCGGTGGCCTGCGCCGTCAATGCGCTGCCGACGAGGCCGCCAGCGCCGAAGATCACGATTCGATGCGCCACGCGGTCGAGTCTGGCACGCCGTGTCGAGCTACCCACTCTGCGGCCGTCCCGCAAGTAGCCTGTCCTGGTGCCAGGTCGTATCAGCCGTACCGTCGCCGTTGTCGCAGCGATGGCCGTCGTCGTCGGCACGGGCCTGGCGTGGAGCACGGTTCGCCAGTTCGAATCCGGCATCAATCACATCAGCGCCGCCGCGCTGGGGGGCGGCGGCGAGGACGGCGCCATCGACATCCTGCTTGTCGGGATGGACAGCAGGACCGACGCCCACGGCAACCCCCTGTCGGCAGAGGAACTGGCGACCCTGCGGGCCGGTGACGACGTGTCGACGAACACCGACACGATCATCTTGGTGCGCATCCCGAACAACGGGAAGTCGGCGACGGCCATCTCGATCCCCCGCGACTCCTATGTGAACGGCCCGCCCGGCTTCGGAAAGACGAAGATCAACGGCGTCTACGGCGCGGTCCACCTGGAGAAGCTGAAGGAGCTCGTCGAACAGGAGGGGGTGGATCCCGCGGTCGCCGAGCCCCAAGCGGCGGAGGCGGGGCGCGAGGCCTTGATCGAGACCGTCGCGAACCTCACCGGGGTCACCGTCGACCACTACGCCGAGATCGGACTGCTCGGCTTCGCACTGATCACCGATGCTCTCGGCGGTGTGGAAGTATGCCTCAAAGACCCTGTCTACGAACCACTTTCGGGCGCCGACTTTCCAGCGGGTCGACAGAAGCTGGATGGGCCGCAGGCCCTGAGCTTCGTGCGGCAGCGCCACGACCTGCCCCGCGGCGACCTCGACCGCGTGACGCGGCAACAGGCCGTCATGGCCGAACTCGCCCACCAGATCATCTCGAGCAAGACGCTGTCCAGTCCGTCGACCCTGAGCAAACTTCAAGACGCCGTGCAGCGGTCGGTCGTGATCTCCGACGGCTGGGACATCATGGACTTCATTCAGCAACTCCAGTCGCTGGCTGGCGGAAACGTCGCCTTCGCCACGATCCCTGTCCTCCGAGAGGATGGCTGGAGCGACGACGGAATGCAGAGCGTCGTCCGCGTGGACCCGAAACAGGTACGCGAATTCGTCGAGGGCCTGCTGCAAAATCAGGACGCGGGCAAGACAAGGGAGCTCGCCTACTCTCCCGACAAGACCACGGCCGACGTGGTGAACGACAGTGACGTCAACGGGCTCGCGGCTGCTGTTTCGGAAGTCCTTACGGGCAAGGGCTTCTCGGCAGGTTCCGTCGGCAACAACGAGGCCGAGCACGTGGCGGCCAGCCAGGTTCGAGCGCCCAGGACCGACGACCTCGGGGCGCAAGCGGTGTCCAAGGAACTCGGCAACCTCCCGATCGTGGAGGATCCGTCGCTGACCGAGGGAACCGTGCGCGTGGTACTTGCCAACGACTACACGGGACCGGGCTCGGGACTGGGCTCCGGCGATCCGGTGGTGCCGTCGGGCAACACGATCGACGCCGCGGCCGCGACGTCCACCGATACCCCGCCGCCACCGTCGCCGGTCCTCACCGCCGGGTCCGACGGACCACCTTGCGTGGCGTGAGCGCGGAGTCAATCCTTCGCAGGGCTACTTCAGCAGAGCGCGCGACATGACGACGCGCTGAATCTGGTTGGTGCCCTCGTAGATCTGGGTGATCTTGGCGTCGCGCATGAAGCGTTCGACGGGAAAGTCGACCGTGTAGCCGTAGCCGCCGAACAGTTGCACGGCGTTGGTGGTGACCTCCATCGCAACGTCGGATGCGAAGCACTTGGCCGCCGACGAGATGAAGCCGAGATTGGGTTCCATCCGCTCGGCGCGGGCCGCTGCGGAATAGACCATCAAGCGGGCGGCCTCGATCTTCATCGCCATGTCGGCAAGCATGAACTGGGTGTTCTGGAAGTCGCTGATCGACTGCTTGAACTGCTTGCGCTCCTTGGTGTAGGCGATGGACGCCTCCAGTGCGCCCTGCGCGATGCCAATGGCCTGCGCACCGATGGTCGGGCGGGTGTGGTCCAACGTCGCCAATGCGGTCTTGAACCCGGTGCCGGGCTCGCCGATGATGCGGTCGCCAGGAATGCGGCAATCCTCGAAGTACAACTCCGTGGTTGGCGAACCCTTGATGCCCATCTTGCGCTCCTTGGGCCCGACGCTGAACCCAGGATCGTCCTCGTGGACCACGAACGCCGAAATCCCGTTGGCGCCCTTGTCAGGATCGGTCACCGCCATCACCGTGTACCACTGCGAGTGCCCGCCGTTGGAGATCCAGCACTTGGACCCGTTGAGCACCCAATCGTCCCCGTCGGCCTTGGCACGGGTCCGCATCGCCGCCGCATCGCTACCCGCCTCGCGCTCGGACAACGCGTAGGAGGCGGTCGCCTGACCCGACCCGATGGACGGCAGCACCTGCTTCTTGAGTTCCTCCGAGCCGCGCAGCAGCATCCCCATGGTGCCGAGCTTGTTGCAGATCGGAATCAACGACGACGAGGCACACACCCTGGCGACCTCTTCGATGACGATGCACGCCGCTACCGAGTCACCGCCCTGCCCGCCGTACTCCTCGGGAATGTGGATCGCCGAAAAGCCCGACGCGTTGAGCGCCGCTAACGCCTCGTCGGTATAGCGGGCCTTCTCGTCGACGTCGGCCGCGTACGGCGCGATCTCCTTGTCACAGAGATCCCGCAACACCGCACGCAACTCGTTGTGCTCGTCGGGTAGGCGAAAGGTGTCGAAGGACGGGTTTCCGATCCCCTTGTGACTTGCCATGTGGCCTCCTTGCTACTGGCGGGTAACTTTACTCGATGCCGTTCAGGGCCTCATCAGACGATCGCGAAGCGCGGCGTCCTTCGCCAGCACAGTGGCCTCCAAGTCAGCCTGAAACCGTTCGACGCGGCTGCGCATCTCTGGATCGGATGCGCCAAGGATCCGGACCGCGAGAAGGCCGGCGTTGCGGGCTCCGCCGATGGACACCGTGGCCACCGGAACGCCTGCAGGCATCTGCACGATCGACAGCAGGGAGTCGAGCCCGTCGAGACGGGACAGCGGTACGGGAACCCCGATCACCGGCAGCGGCGTCGCAGCAGCCACCATGCCCGGTAGGTGCGCGGCACCACCGGCGCCTGCGATGACGACCTCGATGCCTCGGCCCGCCGCCGACTTTGCGTAGTCCAGCATGCGTGCTGGCGTTCGATGGGCGGACACCACACCCACTTCGAACGGCACTTCGAACTCGGCGAGAGCGACTCCTGCGTCTTCCATCACCGACCAGTCGCTATCGCTGCCCATGATCACACCGACCCTCGGTCGACTAGCTCCCATGCGAATCCCATCCGTCCGTCCACTCGCCGTGCGACAGGTAGTGCGCGGCCCGCGACGCGCGCTCCCGCACGTCGGCGACGTACGCGGCGTCGTGCACCGAACCACCCGCCGCGCCAAGGATATTCACGTGTCCGATCTTGCGACCGGGCCGTTCCGACTTGCCGTATAGGTGAACCTTCGCCTCGGGAAGCCGAGCGAACAGGTGGTGTATGCGTTCGTCCATGGTGATCTCGGGTGTTCGAGGCGCACCGAGCACGTTGGCCATTACCGTCACCGGTGCCACCGGTCCGGTCGACCCGAGCGGGTAGTCGAGAACTGCCCTGAGGTGCTGTTCGAATTGGCTAGTGCGGGCGCCGTCCATCGTCCAATGGCCCGTGTTGTGTGGACGCATCGCCAACTCGTTGACCAACAGCCCACCATCGACGGTCTCGAACAACTCGACGGCAAGCACGCCGACCACGCCAAGGTTGGACGCGAGCTTCAGGCCGAGTGACTCCGCGGCGCTGCCGAGGTCCTCGTCGAGATCGGGCGCCGGGGCGATGACCTCGACGCAGATGCCGTCTCGCTGCACGGACTGCACGACCGGCCACGCCGCGCCCTGGCCGAAGGGCGAACGAGCGACGAGGGCCGAGAGCTCGCGGCGCATGTTCACTCGCTCCTCGACCAGCACGGGCGCTCCGCCACCGAGGTAGCTCGCGGCGGCGGCACGAGCCTCGGCAACGTCCCTGGCCAGGGTGACCCCGCGGCCGTCGTACCCACCCCGTGCCGTCTTGACGACGATCGGGCCGCCGACCCGTGCCGCGAACGCATCGACGTCCGCGACGTCGAGCACCTCCGCAAAGGCCGGGATCGGTGCGCCCAGCTCCTGCAGGCGGCGGCGCATCACCAGCTTGTCCTGCGCGTGGATGAGTGCTTCCGGGGGTGGTGCCACGTTCACGCCCGCAGCCACCAGCTCGTCGAGCAACTCCGTCGGCACGTGCTCGTGATCGAAGGTAAGCGCCTGCGCACCCGTCGAAACCCGACGAAGGGCCTCGATGTCGGTGTGGGATCCGAGCACGACGTCGGGAGTCACCTGCGCAGCTGGCTCGTCAGGACCGGTGGCGAGAACTCGTAGCGTCTGGCCAAGTGCAATCGCGGCTTGGTGGGTCATCCTGGCCAGCTGGCCGCCGCCGATCATGGCCACGACTGGGGAGGTGCTCACGCAGCTATCGTGTCACGCGAGATCGGGGCCTCCTTACCCGCCGCGACCTGCACGGGTACGCGTACCGTCCCTGGTTTACGTAAACTGCCCTCTTGTGTCTTTCACCGATGCCACCATCGCGCGTCTTCCAAGCGCGGTCCGGCCCTTTGCCGAGCGGCATCACGAGCTCATCAAGTTCGCCATCGTCGGCGCCACGACGTTCGTCATCGACTCGGCGATCTTCTACACGCTGAAGTTGACGATCCTGGAGCCGAAGCCGGTCACGGCCAAGATCATCTCCGGCATCGTCGCGGTCATCGCGTCCTACATCCTGAATCGGGAGTGGAGCTTCCGCGATCGCGGCGGACGCGAGCGACATCACGAGGCGCTGCTGTTCTTCGGCGTGAGCGGTGTTGGCGTGTTGCTGAGCATGGCGCCCCTGTGGGTCTCCAGCTACGTGTTCGAGCTCCGCCAGCCCATGGTCAGCCTGACCGTCGAGAACATCGCCGACTTCCTCTCCGCGTACATCATCGGCAATCTGTTGCAGATGGCGTTCCGCTTCTGGGCGTTCCGCCGTTGGGTGTTCCCCGACGAGTTCGCCCGCAATCCCGACATGGCGGTCGAGGCGACGTTCACGGCTGGCGGCATCGCCGAAGCGCTGGAGGACGAGGCAGAGATCCGTGGCGCGACCTCCGTGCACGGCACCGCGGAGGTGGACAACACCGTCGTCACGCCTCTGCGAGGTCGCCGCGCCAAGCGGTTGGCTCAGCTCGGCGATTCCTCGGAACCCAGGGTGTCGAAGACTTCGTGATACAGCAGTGAGTGCACTTGCTCGACGCGCGGAATGTCGTGGAATTCCAAAGGATCCTGGCTCGCCGATTCGATGATCAGGGTGCCGGTGCGCAGCATCCGGTCCACCAGTCCGTGACGGAACTCCACGCTGTTGATGCGGGCCAGCGGAATGTCGATTCCCGAGCGCGTCATCAACCCGTGACGGAACATCACTCTGCGATCAGTGATGACGAAATGCGTTGTGCGCCAATTCAGGAACGGCCACAGCACCAACCAGCACACGACGACGAGCCACACCACCCCAATGACGCCCATGACTACGGTCTTAGCGGTCTTCGCCTCCTGACCCCAATCGGTGCCGTTGACCCAGCCGAGCCCGATGGCGGCGAGCGCGGTGCCGACGAACAGGACGAGCACGGGACCGATCAGCCGTTTCCAGTGCGGATGTCGGTGCAGCGCCACGCGCTCGTCGCCGGCTAGGACGTTTTCCGGATAGCCCACGCTGGCACTCTACCCAGGCAGTCCCTCCTCTAGCGGGCGAAGATGCACGATGTCACCTGCGGAAACCGCGACGACGTCGGTGCCCGTGTCGATGCAGAGCCTGCCTTGGTCGTCGACGCGAACGGCCTGCCCGACGAGCTCGCCCTCCCCCGGCAGCGTGGCGCGCACGCGCGCACCGATCGTCAGGCTGTGTGCCGTGTAGTCGGAGGCCAGTGCGGGGTCCGCCCCCCCAGCGGAGTACAGCCCTTCCATCCGTCGCTGCATTGCGTCGAGCAGATGGTTCAACAGCACGTTCCGGTCGACGGAGTGAGCGCCGAGGATCGACAGTGACGTCGCGCCGGGGTCGGGCAGGTCGTCGGCCGCCAGCGATACGTTGAGGCCGATGCCGACGACCACTACCGGCTGAGGAGTGGCCACCTCGGCGAGGATGCCCGCGAGCTTGCCGAAACCGTGCGACTGGCCCGAAGGTGCCGCCAGTACGTCGTTCGGCCACTTCAGTCCTACGCGTAGACCGGTCGTCTCGGCGACGGCGTCGACGACGGCGACTCCGGTAGCGAGTGGAATCCACCCCCACGCGACCGGGGGAAGGGCATCGACGCTCACGCCTAGCGACAGGGTGAGTTGGGTGCCCCGCGGCGCGCTCCAGCTGCGGCCATTTCGACCGCGACCCGCTGTCTGGTGCTCGGCCACGAGGACCGCGCCGACGACGTCGTCGCCCGCCGCGGCCCTGGCGATCAGATCGGCGTTGGTCGAACCCGTTTCACCGATCACGTCGACTCGTCGCCACATCGATTCGCCTGCGTTCATCGGGCGACCCTACCGCCGTGGCTCAGAAGCTCTCGACGAAGTCCCGCAGCGTTATGCCCCGCTGCGCCCAGTACTCGACGTTGGGGACGTCGGGTGCGGGATGGGTTAGGCCAAGCATCGAATCGGCGCGAAAGCCCGGCCGCAGTCCCGCGGCTTCGACCGTCCGCAGCGCGCGGTAGATGAGCGCCGACGGAACGGCAACCGTCCGGAGCGGCTTGCTGGTCGCGGCAGCCCGCAAGGTGCGAAGTATCTCGCTGAACGGCACGCGTCGCGGGCTTGCCACGCCAAGCACGCGCTGAGCTGGCTGTTGCTGGACCGCGTCCACGACGCATTTCGCCATGTCGTCGACGTGGACGGCGTACTGGTAGGAATCGGGGCGAAGCATCGGCACCACGGGTAGGGCGACGACTTTCCGAAGGGCGCCGATCATCCCACCGTCGGCGTTGCCGTGGACGAGGCCAAGCCTCAAGGACGTGCCGCCTCGTTCAGTGACCAGTGCTTCGCACGCGAGTTTGGTCTTGCCGTAGATCTGCTGGGTGCCGGTGTAGGCCGACATCGACGAAATGAGCACTACGGGAACGCTTCCCGCCGCGTTCAGCAGTTTCTCGGTGCCGCCGAGGTTGATGCGCTCGATGTCGGCGCGGTCGCGGGCGTCGAGGTCGTATGCGCAGTGGATGACCGCGGACACCTCCGGTGGCAGGGGTTGACCAAGGCCGCTCTCCAAGGAATACGGGATGTGGTCGCTTGCACCATCCGAAGGCACCGAACGCTGCAGTGCGATGACGCGGTTGCCCGCGGCGACGAGGGCGTCGCGAAGCGCGCTTCCCACGTAACCGTTCGCTCCCGTGATCGCTACGACGCCGCCGTCAGACATGTTGACTCTCGGTCACGATGCGGTGGGCGTTCGCCATCACCGTCAAGGTGAACGTGGTCGACGGCACGGACGGCAGCACCGAGCCGTCGATGAGGTGAATGTTTCGAAAGCCGCCGACGCGGCCGAGCACGTCCGAACCGCCACCGTGCGGGAACGTCGAGCCGAAGTGGTAGCTCTTTCCCGGTCCGGAAAGCCTGACCATCGGCAACACCGGATACAGGTCCAGCTTCGGGCCGAGTGCGCTGAGCCGGCGCAGCACCGAGCGCAACATCGGTGGTCGAGCGTTGGAGGTAACGCGGATCGACACGTCGGGAAGCGCACCGTCTCGCCTGCCCAACATGTCGACCTTCAGCCGGGGCGACTCCCACGACGGCAGGTATCCGAGGCCCGCGGTGACGCGACCAAGGACGGCCCCGCTCAACGACTTTGGCAGAAAGCCCGGCAGTGCATCGGCGATCGCGGGGTTGTACGGATAGCAGTGCACCTGCGAGGTGGTGTAGACGTCGTCGTCGTACTTGAGCAGCATGTTGAATTGGTTGAGCGTGAAGTCCTGCTGCTCGCGCGGGTCGCCCGTCGAGCGTCGCGACACCAACGGCAACAGGAACTGCACCGACTCCTGCAGATCGACCTGGCTCGGCGGCGCACTGAGCGAGTTGAGCGCGATGCGCGTGCTGCCCAATCCGCCTGCGCCGACGAAGACGCGGTCGGCATCCAGGCGTATCTCCCGGCCGGTGTCGAGGTCGATGCCAGAAATGGACGGTGCCGAGTCGGCCTGCTGGTGAAGATTGGTCACGAGAACACGCGGAACGTGCCGGACCCGACCGCTCGCGACGAACCGATTGATCGTGTGGGCCGCCGAGTAGATGAGCGAGTACGGGCACCCCGTCATGCACAACCCGCAGCTGACGCATCGGTCCGCCGCAAGCGCTAGTCGCGCCTTGCCTACCACCACGCCCTTCGCCCTGATCGCATCACGATGCCTGGCGTAGCGCTCGAGAACGGCCTCTGTGCGCTTGGACACGGGTGGCAAGGGTGAGTTCGCCCGCAGCAGGGGAAAGTCCTCGGCGTAGTCATCCTCTTCGGCTGCCAGCGGCACCTCGGCCAACACGGCGCGATAGTGCGGCTCGATGTCGTCCCACTTGACCGGCCAGCGGTCGAACGTGGAGCGACTGAACGGCATGATCTGAGCGCCCCAGACGGTCGAGAACCCACCGATCGCGCCAGAGACTGCCGCATCGTTTCCACGCGTCGGCATGGCGAGCCCGCGCTGCTGGCCGTAGTCGGCGAACATGTGATTCGAACCGTAGGAACGCTTTTCCGGAATTGCCGAACCAGGGAGTCGCGCTGGCTGCGCCGTGACGAGTTCACGGTCGGCCGCCGTCCACTCGGCCGGCTGAAGGAGGTTCATCCGGTCAAGGGCGGCAACGGCGTCGCCGGCAAGACTCTCGCCGATGTCGACCACGGTAATCCGTTGGGAAGGGTCGTCGGCGAGCGCGAGGATCGCGGCTGCTGCTGCCGGACCGCTCCCGACGACGATGTTATGCATCGTCGGGGACTCCTGACGATGCGCGCGCACGCTCAACGTCGGCGGCCGTGAGACCCGGCGTTGGATTCTGCGGCAGGCCATTGCGTGCCAGCCGAACCCTGCCTGCCAGGTGTCCTGCCCCGGCCAAGCCGACGCCTGCCACCGCGACGACCGCCTGGCGTAGTCGTTCGGGCTTGCCCAACATCGCTGCACGCAGCGCCGGGAAGAGTGCGAGCATCACGCCCACGACGAATCGCAGCTCGGCAGAGAGATTGCCCGCCTCGCCCAGCTCTGCGAACGCGCCCACCTTGCTACGGTTCACGTAGAAGCACCGCCGCCAGAAGTAGTCCCAGGTGAGACGCCCGGGAGACACGAAGTGGCGAACCGTCGCCAGCGGTTCGTAGAGAACGGCATCCGGGCCGTGCTGGTGTGCGATGCGGTGGGAGAGGTCCATGTCGTCGTGGTCGTCGGCGTGGAATCCACCAACGGCAAGGATGTCGTCTCGACGGACACTCATGTTGGCGCCGATCAGATGGCGCACGGGCGCGAGATGTGTTGGCAGCGATCGATAGTGGCAGCCGAACACCCAATCGAAGTCGGTGGGAAACCAGGACGGTCGGGGTGCGCCGTAGTTGGGAATGGGCGCCCCGCCGACGGCGACGGCCTCGGGATGCGAGGCGTACACGTCGAGGATGCGTTCCAGCCAATCAGGCACGGCTTCCGCGTCGTCGTCGAGGAAGGCCACGACGTCGGCGCGGCAATGCAGCAACGCCGTATTGCGAGTGGAGCCCAGACGCCCGGCGAATTGATTCGCGACGACGATGAATTCGATCGGTGAGCGCTCGCCGGCCGATTCCCATTCGGCGCGGCAACGCTCGAACAACTCTTCATTGTGATCGACGCTGATGATCAGCCGTTCGGGTAGGACGCTTTGAGCGACGACCGACGCGACAGCCCGAGTGATCAAGTCCCATCGGTCGAACGTGTAACAGCAGATGACGACATCCACGCTCGGCAGAGCGACTTTGCCAGGCACGTGAGAACTCCGTTTCGGTCGAGCCGAGATCATGCAGCCGGCCGGCCACCATCGCCGGGATCGCTTGGGCGCTGCAGGTATTCGACGCATTGCTCGCTGCTGCGATCGGTCTGTGCCATGCACACGGCGGTGGCCGGATCCTTCAGCAGTTCCGGGCCTGCGCCTGCGGGGAACGGTGATGGGATGTCACCCGGAGACAACGACCACATGTAGCTGCCTGCCGAAACCAGGCGCTCGCAGTAAGCCGTGGAGCCGTCGCCGGTCTTGCTGTTGCTGCTGTTCGGACGACATGGAGTACCGATGACCGCTGGGAGCTTGACCCCGGGCGCCGTTGCTGCAGGCACTGCGGGCGGCGGCGTCGCCGAGGGCTGCACCGGAGGTGCTGGCGGCCCCGCCACCGCCGAAGTCGTTGGCGGGGCCTGTGTCTCGCTCGCGGACGAGGTGGAGCCCGACAACTGCATGGCGATGCCGACGATTGCACCGATCACCAAGCAGAGCGTCGCGACGCCCGCCGCCATCCCCACCCACGTCTCGGGGCGCGACTTGGCGGGCGGGGAGAACGGATCGGTGCTGAAGGTGCCGTTCTGAGCGACGTGATCGGTCCATTCGGCGCCGTCCCAGTAGCGGTACTGGTGCTTGCCGCTCGGGTCGACGTTCCAACGCCCGCCCGACGACCCCGCGACGACGCCATCGGGTGCGCCGATCGGGACTCCGCATTCGCCGCAGAAGGCTTGACCCTTCTCGTTCACGTGACCGAGCATGCAGATCGACACGGTGGGCAGGATGGGCGCACCGCAATCTCCGCAGAAACGTCGACCATCCGGATTGGAGTGGCCCTTCTCGCAGGTCAACATGCCCTGAACCTCCTGATGCGGTCGAGCTCAGCAAATTCTCTCACGAGACAAGCACCACCATGTCGACCATGGGTAGTGCGACGGCGGCGACGGTGCCGCAGATCGCTTCCGCCATGAGGAGCGACGTCAGGCGATTCGGGCGCGTCGTCCCTTCCTTGGGCACCGAGTGCTCACGCCAATAGGTCGCAAAGAAGTACAGGACTCCCGCAATGCCGAACAGATACACCGAGATCATCGGCCCGCCCCCATATCGATGGCAGGAGCATCGGGCTTCTTGAAGACACGGATGTCGTGCCCTTCATAGATCATCTCGTACTCCTTCTCGGACAACAGGATTTCGATCGCCCTGTCGGCGACGTCGGGTTCAATACCCGACTTGTATTGCAGGTACTTCTCGTCCTGAATCGAATCGACGAAGTACTGAAGGTTGGTGCACTTTGCGAGCGCTTCGCTACTTCCCGTCAGACAGTCCGGGCCCAACTCGTAGATCTTTCCGACGCCGTATATTGCGCCCTGCCCCCAAAACGAGATCTGCTCGGGATCCACCTGCTCGACCAGACGTTTCGACACGACCAACTCTTCGGCGGTGGTGTGTTCGAACGAGGTATTGAGTCCGCGGTCCGTCACGACCCAGACACCCAGCGTGAAGAACACCAGAACTGCCGACGCCGCGCGCGCCCATTGGCGCCGAACGTCGTTCGACGAGCCATCGAGCAACGGAAACAGTACGAGGGCAGCCAGCGAGGCCAGAACCGGCGACGCATAGAGGAAGCACCGAATGGCGACCTCACCGCCATAACTCTGCACCAGAATGAGGCTGAAGGGCGCAATCGACAATGCAGCGAGAATTGGCCGAAGCGTGGTGCGCGGCAAGCGCAACCAGCTCAGCGCAGCACATCCCACGATGAGAAGCGACGCCGCGATGCGGAGATATTGCATCTGCCCGTACGTCGGGTCGCCAACGGGTTTTTGGACGCTGGAAGTGAGGTTCTGATCCACTCCCCCGATGTCCTTGACGATGTCGCCGAGATGGCCGATCCAGAAATCGCGGCCACCGTAGGTGAACCACGCGACGAACAACAGGATCCCGGCAAGCCACAGCAGCTTGGATCTGGTCGTGCCAAGGACCGCGAACATTGCGAGTGCCACTATCGTCGCGATGGGTGTGAGCTGGTGCGCCACGACCTGGGCGGCGATGATCAGCACGAGAATCATCTCGATGCACAGTGTCCAGCGAGCATCGCGGTCGTCCACCCGCCCGGGTACGCGCATCACCGTCGCTGCGATTCGTTTGTACCAGGGACCGGCTGCGACGGCAGGCACGTTCGCCGACCGCAGCTGCCACAGCAGCACGGCGATGATGGTGGCATAGAACTGCATCGCAATCGCTTGCGGCGCAAAGTAATCCTGCTGATACCAGTTGAACAGAACGTAGACCGAGACGCCGAGCCAGGCGGCCTTGGGCTTGCCGCTGATCACCAGACCGATGGCGTACACCGGGAAGATCATCAGAATTCCGAAGACCAAGGAGGCGTGCGGTAGAAATACGCCGCTTTCCGTCAGTCCCGCGCCCGAGGTCAGCTGAGCGGCTGCGGAAAAGAACCCTGCCCAACTTATTCGGGCATCCACGGGCGGGGGCAGCCCGCCGAGTCTGACCATCCAGTCGACGATCGAGGCGTGCGTATAGGCCGTGGGGAATGGCGCCGTCCTGTCTGCCCATGCCACGGGCATGGTGACGAAGACGATGAGCACGACGTTGGCGAGCGCGATCACCGACCTGTCAATTGCACTTCGACGATATTCGATGACGAGGACGACGCTGAGGACCAAGAGACCCAGGAAGTAGTCCCACCCGAGAATCTGAAGGACCCCAAGCGCTTCGGCGGCTGCAGTCTTCATCCGCGACACCGAGACGGTGAACAGGATCAGCGAAATGGCCAGAAGTCCCACCGAGTTTCTGCGACCGCCTGCGAGTAGCGCGCCGGCACTTACCGGCGTGATCGCTGACACCAGACTCCTGCCGTCGTTTTCCTCCTGCCACCGGCGCGCAAGAAGCCAGATGGCGATGGCGGAGGTAACTAGTACGACGATCGGGACGAATGACGGCGGCCGCGGACCCCACGTGAAGCTAATTTGCGCGAGCAATATGTTCACGGCGGCGGATATGGCGATGGTGACGCTGCCGAAGATTCCGTTGAAGGGCAGTCGCAGCAATGCCGCGATGGGGAGCCCCGGCAGCGTAAGGGCAACGAGGCAGACGACCGATGCCCGGAGGCCTGCTGGTAGCACTGCGGCGCTACCAGTGATCACCAGCAGCGTCAATGCGAGTGACACGACTGCGAGCACCGTCGACACGGCGACGACGGCGGGAGTCCGAGCTGCAGCCTCGACGGCGTCGCTCGAGTTCTGGTGCGCGCGGGGCGTCGGGACGGCCACTTTGCGAGTGGCCGTCTCGACGCGATGAGTCACCGGGGTAGTTTAACTAGCTTAAGGATTAGCTGTCGAATCTTTGATCCCCGGTATGACCAGGCTAACACTCCTGTAACTGGAAGTTAGCTGTCGGATCCGTCACCCAGCGTATGACCAGATTGACACCCAGTCGACTAGCAGGTTGCCCTGATGGGTTCCGTAGCCGTCGGTCTCGGTCTGGAGTTGCCAGCGCATCGGCTTGGTCGGGACGTATTTCGTGGAGTCCAGAACGGGCTTGTCGTCGAGCAGAAGGCGCATCCGACCTGGGCTCCACTCGATGGTGTAGGTGTGCCAGTCGTTGAGAGTGACGCCCGTGTTGGCGATGTCCTGTCCGCCCTGCGACCGGGCGTAGTGGTGATATCCGTTCATCGTGGAGTCCATGTGACCGTCGGGAAAGTCGACTTCGCCGTCAGCTGGCCAGGTCGAGTCCAACTCTGGCCACAGCAGCCACGCAATGTGATATTCGCTGAGGTCCGGGCTGTCGACCTTGAGGCGGGCTGAGTACCGGCCGTAGGTCTGGTACTGGCTGCCATTGGGCATTAGGGGTGACGGATTGGCCCCGGCCGGTTCGCCCTGCACGTTGTGGAGGTAGAACGTCAGCATCCCGTTCTGAACGCTGAGCACCTCGGCCGGGCGGTAGGGCCTGTGCTGAAACGTGTCCGTGTAATAGCTGGGATAGGTGCGCCACTGTGTGCCGTCGGCCCCGACGTAAACGATCTTGTCTGGGTCGGTGCCGTTGTCCCAACTTCCCACCGGCGCATTCTTGGTGAAGTCGTCGGCAACCTTCCACGTCCACCCGGGCAAGTTCGCCCTCGGCGCAAGCGTTCCCGAATTCGGCGGGGTGGTCGTGGTCGTCGGCGTCGTCGTCGCCGACGTACTCGTCGTCGACGTCGACGGGGTCGTCGAGGTCCCCGACGTCGTCGACGTGGTGGTGGCCACCGAGTCGGGTACGACCGTGACCGTGTCTAGCGACAGCGCTCGGACGCAGAGAAAGAATCTGAATGGGTTGGTGAACTGGACCCCAATGGTGTGGGTGCCTGCAGCAATCTTGTTCGGCAGCGGGTAATTCGTCCACGCGGTGGCGATGTTGGTCGTCGTCGCGACCTTGACTCCATCGACGAGTACCGCCATCGCAGGCGAGCCGGTGCAGTTCTGCCCCTTGGCCCGAACCGAGACCGTCGCGGGAGCAGCCACGGTGACGGCCTTCGAAGCCGTCGCCGCCACGGTCATGGTGAGTGCCGAACCACCTGACGCCGCCGAATCGCGAACGGTCGACCCGCCGTTGGCGGGCACGACGCTGAAGGTCTCGCCCTCGATGACGACCGGGGTACCCGCCGCCGTCGCCACCGGTGTTTCGACATTGCCGACGACGACGCAAATTGCGGTGATGACGGCGCCACCTGCCGCTAGCAACCCACCTTTTCGGTACATGGCAAACCCCATCTAAACGTGAGAGCGGACTGGCGGGGCTAACGATTCCTTTAATTAACAATTGTCGCAATAGCCCCATCTATCACTTTGGTAACAGAATGGCTGATCTTGAATGACATAAATGGACATTTTCGCCAAGAACCGGGTCCATCCGTGACCAATAATGCTGCGTGACAACAGATCTGACGATTCCGTGGCAACCGCACGTCGCAACCAGAAGCCGCGTAAGGTCATACCGTGGAATACGGTGTGTGCGCGTGTGGGCACTCTCGCGCAGCGCATCAGCACTATCGCAGGGGAACGGATTGCTCGCTGTGTGATTGCGAGAGGTTTAGGTTCAGCCTCCGCCGATCTCTCACGCAATTGATCCTTCGCCGCAAGTAGCCCCTGACGCCACCGCCCACGTCGCTGACACAGCCGGTGAGGGAGTGCTGATCGGTAGCTGGACTCCATGCCAGGAACCTTCAGTAGACTGTCTGCAGAGGCTCTCAACTGGACGTCTCGTCGCAATGATGTGGCGTGCCGACGTGGGTTGGCTGCCACGTTCGGTTCAACGTCATTGGCGAGGATGAATGTTAAGAAGGCTCTCGAAACCCAGTCCCGTAATGGTCGTCGCCGTTACCTCCACTCTGTGCCTCGTGGCAGGGGGTCTCTTTGCGGCAGGGGTAATCAGAACGAAGGCGGAGGCCGACAGCGGAAGCCAGTGTGGCAACACCGCGGCCGAGACCCTCGGTTGGGGCACACCCAACCGCACAAGCGATTTCACTGATCCGTCGTCCTTGGACGCATGGACTCTGTACGACAGCGTCGGTCACGGCGGAAACGGCAGACGTACCCCCGAGGCCATCTCGGCCACCGACGGAGTCTTGACCATCACCGGTGATGCACGAGGAAACTCGGGCGGAATGGGCAGCTTCCCTGGCCAGCTTTACGGCCGCTGGGAGGCGTGCATCAAGTCGCCCCCCTCAGCGCCGGGCTACCACGCGGTCTTCCTACTTTGGCCCGACGCCGAGGACTGGCCGGTCGGAGGCGAGGTCGACATCATGGAGGCCAAGCGCCCCGACCGGCAATCTGTCGAGAGTTGGCTGCACTACGGACGCGACGACGACCGGGTGCGCAATGAGATGCCGATCGATGCGACGCAGTGGCATAGCTGGGCGGTGGAGTGGACGCCCAAGCACGTTGCCGTCTACGTCGATGGCGTCATGTGGTGGGAAGAGACCGACCATGCAAAGCTTCCGCCCCGATCGATGCACGCGTGCCTGCAGCTGGACAACATGGGCGGCGACGTCAGCCAGGGTGCACAAATGATGGTCGACTGGCTCAAGCAATACCCGGTGTGACGAGCTCGCCCGCGTTTCGGATTCGACGAAGCCAAAGCACCACGGGCACGATCAGCAAGGCGGCCGACATCGACTCGGCTACAAGGTAAGTCCAGCCGACTCCGCTCACACCATGCGATCGGGTTGCCATGTAGGAACCCGCCACGATCACGATCGTGCTCATACATCTCACGACGATGACCAACGTGAGCCGGCGCTCGACCCGGGCGAACCCCTCGTAGATCGCGCTGACCGCAGATAGCGGGACGAACACCGCCGCAATGTAGAGCAGCTGTTGGCCTTCCGCCCGGTAGTCAGCTCCGACGAGGCCTAGGACGAGTGGTCCCAACACGACGAGGCCGATGCCGCCGAGCACGATGACACCGGTCATCATCTGCACCATGCGCCACGACAGAGAAGCAATGTTGTCGGGATGTGCCGCGACCTCCGCCACGTAGGGACTCACGACGAGGTGCACGGTGAAATAGAACGCGACCACGACGCACCACGTCACCGCGAAGTGAGCGTAGGACTCCGCACCGCATTGGCTGACGATGATGAGCGGCACGATCAGAGGTCCGATCGCCCAAGCTGCGGTGAGCCCAAAGGAGGAACCGAAGTACGACCAGATCTCTCTACGCGGAGGGAGGGCCGACGCCTCGAGAAAACGGGGATTCGAGCGGTACCGACGACGCATGGCCAAGAGAATCATCACCGCAAGCGCACCGGCAGTCGCTCCCCAGGCCAACACGATGGATACCGCGCTGCCGGTGCCGATGCAGACAAGCAGCACAACCAATTTCGCTGCCCCGTGTACCGAATTCTTGGCGGCCCCCCACCTCGCCACGCCGAGCCCGACGGTCGCCTTGTCCTGCAACGTGAAAATGGCAAGAACGATCACGAGAACCGGGAAAGCGGCCATCGCCCAACCGGTTTGGAACAGTTCTTCCCGAGGACCCAAGATGACGAGCGCGGTACCCGAAAGTAGCGCGACGCCCGCGACCACGAGAAAGCCCCACTTGATGAGCCGACCCGTATGGGCGCCTGCCAACGGAAGGAACCGCTCGTACAGGTAGTCGATGCTCAAGATGGACAAGGTTGCCAGCATCGTTGCGGAACTGATCAGCGCTGACGCAATCCCCACTTCACGCGCGGGGTACAGGTGCGCCGCCGCACCCCAGAAGAGCAAGCCGAGCAACCCCGTCAGCAGGTTGGACACGATGAGCGACACCGCGTTCAGTCGCATGTTGGACTCGGCAGGACGCTCCGCTGCGTCCAGCCTGCTTTCCGAGTCGGAGTTGGTGAGCGTCACGCAACGTTCGATTCAGGCTGCCCAACCGCGAGCAGCGGAGCAGTCGCGCGAGCATCATGCCGCGACCGACGGTAGATCAACGCTCCGTGCACGACCTGCTTCCACATCGAGTCACCGATATTCGATGGCAGGTGCCCGGCAAGCCCGTCGGACGGCACCACTTCCTTCGATGCAGCGCGCACATGACGAACCAAGGCGGGCACTCGACGCACCGAGGTCGACACGGCAAGTCGGGCCGTCTTCGGATTGCTCATGACCTTGGCGAGCCACGCCCCAAGCCCCAGCCCGTAGGTCAGAGTCTGCGCGAGAAGGGCGTCGTTGTCGGCGCGGTGCCTGTGCCACACGATCGCTGCCGGCTCGTGCACCAACTGTCGACCTGACAACAGGATCCTGACGAACAAGTCGAGGTCCTCACCCCCGCCCGTCGGTACCCCGGCACCGAGCACCTCGTCGAAACCCATTCGCCCGACGGTCTTTCGGTCCACCGCGAAGTTGGCGCCGGTGCCATAGCACCGGGGCGCAAACGGAAACAGCGGAACGTCGTCAGGCGGTTTCGCCAGCTCGAAAACCCGCGGAACCATCGACGACGCCCAACCGACACGTCGGTCGAAATACGCTTGCGCCGGCGTGCGGAGTTCGGCGGCGGGCACGATCCCGGAGACGCATGACACGGATTCGCCGCGCGCGAATCCCGCGACGAGCGCCTGCAACCAGTACCGATCGACGACGACGTCGTCGTCCGCGAAGGCAACGATGTCACCCGTTGCCGCAAGCAATCCTGCGTTCCGCGCTCGCGAGGCGCCAGGGACTGGCTCCTCGATCAGTCGGACCCGCGGATCGCCTAGGCCGAGCACATAGTCGCGAGTCGCGGTCGTCGTCGGTGCATTGTCGGCGATGATGACATCGAAATGTGGATAGTCCACCGCAAGAATGGATTCCAACGCGGTTTGCAGGAGCTCTTGACGATCGCGTGTACATACGACGACCGTCACGGACGGCTGATGCCGAGGATCGACGGGAAGCGGCACCACCGTTGACGGGGGCGAGGCGGCAAGGCGATCGGCGACCCGCCTGTTCAACTCCGCGAAGTTCAACTCGCCGTCCACCACGTCGACCTCTACGAAGCCAAGCACCCGACCAGTTGTGCGCACCAGCAACTGTGCTTTGCGGTAGCCCTGCGCTGCTTCCAGTCGGCACCGCACGCGCTCACCAGTCGATTGGGCTTCGTGCGCAGCCGATTCGACTGCGTCCAGCCATATTTCGCCGACCCATACTGCGTCATCCCATACGGGAGCACACGGACTCGCCAGAGCGGGCCGAAGGATCAAACAGGTCTCAACGAACTCCGTCATGGTCGTGCTCTCTCCGAGAGGACTACCGATGGCGATTCACGTTGTCCGACGACCACGAATCTGATCACGTCGAACCGGCCGATCGGCGCCGCCGCGCGCGATGATTGCTCATCGCGAACAGCAGCGTTCGCTTCAGCATGCCGTCATAGAGCTTGACCCGTGCGACAACGCGGTCGACCGACGAGAGGCTCCACTGGCCATCGTCGAGCAATCGCCTGACGAACTCGGTCTGTTGGGCGAGCTGCGAGAGGGGCGACGTGGTCCCAGTGGTCGAACCACCGCTGATTCGGAAGGACGCGAGTGTTCTTGGCACACCGAAGAAGTCACCGTTGCGTAGCAGTCGTACCCAGAGATCCATGTCCATCATGAAGACCGAATCGGCGCGAAAGCCTCCGGTGCGCTCGAAGTCCGAGCGACGGAACATCGCACACACTGGAGCACCTATCGGATTGCCACCGCTCCGCACGATCTTCCTGACGACGCGCTGCGCGGAATGGCGACCCAGGATGCCGCGAAGTCCTCGCCCTCCCACGAGCAGGCGCCCGTCCTCGTCGATGAAGTCCGTCCTTCCCGAAACCAGCGCGACGCCAGGGATGTTCTCCAACACCGCAGTTTGTGTTGCGACACAGTCAGGTTCGAGTAGGTCGTCCGCGCAGACGAGCTTGACGAACTCACCGCGACATTGCCTGACCGCAAGATTGAAGTTGTCGACCATCGGCAAGGTCGTCGGATTCCGGATCACGCGCACGCGATCGTCGTCGACGTTCGCGACGATGTCGCTCGTTCCGTCGGAACTGCAGTTGTCGACGATCACGACCTCCAGATCGGCATACGTCTGCGCCAGCACGCTGTCGATGGTCGCTTGCAGATACCGCTCCGCCTGAAACGCCGGAATGCACAGTGACACCTTGGGTGGCCGAGGCCCCGATACCTCGGACTCAGAACCAGCAGCCCGGTATCTGGGAGGCGACGAGACCTGCCCCATGACTCAGCTCCCCGTCATCGTGGATGGCGGGGCGGCCAGGCGTCGTTCTCTGCCCCTGGCGAGCCGTCGCCACGCTTGCCCTTGCCGAGAGGCCTGACTCGTCGCGCGACGCCGTGACCAGAGAGTGAGTCCGGGGACAACCAACTCCTCGACGTCGCCGTTGACACCTTGATGGATGTTGGCCACCGTGGCGCCGCCCAAGCCTGCGCGAGCCTGCCTGCGCAGCTGTCGCGCTCGGGAGTATTCCCGGCCGATCGTCCGCAGGATTCGCACCCCGTCGGACACGGCGTTCAAATTGCTGACGCCGTGAATGCGGTCCGATTCGTAGCTGCACACTTCGGCGATCTGCATTCCGCTGGCCGCTACCCGGACGTTGATCAACGTCTCGATTTCGAAGCCGTCGCCCCACTGGTGGTCCTTGGCATCGACGTTCGGCAATTCGATTACCTCTAGGCACCTGGCCCAGAACGCGTTGTATCCGTAGCAGAGATCGGTGTACTTCGTCGCGAACAGCAGATTGACGAGAGCATTGAGGCCCCAGTTGCCCAGCCGTCTGATCTTGGTGATGTCCGTACTGCCGCCGCCCTGAATGAAACGCGACCCCTTGGCGAAGTCGGAACCGGAAATGAGCGCGCCAACGAAGTGCGGGATCTCGCCTGGGTCGGTGCTGCCATCGGCATCGATCATCACGATGATGTCGCCAGTGGCGGCGGCAAATCCACACGCAAGCGCATTGCCCTTGCCCTTGCGCGTTTGGCGAAGGTGGATACCTTCCGGCCAGAGTTGGCGTGCCACCTCGGCGGTATCGTCCTGTGAATTTCCATCCACGAACACGATCTCGTCGACGCATGCGGGCATGTGGGCAGCGACGTGCGGGAGGTTACGTGCCTCGTTCATCGCCGGGATGATCACCGAAACCTTGGGCGGTGGCACATCGTGCGAGACCGCGTCTAGGAGGTCAACGACGTTGGTCGTCGCGGTCATCGAGGTCGCCGAGGAACCCTTCTGTGTCCGCAACCGTGCGCCGTCATTGGAGTCCTCCATGGCTTGGCCTGCTTCTCTCGTTTGCGGAACTTTGGTTTGCTGCGGCTACGTGCAGTAAGAAGATTAGCCACAAACTTAACTAATTACAACTGCTAGCGACTGTCATGTGGCGCGTGTCACGATCTTGATTGCGGGCTCCGGTCATTTGGCAGGCGCAGTCATTTTTTGGCCTGGTAAAACGTCGAATAAGCCCAGGTAGAGCGCTTCAACGTAACTGGCGGACCGCTGTTAAGCTACTTGCCAGTAACCAAGCTCACAACGGTCAGTTGGTGCCGCCGCCGAGCCCAACCGAGCCTTCGCGGCAGGTAACAGACCCATAACTCTTACGTTTGGCTTACATTTGCTGGCTTGAAGTGCCAGCAGTCGTTTGCTAGATCCGCACAAAGCGGTCAGAGTTGTCCGCCGGATCGCCGGAAGTCGGCGCCGAGCTGTGTCGCAAAATCGGATGCACCCGTCTTGTAGAGGGTGAAATGAGGACGCGCTTCCGCGTCTTCGTCATCACGATGAGTCGTGTAGTAGTACAGGTTGATGACCTTGCGATAAGTGCCCTCTGGGCACATGTTGTGCCGAGGCTGGCCGTGGTTCGAATTCTCGCTCGTCGAGAAGACCACTAGACGATTGAAGTTCGGGTACGCCATGTCCACTGGACCGGTCATGTCCTTGTCCCAGAACTCGACTGCACCCGCCCATTCTTCGTACCATTCGTCCGATAGGTACATCAGTGCGTTGACCCGGCGATGAGCTTGCAGCTTGTGGTGCCAGTTGAAGTCGGCGTGCACTTTCAGAAAGTCGTCGCGCCCACTCAAGTGGAGACCGCCGCCGATGAAGTACGGGTCCGGAATCAGATTGTCGATACCGGTCAACGTTTCGAGGAACAGAACGAACTGCCTGCTGTTGAACTCCCGCAGCATGGCGCGATGAAGCGCGGGCATCAGCGTCTCGTCGTGCTGGTAGAGCCGTCGATTCTGTGCATTGTCCCGAGAGATCCACGCCATCGAATCCGGTGCGGGAAACGACGTCGACAATGCGGCGGCCAAATCAGTCGGCAGGAAGTCGTCGTACACACCGTGCGGAAACGGATCGGCCGACTGGTAGGCATCCGCACTTTCGACGGCGAGTTGGGCGTATCGACTGTCATCGAAGACGCCCATCACGGAGGTGGCGGGTGCATCGGTGGAGATCGACGTCATGATGTGTTTCCCGTTCTGCTATCGAGATGCCGCGGTGCCTGCGGAGGTGATGATCTGTTGGATTGCCCGACATACTCGGTCGACGTCCGCCTCGGTGAGAGTCAGTGCGGAAGGCAAGTTGATGCCGAGCGGGCCGAGCTCGTAGCTGACCCGATTGCGCTGCGCCGCACTCGCGCTGTGCGGCGACTGGGCATACGCGCCGAGCGAGGAGAGCGGCGCGAAGAACGGGCGCGTGGCGATGTTGAGGCCCTTCAGTTCTCTGGCCAAACCCTCGGCCGCGATGCCGGCGGTCGGCTCGAGCACCGCGGTGACCATCCAGAAGGTATTGCGGTCGCCGGGCCGCTCGGCGTTGAGAGCGAGCGGGACGTCCACCAAACGGTCGACGTACCAATCGAATATCTGCCGCTTGCGCGCAACGAGTTCCCCGATGCGATCCAGTTGTACCCGACCCATGGCGGCTTGCAGCTCGCTCATCTTGTACTTGTAGGCCACTTCGACGCTGCGATAGCTGACATCCCCTGGCAACCGACCATGATCGCGGAGGAAGAGCATCCTCTCCCACAGCGCGTCGTCGTCGCAGAGGACCATCCCACCCTCGCCGGTGGTCAACGTCTTCGATCCGTGAAAGCTGAACGTCGACGTCGTGCCGAACGAACCGGCGGGCCGACCCGCGTGCGTGCCGCCTGCCGCCTGCGCGGAATCCTCGATGAGATGGATGCCCGCGTCGGCCGCGAGCGCCTCAAGGGCCAACAAGTCCGGGAAGCCTCCGTAGAGGTCGACGGCGATGATGGCCTTGGTCTTCGGGGTGAGTAGGTCGCGGACGTCGTCGGTGGAGACGCACCAGGAATCGGGTTCGACGTCGGCGAAGACCGGGGTCGCACCGACGTAGGAGATCGGCGCCGCCGTGGCGATCCACGTCGATTCGGGCACGATGACTTCGTCACCCTCGCCGATACCGAGAGCCATCAGGCTGAGGTGCAATCCCGACGTGCACGAAGGCAGCGCGATGCTGTGTGCACGCCCCGTCGCCGCTGCGAATTCGGCCTCGAAGCCCCGGCTTTCGTCGCTGGCGTGTTCGAACCAGCTGTGTTCGGCGGCGTAGGCAACCGCGGCGATTTCGCGTTCCGTGATCCACGGGCCCGCAACGGGTATCGGCGGTAGGTCGCCAACGTCTGAAACGTCGGGCAGCGACCCGCTTCGCACGTCTTCGATGGTCATGAAGTCAAGACCTTCCGTCGCAGCTCGGGGTCGAGATCACCACGAGCGATCAATTCCTGAATGGTGCGCAATCTGAAGTAGCGCGGACCCGTGAACGATTCGGGGGTCATGCCGCCATGGCTGGATGTCGCCGGCAGCCCGGCTCCGTGGCTGGATGTCGCCGGCAGCCCGGCTCCATGGCTGGATGTCGCCGGCAGCCCGGCTCCATGGCTGGATGTCGCCGGCAGCCCGGCTCCATGGCTGGATGTCGCCGGCAGCCCGGCTCCGCCGACATATGCCCCCCACAACTCCTCGATGCCTCGACGCACCGTCCATTCCGGCTGGTAACCGGGCAGTTGTCGCTCGATCTTGGTGAAGTCGACCTTGTAGTCCCTGATGTCGGGCGCTGCACCCTCGGCGAAGGTCACGACACAGTCCGGCACCACCTCGGCCACCATGTTGGCTACGTCGCGCACGGTGTAGTTCTCACCGACGCGCCCCACGTTGAACGCCTCGTCGTGAATGGTGTCGCGGGGAGCGACCAAGACGGTCGCAAACGCGTGCGCGATGTCGAGCACGTGAACCAAAGGGCGCCAAGGTGATCCGTCACTTTGCATCATCACCTTGCCCGTGGTTACGGCGTGGCCCACCAGATTGTTGACCACGATGTCGGCGCGCAGACGGCGAGAGAGCCCGTACGCGGTGGCATTGCGGAGGTAGACCGGCGAGAAGTCGTCGTCGGCCAGCCGTGAGACTTCTTGCTCGACTAGGACTTTCGACTCACCGTAGGGCGTCACCGGATTGAAGGTCGCGTTCTCGTCGAGTTCTTCGCCGCCACCCTTCCCGTACAGACTGCAAGAGGAGGAGAACACGAACCGCTCGACTCCGGCTTCCTTCGCCGACTTCGCCAGCTGCACCGACGCCCGGTAGTTGATGTCCTCGGTGAGCGCCGGATTCAAATCCGACAATGGATCGTTGGACAACGCGGCGAGATGGATGACGGCGTCGAAGCCGTCGAGATCAGAAGCCGTAACGTCGCGCAGGTCGAGTCCGAGGGTTGGCAGCGGGTCGGGCGAGGCGAGGAAGTCGCACTCGGAGAAGAAATCGACGTCGAGACCGACGACCTCGTGGCCTAGCCCGGTGAGCAACGGCGTCATCTCCGCGCCGAGGTAGCCGAGGTGGCCGGTGACGAGGACTCTCATTGGGTTTGCGCCTTCCTGGCTGCCGAACGTGCGAACATGGCTTGGTGCGCGTCGAACACACCGATCTCGATGGCTTGCTGGTGTTGGTACCGCAGCCTTTTCGCGACGACCGTGGATTCTTCACTAGAACGTTCGACGTCGACGTCTTCGAGGCCAGCGTCGGCCCCGCCGTCTTCGTTCAGGATTCTCAGTCCAGATCCGGCATCGGCGTCATCAGGGGCATGCACGGGCGATCGGGTCTCGGCGAGGCGAAGCTCGTCCGCTGTGCGCATGGCGCCGTCCACGACGTCGTCGTCGACATCCGCAGGGATTCGCCAACTTTCGGCGCCAGCCAGGCCTTCGTGCTCGACGACGAGACGTTTCGGCACCTCTACGTTCCCCCGGGTTTCCTGCACGGCTTCCAAGCGCTTACTACCACCGCTGACGTCTGCTACCGGATCGACCGCCCCCACGATCCGAGCGAGGACATCGGTGTGGCGTACGACGATCCGGACCTTGCGATCGCCTGGCCGCGCCCGGTGACCCGCGTCTCGCCGCGAGACGCCGCCGCAGGTAGTTGGCAGCAGTTGCTCGCGGAATTGCGTTGAGAGACAACGCATCAGCAGCCTCTAAACGACACGGTGGCCTTCTCCATGACGAATGCCTCGGCGTGCTTGGCTCGGCACTGCACGCCACGCAGCCGTGATAAACCGAGAAAGGCCTCCTCGTCGAACCAGTCGTGCATCGCCTGTGACGGGTAGTGCTTGAGGAGCAGCCGCGCCTTGTCGGTGGCCACGTCGAAGGAAAGCGGATGGAAGACCGTCGGTTGCGGCGTATCCGTCTCCCACTTGAGGATCTCGTAGCCGAAGATCACGTGATCCCTGAACACGGTGGGAAGCACTTCGCCAAGCAGTCGATGGTCCTGGTGCGCATCCCTTCGGTGCGGGCCGAATACCGCCCGCGGGTTGCAGCCGTTGCGAAAGTCGGCAAGAAGATCCTTGATTCGGTTCCAGTGGGCAGGGGCCCGGCCGTCGGGTATGTCGTGAACCGTCAACTCCAGGTCGGCGCCACCGCAGAAGGCGGCCAGCGCCTCGGCCTCCTCGTCGTCGCGACCACTACCGCGTCCCGACAGCACGAGAGCGCGAACCCGGAGTCCGGGCTCGGCCGCGGCCAAGGTCATGAGAGTGCCGCCCATGCCTATTGCGATGTCATCGCAGTGGGCACCGACGACAGCGATCTCGCCAAGCGCGCCGGTCGACAGCTGAAGCGTCACGAAACCGCGACCCGATCCAGGCCGTGCTCCCAAACCATCCACGGACGATCGCCGACGTGATAGGCGGCGTCGAGTGCGGCCCGTTCCTTGAAGGTGTCGGCAGGCTTCCAGAAGCCCTCGTACTTGTAGCCGAACAGCCGACCCTCCCCCGCGAGCGCTCCGCAGGCGTCCGCCACCAGATCTCCTCCGGGGGGCAGGTGGTCGAAGATCTGTTGGGACAGAACGAAATAGCCGCCGTTCAGCCAGATCGGCATCTCCGATACCGGCACGATGTCCTTGACCTCGCCCGTCTCGCTCATCTCGACGCAGTGGAAAGACTCCTGGACGGGGATCACCATCATGGACGCGGCGGCACCAGATGCGTGAAAGGCGTCGATCACCTCGTTCATCGGGGCGTCGGTGAGCGTGTCGGCGTAGTTGGCCAGGAAGTACTCGTCGCCGTCGAGGTGTTCGCGGACGCGACGAAGCCGCTCGCCGATCGGCGAGTCGACGCCCGTGTCGACGAAGGTGATGGACCAATCGCTGATGTCGGACTGCAGCAACTCCACTTCACCGTTGCGCATGACGAAGTCGTTCGACGCCGCCTCCTGATAGGTCAGGAAGAAGTCCTTGATGTGCGACGCTCCATACCCGAGGCACAGGATGAAGTCCTTGTGGCCGTAGTGCGCGTAATACCTCATCACGTGCCAGAGCAGCGGACGCGGCCCGACCATTTGCATCGGCTTTGGAATGTCGTCGTGGGTGCTGTTGCGCATCCGCATGCCGTACCCGCCGCAGAACAGGACCACCTTCATTTGGCATGCCTTCCAAGAACTTTGGGTTCCGACACTGCTGAGACGTGGAGAGCAGGCAGGGGAAAGACCAGTTGCCCACCCCACTCGGAGATGTAGCCGAGTTGTTCGGTGAGTTCGGTCTCCAGGTTCCACGGCAGCACCAGGACGACGTCAGGGCGATCCTTGGCGATTAGCTCTGGGTCGTGTATGGGGATTCGCGTGCCCGGCGTGAATCTGCCGTGCTTGTAGGGATTTCGGTCGACGGTGTACTCGAGCAGGTCGGGGCGGATGCCGCAGTAGTTGAGCAGGGTGTTGCCCTTGCCAGGCGCGCCGTAGCCGACGACCCGCCTGCCTTCGGCGCGGCACTCCAGCAGGAAGCGCAGTAGGTCGTGTCGGATCGCCTCGGTCCGCGGACGCAATTCCAGGTAGCCGTCGACGTCGTGCAGTCCGGCTTCCTGCTCCTCCTGCAGAACCTCGGTCAACCGTCGGCTCGGCGGCCCGGCCGCTTCGTTCGGACGCGCCCACAGCCGTATCGATCCGCCGTGCGTGGGAAGGGTCTCGACGTGGACGACCGTCAGCCCACCGACCGCAAGCGCTCGCATCGCCGAAAGCACGGTGTAGTACTGGAAGTGCTCGTGATAGATGGTGTCGAACTGCCCGAGGCTGACGAGGTTCAGCGCGTGGTGCACTTCGATGCTGCACCACCCGTCATCGGCAAGCAGGCCGCGCAAGGCGTGGGTGAAGCCGATCAGGTCGGGGACGTGTGCGTAGACGTTGTTGGCCACCACCAGGTCTGCACCGCCATGCACCGAGCGCACCGCCTGAGCCAGGTTTTCGTCGAGGAACGCCGTCTCGGTGGGCACACCGCGTTCGCGTGCCGCGGCGCCGACGTTGACCGACGGCTCGATGCCGAGGCATCGGATGCCTCGGGCGATCGCGTGCTGCAGCAGATAGCCGTCATTGCTCGCGACCTCGACGATGAAGGAGTTCGCGTCGAGGCCCAGCCGCTCGATGGCGTCGTCGACGAAGTCGCTCGCGTGCGCGACCCAACTGTCGGAGAACGACGAGAAGTACGCGTACTCGGTGAAGGTTTCCTCGGGAGTGATCAACGCGGGGATTTGCAGGAGCAGGCACTCCTGGCATAGCCGCAGGTGCAGGGGGAAGGTGGCTTCGGGCAGATCGAGTTCGTCGGCGGTGAGAAGTTTCTCGCACGGCGGTGTCGCGCCGAGGTCCAAAACACTCAAGAGTCGGGCGGAGCCGCACAGGCGACAGTTCACTGGCGACCCTCGCTTCCCTGGCTAATTTTATTCTTCAGCAAGTTAACTGTTCTGTTTGTAACACTTCATAACGAATTAGGCACGATGATCTTGATAATTTGAGACCTACATCACGGATGTCGGGCCTCAGCAAGCACGCGAGGACCAGTTGAGCAGTGGGTTCGTCAGCCGTGGAAACCCTCAGAAAAGCTGTGAAGGGAGTGACGGAAGCGTTAATAGCACGCTTGCGATCCTTCCGTGACGGCCAAACCGGAGCACCAACGGGCGCCACGCGGCAACCTCACAGTCCGCTTCCAGACGGAAGAGGGAGCGCTTGCGAGCAAACTTCACGCGTCAATTTCGGAGCCAGGCCGGATCTGTGCCGCACGCGGTGCCACTGCATGAGTACCGGCCGGGGTCGATAGCATGCTGACTCATGACGAGTGTTACGGAGCCGGCCGCCGACCACGAGATCGATATCCACACCACCGCGGGCAAGCTGGCCGATTTGCGCAAGCGCGTCGAGGAGACGCTGCACCCCGTCGGCGAAGCTGCCGTTGAGAAGGTCCACGCCAAGGGCAAGCTGACGGCGCGCGAGCGCATCTACGCCCTGCTCGACGAGGGATCTTTCGTAGAGCTCGACGCGTTGGCCAAGCACCGCAGCAAGAACTTCGGTCTGGACGCCAATCGCCCCGTCGGCGACGGCGTCGTCACCGGCTACGGCACCATCGACGGCCGCGACGTCTGCATCTTCAGTCAGGACGCCACCGTCTTCGGCGGCAGCCTCGGCGAGGTGTACGGCGAGAAGATCGTCAAGGTCCAGGAGTTGGCGATCAAGACCGGCCGCCCGCTGATCGGCATCAACGACGGCGCGGGCGCGCGCATACAGGAGGGCGTCGTCTCACTCGGCCTCTACAGCCGGATATTCCGAAACAACATCCTCGCCTCAGGCGTCATCCCGCAGATCTCGCTCATCATGGGCGCTGCAGCGGGTGGCCACGTGTACTCCCCCGCGCTCACCGACTTCGTCATCATGGTCGACCAGACCAGCCAGATGTTCATCACCGGGCCCGACGTCATCAAGACCGTAACCGGCGAGAACGTGACGATGGAAGAACTCGGCGGCGCGCACACCCACATGGCCAAGTCGGGCACGGCCCACTACGTCGCCTCCGGTGAGCAGGATGCCTTCGACTACGTCCGCGACCTGTTGTCCTACCTACCGCCCAACAACTACGCCGAGCCGCCGCGCTACCCGGCGCCACCGCACCCCGGCGCGATCGAGGACAACCTCACCGACGAGGACCTCGAGCTGGACACGCTGATTCCGGACTCGCCCAACCAGCCGTACGACATGCACGAAGTGATCACGCGCATTCTCGACGACGACGAATTCCTGGAGATCCAAGCGGGCTACGCGCAGAACATCATCGTCGGATTCGGCAGGGTCGACGGCAGGCCCGTCGGCATCGTTGCCAACCAGCCCACTCAATTCGCAGGCTGCCTCGACATCAACGCATCGGAGAAGGCAGCGCGGTTCGTACGGACGTGCGACTGCTTCAACATCCCGATCGTCATGCTGGTGGACGTGCCGGGCTTCCTGCCGGGAACCGACCAGGAGTACAACGGCATCATCCGCCGGGGCGCCAAGCTGCTGTATGCGTACGGCGAGGCGACCGTCGCCAAGATCACCGTCATCACCCGCAAGGCCTATGGCGGCGCGTATTGCGTCATGGGTTCCAAGGACATGGGCTGCGACGTCAACGTCGCGTGGCCGTCGGCCCAGATCGCCGTGATGGGCGCATCGGGCGCCGTCGGCTTCGTCTATCGCGGGCAGCTCAAACAGGCAGCGCAGGAGGGCCAAGACGTCGATGCACTGCGCCTCGAGCTGCAACAGGATTACGAGGACACCCTCGTCAACCCGTATGTCGCCGCCGAGCGTGGTTACGTCGATGCCGTCATTCCGCCGTCGCACACTCGCGGGTACGTTGCCGCTGCGCTACGGCTGCTGGAACGCAAGATCGTGCAGCTGCCGCCGAAGAAGCACGGGAACATCCCGCTGTAATCCCTAACCCCCGCCCTCCAGACGAACGGACAAGCCGTGTCACACGATGTGGACATCGTCGAGGTCTCCGACCCCAGGGACATCACGCTCGACGCCCCGACAGAACACCCGGTACCGCGGATCGCGATCCTGAAGGGCAACCCGACCGACGAAGAGCTCGCCGCTCTCGTCACCATTCTTGCCAGCGCGGGAGGCGGCACGCCGGAACCCGGGCCGCAGGAGCTCAACCGGTGGGGTCACCCCGTGGACAAGCTGCGCTACACGCCCTTCAGCTGGCAGAACGTGACGCTGGTGGAGAGAACCCACGTCCGACGCTGACGAAGTAGGCCATCGGTCGACCATTCCCAAGGGGCAACATGCGCGCTTCGGCCATCGAGCGTCTGCCGCGACGGAAATGGGCGAACGGTCCAGATCAAGCAATGGCTGGCTTTCGGTACGTCGGCCTCTTCTCCGACTTGGAGACGCCTCGCCCTGCGGAACTGCGTGACGCACTGTCGATCCTCGCGGCTGCGGGACCGCATACCCGGGTCGCCCTGACACCGCGGGCGGGCAAGCGCCTCTGGCGTTATGACCCAGCCACGCGCGTGCCGGTTCACGAACTGCCCGACGACATTGCGGACAACGACAGAGCGTCCGTGATGGAGTACATCCGGCATCGCGCAGGCCATCGTCATCCGCTCGAAGTGCACGTTTCTCGACGGCACTTGGCATTCGACGTCGATCACGGGCTCAGCGACGGGAGCTTCGTCCTCGATCTGGCATCGGCTCTGTACGCGCTCCGCGACGGCCGCACGACACCGTGGGTCACCGAGCGCGATGCTCGGCTTGCCCTGCCGCGCGCCTTGATACGCACGTTCGCATTTCATGCGAGCCGTACACGCGCGATGTGGAATTGTGCGGCCGATTTGCGCTCTGCCGAGAGCGAGGCTCCCGATGCAATCGGTGGTGGCGACTACGTGGCGTGGAGTCCGTCGCCAGCCGTGTTGGTCACGCAGGTGTCGGCCCGCGCGGAGTCCGCAGTCGATGAATGGCGTCGCGAGAAGGCGGGAAGGCTGGGTAGCGGAGCAGCGTGGCTCTACATCGTGCGGCAGGCCCTGTATTCGGCCGGATTGCTGATGACCGATCGTGTGATGGTGGCCTTCGATTGCCGCCGCTACCTGACACCCCGCAACGCGGCAAACGGCAATTTCATCATTGGCCTGGAATTGCCATTCGCCGAAGACGACACGCTGTCGGCGTTGGCGACTCGCACGAGGAGCTGCATCGACTCCGCCGCGCCGTTGGCCGCGATGGGAGCACTCTCGACACGGGCGCTGATCCGAGGTGGACGACAGGCCGTCAGCCCGTCCGGTTGGAACATCGGGGCGCCGGCGAGTCTCATGTACACCGACATGGGCAACATCACCTCGGTCGACGATCTGCCCTGGACCGGTGAAAGCTCGCTTGCTGGCTTGCTCGACCCAGGCGGTCCGACGAGCATCACCGTGTTCAGTTCAAGGATCGGCAGTACGCGCAGCATCTCGATCTCCTTTCATGACAACGTCCATGACCGAGGGATCATCGAGAAGGCAGCAGAACATCTGAAGGTCCCGACTCAATTCCTGACGTAGAACGTCCCGCCTCGGCACACCCGAGACCAACGATCGAGATTTGAGAAGGGTAAGCCGCCGATGACCAGATTCGTCCTCGCGTCGGCGTCCGAGGGACGGCGAAGGGTATTGCGCCAGGCAGGGATTGATCCTCTGATCATCGTGTCCGGCGTGGACGAGGACGCGTTGACGGCGGCTCTCGGCGAAGACGCCATCCCGGCGATGGTCACGACGACCCTCGCCACGGCGAAGGCGAAGGCCGTAGCGCAGATGCTGACGCCGCAGCTTGCCGCTGACTGCGTCGTCATCGGCTGCGATTCGATGTTGTTCCGGGATGGAAGGCTTTGGGGGAAGCCGCAATCGGCACATGCGGCGCTTGCAGGATGGCGTGACATGGCCGGGCGCTCGGCGGACTTGATTACTGGCCATTGCGTACTTCGGCTGCGCAACAACGTGATCGAACACGAGGTGGCCGAAACCGCCGTCACGACCGTGACCTTCGGCAAGCCATCGGAGGCCGATCTCGTCGCCTACGTCAACAGCGGTGAGCCGGTGGCGGTCGCGGGTGGCTTCACCCTCGACGGCCTCGGCGGGTGGTTCGTCGACGCCGTCAACGGTGACCCTTCTGCGGTGATCGGCATCGGCCTGCCCCTGACGAGGTCGCTGCTCGAGCGCGTCGGCTTGTCCGTCGCCGAACTATGGGCGGCCAATCCGGTCGGGTGAGCGCGTGCACGAGTAGGCTCGTCTACGTGCCGCTACCTGCAGATCCAAGCCCCGCACTCAAGGCCTACGCCCACCCCGAACGGCTGGTCACCTCCGACTGGCTGGCTGGCAACCTCGGGCGCCCAGGACTGTCCATCGTCGAGTCCGACGAAGACGTCCTTCTCTACGACACCGGACACATTCCTGGCGCGGTGAAGATCGACTGGCACGTCGACCTCAACGACCCGCACGTACGCGACTACATCGACGGTGCCCAATTCGCAGCGTTGATGGACCGCAAGGGCATCAGCCGCGACGACACCGTCGTCATCTACGGCGACAAGAGCAACTGGTGGGCGGCCTACGCGCTATGGGTCTTCACCCTCTTCGGCCACCCCGACGTGCGGTTGCTCGATGGCGGCAGAAACCTGTGGGTCACCGACGGCCGGGACACCACGCTCGACGTACCCGACAAGCAGACAACCGGATACCCGGTCGTCGAGCGCGACGACAGCGCGATCCGGGCGTTCAAGCAGGACGTCCTCGACATCCTCGGAAAGCAACCGCTCATCGACGTGCGTTCACCGCAGGAGTACACGGGCGAGCGCACCCACATGCCCGACTACCCGGAGGAGGGGGCGCTACGGGGCGGCCACATCCCCACCGCGAAGTCGATTCCTTGGGCCAAGGCGGCCGAAGACAACGGCAAGTTCCGCAGTCGCGCCGAACTCGACGAGATCTACGGGTATTTGACAGAAGAAGACAAGACGGTCGTGTACTGCCGCATCGGTGAGCGATCCAGCCACACCTGGTTCGTGCTGACCCACTTGCTCGGCCTGCCGGGCGTTCGCAACTACGACGGCTCTTGGACTGAATGGGGCAATGCCGTGCGCGTGCCCGTGGCCGTCGGCGACGAGCCCGGAACCGCGCCAGGCTCCTCATGACCGTGCCGGCCGCACTGGCCGAGGTGGTGTCGGACTTCGCCGACATGCAGGGCCAGGACAAGCTGCAGCTGCTGCTGGAATTCGCCAACGAATTACCGCCCCTGCCAAGCGATCTCGAAGAGTCGGCGATGGAACCGGTGCCGGAGTGCCAGTCGCCTTTGTTCCTGCACGTCGACGCCGCCGATCGCGACCACGTCCGGCTGCACTTCAGCGCGCCCGCCGAGGCGCCCACGACGCGTGGATTCGCCGCGATCTTGGCGGCAGGGCTCGACGACCACTCAGCCGACGAGATCCTCGCCGTACCCGACGACTTCTACACCGATCTCGGTCTCGGGGCATTGATCAGTCCGCTGCGACTACGCGGCATGTCGGCCATGCTGGCTCGCATCAAGCGGCGTCTGCGCGAATCGTCTTGAGCGGTCCGGAAACTTACCGACGGGTAATCGACACCGGTTCCCTCGCTACAGGAGCCTTCCCCTTAAACTGCCCCCGGATAGATTCTTAAAGACCTTTCTTAGAGACACACGCATCAGGAGGCCCCGTGCCCACTCACGCCAGCTCGAAGATCTCCAAGGTGCTCGTCGCCAATCGCGGAGAGATTGCCGTCCGGGTCATCCGGGCGGCCAAGGACGCTGGGCTGGCGAGCGTTGCCGTGTACGCCGAACCGGACGCCGAGGCGCCACACGTGCGCCTCGCCGACGAGGCGTTCGCGCTGGGCGGCCAAACCTCCGCCGAGTCGTACCTGGTGTTCGACAAGATCCTCGACGCGGCCGCGAAGTCGGGCGCCAACGCGATCCATCCCGGCTACGGCTTCCTCTCGGAGAACGCCGACTTCGCGCAAGCCGTCCTCGACGCGGGGCTGATCTGGATCGGGCCGAGCCCGCAGTCCATCCGCGACCTCGGCGACAAGGTCACCGCACGCCACATCGCGGCCAAGGCGAAGGCCCCGCTGGTCCCCGGCACGGCCGAGCCCGTGAAGGACGCCGACGAGATCGTCGCCTTCGCCAAGGAGTACGGCGTACCGATCGCCATCAAGGCGGCATTCGGCGGCGGCGGCCGCGGCATGAAGGTGGCCCGCACCATCGAGGAGATCCCCGAACTGTTCGATTCGGCGACCCGTGAGGCCGTCGCCGCGTTCGGCCGCGGCGAGTGCTTCGTCGAGCGATACCTGGACAAGCCCCGCCACGTCGAGGCACAGGTCATCGCCGATCAGCACGGCAACGTCGTCGTCGCCGGCACCCGCGACTGCTCGCTGCAGCGTCGCTTCCAGAAGCTGGTGGAGGAAGCCCCTGCACCCTTTCTCACCGACGCACAGCGCAAGGAGATCCACGAGTCGGCCAAGCGCATCTGCAAGGAGGCCGGCTACTACGGCGCAGGCACCGTCGAGTACCTGGTCGGCCAGGACGGCCTGATCTCGTTCCTGGAGGTGAACACGCGTCTGCAGGTGGAGCATCCGGTCACCGAGGAGACCGCGGGCATCGACCTGGTCCTGCAGCAGTTCAAGATCGCCAACGGTGAGCCGCTGGACATCACCGAGGATCCGACCCCGCGCGGCCACTCGATCGAATTCCGCATCAACGGCGAGGACGCAGGCCGCGGCTTCCTACCAGCGCCGGGCCCCGTGACGCGCTACGACATCCCCACCGGACCAGGCGTGCGGCTGGACTCCGGCGTCGAGGCTGGTTCGGTGATCGGCGGGCAGTTCGATTCGATGCTGTCCAAGCTGATCGTCAGCGGCGCCACCCGCGACGAGGCACTGGCGCGCTCACGTCGCGCACTCGACGAATTCCACGTCGAGGGGCTTGCGACCGTCATCCCATTCCACCGGGCCGTCGTATCGGACCCCGCGTTCATCGGAGACGGCGAACGCTTCACCGTCCACACCCGGTGGATAGAGACCGAGTGGAACAACACCATCGAGCCGTTCACGGGCGGTGAGCCGATCGACGAAGAGGACTCGCTGCCGCGGCAGACGGTCGTCGTCGAGATCGGCGGCCGGCGCGTTGAGGTGTCCCTGCCCGGCGACCTCGCGCTCGGCGGGGGCGGTGCTGCGGTTCCGTCAGGTGCCATTCGCAAGAAGCCCAAGCCCCGCAAGCGTGGCGGGCACGGCGGAGCCGCCGCGTCCGGCGACTCGGTGACCGCACCCATGCAGGGCACAGTGGTCAAGGTCGCCGTCGAGGAAGGTCAGACCGTCGCGGTTGGCGACCTGGTCGTCGTGCTAGAGGCCATGAAGATGGAGAACCCGGTGACCGCCCACAAGGACGGCACCATAACGGGACTCTCCGTCGAAGCGGGCGCGGCGGTCACGCAGGGCACCGTCGTCTGCGAGATCAAGGACTAGCTACCTCGCGGCAATGCGGCCGCCGATGTCGAGAATTGCCGTTGGAGCGCCTCCACTCGACTAGCGTCGCTCCAGTGGACAGCCCAAAGCCCGGAGTGCGGGTCGCAATCGTCCACGAACGGCTGACCGAGATCGCGGGCTCGGAGCACGTCGTCACCGAACTATCTCGGGAATGGCCGGCAGCGCCGATCACCATCCCCATCGTCGACCCGAGGGTCGATGCGGCGTTCGCCTCGCGCATCAAGACCGGCCGCTTGACGACGGCCTTCCGCGTCGCGGGCTACCGCAGCTACGCACCATTGCTGCCACTGGTACCCGCGTGGTTGCGACGCCGGGACTTCGGTTCGCCGGACGCCGTCCTCATCAGCCATCACGCCTTTGCCGTGGCCGCAGTCGGGGCGGCCACGCGCGGCGATCGACCCGTTCCGACGATCGTCTACGTGCATTCGCCGGCCCGGTGGGCCTGGGACGAGGAAATGCGCCGCAAGGAAGCGGCGTCACTCCCCGGTCGCGCGGCTCTCGACGCGCTGTCCCGGTTAGCGATCAGGACGGAGTTGGCCAACGCCCCGAAGATCACCACCGTCGTAGCCAACAGCACCGCGGTGGCGCAGCGCATCGGCCGCCACTGGAATCGCGAGGCACGCGTCGTCCACCCGCCGGTGAACGTCGAGTTCTACACCCCTGACCCAGCCGAGCCGCGCGAGGACTACTTCCTGCTCGCAGGCAGGCTCGTTGGGTACAAGCGTCCCGACGTCGCCATCAGGGCAGCCGCAGCCGCCGGGGTCAGGTTGGTGGTTGCGGGCGACGGTCGGGAAGCCGCACAATGCCGGAGCCTCGCCGCCGACGCCGACGTCGAATTCGTCGGACGGGTCTCGAACGAGGGACTGCGCAGTTTGTACCGACGAGCCAAGGCGATGATCATGCCCGGCGAAGAGGACTTCGGCATCACCCCGGTCGAGGCCATGGCATGCGGTACGCCGGTGGTAGCCCTCGGCGTCGGCGGTGCACTTGACAGCGTCGTCGAGGGCGTCACCGGAACCTTCGTCCTCGGGGCTGACGACGAAGAGATAATCGACTCCTTCGCCGAGACCTTGACGTCGTTCGTCGGCCACGACTTCGACGCCGCTCAGATCCGGGCACACGCCGAAAGCTTCTCGCCGGACGCGTTCCGCGCCAAGATGTCCGCGGTGGTCACCGACACGCTCGCGACCGGCTAGGGTGGCGCTCGTGAGCGACAGCCTGGCAAACCCGGCTCACCCGAAAATCGGCATCGCCATCACCACTGTGGGCCGATGGAATGCGCTTGCCGCTCTGCTCGACGACTTGGCCAGCCAATCCCAACCGCCACACGCAATCGCCATCGCCCACCACGACGCCGACGCCCAAGGCGCCCTTGACGAAGTGGTGGCTTCATTCGGTGACAAGTTATCCATCACCACCGTGGTCAGCCCAAGGGGAATCTCCAACGGCCGCAACGCCGCAGCCGCAACGTTCGGCGACGACGTCGAATGGCTCTGCTTCCCCAACGACAACACGCGAATCGACGCCGACTTCCTGGAGAGCATCGCGCGGCGAGCTAAGCCCAGCACGACGGTGTGCGCCGTCCAGCTGATCGATCGGGAGGGTGCTAGGAACACTCTCGCCGCGCCTGGCGAGCCGCTGACCCGCCGTACGGTGTGGGGTGCCATCGAGGCGGCCACCATGATCCGGCGGCGCGACTTCGTCAAGGTCGGCGGATTCGATCCGACCATCGGCTCTGGAGCGCAGACCCCCTGGCAGGCAGGCGAGGGCACCGACCTCCTGTTGCGGCTGTCGATGCTGGACGACTTTTCTATCGAGTGGATCCCCGACATCACCATGCGCGCGGAGACCGAGTTCGCACACTTGACCCCAAGGGAACGCCGCCACAAGATCCGCCGCTACGGCCGTGGCACCGGATACCTCTACCGCCGATGGAAATACCCGGCCTGGGCAAGGTTTCGACACGTGGTCGGCGGCGCTCTCTCCCCCTTGCGGAAATCCGCGAAGTTCCAACCGGCGGACGGCTTGGCGCTCGCGCTCGGGCGCGCCGAGGGCGTATTCGGTCGAGTGGTTCCGGGCAACCAGGAATACCGAGCGGTCTTCCGATGACGGCGCCCACCTGCCCGTGAGGACTCGCCGCGCAAACGTGGTGCGCCTGCTCGCGCTCCTTCTGATCGGGCTTGCGACCCTTTCCTGCAAGGACCCAATCCCGCCGACCAAGCCCGTCCCGATCGGCATGACACTTCACTTTCGCGGCGCCGACCCTGCCAACATCGCGCGGCAGTTCGAACTCATGGCCGCGATGAAGATGTCGTGGGTTCGTATCGACATCGACTGGTCGGCGGTGGAAAGCCAACGGGGACAGTTTGATTGGGGCTATTCGGATGCGATCGTCAGAGAGGCCGCTGCCCGGCGGATGAACGTGCTCACCGTGCTTGCATACACCCCGGCCTGGACGCGTTCCTCGGCCAGCAGTAACTACGCCGCCCGGCCCGACCATCTCGACGACTTCGCCGATTTCTCCCGAGCCGCCGCGGAACGCTACGCGGCACAGGGAGTGCACGCCTGGGAGATATGGAACGAACCGAATACACACAAGTTCTGGCCATCGCGTCCCGACGCCAAGGAGTACGGTCGCCTCTTCCGAGCGGCTTCCGACGCCATCCGCGGCGTCGACGCTGCGGCCACAGTCCTCATCGGCGGTCTCGCGCCGAACTACGGGGATGACGAATCAGACATAGACCCGGCGAGCTACCTGGAGCAGCTCTACGCCGACGGCACGGCACAGCTCGCTGACGGGATCGCCGCTCATCCGTACAGTTTCCCAGCACTGCCCATGGACACCGTGCAGCCAATGGTCGGCGGGTTCAAGGACCTACCCAAGCTTCACGGCGTGATGGACGCACATGGCGATGGTCAGAAGAAGATCTGGATCACCGAATTCGGCGCTCCGACGGGAACCGGCCCAAACGCGGTGTCGGAGGACGCCCAGTCGACGGCTCTCTTGCAGGCCCGCCGCGAGGTTGCCGCGTGGCCCTGGGCCGGGCCGCTGATGTACTACGAATTAGTCGATGGTGGAACGGATCTCACAGACATCGAGCAGAACTTCGGGGTTTATCGACACGGCCTCGCACCCAAGGCAGCGGCGATCGCGCTGGCGAAGAATGCGTCGGGCTGAGCAAGCGATCATCCCGAATCGTCAGCTGGCCTAGTCGGCACGTTCAGCATGCGACAGACCAGCGGCCTCATCAGGCCGGGTAGCCGCTCGACCAGACGATTCATCAGCGCCGGGTCCACGATGGACATCACGTCGAGCACGCGCAATCCAACGACGTAGACGACGATCGCCGCGGGTATGGAGACGAGCAGTGACACCGGTCCGCCCAGCTCCCTCGTGACGAGATACGCGACAGCCCCCTGCGCCGCGGCCGCCACCGTTATTGCCGCGAGTGTTCGATACGGCGGCGCGACGTTCAATCGCTTGGTGACGTACCAGGTTTCGATGAGAACGACCGACACTTGAACGATCGCCCTCGACCAGGCGGCCCCCATGAGGCCAAAACGCGGGACGAGGAGGAAGCCGAGCGCGAGCGTACCGATCAGGCCAATCCCGTTGGTGATCAGCAGGAGTCCGGTCTTGCCGACGCTCTGGAGTAGATACAGCGTGGTGACGCCGAGGCTACTGACCGCCGCTGCGACTAGCAGCACCGACACGGCGGGAGCCGCATCGGCGAACTCGACGCCGAACAAGAAGGGCACCAGTGCAGGAGCGATGGCCGCAATGCCGAGGCACAGCGGCACGATGATCATCGCCATGAGGGCCGTCATCGTCCGATACAGACGCTGCATGTGGTCATGTGCACCAAGTCCGAACTGCTCACTGAAGCGCGGTAACAGAGCCGAGAGCACGAGAGGCGGTAGCTGCACTGCCATTTCGGCCACCGTCGCCGCGGCCGCGAACAAGCCAACGGCACCGATGCCGGTGTAGCGCTCCAGGAAGACGATCTCGGTGCGACCGAACACCAGACCACCGATCACGGCGGTAGCCCAACTTGGCAAGGCGAACCGAACGACTTGGCGCCTCAGCGTGGGACCGACGGGAGCTCTGATACCAAGCAGGCGAAAGGTTTTCACGGCGGGCAGGATGTTGCCCGCGACGTAGCCTGCGAGCGCACCGGGAATCCCGAACAGCCACGCGCCAAGTGCGAGCACCGTGAGCTTGATCAGGGCCGACACTCCCGAAATGCGTGCGAGTTCGCCGAAGCGCTGTTCACCTCTGAGATAGAACAGGTAGACGTCGGCCAACTTCCAACAGATGAACCAGATCAGCGCGAGCGCGATGACCACGGTTCGCGATGAATGCGGGTCTTCGGTCGCGCTTCTCCCCGGCCAGTAGAGGTACGCGAACAGCAACGGGCAGCCGACGATCGCGGCCGCCGTCGACAGCCTCGCGGTTGCCCCGACGAGCCCGTCCGCCCTGTCGTTCTCGCCCTCGGCACGCAAGTTGGGAATGAACCGTTGCTGAACGACATTGATGCCGAGTCCTGCGACGATCGACGCGATCGTCACAGACCACACGACGTAGGCGAACACGCCGAGATCGTCGGGGCCCAGCAATCGGGCCGCGATCGCATTGCCGATGAATCCGGCGAGTGCGACGGCGGCACCGGAGGCGAAGCCGAGGACGGTGTTGCGGGCGAAGCTGGGCGACATCAGCGCCGTTCTTCGGACCAGGCGGAACCCCGCAGCACGCGTGTCGCCGAAGTCCTGGCTCGGCCCCCCATGAGTTTCAGCATCGACTTGGTCACGCTCGCCCATGCCAGGCGGCCGGGCCGACCCGATCGGACAGCAGCAACGATCGACCTGATGATGCCTCGGTGCGATCCCACTGCGAGTGCCGAACCAACTGGCGATGTCAGCATGTAGTCGCCGCGCACCCGCTTCGATTCTTCCGCGAGTTCACCCATGCCCCAATCGATCAGCTCGCTGCTGCGGTCGACTCCGGGTCGAGACAACGATGAAGCGGTCCAGATGATGTCGACAAGAGGTTCGGGCACTTGAATGATGGGAAGGTCCGGGAATGCCCGCCGAACTTCGATGAGCCACTTCGGCTCGTCGTGAATTGAGCCGACCGCCAACGACATTGGCACCTTCTGCGCCAAGGCCCGCGGGAAGACCAGGGTCGAAGTCTGGACCATGTTGAACGCCCGCCGCGACCGCAGCTCGAACAGATAGGCAGCGATGCCCTCGTGGGGCGTGATCGGATTGCGCGGGCCAAGAATCGGCGCCTGCCCGTCGATGTGGACGAAGAACCGGCATGACATGATCCATTCGTCTCCCGTAGGCGCCGCGCCGAGCTGTGTCTGCAGCTTGTGCGGATGCCAGACGTCGTCATCGTCAAGGAGCGCAATCACATTCCCCTCGGCCGCTTCGATGCCGACGTGTTTCGCGGCACTCGGGCCGACTCCCCCCGAGGTGCGCAACAACCGGATCGAGGGGGAATCGGGCAGGTCCGTCTCGCGATCCGCATCCAACACGACGATGACCTCGACCGGCGGAAATGTCTGTTGCAGCACCGATTCGACCGCTCGCCGCAAGCTGGGCCTGCCGATGGTCGGGATGACCACGCTGACCGCCGTCTCCGAGCTCACGACGCCCCCTCCTGCGCCGGGTCGTTGCGCCGGCCCATGATCAGCACCGCGAAGATCAGTCCACTGATCGGAAACAGCTGCAAATTGGGCAATATGGCCCAGACGGCCTCCATCGTCGCGGTGACGAAGAAGGCCACGAGATAGCCGAAGCAGGCGACCTGTTGACGCGTCACTGTCATGGCGCGAGTAGCAAGGATCCCAGCGACCAAGACCGGCGCCAAGACGATCGCACCGAGCACACCGGACTTCACCAGCGTGTCGACCACGACGTTGTGCCCGGTTCCCACGTACGCCCAGCTGGCCGCATTCGCCGTCGACTGGGCGTCGGTCAGGAACCAATTGACACCCAATCCGAACAACGGCGATTGTTGCCACGCCGCCAGGGCATTCGCCCATACCGAAGCGCGGTCGCTGAAGGCGTGTGGGTTCCACCCCAGGAAGGGCAAAACCAGCATGGCGCTTGCGGTTACGGCGGCGAGCAGCGTTCCTGCGAAGCGGATCGAAACCACTGACCGCATCCGACAGAGCGCCCACCACAGTGCCACCAGAGCGGATGCGACCAGCGCCGTCCTGGACGCCGACAGTACTACGGTCGCGAACAGTACCGACGCGTCGAGAATCCGCCATCGCACGTCCTTGATCAGCGGCACCAGCGCAAACGCCAGACCGCAATACATCCCCAACGCATTGCCGTGTCCGAACGGACCGGCCAGTTCCCAGCCAGCGATGATCGCCTTTTCCGAATGTTGGTTGTACATCATGTATTCGGGAAGGACGAGCCCGCCGACGAGAGAATATGCTGCGATGACCGTGATGCTCATCGGCACCCATCGCAGGTCCGAAATCGTGGCTCCCGGACTCCACAGTGCGACGATGAACGCATTCGCCAAGACCACCTTGACGACGTCGCCGGCCTCGGGCGAGACGGGATTGACGACGTAGGGCAGGTTCACCGCGAGTAGAAACAGCAGCAGACCCTTTACGTCACGGCCTCGGTTTCCGTACCTGGCCACGACGGCCGAACTGAGCAGGAGCAACAACGCCGAGCCTGCCAAGCTGACGAGATGTGCGAGTGGAAACTTCGATGCGGCCGTGTCGTCCTGCAGCGGGGACAGGTCAGGCGTGTGCTTGACGTTCAGATGCGTGATGACCTCGGGGATTACGGCCAGGCCGATGGCGCCCAGGATCAACAGCGCCAGCGTGCGGCGCTCACCTCGCGGGCCCATCGGCGAATGATCAAGGCGTGCTTGGCCGTCGGCCAATCGTGGGATCGCGGTGACGTAGCCGGCTCCCGTGTCATCTCGGTCGTGATCGCTGCGGTGCATGATTCTGCCAACCCGGTCACTTCTTGGGCGGGCGGCGGCGCCAGCCTCGCCCACCGGGCGTCATCGTCATGACGGTGCCGAGCACGGGCGCGCCAACGCGGCTGAGCGCATCCATCGTGCGCGTCAGCCGTTCAGGTGTGGTGTGACCGCACCGGGCGATGACGAGCACGCCTCGCGCATTGCGAGACAGGATGGCGGCATCGGTCACCGACAGCGGGGGGCTGTCGATGACGACGTAGTCGAACTCGGCGCCGAGCTGACCGAGCACCTCCTTGGCCGCCGGCAATGCGAGCAACTCGGCCGGATTGGGTGGAACCGCACCGGAAGTGAGCGCGGTCAGACGGGGGAAGCGCGTCTCCTGCAGAGCGTCGTGAAGAGTCACCTCGCCAGTGAGTAGCGTGCTCAGGCCCGTCGTCGCAGCGGTGCCGAGATATGCGGCGACCTCCGGATTGCGCAGGTCGCCATCGACGACGACGGTGGCGCAGTTCGCCTCGGCCAGGGCCAACGCGAGGTTGATCGCCGTGACGGTTCTGCCTTCGTCGGCATCCGAGCCAGCCACGAGAAGCACCCGCGGCCCGTTGTCGACCTCTAGTGCCTGCAGGTTGGTGCGCAGCTCGCGGAAGGCTTCGGCCATCGGTGAGGCATCGCCCTCGAACGAGAGCAGCGGCTCATTGCGCTTCGGCTCGGCCGGAATGTCGGCGAGTAGCCCTACGCCCGTGACGTTTTCGAGGGATGCGGTGGTCTTCACCGTACGGTCGAGGCGGTCGCGGACGATCGCGATGACGACGCCTACTACTGCACCCAAGACCGCGGCAATCGCCAGGTTTCGAGCCTTCTTCGGCGACACGGCCTTGTCGGGAATGTTCGCCCGTTGCTGGACGACTACCTGCGCGTTGGGTCGAGCTCCGAGGTCCGGTGTCTCGAGCCCGGCAGCCATGACCACGAACTCGTCGGACAGCGTGTTCGCGATGTCTCTCGCCCTGACCGGTGACGAGTCGACGACGTCGACGTCGATCAAGACCGTGTCCGTCGGCGCCGTGGCCGTGATCTCCTTTTGCAGATCTCGCGCGCTGATGCCGAGGCCGAGTTTGTCGATCGTGCGCTGCGCGAGAAGCTCGCCCGTCAAGAGCTGGCTATAGGAAAGGACGCGTCGTTGGGCAAAGAGGCTGCCGTCGTTCGTCTGGGTGTTGGTGCCGTCTGAAGTGGTTGACACGAATAGTCGGGTCGAGGCTTGATATTTCGGTGTGACGAGCAACGAATAGGCCAGCGCGCAAAGAACGGCTATCACGATGATGCCGCAAATGAGCTTCCACCGGGTACGCAAGATCTGCCCGAACTCCTGAACGGTCACTGGGTGCCCTTCATTGCTGCTCTCGCGCGCGAGCCAAGGGGCGGCCGCACAAAGTCTTCGTTGCTAACCTCTCTTCGTTCCCGACGCTCAATCGTCGTTGGGATAGCAACATCGAATCACAATGCGCAACGAATTCGAGACGAACGCAGTTCGTGCGTCCGAGAACGAGTTCAGCGGTCACCTCCGCCGGTATAGTCCGACCCCTGGTGGGAAACAATCTCGAAGTCTCGAACACTCGAAAGTAGAACAGCGTGCACCCGGTCAGCTCTGTCTCCTCGCCGATGCCGCTGCGGCCACGCGTTCGAGAACCATGAGTCGCGGGTTCGTATCTCGCACGCTGGCCTCGGTGATGTTGCTGGTCGCACAAGCGGTGCTCACCACGGCGATCGCCAATCCGGTACGCGCGGCCCCCGGCGACCCACCGGGGAGGGCTGACGTCACGCTGACATGGCCTTCGCTCGGCCTGGAACCCGGGTTGGTACTCGGCCCGAATACCCCGACGACGGTCACGGTACCGATCCCCGACGGGCTGACCGCCGTCCGGCTCCAAGGCACGTTTCGCCAAGCGGCCAACGTCGGTGCCGGTTACCTCGAGATCGACGACGGCGACGGACGATTGCTCGCAGCAGTCGACCTGCCCGTCGCGGGACCCGCGCAGCCCGTGACACCGTTCGACGTCGACCTCTCCGCGGTGCGCGTTCGAGCGTCGTCGGTCGATCTGTCGTTCACCGTCCGTCCGGCGGACAACGCGAACGGATTCTGCGGCCCGCTTCAGCAGGTCGCCCTCGGCGATCTGGCGACGGTGTTCACAGGCGACGTGACTCCACCAACGACCGTCGCAAACTTCTTCGCACCAGTGCTGCAGCAGGTTTCGATCTACGCTCCCGCCGATGCCGACGGCAGCGAACAGCAAGCGGTGCTGACCTTGGTGTCCACGTTCGCGCGGCTCTACCGGCTGCAGCCGTTGGCCATCAAGGTCATCAACCAACAACGCGGCGCGGTTCCGCCACCCGCCCCGGCACTGGCCCGTGTGGTCGTCGTCGAGAGAGGCGAGGCAGGGCTGGCCGTCGAGAATCCCGGGAATCCCGGCGTCTTCCTTCGGATCTCCGGTCGCGGTGACGAAATCTCCACTCAGGTATCACTTCTCGTCACCCAACTTCAGACGCTGGCACAGGTGGCCGCAGTACGCGTCGATCAGGCCGCTGCCGATGCGGGCCCGAGCGGCGACACGCGGACGTTCAGCCAGTTGAAGCTCAGCGGCAAGACCGACGTACTCCGAACCGGCAGCGTGACTGTCGGGGTCGATCGTGCGGCACTCGGCCCTGGGCGCTTCGACAGCATCCAAGTGCACTTGCTCGCCGACTACACGCCAGTGCCCAAGGACGATGCGGCAGCCGTCGTGGTGCGTTCGAACGGCGTCGTCGTCTATCGGGCCTCGCTCGACGACACCGGCGTCTTGGACGCAACATTCACCGTGACGGGCCAGGCGATCGGCCAAGGTGTCAACCTCGTGTTCGCCCTCACCTACACGCCGCACGAGGTGTGCGGACCGTTGATGGCGCCCATCACGTTCCAGATCAATCCGTCCTCGACGTTCACCATGCACCGTGGGGGTCTCCCTCTCGACGGCTTCGGCGCCCTACCCTCGGAGTTCAGCAGCAATTTCGTGGTCGCGCTCGACGGCAGCAGCCCGAATCAGCTCGGCTATGCCGCGCGCGTCGTGGCCGCGGTCGCGCGCCTTTCGACGGCACAGCTGACGCCTCGGGTCGTGGACCTCGCGACCGCAGTCGACGCGACGTCGGGCGCGCTGATAGTGGCCAATTCCGCGGCGGTGGGCAAGACGTCACTGAATCCACCCATCGGCGGCGACGGCAAGGCGCTCGACGTCCGTCTGCCCACCGAGCTTCGCGTCAACGTCGACGAGGGGCTCGGCTCGATTCAGGCGTTCGCCGATCGGCCGCGCAACCGCTCGGTGGTGCTGGTCACGACCACGGGTGCGTGGACGCTGGTCGACCCGCTATTCGCCTACCTCGATGGGTTGAGCGTCGGCTGGGCTGGGCTGTCCGGGGACGTTCTCGCTGCAGGCGCCGCGGGTGTTCCGACCGACCTCGCGATCAGATCTGGTGACGATGACGTCGTGGCGCAGCCAGCCACGACGAAGTCGAGCGCGTGGCTGCCCGTCGGTATCGGGATTACGGTCGCCGCCGTGGTGGTGATCCTCGGAGCTGCGCTCTTGGCGAGGCGCCGTCGCGCCACGAAGTAACGTCACGTCCCGCTTTCGCGCAGTTCGGCACAGATCTCGTCGGCAGCGGCAGACGGACGGATGCGCTGCTGGCGCCCCAGTACGTGTGCATGACCCCGCGCGGCCAACTCGTCCCTTGCCGCGCGGTCCGTGCAAAGGGTCCGGATGGCATCCGCGAGCCCTTCGCGGTCATACGGGTCGAAGTAATCGGCGCCGTCACCACACGTCTCCCGAAGAACCGGGACGTCGGACGACAGCACCGCCGTGTGCGAGGCCATGGCCTCCAGCGGGGGCAGTCCGGCGCCTTCGTGCAACGACGGCATCACGAGCAGGTCGGCCGACGCGACTAGCGCACGCAGCGCGGCGAATTCGAGTTGCCCCGTCAAGACCACCCGGTCGGGGTTGTCGTCGGCGAGTCGGCGGACGCGTTCATCCAACGTTCGCAGGGTCGCGCCACCGCCGGCGATCACCAGCTTGTGCGGTATGGTCTGCGCGATGTCGGAGAAGGCCTCGATCAACAGCGGTAAGTTCTTGTAGCGCTTGGTATTTCCGACGTACAACAGAGAAGGTCCGCTGACTGGTGATAGGTCCTTCTCCGCTGGCTCGACCCAGATCTCGTCGACGGGAATCGGAGTCACCATCGTTCGTGCGGACCGCACTATTCTCTTCAATGTCGTCGCGGTCGCCTCGGACGGCGTGAAGATCTTGCTACACGACACGGCGTCGGCACCCAGCATCGCTCGCGCGAAGGCGCGGCGGGCCCAACCCTGTCCGCTGAGGGACTTGGGAAGAAGGTGGATGGTGTCGTGCACCGTGACGTAGGTCAGCGTCCGGCGGTTACCAGGCAGCAGACGCGCCAGTGGATAGGGATAGTGCGGCAGCCAGACCGCGCGTGGCCGCACCTCTTCGAACGCGCGTCGCCAAACCAGCTGTTCGGCGGGCGAATACATCGCGGCCAAGTCCGGCGATGCAAGGACCACGCGAGTTGTTGGGCGAAGGCAGGGCAGGGTGTCTCGGTCTCCCAATATGCCCAGCGACAGGCCGTGCCGAGCGACGGCCTCCTCCAGCGCAGGTAGCTGGACGCGGATGTAGGTGCCGATACCGCTCTGCCGGACGTGCCGCGCATCGAAGAGAAGGTCGACTGCCACAGCCCTCCTCGTAGTCGGCCGAGTCCCAACGCTACGTCGCGAGCTGAATCCAGGTCGGCAATTGAACCACTCAAACTTTCCGTCTGCTGCGTGCCGCGCGGCGAATCTCGCTAGCGTTAGCGGGATGACGGGTCGGCTTGCAGCGTTCGATGACTGGCTCGACGACGTACTGGTCGAGCGCGCAGCTGCCGCAGGGGAGGACGTCGAAACCTATGTCGCCCGAGCGGTCGCGTCGCGGATGGTCGCCGACCACGTTCCCGATGGTGGCACCTCCGCGGAGGAACTGATCGCCCATCTCTCCAAACCCGGTGGACTCGTTGGGAGTGGGATGCCTGACGTCACTGCCGTCGTAGCCGACCCCGAGCGGCTGCACGCGCTGCACGCGACCGGACTGCTGGATTCTCCTCCCGAGGAGGTCTATGACCGCATCACCCGAGCGGCGGCCGCGGCGCTAGATGCCCCGTCGGCTGCCATATCCCTAGTCGACGTCGACCGCCAATTCTTCAAGAGCAAGTTCGGCATGGGCGGCAATTCGCCGCAGGAAAGGCAAACACCGCTCGATCAGTCGGTTTGCCAATACACGGCAGCAAATGCTGCGCCATTGATCTTGGAGGACGCGCCCAACGACCCCGTATTCAAGAATCACCCTGCCGTCGCCGCAGGCGGCGTTGTTGCCTATCTCGGCGTACCGCTCATAAATCAAGGCGGCCAGGCGATCGGTGCGCTGTGCGTATTCGACCAAAAACCTCGGCTGTGGAGTACCGGACACGTTCAGATTCTGACCGATCTCGCCGAACTGGCCGCCGAACGCATCTTCGCCTCTGAACGAAGCGCGGAGCAATGAACGCTTTTTTTCAGCTAATTCGTAATGCGTCACCTTCCCCCCAAGGTATCTTTAACGACAATATTTGCTAGCCGTTCCGATGGAGATTCGACCGATGCTCGAAACGCCGCTACGCCGGAATGCGACTTCACCAGTCACCGGTGACGACGGCTCGAGCTCGCCGCGGTGGTTCGAGTACATGCGCAGCGAACGCGGGTACGTCGGGCTCACCGTGCTACTCGACATATGGGCGGGTGCTTGGGCGGTCTTGTTTGCCCAGTGGTGGACTTCTGGCCCGGTGGACGACCACAGCCTCTCGGCGTGGTCGTGGATCTTCGTGCCGATCCTGCTGGTCGTGCTGGCCGGTCGAGCCATGTACAAGCGAAGGGTGGACCGCACCTTCATCGACGAGTTCGAACCGGTGCAGACGTCCGTCGCGGTGTCGGCCTTGGGCACGATGGCTGTTCTCTTGGTGCTGGTGCCTCCCCTGCGGACCGGCGACACGGTCGTGGCGTACGTGCGTCCGGGCGAACTGGCACTCCGACTGTGGCTGTGCGCAGCCGTAACCGTGCCCGCGGTCCGCTTGGCGAGGTCGATCAGCCAGCGTTATCTGCGGCGCAGCTTCCACTTCGGGGCGCGTACCCTGATCATCGGCTCCGGTCCACTGGTCCACCAACTCGTCACGCGGATGCGCCAGGTGCCCGACTACGGCCTGACTCCAGTGGGCCTGCTGGACGACCATTCGCCGGCAGACTTGGCGGCAATGGGCGTGCCCTACCTGGGGACCACGGACGACCTCGAGTCCGTCGTGCGCGCAACAGGCGCCGTCAAGCTCATCATCGCGCCATCGAACATTCCGGACGAGAAACTGGCCCGCACGGCGCATCTCGCTCAGAACCTCGGGATGCGGGTCCGGGTGGTGCCCCGTGTGATGGATGCGGTTGGCGGCGACGCCCGGATCGAGCACTTGGGTGGGGTCCCCCTGATGGTGCTGGACCGCGTAGACCCAAAGGGTTGGCAATTCGCCGTCAAGCACGTGCTCGGGCGTGCCGTAGCCGCCATCCTGCTGGTGCTCATATCACCGGTGTTCGTCGCTCTCGCGATACTCGTGAAGGTGAGCTCTCCGGGGCCCATCTTCTTCGGCCAGAAACGGATAGGACGCGACGGCGTCGTCTTTGATTGCTTGAAGTTCCGCAGCATGCGCCCGCCGGATCCCGCTGCTCTGGCCTTCGAGGTGAGGACCGGCGCGGCACCGGGCGGCGTGGAGGGCGAAGATCGACGTACCGCCATCGGCAAGTTCATGCGCAAGACGTCCTTGGACGAGCTGCCTCAGCTGATCAACGTGTTGCGAGGCGACATGAGCCTGGTCGGTCCGCGGCCCGAGAGGCCGGAGTTCGTCGACTTGTTCGCGATTCAAGTGCGTCGCTACGGCGAACGGCACCGGGTCAAGGCGGGGATCACCGGCTGGGCACAGGTGCACGGCCTGCGGGGCCAGACCTCGATCGCCGACCGGGCCGAATTCGACAACTACTACATCGAGAACTGGTCGCTGCTGCTCGACCTGAAGATCCTGGCACTGACGGCGTTGGCGGTGCTGAGATCCCCTGGAGAGTGAGCCTCGTGCGACCCTGAATCCGTGGAACCCGTCGAGATCAACAACGGCACCTGGTATCTGCGCGGGCTGCGCTATGACGATCGCGTCGACGACCGCCCCGCGCTCGCCGACCTCGGGGAGCACGACCTCGACTACGTCCACGACGCCGAGGACGGCTGGGCCGAGGACACCCGGTACACCTGGGCGGTATGCGAGCCGTCCACCGGCGAATTGCTTGCCGAGATAACGCTCGACCCCGAAACGGGCTTCATGGCAAGCAGGGCGCGGCCCGGTCACCAGGATGCGGCGGCCATGTCCGAGGACACCGTCCGCCGCTACGCCGAAGAAGTTCTCGGGCTCCGGGTGTATTCATGAAAGGACATCGTCACTAGGCACGGGCGCGGGCAACCAGATCGGCTACGCGGCGCTGTTTCGGATCGGTTCCGGGGGCGCTACTTGGACCCGACGAAAACTCCTATAACGCGTTGCGGCTCAACGCATCTGGTGGGCGGCGCTGCTAGCCAGTTCCCACCCTTCTGCCATCGCCGATGGCGTGGTCGGCGTAGTAGGCATCGAGGATGCTCTTCGGGAACCTGCCTCGGGACTTCAGGTCATGGCCGTGGGCCGTTGCCCATTCGCGGATGTCGTCGCGCTCCTCGCGGCCCATCATCGGTACGGGTGGACAGTAGTCCTCGTCGTCCGGGGCGCCGGCAGCTGATTCCGCAACCACGGAGGGGGCGGAGGGCTGTCGCAACGAACGGCCCGCTGGACCACCCACCCTGCGGGCGCAGGCGATGAACGGCCGGAGCGCGTCCACGAGCGCTTCCCGATTGCGGGGGGACAAATCGATCTCGTACTTTTGATCGCCGACACTAAAACGTCTGGTCTCCACCCCGGCCTCACTGCCGTCGATATCGTCGACCAGAATAGTTCGCTTGGCCATTGCTTTTCCCCTTTGCACTACGACTCGAGCTGGCGGTCCCCAATTCCCGGTCCAGGCGTAACAATTTTCGCAATAGCCCGATTTTAGGGAAGTGAACCGCAAAATGCGCGCCATTACGTGTAAATGGAACCAAAGCATCTGCGCCCCAAGTTATTAGCGCTTGTCGACGTCCACACCTGTCGCGAGGTCGCCACACTCGACGACGGCGACGTCGTCGCGTCCAGCAAGAAACGACCGCGCACCCTCGTCTCCGTGCAAGCTCGCAACCAACCCGGGCCAGTGCTCGCGAGCGACGACCACCGGGTGCCCCGGCTTGCCGTCGTATAAGGCCCTCGCAAGCCCGGACGGGGAGGCCGCCGCCAACACCCGTCGGATCACGTCGGCGCCGACGTCGGGGGTGTCGACGAGCGAAAGCACCGCGAGATCGAAGCCGTCGATCGCCGCGAGGCCCGCGCGAAGCGATGCGCTCATTCCGTCCGCCCAGTCGGCCGCCACCACGCAGCGGGCGGGCGGAGGTACGTCGACGACGGCTGCACCCAATATCACCACAACGTCGACGCAGCCACCCTTCGACAACGCCGCCACCGCGCGCCGTAGCCACTCCCCTTCGTGCGCAAGCACTTTCGGCATTCCGTAGCGAGTGCCAGCTCCAGCGGCCAACACGATGCCCGCGGCCGTCGTCGAGCTCGACATGCGAATAGTGTCCTCCTGGACGATTCTTGGTAGATGACAGCCCCGACATCTGTCCAGCAGACCAAGCGTGTGCACCCCGTCGACGAGGTGCTGCCGGTCCCCAAGCTGGCGCTGTACGGCTTCCAGCACGTCGTCGCGTTCTACGCGGGCGCGGTTCTCGTGCCGATCATCATCGCCGGCGCGATCAAACTTCCCCCCGAACAACTGGTCAAGCTCATCACCGCAGACCTGTTCACGTGCGGCATCGCCTCGATCATCCAGGCCGTCGGCGTGTGGAAGATCGGCGTGCGCCTCCCGCTACTGCAGGGCGTCACGTTCGCGGGCGTCTCGCCGATCATCGCGATCGGCCTCGCGAACGGTGGCGGGGCCCCCAGCCTGCTGTACGTCTACGGCGCGGTGATCGTCGCGGGCATCTTCACGTTCCTGATCGCGCCGATCTTCATCAAGCTCCTGCGGTTCTTCCCTCCGGTGGTCACGGGAACGTTGATCACGATCATCGGCCTTTGCCTGGTGCCAGTGGGTGCGATGGACGCCGTAACCAATCCGCACACGCACACGACCGATCCGACCAACATCCGCTGGTTCCTCTACGCGCTCGGCACCATCGTCATCATCGTCGGCATCCAGCGCTTGTTCCGCGGCTTCATCGCCACCATCGCCGTGCTTCTCGGGCTGGTCATCGGCTGCGCGGTGGCTTACGCACTCGGTGACATGAACTTCGACAAGGTCGGCGACGCAGCGGCGTTCGGCTTCACCCCGCCGTTCCTCTTCGGCCTGCCCAAGTTCGACTTCGTCGCCTGTCTGACGATGATCATCGTGCTGCTGATCACCGCCGTGGAATCGACGGGATCGACGATCGCGACGGGCGAGATCGTCGGCAAGCGCATCAAGGCCAGCGACATCGGCAACGTGCTGCGCGCCGACGGCGTCGCGACCGCCATCGGCGGCATCTTCAACTCCTTCCCGTACACCGCGTTCTCCGAGAACGTTGGCCTCGTCCGCCTCACCGGGGTCAAGAGCCGCTGGGTGGTGGCCGCAGCTGGCGTCATCATGATCATTCTGGGGTTCCTACCCAAGGTGGCTGCCGTCGTCGCGTCGATCCCCAACCCGGTGCTCGGTGGCGCCGCGCTAACGCTCTTCGCCACCGTTGCCGTCGTCGGCATCCAGACCCTTGGGAAGGTCGACTTCACCGACCACCGCAACCTGATCATCGTCACGACCAGCCTCGCGTTGGCGCTTTGGGTGACGGCGTATCCCGACATCGCCAAGGCCATGCCCACCGGCCTGAACCTGATCTTCGGCAGCGGCATCAGCATCGGCGCAGTGGCCGCGATCGTGCTCAACGTCGTGTTCTTCCATACGGGTTCGCGCGGCCCCCGAGTGGCGGGCGGCGGCTCCATCACACTCGACGAGGTCAATTCGATGACCAAGGACCGCTTCACGGAAGTGTTCGGCCACGTGGTGCAGGACGTGCCGTGGGCCGTCGAGCGTGCATACGAGCAGCGCCCGTTCGAGAGCACCAACGCGTTGCGCGAGGCCTTCCAGGACGCCGTGCTGACAGGGTCGTCCGACCAGCAGGAGGAACTTCTCAACGCATTCCACGACCTTGGTGCCGAGGACGAGACGGGCCACGCGCTGGCCGTCGACCACGTAGCGCTGTCCAACCTGGACGAGACCGATCACAATGACGTCGTGGAGCTCGCAAGTGCCTACCGCGAACACTTCGGCTTCCCGCTCATCATCTGCGCGCGCGAGACCGAGCGGTTCGACCGGGTGCTGAAGAACGGTTGGTCGCGCATGGACAACTCCCCTGCAGCAGAGAAGGCGTTCGCCCTGATCGAGATCGCCAAGATCGCCAACTACCGCTTCACCGATCTGGTCGCCGACGCCAACCCGATCGCCGCCGCCCGATTCAGCCGGCTCAACGAACTGCAGTAATGCCGACGCATCCAGCGCTGGGTCTAGAAGGGTTCACGAGGCTGACGGAGCGTCAGCAGATGAACCTCTTGTTCGGCGTGTGCTCGTCGACCATCTGGGCGAGACGCGTGCTCGCGGGTGGGCCGTTCCGCGACGTGGACGCCCTCCTCGACCGTGCCGACCGAGTGCTCGCCGAACTGCCGGACCGCGAGATCGACGCAGCGTTGGACGGTCACCCGCGCATCGGCGCGAAAGTCGACAATGCGTCGTCTGCCCGGGAACAGGCAGCGGTGACGACGGCCGACGACTCGGTGAAGGAGGAGTTGGCCGTCAAGAACCGCGAGTACGACGAGAAGTTTGGCTACGTGTACCTGGTGTGCGCGAGCGGACGCTCAGCCGAGGAGCTCCTCGCGATCCTGTCGGATCGACTGCACAACGACCCAGAGACGGAGCGCCGAGTCATGCGCAACGAGTTGGCCAAGATCAACCGGCTTCGTCTCGAACGCCTGCTGAGTGAGCCGCCCGCCGGCCTGGGCGAGCGAAGCGACGGGGAATCTGAGGCAGTATCGAGCACATGAGCCTCTCCACTCACGTTCTCGACGCGATGTCCGGCCGACCCGCCGCCGGTGTGCCAGTCACGCTGCTAGAGGCCGACAACACCGTCGTCGCCGGCTCGACGACCGACGACGACGGTCGCATCGGCCAGCTCGCCGACAACCTGGCACCCGGCATCTATCGGCTGCGCTTCGACACCGCAACGTATTTCGCCACGCATGCCGTGGAGACCTTCTACCCAGAGATCGTGATTGCGTTCGAAGTCAGCGACTCGAGCGCGAAGTATCACGTTCCCCTACTGCTGTCACCGTTCGCCTATTCGACCTACCGAGGGAGCTAGACGTGTCGGGCATCATCCTTGGCAAGAATCAGTACGGCAAGGCCGAGAACCGCCTGGTGCGGATCTACCGCGACCAACCCCGTCACGAGATTCACGACGTGAATGTATCCACTTGCCTACGTGGCGATTTCAGTGCTGCACATCTCGCAGGCGACCAGTCCGAGGTGCTGCCGACGGATACGCAGAAGCAGACCATCTACGCCTACGCCAAGGAGAAGGGTCTGACGTCCATCGAGGAGTACGGTCTCACATTGGCCCGCCATTTCGTCGGCGACGTGGAACCGGTGCAGGGCGCGCGCGTCGAGATCAACGAATACGCTTGGGAGCGAGTCATTGTCGACGGTGCCGAGCACGACCATACCTGGGTCAGGAAGGGACAGGAGGTGCGCACGGCCGCGATCACCGTGGACGCCGATGGCGAATGGGTCGTCGGCGGCCTCAAGGACCTCATCATCCTCAAGTCGACCGGATCCGAGTTTGCAGGGTTCCTCAGCGACCCGTACACCGTCCTCGAGCCCACCCACGATCGGGTCATGGCGACGTCCCTCGTGGCCCAGTGGCGGTTCACCACCACGGAGGTCGACTGGGAAGCCACCTACGTCGGAGTCAAGGCGCAGCTCACCAAGCAATTCGCGGTGGTCCAATCCTTGGCGCTGCAGCAGACTCTCTTCGAGATGGGCAGGGCGGTGTTGGAGACCTACCCGACCATCGCGGAGGTCAGGCTCTCCGCGCCGAACAGGCATCACTTCGTGTACGACCTATCACCGTTCGGCGTGGACAACCCGAACGAGGTGTTCCACGCCGACGACCGTCCCTATGGGCTGATTCAGGCCACCGTGGCCCGCGACGACGCACCGCCTGCCGGGCCTTCGTGGGAGCGCTACGTCGGCTGGTTGGGCTGAACTGGCTTTATGAGAATTAGGTGCACATCGTTTGTCGATGCATCTAGATCAGCGTAGGGTTGCGGATAGGTTGAGTTCACAGCCCAATCTGGAAGCGTCATACGGCTTTGAGACGCAGGGCCCCTCGAATTTCTCGAATTGACGTGAACCACAGTGCGAATCACGAATTCCGACTGATGGAGTCACAATGCCCAACGTCAGCACTTCCCATTCGGCCAGCCCCGAATCCTTCACCGTCTGCCATGCGGCCCACTTCGCGACCCGTTGGCTACAGCCGTCGACCGCGATCATCGCCGCGCACGGCGAGATCGACGCCGCGAATGCGATCGGCTTCATCGACTATGCGTTGCGCCATGCCGACCGAACCGACAATTTGGTCATCGACCTCACCGGTATCGAATTCTTCGGCTCCGCAGGCTTTTCCGCATTGCACACCCTGAATGTTCGGTGCGCCGCCAAAGACATCGCATGGGCCATGGCCACGAGCAAGTCGGTCAATCGACTACTCCGGATCTGCGATCCGGACATGGCGCTGCCCGTTCACGCAAGCGCGGAAGCAGCACTCGGCGCATTGACTGGCGAGCGGTCCCCGCTACTGCAGCTGGTCACGGAGCCGAGCTAGCGACTTCGCCAACAGCCGAGAGACGTGCATCTGGGAGATGCCAACGCGCTCGGCGATCTGAGTCTGGGTGAGCGACTCGAAGAAGCGCAGCACCAACACGGTGCGTTCCCGTTCGGGTAGCGCAGCGAGCAACGGCCGCAACGCTTCTCGATTGTCGATCTGATCGAGGTTGGTGTCGATGTCGCCCAGCGTGTCGGCGATCGCGGGGGCGTCTTCGCTGTCGCTGCCTCCGTCGATCGACATCGTGTTGTACGAGCTACCGGCGATGAGACCTTCGACGATCTCGTCGCGATCCATCTCGAGTTCGGCGGCCAACTCGGTGGGCGTCGGGGCCCGTCCCAGCCGTTGCGACATCTCGGCGTTGGCGGTGCCCAAGCGAAGGTGCAACTCCTTGAGGCGACGAGGCACCTTGAGCGACCAGCTGTTGTCCCTGAAGTGTCGGCGAACCTCGCCCATGATGGTGGGGACCGCGAACGATACGAAGTCCGAGCCTGCGTCGACGTCGAACCGAATGACGGCGTTCACGAGGCCGACCCTGGCCACCTGGACGAGGTCGTCGCGAGGCTCGCCGCGACCGTCGAAGCGGCGGGCAATGTGGTCAGCCAAGGGAAGGCAGCGCTCGACGATGGCGTCACGCTGCCGTGTGAACTTGGGCGAACCCTCCTCGAGCTCGCTCAACTCTCGGAACATGTCGCGCACGTCCGAGTATTCAGAGGTCGACCGTGATGACGAACCCCTGGAAGTCGAATGCGTCACCGCAGAGAGCTCACTCGTCTCGTCGTCATCGAGATACCGCATCGGCGGCCTCCGCCAGGCTCGTCGGCATCGAAGGTCTGCACGTCATCGGTGAGTGAAGTCAGCACATGCCAGCTAAAGCTGCCTGGCGACATGACTTCGGCCGTCTTGCACACGGTGGATGCGATCACGACCACCTCGTCCTCGGCCGGGTGCACCGCGACGACGAGCAGCGTGCCACCGACGGCCGACTTGATGAGCCACGTGCACGCCTCGTCGATGGCCAGCCGCAAGTCGGACACGGCGTCGAAGTCGAGGTCCTCGAACGTCCCGACGGCACCGACCAAGGTACGCACGACGGCAAGGTTCTCCAGCCGCGCGCTCACTCGGAATTCCACCGAGCGATCGCTCAGCAGGCGCTCGCCTTGCTCGTCGACAGCCACGCGTCCTCCTGAAAGTCTCACGCGAGATTACCCTCGGCCATCCTGCAGCTAAGCATCAACACTCCGATCATCAGCGCGCCATGCCCGGTGGCAACGGCACGAACGATGGGCAGACATTCGAACGATGTCCGAACTATTACCCTCGCGTTGAGCGGGAATGCCCGCGCAGCCTCCCCTCGAAACCTAGCCCCTCACGAGCCAATGCGTAGGTGCGCGGTCAACAGCAATCCGTCATAGACAACCCGGCTGGGGAGCACGTCGTCGTACGTGAGCTCGAGGAAGTCCTTGACGATCTGCTCGGCCAGCAATCGAAGCTTGACGTTGGACTCCTGCGACCGCCACTTGAGCAACTCGAAGGCCGACTGCGCCGGGATCCGGTAGATCAGCATGAGCATGCCCTTTGCCTGCTCGATGCCGCCGCGAGCCTCGGCGATCTCGGCGACCGCTTCAGTGACGCGCGCCTCCCGTGCCTCGGTGATCGATGGCGTGAAGTCGACGTAGAAGCCGTCGGTGCCGATGACCGATCCGTCGTCGTCGACCAGCTGCTTGCCGACGACGATCACGTGATGCACCTCACCATGAGTGTCGATGATCCGGTGCCGGGTACTGAAGGCGCCCGAGGTGCGACGAATTTCGTCGAGCGTGGCGGCCACTTGGCCGTAGTCGTCGGGGTGCTTGTGCGACAGCACCAGATCGGTGGTCGGGGTCGCGGTGCCGGGCTCGTAGCCGTGCATCTGCTCGACCTGAGGGGACCACTCCCAGCGTTCGTCGGCGAAGGTGAAACGGAACCAGCCGACACTTTGCGGTTCGCCGCCCGCCAGCGCGTGCTCGACGGGCACGGAGTCCTGTGCGGATTGCGGCCCTCGCCCCTCGAAATCGGCGAGCTCATCCATCATGGAGCAGACATTAGTAGTTGGCTGGCCTGCTCTGCGACGCGCTATGGCAGAGGCATCACGATTTCCCGCGGCCTGCAGACCGTAGACTCATCCCCGCCTGGGTCGGATACCGCCAAGCTTCTAGGCAAGGCCATGTCTGGTACGCGCGCAGTGCTCCAAGGCGTCGCTGACCGCGAATCCTTGGAGCCATCGCTTCTTTCCGCGCCACCCGCAACCGCACACTGCCTGGCTCCGCCAGGGAGCGACCACGACGTAGGTCGCGGTGCCGCCGACGAGCGCCCGTGTACTAGGCCTCACACCATCGAAAATACTCTGCTGAACCGAGGAAAACTGTGAGCACGCTGTGCTTTTCACGTGGCTGCAGCCCGAGACGCTTGGCGACTTCGGTCTAACGGCACCACGTGGTCCTACGCTGGGCACCGAGACCTATCGTCGGCAATGAGCCGCCCTGCGCCCTTCACCCTACGATGGGTCCATGGTGAGCAAGCTTGCCGCTGTGCTCGTCGGGCTTTGTTGTCTGACCGCATGCGACGGCGGTGCATCCAAATCCATGAACGATGAAGCGGCGCATCAGGTCTCGGTGATCGGGGACTCCTTCACCAGCGGCAGCCTGCAAGGCGGGGTTGGGCCGAATGGTTGGCCCGCGTTGGTGCGAAAGATACTTGGCGACGAGGACGTCGACGTCGAGATCAGGTACGCACCGGAGGCTGGCGCCGGGTACGCGACCGTGGGTAATTCGGGCGGCGTGTTTGACAACCAGGTCAGTGCCGTCGTCGGTATTGCGTCGGAATTGGTCGTCTTCTTCGGCAGCACCAATGACGGCGTGGCACCACCGGACGAACTGCGGAAGTCCGTCGCCGAAGACTTCGCTCGGGCCAAGGCGTTGGCGCCCCACGCCAAGTTGCTGGTCATCGGACCGACCTGGCTTACCACGGACCCACCCACTGAAATGCAGCGAGTACGCGACATCCTTCGCGATGAGTCGTCAGCGGCAGGCGCGGTCTTCGTCGATCCCCTCGCCGAACACTGGATAGCCGACCGGCCTCAGCTGATCGGTGGGGACGGCATCCACCCCACTGACGAAGGCCATCGGTACTTGGCAATGAAGATCGCACCGTTGATAGCGACCGAACTGGAGCGCGGTTGAGTTGGAGGCCGACGGAATTGGCGACGGCGGAATATACGCGCAGGTAAATCCGCAGTCAGCAAATTAAGTCGACGTTTCCCGCGAACCACGCTTGCCGCGATCGCCCGTACTGGAGGGCAAATACTAACGGGAACGAAAACTATTCAGTTTATTAAACGTATTATGATCTTGAATTCTGCTGCTCCGATAAATCGGATTGGCCGTACGGGATGCAGTTAACGCTGGTAGCGACTAGGGTAATTCACCGAGACAAGTCATGAGCGCAGTGTGGCGGTCGCCGTGGCGAGCCGTAACAGCTACGCTTTGTGCAGCTAAGTTTCGTGGGGGATGATTCGATGTCGGTGGAAACCACTAGACGTTCGACGAGCGCTATCCGCAGGGGTTGGGAGCGACCCTACGGATTTCGGCTAATGGTGACCGACGTGGTCGTCGTCGCCGCCGCCGTGCTTCTAGCGCAGTACATCCGTTTCGGCCTCTCGCCGTTGCACGCTGGTGACTACACCATAAGACTGACGTCGCTTTCGTTCCTGTTCGCGTTGCTGTGGCTAGCCGCGCTGGCGACCTTTCGCACGAGGTCACCGCGAATCGTCGGCGAGGGCATGTATGAATACGTAAGTGTCTTCAATGCCTCGTTCTGGACGTTCGGGGCGATCGCGATCGGATCGCTGCTGTTTAAGCTGGACATCGCACGCGGATATCTGGCCGTCGCACTCCCCGTCGGCACGTTGGGTCTGATACTCGGGCGGAATATATGGCGCCGAAGCCTCGCCCGCGCCCGCGCCCGCGGTGAGTGCCAAACATCCGTGATCGCCATCGGTGATCGACGCGCGGTTTCTGTACTGGCTCGGGAGGTTACGAAGAACCCCAAGAACGGCTACCGAATCGTCGGCGTCGGAATTCCCGGTTACGGCGAAGCGGAGGGCGCCAGCTTGCAGGTCGGGAAGACCGAGATCCCGATTCTCGGCGACGAGCTGGACGCGATCGAAGCGATATCCAAGTACGGCGCCGACACCGTGGCAATCACTGGCACCGAGCACTTCGGCGCCGACGGCATTCGACGGTTGCTTTGGCAGCTCGAAGCGATCGACGTCGACCTGGTCGTCTCACCGGGGGTGATGGACATCGGCGGTCAGCGTCTGATGGTGCGGCCCGTGTCGGGCTATCCGCTGATCCACGTCGAGAAGCCGCAATATCGAGGGGCAAAGCGGTTCCGCAAGCGCGCATTCGACACCTGCTTTGCCGTGGCGGCCCTCGTGGCGGCGGCGCCGGTACTGTTCCTCGCGGCCATCGCGATCAAACTCACAAGCGCCGGCCCGGTCTTCTACGCCGCCGAACGCATCGGCCTCGACGGGCGACCGTTCACCATGCTGAAGTTGCGCACCATGGTGGCCGACGCCAACGCTCAGCTCGAAAAGTTGGCCGAGCGCAAGGATTGTCCGAACGCGGTGCTGTTCAAGATGCGCGACGACCCCCGGGTCACTCCGGTTGGAAAGTTCTTGCGCCGCTTCAGTATCGACGAAATTCCCCAGTTCATCAACGTACTCAAGCAGCAAATGAGCGTGGTCGGTCCACGGCCGCCACTACGGAGTGAAGTCGACACCTACGATGGCCAAGTCAGGCGGCGGTTGTTGGTGCGGCCGGGGGTTACCGGCTTGTGGCAGGTCAGCGGCCGATCCGACTTGGACTGGGAGGAGTCGGTTCGACTCGACCTCTTCTACGTCGAGAACTGGTCGATGGCAAGCGATTTGGCGATCATCCTCAAGACGTTGCGCGCGGTGATTGGCCGACAAGGCGCCTACTGACGCACGGAGGCTAGCCGCTGTGGACCTTGCGGATGATGTCGCACATGTCATCGACGTCGGTGGACGTGAGACCGCGATGCACGGGTAGACAGATACCTTCCCGCGAAAGCCTCTCGGCCACCGGCAATGGACCTCGAGCGTACGTCTGCAACGCTGGCTGAAGGTGCAACGGATGGAAGAAGCCACGGGTTTGAATACGTTCGGCTTCCAGTGCGTCAACTACTTCGGCTTGCCGCTCGCTGAGCATGGCGAAGCGGAACGGCACATGGCTCGAGCCCTCTTGAACCTGCATCCAACGGACGCCTTCGACACCGGTCAGATTGGCCACGTAGCGCGCATGATTCGCCTGCTTCCTTGCCACGATGTCGGGGAGTTTGCGCAGCTGCGCCCGGCCCACGGCGCACTGCATGTCGGTGACGCGGAAATTCATGCCGAGCGCGTCGTGGATGAATGTGCCGCTGCTGAGCCGTCCCTGATTCCGCAGCAGGCGCAGCTTCTCGTAGAGTGCATCATCGTCGGTGAGCACCACGGCGCCCTCGCCCATGGTGATGGTCTTGTCCGCGAAGAAGGAGATCACCCCAACGTCGCCCCAGGTGCCGGCGTGGCGACCCTGGTAGGCGACACCGTATGCCTGCGCGGCATCCTCGAGGACCTTGAGCTGGTGACGGGCCGCGAATTCGGCGACGCGGTCCAGCGGGGCGCAGTGTCCGTAAACATGCACGGGCATAATGGCTTTGGTCCGCTCGGTGACATGCGGTGTCAGCCGGTCGATGTCGAGGTTGAAGGTTTCGGGATCTACGTCCACGAATACGGGTCGCAGTCCGGCGAACACTGCCGCCGTCGCGGAGGCGTAGAACGTGAAGGCAGGTACCAAGATTTCGCTGTCCCGGGGGAGCTCGAGCGCCAGCAGCGCCAAGAACAAGCCGAGCGTGCCGTTTGGTGCCAGCACCGCGTGACGCGCACCGGTGTCCGCCTGGATGGCGGCGAGGAAGTCGGCCGCGTATGGCCCCTCGGTCAACCACCCCCTGCGGATGCTATCGGTGACGCCGTCGATTTCGTCGTCATCGAAGAACGGTTCGATCTGCTCGATACGCCACGTCACGAGCTCCCCCTGATTGCTGACCACCAACTGGTTGTAGCCGATCCTAGTTTCTCGCGAGCACCCACGTGACGAACTACGGAGTACCGTCGAAGCGATTCCGACGAAAGGCAATTCGACGGTGACCAACCGGATGGTGTCGCTCGTGGTGGCCGCCGCGATGGTGGCCTCCGGGTGTTCGGTGCCCGAGCCGTCGCAGACTCCGCCGGCGCCGCCACGCCCATCGACGATGCCGCCCGGTACGGTATTCGACGACTTCGTCGGTCCGGCAGGATCGCTGCCCGACAGCGCGCTGTGGGATTACGATGTCGGCCCATATCAGGACGCCGGATTGCAGACCTACACCAAATCGCCGGAAAACGTCCGCTTGGACGGGCAAGGTCATCTGCTGATCCAGGCAAACCAAACCTCAACTGGCTACGCGTCCGCTCGGCCGGTGACTCGGGGCAAGCTGTCGATGCTGTACGGGACGATCTCGGCGCGCATCAAGTTTCCCTCCGGACAGGGCATCTGGCCGGCGTTTTGGATGTTGGGGACGGACATGGACAGCGTTGGATGGCCGCGCTGCGGCGAGATCGATCTGATGGAGATCGTCAACACCGGGACTCAGTTCCACGTGACATTGCACGGGCCACAAGGTGATTCGGACTACTACGGGGGTGTGGAGAAGAGCGGGCAGGTGGTGGGCACCAGTGGTCCAATCGCCGATCTCACCAACGACTTCCACACGTACTGGGTGAATTGGCAGCCGAACGACATCACCATCGGCGTCGACGACACCACGCTGGGCGCCTTCACGCCATCGTCGCTTCCCCCTGGCGCGCAGTGGGTATTCGAACATCCGATGTACGCCCTCCTCAACATCGCCATCGGCGGGGACTGGGCCGGGCCCCCTGACGCGTCGACGCCCTGGCCCGCCACGATGCTGGTCGACTGGTTCCGCTACTCCCCGGCGGAGTAGTCGCCGAGAAGGTCGAGCAAGTAACGGCCGTACCCCGACTTGGTCAGGCCTTCGGCCCGCTCCCGTAATTCGTCGTCCGTGATGAACCCGCTCCGCCACGCGACTTCCTCCGGCACGCCGATCTTCAGGCCCTGGCGCTGCTCGATGGTGCGCACGTAGTTGCCGGCATCCAGCAGCGAATCGAAGGTCCCGGTGTCGAGCCACGCCGTCCCGCGTGGCAGCACCTCGACCGACAACTGACCCCGGTCGAGGTAAGTCCGATTGACGTCGGTGATCTCGTACTCGCCGCGATCGGACGGCCGCAATGAGGCCGCGATCTCCACCACGTCGTTGTCGTAGAAGTAGAGCCCAGGAATCGCATAGTTCGAGCGCGGACGCTTCGGCTTCTCCTCCAGCGAAATTGCCATGCCCTGATCGTCGAATTCAACCACGCCGTACGCCATGGGGTCAGACACCTGATAGGCGAAGATGCCGCCGCCGCGGATCTGGTGGAATCGACGAAGCTGCGTCCCCAGCCGAGGGCCGTAGAAGATGTTGTCGCCGAGCACCAATGCCACGCAGTCGCTCCCGACATGTGCGCTGCCGAGGACGAAGGCCTGGGCGAGCCCGTTGGGCACCGTCTGGACCACGTAGGTGATTGAGATGCCAAATTGAGAGCCGTCTCCCAGGAGTCGGGTGAAGGCCTCGCGGTCGGCCGGCGTCGTGATAACCAATACGTCGCGGATCCCCGCGAGCATCAGCGTCGACAGCGGGTAATAGATCATGGGCTTGTCGAATACCGGCAGCAGTTGCTTGCTCGCACCGATGGTGATCGGATGCAACCGGGATCCTGTTCCCCCCGCAAGAATGATTCCCCTCATGCGCCAAAAGTCTAGGTACTGCACGCGAAGTAAGGTAACCCCATGCAGGTGAGCGAAGCCGCGTTGCAGAACGCGTGGGACCTTGTGGCCGCACGATTTCCGTTCCCCGGGTATCTAGAGCCGTTGCGACCGGGAACCGAGGATGTCGCACGTACGGTTTGCCGCTACTTGCCAGCTGGGGCGCAAATACTTGACTTCGGTGCCGGGCCTGCCGACAAGACGGCGGTGCTGGCCGAACTCGGCTACGCGTGTGTGGCCATGGACGACCTGAAGGACGAATGGCACGTTCGGGGCAACGCGCGAGAAATGATCTTGGACTTCGCCGCCGAGATGGACGTGCAATTCATCTCCATGGACGGCGACGGTCTGCCACCCGATGCCCGGTTCGACATGGTGATGCTGCATAGCGTGGTGCAACATCTGCACGAATCGCCACGCGATCTGCTCGTCGGTTTGATCGAGCGAATTCGCACAGGGGGCTACCTTTTCATCACCGTGCCGAATCACGTGAATCTGCGAAAGCGGCTGGCAGTACTGCGCGGAAAGACCAGCCATGCGCCATACGTGCTGTACTACTGGTATCCGGGGCAGTGGCGCGGATACGTCCGTGAGTACACGAGAGGCGATTGCACGGAGCTCGCTGAGGCCCTCGGCCTCGACCTGGTCGAACTTCGGGGAGTGCACCACATGCTGTATCGGCTCCCGCGCTGGTCGCGGCGCGCCTACGTGGCGGTCAGCCGGCTGATGCCGTCGACGCGCGACACGTGGCTGATGGTCGCCCGGAAGCCGATGGGATGGACCGGCAAGGTCGAGCTCGACGACCAAGAATTCCGGCGGCTCACCGGACTCACGTCGTGGAGCGAAGTCGGATAGTGCTGACCCAGACGCCGCGATCTTGACTACTATCGGGTGATGGCACGGCACCGGTCGCCAGTACTGTTCGCACTGGCGCGGGTGTGGGCATATCCGTTGTGGTGCAGCGTCATCCGATCCGATGCGGCCGAGGCGGTCTTCGAGGACGTCGACTGGTCGTTACAGTGCATCGACGACCCCCAGCTGCTGGCACTGGACCGGTACACCCGATTCGCCTACTTGAGTGGCGCGCTGAGGGAGTTCCGCACGCTGGTCCACTTCCGGCTACGCCAGGCACCGCTGCCGCTGCGCGTGGTGCTCCGCATGCTGTATCGGCCCGAGCCCACGCTGACCCTCGACGCCGATTCGATCGGGCCGGGGCTGTTCATCCAGCACGGCTTCGCGACCATCATCGTGGCCGAATCCATCGGGAGCCACTGCTGGATCAACCAGCAGGTTACCGTTGGTTATGACACGAAAGGCAAACCGACGCTTGGTAATTACGTCCGGGTCGGAGCCGGCGCTGTGGTGCTCGGTCCCGTCACGTTGCACGACGGCGCGACCGTGGGCGCCAACGCGACGGTGATCCACGACGTCGGACCCGACGAAACCGTGGTGGCACCCCTCGCCGCCCCGATCAATCGGCCCCGGGCGGACGGCGCCGCACCAATTTAGGCGCCCATACGAGATCGGGAACGACCTGCGCGACGAGGACCGCTAACGCCGACGCATATACGACGCCCATCGCGCCGAATCGTGCCACAGCCGCCACTGCGAGGCCGACACTGAGCGTGGCCATCACCATGGCGCACAAGGCTTGCCAGCGCGCCTCACTGGGTTTGGTCAGCAGCACCGTAGACGGCAGGTGAACGGCCTGCACCACCAGCAATGCGGCGAATGCCAGCCCGAGCCAAACCGATACCTCGATGCGTCCGCCCGACAACAGCCGGGTGGCCAACGGTGCGAGGGGTACGAAGGCAAGCATGGCGATCGCCGCGACTGCGGCAAACGTCGCGGTGAGTTGCCACCACATTCGGACGGTCTGTTCGCGGGCTGCCCGCCGCTTTACGAAGACGGGCCAGTAGGCGTAGCCCGCAGTGGCCAAGGCCGACCAGCACACCGCGTAGATCTGCGCGATCAATGAATATCGCGACAGCTCCAGCGGCGTCGACAAGTGAGCCAGCAGGATGCGGCCGGCCTGCAACCCGATCGGCGTCCCGACCGCCACGATGAACAGCCACATGCTGCCGGCCAACAGTCGGGAGTCGCTGCGCGGCAAAGTCACCCGGGCGAATGCCGACCAGCCGAGGCCGGAATGCCGAAGCGCCAGCATCGTGCCGATGACCTCACCGATGAGCAGGCCGCCCAACGCCGACACCGCGTACCAGATGCCCGGCGCGTCAATCGCATAGAACACCAGCGTCAGCACCAGTGCGAATGCCGGACAGCTCATCAACAACAGCGTCACGAGTGGTAGCCGGTCGATGCCGACGAGAATGCGCAGCCCTAATCCGGCGGGGATGGTGAGGGCGAAGACACACGCCGCTACGGTGATTGCCCAGCGATCGTCGGGCCCGCTGGAGAACCCGATCAGCGCGGTCCAACCATCGAGTGCCATTACCGCGAGCGCGACCATTACCAGACCGCCGGCCACCGCGAACAGCACGTGATAAGCACGTCGAATAACGTTGGTGGCGTTCGGGTCTGGGCTATCGCCGCTCAGCCGGGAACTAGCGTTGAGAACCGTGGCTCCGATGCCGAGATCGGCGAAGGGGAAGAGCAGCGTGATCGTGGCGACCAGCGAGACCAACCCAAACACGGCTGCGCCGGTCTCGCGGACGATGATGGCGGTGTTGGCCAGCCCCAGCACGGCGACCACCGGCGTGCCAAGCACGCGGTATACGGGCGCTAGTACCAGGGCACGACGCTCCTGAGGATTTAGCCGACCCTGATCCACCGTCATCGGCGCAGCTGCGACATCGTCGAATGGCCGAGGACGCGGACGCCGCTCAGGAGCGCGAAGCCGACTGCGAAGGGGCCGGGACGCCCGTGCCGGAAGGCGGACTTTAGCGATCGGCTCACTCCAGGCAAGGATCCGGCCGAGACTGCCGCGCTGACGGGGCTGGTGCAGAGATAGTCGCCAAGCACCCGGTCCGACTCGGTGCTCAAATACTGCAATCCCCACTCGATGTAACTATCTGTGCAATCGGACGCGCGCCGAGACTCAGACGCGTCCTGGACGTTGTACGTGCCCAGCACGTCGGGCAGTTGAATAATTCGAAGTTCCGGAAGGGCGCGCTGAACGTTGATCAGCCAGCTCGGCTCATCGTGGGCAGCTCCGACATGAGCGTCCCAACGGACCTTGCGCGCGAGCTCAGTCGGGAAGCACAGCGTCGAGGTCTGCAACGCGGCGCCACCCTGCCGAAGTCCGGAGAATCGAAACCAGTAGTCCGCCAGGGGCTGCTGGGGCCCTATGATCCGCCTCGGCAGGATCCGCTGCCGAGTGCCCGGACCCAGCATCGCCATTCGGCAAGACACGATCCAGTTCGGATCGGGTTCGGCGCGGACCGCTTCCAGCTGCCGTGCCAGCTTGACCGGGTCCCACTCGTCGTCGTCGTCGAGCAGGGCGACCACCGAGCCTCGCGCAAGGTCGATACCGAGTTGCCTAGCCTTGGCGGGACCGCCACGAAACTCTGTGCGCAGTACCGTGATTCGGTCATCGCTCCTGACGGCCACAGGCTGATCGGTGTCAACCACGACGATGAGCTCTGCCACCGGCCGGGTCTGGTCGAGCACCGACTGAATGGCCCGATTCAGCGACAGCCGCCCCACGGTCGGGATCACTGCGCTGACCGTCCACGTCATTGCGGCCGTACAGGTTCACGACGGAAGTGCACCGCACCATACAACAGTGCGATGCAGGCGAACACTGGAAGCATGTTGAACGCCCACGGCTGGAAGAGTAGATCCCAGATCCCCTGCAGCCCAATGGTCACCACCAGTGCAGCCCATTTCGCGAATCGAGCGTAATTCCACACGATGCCCAGGCAGGCCACCAACAAGAACACCGGCAACAGTACTGCCAGCACGCCGCCCTCGGCCCAGGAACCCAACAGGAGGGAATGCGTCGCGGACTCGTCCTGAGCAGGCAGCCTCCAATACAGCTCGAACGGGAACGTTGGCATATACCCCATCCGGACCGCGAAATGCTCGGCATGAGTGTAGAACTCAGGCGTGAACTTCAGCGCGCTCCCCCAGCCGAGCAACGGATGCTCGAGGATGGCGGTGACGGTCTCCGGCGGCTCCGTGCGTCCGGCCAGCAGCGTCGGCAGACCGGTCGTCCGTTGCTCGATTTCCTTACTCTGCAGCGCAGGGCCGAAGAACCCCGCGCGGGCCGCGATCGGCATCACGTAACCGAATACCAGTCCGAAGCCGACGATCCCGGCGAACCGCCAACCGCGGCGAACCGTCCGACGCAGGTAATGGTCACTAAACAGGATCGCCGAGGCAAGCAAACAGACCAGCGCGTGGGAGCGGAAGTTGAGCCCGAGGCTGGCTAGCCCGAGGAGCGCCAGCGCCAATGCATGCAGCACGGGTGGCGCTTTAGCGAGGACCAATCCGAACAGCAACAAGATGGTGACGCCAGGTGCGATCCCGTATTTCCAGAAGTCGAGGAAGCTGCCGGTGTTGGACAACGCGATCCCCCTAGTGAAGAAGAACACCAGGCTCCCGATTCCCACCCCGCCCAGCACCATCGCGATCATGTCCACCGAGCGACCAGTCAGCACTGTGAGGCCGATCAAGTACAGCGAGAATGCTGCCGGGGCAACAGCATTCGGCCATAGTGGGCTGACCCCATGCAACAGACCAGACGCCAGGTAGGAGATCCAACCCAACACCGCCAGCACGAGAGGGACCAGGTCGACACCGCGGTGCGTCATGAGCAGGAATGCCGGTGCCAGCAGCAAGCACACGATCGAAAGGCCAGTCACGTTGAAGTTCAAGAGATGCACGCCCGAAATGGAGCCAACACCAAATACGACGACGTGTCCGGCGACGGTCACGTTCATTCGCCGAATCCCTGGCGGCTCCGTGACGGGCGTCAAGGCAGAATTGCTCACGCCGTCCCCCTACGTTTCGCCTTGGTGGCCAAACAAAACGATATCCCTTGAAGTCGAATAGTGCGGCGGTGTGGCAACAATCTCGCTAAGGTTGGCATCGACGCAGCGGGGGTGTTGTTTCTTGAGGGGTGAAGATTGAATTCGCAATCGACCCGATCGCTGGCTGCGCGCCGCGGGCGCCCGTACGACAAGGGCCGCGGATTCGTCCCCCAAGCTCTCTGGGTGGCCGTATCCACATTGATATTCACCCAGGTGTGGTGCCCAAATCGCCTACGCTGCGCGCTGTTGCGATGGTTCGGCGCCGAGGTCGGTCAGGGCGTCCTGATCAAGCAACGAGTGCGGGTGCAGTGGCCGTGGAAGCTGACCATCGGAGACAATTCTTGGGTCGGTACCGACGCTGAGCTGTACAACCTCGACAACATTGTCATCGGATCGGATGTCTGCATCTCGCAGCATGCCTACGTCTGCACGGGCAGCCACGACCGGACGTCACCGACATTCGAATTCGACAACGCACCCATCGTCTTGGAGGACGGCGTCTGGCTGTGTGCACGCACGATGGTCCTGCGCGGCGTAACCGTCGGCGCCAACACCGTGGTGGCCGCGACCGCACTGGTCACCAGCGACGTGCCACCCAACTCGTTCGTGCGCCCACCGCCATCCGTCATCACCACGATGTGATGCGCATTTTGCAGGTGGTCGCGCTAGTTAGCCCCGACGGGGCTTTCGGCGGCCCGGCGCGCGTCGCACTGAACCAAAGCGCGGAGCTCGTCCGGCGAGGCCACGACGTCTTGCTGGCGGCCGGCGCCAAGGGTTATCCACTGTCAACCCGCGAGGTGGACGGGGTTCCTGTTCGGCTGTTCGCCGCTCGGACGTTGGTTCCGGGAACCGGCTTCCCCGGCATGGGTGCGCCCGGGCTGGCCAGCTGGTTTCGGCACACCAGAACCTGTTTCGACACCGTTCACATCCACTTCGGCCGCGATCTCGTCGTGCTGCCCATGGCGATGTCCGCACGCCGACGACACATCCCATACGTGTTGCAGACCCACGGCATGGTCGTGCCATCAGGCCATCCGCTGGCGGGGCCGCTCGACGCAGTGTGTACGCGCAGGGCGCTGAGGGGCGCCGAGGCGGTGCTGTACTTGACCGAGCAGGAACGTTCGCAAGTCTCGGAAGTCGCCCGCGCTCCGTTGAACCTGATCCAGGTCGGCAACGGCGTGCCCGACTACTCCACGGCGAGCAAGCCACCCGGACCCCCCGAAGTGCTATTCGTTGCCCGCTTGCACGCCCGGAAACACCCAATGAAGTTCGTCGACATGGCCAAGACGCTGCTCGGCGAGGGGCTCAACGCGAGGTTCACCCTGGTGGGACCCGATGAGGGTGAAGGCGCCGCAGTGCGAGCGGCCATCGGTGCAGAGCAGCGCATCGCGTGGGAAGGACCGCTGCCACCGGCTGCGATTGCCACACGCATGGCCGCGGCCGCCATCTACGTCCTGCCGTCCGAGCGCGAGCCATACCCGATGTCGGTCCTCGAGGCGATGTCCGTCGGTCTGCCGGTGGTGATATCCGCCGACTGTGGGTTGGCGCCACTAGTGGAACGGGCACGCTGTGGGGTCGTCACCGATGGGGAAACACCTGCGTTTGTTGCGGCGGTGAGATCAATGCTCACCGACGAGGCCGCTGCACGAGCGATGGGCGAGCGGGCCCGGGAAACGGCATTGAGCGAATTCGGCATGCGCGCCATCGGTGAGCAATTGATAGACATATATGCGACCGCCAGGGGTACCTATTGAACATGGGGGCATTTATTCATAAACGACGAACGACCCTCGTGGTCGCTAGTGCGATCGCCTTGCTGAGCGCGCTTGTTGGAGCGTCAGTATTCATTCTGGGCGTACCAAGCGGCGACGGGAACCCATTCCGACCGCTGCGCGTCGCCGTCGTGGGCGACGTCTATGCGGCGGGAAGCAACAACCAGGTAGTGTGGCCAACGCTGCTGGCGCAGCGAACCGGGTGGTCAGTGGCGAATTTCGCGTTGCCCGGTGCCGGATTCGCCGCTGACGGCCAAGGGGGGCAGGGCTTTACGTTCCAGGTGGATCGCGCGACGGCCGCGGATCCGCAGCTCATCCTGGTGGTGGCTGGCATGGGCGACTCGGGCTACGCCGGATCGGGGTATGTGACCCAGGGCGCGGCGGTTGCCCTCAACAAGATCGAGCTCACCGGGGTACGCGCGCTCGTTGTCGGACCGACTTGGTACGAAATGCCAGTACCCCCCGAGGTATCCGGCGTTTCGGACGAGATTCGCAAGGCCGCCGATGCATCGGGGGTGCCATTTCTCGACGCGCTCGACCCACCGTGGTTGACACCCATGCAGATGCAACCGGACTTCACCGTGCCCAACGATCAGGGGCAATCCGTGATCGCCGACAAGATCGCGGCTTGGCTGCGGACCGAGGTCACCGAGTGAGCAAGTTCCGTTGGTTCGACGTCGCCGCAATCGGCCTGGGCATCGTGGTCGTGGTTGGCCTCGGATTCGTGCTACGTCCGCAACATACGCCGACGATCACCGCTGCCGTCCCGTCCACGGCGCCCGTCCAGCGGCCGCAGCCGCCTCCTCCTGCCGGGCCTACTGTGCTCTTCATCAGCGATTCCTACACTGGAGGCGTCGGACTCAAGGAGATGTACTACGGCTGCATGGCGGCGGTCCGGATGGGTTGGCAGTGTGATCTTTCCGCGCAGCCGGGGACCGGGTACATCAGCGGCGGTGACGCCAACAGGTTCGTCAATCCAGACCTCGGGCCGTCGACGTCCTTCGATGAGCGACTCCCCAAGCTGGCCGCCACGTACAAACCGGACGTCGTGGTGCTCGACGGCGGGCGAAGCGATCTGTTCGCGCCCCCCGATGACGAATTCGCCGTGATGACATCGACGATTGGGGCCGTTCGCCAGCTCTGGCCGGCCGCCAAGATCATCTTCGTCAGACCGCGATTCCTGGACCGCCCGAGCGACGAGTTGGGCTTCGATCAAGGTTTCATCGACCGTCTCCGCGGCGACCCCGCAAACCGGGGCCTGGTGGTCGTGGATCCCATCCTTAGGTTCACAGACACGGACACATCCACCCTTATCTCGACCGACAAGAGTCGGCCCAATGAGCAGGGTTCCGTCGCACTGGCGTCGGCTCTGGTCGACGAACTGGCCGCCAACGGCTTCACGGTGCCAGCGTCGTGAACGCCACTCTGGCCCAGTACGGGCAAGTGCTCCGTGCTCACTGGCGCTGGCCGATGTGGGGGGCGCTCCTCGTACTGGCGGCGACCACCGCGGCTCTTATCCTGCAGCCGCCGATGTATCGCTCGGCGGCCACGGTCTTCGTCCGAACCCCCGGCGACGTCAGCCGAGTCATAGACGGAGGTGACTCGTACGCCCAGGCCCGCGCGGAAACCTACGCCGCCCTGGCAACCAGCACGAGCGTGACCTCGCGCGTAGTCGCCGACTTGGGTCTGAATCTCACGCCGGAGGCGCTGGGCCGGCGCATCCAAGCCGCCCACGAGGGCGGTACCGCATTGATGGACGTCGTGGTGAGTGCGCCATCAGCCGCTGAAGCTCAACGCATCGCGACCGTGTTGCTCACCGAATTGTCGACGACGGTGGGCTCATTGGAGTCGGTGCCCGGGTCACTCGTCCCTCGCGCCGAGCTGGTGGTGGTCGACCCCCCGAGTCAGCCGGTGCGCATCGTGGCTTGGGGCGTACCGATCGCGGCGGTCCTGCTCGGGGCAACCTTGATCGGACTGCTGCTCGGTGCGCTGGGGGCGGTACTTCGTTCTCTACGGGAACAACCGAGCAAAGAGGAACCCAATCAGGGCGAATCTGCCGCCGCACCGCCGCCTGCTCCTGCCGATGAAGCGCCGGAAGAATCGGTCGGATCGGACGGAGCTCCCGACGCAATGCCAACCGAACCGCGCTCTGGTCGGCACAGAGCGGCTCGACAACCGATAGCGGATGCGAATGAGGGGGACCCGTGAACTTGAAGACTTTCCTGGCGACTATCCGCTTGTACTGGAAGACGTTCGTCGTCGTCACGGTCGCTGTATTGGCGGCGGGTGCGGCACTGCTGGTGCTGACGCCGATGCAGTATGTGTCCACCACACAGCTCATGGTCTCGATCCAGGGGTCGACGACCGCCGCCGCCTACCAGAACGACACTGTCGTCACCGGTCGCGTCAACTCCTACATCGCCCTTCTGACCAGCGACGTCGTAAGCCAGCGTGTCATCGACAAGCTGGGCCTGCCGTTGACGGCCTCCGAGTTCGCTGCGAAGGTCAGCGCCACCAACGTGCCGCCCTCGACGTCGATCATCGACGTCGAGGTCACCGATAGCTCGCCCGAGCAGGCGCGCCGAATCGCCGACGCCCTCGGCACGGAATTCGTCAACTTCACCAACGCGTTGGAGACACCGACCGGCGAGGACGGCCAGAAGGTGCGCACCACCGTGGTCACTGCGGCAACCGGACCGCAGTCTCAGCTGGTCGAGTGGATCGGTCTGGCCGTGCTGAGTGCGGTGGCCGCGCTGCTATTGGGAGCGGTCGCGGTCTGGATCAGATCGCGGACTGACCGCGTCGTGCGAACCGCCGAGCAGGCCGCCGCGGCAGCAGGTGTTCCAGTGCTCGGCAGCGTAACCGACACTCTCGCAAACTCACTCGTCGAACTCGGCGGCTATCGACGACTGCGGACGAGGCTCAAGTCGACCTCCCACGGGCCGGGGGGGCAGGTTGTGGAGTTGGCATCAGTCGACGGCAACGCCGACGTCCTCAGTGTCGCGTCCAACCTGGGCCGCACGATGACGTTGACTGGTGGCCGCGCCGTGGTGGTGAATGCCACTGATCCACACCTGATGGAGGCGCCGAAAACCGGTCCCGTCCAAGGCGTGGACGGGGCTCCCGACACCCTGGCCGCCGGCAGTTGGACGGCGGAGGTGGTCGGACAGTTGCGCCGCGACTACGAACAGGTGGTCATCGCCGCTCCCCCGGTGCTCGACTCCCTCACCGCATCCGTGATCACTGAGTACGCGGACTCCGTGGTACTCCTGGTGTCTGCAAAGCGCACGAAGAGACGGGATGTCCGCCGTGCCGCAGACAGCTTGGTCTCGACGGGCGCAACCGTGACAGGCGTGTTATCGGTAGACAAGAGCACGGGGCAGACCCTACCGAAGGAGCCAAGCGACCGAGAGAAGCCAGAGCCGCAGCAGCAAGCCGTGCAGATCGCCGACCTCGCGGCGGGCACATAAACACCGTGAAACTGAGGACACGGCCCCAAGGCAGCCGATCCTGCGGAGCTCAGCGCATCTCAGTTTGGTAGGCGAGCTCTGAGGTAAGCAGTGAAACGACTTTGGAAGGGGAACTGCCATGGATCCGATACGACGAATGCGCCGTACGGCAAGGACGGTTGTGGACGCAGCCATAATGCAGCCTCCATTCGCTAGAACTGGTCACTATTACTCTCCGATGACCAGCTCCGCGGACGTCGACCGTGCTCTGAGTTGGAGCGCCGATATACCTGGTGTGGACTTGCGCGAGGAACAGCAACTTGAGCTCTTTCGCGAACTCCTACCACTACTGGCCGGGGTTCCCGACCGTCGTTATCAACCTGGTAATGGCTGGTATGACAGTGGCGACGCGTCCGTGTACCGGGCAATGGCGACGTGGCTCAAGCCTAACCGGGTCGTTGAGGTCGGGTCTGGGTTTTCAACGGCGACGTTGCTCGATACGGCCGATATATGTTTACCGGCACTCAACGTGACATGCATCGAGCCCAATCCTGACAGATTACTTGGGTTGCTCCAATCGTCCGATGGCCTCGAGGTGATCGCGGCACCGGTGCAGGACGTGCCTATGGAAACCTTTACTTCGCTAAAGTCGGATGACGTCCTCTTCATCGACTCAACGCACGTCGTAAAGGCGGGTTCGGATGTCGTCTGGCTGTTTCTGCACGTCCTGCCCCGGCTGGCAAGCGGGGTCGTGGTGCACGTCCATGACGTATTCTGGCCATTCGAATATCCAAGTGCCTGGCTGCGTGAGGGGCGTAACTGGAATGAGGGCTATCTCCTGAATGCCTTCCTGTGCCACAACGACGCTTGGCGAATCGAGTTATTCAGCTCGTGGCTATGGCAAGAACATCCCGAACTCGTGCCCCTTTACTTGCGCGCGGAAAAGCCGGGGTCATTCTGGATGAGACGACTCTAATCAGCGTCAAACCCCAACCGACCGGCCATATTCGTAGTAATCCCGAGGTCTCGCGTCCCACAAGGAGCCACATTGCCGAGCATCACCAGCGTCTACCAAGAATTGAACGGCATCCTTGACCCGCGGCCTGATGTCCGAGAATTCTATGAGCGGCGGATCGCAGAAAAAGCACGGGTGCTAGATGTTGGCGGCCGCAATCATTCGTCAAAGAGTGCTCGCCGTCTTCGACTCTTGGGTGCCAATCCCACGACTGAGATCGTTGCTACCGACGTAATCGCCGACTATGAACCAGACCTCATCGACGACATTACCGACACGTCCATAGAGCCGAACTCCTTCGACGGGGTCTATTGTGACGCAGTTCTCGAACATGTCACGGATTACTGGGCAGCAATCCGCAACATTCATTCGATCCTCTGCCCTGGTGGCGAAGCCTTTATTTACGTGCCTTTTTTCTTCCAATTTCACGACAACATGGACTATCACCGGTTTACCGTTAGTGAAGTTGCGAGGATGGTCGCTCCTTTCAATGAGGCGAAGATCTTTCTGCCGGATGTCGGATGTGGCTATGGCGGAGTTCTATGGGACGTCCTCACCTATGGAGTGATTAGCCGCTTTCCTCGCCTCAACGCCGTTCTCGCGTCCATGGTCAATCGCGCACTCGCACTTGCCGTACGCGCGTGGTACCGGAGAAAGCCCCGTCCTTTTACGGTAGAAGAGGCCGTCTTCTTTTATGTTTACTTGAACTACAATCACGGGTTTTGCGCGTGGGTCAGGAAGTAACGGCGCGCGCGCCAATGTGCTGACCCACGGGCCATACCCTTTCAGGCTGAGTCAAGCATGAGGGAGCTATTGCATGAACATCACACAGACCGCGGTAGGAAAAGTCAGAAGGGCTCTCGCGGCGGACAGTAACGCCGACAACTGCGGCGCCGACCGTGGCACGCAGCTCGGCCTTTCGCTCAACTGGCAGCAGCATCCCGGCCTGGACTTCAGGGATGTCGAATTCCGCAACTACAGCCAGAACGGCGAGGACGGCATACTCCTGTATCTGTTCAGCCTGGCCGGGCATGGGGCTCGCCGCGCAGTTGAGCTGTGCGCCGGGGACGGCGTCGAGTGCAACACCGCCAACCTTGTCATCCACCATGACTGGGACGCGCTCATGCTCGACGGCAACACTGAGCTCGTAAGGCGTGGCAAAGACTTCTATGCGCGTCATCAGGAGACTTCTCGCATCGGACCGACCCTCGCGGTGGAGTGGATCACCGCCTCCAACGTGAACGAGGTTCTCCGTCGGCACGGCTACGACGAAGACATCGACCTACTGAGTCTGGACATGGATGGCGTCGACTTCTGGATCCTGACGGCAATCGACCTACGACCGCGGGTGATCGTGGTGGAGTACAACAATCGGATTCCTGCCGACCGTAACGTCACAGTGCCGTACGAGGCCGAATTCGCAGCTGCCGGTGGGGCACTGCAAGGTGATGGATTCTTTGGTGCGTCAATTGGTGCGTTCGACAAACTTCTCACCGGGCGCGGATACCGTCTCGTCGGGGCAAATCGGCATAACACCAACGCCTTCTTCCTACGTGAGGACGTGCTACCCGAACGAGGGCCCCGTCCGGTGGAGTCTTGCTTGACGTCGAGATGGGCGAAACATCAGCGGCGGCAATGGCAAGGGATTGCCGCCCGGCCCTGGGTCGAGGTTTAACGCACTGACGGGCGGCTTCCACTGAGCCTTACTCCAGCAGCTTGCCGGAGTCATCGGAGCGTCACGGATGCCGCCATACCGTAAAGCGCCTCAAGCCCCTTGAGGTGATCATCATCAGTCATCGCCCGTTTGGCAACGGCGTTTCTCAAATCCTCCGTGCCCGCCGATCGTCGCGCGAACTCGGCGACGATCGCCCGGGCCAATGCCGCACCGTCGCGGGGCGGCACTACGGTCCCGGACTCCCCGTGGACCATCTCGGGCATGCCACCTACATCGCTCACTATCGCTGGCACACCATTGAGCAAGCTTTCCCGAACGGTGTACGGACTGTTTTCATGCCATTCGGAGGGATGCACCGAAACAGCCACTTGCCTCAGCAGATCGCCCAACATCGATCTTTCATAGCGGCCGGTGAAACGTACACCGTGCAGGCCCATTGCCTGAGCCTTCAGCTTCAGTCGACCAAGCTCCGAGCCACCGCCCGCAATGATCAGTTCGGCGCTGGCGTCTTCTCGCTGGACCATTTCCCAGGCGTCTAGTAGGACGTCGATTCCCTTCTCTTTCTCAAGCCTGCCCATGTAGATTGCGCGTCGTTCCCAACCCTTCGCGGCGACGCGGGGCTCCGGCGTACCCCAGGGTAAGTCCAGCATGCGGACGCGATTGGTGATGTAAGGCGCCTTCTCCATCACTTCAGCCATGAATCGGGACGGCGCGTGGATTACTACGTTGCTCTTGTTCCAAAGATAGTCTGCGATCGGGATTTCTGGCATTGCAAACGCACTCGCCACCGTTGATCCCCTGACGCAGCGCCGTACGGCTATATTCTTCATGCGAGTCAGAGCACTACCGGACAAGCAATCCGTACACACCTCGTTTCGACGCTCATCCCATAACCTCTGCGTCGCGCACACCTGCTTGTATTCATGCGCAGTCAGGATGCCTGGCAGCGACCGACGTGTCACTGCGCGGGCAACGCTGGGTGTCAATTGTCGAGATGTGGAGTGAAAGTGCACGAGGTCCGGCTCAAATTCATCAATGGTCGAATTTAGCAGGTGCTCTACGAACGGCGAATACACTGAGTTGATGGCGGCCTTTGCTGCTGGCAGCTTTGCGCCGTTGAACTCTCTATTCGGAGTAAGGCTGACGCGCCCGCGGAGTGATGGCATGATCTCATGGCCCGGCGGAGGATTCATGCCAAAGAATTGCACTTCTATTCCAATGCGAGCGAGATTTCTTGCCTGCCAATCGACATATGTCTCCACACCGCCAACATGGTGGACGAATTTGTTGACAATCAGAACCTTCACGTGAGCTGCACTAGCCAAGTGGCGCGGACATATACCCGGACGCTGAGCCGCTCCGGCCAACCCAAGATTTGCGCGCATTCGGCGCACGGCTTAGCGTGCGGAGCCAAACCTGCCGAACGCCGATGCGTAGATCGCATGTTCTCGCCCCTCCGCCTGCAACGTCGATGGAGACATATAAAACGAACTGCACCGACCGTACGTAGTCTGTCACCACTAGTAGGTCAAGCCAACTCATGACTTCAGGGAAGGCAAAGACAGTAAGGTGTCAAGTCGTGGTGACTGTGCCACTTTCGCGTAGGGCGATCATGCGCTACGCCGCCGAAGCGCTAGGCGCGGCAATCCTGCCGCTCACGTGGCCTCGGTTGGCTTTCGCCGCAGGCGATCTCAGCACGCCGCCCACCACCGCGGGGATGCCGAGGTTCTACATTTCCGCGTCGGGCAACGACGGCGCGGATGGGCGTAGTCCGCAGACGGCGTGGGCGACGATCCAAATGGCGAACTCCTCGCTCCCAGACGAAACAACCTTGCTATTCCGACGAGGGGACACTTTTTTCGGCCAGCTCAACGTCCCGTTCGGGTGCGAAGTCGGCGCCTACGGAGACGGCGCCAAGCCCATCTTGACCATGTTCAAGCTGCTAAACCGTAGAGAGGGTTGGACAGAACAATCCCTCAACGTGTGGAAAACTGATCTCAGCTCGCCGAACACGCACGACGGATATACCGGAATCCCCGACGCCAATATTGGCTTTCTCGTTGTGGACGGAGTGGTAAAGCCCAATCTGAAGTTCGACCCGTCTGAGCTAACCGCTCTCTGGGACTTCTGTTGCGACGTTCCGAATCACGTCCTCTACGTCCGTGCCCCCGCAAATCCGACCATGCTCGCCAATGACATTCGGGCTGCACCGAACGGCAATACCGAGGGTGGGACCGGTCGCGTCATCCACTGTGCGGAGGGTTCCAACGACCTACATGACCTGCACGTGACCGGAAGCGGCGGGTGTGGCATCGGTGGGACAGCGCCAGATGTACACCTTCACGACTGTTTGATCGACTACGTTGGCGGGGCGGTGTTGTCGGGGTATGGCGACGGAATGACGCGCTACGGCAACGGGATCGAACATTGGTTCAACGTGTGCCGGTGGACCATCGACAACAATGAGATCGCTGAAGTCTACGACGCCGCCTGGAGCCCGCAGGGACGCGACGCAAGCGGAGGCAAGGTCTATTGGGAAGATCTCACGTTCCGTAACAACTACATTCACGATTGCGGCCAGACGTTCGAGATATGGTCGAAGAACAGCGACCCAGATTCGCCCGGATTCGTGCGCGTCGTGTTTGAGCGCAACGTTTGTGAACGCGGTGGCTATGGAGTGTTTTCGGACGTTCGGCCGGACCCGACGGTCCGGGTCCATCTGCTCACCTATGCCCTGGAAACTCCGGTTGACGTCACGATTCAGGACAACGTCTTCGACGATGCCTACAGCGCCTACAGCTATCATCTGCGTGAACCGCCAGTCGGTTACGTGACCCGCAACAACGAAATCCGAATGAAGGCGGGCAGCCGCATGGAATTTCAACGTCCCGAGACAGTCGAGCAGGCCGAAGCATGGCGAGCGGAAACGGGACGCGAGCTGGGATCGACAATCACAGTACTGCCGTAGTTCGATCGGGCTCATGTAATCGTTGGGCACTGCACCCTTTGCGGAAACGGCCCACGCCGCCCGCCAGCAGGACGTCGCTCCTCATCCACCGCGAAAGACTGCTTCATCACGCTATTCTGAACGCGGATGGTCAACGCTGTAGGGACTACCAGCGGGTGTCCCGTACCCCGGCAATCGGCCGACGGGCCATCCTGGCCACTGGAGGGAACTGCGCATTTTGCAAAAGGCGTCGTCGTCACTCATCCCTGCAGGCGCGTCGCCTGATATTTTCGGACTCGCATGGCCAGCACCGAGCACGTTTCTCCCCCGCTCATCCATAGCCACGGAAGCGTGCATCCGTGAATGGCGTCGTTCGACACACTCCGAAATTAGAGCGGTTGCAGCATGAGGACTCCTCCCGACGACTGGGCGTTCCCAGAAATTACTGACAACATCGTTCGGCGCTACCGAGAGAATTACTCCATCCCTCCGGACGTTCCCGTTACCAGGCAAATGGTGCAACACCATATGGAGCTTGAGTATGGCCTCAAGGAGGTCCTGCTCGACTCAGCCCCAGAGTCACGCGCCTCAGTGTGGGCCGAGTGCTACGACAAGCTATATCAGGACCTGCCGTGGCTGGCGAGCGCAGCTTCTGTCGAACCTGAGAGTGTGGGCGAACAATACGGTCACTTTCTGAAACTGATACCGCGTGGTGCGCGGGTGATCGAGATCGGTTCGGGCCTAGGCACGTTGGCGAGACTCCTAACAGAACACGAGCGTCCGTGCATCGCCACCGAGATCACACTCGAGCGCGGAATTCGTGAAGACGGCAGATTGGAGTGGCACTCCACTGACGGCGTCCATCTCGAGGAATTCGAATCGCACGCCTACGACTTCGTGCTGTCGACCCAGGTCGTAGAGCATCTCCATCCGGACGACATCCAGCGCCACTTCGAGGGTGCTTATGCGCTGTTGAGGCAAGGTGGGAGTTACATAGTGGAGACGCCGCATGCATTTCTAGGGCCAGCGGATTTATCGAGAGTGCTAGCTCTGGACCGCCCACGATTCATGCATCTCAAGGAATACACCCACAGAGAACTGGGAACTGCCGCATACCGAGCAGGATTTCGACGGCGGTCGGCTATCTATCTTCCGCCTACAGCTGCGCGGCGCCGTTTGCCGATCATGCTCAAGGGGCGCTGGCTATATTCATATCTCGGCTTGATGGAGAAAATTATGCAGCACGCAAGGCCGCCTAAGATCGTCTTACGAGCGTTGTTGTTTCACGGCAATGCGTTCATGATCGTGACCAAATAGGTGCGCGAAAGTTGGTCGGGCACGCATTCGTGTGAGCACCTGAACTTGGCACCCGCATCCTGCACAACACTTTGTCAACCCAGCACCGCGGCCCCGTTTTTAGCGGTGCTTCGTTCCGCTCGTACACTCGCACGTTCGAGCTCGCAACCAGAAGCAGCCGCCGGCATCTTCGGCATCTCGGAAAGGTCGGGCACCGTTTCGTATCCCCGTCTGGGCATCGTGTAAATGCGAGTTTTGTGGCTCTGCCCCTGGCTGCGACCGCTGGCACGCATACACGCTGAGCATCTGCAGGCATTGGGTGCTGAGGTCGTGTTGGTCACGGCGCCTCTCCATCCCGAATCGGATTCACCACGCGAGTACGAGGTGGAGCTGCTGGGCCGCCCGATTCCCACTGCTGGCTGGCTGCCGTTCGCCGCGGCTTATCGAAACGCGAGACGGTTTCAACCCGACATCGTTGTGACAGAACTGCTTCGCGATCCAAGGTGGCGGGCGTTTGGGCGGCTCGCGCCGCGGTTGCGGATAGTTCACGATGCGAGGCCGCATGATACGACGCAGCGCGCACCGTGGTGGAACCGAATGTTCTTTGATCGTTGGGATGCTGCGGCTTATGCGACGGTTGTGTTCAGCAACCACGTTGCAAACAGTGTTTGTGCAGCAGGGATGCCTCGGCAGTCGGTTTATGTGGCGCCACTTCCCAGCGACCTTGATCCGGCCCTGGCGCCTGCCTTCGTCTCCGGCGAGGCTCGTGAGAATTTCTTGCTCATTGGTCGGCAACTTCCGTACAAGAATCACAGGGTCATATTCGAGGCTTGGGAATCGCACGTCCGTGGTGCCGCCTGGCGCGGCGACGAGCTAGTGCTCCTAGGAGACGGCGACGTCCCACTTCCATTGCCCGAGCACGTCCGTTGGAACAGAGGGTCGTATCGGTACCGGGCAATAGTCTCAGAACTCGCATCTGCAAAGGGATCGATAGTGCACAGCCGCGCAGCTTCGCAGAGTGGCGTGCAGGTGCTGTCGATGCAACTTGGTGTGCCGACACTTGTATCAACGGCCGGCGCCCTGCCGGAATATCAACCGCCCGGGCTGAGTGTCACCGGGATCGACGACGTTGCTGGCTTGGCCGCAGCGATCGACGTTCTCGCCGATCCCGCAGAAGTGGATCGCCAAGCAAAGGTAGCTCTAGCGCACTATCGCGCCAACTACAGCGCCGAGGTCGCCGCTGCGAGGTTGCTTGAAATCTTCCATCAGGTCGTACAGGACGCTCGTCGTTAGCATCCCGACCGTCCGGATAGCCCGACCGATTGCAACATGGCTCAGCAGAAGGATTTCGCGTTCGACTTGGCCCGCGAGATGTCTCGCCGACGCTGGTGCAACGTGTAGGCCGCAATAATGCGTTCCAGCCGAGTACGACGCGGTTTCTTACCGCCCCGCGGGAAGCTGCAGAACCAGGATGCAGTCGGAAAGGCCCAGGTCCAGTCGCCCAAAGCTGAACAGTCGCGACACCACACCCAAAAGCGCGAAACTGCGGTCCAACCAGCGATTGCGGGAACGAAGACCAGTTTGCACGGGTCCTTCGTATGTCTCTTGATAGACGACCTCCAGACCCTGCTCCTCGGACCATTCCCGCAGTTTGTCTGGCGCGATGCTGGCACGAAAGAAAGTGGGAAACTGGTCCCACTCTTCGTCGCGGCGCCTGTCTCCAACCACGTACCGGTAAAAGAATGCGTGCACCCCGTAGGGGGTGAACTTCGTCACCAGCCCCTTCAACGACCAGAGGTTGGGAAACGCCAGCACAAGACCGCCGCCTGGATTGAGCGCCGCCGTCAGGCACTCGAGCGCCTTTGTCGGCTCTGGCAGATGCTCGATGACGTCCCAGCAGAGAATCAGGTCGAAGCCCGGTTGGGGAGGGTCAAAATCCTGTAGGTCGCCCAGGATCTTTTCGTCCAACGAGTCGTTACGGTCGAGCTGGCGCTGCTCTACGTCAATGCCGATGAGCCGTCGCCCAGAGGGTAAATCGATCCGGCTCAGCGAACCGCATCCCGCCTCAAGCACCCGCGGGCCTTCCTTTCCCGCGAGCAGGCGGTCCACCACTTCCTGGACACGAGGCCGCGGGTCCCCGTGGCGGCCACAGATTCGCGCGGGAAGAACTAATGGGGTGGCCATCACTGAATATTATCGGAACACCTAAATAATTGGCGGCTTGCGGAGACGGCCGACCAAACTTGAATGCTGTCCACGGTTCGGATCAAAATCAGCGCGATCACTGTAGTGGCGTGCCAACGGAGTAGCCCCGAACGCTTCGGCGTGCGGGCGGACAGGTCGGCAAAGCGGTCGGCCACCGGATTGCGAAACCTTCGAGGATCGCGTCGGGCGGACTCAGACACACGCGCAGCCGTCCAGCTGAACAGTGAGACTTGTGCCTGTCACCTGCTGACCATTGACCGCTTGACTAGCATTCGTCGGCATGAGGGCGTGGCTTGTCGCGATGGGACTACTTCTACTGCTCCAGGGGTGTTCAGAACGACAGCGGTCGGTCGAGGGCGCGATCGAATTGCACCGGAAGGAGCCGGGAATGGTGACGTTTCTGCAAGTTGCGGAGGCGAGCGGGGTGTTGAGGAATGCAGACGATGTGGAGGCAATAGCCGGCTTTTATACGGTGGCGTGCCAGTCGCGGAAGGGAGGGTTTTCGCAGCCTGCGCTCGCGGATTCACTGCATATGGAGCTAGATCCATGGAACCTTCACGTGACTTTGGCGCAGGCCGAGCGGTTACACCAAGCGCAGCCCGCACTGTGCGACGCGCAGAGATGACGGCGGCCGCTACGCACGGCGCGAGGGGCCTCTACATGGTCAATCGAGGAACCGGGTAACACCGTGGATAGCCAACGAATCTCGCGTATGCGCGATGTGATGTGACGGATGCGTCGGGGTGTGGCACCCCACGACGGCTTGGTGCGTGCAGAGATGTGACGGCTATACGGATACGTGCTGATTGCGATACCCTGCGCACATGGGGAATGCGCGAGAGTATATGCGGCCTTTAATTCGTAAAGCTGCTGTCGCGTATAGCGTGCGGAACCGCCACCGCAAAGCGAGGCAGATACTCGCTTGGTTGGACGAACAAAACATTAGTGACGTTCTATTCGTTGGGACGATGGGGAATGAGCCCGCCGAATACAATAAGCAAAATGCCGGGATCGTTGAGGATGAAATTGCCGCCCGGTACCCGGTCAAGATGGGTATCAATATCGAGCCGGCGGTTACATTACATCCGTTCATGATTGCGGATGCGCGCCAAATGCCATTCGAGGACGAATATGTCGACTTTGCCTTGGCTAATGCCATTATCGAACACGTCGGCCAAGAGGCCGATCAACGTCGTATGGTTGAAGAGATGACCCGGGTCGCGCGCACCTGGGTGATCACTACTCCCAACAAGTGGTTCCCGGTCGAATCCCACACATCCGTGCTGCTCCTGCACTGGCTGCCGTCGTGGCGCCGGAAGCACGGGGAGAATTTCACCCGGCTCCTATCCCGCCGTGAGTTCCAGGCGCTCTTACCATCAGGGGCCAAGTTGTCCGGTACGTGGTGGAGTCCGACATTTACGGCCTGGTACCGGCGAACTCAGTAGCACGCACCCACACGCAGCTTGATCGCCATGTCATCGGCACTCCCGCTCCGCCATCCAGCTCAGGACGGGCTAATGCTTTGGTCGTTGGCGTCCGGGTCACAGAACCGCTTTTGCAAGGTTGGAGTCCACGAACGGTGCATCATGCGGAAGCGAAACCCGCGGCGCTCGGCGTCGGAAAGACGTTCGTCTAGCCAGTCGCCGTGGACCTGCTTGACATACTTGACCTCATTCCCTTCGGGAACGAGATCAGCAAAGAACGCTGGGTGAGCATCCCGGATTGACTGCATCAGCTCGGGGTAGGCATGAACGTTTGAATTTGCCCAAAACCCGCGATCGTCGGGCGCGCGGCCGTCGAATCCCCAAAGTCTCACATCGTTACTTATCGTGCAGCCCAAAGGCAGCAACAGCGCATTGAGCACATTCGCGACGTAGGGCAAAGCGAAATGCTTCGTCAGGTTGACGCTGATGTCGGCGTGCTCACCCCATGGGATCGGGACAAGTACCGATTCAACGGCGCGAAACTCGGCACGCACTATGACGTCGTAGTTCGCCGGGTACACGAAAAGCGTCCGACCTTCCGACTCCTTTAGTCGACGTAGTGCATCTTCTCGGAAAGCGCGCGCATGCTCGTTATGGCCGAAATGATAAATGGCGTCGCCAGCAGTCAGGAAGGCCGGATCCAAATGATGCCAAAGTTTTGGGTCGCGGACGATGGTGTTGCACACCACTGCCACGCCGTCTGCGAATGAGTGGTCGCCGGCCAGCCGAAGCGATGGACCGGTGCCAAAGAGATAGACCGGTCGCGCGCCGCCTTCCCGCAGCTGGCGGACCCTGTCGACAAACGTCTGCCGGGCGGCCGAAACAATCTCTCGCCGAGGATCGCCGGTGATCGCGGCACCGAGGTCCATCAGTGCCCAACCATCGGTCGGATTCGTTTCGAAGTCCAGATCGGCCACCCACCTCAAATTCCGGAGCGCGAGTTTGGGTACCGAAGATGCGTCCACCGCGACCACGGCAGTACTCCGAATGTAGTCCAAAAACGACGCCCTACAGGCGGTTCGAAGCGCCATCGTCTTCGCCGTGTGCGCCAGCAAAAAGTTCAGGCGGCTGGCGACCTCATCGGCCTTGGCTGACGGCAGCTCCCTAGTCACAAGCAATACAACGGGCCGCCGGATCGGTGCACGGATGACGTCCGCTACGGAATTCAACCATCGCCGCGAAGCTCGGGAGAGCCGACGATGGAAGGGATCCGAAAAACGGATCACACAAACCCCATCCGTTTCGCGGACGCCTTCACTCGGCACCAACCCGCGTAAGGGCGATGATTACTCAACCAATACGTGGTGAACCGCTGGGCGACAAAGCTTTCGCTGCTCTCAAGTTGCTCAGAAGCGCCCTTCATATCCTTAACCAACACAGGTCGGAACTCGGATCTGAGCTAGCACTGACGGTGCAGACATTGGTCGAACTTAACATGGTGGCAGTGAGCGGGCTCGGCACGGCAGCCTGTCCGCTGCATCAGTACTTGAGTGGGGCAACCCGTGACGATCAATACTCCCCCTGCTCAACGGATTCGCCTAATCCAATCCCAGGCAGCGATCGGGCATCCCGCTACAAGATCTGCCTCGGCCCGGTGCGATAGAAGTCATGTTCGAGGCAGCGGCCGAACGTGCCGGACAACAACGGCGAACAGGTTCAACAGATTCCGGATTTGTGGACACAACACCAACATCAAGCAATGATTGATTGCTCGTCTGCTTGACATGGTGGACTGAGGGGAAACTGGACGGCGCGTGGAGCAACGAAAGAAGCGACTCGTTCGCCATGTTGCGCGGACGATCATCGCGATATCGGTCAGTTTCGGCGCCGCCATGTTGGGCGGCTGGCCCGTGTACGTCGCGCCACAGGTCGACGCACTCAGGCCTGCAGATGCAATTCTTGTCCTCGGTGGTGACGGTGCCAGAAGGTATCCATTGGGATTGGAACTCGCCCAGCAAGGATGGGCACCCACCGTCGTATGGTCTGTCGGGGCGGGGACGCAGGGCGAGTGGATGCGGAAAGCATGCGCATCTCCGCCCGTGGGGATAACGCTTCGCTGCGTAACAGCCGGCCCACAGACCACAAGAGGCGAGGGGCAGGCTTTACGCCGGCTGGCAGCTGAATACGGTTGGCGGACAGTTATCGTCGTTACGTACGCGCCGCACATTTCCAGGGCGCGCTTCATACTTCATCGGTGCTTCGGTGGCGAGATCATCATGGTCGAGAGTTCAGCGAGAATCTCGACCATCGAATGGATGAAACAATACCTCTACCAAACTGCCGGTTACGCGAAAGCACTCGTTGGCCCAGCCTGCTAGCACCACCGACACGCGGTGCTGTCCATCTCTGTGGTTCGTGAGGATTGGCAGCTTGTCATTCATCACCCCGCGAACTCCGCGAGAGCAGCGCCTCGAACCGACGTCTGTACGAAAAAGACCGCCCCAGCGTCTGGTTCGCAATCCGGGCGCAGGTCCTTCCGAGAAGTAGTTATGTACAGGACGCTGCGATCCCTTCCCCCAAATGCACATGAGCTGACTTGAGTTACGCCGGGCACGGCGATGGTTTCAACGAGGCAGCCATATTTGTCGTAGTGGTTTACCACGCCTGCACCCCACAACGCGATCCACAATCCGTCGTCCTCATCGATCGCCATGCCATCCGGAAATCCACGGGTGTTTCGCATCGGGATGTGTGCCCGACGGCCGGACCACTCGCCAGTTTGGGATTCGAAGTCAAACACGTCCACCCGCCGCGTCGGGGTGTCGATGTAGTACACCTTCGTGCCGTCAGCGGACCATTGAACCCCGTTCGAGATCGACACGGGCGCAACCAATATCCTGCTGTTTTGCTGATTCGACGTGACCCGGTATACGGCTCCGCGCGCTGGCGTCTCGTCATAGGACATCGTCCCGACGACAAAGCCTCCAAGTGGGTCACATCCCCCATCATTCGTGCGCACATCAGGTTCACACACCAACTCGACAAGTTCATCGAACTTGGTAAGACTCTCGTCCGCCATCGCCACACCGCGCTCGGTGGCGATGAGGAAGCCGCCTTGCTTACGACGTCTGATGACTGTGGCTGCTCGGCTCGGCACTTTATACCGGCGGATTTCACCGACGGGGTCGATCGTGACGATGGTGCTGGCAAGAACATCAAGGCACATCAGCCGGTTGCTGCGCGAATCCCAAAAAGGCCCCTCCCCGTGATGCATGCACGACGAGGTCAACCGTTGCGCTTCGAGCATCTCATTACTCACTAGACCATATTCGGACCGCAACGTCTGCTAGGCCCTTCGACGTTTGATGCGGCTCCAGCGTTGACATGGTTGGGCTGCAAACATCGCACGGCAATTTCACGCTCACCCCGTCCATATGGTTCGTGATAAACCTAAGCGCCATGAGTGCTCCAACACTGGTTGGAGCGATGATAGTTCCGTGGCGTGATGATAGTTCCGTGGCGTCACTGACAACTTGTGGCCAGTAAGGGTTGGCCGCCCCGTTCCGTGATTTCTTGGTCGTTTTGGGGGCTCCCCTTTCGGCGTCGAGGCCTTCCTTTAGGCGGTAGAACGGCCGTCGGTGATTACCGGTGGGTGGTTACACCGCCGGTCAAGTGGGCGGACGGCGGTGGGTCTCCAGGGTAGAAATAAATCGACCCCACTCTGGTAAGACTGGGCGGATGGCACCGTAGTTGGCACCTTCTCAGCCACCACTTGCCCAAGAGCTCCTGATCGACATGACGAGCACGTGGCCGGCATTCATCGCCCCACAAGTGGCCACCATTTCATGGCCACGCACAACTGGCGCTGCCTGCACACAGCAGCGGACACCGGCGCTTTGTGATGCTGATGTTCTGACGTTGCGGTTAACTGGTCCAGTGACCCCGCCGACCTCTCGCAGCAAGCGATTTGACATTCAGGGTTTACGCGCCATCGCTGTCCTCGTCGTGGTTGCATTTCATGCCGGGTTGGGTCTACCCGGCGGATTCGTAGGTGTCGACATCTTTTTCGTGATTTCGGGCTTTGTCATCACCACGATGCTCGACCGCGAATGGCAGCAGCGTGGCAGTATCCGTTTTAAAAACTTCTACATACGCCGGTTCAAGCGATTAACGCCCGCACTAGCGCTAATGGTTGCGGTCACGATGTTCTTTGCGATTGCTATCGTCTCACCATCCGGCCCGCAACAAGCGACTGGAAAAACTGCCGTCGGAGCCATGGGGCTGGCGGCAAATCTCGTGATCGCGCGGACAACAGGCGGTTACTTCGGGGAAGACGCGGAAGCAAATCCACTCTTGCACACGTGGTCTCTATCAGTCGAGGAACAGTTTTATCTGTTGCTGCCCTCGCTCATCGTGTGCGGCTGGATTCTGGCCCGCAAGCGTGGTCTAGCCCTGAGCCCATTCGTTGCTTTGGCAGCAGTAGCCTCGCTCTCGTTCGCACTTGCCGTCGCGGGTTCTGTCGGCGTATCCGTGCCGGGATTCCAAAGCCTCCTTGGGTTCTACAGTCCTGTAACGCGAGCCTGGGAATTCGCGGTTGGCGCGTTGCTCGCGCTTGCGGTCGCCCATCGCAGCCCGCGATCACGCCAACTACCATCGGTGTTGGGGATCTCCGGTCTCGGGTTGTTGGTCGCATCCGTAGTGCTGATCAACGATCGCACTCCGTTCCCTGGACTTTGGACTGTATTGCCGGTCGCCGGCACCCTGCTGCTCTTGTTTTCCGGACTCGACGGGACCGCGCCGACGTCGCGGCTATTGTCCACTCGCCCGATGGTCGCACTCGGGGACTGGTCTTATTCGATCTACCTCTGGCATTGGCCCTTCATTTGCTTCGCGGGGCTCCTCTGGAACCGGAACTCCTGGGCGTTGTTCGCTGCAGCTCTTGCGTCGATCGTTCCAGCCGTCCTCTCCTATAAGTACGTTGAGCAGCCCATCCGCGACATGAGTCCGCCGATCCCACGCCGCTGGGTCGTCCTGGTGGCGACCACCTTGATCCCGCCGCTGGTACTGGGAGGATTAGTAGTGACGGGCGCAACGAACGGTTGGTGGTCAAACTCCGTACGCCAGCTTCAAGCGGCCACCATCCCTCGTACGATCGCCAATGCATACGGGTGTGACGACCGCAGGCCACTTGGACCCGCAATTTCCGACCTCTGCGTCTGGAATCGAGATGCACACTCGCAGCCGATCTACCTCGTTGGTGACTCGCAGTCCGCTCAGTTCAGCGAAGGGTTCATTCAGGCAGCCAACTCGTTACACCGACCGCTTTATATTGCCGCGGCGAATGCCTGTCCCTTCGTGGCTCTCGGATTCTTTCGTGACTTACTGACAGGGAGGGACAATTCGGCCTGCAAGAATTATGTCGATCGGTCGCTTCACTACTTGGCTGAGGCTCCCAGCGGAATCGTCGTAATCGCAAATGCCGATAGCTATTGGTTCGACAACGAGTTTGAGGTAGGGACATCATCTGCCAATATATCGATCGAGCCAAGAACCAAGTTGGCGGCCTTCAGGATCGACTTGCTTCGCACAGTGGACGAAATACGCAAGGCAGGCCACAAAGTGTTGCTAGTTCAAACAGTTCCTCATTGGTATTCCGACACCGCGGGAAATATTTGGGACCCGAGACTCTGCACCAACGTCGCAGCCATCAGTGGAAACTGTTCTGCCGAGCGTCCACTTGCAGACGCTCTAGCTGACCGGAAGAGTGTGCGCTTGGTTCTGGCCGAGACTGCTGAGGCTGCGAAGGCCGGTGTTTGGGATCCAGCCATACCGCTCTGTCCCGCCCAGACATGTTCTACGAACGCACCATCGTTCGGCCGCTATCGTGACAGGGGCCACATCAGTATTCGTCAATCAAGCGAGCTTGCCCGCGACATCGAGTGGGCGCTCGATGAAATTGGGCTGACACCCGGTGGGTATTAACTAAGAGCCAGGAAAGGGAAGCATGCCTTTCGTATACAATCCGTGGCGCCGTGCCCAGCCCTCGCGGCGTCAGCGCATCATCGCGCGTACATTGCTGCCACTCACTCGCATGGGCTTGGCAGCAGGGTTTGTCAATATTGATTATTCGTACGTTCACGGAGATCCCGCGCGTCTGCATTTGGGCGAGCGTTGCTCGATAATGAACACGCTGTTTAACACAGTCTCCGGCGAAATCTATATTGGCGATGATACTCTGTTTTCGCACAATTGCATGGTGTTGACTGGTACTCACCGATTCTATGACGGCGAACGAGTCAATTTATCCAGCCACAACGATTCACCCGAAGTGCCGTTATCGGGCCGCGACGTGGTAGTCGGCAGGGGATGCTTCGTAGGAGCCGGAGCCATCATCATCGGCCCGGTGACGATCGGCGAAAATGCGCGAATAGGTGCAGGCGCCGTCGTAACGCGGAACATCCCTGCGGGTGCGCTCGCCGCGGGCGTACCTGCTAACGTGCGACCAGTCAATGGTCCAGCACCAGTGGCCGACTCAAACGACGAATTGGATACAGGCCGCGCAGGCTAAAATCTTTCGCGTTAAGACCTATATCAGCAATCGTTCAAACGAGCTCACGGTGCGGAAACTTCGTTCACGCTCGCGAGTGCATATCATTGGTAAACATAGCCACTGGGTAACTGTTTTCAGTGTCACCGTCAACGGATCCTTTCCTGCCCGCTTGACAGGCGACACCGGCCAGAATTAGCAGCAGCCAGAAGCTGTCTTCCGCTACGCCAGGCGCCATTCCTGTCTCAGTCATTGCGCCCACGAGTAGGACAGTCATGGCAACAACGGCGCCGAATCCCCAGATGCCCCATTCTCGTCGCCTATTCGCAAGCCGGACGCTCATCCACCACGCAGCGAACACCAGCAGAAGCCAGCCGACGATGCCGCCGTCGAATAGTTGTTGCAGGAAAGAGTTATGCACCAACGCAAGCTCTGGATGTTGCGTGAGAGATGTCAACAGCCCGCTGTAGGTGAGCGAGGCACCCGATCGATACTGTCCATACACACCGTACCCAAACAACACGTGCTGGAAATCGTTGATCGATTCGTTCCAATAAGCAATCGAGTTATGCCACAGCAGCGATCTATTCTCGAGGGTGCCGATAGACTCCGAAGTGGTCACTCGACCCGGAGCCAGTAGAGATATTATCGGCGCCATCGCGAATTCGAGCGAACTGATAAGCCCGGGGAGAATAAATGCAGACGCTGCCGATAACAGTGTCGCTGCTTGTGCAACCCACCGAGTGAAAAATGGAAAGCAAATGACTGCAACCGATAAGACTGCCCCGACTGTCAGAGCAGCTCGACTACCAGCGCCAACCTGCACGAAGATTGCAGCCGCAAGAGAAACTAACCTTAGCGATCGGCGAAGCCATCCCACTTCGAGCAACATAAAGACCGCGGCCGCTACATACAGCGCCGCAACGATAGAAGCTGAGTTGATTGAAGAAGTCAGAGGGAAGATAATTCGAACGAACCCGGTGGTCTCAACGAGATTGCCAATTCGATTCTTCGACGACGGCGATACCACTCCGGCGACATAGCACACCACATTGGCGACGAGGTACAACCCACACCCATCGATCAGGGACGCGATTATCCGACGGGCATCAACGGTCGTCGCAAGCCGCACAGCAAGTGCGCTGACCAGAACGAACAAGAGCAGAGTAGACACTTCTTGCGGCCTGCTGAACACGATTGCCGACGCCAAGACAAGGAGCACAAGTGGACCCAATTGCACGTCGAATCGGCCCTCTGACTTTCGAACGAACGCGCCAGCAACCAGAAATCCGACGACAAGCACGGTGATCCTGCCGCTGAACAGTTGGATGACCAGCGCAACAGGCAGAGCGATTATGATCCAGTCCGGTCGAAGACCGCTTGTTGGCAGCGAGTCCGCACGCTCCGGCCGGAATCGGATTCGCGCGATGAAGGCAAATATGTAGACGGCTATCACGGCAACGGCCATACCTGGCTCAATCAAGCGACCACCCCCAAGACCTCACACTTAAGAACAGACTGCGCCACAGGTTGGGCCCATCTTCCCCCGTTTCACTGCGATGCGCGCTCCTTCGCGTCCCGAGTTTTATCAATTTAGTGCGTAGCGTTTGATCTGATCTTGGCGAGGGTTGCGGCGAGGTCGTCGGGGATGGGGTCGGCGGCGGTGAGGGTGTGGTTGCCCGCGGCGATGGTGATGGTGCGGTAGCGGCGTGCGGTGCGGACGAATTTCTTGATGCTCCAGCCGGTTTGGGCTTCGATTCGGTGGCTGATGGCCATGGCGGCGAACACGATGCTCAGGTGCGCGTCGATGGATTCGCGTGTCCGGTGATAGATCGGGCGGGCCTGTAGGTCGTGCTTGGACATTCGGAAGGCCTTCTCGATGCGCCACAGTCGGTGGTAGGCGTCGATGATGAAGCTCGCGGGCTGCTCGACGAGGTTGGTGGTGTAGCCCTTCCAGCCGGCCAGGGCGCGGGTCTTGGCCTCCAGCGTGCGGTTGACCGTCTTGGTGGCACTGGAGAGCTGGATGTAGCGGTTGCGTTTGACGGGGGCTTTGCCGTCCACGGCGCGTTGGGCCTTGGCGATCTGCTCATCGATCCCACGGCTGGTGCGTCGGGCCCGGTCGGCACGGTATTGGTAGTGGATCATCCGGTCTGGTACCCCGCGGGCCTTCTCCGAGGTACTCGACGGCCATCGCTGGGTGAGGATCAGACCGTCGGGGATGTCGCGGCCGGGATGTTTTTTCTGCCATTCGGTGACCACCGAGGGCAGCTGGGGGATCTTCGAGCCGAGCACGTAGGTCAGCCCGGCGGCGTGCAAAGCGATCTGGTTGGCCTCCGAGATCATCCCGGCGTCGGCGACGACGGTGACATCAGCGAGCTGGTGGGCCTTCTTGAATGCGGTGATGACCGGCAGCATGGTCGCGGTCTCGGCCTTGTTGCCCTCGAAGGCTTCGACCATCAGCGGCATCCCGGCGGCGTCGGTGAGCAGCCCCAGAGTGATCTGAGGTTCCACGCGGCGCTCCTTGGAGAACCCCGGTTCCCGGAACCCGTCGCCGGCGTCGGTCTCGAAATACAAGGTGCTGACATCGAAGAGCACGAGGCTGGCCGGCCCGAGCCGGGCGTGGGCGGCGCAGGCAGCTGAAAGAGCCTGCCGGAAAACGGGTTTGGCGAACACTGGTAGCCGACGGTTGAGCGTGGGATACGACACCGGGGTGATGCCGGCTTCATCGATCACCCGCAGCGAATCAGCCTTGCTGGTCGGCTCGATGATCCGGGCCAGCACCAACTGTCGAAACACCTCATCACCGTCGGCGACCTCATCGAGACCAAGCAACTCGTAGACATCCGAGAGCGCCGACCACAGGTGCTGGGCACGCGAGGAGGTAATCGGCAACGGCTCCGCGTCGGCGTGGGCGCCCAGCCCGAGATCAAGCTGTTCCTGACCACCGGCGATGCGCTGGGTCCCGGCCGCCTTCAGCGCCGCGACACCGGCCTCGTCGTGGGCCGAGCCGAGGTGCTCGATATTGCGGGAGCCCGCCGGTTGGACCACACGATCTGTACCGCGGTCGCCCCCGAAGCGGTCTTCACCGTGCGAACGTGGGCCACCCGGGCAGCTTACGACCCGAAATTAGTGCCCAAATTTCGGCTTTCCGCCCACCAAAACCACAGGTCACAGACCTACGCGGCGACCACCGCAGGAATCTTGATAAAAGTCAGGTACCTGGCTCAATCAAGCGACCACCCCCAAGACCTCACACTTAAGAACAGACTGCGCCACAGGTTGGGCCCATCTTCCCCCGTTTCACTGCGATGCGCGCTCCTTCGCGTGACTGTATCCCGCCTATCCGGCTATGTGCTCCAAGCGGTGGTATTGACAGGTGTCACACCACGGCCCAGCGGGCAAATTGCGTTGCTGCGGCGATCAGAACAAGGCTGACACCGCAAGACGTCCACGCCAGTGGCGAATGCACTGGCGACGCCAAGGCCACAACACTGGAAGTGAGCGCGGCGACGGCAAAGAGAATTCCGGGCCACAATCCGCGCCATGAACTCCATTGGATGACTAACTTGTGGGTGCGCGTGAGCACCAACGCCATAGCGCTCATCGTTAGATAACCTGCCGTAGTGGCGTAGGCGACGCCGGCTGCGCCATATCTCTGCCCGAAGATCAGGACCGAAATCAATATCAGAGCTGCACCGGCACCAGAAGCCAAGACACTGTATCTGGGAAGCCCAGCGGCTTGCGTAAGGTAGTTCATCGGAATGAAGTAAAGGCCGAACGCCGCTTGACCGACAAGCAACACTCCGGCCAGATAGAAGGCTGGCCAGTACGCCTCGGGAAAAATCCACTTGCCCGTGACAGCGACACCACACGCAACCAAGGCAGGGACCACTAAAGCGCCGATAAGCTGCCATCTGACGACTCCCATGGTTTCGCGGGTAGGCGCAGGGAAGGTTTCGCGCGCGTAGTGAGGAAGTACCGCGGCGTTGCACTCCGACACAACGAGTCCCGCAATCAGCGCGAGGTTCAACCCGAACGCTAGAAGACCCACCTGTTCGAGTGATGACACCGCAGCCATCGCGGGTCGACTCAACGACGAGAGCGCCCAAAGTGCTGCGCTGTGCGGAATCAACGGGAGTGTAAACCTGACGGCATAACGAATGTGGGTGGAAGTAGGGCGCGTTCGGGGCAGTCGCACCAGCGCAACAGCGAGCGCGGCCGACAACGCCGCACTCAGTAGGTCTGAAATAGCCCAACCCACGACGCCGAGCTGCAATACGACGACGAACACAAGCTTCGAGACGGCGGTGAGCAAGACCGATGTCGACGAGAGCCAAACGAAACGGCGGAGATCCTCCCGTGCCCGGGCGACCCACATGGCGAAGGTAAATGTAGCGGGTTGGAAACCAATTGCGAGCAACTCAATCGCCCAAATGAATCCAGCGACGCCAAGAACCTCTGGCACGAATGCAACGGCCACCGCAACGACTGCGACCGCCGTCGGGACTACGAAGTAGCAGTACACGCCAGTCGCATACAGCAGCGCGGGCCCATCATCGCCGCCCCTGGCTGCGGCCCGGACTACTAGCTGTATCAGTGGTGCTGCGACGACCGTGGTGACAACCACCGATGCGGCGGCCAGCATCGACGCTGCACCGTACTGCTCCGGCGACATGACGTGCGTCACGAATGGGAGTATCAAAAGCGACACAGAACGCTGAAGACCGGCGAGTGTGATGTATGTCGCGGCCGCTCGTCCGGTTCTCCCTATTCGAACCACGACTACTGTGCCTGCGGGTCGCGATGCAAGACGGCCCGCGCGCGGGTTTCTGCCGTCACTCCGAACCCAGACGTGCGGTTGCTCCACCGTCGACGACCAAAACCGCTCCGGTCACGAAGCGGGCGTCGTCTCCGATCAAGAACGAGACCGCTCCAGCCACTTCACTCGGATCCCCGATGCGTCGCAATGCAGTGCGCTGGCGCAAAATCACCTTGCGTTCCTCGGCCGACTCTTCGCCCCACCGTGCGAAACCCTCACGAAGTTTGGCCGTGTCGATCGCTCCGGGGGCAACTGCGTTGACCCGGATACCGGGCCCGAGATCCAAGGCCGCCGAGCGCACCCAACCCTCCAGTGCAGCCTTCGTCGTGGCGTAGGCCGTCACCCCGCCGGTTGTCGCCCGGGCGTGCGCGCTACTGATTACCACGACCGAACCGTCACTGGCCGCAAGACTTTCGCGAGTGCCCGCCACCAGCGCATCAACGGCAATGACGTTGACCCGCAACGCCTCGACCCAGTCATCCAGTGATGTCTCGCCGGCCCCGGCGATGGGCTGCGCCGCGGCGTTGTGCACGATTGCCTTCAACTCGTAGTCCCTGGCCAGCACACGGCCGAGTTCGACGAGCGCTTCTGATTCGCGCATGTCGAGTTGGACATCGATGTCGGCCGCCGGAGCAGCGTTGCGATCGATTCCGATCGAAAGATATCCGTCGTTTCGCATCCGTTCGCAGAGCGCAGCGCCTATCCCGCCTGCGGCCCCGGTTATCACCACCGCGCGGGTCATTAGGCGAGTTCCTCGAGGAGAAAGTCAACGGCTGCCTGGCTCGCACGCACGACACCCTCGCGAGTGTTGGATGCGTTGTGCGCACCCAGCACAACGTTTGGCAGCGTCCGGAGCTCGCTATCCAACGGCAGGGGTTCGACCTCAAACACGTCAAGGGCGGCACCCGCGAGCTGGCCGCCCTTGAGCGCGTTTACCAAGTCTGCCTCGACGACAACCGGCCCTCTTGCCACGTTCACCAGAAATGAGTCTGTGCGCATCAACGCCAGGCGGTCAGCGTTGATCATATGAAACGTATCCGGTGTCAACGGGCAGGCCAGAACGACGAACCGGCTCGTCGCCAGAAGCTCGTCCAATTCGACGACGGATACCCCACAATTCGAAGTTCCCACATAGGGGTCGGCGGTAACAACATTCATACCGAAAGCCGATGCGCGCCTGGCAATCTCACGACCGATCGCTCCGAAGCCAACAATGCCCAGTAGTGCACCGGCCAGCGTGATTCCTTCGAACTTGGGCCACTCGCCACGCCGGACGGCGGCATCCACGGGAATGTAGCCGCGGGCGAGGTTCAGGATGTAGCCAAACGCTGAATCGGCAACTTCGTATCCAAAGACACCGGGCGTGTTGCGCACGGTCACCCCGTGTCTACGAGCTGCGTCGTGGTCAACCGAGTCCATGCCAATGCCCCAACGAATCACCGTCCTGAGTTCGTGAGCGCCGTCGAAGAATTCGCGGTCGAGCTGATCGTCGCCGGCGATGATGCCGACCAGGCGGGGACTGTACTGCAGCAACTCTCGGGCGGTGAACTGTTGGCGCCCATTCAATTCCAGAGCCACTACTTCGAATCCAAGGTGCTCGATGCGTTCGCGGTGACGCGGAAGCTCGACCTGCATCTGTCGACAGGTTACGAGGATCAGCGGCGCGCTCACAAGGCGCTTTCGGCACGCTCTGCGATAGCAACTGCCTGAAGGAATTCGTCTTCAGTGTCGATATCCAGAGCCTCAAGGGGCGCCATCTCCACCATAAAAGGACGTGCACCAATACGGTTTCCGCGCTCCCGTAGCACGTCGGGCGTGAATATGAAGAAGCAAGAGTTCTCGATGAACAAGGGAGCAAGATCCTGCGTCCGGAGCAATACCGACGGATCGTGGTTGACCGGCCGGGTCTCAGCGTCCCAGAGTCGAGCCTGCATACGCGTGACGCTGAATACGGAGTCGAACCCCCGATTGGGATTGCTGAATAGTTTCAACGCTGCGGATACTGTCTCAGCTCTCAGGAAAGGATTGGTCGAGTGTGTCTGGAGCACCGTGTCGGCGTCGACCTGGTCGAGCGTGTTGAGCAGCACGTCGTTCATGGCAATCGAGCCGTCACGTAGATGTTCCGGCCGTAAAAGTACTCGTACTTCGGGAAAGTTCTTTTCAGAGTCTTCGATGATGAAGTGACTGTCGGTATCAATCACTATTAGGTCGATTTCGGCCACTGCACTCAACGTACGGATGATGTGGTGGTAGAGCGGAATCCCGGCCAATGGCCGGTAGTTCTTGCCCGGAACACGCTCACTGTTATGGCGCATCGGTACAACAGCGACGGTCTGGGTCATTGCGCCCTCTAATGGTGGATAATCGGGAAGTCGTCGGAATACAAGATCTTTCGACCAGGCGCAGGCGGAAGCGCGCGTTCCTGCGAATCAGCGGGATAGTAAAAGCGCTCGAGCAACCGCGACGAGACATTGTCGGGTGTTCGGAAGCCCTCCCACGCCCCGATGAACTGTGCAAATCGGAAGAGGGGAATGCTGAGAACATTACTGCGTAGGCGCCTTGCCTTCGCCGCGTCTAGGTAGTCACCCGCGATGTTCGACAATGCCAGCCCGACAGCTCTCCGCAGCGACATGTTCGACCCCTCGACGATGCGGGCGTAGGCCATCGCCTCGCGCCGATACCTATTCCGGGTGATGTTCCAGGTCTCCTCGTGTACGTGCACCACCGGCGCATCGGCGACGTACGCGATCTTGTAGCCGCGCTCAAGGGCCTTCTTAGCAAAATCAAGATCCTCAAGGCCAGTGAGGCTCTCATCGTATGGCGACTCTTCCCACACCGACTTCAACACGGCCGCATTTGCGTTGTTGCTGAAGGGATTCCCCTGGTCCCAGATGTTTTGAGTGGGAAACCATTTCAGCATTACCCGCGCTTCGGAGAACTTCGTCCGCTCGTCGCCGACCTGGCGACCGTACGCAATGGCGATCTGCTCACGCTCGAATGCACTGACGATGTGCTCGACGTAGGTGTCGTAGACCGGGTACACATGCGCAGAGGCGAACAGCAAGACGTCGCCGATCGCCGCAGCGCATCCCCTGTTAAGGGCCCGGCCGAACGAGAACTCGTTCTTGGCGATGTGCACGATTCTGCAACCTGCGGCCTCCGCAATCGCCACGGTATCGTCAGTGGAACCAGAGTCCACCAGCACAACTTCGTCGAGTTTGACGGTTTGCTGGCTGAGACCCGCTAGTAGTCGACCGATGTGTTTTTCCTCGTTGTGGGCGCGGATGACCGCCGACACTCGACGAGTCGCGGCGAGCTTAGTCATCGCCGAAGAGCCAATCCAGGTTTAATGGCCGCAACCTGGGACTGCCATACGCCCGAAAACTGCAGTTTCGCATCACACCCCCGATCCGGAGGGTACCGGAGGCGGGCTCGCGGCGCAGCCAATGGACGAGCACCAGCCGAGCACTACTCCCCCATGGCAGAACCGGAAGGCTGGCAGACGACTCTCCCCCACGCACCGTCCCGAACGTCGGCGCGTCAAGTCGTGCGCCACCACTGCACTGCTTCCCATTCGCATTGCCGACTGGTGAGATCTTTTAAGGACGTGACGGCTTATTACATGCGACATCATTTGCCCCCTAGCCGCATCATTTCGATTTCTGTTCAATGGCTAGAGCGAGCGCTGTTCCATAGGATGCGCATACAGAACGCCAAGAGTATGCCTCCTTTGCACGGCGTTGAGCACGCGCGCTCAATTCGACTTGCAGATCGCGATCCGATAGAAGTTTCTCCACCGCATCCACAATTGCCTGGTCACGCGGCTCGACAAACATGCCGGTGTCGAGGAGGACTTCTCGATTGAATACCGTATCTCTAGCCAGAATTGGTGCACCACAAGCCATTGCCTGGACCAGCGCTGGATTTGTTCCCCCTACGCTGTGTCCGTGGAAGTACACCCCGCAGTTCTGCCACAACGAGTACAGCTTTTGATCATCTGCAATATGACCCAACCATCTCACATTCGAATGGGCCTCGGCGAGACGCCTGACTCGCGCTTCTAGAATCCCCCCACTTCCCGACGAACCCACAATCACGACTGGATGATTCCGCGATAGCTTTTCCGTAGCGTCCAAAAATTCACCAACGGTATTCTCTGGAACAAGCCTAGCAACGAATAACACGTATCGCCCACTTGGCAGACCGTCGATCGGATCGAGTCGTTCTGTGACAACGTCTCCGCCGTACGGAATGAACGTGCCACGACGATTGAAGGTGTCATCCCAAAAACGCTCGATCTGCACGGAGTCTGCGACCAAGAAATCTCCATGCATCGCCGTGAGCTTGGCGCCCATCTTGAAGACCGCCTTGCCGAGCGTGCTCCATTTATCCCTGTGCCACTCGATCCCGTCTACATTAACGACTGTCGGGATGCCGCGCATACGCAACAACGGCAGCCAGTACCCATTAGCTACATTCATGACAAGAGCTACGTCCGGCCTTTGCTTCGCAGCGTGCACAACTGACGTCGCACCGTAAGTAAGTGTGCTCAAGGACTTCGAGTCGACGCCGCCAGTCGTGACGGTTGAGATGTCCCCCCGCGTGTGCTGATCTTCTACTACCGTCGCCGACGGCCGGCAGTAAACCGTAACCGCCCACCCTTGGTCTGCGAGGAATGGCGCTAGCTTTCGGACGAGGGTTTCAAAGCCGCCGTAATAACTGGGATAACCGCGGGTGCCAATGATAGCCACCGACTTCCTCGCGGGGCCTCGGTTTGCGCGGCCCGACTCGTCATCAGTCATTAACGTCCTTGGATCCGAACGTGGCAACAGTCATCGTACTGATCAATTTTCATCCACCGTCTTGGCACTGCCAACGCAAGCGCTTAGCCGTTTGAGATCTCCGTCGTCCAGTTTTCCACTCCGACGGCCCACTCGACTGTTTCATGCATGCAGATTTGGAGATAAGCACTTGCTGCTAAACGGTACCAGCCACTCTCCTGTCTGCGTCACCCCAACTATTTGCCCGAGGTGCCGTCAATCCAAGCCGGCAATGCGACCGAGTGATGAATTTAGCAGCCGCTCGCGCGTTGCGAGGTTGTCCTGCGTCTCGTAGACGTTGAAACGAATGGCCCCCTTTCTCAGACCTCACCGTCGGTACGTCCCGGTTGGGCAGCGACAGGGGCGCTAATCTGGCACTATCGTGGATCGGCAACGACTGCATCGCGAGGCGCCGAAACGGTCGGGTGTGCACCTTTATCCGACTGAGAGTCCTCTGCCTTGGGCTCGGGTGCTTCAGCTGGCGACGAGGTACGCGGACGGCGATCGTCTCGCCACCGTCGCAGACGATTGATCAGCGCGTCGACGCCGACACCAGCCAGGACTGCGGCGAGGACGCCAAACATGACGGTCACCAACAGCGATTTGTTTCGGCTTGGGGTGCCCATGACCGCTTGCGGCTTCGACGCCAGAATCGCTTTCACCATCTGGAAATCAGGCACTCCTGCCCTTTGTTGAACACCGATGAGAACGGGATCCGCCTGCGCGGCTGCGAGGTCGATTGTCTTCACCGCGGAGGCTGCATCAGGCTCCGTCGCTTCGATCATGATTAGTGGGAGCTGGGTTTGCTGCGCACCCGCTATGGGAGTGCCTGGAAACATCCGAACCGTAAAGTTGTCCAGGCCGCCTCCGGCGACGACCTGCGCCCTGACTGCTGGGTCGTCGTACCCGAGAACGACGAGATTCATGATCAGCTCCGGGCCACCGACGTCCAATAAACCATTTCGTGGCACGGGATTGCCATCTGGGCTAAATTGCACCTGTTCATTCGAGGGCGCGGCGGCGACAACTGCGTTAGCGTAGTACACAGGCCTGACCGACGTGTATTGGGTGTAGGCGTACCAACCGGTGATCGCAAGCAGCGGAATGACGACGTACCACCGTCGAATACAGGACCGCAGAACGTCGAACAGGTCCACCTATCGCTCCCTTCGCGGTGCTTGGTTTACATGATGCACCATTTGCACCTCAACGGCTTACGGTTCGTCCCGACTGCTCAGTCACGCCTACAGCTCCCGAGCGGCTGGCGAGTTCCACATACTCGAGTCCACCTGAACTCAATCACGCGAACACGGTACCGGCTACCGATAGCGCGGTTCGACGGCGCGAGATCGCTGGAAGTAGCAGTCGGGCAGGCTGTTTCAAGATCACACGATTCGAAATTCCGGCCTACAAAGCGTCGCCGGGGAGGGAAGGGCACGTTGCAGTCACCACAGCCAGAAATTGCCAGTAATGGTGAGTATCCGTTAATGTTCCACGCCGCCGGCGGCTACACGGGCTGGGTGCCTGCTTGCCACGCAAGCCAGTCAGAGGGTCCCCTCCCCTCATCTTGGCTTAGACCACCACAGAACCGTTGCGGGCGAGGCTCTGCGTAGGCCGTGGTTGTCGAACAATGCTGAACCACGGACGAAGCTGTGCGACACTTACGCCACAAATTCGTTTGCCAGACTTCGGCGGGCCGACACGTGAAGAAATATGAATCATCCGAATTCCGAGGGGCCGCTTTCCTTATGCCGACACCGGAACGATGTCACCTTTTAGACAGTGGCTCAACGGCTAGGCTCTAAGCCGTGCGCTACCAAACTGTTCGGGTTGTGATCCTCGGAGTCAATTACGCCCCGGAGCCGACCGGCATTGCGCCCTATACGACCGGGATCGCTGCCGGTCTGGCAAAGCGGGGGCATGAGGTCTTGGTGCTGACGGGCCACCCACACTATCCGTATTGGAAGCGCGTCGACCGCGGCGCGCGCCTGCGCTCCGACGAGACGATGGACGGCGTGCGTGTTCGCCGCTTGAAGCATCCTGTTCCACAACACCATTCGTGGGCCGCGCGAGCCGTCATGGAGTTGATTTTTGGCCTACAACTGATCACCTCGCGCTGGGGCAGCGCCGACGTCGTGATTTGCGTGACCCCGCCCCTCCTTGCTTCAGCAATGTCCTCGGTGCGCACGAGATTGACCAGGCACCGACCCGCGCTTGGTGTGTTGGTTCAGGACATGTACAGCCGAGGAATCAGCGAGACAAATGCCACGTCAGGCATATCCGCCAAGGGGGTACGAGCCGTTGAAGCAATGACGATGAGGCTGGCAGACGGTGTCTCGGTGATACACACCGGCTTCGCCCGTGATCTCACCGATGACTTCAATGTCGACATGCGGCGCATTCAGGTGAACCGAAACTGGACGCACGTGAATCCTCCCGATGCGTTGGCTAGCGCGGAATTTCGCGTTGGGCACGGCTGGGGCCCCGACGACGTAGTGGTATTGCACGCAGGCAACATGGGCTACAAGCAAGGTTTGGAGAATGTCGTCGCTGCAGCGGAGTTGGCCATGCATAGCGACCGCTCGGTGAAATTCGTGCTGCTCGGCGACGGAAACCAACGTGCCGACTTGCAAGCGATCGCCGCTGAAGTTCCTGCGGTTGAGTTTTTGTCACCTGTTTCCGACGAAGAGTTTCCGGCCGCGCTGGGCTCTGCAGACGTCTTGCTGGTCAACGAGCGTCCAGGGGTGGGGCACATGTCGGTGCCCAGCAAGTTGACGTCATACTTTAACTCCGGCAAGCCCGTCCTTGCGGCGACTGACCTCGCTGGATTCACCGCCGTCGAGATCGAAGCCTCCGGCGCTGGCGTTTGCGTTCCGGCCGGTCGTCCCGATCTCCTTTTAAGCGAGGCGATCCGACTGGGGACCGATCGAGAACTCGCCAAACAACTGGGCGAGGCGGGTCGACGTTATTGTGAGGATCTCCTCTCCGAGGAGACGGCAATCGATCGCTACGAAAAGTGGGTCGTGGATCTAGCGGAAATGCGTCGGCCGAGGTGGGGGGACCATTGACAGCCAAGAAAGCACTGATCACAGGAATCACTGGGCAAGACGGTTCATACCTCGCAGAATTCCTGCTCAACAAGGGATACGACGTACACGGTGTCATCCGGCGCGCTTCGACGTTCAATACGCACCGAATCGATCACCTCTACGTAGATCCCCACGACAGTGGCAACCGGCTGTTCTTGCACTACGGCGAACTGATGGACGGTCCTCGGTTGTCGGGATTGCTTGCCGAGATCGAGCCAGACGAGGTGTACCACTTGGCCGCACAATCCCACGTGCGAGTCAGCTTCGACGAACCTGAATTCACTTGTGAAACCACAGGTCTGGGAACAATCCGCTTGCTCGAATCGATACGGCAACTCGGCTTGAGATGCCGCTTCTACCAGGCGTCGAGTTCGGAGATGTTCGGGTCTTCACCACCCCCGCAGAACGAGAACACACCGTTTCATCCGCGTTCGCCCTACGGCTCGTCCAAGCTCTTCGCGTACTGGTCGGCCCGCAACTACCGCGATGCGTACGGCCTCTACGTGGTGAATGGGATCCTGTTCAACCATGAATCGCCCAGGCGCGGTGAGACATTCGTCACCCGCAAGATTACCCGTGCAGTGGCTCGAATCCGGGCTGGGTTAGATCAGCACCTGTGGATCGGCAACATCGACGCCATCCGAGATTGGGGATACGCACCAGAGTACGTCGAGGGTATGTGGCGGATGTTGCAGGCAGACGACCCTGGTGACTACGTACTCGCCACCGGTGTTGGCAACACGGTTCGGGACTTCCTTGCGCTCGCCTTCGACGAAGTAGGCTTGGATTGGGAGAAGTACGTGCGGTTCGACGATCGTTATCGTAGACCGGCAGAGGTGGACGCCCTCGTCGGTGATGCCTCCCTGGCCGAGTCTCAAGTGGGTTGGAAGCCGCGGGTGTTGGTGCCCGAGCTCGTCAAGATCATGGTCGAAGCCGATGCGCGCGCGTTCGAAGACCATCGGGCGGAGGTCGATCGACCTGACCTGCCGGGTTGGCAACTCGGACTGTCGTAGAGACGACGCACTCCGGTGCACGCTGCCGCTATCGCCGGTAGTCGCCCTCGTGCTGCAGAAACCAGTCGTATGTCAGCCGGACTCCATCGGCGAGCCCGGTCTTGGCCTGCCAGCCCAAGTCACAGAGGCGTCCGACATCAAGTAGCTTCTGAAATGTACCGTCCGGTTTGCTTGTGTCCCAGCAGATCTCGCCGCGGTACCCGACGACCTCGGCAACCAGCTCGGCCATCTCAGCGATGCTGAGATCGGCCCCGATTCCGATGTTGATCGGCCACTCGTCGTCGTAATTGTCCAGGAGAAAGTGGCAGGCATCCGCGAGATCGTCGACGTACAAGAACTCTCGCCGTGGGCGTCCGGACCCCCAGCAAGTCACCTCGCTCGCTCCGTCACGTACCGCTTCATGAAATCGACGAATCATCGCCGGCAGGACGTGACTGTTAGCTGGGCTGAAATTGTCGCCCGGTCCGTAAAGATTCGTGGGTAGAGCAGAGAGGTACGGAAGACCGTACTGTCGGCGAATTGCTGTCACATGGCCAATCCCAGCGAGCTTCGCCATGGCGAAACCTTCATTCGTGTGCTCAAGGTGGCCAGTAAGCAAAGAATCCTCGGTGAGAGGTTGTGCTGCGAACTTGGGGTAGATGCAACTCGAACCCAAGAAAAGGAAGCGTTCAACTCCGGTGGCCACGGCGGAGTCGAGCAAATTCACCTGGATTCGCAAATTCTCGGATAAGAAGTCGGCTGGCCTACTCGCGTTGGCCGCGATCCCGCCCACAACCGCTGCGGCATTGATCACGACGTCCGGCCGCGCCTCTTCGAAGAATGCCGCGGCTGCCTGCGCATTGCGAAGATCGAGCTCACTCGACGTGCGCCCGACGAGATTCCTGAATCCCCGCGTCGTAAAATGTCGCCAAAGCGCCGATCCCACGAGGCCACGGTGCCCTGCGATGAATATCTTCGAGTCGACTGAAATTGGCGACGCCAGCATACACGGGAACCTATATACGGACACGCCGCCGAGCAACTTCGTGGGTGGAGCCTACTGTCGTCGGTAATCATCCACGAGCAGGTGCGGCCATCGGCGACAGCGAAGATGGCAAATATCGGGTCGGCGACGAAGTGGCGGTCACCGAGGCCGTGATCGACGTCGATCGCGATGTGGACGTGGCGAGACATGGACTTCCAGCGCATTATGAGGTTCCGCTCGGCGACGGATGTGCTCCAATACCGAGGCGGTATTCCATGCGTAATCGCGTTTGGGACGCGGTGCAGCGGCGACGTCGGGCCGTAAGTCCACATCCGCTTGCCGAGTTGCGACCTAGTCCCACTCATGTGTGCGGCTCCACAGGCGCGCGATGGTTGCCAAGGCCGAACTCAGCTCGGCGAAGCCGGGCATGTCTAGGTCGGAGAAGATGTCGATATACCCTGGGGCCTGCAATGGCTTGGGCCCATCCCGCGGCCCCATGTTCCGCAAGCTGCAGGTCTCACTTGAGCGCATTCTGGATCAGCGGTGCGATCCGAGCAGCGAGGTACTTGTGGCCCTCGTCGTTGGGATGGAATTGGTCAGCACCTATCAATTCGGGTGTGTCGGCCAGCCATCCTTCGCCGATCGGATCGACGAATACGACACCGGCGGTTTGGGCCGATGCACGAACGGCGTTCCGCACGTTGAGAAACGCCTCGGGTGCGTTTGGCCCCGGCCACACGGGCCCGACGACTATCACCTTTGCGTTGGGGGCCTTGGCCTTCACGCTCGTGAGTGCCGCGAGCGCGCCCGTTCCCACGCTTTCAGGAGGGAAGCTGACGTCGTTGCCGCTGCCAAAGAACACGACCAACTCGGTGTCGGGAGCAACCGACCGCCGCGCGATATCGCCGAAGGTTTCGTTCCTCCAACTTCGGGCGACGTAGCCGGCACTGCCCTCCGCAGCGATCACGGGCCTGACGAGCACGCCTCGGGTTCGCAGGTCTGCCACCACCAGGGCGGGCCACCCATGACCTCGCTGCCCGCCTTCGTCACTGCCTTCGGTATAGGAATCCCCGATCACGACGACCTGGTGATAGTGGACGATCGGCGGCAGCGAAGGTCGAGAGACCGGCGCGGCCGGTGGTGCGGACACCGGAGCTTGATCCGAACAGGCAGCCACCACGGCGATCATGATCAATAACAGCAGGTACCGCATCCTTCCCCCTTCCGTGGGCAAAGTACTCCTCGATCGGTGCGCGGTCGACGCGAACGCCGCATCGCCGTGTCAATCGCTGGTGCAACCCGACGGGCGGCTTTGTGCCACCATTGCGCCATGAGGGGGCTCACTTCGGCGGACGGCGTCGACCGATGACCCGGCTGCTCGTCACCGGAGGCGCCGGCTTCATCGGCTCCAACTTCGTGCGTCACGTGATCGAGCACACCGACGACCACGTCACCGTGCTGGACAAACTCACCTACGCGGGTAATCGCGCATCGCTGGCCGGGCTGCCCGAACGACGGCTGAGGTTCGTCCGCGGCGACATCGCCGACGCCGTGCTCGTCGATGAGCTGATGGCAACCGCCGACGCGGTCGTGCACTACGCCGCGGAGTCACACAACGACAATTCCCTGCACGACCCGCACCCATTCCTGCACACCAACCTGATCGGCACGTTCACGTTGTTGGAGGCCGCGCGCAAGCACGGCACCCGCTTCCACCACATCTCCACCGACGAGGTGTACGGCGACCTCGAGCTGGACGATCCGGGCAGGTTCACCGAGGCCACGCCGTACAACCCGTCGTCGCCGTACTCCTCGACGAAGGCCGGCAGTGACCTGCTGGTGCGCGCGTGGACCCGCTCGTTCGGAGTCGAGGCGACGATCTCGAACTGCTCCAACAATTATGGCCCGTACCAGCACGTCGAGAAGTTCATCCCCCGGCAGATCACCAACGTCCTGCGGGGCATCCGCCCCAAGCTCTACGGCGACGGCCGCAACGTACGGGACTGGATCCACGCCGACGACCACTCGTCGGCGGTGCTGACCATCCTGGACAAGGGCCGCATCGGAGAGACTTACCTCATCGGCGCCGACGGCGAGAAGGGCAACAAGACCGTCGTCGAACTGATCCTGACTCTCATGGGCGAGGACGCCGATGCCTACGACCACGTCACCGACAGGGCCGGCCACGACCTGCGCTACGCCATCGACTCCACCAAGCTGCGCGACGAACTCGGTTGGCAGCCGCGGTATCCCGACTTCGAGCAGGGCCTGGCCGCGACCATCGAGTGGTATCGCAACAACGAGGACTGGTGGGCTCCCGCCAAGGACGACACCGAGGCGTTCTATGCGCGGCTAGGGCAATGACGGAATACGGTAAGGCGTTGCGCGCCAAAGAAACTCCCATTCCGGGGTTGGTCTTGTTCGATCTCCCGGTCTACGGCGACAACCGCGGCTGGTTCAAGGAAAACTGGCAGCGCGACAGCATGATTGCCGCCGGGCTTCCCGACTTCGGGCCCGTGCAGAACAACATCTCGTTCAACGATGCGGCGGGCACGACGCGCGGCATCCATGCCGAGCCATGGGACAAGTTCATCTCGGTCGCCAGCGGACGGATCTTCGGTGCATGGGTCGACCTGCGGGCCGGGCCCACCTTCGGGGTCGTCTACACCGCCGAACTCGACCCGTCGCGAGCCGTGTTCGTGCCCCGCGGGGTTGGCAACTCGTTTCAAACGCTGGAGCCGAACACCGCCTACGTCTACCTCGTCAACGACTACTACTCCCCCAACGCCGTTTACCCAACGGTGAACCTGGGCGATGAGACGCTCGCCATCGACTGGCCAATCCCGTTGGAGCAAGCCGAACTATCGGCGAAGGACCGCGCCCACCCAGGCTTGGCCGACGTCACGCCCGCTGCGCCGCGCAAGACGTTGGTCCTCGGCGGGGGCGGCCAGCTGGGCCGCGCGTTAGGCGAATCTTATGCTGGCACAAGCCATGTCGAGTTCGCAGAGCGTGCCGACCTCGATCTCACCACCACCGACTTCGAGCGCGCACGCCGATGGCGGGATTACGACACCATCATCAACGCCACCGCCTATACCGCCGTGGATGCGGCCGAGACTCCAGATGGCCGTAGGGCGGCGTGGGCATCCAACGTCAACGGCGTGGGGACCCTGGCACGCGTAGCGACCGCGAATGGCATCACCCTCGTCCACGTTTCCAGCGACTACGTGTTCGATGGCACGTCGTCACGGCCCTACCGTGAGGACGAACCACCGTCTCCGCTCGGAGTCTATGGGCAGACCAAGGCCGCCGCCGATCAGATCGTGGCCACCGTGCCGAAGCATTACATCGTGCGGACGTCGTGGGTGATCGGCGATGGCCGAAACTTCGTGCGCACCATGCTATCTCTCGCCAGCCGCGGCGTTGACCCGGCAGTGGTCAACGATCAGCGTGGACGCTTGACGTTCACCTCGGAACTGGCCCGCGCGATCCGGCATCTCATCGAGACGAAGCCGCCGCATGGGATCTACAACGCGACCGGGTCCGGAGCCGTCACGACGTGGGCGGACATCGCACGGCAGGTGTTCACGTTGGCCGGCCATGATCCGAATCGGGTGACGGGCGTCAGCACCGACGAGTACTTTGCCTCCATGGACGTCCCGATCGCACCGCGACCCGCGAACAGCGTTCTGGACCTCGCCAAGATCGAGGCCACCGGATACGTCGCCGACGACGCCGGCGAGAAGCTCCTGGACTACGTGCGGCGGGAAACCGCGAAGGTGGGTGAGCAGTAGAATGCGTCGTCTGATGATTGCCGCGGCTCTCGTCGCAGGTCTGATGCTGTCCACTGCAAGCCCTGCCGGCGCCGACCCGAGTCCGCCCTACATCGCGAGCGTCAAGTGGGTGGGCTCGGGCCATAGCAAGAGCCTGCACGTCTATCCCACGAAGGCGGGACGCGCCGAGTCCGTCCTACCCAGCGCCGCTGCACAAGGTGGCGAGGCGTGGGGCGAGGTGCTCGCGCTGGCACCCGACGCGGCGACCCCCGGCATGCGCGCTCAGTTCATCTGCCACTGGGAATATGCCGAACTGGCCCAACCCGGCAAGACCAGCTGGGATCTCGAACCGTGGCGCCCCGTCGTCGACGACCAACAGATGTTCAACGCGGGCTGCAACCCCGGCGGAGGCAACTGAGGAACCGTCCTAGCGCAGCGACGCGACGGGCCCACTTGGATCGAGCGGGGCACAACTGTCTTGGCCCACAGTGCGGGAACACTTCGCCGCTGGGAGCACGGGTCGGTACCCGGCCTCCACTCCCCCGCCGCGCGTGATCTTCGTATACGTGGCGACCGCGTCGGTCGGGACGCGCTTCAGTGCGGGGTCGGTCAGTGCATTCACGCTGTAGAGGCCGAGACGTGGCCGGTAGCTTCCCCATTCGTAGTCGTCGACCAACGTCCAGTAGTTGTAGCCGATGATCGGAATCCCATCGGCCTTCGCCCGTTGCAGCCAGAACACGGTGTCGTCGAGATACTGCGATCGCGTCACGCCGTCGGACCGGGGCGCTCCGTTGTTCGTGGCCATCCCATTCTCGACGACGTAGATGGGCAGACCCGGATACCGCTGAGCGTAGAAGCGCGCAACGTAGTAGATGTCTTCGGGCTGAAGCTTGATGGTCCACGGTGTCGCCGCGTCTTGGGCCGACGCCGGGTTGTCGTCGGCCGAGCCGGTGTAGAGGTCGAAGCCGATGTAGTCGACGCTGTCCTTGATCCGATCGAAGAACGACGTCGGCTCCGCCCCGACACCGACGTACGGAGCCAGCTGATCTGGCGACATGTAGCCCTCGTTGCTCGTCACCTTGGCGTCCGGATCCGCATCGTGCGCCGCGCGGTACACGGTCCGGTGAGCATCGGCCACTCGATCGAGAAAGGTGTCGAAGTCGGCCGGCTTGATCGCACCCGTTGCCAGCTCCATTGCATCGAACGCTACCGGCTCGTTGACGCTGACCCAGAGAACACCCTGTCCCGCATAGCGTTTCGTGATTGCCGTGGCGAATGCGGAGAACGCATCGAGGTTGTTCATGAATCCGCCCGAGTCGACAACCCATCCCGGATAGACCCAGTGCATCAAGGTGATCATCGGCGTCATGCCGTTCCGCCGCAGCGTGGCGACCACATCGTCGTAGTAGGCCAGTTCGCCGTCGTCCCACTTACCCGGCGCCGGCATCACGCGCGCCCATTCGACGCTGAAGCGAAACGTGTTGATTCCCATGGCATGCGCGTTGGCGATGTCTTCCCGATAGCGATGCCGGAAGTCGTCGGCATTCGCATACGGGTCGACGGGACCACCGCCGAATGGTGCAGGTTTTCCCACGCTGCGCTGGACGTAGCGTCGCCAGTTGCTGTCGGGCGCGTCACCTTCGACCTGGAAGCCTGCGGTGGCCGTGCCCCAGTAGAACGTATGGGCCCACCCTCGACTCTGCCGATCATCGCCTTCGCGAGGCGTTGCGCAGGCCGAGGCGGTCACGGCGAGAACCACGACGGTCGCCACGAATGTCCGGCGCCACGTCATCCCGTAGAACCTAACGGACGTGAGGCTATGAGCCGGCGGAACCGCAACGATGATTGACGGGCTCGGTGTCGGTGCGGCTACCTAGTATTTGCACCGTGCGGAAGGTCGGCATCGTGCCCGTCGTGGTGGCCATCGCGGGTGGCGTCGGCGCTCACGCACTCGGTGCGAGCATCGCATGGAGCGCGACGGTCGGCCTGCTCGCGCCAGCCCTACCCGCATTCCTGCTCGGCGTATGGCGAGGCATTCGAACTCCCCACCACTGGGAGCAACCCGCCGCTCGACACGCAGCGATGTCCGGCATCGAGTTCGAGGATCACGTGGCCCGGATCGCCCGCGGCTGCGGGCCGGTCATCATGACGCCCGCATCGGGCGATTGGGGGGTCGATCTGGTGGTCGGCCGTCGCCCCAATCGCCTTGCCGTGCAATGCAAGAGGCAATCGCGACCGGTGGGCGCAGGGGCCGTGCAGGAGGTCGTCGCCGGAGCTGCGATGCACGACTGCTCGCAAACCATGGTGGTGACCAATCACGACTTCACTCCGGCGGCACGCAAGCTCGCCGAACAGCACGGCTGCGTACTCGTCGGAGGTGAGGAGCTCGACAGGCTTCAGTCGACGATCCGTCGGCTCCTGTCCACCGAAGCGCTCAGCTGAGCGTGGCATCCAATGTCACAGCCCGGAAGTTTGTTAGCTCAGACCGTGCTTCGTACGGGCGCTGTGCTCCAGCGCGTCGCTGACCGCGAAACCTTGGAGCAACCGCTTCTTCCCACGCCAGCCGCAGCCGCAGACCGCCTGGTTCCGCAGAGGGACGGCCAAAACGTAGGTCGCGGTCCCCGCAACTGGTAGGCGCTTGGTCTCTGACATTTCAGAAAGTAAAATACACGGCCGCGCAGCAATCTCCTAACAAAATCTTCACGAAGTGTAATCAGGCCCTCACCGCACGGCTGGAACAGCTTCGCGGTTGACCGGGCGAGCCGCTGTTCGATGTCTCAGTCGCACGTTCGTGAGTGGCAGTTGGGTACGACCCACTGACGGCGGCCATCGTCACGCGCCGGTGCCCATGAGCGAGCACTTACGTAAGAGCCTCGTCGCGTCTGCGTAACGGCGTCGTTTCACGCACCAGGCCCGCGCAACGCGCCGACATCGCCACGTACAGCGAATCATTGTCGCCAACGTCAAAATTGCCGCATAGCGGTCTGTCGACTGACCTTCATAGGAAGATACCAACAGGCCACGGCCTTGGCATGAAATTGACGCAATGGTCACCAGTTACTTCGAATTGCTGCGCTTCGGCAAACAGACGTCTAGGGTGATGACAAACGACGAGGCTCTGCATCGAGAACTGAGGAACGGTTAACAGAGACGTGTGTGTTAGCAGCTAGTTGGGGGTCATTCCGATGTTGGCAATTACGACCAGAAGCTCGCTAAAGACTGCGCGTAGGGGGTGGGAAGAGCCTTACGGGTTTCGACTGGCCGTGACTGATGTCGTGGTCGTCATCGCAGCAGTGCTCATGGCGCAGTACGTTCGGTTTGGTCGGTCGTCGTTGACCGAGAGCAACTGGAGTACGTGGCTGACCTTCTATTCGGTCCTGTTCGCGCTGCTGTGGTTGGCCGCCCTGGCGATCTTCCGGACCCGTTCGCCGCGGATCGTGGGCGAGGGACTCTACGAATACGTTCAGGTGTTCAACGCCTCGTTTTGGACCTTCGGCGCCATCGCCATCGCCTCCCTGCTACTCAAGCTGGACATCGCCCGCGGCTATCTGGCCGTCGCACTGCCCACCGGCACGTTGGGCCTGCTGCTCGGGCGCCATCTGTGGCGCAGGCACTTGGCACGCGCTCGATCCCGCGGCGAATGCCAAACCTCGGTCATCGCCATCGGCGACCGGCGCGCAGTGTCGGTCCTGGCCCGCGAAGTCACCCGCAACCCCAAGAACGGCTACCGCATCGTCGGCGTCGGCATCCCCGGCCACGACGAAGATCGCGGATCCACCCTCACCGTCGGACCCATCGACATCCCCATCTTGGGCGACGAACTGCACGCGATCGAGGCCATTACGCGCTACGGCGCCGACACCGTCGTGATCACCGACACCGAACACTTCGGCGCCGAGGGCATCCGACGGCTGCTCTGGGAACTCGAACCCATCGACGTCGACCTGGTGGTCTCCCCCGGCGTCATGGACATCGGCGGTCAACGCCTCATGGTGCGACCCGTGTCGGGCTACCCGCTGATCCATGTCGAAAAGCCGCAATATCGCGGCGCCAAGCGGTTCCGCAAACGCGCCTTCGACACCTGCTTCGCGCTGGCCGCCCTCATCGCAGCGGCCCCGGTACTGCTGTGCGCGGCCATCGCCATCAAGCTCACCAGTGCGGGGCCGGTCTTCTACGCCGCCGAACGCATCGGCCTAGACGGCCGACCATTCACCATGCTCAAACTGCGCACCATGGTCGCCAACGCCGACACCCAACTCGACCAACTTGCCGAGCTCAACGACTGCCCCAACGCCGCACTGTTCAAACTGCGCGACGACCCGCGGATCACTTCGGTCGGAAAGTTCTTGCGCCGCTTCAGCATCGACGAAATTCCCCAATTCATCAACGTCGTCAAACAACAAATGAGCGTGGTCGGGCCCCGCCCACCGCTGCGCAGCGAAGTCGACACCTACGACGGCCAAGTCAGACGCCGCCTCCTCGTGCGGCCAGGAGTCACCGGCCTCTGGCAGATCAGCGGCCGATCCGACCTGGACTGGGAAGAATCAGTACGCCTCGACCTGTTCTACGTCGAAAACTGGTCCATGGCAGGCGACCTCGCCATCATCGCCAAGACCCTCCGCGCAGTCCTCACCCACCAAGGCGCCTACTAGCCCGCAGTGTTCGCCGTGCCGCGCTCAGCTGAGCGCGGCACGAACCTCGTCCACGGCGGCGTCCAGCTCGGCACGCGACACCGTCAGCGCGGGCCGGAACCGGACGCTGTCGGTGCCGCTGGCCAGCATGATCACGCGCCGGTCCCAGAGCTTGCCGATCAGCGCGTCGCGCTGCGCGGGCGTCGGCATGCTGAACGCGCACATCAGCCCGCGGCCGCGTGGCTGGAGCACCATCTCCGGAAACTCCGCCGCCAGCTGCTCCAGCCGACCGAGGAGGTATCGACCAGCCTGGTCGGCATGGGCGAGGAGTCCGTCGGACTCGATGACCTCGAGGATACGGCGCGCGCGCACCATGTCGGTCAGGTTGCCGCCCCACGTGGAGTTGATGCGAGAGCTCGTCGCGAAGACGTTGTCTGCGACCTCGTCGACGCGTGTCCTGAATTGCTCCTCACGTGCGCGGCCACCCGCCATGACGCCGCACACCTGCGTCTTCTTACCGAACGCGACGACGTCGGGCATGACACCCAATTGCTGGTAGGCCCAAGGGGTTCCGGTCATCCCGCAGCCGGTCTGGACTTCGTCGAAGATCAGCAGCGCGTCGAACTCATCGCAGAGTTCCCGCATCGCGGCGAAGAACTGCGGGCGGAAGTGCCGGTCGCCACCCTCGCCCTGGATGGGCTCGGCGATGAAGCAGGCGACGTCGTGCGGGTTGGCCTCGAACGCCGCGCGGGCCTGGCGCAGGGACTCGGCTTCGAGCGCATCGATGTCTGCCCCCGGCCGAAGGTAGGGCGCGTCGATCCGCGGCCAGTCGAACTTGGGGAACCGCGCGACCTTGTTCGGGTCGGTGTTGGTCAGCGACAGCGTGTAACCGCTGCGGCCGTGGAAGGCGCCGCGCAGGTGCAGCACTTTGGTGCCGAGCTCGGGGTCGAGCCCTCGGGACTCGTTGAGCCTGCTCTTCCAGTCGAAGGCGACCTTGAGCGCGTTCTCGACGGCGAGGGCTCCTCCGTCGACGAAGAACAGGTGTGGCAACGCCGGATCGCCGAGCACCCGCGCGAACGTCTCGACGAAGCGGGCCATCGGGACGCTATAGACGTCGGAATTGCTCGGCTTGTTGACGGCCGCCGCCGCAAGCTCGGCGCGGAAGTCGGCATCACCGGCCAGCGCCGGGTGGTTCATGCCGAGCGCCGAGCTGGCAAAGAACGTGAACATGTCGAGATACGTCTCGCCGGTGCGCGCATCGACGAGGTGGGAGCCGGACGACCGCTCGACGTCGAGAACGAAGTCGAGTCCGTCGGCAAGGATGCTGCGACTCAGCACCTCGCGCACGTCGTCGGGGCCCAGGGTCAGTTCACGCGAAGGCAGGACAGCAGTCATGCCGCAAGCTTAGCGTATTTTTTACGGTCAGATGCGCGTGTGACCGGATTATCTACGGTATGAAGTCGCGTCCATCGTAAAAGGTCTGTAAGATGATGGTGCTTCGGGTGCGAACGTTCGCCGTGGTTCGGATCTGTTGCAACAGCTCTTCCAGGGCACGCCCGGACCTGACCCGGACAAGGAGTACATAGCTCTCCTCGCCCGCCACCGAGTGACACGACTCGATGGCCTCGATGTGTTCGAGGCGGGCAGGAGCATCATCGGGTTGAGACGGATCGAGAGGGGTGATGGCGACGAACGCCGACAGCATGTTTCCCAACGCCTCGGGGTTGACCCTCGCGCGGTACCCCGTCACCACTCCCCTGGATTCGAGCCGACGCACCCGCGACTGCACGGCCGACACCGAAAGGCCCGCGCTCTCCGCGAGGTGCGTGAGCGTTGCTCGCCCATCGTTGACCAGTTCCCGCACCAGGATCCGGTCGATGTCATCGAGCTCTTCGCCGGCCGCCGTCATGGCCGCAGACTATCGCGGGCTCGGAGGGCAGGAGCGCAGCGACCCGGGAATTAAAGAGGCGCGGCCATGAGCGGGCACGTCGAAACCTGGCAACTGCGTTCGAGATTCGCCGCCGCATTGTCGCGGATGTACGGCGCCGAGGTGCCGGCGTACAACACCCTCGTCGACGTCAGCACGGACGTCAACCGGGATTGCGCCGGTGACCAACGGCTTGGCTCGCTGGAGCGGGTGACCGCCGAACGCCACGGCGCGATCCGAGTGGGCAGCGCCATCGAGCTTGCCGACGTCGCGGACCTCTTCTCCGCGTTCGGCATGTACCCGGTTGGCTACTACGACCTGCGCGAGGCCGCGTCGCCCGTGCCCGTGGTGTCGACGGCGTTCCGTCCGATCGATGCAGTCGAGTTGGACCGCAATCCCTTTCGGGTGTTCACGTCGATGCTGGCCACCGCCGACAGTCGCTTCTTCCACGACGACCTGCGCCGCCGAGTGGAGACCTTCGTCAGCGCTCGGCAGCTGTTCGACCCGGAGTTGATCGCCGACGCCCGCCGGCTCGCAAGCGATGGCGGCTGCCCGACTCCCGACGCCGACCAGTTCCTGGCGCGCGCCGTGTCTGCATTCGCCCTTTCGCGCGAACCGATCGACGCAGCCTGGTACGACGAGCTCTCACGAGTCTCCGCAGTGGCCGCCGACATCGCAGGCGTGCGCACGACGCACATCAACCACCTGACGCCGCGAGTGCTCGACATCGACGACTTGTACAGGCGCATGACCGCGCGCGGCATCACCATGATCGACGCCATTCAGGGGCCGCCGAGGTGGGCGGGACCCGACGTGTTGTTGCGCCAGACGTCCTTTCGGGCATTGGCCGAGCCGCGGCTGTTTCGCGACGTCGATGGCACCGTTACCGAGGGCAGCCTGCGCGTCCGATTCGGCGAGGTCGAGGCGCGCGGTGTCGCGCTCACCCGCAGGGGCCGCGAGCGGTACGACACGGCCATGGCCGAACCGGATCCCGCGGCGACGTGGGCTCAGCACTTTCCCACCACCGACGCCGAGATGGCGGCCCAGGGGCTTGCCTACTACCGCGGCGGCGATCCCACGAAACCCGTTGTCTACGAGGACTTTCTGCCAGCCTCCGCGGCGGGCATCTTCCGGTCCAACCTGGACTCCGACGCCGACGCGGTAGACGCGCCAGACCAGTCCTACTACAGCCTCGACTGGATGGCTGACGCAATCGGCCACCACATACACGACCCTTACGACCTCTACGAGAAAGCGGCATCATGACGACCATGCAAACCTCCGCCCTGCCCACGGCCGACGAGCTTCGCGACCGCGTGCATGCCGCGCTGCAGGCGATCGGCGCACACGCCGAGCTAGGCAAGCCTGGCGAGGTCGGCCTCCCGGCGAGCACGCCGATCACCGGTGACGTGCTGTTCACGGTGACCGAGACGACCGGAGCGGAGACCGATCAGGCGATCGCCGCTGCTGCGGACGCGTTCAAGTCGTGGCGCGTCACCCCCGCACCCGTGCGCGGTGCGCTGGTGGCCCGGCTCGGCGAGCTCCTCATCGAGCACAAGGCGGACCTTGCGACGCTGGTGACGGTCGAGGCGGGCAAGATCACCTCGGAAGCACTCGGCGAGGTGCAGGAGATGATCGACATCTGCCAGTTCGCCGTCGGGCTGTCCCGGCAGCTGTACGGCAAGACGATCGCCTCCGAGCGACCGGGCCACCGGCTGATGGAGACCTGGCACCCGCTGGGCGTCGTCGGCGTCATTACGGCCTTCAACTTTCCCGTCGCGGTGTGGGCGTGGAACACCGCCGTCGCACTGGTCTGCGGCGACACCGTGGTGTGGAAGCCCTCTGAGCTCACGCCGTTGACCGCAATCGCATGTCAGGCGCTGATCGAGCGGGCCGCCATTGACGTAGGAGCCGTTGGCGATCTTTGCAAGCTGATCCAGGGTGGGCGCGAGATCGGCGAGCAGCTGGTCGACGACCCGCGGGTCGCGCTGGTGTCGGCGACGGGTTCGGTGCGCATGGGTCAGCAGGTCGGGCCTCGCGTGGCGCAGCGGTTCGGCAAGTCGTTGCTGGAGCTCGGCGGCAACAACGCCGCGATCGTCACGCCGTCGGCCGATCTCGACCTCGCGGTACGCGGCATCGTGTTCTCGGCCGCAGGGACTGCGGGCCAGCGCTGCACCACGATGCGCCGCGTGATCGCGCACAGGTCCGTCGTGGACACGCTCGTCGAGCGGATCACCAAGGCGTACCGCAGCCTGCCCGTTGGGGATCCGTCCGCCGAGGGCACGTTGATCGGCCCGCTGATCCACGAGCGCTCGTACCGCGACATGGTCGGCGCGCTGGAGCAAGCGCGAGCCGACGGCGGCGAGGTGATCGGCGGCGAGCACTGCGCAATCGGGGGCGAACTGGGCGCAGGAGCCCACTACGTTCGGCCCGCCGTCGTCCGGATGCCGTCACAGACCGCGGTGGTGCACGACGAGACGTTCGCTCCGATTCTGTACGTGCTCACCTACGACGAGCTCGACGAGGCCATCGAGCTGAACAACGCCGTGCCGCAGGGCCTTTCCTCCGCGATCTTCACCACCGACATGCGCGAGGCTGAGCGCTTCATGGCCGCCGACGGCTCCGACTGCGGCATCGCCAACGTCAACATCGGCACTTCTGGCGCGGAGATCGGCGGCGCGTTCGGCGGCGAGAAGCAAACCGGTGGCGGCCGCGAGTCGGGCTCAGACTCCTGGAAGGCCTACATGCGACGCGCCACCAACACCGTCAACTACTCCTCCGAACTGCCTCTCGCCCAAGGGGTTCAGTTCGGCTAGGACGTCGGCGGTGTCGGCGCCAAGCTCGGGCGCCGGCCCCGCCACCCTGCCGGGAGTCTTCGAAAACCACGTTGGCACACCGGGAAAGCGAACCTTGCCCTGCGGGGTGTCGATGGTCTCGAACATTCCGACGGCATTCAACTGAGGCGAATCGAACAAATCGTCAAGGCTGTTGATCGGCGACGCGGGGATCTCCAACTCGGCCAACAAGGTGAGCCACTCGTCGGTGGTCCGCTCCAGCATCGTCGTCGCGACCAACCCGTACACCGTGTCGATCTGCTTGGCCCGCATGGCCAACGTCGCGTATTCAGGGATATTCCACGCCGGCTGGACAGCGTCGATGAACGCCTTCCAGTGCTTGTCGTTGTAGATCAAGGCGGCGACGTAACCGTCCTTCGTCTTGTACGGACGCCGGTTCGGGGCGACGGTCCGCGGATAGATGGCAGGCCCGAGCGGCGGGTCGAACATGGCACCGTTCGCGTGCTCGACCAACATGAACGAGGCCATGGTCTCGAACATGCTGACCTCGACCTCCTGACCCTCGCCCGTGCGCTCGCGGTGAAACAGCGCCATCATCGTGGCGTACAGCGCGGTGAGGCCAGTGACCTTGTCCGCCATGATCGTTGCGACATACGTGGCATCACCGGTGAGTTGCTTCTGAACCGCGGGCAGCCCGCACTCGGCCTGGATGGTGTCGTCATAAGCCGGGCGGTCGGCGTCGGGACCGCGTCTGCTGTAGCCGTAGCAGTTGGTGTAGACGATTCGCGGGTTGATCGCGGCCACCGCGTCGTAGTCGAAGCCAAGCTTCGCGATCGCTCTGCCTCGCATCGAGTGGATGAAGACGTCCGCCGACTCGACCAACGCGCGCAAGGCTGCTCGGCCTTCGTCGGTCCGCAGATCCAACACGACACTGCGCTTGCCCCGGTTCACGTTCATGAACACGCCGTTCATCCCGGGGGTCGGCCCCACCGCGACGTTGCGGGTGATATCACCCTCGGGCGGTTCGACTTTCACCACGTCCGCACCCATGTCGGCCATGATCTGGGTGCAGTAGGGCCCCATCACGACAGAGGTGAGGTCGACGACGCGGATGCCCGCGAGGGGTCCACTAGACATGGGCAGCCAGTCCGAAGCTGTAACGGATGTGATCGGCATGGCCGTCCGGGACGACGGGGAACACCAGCGGCGCCGTGTCGTCCCGAATGGCATCGATGTTCGCAGCGACGTCCTCGACCGACCACGTCGGCCGGTACACCCCTGGGGTCTCGGCGACGAAGGCCGTGGCGACCCGGCCGGCCAGTGCAACGAGCATCACCCCTGTTACGGAGCATGATTCGTGGGCGAGCCACGCGACCGTGGGTGCGACGAGTTCGGGACCCATCGGCGGGTATGCCGACGTGTCGATGCCCTCGGCCATCCGCGTCACTGCAGCGGGCACGATGACATTGCTCTTCACCCCATGTGCCGCACCCTCGATGGCCGCGACGTTGGACAGCCCGATCACGCCTGCCTTGGCGACGGCGTAGTTGACCACGTCGTGGTTGCCGTAGAGTCCGCCGATCGACGACGTCAACACGATGCGGCCGTAGCCCGCGTCGCACATCACCGGAAAGGCCGGGCGCACGACGTGGAAGGCGCCCTTCAGGTGGACGTCGACGACGGCGTCGAAGTCCTCGTAGCTGATGTCCCTCAGTGCTGCCCGACGTACGTTGCCTGCGTTGTGTACGAGCACGTCGATCCGACCGAAGTGGTCGAGCGCAGCGGCAACGATGGCCTGGCCGCCGGCAGGCGTGGCAACGGAGTCGGTGTTGGCGACGGCATCGCCTCCCGCCGAACGGATCTCGTCGACTACCTGCTGCGCGGGGCTGCCGTCCGTACCGTCACCCTCCAGTGTGCCGCCGACGTCGTTGACGACGACCTTGGCCCCACGCGATGCGAGCAACAGCGCATAGCCGCGGCCTAGTCCCCTGCCTGCGCCGGTAACGACGGCGACCCGGTCGTCGAACCTCAGCTCGTCAGACATGCGCCGAACGTACGCTTGTTGAACGCAAGTCGCGAGTAGCCCCGTCAACAAGCGTGCACTCGGCACGACAAGCGGCGGGCGTCACTTGCCCAGCTCCAGGCCCTCTAGCTCGCCGGCATCGCGCCACTGGGCGAGCAGATCGTCAAAGGCATAGAAGCCTGGCGAGTAGAAGTCACCGAGGAATGCGCCGTTGTCCTTCTTGCCGCCACGGCCCTCGTTGTTGTAATAGCCCGGGGTGCAGGACAGTTCGAACGCCGAGTTGTCGATCGACAGCTCCCGGACCGTCCTGACCCAGTTGTCCTGACCCTCCTGACTCGGCTCGACGGTCGTCGCACCGCGAGCCTGCGCCTCGGCGATGATGTAGGCGATGTGCTTGGCCTGCTGCTCGAACATCGCGGTCGTGTTGGCCGAGACGCCGCCCTGGATGAAGCCGGTGAAGAACTGGTTGGGGAAGCCACGGCTGGTGATGCCATGCAACGTCTGGTAGCTGTCGTGCCAATGGTCGAACAGCGAGAGCCCGTCGCGACCCTCGATGGCATCTATCGCGAAGCGACGGCTGATCTCGGTGGATATCTCGAAACCGCTCGCGAAGATGACGCAATCAACCTCGTACTCAACGCCGTTGGCGACGATGCCGTTTTCCGTCAGCCGTTCGACCCCCTTGGCTTCCGCGACGTCGATCAGGGTGACGTTGGGCCGGTTGTAGGCGGACAGATAGCCGTCGCTCGAGCACGGCCTCTTGCACATGAACCGGTAATACGGCTTGAGCGCCTCGGCGGTCGCGGAGTCGGTGACGAGTTCACCGATGCGGCGACGCAGCCGCTCCATGATCTTGAAGTCTTCCTCCTCGCGAATCGCCATGATCTGCTCGATGCCCAGCGACGCGGGGTCCGGACTGGCCGCGATCCGTGCGGTCATGTTGCGACCCAGTTCGGTCCAGAAGTCGCACACCAGATCCGGCTCTCCGAACACCACGCCGACGAACGGCGACCAGTTGTGGAAGTTGCGCTTGCGCTCCTCTTGCCAGCCCGGCTGAAGCGTCTTCACCCACTCCGGATCGGTCGGGGTGTTGTGTCGCTCGTCGACCGAGGAAGGAGTGCGCTGGAAGACGTAGAGGTGCTTGGCATCTCGGCCGAGGTGCGGCACCAGTTGAACTCCGGTCGCGCCCGTCCCGACGAGCGCGACACGCTTGTCGGCGAGCTTGTCCATGCCGCCGGTCGAGTCACCGCCCGTGTACTCGTAGTCCCAGCGAGCCGAGTGGAACGTGTGGCCCTTGAACTCCTTGATGCCGGGGATTCCTGGCAGCTTCGGGCGATTGTAGGAGCCCTGCGCCATGACGACGAACCGGGCGCGGATGTCGTCGCCGCGGTTGGTGGTGATGCGCCAGCGGTCGAGCGCGTCGTCCCATTTCACCTTGCGCACCTGGGTGTGGAAGAGCGCACCGTCGTAAAGCCCGAAGTGTTTGCCGATCCGTTGGCAGTGCGCGAAGATCTCGGCGCCGTCGGCGAATTTCTTGGACGGGACGAAGTCGAGTTCCTCCAGCAGCGGGACGTAGCAGTACGCGTCGTTGTCGCACTGAATGCCAGGAAAGCGGTTCCAATACCAGACACCGCCGAAGTCGCCCGCCATCTCGATGACGTGGATGTCCTCGATACCGGCCTTCTTGAGGTAGACGCCCGAGAGCAGTCCTGCGATGCCCCCGCCGAGCACGACGACTTCGACGTCCTCCGCGATCGGCGCACGCGGCGCGACCGGGGTGTGCGGGTCGACCTCCGCGAAGTCCGCGAACTCATCCTTCAGCTCGAGGTACTGGGCCGAACCATCTGCGCGCATGCGCTTTTCACGCTCTTGGGCATACTTCTCGCGCAGCGCATCGATGTCGACGTCGTCCGGCGTCTGGGTGGGCCCGCACGTTTCTGCGGTCATGCGAGCGCCTTCACCGGCAGCACGCCGGGGTGTAGCGGGGCTGCCATCTCGTGCACCGCGGGCAGCACCTCTGCCGCGAACAGCTTGGTGCTCTCGATGCCGTCGGCATAGGGCATGGTGCCGAACTGCGGGACGATGCACACCTCGGAGAACGAACACGCCTCCTGCGCGGCCTTCAGCTTCTCGAAGATCACCTCGGGTGTCCCGATCAGCAAGTTGGAGGCGTGGTATCCCGGCAGTTTCTTCGTGCCGAATTCGGGCTTCTCCTTCTGCACTGCCTCGGCGAGCACCGCGGTGGCGCTGGCCTCGCGGTTGGCGTATGCCTCATAACCCTTGACACCCTTGAAGTTCGAGGCGTCGGCGAATCCGTAGTGCACGGTGACGTCCCTGTTGGCCGTCCAGATCCATTCCTCGGTCGCGGCCTCGGCTTCCTTCATCGCGGCCTCGTCGGGCACGCAGTACATGAACATCACGTTCTTGGGCTGGCAGGGTTCGAAACCCTCCTCGGCGCGGAAGGTGTTGACCTTCTGCACCTCTAGCCCTGCGTCCTCGATCGGCTTGTTGCCGACAAACAGTGGCACCATTCCGCGGCGGGACAGGATCTCGAGGGACTCCGGCGTCGATGACGAACTATAGATGCGGGAGAACAGGTCGTCGCTGAACGGCTCTGGCCGCAGCGACATCTCGGGGAACGAGAAGATCTCGCCGTCATAGGAGAACCGCTCGCCACTGAAGGCCAGCTTGAGGATGTCGAGGCACTCGTTGAAGCGCTCCCGGCTCTCCTCGCGCGGTACGCCCACCGCGTCGAACTCCGACTTGGACACCCCGCGCCCGATGCCGATGGTCGTGTAGCGACCCTTCGACACGATGTCGAGGTAGGCGATCTGGTGCGCAAGCCGAACCGGGTTCCACCACGGTGCGACGGCGACGAAGGTGCCAAGGCTCACCCGCTCGGTGCGCCCCGCGAAGTAGGTGAGCGCCTGAATCGGGTTTGGCGTCATGCCATATGGCGTGCCGCAGTGCTCGGGGAACCAGATGCCGTCGAAGCCGAGGGGTTCGGCGAGGTCGCCGAGGGCCAGCGCACCGTGCACGCATTCCCAGTCCGGCGTGGCGGGCGCCGAGGCGAAGTCGCCTGCGAGCACACGGTCCCAGTCGTGCGAGTTCTGCGCTCCCGTACCGAGATTGACTTTCATGTCCGCTCCTTTTCTGGGATTTGTGCACCCGTACCCGCGCTGAGCGCGGGTGTGCGTGCACAAATCACGTGAGGTCTTGGGGCTCGCCGGTGCCCATGTACTTCGACAGTTGGTAGTGCAGGTTGACGGTGCTGCGTTCGCGATAAGGATTGGGCTTGGTGCCGGGGAAGCCGAGGGACTTCATGCCCTGCTGCACGGCAGCCATGTTGGAGAAGTCCTGAGGGAGAACCGACAGCCAGTTCGGATCGCCGACGGGGGTGTAGACCCATTCCGTCTGGGGCTCTTGATCTTTCGGATACAGCTCGAAGACGGCAACTTCGAAGATGCACTTGTCGGGGTTGTAGCTGGGATCTGGTCGCGCGCTGTAGCACAGTGCGCTTGTCAGCCCTTGGCCGATCTGGAAGTTCGGAAACAGCTGCCACGCAGTGCCGCTCTGACCGAGGATGTCCGCAGGGATGGTAGGCCAGATCACACCGCGCGCCGCATCGTCGTTGCGGGCCGAGGTCAGCCAGTGTTCGAGTACCTTGTCCGCGGGCGTGCCCTCCGGCAGTTCGTCGACGAGACGCTTCGCCGCGTCGACGAGAGTCTGCGTGGTCGTCGCATTGGTCTCCTCCATGGTGTACACCTGCATCTCCGCGGTCGAGATGCGCGGATCACCGGTACCAAGGCGGATCTTGGACTTGGTCTCGTCCAATCCCTTTGGCGCGTCGTAACCGATGTTGCTGTGTTTGCCTTGCGCCTTCGCCCAGCCCTTGAACTCGCCGAACTTGTTGAACTCCGGGTGCGTGGTGAACACGTGGTAGGTCTCGTTGAAGGCTTCGAGTGCAACCTTCCAGTTGCAGTCGAAGTTCAGCCACTTGCGCCACTTGAAGCGCATGTTCTCGAGGCCGAAGGGGTCGAGGATCTTCGCAGCGGGAAAGAGATAGTCGGCCAAGGGTTCCGGGTCGGTGTCCATGTTGATGAACAGCCAGCCGCCCCAGGTGTCGACGTTGACGTGCGCGAGGTGGGTGTTCTCGGGCGTCAACGCGCCCTGCCAGTCGTCCTGTTCGCGGATATGGGTGCAGGCGCCATCCAAACCGTATGTCCAGCCATGGAATCCGCAGACGAAGGACTTCTTGGTGCGTCCGCACGCGTTCTTGGCGCCCTGCGGGGTGTCGACGAGCCGTCGGCCGCGGTGCATGCACACATTGTGATGGGCCTTGAACTCCGAGGGGCCGGTGCGTACGACGATGATCGAGTCGTCGAGGATTTCGTAGGTGAGATAGTTGCCGACCTCGGGGATCTCCTCGACGCGGCCAACCTGTTGCCACACCTTGCGCCACAACCTGTCTCGCTCCGCGCGTGCGTACGCCTCGGACGTGTAGGCCTCGACGCCGATGGTCATCGGCCCCGAAAGCGCCTCGAGTTCTTCGGCATTCTTGACGACCTCGTCCTTGGTGTCAGTCATCAGATCCTTCCCATGGCCACTCATCGGGTCGCGAGCGTGCGCGTTTGCCCATCATTGGCGGCGTGTCCGTGTGCAGACACGCGCGCTCGCGGGGCATGGTTCATCGGCTGATCTCCGTTCGGAACGCTTCGTCCTTGAGGAACAGCGACGTGTGGTCGGGTGCGAGGTGGCTCCACTTCAGGTTCAGACCACCGTCGACGAGCAGGGTCTGGCCGGTGACGTAGCTCGAAAGGTCCGACAACAGGAAGAGGATGGCACCCGCCTGCTCCACCGGCTTGCCGCGCCGACCCATCGCGATGGCGGCACGATCGCGCTCGGGGTCGGGATCGACGTAGGTCTGCGACGCGGCGGTCTCCGTCACACCGGGAGCAACGGCGTTGACGCGAATGCCGTCAGTGGCCAGTTCGAGCGCCATCGTGCGCGTCATCGCGACGACCGCAGCCTTCGCCGTGCCGTAGGCGATGTGGAACGGCGCGGTGTTCATGCCGCTGATGGAGCTGATCGACACGATCGAGCCCGGTTTGCCTTGCGCCTTCAGTTCGGCGGCGACCGCCTGGCTGGTAAAGAACGTCGTCTCGAGGTTGGCGGTGAACAGGTCTCGCCAGTCCGACCGCGTCACTCGCGTCGACGGCATCCAGGTCGACGGCGCCGCGCCGCCAGCCACGTTGACCAATCCGTACAAGTCACCGTCGACTCGACCGACCTGCTCCATGACGGTCGCAATGCCTTCGTCGGTGGACGCATCCGCCGCCACCGGCACCACGGAGAGGCCGCGGCGGGCGAGCGGAACGACGTGTTCGTCGAGGTTCTGCTTGGACCTGCTCACCGCGATGACGGTGGCGCCGGCGTCCGCGGCCATCGCCGTCACCGTGGTGCCGATACCGCCACCGCCCGCCCCGGAGACGACGACGATGCGGCCGTCCAAACTCAAGAGATCCGGCATTGCTCACTTCCCGCGTCCGTAAAGAATTGTCCGGACAACATATGGTGCTCTACCAATTGGAGAACACTATTCCGCAGGCATTAGAGGTCCGTCAAGGCTCTCGGCGGAGAAGCTCCGATCTATTGTCTGGACTAATCGCACTTGCTATGGTCCGACGTGTGAATGGCGGACCCACGCGCTACGCAGCCCCGACGTCCCCGACGATCGCGCAGGGCTGGCAACTGCACCGACTCGTCGCGCCCAGTCGGCTGTTCGGCGCCAACGGATTGCGTACCGGACCAGACGGCCGGATCTACATCGCGCAGGTCACCGGCAGCCAGATCAGCGCGCTGAACGTCGACGCGGGGACACTCGAGACGGTCAGCGCCAAGGGCGGCGACATCATCGCTCCCGACGACGTTGCGTTCGACTCGCGCGGCAATCTCTACGCCACCGAGGTGATGGACGGTCGCGTGAGCGTACGCGGCGTCGACGGCTCCACCCGGGTGCTCCGCGACGACGTTCCCTCGGCGAATGGCATCACCTTCCACGACGGCAGGCTCTTCATCGGTGAGTGTCGCGAGGGTGGGCGCCTGATGGAGTTCGACCTCGCAGGCGGTCCGCCGCGAATCCTGCTGGAGAACGTGCCATCGCCCAACGCGATGGAGGTCGGGCCCGACGGGCTGCTGTACTTCCCGGTGATGGGGGCCAATCAGATCTGGCGCATCGACCCCGATGGCCTCGGTGAGAGCCAAGTCGTGGCAAGCGATCTCGGCGTGCCCGACTCGGTCAAGTTCGATGCTGACGGGTTCATCGTCTCGACACAGGTGGCCAGCGGACAGGTGCTGCGCATCGACCCGCGCAACGGCGAGCAGACCGTCCTGGCTCAGCTCACGCCGGGCCTCGACAACTGCACCTTCGCCGGGACCGATTCGAAGGCGCGCCTGTTCGTGTCGAACTTCACCGGCGAGATCACCGAAGTCCTCGGCGCCGGGGAAACCCGCACAACACTTCCCGGCGCACTCAACTGGCCGATGGATCTGGCCGTCGGCACCGATGGCCAGCTGTACGTCGCTGACGGCACGTACTTCTACGCCATCACACCCGATGGCTCGCTTAAGACCGTCGCGATGCTGTTCTCACCGGGATATCCGGGCTTCCTGCGCGGCCTCGTCGTCTCCGGCCCCGGTGAGTTCGTCGTCACCACCTCTGGTGGCCAGATCGCGCGGTATCGTCCCGGCGTAAGCGAAACCGACTATCTGGCAGACGGTTTCGACCAGCTCTACGGAGTGGCACTTGCCGCGGACACGATCGTGGCCGCGGAGCTGGGCACTGGCAGGGTGGTGTCGGTGGACCGGCACGGGGCGGTTGGAGTCCTCGCCTCGGGTCTCGACGATCCGGTCGGCGTGACGGTCACACCGAGCGCCGACGTGCTGGTCGCCGAGTCCGGCGCTGGCCGCGTCGTGAGAGTCACCGCGGCCGGCACCGAGACCGTGGTCGACGGCCTACATCGGCCGCAGGGCATCCTCGCCAGCGGCGAGACTCTGTTCGTCGTCGACGCCGGGGCGCAGGCGGTCGTCGCGTTCGACCTCGCCACCGGTTCGGCCACCACGATCGCATCTGGGTTGCCCATCGGTCCGCCTCCGGGAGTCAACCCCAAGCCCCTCAAGGGAATGCCGCCGTTCTCCGGGCCGCAGGGGCCGTTCGCGGGGATCACGGAGGGACCCGACGGGACCTTGTTCGTCTCGGCGGACGGCGACGGCAGCGTGCTTGCGCTGCGGAGGACATCATGACTGGGCAAGCGAGAAGCGGAGCGGATCGCGCATGAGCATTAGCCCCGCCGACCACAGATACCTTCAGGTCGCACGCACACTGCGCAAGGAGATCGTCGAAGGCGTGTACCCCGTCGGATCCCAGCTCCCCACGGAACACGAACTGTGCCAACGGTTCTCGGTCAGCCGCTACACCGTTCGCGAGGCGCTCCGCAGGCTCCGTGACGACAACCTGGTCGCGTCGCGACCTCGCACGGGAACCATGGTCGTACCGCGTGTCGACGCTAGCTCGTATGCCCAGGACAACATGTCGATCAACGACCTGCTCGCATTCGCCAGCGGGGCCGGCCTCGACATCGAGTCGACCGGCATGGTGACCATCGACGCGGAACTGGCCTCTCGCACAGGACTTCCCCTCGGTGAGGAGTGGCTCGCGGTGCGAGGATTCCGCCAGGCCGTCGATGCCGAGTACACGCACTGCTGGACGGAGTACTACATCAACCGCGCGTTCGCCGCCGTCGGAAGAATGCTCCAGCGGCACACCGGACCGATCTTCCCGCTGATCGAGGACTTGTTCGGCATCAGCGTCGTCGAGGTGTACCAGGAGATCGGCGCGGTACTGGTGACACCGGAGCTCGCGGAGCGCCTCGACGTCGGCGCTGGCACTGCAGCCGTGGAGGTGCACCGCACCTACAAGACCTCCGACGGCGAAGTCGCACAGGTCACCATCAACACCCATCCCGCCTCGCGCTTCCGACATTCGATGACCCTGCGCCGGGTCAAGGGTTGACCACGCGATGAGGACGCGGCAGGACCACTCTCGCGCCGCCGACGCGTACGCGCGTGGACTTTGGGCCGACACGACACTGGCCGATGCACTGCATGAGTCGGCGATCGAAACCCCTTCGCGCACATTGCTAATCGACGGCGACGTGCAGCTGGACTGCCGAGGTCTGCACGCCAAGGCGACCGCACTCGCCCACACCATCGCTCGACGCATGCCACCGGGAAGCGTGGTGTCCTTCATGCTGCCCAATTGGCACGAAGCAGCGGTGGTCTACCTGGGCGCCACCCTGGCGGGCATGGTCACCAATCCCATTCTGCCGTCGCTGCGCGACCACGAACTACGGGTCATCCTCGACGACGCCGACAGTCGGATGATCTTCGTGCCCGAGCACTTTCGGGGCTACGACTACGGGTCGATGCTGAGCAGGGTCACCGCCGTACTGGACAACCCGCCAGACGTGGTCGTCGTGCGCGGGGACGCGGTGTCCCACACGGCATACGAAGACCTGTTCGGCGACGCGGCCGGCTGGGACCCGCCCAGTCTCGACCCGGATGCGGTACGGATGATCATGTATACCTCCGGCACCACCGGACGCCCGAAGGGCGTTCTGCACACGCACAATTCGTTGCATGCGCTGATATCACAGATCGGAGAGCACTGGCTGGTCGAGCCGGGCGACAGGTTCCTGGTCCCGTCGCCGATCGCGCACATCGGCGGGTCGATTTACGCCTTCGAATGCCCGCTGTTGCTTGGATCGGTCGCCGTGCTCGTGGACCGCTGGGATGCCACGGAGGCCGTCGAGCTGCTGACGTCGCAGCGCTGCACCCACATGGCGGGCGCCACTCCGTTTCTCGAGCAACTGCTCGCGGCCGCGCAGAACGCAGGCACGACGCTGCCCGACCTCAAGGTCTTCATCTGCGGCGGGGCCGGAGTCCCGCCCTCGCTGATCCGCAGCGCTGCTTCGCATTTCGAGCGCGCAACGGTCACCCGCGTGTACGGGTCCACCGAGGTGCCGGTGACAACGGTCGGATCGTTCCACGACGACGCTCGTGCGGCGGACACCGATGGCCGCCCAGGCATCGCCGACGTGAAGCTGGTCGATCAAGAGATCCGTGCACGTGGCGCGCAGATGCTGGTCGGGTACAGGCACGCAGAGGACGAGGTAACAGCGTTCGACGACGACGGCTACTTCCGCACCGGAGATCTCGGACGTTGGGACGGTGACTGCCTCGTCGTCACCGGGCGAGCGAAGGACATCATCATCCGCAACGGCGAGAACATCTCGCCAAAGGAGATCGAGGACATTCTGGTCGGCCACCCCGCGATCGCCGAGGTGGCCGTCGTCGGGCTTCCCCATCCGCGCACCGGCGAACAGGCCTGCGCGGTCATCGTGGTCACGGCGAGCGAAGAACCAGTCCCTGACGTGGCAGCGCTTCGCGAGTTCCTCGATGGACACGGCGTCGCACGATTCAAGATTCCAGAGCGCGTGGCCATTTGGGACACGCTGCCGAAGAACGATGCGGGCAAGGTACTCAAGCATTCGATCCGGGCGACCCTTGAGGCTCGGGCGAGCGAAGCGACGGGAATTGGGTGAGACCGGGTGACTGACATGCAGGTGGCGATCGTGACGGGCGCAAGCAGCGGTATCGGGTTGGGCACCGCCGTCAAGCTGGCCGAGGCTGGGATCGCGGTGCTCGGCACCGGGCGCGACGAGGATCGGCTCGCCGAGTTATCCTCCGCGGTAGGCGATCCCGACCGCTTGGCGACCCTCGCCGTCGATCTCACCGCCGACGACGGCCCTCAGCGGATCGTCGACGCGGCAGTGCAACGCTGGGGGCGCGTCGACTTCCTGGTCAACAACGCAGGCGTCGGCAAGCCGAAGCCGTTGCACGAGACCGACGACGAATCCCTCGACTACTTCCTCGGTTTGATGCTGCGCGCACCCTTCCGTCTGGCGCGCGACGTGATACCGCACATGGCACCAGGCTCGGCGATCATCAACGTCACCTCCACCTTCGCGGTCGTCGGAGGGCTGCGCGGCGGTGCATACTCCGCAGCCAAGGGCGGTCTGACTGCACTGACCACGCACATCGCGTGCCAGTACGGTGCGCAGGGAATCCGCTGCAACGCAGTCGCACCCGGCGTCACGCTGACCCCCATGGTGGCCGAGCGGTTGGAGGACGAGCGGTTCCGCAAGATGCAAACCGAGATGACCCCGCACACACGCCTCGGCACCATCGACGACATCGCGAGCACGATCGCCTTCCTGTGCTCGCCGGGCGCCGAGTTCATCAACGGTCAGACGATCGTCGTCGACGGCGGTTGGAGTTCGACGAAGTACCTGTCGGACTTCGCCCTGTCCTCGCAGTGGGTGCCTCGGTGAACCTGTTCACCCTGCTCGATCAGGCTGCCGCCCGCCACGGCGACCGCGGCGCGGTGTATCACGGTGAACGCCAACTGTTCACGTGGGCACAGTTGCGTGACCGCTCGCTCCGGCTTGCCGCGTCGATCCGGCAACAGACGGGTTCCGGCGCGCGGATCGCGATCGCCAGTGAGAACCGGCCCGAGATCGTCGAGTTGATGTTCGCGACGTGGGCGGCGGAATGCGTCTACGTCCCGATCAACTACAAACTGCATCCGCTCGAGATGGCGCAGATCCTCGACGACTCAGGGGCTGCAATGATTTTCGCGTCGACGAAGATCGCCGCCGAGCTGTCCGCCGTTACGTCCGTGCCGATCGACGTCGTCACCTCCGAGACGTATTCACGCCGCCTCGACTCCACACCGGCGCCACTGCCCACCACCGATCCCGCCGAGCTGGCGTGGTTGTTCTACACCAGTGGCACCACCGGGCGCTCGAAGGGCGCGATGCTTTCGCACCGCAACCTGATGGCGATGACCGTAGCCCACCTGGCCGACTTCGACGATCCCGACTCGGAATGCAGTCTGCTGCACGGCGCGCCGATGTCACACGGCTCAGGGCTCTACATCCCGCCGTACGTACTGCGCGGCGCCCGACAGGTGATCCCGGCCTCCGGCGCCTTCGATCCCGCCGAGTTCCTCGATCTGTGTGACGAGCACCCCGGCTGCAGCGCCTTCCTCGCACCCACGATGGTGCAGCGCCTAGTCGAAACCGGCCGTGAGGTTCCACGCAACCTCCGCACCGTGGTCTACGGCGGCGGACCGATGTACGTCGACAGTTTGAAGAAGGCGATGGCGGCGTTCGGCCCGATCTTCGTACAGCTCTACGGTCAGGGTGAGGCGCCGATGACGATCACCGGGCTGCGGCGAGCCGACCACGTCGGGGCGGACGACGCCACACTGGGGTCGGTGGGGTATGCACGGTCGGGTGTCGACGTCGCCGTACTGCGCGCCGACGGCAGCCACGCCGACGTCGACGAGATCGGTGAAATCGCTTGTCGCGGTGACGTCGTCATGTCTGGCTACTGGCACAATCCCGAGGCCACTGCGTCGACCATCGTTGACGGCTGGCTGCACACCGGCGACATGGGCTCGTTCGACCACCGCGGGTATCTGACCCTGCGCGACCGAAGCAAGGACGTGGTGATCAGCGGCGGCAGCAACATCTACCCGCGGGAAGTCGAGGAGGTGCTACTCGAGCACCCCGCAGTCGCCGAGGCAGCAGTCGTGGGCACTCCCGACGAGGAATGGGGCGAGATCGTCGTGGCGTTCATCGTCGGGACCGCCGCCGAGTCGGACCTCGACGCACACCTATTGGACAGGATCGCCCGCTTCAAGCGACCCAAGCGCTACCTCTACATCGACGAATTGCCGAAGAACAGCTACGGCAAGGTGCTCAAGCGCGAGCTGCGCGAGCGGCTGACCGACTCGTCGCCGAACGCGCCATCGTGAATCTGACGTCGCTCGTCCGGCGCGTCGCGTCGTCAACAGCACAATTGGCGTGCGTCAGTTGGGGAATGCGCAAATGACCGTCTCGCCGAACTCCTCGATCTCGTCTGGCGGCGCCGTGTCGGCGAACCACACGTAGAACCGTTGTGCGCCTTGGTCGGCCAGTCTGGAGAAATAGTCGACGAGCTCTTCGGCCGTGCCGCACACCAACCCCGGGCCCATGTGACCCCAGCGCCGTCGACTGCTTTCCTCGACCTCGCGCGGGTCGCTCCCCCGTCGCGCGAAGCCGACCATCTGTTGCACCGATGGCCGTGCGGATCCGATGGACCCCAACAGCTCTGGCAACTTGTCGACCAGTGGACCCGGAAGATTCCACCAGTCGGCGTGCCGGCGAACGACGTCCAACGTGCGAGGACCGGTTCCACCGATGACGATCGGAATCGGATGGGTGGGCAGCGGGGATTGGACGCGCTCGGACTCTCCGCCGATGCCCCAATGCTCCTTGATCAGCGCAAGATCACGGTCGAGGCATTCGGTGCGATGCGCGGCGTCGCCGGTGAGTAGTCCGAACTTCGCCAGTTCCTTCGGCATCGACCCCGAGCCAAGGCCGAGTTCGAATCTCCCGCCCGACGCCTCGGACAGCGTGACGGCTTGTTTGGCGAGCACGGCGGGATGACGAAAGGCATCGCACAGGACGGTGTGCCCGACCTTGATGCGCGCGGTCTTCGCGGCCACCCACGTAGCGATGGCCATCGCCTCCCACACGGGAACGGTTGGCATCCCTGGCGTTTCGAGGTGATCGAAGAACGCGACGCCGTCGAATCCATTGGCCTCGGCTGCCTGCGAGCGCACGACGAAGTCGGCGACGGGCATGCGGTACTGCGACATGTAGAGGAACCACTCCGTCATCCCTCAACCTCCATCCATTGAAAGGTAATGGGCCCGCGCCAGCAGTGATCCCAACACGTCCGCCATCTCCTCCAGCTGTGGGTCGGGAGCGCTGCGACGCCGGTTGTGCTTGACGATCAATGACCACGTTGCCGCCGACTTGAAACACGCCAAACCTTGAAACCAGTTCAATTCGGGGATCGCTCGACCGCGTTCGTTCGCGTAGACGTCCGCCAACTCCGCTGGGAGAGGTGTCGCGCCGACGAACGGCGTGGCCCTCCGGTACGTGGCGGGATCCGCGTTGGCCAGGAACCACCCGACGTCGACGCGCGGATCGCCGACAGACCATATCTCCCAATCGATCACGGCGGTGATCGCCTCGCCAGCGGCGAGCAGGTTGCCGAGCCGGAAGTCTCCGTGCACGATCGCGGCGCCAAGCGGATCCGGCACCGAATTACGCAGTGCCGCTGCGACATCGCGCCAGCCAGGCACTAGCTCGGGATCGACAGTCGCCAAGAGGCGGCACCACCTCTCGACTTCCTCGGCAGGCCCGACGACCGGCTCGTCGGCGAGGCCTACGGACGTCGGATCCAATCCGTGGAGACGGCCCATTGCCCGCGCCGCGGCACGCAGACGCTCGCCGATCACGCTGCGTTCCCGAGCGTCCGCGTCGCGGTCGAACAATGGCTCGACCGACGTGCCCTCCAAGAACGACATCACGAACAGGGGCGGCACGTCGGGTGGCGTGCCGGAGTCCTCGATGAGCACCTCTGGCACCGGAACCTCGGATGGACCGAGGGCCCGGATGACGCGGGCTTGGCGAAGCACGTCGCGGTTCAGCGTGGGACTGACGCCGGGCGGAGCGACCTTGACGACCACCCGTCGCTCGGCGAGCATGCCTTCGAACGTCACGCTCGACGCTCCGCCCGCCAGAGGACGAATGCCGTTGACGCCGAGCGACTTCAGTCGTCGTTCGAGATCGCCGAGCTGAGACGGCGTCAGTGCAGCCATCCGACCTCACGGAGGAACGGCTGCGTGTGGGCGATGCGCCCCGTCAGCGTCTTGGGATCGCCCGTGCAAAGACGCAGTGCCGTCTCGGTGATGAGCTCGATGTCCTCGGTGTCCGTCTTGGCCAGATCGAGGGTGCCCGCGCCAGGAGTCGCCACCGGGTTGGAAGGAGCTGCCGCGTTGACGGCGATTCCGTCGGCATACAGCTCGGCCGCAAGGCTTTTGGTCAACCTGTTCATGCCTGCCTTGACGGTGCCGTACATCCCGAAGCCCGCGTCGGTGTCGAAGTCCCCGAACGGTGGCCCCTCTGGCAGGTCGCCGCCGACCGAGGTCAAGTTCAGCACCCAGCCTCGGCCCCGTTCGCGCATCGCAGGGATGGCCAGCTGAGTCAGGTGCAACGGAGCGATCATGTGCATCTCGACCATGAGACGGGCCCTCTTCTCGGGAAAGCCCTCTAGCGGGCGCAGAAACGTGACGGCCGCGTTGTTGACCAGGATGTCCGGTGCGCCGATCCGCGCGGTTACCTCTGCGAAGAGCCGCTCTCGATCCTCCGAGCTGGAAAGGTCGGCTTGCACCGCGATGCACGACCCGCCAGCCGCGATGATCTCTTCGCACGTCTCCCGAAGGGAGCCTTGATACTTCGGGTCCGGGTCCATCGTGCGTGCAGTGATCGCCACGGCCGCGCCCTCGGCGGCCAACCGCTGCGCAATGGACTTGCCCAAGCCACGGCTTCCGCCGGTCACCAGGGCGACCTTTCCGTCACATACCCCTGCCACTGCTCACTCCTAGATTCGAGGAATACCCGCAAGTTTGTCGGCGAACTTGGCTTCGGCGGCTGCCCGCAACCGAAGCAGGTGTTCGGACGGAAAGACGTCAGGCGCGGGCTCGACGTCCTTGAGCAGTTGGCGCGCCAGCGTCACCTTGTGCACCTCCGTCGGGCCATCGGCGAGGCCGAGCACGAACGACTCGGTCAGGTACTGCACGAACGGCATCTCGTGCGAAGTGCCCAGCGAGCCGTGGATCTGCAGCGCGCGAGCCGACACGTCGTGCAACACCTTCTGCATCATCGCCTTGACGGCAGAGATGTCGGCGCGCACGGCCTTGTAGTCATTGAACTTGTCGATCTTCCAAGCGGTTTGGAGAGTCAGCAGACGGAACGCCTCGATCTCCATCCACGAATCGGCGATCATCTCCTGAACCATCTGCTTGTTGGCCAGCACCTCGCCCTGGGTGTATCGCGACACCGCACGTTCGCAGATCATGTCGAAGATGCGGCGCACCAAACCGACGGTCCGCATGGCGTGGTGGATGCGACCGCCGCCGAGCCGGGTTTGCGCGACGACGAAGGCACCCCCGCGCGGGCCGAGCATGTGATCGTCGGGCACGCGGACGTTCTCGTAGCGGACGTACCCCTCGCGCCCGCCTCCGCCGAGCGGCTGATAGCCGAGACCGACGTCGCGCAGGACGTTGATGCCCGGGGTGTCGCCAGGAACCACGAACATCGAATGGCGTTGGTAGGGCGGCGCTTCGGGGTCGGTCATCGCCATCACGATGATAAAGGAGGCCTTCGAGGCGAACGACGAATACCACTTCTCGCCGTTGATGATCCAGTGGTTGCCGTCCTGGACGGCGGTCGTGGTGAACACCTTGGGGTCGGCTCCCCCCTGCGGCTCGGTCATCGAGAAGCAGGAGATGATGCGATTGTCGAGCAGTGGCTCTAGGTAGCGCTCCTTGAGTTCGGGGGTGCCGTAGTGGGCGAGGATCTCGCTATTGCCGGAATCCGGCGCCTGCGAGCCGAAGACGATGGGCGCACACTCGGAGCGGCCGAGTATCTCGTTGAGCAACGCGAGCTTCATCTGACCGTAGCCGGGACCGCCGAGTTTTGGCCCGAGGTGGGTGGCCCACAGCCCGCGATCCTTGACGATCTGCTGCAGCGGCGGGATCAGGGCCTGACGCACGGGGTCGTCGAGGTCGTGCGATTCGGAGACGACGTAGTCGATCGGTTCGCACTCGGCGCGCACGAATTCCTCGACCCACGAGAGTTGTTCGGCCCATTCGGGGTCGGTCTCGAAGTCCCACGACACGGCTAGGTCCTCTCGCGTGCTGCGTCGGCATGACTGAGCACCTGGTTGCGGTTCTCCAACTCGATTGCGGCGTCGAGTGAGGCGTCGGCGTTGGCCTGCAGTGCACGCTTGGTCAAGTGAATCCCCAGCGGGGAGAGGCTTGCGACCTTGGCGGCCAGGTGCACGGCGCAGTCGACCAGCTGGTCCGGTTCGACCAGTTGGCTGACCAGGGCGCGACGATCGGCCTCTTGGGCGGACACGGTACGGCCAGTCATCATCCAGTCGGCAGCGACGCTGGTGCCGACGATGCGGGGCAGGTGGTAACTCATGCCCATCTCCCCACCCGACAAACCGAGCAGAATCGCACCGTTGCCGAATGATGCTGCCGTCGAACACATTCGGATGTCCGATGCCAGACAAAGTGCGAACCCAGCACCGACGCACGGTCCGTTGACCGCGGCGATGACGGGCTGTGGGAGGTCGCGGATCGCTTGGGGCAGAGCGGCCATCGACTCCTGAAAGTTCAGTCGGTCGATGGCAGGAGCGGTTGCCGCAGGCACGCCGTCGCCGAAGTTACGCGTGTCCAGCCCCGAGCAGAACCCGCGGCCAGCGCCGGTCAGAACCACCGCGTGAACGGCCGCGTCGGTCGCCAGCACGGCGAGGGTAGCGACTAGCTCGTCACGCATGACCTGGTTGATGGCGTTGAGCTGCTTTGGGCGGTTCAGTCGCAGCACCGCGACGCCTGGGCTCGGCGTCTCGACCTCTAACGTTTCCGGCACGCTCACACCCGCTCGATGATGGTTGCGGTGCCCATGCCACCGCCGGTACACATGGTGACAAGCCCGGTGCTCATGTCGCGACGCTCCAGTTCGTCGAGCACGGTACCGATGAGCATCGCTCCGGTTGCGCCGATCGGGTGACCCAGCGCGATGGCACCGCCGTTGACGTTCACCCGATCGGGGTCGAGTTTCAGGTCTCGGATCGCCTTCAAGGCAACCGCGGCGAAGGCCTCGTTGATCTCCCAAAGGTCGATGTCGTCAACGCGCATACCGGCTTTGGCGAGAGCACGCTCGGCCGCCGGTCCCGGCGCGGTCAGCATGATGATCGGCTCGGAGCCGATCGCGGCGGTGGCACGAATACGGGCGCGAGGCGCGAGGTCGTGTGCGCGGGCCCAGCTCTCGGAGGCGACGACGGCCGCGGCTGCACCGTCGACCACGCCAGACGAGTTACCCGCATGGTGGACGTGTTCGATGCGATCGACGGTCGGGTAGCGGTCGATGCAGATCTCGTCGTAGCTGCGCGATTCGCCGTCGGCGTGACTCGCACCCAGTTGCGTGAAGGCAGGTCGCAGTTTCGCGAGTCCATCGAGTGTGGTTCCCGCTCGCGGATGTTCGTCGTGGTCGAGGACGACGTCACCGTTGGCGTCGGTGACGGGAATCAGCGATCCCGCGAATCGCCCCTCGGCGGCCGCCTCGGCCGCCCGCCGCTGGCTTTCGACGGCGTATCCGTCGACGTCCTCGCGGGTGAAGCCTTCGAGCGCAGCGATGAGGTCAGCTGAAACGCCTTGCGGCACAGTAGGGTACAACGCGCGGAAGTCGGGGTTGACGCCGTCGATCGTCACGGAACCGGCTGTGAGGTTCCACCGCGACATCGATTCGACTCCCCCGGCGACGACCAGATCCTGTGCGCCGCTGGCCACTCCCATGGAGGCAACGGTGATCGCCTGCTGGCCGGAACCGCAGAATCGGTTCAGCGTCATGCCTGGCACGGTCTCGGGCCATCCTGCCAGCAGGAGCGAGAGCCTGGCGATGTCGTCGCCGTGGTCACCGGCGAGGATTCCGTTGCCCGCTATGACGTCGTCGACCTCCGCGGGGTCGAATCCAATGCGCTCGCGCAACGCCATGAGGCATTGCGCGAACAACGATTGCGGATGGACTCCGTGCAGCCCGCCATCGGGCCTGCCCTTGCCCCGTGGCGTTCGGACGACGTCGAGGATCCACGCCTGGCTCATACCGACAGCAGGCCTGCCAGATTACCGCCCATGATCTTCGCCTGGTCCGCAACGGGCAGGTCCACCAACATGTCTGCGTAGTGCGTCGGCTGTGCCAGGCCCTCTGGATGCGGGAAGTCCGAGCCGAACAACACCCGCTCTACGCCGATCAGGTCGATGAGATCGAGCACGCCGTCCTCGTAGAACGGGCTGATGTGGATGCGGTTCTTGATCTCCTCGACCGGGTTGCCGAGGAAGGCCTCCGGCGCCTTCTTGTAGGCGTCGGCTACCGAGTCGAGCAGCGGGAACAACCAAGCCGCGCCCGCCTCGATGATGGACACCTTGAGCTTCGGGAAACGGAACAGCGCGCCGTGAACGACCCAGCTCGCCACGGCGTCCTGCACCGGGCGCCATCCGTTGATCATCGACATCGCATTGGTCTGGAACGGCAGCATCTCTCTGTCGCCACCGTCCCATTCGGCGTTGTAGCGCGCGTAACCGCTGTCCGAGGTGTGCATCGCAACGAGAACGTCGTGGTCGACGCAGCGCTGCCAGAATGGATCGAACTCGGGCAGCGCGAACGAGCGCGGTCCACGGTATCCGGGCACCGGTGCGGGCCGGATGAGGATGGCGCGCGCACCGCGTGACACCACCCAGTCCAGTTCTTCGATCGCCTTCTCGAGGATCGGCAGGCTGATCACTGGAACCGTGAAGATGCGGCCTTGGTAGTTGAAGCCCCACTCGTCGTCGAGCCATTGGTTCAAGGCATGTACGACGACGTGGATCAGTGCCGGATCGTCGCGCATCCGCTCCTCGATGAGGCTGGCGAGGGTCGGAAACATCAGCGACCGTGCGACGCCCAATTCGTTCATCAACTCCAGCCGTGCGCCGGGCTCGCGGAACGCGGGGATCGCCTTCATGGGCTCCCCGAAGATCTCGCGTCGGCTCTTGCCTTCGGGATTGCCGTGCTTGAAGTAGTCCTCCATCGCACCCGGCTTGGCTACCACCGAGAACGTCGGGTTCGGGATGTACTCGCTGATCTGACCGCGGATGGCGATCTTGGTGCGGCCGTTGACCTGCACGTACTGGATCGCGTCCGCGTACGCCTTTGGCAGGAAGCGAGTCAGCGAATCCTCGGTCTCGTAGAGATGGTTGTCCGCGTCGAACAACGGATAGGGCAAGCCGGAGTCAACGTCGATACCAGTCACGGTCTGCACGCTAGACCATTTCGGCATTCCAGTACTCCCGAACGGGAAAAAACATATCGTTGGGGTGTGCGCAGTGAAATTCCGAGGCAGCGGGGCCGCCCTCGCCAGATCGACCGGGAGCGAATCGTGTCGGCGGCGCGAACTCTGCCGCCGGAGACGCTGACCATGCAGGCGGTGGCCGAGGCGCTGGGAGTGGATCCGAAGGCGCTCAACTATCACGTCGGCGACCGGCAGGGTCTGCGTGAACTCGTTGCGCTCGACGTGTTCGAATCCGAACTGCGTCGCGCCGAACTACCCGGTGCCGGCGATTGGCGGGCGGTGATTCGCCTATATGCCGCAGCGTTGCGGGACGCGTTCAGTCAACTCGGGGTGTTGGCCACCTCGTTCCCACTCCCCGCAGCGAGCGGATTGGGGGCGCTGGCTCCCGTCGAGCGCGTCCTACAGGCCCTCATCGACGCGGGCTTCGACGTCGACCAGGCCGGTCGCGCAATGACTTTGGTCACCGAGACGGCGTACGCGGCCGGACGGACGGCGGTGCTCAGCGCGCAAAACCGCGTCCATCCGAACGTGCCCGAGGTGGCCAGCGCCTTGCAGAATGCGCCAGAGGGAGACTTTCCGATTCTGCGTCAGGTGGTGGCGTCGACGTCCGGCGGAAAGGACGTCGAGCAGCTCGACTTCGCCCTCGACGTGATCGTCGCTGGGCTCGAGAAGGTTCTGGCTCGCCGCGTCGAGTAAGAATGGGCGTATGCAGATCGAGGACAGCGTCGTCGTCGTCACGGGAGCGGGTTCTGGGATCGGACGGGCCTTGGCGTCGTCGTTCGCAGGGGCGGGAGCGTCCGTCGTCGCCGGTGACGTCGACGAGGCGGGCGCAATGGAGACCGCCGCCAACATCCGAGCGGACGGCGGGTCGGCCGTTGGAATCGCCAGCGACGCCGCCTCCGTCGACGGGATCGCAGCGCTGATCGACTGCGCAACTGGCAAATTCGGCCCAGTGGACGTCTACGTCGCCAACGCGGGTATCGGCGGAGCATCGGGACTGGGCGACGACGAAGCCGACTGGGACCGAATCATCGACGTGAACCTACGGGCACACATCAGAGCGGCAAGAGCACTGATACCCGAGTGGACGGAGCGTGGGAGAGGTTACTTCGTCGCGGTGGCATCGGCCGCCGGATTGCTCACCCAACTCGGCGCGGCGGGCTACTCCGTGACCAAGCACGCGGCGGTCGGATTCGCGGAGTGGCTCTCGATTACCCACGGCGACAAGGGTATCGGCGTGTCATGTGTCTGCCCGATGGGCGTCGACACGCCGCTGCTCACCGGAATGGTCGAGTCGTCCGATCCGACGATTCGGATAGCAGGCAATGCGGTGCGCAACGCAGGTGAAGTGGTCAGCCCGCAGGTGGTGGCGACGTTGACCGTCGAGGCCGTCCTTGCCGACAGGTTCCTGGTGCTCCCGCATCCCGAGGTGCTCGACATGTACCGGCAGAAGGGTTCGGACTACGAGCGATGGATCGCGGGCATGCGGCGCTATCAGAGGTCGCTCGCCTAGTTCCGTCTTCGGAGCGTTCCTCCGGCGGGAAGGACGTCTCGTCTACTCGGCGGCGGATCTCCAGGCTGTGTGTCGACCCGCATGACGTTCTCAGCGACTCCTCAGCGGGGCGTGCGTAAGGTGATGACAGGCGGGTGATGGCGATTTACGCGGTGCCGCACCCGCATAGGGTCTCGCCCCGACGCGTGCCGATCGGCCCGGAGTCGGGGCGGACCCGTTCAACGTACGTCGCCGTGTTCCGGTTGGCGGTGATCGTCCATCTGGAATTCGTTTGCAGCCCCGCACCCCTTGGGTGTTGGCTCCACTGCTTCCTCGACAAGCGGCCGCAACTGGATCGAATTCAGGCGCGCATCGGCTTGAGCCGCTTGAGCGCCAACCCGCCCTCGAATGGTCGATAGCCGAACGCGGCAGGTGCGACGTAGCCGGTCTCCCCTAGGGGAGTGTGCACCTCGTCGACGCTCGGTCCGATCTTCGATGCGATCGGCTCGAGCGCGTCAAGGTCGAACCGGTACAGCCGAGCAGCGTTCTCCGAAAGCATCTTCCGGCACTCCTCCTGCGAACGACTGCTCAGCGCCCACCGGATCGCAAGGGCGGAGTGCGGAGCGAACCCCTCCTCGTGCGGGTAGTCACTACCCCACATCACGTGGTCTGCCCCCATGAAGTCGATGGCGGCCGCGTCGTAAGGACCCAATTCGGTTGCAAGGTAACAGTTTCGCCGTGTGTATTCAGTGGCCGAGAGGGTCAGCTCGTCCACCGACGATCCACCGAACATCCCGTAGGTTCGATTGCCCGCCTCCGACTTCATCGACGGCAACATCGCATCGATCGTCATCAACTGCGACTGCAGCCACATGGTGCCGAGTTCGGTTGGCACGAAACGAAGCGACGGATGGCGTTCGAATACTCCCGCCAAGATTAGGTGCCCGAGAGTCCGTTGCGCCCATAGCGCGATTTCCGTGATGAGCACGGCGTTGGAGGCTGGCTGATCCATTGGCATCGAAGGACTGCCTGCGCCACCGTGCTGCACGATTGTGAGGTCGAGATCGCTGCACAGTTGCCAGATGGGCTCGTAGCGGGTGTGGAACAACGGTGCGACGTTCGGGTCGCCGGGCGAGACAGCAGGTATCAGCACGCCGCCGAAGCACCCCAGTTCGCTACCCCAACGAATCTCGTCGAGGGCAGCGTCGACGTCGTTGGGGAAGATCTGGATCAGGCCGCGCCGACGGACCGGCGCCAAGGAGCAGAAGTCGACCTGCCACCGGTTGTGCGCCTGCACGCCTGCCCACCGATGCTCGAATTCCTCGCGCGTCTGCGGCAGCGAGATCGTGATGTTGGGCGTGGTGGGGAAGAACGGCGGAATCGTGTTGGGAATCAACACCTCTGCGGCGACGCCATCGTCGTCCATCTCGGCGATGCGCAATTCGCTGTCCCAGTTGCGCATCGCCGTGGCGATGACGAGATCGTCGAAGGGGCTCTCATACTGGGCGGCCCACCGATCGAAGTCGTCGTGCAGCGCCTGCGGCAGGTACGGCTTGTAGTCGTGTAGATCAGCTCCGGCGTGCGTGTCCGTGGAGATCACGGTGTAGCGAGACTGCGTTGTCACGATGGCGCTCTCCTTCTCGTTGGTCCCACCCATGTTCGTCCGTTCGCGGCGCGCGCGAAAGGGGGCCTGTTCAGTCAGCGGTAAACGAGGAGTCGACGGGAGCGAAGGTCGGGCTCGGCGACATCCCGACGCCGAGGGTGGAGACGCCGACTCTGACCCCGTGCGGCGCCGCCTAGTTCCGTCTCCACGGCGGCTGAGTTCGTAGCCGACGGCGGTGTGGTCGCCGAGTGCTCAAACCGTGAGTTGCCAGCCGGTTGATCGAATTCGCTTGCCTATCAACGGTTTCAGTAACAGTGACGTGGCGGGTCGATCTCTCAGAATTTTCTTCGGAAATACGTCGCCAAGTTCTTATGGTTCGAACATATGTTCTAGTCATGGAGTTGGATCCGGTCGGAGCGGCGCTCGCGGCGCTGCACGCCGCCAACCAAGCCGTCGCCGCGTTGCCCGCGGAGCGGCTGACTCAGGAGCAGAAGACGGCCGTGCTCGACGGGCTTCAAACGTTGAGGTGCCAACTGCCTAGTCACGAGCACCGTCTCCTGACCCACCTGCAGGCGGAGACCACGCCCAAGGAGATGGGCGCGAAGTCTTGGCGTGATGTGCTAGCCATCCGTTGGCGCATCTCCCCCTCGGAAGCAACTCGCCGCCTTGACGAAGCCGCGCTGCTCGGGCCACGGCTCACGCTTACCGGGGAAGCACTAGAGCCGGTGTTGCCTGCAACCGCGCTGGCCCAAGCCAATGGGTTGATCAACGGGGAGCACGTGACGGTGATCCGGGAGGCGATGGACCGGATCCCAGCCACGGTCGACCCGACCACCCGAGCCCAGATGGAGGTCGAGTGGGCCCGCACTGCGATCGGTGCCGGCCCCAAGAAACTCAAGGACGACGCCAACCGGACCATCTTCCTGCTCGACCAGGACGGCCCCGAACCCGACGACCGAGAGCGGCAGCGCCGCCGCGGGATCACCAAGTCGCCGCAGCAGCCCGATGGGATGATCGCGCTCAAGGCCGTGCTCACCCCCGAGGCATGGGCGATCATCGAAGCGATCTTCGCAAAATGGGCCGCCCCTGGAATGTGCAACCCGGCCGACGAGCACCCTTGTGTGTCGGGCACCCCTACCCGGGAGCAGATCAAGAACGACGACCGCACGCTGCAGCAACGCCAGCACGACGCGCTCGTGCAGGTGGGGCGGTGGGTGCTGGAAAGCGGTGTGCTTGGCCAACATAACGGCGTGGCCGCCACCATGATCGTCCGCACCACCCTGCAAGACCTGGAAAGGCGGGCCGGTGTCGGAGTGACCGGAGGCGGCACCGTCCTGCCCTACGGGGACATGCTGAAGGTGGCCGCCAACGCCGATTGGTACCTGGCGCTATTCGACGGCGCGACCGGTTCGGCGATGAATTTGTTCCGCGCCCGTCGCACCGCGTCCATGGCCCAGCGGCTCATGTTGATCGCACGGGATGGCGGATGCACGAAGCCTGGCTGCACTGTGCCGGCATACGGCACCCAGGTTCACCACGCCGCTAGGGACTGGGCCGACGACGGGCAGACGAACGTCGACGAGATGGGGTTGACGTGCCCGCCGGACAATCGATTGGTCGGCCCCAACGGCTGGGACACTCGCATGAACAACGTTCACGACGTCGAATGGATCCCGCCACCGCAACTCGATACCGGTCAGGCTCGAGTCAACGACTACCACCGCCCAGAACGCCTCTATCGACCACCCGAGGATCGATCGGACGAAGTGCCACAGGACAAGCCGGAGGCCGACTTAGCGCTGGACGCTGCTGAGAACCCGCCCACACCGTGGGATCCGTCGACGGCATGGGACGAGACTGCCCCGCAGGACAAGCCGGCCGCCGGCGTAGCGCCGGACGCTGCCGAGAACCCGCCCACACCGTGGGATCCGTCGACGGCATGGGACGAGACTGCCCCGCAGGACAAGCCGGCCGCCGGCGTAGCGCCGGACGCTGCCGAGAACCCGCCCACACCGTGGGATCCGTCGACGGCATGGGATGAGACTGCCCCACAGGACAAGCCGGAGGCCGGCGTAGCGCCTAAGGTCGACGAGGACGCACCGACGATCCTACGGCTCTGCACTCGCGTCCCACATCACCCTCGCCTGTCCGACGGGCCCGAAACACCAGGCGGCCCCGAACCCAACGCCGCCGCCCGATGATTAGGCGCCACCGAGAATCCACCACGGGTGGTGCCCGGATTACGGGTGCGACGTCATCCAGCCGCGCTCGGCTACCGCGCACCGACCTTCCTGAAGTGAAAGTCGCTGTCGCCGAACATCGCATCGATGGCCACGATCCGCTTCAAGTAGTGGCCAATTGCCACCTCGTCCGTCATTCCGACGCCACCGTGGATCTGGACTGCGCTCTCAGCGACCGTCCGACCCAATCGACCGACCTGCGCCTTGAGCAGCGAGACATCGCGGGCGTCAGCATGCCCCGCCTCGACGAGAGCCGTCGTGTACAAGAGAGTGGACCGCGCCTTGAGGAAGGCGATCTTCATGTCCGCGAGGCGGTGCGCAATCGCCTGGAAGGTAGCGATCGGCACACCGAACTGCTGCCGCGTTCCGGCGTATGCCGCGGTCGAGACCAACAACGCACTCATCGCGCCGACAGCCTCGGCACACAGCGCGAGGATTCCACCTTCGATGACGGCGGTGATCGTCGCCGCAGCATCGCCAGCAAGCAGCAGCGCCGGAACGTCGCCGAACGTGCAGTTGGCGGCCTTGCGTCCGTCGACGGTGCGGTACTTGGTCAGCGAAACTCCCGGAAGGTCCGGCGTCACCAGCAAAAGACCCAATTCGCCGTCGGCGTGGTCGGCGCCCACCAGACGAGCCGTGACGATCAACACGTCCGCGTCACCGCCGCCAAGGACCAATCGCTTGTCACCGTTGAGCGCGTAGCCGCCGTCCCCGCGCGTCGCAACGGTGGAAATCCTTGCCGGGTCGGCAGTTCCGCGGCCCTCCTCGTGCGCGAAGGCACCGAGCGCTTGGCCGTCTGCGATCTTCGTCAGCCAGTCGCGCGAGCCATCGCTCTCCCCGACCGTTGCGAGGACCATTGCGAGCGCGCGACCAGCCAACGTGACCGAAGAATGGTAGGGCTCGCTCAACAGATGCTCGCCGAAGACTTCGGACACTGCGACGACATCGGTCGTGGATCCACCTAGTCCGCCAACCTCCTCGGAGAACGGCAGCGCAAGAAGCCCTATCTCTCGAAGTTGCTGCCACACTTCGGCCGACGTCCCGCGTTCGGAGCCGATGATCGCCTGCCGCTGGTCGAACGAATACGCCCCGCCGAGATACTGAGACACGCTGTCGCACAGCATCGTCTGCTCTTGCGAAAAGGTGAACTCCATCTGCTCAGCCCTTTCCCGTGAACGGCAGAGTGCGCGCGATCAGGTCTCGCTGCACTTCGTTGGTACCCGCGTAGATCGTGGTGGCACGCGAATTCAGGTAGAAGGGCATGGCGATCAGTGCAAACTCGTCGCTCAACGGCTGCTCGGACGAACCGACCCGAAGCGCCTCCAGTTGGAGCGGTAGCGCATCCAGACCTGCAACCCTCGTCGTCATCACCGAGAGCCGTTGCGTCAACTCGGAACCCATCGTCTTCTTCACCGAAGGGAACCCTGGGTCATCGGCGATGGGATGGCCGCTGATCGCCAGCTTCTCGAAGTACTCGTAGGACGCGACGTCGGCCTCCACCTCTCCCAGATCGCGCTGGAATACCGAATCATCAGCCAACACACCACCATTCGGTGCGTCTACCGTGGTGCTGGCCTCCCGGATGAGCCTTACCCGGCGTCGAAGGAACGGGCCTTGCGCCACGCCGCCGCCCCGCTCGTGCTTCAGCAAAGCCTTCGCGACGGTCCAACCGTCGTTCTCCTCGCCAACGCGGCCGGACTGCGGCACGCGAACGTCGTCGAAGAAGACCTCGCACTGCTCCGGTTCACCGTCGAGGCCGATGATCGGCCGGATGGTCATTCCTGGATAGTCCGTCCGGTCGAGTAGCAGAAAGGTGATCCCCCGCTGCTTCTTTCCCTCCCGGCTCGTACGCACCAGCATGAACATCCGGTTGGATCGGTGGGCCAGCGTCGTCCAGATCTTGCTGCCGTTGATGACGTAGTCGTCACCGTCGGCCACCGCGGAACAGCTGAGCGAAGCGAGGTCCGAACCCGAGTTTGGCTCGGAATAGCCTTGAGTCCAATAGTCCTCGGCCGCAAGAATTCTCGGTAGGTACTTGGCCTGCTGCTCCGGCGTTCCCAGCTCCATCAGGAGTGGGCCGACCATCTGAAGACAGTTCGGCAGCAGGGGCGGCAGGTCGCGGGCGCAGTACTCCTCGGCGAAGATGAAGCGCTGCTCGACCGACCAACCGGGTCCACCGAACTCAACCGGCCAGGCGGGCGCGGCCCAACCCTTGCGATTCAGGATCGCTTGCCATTCCAATGCCTCGTCGAACGACGCAAAGGCGCTGGTGAGCTTGCGGCCCGCCTCGCGGATCGCCGGGGTCGGCGCGTGATCCAGGAATTCCGCCACCTCTTGGCGGAAGGCGTCGAGTTCGGGGGCGAAGTCGATGTGCATCGCGGTCAGCCGCGCTCATCGGCGGAAGGAAGTTCGGTGACCATGCGCATCCTCAACGATTGTTGACACCTGTCCAGTTTGGTCGACTGAACTACAGGCACCGCATTGTGTCAAGCCGTCTCCTCTACTCGCGGAGCTCGGTCCGAAACACGCGCATCGCCTCGATCAACGCCGACAACACATCGTGAGCCGTGGCCAGCTCGGCCGCGGTGAACTTGGTCAGCGCCGATTCGGTGTGCTCCGCCAACGGCGCGAAGAACGACCGGGCTACCTCGCTGCCGTGATCTGCATAGCGCAACAGCACCTTGCGCCGGTCGGACGCATGAGCCTCACGTTCAAGGTGCCCCGATGCAACCATGCGATCGACGAGGTAGGTGATCGCCGCGCCGGACACGCCGATCCGCCTGCCGAGCTCGATTTGCGTCAACGGCGCACCGTCTGCTTCGGCCACCATCACGTACAGAAGTGCGCGAAAGTCGTTCATTCCCAATTCATGTTGCGCACTGAAGACGCGGCCTAGCTCGTCGGACTCGGCCGAGAGCGCCTGTACGTCAGACACGATCATCGCCTCAGCGGAAGCACGCTCGATGCGCTTCGTACGATCACCCCGCAATCATTAATTAGATTAATCACTAAGCAGCTTAATATAAGCTCGACCACATGCCGTCGTGGAATCGCTTCGCCGCCGTCGTCACCGCGCGGTGGTCGTGGTTGATCACCGTGCTGCTACTGGCCGCCGCCGGCACGCTCATGGCTGCCGCTGGGCAGAACGCCGACGCCACTTCGTCACCGATCCCCATTCCCGCGTCGGCCGAGTCGGCCCGAGTCTCCTTGTTGGCCAAGGACTTCCCGGGCGGTGACAAGGCCCCGGTGATCCTGGTCGCCTCGCGCATCGACGGTAGGGCACTATCGCAGGCCGACCTGGCTGCGGTCGACGCCGCCCGACGAAGAGTGCTCACCGCCGTAGGCTTGCCTGCCGGGCCGCCGTCGACCACTTCGAGCGATGGCATGGCGGCGTTGGCTGCCGTACCCATCAACGCGGGCCTGACGGGGTTCGAACTGCGCGACACCGTGAAAGCCATCCGAGCTGCCGCGAACGACGGGGCACCCGGGGACCTCCGTCTGCAGATCACCGGCGGCCCCGCCTTCGGCGCGGACATCGCGGACTCGTTCTCCGGCGCCAACGTCACGCTGCTGGCCGTCACCGCCGCCGTCGTCGCCGTGCTGCTCATCGTGACGTACCGGTCGCCCATCCTGTGGCTGGTGCCGCTGATCGTCATCGCCCTCGCCGACCGAACGTCGATGGTGCTCGGCAGTGTCATCGCCGACGCCACCGGGCTGTCTGCTGACGGATCCACGACGGGCATCACCAGCGTGCTGGTGTTCGGAGCGGGCACCAACTATGCCCTGCTCCTCATCTCGCGCTACCGCGAGGAACTCCTCAAGACGTCCGACCACCGCGCCGCGTTGCGCACCGCCGTCCGGCATGCGGGTCCGGCGATCGCGGCCAGCAATGCCACCGTGGTGTTGGCCCTGCTCACGCTGCTCCTGGCCGTGGTGCCCTCGACTCGCAGCCTCGGCGTGCAAGCTGCATCGGGTCTGCTCATCGCAGCGATCTTCGTGCTGTGCGCCCTACCGCCGCTGCTTGCAGCATTAGGCACCCGACTGTTCTGGCCGTTCATCCCGCGCCGTGCCGAGCATGCCGTCGCAAGAGTCGGCGGGTGGTACCGCCTCGCGGACTGGGTCAGTAACCACGCCGCTCGCGTCGCGGTCGGGTCGCTCACGCTGCTGGCGGTGCTGTGCGCGGGCCTGCTGGGCACCCCGATCGGACTGTCACAAACCCAACAGTTCCGAGTGCAGGCCGAATCGGTATCCGCCTACGACACCGTCGCTGCTCACTTCCCAAGCGGAACAAGCGATCCCACCCGAGTCATCGGTCGCACCGACCGTGCCGTCGAATTGCGCTCGGCCATCGAGTCGACCTCTGGCGTCGTGTCGGTGACCGAGGTCGGAAGGTCGGCCAACGGTGCCACCCAGTTCTCGGCGGTCCTCGCCGCATCGCCTGCCTCCCCCGACGCGTTTCGTACCGTCGTCGCGCTGCGCAACACGGTCCGCGGTGTCGACTCCGGTGCACTCGTCGGCGGCTCCGATGCCCAAGCCCTCGACGCCCGTGACGCCGCCCGCCACGATCAAAGTGTCGTCATCCCCGCGATCCTCGTCGTCGTGTTGGTGGTGCTCTACGTACTTCTGCGCGCGGCGTTGGCGCCATTGATCCTCGTCACCGTCACCGTCCTGAGCGCGCTCGCGGCGCTGGGGCTTGGCGGTTGGGTCAGCGTTCACGTCGTCGGATTTCCCGCGCTGGACAACACGACCCCGCTGTTCGCCATTCTCTTCCTCGTCGCACTCGGAGTCGACTACACGATCTTCTTGGTCACCCGCGCCAGGGAGGAGACGCACGAACACGGCACCAGGCTGGGCATCGTGCGTGCGGTCTCCTCGACCGGCGGGGTGATCACCAGCGCCGGGATCGTGCTCGCGGCCGTCTTCGCGGTGCTCGGCGTCCTGCCCCTCATCGTGATGACCCAGATCGGCATCATCGTCGGACTCGGCATCTTGCTCGACACGTTCCTGGTTCGCACCGTGATCATACCCGCGCTGTTCACGCTGATCGGGCCGCGCATCTGGTGGCCTGCCCGCGTCGATTCGCGAACTGAGGAGGTTTCGAAATGACTAAAACCGTTGTCTCACAGCCCAAGATGGCTAGCCCTATTCGTCGCGCTCAGCCAACTGGTGACACCGCCGATCATCATGCGCGTGTATCGCGAACTCCTCCCTACCGGGGTCACCGATGACCCGGTAGGCCATGCCTTCTCCATTTGCGGTCTCATCACTCTGCCGAACGCCGTCACATTCGCCGCAGTGGGCTAGGTCCGGAGGCACCCTGGGAAAGTCGCGTGCGGGTCGACGCCTCGGTGGTATTCGTCGGATTCACGCTTCGCTTTCCTGGCTCTCCGCGGCCCCGCGGCAGCCGTAGGACTGCGCACCGGCAGGTCACCATCACACACTCATTTCTTCTTGCATGGCAACGAATTCGAGGGTCCGGAGACACTTCAGCAGTGATGATGGACACCATGGCCCAGACAACCCACGCCGACGCCGCCGCAGCGGACAAACCCTGGCGACGCCCAGGAGCAGCCCGTTACGCGGTGGAGCGGGTCCGCGGAATCGCGCGCCCGCGGGTACAGGTGTACGAGCCGCCACCATCGTCAATCACCACTGAGCACGACGCGGAGATCACCGTGCGCGACGAAACGGTGTTGCGCGCCAACGTGTATCGACCAGTCGGTGAAGGCCCGTTCCCGACATTGGTGTGCACGCATCCCTACGGCAAGGACAAGTTGCCGAGGAAACGCCGCTTCGGTGGCTACTCGTACTCCCTCCAATATCGCGTACTACGCCAAACGGGGCCAGTCCGGTTCTCCGCGTTGACCAGTTGGGAGGCGCCCGATCCCGCGTGGTGGACCGCCCAGGGATACGCCGTGGTCAACTGCGACCTGCGAGGCGCAGGTGCATCCGACGGCGTCGGCGACCTCTTGTCGATCCAGGAGGGCGAGGACGTCTACGACGTCATCGAGTGGGCGGCCGGTCAGCCGTGGAGCACCGGCGCGGTCGGCATGATCGGGGTGTCCTATCTCGCGATCACGCAGTGGGAAGGCGCAGCGCAGCGACCACCACACTTGCGCGCCATCGTGCCGTGGGAGGGCATGACGGATCCGTATCGGGATCTGATGCGTCCGGGCGGAATCCAAGAACGGGGCTTCGTCAAGGTGTGGTCCGCAGGCCTCAAGTCCAATCGGGTCACGTACTCGGTGGTCGACGAGAATGCCAAACACCCACTGCGCGATGCATTTTGGCAGTCGGTGGCGGCCGATCTGAGCAAGATCGAGGTGCCAACGCTGGTTTGCGCGAGCTTCTCCGACAACAACCTGCACAGCCGTGGCTCGTTCCGGGCGTTCCAACGGATCGAGTCGACGGACAAGCACGTGTACACGCACCGAAGCGGAAAGTGGGCGACGTTCTATGGCGAGGATGCCCGCCGCGCTCAACTCGCCTTCTTCCACCGTCACCTTCGCGGCATGGGCACCCCCGACCTGGCCTCGGTTCGACTCGAGGTCCGTGAAAGTCGCGACGTCATCACCACCGTGCGTGAGGAGGCGACGTGGCCGCTTGCGTCGACGCAATGGACGCCGCTTCACCTGACGACGGATGGACTGTCGACGGAACCGACCCTCGTGAACGGATCAATCTCGTTCGACACCCGCAGCGGCGGAACACGATTCGGGTGGACAGTACCCACTGACACCGAGATCACCGGCCCGATGGCGCTGCGCCTTTTCGTCGAGATGGCCGGCAGCGATGACGTCGACCTCTACGTCGGCGCCGAAAAGTGGCGCGGCACCGAGTACGTGCCGTTCGAGGGGTCCTACGGGTTCGGCCGGGATCGGGTCGCCACCGGATGGATGCGAGCATCGATGCGCGCTCTGGACGAACACGCATCGCAGCCGCACGAACCCGTGCCAACCTACGCGCAACGCGACCCACTGCGTCCAGGACAGATCGTCCAGGTCGACATTCCCCTCGGGCCATCAGCCACGCAGTTTCGCGCGGGCGAACAACTGCGCCTCGTGGTCGCGGGCCGCTGGCTCTGGCCACGCAATCCACTGACCGGCCAATTCCCCGCCGCCTACGAAAGGGGACCGCAGGGAACCTGCACCCTGCACTGGGGATCCGAACAGCTCGCACGGCTGCTGATCCCCGTCATCGGATGAATCCGCTAGTAGATGCTCGACGGCGGATCACCCCTCGGCGAGTCCCCGAACCCTGGCGCCATGATGGCGCCGGGTGCCCGACGAGCTATTCGACGACGGCCGTCTCCGTGGTGAAGAGCGGGGCGGCGATGGACGCGGCGCTCAGCCGAGCGCGTCGGGGTCTTCGGCGACGATCCGTTCGACTTCGTCGCGCACCCGGTCGAGTTCTGCGCGTTCGGCCCCTGTGTAATCGCGAGCCACGTCATCGAGCACGCAGACGGTGCCGACGACACGTCCGTCGCGGTCGTGCACGGCCACCCCCAGGTAGTTGTGCAAACCGAACTCGGTCTCGTCCTCATTGCCTGCGAAGACCTCGTCCTGCCGTGAATCCCTAACGTGGAGAGCGTCGTCCGTATCGACGACGCGTTCGCAATACAGGGGCGTTCGACTGGAATCCTGGCCGGCCTTCTTGCCTGCGGCGCCGACGGTGTAGTGCTTGGTGGCCTCGCCAGCGGTTGCGGCCACCACCATGGCGTCTGCCTCCGAGCGCATCACGAGCACCGACTTGACGCCGAGGTGACTCGCCAGCGCGTCGAGGCTGGGTGTGATCGGCGCCAGTGCCGGGGTGGAATCGGTGGCGAACGGCTCGGCTGGACTCATGGCTCGCATTGTCCTGACCGCGTGGCAGACGCACAACCGCTGCGCTCACTGAGATCGGATGTCTACTTCGGCTCGGTGATCGAAGAGACGTTCTGCGCTGCGACGGGCGCTGGTTGCCCGAGCTGCGCGACGACGAACTGCGCTGCCTGATCCGCCGTTCCGTTGATCGCGTACGCACTGTGGGCTGCCCGGTCAAGCCCGCCGGGTGAGCAGACCGGGTCGCCCTGGTTGCACAACTGGAGCGTCTTCGCCGTGTAGGCAGCGCCGACGACGATCGGCGGCGCCGAATGATCCAGCAGGCCAAGGATGTACGGCTGCGGCGTCCCGAACAGGACCACGGCGTCGACGTGCGACGCCACGGACGCGGGCATCGGCCCAGTGATGCCCGCGGGCAGGGTGTAGCCGGCGGGCACGCCGTCGGTGACCGCGTATCCGGCGACCGCGGCGCCCTGCGAGTAGCCGCCAAGCACGATCTTGGTGCTAGGGCACGCAGCTGCCACCGACTCGACTCGGTTGGTGGCGTCCGCGACACCTAGCGCCGCGTCCTGAAAGGACAGTGACGCTGGGTAGTTCACGCCATAGACGTCCACGCTCTTGCCCGGCAGCTGGGCTTGCAGTGCGTCGACGAATGCCTGGCCGGTAACCCCGACGCCGGGCGCCTCGTTCGTACCGCGCGCGAAGACCACCTCGACGTTCGAGCAGGCCGGTGTCGAGTCGGCCGAGGCCACACCGGCGGCTTGCCATCCTGCGACGGTCACTGTGGCCATTGCCGCGGTGGCCAGCGCTGCGCGCACGAGGTTTCGGCGTGCTCGCCCGTTGTCCTGGTCGTCGATCATGTCTCGGCCCTCCGGTTGGTTGTTCGTGGTGTGGAACAACCCTTTCGCGATTCCCCGGAGGACACATCGAGGCAAGCGCCCAAGACCAGCGGGTGGTCGCCGCCATTCCCGTTACCGGCTAGCGGTAAGGAGTGGCCACGACAGGGCGTCGAGTTCGAGCTTCGAGGTCATCGAGCGGCCAGGGTGTCGTCGAGCCAGTCGTAGATGCGTGCGAAGGCCAGACGTTGCGCCCCGACTTGGCAGTGCGCCCCCGCACCCTCCGCATCGGTGAAGGCGATGAACGCCTTGGGACAGGTGAGGTGGTCGAACAACAACCGCGGTTGACCCTCGAAGAAGATGTCGCTGGCGGCCTCGCAGACCAGCGTCGGGCAGGTGATCTGCTCGGCGATGCCGTCGGCGAGCGTGTAGTCCAGGTAGGACGCGAAGAACGCTCTTGGGGTGTCCACGCCCATGACGTACTGGCCATGCGTTGCAGCCCAGCGGATGTTCGGATCGGCCTCCACGAGTTGTTCGATCATCGCGTCGACCTCCGGCGCGGACTCGGCCCGCAACAGGGCTTCAGCCTCGGCACGGGGAACGGGCATGGCTCGGGTCACGACGATGCCCATGTCGTAGACACCGTCGAACGCGATGCACGCGGCGAGGCGATGCTCGTGGGCGGCCGCCCGTGGAGCCAACTCTCCACCCATCGAGGCACCGAGCAGCGCGACCTTGTCCGGGTCGACGCCGGGGAGCCCCAATGTCCAGTCCAGTACGGGCGTGACGACGTGCTCCCAGTCGGGCCGGAACACCAGGCCGTCGAAGTGCAGCGCGGCCGGCTGACCCGGACCGTCGAACGTTACGACGTTGTAGCCGCGCTCCTGAGCGGCGGCCGCGCCCAAGAAGTGCATCTCTTCGCAGGTGCCGTCGAATCCGCTGTGCATGAGGATCGTCGGGGTCGGAACGTCGCCGTCTCGATGGGCTGGATAGAAGTAGCCGCGCAGCACCGTGTCCTCGTAGGGGATCTCGATGGGCTCGACCGGCGGATCGAAGAGGCCAGCCGCGGCCACGAAGCTCTCACGGGCCCGGGTATAGGCGTGCGAGATGCGCGGATCATCGGGGTTGCCGTGCAGGTAGAAGTCGGCCGACCGGTAGTAGTTGCTCGCACGCAGCAGGCCGTCGCGTGCACTGACGAGATGGCCTGCGGCACTTTGCTTCTCTGCCTCCGCGGCCACGCGGTCGGCGGTGGCGAGCCACTCGTCGTGCCAGCTGTCGTAGTCACCGGCGGTGATGGCCTGCGCGGTCGTGATCACCTCGCCGATGTCGGCTCCGCCGTACGTGGTTGCGCCGAGCACTCGAAGCGTCTCGAACCAGAACGAGGTGTCATCGGGAAAGAGGACCGGCTCCATGGCAACTCCTTAAGTCGTTTTCAATTGCTTTAAGCGACGCTACGGCGATCTCGCACTAAAAGCAAGAGTCAGTGCTTTAAGATCGGGACGTGGCCGAGGACCGAGAAGTGCGTCGCCGCCCAGGAGGACGCAGCGCCCGAGTGGCGGAGGCAGTCTTCGATGCCGTGGATGGGCTGCTGATCGATTGCGGCCCAGGCGGTTTCACGATCGCCGACGTAGCTCGTCGCGCTGGCGTCAACCCGACGAGCATCTATCGACGATGGGGCAGCGTGGAAGCAATCGTCCTGGAAGTCGAAGCGTCCAGACTCACCGACATCTCCCCGATGCCCGACACCGGCACACTGCGCGGTGATCTCCTCGCGTACGCCCGGGCTGCGGCCATCGACATCGCCCGTCCTGGCCGGTTGGCGTTCCTGCAGGCATTGATCGGTGCTCGCGACCTGAGCGACGAACAGCGGTCCGCTCCCCTGCTCAGCCGCGCGGCACAGTTTCAATCGATGCTGGACCGCGCCCGCGATCGTGGCGAGCAGGCGCTCGACTACGTCGCCATCGTGGATTGCATCCTGGCTCCGCTCTACCTGCGGTACCTGCTCGGCCTCGACGTCGGCGAGCCGGACCTCGAGTTGTTCGTCGAGCGCACGCTCACCTCACCGACGCTGCCAAGGAAGAAGGGGCGTTTGAGATAGGGCAGGTGCGGCACCGGAATACGGCTTGGTGAGTCGACGTTACGCCGGCGGTAACGGGAGACCATCGACGGAGGCGACGCATGAAGGTTGGAATCATAGGAGCGGGTCAGATCGGCGGCACGCTGACGCGTCGGCTGCGCGAACTCGGACACGAGGTAGCCGTGTCGAATTCGCGCTCTCCAGAAACGCTTGCCGACCTCGCGAAGGAGACTGGAGCCACGGCAGTGTGGGCCAAGGACGCCGCTGCCGACGCCGACCTCGTCATCGTGAGCATTCCGCAGAAGAACGTCCCCGACCTCGCCGACGGAATCGTCGATGCCCGCAAGCCAGGGGCCCCGGTGATCGAGACCAACAACTACTACCCCCAGCAGCGCGACGGCGAGATCGCAGGCATCGAAGACGGTCAGGTCGAGAGTGCGTGGGTGGCCGAGCAGATCGGGGCACCGGTGTACAAGGTGTTCAACGGAATCTGGTGGAAGCATCTGCTAGAGAGGGGCGTACCGAGCGGCACACCCGGCCGCATCGCACTGCCGATCGCCGGCGAGGACGGCCCCGGCCGGACATTGGTGAGCGATATCGTCGAACAACTCGGCTTCGACCCCGTCGACTCCGGCCCGATTTCCGAGTCGTGGCGTCAGCAGCCCGGAACGCCGGTGTACGGCAGGGACTTCGACGCCGACCGCACCCGCAAGGCCCTCGCCGAGGCGACGCCCGAGCGGACGGCCGAATGGTCAGCTCGCACGGCGTAGAAACGATTCCACGGCCGATACGTCGGCGAGGACGTTGCAGGCCGAACCGTGCGGGTACTGAGCGTTAAGCTGGCGACCGGTAGCCGGCGGCCGAGTTCCGCAGTTGCCAGATCTGGGCCGGGCATAAGATGCCGACCGCATTCGAGACGACGAAGTTCGCCGCTTGCTCGTCATTGGGGAAGACGTCCCGTTTTGTATCGCTCATCACCTCGGCGTACGGCACCCCGCGAGTCACCTTGTCGCATATCCCCCAGCCGTATCCCAGAGCGTCGTTGTTCGGAAAGTCGAAGTGACGCCGCGCGATGACGTTGTAGACGTACTCCACCTCTGGGGCGGGCACTGCATGTGATGGCGGTGCGAGGTGGAGCGCCGCCCACGGCATCACCACCGTCAGTGCACCGAGCACGATTCGACGCCGACTATCCCGCATGAGGTCAGCTTTGCACATGCAACCGGACTGAAACAGTTCAACAACGTTTTTCGTAGATCGGTCATACGCAAGGTCGAGATACTTCACGAGGTCACGGCCGCACGAAGTCCCGCAAGAATCCAGCTCACCGCATCCGCCGGGCCGGCGGCGCCGCGTCGCGATCGGGATCGGGATCGTGCCATTTCCATCGACCCAGTTGGGCGGCACCCCACATGGCCTGGGTGTTCACGCCGCCAAACTGCGCGAGACCCGCGTGATCGCGCCGTTCGAGACAGCGTGAGAGAACCCGACAGCGAACCGGCATATCGGTACCGTCCGGAATGGAAGGCCGCCAGCGTCAACGCGGCGGTGCCACCCTGGGCCGCGCATACGACGCCGTGTCCGTCTCGAGCGAGACCCTTGTTGGCTGCCAACCAGTTCGGCAACTCGTCGGCCAGAAACGTCTCCCACTGCTTGCTGCCGTCGGCATCCCAATTCGTGTAAAGGCTCCAAGCGCCACCGGCCGGCGCCGCCACGGAGATCCCCTTGCCCGCGAGCGTGTTGAACGCACCCGCGCCGACCCAGTTGCTGACATCGGTGCCGCCGTTGAACGCATCCAGCAGCACCACCCTGTGAGCCCCACCGTCGTGAAACGCCACCGGAATGTCGCGACCCATAGCCGCCGACGGCACCATCAACATCTCGACGCGGCCACCTTTGCATGCTGCGAGCCCAACCCTAGTGAACAGCCCTAGTGAACAGACTGAGACCAGCAACATAAGGCTCGCAGCCACCATCGGAACGATCCCACGTCGCACGCCTCCAAAGACGGTTCATCTAGATTAACTAGATGTTAGCGAGTGTGCCCACGAGCGCACATAGCAACCGGCTTGCGAAAGATGCGTTCTCGGTTTTTATCGGTCTTGTTCCTTCGGTTTATCTATATAATATTGCAGCCCGTGCCGCTCCGTACGGAGCGGCGTGGGCCTCCAATCGAATCCGCCAGGAGGGGAAGATGACCGACAAACACCACCCCAAAGGGCCACGCATGCAGTCGACTCCGATACCAGCCCGATATGGAGAGCGCGACGGAGCACACGAAGCGAACCTCGCATGGGACCTCGTGGAGGCGTACAGATCAAACCTCTCGAGGCGGGAACGCGACGAACTCTTCATCAGGTTGGGCTGTCGCGACTTCAGTGTGGTGATCGAGCAAGTCCTGCACTCAGTGGTCCGTTCCGGACAGTTACTTTCCGAAGACGATTCGAGTCGCGCTTCTCGGTGGCTCAGCGGTTTTCCCGACAACGCAGCGCCCGTTCGGATCAGCGACCTGCTGCAACAGTGCTCCACCTCACGGAGGGAGCCCCACGGCCGCTCTCCTGCGTGGGCTACCCTCCGCGGCTGAACCGGATGAGAAAGAATAATAAATATAGAGAATCTGTATGTATCATTGACAGCGCTCTGTGACCCGCACTACATTCCCTCGGATGAGATCCGAGGGCGGATGGCTGCAGATCGGAGGACAGCCGTGCCCATGACCAGCGTCTTGGAGACTGCGATCCTTGGCGAATCGGTCGCGGATGATTCGCCTAAGGCCTTCCGCGACGGCTCGGGAAGATCAGATCGACTCTCGTCGTCTTTGCTCACCCAGTCGGTAGCAGGCGGTTACACGGTGCCGGCGCACCGGGTACGCGAGTTTGCGCGCCTGTCAGCCCGCCATGGCTGGGACGCCAGAGCGGCACTCGCCGCCGCGGGCATCACCCCAACGTCATTGAACCAACCGTGTCCTGACGTGACGTTGGAAAAGGCGGTCGCAGTACTGCGCCACTTGTGGCTCGACACCGTAGATGAATTTCTGGGCCTCGGCCCGCGACCCGTCTGTCGACACACATTGCGAGTCCTAGCGCTCGCAGTCTGCAGCGCTCCGACACTGCGGGACGCACTCGACCGTGCCGAGCAATTCATGCCTGTCTTCCCTGGCATACCGCTGATCTCGGTCTCGATCGCGGCCAGTGAGACAACCGTCTCGGTTGGCCTGCACGACTTCGACGGCGCCAATTCCCTTGTCGTCGACTCAATGCTCGCAGTTGCCCATCGAGCGATGAACTGGGCGACCCGTCGACGGTTGCAACTCCTGCGCGTTACGGTTCCCTACCAAAGGCCCTTCGGGGAAATCGACCACGACATCCTCTTCGGTGCGCCCGTCCGATTCGGCGCATCGGGTGCCAGCCTGACCTTCGCGAACAGTGACCTGACTTTGCCGTTGGTTCGTCGCCAAGAGGAGATCGAAGAGTTCCTCGCGGACGTGCCCACCGTCTTGGTATCCGAAATCGACTTCTACACCACCCACACACAGCGCGTGCGCGGCATCATCCTGAGATGCCTCGGTGAGCGGGCATGCACGGCAGATGAGATCGCAGCATGTTTTGGCATCAGCCGTCAAACTTTGCGAAGACGTTTGCGCGAAGAGGGTACGTCTGTCACCGCCATCAGAGACGACGTGCTCCGCACCGCTGCGTTGGAAAGCCTGTCGCAGGGCGGTGAGACGGTAGCAGCGTTGGCGGCCCGGCTCGGCTTCTCCGAGCCAAGTGCGTTCACACGAGCATTTCGTCGTTGGACCGGCGCATCGCCCACCGACTTTCAACGAGGCCAGCCCTCGAAGGTCTCTTACTTGTACTTGCCTCTGGCACGACGCCGTGAGGGCTGACTGATGTGGAAAGTACTTTCGTTGCCGACGACGGCAGTCGCCGCCGCGCTCGCATTGTGCTCGCCTGCAATGACGCATGCCTCTCCCGACGACACCGGCGGTCACTGCACGTGGCAACCAGTCGCGCCGAGCATCATCACGGTGTCCGACACGCAGATGGTGACGGCGTCACTGAAGGCCGGCGCGTGCACGATCTTCGGCAGCCCGAACCTTACGACTGTCTGTCTTGCCATCGACGGGGACGGCGCAGCACCGAAGTGTGCCCAGTCCGCGTCGCCATACCCGGTTCAGGTCTACACGCCCTACCGACCCGGCGCGACGTACGTGATGACTGCCCGCGGATGCCTCACGCTCTTCGAGGCGCCTCATCGGCTGTGCCAGACCTACGGGCCGACGAACTACACGCTATAGCGGCCCCTTTTTGTCAGATCGGGTCGAAACCGGACAACAGCCAATGCTCGCCGACCTTGCTCATCGTCACCCGAACACTGGACTGCATCTCCGTTGGCGGTGTCGCTCCCACGGTCGTGCTCTGGTTAACGAATAGCAGCACGACTGCGCGGTCGGCCGACGCAGACACGGTGGCGCCGCCCGTTACGCTCGCGGCCGCCGTAATGCGCTTCTCCTTGGCCCCCGGTATCACGACCCTGTTGATCAGGTCGAGGTATTCGTTCTTGAACGCGCCCGTCATCTGATTCGACGCGGCGTCGAGCTGGTTCTGTGCCGTATCCGCTTGATAGGACAGCAGCCCAACCGTGGCGTCCTTGGCAGCTTGAAGTGACTCGACGCGCGCGACGTCGGCGGCCTCCGCGCCGTCTTTCGCCCATTTCAGATATCCAGCGCCCAACGCCATTGCGAGAAGGATGGCAGGCAACACGGCGAATACTGCCACTCGTGACCAACCGATCGGGCGGCGCGGCGTTGCGTCGTCAACGGAATCCCGCTCCGAGTCGCCTTTGCTCTCTTTCGACTCGACGTCGACCTCGCGATCGGCCGTGGGTGCGGGTTCTGGTTGAACTTCGGCCTCTACGTCGATGCCGGCGTCAGCCGACTCGTCGATGCTCTCGGCCTGGCCAGCAGGCTGCGTTTCGCCACGCCCGTCGGTGGCGCTCTTAGTCTTGAACCGCATCTCGGTGATGTCCCCTTCAACTCTCGTCACGGTACGAACGCGACGTTGGAGATCTTGATCTCGTTCTCGCCAACCTTGTGTAGCGAGATCCGCATACGCCACGACTTGGCGTCCGCGTCAGGCTGATTGGGCATCGTCGTCTTGATGGACGCGGTGACGAGCACCACGGCGTCATCACTCGAGGACGATTCGAGGCCGGCCTCCGTGATGGTGCCGACGGACGTGGACTTCACCTGCTTCACCACCTCGACGAACGGCTTCGATCGCAGTGAGAAGTCGGATTGAAACGTACCTGTCGCGGAGTCGATGATCCGTTGTACGTCCGAGTCGGCCCGCTGCCAATCGATCGTCGTCAAATTGAGCACGCCTTGTCGTGCAGTCTGGACGAAGAGTTGCCGCTGGTTATCGGCGCTGTGTTCTTGGTACGCGCCATACCCGAGCCAGCCGATCAACGCTGCAAGCAGAACAAACGACAACCCTCCAACGATCGCCGCCAGGCGAATCGGCGAGGACGAGCGCTTCGATGGCGGCGCGGCCGGTTCAACCTCAACTTCGTCAGCGACCTGCTCCGGGTCCTCGACGGATTCCTCGACCGAATGCTCGTCCAGGTCCTCTCCCGACACCTCGGCCACGTCGACCGGATATTCCACGGGCTCGAGATCGGCTTCTAGAGCGTCGTGTTCGCTCACCCGGGAGGCGGCGTCAGCATGTCTTGCCATGACTTCTCCTTACTAGTCTGTGCAAGGTTCGCCTGCGTGTATGTCCTTCCGTCAGGTCCTACGTACATGCCGGTGGCGGGGTCGTACTGGGCTATCGCGATCGGAGGAGGTGGCGGGGCAGCGGGCGGTGGAGCCCCGGCGGGCGCATCGATCGGCACCTGAGGGACATCCTGTCCGGTCAACGTCCCGTTGGGATCGCCCTTCCATGCGTAACCGTCGTTGAGCGGTTGGTACTCTTGATCGCTCTCGCACATCGCGACCGTGGGAGCGCGCTTACCAGGCCGCGTCTCGCATGGATAGTTGCGGGCACCGCGAACGTCGAACGGCGCATCTTGCGGAATCCTGCAGTAGAGGTCGTCCTTGGGACGATCCGGCCAATCCTCGAACGCCGCGGCGCGACGCTGCTGCGCCGGAAGGTATCCGGTCGTGCACGGCGTCGGCAGGCCCAGGTTCAGGTTGAACGCCAAGAACGCGCCCTTGTGCTTGTTGTTCGAGTTCGGCGTCAGCGGACCCTGGAATATCTCGACACCGCGAGGGATGAGCACCAGGGCGGCTTCGAGATTCGGCCGGTAGGTGATCGCGACCTGGTTCACCGAAACCAGGTTTGCGAGGAGTACGGGCAGCGTCGGCTGTAAACGATCCAGGAGTGCACGTGTTTCGTCGGCGGCGCCGGGCCCTTTCGCGAGCAATCCACGGACAGCGGCATCACTGTCCCGCAACTGCGCCGTCACGCTCGCGAGATTGGCCGCCCACGCATCTATCGCGTCGCTCGTATTCGTCTGGCTGTCCAAGATCGGCTTCGAACCGTCGATGAGGGCGATCTGGTCGTCCAGGGTTGCGCGGGCATCCTTCGCCAACCTCGTCGACCCGGTAATCAACCGAGAGAGGTCCGGTCCAAGCCCCGCGAACGCGGTATACGACTCGTCGACAACGGTCCTGAGATTCTCCTGCGGAATCGCATTCAGGCCCCTATTGGTGGCATCCACCAGCGAATTGATGTCTGGCGGAATGTACGTCCGGTCGGCGGGGATGACGTCGCCGTTCTGCAGCGACGGCCCCTCTCCGCTCTGCGGTAACAGCTGTACGTATTGCTCCCCGATGGCAGACACGCTGTGGACCTCGGCCTTGAGGTCGGCGGGAATCTTGACATCGGATCTGAGTTCGAGCACCGCCTCGGCGCCGTTGGGTGTCAGCCGGACGGCGTCGATCCGGCCGACCTCGTAGCCGTTATAGGTGACATTGCCGTTCGGGTAAAGACCGCCCGCGACGGGCAACTGCATGATCACCTTGTAGCGGCCGAGCCCGAAGAACTCCGTCGGAATCCGCATGTACGAGAAGAACATGACGGTGATCGACGTCAACGCGATGACTGCGAAGATGGCTAGTTGAATCCTTACCGCCATGGTCAGACGCATATCACGGCCCCTGATTGAATTGGTACGGCGCAACGAGTGGATTGCGCGCGGTGTAAGGACTTGGCATCTGCCCGATCGTGCGTCCCCATTGCAATTCGAGCTCGGTCAATTCGCCCTCGAACCGCGTGCCGGTCAACAACCCCGCATCCAAACGGCTCAGCGTGAGATCGAAGATGGCGCTCAGGTTGCCGTACTCGCCGCGCATCCAGTTGGCCAGGGTGCTCTTCGGCCAAGGGAACGTCGCGAAGTAGTCCAGCGACTTGGTCAGCGCGGGGCCGGCATCGGCAAGGGATTGCAGCACCGGGCCGATGTCCCGCAGTTCCTTCACGAGATTTTCCTTGGTCTGGTTCACCGAGTCGGCTGCGAGCGCTCCGAACTTGCCGACGCGGTCGACGGCGTCGATCAGGTTCTGGCGTTCGTCCTTGAGCACCGTCACTGCGCGCGGGATCGTTTGAAGGGCCCTGTCAAGGATCGGCTTCTGGTCGGCGAACTGCTTGACCAAATTGTTCAGGCTCTCGGTGGCCGCGATGATGTCATCCTTCTGGTCATTGAGGTAGGACACGAATTTGTCCAGTTCGCCGATCAGGTGGCGCACGTCTTCCTCACGACCGCTGAACGCGGTGCTGAGTGCCGCGGTGATGTCCTGAAGCTGTCCGATACCGCCGCCATTGAGTAGCAGGCTCACCGCGCTCAACGTCTTCTCAGTCGACGGGTAAGCCGAGCTCGACGAAAGCGGGATCAGAGACCCATCCTTCAGCTTCCCTACGGGCGGCGCATCGCCCGGTGGGGCAAGCTCCACGTGCACGGAACCGAGCAGACTTGTTTGGCCAAGCTTGGCCGTAGCGTTGGCCGGCAGGTCGGTTCCCGGATCGAGACGCATGGTGACAAGCGCGTGCCAGCCCTGCAGGTCGATGTCGGTGACAGTGCCGATCGTGACGTCGTTGACGCGCACGCGCGAATTGCGTTGCAAATTCTGAATGTCTGGCATCTCAGCCCTGATGACGAACGAACCGTCATCGCTTCCCTTGGTGCCAGGCAGGGGAAAGGTATTGGCTCCCTGCCAATCTCGCAGTACGCCGCACCCCGACAGCACTGTCATGACCACGGTGATGATTGCGACGACACCTGTGCGCCGTGGTGGTCCCGTTCTCATTGCCCACCTCCGGCTGGCACCATCATCCCGGCCAGACCGTCGCCCGGATTGACCGGTATGGGATCCGCCGGCCTATATGGCACGAACGGTGGTTGATTGTGCTCGGGAAAGGCTGGTTCCTGGTAGTTATTGAAGATCTGATTCGGCTGCGGCAGAGGACCGCCCGGCGGAGCCGCGCCAGGTTGGGCCGCCTCGGCTGGAAGCGCCGTCGAATCGGGTACTGGACCGCCCGGCGGTATGTAGTCCGGCCGCAGCCAGTCTTCGCTGTAGGTGATCTCGTTCGGACGGGCCTGCGCGCCCACCACCGGGTTCATCCCAATGGGCAGGAAGTTGTACTGCCGATTCTTCACAATCGGCGCAAGGTATTGAACGCAAAGCTTGGCAGACTGTTCAGCACCCATGTGCGAAGCGGCCTGTATTGCACCGCAAAGGAATTGGATCGGATCCGAGAAGTTGTTCGCGGCCAGCGCCCCAGTCAACGCACCCTGCGCAGGCTGATAGATGTTCACGAAGTTCTGAAAAGCTGTCGGTGCGATGTGGAGGGCCTGCTTGACATCCGGAAGGCTCTCGGTGAGCGCCTTCGAGATCGAGGCCAACTTGTCCGATGCAGTACCCAACGATTCCCGATTGTCCGCGACGAAGTTCTGTACCTGTGCCGCAACGTCATTCAGATTATTCACCGCGTTGGCGACCTCGTCCGGATCGTCGGCGAATAGTCGAGACACCTCAGCGAGGTTCACGTTGAGATCACCGAGCACTTCACTGCTGCTCTGCAAGGCAGTGACGAGCGTGGCCAGGTTCTTCAACGTGCCGAACAAGTCACCGCTGTGGTCACCGAGAGCGCTGATCGCCTGGGCAAGTCGAGTCACGGTCACCCGGATGTCGGCACCCTGCCCGCGCAGTGTGTCGGCGGTGGTATTGATGAAGGCTCCGAGTGCGCTCGTGCCACCAGGCTCAGTTGGCTGCAGCGTCTCCGACAGCTTCTGCAGCTGCTTGCGCAAATCGTCGAACTCGACCGGTACGGCGGTGCGCTCCTGAGGGATCGTCGAGTTGTCTTGCATCCGTTCACCTCCAGTGAAGGCCGGAGTCAGCTCGATTGCGCGCGCCGTCACCAGGTTTGGCGAGAGGATTACCGCCTTCGCATCTGCGGGCACGGGGTACTTGTCATCGATCCAGAAGGAGATCTTGACCCTGGTCGGTTGAGGCTCGATCTTGTCGATCTTGCCGACCGGCACACCGAGTAGCACGACGTTGTCGCCCTCGTAGATGCCGTTCGAATTGGCGAAGTAGCCAACCATGTTCGTGCGGTTGATCACGCCCTCCGCAGCGCGTACCGCCAAGACGATTCCACCAATCAAGAGCAGAACCAAAGCCACGGCCAATCCGACCCTCGCCTTGCCGGCTGTCGTCACTGTCCTCCCCCTTCTGGCGGCAGCGGCCCCACCGTCGGACCGATCACGGGCGTGGGCCAGTCAGCTCCCGCAGGCCCTGGAGTTTGCTGACCGGGTTGACTTTGCCCAGGAGCCGGCGCCAGGTCGCCAGGTACCGGCCGAGAGTTCTGCGCACGCGGGTCGAGCTCGGCCGCAGGCGGACCGGGCGGCGGGCCGCCGGCGACAGGCGCGGGTCCCGGGTCGCGATAGGGGTAGCACCCAGTGGGCCCCGGCAGCGGCAAACCAGGCGGCCCACAACCTTGGTCACCCGGATTGCCGGTGATCGCGTCCGGGATGGTCAGTCGAGGATCACCCCCTTGCCCCGTCCGCGGATAGGGCACCGGCAGTGGTGGGGTCGCCCGCTGGCCATGCTGGGGATCGGTCCGCTCAGTGGGAGCAAGCACGTGCGGATCGAGACCGAGATCACTGAAGGCCGCGTCGATGAACGGCTGAATGAACTGCCCCGGAAGCAGATTGGCAAGATAAGCATTGAAGAATGGACCAGACGCTACCGACTCACCCAATGACAACGCGTACCGGTTCAGACCCTTGATCGACTTCTGCACCTCCACCTTCCGGTTGTCCACCAAAGCCAGCACACCGTTCAGTTTGTCGAGCGCAGGCTTCAGCGGTTGGTGGTTCTCGTCGATGAACCCCTTCACCTGCTCAGCCAGTCCGGAGAGATTGTTCGACAGTTGGTCCAACGCCGCGCTCTGCGAACGTAGTTCAACGAGAAGCGAATTGGTGTTGACGACGAGGTCGACGACCTTCTGGCTGCGGTCCGCCAGTACCGCCGTCGCCTTGTTCGCGTTCTCCAAGAGGGTCCGCAGTTCCGCGTCGCGTTCGTTGAGAGTCTGAGAGAAGCGACCCACCCCGGCAACCGCGGCGCGCAGGCTCGGGGCGGTGTTCGCGAACTCGTTCGACAGCATCGAAAGCGAATCCGACAGCTGATTCGTGTTCAGCCCACTGATGGTGTCGGCGAGATCCCCGAGAGCGTCGGGCAGTTCGTAGGGAGACGTGGTCCTCTCCAAGGGAATGGTTTGAGCCAGTTGACCCTCGCCGCGCGGAGTCACCTCCAGCACCTTGTTCCCCAGCAGCGTGCCCAGCTTGATGCTCGCCTCAGCGCGGTCACCCAACCGAATGTTCCTGTCAATCTTGAACTTCACCAACACCTTCGGCCCGTCGAGCGAGACGTCGGACACCTGCCCCACCTCGAAGCCCGACACCCGGACCTTGCTGTCGGAAGTCAGCCCGCCTGCCTGCTTGAAGTAGGCCGAGTACGTGCGGGACTGATCGACGAACGGCAACGACTGCCAGTTCACCGACAAGAACACGAGCACGGCCGTGGTGACGATTCCGACCGCACCGATGATCAACCTGTTGCGATCGAAGAACGGCTTGAAATTGGTCGTCATCGCGGCGCACACCTCCCCGAGGACTGCCCGGCGATCTTCACGTAGACGGGCTCACCGCCCTTGCCGTTGACCTTCAGGGTCAGGTCGCATAGGTAGAAACTGAAGTAGTCGCCGTATAGGCCTTGCCTGCTGAGGATCTGGTAGGCCTGGGGCAATGTGGCCAACAGATTGTCGACGTAGTCGTAATCGGCGACGATTAGGCCTGCGGTCCTATCGGTTTCGGCGACGACCTTCTTCAATGGCGGCCGTGCCTTGGCCAGCAGATCGGCGATCGAGCCGGAGGCGGCGCTGGCATACGCCAGGCCATTGGCAAGGTCCTTCTTCCGCGCTTCCAAGCCGTTTACCAGTTCGGTGAGCGAGTCGACGGTTTTGGCCAAGTTCCCGCTCTGGCCACCGAGCGTATTCAGCACGGCATTGAGGTTGCCAATCACTTCACCGATCAACGTGTCTCGGTCTGCAAATGTGTTCGTCAACGCGGCAGCCTGGTCGAGAAACGAATTGATCGTCGCGCCTTGACCCTGAAATGCCGTGATGAGTTGACCAGTCAATGCATTGACCTGGTCTGGGGCCAGTGCGCGAAACAGCGGCCGGAATCCGCCTACCAATGCGTCGAGGTCGAGCGCAGGTGCGGTGCGGTCGATCGGAATCGCATCGCCCGGTTTCAACCGCTCCACCCCACCCGCGCCCTCCTCTAGGGCGAGGTACCGTCCGCCGACGAGGTCCTGGTACTGGATGTTGGCTCGAGTGCCTTTCGTCAACATCACGGAGTCCCGCGCTGCGAATTCGACCCGCACGGTTCCGTCGTCGTTGATCGAGATGTCCGTCACCTTGCCCACCTCGACACCTGCGATTCGGACGAAGTTGCCGTTCTTCAGGCCCGAGACGGTGGAGAAGATGGCGTTGTACACGTTCTCCCGCTGACCGAACCGAAACTGGCCGAATACGGCGAACACCGCCAGCACGAACAGGGCGCAGATGGTGACGTAGATGGCCAGCCGCCAGAGCGTGCCGCGCAGGTGCTTTCCCATGTCTGCTCCTTTCGCCGATGGTTGTAGTGGTCAGGGGGTGGGGCCGTCGACGTGAGGCGCCGGCCCCGGCGGTGGTGGTGGAACGTACGACGGCGCGTCCGCGGGCAGCGGGAACGGCGTTGGCTGCACTGCAGCCGGGAACGCTGGTCCGTTGAAGGGTTCGGATCCAGGCGTCGGACCCGACTCGCGCGGCTGACCGGCCGGCGGGGCAGCTGGCAAACCTGGGTATAGCGGCGTCCCGTCCGGTGCGTACTGCTGGGCACCGAACGGCGGAGCACCGGGGTAGGGAATGGGGCCTGGCGCCGGGCCGCCGAGGATGTTCCTGATCGTGGGCGGCTCGGGTACGCCGCGCGTGGTCGGGAGGTAGTTGCCGAAGCCGGGGAAGCCGATACCGGGATTCACCCGTACGTCATTGCCGGTACCCCAGCCCGAATTAGTCACGATGTAGCGCACGGGCCAGTTCTTCCTGACGTCGGGAAGGGAACCACAACCCGGTCGTCCACCCGGGCCACCCTTCTGCCCGACGATCGGCAGGTTGTCGGGGTACTTGTAGGGGTCGTCGCCCAAGAGCAGAGCAGCATCCAGAACGACCGAGTATCCGTTGCCGCCAACGGTGTTGATGAAGCCCATGTCGTCGTACATGACCTGCGCGCCAAGCAACGTACATGTGAGCTCGGGGTTGTACTTCATCAACAGCCGGGTTGTCGATTCCAGGCCGTTGATGCCGCTGACGAGGTTGTCCTTGTTCGGCCCGATGAGGTTGATCCCGCTGTTCGAGAATCCGATGGTGGCCAGAAGCAGCGCATCGAGTGACTGCGCATTGTCCGCGACGGTCGCACTGGTGGTGCTGGCAGCGTCCAAGATCTTCAGGATGTCTCGTGCAGCGACACCGTACGTGTCGCTGAAGTCCTTGAGCGCCTGCCAATCTGAACGAATCTTCTCGCTTCGTGGATTGATCTGCGACAAATATTGATCGGCATCGGTGATCGCGTGCCCGATGTCTTGCCCTTTGCCTCGGAACCCCTCAGCCAGTGCGGTCAGCGCACCGTTCAGCTTTGTGACGTCGACCTTGTCGAGCACGTTCACCAGGTTGCCGAATGTGGTGTTGACCTCGTCGCTGACCTTGTCGGAGTCAAGTACCGCACCCTTGGCCAGTCGGGCCGCACTAGGGTCGTCGGGCGGTAGAAGCTCAACGTACTTGGCGCCGAATGCGGTTGGCGCCGTGATCTGCGCCCTCACGTTGGCCGGGATGTATTGCAGTTGGTCTTCGCTGAGGTCGAGTTGCAGGGTGACGACTTTGCCGTCCGTGATGGAACGGACTCTGCCCACTTGCACGCCGCGGTACTTCACCTTGGCGAACGGGTCCATGATCAGACCTGAACGATCTGCATGGAGGATGACCGTCGCATAAGACTTGTAGGTGCGGTCGAATGCGACTGGGGTGAACGCGAGGACTCCGATGATCAGAAGGAGGAGGATCGCGGTCCACCACGCGGGGTGCAGACCTGCTGCGCGTCGTTTCGCTACCATTTTCTATCCCGACAGGTTGAAGTTGCCGGAACGCCCGTACAGCATGAGCGCCGCGATGAGGGTAACCAGAGTCGCCGCGACCAACGATGTGCGCACCGCTCGACCGGTCGCCTCGCCCACGCCCGCGGGTCCGCCGGATGCGGTGAAGCCGTAATAGGTGTGCACCAACATGATTACGCCTCCCTGCAGCGTCACCTGAATGAATGCGTACACCATGTCGATTGGTTGCAGGAACGTGTTGAAGTAGTGGTCGTATACGCCCGTGGATTGGCCATAGCCCCAGCCGACGACGGCTCGGCTGGTGACGTTCGTCAGAATCGCGGACAGGCAGAACAGCGGAATGACGACGACTACGCCTGCGATCACTCGGGTCGACACCAGGTAGGCGATGGAGCGGATGCCCATGACCTCGAGCGCGTCGATCTCTTCGTTGATCCGCATCGCGCCGATCTGTGCCGTTGCGCCCGCTCCGACCGTTGCCGCAAGCCCGACGGAAGTGATCAGCGGCGCAACGAGTCTGGGGTTGACATACGCAGCGAAGAAGCCGACAAGGGCTTCAATGCCGACGTCCTTGAGTTGCGTGTAGCCGACGATGCCGACGAGCGCGCCGGCATTCATCACGATGAAAGACACCACCATCACCGCACCGCCGACCAATGCCAGCGCGCCGACGCCAAGGCTCATCTGCGCTACCAGGCGCAGCATCTCCCTGGGGTACTTCGCAATGGCCTCACCGGTTTCCGCAAGGGAGGTCATGTAGAACGCGGTCTGTTCGCCGATTCGATTCCACGAGTCGACGAAATCCCGCCGAGCCTTGGCCAGCCGGGGGAACCGCGACGTTGCTGGCGCGCTCATCCGCTCACCGTCGTTCCGATAGTGGTGACCAACGTGTTGATGACGGCGAGCGCCATGAAGGTGTACACGACCGTCTCGTTGACCGCATTGCCCACTCCCTGCGCACCGCCGCCGACCGTCAGGCCCTTGTAGCAGGCGATGAGACCGGCGGTCATGCCGAACAGTGCCGCCTTCACGAAGCTGATCACCACTTCTGACAGCCCCACGAGGAGGGTCAGGCTTGCGGCGAAGTTGCCAGGCGTCACGTTGTTGACGTAGACCGCGAACACATAGGTGGCGGCCAGTCCCACGAAGCACACGACCCCGTTGAGGAGCAGGGCGTTGATGGTCAACGCGGCAACCCTCGGCACGAATAGGCGCTGCGCAGGATCGATGCCCATCACCCGCATGGCGTCGATCTCCTCGCGAATGGTGCGGGCGCCAAGGTCGGCACACATCGCCGTCGCCGCGGCGCCGCCGACGACTAGCACCGTCGTGAAGGGCCCAGTCTGTGTCATCACGGCGAGCGCTGCCGCCGTCCCGGATGCATCCGCGGCGCCGATGTCGAAGAGCAGCACGTTGAGGATGAAGACGACCAGTGCGTTGAACGGAATCGTCAGCGTGACGCAGGGGAACAGCGAAACCCGTGCGACGAACCACATTTGCTCGATGAACTCACCCAGCGCGAAGCGCTGAGTGAACAGTGCGACGAACATGTCCATGGACAGGGCGATGAAGCCGCCAACTTCCCGAATTGGCTTCGTCAGCGTGGCGTTCGAGACCACTAGTTCCACCGCCCCGGCTGGTCGGTCCGATCAGCCATCACCGACCTGCGCCCTCATCCGCTCGACCTCATCGAATGCAGCCTGTTCGGTAGTAGCCATCTGGTGCGCAAGCCCGATGGCATCTGCGGAGTGGTATTCGGCCGGTGACGTTTGTATCGACGGCATCTCGACGGTCGTGGCAGCGGCGCCCGCATTGGTGCTGGCTCCAGACGCGGATCCTCCGCAACCGGCCGTGACGAGCAGCGGCGGGACCAGAAGAGTCGTGGTCAGTAGGTGAGCCATCCGACTGCAGTGGCGTAATCCACCACGGCCACGAGCAGCGGCGCTTCCCTGGAACACGTGTCTCGCTTTCCCATCGGTCGTCAACGGACGCCGGTGACCCAAATGTCCCCTGCTCGGTGCTTCAACACTTCGCTTCGGTCGGCCTAGACTATTCACCTGACGAACTACCTGGCGATGACTCCGCGTATCAAATCCACTTGACATTTGGGCTCACCTCCGTCGCCTGAGCGCGAAACCGCAGCTTAACGACCATTACCGCGCACACGGAATCATCGTCTGGTCAAGCTAGTTTATATAGATTATCTTTACAAGAGTGACCGCTGAAACGCCGCCGCGTCTCCCACCAACGACGACGGAGTGGTGACGATGAGACCTTCCCCCAGTGCTGCACCGAGTAACGAAGGCGGCTCGTGCACCTACTGCTGATCCGTCACGCGTTGCCGACGCAGAGCGCTCCTGGTGGCGGCGCTGATCCTCCACTCGCCGAACTCGGACGAGTGATGGCCAGCCGGTTGCCAACCGCCCTAGAGAGACACGGAGTGAACCGCATAGTCAGCAGCCCACAGCGACGCGCGTTCGAGACAGCCCAACCCGTCGCGACCGCGTTGGGTGCACCAATCGAAATCGACGAGCGGCTAGCCGAATACGACTATGGACTCACCGAGTACGTGCCCGTGGAACAGATGGGTGCAGACGATCCAGGCAAACTTGCGCGGCTCGTCGCCGGAGAACTACCCGAGGGTGTGGACGTCGACGCGTTCACGACCCGCGTTCGCTCGGCCGGCGACGACCTGGTGGCCGCTTCGCGGCGTGCTGACGTAGTCGCCGTTTTCACTCACGGAGGCGTCATCAACGTCCTCTTGCAACGCGCCCTCTCCACTCCGCGAATCTTCCCGTTCACCATTGACTACGTCTCGGTCACCCACGTCGTTTACCGGTCCGACGGCAGCCCAATCGTGCTCGGGGTGAACAACGTCGAGCACGTGTGGGACCTACTGCCCCGGCTCAGCAAGCGCCGCTAGCGACGATCCAGATCACCAAGAAGCGAGGCGAAGTGACTCTGCGTGGCTGGGCCTTGCCGACCTCGCCAACTGCGTGCGCAACCCGTTCGCTACGGGTTCCAATGGTTGCAGGACGGTGTCATACTGCCCACATTGTGTATGCGAAAGGTGCAGCAGCATGCGAACTTTCCTAATCGGTGCGCTGGGTATCGTCGGTACGACCGCGGCGCTCATGGGGACTTCGCCGACCGCTGCCGCCGGTCCGAATGACATGCCCTGTACGTTCCAGCTAGCCTTGCTGTGCTCCATGCTGCCGTCGTTGCCGAACCTAGACCACGACGTGGACTTGACTCAAGATCCCAACGCGCTCAACGGCGCCACCGACGGGCTCGGACCGGCAGCACCACCACGTTGATCGTCACGCCGACGGACCGGCCTAGCCTCCGCACTAGCGTTGCCTGCGAAAGCGCACGTTAGGATGTGGCCAAGGTAAATCTAAAGGATTTATACTCCGACCGAACGCATGGGAGAGGGAGCGATGACGGAAGTCAAGGTATTGCAGGCGGCGCGACTCAAGGGACGCGTCCGTCCGGACGACATCGCCGCCACCGTTGACGAGCCGGCGGAGGCCGTCGCTGCGGCCATTACCGCGGCGACCGAGGCAGGTTTCCTCGTCGAGGGCAAGACCATCCGTCTCTCCGACGGAGGCCGTGCTCGTCTGGCCGAGCTGCTCGCAGCGGAGCGGCAGGGAATCGACGCGGCGGCGATCTCCGCCGCATATGAGGATTTCCGCGGCGTCAATGCCGAATTCAAGGCGCTGGTCTCCGACTGGCAACTGAAGGACGGCGAGCCGAACACACACGACGACGAGCAATACGATGCCGCAGTGCTGACCCGCCTCGACGGCGTCCACGCAAGGGTGACACCAATCGTTGCGACCGTCGCGACGGAGTTGCCTCGGCTCACCCATTACTCAGCCAAATTGCAGTCGGCCCTGGAGAAGGTACATGCGGGCGAGACGAGTTGGCTCACCCGTCCGATCATCGACTCGTATCACACGGTGTGGTTCGAATTGCACGAGGAGCTCATCGGCGCCGCAGGACTTACCCGCGAGGAGGAGGCGAAGGCCGGGCACGCCAACTAAAGGCGGCGTCCTATCCGAAGGCGGGCGGCGCCGAATCACCCTTGCCGTACACGGCGACTAGAACGGTCCGATCGAGCACGCTCTCCGACCACACACCGACGTCTATGTTGGCGCAATCCGACATGATCGCGTGGTAATCGGGTCTGTAGTACCACTGATTGATCACCTCGATGCCGGTGATCGAGAGTGCGGGGTTGATGGCGACCGTTTCGGCAACCACCCCGTCGTATCCGGCGTTGCGCGCACGATCGGCGACCGTCGTACCGTCGGAGCCGATGTCGCCGTCGAGGTTTCGATTGTTCAGCACATCCTCGGTGTGCCACTGGGCTGCCAGTCGCAGTTTCGGATTGGCGTTGATGTCGATGCGACATCCTCCCTGTCGCTTCACCGTGTAGACGTCCTCGATGATGGCATTGTTGAGACGAGCGTTGTCGCCCCGCGCAACCGGAGCGAGGCCCACAGCACCGACGATCAGACCCACGACCGCCACGACGTGTGGCCCGATTCGCATTGCCCGCATGCACCCTCCTTCGTCTCAAGGCCAGTAAAGGCAGTCAAGTGATGGAAAGCAATATTATCTAGAGAATACTGACGTCTCGGCTTGACCGTGCCGTTACATGGCGACCAAGTTGTCGATGTGCGCGATCTCGTTGTATGTACGCGGCGACCAATGTCCGTCTCGGCCAACGCTGATCCGGGTGAGCGAACCGTACTCGGGATCAAGGCGGCTGGCCGCAGGCCCGACGTCGTTCTGTCGAGGCACGCACCGATGACTCCACCGTGGCAGAACACGGCGACGGCTCCCGAATCGACGCGCGATAAGCCGCTGCACCGCAGCGGCAACCCGTCAGCGAAACTCCACCATCACCGGGTGGTTACCGGTGTCAGCCATCAGCGACCGCCACTGACGAAGTAGAGGTGGGCTTCGCCCCACCTCCTCGAGCGGTACGGACGCGTCACCCCAAGGTCCAACTCAGCAACGTCGTCGTCGATGTCGATCGGCAGCCCGACTAGTCCGACTTAACATGCCCTCATGGAACGCACTACCCAGGCAAACGCAGGCCGGCCGCGCGACCCGCTTCTCGAGCAACGCGTGCAAGACGCCGCGTGCCGGCTCTATGGCGCTGTGGGCTGGGCCGGTTTCAGCATCGACGCGGTGGCGCGTCAGGCCAAGGTCGGCAAGTCGTCGATCTACCTGCGCTGGCCCAACAACACGGCGTTGCTCCTGGACAGCTTGCAGGCCCGTATCGACGTCCCCTACGACCTCGATACTGGAACGGTCCGCAGTGACCTGATAGTGCTGTCCCGCAGCATCCTCTCCCTGCTGACGGGTGACGCAGGCGCCGCAATGCTGCGGCTCTCGGCCGAAGGGCGACTGATACCCGAGCTGGCGCCGCGGTGGGAGGACTTCGTGACCGCGAACGTCACGGCAATGCGCAGCATCACCCGACGAGCCATCGAGCGCAGGGATCTCCCGCCTGGGACACCGGTGACACTCCTCCTGGATGCACTCTTCGGCGGGTTGCTCATGCAATGTCTCACCACCCCGCCCGCGAGAATGGCGGAGTTCGCCACGCGTTCCGACGCTTACACGGAGGAACTCGTGGACTTCGTGCTGGCGTCGGCCAATCGGCCGACCGGTCGTGGGCGACGTTAAGGATCCGGCCGACGGCGCGCACCGTTGCCTTGGTGCGCACGCGGCGTCACGTCGAAGCCAGGCCCCAAAGTTGGTAGTAGGCAACGGGATTTACCGGTCACTGCACCTAGCACATCCGCTCGCGAAGCTATAGCACTAGGTTGACTATGTGGATGAGCGGGCTATCGTAGGTTCAACTAACCGGAAAGCCAGAAGCGAGCGTGAGCGACAACATGGAATTCGAGACCATCCGCTACGACGTCGTCGACCACGTCGCGACGTTGACGCTCAGCAGACCAGAGAAGCTGAACTCCTTCAACCAACTCATGGCCGAGGAAGTGTCCTCCGCATGGCATCGGATTCGTAACGACGATTCCATCCACGTCGCCGTCATCCAGGCCGACGGCGAGCGCGCCTTCTGCACCGGCATCGACGTCGGCGAGGGCAAGTGGTGGGACCACGAATCGATCTTCAACCAGGAAGATCCCGCAGGACTACTGGGACCCAAGTCGAACCTCGTCTGGAAGCCGGTGATCGCGGCACTACACGGCTTGGTTGGGGGCGGCGGCATGTACTTCGTCAACGAGGCCGACTTCTCCATTTGCTCGGAGTCCGCCGTGTTCTTCGACCCGCATGCCAATGGCGGCATCGTGTCTGCGCTGGAGCCGATGGGCATGCTCGCGCGCGGGGTGCCCTACGGCGACGTCTTGCGTTGGGCCTTGCTGGGCAGTGAGGAACGAATCGGTGCGCAGACGGCGCTACGGCTAGGCATCGTGACCGAGGTGGTTCCCGACGGCGAATTGCGCTCGCGCGCTGCTGAGTTGGCGGCCGAGATCGCGGCACGCAGGCCCGTCGCGATCCAAGGGACAGTGCGTGCACTGTGGGAGGCCCGCGACCTACCGCCGAGTGTCGCCGCCCGACACGGGCTCTCCTACACCCACATCGGCAACGCCGGTGCCGACGTCGATTCGCGGTCCAACAAGCGGGGCTCCCGAGTGCGCTGACCTCAGTCCTCGTCGACCTGCTCGTACAGGGCGTCGTAGTCGGCGAGCGGAGACTTGCCCTCACCCGCGAAACGATCGATCAGCACGTCGGTTGCTGAAACGGCCGACCACCCGTCCAAGGGAGAAGCGGCCAGCTCGCTCAACCCGTGCGCCGGGTCCACGAATGACGCGATGTCGGCACGGAGCGCCGCGACGACGGCGGCCGCGTCCTCGCTGTGCGAGCCAGCGGCGACCGCTGAACGCCCCGCCCAGCCGGCGACGTAGACGCCCGGCACCACGGCGCCGGCGGACAATGCGCGCCCCCCGTCATGGTCGACGTGCCCGTCGCACTCGTCCAGCTCGGGCCACGCGAAGGTCGTTGTCCTCGGCCGCAACAGAAGCTGGGCTCGCAGGTCCTCCGTGACGACCCGGCCGTACGGGTCACGCGGATGCACGCATCGTACGGCGCGCGCCCGGTTGCGGCCGACGATTCCCACAGGCGTGAGCCCGGTACGCACCACGACTTTCGGCGGGATCTCGCCAGGTAGCTCGACCTCGTCTCGCGGCCGTGGATCGATGAGTTGAACGTGCCGCAAGCTGCTGTTGGCCAGGCGATCGATGATCTGCGTAGGAAGGCCAGGAGGTGTTCGCCCGCTGAGAGTTTCGGCGACATTCCAGCCTGCCCGTGACACCCCGATGAGCAGCACCGTATCCATGGCGAGGTCGAGCTCTTCTGCGTCGACGTCGGCGCTGCCCGCCAGCCAGGCCTCGACGTGCGTCACCGTCCCGACTCCCACCGAGTCGTTTCCTGCGATGTCCAACGGCAAGTCCAGCGGGGCACCGGTAGCCAGCACCACGGCATGCACTCGAAGGCGAAGCTCGTTCAGCTTCAACGTATCCCCGACGTATACGTTGCCGAAATACCTCACACGGGGATCGCCGAGAATGGCGTCGACCTGCCGCGCGACCTTCTTCAGTCGCTCGACGCCACTGGCTGGCCCATGTCGCAACATTCCATCGGGTCGGGCGGCACGGTCGATGAGATCGACGTGCACGTCGAAGGAGGCGTCGGCAAGCAGCGCCGCCGCCAGCGCGAAGCCAGCCGGGCCGGCCCCGACGATTGCGACGTCAATCGCTCTGGCCCCCATCACTTCCCGTAGTGCCAGTCGAGTCCGTTCAGCGCTCCCGTCTTCAACAAGCGGGCGTTGTACGTCTCCATCAACGCTTCGGTGGTCTTCGGCTTGCGGGTGTCGTTCGCCTCGTGCACCCAACCCTGCCGCCACCGGTGCTCGTCACCGAGGTCGTCGCGAACGGGACAGCGGCCTCCCTCGTTCGCCTCCCAGATCCATGTCTCACCACCGCCGCGGTAGGTGACCTTCGTAGGGAACGTCGTCTTGGCCAACGGTTCACCCTCGAGTTCGACCTCGACGTCGATGTCGCGGGCGATCAGCGGCGGCCCGTCCGTCCGGTGGATCACCATGATGTTGAACTCGTCGGTGCCATGCACCAAGTGGCCGGAATGTATGTTGCCATCCTCGAACTCAGTGGCAAAGCCAACCCACGCGGCCTCGTGCTTGGCGATGGCCGGGCTGGCGATGTAGTCGACGCCCTTGGCGACGTGGATGCTGTCGTGGAAGACCAGGCCCGTCACCTCGGTGCCCTTGATCGTGCCGCGAACGCGAAACAGCCGCGACGCGTACGACGAGGGCACCTCCTGGTCCGGACAGAAGAACTGCACGCCCTCGCCGACGAGGTCACCTGCCAGCGTCACCTGGTCGTCGTCGTGCCATTCCATCCTGTCGTCCCACGTGAGCATCATCGGCGTGCCGTCGGGCCGCCAGACACCCCACTTACCATCCCGCTCACCGTGTTCCACCGGCCCCGAGTACGAGCTGTTGTGATCCTTTGCGTAGGTGAAGTCCTCACCGATCTTGGCTTCGGACAGGTGCAAGTAGCGCGCCTTGTCGGGGTAGAAGCCCCGGATCGGCCACCAGTAGTCTCCGGTGTTCGAACGCACCGAACCGTAGAAGTACTGCATTCCCATGGGGATACCGTTGACGTCACCCCAGAACTGCGCCGGGTCGGTGTCGATGATGGCACCGACGGGCGCGTAACCGTAGTGACCGAGCTTGCGGACCCCTGGAATTCCATTGAGAGCCACGTCGTTTGAGCCTTTCCGTTAGGCGTGATCGAAGACGACGGGAACCTTGTTGGGAGAGCGCAGTCCGATGCCCTGCACGCGCGCTTCATGACCGGTTTCGGGGTCGAGACGCAGCCCCGGTAGGCGATCGAAGAGCGCCGTCAAGGCAGCCGACATCTCTGCACGTGCCAGGTGCGCGCCGAGGCAGGCGTGGGCGCCCCAGGCAAAGGCGATGTGCGCCTTCTTCTCTCGAAAGATGTCGAACGCGTCGGCGTGGTTCCATCGGGTGTGATCGCGGTTGGCCGCGCCCAGCCCAATCTCGAGGACCGTGTCCTTGGCCAGCTCGACGCCGCCCAACTCCATGTCCTCCAGCGCGACGCGGTTGATCGAACTGAGCGGTGGCTCCCAGCGCAGGCCCTCCTCGATCGCCTGCGGCAATAGGTCTCGATCGGCGATCACGGCGGAGAGCTGGTCCTCGTTCTGCAGCAGGCCCAGCAGCATGCTCGCCGTCGATCGGGCGGTCGTCTCACCCCCCGCGGGCAGCAGAAGTCGGATGAACGAGACGATCTCGATGGTGTCGAGCCGGCTCCCGTCCAGTTCGGCGTTCGCGAGCAGGGTGATTAGGTCTTCGCCGTCACCGCCCCGACGTTCCTCGATCAACGGCGAGAGATAGTTCTCCAGTTTGACCGAGGCCCTCAGGGCTTGCTCGAAGTCATAGAACGCGCCGACGGTTTCGCCTGCCCATGTGTTGAAGCTCTGGATGTCGTCGTAGGGCAGCCCCATCATCTCGGTGATGATGTAAACCGGGAACAGCAACGTGAACTCGCGGTACAGGTCAGCCGAGCCCACCCGCTCGAACCTGTCGACGAGCCCGTGGACCGCGGGCTGGATGGCCGTCTCCTGCCAGCGATTCAGGGAACGGCGGGTGAAGGCCTGCGAGATCAGACCGCGGTGTCTGCGTTGTTCGGCGCCGTCCATGCCGATGATCGTGTGGCCCCAGACCTTTCCGATGGTCTGATCCCAGAATTTCGATGACAACCGGTCGTCGCTGAGCGCCTGCTGGCAATGCTCAAAGCTCAACGCGCAAGCGAAAGGAACCTGGAACGCTTCCTGGCTGCGGTAGTCCTCCGCTCCGATCAGCTCGGCTTGTTTCGACAGGTGTACCGGCGCTTGCCGACGCGCGTCGGCCAGCGGCCCATAGAGATCGACGATGCGCGATCGCGGGGTCTCTGCAGCGGCGGCCTCGACGTAGGCGCTGTCGTCGGCGGTGCGGATGTAGTCCCGCAGTTCTGCGCCCGTACTGGTGGTCATGAAGGCTGCTCCCAAGGTGTCACTGGCGCAATGGATTCGAAGGTCATCGTGCCGCCTGCCGCACGACGAAGGATCAGGAAGTCCGCACCCTTGTAGGCGCGCCTATCATTGGGATGGTCGGTCGCCACTCTTACCTCCTATGTCAGCCCGCATGGAACTGAATGGCCTTGGTCTCGGTGAAGTCGTCGAGTACGTCGGCGCCGAGTTCGCGCCCGACTCCCGAACGCTTGTAGCCGCCGAACGGGGCCCATGGGCTCATGCCGCCGGTACCGCCGTTGATTCCGACATTGCCGGTCTGCATGCGTTGCGCCATCGCGAATGCCGTACCAGGATCCGTGGTCCAGATGGAGCCCGACAGCCCGAACGGTGAGTCGTTGGCGATGCGCACGGCTTCGTCGTCATCGGCGAAGGAGATGGCAGCGCCGACGGGGCCGAACACCTCTTCCTGCGCAACGGTCATTTCGCTGCGGACGTCGGCCAGAAGCGTTGGCTCGTAATAGAAGCCACGATCCAAGCCGATCGGGCGACGACCTCCCGCAACAACCCGCGCGCCCTGCTCCAAGGCACCCGCGACGTACTTCTCCGACCTCGCGCGAGCGGTCTCCCGAATCAGGGGGCCAACGATGGTGTGCGGGTCCACCGGATCGCCGATCGGTATCCGCTGCAGGATGGCGGTTACCCGCTCCAAGTACTCATCGTAGCGAGACTGGTGCACGAGGTGACGGGTCCACAGTCCGCAGCCCTGTCCGGTGAACAACGTGAATTCCTGTGCAGCGCGCGGGGCGACGAGCTCCATATCAGCGTCGGCACGCACGATCATCGCGGACTTGCCGCCGAGTTCGAGCACGACGTGCTTGAGCGTCGGCGATGCCTGGGCCATCACCTTTGCCCCCACGGCGTCCGATCCCGTGAACGTGATCATGTCGACGCGCTTGTCGGTGGTGAGGTATTCGCCGACCTCGACCCCGCCGGTCACCACGTTGAGCACGCCGGGCGGCAGATCGGCCTCCTGGGCTGCTGCACCGAGCAGCAACGCCTCCAAAGGGGTGAAGTCCGACGGCTTCAGCACGACGGTACATCCCGCCGCGAGCGCAGGCCCCACCTTGAGCAGGTTGACGAAGAAGGGTGCGTTGAACGGCGTGATGGCGGTGACGACTCCACGTGGCGACCGCTGCACGACGCCCGCCCCGAGCACGGTTGAACCCTGCCGGTTCTGGAAAGTCGTAACGGGCAGGGAGCGGATCTGTTCGAACATGGCGCACCGTTCGATGAAGAACTCGAACAACTGCATGGGAGCGTCGAATTGGCTTGGGCGCGCAATCGATACGGGGATGCCCGCTTCTGCGACCACCAGTCCGACGACGTCGTCCGCCCACGCCGCAAGCACGTCGCGCAGCCGCGTCAGAGCCTCGGACCTCTCGGCAGGCGCCAGCCTTGGCCATGGTCCGTTGTCGAACGCCTCCCGCGCGGCGGCAACCGCTGCATCGGCGTCTGCGACAGCACCCCACGGTGCCGTAACGAACACGTCCTCGGTCGCCGGATTGAGCACTGGCGCTGCGTCCTTGGTAGGCCGCCAGCCGCCGCCGACGAACAGCCCCTGATACTGCGACCTCGCAGGCACCGCAGTGGTTGCCGCATTCATTCGACTCTAGTCACCACGCCGGTCGAGCCGTCGACCGCGACGACATGGCCGGTCCTCAAAGCCGAACTGCCAGTTGATGATCCCACGATGCATGGGATGCCAAACTCACGAGCCACTACCGCAGCGTGCGACATCTCGCCACCGGTATCTACGACGACGGCAGCGGCATAGCCGAAGAACGGCGTCCAGCCGGTGTCAGTGAATGCGGTGACCAACACCTCCCCCGGCTCCAGGTCATCCATCGAGTCGACGGTGAGCACTCGAACCCGACCCTTGGCCGAGCCTGCCGACACGCCGACGCCCTGCAAGGTGTCGCCGGGCTGCAACTCGGTGACGGTTCCCTCGACCGGTCGCCACTCGCCAACGAAGCTGAGTGGCGGACGTTTCACTTCAAGCCGTTTGCGCTCGGCGCGCCGACGTTCAACCACTGCCATGGCATCTGCGGGTGGGTTCTTGAGTTCCTCTCGGACGAGATAGAACACGTCGTCGGGAGACTCGATGACGCCGCGCTCGACGAGCCTGCACCCGATCTCGCGCGCGATCAATCGGTATTGGTGAGTTCTTCGAATGGTGGCGTCGCGCACCGTTTCACGCAGCCGCTGGAAGCGGCTGCCAATCGACGCCAGGAGGCGCATCCGCCAGCTCATCGAAGGGGTCTCCTCGACGACTCGGTCATCGCTGTGTAGCAGCTTGGCTACGATCTCGAGGAGCCGATGCGGAGCGTCGGCGAACATCGAATTCGACAGCTCAGTCTCTCGCGGTCCGCGGTGCCCGAACTCGGCGACCAAGTCGTCGAGATCCCGTACGAGGGAGGGACGTTCCTGGCGCAAGACCTTCATCGCCTGATCCGCAGGCAGATCGGTGAGGAGGTTGCGGATGGTGTTGTCCTTCCGGGCGTGGTCCGCCAACCGGTAGGCACCCGTCGCGATACCGGCACTCGCAAGCCCATCGGTGCCGCCGCGGATACGCGTCGCAATGCCCTTGCCGCCATGCTTCTGGACGACGTCCATCATCGGCACGACGAACGCCGTTGCTTGTCCCGCAGCTGACCAGGCGTGACACACTTCGTCGTGCGTTTTCGCCAACTGGGCGTGCAATTCGGGCTCGCTGAGTGCGGAGTAGTGTGCGGCGCTACGCGCATCGGTTCGCGCACGGACGGCGATATCCCTGATTTCCTTCGCGAACCCGGTCAGCTGAATGCCCACCCTCGGCAGCTGACTCAGCATCTTCCACGTGGCCGGCGGCTGGAACTCGGGGACCTCCGGATTGTCTCCGGTGCTGAACAGCATGTCCTCCCAAGCGGCGGCACCGCCGCCCCGACCTGGCATGGTCGAGAACATCGCGAAGATGACCGAGATGTTTGCGTAGATGCCATGTCCGAAGACGCCGATCTGCTCCTCACGCAACGCCCGTCTCAGCTCACCGGGCAAGCGCAGAACGTCCGCCGCCTGGGCGCCTCCTGCGCGCAACGCGTCCACACCCAGTTCCAGCGACAGGGGCGTCATCGGCCCGGGGAAGGCTTCCGAGGTGTTGGCGGCAGTGAACACCTGCCAATTTGGGTCGACCGTGGTGTCGAACTCACCGGCCACGCCTTCGGGCGCCGCGGCCCTACGATCAGGCGTGGCCGTTTGTCCCGGCGTCCACCCCCAGGGCCACCTCCACGGGATGGCTACCTTGCGCGTGCCGAGGAAGACGTGCGCGTGGTTGGTGCGGCCGAAGTCCTCCACGCATTGCCGCGACGTCCACGCGCACTGGAAGCCCAACTCCTCTGTCAGCTTCGTGGTGTCGACCAAGGGAAGGTTCAGGAAGGCGTCGACTGCGCCCGGGTCAAGAGAGAACCATCCGCGGTCCCATAGGAAGCCGAGGAGTGCTTCGGCGCGCTGCGCCCGCACCTCGACGTACCTTTTCTGCAGGATGTCGGCGACCTCGCGCATCGTAATCAGGTCGGGTGCAGCTAGATTCACCGCTCCCGACCACTCCGGGTGATCGATCGCATCGGCGAAGAACCGCGCCAGGTCGTCGGGATGGACGAACTGAAAGAGGTTACGGCCACCCTTCATCCCCAGGATGGCGGGCGTCGCGAAACCCTCCTGAGTGACGCCTGTCGTTGTCCGGCCCATGACGTTCGTCGCCCGCACCAGCAGGGCGTTCACCGCCGACTCGGTGATCAGCGCCTCCGCCTCGGCCTTGTGGAGGGAGTAGACGTGCTCGCTGGACGGCCGCAGCGGATCACTCTCCAGAAGGAGCGGCGGGTTGTCGGCATGTGGGCCGTATGCCATGACCGAGGACGCCATCACCAAACGCGACACGCCCGACCGTTCCATCGCCGTCACGACGGCCTGTGTCCCACCGACGTCGATTGCGCGGGTGGCCTCGACGTCGTGCATGGGGTGCGTTGTCCATGCCAGGTGCACGACGGCGTCGATGTCGTCCATGGCAGCAGTCACCGCATCGGCATCACGGATGTCGGCAAGCACGTGCCGGTACCGGGGCGACTGCACGGCGTGTGGCCGCCGCGAGAGCCCAACCACCTGGTGTCCTCGCGCAAGGATCTCCGGGATGATGCACGACCCGAAGTCGCCCGACGCGCCGGTTACCAGCACATGCATGTAGATCGCCTGTCGTCGGAGGTTGCCTTGGTCAACGGTAGGGTGCACCACATTGTGATGTCAACGCACCGCATCAAGATTCTCTATATTCTTGGCAACCCCGATGGATCTCACCTCGGATATAGATAATCTGTAGCCATGCCGCTCGAATCGAACGCCCCACCTGCGCTCCTCATCGACTTCGGCGGGGTCATCACCGAGTCTGTCGTCGGTGCCTTCGAACGCGCCTGCATCGCGCACGGAGTCGATCCGCGCGCGTTTGTCGCCGAGGCGTTTGCTGCCGAACATGCCAGTGACAGTCCGTTTGCCATGGTCGAACTCGGCCTCGTCTCGGTTCCCGAGTTCGTCGAGCGAATTGGCCCGGTGCTTACGAGGCACGCATCGCAGAAAGTCGATGCCGACGCCTGGTTCAGCGAGGTCCAGCAGACGACGCAGCGCGTCGACGGCGCAATGGTGGACGCTCTGCAGGCGCTCTACGACCGCGGCGTCCGAACCGTGCTGCTGAGCAACTCTTGGGGTCCGCGCGACACCTACCCATGGCATCTTCTCCCTGACTTCAGCGACGTCGTGGTTTCCGGTGAGGTCGGTATTCGTAAACCGGATCCGGGCATCTATCGACTGGCGTGCGAGAAGGCGGGACGCGATGCAGACGAATGCCTTTTCGTCGACGACGTAGAAGTCAACCTCGTACCTGCGAGGCAGCTCGGCATGAGCACGATCCTGCACAGCGACCGGGACACCACTCTTGCCGAGTTACAACGAGTCTTTGGGTGAGGGTCGTCAGTACAGGACGTCGAGCACGTGGTCGTCGTTCTGGGTCCGGCTAACGTATCGCCGCGCATTGTCCATGTGTTCGCGCCAAGCGATTTCGGCAGCGACTCCGTCACCGCGCTTGATGAGTTCGGTGATCTCCTCGTAGCCACGCAACGCTCGCCGGTTCGCCCTCTTGACCTCCTCGCTTTGTGCGCCGAGTTCTGTCAGCACATTGGCGAGTTCTCGCTCGATGATCTCGGAAAGCATGCCGATGAGCGCGGTCAGCGTCTGGTTGCCGGATAGTTCGATCAACTTGAGGTGAAAGCCGACACCCGCTTGGTGGAACGAGGCAGGATCGATCGCCGCGGCGGCACGTACCGCCTCTAGCGCGTCCTGCAAGGCAGCGTGCTGTTCCTCGGTGGCGTTCTTCGCAAGGTTGTGCACCGCTGCGGGCTCGATCGTCAACCGCGCATCCCACACGTCCCCGATCGACGTCTTCGCAAGCATCAGCACCATGCCGAACAGCCCGGCGGCAGCTCCGGGTCCGGGGAGCGTGACCTGTGCGCCCCCTGGTGGCCCACGCCGAACCGTGACCAGCGAATCCCCTTCCAACAACCGGAAGGCTTCGCGCAGCGTCGGTCGAGAGACTCCGAACTGGCGGATCAGTTCGGCCTCCGTCGGAAGCCAGTCCCCGTCGGCGAGTTCGCCCCGCGCAATCATCCGCCGAATTTGGGCCGCCACCTGGTCCGACATCTTGAGCGGCCGAACCTTGCGGCCGGATCCAGGCAGCGCCAAATCGCTAGATGCCACACCCACCTCCGGCCGTCCTGCCGCGGTCCCGAACCGGGACGCATCGAGCGAATATTGATCTTATGAATTTAGAATCTAGAGACACATCGGCGCTCCCGCGAGCCTGCGTGTCGGTGGAGCTACAGGTGCACCTCCACACGAGAGGCACCCTGACACCCTTGCTTCGATACAGTTTATCTAGATAAACTCCGACGCACCACCATTATGACGATCAGGAGACTTGCGTGGACCTGTCCTTTACCGCAGAGGACCGCGTTTTCCGAAGTGAGGTGCGCAGTTGGCTGGTCGAGAACGTCCCGACCACCGAGCGACCGCACGACTTCGACGGGGCACGCGAATGGGACATGGCCTGGCAGCGCAGACAGTTCGACGGCGGCTACGGCGGCATCGCCTGGCCCCGCGAATACGGCGGGCAGGGGCTCGACCTCGTCCGCCAGCTGATCTGGTTCGAGGAGTATGCGATCGCAGAGGGCCCGGACATCGGGTGCGGTTTCGTAGGCATCAACCACGGGGGACCCACGCTGATCGCCAGCGGAAGTGAAGAACAGAAGCAGCGACACCTACCGAAGATCCTTGCAGGCGAGGAGGTTTGGTGCCAAGGTTTCTCCGAGCCCGGCGCGGGTTCTGACCTCGCTGCGATCTCAACGAGGGCCTCCATCGAAGGCGACGAGCTGGTGGTCAACGGGCAGAAGATCTGGACCAGCTATGCGCACGTCGCCGACTTCCAAGAACTCTTGGTGCGCACCGATCCCAATTCGTCTCGCCACCACGGTCTTACCTGGGTGATCTGCGATATGCACGCCCCGGGAATCACGGTGCGGCCAATCATCTCCATGGACGGCCTCGCCGAATTCTGCGAGGTGTTCTACGACGACGTGCGCATTCCCCTCGACAACGTCGTCGGAGGCATCGGTCAGGGCTGGGGCGTCGCCATGTCCACGTTGGGGTTCGAGCGCGGCACCGGCTTCATGAAGTTGCAGACCGAATTGTCCGTCGCACTCGAGAAACTCGTCGCAGATGCCGCCGAACTCGGGGCGCTCGACGACGCCAAGGTGCGCGGCCAGTTAGGCGATCTGCGTGCCGACGTGCTCGCCATGCGTGCGATGACGTACGCCACGGTCTCGTCGGCGGCGCGAACGGACGTGCCCGGTCCAGAGGGTTCGATGATCAAGGTCTTCTACGCCGATCTGGCCCAGCGCATTCACCGGGCCCGGATGGACGTGATCGGCGCTCACGGCTTGGACCGCGACGGCAAGTACAGCCATGACGTGGGCGAATATCTCTACTCCTACGCAACCACGATGGGCGGTGGCACGTCGGAGGTCCAGCGAGACATCATCGGCGAGCGCGTCCTCGGTCTTCCCCGGAACCGATAGGACAGCGAGTGGACTTCCTTCCTGACTCAGATCAGGACGCCCTGATCGAGACGACCCGCGAATACGTCGAATCACGCTTCTCCCTAGTCGACCCGTCATACCCGCTCGAGGACGTCACGTGGAAGGAGATCGCGCAACTCGGCTGGCTCGGGCTCGCGACCGACGAGGACGCCGGCGGTGCAGGCGCAACGCTGCTCGACGAGGTGTTCGTGTTTCGCGAAATCGGGCGCAGACTAGTGCCCGGTCCCATCCTGACGACGCTCGCGGCAGGTCGGTTGGCCGCGTGGACCGGCGACCTCGCGATGGCCAACGAGCTCGTCGGGGGCCGCTCACGCGTCGCGCGAGCCCTGCCCGTGCCCGCGGAGGAGGCGCGAGTAGTGTTGCTCGACGCCGACGACGCCCCGTTGACGCTCGTCGTCGACGACACGCACGCAGCACTTCATCCCACGCCACCCGAGTTGAAGACCCACAAGGGCCTCGAGGACCAAACGACGGTGAGCGTGGTTGCCCGTGAGGATCTCGGGCCGCCGAGGATCGTCACCCACGACGCCGCAACCGTGGCCCGACTGCGGCGCGTGCTGTCGATCCTGACCTCGGCCCAACTGGCCGGAATCACCGGGGCAACCAGGGATCTCGCGACCGCATACGCCAAGGAGCGGGTTCAGTTCGGCAAGCCGATCGGGGCATTCCAGGCCATCAAGCACAAGTGCGCCGACATGGCGACCAATGCTCTGGCTGCCGACAACGTCACGTTCTTCGCCGCGTTGACCGAATTGACGGCGCCTACCGCATCGGACTACAACGCGTTGGCGGCCGCGGCTTTCACCCAGCGCGCCGCGTTCGCCAACGCGAGGGCCAACGTACAGATTCACGGTGCGATGGGGTTCACGGTCGAGGACTGTGCACACCGCTTCGTCAAACGCACGCACACCCTCTGCGTCACCGAGGGGTTCGACAAGGCCGCCGAACGCCTCGGCGCATCGCCCAGCGCCGAGGCGAGTGAGGAAGCATGACTACCGCCGACCTAAAGACCGAGATCGTCGACGGCGTTGGCGTCGTATCGTTCAACCGGCCACACCGCCACAACGCCATTACCGACGCACTGTTCGAGGCCACGTGCGACGCACTGCGCAGCTATCTCGCCGATCCCGCGGTACGCTGCGTCCTCATCCGCGGCGAGGGACGATCCTTCTGCTCCGGGCGCGACAAGGCTGAGCTCGGGAAGCGAACCGAAGGCGAGGATGACTTCACCTTCGTACAGACACACCAACGCATTCGGCTCGAGGTGCTGGAGTCGACCAAGCCGGTAGTCGCGGCCGTCCAGGGAGCTGCGCTCGGAGGCGGCTTCGAGATCGCGCTTTCTGCAGACATGCGCATCATCGCCGAGGACGCCGTATTCGGGCTGCCCGAGGTCGCACTCGGGCTCGTACCCGACACCGGCGGGACGCAGACCCTGCCCGCCCTGGTCGGTCCGGCGCGGGCGAAGTACCTGATTCTTAGCGGCGCACGCATCGATGCTCAGACCGCGTATTCATGGGGCTTGGCGGAAGAAGTGGTGCCCGTCGACGACCTCTACGACCGCGCCATGGGGTTGTGCCGCCAGCTAGCCACACAACCACGGTTGGCTACCTCGATGGCCAAGATGCTCGTCAATCAGGCATCCGCAGGATCCGTCCGCAACGGCATCGGTCAAGAGCTGCTCGCGCAGACCGCACTGTTCTCCTCGCCGGACTACCTCGCGATCAGGCAACGGGCGCTGCGCGAGCGTGCGAACGCCAACGAGGACGACAGCTGACATGGCGCTTCCCGCACCTCCGGCACTGGGCACCGCGATGCTGCCGCCGGATACCTATGCCGGCAAGGTCGTCATCGTCACTGGCGGCGGAACGGGTCTGGGCAAGGCGATGGCTTGCGAATTCGCGCGTCTCGGAGCCGCCGTCGCCATCGCGAGCCGCAAACCAGAGCACCGTGAAAGTGGCGTGCGCGCGGTAGAAGCGCTCGGGGCCAAGGCAATCGCCGTCGAACTCGACGTGCGTGACGATAGCGCAGTGGCGGCCACGTTCGACGAGATCGAGGCACGGCTTGGCCCCGCCGACGTGCTGATCAACAACGCCGCAGGCAACTTCCCGACACAGGCCGTAAAGATGTCCGCGAATGCGTGGCGAAGCGTGATCGACATCGTGCTCAATGGAACGTTTCTGTGCAGCACGGAGTTTGCGCGACGCGCCATCGAAAGGCAGTCGGCTGGAGCGATTCTCAACATCGGCGCCACCTATTCGTGGACGGGGGGCCCGGGTACCGCGCACTCCGCCGCGGCCAAGGCGGGAGTCACCAACCTGACACAGTCCCTCGCGGTCGAGTGGGCTCCCAACGGCATCAGAGTCAATTGCCTTGCCCCCGGACTGTTCCCGCACGACGATCTGCCACCGGTGCTGCTCGCCAGGCAGAACCCGGAGGCCGACGGCCAGCGCATCCCTGGTGGACGTGTCGGTCAGCCACATGAGTTGGGCTGGGCAGCAACCTATTTGTGCTCGCCCTTCGCCTCCTATTTGACGGGACACACCTTGGTGCTCGACGGCGCGAATTGGCTACGCCGTGGGTTGACGATGCCCCACTTCGTCCCCATCGACGAGCAATTCCCGTAACTAGGGCGCACGCGCGTTCGCGGACCGCGATCGGTCCGCACCCAGAGCGAAAGGACGATCAGTGACCATCGATGCGACTGCGCCGGCTGGCGCGCCTCCGGTGTGGGGCCCCGGCCGCGCCGACACCGTCATTGCGGTGCTCGCGCGCGCCGCCGAACAGTGCCCAACCAGGACCTACCTCGACTTCACCGGCGAAACCTACACCTACGCCGAGGTCTGGCAGTTGGCGCTGCGACGCGCTGCCGGCTTGGCCGATCTCGGGATCGCGAAGGGTCACACCGTGGTGACCATGCTCGACAACAATGTCGACGCCATCGTGTCCTGGTTCGCAACCAATTTCCTTGGTGCGATTTGGGTTCCGGTGAACACGGCCCTAAAGGGCGAGTACCTTCGTCACCAGATCGGCGATGCGGCCGCGGCAGTGGTGATCGCCGAGGCGGACTACGCGTCGCGCGTGATGGACATCGCTAGTGATCTGCCCAGTGTGTCGACTTTGGTGGTGCGAGGCGGTGCCCCGACGACGGGCACGCTGACCACAGTCGAACTCAGCGAGGTGACCCCCGAGGCGGGACTGTCCGCCCCGGTCGACGTTGAACCCGGCGACCTGACGATGCTGATCTACACCTCGGGCACCACCGGCCCGTCGAAGGGCTGCATGATTAGCCACAACTACGTCTGCAACGTCGCACGGAACACCGCGGCCATGCGCAATCCTGCCTTTACGCTGTGGACGCCATTGCCGCTGTTCCACCTCAATGCCGCAGGCACCTCGGTACTGGCAACCGCGGTCAACCAGACCACCGTGTCGATCGCGGCGCGGTTCTCTCTTTCGGGGTTCTGGCCGGAGATGAAACGGTCTGGAGCACAACAGGTTTCGATTCTCGGTGTCATGATCACGCTCATCGCGAGCATGCCCGAGACAACGGAAATGGTGGACTGCTTCGGGCAGATCGAACACGTCGGCGGAGCCCCATGGACCCCGGAGTTGATCGCCACCTGGAAGACGCGGTTCGGGGTGCGCAGCGCGGGAAACTCGGTCTTCGGGCTCACCGAGGCGTCATTCATCACTAGCAACCAGCAGGGGCTCGCGGCACCGCTCGGCGCATCCGGGCGACGCAACGAGGACTTCGACGTTCGCCTTGTCGACGATCACGACAACGAAGTTGCCGCAGGCGAATCCGGCGAGATCATCGTCCGACCGCGCAAGCCACACGTGATGTTCGAAGGCTACTGGCGCCGGCCCGCCGAGACGATGGCCGTGCTGCGCAATCTGTGGTTCCACACCGGCGACGTCGGCCGTTTCGACGCCGACGGTTGGTTCTGGTTCGTCGACCGCAAGAAGGACTACCTGAGGCGGCGCGGCGAGAACATCTCGAGCTACGAACTCGAGCGCACCTTCCGCAGGCATCCAGACATCACCGACGTGGCAGTGCATGCGGTGCCGTCGGCCGTCACCGAAGACGACGTCAAGGTGACCGCGGTACTGCGCGACGGTGCCGAGCTCACCGAGGAAGCGCTGTGCAAGTGGTCCTTGGACGAGTTGCCCTACTTCGCCATCCCACGCTACGTGGAGTTTCGCAACGAGCTGCCCCGCAACGCCACGGGGAAGGTGCTGAAGCACCAGTTGCGGGACGAGGGCGTCACCGACCGAACCTGGGACATCGAGGACTCCAGCATGCAAGTGGTGAAACGATGAGCGATCAGGTCGTCGTCGACCGACAGGAGGGGGCGCAGATGCCTGAGTCCGTGCCATCCGGCAAGTCCAGCTTCCGGCACGATCCGGTCGTCCTGCTCGACGGTGAGACGTCGTTGCCTCGAAACATTCTCGGCAACAAGGGCTACGGCATCAACGCGATGCGCAGGGAGGGTTTGCCCGTACCGCCTGCGTTCTGCATCACCACCGAGGTGTGCGCCCACTACTTCGACGATCCCGACTCCACGACCGCTGCCATCCGCGACGAGGTTCGTGACAAGCTGCGTTGGCTGGAGGCCGAGACGTCGAGAACCTTCGGCTCGGGTCCACGCCCGCTGCTAGTGAGCGTGCGCAGCGGGGCCGCCCTGTCGATGCCCGGCATGCTGGACACGGTGCTCGACCTCGGTATCGACGACGGCGTCGAGGCCGCGCTTGCCGAATTGCACACCCCCGAGTTCGCCGCGGACACACGCAAACGCTTCTGTCACATGTACCGCCGCATCGTGCTCGACGACGACGGCGAGGTACCCAACGATCCGTTGGCACAACTCGGCGGGGCGATTGGCGCGGTGTTCAGGTCCTGGAACTCACCGCGCGCCATCGCATACCGCAAGCACCACGGGCTGAGCCAGCTCGGCGGCACTGCAGTCGTCGTGCAGGCCATGGTCTTCGGCAACATGGATGCGAAATCCGGTACTGGAGTCTTGTTCTCGCGGAATCCGATGACCGGCGCCAACGAGCCGTTCGGCGAATGGTTGCTGCGCGGCCAGGGTGAAGACGTGGTATCGGGCACGTTCGACGTCGAACCGTTGTCGGCGCTACACACCGCACAACCCGCGGTGTACGACGAACTCGTTGCGGCTGCCGACAAGCTGGAGCGCATCGCCGCCGACGTCCAGGACATCGAGTTCACCGTCGAACAGGGCAAGCTCTGGTTGCTGCAGACCCGGGTCGCCAAGCGGTCCGCGCAGGCCGCCGTGCGGTTGGCGCTCGCGTTTCGCGGAGAGGGACTGATCGACGACGTGGAGACGCTGCGCCGTGTCAGCCCCGCCGAGGTCAAGACGTTGCTCCAGCCCTCGCTGCAGCCGGAGACCCGCTTGGCTGCACCGCTTCTCGCCAAGGGCCTGCCCGCCTGTCCAGGCGTGGTGTCCGGCACCGCCTACACCGACGTCGACGACGCCATCGACGCCGCCGAGGAGGACCAGGACGTGATCCTGGTGCGGGTAAGCACCAGCCCCGACGACATCCAGGGCATGATGGCGGCGCGCGGGATCGTGACCGAGATCGGTGGAGCCACCAGCCATGCCGCAGTGGTGTCGCGAGAGTTGCACCGTCCCGCCATCGTCGGCTGCGGTGCCGGGCTCGCGAAGTCGCTTGCAGGCAAGCAGATCACGATCGACGGCACGGAAGGCGAAGTGCGCGAGGGAATTCTCGAACTCACTGCCTGGTCGGAGGACGACTCCCCGGACCTGGCGGCGTTGAGTGCCATTGCGCGAGAGCATAGCCCGCTACGCGCTCACGCCTCAGGTGACTATGAAGCGCTTCACGACGATAACGAAGCGGGGGTCGGCGCCGCCATCGCGGCAGGGGTGACGGACGTCGTGTCGGAGCACCCCCTCATCACCATGCTGATCGCCATCCGCCTGCAAGACAACGCAACCGACAACTAGAGCCAAGGAGGAACGTCGATGGGTCGTGTCGAGGGGAAGGTCGCCTTCGTCACCGGTGCGGCACGCGGTCAGGGCCGCAGCCACGCGGTTCACCTCGCCGACGAGGGGGCCGACATCATCGCGATCGACATCTGCGAGGACATCGCGAGCAATGGGTACCCGTTAGCGCGACCAGAGGACCTCAAGGAAACGGCAAGGCTGGTGGAGAAGTCCGGCCGGCGTATCGTGACGGTGCAGGCCGACGTCCGCGAACGCAAGGCGCTCTTGTCGGCGTTGCAAACCGGACTGGACGAATTCGGCAAGCTCGACGTCGTCGTGGCCAACGCGGGCATCTGCCCACTGGGTGAAGGACTTCCGGTCGACGCGTGGATCGACGCCGTCGACGTCGACCTTCTCGGCGTGATCAACACCGTGCACGTCGCACTCCCCCATCTGCGCGAAGGCGGATCCATCATCATGACCGGTTCCGTGGCGGGCCTATTGTCCAACGCGGCATCCGGTTCCGGCCCACAAGGGCTGGGTGGGGCCGGCTACAACTTGGCCAAGCGGGTCATCGTGGATTACAGCACCACCCTGGCGGTCAAGCTGGCGCCGCAGTCAATCCGCGTGAATGCGGTGCACCCCACCAACTGCGATACCGACATGTTGCAGAGCGCGCCGATGTACAAGACGTTTCGGCCCGATCTGGCGAATCCGACGGTCGAGGAAGCCTACGACGGATTCCGGTCCTTCCAGGGCATGCCCGTCGCCTGGGTGGATCCGGCCGACATCTCCCATGCAGTGGTGTACCTAGCCTCCGACGAGTCGCGCTTCGTCACTGGCTTGCAGCTTCCCGTGGACGCCGGTGCCACGATTAAGGGCACGGGTATCCGCAAGTAACCGGTGAACGGAGTACAACGATGCGCCTATAAGGCGAGGTGGGGGATCATAACGGGCGCTGGCGGCGTCAAGCCCCGGGGTGATGGATTGGCCGGGCCACTGGGCGGAAAAAGCCCGGGCCTAGTGTGACATAGCGCGCCAAGTAAGTTCTGAAATCGGAGGTCGCGCATGTTGACAGGCTTGAAGGGGTCGCGAAAGACCTTGTCGCGCGCCTACACCAGCGACGATTCTCCTGACTGGTTCACCAAGGCACTAGCCCAGGTGCCGCAGCACTCTCACGTCGACGTTGGCGGCTGCCGCATCCACGTACGCACCTGGGGATCACCCGACAACCCTCCGCTCGTTCTCGTGCATGGCGGCGGGGCGCACTCCGGATGGTGGGACCACATCGCGCCGTTGCTGTCCACCGCCCATCGCGTCGTCGCACCCGACTTGTCCGGGCACGGCGACAGTGGCACGAGAAACTCCTACGGCCTTCGCCTCTGGGCACACGAGGTCGTGGCCGTGGCCGAAGCCGCCTCGCCGAGGCAGCCGACGATCATTGGCCACAGCATGGGTGGCTGGGTGACCGCATCTGCGGCAACTCATTACGGCGATGACATCGACAGCATCGTCATCATCGACTCCCCTCTGCGCGATCGTGCGCCCGAGGAGGGTCCACTGGGCAACCGGAGCAAGCGACCACGTAGTTACCGGAGCAAGGACGACATCGTCGCTCGGTTCCGGCCGGTGCCAGAACAACACGTCGTGCTGCCGTTTGTCGCGGGGCACATCGCCGGTGAATCGGTGCGTCGGACTCTCAAGGGGTGGACGTGGAAGTTCGATCCCGCGATCTTCGGAGGGCATCTGCTCGATCAGACACCGGTGGAGCAGGAGATCATGGAAGCGACGATGAACCAGATGCCCTGTCGCGTCGGGTACGTGCGATGCGAAAACGGCCTTGTTCCACCTGACATGGCGCAAACCATCCGCGACATCATGCAACTCAAGGGTCCGTTCGTCGAGCTCGCCGAGGCCGGCCATCACCCCATGCTCGATCAGCCGCTGCCGCTCGTCGCCACCCTGCGCACCCTGCTGGAGTTCTGGTCAATCACCTAACCGCTGCGCGGCCGTGCTGACGAAGGCGATGACGTAGCCAGCAAGTTCCACACCCATCTGACGGAACTCCCGATTACGCCGGCTTTCCTGAATCAGGGACCGATCAGATTTCGCGGGCACCTTACGTGAGGCGCTACACGTCGCCACCGGCCAGCAGCCGATTGACTGCGGCCGAGAAGCGCACCTGCAGATGGTGCCAACGCGGCAGACCATCGTCGGCGAGCTCCCGGTGTTCGGGAAAGACGGTGGTGCCCCAATCCAAGCAATACCCAAGTGGCACTTGGGGATGCCCCATGACCTTCGCCCACGGCAAGATGCGTTTGGCCACGTCCTCCGGGGTGCCGATGTAGATCTGATGCTGGATATCGTCGTCCGTGATCTTGGAGAAGGTCTCCAACAACTCGGCACGGGTGAAATTGGTCGATCTGTGCGTCATACTCAACGCGTACTTGTCACCGAGTGGGTGGGTGCCACCCCAATGCTTCCAGTGGGCGCCCGTCGGGGTCAAAGTCAGTGCGGAGGCGCGCACGAAGGGACTCTCCAGGGCGCGCGTGACCTCTGCGTCGTTCTCGCAAAGGACGACTACGTTCGATCCGATGACCGGAATGGTGCTCGGATCACGACCGATTCGCTCGGCCTCGGCGTGCATGATCGCAATATCCTCCGCCATTGCGTCGGGCCTGTCCGCGTACCCGCCCGGCAGGTAGGTACTGAGCCCGTCCGCTACACGCGCGACCAGCCTCATGGTGGCCGGACCGCCACCGACAACCATCACCGGTGGCGGAGCGTCGATGTCGTAGACCGGACATCCCAGCAGTGCGTCCGTTTGCGGCCAGAACTTACCCTCGATCGTCGCCGGCTCGCTGGTGCGGAGCAGGGCTTTGACGATACGGACGAACTCTTCGAGGCGCTCGATCCGGGGTAGGGAACGCTCGAGCCCATGCGGAACGAACTGCTTGTTCTCGCCCGTACCGACGAACAGGCCGACTCGCCCCTTGGTGATCTGGTCCAGCGTCTTCAGCGTTTGAGCCATGACCGAGGGTGGGCGCCGGTAGCAATCGGTGATCAGGCTGAAACGAAGCTTCGATGTCTGCATACCAGCCGCCGCGATGAGACAGGTTGTGTCATAGAACGCTTCGTATTCCGGGACACGGGCCGAATCGGGCATCAGCCCCCAAACCGAGCGAAATGTCCAGGATTGTGTCTGCTCCGTGAATCCCCAGTCGGTGTATCCGAGCTTTTCCATGATCTGGAGATGGCGCAGGCTTTCATCGATTCCCGCGGGACGCCAAATTTCCGCTCCGACACCGCCCACGAATGGAAGGTCGGGCGCGTACTCCTTGATGAATGCGAGGTCTTCTGCGGTTACGGTCACCTGTTCTCCTTTGATCAGTGCATGTATTGACGAACAACTCAAGCGCTCCGAAGTGCGCGATTCCCACGACTACCGACACCAAACGGAGCTCGCACGCTGTCAGGTGCAGCCCGGCCACTGCATGCGAGCCATGAACATGTCCACCGAGCGGTCCGGGATCGCCGGGCGGCGATTCGTCCGCCCAATCCAGCCGTACGGCACGAACTGTTGTCCTCGCCGTTGGCGACGCTGATCGAGACGCGTCCTCCGGAAACGTCATCCAGGGTCAACAGTGTTCGAGCGAGGTGGGCAGGCGTGCCACCAAGGCAGTCGATGCGCTGCAGCCCAACCATATTCGACCTCATCGTCCTAACAAGCCAACAGTGCCGCTGATCCCTAGGCCACTTTAGCGTCAGCTCGCCGACTCGACAATAGTTTTAGCTAGATCATCTATATCGTATAGTTCTCTGCTGTCTCACCCGATAGAACGTCAGGCACCGCTGCTACGACGACGGCATCGCAACCACGGCAGACGCATCTGTTTGTTGACATATCAAGTAGGTTTCCGATGAACCGTCGGAAAGGAAGGCACGACAGTTGGCGCGGTTCACTAGCGTCGGCCGACGGCAACTCTCACCGGGCTCGTCGTGCGTCGTCCTTACCGCATGCAGTCGCGCAGCACTTCGGCGAACCGATGCGCTAGAAATGCGTCTTCCCAACGGCTTTCGAGGGCTTCCAACAGAATCGGCATCGCCGCCTGCACCTCTCGATTCGGACCGGGAAGTGCGATCAGCCGGGTCCACTCGACGCTACCGACGCCGATGCGGACGTGCGGTTTGACGTGCCTGCCGTGCCCAACCGCATAGGTCGCGAGCACGGCGGTCACCAGTCCGGGATCGCACCGCTGCAACGCTTCGATCGTGCGATCCTTGTCTTCTGCGCCAACGCCACCGGTGGTGATGACGATCCCGTACCCCTCGGACACGAGCCGCAGCACCCGTCCAACGATCGCTTCCTCGTCGTCCAGCACGGCGCCACCCGCGGTGACCTCGAACCCCGCTCGGCCCATCACCTCGCTCACCGTTGCGAGATTGGTGTCCGTGATGTTTCCGGCAACCACCTCTGGTCCGGTCGACACGACCGCGACGCGCTTCGACACGTAACTGCGCAAGCGGTCGTCGATCTCGGTGGCGCGCGCTAGGACGCCCTCAACCTCGTCGGCGGGGGTTCCGATGACGCCAAGCACGCCGTTGGAGTGCACCGACGCATCCGCCGCAAGAGACAACCCTGGCACGTCGGCGAGTGCGGCGAGCAGCGCGGATTCACGACCAACGATGCTTGCCAAGGCCATTCGCGGCTTCAGCACGTCGAACACCACGTGATCATCGCGGGCATCGGTGACGAAGACGGCACCGGGCTCCAGGTCGAGCGCACCCGCGGCAGACCTCGCCAGCTGGTGCAGGTCCACTCCCTGCAGCGCGACCCCGCGTACCCATACCTCGGTCTTGTCGAGCAGTTCTACGTCAGGCACGGCGCGCTCAACTCAACGTCACTGCTGGCAAGTCTCGCTGCGCCAACCACTTTGGCATGCGGATCCTTTCGACGTCCTCGATGACCCGCGGAGCCGCCTCGCGCAGATGGGCCGCCAGTGACTCCGAAACGTGCAGCGCGCCCGGCAGCCCGTCGTAGACGAGGACGTTGTCGGACTTCGCGATCGCCTTCGCGCGGTTCACCGCGTCGGCCAGTCCGTCGGTGACCTCGGATGCGTCGCGGATCCAGCATGCGGACGGGTCCTGCTCGAGCCAGTCCATCACCTGCGGGCTGGTCACGAACGTGGGCACGCCCTTGATGAGGTACATGTACGGCACACCGCCAGCCATGTAGTTGATCACGTAGGCCTTGATGTTCGCGTTTTCGCCCATCATGTACTGACCCACCAGGCCACGCACGGATTCCGGTAGCAGCGCTGCGTAGAGCGCAGGATTGTCAAGGTCCAGCCAGTCGGCGTTGGAGTAGTACAGGACGTCGAACGGGATGCCACCTGCATAGGAATAAATGGTGTTTCCATGGCCGTCGAAGACGACCGTGACGTCCTTGACCTCGCCCATCAATCGAATCAGGACAGCATAATTGCGGAAGGTGTCGGTCGCGACGCGGCGATCGAGCGCGCCGAGATCGTTGTCGGCGTCGACGTCGATGACGCCCTCAGGGCTGGTGTTCAATATGACCGTTGAGACGTAGCGCTTTTGGACGAAGTCGCTGTCGAACACGGCACGCGAAACCAGTTGGCCGGTGCGCGGGCCGTAGCCGAAGTGATACGCCGACCGGGTCTCGAGCCGCGTGTACGCCATGCCGAAAGGCTTGAACAGCCGATCCTGCATGCGGTGCAGGTATCCCTCACGCATCTCCGTCACGTGTGTGTGAATGAAGTGGTCCGCGTTGAAGAGTTGCTTGTTCAGGTACATCGGGCCAACCCGGGTGTCAATCTCGACGCCCTGATCGATCTGCGGGCACTCGTTGGCGTCGCCGAAGCGATCTTCGAGGTCATAGATCCTCATCCAGTCGGGATTCTCCATGTGGCCCATGGATTCTGCGATGCGCAATCGCACCCTGGCGCCCGTGGTTTTCTCGACGTGCTGCGCAATCTCCTCGAGCATCGCCACGTAGGCCATCCCCGAGAGTGCGAAACCGTGCGGATTGGCAATCAGGTTGACTCGGTCCTTGCGGCCGATCTTGGACCAGACCAGTCCCTCAACTCGCCGGCGGGCGCGCTCGCGCACTTCGTCGACGTCCGTCGGGCCAAGATTGGCGTCCGGAGCCCAAATGGGTTCGGGCAGCCACGATGTCAGCTCACGTACCGGCAGGGTGACGATGCCGTCGAGTTCGGCAGCCCGCGTCTCGACGACGTCCGCTGGCGATCGCTTGTTCCACGTCGGGAATAGCTGCGGTGCGGGCATGGGCGCGATGGTCATGTCAGGCCTCATCCATGTTGAACATCATTGCGTTGACGTCCTTTTGCAACGGCAACAGCGGATACGCCTCGACGAGGTCGGGGTCGACCTTGCCATCCGGACCGACGAAGTTCATCAATCGTCCGGGAATTCCGTACCACTGGTAGCCATTTCGCGGGTTCCGAGGGGCATCACCGTGACCCGTGGCGGCAAGCATCCGGAGAATGGGGTCGAGGCAGATCTCGGCGCACCCCGTGCGAGCACCCGTCGAGATCGCCACATCCTCCGGGGTATGCGCACCGTCGAGGATGGCTCCAGCAAGGTCGCCGGCAGTCGTGTTCGTGCATACGCAGACCAACATGTCGGGCAGCATTCCCACCTGCATGCACAGTTGCCCGATCTCCTCGACCGACGCCTTGGCCGGCTCGGTCCCAACTTCGAACGGCTCCTCGAGCCGACGCATCACGATGGCGTCGTCAGGGCAAAGTTCCATGCAGTTCTGCGCGTTGTAGCAGACGTCGCCTGCCACGACCGCGATGTTGCGGCCAGGCCCTGGTTCGTCGGGCCGCCGCGGACGCATCGAGATCGCCACCGTCGGGCAGGTCAGCACGCACTTGTTACAGCCCGTGCAGTTGTCTTCAATGATTTCGGCGACCATCGTGACGCGCTTGGCCATAGCACTCCCAATTCGACCTTAATGCGTATTAAGGCGAGCGTATTTTGGACGATAGTCACCGGTCAATAGTGCTGGCAGATCAGCCAGAAGTTCGTACGTAAGCGATGAACATGTCTACCAAACGGTCCGTAATTGCCAACGGCGACTCATCGATCAAACCTACGTCGGCGGTGACCTCGACACCGAAGAGGCTGCTGGTCAACAGATGCACGGCCGCGTCCACGTCGACGTCCACACGAACTTCCCCGCGTTCGATTCCGCGTTTCAGGACATCTCTGACAAAGTCGTCCCACGCCTTGCTCGCCCGCTGCGCCGCATGCTTGATCACCGGGGATTCCGGTATGTGCAACACGGCCTCGTGAATTACCCGCAGTCGCGCGCTCGGCACGGTAGCCCAGCGCCGCAAGCGGACTCGCAGACGCTCTTCCGCCGGGGCGTCGGGATCGTCGGTCTGCTCCAAGTCCGCTACGTACTCCTGCGCGGTGCTTTCGAGCACCTGCTCCAGCAGATCGATCCGGCCGGAGAAGTGGGTGTACAGCGCCGGTGTGGTCACCCCGGCGGACTCCGCAACGGAGGCCAGTGTCAGGTCAGCGAATCCCCGGTCCGTTACGACCTGTTGGGCAATCCGAATGAGCTCGGCTCGCCGCCCGCTCGGCACTGCTTGCGGCGCAGACACGTTGACACGACCGACGCGAGGCAACGAACCGTCACGCCCTAGGACCAAACCTGCTAGGCGCCAACAGTATTCGTCGATCTCGTCTTCGGGGGGCAACTCGCCGGCGTGCAAACGCACCATGGTGTGGCTCAGCATCGTCCCGGTGATGGTCTCCATCATGGTGTCGGCAGGCAACACCGGTCGCCGTTCGCCGCGTTGCACCATTCTGTCGATGACGCCCTGCGCGTGCGCAATCATGCCCTGTGAGGTTTCGGCCACCCACTGTCGGATTGTTTCGGTTCCGGCGTGAAACTCGGCGGTAGTCCGCATCATTGCGGCTCCATCGGGGGAAACGTAGAGGGCCATGAGACCACGCGCATAGCCCGCAAGCTCCGCCTGAGCGTCGCCGAGATCGGGAATCTCAACCGGAAGCGGCACGGCGCGCAACGCCTCCGTGAGCAGGTCCTGCGGCGACTCCCAACGACGGTAGAGTGCCGGCTTTCCGATGCCTGCCCTGGACGCGACGTTCGCGAAGGTCACTTGTGTCGCGCCGGACTCGCCGTAGATCACTCTGGCAGCCTCGAAGGCCCGCTGCTCGAGATTGGGATCACGGGGGCGCCCCGATCCCTGCCGACGCTTCGGCACGCGCGGCTCCTCCGACGTGAACGACGCTGACACGCTCAAGCTATCCGACGCCTCCCACCGCCGAAAGGGCTACGAATGCACGTCCGGGTGCATAGGGGGCGTCGTCGAGACTGATCGAGCGCAGGCGTGGCGCCTCTTCACGCATTGCGGTCAGCGTGGCCTCCAGCGCGTCGGCCGTCACGCTCCCCTGCGCCTCCGCGGCGACTTCGACGATGACGTCGTCGTCTCGGACACGGGCGCGAACGACATCGTTCCCCGTCAGCACGCGTAGCCGCTGTTCGCCAATGTCTATTGCGCGCAACAGGTCTGCGGTAACCGCGGTCCCTGTGTACAGCCGGCTTGCGAGGCAGGGCGCAGCGGGCAGATCGTGCCACGACCGACCGCGCTCGTATGCCAGCGATCGAATGTCCGTCTTGGACATACCGGCTTCGACATACGGATGCGCGACTCCGTGTTCGTCTGCTGCGATCAAACCCGGGCGGTACTCGCCGAGATCGTCGGTGTTCGCGCCGCTCATTACGGTCCAGCTGCGGCCGCGCCATCGCGCCGCCGATGACACCCGATCCAGCTCGCTGTACAGGTTGGACTTGCAGAAGTAACAACGATTTCGCGGATTGGCCAGATAGTCGGGATCCGAGAATTCACGGGATTCGACCACCTCGAGCCGCCAGCCGAGGTCCGATGCCGCTTCGCGCACGCGGGCGGTAGCGGACGGCGGGACAGCCGGAGTCACGGAATGCGCGATCACCGTGGTGCGCGGGCGCAGCTGGTGCGCCACGTCGGCCAACAACAGGCTGTCGACTCCGCCGCTGCAGGCGATCACCCGCCTAGGGTACCTATCCAGCGCGTCGGCCAGGACGTCGAACGTCGCGTTCATCCGATGACCTCCATGTGCAGGTCCCACAGCGGCGCATCGAGTACCGCTCGACCGACGTCGACGATCTCCGCACCCGCGTTCACAATGCGGCGAAGTTGTACGCCGTTCACCCCGCCGGCATAGGCGATGGTGACATCCCACCTACCGCGAAGCGCGGCACTCACGCCTTCCAGGTCGTGAATCCGCCCGGTGTCGACCATCACGACGGCAGCCCCGGCGTCGGCCGCCTCCATGGCCTGTGCCACGTCGACGACTTGTATCGAAACCGGACCGTTGCGGAGCTCACGGGCAGCCGACACCGCTGCGGTAATGCTGCCGAGCATGATGACCTGATTCTTGCCGACGTACACGAAGTCCTCGTCGAGCAGCCTGTGCGACAGGCCGGCGACGTCGAGGCCCGCGCGGAGCACCGGCTTCATTGCCACCGGTAGCTTCTTCCAGCCGCCGCAGACAACTCGAAGCTCCTGCGGCGCAGCATTTTTGATTTCGGTACCGCGTCGCGCGATGCCGCCGGCGAACCCGAGAATCCCCAACACGTGGTCCTCCGCGATCGAGACCTCCCACGCGGTGCCTTCTACGAACACCAACGGCTGACCGGCGTCGGCTCGTTCGCCCTCGTTCGCCACGATGTCCCATCGGCCGGTCGGGTCGGTGGTCTGCGGTTTCACCAGCGCCGTGCCTGCGACGAAACCGGGCTCGGTAGCACTGACGACGGCGTGGTACCTGCCGTGCAGGTGGGAAACGAGCTCGGCGGTGATTCGCCGGGGGGGTGCGGAGACGTTCAAGACAGCGTGACCTCCCGCACCTTCTGCTCGAACGCCTCTTGGTCCGGCGAGGGTCGTACGGCGCGCAACTTCATCAGCTTCGTCTTATTGCCCTTCAGCCTCGCCTTGCCGGTAGCGATTGCCCGCACGCCGACTGCGAGGTTCTTCATGACCATCACCTCGTGGGCCAGCTGCTTGGTCGTCGTCAAGGTCGCCTCGGCATCGTCGGAAAAGCCCGGCTCCCACCAGCATCCGCGGTAAGTGGCCTGTACGCCCACGTCGGTGACGTCGATGTTGACGACGATACCCTGCAAGGCCGCGGGCAGTTCGGGCTCTCCCTCGGCGAGAAGCCCTTTCACCGCGCCAAACCATTCATCGGACAGGAAGGGATATTGCTGCGTCATTCTGCTTCTCCTGGTTCATGATTCGGCGTGTGCTCGCCATGGTTCATCTTGGTGCGCAGGTGCGACCGCAACCGGGTTGCGATCGGGTCGGCCAATGCGGCTCGGCGCGCCCCTGTACGCAGGTGTTCCAAGAGAACGGGCGCAGCCAGCCGCACCTCTTCATTGGGTCCGGGCAGCGCGACGATCACGCTGCCGTGCAGTTCGCCAACGCCGATGCGGATCCCCTCTTTCACGTGGCGCGGGTGCTCGCCCACCGGGAAGTGCACGAGATACGGCGTTGCGGCATCCGGGTCGAGCTTCAGCAGGGCCTCGATGGTGTGGTCCTTGCTCTCCGCACCGACTCCGCCAGTGGTTACCACGACGCCGTAGCCGGAATCGACCGCCACGCGGATTCGGCCCGCAATGAGGTCGCAATCGTCACGCACGGTACCGCCGAAGGACACGTCGTAACCGTCACCGAAGATCTCACTCAGCGTCTGGCGATTGGTGTCCTCGATCTCGCCGCGATCGACCTCGGCGCCCGTCGACAGCACGCAGACCCGGCGCGCAATGCGTGCCGCGATGCCGTCCGCCGCCTGACGCGCCTCACTCAGCGCCGCCTCGAGCACGTCGGAATCGGCGGGTATCCAACCGAGTACGCCGTTCGAGGTGATCCGCGCGTCGTCCGCCAGCGTCACCCCGGGGACGGCCGCGAGACCCTCGCGAATCGCCTGCCAGCGACCGACCAGCTGATGGGAGTAGAGCTTCGGCCGCAGGATGTCGAACGTGACGACGTCGCCCAACACGTCGGTGACCAACACCTCGGCGACGGACAGATCCAGCGCTTCGGCCGCCGCGGCGGCCAAGCCGCCAAGGTTGGTGTCGTGCAACGTGATTCCCTCGACCTTCAGCTCGCGCTTGTCGAGTAGATCGAACGAGATCGCGTCAGGCACCGCCGACTCCCAGTGCGATCGGGTCCAGCCCGCGCTGCTTGAGGTACTTGGGTAGCAGTTCCTCGTCGACGAGCCGGCTGCATTCCGGCGCATTCGCCAGAAGCTGCTCCCCCATCGACGGGCTGAGATTGATCGCGCCGTAGCTGCCGTCAAAGCACATCAGGTTGTTCGAGCCATCGGCCCGTTCGCGCGCCAACTCCACCGCGTGAATCAGGTTGTCGGCGACCTCGGCGTAATCGAGGAAGCCTGGGTTGGCGAAGTCGCGCGCCATGGTGTCGGCCATCTCCTGGTCCGCGACGATCGTCGGATACACCATCGGCAGCGAGAGCACCGTCAGCCCGATCAACGTGTGATTGAGTACCAGGGCCTTGATGCCCAGCGAAACGTTTCCGCCAACCAAGTGTTCGATGTCCGCTGTGCCGTCGGGCTCGTCGAGATCCCACCAATCGCGCCCATTGAAGAACAATTGGCCGAAGATCATGCCTCCGGCATGAATGTAATACGGCCACCGTGCACCGTCGATGATCGGGATGACGTCATCGATGGTGCGGAACAGCGCCAGCATCTTTCCGTAGGAACGCAACATTCCCACCGTGGTGCGGGCGCCGAGCAGATCGAGATCGTTGTCGGCGTCCACACCAGTCAGTCCGTCGGGCGAACTCGTCATGACCGCGGAGAAGGCCAGCTTGCTGCGCACGAACTCCGAGTCCGCGACGGCACGGCCGATCAGGTTACCGGTCCGCGGTCCCATCTCCATGTGGAAGATCGACCGAGTTTCCATGCGCGCGTAGGACATTCCGAACGGTTTGGTGATGCGGTCGATCGCGCGATGCGCGTACACCTCGCGCGGATCGTCGTAGTGGGTATGCACGATCCAGTCGGCGCTGTAGATCGCGCGCAGCCCATACAGCGGGCCGAGCACCGTGTCGATCTGCACGCCCTGATCCAGCGGGTTGGCACCTGTCACCTTGCCCGCGTACCGCTCGGACAAGCCGTAGAAGTCGATGAATTCCTGCGGCTCCTTGCGGCCGTGCCACGCGATCACGACGAGTTTCACGTTCTGACAGCCCGTGCGTTCCACGATCGAATCGCGGATGGCCCCCAGCATCTCGGCATAACCAAATCCACCGTCAATACCGAAACCGTGCTCGGAACAGATCACGTTCACCCGATGACTCGGCTTGATCATGTCCATGTCGACGTCGGCCAGTGCGTCGAGCGCAGCGCGGCGAATGGCGGTCCCGTCGTCGCCATGGTGGAAGATCGCCGGACCAATGTCGTCGAACAACTGCCGCACGGGCAACGAAACCATGCCAGGCACGTCCTTGCCGCGCATCTTCCGGACCCGCGGACCGTACACCGACGGCATGATCTCGGGCGGTTCCACCGGGGGGTTGAACATGGTGCGTTCGATCGTCGTCACGAGAGCTCCTCCTCGATGTTGGGCTGGTACGTCACAAATCCACTTCTGCTTCGGCCGACTCCTTGGTCCGCCACCCCTGCTCGACGCGGATGCCGAACAGGGGGTAACGCGAATCCAGATCGGGCTCGATGTTCATCAACGCCTGGTCGGTGTTGTATCGACGCAGCTTCGATTCGGTGCGAGCCTCACCCGTCGCCGCCACCAGCAGCCGGCGCAACCCCACCGAGCAGTACATAAGGCACCCGGACTGAACCCCGATGCGCAACGACAGCTTCTCGTAGGAGTCGGCGCCCTGGAGAATCGTTGCGACGATCTCCTGTGCGGACCTGTTGCTGCACGGGCACACCAGGTGGCTCGGCGGCGTGTTCGTCGCGAAGCAGATCTTCTTGATCGCCTCTTCGTCGATGTCCGTCGTGTCGACTTCGACGTTGATGGGCTCGTCGCGAACAATGGTGACCAGCGCGTCATCGTCGCATGAGTCGATGCACCGCATGCAGGCAATGCATTTGTCGTTGTCGACGACGGCAAGTGCCTCAGTCTTCGGGCCAACCATGACGATGGCCTCGGTCGGACACACGCGCTCGCACCGATAACAACCCGTGCAGTTCTCGTCAATCACCTCGATGCCGAGCTCGATCGTCTGCAACCGAAAACCTCCTCTTGATACGTACCGAATTAGTCCGTAATCTATGTCACAGCATGGACCTCCCACACAAAGATGTCAAGAATCCACAGGAACCTCACGTGACGGCGCCCGAGGTTCTGATCTACGACCAAGCGCGTACGGCTCGCATCGGTTTGCCCGAGGCCGTTTACTGCCTCGACAAACACGTCGACGACGTCGTCGCCATCGCCTCCCGTCTGGCCGAATCCGACGTTGGCCCTGTCCTTTTCACTCGGATCAGCGCGATGCAGTACGAGGCGGTCGTCGATCGCGCCTGCGTGACGCTCGACTACGACGAAATATCGCTGACCGCCTTCCTGAACGGAACCACGCCGCCACGCAACGCCCGGGTGGGCATCGTCGCGGCGGGCACCTCCGACCGCGCTGTGGCGCTGGAAGCCCGGCGTACCCTCGAGTTCCTCGGCATCGACGCCAACCTCTACGTCGACGTCGGGGTCGCAGGTCTGTGGCGTCTGCTCGAGCGTGTCGATGACCTGCGTAGCGAAGACGTCCTCATCGTCGTCGCAGGAATGGATGCTGCCCTGGCGTCCGTCGCAGGCGGCCTCGTCGCATGTCCCGTCATCGGCGTACCGACGTCCACCGGCTACGGCGCAGCGCGCGGGGGCGAGACGGCGTTGGCAGCGATGCTGGCCAGCTGTGCACAGGGGGTACTCGTCACCAACATCGACAACGGCTTCGGCGCGGCATGCGGCGCCGCGCGAATCATCGGGCGTTCGTGAGCACCACGCTGTACCTCGACTGCGTGGGCGGGGTTGCCGGGGACATGCTGTTGTCCGCACTGATCGACGCAGGTGCGTCGCTACCGGAAATCCAGGCCAAGCTACCGAATCTCGGTGTCACACTGGAGGTTCGTTCCGTGGAACGACACGGAATCGGCGCCACCGCGTTGACCGTGACGGCTCCGCACGAGCACGCGCACCGGCGCCTGCGGGACATTCGGCATATCATCGACGCCAGCGAGATGCCGGCAGGCGCGAAGTCGCGCGCGCATCGCGCGTTCGAGGTGCTGGCCGATGCCGAAGGCCGCGTCCATCGCATCTCGCCCGACGAGGTCACGTTCCACGAGGTGGGCGCACTCGACGCCATCGTCGACATCTGCGGCGTCGCGTTGGCCGTGGAACAACTCGGCATCGACCAGATCGTCTGCTCGCCCTTGCCGATGGGCCGAGGCACGACCCGCAGCGCGCACGGGGTCATACCGCTCCCAGCTCCCGCTACACTCGAAATATTGTGTGATGCACCGGTTTACGCGGTCGACGTCCAGGGTGAGACCGTCACGCCAACCGGCGCGGCGCTAGTGAAGTCGTTGAGCAACCGGTTCGGGGTGATGCCTGCGATGACACTGTCGACGATCGGCGTCGGATCGGGGAACGCGGATTGGCAGTCGGTGCCCAACGTCGTGCGCGCTCTGCTCGGCGCGCCGGACCCAGAGCGGTCCGAAGCCGGTCGCGCTGCACTCATCCTCGAGACGAATCTCGACGACATGCTGCCCGAATGGGTCCCCGACGTGGTGGCCGCCTGCCTGGAGGCCGGTGCACACGACGCCTGGACCACGCCCGCGGGCATGAAGAACGGCCGCCCGGGAATCACGTTGGCCGCATTGGTATCCACCACCAACGAGCGGTCTGTCGCCCACGCCATGCTGCGCCACTCCACGACGCTGGGGGTGCGCGTGCGACGGGTCGAACACCGCTGGGCCCTGGAGCGTCGGTTCGACAAGGTCGTGGTCGACGGCTACGACATCTCAGTGAAGTTCGGACTCTTGGACGGCGAAGTGGTCAACGTCAAGCCCGAGCACCGTGATTGCGTCCGGGTCGCGCAGGCTACAGGCAGAAGCGTCAAGGACGTGTGGGGGCAGGCGCTCGCGGCAGCACGTGCCGCACCGAAGTCGATGGATCCGGCATCGTAACCGCCTTGGCGATTTCGACCGCTGGCTACCAATTAATCTATATTATTCATACTTAAATGATCCATGCATGCGTGCAGTCGAACCCGCCCAGGCCCGTCCGAATAGGCTCGCCAGAAGTGAAGGAAATCGTGACCTTGCGCGAGACGACGGACCTCACCATGGCGCCCAGCACGAACAATGGCGCGCTGAAGACGGTTTTCAGCCATTGCTCATACTGCGTATGCCTGTGCGGGATCAAGATCTCGGTGCAAGACAACAAGGTGCTGTCCATCGAGCCCGACCGGGAGAATCCTTACAGCTGGCGCGACTTCTGCCGCAAGGGGATGACGGCGGCCGAGGTCGTCGGACATCCCCAGCGGCTGACCACCCCGATGCGACGGGTTGGAGATCGGTACGAACCTGCCACGTACGCCGACGCCATCGCCGACATCTCGCAGCGGATGAACGCGATCATCGACGAGCACGGCCCCGAGGCGATCGGTTCGTATCACGGCAATCCCATGGGGTTCAATTTCGGCGGCAGCATGCTTCTGACCGCCCTTCTCGACGCGATTGGTACCGGAAACCGGTTCTGGGTGGGCTCCGTCGATCAGAACAACGTTCACGTCGTCGCCATGGCGATGTACGGCTACGACCTGCCCGCGTTCCTGCCCGACATCGAGGAGTGCGACTACTTCCTCATGATCGGAATGGACCCATACCAAAGCAAGTTCGGCTGGACCGACTCCATCCCGAACGGCTGGACCCGCACACTCGAGGCGCAGGCGCGGGGTTCACAACTGGTCATCGTGGATCCGCGGTTGTCGGAGAGCGCGAAACGCGCCGACCGGCACATCGCGGTGCGGCCGGGCGCCGACTGGGCACTACTACTGGGCATTCTGCATGTCATCTTCCGCGAGGGCCTCGACCGGACGCCCGAGGCGATCCCGGTGTCGGGCATCGATGATGTGCGCGATTTCGCCACTGGCGTGGACCTGTTAGACCTCTCCGACCGATGCGGCGTCTCGGTCTCCGACATCACCTCACTCGCACGTGATTTCGCCACTGCGCGCACCGCCGTATGCCTCACCCACACCGGCGTCGCGCAGACCGAGACGGGTGCGGTCGGCGAGTGGCTGAGCAACGTACTCAACATCGTCACCAATAGGATGGACGTGGTTGGTGGTCGGCGATTCGAACGCAGCGCGGTCAATCTTCCTCTCATCTACAAGGCGACCTTTGCAGAGTCCACGCACCGAACCCGACTGAGGAACCAGCCCCAGATCGCCGGCTTCCACGCGCTGGCCGAACTCGCCGACGAGATCACTACGCCGGGACCCGGTCAGATTCGCGGCATGCTCATCGCCAACGGCAACCCGGTCGTCTCGGGACCCGACAGCGCTGCCCTCGACGAGGCACTGAGTCAGCTCGACCTCCTCGTCGTCGTCGACATCGTCCAGCGCGAGAGCCACCGTCACGCGGACTGGCTGATCCCCGGCACCCACTTCCTCGAACGTGAGGGCCTGCACGTCCTCTTCTCCAGCATCGTGGATCAACCCTTCGCGCAGTACGCCAACCGAGCGGTGACCCCGCCAACCGACGTTCAGGAGGAGTGGGAGTTCTTCACGAATTTGGCGTTGGCCATGAAGCGACCGCTGCTCGGCAAGCGAGGCGTCAACACCGCCATCCGCTTGAGCCGCTTGCTGGCCCGGACCCTCCGCCGGCCCGCATTGGCGTTCGGCCCCAGGGTGATCGAGCGAGCACTCATCTTGAGCGGCCGCCGGGTCAAGTACGACGACATCCGGCGCAACCCACACGGCCTGGTGTACGACGAGAAGCGGTATGGCGACCTGGCGCCGAGATTGCTCACGCCGGACAAAGTCGTCCACTGCGCCCCTTCCCAACTGCTCGCAGCGGCGCGTCAACTGGTAGCACATCGTCCTCAACGGGATGAACGATTCCCGCTGACCATGATCAACCGACGCAGTCGTGAGGCGATGAATTCCTGGCTCAACGAGACACCCGGCCTCTTTCAGGCTGAGCGTTTCAACTCGGTGGAGATCCACCCATCTCTGGCCGAGGAGCTGGGCGTCGTAGACGGCCAGCGCGTGCGTGTTCAGTCGCGGACGGGGTCGATAGAGCTGCCGACCAAAATCGTGGCGGGTCCGCGGCCGGACGTCGTCGTCATTCCGCACGGGTGGGGTTCGCGCATCTTTGATCCGGCATCCGGCAGCACCGCAGTCGACATGGGCGCCAATCGCAACCTTCTAGTGTCGAGTGTCGTCCTCGACCCCCTGTCACAGACGCCGGCCTTCAACAACACCCCGGTGCGCATCGAGGTCGATCAACTAGCAGACGTGTTCGACGACATCACTTGGCCAGACCATCACGACATGGTCACCGATGTCGTGCAGTCTGCGATGACCGGCGGCCCGGATGTTCCCGCTGGCAACAATCGAGCGTGGAGCACGGGAGCCGACCAATGAGCTACGTCATCATCGGCACCTGCGTCCTCGATACGGCATGCGTCGATGTCTGCCCAGTCGGCTGCATTCATCCTTCCCCGCAGGACCGCGAATTCGAGAAGGCAGAACAGCTCTATATCGATGCAGACGTCTGCGTGCAGTGCAACGCATGCCTGGAAGCGTGTCCAGTCAATGCCGTGATGGTGGACGCGACGATGCCGGCGAATCTGCTTGCCTACAAACAGATCAACGCAGACTACTCAAAGGCTCGATCCTCGTGACCGGCTCGCCCTGGCGTATCGCCGTCGTCGGTGCGGGGCCGTCGGGCGTGTATGCGGCAAGCGAGATCCTCAAGCAGTCGAGCCGTACTACTGTCGATCTCATCGACCGGTTGCCGACAATGGGCGGGCTTGCAAGGGCCGGCGTAGCGCCCGACCACCATGCCCGCCGAAACGTCATCGAATTCTACGAGCGGCTCATACTGGCCAGCGGGCGTTTTCGCTTCTACGGAAACATCGAGATCGGTCTCGACGTGCTACCCGTCGACCTCGCTAGGCTCTACGACGCCGTGGTGTATGCCTACGGATGCCGCGGTGATCGGCGCCTTGGCATCCCGGGTGAAGAACTGCCGGGAAGCCATTCCGCGACTAACTTTGTCGGCTGGTACAACGGGCATCCGGACCATCGTCAACACGACTTCGACTTCGACTGCGAACGGGCCGTGGTCATTGGCAACGGAAACGTCGCGCTCGACATCGCGCGTGTGTTACTGCTCGGTGCCGGAGAGCTCAGCAAGACCGACATCGCCGATCACGCCCTCGACGCGCTCAGCCGAAGTCGAGTGCGCGAGGTCGTTCTCGTCGGCCGCCGTGGTCTTCAGGAGTGCTCGTTCACGACACCCGAGCTGGTCGAGCTGAACCATCTCGAGCTCGACATAAGCGTCGAGAATGCCGGTTTCCCCACGAGATCGACGGACGTCGATGCCTGCGGCTTCGCCAACGACCTCAAGTGTCGGTTGTTGGCCGACCTCGCGGCTCGCCCTAGGCGAGGCAAGGCACGCATGGTATTGAGATTCTTGACCTCACCAATCGAGATACTCGGCGACGACAAGGTCCGAGCGATCGGACTGACGGGCAATCGACTCGTCCGGAAGAATGGTCGGACAGTCGCCGAGCCGAATGGCGAAGTCCAACAACTCGACACGGGCCTCGTCTTCCGCTCCATAGGTTACGCAGCTGAGCCCCTGGCGGGGCTGCCCTTCGACAGCACCCGAGCGATCGTGCCAAATGTCGCAGGCCGAGTCACTAGATCAGACTCGAAGGTGGTTGAGCGCGCGTACGTCACCGGCTGGATCAAACGCGGTCCCCGTGGAGTCATCGGGAGCAACAAGCTCTGCGCCCGCGAAACGGTTGCCACGTTGCTTCATGACCTTCGGTCCGACACGACGTTGCGTACCAACACCGGCGAGACGTTGATGAGCTTCGTTGGCGAGAAAGCGAAGTCGGTGGTCGACTACGCGGGCTGGAAGCGCATCGACCAGTTCGAGCGCAGAGCGGCAGCCGGTACCGCCCGGCCACGCGTCAAGCTCACGCAGTGGACAGCATTGCATGACGTGAGCTGCGGGATCTGACTTGGCCGACAAAGTCCCGCACCGAACCGATCTGCGTGTCATACGCGCTCCGATGAGGGCGTTGATTCGAAACCACAGCACCATCGCAATACGTCGGTCCGAAGGGAAACGAGCATGACCTCACATCACCTCCACTCGGTGGAAGATTCAGCCTCGCAGCCGGATTCATTCAACTTGCGGTCTATTCTGGAGCTGCAGCGCGAGGACTTCCTGCGGGAAGGTCCGCCGTCGGCGGCCACCAGGCGCGAACGGCTCGACCGATTGATCCTGCTGTTGACGGAAAATGCCGAGTCCTTCGCCGAGGCGCTCAACGCCGACTTCGGCAACCGGCCGATACCTGCCAGCTTGCTGTCCGACGTCGCGGGGATCATGCCGGATCTACTCTCGACGCGAAAGCAGTTGGAACACTGGATGCGACCTGACAAGCTGCGTCGCACAGCACTTTCCGGCCTGCCAACGATCGTAGAGAAGCGGCCGCTGGGCGTCGTCGGCGTGATCGGGCCGTGGAACTTCCCCGTCGGACTCGTCGTGCAACCGACCGCCTCCGCCATGGCGGCAGGCAATCGGGTGATGATCAAGTTCTCCGAAGTCACCTCCCGCACCGCCGAGGCGTTCGCATCCGCCGCGCACCGGTACTTCGCCCCCGAGGAATTGGCCGTGGTGACCGGCGGTCCAGAGGTCGGCGCCGCCTTCAGCAACCTGCCGTTCGACCACCTCTTCTTCACTGGCTCCCCTGGTGTCGGAGGGCTGGTCGCCAAGGCGGCCGGCGCGAACCTGGTGCCGGTGACGCTCGAGCTCGGAGGCAAGAATCCGGCCGTGGTCGGACCAGCAGCAGACGTCGACGTCGCCGCCAAGCGCATCATGTCCGCTCGCCTAGCCAATGGCGGGCAGCTGTGCCTATGTCCCGACTACGTGTTCGTGCCATCCGGCCGGGTACAGGAATTCGCCGAGACTGCGATGGAGATTGCCACCCAACTGGTTTCGGGGAACAACGCCGAAGGACTGGTCAGCATCGTCGATGACCGCAACTTCGACCGCGTGAGCGCCCTCGTCGACGACGCCCGACGGCTCGGAGCCGACGTACGCACCGCACCCTTGCCATTGGACCGAAGCCGAAGACGCTTTCCCCCAACGCTTTTGCTCGGTGTCACCGACGACATGCTGGTGACGCGCGACGAGGTCTTCGGGCCGGTGCTCTCGATACTGCCCTACGACGACATCGACTCCGTCGTCAACTATGTCAACGCTCGGCCGGCACCCCTTGCGACGTATTGGTTCGGGCCGCAGGACGCCTCGTTCGACGAGTACCGGCGCCGCGTGACGAGCGGCGGCATGACGATCGACGACTTCGCCGCGCACTGTTCGATCAACGCCGCCCCGTTCGGCGGCGTTGGTCGAAGCGGGTCGGGCGCCTACCACGGTAAGACCGGTTTCGACACGTTCACCCACCACCGCACCATCACCACCAGCAAGCTGCCCGTGAGCCTCGCGACGATGATGACCCCTCCGTATTCGCCTGCGCTCACGGCGGGGCTGCGCGGCTACCTGAGGCTGCAGCGTCGGCTAGCGAGGCGACGGCTCGATCGTGCCGCTCGGTGATAAGACGCTGCCGATGATCAACGCCTATGCCGCCGGCTCTCCGGGCGCGGTGCTCGCACCCGTTCTGATCGAGCGCCGCGCGCCGGGCAGGCATGACGTCCTCATCGACATACGGTTCTGCGGCATCTGCCACACCGACATCCACATGGCGCGAGGCGACTTCCCCGGCCAACTGTTTCCATTGGTACCCGGCCACGAGATCGTCGGTCGAGTACGCCAAATCGGTTCGGCGGTAACCAAGCACGAGGTCGACGACATCGTCGGTGTCGGATGCCTCATCGATTCCTGTCGCGAATGCCGCGAATGCGAGGCTGGGTTCGAGCAATTCTGCGACGGCCGCATCGGCACCTATGGGCGCTACGAAAGGGACGGCGTCACAACCGCTTACGGCGGCTACTCGGAGGCCATCGTCGTCAACGAAGACTTCGTGCTGAGTATCGACGCGGTCCTCGATCCGGCCGCGGCGGCGCCACTGCTGTGTGCAGGCATCACGACGTTTTCGACGTTGAAGCACTGGAACGCTGGGGCCGGTACCAGGGTCGCGATCGTCGGCCTCGGCGGACTCGGCCACGTCGGAGTGAAACTCGCGGCCGCGATGGGTGCCGAAGTGACGGTCCTCAGCACGTCTGAACGCAAGCGCGGAGATGCGCTTGAACTGGGGGCCAGCGACTTCCTCGTCACCGACGAACCCGAGGTGTTTCGTCGTCAGGCCGGTCGCTTCGACCTCATCCTCAACACGGTCTCGGCCAACATCGATCTCAACGCCTACGTCGGATTGCTTGCCCGCGACGGCACCATCGTCATGCTCGGCGTGCCTGAGGCACCGTTGACGGTGGGTGCCATGCACTTGCTGCAGCGCCGCAAGAGCATTGCCGCGTCGCCGATCGGCGGCATCCGAGAGACCCAGGAAATGCTGGACTTCTGCGCCTCGCATGACATCGGCGCGGACGTCGAGGTGATCTCCATCGGCGAGGTGAACGAGGCGTACGATCGCGTGCTCGCCAGCGATGTGCGCTACCGCTTCGTCATCGACATCGACTCATTGCGATGACGTCGTTCCGGTTCAGTCAAGTGCTCAACCGGCAGTTGACGACTGGGTGACGCAGCGGTGTAGGTTAGCAGCGTCACGGTGGAGATTCATATAGAGAAACCGGATGAATGAATGCTTGGTGATGACCAGCCGAACCATTCGGCGCGTGCCTCGACGGCGCCCCGAGTGCTGCTCTACGGAGCGGGAAGATACGGCCAGGAGTTCGCACGCTTGGCGTCCGCACGTGGTTGGCCGATCGTCGCAGCCGTCAACCGCGCTGGCCCCAAGGTGGGTCGGGATCTCGGGCAACTCGCAGGCCTTGCCGAACCGCTCGGCATCGTGGTGGAGGACTGCGAAACATACGGTTACGCGGCAACTGAGGCCGACGTCGCCGTCGTGTTCGTCGCTGACAGACTCCGGCAGAATTTTCCCGCCTACCAACGGTTGCTCAGCGCAGGACTCGATGTCGTCTGCCATGGCACCGAAAGCTACTACCCCTGGGGTAGCGATGCCGAAACTGCCACGCGCATAAACGAGCTCGCCGTCGAGCACGGAGCCACCTTCACCGGCACCGGCATCTGGGATACATCACGAATCTGGTCGGGGATCCTCGCCGCGGGCCAGTGCGCGAGCCTGGTCTCCCTGCACCACACGAGCATTACGCAAATCAACTACCCGAGCCCTCGACTCGCTGAATACGTCGGTCTCGACATGACTCCGGGCGAGTTCACGGTGACATTCGAGGAACGGCGACATGCATTGGCCGGCATGTACAAGACCATCCCCGAGCATGTGATGGTGGCTCTTGGGCTCACCGTCACGGACGTGATCGAGACACTGGAGCCGGTGGTCTACACGGACCCCGTTGCCTCGCTGTCGCTCAACCGCGACATCCCCGCCGGGCATACGACCGGGATCCGGTTTCGAGTCGATGCACGGAGCGCCGAAGGCATCACCGCCACAGCGAATATCGAGTTGCGGATCCTGCGCCCCGGTGAAACCGAACACATGGAATGGAACGTCGACGGCGCTCCGCGCAGCCGTATCGTCGTCGAGCGACAGGACTCCCGGGTCGCCTCGGCTGCAGTCGTGCTGAATCGCCTTCCCCACGTCATTGCCGCTCCGCCAGGGATACGGTTGCTGTCCGAACTGGGCCCATTGGCGACCAACTACCGTCGCGCGGACGAGGCGGTTCTCCGTTGAGTGACATCGCATTCACCGTCGATGCCGTGCTCGCCGCAGCCCGGGAGAAGACCGGCCTCACCGACGTTCTTGGTGACGACCTTGTCGTGCCACTCGAACGGTGGCTTCAAGCCCAGCGCGAGGAGGCTGCACTCACGCAGCGCGGGCGACAAGTGGCGTTCCGTCAAGCCGCCGACCACGTGACGACCCGACTGGTCCTAGAGAACCACTTCGCCCGCTACCCCGACATCGCCGAGCAACAGATCGAGGCGCCGGTCTTCGTGACGGGACTCTACCGATCGGGCACGACGAAGCTGCACCATCTTCTGTGCGCGGACGACCGTTGGACGTACCTGAGGACCTGGGAGGTCATGTATCCGGCACCACTCGATGACATCGCGGCCGGCGCTCCCGATTCGAGGCCGTCCTTGGCTCAGCATCGGCTCGACCGGCTCATGAAATCCTCTCCCGGCGTATTCGACGCCCATTCCATGTCGATTGAAGCTCCCGAAGAGGATTTCCTGTTGATGGCACAGAGCTTCCTCGTCCCCAACATCGGTCAGCACACCCCTTCATACACTCGGTGGCTCGAAGAGCAGGACGCACGGGCCATGTATCGCCTCCTTTATCGCCAGTTGCAACTACTGCAATGGCAGCAGCGACAGGTAGATCCGCGTCACCGCCGGCTATGTCTCAAGGCGCCCGTGCATCTCGAGTTCCTAGAGGAACTCGTCAGTGTGTTCACCGAGGCTCGCATTGTTCTGACGCATCGGGATCCAGCCAAATCGGTGTCGTCCAACTGCTTGATGATGGAGGCCTACCACCAGAAGTACACCGACGAGGTCGACTTGCTAGCACTTGGCCAAGAGGTCTTCCGGAAGTCGATACGAGCCCTCGACAACTCGCTACGAGCGCGGGCTGCGTTTCCTGCCGGAAGGTTCTACGACGTCGTCTTCGACGACATCGTCAAGCGTCCCATGACGGTCATACCCCAGTTGTATGAGTACACAGGGATGCCTCTCACCCCCGGCTTGCTCGCGGCGCTCGCGAGGGCCGCGGACGACGGCGACCGTCACAAGAGCACGGGTGCGCACACTTATGACGCATCGCGCTATGGACTCGATGAGCGCGAAATTCGCGCCACAGCAGGGCGTTACTTGGCTTGGGCAGAGGCGTCGCTCGGCGCCGATCTGCGTCGATAGCACCGCACTGGCCAAGCTGCCCGACTATAGATAATCTATATTCATGGAGCCAACCAGTCCGTTGCCCAACCTCTCCGGGAGAGCTCTGCTCGTCGACTTCGGCGGCGTCTTGACCGTCTCCGTTCTCGAGTCATTCGCGGCGGCGTGTGCCGCACTGGGCGTCGACGGCCCTGGATTCTTGCGCGATTGCTTCAGCGGCACCCAAAGTGAAGACAGCCCGTTCGTGGCCCTGGAGCTAGGAAAGATCTCCACCGAAGAGTTCGGTGCGCTCGTCACCCCTGTGTTGCAACGACATTCCGCACGGCCAGTTGACGGCCGCGACTGGTACGCCGCTGTTGAAGCCGTCACTTGGAATCTCGACGACGCCATGGTCGAGGCAATTGGCGGTTTGGTCGACGAAGGCATACCCACTGCATTGGTGAGCAACTCGTGGGGCGCAACTTACTCGTATCCGTGGGAATCGCTGCCTCGTTTCACCGAAGTCCTGGTGTCACGGGACGTCGGAATGCGCAAGCCCGATCCGGCGATCTATCAGCTCGCAGCCGATCGTCTCGGAGTGTCTCCGAGCGCCTGCGTGTTCGTCGATGATCTCGAGGTGAATCTTGCGCCGGCTCGCGAGATGGGCATGACGACCATCTTGCACGAGAATTCAGGGCACACCATCATCGAGCTTCGGAAGTTCTTCGATGGCGTGACCGGCGACCGCTAACCCTCTTGCGTCACTGCGCCCTTGACCGCGCCAGACCAGATGAGAATGCCACCTTGCCCTCGGCTCACTCCATGCTCTTGTCGCTCGCCGTCGTCGTTGTCTTGGGCGGCAACCGTATTCACCCGGCCGATTATGGCCGTCTTGGCGGCCGAATAGTCGGTTCGGTCATCTCATCCCTCACTGCAGGTCGATCGAACTGAGTCACCATCGCCATCACCGCGGGAAGACGCACGACCGTTACGTAATGAATTTGCCTGCATCACGGGCTTCTTCACCTTCTCGCTTGGAGAGTTCTGCAGCGAGGCGACGGCCTCGACGAGGACTGCCGCGATGGCGTCTGGTCCCGCCGTGACGAGGGCGTCCCTCTCGAGGATGTCGTGCGCCACCGCAATTCCGATTACCCATGCGAACACGAGTTGGGATACCAACGCAGCATCGGCACGGTCGATCGACTTCTCGATGTGATCGGCAATCCGGTCAAACCCGCGCCGGTGCATGGCGCTGAGCTCCTTCTCGCTAGCGCCCCGGATCAACCCAGCCACTGGTGGCGCTCCGCCGCCATCTTCGACGAGCATCGACCGCACCAAATTCCGGATCGATTCAGCGAGGTCATCGGAGAAGATGGAGTCGATGTAGCCCTCTTCGGGTACCGAACTTGCATACAGTCCTTCCTTCGACCCGAAGTAGCGAAAGACCAGAGACTGGTTCACCCCGGCCTCGTTCGCGATATCTCGGACAGTCGTCGACCCGTAGCCGCGAGCGCCGAACATGTGTCGCGCCGCCTTGAGGATGGCGACCTTCTTCGCCTCGGGATCACGACGCCAGCGTGGCTCGACGAGGGACTTCGTCGGCTTGGTGCGGGCCACGATGTCACGCTCCTAGGCTTCACGAGATCGGCCCGCCACACCCCAGCTACGTGGCGGTGGACTCCATAGGTATTTAATCATGTGATTGACAACACGTACCACCGCTTTCTAGCATGAGACATCGTGCGACCAGGCGTACCGAATCCACCGTCGCACGCGCGCCCAAGGCGAGAGGCCTAAGGCGATGGTTCGTTGCCCATTGCACCGATAATCTGTTGTCGAACAACGGCTTTGCCCAACCGGAACGATCGAGGCGATACCGCCGAAATGTCCGATTCAGGTCAGCCGGCCGCCCGGGCTGTCCGGAATTGGGGACTATCCTGAAAGCCAGATTATCTATACTCTTTGGTTGAACGGCCTCGCGAGAGAAAGTGACACGTCAGTGGCGACTGTTTATCATGGCCGGCCCATCGAGCCGTACCGGCTCGGTGTGCTCATCGACCTGCCCGAACACGAGGGCCTGAGCGATTGCTGGCCGGATGCCATTCAGTTCGCGTGCGACGAAGTGCGTGCACGAGGACTGTTGGAGCGTCCGGTTGAACTGGTGGTCCGCGAGGTCTACGCACAGCCTTGGGCGTCAGCTCACGGCTTGATCAAGACATACCGCGAACTCGTCGAGGACGAAGGCGTACTGGGAGTCATCGGGCCCTACACGACAGACAACTGCTTGTCCCTGCTTCCGGAAATCGAGCGTCTCGGCGTGCCGACCGGAACGATCTGTGGATCAACCCGCTTCGTCGGCGAGTTCGCCTACGCCTTCGCAAATGGCGGATTGGCCGATGAACCCGGCGTGATCGCCGCATGGCTCGCCGCCAACGGCCACCGGCGAGTCGCCGTCTTGCGCGAACGCACCCAGATCGGCGAGGAGTACTCGCAGTTCTTTCGGCACGAGCTTCAACCGCACGGTTTGGTCATTACGGCCGAGCCGCCGGTCTATCCCGCCACCAGCGTCGAAGAACTGGTGGAGGCGCTCAACGTCTGTCGCGACTCCAAACCCGACGCGCTCGTGTACCTCGGTCTGGGCGGCGTAAACCAATGGGTGCGCCCTGCACTCGAACAGATTGGCTGGGATCCGCCACGCGTTCAGACGACGGCATTCGTCAGCGCCACCTACAGTGAGGCGAGGGCCAGGCGACTAGAGGGTTGGGTCGGCGTCGATCAGTACGACGAGAAGAACGAAGTCTTCGCCGCGGTGCTGACGCGGTTTCACGAACGGTTCGGTTACTCCTACGCGACGTCGGGCCTTTCGACTGGATACGACCTGGGTCACGCATTCGCGCTCGGCCTCGGGCGGATGCGCGTGGCCACTCCGCTCGGGCTTCGCGATGGCTTGGACACCGTTCGGCGAATTCCCTCGTGCACCGGCGGCCCTGGCACCATCATTACGCTCGGACCGTCGGACCGCCGCGCATACAAGGGCGCTGACTTCTTGCTCTTGCGCCGCGCACTCGACGGCAAGACCGTCTTCGAGTCGGTGGCACCAGTGACACCGTGGGCTCAGCCGTGAAAATCGCAGTCACCGGCGCCAGTGGCGTATTCGGTCGCGGAATCGCGGCCCGCCTGCGGTCCGAGGGCCACCAGATCGTCGGCCTGGCCCGCCACCGTCCCGAAAATTGGTTTCACGACAGTGAATTCATCGAAGCCGATATCCGCGATCAATCGGGTGTTCGGAGAGCGATCGAAGGCGCCGACGTCGTCGCGCATTGCGCTTGGGTGGTGAACTCGACACCCGACGAAGCGTTCACCCGCGAGATCAATCTGGGTGGTACGGAAAACGTGCTGGCCGAGATGGATCGAGCCGGTTCCCGCCGCATCGTCTTCGCATCTTCGGTATTGGCGTACGGTGCCCGACCGGCAGACACACCGACTCTTACCGAAGACGACGAGTTGTTGCCGGCCGCGGATCACTGGTACGGCTACCACAAGTCGAAAGTCGAAGCGATGCTTGCTCATTCAGGCAAGGAGTGGGTGGCTATCCGACCCGGCATCGTGGTTGGTCGCGACGTCGACAACATCGTGATGAAGCTACTTGCATCGCCGATGTTCCCCAACGTCGAGGGGTCAGCTGATCGCCCCATTCAGGTCGTCCACACCGACGACGTCCACCGCCTCTTCGTGCGTGCCGTACTGGGCAACGAGGTCGGGGCGGTCAACCTGGCTGCTTCAGGCGAACCGACGTTCCGTGAAATCACGACTGCGATCGGCCGCCCGCTCGCCCCTGTGAACAAGAGGATGCTGAAGGCGGGCCTGGGCGTACTGTTCCGTCGTGGTCTGGTGGAGGCCTCACCCTCTGAGTTCGACCTGTTGCTGAACTTCCCCATCATGAACACCGACCGGCTGGTGAATGAGTGGGGATATCGACCAGCCTGGACCGGCCAGGAGTGCATCGAGGACTTCGCACTGGCCGTGCGCGGCCGCGTATCGCTTGGCAAGAAGGTAGTGGACCTGCCCTGGCGTACGGCCCTCGTCCACGACGTACCCGCGGTCGATACGCCTGCGACCGACGGGCAAGTACCCGTCCCCGCCGGCCCCGATGGTCTCAATGGCGAGTTCGACACTCCCGTGGATCCGCGGTATCCGACGTTCGTCGCGTCGAATCTCTCCGAGGCCTTGCCTGGACCATTCTCACCGGCATCGGCGTCTTCCACCGTTCGAGGGTTCCAGTCTGGCGGCGTCTCGATCGCCCGACGACTCAAGTTACGTGGCACCGCCGCGGTCGAAGTGAGCACGCGATCGATCGGTGTCTTCGCCCACCGCTTGCACGCCGGCGTGACGTCGACGTACTACATGGCTGACGCGATGCCGGGCACCAACCCGGACAGCCTCAACGCGCAGTTCTTCGGGCGCGTCCTCGGCGACACACCGGTTTTCGGTGACCAACGCCCACCGATCGACCGACCTGGCATCGTCACCAGGATCGGCGATCTCATCAGTGTGGCCAGCACGGGCATCGGCCTCCTTGCAGGCTCCGCTCGCGATTCCGACGCCTATGTCGCCGACGTGGACCGCCTCGAGCGACTGCTGCCCGACGACCTCGGCGACCTCGATGATGCGCGCCTGGAAAGCCTCATCATGCTGGCGCGTGACCTCGTTGCCTACGGATGGGTGCTCGCTTCGTGGTCGGCGTTGTTCGCCACCGCAACCGCCACCGCGGCCGAACGCATCACCAAGTCAGGTGCAACCGCCGGCGCCGAAGGGATCGCGAGCGGAAGAGCGATCAGCAGCCTGCGTCGCCTCGCCGATCTCGCCCGTACAGACGATGCCTCAGTCGAAGCCCTTGCCAGCGACGACGTGGTCGCCGCGTTGCGTACCAAGGCGCCCCGCTTGCACGACGCCCTGTTCGAAGAGTTGGCCTTGGTGGGTCACCGCGGACCCGGAGAGTGCGAATTGCGTTCGGCCACCTACTCGGACAATCCAGCCCTATTCGCGCGGATGATCGCAAAGACGCTGTCGGGGGAGCCGTCGGACGACCAGTTGCCGGGACGCTCTCCGGCGAGGCGGGGACCAGCTGTGGCGCGCTTGGCGGCCTGGCAGCTGAAACAACGCGAGATTCGCAGGGACAAAGTCGTTCGGTCTACGTGGGTATTGCGCTCGTTACTGCGTGAGATCGGTTGCCGCCTGGTCGCGAAGGGCACGTTGAACTCGGTAGACGACGTCTTCTATCTCCTCGTCGACGAGTTGGAGGCATTGCCACCCGACGTGTCCGAGTTGGTAGCACGCAGGCGTGCAGAACAAGAACGCTTGGCGGCGATAGAGCTGCCGTCGGCCTTTCACGGCCGCTGGGCGCCCGTCGCCGACGATTCCTTGCTCGCTCCTGGTGAGAAGCTGACCGGGCTCGGCGTCTCGGGCGGGAGAACCCGTGGCCGCGTCCGCATCGTCACAGCGGACAGCATCGACGACCTCGAACCAGGCGACGTGATGGTCGCCGAAGTCACCGACGTCGGCTATACGCCGGCATTCCAATACGCGGCAGCGGTGGTGACCAACCTGGGCGGCCCAATGTCCCACGCCGCCATCGTCGCAAGGGAATTCGGCGTCACCTGCGTCGTCGATGCCCGAGATGCGACGAGGCGTCTCCCCCACGGCGCCCTCGTCGAAGTCGACGGCCGCAGCGGGGAGATCGTCGTACTGGCAGAGGACGACACGACACGACAGGGAGCATCGTCATGAGTGGAAGCTTGCCCAATGATTGGTTGTGGCCGTCGCGGCGGCGCGGAAACTTCGACTTCCGCAGTCTGGCAACGACATGCGAGTTCAGGGCACGTGACGCCTACTGCGAACGCGAGTTCTTCGGCCTGTCCCCGATGGCCACCTACTGGTGGGCATGCCTCAAAGACGCGGACGGCAATTTCCTCTCGCCGATGCGCAAGGTCATCACCGAACTGTCGGGCGGCTTGCAATTGTCTTCGAACGTTGGCGAAGACAATCTCGTGATAGCTCCGGAGGCGTTCGCCGCTTCCCACCGCGGCGCAGGCGTCCGTTGGAACATGAACGACGACGAGACGGCCTTTCGCGTGCACGCCGAAGCCACCCCTTATAGCCAACCGTTCAATTTCGAGATCGGCGACAACCAATTCCGTTGGAGTGAAGGCGATCTGCTCGACCTGACGGGCACGCCGCTGAAACACGGCTACCAGTGGTATACGCCGAACATCGAAGAACGCGGCGGCAACCTCTACGTGTCCCATCCGTTCGCGGTCACCGGTCACGTGCGTGGCCGTTCGGTGCGCGGTCTTGTCGCGATGGACTCCTTCTACGGTCCAGTCGGCCAGTTCTACAAGAACGGCCCCATCTTCAATATTCTCGAATTGGCGTGGGTCACCTTCGCCAACTTCTACGCAGATGGGCAGCACGAGTTCGGTGCATTCTGTCTCGGCAAAGAGCACTGGGGCTTTGGCGTGGTGGCTGACCAAAACGGGCCCGTCGTCGAGTCCAACGAATCCACGGCCGAAGTGCTGCTGGACGACGATAAGTACGTCGCCAAGGCCCGCTATCAGGCGGGCGGCACGGAGTGGGAGTTCGAGGCCGTCGAACGCGGGCAGATGCGCTCACTGGCCGAGGCGCGTGGCGATGCCTACCACGGACAGGCCGGATCCGTTAGACGCATTGGTGATACGCGGACGCCCGACATCTCCGTGGCGTGGATCGAAACCTTCCCGCTCAATGGACTCAACCCTCGTTATGAAGGTCCGCGGCGCGCCACGTAGCGGCCGTCGTCTACGTCGAGGGGAAGCACAATGAGAGCCGAAGAACTCCGTGACTTCGTCCGGACTACCGACAACGGCGGATACTCCGACCTCATCATGACGGAGTCGCCGCGTGCCCGGGTCGTCGATTGGTACGGGCAACTGTCGAAGGCACTCGATAACGCGGCCGTGCACCGATGCACACAGCAGTCGCTGGTCGGTCTCGAGGACTACCGAACCGTCGATCGGTTCTCCAAGAGCGAGAACTGGGCCTGCATTCTCGGCTACGAGGAACTAGCCGAGGGCTTTTCGAACCGCTCGTTGTCGTCGAAGATCCAGGACGACACCATCGGACCAGTCTGGGGCCACACCGTGATCGGAATGGACGGTGAGGAGCACCGCCTTCACCGGGGTCTGATCGCGCAGGCGTTCACCCGCAAGTCCATCCAACGCTGGAACGACAACGTCGTCGCCCCCATCGTGGATGGACTGATCGACCGCATTGGGGACCGCGGGCGGGTGGACCTCGCGGCTGAGTTCACGTTGTTCTTCCCCGCGTTCGTCATCACCGAGATGATGGGACTGCCCGCCGCCGAGGTGGCCCAGTTCCATCACTGGTCAGCCGAAACAATAATGGCGTTCCACGATCTGCCACGCGCACTGCGTGCTTCGAAGCGACTCGAAGAGTATTTGACTCCCATCATCGCCACGCGCAGAGAGTCTCCTGGCGATGACTTGATCAGCCTGTTGGTCCAAGCAGAACTCGAGGGGCGCAAGCTCACGGACATTGAAATCGTCTCGTTCGGCCGAATGCTCCTGAATGCGGGCGGCGAGACCACCTATCGGTCCACGGGCAGCCTGCTGCTCTATCTGCTGCGTCACCCAGACCAGTTGGAGCAGGTCCGCAATGACCGCGCGTTGTTGCCGGCCGCAATCGAGGAGGGGCTGCGCATCGAGCCGCCGCTGGCGTCGATCAGCCGCGTGGCAGTGGCGGACACCACTGTCGCCGGCGTGGACTTGCCGGAAGGCACCATCGTCGAAATGGGCATGGGAATGGCCAACCGCGACCCACGACGCTGGACCAATCCAACCGCGTTCGACATTCACCGAAAACGGCTCCCGCACATGGCGTTCGCTTGGGGCCCGCATACGTGTCTAGGTACGCATTTGGCCCGTTTGGAGATGACTACCGCGATCAATGCGCTGCTCGATCGGCTACCCGGACTCCGGCTGGATCCGGACGCCGATCGAGAACCCCTAATACAGGGGATTGGCCTGAGATCGCCCAATTGTGTTCCGGTCGTGTTCGATCGGTGATGACGGCAACGGTCAGCACGGTCCAGGTCCATGGCCGAAGCGCATTGATCTCCGGAGCCACGAGCGCAAGCCGGGGACTCCGCCCGTGCGACGGTGGAGGCCGTCGCGACCGAGCGCGGCGTGGCACGTGCGCACTCGAAGTGTTCTGTAACCGCCCCGCCGAGCTCGAAGGGAGAAGCATGACCGTACGTGGACGCGAGCATCGCCTCGCCAACGCAGGCTGCGAGCCCTCGCTTTACGGCCTAGCGGGTCTTCCGGCGCTGGCACAGAACGCAGAACAGACGGGCTTGGCAGCGAACACGTTCACCGACGCGTTGTTCGACGACCTGCCGTCGCCTCCGTGACCGAGGCGGTCGCATGGTTTGGCGAACAGAAATCGCGTGACAGCAAAGGGCAAGGAGAGTAGGGACGTGACTAAAGCCATCACGGACACCGGGGCAGCGGGATATGGCGTACTGACGGACGAAGCGATCGAGCGGTCCAAGCTCCGGCTCGGAGTGCCACAGCCACAACAGAACCCGCCACACAACTACGAGGTGACCTGCGATGGCACGCGGCACTTCGCGTACGGCTACGGTGACGACAACCCGCTCTATTGCGATCCGGACTACGCCACGGGTACGCGGTGGGGAAAGCTCATTGCGCCGCCGAACTTCCTGTACACGATGGGCGAGGACGCCGCACCCAAGCCCGATCCGGAAACCAAGGCGCTCCTCAGGGGCGATCCGTTCGCGGGACTCGGCTCCTATCAGGCGGTGATGGAGTTCGAATGGTGGCGGCCGCTGGCGGTCGGCGACCGTTGCAAGGTATTGCAGGCTCAGGTCGGCGTGCAACCAAAGGAGAGCAGCTTCGGCGGACGCACGGTACACATCACCCACGACTACCTGTACACCAACGGTCGCGGCGAGATGCACGCGGTGCGGCGGGGCACCTGGATCAATGCCGAGCGACACACGTCGGCGAAGCGGGCGAAGGAAAAGCTCGAGCAGACGCCGTATTCCGACCAACAGATCGCGGAGTTCGATGCCGCGTACGCCGCCGAGACGCGCCGTGGCGCGGAGCCTCGCTACTTCGAAGACGTGAATGTCGGTGATGAGTTGCAGCCACGCGTCAAGGGCCCCCTCACGACAACGGACGTCGTGGTGTTCCACCTGGGCTGGGGAATGCAGCTCACTCCCCCAGGCGCATTCGGTCTCGCCGCACGGATTCGACGGAAGGCGCCAGGGCTGTATCCCCGCAATGGGCTCAACATCCCGGACACGGTCCAGCGGCTGCACTGGGACCCTCAGCGTGCACGTGAGCTCGGGCTGCCCAACTCTTATGACTATGGCGGCATGCGGGAGACCTGGCTTACTCATCTCATCACCGACTGGATGGGCGACGACGCCTGGTTGTGGAAGCTGCGCTGCGAGCACAGGAAGTTCAACTACGTCGGCGACGTCACGTGGGTGCGCGGCGAGGTTACTGACAAGCGGCAGAACGACGGTCGCAACGAGGTCCACCTAAAGGTGTGGTGCGAGAACCAACGCGGCGAAACCAGCACCCCAGGAACGGCAGTGGTGTTGCTTCCCACTCGCGAGGAGCCCGTCATCCTGCCCGAACCGCCTGCACCAGATCTCGACGGGATGGTCGCCCACGAGCTTTCCCGCTACAGCATCGGTTAAGGAACCTCGAAACATGCCAGCATCAGCACTTGCCATCCTCGATGAACACGTCGAACTTGCCGAATCGATTCTCGGGCAACTCAAGAGATCGAAGGTGCTCGCGGGAGCACGTGGCACCGCCGACGATGGAGACCGTTCACGCGAAATCTGGACCGCTGCAGCAGAATTGGGTTGGCACGGGTTGGCCGTGGACGAGGCGTTCGACGGGGGCGGCTTCGGCCTGCCCGAACTGACGATCGTGCTGGAGGTCATGGGAAACCAGTTGTGCCCTGGCCCGTTTCTGCCGACGGTGACGCTGTCGGCGATGCTGAGCAGCACCGGCCACGACACGTTGCGCGCAAAGTATCTGCGCGGCCTCGCCTCTGGGCAACTGGTGGGTGCCGTAGGTCTCTCCGAAGGCATTGTTGTTTCCGCCGACGGCACGGCCTCCGGTCAGTGCGCTGTCGTGCTCGCGGCCCCCGACGCGAACGTGCTTGGCTTCATCGCAGGTGACGACGTGGTCCTGATCGACGCCTCCGCCGAGGGCGTGACCGTCGCGAGCGCGACCAATCCGCTGGACCCATCGCGCCGTCTCGGCGAGGTGACGCTGAGCGACGTTCACGTTGTCGACGACTCCATCATCCATGGCGGCGCACGGCGTCTGCGGACCATCTGGCGCATCCTCGTCGCGGCCGAGGCAGTGGGACTCTCACGAGCGGCTCTGGACGCGGCCCGTGCCTACGCCATGGTGCGTGAGCAATTCGGCAGGCCGATCGGGACGTTCCAGGCGGTCAAGCATCACCTGGCCAACATGTTCGTCGACACCGAGATGACGACGGCAGCGGTGTGGGATGCCGCAAGGGCCGAGGACGTCGACAGCGCCTGGTTCGGCGCGGCAGTCGCCGCATCACATGCCGCGCGTACGGCCGTCTCGACGGCAGAACTCAACATTCAGTTGCACGGAGGCATCGGCTTCACCTGGGAGCACGACGCGCATCTCTATCTCCGCCGCGCGAAAACCCTTGCAGCTCTTCTGAACGACGGCGATGATGCGTTGGCCGACGTCGTGGCAGCGCAGCGATCCGGTCAGGCGACTGGACCGACTTTCACGTTGCCCGACGAGGCGGATCAATACCGCGCCGATGCCCGCGCCGCCGCCGACGCCACTCGAGCACTACCCGCTGCACAGCGCCGCGATCATCTCGTCGACTCGGGATATTTCGTGCCGCATTGGCCCGCTCCGTGGGGTCGCGGGGCGGGCCCAACGGAGCAACTCGTCATCGACGAGGAATTCAAGGGAATCGATCTGCCCGACATGGGCATCACCGGTTGGGTGACGTTGACCATCGTGCAGGCTGGCACCGACGAACAGCGCGCACGTTGGGTCGAACCGGTGCTGCGCGGCAAGGAGATGTGGTGCCAACTCTTCAGCGAGCCGTATGCTGGCTCCGACGCCGCCGCGGTACGCACGTCCGCAGTGAAGGTCGACGGCGGCTGGCGGGTGACGGGCCAGAAGGTATGGACCAGCGCCGCGCAAAAGTGCCAGTGGGGTCTGGCGACGGTACGCACCGACCCCAACGGGGGAAAGCATGCTGGTGTGACGATGATGGCGGTCGACTTGCGCGGCAAGGGCGTCGAGGTCCGGCCGCTGCGCGAGATGACCGGTGAGGCGCTCTTCAACGAAGTGTTCTTCGACGACGTCTTCGTACCCGACGCCGACGTCGTCGGCGAGGTGGGACAGGGCTGGCGAGTAGCGCGCGCGACACTCGGCAACGAGCGGATTTCGATCGGCGGTGGCACTGGCAGCGGGTCCATCAAGCTGACGGCCGACGGTCTGGTCGCACTGCTCGACAAGGCGTCGGGGTCAAACGGAGAGTCGCGGCTGCGCCGGGTGGGTGAGGTCATCGCGGAGGTTTATACGTTGCGACCGTTGAACATCCGAATTGCAGCGCGTGCCCTGGCCGGTGCTGGTCCCGGGCCCGAGGCCAACGTGACCAAACTTCTGAAGGCCGAGAGCTCTCAGCACCTGACCGAACTGGCGACGGAGCTGGCGGGTCCCGCGTTCATCACCGGTGATGCGTCCGATTTGGTGCACGACTACTTGTTCGCGCGCTGCCTGACGATCGGGGGTGGGACGTCGGAGATCATGCGCAACACCATCGCGGAGCGCATTCTCGGCCTGCCGCGTGATCCCCTTGTCAAGTAGGCCGGCGGCACCCGTTGGGGCCACTGTCCCTTCCGGTGCGCTGACGCGGCAGCAGGGGCGACGCGACCTCGTGTCACACCTCGTCGATTGGATGCTGCCCACCAGTGGACCCGGGACCCATGCCGAACAGGAAGAGCTCTGTGATCGCCTCCTGAACCTCGGCGGCCGATGGACCGTCGCCCTCGTCGGCGAGGAGCCAGGGCGCGAACACCGAAGCCGCGACCACCGTTCCGACCATCAACCGCTGGGTCAGCGGCCGCCCAGGGCCCGCCTCTCCGATCAGTTCGGCACGCGCTCGTCCACTGCGGTACAGATCGTCGAACACCGACTTGAGCGACTCCCTGGCTTGGCCGAGGGCATCACCGGCCGACGGGTCCTGCATCGCGAGGATGAATGCCGTCGCGGCCTCTCGATGGTCTTCGAGAGTTCCGTAGAGATCGCGGACGAACGTGCGGGCGAGGTGTTCTTCGGTCGCTGCGTGATCGGCAGCCAGCGTTGCGCGAAACGACTCGATGAATTGCTCGAACGGCTCAACCACCGCCGCCGAGAAGATGCCGGCCTTGGAACCGAAGTGCGTGTACAGCGATGTCTCGTAAGTACCTGCCCGCGCAGCGATTTCCTTAGTCGACGTTCCTGCCCAACCGCGCGTTGCAAAGAGATGGCTCGCCGCCGCTAGCAACTCAGCGCGGATGTCGGCACTCGATCGTCGTTTCACGGCCACGGACCAAGTAAATCAGCAATTACTAGCTAGCGTTCGCTAGTTTAATACGTTAGCCTATCGATGCGCGGGCTCGCCGCCCAAGTCAGCGGATGCGGCGGGCGACGTCGGCCCGGATCAACAGCGACCCAACGAAGGACAGCGACCCATGGCTCAAGAGAAGCTCAGCACCAGCGGACATTTCGGATTCCAAATGGTGGGCGGACTAATCGAACCCACCGCGAGCGCGCAGTGGAATGACGTCGCCGGCCTGCCGATGGACATGCAGTACTTCTATGGCTCGTTGCGCTCAGAGGACGGTCACTACTGGTGGCCCATTCGTGGCTTCTACACCGATAGGGCACGCTTTCTGCACCTTTCGGAATCGAAGATCGGCGGTGACTTCACCTACGCCACCGACGAGTCGAATTCTTACGGCGGACCCGTCGAGCACCGCGAGCGCGATGGCCGGTGGGAAGTCGTCACGCCGGAGGGAACGGTGCTCATGGCTGCCGACGATTCACGCATGGAGTGGAATGACGGCACCGAACTGTCGGTGACGGGCGAACTGATCGGTCCCGCCGTGCAATTCGTCGCCATTGACGAAGACGAGGGCTTCGGTTACGCATCACGGCTCTTCCGTACCAGCGGCACCATCAAGGGCATCCCGGTCAGCGGCCTGGTGTTTCACGACACCATGTACGCCAAGCCCGGACAGCACTTCCTCACAGGCCCCCTGATCACGAAACTCGAGGCCGCCTGGGTGGCGTTCGCGACCGAGTTCGAGGATGGCGAGGTACACGCCGGACACCTCATTCACGGCACCGAAGATTTCAACCTGATGGTGATTCACCGCACGGACGGCCCCAGCCTGGTTGCACGCGACCTCGAAGTCGAGGTGGAACTCGATGGCGACACAATGGCCGAGACCACCTTTCCCACCAAGGTGACCTACACCGGTGGCGGCGAGACATGGGTGTGGGAGGCAGCGGAAGGCGGCCGGTGTCCAGTGCGTCACGATCTGCCTGCAGGCCACCGCTGGCGGCAGGGCTGGGCACATCACGTCGACGAGAAGCGGCGCCCCAAGACCACCGAAGCCCTCATGGAGACGTACAACGGGCGGCTAATCGAGACCGGCGCAGTTCGAGAGCGGGTGACCAACTAAGAAGCCGCCCAACGGCTTAGGGTTCGTCAGCGCTTTTCCTGCGTCACCATCGAGATCGCGCTGCGTTGCGAGGGAGCCGATCGAACGTCGCCTCATACGAGGTCAATTCGCTCAGTTCGGAGTGGCGATAGCCACTGCAGGAGCGGCCGCCAAGTGGCGTAGGAAAGATTCCGATCACCTGACGGGAACTAGGTCAACGGGCCTTCCACACGGGCGCGCGCTTCTCGGCGAAGGCAAGCGGGCCTTCCTTGGCGTCCTCACTTTGCAAGACCTTCGCGAAAGCTTCGGCGCTGCGTTGCCAGTCGGTCGCCTCGTCCGAGATAACGCCGTCGTCCGCGCGGTACGCGATGCGCTTACTCGCCTGAACCGCGAGCGGAGCGTTGACGGTGATTCGCTCGGCGAGAGCCAGAGCCGCGTGCAATGCCGGATTGCCGGGGCCATCGGGCACGACCTCGGTGATCAATCCCCAGCGCAGCGCCTCGACAGCACTGATCGGTTCGCCGGTGAACAGCAGCCGCAGGCCCACCTTGGGCGGCAACTGCTCGATCAGCCGGAAGGCGCCTCCCGCTCCCGCGATCAGGCCCCGCTTGACCTCCGGAACGCCGAAAGATGCACTCTCGCAAGCTACGACGAGATCGCTGGCCAGCGCCAGCTCCGTGCCACCGCCGAGCGCCGTGCCGTTGACGGCCGCAATGGTCGGCTTGTCGATGAAGTGGTTCGCGTAACCGGCGAAGCTCCAGTCAGCCCGCCGCGGATGCATCACGTTCTCGCCGCGCGAGATGGCCTTCAGATCGGCGCCTGCAGAAAAGGACTTGTCGCCCGCGCCGGTCAGTACCACCACGCGCACCTCCGGATCGGACTGAGCCTCTTCTAGTGCATCGCCGACGCCCTCGCTCACCGCGCCGTTGACCGCGTTGCGCGCATCGGGCCGATTGATGGTGATGACCAGGACGTTGCCGCGCCTCTCGACGAGGACGGCCGGCCGATTGGTTGTGTCGTCGCTCACGTGGACTCCAGATGACTGGGTGCTGGGACTGAACAGTGTTGTGCGGCAAACACCGACCGCTAGCTCGCCGCGACGCCGCGTCGCTCTTCGAGCAGGGCGATCAATCTCTGCCGATCTACCTTGAGTGCTGCCCCGCGGGGCAATTCGTCGACGACGTGAACTTCGGCGGGTACCTCGTAGGGCGTGAGGGTCGAGCGGCAGTGTCCGCGTAGTTGCTCGGGCGAGACGGATTGTCCCGGCCGCAACTCCACGGCAGCCACAGGAACGTGGCCCAACCGGCTATCCGGCAGCCCCGCGACTGCGGCGTCCTTGACCGCAGGGTGCGACCGCAGCGCGCGAACCACGGTGTCGGGCGCAACCTTGAACCCGCCGCGGACGATGACGTCGTCGGCGCGGCCGTCGATGTACAGGAAGCCGTCGGCGTCGAGGTGTGCAAGGTCGCTGGTGGTGACCCACTCGTCGGACGATCCGATGGCCTGTGGCGAGCACACTTGTAGCCTGCCGCTCTGGCCGACGGGAACCGTCGCGCCCTCCTCGTCGATGACGTTCAAACGCACTCCGGGAAACGCCCTACCGACGCTGCCCTTCTTGTCGGTCCAGCGCGCGAGGAAGTCCTTCTTCGTCCATCCCGCCACGGCGCCGGAGAACTCGGTTGCGCCGTAGACGGCGAGCACGGGAATACCGAACCGTTCGTAGAAGGCATCGACCAAGGCAGGCTCCACCGGGCTGGTGCCCGCCGTGACGGCACGCACGCTGCTGAGCTCCTCGCGCGTGATGTCCGAATCCATCACGGCGCGTATGGCCGGTGGCGGCAGACTGACCATGCCCGGCCGGTGCTCGGCGACCGCTGCCCGCCATGCCGGGAGCGTGAAGCGCTGCAACAGGACGAACGGACGGCTGGTGCACAGCGATTGCAGCAGCCCCCATAGACCACCTATGTGGACTATGGGAAGGACGACGAGACCCACGGTTCCGGTGAGGGGCGGGCGTTCGGCACCGTCCGTGCGATCGTTGTGTTGCAACGCTGACGCCAGCGACGCCTCCAACTGCCTGCGGCTCAACGGGATTCGCTTGGCCGGGCCGGTCGTGCCGGAGGTGAGCATCTCGATGGCGATGCTCGAATCGTTTACCGCGGGCTCGGTGGACAACTCGGTGCGTGGTTCGACGGCACCCTCGTCGAGTCGCCAGGCAGCCGCTCCGAGGCCAGCGAGCGCTGAGGTAAATGGCGCTTGCGAGAACAACTCTCCTGGCGCCAGCAAGTACGGCGCCGCGGAAGCTGTTAGATCAGCGCTGAGCCGCTCGACGGGCTGCAAGGGGCTGATGGTCACGAGAGTGCGTTCGCCTCTCATGATTGCGATCAGCGCCGCCACACATTCCATCCGATTGCCGAGCACCACGGCAACCCGGCCACCCGCACCGCACCCGGCGGCGGTCAGCTGTTCGTCGAGTTCTTCGGCAAGAGCGCGAACGCGACCCCACGCGATCCAATCGCCGTCCTGCTGAAGCAGGTTGGCGTCGTCGTCGGCCTGCCATAAGCGGCCCAAGGCGTCGCTGATGCTCGTCATGTCACTCCCCGGGTCTCCGATCGTACGTCGGCAAATTGTCAACGTAAAATACCTAGTTTACTAGGTCAATGTGGTCGCTGAAGTCTGAGCGTAGCGCCCTCGAGGATCACGGCGCACCCGGCTGCGAAGGCTGGTGCGACGTTGACCTGGTTGAGGAACCACGGTATGCCGGGATTGGGGCTGCGACGTCGATCGGCTCCTTGCGGCTCACGTGCGCCCGTCGAGTAGCACGCTCACTGCTCTGTCCCGCAGCATGTCAGAATGGCCGACGGCCAAGGCATTTGCACGCGCCCTGCGCAGGAACAAGTGCGCGGGGTGCTCCCATGTGAACCCGACGCCGCCGTGAATCTGGACTGCGCGCTCGGAGGCGAACACCGCCGCATCGTAGGCGGCTGCAGCCGCCAGCATGCAGTCGGCCGGTCGTGGCTCGTCGCCCTCGGCCGCGGCAAACACCTGGCTACGGGCACCCTCGAGGGCGACCAGCATGTCGGCGCACGTATGCGAGACGGCTTGAAAACTACCGATCTGTCGACCGAATTGTTCACGTTCGCTCGCCCATGCGACCGCCAGGGCGAGCGCACCGGCGCCGACGCCGACGGAGTCCGCAGCGACCGCCAGAAGCGCCCGGTGCCAGGCACTCTCGAGTTTGGATCGCAATTCGTCGCCGCCAGCGAGGACTTCGCCGCGGGCTCCGTCGAATGTGACACATCCGATGGTCGCGGTGAGATCCAACGGCTCCTCGGCAGTGATGGCTACACCCGTGGCGTCCGCTTCCACGGCTACCAACACCTCGCCGTCATCGTCTCGCGCGACGACGAGCAGCACTTCAGCGTCCGGCGCTCCGGCGACCACCGGCACTTCACCACTGAGCGCCGAACCGTCCCAATTCGGCAGCGCCGAGCCCGACGTCACCCAGCCGCCGTCATCCAGGGGCACCACGAACGCGGCGCGCACTCCGCGAGCAATGCGTTCCACAGCGGCGGAACCGCCTGTCGCCGAAGCTACTTCGAGCGCGATGATGCTGGGCACCAGCGGGGCGGGCGCCAACGCCTTTGCCGATTCCTCAATGGCGGCGTAGAGCAGCCGCATCGGCGCACCACCGCCGAAGAGCGATTCGTCGACGGCGAGGCCTGGAAGCCCGAACTCGACGAGCGCAGACCACACTGCCGGATCGCCCTTGGCCGTCGACCTTTGGGCATCGACCAGCGCTTCGATGTTGACGCGCGCGGCGAGCGTGCTGCTCAACACCTCGCGCAGCTCGGCCTCGCTGTCGTCGGCGACCGCCAACGGTGCACCGGGTCGTACGGCAGCCGGACGGGAGCCCTCACCGCGGTGAGAGGGTAGGCCAAGCACGGACTCTGCGATGGTATTGCGCTGAATCTCCGCCGTGCCCGCGCCGATGGTGCTGGCCCGAGTCCTGAGATAGCCGAACGTCCAACGGCCACCGTCGGCAGCGTGGCTTGCACGGCTGCCCAACATCCCGTACGGGCCAGCCGCGCGAAGCGCCAGCACGTGCATCCGCTGCTCGAACTCCGACTTCACCAGCCGGTTGACCGAAGCAACGCCGCCGGGGTCCTCGCCCTTCAACACCACAGCCAGTGCGCGGGCGCTGTTTGCGGCGATGGCCCGGACGCCCGACTCCATGTGCGCAATCTCTTGTCGTACGAGCGGGTCGGAGTCGAGTCCCTGCTCGATGAGCAGGTCGAGCACCTGATCAACGGTACGGCGGAACTTGAACTCGTCGGCGAGGAACGCGGTCGCTCGCTCGTGGCCGAGAGAGGTCCGCATGATGGACCAGCCCTTGCCCTCTTCACCCACCCGGTTCTCGACGGGCACCTCGACGTCGTCGAAGAAGACCTCGGCGAAGTGCGCCGCGCCGCTGATGTCGCGCAACGGCCGCACCGTAATGTCCGGGCTGGCCATGGAAATGAGCAGGTACGTGATGCCATCCGAGCCGCGGCCCGGGGGGCCCGTGCGCACCAGGGCGAACATCCAGTCCGCCTGGTCGGCCATGGTGGTCCAGACCTTCTGCCCCGTCACCCGATACACGTCACCGTCTCGGACGGCTCGCGTGGACAACGACGCCAGGTCGCTGCCCGCTCCCGGCTCGGAGAAGCCCTGGCACCAGAACTCGTCGGCCCGCAACAGGGGGCGCAGGAAGCGCTCGCGCTGCTGATCGGTGCCCACCTTTATCAGCACGGGCGCCACGATGAACGCCGTCTGGCACGGGTGCGCAGGCATGCCCGCAGCGGACGTCATCCGGTAGTAGTCGAGTTGGTCTTCAAGCGAGAGCTCAAGCCCGCCAACTGATTTTGGCCACCCGGGAGCAGCCAGCCCATTGTTGACGAGCTCGACCTGCCATGCCTTCGCCGACGCGGTCCGGTCGAACTTGCTGCCCTCGGCGTTGGCCCTGGCCTTCGCTTCGCCTTGGCGCTGGCCGAAGTCGGCCATCAATTCCTTGAGGCGCGAACGCCAATCGTCGGACGACATGGTTGAAGACCACCTAGTTAACCTAGTAATTTATCTGGAAGAAGTGTCTCGCTTGCATGCCGCTGACGTCAAGCTTCGATGACCATCGCCGCACCCATGCCGCCTCCTGCGCACATCGATAGCACCCCGATGCCGCCGCCACGCCGCCTCAATTCGTATACCGCCGAGGTCACCATCCGAGCACCGGTCGCTGCGATCGGGTGGCCGAGGCTGATGCCCGACCCGTAGACGTTGACGATGTCCTCGTCGAGTCCGAGCTCGCGCGAGCAGGCGACCGCCTGTGCCGCGAAGGCCTCGTTGATCTCGAACAACGCGACGTCCTCGAGCTTGCGGCCTGCGAGTTCCAGCGCCTTGGGGATGGCGGTGATCGGACCGCTGCCGGTGCGATTTGGCGCGACACCGACCTGTGCCCAAGACAGCACGCGCGCCAGTGCGTCGCGGCCGCTGTCGGGAGCCGCTAGCGCCACGACCGCCGCGGCGTCGTTGATGCCCGACGAGTTGCCCGCAGTCACCGTGAACCCGTCAATCTCGGGATGCAGCACCTTGAGCCCGGCCAACGTCTCCATGGAACTCCCCCGGCGAGGATGCTCGTCCCGGGCGAACGTGATGGTCGATCCGTCGGCTTGCGGCACGTCAACGGGCACGATCTCGTCGACGAAGGATCCAGCCTCGATCGCCGAGACAGCCCGCTCGTGGCTGCGCAATGCCCACGCGTCCTGGTCCTCGCGCGTGATGCCGTACTGGACCGCGCAGTTGTGAGCCACCGTGATCGACATGTCCAGTGCGGGAGCGTCATCCGTTGGCGGATGAGACAGCGGCACCCAGTCGTCGTAGTCCTCGCTGGCCTTGCCGGTGGTGAAGGGCTTGCGCTTGCGCAGCAATGGCGACGTCGAGCACGACTCCATGCCGCCAGCCAAGATTGCACGACTCATCCCAGCCGCAATCTGCCCGGCGCCCACCGCGATTGCCGACAGGCTGGACGCGCACTGCCGATTGACCGACATGCCCGGGATGTTGAGCAGACCGAGGTCGACGGCGACATAGCGCGCGCTGTCGCCGCCGCCCTGTAGAACCTCGGCCAACACGAGATCGTCGAAGTCCTTCGGCTCCAAGCCGGAACGGGCCACCGCCGCCGCCACGACCGGCTTGGCCAGTTCGATGGCGGGTAGGTTGGCCAGTGTTCCGCGTCGCGCCGTGCCGATCGCCGTGCGGGCGGCCGCCACGATTACCGCCTTGCTGCTTCCCGTCATGAGGGTTGCTCCGTTCTCACTGTGCGACCGCAGGCAACTCGAGCACGCCTGCCGTTCCGAGGTCGTCGATTTCGTTGTCGGATAGGGCCAAGATCTCTCGCAAGATCGTGCGGGTATCGGCTGCCATCTCCGAAGCCGGCCCCAGCAGCGGCTGCGGAATGACGTCGAAAAGGGCAGGGCCCTGCAGCACTTCGAGGGGGTGGTCGTGGCCAGGCTGGATCAGCTCACCCAGCTGATGCCGCGCTGCGAGATGAGGATCGGTCAGCAGATCCTTGACGTGGATCGCGGCGCCCGCTGCCACCCCCCCAGCTTGCAAACGTTCCTGAGCCTCCCGCGGGGTCAGCGGCGTGATCCACTCCTGCAGCACGGCATCCAGTTCGGCGCGATGGGCCACTCGGTCGGCCGCCGTCGCATACTTGGCGTTCGTCGCAAGCTCGGGGCGGCCGATGACCTTGGCGAGAATTGCGAAGTCTGCGTCGCCGTCCACCGTGACGGCGCAGTATGCGTCCTCGCCATTACATGCGAAAAGTCCTGACGGCGCATCGAACTCACCGACGTTGCCCTTGGCGACGAGCGTTCCTGGCTGCAACGACTCCCGAACGTAGTCGGTGGCCAACTGGCTGAAGACGGTCTCCATCTGCGCGAGCCCGATGCGGCGTCCAGTGCCGGTGTGCTCGCGCTCGACCAAGGCAGCGACGACGGCAGCCGCACCGGCGCGTGCGGCGGCGTGGTCTGGGTACACCGTCTGGTCGTCACCGAATCCGTCGGGTGCATCCGGGTGGCGCCATAGCGTCGTCAGGCCAACGGTGGCACGAACCAGCGGGCCGTAACCCATGCGCTTGGCCCACGGTCCCGTACTGCCCAAGGCGCTGCTCTCGACGAGGATGACCCGTGGGTTGATCGCCTTGAGCGCGCCGTAGCCGAGCCCTAGCGACTCCAGTGTTCCCGGCTTGAAATTCGTGAGCACGACGTCGGACTCGGCGACCAGTTTGCCGAAGAGTCGCCTTCCCCCGTCGCTGCGCAAGTTGATTCCCATGCTGCGCTTGTTCCGATTGCCGAGCGCGAACGAATAGCCCACCTTGCCCGGTGCATCGGTCTGCCGAGCACCGTCGGGGAACTCGCGGTTCTCGACCTTGATGACGTCGGCTCCCTGGTCGGCCAATTGGCGTCCCGTCTCCGCGCCGACGACGATCACGCCGAGGTCGAGCACGCGAACTCCCGTCAAGGGGCGGGCAGGCACGTCAGCCCGCTCGGGCGACGGCGCAGCGGACCACCCCGACAGTACTTCGTCGGTATGTTCACCGAGTCGCGGTGCGCGGTGCCGGAAACCTGCCCGCTCGGAGTCGAATTCGACGTATCCGTTCGGGATTGCGGCCTTCGTTCCCGGTGCGATCTCGGCCATGACGAACGACTTGCGCTCCCGCACGTGGTCGCTGGAGAGAATTTCTTCAGCGGTGTTGAGCGGGCCGACGGCAATTCCGAGTTCGGAAGCGCGCGAAACGATCTCGGAGCGAGTCTTGTTGGCGAAGAAGTCGACGAGCACCGGCCGAATCTTTGCCCAGTTCATGAAGCGACCGAGGATGTTCTCCAACGCAGGATCGGAGAGTTGCTCGGGTTCGCCCATCCACGAGAACAGGGCGCGCCAGTGCTTCGGGGATGCGATGAACATCCGGACATGCCCGTCGGCACACGGAAGGATCGGGTACATCATGCGGACGTCGGGGCGTCCCGGGGGCAGGTTCACCAAAGGCTGCCCCATCGTCGCGGTTCCCGCCATGCCAAAACCCGGGTCGAGGTCCTGGACGACGAGGTCGAATATCGAGCAGTCGAGGTAGTCACCGCCACCGCCACGAACGGCACGGTAGTAGGCCAGCAGCGCCGCATACGCGATGTCGACGGCAGCCGTCTGAGTGGCCAATTCGCCTGGCGGAACGAGTGGTTCGCGCCCAGGCGCACCGGATCGGGTGAGCAGCGACGACAATGCGACGAACACGGCCTCGCTGGACTTGTAGTCGCGATACGGACCGGTCTGCCCGAAGTCGGTCACCGACGCCACGACGAGGTTCGGGTTGCGGTCACGCAGAACCTGTGGACCGATCCCGAGTTCGTCGAGTCGACCGATCGGCTGAGACTCCAGGAAGATGTCGGCTTCGTCCGTCAAGGCGAGCAGCCGAGCGCGACCATCGGCGGTGGTGACGTCGACGACGACACCGCGTTTGTTCGCATGTGCGGTGGCGAAGCGTAGGCCGTGTCCGTCGTGCCGTGGCTGCGCGCGGCGTGAGGCGACGCCTTCGGGCGGCTCGACGAGAATCACGTCGGCTCCGAGGTCGGCGAGGAAGCGACCGGCGAACGCCGCGGTGCCGTCCGTGAAGTCCACAACGCGGATGTCCCGCAAGGGTAGTGAGGAGTCGGGCATCGTCGCCGTCCTTTCTTGATGGTTCGGCTATCGAGGAAGTCCGAGTCCACGCGCGATCAGACCGCGCTGGACGTCGTTGGTGCCGCCGCCGACCACGTACATGATCGACTGACGCAAGCCGTATTCGAAGGCGCCTCCACCCGGAACGGCCTTTTCAGTCCCGTCACCACCCAACGCAGCGACGGGCCCGAAGATCGTCAACGTGGCCTCACCGAAGTCCTCGGCGAGGTCTCCGCCCATCACGCCGGCCATCGCGGCGTCGAACATGGCGCCGATGTCTGTCGAACTAGCCTCCACGGCGGCCCTGACCAACGCCCTGGTGGCCTGGACCCGGACGGCCAACTCGGTGATCGCGCCTCGCTTGGCCGAGCCGCGCGGTCCGACCCACCGCACGGGGTCCGTCGCGGCAAAGTCGAGCAGGTCGTCGAGCTGGCGGTGCAGCGAAGCGGCGATATTGCCCATCGTGATGCGTTCCCCGGCAAGCGCGTCGGTGATGACGGCCCATCCACCGTTGACCTCGCCTACCCGTGCAGAGTCCGGGATGCGGACGTCGTCGTAGAACACGGTGCACGACACTTCCCCCGACAGCGCCGTGTGCTGTTGGATCGTGATCCCCGGAGTGTCCATACGGAAGAGGAAGACGGTGATGCCTGCGTGCCGCGGCGTCGCATCGGGATCCGTGCGGGCGGCAAGCCACACCCAATCCGAGACGTGCCCTCCCGTGGTCCATAGCTTGTGCCCGTTGATCACCCAGTCGTCGCCGTCCCGGACCGCCCGGGTTCGCAGCGATGCCAGGTCGGAACCCGCCTCCGGCTCGGAGTAACCGAGGCAGAAGTTGACCTCGCCGGCGCGGATGATCGGCAGAAACTGCGCCTTCTGCGCTTCGGTGCCGTGCCGCAGAATCGACGACCCGATGAGCATCACCGACCCGAGCGCCTTAGCGGCGCCGACTCGGTGATATGTCGCCTCCTCGTTGAGGACCACCTGCTCGGTCAGCGAGGCAGCTCGGCCCCCGTATTCGGAAGGCCAGCCAAAACCGAGCCAACCCTTGTCGGCCATGCCACGAACGGCGGCTGGATCCACGTCCATGGGGGTCGGCGCCTTGTCCCTCAAGCCGTGCGCCACGATGAACGCGAGGAATTCCTTGCGGAAGGAACCACCGGCGTCACCGAGTCCCATTGCGGGAAGCCTGATTCCGGACTCAATGAGCAGGTCGGCGACGGATCCATGTGCGAGTTCGAGCGTGCCGAGCATCGTCGTGTCGGCGTGCACGCGACGGAATAGCCACGGCGCCGGATGCTCGTTGAAATAGCCGATGGCAGCAAGAGTGTGGTGCGCGGCAAGCTGGACCTTGGGCGCTATCAAGGCGACGTATGCGACGGCGAGCTCGCCCTTCAGCGTCGCGTCGGTACGCTCGTTGTTCCGCGCCGCAACGGCATCCTCGAGAAGTAGGTTCGCCGACCGAACGTCGATCTGACACTGGGCGGTACGCTGTTGAACCGCACCGAAGGTGCCGATTGCCTTGCCGAATTGCACGCGCGTCTTCGCGTGTTCCACGGCCATCTCGTGCGCGTACTCTGCGGCGGCCAGCGCCCGCGCTGCCTTGCCGAGGCGCACCAGTGCCAGTGCACGCTCGGACTGTTCTGACGTGACGTCGAATTCCGAAACGGGCGAGCCTAGTTCGGTCCGCGTCCACGCGGGGGCCGCCAACCCCGGCAAGGGAGTCTGCTCGAAAATCGGGCACAGCTGCGCACGCCCCCCCGCGGCAGGTACGACGAGGACGTGGGTGGCCGCACCGCCCGCGTCGACGGGAACAGTCGGGTCGGTCACCACGACGGCCCGCACCGCGCCGCCGGAAATTCCTGTGCCGTCTACGAGTTCGGCCGCGGCGTAGCCGTCGAGCAGCGGCAATGGGCACGCGGCCCGCCCCAGCCGCCGCGTTGCGGCGATCGCGAGGTCGAGTGCCTCTGCCTCGGCCAGCTCGAACCAACCCTGCTCGGCCGCAACACCCCACAGCTCCGCGACGTCACCGCACTGGGCCGAGGTGGCATCGCCCCAGACCTTTTCGAGGACGCCCCCGACGGACTCGTCGAAGTCGGTGAGTTCCGCGGTCGCGGTCACTGGTTCTTCCACTCGGGTTTGCGCTTCGTCGCAAAGGCCGTCATGCCCTCGATGGCGTCGGCGCTCGTCATCAGTTCGTCGACGAGATCCGTTGGCGCGGTCACCGCATCCACGGTGTTCGGGATGCCCTGTGTCAGCTCCATGAGCTCGAGCGAGAGCCGCACCGAGGTCGGCGAGCCGTCGAGGATTTCGTTGGCCAACTCACGGGCCCCGTCGAGCGCCTTCCCTTCTGGCGCAATGCGACTCACGACACCAAGACGTTGCGCCTCTTGGGCGCCAATGCGTCGGCCAGTCAGGATGAGCTCGTTGGCGATCTTCTGCGGGACTGCCCTCGGTAATCGCACCGTGCCCCCAGCGCCGGCCACCAGACCGACCTTGACCTCGCTGAGGGCGAACTTGGCGGTCTCGTCGGCGACGACCAGGTGGCACGCCAGGGCAATCTCGAAACCGCCACCCATGGCGAATCCGTTGACCGCGGCGATGACGGGTTTGTGCATGTTGCGTCTGCTGGTCAAACCGGCGAACCCGTTGAGCGGCACGTACATTGGCTTTCCGCTCATGCTGTAGAGCAGGTCGTTGCCCGCACAAAATGCCTTGGCACCCTCGCCGGTGATGATGGCGACCCACAACTCCCGGTCGGTGAAGAACACGTCGAAGACCTCGTCGAGTTCATCGTGCGCCGGGGGATGCAGGCAGTTTCGCGCATCGGGCCGGTTGATGGTGACCTCTAGCAGGTGCCCGTCACGGCAGACCTTTACGAATTCGTAGTCGTCGCGCAGCACGGGAGTCGGCTTGGCGAACAACGAGTTTGCCGTCTTCTCGGTACGCGTTGCACGGTTGCCGTAGCCGAACGCACTGACGTAGAACCGCTCACCCACGGGTTGGTCGGCCGTCTCTAGGAGCGCCAACAGTTCCCGGTCCTCGGACGCCACCTTGGCCAGGAACCGGCCACCACCAACCTCTAGCCTGCCGATGACGATACCGGTCTTGTGCTTGCGGCCGTGCATCACGCTGTATGTCTCGATAGTCGCCCAGCCCCGTGGATGGGGAACGTGAGCCGGCGCGTCGAGCGCGTCGATCTCGTGTTGCAATCGACTGCTGTCGTCTTGGCGCAATTCGACCGGCGCTGCGCCGTAGATGCCGACCGAGGTCTTCGACAGCACCCCGCCATTTGCCGAGACGAGCGCATGGCTACCCGGTTTGGCCCGCACGCGTGCCACTGCTTCTGCGATCGCGTGCATCGAGTAGTTGTTGCCCGCACCGCCGAAGTACGGCAGGCCGCCGGTCAAAGTGAGACCGCGCGGGTCGTCGGGCGAAAGTCCCAGCGTTTCGGTGATGTTCGAGACTGCGATGGGAAAGCACGAGTAGAAGTCGAAGAAGTCGACGTCGTCGAGCGCAAGACCTGCCACATCGAGCGCGTGGCGCACGGCGGCCACGGCACTCGGTGCCTCACCCAGGTTCTGCCGCTCCAGCAGGTTGGGCTCGCGGAGGTCGGCATGGCCGTGCAGGAACACCCACTTCGCCTCGGGAATGCCGAGGCGTCGGGCCTCGGCCACCGACGTCAGGAGCACCGCGGCACCCTGGTTGACCTGATCCCGCGCTACGAGGAAGCGCGGATAGGGGTCGGCGATCATACGGTTCCGGTCAGTGACGGTCGCCAGCTCCTCGGCATCATGCTCCTCGGGAGCTGCCGAGAATGGGTTGCCCGCAGCCACTTTCGTGAACGGTGCAAAGAGTGCGCCCATCGCGGACGCGTACTTCTCGCGGCTAGCTCCGCGGGTTGCACGGCGGGCATTCTCCAGCAGTGCATATTGCACGGGAGCATTCGTCAGACCGTGGCTCGCCTGCTCCATCGTGGTCAGGCCGAACAATCCGAACCCGCGGTCCTCGAAGAGGTCGTCGGGGTCGGCTGGATCGTCGCTGAAGTCCGGCCTTTCATCCGCTTTGGCGAGGTGCCGGATGGTCGACATGGCCTCCGCGCCTGCCAAGAGGACCGTGTCAGCACGCCCTGCGAGAATCTCGCGGGCGAACTCCGTGACGAGGTGCTGCGGCGACTGGCCGCCTGCGACCTCTAGCACCGCCCGACGCGGCGTTGCACCTATCCGATTCGCCACGGAGAGTGGGTACTTCGTCGACTTGCCGAGCGGGGCGGGGGCACTAGGCGTCGAGTTCTCGAACTGCCGCGTACACGCGATGGTGTCGATGGTGCGCACGACGAGGTCCGAGTCGACGCCGGTGTCCTCTGCTGCGGCGCGAGCGGCCTCGGCGGCGAGGTCGATTGGTGACAGGGCGCGGTAGCCTACGTCGTCGATGCGTTCCGCTGCCTGGCCGACGCCGACGACGACCGGCGTTCGCGGATCGATGGTTTCGTGTGTAGCGCTCAACTCAATCCTCCTCCACGGATCCCGAGACGCGCTCAACGGCCGCGAGATAGTCCTCGATCATCTCCCGCACCACCTCGCGCGCGGGCCTGACCCTGTTCATCAATCCGACTCCCTGGCCCACCCAGTAGGTCGCTAGCTCACGCGCCCCCTGGTTGCCGTTCTCGGCGAGCACGTCGAGCCTGCGCAGCACGTTCTCGGAAACGACGGACTGCAGCGGCATGGGTAGCGCACCAGGGCCTTTCGCGTCAACCGTCCAGGCATCCGTCCACGCCGAACGTAGCTGTCGGGAGAACTTCCCGGTACGGCCCTTCGATCGCACCGTGTCACGCGAGGACGCCGCGAGCATCTTCTCGACGGTGTATGGCGCGGTTTCGGCTTCCTCCGTGGTCAACCACACCGAGCCCGTCCACGCGCCCGCAGCGCCGAGTGCGATCGAGGCTGCAACCTGTCGGCCCGTCACGATTCCGCCAGCGGCGAGCACGGGGACGTCGCGAATCGACTTGATCGCTTCCAAGACCTCGGGAACCAGAACCATCGTGGTGACCTCGCCACAGTGGCCTCCCGCCTCGGTGCCTTGCACGACCAGCACGTCGACACCGGCCTGTACCTGTTTGACCGCGTGCTCCTTGGCCCCGACGAGCGCTGCCACTGGCACGCCCTCGGCGTTAGCCCGGTCGATCATGAATTGTGGAGGCACTCCAAGCGCATTCGCGATGAGCTTGATGGGATGGCGGAAGGAGACGTCGAGCAGTTCCTCGCCGATGGTGTCGGAGAGACTCTGAATCATGCGGAAGGGTTCGTCACCGATCTGGTCCAGCGTGACGCCGTGCTCTGCGAGCAGCTTCGCGACGTACTCGCGGTGTTCGACGGGCACCATCGCAACCAGTTGGTCTTGGGTCAGGTCCAAACCCTTGCCCTCGAACCTCTCCGGGCAGACGATGTCGACGCCATATGGCCTACCGTCGACCTGTTGATCGATCCACGTAAGCTCCTGCTCCAGCTCCTGCGGGCTGTGCGAGGACGCCCCGAGAACGCCGAATCCGCCCGCGTTGGTGACCGCGGCCACGACGTCCCGGCAGTGACTGAATGCCACCACCGGGAAGCCGATGCCGAGCATGTCGCAGATCGCAGTCTTCATCGACCCCTCAATCCCTAGGCCTTACCGACGAACTACGTCCGTTATGGGGAACGTAGCGCTCCTTCATGGTCCTGGCAAGCGATGGCCGAGTGCGAGAACGGGATTCCCGCTTCAGTCGTCGCTGATCGTCAGCGCGGACACTGGGCATGACTCCACCCCAACCCGCACCGCGTCCTCCTCTCCGACGGGCACGGGTTTGTCCCTGCCGATCGAGCTGTAACCGTCGTCGTCGAGCGCGAAGAACTCGGGCACCGTGGCCTCGCACATCCCGTGGGCCTCGCATCGTGAATTGTCAACGCTGACTCTCATTGAATCTCAACCCCTTTCGCTGGTGGAGTACTCATCGTTGACGTGTGAGCAACAACGCGCCCGCCAGATAGCCGCCGCCTGCCGCCACGACCGCTACCTCGGGGTTATCTGGGACCTGACGTTCCCCCGCGATGCCCCGGAGTTGTACGCACGCCTCGTGTAGATGCCCGAAGCCGTGAAGACGGCCGCCCGAGAGTTGGCCGCCACCGGTATTCAGCGGCAAGTCACCCGTGCGGGCAATCCGCTTGCCGCCCTCGACGAAGGGCCCCGACTCACCCTTGCCGCAAAGTCCGAGCGCCTCTAGCCAAATAAGGGTCAGGATTGAGAAACCGTCGTATAGCTGCGCGATGTCGACGTCGTCTGGAGTCAATTCCGTTCCACGCCAAAGAGCTTGGCCAACGTCGTCGGCAGCCATCGACGTGAGGTCCTCGTATTGGTCCCAGTAGGGGCGGCCGCGCAGCGCCGCTCCCACCGCCTGGATGACGACGGCCCGGGCAGCGAGGTCTGTGACCGTTTCGGCAGCGGACACGATGACCGCCGTGGAGCCATCGGCGGGGATGTCGCAGTCGAACAGACACAACGGGTCGGAAATCATTCGCGCGCCGAGATAGTCCTCGATGCTCATCGGATCTCTCAGCACCGCTTTGGGATTGATGCTTGCATTGGAGCGTAGCGTCGTCGCGAGCCCGGCCACTTGCTCGCGTGTGGTGCCGTACTCGTGGAAATGCCGGGTCGCGAGCAGCGCGGCCCAGTTGGTTGCCGACACGGCGCCGAACGGAACCAACCACTGGTGAGAACCGTCGACGCGGCCACCGTCCGAACCGATGACCGACGCCCGACGCGCGGCCGTCTGAGCCGTACTCTCCCACACCGTACGGAAGCACAGGACGTGCCGCGCCAGACCTGCGCGTACCGCAGCGACGGCGTTGACGATGGCGCCGAGCTGGCCGCCGGTCTCGCTACCGCCGGAGAACCACTCGAGCTCGAGCCCGAGCGCATCCTTGAGATCGAATACGCCAGCGCCGGTGAAGCCGGGCGCCGGACCGGAACCGCCAGGCCAGGTTGACAATCCGTCGATGTCCGACCGGTCGAGACCCGCGTCGGCGAGGGCTGCCAGCGCCGCTTCGACTGTGAGCGACATCCCGGACCGACCGAGCCGCCTGCCGACCGCAGACTGGCCGACGCCACTGATGACGACTCCAGTTCCCTCGTCAGCCACGTTGATCCACATCCTTCTCGAAGAGCGGCAGCCAGACGTCGCCAGCCACCTCGAAGCGCACGACGACCCGCATTCCGATCGAAACCTCTTCGGGTTCGACATCGACGAGTCGGGTGGTGAGCCGTAATTCGGGATCGTCGTCCAGACCGATGACCGCGATGACATACGGCGGGGGAAGCTGCGGCAGCCACGGCTGGCGGTTGACCGTGAACGTCAGCACGGCGCCGCGACCCGATGACGGTTCAGGAGCGACGTCGGTGCTCAAGCAGTGGCGACATACCGGCACGGGTGGGTGCAGCCAACGCCTACAGGACCCACACCGGGAGATCAGGAGTTCACCGCCTGCACCGCCGGTCCAGAACGGCGTGTTGCCAGGATCGAGCGCAGGAAGTGGCGCCTTGGCCTCCGACATCACGGAACCGCCTGTGCGACAGGACGCAAAACCACCGTATTCAGCGCCAGATTGGCCGGTCGAGTCAGGACGTAGACCACGACGTCGGCGACTTCTTCTGTGGATATCGGGACGAACGCCTCGCCCATGCTGCCATGCCTGCCTCCCTCTTCGAGCCGGGCGTTCACACCGATCTCGGTGTCAACGCGGCCTGGTTCCAACAGGCACACCCGGATTCCGCGGCCGCCGAGTTCCAACCGAAGGGATTCCGCCGCAGCGGCCACCGCGGCCTTGGCGGCCGAGTAAATGCCGGTGGCCTCCATCGGACGGCGCGCGGCGGTGGAGCCGACGAGGATCACATCGCCTGGGGTGGCTGTGACGTAGTCGAGTCCGTAGCGAACCGTGCTCAGGCATGCAAGCAGATCGAGCTCGATGAACTCCCGCCACACGTCCGGATTGCCAGTCGCGATGTGCCCCATGTGGGCGGCGCCTGCGTTGGCGACGATTGCGTCGAGTCCGCCCAAGGCCTCAGCGGCGGCAGCGACGCCATTGCGCAGGGCCTCATCGTCGGTGACGTCGCAAGCAATGGCCGTTGCGCCCTCCCCCAATTCAGTTGCCAAGGCGGACAAGCGATCCGCGCGCCGCGCGAGCAACGCAACAGTGCCACCCGCACCGACGACGCCGCGCCCGATCGCCGCGCCGATGCCTCCCGACGCGCCGGTCACCAACACTCGTCGTCCAACCAGCGTCATGTCAGCTGCGTCCGTCGTTGAAGCAGTCGATCCAACCGCACGAGGCTACGACCGAGGCATCACCCCAGACCGGAACCCCAACGAGCGAACCGGACTTCATGAGCTCACCGGCTTCTCGGCCCGCGAGGTTTTGGTCGTGAGCACACACACCGATCAAATCGAGACCCTGCGTAGCGGCGATTGCCGGTAGCGCAACCGAACCGGTGTTGCCGGTGCCCCATTGCACGACGCGCAGCGGTCGGTCCATGTTCAGTCGGCCCAAGGCCGCCAGCCGAGGAGCTCGCACGCGTTGAGTTCGGCAATTCGGTGTGCTTCGTCATCGGGTACGTTGGCCAGCATCTCCGCCATGGCCTTGCGTGAGTGCGGCCACTGCGAATCCGAATGCGGGTAGTCGCTCTCGTACGTCAGCCGGTCCACCCCGATGCGATGTCGGAAGTCGATGCCCGCCTGGTCGACGATGAAGCAGCCCCACACGTTCCTGCGGAATAGTGTCGACGGCCGCGTTTCGGTGTCGACGTGGGCATACCAGCGGTGCTTCTCCCACACTTGGTCGATGCGCTCCAGCATGTAGGGAAGCCAGCCAGTGCCCCCCTCGGCCAACGCCACCTTGAGCTTCGGGAAAACGTGAAAGGTGCGCGCGTACAACAGATCTGCGAGAGTTCCCATCGAATTGAGCCCCATTTGGGACACCACGACGGGCGTCGGTGCGTCGGGGCTGACATACGGCGTGCGGGACGACGTGCCGAAGTGCAGCATCAGCGGCATGCCGTGTTCCTCGGCGATCGCGAACAACGGATCCCAATGGTCGGTGTGAAACGACGGAAGCCCAAGTGGCGACGGATTTTCGGGGAAACATATGGCCCGCGCCCCGAGATCGATGGTGCGCTTGAGCTCTGCGACGCAGGCGTCCACGTCCCATAGCGGCAGGATGTTGATCGGCACGTACCGATCCGGCGCAGTTCCGCACCATTCCTCTAGCATCCAATCGTTCCACGCACGGACCGCATCGCGTGCCATCTCACGGTCGTCGCCCTCGAGAAAGCGAGTGCCGGCGAAGCGCGCGAAGCTAGGAAAGCACAGGTGCGCCCAGACCCCGTCCTCGTCCATGTCCTTGAGCCGCTCGACAGGGTCATAGCAGCCAGGTCGCATGTCGTCATACCGCGCAGGCTCGACGTCCCACGTGCGGGGGTCCTTGCCCGCGACGGCGTTCAAGCCAATCTGGGGATACTGCTTGCCTGCGTAGACCCAAGACTGGACCCGGCCGTGAGCCGTCGCGCCCAGTTGCAGGCGCGCCGAGTCGACCTCGACCTCCTCGACGTGCGGGATCTGGGCACGGTCGTACTTGGCGGGCATCCGCTTGGTCCATACGTCCGGCGGCTCGATCGCATGGTCGTCCACCGAGACCAACTTCATGTAGTCCTGAAGCGGCATGATTCAACTCCCTCCGTGGCCGTCGCGGTACGTCCAACTCTCAACCGCTCTACCAAGGCGAATGTAGGCGTCCGACTACTGCAATGTCAATGAGGATAGTACTTATTATCTATACTCTTGGCGAGAAGCCCGTCGATGCCGAGGCATTCACTTCAGGTTCATCCCGCAGCACGGTTCGCGTGTCAATTGGCGACGTAGACTCCAGGCGGCGAGGCCATTCAAAGACCAAGGCGCGTCGCACAATCGACAGGAGAGCCCACGCAAGTGACCATTGCGACGATGGCCGCATCCGGCTTCATGGATCCGATGTACTGGCTCGGCGACGGCGGCCTGTTCGCCTCGGCGGTTCTACCGGGAATTCTGCTGATCATCTTCGTGGAGACGGGATTGCTCTTCCCGCTGCTTCCCGGCGATACGTTGCTTTTCACGGGCGGCTTCCTGGCGTCGATGACGAATCCGCCCGTGAATGTATGGATTCTCGCGCCGAGCGCCGCAGCCGTGGCCGTGCTCGGTGACCAGTGCGCGTATCTCATCGGCCGGCGCGTCGGCCCGGCGCTCTTCGACAAGGAAGACTCGCGATTCTTCAAACGTCGCTACGTCACGCAATCGCACGCCTTCTTCGAAAAACACGGACCCAAGACGATCGTCCTCGCGCGATTCGTTCCCGTCGTCCGCACGTTCACGCCCGTGCTTGCGGGAGTTTCATACATGCGCTATCCGGTATTCCTCGGCTTTGACATCGTCGGCGGTGTCGCGTGGGGTGCCGGGTTGACTCTCGTCGGCTACTTCCTTGGAAGCAGGGTGCCATTCGTGCACGACCACTTGGAGTTCGTGGTCCTGACCATTGCGCTGGTGTCGGGACTGCCTGCCATCATGTCCATGGTGCAGACGCTCGTTCGGCGCTACCATCGGCGACGCGACGATCCGCTGCACTCGAGCGGCTAGCGGTGGACATCAGCAGAAGACCTTGATCTGAAAGCTCTTGTCGATCGCAGCACTGGGATGCGTTTCGTCGTAACCACGCGCTACGCCGTCGATTAGGTAGCCGTCGTTCTGGACGCGGACCTGAGCCTTGCCTTGGACGTCGGACCAGTAGCTTCCGGTGAAGCCGTCCAGATCGTTGAAGCTGACCGAAGAAGCAGTCAGCCCGCCGGTGGTAGCGAGATACGTGTCGACGCCCTTCGTCGGGGTACCGATCGCGATGTGGGTCAGCGAATCGCGCATCGTCGAGCAGTCCACCGCGTCGATCTTGGTCGCCGCGCCCGCCTCGAGAGAAACGGTGGCCGTGCCGGGCGGAAGAACCCCAGCAGAGCGCTGGGGCGGCGCCGTGGCACATCCCGAGACACCAAGAACGAACAGGATTCCGCCGACGAGCCACCGATTGTGCATGCTTTCGCCTCCCGCGACCGTTGGAATTTGACACGGTATCGCTGTTCCTCCACCTAGTAAACTTCGTTGGTGATCGGCCATCATCACGCGTCAGGTGGTTTACTGAGTTGAACATGTGTACGGACAGGAGTTCATCCCATGGTTAGGGCCGAGGGGTTGTCTCCAATGATCACGCCTACCGCCCTGCCCCGGGCGGTACGGACGCCCAAGACAGCGGAACTCGTCGCCGCTACGCTTCGCGGGATGATCGTGGACGGTCGCTTGACGGATGGCGATTACTTGCCCCACGAAACCGATCTCATGGGGCATTTTCGGATCAGTCGGCCCACGCTGCGGGAGGCAGTGCGCGTCCTGGAGTCCGAGGGCCTGGTCGAGGTCCGGCGTGGAGCGCGAACGGGCGCGCGAGTGTTGGTGCCGGGGCCCGAGATCGTGGCGCGGCCCGCCGGACTGCTCCTCGAGCTGTCCGGCGCGACGCTCGCGGACGTCATGGTCGCCCGCGGTGGTATCGAACCCCTCGCGGCACGGCTGCTCGCCGAACAGGGAACCGAGGCGGCGCATGACGAGCTGCGCCAGCTCGTGGAGGCGATACCCGAGGCATGGGGCGAGGGACGGCTTGCCAGTGCCTCGGCCAACTTGCACCGCCGAATGGTCGAGCTGTCCGGGAACGCGACGCTCGCCATGATCGCCGGGATGCTTCACGAGATCGCGGAACGTCATACGACCTCTGCTATTCGCGACCACACGGTCACCAAACAGCAGTACGACAAGATGATGAAGTCCTACCGCCGTCTGGTCGACCTGGTCACCGCGCGCGAAGGCGCACCCGCCGAAGCGCACTGGCGCAGACACATGGAGAACTCGGGTAGCGCACTCCTCGTCGGGCACGAGGAGACCAAAGTGCGAGACGTACTCATCTGACGCGCGACTCGGCGTCAGTACAGCAAATCGATTACGCGGTCCTGCTTTTGCGTCTTGGCGACGTAGCGGCGCACGCCCTTCATGTGCTCACGCCACGCCTGCTCGGCGCCGTCGGCATCGCGCGCCCGGATCAACCCGACGACCTTCTCATAACTCCGCATGGCTCGACGGTCAGCTCGGCGCACCTCGTCGGTGTCGGCGCCGATCTCGGCCAATGACTTCGCAAGCTCGCGATCGATGATCTCGGACAGCATGCCAATCACCGCAGTCAACGTGTGATTGCCCGAAAGTTCGACGAGTTTGACGTGGAACCGTACGCTCGCACCGGCGAACTCCCGGGGATCCTCAACCAAGGAACGCACGTCCTCCAGCGCGGCGTCTAGCTCCTTGAGCACGTCCTTCGTGGCCGACTCTGTCAACTTGCGCACGGCAGGCGGTTCGATTGTGAGACGTGCGTCCCATACGTCGCCGATGGTCGTGCCAGACAACATCAAGATCATTCCGAACAGGTCTGCGACTGCATCGGGTCCTGGCGGCGTGACGCGGGCACCACCCGGCGGGCCACGTCGGATCGTGACGAGCGAGTCCCCCTCGAGCAGACGGAACGCCTCACGCAGGGTTGGGCGGGACACTTCCGAATCGTTCAATCAACTCAGCCTCGGTCGGCAACCAGTCCCCGTCGACGAGCTCACCGCGTGCAATCATCCGACGGATCTGAGCAGCAACCTGATCCGACATCTTCATGGGTCGGACGCGTTCGTGAACGCGGGCTAGGCCGTTCGATTCCCGTCCAGCCACGCGAGCTCCTTTCCGTCGCAGCAGACGGCGTGTAGGCGAGTACGCAGAATACAGGAAATATCACCTAACTAGCTGGGTGAGCGCGCTTCGCCGCGGCTCCCGCCGCTCGCCGACGCCGTCGAAGTGGTAACCGGCCCAACCTTTGGGGGCGAATAGCGTACGGGCTGGCTCACGCAGACATTCGTCGATGGCAGGGTCATGGCCCTTCCCATGCCCGGCTCACGCATTCGCCGTTCCCGCGTCGTCCGTTTCACCTCAGTGCACGCGTTCTGACGATCGACAAGCCCTTCGCTCGATCGACCGTAGAGCGCAATACCTGAGGCAGTCGAACATTGCCGACGCAGTCCGTCGGTATTACACTGCTGTGTCGCAGTCCGATTGGTCGGGAGACTCCAGGCTTCTTTGACGGCGCCGGTGCCGCGAACCTCGCTACTCCGCGTCGGCCTCTACGCCTGCCGTACGAACGACATGCCGCGAGCGTCTAAATCCGAAGCGGCCGTGGATATTCCATCGCCGCAACCGCACGACCACGGCACGAAGTAGAGGACAACACTGATGAAGAAGGTCATCGTCACCGGCGCAGGCTCCGGTATCGGCAAGGAGTTCACCAAGCTGTTCCTCCAGGATGGCTCGCAGGTCCTCGCGGTGAGCCTGCTGCAGTCCGAGCTCGATCAACTCACCAGAGACTTCCTGCTCTACGCCGACCGGTTGGACGCGCTACAGATGGACCTCGCCAGGCCAGATGCGGCCGAGACGCTGCTGCAGTGGTGCCGGGAGCACGACTGGATCCCCGACACGCTGATCAACAATGCGGGCTTCGCCTGCTTCGGCGATTCGGTCGATCTCTCCCCCGAGCGGGTGGCGAACATGCTGGAGCTCAACGTGATCACACTGACGATGACCTCGATGCTGTTCGGCCGCGAGATGAAGAAGCGCGGCAGCGGTGCCATTCTCAACGTCGGCTCCACGGCGGGCATGGTGCCGTCGACGCGCATGGCGTCCTATTGCGGCAGCAAGTCTTACGTCAACACATTTACTTACGCGCTCGCGGCCGAACTCAAGCCCTTTGGCGTCACCGTTACCTGCCTGACTCCTGGCGCAACCCAGACGAAGTTCGCCAAGACCGGCGGGATCGACGAATTCAAGGGAAAGTCCATGCTGCACAACATGTTCGAGAAGAACAAAGCCGGTTCGCCCGCCGAGGTCGCACGCGGTGGCTACGATGCACTGGCCAAGGGCAAGCCACAAGCCCTTGTCGGCAAGGGATCCAGGCTCGCCGCGATGCTGTCGCGTGCAGTCTCACAGAAGCGGCTGCCAACTCTAGTAAGAAATCCTTGATGCCTGGGCAGAAGAAGGCGCCGCCGCCGTTCTGCACGCCGGGGGGACGCGTCGCCTTGCCACTGCTCAAACGGATGGCGAAACAACCAGCCGCAGAGATTCTTCGAACCCCGCGCGATGACCACGAGTCCGCAAGGCCCACGTGGGACGGGAACGAAGGGCCGCTGCTCGACGCGGGGCAAATCGTGCGAGACGGTGCGAGGTGGCGGCCCGTCTCCAGGCTGCAGCGCTGTACAGGCAGGTCAACGAGCGGCGTGACTCTTGTTGCAGCACACCCGGTGAGCCAAATAGCGAGGTGCTCCGATAGCGTGCAATCGGCTCCAATGGAGCTAGCCCAGGGGCTCGACCGGAAGGAAAACGTGGCTGGCGTGGACGTACGAACCTACGAGAGGTCCGCAATGTTGATCGTGGGCAACGGCTAGTGGTCACGAGCGCCAACGCCCTTTCTGGTGCGTGGAACTTTCGCGACATCGCCGAGGAAACGGGGATCCATCCAGGCAGGTTCTTTCGGGCCAGCGAGCTGAGCGCACTCGACGACGCCGGTCGCGCGGCACTTCTCGGCTTCGGCATCGCCGACGTCGCCGACCTCCGATCCGACCGCGAAGTCGAGCGGCGCGGACAAGGCCTAGTGCCGGACAACGTCGTAATACATCGATTGCCGTTCAGGGAAGTCGGCGCACAAGCCCCTCACGAGCAGGGGTTCGAACAGATGCTTGCCCAGCGAATGGACGCTTCCGAGGACGTCGCGGTGGCGGCGGCCAGGTTCATGACCGAGGAGTATGCGAAGTATCCGACGATGAGCGGAGCGCAAGCCGCAGTGCGGCAGGTCATTTCGCTGCTGGCTCAGCAACGCCCCGTCCTTGCGCACTGCTTCGCAGGCAAGGACCGTACGGGCTTCACCGTCGCGATCGTGCTGGAAGCAGCTGGCGTCGGCCGCGACGTCATCATGGACGACTTCCTCCGCAGCAACGACGCCGTCCCGTCGCTGCGCGAGAGCATTCTCGAATCGCTCCGTGACCGCGGCGAGGACAAGCCGACGGATGAAATCGTCACGTTCGCCGAGGCCCACCTGGCAGACGAGGTGCTCGGCGTGCGCGAGGTATACCTACATGCTGCCCACGAGGTCATCGATAGGGAATTCGGTTCCGTGCCGAGCTACCTCGATGCCGTTGGCATCCGGCCCGCCGATGTGGATCGGCTGCGGACGTATCTGCGCTAGTCCCGATGCGTCTAAGTTGATTGCACGACAACGGAAGGGGAAGTCGATGCAGAGGGCACTCGGTCCGGTCAACGTGTTTCTGGACGATCTCACCGTCGACGACTACGCGTGTGCTGCGCAGCGGTCGTCGATCGTCGGGCAGATCGTTCCACCGTTACGCGAGTCCCTGTTCCTCGATGAGGCCTCCTTCTATGTCAGCCTGATCGAGAGTGCTTACCGCACATCGAAATATGTGGAGTCGGGCCGCTCTACACTCGACGTCACTATCGCACTGGCGACCGACTTAGAGCCCGTCTCCCCGCTCGGAGGCCTTCCCGCCAGTGGCGTAACTCCTCCCGAAACACGTGCACCACGTCGATCACCGCGGTAGATGCCTAGCGCCTCCCAGGAACACTGCACGAATGTCTGCGACGTCTGCGTCACCCCGACCGCTGCGCAAAGACGGCGTCGCCTGCGAACCATTGAGGCGGCAAGGAGCTAACGTCGAGTTGTGTCTGAGTCAAACTTCGGTGATTTCGAGTTCGAGCGGAAGTTCTACGTTCGCGAGCTGCCCGCGGTCACTGCGCTCGATCCGCGGCCCGAGTTGATCGTGCAGGCCTACCTGTTCGCCGCCGATGGCTACGCGGTCCGCGTCCGGCTGCAGGGCCCCGCGCCCGTCGAGTTGAACGTGTCGCCCGCCGATCTCGTCGAGGCGATGCGCCTCGTGAACGCCGACGCGATCGGAACGATGACCGCGAAGGGACCGGCCGCCGGTGGGACCCGCTACGAAGCCGAACGCGAACTCGACCCGATCGTCGCCGGTCAAATCGTCTCTCGTGCCGAACACGTCGTCATCAAGCTTCGCTACTCGGCCTGGCTGGGCGAGGATGGCTGGATCGTCGATCAATTCCTGGGCCGCAACGCTCCGCTGCTGCTGGCGGAGGTCGAGCGCAGCACGCCCGTGGTGGATCTGACGATCCCCTCGTTCTGTGCCACCGAGGTCTCCGAGGATGACCGGTTCCGCAACGAATACCTGGCTCATCATCCGTTCGGCGAGTGGGCCGCTGGCTACCGCGACGAGCTGCAAAGGTCTGGACCCCGGTTCGTCGACACGCTCGGCCGCAACGAAGTGGAAGGCACGCAGCCGCAGCCGTGATCAAGGCCCAGCAGCTTGTCCTACACGTGTCGAGTAATACAGTCGTTCCATGGCCGACCGCCGACGCCTCTCCCCCGAAGAACGTCGCACCGAACTCCTGACGTTGGGGGCCGAGGTCTTCGGCCAGCGACCCTACGACGAGGTGCGCATCGACGAGATCGCCGAGCGAGCAGGCGTCTCGCGCGCGCTGATGTATCACTACTTTCCGGACAAGCGGGCCTTCTTCGCGGCGGTCGTGCGCAACGAGAGCGAGCTGTTGTTCGAGGCGACGAACACCCCGCCGCAGCCGGGACTCAACCTGTTCGAACAGTTACGGGCGGGCGTGCTCGCCTATTTGCAGTACGACGACGAGCATCCACACGGGGCCTGGGCGGCCTACGTCGGGATGGGCCACACCGATCCGGTTCTGCGCGGCATCGACGACATCGACAACGACCGCCAGGCCAACCGGATCATCGAGCGGTTCACCGAGGCGATTGGCGAACCGCTCGACTCGAAAGTCGAACGCGACCTGCGCGTGCTCGTCTACGGCTGGCTCGCGTTCACCTTCGAGATGTGCAGGCAGCGCGTCATGGATCCCTCGATCGACGCGGGCCAGGTCGCCGATTCGTGCGCACACGGCCTGCTCGACGCAATCGCGCGCATGCCTGACATCCCCGGTCTGGAGTGATCTTCGCGCCGTTGCCCTATCGTTGGCAGTCGGATTGCTGGCTAGGAGGTGGGGGTGGACGGCACGCCGTTCGGGCGCTACCGCCTAGTCGAACTACTGGGCCGCGGCGGCATGGGCGAAGTCTGGCGTGCCTACGACACCGGCACCGACCGCGTCGTCGCCGTCAAGGTGTTGCCGCCACACTTCGCTCAGGACCCGACGTTCGCGGAACGGTTCCGCCGCGAAGCGCGCGCCGCCGCACAGTTGAACAACGCCCACGTCGTGCCGATCCACGACTACGGCGACATCGATGGTCGCCTCTACGTCGACATGCGCCTCATCAACGGCCACGACCTCCAGGCTGAACTCCGAAGCGGCCCCATGCATCCCGCGCGCGCGGTCGAGATCGTCGGACAGGTCGCCAAGGCGCTCAACGCCGCACACCGGGCCGGCCTGATCCACCGTGACGTCAAACCCTCCAACATCCTCCTCGACGAGGACGACATGGCCTACCTCATCGACTTCGGCATCGCTCGCGCCGCCACCGATCCCGGACTGACCGGGACTGGCGCCACCGTCGGCACCTGGGCCTACATGGCACCAGAACGGTTTTCCACCAACCAGATCGATGCCCGCAGTGACGTGTATTCACTGACGTGCGTTTTGCACGAATGCCTCACCGGCGCGCATCCGTTTCCTGGGGACAGCTTCGAGCAGATGATCGCCGGACACATGATGAAGGCGCCGCCACGCCCCTCCGAGCAGAACAGCTACCTGGCGACGTTCGACGACGTGATCGCCGCAGGACTCGCGAAGAACCCCGACCATCGCTTCTCCACCACCAAAGATCTTGCCGCCGCGGCACATTCCGCACTCACGGCAACCACGGCGCAGACCATCCCGACGCGTATGCCGGACTCGCGCCGCGCCCCGACGGTTCCCATTCCCCCTCCGCCACCGCCACAGTTCCCTGGCTGCGGCTGGCCGCCTGCCGACCCCACGCAATACCGCTACGCTCCACCGCCACCGGAGCCGCCAAGACCGCCGTCCAGCCAAAGTGTCTGGTGGCGAAGAAAAGTCGCGCTCATTCCCATCGCGATGACGATCACCGTCGCAGTCGTCGCCGCCGCCGTCCTCATCGCCAGCCGTGACAGCGCGAATACGAATACGAATACGCCGACCACCACGACGTCCAGCGGTCAATCGTCGAAGACCACCGTGTACGGCCCCCAGCAGCCGTTGCCGTTCGTCGGTCTCACACATGCGAGCCAGATCGCGGCGAGCGGCTCTGGCACCGTCTACGTTTCCGACTGGGCCGAAAATCGTGTGACGGCACTGGCCGCCGGGTCCGCGGCGCAGACCATCCTTCCGTTCGAAGGACTTTCGAGGCCGGCCGCGGTAACCGTCGATCCCGCGGGCACCGTGTACGTCGCCGACTATGGCAACAATCGCGTGGTGTCGTTGACCGCCGGCGCCGCCACGCAAACCGTCCTTCCGTTCAGCGGGCTCAAGTACCCGAATGGAATCGCGGTGGATGACGCAGGCACCGTCTACGTCAGCGACCTCGACAACAATCGGGTGGTGGCACTTGCCGCCGGAGCGACCGCGCAGACGGTGCTTCCGTTCAACGGCATAAAGCGACCCGACGGCGTTGCGGTGGATGACAAGGGCACCGTATATGCCGCAGATTCGGACAACCACCGGGTCCTTGCTCTCGCCGCGGGCGCATCCTCGCAGACCGTCGTGCCCTTCACCGGCCTCAACACCTTGTCGGGGGTAGCCGCCGACAAGGCGGGCAAGGTCTATGTCGCCGACTTCGACAACAGTCGGATCGTCTCGTTGGCGGGCGCTCCAACCGCCCAGGCCACCTTGCCGTTCACGGGCATTCACTACCCGATCGGCGTTGCAGTCGACGACGCCGGCAACGTCTATACGGCCACCCCTGGCACGGAGAAGGAGCCCGTTCAAGTGCTCAAGCTGCCCGCCGTCTGACACCGATTTCCAGTGACTGCGGCGCGATTTGTTGCGGTGAGCGCAACGTAGCGCGCCGAAATCGCGGGTGGTGGGGCGGGCTTGTCGGTGGGTGCGGGCACTATGGCTGAGTGGCCCGTAAGTCCGCCGATCCCGTAGATCCGCTCGCCCGCTTCAGTGACCTGACGCGCGAGTGGTTCACCGGGACCTTTCCTGCGCCGACCTCCGCTCAGGCCGAAGCGTGGGCAGCCATCGCCGCAGGTCACCACACACTCGTCATCGCCCCGACCGGCTCGGGTAAGACTCTCGCCGCCTTCCTCTGGGCAATCGATCAACTCGCCAGCGCCGAACCTCGCCCCGCCGGTGCAGGTACCCGCGTGCTGTACATATCTCCACTCAAGGCGCTGGCCGTCGACGTCGAGCGCAACCTCAGCACCCCGCTCACCGGCATCACCCGCATCGCCGAGCGACTCGGAATGCCGACGCCGAACATCACGGTGGGCGTCCGCTCGGGCGACACGCCGCCCGCGACCCGCCGAGCATTGATCAGCAAGCCGCCCGACATCCTCATCACGACGCCGGAGTCGCTGTTCCTGATGCTGACGTCCGCAGCTCGGGACACGCTCGCAGACGTACGTACCGTGATCGTCGACGAGGTGCACGCCGTCGCCGCCACCAAACGCGGCGCGCACCTTGCGCTGTCCCTGGAGCGGTTGGATCAGCTGTTGGAGAAGCCGGCGCAGCGCATCGGCCTCTCGGCGACCGTCCGACCACCAGAGGAGGTCGCCCGGTTCCTCGCAGGGGCGGCCCCCACCACGATCGTCGCGCCGCCAGCCGCCAAGACCTTCGACCTTTCCGTCGAGGTCGCCGTCCCCGACATGGCCAACCTAGAGAACAACACCGTCTGGCCCGACGTAGAAGAGCGCATCGTCGACCTCATCGAGTCTCACCGCAGCTCGATCGTGTTCGCCAACTCCAGGCGCCTCGCCGAGCGACTTACCTCACGGCTCAACGAGATTCACGCCGAACGCATCGGGGTCGAACTGTCTTCCGAGCCAAATCCCATGGTCGGTGGCGGCGCGCCCGCACAGGTCATGGCCAGTGGTCTGAGCTACGGCGCGGCGCCACTGCTCGCGAAGGCGCACCACGGCTCCGTCAGCAAGGAACAGCGCGCGATCGTCGAGGACGATCTCAAGAGTGGGCGACTCAAGGCCGTCGTCGCGACGTCCAGCCTCGAACTCGGCATCGACATGGGCGCGGTCGACCTCGTCATCCAGGTGGAGGCGCCGCCATCGGTGGCCAGCGGCCTGCAACGCATCGGCCGCGCCGGGCATCAGGTTGGCGAGATCAGCGAGGGCGTGCTGTTGCCGAAGCACCGCACCGACCTCATCGACTGCGCCGTCACGGTGCAGCGCATGCTCAGCGGCGACATCGAGACCATGCGCGTGCCCGCCAACCCGCTCGACGTTCTCGCCCAGCACACCGTTGCCGCCTCGGCGCTGGAGCCACTGGACGCCGACCACTGGTTCGACTCCGTGCGACGCAGTGCCCCCTTCGCGACGTTGCCGCGCAGCGCCTTCGAAGCGACGCTGGACCTTCTGAGCGGCAAGTACCCGTCCACGGAGTTCGCCGAACTTCGGCCGCGGTTGGTGTACGACCGCGACGCGGGCACCCTCACCGCCCGACCCGGCGCACAACGGCTCGCCGTGACGTCCGGTGGCGCCATCCCGGACCGTGGCTTGTTCACCGTGTACCTTGCGACGAACGCCGACTCCGAGAAGCCTTCCAGGGTCGGCGAACTCGACGAAGAAATGGTCTACGAGTCCAGGCCGGGTGACGTCATCTCCCTGGGAGCGACGAGCTGGCGGATCACCGAGATCACTCACGACAGAGTGCTCGTCGTTCCGGCGCCCGGCCAACCCGCCCGCCTGCCGTTCTGGCGCGGCGACGGCGTCGGTCGCCCCGCCGAACTCGGCGAGGCGATCGGGGAGTTCACCGGCCGCCTGTCCGGCATGACCCGTGATGCATTCGACGAGCACTGCCGCACAATGGGTTTCAACGAATTCGCTACGAACAATCTGTGGCAACTCCTAGACGAGCAGCGGGAGTCCACCGGCACCGTCCCGACGGACACGACGTTCATCGTCGAGAGGTTCCGCGACGAACTTGGCGACTGGCGGGTGATCCTGCACTCACCCTTCGGCCTTCGGGTGCACGGGCCGCTGGCGCTTGCGGTCGCCAGACGCCTTCGCGAGCGCTACGGCGTCGACGAGAAGCCAACGGCCTCCGACGACGGCATCATCGTGCGACTGCCAGACACCGACGAGGCCCCGCCCGGCGCGGAGCTGTTCGTGTTCGACGCCGACGAGATCGACCCCATCGTCACCGAAGAAGTCGGCGGATCGGCGTTGTTCGCATCGCGGTTCAGGGAGTGCGCGGCCCGCGCGCTGCTTCTACCCCGCAGGCACCCCGGCAAGCGCTCGCCGCTGTGGCACCAACGGCAACGCGCCGCACAACTGCTCGACGTGGCGCGCAAGTATCCGGACTTCCCCATCGTGCTCGAGACGGTGCGCGAGTGTCTTCAAGACGTCTACGACGTGCCGACGTTGCGTGAGCTGATGAATCGCGTTGCGCAGCGGCGCATCCGGATACTCGAGGTGGAGACGGCCACGCCTTCGCCGTTCGCGGCGTCGCTGCTGTTTGGCTACGTCGGCGCGTTCATGTACGAAGGCGACAGCCCGCTCGCCGAGCGCAGAGCGGCCGCACTGTCGCTCGACAGCACGCTCCTGGCCGAGCTGCTGGGACGCGTCGAACTGCGGGAGCTGCTCGACGCTGCGGTCATCGAGTCCACTGGGCAACAGCTGCAACACCTTTCGCCAGACCGGGCCGCTCGCGACGCCGAGGCGGTGGCCGACCTTCTGCGACTGCTCGGGCCACTCACCGAGGACGAGATCGCGCAACGGTCCACTGCTGCCGACGTGGGCGCGTGGCTAGAGGGGCTGCGCGGCGCGAGGCGGGCGCTGACGGTGTCGTTCGCGGGCCGGACGTGGTGGGTCGCGATCGAGGACCTCGGGTTGCTGCGCGACGGCGTGGGCATCGCGGTGCCCGTCGGCGTGCCGAACAGCTTCACCGCGCCCGTCGCCGATCCGCTCGGCGAACTGTTCGGCCGGTACGCCCGCACGCACGCCCCGTTCACCGCAGCCCAGGTGGCAGGCCGCTTCGGGCTAGGTCTTCGGGTCGCCGCGGACGTCCTTGGACGCATGGCGGTCGACGGCAAGCTCGTGCGCGGGGAGTTCTCGGTCGACGCCGAACAGTGGTGCGATGCAAACGTTCTCAAGATTCTGCGCCGAAGGTCGCTGGCAGCGCTGAGAGCGCAGGTCGAACCGGTCAGCACGGCCGCATACGCGCGGTTCCTCCCTGCGTGGCAAGGGGTCGGCGCCACGCGAAGCTCGGGGATCGACGCACTCGCCACCGCCATCGATCACATAGCGGGCGTGCCGATTCCGGCATCGGCGGTCGAGCCGCTGGTGTTTGGGCAAAGGGTCCGCGACTATCAACCGGCCATGCTCGACGAACTGTTGGCCGCGGGCGAGGTGACGTGGTCGGGCGCGGGGCAGATCGGCAGCGGCGACGGGTGGGTCACGTTCCACGTCGCCGACACGGCTCCACTGACGCTGACCGCCCCGACGGAGATCGAGTTCACCGAGGCCCACCGCAGCATCATGGACACCCTCGGGAACGGTGGCGCCTACTTCTTCCGGCAGCTCGCGGGCGACGGGCCCGCCGACGGCGAACGATTCAAACAGGCTCTCTGGGAGCTGATTTGGGCCGGCTGGGTGTCGGGTGACACGTTCGCGCCCATTCGCGCGACGCTGGCCGGGTCTGGTCGGCGCGGGGGTGCGCATCGGCAACGCCAACGTCCGCCGCGGCTCAGTCGATATAGCGTCGCGCATGCACAGACCCGAAACGCCGACTCGACGGTCGCCGGTCGGTGGTCGGTACTTCCTGCTGCGGAACCCGATTCGACGATCCGTGCTCACTTTCAAGCGGAACTTCTGCTCAACCGATACGGCGTGCTGACCAAGGGTGCAGCCGACGGCGTTTCCGGCGGTTTCGCCATGCTGTACAAGGTGCTGCGCGCGTTCGAGGACGCGGGCCGCTGCCAACGTGGCTACTTCGTCGAGTCCCTCGGCGGTGCTCAGTTCGCAATGGCGTCGACCGTCGACCGGCTGCGAACCTACCTCGACGGCGTCGACCAAGAGCGACGTGACTATCAGGCTGTCGTACTCGCCGCAGCCGACCCCGCCAACCCCTACGGCGCCGCGCTGCCATGGCCCACCGATGGCGCGCATCGGCCGGGTCGAAAGGCCGGCGCGCTCGTCGTACTCGTCGACGGCGAACTCGTCTGGTTCCTGGAACGTGGCGGACGGTCACTGCTCGCCTACTCCGACGACGCCGAAGCCAATCACGCTGCCGCCGCAGCCCTCACCGAGCTGGTCGCGGGGCGGCGGCTGCAGTCGCTGCTAGTGGAGCGAGTCAACGGAACCTCGGTTCTCGATCCCGAGGCCGACGCCGGCCGCTCGGTCGTGCACGAGGCTCTCACGGGCAACGGTTTCTCCCGCACTCCCCGCGGACTTCGGTTGCGCTGACCCATTCCCATGAGTCACGAATCACACCAGGTCATCGCGCTCTTGGCGCTCCTCGAGGTGAGCTGCGGCCGTTCATTTGCTTGAATGGATTGTCGTGAAGGTCGTTGACCAAGACCCCGTCCACTTCCCTCGAGTTGGTGACACATGGCATTGAAAACCGACATCCGCGGGATGACGCACATATATCCGGACTACTTCGTGGTCGGCCGCGAGAAGATTCGCGAGTACGCCAACGCCGTCAAGGCGGTGGACCCCGAGACCTACGACGAGAAACCCGCGGCCAAGATGGGCCACCCTGGAATCGTGGCGCCACTGACGTTTACCTCGGTGTTCGCACTGCTCGTCCAGCAGGATTTCTTCCGCGCCGTCGACGTCGGCATCGAAACGATGAACATTGTCCAGGTTGACCAGAAGTTCGTCTATCACAAGCCGATCCACGCTGGCGACAAGCTGTGGGCACGGCTAGAGATCCACTCGGTGGACGAGCGGTTCGGCGCTGACATCGTCGTGACGCGCAACGTCTGCACCGACGAACAAGGCGACGTCGTCCTGGAGGCCTACACCACGCTCATGGGCCAGCAGAAGGAACAGTCGGTGAAGATTGACGGCCTTTAAACAGCCGGGACCTGCAAACAGCCGGGGCTCGAAACAGCCGGCCCTCGAAATGGCAAAACTGACAAAACATTGAGCCTGGCGTTCCATACTGAGTTCATGGTCTCGCTCATCGTTCACGCCATCCTCGGCGTCCTCGTCATCGTGTGGATCGTCAGGGCCAATCCCGCGGTCTTCGCGCGGCCCGCGGGCGGCGCTGCCTTCTCACCACTCGAGGTCGTCTACTACGTCGTCGGCGTCGCGTCGATTGCACTCGGCTATTACTTCAATCACCAGTTCGTCGACCAATACGCCGTCGCAGGGGGAAATCCCATTTGGGGCCCCGGCAGTTGGCAGCAGTTCATCGCGCTCGGGTACGCCAACCCCGCCGCGGCGTCGGCGAGCCAGGACTACACGATCGTCAACGTCATCCTGTTGCCGCTGTTCACCATCGTCGACGGCTACCGCCGCGGCATTCGTCGGCCATGGCTCTTCTTCGTGTCCAGCCTGTTCACCAGCTGCGCCTTCGGATTCGCGTTCTATTTCGCAGTGATGGAGCGCCAGCGCAGGCATGAGTCGGCGGCCTCCGCGCTCGACCCCGTAGGCGCTTGAGGCTCGCAAGCACTGACCGGGAATCCGCGCGCGCGCCGACGGTGTTGACTGGAGTCGTGAGCGACGACCTGATCACCACTCCCTTCGGATTCGACTCGACGGCTGCGGAGGTCATCGACGGCGTCGACCTGACCGGCAAGCGGGCGATCGTCACTGGCGCCTCGTCAGGCATCGGCGTCGAGACGGCCAGGGCGCTCGCCGACGCCGGCGCTCGCGTCACGCTCGCCGTGCGCGACGTCGAAGCCGGTGATCGGGTCGCACGCGACATCGGCGGTGCGGTCGACGTGAAGCCGCTCGAGTTGAGCGACCTCGCCAGCGTCGAATCCTTCGTCGCCGCATGGCAGGACCCGCTGCACGTACTCGTCAACAATGCGGGCGTGATGGCGATCCAGGAACTGACGCTGTCCAGCAGTGGACACGAAATGCAGTTCGCCACCAATCACCTCGGCCACTTCGCGCTCGCCCTCGGCCTGCACGACGCGTTGGCCGCGGCTGGGGGCGCGAGGATCGTCTCGGTCAGTTCCGGCGGGCACCTGCGGTCACCGGTGATCTTCGACGACATCGACTACGCCTTCCGCGACTACGACCCGTTCGGCGCCTACGGCCAATCCAAGACGGCGAACGTCCTGTTCGCCGTCGAGGCCACCAGGCGCTGGTCGAGCGAGGGCATCTACGCCAACGCCCTGATGCCAGGCGGTATCGCCACCCCGCTTCAGCGGCACCTCCCGAAGGAGTATGCCGAACAGGCGCTGGAGGCGTTCCGGGCTGGAGGCACGGACTTCAAGACTGTCGAGCAGGGCGCCGCGACCTCTACGCTGTTGGCGGCGTCACCGCTGCTGGACGGCGTCGGCGGTCGCTACTTCGAGAATTGCAACCAGGCCAGGCTCGTTGACCGTCGCGGCGGACCCGGCACCGGCGGCGTCGCGCCCTATGCCTTGGATCCGACCAACGCCGAACGGCTGTGGGAGCTTTCGCTGGAATTCGTCAGGTAGAAGCTCAGTCGATCACGACCTCGTCGCCGACGTAGATCGTGCCCGATCCGAGGAGCCGGCACACCGACCCGCCCAGTCCGCTCAACGCCTTCATGGCGCCGGGGCCGATGTCGTCGTCGAGCAGCCTGCACGGCGCCAACAATCGCACCACCTCGAGCTCGACGTCGCCGATACTGAGCCGCGTGCCCGGCTTGGTCGGGATCACTCCGGTGTCGACGGTGACATTGCGACGCGTCAACCCACCGTCGAATTCGTGCCCGAGTTTCCTTGCAGCGTCGTCCAACTGATCCTGCGACTGAATGCTCACGTGCCGGTGCTTGCTGCCGTGATAGCGATCGCCGACGAGACCCTTGCCTTCCTCGGCAACGACGGACTCGACCGATCGCACGGGCAGACGCGTTCCCTTCGCAACGTGGATCGCAGCGACCTTCATCGCCTCGGATGGCTTTCGTAGAACTCGACGTGACGCCGCGCAGCCTGCTCCCACGTGAGCGACGTCGCGAGAGCGCGGCCAGGCGCGGGATCGCTGACACCTTCGAGCGAATCGATCAGCTCGTCGGCGAATTCCGTTGGTGTGCAGGCATACCGGACAGTCTTGTCGAATACCTCGCGAAGTACGGGAAGGTCACGCGTCACGACGGGACGCCCTGCGGCGAGGGCCTCCATTGCGGCGAGCCCGAACCCCTCCTTGGTCGACGGGAAGGCGAACGCCGACGACGCGGCGACGAGGCTGGGGAGATGCGCATCGTTCACCGCGCCGAGGATCAGCGGCCGGACGCCGAGCTCGGAGCAGCGCCGCTCGAACGCGGCGCGGTAGTCGCGATAGTCGAACAGGGTCTCGCCGCCTGCGATCACCAGTCGAACGTCCGGAACACGTTGCCGTAGAAGGTAGTAGGCCTCGACCAGATCGATGGTGCCCTTGCGGGGCTCGATACCGCCAACCGCAAGCACGTAGCGCCCGAACCGCCACCGCCAAGCCTCGCGAAGCGCCGCAGCCGAGGCATCGTTGGACGCCGCATCGATGAACCGTTGGGCAAGAACGCCGTTCGGAATCACGGTTGGCAACAACCCCCACCCGGTGCGGACCTCTGCGGCGACGGCCTCGGATACGCAGATGTGCGCGTACGGCTCCACGATGGCCTTCTCGTGGCACTCCGCAAGTACGGGCGTGGTGAAGTCGTCGAGGTGGTGGATGGTGCGGATGCAGGTGCCGACGGCATTCGCACTGATGCAGTCCTGGGCGTGCACCACGTCATATTCGCCTGGAGTGAAAGCGCCGCGCAGCAACGCGATCGACCGCACGATACGGTCGGTCACCGATTCGTCGGCGAGTTCGGGATAGTCGACGAGCGAGGTGTGAACTCGGGGATCGACCGCACGGAAGAACCCGCGGTCGCCTTGACGCGCCAGCGACCACACGGTGACATCGACACCCGAATCGACAAGTGCCTCTGCGAGATTCAACGTGTGCACGACACCGCCCCGCGGCTTCGTCGAATACGTGAGCAGTGCGACGCGCACCGTCAGCTCCTGGCCCGGGTGTCGTATACGTCGACGCGGCGTTCGGCGAGGTGGTTCAACACCTTTCGGGCGCGGGTGATCTCGGCGTCGACGTCGACGGCGATCTTGGCCAGCCCACCCTTCGACCCGGTGTTGACCAGGATGTCGCCACCAGGCCCGACGACCTTCGCCTGGCCGAGGAACCGCAGCGAGCCCATGATCCCGGTCTGGTTGGACGACACGACCACTACCTGATTCTCGGCGGCGCGGGCGCAGTCGTAGAGGTCGAACAGCCGGGATTGCCGGTCGGCGGGAAGCCGCGACGCTCGGTCGGTGACGCTGGCCGGCCACGCCGAAAGCGCCGCGATGATCTGCGCGCCATCGAGTGCCAACGCCCTCGCGGACTCGGGGAACGTCTTGTCGTAGTCGATCAGCATGCCAAGGCGGCCGACGGGCGTGTCGAACGCGGTGAACGCGTCGCCGGCCAGGTACGCCAGCGACTCGCCCAGCGGCTGGTGCACCTTGCGGTGGTGCCCGAGCACCCCGTCGCCCGAGACGCAGATCGCCGCGTTGTATCGACCGCCGATGGCTTCCTCTGCGTAGCCGACGCACACCGTCATCGGGCCCGCCGCGGCGATCACGGCCGCGATCTCTGGCCCGTCTGGATCCAGCGCTGGCGGCGGGTCGTCAGGATCCGGCGAGCGAAGGTCACCGATGTAACCGCCGAGGCACGCGTCGGGGAAGACCAGCAATTCGACGCCATCGCGGGAGGCCGCGTCGATGATCCCGACGACCTTGCTGACGCCGCGGTCCACGTCGCGGCCGAAGTGTGCCGCGACAGCGCCGATCGTCACGTCTGTCATAACCCGGTCGCTCCGCCCCTACCCTCCGAACTCATATCCCGGTCGCTCCGCTCCGAAACCAACTCACGCCCTGCCCAGACCGGTGACCTGCTCGGCGACGGCGGTGGTCGTGACACCGTCCGGCCATCGCAGCCGGACACCGCGCTCGGCCGTCAGCCGGCCACACACGTCGCTCACCACGCCGTCGGGCGTCAGCGGTGTCGCGGCGTCGGGCCTGTCGGCTGTGAGCATGGCATAGCCGGGGAAGCATGTCAGCCAGTCACCCATGTCGGCCTTGACGGGCCGCGGTATGCGGGCGACCTCTAGTTCGGCGCCGGTTCCACCTGCCTCCGCCAGCATACCGACGGTCCCGACGACGCCCGCCATGCTGACGTCCTTCGCGGCAAGAGGCCGCATCCGAGCCACCAGGGTCGAGAGCTCCGCAAGATCTGCGCTACTGCGCCCGCTGCTCGAATCCCATTGCCTGCCATGCTGACCGGTCCGCCATGTGCCGGTCACGTCAGCCGTCAGGCGCACTTGGTCGCCCACGGATCCGCCGCCTGCCCGGATCGGCGCAGAGGTACGCCCGAATGCGGTGACGGCGAGCGAGGCGGGTACGCCGACCTGCGTGTGGCCGCCAAGTACCGGTACCCGCCACGCCTGCGAGCCCTTCGCGATGCCGCGGACGATCCGGGTCAGCAGCGACCTCGTGGGTGCGCCGACGGCGTCGAGCAGACCCGTCGGTGTGGCACCCATCGCGGTGAGGTCGTTGACGTTGACCAGAACCGAACACCACCCCGCCCACTCCGGATCACGCTCCACCATCGACGGGATGATCGCGTCACATGCGGCGACGACGTCGCTGTCTGGCAGGGGCACACCGTCGTCGCCGACGAATCCAGCGGGTCCGAGTCCGCCCGGCTGCGCCCGCAGCGGTGCAAGCACGTCACCGAGGAAGGACTTGGTCGAGTCGGCGAGTCGCTGCATCCGATGCAACGGCCAGCGCATCGCGGCATGAGGCTGTCCCGCAAGGAGCACGTCGCCGTGGTCTTCCCACCCGAGGGAGTCGAACATGGGCGCGTACCGCCGCTGCACTGCGGCGTCGAAGCGCAGCACGCCCGCACCCTCGGCGTGGGCACACGCTGCCCGGACCAGGGCTGGGCCAACACCCGAGGACCGGCGACCGACGACGAGCCGACTGCCCGCCCACCAACCGATGTCGGGATCGCATCTCGGCGCCAGACGCACGCCGCCCAGCACTGCGCCATCCGTTGCCGTGGCGAGGAGGACGACGGTGCGCGAATCGTCGTCGACGTCGTCGGCATCACTGTTGGCGAAGAGGTGCTGGTCGACGACGAAAGCGTCGTGCCGCAGCCTGCGGTATGCCGCGAAGTCAGTGGCACTCTCCGCTCGACGGATGAGGACACCCGATGCAGGGACGACGTGCGCGCGAGTGCCCGCGAGGATCGACAAGGTCTCCATCGCACTCACCCGCCCACGCTCTGCAGGACGCCGCAGGCACCACAGGCTGCGCAACCCGCCTTTTGATCGGCACCCGCCATGCCCGCCATTCGCAGTGACGCCGCAACCTCGCGGGACACCTTCTCGACGGTCGCGGAATCCGGAGCTCCAGCCTTGTCGATGTCGACGGCCAGCGTCCCTGAGTGCGGACGGAACGGCACGACGAAGGGATAGACGCCCATGTCGATGAGTTCCCTTGCGCCGCTGATCAACTCCTCGGGATCCTCGCCGAGTCCGACGAGCAGATACGTCGAAACCTGATTGCGGCCGAACACTCGTACCGCCTCTCGCCACGCTTCGCGGTACTGCGCCATCGGCACGGTCGCCTTGCCAGGCATCCAGCGGCGGCGTACGTCGTCGTCGAGGGATTCGACGTGGATCCCGATGGCGTCGGCACCCGCGTCGCGCAGTTCGGTCAGCACGGCAAGGTCCGCGGGCGGCTCGCACTGCACCTGGATGGGCAGACCCGGAACGGCTGCCTTCACTGCCCGCACGCAACGCGCCAAATGCCTTGCGCCGCGGTCGGTGCCCGCCGAGGTACCCGTCGTCATCACCATCTGCCGGATCCCGTCGAGCCGGACGGCAGCCTCGGCGACCTCTGCCAACTCTGCGGGCCGCTTCACCGCGGTCGTCGCACCCGAACGCAGCGACTCCTCGATGGAACAGAACCGGCACCGCTGATCCTCGGCATACCTGATACACGTCTGTACGACGGTGGTGGCTAGCACGTTTCGGCCGTGAAGCCGCGCGATCTTGTCGTAGGAGACCCCCTCGGCGGTCTGCAGATCGTAGAACCGTGGCCGATGGACCACCTCGACGTCGAGGCCAGAATCCTCGCCGTCGCGCACGATGCGGTTGCCGTCGAAGATGAAGGGGCTCAGCGGATTCAGTGGAATGGCAGCGGCTCGGCCGTCGATGACCAAGTGGCCGTCGGCACTGGGACCGGCGCCGGCCGTGCGACTGACGGGTGGGCGACCTCTGATGCCGAGAAGGGTGAGGTCGACGCGGGTGGACACAGACACTGGTTTACTCCTAGCGGGCGACGGCGAGATGCGGTGCCGACTGCCGACGCTGGCTGTCGATGATGGTGGAGGCGACGTAGTGAGCGTCGCGGTCGATGCCGAGGAACCGGCCGGAGCCCCAGGTGTGCATCCACGGCAACCCGATGAACGTAAGCCCATCGACGTTGGTCACGCCGCGGTTCTGCATGGGCCTGCCGCCGCCGTCGAAGGCACTCGCCTCGATCCACCGGTAGTCGGGCCGGTAACCGATCGCCCACACGATGCTGGTGACGCCCTCGGCTCTCAGGTCCAATTCCGTTGGTTCCTGGTCGGGTTCCCACACCGGCGTGTAGCGACTGGGCGGTGAAGCGACGGAATCCCCTAGCCCTTCGCGCTCGATGTAGGCATCGATGTCCGCGCAGATCGAGTTGTAGGTGGAGTCTGCCTTGTCCAGGGCATCGCACAGGGTCGGGTCGAATGCCAGCCGTGCGTCCTTGCCGTCGCTCAGCGTCCCGTACAGCTTCATGCCCTCGGCGGCGAACCGGCGTAGGTCGATGTCACGGCCGCCGTCACGGCCGGTGACGTAGTGGTTGGTCTTCTCGATCGCGGCCTTTCCACCCGGGTACTCCGGGGCCGCCTTCTCGTAGAGGCCCATGTCGGACAGCCACGTCATGCAGTCGCGGCCACGGTAGAACCGCGCCACCCGCGGTGCGCTACCGACCGCGAGGTGCACCTGCCGTCCGGCCAGGTGAAGGTCCTCGGCGATCTGGGCCCCCGACTGGCCGGTACCGACTACCAGAACAGCACCATCGGGCAGTTGGTCGGCATTGCGGTACTGCTCCGAATGCAGTTGGCTGACTAGAGGATCCAGCGAACCTGCGAAGGCGGGAGTGACGGGAACGGGGTAGCCACCGGTAGCGACGACGGCGTGATCGCACGTCAGTCGCTGCTCGCCGTCAGAGGTCTGCAACGTCAAGTCGAACCCGCCATCGGGCATCGGACGCAGCTTGGTGACGCGGGTGTACTCGCGCACCGGCGGCTCGAAGGTCTCTAGCCAACCTGCCAGCCAAGCCACCACCTCGTCGCGCGTCATGAAGCCATCGGGGTCATCACCCTCGTAGACGTAGCCGGGCAGCTTGCAGTGCCAGTTGGGCGTCACCAGAGTGAAGTTGTCCCAACGCGTGTCGGCCCATGCGTGCACTGGAGTCTGCGCCTCCAGCACGACGTGGTCGACACCTGCCTCGCCGAGATACCAGCTCACCGAGAGGCCGGCCTGTCCGCCGCCGATCACGGCTACGGTGACATGTTCTGTGCTCATGATGCGTCCAAACCTGGTTGCATGGCGACGATGCGGATCGTCGCGCTGGACGGGAAAGCGGTTGCCGTGCCGGTGATCTCGTCGCTCGTCTGCGCGGCCGACGTGCATGCGAACCCGAACTTGGCCCGAACTCGCTCGCTGGCCGCGCGCAACGCCGTGCCGCTACGCTCGACGAAGTCCGCCACCGTGTAGTCCGATCCCGTGGTCAGGTAATCGTGCATCACGAGACTTGGCGAGTAGCAGCGCTGCACCCGACCGTCGGGCCACTGCACGTCGAAGGTCATCTCAGGCATGAGCCAACTCCTGCCACTGGTCGGCGCCCTCGGCGTCCGTGACGGGGCCGTAGACGTCTGGCCTGCGGTCCCGCAGGTGGAACATGCCCGCCCTCATCGCGCGGAACGTACCGTCGACGTCGACGTCTGCCACGGCCATGCCGCTACCGAGAAGCGTTGTGGCCAAGGTATTTCCGCCAGGGTCGACGACCTTGGCGTTTCCCACGTAGCGTAGCGAGCCGAACGTCCCGCTCTGATTCGACGCGATCCAGAACACTTGATTGTCCAGCGCTCGCGCTGCATCGAAGAGGTTGAACCGGTACGTCCACCGGTCGTCCTGCAGGTTCTCCGCGGTTGCCGTGCGGGCGGCGGGCCACGCCGACAGGCTTGCAATGATTTGCGCGCCCTTGAGCGCCATGATGCGGGCGGCCTCGGGAAAGGCCTTGTCGTAACAGATTTGGAGCCCCACTCGCCCGACTGGCGTATCGAAGACGTCGTATTCCGATCCCGCCGAATACGACATGCCCTCGCCAAGGGGCTGGTGCACCTTGCGGTACGTGCCGTAGACCTGGCCGCCGTCGAGGACCGCGGCGGCGTTGTAGCGGGTTTCGCCGTCGTCGGCGAGCTCGCAAAAGCCGATCGCGATGACGAGGTCGCCCACGATCTGCTGCACGCGAGCGATCTCGGGACCGTCCACGCGGACGGCCGGCGGCAGTGACCGTTGGGTGGTCTTGACGGTGTCACCGTGGTTGCCCAACGACGAGAGGTAGCCACCGATCGCCGCCTCGGGCAGGACCATGAAGTCGACGCCTTCGCTGCGGGCTTGCTGCGCGAGCGAGTCGATCAGGGCATAGTTCTGTTCGAGGTCTCTGGTGAAGTTGGCTGCTACCGCAGCAAGTTTCGTCATTTCCCGACCCCTAGACCATGTAGGTGGAGTTGATGATGGCGCCCTTGTTCGCGTAGTAGATCAGCGCGTCCTGGACGTCGAGCGGGTGAGCGGGGATCACGCCCTCGATGAGGTCCTCCTCGCGGCCACCGTGCAGAGCGAGCCCGAAGCGGCAGCAGAAGACGGTGCCACCTTCACCGATGAACGTGGCGAGCGAATCGTTGATGTTCTGTTCGCCGGGGAAGCCGGAGTCGCCGGTCTTGGGGAAGCCGCGGGTGGCGAGGCAGTTGATGGCACCGGGGCCGTAGAAGTACATCGCCGATTCGAAGCCCTTGCGCAGCGCCCTCGTCGCCTGTAGCACCGCGACGAAGCTGACCGATGACTCGTGAGCGATGCCGTGCACCAGCGTGAAGTAGGACTGGCCCTCGGACGCCTGGTAGTCGGGGAAGATCTTCGTCCCGCCGTAGATGTTCGTGCCCTTCGGTAGCGCAGGGTGCGGGATCTCGGCGAGCGAGGTCTTGATGTTCTCGGCGATCGAATCGTCAAATGTCATGGCGGACTCCAGTTTTCGTGATTGCGAGGAAAGGTTTCTGGGTGCTCGGCGACAGTGCCGGCGGGCCGGGAACTCGTGGCTTGCATCGATTACAGGCGCCGTGTGTTTCCGATTGGTCATCGCTGGAATACGTTTGGGTTATCGGCGGCCAGAACGGCGGCCTTTTACGACACCTGCGCGTAACACGGGGCCTACCGTGCACGTCGGCTGCCGTCTGCGCGCCTGTACCGTGAACTGGTGCCAGAAGGCGACACCGTCTACCGCACTGCGGCCAAACTTCGCGAAGCGTTGTTGGGCAAGACGCTGACTCGATGCGACGTGCGGGTACCGAAGTTCGCGACGGTCGACCTGACGGGCGTCGTCGTCGACGAGGTGATCAGCCGCGGCAAGCATCTGTTCATCCGAGTGGGAGATGCGAGCATCCATTCGCACCTCAAGATGGATGGCGCGTGGCTCGTCGGCGGCCAGCTCAAGCGGGTGGCACCGCACAGGATTCGAATCATCCTCGCAACGGACGACGCGCACGTGGGTGGCGTCGACCTCGGCGTGCTCGAAGTTCTCGAGCGAGCGCACGACATGGACGCCGTCGCCCACCTTGGACCGGATCTGCTCGGCGACGACTGGGAACCCCGCATCGCTGCGGCGAACCTGAGCGCCGACCCCGACCGGCCGCTGGCCGAGACACTGCTCGATCAGCGGGTGATGGCTGGCGTTGGCAACGTCTACGCCAACGAGCTTTGCTTCGTGATGGGACATCTGCCCACCGCCCCGGTGAGCGCAGTGAAGGATCCGCTGCGTATGGTGCAGCGAGCACGAGACATGCTGTGGCTCAACCGCTCTCGTGTCAATCGCACAACTACGGGAAACACCCGAGCAGGGCAAGACCTCTGGGTCTACGGGCGGGTCGGGCGGCCGTGTCGGCGCTGCGGGGCCACGATCGAGTCAGACCGCGCTCAGGCGACGGGCACCGACCGCATCTCCTTCTGGTGCCCCGTCGACCAGACCTAGCCCCACGCACACACCACGAACGAGAGCGACGGCCGCCACGTCGATTGTCGACGTCACGACGATATCGCGCGAGAACGTCGTCAGGTTGACACTCGCGCCGGCGAGGTTGGGGACGTAAGCCCGCCCCGACGACCTATGCCCGAATTCGAGCCTAGGGTTGCGACATCGAGCTCATGGTCGTGGTTTCCTGGCAAATCACGTGAACTCACGACCCTGGTGTCGATCTCGCGCATAGCACCGCCGACAGCACTACCCGCCGGATCGGGGGACGCCGATCGGAGCTCGCCGACTGCTTGGATGCACAGGAGCTCGTGCACCCGCAGCCACGTTGACTGCGGGTGCACGAGTTGTGGGGTCGAGGGGTTAGCGCCCTGGAAGAGCCAGCTTGCAGATCTTGCGGATCACGGTGCCGAACTGTTGGGGCAGCGGGCCCTTGTTGTAGGGCACGCCGTAGCGCTCGCAGATCTCCTGCACCTCTTGCGAGATCTCGGCGTGCCGATGCGACGGGATGTCCGGGAACAGGTGGTGCTCGATCTGGAAGGACAGGTTGCCGCTGAAGATGTGGAACCACTTGCCGCCGGTGAGGTTCGCCGAGCCGAGGATCTGACGGAAGTACCACATGCCGCGGCTCTCGTTCGTCGTCTCCTCGACCGTGAATTCCTGTGTGCCGTCGGGGAAGTGGCCGCAGAAGATGATCGCGTAGGACCACACGTTGCGAACCAGGTTCGCGGTCAGGTTGCCCGCGAAGACCCACGGCGCGAAGGGGCCGGCAAGCAGCGGGAAGGCGACGTAGTCCTTCAGAGTCTGGCGCTTCACCTTCTTCCAGATGCCGCCGATGATCTCCTTCTTGTCCGCGATGGTGATCTCACCGGCGCGAATCCGCTCGGTCTCGAGCTCGTGCAACGCGACGCCGTACTGGAAGAGCACCATCAGCAGGAAGGCGTAGACCGGGTTGCCCAGGTAGTACGGGTGCCAGCGCTGGTCCTCGCTCATCCGGAGGATGCCGTAGCCGATGTCGCGGTCCATCCCGACGATGTTGGTGTGCGTGTGATGCATGTAGTTGTGCGAGTGCCGCCACTGGTCGCTCGGGCAGGCCGAGTCCCATTCGAAATTGCGGCCGGTGAGCGTCGGATCGCCCATCCAGTCGTACTGGCCGTGCATGACGTTGTGGCCGATCTCCATGTTGTCCAAGATCTTCGACAGGGCCAGCATCGTGGTGCCGGCGATCCAGGCAGGAGGGAAGATCCCCGCGAACAGCAAGCCGCGTCCGCCGACTTCGAGGGCGCGCTGAGCCTTGATGATCTTGCGGATGTAGGTGGCGTCGCGCTCGCCGAGATCGGCGACGACCCTTTCCTTGATCGCGTCGAGCTCACGACCGAAGGCCTCGGCCTGCTCGGGCGTCATGGTGACGCTCTTGCCCGCAACGGTCTTCGTAATGGCCTGTTGGGCTGGCGCGGGCTCGGCGATGGGCGCTACGACGGCTTCCGTGGTGGTTTCGAGCATGGTGCGGACGCGAGGAGCAATCAACGATGCAGTCATGGCTGTCCTTTATCTCGGTGGGTGATTGGTTAGAGGGCTAGTTGGACGTCGCCGACGGGGGCGGTGATGCAGATCTGCACGTCTTCCTCGTCGGCGGTCGACACGGCGCCGGTGATCAGGTTCTTCACCGCGCCGCTCTTCTTGAAGCGGGTGCACGTGTGGCAGATGCCCATCCGGCATCCGCTCTGTGGGCTCAACCCTGCGGCCTCGGCCTGTTCGAGAAGTGAGCGTCCGTCGTCGGTGACGTCGACGCCGCTGTCGGCGAAGGTGACCCTTCCGCCCGACGCCTCGGCCTGCACCGCGAACACCGGCGGCACGAAGCTCTCCGACCGGGCCTCGGGGTAGTGGGCGCGGACGGCATCGACCAGTGCCGGCGGTCCGCAGACGAACACCGCGTCGGGGTCGGGCATCGCGGCGGCTAGGTGCTCCCCGTCGAAGTAACCGTGCAAGTCGCCGGCTTCTGGTGAACGCGTGTAACCGTGAAGCACCGTGACACCGCGCATGCTGGCGAGCTCGTCGCGGTAGCACGCCTCCTGCGGATTGCGGGCGTAGTGGACGAAGGCGACCTCGCGATCGGAACCTTCTGCGCGCATCGTGCGGAGCATCGACATCACCGGAGTAATGCCGCTGCCGCCGGAGACGAACAGGACCTTGCGCGGCCGGACGTCGGGCAACACGAAGTCACCGCCGACGGAGTCGAGGCCGACGACCATGCCTGGCCGCGCGTTGCGGTACAGGTGGCCCGAGACCAGGCCGCCGTCGTGCAGACCCACGGTGAGCTCGATTAATGGTGCATCCTCGGCACTGGCGGGCGAATAGCACCGGGTCCGGCGCCTTCCGTCGATCTCGACGGAGAGGTTGATGTGCTGGCCGGCGCGGAAGCCCGTGAAGGCCTCGTTGGGCTCGAGCACGAGGGTGACGCTGCGAGGCGTCTGCCGCACCGCGGCGACCACCTTGGCGCGGGCCTCCCTCTGCGTCCAGGTCGGCTCGACGAGCTCGGTGTATCGGTCTACGCCGTGCGGTCCGGTCAGGAGGTCTACGAGGGAGGAGCGCAGCACTCGATCGCGGAGGCGCGGCTTCAAAGTTTGGGTGAACATGTGTACACCATGTGCCCGCGAACGTCGCCGCGTCAATCGTTTCGAGCAGGTTGTGGTACGTTTCACAAACAGTGAACAGTCGTACGCCCAGTTCGCGAACTCAGCGCTCGGGTCGGTCGAGTGAGTCGCGGTCGCGGGAGACCTTGACCCGCGAGCAGCGCAAGGAGGCCACCCGACGCGCCATCGTCGCGGCCGCACTCCACCTCCTGGAGGAACGCAGCTTCAGTGCCTTGAGCCTGCGTGAGGTAACCCGCGAGGCTGGCATCGTGCCCGCGGCGTTCTATCGGCATTTCGACTCGATGGAGGCGCTCGGCCTCGTCCTCATCGACGAGTCGTTCCGTGCACTTCGGGACATGCTCCGCGGTGCGCGTGCAGGCAAGCTGGACCCGAACCGCGTCATCGAATCCACTGTGGACATCCTGATCGACGGGGTCAACGAACGCAGGGAGCACTGGCGATTCATCGGTCGTGAACGCTCCAGCGGCGTGACCGTGTTGCGCTACGCCATTCGCACCGAGATCCGGCTGATCACCTCCGAGTTGGCCATCGACCTCGCCCGCTTCCCCGGCCTCACCACCTGGAGCAGCGAAGACCTGAACATCCTTTCGACGTTGTTCGTCAACTCGATGATCGTGATCGCCGAGGCAATCGAGGACGCACACGATCCGTCGACGCTGGAGGACATCAAGCGAACCGCGGTCAAACAGCTTCGGATGATCGTCGTCGGTGTCGCAGGATGGCGCAGTAGCAGCCAATAGGCTCAGGCGTCATGCCCGCACTCGAATTGACCCGCCGCGGCCCGACGTCACCGTCATCACCCCGAACCGGCCCGAGAAGCTCAACGCACTGAACCACGAATTGGTCGACGATCCGCTTGCCATCGCCGAAACGCTATGCGGCTACGGCAAATTCGGCGTGGAATCGACCAAGCAGGTGCTGTGGGTGAACCTAGAGGCTTCTGGCATCGAGGCGGCCTTGCACGTCGAGAATCGCAGCCAGATCCTCGCGTCGACCAGTGGCGAGATGGCTGAGGCGGCTGCGGCGTTCGCCACCCGAAAGAACAAGTAGCCAATAGTGCAAGCAGCGCAAGGCTTTTGACCGACTGTGACTCGAATCATGTTGTGCCCCGAGTCGACGTAGCGGTTCGCCTCACGTAGCGTCGTTGCTTGACCACCTGACCCCCAGCATGGGAGCACAGAGTCGAATGTTTGAGGAATTCACCTCGTTTAGCCAAGTCGCCATCGCAGCCGCCTGGGTGTGTGGCGCGGCCGCCATCGCTTACGTCATGGGCGTCGCACTGACCACGGTGCTGCAGCGCGTGGGCCGTCGCAGCGCGTTGATCGCCGACGTGGCCGTGCTCACCCGCATGCCCGTGCGCGTGACGTTCATGGTCGTGTCGGCGAGCATCGCCGTAAAGCGGGTGCTCGATCCCGTCGACCCGTCGGCGTCGTGGCACGGCGCGGTCAACCACGCGTTGGCCATCTTGGTCATCGCGACGGCCACCTGGGTGGTCGCGCGCCTCATCAAGGTCGCCGAGCGTCAGGCCATCGGGCGATTCGGCGGCGGTGACATCGAAGTGACCGATGCCGACCGCCACAGTCGACGCGTCCGCACCCAGGTGACGGTGATGCGCCGCCTCGCGATCGCCACCGTCGTCGCCTTCGGAGTGGCTGCTGCGTTGATGACGTTCCCGTCGTTCAACGACGTCGGAAAGACGTTGTTCGCATCGGCTGGCGTCCTGTCGGTCGTCGCGGGGTTAGCCGCTCAGACCTCGCTCGGCGCGGTCTTCGCCGGAATCCAGATCGCCTTCTCCGGCGCCATCCGCGTTGGCGACGTCGTCGTCCTGGAGGGCGAGTGGGGGCGTATCGAGGAGATCACGCTGACCTACGTGGTGGTGCACCTATGGGACGAGCGTCGCCTCGTTCTGCCCTGCACGTACTTCACCACCAACCCCTTCCAGAACTGGACGCGCAATGCCACCGAACTGCTGGGCACCGCTGAACTCGACGTCGACTTCAGCGTGCCGTTCGATGCCATGCGAGCCGAGCTGACTCGACTGCTTGCCACCGATGAGCTGTGGGACGGACGGGTCGGCATTCTCCAGGTGACCGACACCGTCGGCGGGCTCGTTCGGCTGCGCATGCTGGTGAGTGCACGTAATGCGCCCGACCTGTTCGACCTGCGCTGCCACGTGCGCGAGGGCATCGTCGCGTGGCTGCAGCACACCCACCCGGGTGCGCTTCCGCGCTGGCGGATCGAGCGGTTCGACGGTGCGACGATCGGTTCCGAGGGCCGCAATGGCAGTCGAATCGCTGCGTTGGCGGGGCAACTCGGTCGTTAGCGCGGGCTCACCGCTATCGAGGCGTCCCTCCCCCATCGACGATCACGACCGTGCCCGTCATGTAACTGCCCGCGTCCGAACACAACAGCAGCGCGGTGCCCACCATCTCGTCGGGGGCGGCCAGCCGCTTGAGCAGCGTCGACCCCGCCATCTGGTCGATCGCGGCTTGCGGGTTGTTGCGCATCATGTCGGTGTCCACCGGGCCAGGCGCGATCGCATTCACCCGATTGCCGTCGGCGCGGTCCACGTCGTCAGTAGACCATGTGGCGTCAGTGGAAAGTGTTGCGACCTAGCGCTCTACCTCCGGCTCGTTCCTGGCCTCTGAGAGCTTCGGGCTGACCCGCTAGCTCGCACGATTTGTGAATCTGACGACGCGACACGCCGCAGCTGTGTCGCTCATTTCACAATCGGCGACGAGAAGGTCGGGCTAGGAGAACAAGTCGCGATGGCCCGCGACGTACTGTTCGACGGTCTGCGCCGGGCGCCCGACGATGCGTTCGACGTCGTCGGTAGCGCGGTTGTAGCGGTCCTCGCGATGCAACCGCGCCATCGTCGAAATATGTTGTGCCACATGCTCGGGAAGCCCAAGGACGACCAGTTCGGCTTGCAGGTCCTCAGACGGCAGATCCTCGCCTGCGATCGGCCGGCCAAGCGCCTCACCGAATTCGTGGGCGAGTCCCGCTATGTCGAGGACCTCCGGTCCCGTCAACTCGTAGACGTGGCCGATCCGATCCTCCGGTTCGAGCAGGATCGTCGCGACGACGTAGGCGACGTCGGCAGCCGCGATCGGCGAGGTGCGTCCGTCGCCGAACGGCAGGGCCAACACCCCACGCTCGCGTATCGATGCCGCACCCAGCATGGTGAACAGCGGGTTGTCGAGGAAGGCTGTCGGGCGCACGTGCACGACGGGAACGCCCGACCAGGTCAAGATGCGCTCGGCGAGCCAATGCAGACGCTGGTGATGCGACTCCTCGGTGCTCGTCAACGTCATTTGCGACACCGTCATCTGCGACATGTTCACGACCACCTCGAGGCCGCCGAGTTCGTTGCCCACCGCGGCGACCACGGCAGCGGCCACCAGATAGTCGGCCGACACGCTCATGTTGAAGAACATCCGGGTGGCGTCACGCATGGCGTTCGCGACGTCCAGCGGCGACGTCAGGTCGCCGACGAACACCTCGGCGCCGAGGTCGCGGAGGCGATCGGCGCGGTCGTCGTCGCGCCGCACCATGGCCCGAACGGGCTGGTGTTTGGCACGCAACTCCTCGACGACCGAACGGCTTACGCTGCCAACCCCACCGCCCGCACCGGTGATCAGGAACATGTCAGTCGGCGATCGTCCAAGCCGACGTGGCAATCAGGTCGCCCCGGTCCAGCCCCGCGGCACGATCCTCGTGCACCTCGAGGTAACCCGGGTCGGTCACCATGTCGATGAACGCCTGCGGCGACGGATACTCGACGATCGCGATGGCGTCCCATGTCGGCCGTTCACCATCGCCGATGACCGTCGTCGGCGCGCCCCCCGCGTAGCGCAGCACGCCACCGACCCTTTCCAGGTGGGGCCGCACGCCCTCCGCGTAGCGCATGTAGCTCTCTAGACCACCGTCCTGGCTGAACGTCAGCAAGTTCACCATCACCACCGGCGCGTCGGGAGGCCGACCCGCCAGCGCCGCGAACTGTTCGGGGGTCGGTTCGAGCCCGCTCACGTGCAACCGGTAACCGTTACCCGTCGGCCCACCGTCCCACAGACCGTGATGTTCGGCGGAGGAGGCGGCGGCGGTGGGTAGTACACCGGCGGTGGCGGCGCATAGAGGGTGTCGTTGAGTTCGGAGAACGGGTCTGAGCAACCCGTCACGGTGACGTGCCGCCCGCCAACCGATCCGCAGATCGTGGCGCCCGCTGTCGGCGTACTCACGATTACGGTTCCCGCTGCCCAGAAGAACGCTGACGCGCACACCGCGATGCGTCGTCCAGTTGTTGCCATCGATCGCCTCCCGTTTTGAGGTGGCCCCGGCCCGTCGCTCAATCGTGCGCTAGATCCGCCGCCGAGAGAGTCGAATTCGCAGATTCATATGGACATCTCGCTGACGAACCGCCGACGTACGCCCGTCAGTGGATCGTCGAATTCGAGGCGCTCGGCCAGCAAGGCAAGCGGAGAAGAGAAGTCGCCGGCCGCAACGTCGATGACGGCGGGATACAGCGGATCACTTCGAATCGGCAGCCCCATCGACGCCATGTGCACCCGGAGCTGGTGGGTCCGGCCCGTCAGCGGCATCAGACGGTACAGCCCATCCGGGTCCAGCAATTCGATCCTGGTCTCCGCATTGGGCTCGCCTGGTTCCTCGACCGCCTGTAACTGGCCGCGGCGCTTGACGATTCGGCTGCGCAGCACCACCGGGAGGTCGATGCCGGGGTCGACGGCCGCCCGCGCCAGGTACGTCTTGCGCACCACGCCCCTGGAGAACAGCGTCTGATAGCGACCGCGCAGCTCTCGGCGCGTGGTGAACAGCAGCACGCCCGCTGTCAGCCGGTCGAGTCGATGGGCGGGGCTGAGCTCGGGCATGTCCAGCTCTCGACGCAGTCTGACCACCGCCGTCTGTGCGACGTGTCGGCCGCGCGGCATGGTCGCCAGGAAGTGCGGCTTGTCGACGACGACGATGTCGTCGTCGCGGTGCAGGACGGGCATGTCGAAGGGCACGGGAACCTCGTCGGGGAGGTCGCGGTACAGGTAGACATGCGAATTCGGCTGCAGCACAGTCGAAGCGGTGACGACAGTGCCGTCGCTGCAGCGCACCTCACCGGCAAGCACCTTGGCGGCGGCTGCCTCGCCGAAACGGTCGGCCAACTCGACCAGCACGGCGCCCCCGCGCATCCGCACCCGTGCGGGCCCAAGGCCGTCGACGACGGGCAATGGCGCGGGGCGGGTCCGGCTCACTTGATCGGGACGGGTTCGAGGATTTCCGCGCGTGCTTCCGGAGCCGCCGCGCGCAACGCGTCCGCAGACTCGTCGTCGGGTTGAGTCTGCGACATTTCCTCGGCCTCGACGCGCGCCAGGTACGTGGCGACCTCGCGGTCGACGTCCTCGGGGGTCCAACCGAGGATCGGCGCGACGACCTCGGCCACCTCACGTGCGCAATCCACTCCGCGGTGCGGGTACTCGATCGAGATGCGCATCCGCCGCGCGAGGATGTCCTCTAGATGCAGAGCGCCTTCCGCAGCGACGGCATATGCGGCCTCCACCTTCAGATACACCGGCGCCTCGGTGATCGGCGTCAACAACTCGGGCCTGCCCTCGGCCATGGCCAGCACCTCGCCGATCAGCGACCCGTACCGGTCGAGAAGGTGGCGGACGCGATAGGGGTGCAGGTCGTAGTGCTTGCCGACGTGCTCGGTCTGGTTGATCAACGCGAAGTATCCGTCGGCGCCCATCAACGGCACCTTCTCGGTGATCGACGGCGCCACCCTGGTTGGGACGAACTCCGCGGCAGCGTCGATGGCGTCCTCGCCCATCACCCGGTAGGTCGTGTACTTGCCGCCCGCGATCGCGACGAGGCCAGGCGCAGGTACCGCGACGGCGTGCTCGCGCGACAGCTTCGAGGTCTCCTCGCTCTCGCCTGCCAGGAGTGGACGCAGTCCGGCGTAGACGCCGTCGATGTCGTCGTGGGTGAGCGGCGTGGCGAGCACCGTGTTCACGGTTTCGAGGATGTAGTCGATGTCAGCCTTGGTTGCCGCCGGATGGGCCAGGTCGAGATTCCAGTCGGTATCGGTCGTGCCGATGATCCAGTGTGTGCCCCAAGGGATGACGAAGAGCACCGACTTCTCAGTCCGCAGGATGATCGCCACCTCGCTGACCACCCGGTCACGCGGCACCACGATGTGCACGCCCTTGGACGCGCGCACTCGGAACCGCCCTCGTTGCTTCGACAGTGCCTGGATCTCGTCGGTCCACACGCCGGTGGCATTGACGACGACGTGGCCGCGCACCTCGGTGACGTCACCGTTCTCGGAGTCACGCACCTTGACGCCGATGACGCGGTCGCCTTCCCGAAGCAGCGCGACGACCTGGGTCGACGACCGGACGACGGCGCCATAGTGGGCTGCGGTGCGGGCGACCGTCATGGTGTGCCGGGCGTCGTCGACGACCGTGTCGTAGTAGCGGATGCCGCCGATCAGTGAACTGCGCTTGAGCCCGGGCGCAAGTCGCAGCGCGCCTGCCTTGAAGAAGTGCTTTTGTGCAGGAACGGATTTCGCCCCGCCCAGTTGGTCGTAGAGGAATATCCCCGCGGCGACGTACGGCCGTTCCCACCACCGGTTCGTTAGCGGGAAGAGGAACGGTAGCGGCTTAACCAGGTGTGGCGCCAACGTGGTCAGGCTTAGTTCGCGCTCGTGCAAGGCCTCGCGGACCAGGCCGAACTCCAGCTGCTCCAGGTAGCGCAGCCCGCCGTGGAACATCTTGCTGCTGCGGCTCGAGGTGCCCGATGCGAAGTCGCGGGCCTCGACGAGGGCGACCTTGAGCCCCCGCGTCGCGGCGTCCAGTGCCGCACCAGCCCCGACGACGCCGCCACCGATGACGACGACGTCGAACTGCTCCTCGCCGAGGCGTACCCACGCCCGCTTGCGCTGTTCGGGGTTCAGAAAGGTCTGACCGTTGCCCGGAGCGGGGGTGGGGTCACTCACGCCGATGGTTCGCTCGTAAGCGTCGCTCACAGCCAGGCACTCCTTGTTACTCGTCAGTACGCAGTCCAGGCTACGTATCCCGCGCGATTTGTGGAGCCTGACCCGCGCTCACCGCGGCTGAAACTCCACAAATCACCAAGGGTCAGTCCAGATCGTCATGCGCCATCAACCTGCGTGCCGCCTCGATGATCGAGCCCGACAGCGACGGGTACACCGACAGCGTCTGCGCGAGATCCGTCACAGACAGGTTGTTTTGCACGGCAAGCGCGATCGGCAGGATCAGCTCGGAGGCGATCGGCGCGACGATCACGCCGCCGATCACGGTGCCGGTGGCCGGCCTGCAGAAGATCTTGACGAAGCCGCGGCGCAACAGCGACATTTTGGCCCGCGCGTTGGTCGTCAGGGGCAGCATCAGCGTGCGAGCAGGCACGGTGCCGTCGTCGATCTTGGTCTGGGGAACACCGACGGCGGCGATCTCGGGCCGGGTGAACACCGCGGCCGCGACGGTGCGCAACCGGATCGGCGACACGCCCTCACCGAGAGCGTGATACATCGCGATGCGACCCTGCATCGCCGCGACCGAGGCCAGCGGCAGCAAGCCGGTGCAGTCGCCTGCCGCGTAGATCCCCGCCGCCGCCGTGCGCGAAACGCGATCAACCGTCAGGTAGTTGCCGGGACCTAGCTCGATGCCCGCCTTCTCCAGCCCGAGCCCTCCGGTGTTGGGCACCGAGCCGACCGTCATCAACGCGTGGCTGCCCTCCACGGTCCTGCCGTCGGCGATGGTCACCTTGACCCCGTCGGCGGTGCGGGTGACCGAGTCCGCGCGGGCGTTCTTCACCAGCGAGACCCCTCGCTCGGCGAAGGCCTCCTCCAGCACCGCTGCCGCGTCGGAGTCCTCGTGCGGCAGGATCTGATCCCGGCTGGCGACCACCGTCACCTTGACGCCGAGCTCGGTATAGGCGCTGCAGAACTCGGCGCCCGTCACGCCCGATCCGACGATGACGAGATGTTCGGGCAGTTCGGTGAGGTCATAGAGCTGGCGCCAGTTGAGGATTCGCTCGCCGTCGGGCACCGCGTTCGGCAGGATCCGCGGCCGGGCTCCCGTCGCGATCAGCACGACGTCCGCCTTCAGTCGGCCGACCTTGCCGTCCGGCGTGGTGACCTTGACCCGATGATGTGCAAGGCCCTGCACGTCGTCGCACAGTTCGCCGCGGCCGTGCACCACGGTGACGCCGTCGCGCAGCAACTGCGAGCCGATGTCGGCGGACTGCGACCGCGCCAGCGTCTTCACCCGGTTGTGGATCTGCGCCAACGTGATCTTGGCGTCCTCGATCGCGATGTCGAACCCGAGCCCGTTGGCTCGTCTCAGCTCGGTGCGGACTCCCGTCGATGCGATGAACGTCTTCGACGGCACGCAGTCCCACAACACGCACGCCCCACCGATTCCGTCGGAGTCGACGACGGTGACCTGTGCGACGTCGGGGCCACGTCCCGCTGCAACGAGTGCGGCTTCATAGCCGGCGGGGCCGCCGCCGATGATCACGATCCGGGTTGTCACCGGCCCAACATATCTCCCCGGATCGCTTCGCTCCTGCCCACCGAACGCAACCTTCCGAGTCGGAACACTCCCGCCGCACCGATTCCCCGGTCGCTTCGCTCCTGCCCTCCGGAACCGAATCCCCGAGTCGTTGCGCTCCCGCCAGGCTTGCCCTCTACGCTTGCCTCGTGCCGCTCTACGCCGCGTACGGGTCGAACATGCATCCGGAGCAGATGCTGCAGCGTGCTCCGCATTCGCCGATGGCGGGAACGGGCTGGCTGGAGGGCTGGCGGCTGACGTTCGGCGGTGAGGACATCGGCTGGGAGGGCGCGTTGGCCACCCTCGTCGAGGACCCTGGGTCGAAGGTGTTCGTCGTCCTCTATGACATGACCAAGGAGGACGAGGAGAACCTCGACCGCTGGGAGGGCTCCGAGCTCGGCTTCCACAAGAAGATCCGGTGTCGGGTGCATCGCGTGTCCTCGGACACCACTACCGACCCGGTGCTCGCGTGGCTGTACGTCGTCGACGCTTGGGAGGGCGGCATCCCGTCGGCACGCTACCTCGGCGTGATGGCCGAGGCGGCCGAGATCGCTGGTGCGCCAGCCGATTACGTTCACGACCTGCGCACTAGACCATCGGGAAACGTCGGCCCGGGCACCTAGCGGCTACCAGCCGGGCGTCAGCTTCAGAACTCGACCATGTCCGGTATCCGAGACGTAAGTGTTGCCCGCGGCGTCCACGGCAACCCCGAGGGGCTTGTACAGATCGGTGAAGGGCACGTCCCGCTGCGGCCCCGTTCCTGCGACCAACTGGACGACCCTGTTGTTGTTCGCGTCCGCTGCGTACAGGTTGCCAGCGGCGTCGTATGCCAGCCCGTAGAGCGATCCCAGCTCAGTCGAGAGCCCTGTGATCGGCACATCCGTCTGCGACGATGCCCCTGGCGCCAACTCCACGATGCGATGGTTCAAGGCATCGCCAACGACGACGTTTCCTGCCGCGTTGACCGCCATCGTCATCGGGAGACCAAGTCCCGCAAACGGCAGGACCGTCGTGGTGTTGGTTGCCACGTCCAGCTTGAAGACCTGCTTGAGCAAGAAGTCGCTGACGTAGACGTTGCCAGCCCCATCGACGCCGATCGCAAACGGACCCTGGACGCCGGTGAACGGTAGCTCGACGGGTTGGTCCGCGCCGGGAGCCAACTTCACCACCCGGGGGTTTTCCGAGTACGCGACGTACACGTTTCCCGTCGAGTCGACCGCGATTCCGTTCGGGGTGTCGGCACCGGGAAACGGCAGGACGGTTGCCGGGCCATCGCCTTGGGCCACCTTCAACACCTGATGTGCGCCGTTGTTGTTGATGAAGAGGTTGCCTGCGGAATCGAACGCCAGGCCACCGGGAATGTTGAGGTCGGTCAGGGGCAGCACGGTCTGGGTGCCGGGAGCAACGGCTGACGCGGACGACGTCGGCGCCGATGAGGCGGAGGACCCGGCAGGACCGGGCGCCGCGGTAGACGGTCGTGACTGGTTGGGATCCGGGGTCCCGGAAGGCCAGGCGACGATCGCGACGAGGGCAACGACGGCGACGACGACTGCGGCCGCGGCGACGACGACGGGCGTGCGCCTCCACCACGCAGCGGTGGGCGGCCTTGGCACCACCGTTGGCGGCGCCAGCGCCCTGTCGTCGAAGGGCGGCTGACTCTGCACCTGCGTGCCGTACCGAGGGGGCTGCGCCTGTGTCGGGTACGGAGCGGGCTGCGCGCTCGGCAGGACGGGGCTGTTCAAGGCTGCCTGGGCGGCCTTCGCCAACTCTCCCGCGCTGCCGTAGCGATGCGCGGGGTCCTTGGCCATTCCCGTTGCGACGACCGCGTCCAACCCGACAGGGATACCCGGAGCGTAGGCGGACGGCCGCGGCGGTTCGGCGAACATGTGCCCGGCCGCCTGCTGCTCGACGCCGTCACCGTCGAACGGACGACGTCCCGTCAGGCATTCGAACAACACGCACGCCAGCGCATAGACATCGGCGCGATGGTCGGCCTGTCCCGCGGTGAATCGCTCCGGCGCCATGTAGGCCCACGTGCCCAGGAACATCCCCGTATTCGTGAGCCCGGCCTGACCGGACGCCCTGGCAATCCCGAAGTCGATCAGGTACGCGAAGTCATTCGCGTCGACCAACACGTTGGAGGGCTTCACGTCCCGATGCACCAACCCGACCCGATGGGCCGCGTCCAACGCCTCGGCGACCTGCGAGACGATCGACACCGCTCGCCCTGGATTCATGGGGCCGTGCTTCAGCAACCCGTCGACGTCCGAGCCCTCGATCAACCGCATGTCGACGTACAGTCGGCCGTCGATCTCGCCGTACGCGTGGATGGGGATTACGTGCGGCGCATTCAACCCGGCGGCCGCGTGAGCCTCCCGACGAAACCGCTCGACGAACGAATCGTCGTCGACCAAGTCGGCGGGCAGGACCTTCAGCGCGACCTCACGGTTCAGGCCGGTGTCATGGGCACGCCACACCTCGCCCATGCCGCCCCGGCCCAATAGATCCACCAATCGGTATTGGCCGAACGACGTCTCTTGCACTCGCGATCCTCCTCTTGGCTTGCAAACATCAGCTCGCAGGCAGTTTCAGCACTGGATCCTTCATGTCGACGAGGACGTACACGTTGTCCTTGGAGTCGACCGCGACGGCCTTGGGCCCGTCGAGACGCGGGAACCCGAGCGTCGTCTGGGTGCGCGATCCTGCCGCGACCTTCACGACCTGGCCGCGGTTGTCGTTGGTGACGTAGACGTCGCCCGTGGCGTTCGCGGCGACTGACGACGGTCCGAAGACGCCGGTAAGCGGGATCACGGTCTGCGTCGTCGCACCAGCAGCCACCTCGAGTACCTGATTGTGGCGTTTGTCGGCGAAGTACACGTTGCCCGCCGTGTCGGCCGCGATGCCCTCGGGGAACTCGATGCCCTCGAATGGCACGTCGGTCTGCACACCCGTGGCGGTGGCCAACTTCACCACCCGATTGTTGTAGGTGTCGGCGACGTAGACGTCGCCCGCGCCGTCGACGGCCACACCCTCGGGGACCTTCAGCCCGGTGAACGGCAGCTCCATCGGTGACGATCCCGGCGTCCACTTCATCACCTTCCCGAAGTAGGCGTCCATGACGTAGACGGTCCCTGCGGCGTCGACCGCCAAGCTGCCCGGTTTGGCGGGGTCCGCAAACGGGATCGGCAGGACCTCTGGGGTCGACCCATCCGGCGCCAGCTTCAGCACGCGCCGATTGCCGCCGTCTGAGACGTAGACGTTGCCCGCACCATCGACCGCGATGCCGGCGGGCTGGTTGAGACCGGTGAAGGGCAGGGCCTCCGCCGATGGCGCCGCGGGCGCGCCGTCCTGATTGGGCGCTGAGGTCGAAGGGCCAGCCTGGTTGGGCACGGTGTTCCCAGAGGTGTCCGACGGCCACGCGATGATCGCGATGGCCGCGACGACGGCGACGACCACTGCGACCGCGCCGCCGATCATGACAGGCGTGCGCCGCGATCGGGAAGCCACCAACGGTGAGGGCGCCACCGTCGGCGGCGCGGGCTGCACCTGGGTGTACCGAGCGGGTGGCATCGGCGTGCCGTGTCGAGTCGGCGGCGCGTGAGTGACATAGGGCGATGGAGGTGCCGTCGGCTCACCACGCAGTGCGGCCTGCGCCGCTTGGGCGAACTCCCCTGCGCTGCCGTACCGGTGCGCGGGATCCTTGGCCATCCCCGCAGCGATCACCTCGTCCAGCCCCGCTGGTACGCCCGCGACGTAGGAGGACGCCCGCGGCGGTTCGGCGAACATGTGCCCCGCCGCCTGCTGCTCGACCCCGTCTCCCTCGAACGGACGGCGACCAGTCACGCACTCGAACAAGACGCACGCCAACGCATAGACGTCGGCCCGATGATCGGCCTGCCCCGACGTGAACCGCTCCGGCGCCATGTAGGCCCAGGTGCCGAGCATCATCCCGGTACTGGTCAAACCGCCCTCGCCCGCGACGCGCGCAATGCCGAAGTCGATCAGATAGGCGAAATCGCTTGCGTCGACCAACACGTTCGACGGCTTCACGTCCCGATGCACCAACCCCACCCGATGCGCGGCATCCAACGCCGTCGCCACCTGCGAGACGATCCGCACCGCCCGCGCCGGGGTCATGGGACCGCTCTGCAGCAACCCATCCACGTCGGTGCCCTCGATCAACCGCATGTCCACGTACAGCCGACCATCGATCTCGCCTGCACCGTGGATCGGAATCACGTGCGGACTGTTCAGCTTCGCCGCGGCGAGCGCCTCCCGACGGAACCGCTCCTGAAATTGATTGTCCTTGGCCAACTTTGGCGGAAGCACCTTGAGTGCCACGGTGCGGTCGGTCTCGGTGTCGTACGCGCGGTAGACCTGACCCATCCCGCCCTTGCCGATCAGGCCGTGCAGGACGTAACGGCCGAACCGCTCGCCGTCGGCGTCTCTTGCTGCCATGGGTTCAGAAGGCCATTCAGAACACCGAGGACTGTTCGACGACCTTGCTCATCACCCGAACTCCGACCGCGAGCGCGCGCTCGTCCAGGTCGAAGGTGGGTTGGTGCAGATCCAGTTGCGGCCCTTGACCCGACCACACGCCTAGCCGCGCCATGGCTCCCGGCACTTCTTCGAGGTACCAGGAGAAGTCCTCGCCTCCCCCTGACTGACGGGTCTCCGCCAGCGCGTCGGGTCCGGTCGACTCGATGGCGTGAACGAGGATGCGCGTCGAGACTTCCTCGTTGACGACAGGCGGCACACCACGACGGTACTGGACGCCGAACTCGACCTTCAAAGGCGCCAACAACGATGAAACGATCTCGCGGACAAGGTCTTCCATCCCAACCCAGGCTTCGCGGCTCGCCGTTCGGATGGTCCCCGCCACGCTGCCGGACTGCGGTATGGCGTTTGCCGCGGTGCCGGCGTTCACCGCACCCCACACCATGACGGTGCTGTCGCGCGGGTCGACGCGACGCGACAACACCCCTGGCACGCCCGTGATCAACGTGCCCATCGCGTAGACCAGGTCGCCGGTGAGATGCGGGCGCGAGGTGTGACCGCCCGGCGAGGCCAGCGTGATCTCGACCTGGTCGGCAGCCGAGGTGATCGGACCTGCGGTCACCGCCACCCTTCCGACGGCAAGCCGAGGATCGCAGTGCAGTGCGAAGATGCGCGACACCCCGCTCAGCGCGCCAGCCGCAATGGCGTCGATGGCGCCCCCCGGCATCAGCTCCTCGGCCGGTTGGAAGATGAGCCGAACGCCGATCGGTAGCTCGGGCACCGAGGCGAGCGCCAAGCCCGTCCCCAACAGGATCGACGTGTGGCCGTCATGGCCGCAGGCATGAGCGACGCCAGGCACCACTGAGGCATAGGGCACACCAGTCCGCTCGGACATCGGCAACGCGTCCATGTCAGCGCGGAGCGCGACTCTCGGCCCGTCCTCTGGGCCAAAGTCGCAAGTCAGACCAGTACCACCGGGGAGCACCTTCGGATTCAACCCGGCGTCGGCAAGATGCGACGCGACGAATTGCGTGGTCGAGAACTCCTGCCTGCCCAGCTCGGGGTGAGCATGGATGTGTCGCCGCCAACCCACCAGATCATCGAAGTGGGCGGTCAGCCAGGCGTCGACGTATTGGCTGACCGTCATGCGCGTTCCGCCTGCAGCTGTAATACGCGGTCTCGCTCGCTAGGCGTCTCGGCAAGGCTGACCACGGTGCGGGCAAGCATGATTGCCCCTTCGATGACGGCCTTGTCGGCGCTGGGGCCTCCTGCGGCCGTGGCGAACCCTGGCTGATGGACCGACGCACCTCCCGCGTCGATGCCGACGATCGGGTGGATACCTGGCATGACGTGGGTGACGTTGCCCATGTCGGTGCTGCCGAGCGGAAACGCAGCCTCGATCTCGGCGCCGACGGGCGAGCGCCCAACCCGAACCATCTCCGCGCGAAAGACGTCGGCCAGCCACTGGTCGGGCGTCAGCTCGAGGTAGGACGGTTCCGTTTCCCTGACCTCGTGGTCACAGCCAGTGGCCACCGCGCCGGCCAGGAAACAGTCGGACATCCTGCCCTCCAGTCCGCGCAACGACTCCGAGTCGTTTGCCCGCATCGTGAATTCCATCTCGGTGCGGGCAGGGATCACGTTGGTGGCCTGTCCGCCGTTGGTGACGATGCCGTGGACCATCTGCCCTGGCGCCAACTGCTGTCGCAGCAGACCGATCGCGACCTGCGCGACGGTGATCGCGTCGGCGGCGTTGAGACCCAGATATGGAGCGACGGCGGCGTGCGCCTCTCGTCCGACGTAGCCGACCGCGACCTGTGACAACGCCAACGATCGAGCGCGTGCGATGTCGAGAGGGCCAGCGTGCAGCATGACCGTCGCAGCGAGGTCGTCGAACGTGCCTGCCTCCAAGAGCAGAACCTTGCCGCCGCCTGCCTCCTCGGCGGGGGTCCCGATCAGCACGACCGTCAGGTCGAGCTCGTCGGCGACGTCGGCGAGGGCAAGCGCGGTGCCGACGGCCGATGCCGCAATGATGTTGTGCCCGCAGGCATGTCCGATCCCAGGCAAGGCGTCGTACTCGGCGCAGATCCCGATGACGAGCGACCCGCTTCCGAAGTCGGCGCGGAAGGCCGTGTCCAGTCCGCCCGGCTGCGCCGTGATCGCGAACCCGCGCTCGGCGACGAGGGCTTGCGTCTTGGCGCAGCTGCGGTACTCGTCGAACGCCAGCTCAGGCTCGGCGTGAATCGAGTGCGAGAGCTCGATCAGATCGCCACGCAGGCGTTGGACGGTGTCCTCGACGGTCGTCGACGCTGTGGCTGCGGGCATCGAAGAAGTATCTCATCGCTCGTTTGAACTTCGCTCGTGCGTTCAGTGCGCTGACTCGGCACTAGGCTGCCTTCACGTGACCGACGCCCCCGGACCCCAGGCCCTCGCCGAGGCGGCGGCCGCCGAACTTTACGAGCGGACCGGCGTCGAGGCCTTCGACGTCGCCGTCGTGCTCGGCTCGGGCTGGGCGCCCGCCGCGGCAGAACTCGGCGAGGCGACGACCTCGATCGACATGGCCGAGCTGGTGGGGTTCACCCCGCCTTCCGCCGCGGGCCACGGCGGACGCGTGCTGGTCGTGCCGGTCGGTGACAAGCAGGTGCTGGTGATGCTCGGTCGCATCCACGCGTACGAAGGCCACGAGCTGCGCCATGTCGTGCACCCGGTGCGAACGGCTTGTGCGGCCGGCGCTCACACCGTCGTCCTGACCAACGCCGCGGGCGGACTGCGGGAGGACTTCCGCGTCGGCCAACCGGTCCTCATCTCTGACCACCTCAACCTGACGGCGCGCTCACCGCTGGTCGGGAGCGAGTTCGTCGACCTCGTCGACGCATATGCCCCGCGACTGCGTGCATTGGCGCGCGAGGTGGACGGCTCACTGGTCGAGGGTGTCTACGCCGGCCTACCCGGCCCCCATTATGAAACGCCTGCCGAGATTCGGATGCTGCGCACGCTGGGGGCCGACCTGGTGGGCATGTCGACCGTGCACGAAACGATCGCCGCGCGCGCCGCGGGTGCGGCGGTGCTCGGCGTGTCTCTGGTGACCAACCTGGCTGCGGGGATGACGGGTCAGCCGCTGAGCCACGCAGAGGTGCTGGAGACGGGCCGTCAGTCGGCGACGCTGATGGGTTCCCTACTGACCGAGGTGCTTTCGCGGCTGTAGGAAATGCGGTTGCTCAACGACGCGAAGCCCCTGGCTAGCAGCGGTGCGGCGAACAGCATCAGCAGCACCCGAACGACCTGCGCGGCAATGATGAAGGTGACGTTGGAGCCTGTTTCGACCGCTGTGGCGAGGACGGCGTAGATGCCGCCGGGGCTGGTCGCCAGGTAGCCCTCCAGCGGGCTGATCCCCGCGACGTGGGCGAGAAGAACACCAAGGCCTGCGGTCGCGAAGTTGAGCGCCACGATCAGACCGATGGCCGCGGGAAGCGCGCGACCGATCGCTCGGACCGCCTCGCGGGTGAACGCGACCCCCGCCTGCCAACCGATGACGGCGTAGCCAAGCTGAACGAGGACCAGCGGCACCGACAGTCCGAATGAGAAGCCCGTCAGTTGCAAGGCGATCGTCAACGCCATCGGGCCAAGAAGTCCAGCGCCGGGCAGGTGTGCGAGCCGTCCGGCCGTCGCACCGACCAGCACGATGACGATCAGCATCGCGATGCTGAGATACCAAGGTGCGGAACCGCTTTGGACCGGCACCGAACCGTGACCCGTCTTCTCGGCGTGATACACGAGGGTGACGACGACGGGCATCGACGCGGTGATCAACGCGACCCGCAGGTACTGAACCACCGCCACGACGCGGTCGTCTGCGCCGAGCTCGCGGGCGATGGCCACCAACCCCGACGCGCCGCCTGCCACCAGCGCGAGCGCGCCCGTGAGCGGACTGACGTCGCGGTGCAACCCAAGTAATGCACCAGCGCCGATGCTCAACACCAACGTGGCCACTGCCACGCCGAGGACGATCGGCCAATCCGAACCGAGAGCGGTCAGGGCGTCCCTGTGCACCATCGTGCCGATGTAGACGCCGAGTACGCCCTGCGCTGCGATACCCGCCTTGCGGGGAACACCAGCAGGGGCCCAAGAGAGCAGGGCCAGCACGATGCCGACGATCAGAGCGGCGAACAAGGCGGCCGACGGGACGCCGACGATGGTCAATGGCACGGTCAGCCCGACCGTTACGAGCACCAGCAGCATCCACTTTCTCACAACTACAAGTATGCGCTTGTTAAAAGATCATCTCAACTTGGCTTTAGTCACACAATTACCAAGGTTTTCCTTGGTATAAAGGGTGACATGCGCTCGAACACCGCCAACGCCACCGAGCTGCGCGAGTCGATCATGGCCCTGACCCGGCAACTTCGTCGGCACCGCAGCGACAACGGCCTCACGCTCAGTCAGCAGCAGGTGCTCGGGGAGGTGAGTCGTGCCGGCGTCACCACACCCGCCGAACTCGCCAGTCGAATGCACGTTCGCGTGCAGTCCCTCACCGAAGGGATCAATCACCTGGAGGCTCGCGGCCTGGTGCAGCGCAGGACGGACGTCGACGACCGGCGCCGGCAGCTCATCGAGACGACGGCAGACGGGAGGGCGCTGCTGGAGGCCGACCGTGCCGAACGCGACGAGTGGCTCAACACGGCAATGCGCGACACGCTGACCGACCTGGAGTTCGACTTGTTGATGCTCGTGGCGCCGGTATTGCGCAAGCTGGCCGATGGCGATGAGCGCTTGCGCGAAGAGCAGACCAGACCAGACGCTGCACAATGAGGCCATGACTGAGCCGCTGACGTTCGGCACCGCGGGCCTTAGGGGTCCGATGCGCGATGGCCCTGGCGGCATGAACGTCGAGGCCGTGACGAGGGCGACGTGGGGGGTGGCGAAGGTCCTCGAGGACAGGTGCCTCGGCGGGTCGACGGTCGTCGTGGGCCGCGACGCCCGCCACAACTCCGATGCCTTCGCTATCGCTACCGCGGAAGTATTTGCCGCCCAAGGGTTCTCCGTCATCCTTCTACCCGATGCCGCGCCTACGCCGGTGCTAGCCTTCGCGGTTCGGCATCGCAGCGCCGCGGCAGGCGTGCAGATCACCGCGTCGCACAATCCGCCAGCCGACAACGGCTACAAGGTGTACTTCGACGGCGGAATGCAGATCGTTCCCCCAACGGACCACGACGTCGAGTCTGCGATGGCAACGGCTCCCGACGAGATTGCCAGGGCGTCGGTGGATCCGGCGGGCACCGAGCTGATCCGCGCCTACGTCGACCGTGCTGCCAGGGTCAGGCGCACGACGGGCGGCGTGCGGGTGGCTCTGACCCCGATGCATGGCGTGGGTGGCGAGGTCGCGCTGGCGGTGCTGCGCGAGGCGGGCATCGACGACGTGCACGTCGTCGCAGAACAGTTCAACCCCGACCCCGACTTCCCCACCGTCGCGTTCCCGAACCCGGAGGAGCCTGGCGCAACCGACCTGCTGCTTGCCCTCGCGTCCGACGTAGCTGCCGACGTCGCGATCGCACTGGACCCCGACGCCGACCGATGCGCGGTGGGCGTTCCCACGCCGTCGGGCTGGCGCATGCTCACTGGCAACGAAACCGGTTGGCTGCTTGGCGATTACCTTCTATCGCAAACAGATCCTGGCGACGTGACGGCCGCCAGCGTCGTCGCCACCACGGTCGTGTCGTCACGCATGTTGGCTGCCATCGCGGCGGCCCACGGCGCCCAGTACGTCGAGACGCTGACGGGATTCAAGTGGCTGTCCCGCGCCGACGCGGCGTTGCCCGGCAGCACGCTGCTCTACGCCTACGAGGAGGCGATCGGACACTGCGTCGATCCCTCCGCGGTGCGCGACAAGGACGGTATCAGCGCGGCGGTACTGGCCTGCGATCTCGTTGCGGCTCTTAGGGGGCAGGGCCATTCGGTTCTCGACGCACTCGATGACCTCGCCCGCCGTCATGGGGTGCACGTGACCGCCGCTTCGTCGAGACCCGCCGATTCGTCGGTGATGCCTCGGCTACGTGCGCAACCACCGACCCGCGTCGCCGGCTTCGACGTCACCGCCGAAGACCTATCGACACGCCGCGGGCAGATGCGGACCGATGCCTTGATACTGGCGGGCGGCGACGACGAGCACTCGGTCCGAGTGGTCGTCCGGCCGTCAGGCACCGAGCCAAAGATCAAGTACTACATGGAGGTTCGCTGCGCGCCAACTGACGATCTCGCGCAGGACCGAGCGCGAGCGGAGCGGCTGATCGCCGACATCGAGGCTGCGCTGACGCACTGGTAATACCTTGGCCGGCGTTCTATGCTCCAGTTCGACGTCAGGGTCGCGCTTTCGACGTCAGGGTCGTGGATGACGACCAACTGCCTCGAAATGCCAACCCTGATCTCGATCTCGGGCGTAGGACGCGAAACGGCCTATCGAGGCCCGAACTGACGGTCCCCGGCGTCGCCGAGGCCCGGCACGATGTAGGCGATGTCGTTGAGTCCGTCGTCGATCGCGGCGGTGAACAGCCGGAGATTCGGCGCCACTTTCTCGAGTGCCGCAATGCCTTCCGGCGCGCACACCACGCAGACCACCGTGATGTCGGCGGCGTTGCGAGCCTGTAGGAGCCCAATGGTGTGCGCGAGTGAACCGCCCGTGGCGAGCATCGGGTCGAGCACCATCACCGGTTGGGTGCTGAGGTCGTCGGGAAGCGATTCCAAATACGGTGTGGGCTTGGCGGTTTCCTCGTCTCGTGCCACGCCGACGAAGCCGACGTGGGCCTCGGGAATCAGCAGGTGCGCCTTCTCGACCATCCCCAGCCCGGCCCGCAACACGGGTACGAGTAGCGGTGGCGTGGCCAAACGCGATCCGACGGTCGCGGCGAGCGGCGTGCGGATCGGGACCGCCTCGGACGCCGAGTCGCGGGTGGCCTCGTAGACGAGCATCAGGGCCAGGTCGCACAGTGCCGCGCGGAAGGCGGCATTGTCCGTGCGCTCGTCGCGCAGGGTGGTCAGCCGCGCCGCGGCAAGTGGGTGATCGACAACGCGGACGTCCATGAGGCGAACCCTAGTGGAACCAAAGCGTGCGCACCGCCGTCATAACCGCATGCTTGCCGACACTTCAGACATCCATGCGTTCAGCGCCGCCCAGCACCGTCACGCCACCGACCTGTCCCACGTCGCGGCGGACTTGGCTGCCGCGCGCGTTCCGATCGATGCCTTCGGGTCGGTGGGTGCCTCCTTCCTAGAGGCACTGAACGCAGCGTTGACGCAGCAGGCCAAACAACTCGCCCACATCGTCGACAGATTGGGCGTCGCGGGTCACGTCGCGCGAACGGCGGGAAACTCGCTCGTCGACACGGAACACGCTGCAGAGCAGTCGATTTCGAACCTCGGGAGTTAGACGGTGGCTGACGGTTTGGCCGCCGGGTTCATCGCGCGGCTACGCGACATCTCGGCGACGGTCGGAACGGGCCCACCCGAGTCCCCCGCCGCGGCCTTGTCGGGGATCCATCGCTCCCTGACCGACATCTCGCTCGCCGCCAGCCTTGCGCGGCAACGGACGGGGTGGGTCGGTGACGCGGGCGACGGCGCGTCCGAGTTCACCCGATCGACCGTCGCGGCCATCGAAGCCGTCGCCAGTTCCACCGAGGGCATGGGTGGGGCAGCGGCCCGCGCCGCCGAGGCCGTCGCCCGCGCTCGAACCAGGCTGCAGGCCATCGTCGACGACTTCGAGACCCGCGCCGCCGCGCTCGAAGCCCGACTGGACCAACCCGGTGTCGCCGACGAGCTGATCGACGAAGGACACCGGGCGATCGCCGAGGCCAAGGCCGTCGTCGACGACCTCCGGGCCGAGCTAGAGGCGCAGACGCAAGCAGTCATGGCGCAGCAACCGGGTCCCGCCCCCGCGCTTCCAGCGTTGCCCGGCCTTGGCGCGGCGGGTGGGGGCCTCGGAGCGGGTGGGGGCCTCGGATCGGGTGGCGGTCTCGGGTCGGGCGGCGGCCTCGGCTCCGGGTCGGGCGGCGGATCCGGCTCTGGGTTGGGCGGCGGCTCCGGTTCACCAGGGCTCGCGCCATCCCTTGGGTCCGGGTTCGACCGCGACCCGAGCGAGACCCCACCGCAGCTCGTCGACGCCGCCGCATTCGGCAGCGGAGTCGCAGTGCGGCTACCGGATGGCAGTACCGCCATGGCGCCGAACGAGACCGCCGCGAGCGCGGTGCGGCACGCGCTGACACAGCTCGGGGTGCCGTACCAGTGGGGCGGCGAGTCGCCAGGCGTAGCGATGGACTGCAGCGGACTCACCCAGTGGGCGTATCACGAAGCGGGCCTTGACCTTCCGCGGCTGGCACAAGAGCAGGACATCGGAAGCCCGGTGGCACGCGGCTCACTCCGCCCTGGCGATCTCGCCGTATGGGACGGGCACGTCGCGATGATCGTCGGCGACGGCACGATGATCGAGGCGGGCGACCCCGTCAAACTGTCGCCGATTCGAACGACCAACGCGGGTCAGGGTTTTCAGGGCTTCTGGCGACCGACGGTGTGACACCGTCGACGTCAGGACCGACCGGCCGTCCGCGCAATGACGCGGAAGAGTTCCGTTTCCTCGGCGATACCCTTGAGGGGGCGGCTACCAAGGCTCTCGAAGATCAGCCCTGAGCCCGCTGATAGGTCGCGCACCGTGCGACTCGTGAGGACTTCGCCCTGCCCGGCCACCGCACCTATCCGGGCGCCAAGGTGCACTGCCATGCCACTCCATTCGTCGCCGCGTCGCTCGCACTCGCCCACGTGAAGACCGGCACGAATGGAGAGACCGTGCGACGCCAACGCGACCGCGAGTTCGAGTCCGCAACGAACCGCCTTGGTGGGGCCGTCGAAGAGCGCGAAGACACCATCGCCCGTGTGCTTGACGCGGCTGCCGCCGTACTTCACCAGAACGCCGTCGACCAGCTTGTCGTGAGCATTCAACTGGTGTCGCCACCGCGCGTCGCCACGCGCACTGAGCAATTCCGTCGAGCCGACGATGTCGGTGAACAACACCGTTTTCAGAACACGTTCGTCGACGACCGCACCGGACATGCCGGTCACGAAGTCGAGGATTGCCGAACCCAGCGTGTCGTCGAGCAGCCCGTGTGGCCCCGGCGCCAGCAGCTTGAACTCGGCCCCCGGAATGGCGGCGGCGAGCGCCGCGACGCCGTCGAGCGGAGCCATGCGATCGCCCTCACGCCCGAGCAGCAGAGTCGGGGCACGGACAGATGCCAGAACGCTACGGACGTCGATCTCCAAGAGCGCCTTCCACAGCCACGCCGCCATCGTCGGGCTGGCACTGGTCCGCTGATATCTCCCGTAATAATCGCGAAATCCTGGTATGTCGGCGATCTCGTTGAAGAAGAGGCCAGCCAATGCTCCTTCACCCCAATGACTTTCGATGTCATCGAGATGGTGTGCCTTTTCTTCGGCGGTGAAGCCCCAAGGGTGGTCGGGCAACTCTCGGCTAAAGCGAGCCATCGCACCGTAGATCACCAACGATCGGACCCTCTTCGGGTATGTCGCGGCGAACAGAAGGCTCATCGGGCCGCCCTCGGACTGACCGAAGAGGGCGGGGCGTTCGACGCCGGCGGCGTCGAGAACGGCGTGCAGGTCATCCATGCGCTCGTCGAGTGGCGGAACGTGATTGGCCGGATCAGACAGGCCCGTTCCCCTCTTGTCCCACACGACGATGCGCATGGCTTCTGACAGCTGCGTGATGATCGCCGTCTGCGGAGTCGCCGGATCGTCGTACATTTCGACGTTGCTGAACCAACCCGGGATCCACACCAGCGTCGTGTCCCCATCGCCGAACTCGCGATACGCCAGCCGGACATCACCGTTGCGCGCGTAGCGCACGCGCCCGTCACCCACGCGACAAGTCTCGCATTTCACGGTCGGCTTGCGGGGGGTTTGACTCGCGGTGGCGCGCGGAGACCTGTGGCTGCCCCGAACGACCAACGTGGACGGGGGTTTTCAGAGGCTCCGTCGTCCGGCTTCCTGCGCGAGTTGCACGCGCGAGGTCAGGCCCAGTTTGGTGTACACGTGCGTGAGATGAGTCTGCACGGTCCGCGGCGAGACGAAGAGCCTTGTCGCGATCTCCTTGTTCGCTAGCCCTTCGCTGACGAGTCCGACGACATCGAGTTCGGTGGGGGTCAGCGATGCCCATCCGCTGGTTGGACGTTTGCGTTCGCCGCGGCGGCGCTGCGCGTAGGCGATCGCCTCTTCGATGGACAGCGCGGCGCCCTCCGAACGCGCCTTGTCAAAGTCATTCTCGCCAAGCGCATCCCGGGTAGCCGCCAGAGTCGCTGCGTAGACGCAGTCGAAGATCTTGAAGGCGACGCCACCGGTGCGTTGCCTGGCCACCTCTGCCACACCCAAGAACCGCGCGGCCTCTTGGTGATTGCCTGCGCCCACCGCGAGTAGGGCGAGGCATTCAAAGGTCGCCGGAATGCCCCCGTACGCCCGCACACCCGAGGCGGCTGCCAGGGCGTCGTGGGCATCGCGGTCCGCCTGCTCCGACTCACCCTGTGCGAAGGCGATTCCGGCACGGGTGGTCAAGGCCAGCGACACATGCAGGCCGGTCGTGGTCGCGACGGTGTCGTCGGCCCACCGCCGAGCTCCTGCCAGATCACCGCGGGCGAAGGCGGCCTGAGCCACGAAGGCGTTCCAGATCGCCGCCATGCTGGGCTGCAACGTGAGATGCTCCCAGCCCGCAGCGATGGCATCGTCGGCCCCGGCGACGTCGCCGCCAGCGAGACAGGCGGCAGCCAGCGAAGCGTACGCGAGGCCGGGGTAGAACCCACCGAGCTCGGCTGCCGCCTCGACCGCCGCATTCGCCGCCTCGCGGGCTGCCACGGGTTCTCCGTGATACGACAGCGCAAGCGCTTGCATGAACAGCGCCGAGCACCACCAGACCACGTCGTGGGCCGCTTCGGACTCGGCGGCCACCTCACGCAGCTGTTCGACGGATTCGGCCGTGTCGCCAATCATCAACTGCGCGATGCCAAGTGCCCAACGGCATCGCCGCGAGATCGACCAGTCGCCGATGGCTTCTGCGAGGTCACGTCCCTCTTCGGCGGTGGCCCGCACGACCATCGGTTCGCCGGTCACGACCGCACCCAACGCCTGCCAGCCGAGGATCTCGCTGAGCGTCCACGTGTCGCCCATCGTGCGGACGAGGCCGATCGCCTCCGCGAAGTACGGCCCCGCCAACTCGGGGTCGTAGACCGCGCTGGCACCGCATGCGGTCAACACCCGCGCCAAGAGGGCGGGGTCGTCGATCTCTCGAACGATCGCAAGGGCTTGGGTGGCTAGCTCTACCCGGCCCGCGACGCCCGTGTACGCATCGAGTACGGCGTAGTCGGCAAGCGCTCTTGCATGCACGGATGGCGCGACATCCCCAGCGCCATCGGCGAATACGGTGGAGAACCAGGCCATGGCCTCCTGGATCTGACCCCGCGCCAACCACAGCGGCTGCAGCGAGGACGCCAGTCGCGATGCGAGTTCGACGTCGGAGTTTTCTCGGCTCCACACGAAGGCTGCGCGAAAGTTGTCGATGTCGGTTTCGGTCTGCGCGATGCGCTTCTCACGTTCGCGAGCAGGCACTCCGTCGAGCACGCTCGCCACCGCCGTGTAGTAGTCACGGTGGCGGCTACGCACGACGTCGCCCATGCCGGATTCGCCAAGTTTCTCCAGCGCATACTGCCGCACCGTCTCCAGTAACCGGTATCGCGTTCGGCCACTGGCACTTTCGGCAACCACCAGAGACTTGTCGACCAGCAGGGTGAGTAGGTCGAGCACCTGGTGGCGCTGCACGTCGTCGCCGCCGGCGACCGCCTCCGCGGCATCGAGTTCGAACCCTCCGACGAACACCGCGAGGCGGGCGAACAAGATGCGCTCTGGCTCGGTCAGCAGCGCATGCGACCAGTCGACCGATGCGCGCAAGGTCTGCTGGCGTCGCACCGCGGTACGCGCGCCGCCGGTCAACAGCCGGAAGCGGTCATGCAGACTGTCGCGGATCTCATTCAGCGACAGCACGCGGACCCTGGCGGCCGCCAACTCGATAGCCAGCGGAACACCGTCGAGGCGTTGGCATATCTCTGCTGCGGCGGCTGAATTGTCCTCGGTGAGGCGGAAATCCGGCCGGACTTGTCTGGCGCGGTCGGCAAATAGCTCCATCGCCTCGTCGGCCAGCGACAGCGATGGCACCCGCCAACTCACCTCGCCTGCCACTCCGATGGGCTCACGACTAGTCGCCACCAGCGACACCGCCGGGCAGCCGCGCTGCAGTGCGATGACCAGCGCCGCGCACGCGTCCAGCAGGTGCTCACAGTTGTCCAGCACCAAGAGCATCCGTCGCTCGCCGATGAACTGCAACAACGTGGCCATCGTTGAGCGCCCTGGGTGGTCGGGCAGACCCAGTGCGCGAGTCACCGTCACTGGCACGAGATCGGGGTCGGTGATCGGGGCGAGGTCGACGTACCACGCACCATCGGGGAAGCCATCTGCGATCTGACCCGCCACCTGTATGGCCAACCGAGTCTTGCCGACACCGCCCGCTCCCGTCAGCGTGACCAGACGATTGTCCGCCAAGGCCTTCGGCACCTCGTTCAGTTCGACCCTTCGACCGATGAAGCTGGTCAACTGATTTGGCAGATGCTGAGAGACAGCGCTTTTCGAAGTTCTTAGCGGCGGAAACTCGTTGCGAAGGTCGGGATGGCACAGCTGCACGACGCGTTCGGGGCGCGGAAGATCACGCAGCCGATGCGATCCGAGATCGGTGAGCCAGACGTCGTCCGGCAGCCTGTCGAGCACGAGGTCTTCGGTAGTGCCCGACAGCACGGTCTGGCCGCCGTGGGCCAGATCGCGCAGCCTCGCGGTTCGGTTGATGGTGGTGCCGACGTAGTTGCCCTCCCCCTCTTTCTGGCTCCGCAACTGCACTTCCCCCGTGTGCACGCCAATGCGCAACCTGATCGGAGCCAACGGCGCCCGTTGCAGCTCCAGCGCACACGCCACCGCGCTACTGGCACGCGCGAATGCGACCACGAAGCTATCGCCCTCACCCTGTTCGACGGGCCGCACGCCGTCATGGGCGGCAATCACGTCACCCAATACGTGATCGAGCCGCGCGACGGCGGCCGTCATGTCATCGGGTTGGGTCTGCCACAGTCGCGTCGACCCCTCGACGTCGGCGAGCAGCAGCGTCACCGTCCCCGTCGGAAGGAACTCCCCCACGTCAACGCTCCAGTCAGTTGTGCTCATGCTAGCCAGCATGGGGCGGGCGGGCGCCGCAAACATCAGCGCAAACGCGTAGATTGCCGCATCGGACTCGCGGACTTACGACCACGTGCTCGGCCGATGTGCGCGATCTGACCGACGATCCAATGCCGACGACACCGGACAGTCGACTCATACCCATCCAAGGAGACGAGCATGAGCACCAACACGAGTCGTCAACCCGCCGTCGGCGCGCTAGACCGGGAGGCGGCCCGAGCGGCGATCAGCGCGGCTGCCGCACGGCTCGCCGCATTGCTGCGCGACACCGAGGGCAGCGCGCGGCCGAGGGGCACCGACTGGACCGTCGGCGAAACCGCGGCGCACGTCTCCATCGTGCTCACCGGATTTTGCGCCGCAATCGCAGGCGAACACGTGCCAACGCCACAGCAGTCCGTCGACGCGGACTTCCACACCCGGCTTGCCGCCACCAACGCCGCGTATCTCGAGATGGTCGACAACACCGACATCGGCGCGATCGTTGGCCAGATTACCGCTGGGGCACAACGCTTTCTGTCGCTCGCGGCCGAGGCCGACGCCGACCAAGCCTGCCAGACGCCGTGGTATGGCCCTGGCCGGACCCGCACCGTCGACTGCCTGACCGCTCTGGCACTTGGCGAGCTCACCGTGCACGGGCACGACGTCGCGACCGCGACGGGCCGTCCGTGGCCGATTTCAACCGCGCACGCGAACCTCATCGTGGGCACGGTGTGCCCGCACATGGCGCCGCTGGTCATACGACCCGACGCAGGCCGAGGCTCGTCGCTGACCTACGAGATCCGAATGCGCGGCGGCGGCCCTCGGTGGGTCGTCACCGTTGCAGACGGGAAGGCGACGGTGCGTGCCGCAGGTGGGCGGGTGGACTGCGTCATCTCGGCGAACCCCGTGACCTACCTGCTGGTCGTCTACGGGCGGATGTCGACGTTCCAGGCGATGCTGCGCGGCGGGATGACGATGACCGGGCGCAGTCCATGGCTTGGCCTGGGTTTCAAGGACATGTTCTTCAACCCCTGAGCCGTCATGCCTTCGCCTTCATGCCTCGACGACGGCCTTGATCCGTTCGAGGGTCTTTCGCATGTCGCGCAGATTCCGGCGCTAGTGCCGACATCCCAGAAACTCGATCGGCAAATCCGCTTCGCCCTCGTGGAGGATCATTCGGCTTTCTCGGCGTCACGCTCATCTCGGCGCCGCCACCGGCGAAACCCGCGGTGTGCAACGACGGCGCCGACGATCGCCGTCACGCACCACACGCCAATGGCGGTGTATGCCAAAGGAGCTGAGAGGTCACCGATCGACGCGCCGAGCGCCGTATAGACGAACGCGCGCGGAACGGACCCGATGAAGGCGCCAACCGCCATCTGCCACAGCGGAACGCCGAATGCCCCGAACGCGTACGAAGCCAACGCATCCGAGACCCCTGGAACGAAACGCTGACCCACCACTGCCCACAGCCCGCCCCGCTCGATCTGCGCGTCGATGCGGTCGGTGCGTCGCTCCCCCAGCAGCGCACGGGCACTCTCCCGCCCGGCCCGCCTGCCGATCTGGCTGGCGACGACGGCAGTGCCCACGGTGGCGCCAAGCGTCACGAACGTCCCGAGCACCGGTCCGAACAGCACTCCGCTGACGCCCGCGAGGATCGGGCCCGGCACGAAGATGGAGCCGAGAACCGCCGACACCACGACATAGGTCACCGGCGCGAGCGGACCCGTCGCCGCCACCGCGCTCCTGGCGTCGTCTATGTCGACGATCCGCGCGATCGCGAAGACGTAGAACAGTCCGACGAGGAAAGCGACGAACACGGCCAACCGAACGAAGTGGGGCCGCAGGCTAGGCGGAGGCGGTTCGTCGCCGTCGGTATCGGTCATGCTGAGGCCAATCCTGCCGCACGTTGCGCGAGGCCGACTGCCAGGTTCGACGCGGTAGCCGCCGGGTACTCGAACCGAAACGCAACACGGAGGAGAACAGGAGGAGGACGCCATGGCTGCCACCGTGAAGGCCACTTTCGAAGTAACCAGCTGGGACGAGACACCGTTCGACGACGGCGTCGGCGTATCCAAGCTGACCGAGGCCCTGGTGTCCAAGAAGTACTCGGGCGACGTCGATGGCACGTCGACCACCAAGTGGTTGATGGCCTACGCACCCGACAAGAGCGCTACGTACGTCGGCATCGAGCGGATCCAGGGAACGGTGGCAGGCAAGCACGGCAGCCTCGTCTTGCTGCACGACGGCAAGTTCGAGGACGGCGTCGCCAGTGCCGAACTGCGAGTCGTCGGGGGAACCGATGAGCTCGAGGGGGTCAGCGGTACGGGCAACTTCCGCGCGGACCCGGCCGGGACAGTCGAAATCGACATCTCGTAACTCGCCCCCTGCCGTCCCTCCAGACGGCGTCGTTAGGCTGTGCCGCATGTCTGCAGAAATCGTGCCGGTGCGGCTCGGGCTGACCAAGGGCGATGTGTACACCTTGTGGGCACCGCTTTGGCGTGACAAGGAAGACGAATGGCAGGGCTTCCTCGGCGACGACGAGGATCTCTTCGCGTTCGATTCGGTGGCCGACCTGGTGGCGTTCGTAAGGACCAACCGCGACAACGATCTGACAGATCACCCGGCGTGGACCGCACTGACCGCGTGGTCGGCACACCGCCTCGAACCGTCTGAGGACAATCAGCACGACCTGATCGGCGTGCCCGACGTCGTCGCGGAGAAGCCGACGGAAGAGTCGGTCCAGGGCCTGGTCAAGACTCTGGTGCTCGTGCAAGCCATCGGATCGGTCTGCGACCTGACGGCGGTATCGAAGTTCTTCAACGGCAACCCCGTGCTGTCCACGCTCGGCGGTGGCGTCTCGGCATTCGAGGGTCGGGCCGGCCGTAAGCGATGGGCCGACATCGAGTCGGCCGTTGACAGGAACTGGGACGGCATCATCGACGCCATCGACGCGCTGGTGAGCACGCCCGAGGTCGACGAGGCGGCGTCCGAGGCAGCGAAGGCCGAGCTCGCCGAACCAGCACCCGAGCCTGAGATCGTCGATGCCGACGACGAGTCCGACGAGACCGCCGACGGAGACGTCGACCCCAGTGCCGAGACCGTGATCTCCGGAATCGTCGACACCGACGAAGAGTCGGCGGCGCTTGCCGCACATGCCGAGGACCGCGTGCTCGGCAGCGACGAGGACTTCTGGGCTCAGGTCGGAATCGACCCGGTGCGGATCATGACCGGCAGCGGCACGTTCTACACGCTGCGGTGCTACGTGGACGAGGAGCCCAAGTTCCTCGGCCGCAACGGACGCATCTCGGTCTTCGGCTCGGAGCGCGCCCTCGCCCGCTACCTCGCCGACGAACACGAGAGCGACCTGTCCGGCTTCAGCACGTACGACGACATCCATACCGCCGCGACCGACGGCTCGCTGCGGATCAAGGTGAGCGAGGAGAACGTCTACGTACTCAGTGGCATCGCCGACGACATCGCCGACGGGCCGGACGCCGTCGACGCCGACCAGCTCGCGCTGGCCGTCGAACTGTTCAGGGACGTCGGTGACTATGCCGAGGACGGCACCGTCGAGGAGAAGCTCGACGTCGACGAGCCGCTCGGCAAGTTCGTGACGCACGTGCTCAACCCCGGCAAGGTCAGTCGTCCAAGCGCCCCCTATGCCAAGGCGGTCGAGCAGTGGGAGTCGTTGCAGAGCTTCGTCGAATCGCGGCTGCGCTCGGAGTAGCGCGATGAGTTTGGCGCCAGCGAAGAGTCGATACGGGCATGACCATTACTGACGGCCTGACCACCCGCTCGCTCGACGTCCCCGGCGCACGCCTGCACTACGAGGTTCGCGGGGAGGGCCCCCTGCTGCTAGTGATCGGTTCGCCGATGCCAGCAGCGGACTTCGCCCCTTTGGCGCACGCGCTCGCCACCGATCACACCGTCGTCACCTACGATCCGCGCGGCCTTGCTGGCAGCACCATCGATGACCCCAACCAAGACGCCACGCCGGACCTTCGCGCCGACGACGTAGCAGCCATCCTCGACGCGCTCGGTGCGGAGTCGGCCGACGTGTTCGGCTCGAGCGGCGGCGCCGTGACGGGCCTGGCTCTGGTTACCCGCCACCCCGGCCGGGTGCGCATGCTCGTCGCCCACGAGCCACCGGTGACCGAACTGCTGCCAGACGCCGAACAGCAGCGCGCGGCGACCGAGGACATGATCGAGACGTTCCATCGCGAAGGTCCCGCAGCGGGATGGGCGAAGTTCATGGCCAATGCCGGTTTCGACGTGACGGGCCACGATGGCGGGGCTCCCGATCGCGGGGCTCCCGTTGGTGCCGAACCGAGCCCCGACGAACTGGCTAAGCGGATGGCCGACATGACGCGCTTCTTCGACCACGAGATGCGCGACACCATCGCCTTTCGGCCCGACGTCGAAGCACTGAAGGCGTCGTCGACCCGCATCGTGATCGGCATCGGCGCCGACTCCCACCACCTGCTGACCTATCGGACGTCGATGGCGCTGTGCGAACTGCTCGACTGCAGCCCGGCCGACTTCCCCGGCGATCACGGTGGATTCATCGGCGAGACAGGCGCATTCGCCGCCCGCCTGCGTGAGGTGCTCGCCGGCTGACGACTCCCTTTCCCGCGAGCGCGCGTGTTTGCACCCGACACGCCGCGTCAGAGTGGCAGTTTGCGCGCGCTCGCGGAGGTGGTGGCGCTCGAGGTGCGGGGTCAGCCCACCAGGACGGCGTACCGCGGCTTGATGACCTCGTCGATCAAGGCGAGCCGCTCGCGGAATGAGATGAACGACGACTTCATCGCGTTGATGGTGAACCGCTCGAGATCGCTCCAGCCATAGCCGAAGGCCTCGACGAGACGCAGCATCTCCTGGCTCATCGTCGTATCGCTCATCAGCCGGTTGTCGGTGTTGACCGTCACCCGGAACCGGAGCCTGGCCAACAGCGCGAACGGGTGCTCGGCGATGCTGGCGACCGCGCCGGTCTGCACGTTCGAGCTTGGACACAGCTCCAGCGGAATCCGCTTGTCCCGCAGGATGGAAGCCAACCGGCCCAGTGTCGCGTCGTCATCGGAATGCACCTCGATGTCGTCGACGATCCGCACGCCATGCCCGAGTCGATCGGCACCGCAGAACGCGATGGCCTCGTGGATCGAGGGCAGACCGAACGCCTCGCCGGCATGAATGGTGAAGCGCGCGTTGTTGTTTCGCATGTATTCGAAGGCGTCAAGGTGGCGCGACGGCGGGTATCCGGCCTCCGCGCCCGCGATGTCGAAGCCGACGACGCCCTTGTCGCGGAAGCGAATTGCCAGCTCGGCGATCTCGCGTGACCGGGCGGCGTGGCGCATCGCGGTGACCAGGCATCGCATCACGATGTCCCTGCCCTGTGCGGCTGCCGCCTTCTCGCCGTCGACGAAACCGGCGAGCACCGCCTCGACGACCTCGTCCAGCGACAGCCCCCCGTCGATGTGCAGTTCCGGCGCGAACCGGACCTCGGCGTATACCACCGAGTCGGCGGCCAGATCCTCCACGCATTCGAAGGCCACGCGGTGAAGTGCCTCGGGCGTCTGCATCACGCCGACGGTGTGCGCGAACGGTTCCAGATAGCGCACCAGCGAACCGCTGTGCGCCGCGGTGCGGAAGAACGTCGCCAACTCGTCGACGTCGGTTGCGGGTAGGTCGGCGTAACCGAACTGATCAGCCAATTCGATCACCGTCGCGGGACGAAGCCCTCCGTCGAGGTGGTCGTGCAACAGCGCCTTTGGTGCGCGTTGGATGTTCTCCAGGGTCAGCGGAGTAGTCATCTGGCTGATTGCTCCTCGCGTCCGCGGTGGGTAATCCGGTCGATGATCAGCGGACGCATCGGTGGCGCGGAGTCGCCGACCGACCAGCCGCCGTCGAGTTCGGCCATGGCGGCATCGAACCGCTCCGGCGTCTCGGTATACAGCGTGAACACGGCGTCACCGGCGGCGACGGGTTCGCCAGGCCGTCGATGAATGTGGATTCCCGCACCGAACTGCACTCGCGCACCGGCTGCCGAGCGACCCGCCCCGAGCCGCCACACCGCCAGTCCCACCGCCATCGCGTCGATGTCGCCCATCGTGCCACCCCGTGCCGCGGTGATGGTCTCGGAGTGCGCACCGATCGGCAGCGATTGGGACAAGTCGCCGCCCTGCGCCGCCACCAACTCCCGAAACCGATCCATCGCGGTGCCGTCGCGCAGCGTCTGTGCGGGGTCGACGGCGTCGACGCCTGCCAACTCCAGCATCTCGCGAGCCAGCGTCACGGTCAGGGCGACGACGTCGTCGGGGCCTCCGCCCGCGAGGACGTCCAGCGACTCGGCGACCTCCACCGCGTTGCCGACCGCGCGTCCCAACGGCACATCCATGTTGGTGAGCACGGCGCGGGTCGCGATCCCGCGCGCCGCGCCGAGCTCGACCATCGTGGCGGCCAGCTCGCGCGACTCGGCTTCGGTCTTGAGGAATGCGCCGCGGCCAACCTTGGTGTCGAGGACGAGCGCGTCGGCGCCCTCGGCCAGTTTCTTGCTCATCACCGAGCTCGCGATCAGGGGTAGCGACTCGGTGGTGGCCGTGACGTCGCGCAGCGCGTAGATCTTGCGGTCGGCGGGGGCGAGGTCACCTGCGGCGAAGATGGCGGCGCCGATGTCTTGAAGTTGTTGGCGGATACGGCCTTTCGAGAGCTCGGCGGTGAATCCCGCGATGGACTCCAGCTTGTCGAGGGTGCCGCCGGTGTGGCCGAGACCACGTCCTGCCGCCTGCGGTACGGCTGCGCCACAGGCCATCACGACGGGAACCAACGGGATGGTGATCTTGTCGCCGACTCCCCCGGTGGAATGCTTGTCCACCAGACGAAGCGGCTTGCCGTCACGGCGAAGGTCGCTGAAGTCGAAACGCTCGCCGGAGTCGATCATCGCGGCGGTCCACCGAGCGATCTCTCCTGGCGTCATGCCACGCAGGAAGATCGCCATCAGCAGCGCCGACATCTGCTCGTCGTGAACGACGCCGCGGGTGTAGCCGTCGATCACCCAGTCGATCGCGGCGTCGGAGAGGACGCCCCCGTCACGCTTGATCCGGATCACGGACGGAGCATCGAGGTGCGTCACTGGATCTGATCCTTACGTGCGACGCGGCGTAGGTCGTCGGGGCCGAAGGCGTCGGGAAGCAGCTCGCTCAACGGGCGCGGGCCCGACGGGTGGTCGATGAGCAAGCCGGGACCGCCGTGTTCGAGAAGCACCTGGCGGCAGCGCCCGCACGGCATCAGAAGCTCGCCACCCGCGTCGACGCACGAGAGTGCGACGAGCCTGCCGCCGCCGCTGGAATGCAGGGCGCAGACCACCGAGCACTCGGCACAGAGACCTAGGCCATATGAGACATTCTCCACATTGCAGCCGACCAGGATTCGGCCGTCGTCGGCGAGCGCAGCAGCACCGACCGGAAACCGAGAATACGGCGCATAGGCATGAGCGAGTACGCCAACTGCCTTGTCCCGCAAAGACTTCCATTTTTCATCTGTGACCACGTCAGCTCCCTCGCCAGCATTCTGAATGGATTCCGAAGGCTCGCCCTCGGGGCTGAAATACCTCGCAGACAACCCTAAACTCGACGTGAGGTCGGGGTGCAGACCGGTCAACGCTAGTTCTTCCCGGCACCATTTGGGATTAGAGTCGCCACCGAGGTTGCGGGCAAGGTACCGCCGAGTCCGAGCGTCCACCGATGGCGTTGGAGGTCCCATGAGCACTGCGACAGACGCTGATTCCGACACAGGCCGCTCTTCACGCCCTAGCCGCCGCACGCTCTATCGCGGCGACCCAGGCATGTGGTCGTGGGTGCTGCATCGCATTACGGGCGCAACCATCTTCTTCTTCCTGTTCGTACACGTGCTCGACACCGCACTCGTGCGCGTCAGCCCCGAGGCCTACAACGAGGTGATCGAGACCTACAAGACGCCCCTCGTCGGCCTGATGGAGATGGGTTTGGTCGTCGCGGTGCTCTACCACGCGCTGAACGGCATTCGCGTGATCCTCATCGACTTCTGGCAGCACGGGCCCAAGTACCAGCGATTGATGTTGTGGATCGTGCTCGGGGTGTGGATTTCGGTGTTCATCGTCTCGCTCGGAGTGCTTGGCATGCACATGGCGGAGAGGTTCCTATGAGCCCGTCGGCCGAAAACCCCTACGACCACATCAGTGAGCGCGGCGGTCCCGCGCCGGTCATGCAGCGCAGTTACGACCGGCCCGCCGGTCTCGACAACCCGCGCGCACCTCGTCGACGCAGCGGCATGCCGAACTTCGAGAAGTACGCGTGGCTGTTCATGCGGTTCTCCGGGATCGTGCTGGTGTTCTTGGCGCTCGGCCACCTCTTCGTCATGCTGATGTGGCAGGACGGTGTGTACCGCATCGACTTCAACTACGTCGCCGAACGCTGGTCGTCCCCTTTCTGGCAGACCTGGGATCTCTTGCTGCTGTGGCTTGCTCAGCTGCACGGCGGCAACGGAATGCGAACGATCATCGCCGACTACGCGCGCAAGGACTCCACGAAGTTCTGGCTCAACACGCTGTTGGCCACCTCGATGTTGTTCACCCTGGTGCTCGGCACCTACGTGCTCTTGACGTTCAACGCGAACATTTCGTGAGCTTGGAGTATCGCCATGATTACTGAACACCGCTACGACGTCGTCATCGTCGGGGCAGGCGGAGCGGGGATGCGCGCAGCGGTGGAAGCAGGTCCACGCGCGCGCACCGCCGTGCTCACCAAGCTGTACCCGACGCGCAGTCACACCGGCGCGGCACAGGGCGGCATGTGCGCCGCGCTCGCGAACGTCGAAGAGGACAACTGGGAGTGGCATACGTTCGACACCGTCAAGGGCGGCGATTACCTCGCCGATCAGGACGCGGTCGAGATCATGTGCCGCGAGGCCATCGACGCCGTTTACGACCTCGAGAAGATGGGGATGCCGTTCAACCGCACCCCCGAGGGACGCATCGATCAGCGTCGGTTCGGCGGGCACACCCGCGACCATGGCAAGGCGCCCGTGCGCAGGGCCTGCTACGCCGCCGACCGTACCGGGCACATGATCCTGCAGACGCTGTACCAGAACTGCGTGAAGCACGACGTCGAGTTCTTCAACGAGTTCTACGCGCTGGACCTGGTGCTGTCGGACACGCCAGGCGGTCCGGTGGCGACGGGCATCGTCGCCTACGAATTGGCGACAGGGGACATTCACGTCTTCCACGCCAAGGCGATCGTGTTCGCGACCGGCGGGTCCGGTCGGATGTACAAGACGACGTCGAACGCCCACACGCTGACTGGCGACGGGCTGGGCATCGTCTTCCGCAAGGGACTTCCCTTGGAGGACATGGAGTTTCACCAGTTCCACCCGACGGGCCTTGCCGGGCTTGGCATTCTGATCTCGGAGGCGGTGCGCGGCGAGGGCGGCCGACTGTTGAACGCCGACGGCGAGCGGTTCATGGAGCGCTACGCGCCGACCATCGTCGACCTCGCACCGCGCGACATCGTGGCCCGGTCGATGGTTCTGGAAGTGCTAGAGGGTCGAGGCGCAGGCCCGAACAAGGACTACGTCTACATCGACGTCCGTCACCTCGGCGCCGACGTGCTAGAGGCCAAGCTTCCCGACATCACCGAGTTCGCGCGCACGTACCTGGGCGTCGACCCCGTCACGGAATTGGTGCCGGTGTATCCCACGTGCCACTACGTGATGGGCGGCATCCCAACCACCGTGAACGGACAGGTGTTGCGCGACAACACCTCCGTGGTGCCCGGCTTGTATGCCGCCGGCGAATGCGCGTGCGTTTCGGTACACGGCGCGAATCGACTGGGCACCAATTCGCTGCTCGACATCAACGTGTTCGGCCGTCGAGCAGGCATCGCCGCGGCCAACTACGCGCTTGGCCACGACTTCGTCGCCATGCCCTCGGCGCCTGAACGAACGGTGGTCGACTGGGTTTCCAGCATCCTGTCAGAACACGGCAACGAACGCGTTGCCGACATCCGCGGCGCGCTTCAACAGTCGATGGACAACAACGCCGCGGTGTTCCGCACTGAGGAAACGCTCAAACAGGCGCTCACCGACATCCACGCCCTCAAGGAGCGGTACGCCCGAATTACCGTGCACGACAAGGGCTCCCGGTACAACAGCGACCTACTGGAGGCGATCGAGCTCGGCTTCCTGCTCGAGCTCGCGGAGGTGACCGTCGTCGGGGCACTCAACCGCAAGGAGTCGCGCGGCGGCCATGCGCGGGAGGACTACCCGCACCGCGACGACACCAACTACATGCGACACACGATGGCGTTCAAGCAAGGTACCGACCTGCTCAGCGACATCCGGCTGGACTACAAGCCCGTCGTACAGACCCGGTACGAGCCGATGGAACGGAAGTACTAGCGATGAGTTCCCCCGTGACGCAGAGCGCCGAAGCCGGCGATCCCCCGCTGCCTCCCGTTCCCGAGGGCTCGACGATGGTGACGTTGAAGATCGCTCGCTTCAACCCAGAGGACCCGGACTCGGCGGGCTTTCAGAGCTTCCGCGTACCGTGCCTGCCCACCGATCGGCTGCTCAACTTGCTGCTGTACGTGAAGGGTTACCTCGACGGGACGCTGACGTTCCGGCGGTCCTGCGCTCACGGCGTGTGTGGGTCTGACGCGATGCGGATCAACGGCGTCAACCGATTGGCGTGCAAGGTGCTGATGCGCGACCTCCTGCCCAAGAAGGCAGGCAAGCAACTGACGATCACCATCGAGCCGATCCGAGGGCTGCCCGTCGAGAAGGATCTCGTCGTCGACATGGAGCCGTTCTTCGACGCATTCCGCGCGGTCAAGCCATTCCTGATCACCACCGGCAACCAGCCGACGAAGGAGCGCATTCAGAGCCAGACCGACCGCGCCCGCTACGACGACACCACCAAGTGCATCCTCTGCGCCTGCTGCACCACGAGCTGCCCGGTGTTCTGGACCGAGGGGTCGTACTTCGGTCCAGCCGCGATCGTCAACGCACACCGTTTCATCTTCGACAGCCGCGACGAGGGCGCAGCCGAGCGTCTCGACATCCTCAACGAAGTCGACGGCGTGTGGCGGTGCCGGACGACGTTCAACTGCACTGAGTCGTGCCCCCGCGGCATCCAGGTCACCAAGGCGATCCAAGAGGTCAAGCGCGCGTTGATGTTCGCCCGCTAACTTGCGATTTCGGCGCGGTTTCCACCCATTCGTGGGTGGAAACCGCGCCGAAATCGCATCAAGGTGTCACACATTGACGCGCTGTCTCGTCCAAGAGGCATGACTACGCAAACGCCCCGCATCGAACCCCTGCCACCCAAGAAGGCCTCGCTGACGGCGCGGCTCATGTACCGCTACGCCAAGCGCCGCTTCGGCGAGGTGCCTGTGCCCTTCGCCGTCGGAGCGCATCACATGCCGTTACTCGTCGCCAACGCCGTCCACGAAACGCTGCTGGAGCGTGGCTCGAAGAAGCTGCCTGCCAACGTCCGCGAGCTCGCGGTCTACTGGACGGCTCGCGCGGTTGGCTGCTCGTGGTGCGTTGACTTCGGGGCGATGCTGATCCGGCTCGACGGGCTGGACGTCGAAAGGCTCAAGCAGATAGACGAATACGCGACGTCACCCGAGTACACCGACGACGAGCGCGCCGCCATCGCCTACGCCGACGCGATGACCAAGGACCCGCACCTGGTCACCGACGAACAGGTCGCAGACCTGCGCAGGCGATTCGGCGACGCGGGCACCATGGAGCTGACCTATCAGATCGGCATCGAGAACATGCGCGCCAGGATGAACACCGCGCTCGGGATCACCGAGCAGGGTTTCAGCTCGGGCGATGCATGCCAGATCCCTTGGGCTACCGAACAGGACGCAGCGGCGAGGCCGTGAACTTGTCAGGGTTGGCGATGTCCCAGATCGCGGAGACCTTGCCATCCCGGACCGTGAGCGCCTGGATGTGCGGCTGCAACTCCGGCCAGTCGCCATCCATGGCCGCGCGCTCGTTGTAGATCCCGAGCTCGCCGTTGACGAGCGCCAGCTGTCCGACCTCGAACAGCTTCGGCCCGTAGCGCTTCGCCAGTCCAAGGATGAAACGGGCGACCTTGTCCGAGCCATGGATGACGCGAGCGGCCGTGGGCGCCTGGCGATTCGAATCGCCGGTGAACGTGACGTCGGGATGCAGTAGCGATACCACCGCCGACACGTCTCCCGAAGCCATCGCCGCCATCAGTCGCCCGACCACCTCCGCATGCGCGGGATCGGGTGCGGGCGCCGGCTCGGCGGCGAGCGCCTTGCGGGCGCGCGACGCGAGTTGTCGCGCGGACGCGACGCTGATCTGCAGGACGTCGGCGATTTCGCCGAACGGCACCGCGAAGCCGTCGTGCAGGACGAATGCCACGCGCTGATCGGGGTTGAGACGCTCCAACACCACCATCGCCGCGAACCGGGCATCCTCTCCAGCGACGACCGCGGCCAGAGGATCCGATCCATCGATCGCCGTTACGACGGGCTCGGGCAGCCACTCCCCGAAGTAGGCCTCGCGCCGATGCGCCGCCGATCGAAGGCGGTCCAACCCGATGCGGCTGACGACGGTCGTCAGCCAGGCCCGCAGGTCGGCGATCGAATCCCGATCAGCCCCGAGCGCGTGCCACCTCAGCCAAGCGTCCTGCACCGCATCCTCGGCATCGGCGAACGTGCCGGTCAGGCGGTACGCAACGGACAGCAGATGCGAGCGGAGCCGCTCGAATTCGTCCGTCTCCTGCACGGTGGTCACGCGTCCAGCGTAGTTTCCCGCGACCGCCGCGATGAGCACTGGCGAGATGCGACGCAAAATCAACGGTTCATACCGATATCACTACTGTAGGCGATCCATTGGCACGGATTTAGTTGTTAGCGCGCGCTTCTGCGACCGAAACCGTATTCTCCAACAGTTCTCATCTCTAGCCACGGGGAGTAGCCAATGACCACGGTTGAAACGGGTAGTACGGGTACCGGCGGGACCGTCGAGAGCAAGGGCCTCAAGGGCGGTGCGCTCGGCCTGCTGTCCAGTGTCGTCGTCGGGATGGCGTCCACCGCTCCGGCGTACAGCCTGGCCGCCACCCTCGGCCTGATCGTCGCCAGCGGCGGCGGACTCCTGGCGGGTGTGAAGGCCCCCGCCATCGTCTTGATCGCGTTCATCCCGATGTATCTCATCGCGGTGGCCTACCAGGAACTGAACAAGGCCGAACCCGACTGCGGTACGACGTTCACTTGGGGCTCGCGTGCGTTCGGGCCCGTCGTCGGGTGGCTGGGCGGGTGGGGCATCATCGCCGCCGACGTCATCGTGATGGCCAACCTGGCGCAGATCGCAGGCGCCTACTCGTTCACGTTCATGGGTGACCTTGGCTGGACCTCGGCTGCCGAACTTTCCAGCAGCACGCTGTGGTCGACGGTCGCAGGCGTCATCTGGATCATCGTGATGACCTACATCTGCTACCGCGGCATCGAAGTCTCGGCGCGGCTGCAGTACTTCCTGCTCGGGTTCGAGGTCTTGGTCCTCATCGTGCTGTCCGTGTACGCGTTGATCAAGGTGTACGGCCATACGGCTGGGGACCGGGCGATCATGCCGTCGCTGTCGTGGTTCTGGCCCGGCGGACTGGACTTCGGCGACGTCATCGCCCCAGCCATCTTGACCACGATCTTCATCTATTGGGGCTGGGATACCGCTGTCGCCTGCAACGAGGAGAGCGACGACCCTGGCACCACGCCAGGTAAGGCGGCGGTGCTCTCGACGTTCCTGCTGCTCGCCACCTACGCGGTCGTGACCGTCGCGGCGATCGCGTTCTCCGGCGTCGGCACCGACGGAATCGGGCTAGGCAACCCGGACAACTCCGGCGACGTGTTCGCATCGATGGGCCCAGCCTTGTTCGGCGACAGCGTCATTGGTCACATCGGCCTGCTGTTGCTGTCGGCGTCCATCCTGACCTCGGCGTCGGCGTCCACGCAGACGACGATCCTGCCGACCGCCCGCACCACGCTGTCGATGGGCGTCTACAAGGCGCTACCCGCGTCGTTTGCGAAGATCCACCGCAAGTACCTCACGCCGACGACGTCAACGATCGTCATGGGTGCGGCATCGATTCTCTTCTACCTGCTGTTCACCGTCATCAGCACCAACCTGTTGACCGCTCTCATCGGATCGGTTGGCCTGATGATTGCGTTCTACTACGGCCTCACCGGGTTCGCGTGTGCGTGGTACTACCGCAAGACCTTCCGATCATCGGCCCGCAACGTGATGATGCGGATGGTCGTCCCTTTGCTCGGCGGTATCTCGTTGCTCGTCGTCTTCGGATTCGGCCTCTACAAGTACGCCGCGCCGGACTGGCTGACCGACGACGACGGCAACAACGTCACGATCCTGGGCTTCGGCGCCGTCGCCGTCGTCGGCATCGGCGCGATGGTCCTCGGCCTCGTCGTCATGTTCATCTGGTGGGCGATGTCGCCGTCGTTCTTCAAGGGCGAAACACTGGAGCGCCGTGCCGATCTGCTGCTGGAGCCAGCGATCGGCGCCACCCCGCACTTCGGGCTTCCCGACTCCGGCGAGATGCCGACGGTCATCTCGCCAGATCTGTCCAACCTGCCTCCCGGCGAGAAGGCCATCGACCCCATCACTGGCGAGGAATTCTCCAAGGGATAACTAGCTCCACCGCTTACTCTCTGGTGTCGACGGAGAACCTCGCCGATGCCGAGAGCCCAAAGGAACTGCGGCAGTTACAGATCGCTGCAGCGGAGGAGAACGACGGCATCCCGCATTCTGGCAGGCACCGGGGCGCCGGTCAGCGAGGTCCCGCGCAGCGTCTAGCGCTTGCTACCGAGCGACTCGTGCACGAACACTCGCGGCTCGCCACACCGCGGTACCATCGGACGCGGCGCTCAGGGCGCCTCCGGTCCGCGGACAGGGCACAGCCCACCTGATCTGGTAGCACCCAGCTGTGCATCGCCTCTTTCGCCCCGACGGCGCGGACATCGGGACCTACGCGAAGGAGGGCGTGATGCCCGAGTCCACCCATCCCGCTGCCCGCTGGCAGCTTCCCGACGACCCCAGCCTCGAGTGGCTCAAGGGCCGAGCCAAACGGCTGCGGCGCGAGTACGCCGATCCGGCTGCAGACCATCACGCCCTGGCCGTGGAGTTGGTCACCACCTACGACCCTCCCGCACCAAGCGGCGACCTCCCCCTGTCGAGAGCGCAGCGAGTCCTCGCCCGCGCGTTCGGCTTCGCGGGTTGGCCACGACTGCGCGAATACCTCACGGCGCTGGATACTTTCGCCCGCCCGATGGATGCGAGCGCCGCCGACGACGGACCGGCCGACCGGCTGCTGCGCCGCGGCACGCTGAGCTACAGCGAGTGGTCCGACGTCGAGGACGCACGCGCGATGCTCGCCGCAGATCCGGCATTGGCGACAGCGTCTGCGTACACGATGGCGGCGTGTGGGCGGGCCGAGGAACTCACAGAACTTCTGCGGGAGGACCCGACGCTCGTCACCCGGCAAGGCGGTCCGCACCGCTGGGAGCCGCTGCTGTATGCCTGCTACTCACGGGTCGGCACCGGCGACGCCGTCGCTACGGTGCGGGCACTGCTCCACGCGGGCGCCGACCCCAACGCCGGGTTCCTCTGGCGACGTCTTCCTTCCCCGTTCACGGCGCTCACCGGTGTGCTCGGCGGCGGCGAGCGGGGCGAGCCACCGCACCGCGATTCGGTTGCGCTGGCCAACCTGCTGCTCGACGCCGGCGCCGACCCCAACGACAACCAGGCGTTCTACAATCGGATGTTCGAGCCGGACGACTCGCACCTGCCGCCGTTGCTTTCCCACGGCGCCGGCCACCCGCATCCCAGCCCATGGCGCGACAGACTCGGCGGCGCCTATCCGACGCCTGGGGAGATGATCGGAGAGCACCTGCGCTGCGCAGCCGAACGTGGCTACACGCATCGGGTCTCGCTGCTGCTCGAGCACGGCGTCGACCCGAATACCGTTGGCTACCATCCAATTCTCGGCGATCAGACCGCGTACGAGATCGCGGTGCGCAACGGTCACCGCGAGGCGGCCGACCTGCTCGCCTCGGTCGGCGGACACAGCGACCGGCTCGACGAATGGGACCAACTGCTCGGCGCGGCGTACGCCGGCGACTCCGCCGCCGTCGGATACTTGCGCCGCCCAGGCCTGGCCGCGCAGCGACCAGATGCGATGCGACTGGCCGGAGAGCAACGCGGGATCGAAGCACTGGCGGTGTTGCTCGACCTCGGGTACGACGTCAACGCCCGTGGGCAGTGGCAGACCACCGCGCTGCACGAGGCGGCCCTTCGCGGCGACGCCGAGACCTGCCGGTGGCTCGTCGAGCACGGCGCGGACCGGACGGCCAGAGACGACCGGTTCTCGGGCACGCCGTCGGACTGGGCTGCGCACGCCGGGCATCGAGAGCTCGCCGACGAACTCGCGCCGTAGCGATTTGTGCACCGTTACCCGCGGCGAGCGCGGGTAACGGTGCACAAATCGCCACTAACGCTTGCTGAAGATGATTCGGTGCCAATCCTTTTCGACGTTGGCGGTGATGTCGCTCATCACGTGCTTGATGGTGAGGTACTCCTCGAACGAGTAGTCACTCATGTCCTTGCCGAAGCCGGATGCGCCGACGCCGCCGTGCGGCATCTCGCTGATGATCGGGATGTGGTCGTTGATCCACACGCAGCCGGCATGGATCTCGCGCGACGCCCGCTGTGCCCGGTAGACGTCGCGGGTCCATGCCGAGGCCGCAAGCCCGTACTCCGTGTCGTTGGCCTGCCGGATGCCGTCGTCGTCGTCGGAGAAGGCACGCACCGTCAGGACGGGGCCGAAGATCTCGCTGCGGTAGACCTCGGAGCGTTCGTCGACGTCGGCAATCAGCGTGGGCCGGTAGAACGAGCCAGGCAGGTCCGGCGCAGTCCCACCCGTCACGATGCGACCGCCCTCGCCGGGTGCGCGCTCGACCATGCCCGCCACCTTTGCGCGATGGGCAGGCGTGATCAACGGACCAAGGTCGGTGTCGGGGTCGTGCGGATCGCCAACGACGATCTTGCCCATCAGCTCGCCCACGCCCGCGACGAAGTCGTCGTAGAGCGCTTCCGCGACGATGGCCCTCGTCGCCGCGGTGCAGTCCTGACCCGTGTTGATCAGCGACGCGGCGACGGCGCCGTGGATGGCGGCGTCGAGGTCGGCGTCGTCGAACACCAGGAACGGCGCCTTGCCGCCGAGCTCGAGCTGCGTGCGATGGCCGTGCAGCGCCGCCGCGGACATCACCTTGCGACCGACAGCGGTGGAACCGGTGAACGTCACCAGGTCGACGTCGCGGTGCCCGGCCAGCGCAGTGCCGACGTCGCTTCCAGCGCCCGTCACGACGTTGAACACGCCTGGGGGCAGGCCTGCCTCGCTGGCGAGCCTGACCAGGGTGAGCGTCGTCAGCGGAGTCACCTCGGCGGGTTTGATCACCACTGCGCAGCCAGCCGCCAACGCGGGCAACACCTTCCACACCGCCATCTGCAACGGGTAGTTCCACGGCGTGATGGTCGCGACGACGCCGATCGCCTCGCGCCTGATGCTCGACGTGTGGTCTGCGGAGTACTCGGCGGTGGCTTTGCCCTCCAGGTGGCGCGCGGCTCCAGCGAAGAAGTCGATGTTGTCCACGCTGCCTGGCACGTCGAACTCGGTCGCAAGGCGAACGGGCTTGCCCGTCTGGCTGACCTCCTCGGCGACCAATGCCTCGGCGTTCTCCCCGGCCAGCTTGGCCAGCTTGGCCAGCACCGTCGCACGCTCGACGGGCGTGGCGGTCGACCATTCAGGCAATGCGCTGCGCGCCGACGCCACCGCCTTGTCGACGTCGTCGGGCGTGGCCAACGTATATTCGGCGATCACCGAAGCCGTCGCCGGGTTGATGACCTGATGCGATCCGCCAGCCGTCTTGACTTCGGCGCCGTCGATCCAACTGCTCGCAATCGTCATGAGTTCAACGCTAGCGGACCACCGAACAGGTCTCTACGGATCTCCGCTTCGAAGCCGTCTCCAACACGCGATTGGACGCACCTGATTCCCGTTCACGACGAATTCCGCAGAAAATACCCCTATGGCGAAGCGCCCGGGGGTGCACCACTATTTTCATGCGCGATGGGCCCTCCAACCCTATCTATGATCGCTTAAGGTCTGTTTGCTGGGGAGGGAGAGTGAGATTCGATGGCGAGGTCATTGCGGTTCGATCCGGCCCAATTGCAGGCGACTGCGGAGTCGTTGAGCAGTCATGCCCATTCGTTCACGGTGACGCACGCGCAGGCGCACTCGCGGGCGACTTCAGTGGCCCTTGGTACCGGCAAAGCGGCCGCGGCATTGCCGACGATGCTCAATGAGTGGCAGAACTCTGCCGTCCAGTTCGCCAGACGCCATATCAAGCACGCGGACGGGCACGCGGCCGCGGCCGCGGCGTACACGAAGACCGATCGTGGCGCTGCCGACGTGATCGAGGCTGCCGGGCTCGACCTGTAGCCGATGGCCTCACCCTGCAGGAGCTATTGAACTGGCCTCCTGAAATTAGCGACCTCGCCAAGGCCGCACACGACGCCGCTACCAATCACGCCGACTCCGCAGATTTCCTGCGTGCGGCGATGAAGGCGTCGGATTGGGATGGCGAATCGGGCGATACCGCGCGCATGGCAGTGTTCTCAACTGCAGCCGATCACGCCAAGCAGGCCGAGCAGATCAAGCAAGCAGCGTCGCTGATAGAGACTGCACATCAGGAAGCCGACGCGCTCGCCAACAAGGTTAAAGACCTGCTCAATTTCGCTGCCGAAAATCCGGCGGTGGGGGTGGATACAGCAACCAATGCCGTGACGCCCCCGCCTAGTTACGACTACCTGGACACCGAAGCCCAAACGAAGGTGTCAGAGAAGATCTCGGAGGTCAAGGCCCGCATCGCTGACGCGATCATCGAGGGCGACCGGGTCGACGACGAGTTGGCAAAGGCCATTGCGAAGGCGTCCGGGCTCCCGGAACCAGCGCCGTCCCCGATTACGACGCCGGATCTAGGCCCGCTGCGGCCCGGTGAATCGCGAAACATGGGGCCTGTCGCGGGTACCGGCGCCTATCCACCCGTCGATGGCATCGGGGCAGCCGACCTTGGCGAGGTCATCACACTGCCCGACGGCAAGAAGGTGGCAATACTGGGCGACTCGTACTCAGGCGGCAGGCAGGGCGAGGGCACGCACTACCCGTCCGTAGCACTGCCAGTCAGTTTCGATTCGCAGGGGAGAGCGCACTTCGGGACCCCATTGACTGGGCCAGACGGCAGCAATGTGCTGTTCCCTTTGCCAAAAGCAGCGCGCGATGCAGGCGCCAATAACTCCCTGCCGGCGGGCAGCATCACCGTCGGCAAAGACACATACATGATGGTCGTCGGCACCAACACCGATAAGGGCTTGGCACCCGTAGGCGGCTCCTGGATGGTCAAGGTGACCAACGACCCGGCAGCCGGCTGGCAGCCCGTCCAGGACAGCTACCGACCGTGGAGCTCGATCGCGAATCCGAACGCCGCTCCGGGGCAGCCCCCATTGATCAGCGATCCACGGGCGGCGCCGACGCAGATCAGTGGGTACCAGGGCAGCGACGGAAAGGTCTACATCGCCGCAGACGGCTTCGACCGCCAACAAGGAGTCTCGATGTATCGCGTCGACCCAAGCCAGGTCGGTCATCCCGATCAATGGCAGCCCTGGAACGGACAGAGCTTCGGTCCGCATGGACAGGTAGCTCCAGCCATCAGCGCTGGCAACTTCGGAGAGATCAGCTTTCGGGAAGTTGATGGCAGACCGGTGTTGTCTGGCTTCAACGCCGACAGCGGAGCCACAGAAGTACGTGTCGGAACTGGTCTGCCGACGAGCCTCTTCGACACAGCGCCAACTACTGTCGTCGCCCCCGGGGGGAGCTGGGACCAGCCAATTCCGGGGCACTACCCACAGAACTACGGCGGCTACATCTTGCCGGGCTCGACACTGAACAACCTGGGGATCCTCGTCAGCCAATGGAATACCAACACCGGCCATCCTTACGTTGTCGAGCAGTTTCAGGTCAATCCGAACCGATGATGGCTGCTAACGCGTCCACCGTCCGTACCGATAGGAAAATATGATCGCAAAGGCCCTTGCTGTCGCAACCGTGATTGCTGGCGTTGCTGCGCTCAGCGGTGCCACCTCGTCTGCGAGTCCGCCCGCGTTTCCGGATCTGAGCGGCTACACACCCGTCGACGTCGCCGACTACCGAATAGACACCACCACCCCGGGTCATCCGAGTTCGGGCACTTACTTCATCACACCTGATCACGTGGTCTGCAACTTCAGCACACTCCAACCGCAGTGCCGAGGCAACAACTTTCCAGCGGTTCCTCCAGCCGCGTCCGATCCCGCAAGAGGGCTCAATCGGGCAAATTGGATCGGCACGGTGACGGGCCTGAAGCAGACGAACGAAGGAAGTCCACCGGATGTGTTCAACGGCCAGCCCATCAAGACACTGCCGCCGCTGCATTCGATCAGCGTCGGGGGCGCCGTTTGCGGTGTGGACGACAAGGGCACCACCGCCTGCGAGGACTCACAGGGGCGCGGATTCGTGCTCTCCCCACAGGGTTCAGGCTGGATGCCAAACGTATAGCGCGGAGAGACACTTGAAGGGCCGGTGCCTGCTCCAAACCGACTAAGGCCAGCACGACCCGCAATACTGAACTGCGCTGGCCTGCCGCCCGCCCTCCCGAACTATGGCTGACCAATCCATCCGTCGCTCATGGTGTCCTCGGATCCTTCGGTTCCTGTCAGTACCCGCAGAATTACGGGGCTATGGTCTGCCTGGCACCCATCGTGACAAACTCGGCGTTTTGGTCAGCCAGTTGAACTTGAACACGGGCAATCCTTACGTCGTCGAGCAGTTCCAAGTGAATGCCAACCGCTGATGAAGCGATCGCTGCATACGACGAAAGGACAACCGGTAATCGCCAAGACGACGATCGCCGCCGCCATCACCGCAGGCGTAGCTGCGTTCTGCGCCACGCCTGCTCACGCAGATCCGCCCAGGTTCCCCGACCTCGGCGGTTACATGCCGGTCAGTGCGGCCGACTACACCATCGACACGACCAGTCCGGGCATACCGTCCAATTCCGTCGTCTTCCTCACGCCGGACGGCATCGTATGTAATTTCGTCATCGACCAAGCGCAGTGCACGGGTAACAATTTTCCAGCAGTGCCGCCGGTCGCCACTGATCCCGCCAAGGGTCTCAACGGCGCGAATTGGATCGGAACGTCGACCGGACTAAAGAAGACCGGCAATCCAACCATCACCGGCAACACTTATCGCGGTGAACCGATCAAGACGCTCCCTGCCTTTCACTCCATCGCCTTCAACGGGATGATCTGCGGAGTCGACGATGCTCGAGTCACCGCATGCAAGGACTCCCAAGGTCGGGGATTCATCTTGTCGCCGGCATGGTCGGGTTGGTTGCCCAAGGTGTGACAAGCATGATCGCCAGCCACAAGGATTGGGTTGGCTGCCCAAGGTCTGGGGCGTGATGACACTTCCTGGGCCAGTGCCGAAAACCGCGTAGCCTCTTTTTCAGCACAGGACGTGTCAGCCACACGACCCCTCTCGCAAAGCTACGCATTCCCTCACTCGTCAATACCCCATACGAGCGATTTCATGGTTATGGTTGCCCCTGACGACGGATTCCGTGCACAATCTTCTGCATGGCTGACAGCGATGGACATCAGGCCATCTCGCTACGGATCAGCCACTCGCGACCCGGCGCGGCGTTCCAGCTCGATGAACTGTCCAAGGCGATCATCGACAAGCTGCAGCAAGATGGCAGGCGATCGTACGCCGGCATCGGCAAGGCCGTCGGGCTGTCCGAGGCGGCCGTACGGCAGCGAGTTCAGCGAATGGTCGACGCGGGCGTCATGCAGATCGTCGCCGTCACCGATCCCATGCAGTTGGGCTTCGCTCGCCAGGCCATGATCGGCATCCGTTGCACTGGCGACACCACGAAGGTCGCCGAGATGCTCGCCGCCATCGAGTCGGTCGACTACGTGGTGCTCACGGCCGGCTCATTCGACGCCATCTGCGAGGTCGTCTGCGAGGACGACGGCGACCTACTCGACCTGCTCAACACCAAAATTCGTTCCGTCCCAGGGGTGATATCCACCGAGACTTTGGTTTATCTGAAACTAGTTAAGCAGCAATACAATTGGGGTACGAGATGACAGCAACCGATATCGAAGAAAGCACGACCACCGACCTAACCGCCAAGGCCAACCGCCACCTGTGGGGACACTTCGCCCGCCACGGCGACGGCATCGTCCCGCCGATCATCACCCGCGGCGAGGGCGTCCACATCTTCGACGACAAGGGCAAGCAGTACATCGACGGATTGTCCGGACTCTTCGTCGTTCAGGTTGGGCACGGCCGCAGGGAGCTCGCAGAGGCGGCCGCCAAGCAGGCCGAGAAACTGGCCTTCTTCCCGCTGTGGTCGTATGCCACGCCGCCCGCGATAGAGCTCGCGGAACGCCTCGCGGGCTATGCGCCCGGCGATCTGAATCGCGTCTTCTTCACCACCGGCGGCGGCGAGGCCGTCGAGAGCGCGTGGAAGTTGGCCAAGCAGTACTTCAAGGTGATCGGCAAGCCTGGCAAATACAAGGTGATATCTCGGTCCATCGCCTATCACGGCACGCCGCAGGGCGCGCTCGCCATCACCGGCATCCCGGCGTTCAAGGCACCGTTCGATCCGCCGACTCCCGGCGGTTTCCGGGTGCCCAACACCAACTTCTACCGGGCTCCCGAGCAGTTCAGCACCGACCCAAAGGCGTTCGGCCGTTACTGCGCCGATCGCATCGCGGAGGCCATCGAGTTCGAAGGCCCCGACACCGTCGCCGCGGTCTTCCTAGAGCCCGTGCAGAACGCGGGCGGATGCTTCCCTCCGCCGCCAGGGTACTTCGAGCGGGTGCGCGAGATCTGCGACGAGTACGACGTGTTGCTTGTGTCCGACGAGGTGATCTGCGCCTACGGCCGGATCGGATCGATGTTCGCCTGCAACGACTTTGGCTACGTCCCCGACATCATCACCTGCGCGAAGGGGTTGACCTCGGGCTACTCGCCCATCGGCGCGATGATCGCCAGCGACAAGCTGTTCGAGCCGTTCAACGACGGCTCGACCGTCTTCGGGCACGGTTATACTTTCGGCGGGCATCCGGTGTCCTCGGCGGTGGCGCTGGCCAACCTCGACATCTTCGAGCGCGAGGGCATCAACGCCCATGTCAAGGAGAACGCGCCTGCGTTCCGTGCGACGCTCGAGAAGCTGTACGACCTGCCGATCGTTGGCGACGTGCGTGGCGAGGGCTTCTTCTACGGCATCGAGTTGGTGAAGGACAAGGCCACCAAGGAGACGTTCAACGACGAGGAGTCCGAACGGCTGCTGCGCGGCTTTCTGACACCGGCGCTGTGGGAAGCGGGCCTCTACTGCCGCGCCGACGATCGTGGCGACCCAGTGGTGCAGCTGGCTCCACCGCTGATCTGCGGTCAGAAGGAGTTCGACGCGATCTACGACATCCTCAACGGCGTGTTGGGCGAAGCCAGCCAGCGGATGTAGTTGCGGCGTTAGGGTCGGCGGCGTGCCACGCAAGCCGCCGATCCACCCCGTTCGCTGGACGCCACCGCCAATCGACCCGCTGCCCGACCTGCCTGCCAAGCCGGTCACGATCGTGCCCGTCGGCGGCGACGGGCCCGAGGACGTCGTCGTCGACGCCAACGGCAACCTCTGGACGGGCTTGCTCGACGGGCGGATCGTGCGGCTCGCGCCCGACGGTAGCGAGCCCGCCGTCGTCGCCGACACGGGCGGGCGGCCGCTGGGCATGCACGTCGCACGCGACGGCCGGGTGTTGATCTGCGACTGCGACCGAGGCCTGCTCGCCCTGGATCCACACAGCGGCACGCTCGACGTCCTGGTCGATCACGTCGAGGGGCGAAAGCTTGGCTTCTGCTCGAACGTGACTGAAACCGAAGACGGCACAATCTATTTCACGGAATCGACGAGCTCCGACTTTCGATTCGAAGAAGCCCTCGGGGCGTTCCTGGAAGGCCGTGGGGCCGGCGGCGTGTTCCGACTCGCTCTCGACGGGACGGTGACGAAGCTCGTCGACGGGCTGTACTTCACGAATGGAGTGACCGCCACCGCCGACGAATCGGCGCTGGTGTTCGCCGAGTCGATCGGGCGGCGCCTGTCGAAGTACTGGTTGACCGGCCCGCAAGCCGGATCGGTGACGCCGTTGGTCGCCAACCTTCCCGCGATGCCCGACAACATCTCGACCGGCTCGGACGGACGGATCTGGACCTCGATGTTCACGGCCGCCAACGCGGCGGCCGAGGGCCTGATGCCACGGGCACCGTGGATCCGCAAGCTGATCTGGCGGATGCCTGCGCGCTTGCACCCGAAGGTCGAACCCGAGATCTGGGTGGTGGGATTCGATGCGGACAGCGGCGAGGTGGTCGGCGGCATCCGGACCAAGCATCCCGACTTCGGGGTGGTCACCGGCGTCGTCGAATCGTCGGGCAAGGTGTGGATGTCGACGATCGAGTTCCCCGCGATCGCCTACTTCGAGCTCTCCTGACGCCGCATCGTTCACGCCCAACGTGCAAGGAGGGCGCTTTGCGGGTCGAGAAGTCGCAACCACCGCACGTTCGGCTTCCGCGCCTCCACGCGACAAACCTCATCAATCGCACTAGTCACACTGGCAACAGCGTGGCTACCCGGGAATCACCCGGCGATCTCCTAACCTTCTCTCACGATGGCTACCTTCGGACCCTTGCGCCGCGCCGCAGCGCTGACCGCCTCCGCGTTGCTCCTGACCGCGCCCGCGCTGATCAGCCTGCCCGTCGCATCGGCAGATCCCGACGCGCCACTCGACGCCAACGTATGCCCGTACAAGCAGGCAACTCCTCCCGCCGTCGACTCGTCGGAGGTACCGACCGCAGGCGACCCGCCCCAGCCTCTGCCCGTGCCAGCCAGCGCGGTCGGCGGCGATGCGCTCGCGGGTTGCGGTGTCGTCGTCGCTCCCGACACCCCGCCGCTTCCCGACGACGTCTCCGCCGACGCGTGGCTGATCGCCGACCTCGATAGCGGTGACGTCATCGCGGCGAAGGATCCGCACGGCAGGCACCGCCCGGCCAGCGTGATCAAGGTCCTCGTGGCCATGCAGTCGATCGCGGATCTGCCGATCAACAGGCAGGTCGTCGGAACCGTCGACGACGCGCGGGCCGAGGGCACCCGCGTCGGCGTCGCCCCCGGCGGCGTCTACACCGTCAACGACCTCCTGCACGGCCTCCTCATGCACTCCGGCAACGACGCGGCGCATGCATTGGCCGCCCAACTCGGCGGCATGGATCCGGCTCTCGCGAAGATCAACGACCTCGCGTACAAGCTCGGGGGGCGGGACACCCGCGCCGCCACACCATCGGGTCTTGACGGTCCTGGCATGAGCACGTCTGCCTACGACCTCGGGCTGTTCTACCGCTACGCGTGGCAGAACCCGACGTTCGCCGGAATCGTCTCGACGCAGAAATACGACTTTCCTGGCCACCGCGCGAACCCCGACGTGCCCGACGACGTCGACCACCCCGGCTACGAGTTGGAGAACGACAACCAGTTGCTCTACAACTACCCAGGCGCGCTTGGCGGCAAGACGGGATACACGGACGACGCGGGTCAGACCTTCGTAGGCGCCGCGAACCGCGACGGTCGCCGACTGGTGGCGATCATGCTGCACGGCACCCGATTGCCGATTGCCCCGTGGGAGCAGGCCGCTCACCTGCTCGACTACGGATTCGCGACGGCCCCGGGCACGAAGGTCGGGACGCTCGTCGAGCCCGATCCCTCGCTCACCACGCCAAAGGTGGATCCTGCCGCCAATCCGGCTGCTGCCCAAGCCGATACGGCCCTGCCCGAAGCGGATGCGATGCCGATCCGGGTTGGCGTCGGGGTGATCGGCTCGATCGTCGTGTTCGGGCTCATCATGGGCGCACGATCACTCAACCGCCGACCTCAGCTCGAATCGTCGAGCCGCCGCTAGGCCGGCGGGCTAGCGTCGGAACAGCCGCGAAAGCCCTAGGGCGCCAAAGGCTCCCACAGCTACCGCCGCGACGGCGCCCCCCACGCCCAAGCCTTCGTGCACCTCGAGGCGCGTCGTGATCTCGGCGGGCGCGGGCGGGGCGATGGGCTCCTCGACCACGTTGTCCTTCGACGTCGCTGCCCATGCCGTTGCGAAGAGGATCAATCGCGCGGTGATGTACGCGAACACCATGATGCCAAGGACCGACCCGAAGGTGGCGCCGACGGGTCCGGTCAATATCGACTTCAGGTAGATCGACGCCACCTGCTTGAAGATCTCGAAACCGACGGCGGCGAGCAGACCTGCTCGCACTGAACTGCGAAAGCTCACCGACGCGCGTGGCAGCCGGGCGATCATCCAAGTGAACAGCAGCCAAGAGACGAGCAGCGAAAGCACGAGCGAGACCACGCGCAAGATCAACGACAGTCCCGAAAATTCTGGTATGCCAATCCAATCCAGCACCTTGGTCATCAGCGACGAGCTTCCGAGTGCGGTCAGTGCGATGGTGAGGGCCAACGCGAGGAACGTCGAAAGCAGTGCGACCAGGTCCGAAATCTTGGTCACCACGAAGTTGCGGGGCTCGGGTCGCTGCTCCCACATCGCGCTCAGCGCCTCACGCAAGTTCGACATCCAACCCAGCCCCGCCCAGGCCGCAGTCGCCAACCCGATGAGACCCACCGACGTGCTGGAGGCGATCGCCTTGTCCATCAACTCGATGACCTGCTTGCCGAGGTCACCGCTGAGGGCCGACTTGACGTGCACCTCGATCTCGGCGAGGAGTTCGGGGCTCCGAGACAGGACGATTCCGGCGACGGCGAAGGCGACCATGATCAACGGGAACATCGCGAAAACGGTGAAGTAGGTGATACCGGCCGCGAAGAAGTCGCCCCGGCTTTCGGAGTACCGCTCCTGCGCCACCATGATGCGGTTGAACCACGGAAACCGGGTGCGCAATCGGTCCATGAAGCCCGGTTTGGCCGGTTCGGTCACGCCGGCCTCCTGGTGTTAGGAACGCTTGTGCAAGAACCCTAAACGGTCGTATACCCGCTGCAATGTCTTAGCAGACGTGTCGCTTGCCCGCTCGGCTCCGGCGGCGAGCACGGCCTCCAGTTCGGTCGGATCGGCCAGCATCCCGTCGACCCTCGCCTTGATCGGAGTGACGAACTCGACGACCGCGTCAGCGGTGTCCTTCTTGAGGTCGCCATATCCGCGGCCGGCGTAGCCGTCGACCAGCTTGTCGACGTCGGTGCCCGTGATGGCCGATTGGATGGTCAAGAGATTGGACACGCCCGCCTTGGCCTGCAGGTCGAAGCGAATCTCGCGCTCGCTGTCGGTGACTGCCGAACGGATCTTCTTGGCGGTCTTGGCTGGATCGTCGAGCAGGCTGATCAAACCCGCCTCGGTCGCCGCCGACTTGCTCATCTTGGCGGTTGGATCCTGCAGGTCGTAGATCTTGGCAGTCGCCTTCGGGATCATCGGTTCTGGTACGACGAACGTGTCGGGGAACCGCGCATTGAAACGCTGGGCGACGTCGCGCGCGAGCTCGAGATGCTGACGCTGGTCCTCTCCCACCGGCACGGCGTTCGTGTCGTAGAGCAGCACGTCGGCGGCCATCAGCACCGGGTAGGTGAACAGGCCGACCGTGGTGGCGTCGGCACCTTCCTTCTGCGACTTGTCCTTGAACTGGGTCATCCGCGATGCCTGGCCGAAACCGGTGAAACAGCCCAGCACCCAAGCCAATTCGGCGTGGGCGGGCACGTGGCTCTGCACGAACACCGTCGCGCGAGCAGGATCGACCCCGAGGGCGAGGTACTGCGCAGCGGTGATCAGTGTCCGCTGCCGAAGGGTGGCGGGATCCTGCGGGATGGTGATCGCGTGCAAGTCGACGACGCAGAAGTAGGCGTCGAACTCGTTCTGTAGGGCCACCCACTGCTGCACCGCGCCCAGCGCGTTGCCGAGATGCAGGGAGTCGGACGTGGGTTGCACGCCGGAGAAGACGACGCGATCGTTCTTGATGCTCATGATGCGGTCAATACTTTCACGACGCGTCGAGCGATTTAACCGAGGCATGGCGAGGTCGGCTCATCCGAATTCGCGAGGCGTCAACCGTCGCAGCGCCTTCAGGAACACGCGTCGCTCCTCGGCACCGAGCTCGCCGAGCCAACGCTCCTCACCGCGCTGGATCTCGGCTTGCACCGCGTCGCGCACCTCGCGGCCAGCCTCGGTGATCGTCAGGAGTCGGACACGGCGATCGTCGGGGTCCGGGTGGCGTTCGATGAAACCCTGCTGCTGTAGCTCGTCGAGCGTCGGGATGATGCGGGTCTTGTCAGCACCGATCGCCGCGGCGAGTGCCGCCTGCGTGCGCATGGGCGATTCGTCGAGCGCCGATAGGACGACGTAGCCCCACATCGTCAGGCCGTGCGCGTCGAGCACTGGCAGTTCGGCTGCCACCAGGTCGCGCAGGAGCGGGTGAAGCATCGCCGCGAGATCGGGTCGACGGGGCGTCTTGGACATCGGGCCATCGTAGGCATTGCGTTATCGTATGCTTACGCATATCGTAAGCGAATGCCTACTAATTCGCCATACTTCCGTCCCCTCCACCGCACTGCCGTGCTCGAGTCGATCGACGTCGTCAACGCAACGACGTTGGCTGACCTGACTCGGCCAACCCCATGCGCCGGTTGGAACCTCGCCGATCTTTTGTCGCACATGACCGTTCAGCACCGCGGATTCGCCGCCGCCGCAAGGGGATCCGGTGCCGACCCCGAGGTGTGGCAACCGGAGAGCGTCCGCGCGTCCGTGATCGCCGACCCCGCGCGGACCTACGCCGACGCGGCCCGCGACGTGCTGGACGCCTTCGCCGCCGATGGCGTGTCAGAGGCAACGTTCGCCCTGCCCGACTTCGGGCCTGGCGCGACGTTTCCCGGCGCCGTTGCCATGGACTTCCACTTCGTGGACTACGTCGTGCACGGCTGGGACGTCGCCGCGACACTAGGCCTGCCCTACGAACTGCCCGACGAGGTCGCGGCTGCCGTGCTCCCGCTGGCGATGTTCGTACCGGACGGCGAATACCGGTCGACCGATGGCGCGCCGTTCGGGCCAGCCGTCGAGGGTGACGGCGACGACGACCTCGGACGCATCCTGCGGCACCTCGGCCGCCGCCCCGACTGGAATCAGGAGTATTCGACGGTGACGGGTGCGTGGTCCGACCACCGCAACGCGTAGGTCTCGGCACGCTCGACTCTGGCGGCGACGACCCGGCGCGCGAGTCCGGGGCTCGCCAGCTGGTAGTCGATTCGCCACCCCGCATCGTTGTCGAAAGCCCGCCCCCGCCACGACCACCATGCGTATGGGCCACCCACAGCGCTCGAATGTAGCTCGCGCACCACGTCTACCCAGCCGGTCGCGAGAAGCTCGGCGAGCCATTGCCTTTCACTCGGCAGGAAGCCGGACTTCTTGACGTTGCCCTTCCAGTTCTTGATGTCCCGCTCGTCGCGCGCGATGTTCCAGTCGCCACACACCACGGTGTCTCGCTCCGCTTCGAGCAGCGCGGCCATCCGAGCCGCCAACTGCGCCATGAATCGCTCCTTCTCGAGCTGCCACGGTGTGTCGGCCTCGCCGGTCTGGACGTAGAGGCTGGCCACCGTCGCCCCGTTCGTGTCCACCTCGAGGTAGCGGCCGTGCGTGCCGAATTCCTCGGACTCCATCAACCGCGCCGCCGCGATCGGATGGCGCGACAACACCGCAACACCGCTGCGCCCCTTGAGGTGTGGTTCGGCCGAGGCAAGGTGCCAGCCGTCGGCCAGCGCCGGGGCGAGCGCCTGCGTCAGTTGTTCGTCGTCAGCCCTGGTCTCCTGCAGGCATACGACGTCCGCGGTGCTGGCAGCGAGCCACGGGAGCATGCCGAGGTTCTCCGCCGAGCGCTGTTTGACTGCGGCACGGATGCCATTGACGTTGATGGTGCTGACGATCACAAGGCAGAGACGCTAGCCGAGACCGTCACCGTGCGTAGCTCCGTCCTTGCGGTACCGCCGGTATCGCCATATGGTCGCCGCATGCTCGAACGCGAACCCATCCATGTCGGCGACGGCGGCGAACCGATCGTCATGCTGCATCCGTTCCTGTGTTCGCAGAACGTGTGGCGAACCGTCGCGGACCAGCTGGCCGACACCGGCCGCTACGAGGTATTCGCCCCGACGATGGTCGGACACCACGGCGGCAAGCGTGCGACGTCGTGGTTCATGGATACTGCTGATCTGGTGGACGACGTCGAACGGCGGATGGACCAACTGGGCTGGCAGACCGCTCACATCGTCGGCAACTCGCTCGGCGGCTGGGTGGCCTTCGAGTTGGAGCGACGCGGACGGGCTCGCACGTTGACGGCGATCGCCCCTGCGGGCGGCTGGGCTCAGCACTCCCCGACCAAGTACGAGACCGTCTTGAAGTTCCTCCTCGGCGGCCCCGCCCTGCTTGCGGCGCGACTGCTCGGCCCCCGCATCGTCGACCTGCCGTTCGCACGCAGGATCGCGACGCTGCCGATTAGCGGCCCCGCCGACGGCCCGAGTCATCCCGACCTCGTCGCCCTCGTCGAGGACGCGACGCACTGCACGGCCTACTTCCAACTGCTCGTCAAGACGCTGCGGCTGCCAGGCCTCGGAGCCGAACTCGCCCACGACTCCGTGCCCACCCAGCTGGTGCTCTGCGAGAAGGACCGCGTGTTCCCCAGCCCGCGGGGCACCCAATACTTCATCCAAAACCTGCCGGACGACGCGACGGTCATTCGGCTCGACGGCCTCGGCCACATCCCGATGCTGGAAGCACCTGGTCGCATCACCGAGTTGATCGCCGACTTCGTCGACGCGCACGCGGCGCCGAAGCGGGAAGCACCGCCCGCCAGCTGAGCGCTAGCTCTTGACGGCGTCCTGCAGCGTGGCGTTGAACGTCTTGCTCGGCCGCATCACGGCCACCGTCTTGTCGGCGTCCGGGTAGTAGTAGCCGCCGATGTCTACCGCACTGCCCTGCACGGCGTTCAGTTCGGCCACGATGGTGTCCTCTTTCTCCGCAAACGCCTTTGCAAGCGGCGCGAAGTGTTCGGCGAGCTCGGCGTCCTCGCTCTGTGCCGCCAGCTCCTGCGCCCAGTACATCGCCAGGTAGAACTGGCTGCCTCGGTTGTCGAGCTCACCGGTCTTGCGCGAAGGACCCTTGTCGTTGTCCAACAGCTTTCCCGTGGCGAGGTCGAGCGTCTTGGCCAACAGCGTGGCGCGCTTGTCCCCGGTCTTGTTGCCAAGGTCGTCCAGGCTGGCACCCAAGGCCAAGAACTCGCCGAGCGAGTCCCACCGCAAGTGGTTCTCCTCCACCAGCTGATGCACGTGCTTGGGGGCCGACCCGCCAGCACCGGTCTCGTAGAGGCCGCCGCCCGCCATCAGCGGCACGATCGACAACATCTTCGCGCTGGTGCCCAGCTCGAGGATCGGGAAGAGGTCGGTGAGGTAGTCGCGCAGGATGTTGCCGGTCGCGGCGATGGTGTCCTGCCCGCGCATCGCACGCTCGATCGTGTGCCGCATGGCCCGCTCCTGGGACATGATCGAGATGTCGAGGCCGTCGGTGTCGTGGTCAGCGAGGTACTTGTTGACCAACTTGCGCAATTCGTTCTCGTGCGGACGTTCCTGATCGAGCCAGAACACGACCGGCATGCCGGAAAGCCGCGACCGGTTGACGGCCAGCTTGACCCAGTCCTGGATCGGCGCATCCTTCACGACGGGCATGCGCCAGATGTCGCCCTCTTCGACGTTCTGGGACAGCAACACCTCGCCCGAGTCGTTGTCGACGATGTCGGCGACACCGTCCTCGGGGATCTCGAACGTCTTGTCGTGGCTGCCGTACTCCTCGGCCTGCTGCGCCATCAGGCCGACGTTGGGAACGGTGCCCATGGTCCTCGGGTCGAATTGGCCGTGCGTCTTGCAGAAGTTGACGATCTCCTGGTAGATGCGGGAGAACGTCGATTCGGGGTTGACCGCCTTGGTGTCCTTGAGCTTGCCGTCGGCGCCGTACATCTTCCCGCCAGCCCGAATCATCGCAGGCATCGACGCGTCGACGATGACGTCGCTTGGTGAGTGAAAGTTCGAGATGCCCTTCGCCGAGTCCACCATCGCCAGCTCTGGCCGATGCTCGTGGCAGGCGTGCAGGTCGCGGATGATCTCTTCGTGTTGTGTCGCGGGCAGCGACTCGATCTTGGCGTAGAGATCAGACAGGCCGTTGTTCACGTTTACGCCGAGTTCGTCGAACAGCTTCTGGTGCTTTGCGAACGCGTCCTTGTAGAACACCTTCACCGCGTGTCCGAAGACGATGGGGTGGCTCACCTTCATCATCGTCGCCTTGACGTGCAACGAGAACATCACGCCGGTCTCGTAGGCGTCCTGCATCTGCTCTTCGAAGAATTCGCACAACGCCTTGCGGCTCATGAACATGCTGTCGATGACGTCGCCCTCGTCCAGTTTGACCTCGGGCTTGAGCACGATGGTCTCACCGCGCTTGGTCTTGAGCTCCATCCGCACGTTGTGCGGCTTGTCCAAGGTCAGCGACTTCTCGCCATGGTAGAAGTCGCCGTGCTTCATGGTGGCGACGTGCGTGCGCGACGCCTGCGACCACTCGCCCATGCTGTGCGGGTGCTTGCGGGCGTACTCCTTGACCGCCTTGGGCGCGCGGCGATCCGAGTTGCCCTCGCGCAGAACCGGATTCACGGCGCTACCCAGACACTTGCCGTAGCGCTCCTTGATCACCTTCTCCTCGTCGGACTTCGGCTCCCCCGGGTAGTCGGGAAGGTCGTAGCCCTTGGCCTTCAGCTCCTTGATGGCGGCCAACAGCTGCGGCACCGACGCGCTGATGTTCGGCAGCTTGATGATGTTGGTCTCCGGCAGTTGCGTGAGCTTGCCGAGTTCGGCCAGGTTGTCCGGCACGCGCTGGTCCTCGGTGAGGTAGTCGTTGAACTCGGCGAGGATGCGGGCGGCGACGGAGATGTCGCTCGTCTCGACCGTGATCCCTGCCGCTTCTGCGAAGGTACGGATCACCGGCAGGAAGGCGTACGTCGCAAGCAGCGGCGCCTCGTCGGTAAGGGTGTAGATGATGGTCGGCTGCGTGCCACTCATGAGTGTCTCTCTCGGCGTCATGGTCGGTCGGAATCTGTCGCGTCGAATACGAACCTACGCGTACGCCAGAGGTCCCTCAGCGCTACCTGGGTAAGAACGTTCTCTACGCGACGCGCACCCAATAAATGGGGGTATTTGCCCCATGCGCCCACACCTTGCCTGCGGCGACGATCGAAGCGTGGACATCGCCGCCAAGAACAACCCCCTGGCATCGAAACGAGGTCGTGAGTTAGTCTTCGTATCGGTCATGAGTGCCAGCGTCAAGCCCCGGCTTGCTGGCCGGCAACCCTCCAACCGCGGTGGGGTGCCCTGGGTGATGACCAGGTTGAGTAGTCGACTGGGATTTCGCAAGACAGTCGACTTCACGGCAAGCGCGGGTCCGCACGACGGGCCCCCCGAACGAGACAGGGAAACCTGATGGAGGCCCACGTAGTGCAGTTGCAGTCGACCCACCCCCAAGCATGACTCGCGTGCCGCGTGCGGCACCCCCATACCAAAATCAAGGAGCAACACACCCATGAGCACCGAAATCGAGGACCCGACGGCCAACTGGACCTTCGAGACCAAGCAGATCCACGCAGGACAGACGCCCGACATCGCGACCAATGCCCGCGCGCTGCCGATCTACCAGACCACGTCGTACACCTTCAACAGCACCGAACATGCGGCCGCGCTGTTCGGCCTCGCCGAGCCCGGCAACATCTACACGCGCATCATGAACCCCACCCAGGACGTCGTAGAGCAGCGGATCGCCGCTCTCGAAGGTGGCGTCGCGGCGCTGTTCCTCTCGTCGGGTCAGGCCGCCGAGACGTTCGCGATCCTCAACCTGGCCAACGCTGGCGACCACATCGTGTCGAGCCCTCGGCTCTACGGCGGCACCTACAACCTGTTCCACTACACGCTGCCGAAGCTGGGCATCGAGACCACCTTCGTCGAAGATCCCGATGATCTGGACTCGTGGCGGGCCGCGGTACGGCCCAACACGAAGGCCTTCTTCGGCGAGACCATCTCCAATCCCCAAATCGACGTGCTCGACATTCCCGGCGTGGCCGCTGTCGCACACGAGAGCGGCGTGCCACTGATCGTCGACAACACCATCGCGACGCCGTACCTGATCCAGCCCATCGCTCACGGCGCCGACATCGTCGTGCACTCCGCCACCAAGTACCTGGGCGGCCACGGGACGGCGATCGCAGGCGTCATCGTCGACGGTGGCAACTTCGACTGGACCCAGGGCCGTCACCCCGGCTTCACGACTCCGGACCCGAGCTACCACGGCGTGGTGTTCGCCGAGCTCGGCGCGCCCGCGTTCGCGCTGAAGGCCCGCGTTCAGCTGCTGCGTGACCTCGGTTCGTCGGGTGCCCCCTTCAACGCGTTCCTCGTCTCGCAGGGCCTGGAGACGCTGAGCCTGCGCATCGAGCGGCACGTGGCGAACGCGCAGAAGGTCGCAGAGTTCCTGGTCGGTCACGACGGAGTGACGTCAGTGAACTACGCCGGGTTGCCGACCTCGCCGTGGTACGAACTCGGAAAGAAGCTGGCGCCCAAGGGAACTGGTGCGGTGCTCGCCTTCGAACTGGAGGGCGGCTTCGCGGCGGGCACGGCCTTCGTCAACGCACTGACGTTGCACAGCCACGTCGCCAACATCGGTGACGTGCGCTCGCTCGTCATCCACCCCGCGTCCACCACGCATGCCCAACTGTCGCCGGAGGAGCAACTCGCCACGGGCGTCACGCCGGGGTTGGTGCGGCTCGCCGTCGGCATCGAGGGGATCGAGGACATCCTCGCCGACCTCGAACAGGGCTTCGCCGCAGCCAAGGCGTTCTCTGGCGTACCGCAGACCGCGGCGTCCTTTTGAGGGCGTTGAGATGACGATCCTAGAGAATCGAACCGTGCCGCTGACTGCACTGCCCGCCGAGGACGAGATCGCCATCGTCGACATCGGTCCACTGACGCTGGAGTCCGGCGTGGTGCTCGACGACGTGCACATCGCCGTGCAGCGCTGGGGCGAGCTCTCAGCCGACCGCGACAACGTCGTCGTCGTACTGCACGCCTTGACGGGCGACTCGCACGTTACCGGCCCTGCGGGTCCCGATCACCCCACTGCGGGCTGGTGGGACGGCGTCGCGGGACCGGGCGCCCCGATCGACACCGACCGTTGGTGCGCCCTCGCCACCAACGTTCTCGGGGGCTGCCGCGGCTCGACGGGGCCGAGTTCGATTGCGCCGGATGGTAAGCCGTGGGGTTCGCGTTTTCCCGCGATCACCGTGCGCGACCAGGTGAACGCGGACCTCGCCGCCCTCGCAACGCTGGGCGTCACCCAGGTCGCCGCGGTCGTCGGCGGATCGATGGGTGGTGCACGCGCATTGGAATGGGTGGTCGGGCATCCCGACACCGTCCGCGCCGCACTTGTACTGGCAGTTGGAGCGCGGGCCACCGCCGACCAGATCGGCACCCAGAGCTCGCAAGTGGCGGCCATCAAGGCAGACCCGGATTGGCAGGATGGCGACTACTACGACACCGGGCGCTCACCTGAGACGGGCATCCAGATCGCGCGGCGGTTCGCTCACCTGACCTACCGCGGCGAGGTCGAGTTGGACGATAGGTTCGGCAACGACGCTCAGGGCAACGAGGATCCGACCGTCGGCGGACGCTACGCGGTACAGAGCTACCTCGACCACCAGGGCGCCAAGCTTGCGGCGCGGTTCGACGCCGGTACCTACGTCTCCTTGACAGACGCGCTGAGCAGCCACGACGTCGGGCGCGGCAGGGGCGGCATCGAGGCAGCGCTTCGCGGATGCCAGGTGCCCGTCGTCGTCGGCGGCATAACGTCGGACCGGCTCTATCCGCTGCGGTTGCAGCAGCAGCTGGCCGACCTCTTGCCAGGGTGTTCCGGGCTGAACGTCGTCGACTCGGCGTACGGGCACGACGGGTTTCTCGTCGAGACCGACGCCGTTGGGGAATTGATTCGGCGCACATTGGAGTTCGCATCGAAGTGACCACCGAAGAGACGCGCCAGCGGTCCTTGTCGTTCGGGGAAGAAGCGGCTGCGTACGAACGTGGCCGCCCCTCCTACCCACCGGAGGCCATCGACTGGCTGCTGCCAAACGGTGCGCGCGACGTCCTCGATCTCGGTGCGGGCACCGGCAAGCTGACGGTTCGCCTGGTCGAGCGCGGGCTCGACGTCATCGCAGTGGACCCCATTCCTGACATGCTCGAGGTGCTCAGGAACTCGCTGCCCGACACTCCCGCCCTACTCGGCACTGCCGAGGAGATCCCGCTGCCCGACGACAGTGTCGACTCCGTGGTGGTGGCTCAGGCATGGCACTGGTTCGATCCCGAGCGGGCGATCAAGGAGGTCGCAAGGATTCTGCGGCCCGGAGGTCGGGTCGGTCTGGTGTGGAACGTGCGCGACGAGCGACTCGGGTGGGTGAAGGAGCTTGGCCGCATCATCGGTCACGAGGACGATCCGGCGGAGCGACGCGACGTGACGCTGCCGCCTCCATTCGCCGAGGTGGAGCGCCACGAGTTCGAGTGGACGAGTTACCTTACGCCGCAAGCCCTCATCGACCTGGTCGCGTCGCGTAGCTACTGCATTACCTCGCCCGCCGAGGTGAAGAGCCGCACGTTGGCACAGGTGCGCGACCTGCTGTCGACGCATCCCGCCTTGGCTCACGCCACCGGCCTGGCGCTGCCCTACGTCACGGTGTGTGTTCGCGCCACGCTGTCCTGAGGCTTCTTCGCCGAACGTCCACGTTCGTTGGTGTGCGTATCGCACAAAATGGCCATTTTGGCTACTATGTACATATGGCGACCCTGAGCTTCCGCAACAGCGACGGTGAACTGGTCGACCTCCCGACCGTCGCCGCCACCCAATTCAAGAATCAGTTCGGTGCGATCTTCGAACAGGCCACGCTTGGCGGCGCCGTCGCGATCACCAAGCACAACACTCCCAAGGCAGTGCTGATGTCATACGCCGAGTTCGAGTCCTTGACGCGGGCGAGTTCGCCCGTGCTCGACGAGTTGACCGACGAATTCGACGCTCTGCTGGAACGCATGCAGAGGCCGAAGGCCAAGTCGGGCATGGCCGCTGCGTTCGACGCCTCCCCTGAACAGCTCGGGCGTGCAGCTGTGAAGGCAGCCCGTCCCCGTCGCTGAGGCATGGCGTCGTTGACTCCGCGCATCTACGTTCTCGCCGGGGTCAACGGCGCAGGCAAGAGCAGCATCGGCGGTGCGATCATCCGCGCCTCGGGAAGTGATTACTACAACCCCGACGAGGCGGCGCGAGCGTTGATCGCCGCCAATCCGGGCCTCGAACAGGTCAAGGCCAACGCAGCGGCGTGGCGGCAAGGCAAGCGATTGTTGGAAAGGGCGATCGCCGAGCGACTCGACTTCGCATTCGAGACCACTCTCGGAGGCGGCACGATGACGCAGTTGCTCGCCGACGCCGCCGAGGCGGGGTTCGAGGTGCGAATCTTCTACGTCGGCCTGGCCAGTGCCGAACTGCACCTCGACCGAGTGAGCCGACGCGTGCGTGCCGGCGGTCACGACATCCCGGAGGCTGACATTCGACGCCGCTGGCGGCACAGTCGGATGAACCTGGTGAGGTTGCTTCCCGTGCTGACCGAGTTGCGGGTGTACGACAACTCGGCCGACGCCGATCCGATTGCCGGTGACGCACCGCGGCCCGTGCTCGTGCTGCACGTCGATCACGGCGAAATCGTTGCACCGCAAGATCTTTCGAAGACGCCGACGTGGGCACGCCCGATCGTCGCGGCAGCGCTCAAGCTCGCCTAGGCGGTCCGAACCAACGCTCCAGCGCCGCAGGCAGCCCCTGGCCCGACACCGAATCGGTCGCCCACGCCACGTAGCCGTCCGGCCGCACCAGCATCCCCGAGACGGACGACCCACGGAGGCGTGCCTCGACCAGATCGACGCGATCGTCCCAATCCGCGGCCGATGCGACGAAGCCACCGCCGGACGAGTCGAGCAGAACGGGCCTGCCTTCGCGCAACAACTCCGCGACCCTGCGGCCGTCGTCGAGCACTAGCTCCGGCACCAGGTAGCCAGACAGCGGATGGGAATCCTGCACGTCGTAGCGCACGTCGGAGCCGGCCAAGAGGTTCGCCATGTGATCACGAACATCGTGAAACTTCAGCAGCTCGTCGAACAGCGTTCGCAGCGCACCGACTTCGGGCCCCGGCGCGATCAGCGCCTGCTGCGCGAGCGATTGCATCATCACGCGCTCTCCGACCGGCCTGCGCTCGGACTCGTAGGTGTCGAGCAGTCCCTCGGGTGCCCAGCCCTTGACACGAGCAGCGAGCTTCCAGCCAAGATTGACGGTGTCCTGCAAGCCGAGGTTGAGGCCCGGGCCACCCATCGGGGAGTGTACGTGCGCGGCGTCGCCGAGCAGCAGCACGTTTCCGGCTCGGTAGGTTTCCGCGAGCCTGGTGTTGATTCCGTCCATTCGTCGCATCGCACGCGGACCGGGGCCAACCGGTGGCTGAAGTGGAACATCCACGCCGAGAACGCGTTTGGCGCTCTCGCGCAGCTCGTCGAGGCTCATCGCCGGCGGGTCGGCGGGCATTCGGCCGGGTTCGACCGTGCCAAACATGGTTCTTCCCGTGGGATTTCGGAAGAAGATGTATGCGCCGCCGTCGAGTCTGTTGTGCCTGTAGTTGAGCGGGCCGAATCCAGGGATGACGTAACGGCCGTCGTCGCCGAGCAGTTCGTCGGGCAGGCTGACGTCGGCCAACCTGCTGACGGTGTTGGACGTGCTACCAAGGAAGTCGATGCCGACGGCCTTGCGGACGAGACTGCGTCCGCCGTCTGCTCCGACCAGGAACGTCGCGTCGAGAGCATAGATTCCGTCTGGACCCTCGACCGTCACGCTCACACCGTCGGGCGACTGCGTCAAGCCCGTCACCGCGTGACCCCATCTGACGTCGACGCCGAAGTCACGCGCACGCTTTTCGAGCAATCGAACCAGTCGCGGCTGCTGAATCATCAAGGCGTGCATGGGGTTTTCCTCTAGACCGAAGAGGTCGACCTGCATGCCCGCGAAGATCCACTCACGCAATGGCTCGGGTGGACCGTCCGGCCCCCCGAGGACTTGATAGAGCCCGCGCATGTCCATCAAGCGAATCACCTGTCCGGCAAGGCCATTGGCCTTCGGCTCATCACTTGGTCCTGGCAATCCGTCGAGGACGACTGACCGCACACCCGCCAGCGCGAGCTCGCAGGCGAGCATCAACCCGTTCGGACCTGCGCCCGCAATCACGACGTCCTCAGGCACGGTTCCTCCTCTTCGTCGGTGCGGGGAGGCCGGCCGCAACGTCGGCCAGGCCCTTGCGCAGAATGGCGGTGATGGCCTGCGGCGGATCGGCCGTCGCGTAGACGTCCATCGCGGTCTCCACGACGGCCCGCACGACGGCGGCGACGAGCCGTGGGTACATGTCGGCCTCGGGGTTGGTTCCAGTTCGCTCGGCGATCGCGACCACCCACTCGTCGAAGAGCTCCTTGGACAGGGCAGTACGAATTCCGGGTGCTAGCAACAACTTCTGCAGGTCGAGCAACTGCTCGCGGGTGGGCACGTCCTTGCCGATTCCTTCGCTCTCCAACGGCTCCAGTAGGGACTCCGTGATCGCGGACCACGTCGGTTCGTCGGCAGGGCGTGCACGAAGCAACACGATGCTCTTGCGGATCCGGTCGACCTGCCGGTAGGCGATGGCCTCGTACTTGCCTGTGAAGTAGTTGGTGAAGGTGCGCAACGAGACACCCGCCCTGTTTGCGATGTCCTCACGCGTCACGTTGTCGATGCCCCGCTCGAAGGCCAAGTCCGTCGCGGCGTCGCTCAACGCCCTGCGCGTGTCGGCCTTCTTGCGTTCTCGCAATCCTGCTGTCACGATGCGACCCTACCGCAATTATTGCCTAGTAGGCAATATTGCTCGGCAGGCAATTTCTGTTGCCGCCCCGGAGTACTGTCCGGTTCATGACCCAGGCAGAAGCGTTTCCCCTCCGCATCGTGCAGTGGACCACCGGAAACGTCGGACGCAGGTCGGTACGCGCGATCGCCTCGAACCCCACACTTCAACTGGTCGGCTGCTATGCGTGGTCCCCCGACAAGGTCGGCCGCGACGTCGGCGTGCTGTGCGGTATCGAGCCGTTGGGCGTGGCCGCGACCGACGATCTCAGCGCCTTGCTGGCACTCGATCCCGACTGCGTGGTCTACAACCCGACGTGGCCCGACGTCGACGATCTCGTGACGATCCTCGAGGCGGGCGTCAACGTCGTCACGACCGCGGCGTTCATCACCGGCCATCAAGCGATGACCGCGGCGGGTACGTCGGTGTTTCGCGACGCCGTGCAACTCCTCGCCGAAGGACTCGGCGTCGACCTCGACGACATCCGCTGCAGCGCCGAGTACTCGCAGACCACGGAGGATCTTCACCTGCCCGGCGACTTGACCATCGAAAGGGGTTGTGTGGCAGGCATGGTCGTGCGGTGGCAAGGCTACGTCGGCGAGCGCGACGTGATCGAGATTCGCATGCGCTGGCGCAAGGGCCAGACGCTTGAGCCGGACATCCCCATGGAGCAGATGGGCTACGAGGTCGAGATCAAGGGGCAACCCACGATCACGACCAAGGTGGACTTGCTTCCGCCTGCGGACTTTGCGGCAGAGACGCTGGCGGACTTCATGGTCCTCGGCATGATCGCCACCGCGATGCCCGCCGTCAACGCCGTTCCCGCAGTCGTCGCCGCGGCGCCAGGAATCGCGACCTACAACGACATTCCACTCACCGCGCCACGCGGATTCCTCAGCGGCGGTTGAACATCAATCTTCGTGACGACGAGCCGCCGGCTCCGCCGTTACGATGATGCGATGGCCACGTTGGAGGACCTGGAAGCGCGTGTCGCTGCGCTAGAGGCTTCCCACGCCGACTACCGCGCTGTCTTGGCTGCCGTCAACGCATTGGGCGCCAACCAGCGCGAACATGCCTTGGGACTCGCCGACGTGAAAGGTGACGTGGCGGAGTTGAAAACCGACGTGGCTGATCTTCGCCAAGAAACCCGCGCGCGCTTCCGGTCGATCGATGAGCAGCTGGCGGACATCAAGGATCTGATCATCGGCCGCAACGGGGCTAGCTAGTCCCCAACGGGTCGATGGTCCACGCTATGTAGAGCATGGCGGCGCTCACGCTCGCAGTAGTCGCGAAGTCGATTGCCCTGCTGCGCACCACCAACAACCCTGCGCGATCCTCGGTCAAGGCGAGTCGCATCGCAGCCGCCACCCCGACGCCGATCGCCAAGACCAATGCACCGCGGCGCCAGTAACCCGTGACGACGAGGCCGAACGCCGCCACGATGAACAGCCCGACCGAGACTATCGGCCACTGTCGGACGAAGACCTTGTGCGCGAATTCCCTTGGCGTCAAGAAGCTTTGGCTTCCTCTAGCTCCACCACGTTCGTCAAGAGAAACGCACGCGTGAGCGGGCCGACCCCGCCAGGATTCGGCGAGACGTGACCTGCCACGTCCCACACGCTGGGATGGACGTCGCCAACGAGCTTTCCGTCCGCATCCCGACTAACCCCGACATCGACGACGGCGGCACCGGGCTTGACCATGTCAGCCGTCACCATGTGCGGCACACCCACCGCGGCGATGACGATGTCGGCCTGCCGCACTAGGGCAGGCAGGTCGCGAGTCCCCGTGTGGCACAACGTCGCCGTCGCGTTCTCGGACCGACGGGTCAGCAGCAGCCCCATCGGCCTGCCGACGGTGACGCCGCGTCCGATCACGACCACGTGCGCCCCCGCGATCGGCACCTCGTACCGACGCAGCAGATGCACGATGCCGCGCGGCGTACACGGCAGCGGGGCGGGCTCGTTCAGCACCAGCCTCCCGAGGTTGGTCGGATGCAGGCCGTCCGCGTCCTTGCCGGGGTCGACGCGTTCGAGCGCAGCATTCTCGTCGAGGTGCTTCGGCAGCGGCAGCTGGACGATGTAGCCGGTGCACTCGGGATTGGCGTTGAGCTCGTCGATGGTGTCGTCGAGCTGCGCCTGGCTGATGTCGGCGGGCAGGTCGCGCCGAATCGAGGTGATCCCGACCTTGGCGCAGTCGGCGTGCTTGCCGCGCACGTATGCCTGCGAACCAGGGTCGTCGCCGACGAGGATCGTGCCGAGCCCAGGGGTTCGGCCTGCTGCGGTCAGCTTCGCGACACGTTCGCTCAGGTCGGTGAAGATCTCGTCGCGCGTGGCCTTGCCGTCCAGAGTGATCGCTCCCACGTGAGCTTCTCCCGTCGCTTCGCTCGCCCCGGCAGCCATTCTGGCATTTCCCCCTAGTGCGGCCTTCGTTGACACCGTCCCCACCGACGTGTTGGGCTGCCGCAATGGACAGCCCGCCAAATGTGTTCAGTCCGGCCAAGCTCGGCCCGGTCACCCTGCGCAACCGCATCATCAAGGCGGCGACCTTCGAGGCGGCCACGCCAGAAGCGCTGGTGACCGATGATCTGATCACCTATCACCGGCTGCCAGCCGCCGGTGGGCTCGGCATGACGACCGTCGCCTACCTCGCCGTCTCCCCTGGCGGCCGAACCCAGGGCAAGCAGATTTGGATGCGACCGGAGGCCATCGAGGGGCTGTGCAGGTTGACTGAGGCCATCCACGCCGAGGGTGCGGCGATCAGCGCGCAGATCGCTCATGCGGGCCCAGTCGCAGATGCCAAGTCGAACGGCGCCGAGGCGCTCGCCCCGATGACGCACAAGCTGTTCAGGGCAGCGACCGCCGACGATATCGCCGAGATCGTCGCAGGCCACGCAACGGCCGCGCGCTTCGCGATCGACTCCGGTTTCGACGCCGTCGAGGTCCACCTCGGCCACAACTACTTCTGCAGCGCCTTTCTCAGTCCGCTATTGAACAGGCGCGACGACGAGTTCGGCGGCTCGCTGGAGAATCGCGCGAAGGTGGCACGGCGGGTCGTGGAGGCTGTGCGTCGGGTGGTCGACGAGCATGGCGGCGGTCGAATCGCCGTCACCGCGAAGCTCAACATGGCCGATGGCGTCGACGGCGGCATCACCGTCGAGGAGTCGCTGCGAACGGCCAAGTGGTTGCAGGACGACGGCTGCCTCGATGCGATCGAGCTGACCGCGGGCAGCTCGCTGGTCAACCCGATGTACATGTTCCGCGGCGGCGCGCCGGGCAAGGACGTCCCCGCCATGGCGAAGATCATGCGCGAATACCCGTTCTACCACGCGTATCTCCTCGACGACGCGCGGCTGTTCCGCGCGGAGCTCACGATGCCGCTGATCCTTCTCGGTGGCATCACCAACCGCGAGACCATGGACCTGGCGATGGCGGAGGGCTTCGAGTTCATCGCGATGGGTCGCGCCCTCTTGGCCGAACCCGACCTGCTCAACCGGATCAAGGCCGACGGTGACGCGCACGCCGTGCAATCAGTCTGCACCCATACCAACGACTGCATGATGACGATCTACAGCCACACCCACTGCGTGCTCACGGGCGCGCCGGACAAGTTAGCCGCCGCCGACCTCGGCGGGTAGCGGCGGCGGCAACGGCGTCGTCGGCGTCGGGGTGTCGGGGGCTGCACTCGGCTGCATCGAGGGCGCGGGCGCACCGGTCTTTTGACCGCGGTAGTCGATCATCGGTTCGTCGCGAACAACCTGGCTGCCCGCCCTGACGACGAGTGCGCTCGACGTGACCGTGTAGGTGATCCCGTCGTTGTCGGCGACGTAACCACCGTCGGCAGCCTTGGCGGGACCGATGAACTTTGCGCCGTCACTGACCCGGACCCCGCGGTACTCGTACTGCCCCGAAGGGTCCTTGCAGACCGCCACCCTGGAGCTGGCCGTGCGACCGAACGCGACTGCGACGGCGGGCGAAGTGCATCTCGCGGTCGAGTCGACGAAGCCCTGTTCGTCGGTCGCCGGGTCCGCGACGGCCAAGGGTGCGCTGGCAGCGACGGCCATGCACACCAGCCCGCCGATCACCAGCCTTCTCATGGACCCCATGGTCGCACCCCACGTGCCCGTCGCTAGCGCGTTGACACCGGGACACGCGCACAATCTTCGGGATCGAATCGGCTGGCCTGTGAATTCGTTGCCGCGCAACGAGATGGCGGAACACGATTGCGAAGGGCAACGTCGGACAGAGGTCGCCTCGTCGCGCGGCGCTGGCACAGTCATGTTCGGTCGTGGCGCGCTGCCTCATGGACCAGCTGCACGCGCGAGGTCAGGTTGAGCTTCGTGTAGAAATGCGTGAGGCGGGTCGGCACGGCAACCGAAGACGTCGAAATCGCCGGACCAGCACCGTGGCCCTCGATGGCCGGCGTCATCGGACCCCGAACGGTGCCGATCGCCTTCGGGTAGCCAAAAGGCTCGATTGGGTACGTGAAATGGCGTGAACATCAGGCCCGACCAACCTCACACGAGCGCTCGAAACCGATAGAGTTGCTCCCGATGACGCAATCAGGCGCGCCAACCCTAACCGTTCGATACGACGGCTCCACCAGTACCTTTTCGGCTGGCAATGACATCGTGGTCGGCCGAGATCTGCGCGCTGACGTGCGCGTAGCCCACAACTTGGTCTCTCGCGCGCACGTGACGCTGCGCTTCGAACAGGGCCGATGGGTGGCGATCGACAACGGCAGCCTCAACGGCATCTACCTCAACGGTCAGCGCGTACCCTCTGCCGACATCAGCGACGGGACGGGGATCAACCTCGGCAACCCGGATGGACCGAGGGTGACGTTCGAGGTTGGACGGCACCAAGGTTCGGCCGGAACCCCGCCGTCGACGATGGCGGTCCCCATTGCGCCGCCGCCTCGGCAAAGCGGCCCGTTCACCCAGCCACCTCCACCACGGCAATCCGGCGCGCAGTACATACCGGCGCCACGGCCGAGTTACCCGGGATCGGGGCCGAGTCCCCGCTATCCGGGGTCGGGCTCGAACCCACAGGCCTACGCGAGCGCACCGCAGCAGGCCCCGCCCTACGGTTCGCCCGCTCAGACCGGCAACTACCCGGCCACGCAACTCGGCCCCGCCGCCCAACGGCACGCACCCCCCAGCGGGCCTGCCCCCCGTCCTGGCGGCGCCGCACCCGTCGGACCCGGCGGATCGATCAGGATTGGTCGTGCCACCGACAACGACATCGTCATTCCCGATGTCCTGGCATCACGGCACCACGCAACGCTGTTCCCTGCCCAGGGCGAGATCCGTGACAACCGCAGCATCAACGGCACGTTCGTCAACGGCTCGAGGGTCGATTCCGCGCGGTTGCGCGAGGGCGACGTCGTCACCATCGGCAACGTCGACCTCGTCTTCGCGGGCGGAACTCTGGCACGTCGCACCGAGGCCGGGGCAGACACGCGTACCGGCGGCCTCGAGGTCTTCGGCGCGACGTTCACCGTGGAGGGCAACAAGACTCTGCTGCACAACATCTCGATGTCCGCGCGGCCAGGGACCCTGACGGCGGTGATCGGACCGTCGGGCGCAGGCAAGTCCACCTTCGCCCGACTGGTCGCCGGATACACGCACCCGTCTAGTGGCAAGGTCGCATTCGAGGGGCACGACGTCCACGCGGAATACGCCTCGCTGCGCTCCCGCATCGGCATGGTCCCTCAGGACGACGTCGTGCACGGTCAGCTGACGGTGCGGCAGGCACTGATGTACGCCGCGGAGCTGCGGTTGCCCCCTGACACCACCAAGTCCGACCGCGAACAGGTCGTCATGAGGGTGCTCGAAGAGCTCGAGATGACCAAGCACCTCGACACACGCGTCGACAAGCTCTCCGGTGGCCAGCGCAAACGCGCATCAGTGGCGCTGGAGCTGCTTACCGGTCCCTCGCTGCTGCTGCTCGACGAGCCCACCTCCGGCCTCGACCCGGCGCTCGACCGCCAGGTCATGTCGATGTTGCGCTCGCTCGCCGACGCGGGCCGCGTGGTCTTGGTCGTCACCCACTCGCTGACCTACCTCGACGTCTGCGACCAGGTGTTGCTGCTCGCCCCCGGCGGCAAGACGGCGTTCTGCGGGCCGCCGAGCCAAATCGGCCCGCAGTTGGGCACCACCAACTGGGCCGACATCTTCGCCACCGTCGCGGGTGATCCCGACGGCGCCAACCGGAAGTTCCTCGAACGCCACGGCCCGCCACCGCCGCCGCCACCGGCGCAGCAGCCCACGGCGATTGGCGACCCTTCGCATACCAGCCTGGTGCGCCAGTTCTCGACGATCGCGCGAAGACAGATGCGGTTGATCATCTCGGACCGCGGCTACTTCATCTTCCTGGCGCTGCTCCCGTTCATCATGGGTGCGCTCTCGCTATCGGTTCCGGGTACGACGGGCTTTGGCGTGCCAACCGTCGAGTCACCCAACCAGCCGGGCCAGATCCTGGTGCTGCTGAACATCGGTGCGATCTTCATGGGCACTGCGCTCACGATTCGAGACCTCATCGGTGAACGCCCAATCTTCCGACGCGAGCAAGCCGTCGGATTGTCAACGACCGCATACCTTTTGGCAAAGGTCACCGTCTACAGCATCTTCGCGGTCGTGCAGGCCGGAATCGTCACGGCCATCACGATCATCTTCCTTGGTGCCCCGACGCAGGGCGCGGTCGTCCTCGGCGATTCGAAGACCTCGGCGTCGATCGAGCTGTTCATCGGGATCGCCGCGACGACGATCGCCGCCGCGATGGTCGGCCTGGCGCTCTCTGCCCTTGCCAAGTCCAACGAGCAGATCATGCCGCTGTTGGTCGTCGCGATCATGTCGCAGCTGGTGTTCTCCGGCGGCATGATCCCGGTGACCGGCCGCACGGGACTCGATCAGATAGCGTGGCTGACGCCCGCCAGGTGGGGCTACGCCGCATCGGCATCGACGGTGGATCTGAGGACGTTGGTGCCGGGGCAGCTCACGCCGCAAGATTCGCACTGGGAGCACACGCCAAAGGCGTGGATCTTCGACATGGCCATGCTCGTCGTGCTGTCGCTCGTCTATGTATCGTTCGTGCGCTTCAAGATTCGGCTGAAGCCGGGTTAAGCAGGCAGGACACCGTCGCCCAGGACCCCGAACTGGTCGAGACCGGATCCGCCGTTGGCAAGGTCGTCGTCACGATCGACGCGTCCGCCTAGGATTCGGCAATGGCTTGGTTGAACACGTGGTGGCAGCACGAGATCGTGCACGGCTACAAGGGGCCGCTACTGCTGAGCTTCATCGCGTTCGTGGTGACCTTCGTGACGACCCGCAGCATCACCCGGCTGATTCGCGACGGCAGGGGGCCGTTCCACGACATCAGCAGCGGTGGCGTCCACATGCACCACTCGACGCCGGGCGTCATCCTGCTCATCGCCGGTGGATTCACCGCGGTGGGCGCTCCGCCGCTATCGGTGTGGATCTACCTCGCCGCGGCGCTCGTCGGCATCGGCGCGTCGTTGGTGCTCGACGAGTTCGCGATGATCTTTCGGCTACAGGACGTCTACTGGTCGCAAGAGGGTCAGTTGTCGGTCAACGTGGTGACCCTGGCAGGGGCCTGCGTCGGGCTTGCGGCGGCCGGGGTGTCGCCAGTCAACGTGAGCGAATTGCCCGGCCCGATGGTGGGCATCCGCGTTGGCGCAGTCGTGTTGCTGCTCTTGCACTTCGGGGTCGTCGCAGTCGCCGCGTTGAAGGGCAAGTACCCAACGGCGTTGATCGGTCTCTTCATCGACCCCGTGGCCTTGGTGGCGGCCGTCCGAATGGCCAGGCCGACATCGCCGTGGGCGCGATGGCGCTACAGCCCGGCCAAGCTCGAACACGCGAGGCGACGTGCCGCCGCGTTCGACAAGCGATGGGCTCCGATTCGCCAGCACTGGGACGACTTCATCGGCGGAACGCCAACGCAGGCGGACCCGGCTGACGCGACGGCTCACCCGCAGTAGCTCAGTGGGTCACTCGCCGTGGACGTCGAGCCCGTGCGCTGCGGCGAACGCAAGCGCCTGACCTATGTCGACCTTCGCACCGCGCATCCTTGCCGTCGTCCAGAACGTCGGGTCGACGAGCGCTGCGCGCAGGTCGGCTTCGTCGAAGCGAGCGTCCTGCGTCCGCGCTCCACGAAGGTCCGCGCGTTGCAGCTTCGCCTTTCGGAGGTCCGTCTTGACGAGACTGGACTCTCGCAGGCGGCAGTCCGAAAGGTCAACGGTCCGAAGGTCACAACCCGCCAACACGGCGAGCGTGAAGTCGACCTCCACGAAGGTGATGGGACGCATGCGCGTCTCGGTGAACACCGATCCCAACAAGCTGCACTGCTTGAAGCTGCTGTGCAACAACGACGTTCGCCGGAAGGTGCAGTTGCGAAATGCGGAGCCCAGATGCTCCGACTCGGCCAGGTCGACGCCTGAGAAGTCGCACTCGGTGAACACGACGCGCTCGGTGCGCAGCCGGCCGAGGTCCTCGTCGCGGAAGTCGCGACCGACGAACTCGCGGTCAACCCAAACCTCTTCGAACGCAGTCACACTCAGTTGGACGCCGAGCTGAGATTCTTCAGCGCGTATTCGGTGATCGCGATCAGAGCTTCCTTCGTCGAATTCCTATCGCGCGCATCGACGTTGATCACCGGAACGTGGTCGGCCAGGGACAGCGCCTTGCGAATCTCGTTCACAGGATAGACCGGCGAATTGTCGAATATGTTGACCGCGACGAGAAATGGCAGGCTGCGGGCCTCGAAGAAGTCGACGGCCGCGAAGCTGTCCTGCAGCCGTCGCACGTCGACGAGGATGATGGCGCCGATGGCGCCGCGGACGAGGTCGTCCCACATGAACCAGAACCGCCGCTGGCCGGGCGTGCCGAACAGGTACAGCACCAAGTCGTCGGCAAGCGTGATCCGACCGAAGTCCATCGCGACCGTGGTGGTGTTCTTGTGCGGCGTGGCAGCCAGCTCGTCGACGCCCTGGGACGCGTTGGTCACCAGCGCCTCGGTACGCAGCGGCATGATCTCGGAGACCGTGCCGACGAACGTCGTCTTGCCGACGCCGAAACCACCCGAGATGACGATCTTCGTCGAGGCTGCGTCGTGCCGCGCCGGTCCAGCCGTGCGCACAGTCCGCTCAGAGTGCCCGTAGGCCACGCAGGGTCCTTCCTATCAACTCACGCCGGTCCTCGTAGTCCTCCGTAGCGCCCAGGGTCGCCTGAACTCGCAGAAAGCCTTCGGTCACCAAGTCCCCAATCAGCACTCGGGTCACATTGAGAGGCAACGATAGTCGGGCGGCGATCTCCGCGACCGAAGGATCGCCGACACCCAAGCTCAAGATCTTCGCGCGCACGTCGTTCGCCGGCCACCGGGGGGCGGGACCAGGGGTCACGGTGTTGATCGGCGCCTCCAGCGGCAGGTCGACATGCGAGGCAGTGCGGCCCGAGGTCAGCGTATAAGGCCGCACCAACTTGGGCTCATCCGGCGGTCCGCCGGGCTCCCACGCACCTCGATTCCCGTCCATGCCCAGCTCACGAATGCTGCGCGGTGCGCCGCGCCGACTGGACCACGGTTCCCACACGCTCGACGAGAATGGCCATCTCATAACCGATCTGGCCGATGTCGCAGGTCTTGGTCGCGAGGACGGCCAGGTTCGATCCGTCTCCGACGCGCATGAGGATCAAGTAGCCGTTCTCCATTTCGACGACCGACTGCAGCACGTACCCACCGTCGAACAGCTGCGACGCCCCAGTGGACAGGCTCGCCAAACCGGATGCCACGGCGGCGAGTTGATCCGCGCGTTCGATCGGTATGTGCTCGCTAGAGGCCATCAGCAGTCCATCGGCCGACACGAGGACCGCATGGGTAGCGCCCGATACCTCACGAGCGAACTTGGACACCAGCCAATCGAGCGAATCACGCTGGGTGGATCGGGTCATTCCTCTTCTGTTCCCCTTGCTTCTCTTGCCTCGGCGCGTCCTGCGCGCACACCGCCGAAGTGGCTACTCATGCTTGCGCGGACGGCATCGGGGTCGCGGTGGAGACCTTGCTTCTGCTCGACGTCGTCCGCCTCGTGTCCCTGACCATGGCCCTCCCCGTTGTGGCCCCCGCCATTGTGCGAACCGCCGTTGCGCTGCCGTGCGCTCGTCGCTTCATCATGACCTGCGTCCGGGAGATCTGCCGCACCCGGAACCAATCGCGCCCCGGGCTCACGGACCGGCAGTCCGCTTTCGGTGTGTTGCGACACCGGCGCCTCCTCGGCCGCCGACGCCACCGACCATCCGTGGTCCCACACTGACTTCCAGTCCAGATCGGTGCTCTGTGCCAGTTCGACCGGATCGTCGATCAGCCACTCGGACAACATCTTGTCGAAGATCGAATTGGTGTCCTCGTCGGGAATCGAGGGACCATTCACGGGCGGCTCCGGGGCTTGGGCCGCAGGCGCGGGCACCGGGGGCGGCGGTGGCGGCGGTGGTGGCGGCGGCGGTTTCGGTGAGGGCGGCGCGAAGGCCGGCGGGGGTGGTGGCACCGGCCCCGGGGACCGGATCGGCAGCACCGCAGGAGGTTCGGGCGCTTGTTCTGGTGGCGGTGGGCGCACGCCGTTGGTCGACCGCAGCGGTGGCGGCGGGTCGTTCACGTGCTGAGGCGAATCGTCCTCGCGCATCTGCCATACGGCCGGACGCAGCACGTCCGCCGTCTTCTCGCCCTCGGCGGGCGGCCCGGCCGTGGGGCCAAACGAGAGCGGTACGCCCGCAATTTCGCTGAAGCCCGGGTTGCGTTGCGGCAGAAGCGAAACGGGCACTTCGGACTGCGCCTTGCGATATTCCTCATAAGGTTCGTCGTCATTGTTGCCGACGACGCCGTACTCGGTGGGATCTTCTGCGAAGGCCAGCGCGTCGGCCGTTTCGCCATAGGGATCGTCGGGAATGTCTTGGCGCCCGTGAATCTCTCGGTCGTGAACGTCGTAGCCCGGTGCCGTGCGCTCCAGCGGTTGTCCGCCCCGCGCCAGCAGCTCCGCCTTGACGTAGATTCCGGCGGTGGTGCCCGAACTCGGCTGTCCGACAACGGTACTGCGCAGCCTGACCACGAGGCCATGCTGACTGGCGAGCCGACCCACCACGAACAAACCCATGTGGCGTGCCGTGAACGGGGTGACTTCGCCGCCGGACTGCAGGCGCGTGTTCGCGACCCGCAGATCGGACTCGGCCATCCCCAGACCCTCGTCGGTGACCTCGATGACCAACCCACCGTGGTCGGTGTGAATCGCCGATACCCGCACCCGCGACGTCGGTGGCGAATAGCGAAGAGCATTGTCGAGCAGCTCGGCAAGCAGATGTACCAGGTCACCGGCGACGGCGCCAACTATCTCGTCGTCAGGAACCGAGTCCGTGATCACCCTCGTATAGTCCTCGACCTCGGAGGCCGCGGCGTTGACAAGAGCCGAAATCGCCACGGGCGCAGCGTGTTCACGCTGCACCCTGGTTCCAGCAAGGACGAGCAGGTTCGCACCGTTGCGTCGCATCCGCGCAGCGAGGTGATCGAGCTGGAAGAGGCTGTCTAGACGCTCGGGATCCTCTTCGTTTTGCTCGAGCCGGTCGATGAGCGACAACTGCTGATCGACCAACGAGCGGCTGCGCCGGGACAGCGTCTCGAACATATCGCTGACCTGCAGCTGAAGGCGCGCCTGTTCGGCTGCAAGCAGCACGGCCTGCTCGTGGAGTTCGTCAACGGCGTGGGCGACCTGACCGACTTCCTCGCTGGTGTACACGGGCACGAGTTGGATGGGCCCGGGATCTCTGCCGGAGCGAACCACCTCGAGCTCACGCACCATGTCCTCATGTGCGACCTTGAGCGCCCCGTCTCGGAGCCGCCGCAAGGGACGGACCAGTGAGCGCGCGACGAGCAGCACGATCAACACTGCCAAGAGGATCGCGGCACCAACGATGGCCGAGTCGCGGATCGCTTCCTTGCGCTTGTCCGAGGCTTGAGCGTCGACGGCCGACGTCACCGCCGACGTCGTGGTCGCGATGATCTGCTTGGCGATCTTGTTGGTCGTCTCCAGCGATTGGAGCAGGTCGGGATTGCCCACCAGCGGCACGGTCGGGTCCGAGATCATCGCCATCCGCTTGACGAACTCTCCTTGGAGCTGCCGGATCTCCGGTGAGTCGACGCCGAGCACCTGGCTCATCCCGAACAGCGTCGACGGTTCGGTGCCCGCCAGAGTGATCATGGAAGTCCGAAGCTCGGGCTCCGGCAACTCGCCGCCAAGGTTGACCAGCGATTCCTGCATCAACATTTGGCCGCGAGCACCGATGGCCCTGCTTAGTCCGGTGGCATCGGCCTGGATCTTGGCGTCGTCGACGCGAACCGACCCGTTGATCGTGTCCTCGGCCTTGAGCAGGATCGGCGCGTAGGAGGTCACGCGATCGCGCAGGCTGATGCTGTTGGACGTCACCTTGTCCAACAGCGCCTGGCCGTCATCCAGCAGCGACTTGACGCCACTGCCGACGTCCGGCGCGACGTCCGTACTCGTCAAACGCTGCTGCAACTTCTGCTTGCTGCTATCGAAGGCGCTCAGCGCCGCTTGCGGATCACCACCGGTGGAGTTCGCCAGCAGCGCGCCTTCGAGCGCAGCCATGTAATCGTCGATCGCGGGCACCATGTCGGCTCGGTCCGCGGCGAGTCGCAGATCCTGCGCGTCGGTCCAGCCGGAGTAAATGCGCAAGCCACCGAACGCACCAGCCAAGAGCAAGGGCACCAGAACGATCGCAAAGACTTTCCAGCGAACGGGCCAATTGGTCATCGCCCATCTCGATGGCCGTTTGGGCGGCACGGCCGCATAGCTGACGAATTCGTCTTCCGCCGCGTCTTCGACTGGCGGGTCAAAGGCCGTCACAATGGTCCGACCGTGCTACCGGTTGCGGGTCTGCGTTTCATCAATAGTGCGATCGTCATAAGGCTTCCTGCTGCTCTTTGCCCACGATGGGGCAGGCGGTACGCGCCCGGCAATTTGTCGAGTATGACAGCGATGTGCTGGCGTTTCCACAATTCTTACTGAACAGACAGAGTTCGTGACCTGGGCGTTGTCGTCTCGGGTGATATCTGCAGCAAACGTCGGGACGCAATGTAATGCACCTCACTCTGAGTCGTTGGCGTTCCGATCAGAGCTGCCACTGGACGCTTCGAACGGCGGGAAGATCGATTGGGCGGTCATACCAATAGACCTCGAGGGAATACAGCAGTCCGTCCGCCAGCCAGAGCAGGACTCCGCCGATGGGCACGCCGTCGGCGTCGAGCACGTGACCCGAGACCTCGACGGGGTTGGCCGCGCTGGACCGCGGTAAGTCCTGTCCACGAGGAATGAGGTCGATCGTCCCGCATCCGCAGATACAGCCCCGCTTCGCGAGCAGACCGCGTGTCTGAGCGCGCAGGGCCTCCACACCGGGAAAATCGTGAGCGAGAAACCCCTCCAACAGTTCGACCTCGGCGCGCGTGAGCGGCGTCGGATCGTCGGAGCGCATCAGCTCACCGTAGGTCGGGCCGCCAGGTCGGAAGGATCAAGTGTCTTGTTCAAAGTGATGTTCTACTCGCCGCGCATCGCGCCAAACACTGGCAATGCAATCAGGATGGTCGCCGCCACCGGTTGCGAATTGCACTTGGTGCACCCCCTGGGCTTCGACCTGTCCGAACCAAAGCTGCGGCGGGCGGGGTTGGACTACCACGACTTGGCATCCGTCACCGTGCACGAGGATTTGCCGGCGGCCTGGGATGCGCTGGCCTCCGAGCGAGTCTTCGCCTTCACCGCGCATGCGACGACGTCGTTCGCCGACGTCCACTATCGACAAGGCGACGTGCTCATGTTCGGGCCCGAGCCCACCGGCTTGGACGCCGCAACGCTTGCCGACCCGCACGTCACGTCACAGGTGCGGATTCCGATGTTGGCGGGCCGTCGGTCATTGAACCTGTCGAACGCGGCGGCGGTCGCGGTCTACGAGGCGTGGCGGCAGGTGGGATTCGAGGGTGCGGTGTGAATTACCACGCGTTCCAGTGGCTCAACTGCTCGGCAGGCAGCCGCTTGGCGGGTTTGAAGTCGGTGCCCTTCGTGTAGGCGATTGGGAACAGCCCACCCTGGGCGTACTCGTCGAACGGGATGCCGAGGACGTCGGCGGCCTGCTTCTCGCCGTCGCCGATGAGATGCAGCGTCGTCCACGCCGAGCCGAGGCCGCGTGAGCGCAGCGCCAGCATGAAGCTCCATGCGGCGGGGAGCAGCGAGCCCCAATACGACGCGCTCATCCCGGCGGGTGCGCCGTCGGGCCTGCCCTCCAGGCACGGAATCATGAAGACCGGCGCCTTCTCCATATTCAGGTTGAGGTACTTGGCCGAGCTCATCACCGCGTCGATCTGCTGGTCGCGAATGTCACCCCGCTCGGGCTTGGGCATGTCGAGATACGGCGTGGCCGAGGTGCGGTAGATGTCGGCGAGCGCCTTCTTCTTCTCGGGGTCGTCGACGAACACGAATTGCCACCCCTGCGCGTTGGACCCCGTCGGCGCCTGCAACGCCAGTTCGAGGCACTCCATGATCACCTCACGCGGCACCGGCTTTTCGAAGTCGAGGCGCTTGCGGACCGAACGAGTGGTGGTCAGAAGTTCATCGATGGAGAGATCCAGAGTCTTCGAAGTCGTCATAGCCGGACACTACAGTCGCGGCCATGAGTGCTGAACTGACGCAGGAAGTTTCCGATCGCCTCACCTCCGACCACTACGGCTGGTTGACAACCGTGGCGAAATCCGGCCAACCCGTGCCGAAGTTGGTGTGGTTCTACTTCGATGGGTCATCTCTCATCGTTTACTCATCGCCCGATGCCGCCAAGGTAGGGCACGTCAAGCGGCATGGGCTGGTGAGCCTGAACCTCGACTCCGACGGCAGCGGAAGCGGGATCGTGGTCATCGGCGGCGCGGCGACCATCGATGCCGAGGGCGTTGACTGCCGCGACGACGGGCCCTACTGGGCGAAGTACGAGCAGACTGCGGCGAAGTACGGCCTCACCGACACGATGGCGGACTACAGCACCCGCATCAGGATCGGCATTGACAAGGTATGGACGACGCCGACGGAGGGCTAGCCCTCATCGCAGGTTTGCCGTCCCGGTAGCTGGGTATTGAAAGAGCCACAGGCTACGACCGGATGGAGAACCGCAATGCACGATCGGATGAATGCCAGCTCAGCAAACCGGCGACCTGCGGCCGACGCCCTTGCCAACGTCGCGCTAATCCTCAACGTCTCGGCGTTCATCTCATTTGCCATCTGCTTGGGTGAAATCGGGATCGGCAGCACGGCCACCGTCATCAGCTTGGCGAGCGTGGCAGCGGTGTGCTTCGTTGCGAGCCTGGTGTGTTTCGCGACCGACAATGCCATGAAGCCGCCACCAACTCCGGTGCGCCTGTCGCTATGACCAGAGGGCCTGCCGCGGAACGGCTGCATCCCCGCGAGGTTGCGGTTGGCGACGTAATTCAGGACCCGGAAGGCGGAGGCTGGATCACCGTGACGCGGATAGTGTCAGGATCGGTGACCGCATCGGACGACTCGCAGCGGGTCAGCATTCCATTGTGGAGCTTCTATGGCGACGAGCGGCTCGACGAGGCGATCACGCTGTACTCGGATGACGTCGAGATTGCCCGACGCACCTAGCGTTCAGTCATGGGGGACGTCTGGCGTCTTCGTCAAGAACAGCCATGCGCTGATTACTCCGCCGATCAACGCCGCGAGTTCGGCGGGGACGAGCAGATAGACCCCCCAACTCACTCCGGTGACCGCAAGAATGCCCGCGGCTCCGATCAGGATGACCGTCGTGGCGTTGGGGCCGAATCTATCGAGCAGGCTCGCAATGGGATCGGTGTGGGACACCTTCTCCGCCCGGCGATTCAAGGCAAGCATGGTGACTGCAGCCAGCACCGCGATGGCAAGGAGCTCTACCCCGAGAGCCCAATTCGGCTGTGCCGGAACGGTCATGACGACCGCGACCGACAATGCCAACACGAACAGCGTCAAGGTCTGGGCAGCGCGGCTGCGTAGATCCGGTGCGCGAGAGATGGCGTCAATACGCATGGTCACTGCAACGAACAGCAGCCCCACCAACGCTGCGGCAGCTCCCCCGGTGACGACGTCGAAGTCCGACCATCCCGCCATCGCATCCACGGTCAACTCCCACTTCCTGCGGCGAGCCATGCCGCCTCTTCGCCAGGCGCCGGCAGGACGCGGCCCGCCTCCACTGCGTAATGCGCTGGGCTGCTTTGAAATACGACCATAACCCGGTGTGCGGGAATGCCAGTCACATGAGTGGCCGCACCCGCGATCTCCAAGGCCAAGCGGGTGGCGTCCGCCTCGGGATGTCCATCGCGAACCCAGCCGTTGATGAGCAGCGGAGCGGCGGGCGCGCCGTCGGTGTAGATGCTGTCGGCAGGCAGACCATGAAAGACGACGTTGACATAGGTGCTCGGCACGTGGTTGATGTCGGAGTGGATGCGGGAGATCTCGCCCGCGAGATGGGCCTTGACTTCGGCAGTAAGCGCGGATTCGACTGTGGTGCAGGTGTATACGGGCATTGCCATACTCCTGTGGTCCTCGAGATGGTGGAGCTCGGCGGGGGTGTCGTGCCCCCGCCGAGCTCCGTGGTCACCAGTGCTGGATCTCAGCCGAGATGTGGCAGCTCCGCCTGGGTGTGGACGACGATGACGGTGGGCCCGTCGACGTCCAACGCCAGCTTGAACTCGCTGGCCAGCTCCTCGGTGGTCCTGACGTCGGCGGTACGACACCCGAACCCGGTTGCCAACGAAGCGATGTCCAGTCCGGGCAGGTCGAGTGCGGGAACGTTGGGCGTCTTCTCCAGCAATGCGAACGACTTGAGGACCTCGTAGGCCTCGTTGCGCAGCACCACGAAGACGACCGGCAGCTCGTGCTGAGCAGCCGTCCAGATCGCCTGGATGGAGTACTGGAACGAGCCGTCACCGATGGTGGCGACGATCTTGCGGTCGACTCCGCGCTCGCGATCACCGAGCGCAAGCCCGACGGCGCCTGGAACGCCCCAGCCGATGCCACCGCTTCCCGTCGCGAAGAAACTGCTCGACCGCGTCGTCGGAATCCACTGAAAGAGTTCGGCCATGGTCGACGTGGACTCCATCACCACTGCCGAGTCCTCGGGATTCACGGTCGCCAACGTGGCGTACACCTCGTCGGCCGTCAGCGCCTCACCGGGCGCCGAAGTGCGGACGGCGCGGTCACGGTTCAACGGCGTCGGGGCTTGCCTACCAACCGGCGTGTCGATCAGGTCGACCAGCTGCTCGAGGCCGACCCGGACATCGCCGACCAGGCTGTCACCGACCGGAGCGACCGATGCGAGGTGGGGATCGACCGTGAGTTGAATCAGCTCGGTGCCCTCCGGCAAGTATTCACCAGGCACGTAGGGGTAGTAGCGGAACACCTGTGCGCCGATCACGATGACGAGGTCGTGGCCGGCCAGCACCTGATTGACCTCGGCGATGGTCATCGGCAACGGACCCTCATACAGCGGGTGATTCTCGGGGAACGAGACCCGATCGGCCAATGCGCTGCCGCGGACGGGTGCCCCCAGCTTCTCGGCGAAGGCGACGCCAGCGTCCCAGCCGCCCGCGCGGTCCACCTCCGGCCCAAGCACTAGCAGGGGCCGCTGTGACGTGTTGATCCTCTCGGCGAACTCGCGGAGTCGCTCGCCGTCTGGAGCGATGCGCTCGCTGATGGTCCGCACCACTGCGGGGCCGAGGGCGGGCTTCTGCCAATCATCGAGCGGAATCGATAGGTAGACAGGGCCCTTCGGCTCCTGCATGGCGACAGCATAGGCCTGCATGAAGGCGGCGGGAACGTCCTCTGCGCGCGCTGGCTCGAACGACCACTTCACCCACGGCTTCGGAAACTCCGTGGCGTTCGGGTTGTTCAGATACGGGTCGATGATGGACATCTCGCGAGTCTGCTGACCGGCGGTGACGATCAGCGGGGTGTTGGCCCGGTAGGCGGCCACCAGGCTGCCCATCGCGTTGCCAGTGCCGGCTGCGGTGTGCAGGTTGACCAGAGCCGGCTTGCCCGTGGCCTGGGCGAACCCGTCTGCCATCGCCAGCGCGGAGGCCTCCTGCAGCGCCAGCACGTAGGTGAAGTCTTCGGGGAAGTCTTGCAAGAACGTCTGCTCCGTCGAGCCGGGGTTTCCGAACACCGTCGTGATCCCTAGCTTGCGGAGCAGATCGTAGGTGACGTCATGGATGGTCCTTGCTTCGGTCATTGGTCTCACCGGTCCTTCTTGGTATGGAATAGATCTCGGTTGGCGAACGGTTGCTCGTTGAGGAATGACTTTGGTCGCTGCACGCGGCGAAGACATCGCTGCTCGCCGCCAGAGGTGCTTGGGGCTGGCCATGATTCGCGGGTAGGGCTAGCCGGTAATCCAAGCGCGTGCTACTGGAAGTCCCTCGAGCGCGACCCCACCTTCATGTCGACGGGGCTCATCCGGTCGGCCGCCACGGTGACCGCCCCGCTGGCGTTCTGGACGATGCCCCGAATCACCAGGGCCGACGCGGTCTGCGCCAACCTTCGGTGTCGTGCCCACACCCCTCGCGAGCACATGACGTTGACCATGCCGGTCTCGTCCTCGAGGTTCATGAACGTCACACCCTGCGCCGTCGCTGGCCGCTGTCGATGGGTCACCGCCCCTGCGACGAGCACACGCGTCCCGTCCGGCACCGACAACAGCTGATTCGCGGGGACGACACCCAATTCGTCGAGGTGTTCGCGCAGGAACTGGGTGGGATAGCTGTCCGGTGAGACGCCCGTGGCCCAGACGTCTGCCGCCGTCAACTCGAGTTCGGTCATTCCCGGCAGCGAGGGGACGCGTGAGGACGACCCGACGCCCGGCAGCCGGTCTGGACGCTGAGTCGCGGCCGCCCCCGCGGCCCACAGCCCCTCGCGTCGGGTGATCCCGAAACAGCCGAGCGCGCCAGCAGTGGCCAGCGCCTCGGTCTGCGGGACGGAGAGTTGCACCCGCCCGGCGAGATCGAGCAGAGAAGTGAACGACCCGTTGGCCTTTCGCTCATCGACGATTCGTTCGGCCAACTCGTCGCCGACGTGCCGGACGCTGCCCAGGCCCAACCGCACCGCGTTGCCCACGTCCTCGAGGGTGGGGTGCGCGAGGCTGGCGTTCGCATCCGGGCCGCGCACGACGACCCCGTGTCGACGAGCATCGGCGACCAGGGACTGCGGCGAGTAGAAACCCATCGGTTGCGCCCGAAGCAGCGCCGCGCAGAATACCGCGGGATGGTGCAGCTTGAACCACGACGAGTAGAACACCAGCGACGCAAAGGACAGCGAATGGCTTTCCGGGAAGCCGAAGTTGGCGAAGGCCTCTAGCTTCTCGTAGATCCGGTCCGCCACCGCGCCGGTGATGCCGTGCCGCGCACGCATGCCGTCGTAGAACCTGTCCCTCAACCGCTGCATCTTCTCGGTGGAACGCTTGGAGCCCATGGCTCTGCGCAGCTGGTCGGCCTCGGCTGCGGAGAAACCGGCGCAATCCACCGCGAGCTGCATGAGCTGCTCCTGAAAAAGCGGAACTCCCAACGTCTTCCGCAGCGCCTGCTCCATCGAGGGATGGTCGTAGACGACGGGTTCCTCCCCGTTGCGCCGACGGATGTAGGGGTGCACCGATCCACCCTGGATGGGCCCTGGTCGAATCAGGGCAACCTCGACCACCAGGTCGTAGAACACCCGCGGCTTCAAGCGGGGCAGGGTGGCCATCTGTGCGCGCGACTCGACCTGAAACACCCCGACCGAGTCGGCGCGCTGCAGCATCTCGTACACGCCCGCCTCGGAGAGGTCGAGCTTCGACAAGTCGACCTCGATGCCCTTGTGCTCGGCGATGAGGTCGATAGCGTAGTGCAGCGCCGAGAGCATGCCGAGCCCTAGCAGGTCGAACTTCACCAAACCGATTGCCGCACAGTCGTCCTTGTCCCACTGCAGTACGCTGCGGTTCTCCATCCGCGCCCACTCCACCGGGCACACGTCGGCAATGGGACGGTCGCAGATCACCATGCCGCCGGAGTGGATGCCCATGTGTCGCGGCAAATCCTTGATCTGCAGCGCGAGGTCGATCACCTGCTCGGGGATGTCCTCCACGTCCGGCGAGTCGGCAAGGCCGTTCCACCTGCTGATGTGCTTGCTCCAGGCGTCCTGCTGACCCTGCGAGAAACCGAGCGCACGGGCCATGTCTCGCACCGCGCTGCGGCCCCTGTAGGTGATGACGTTGGCCACCTGCGCAGCGTAGTCACGGCCGTATCGGTCGTAGACGTACTGGATCGCCTTCTCCCGCAGGTCTGATTCGATGTCGATGTCGATGTCGGGTGGCCCGTCACGGGCCGGGGACAGAAATCGCTCGAACAACAGCTCGTTGGCGACCGGGTCGACGTTGGTGACGCCCAACGCGTAACAGACCGCCGAGTTGGCAGCCGATCCCCTGCCCTGAGCCAGGATGCCGTTCTCCTTGCAGAACCGGGTGATGTCGTGAACCACCAGGAAGTAACCTGGAAAGTTAAGCTGGCCAATCACTTTCAGCTCATGCTCGATCTGCTGATAGGCACGCGGCGCGCGGGCCTGCGGCCCATACCGATTGCGCGCACCCGCCATCACCAGGTGCCGCAGCCAGCTGTCCTCGGTATGGCCGTCCGGCACGGCGAATGGAGGCAACTGCGGCGCGATGAGCGCCAGCCCGAAGGCACACTGCTCGCCGAGGTCGGCAGCCGCGCTCACCGCCTCCGGACAGTGCGAGAACAGCCGCGCCATCTCCTCGCCGGACCGCAGGTGTGACCCACCGAGCGGGGCCAACCAGCCTGCCGCGGCATCCATCGAATTGCGCGCCCGAATGGCACCCATGGCCATCGCCAACCGGCCGCGGGTCGGTTCGGCGAAGTGTGCGGCGGTGGTCGCGACGACGTTCACCCCGAATCGTGGCGCCAGGGCAGCCAGTGCGGCGTTGCGTTCGTCGTCGAGCGGGTGGCCGTGGTGCGTGAGTTCGACGCTCACCCTGTCGCGGCCGAACCGATCCACCAGATCGGCTAGCGCTGCTTCGGCGGCATCCGGGCCGCCCGTCGACAGCGCTTGGCGCACATGGCCCTTGCGACAGCCGGTGAGCACGTGCCAGTGCCCGCCCGCCGCCTCGGATAGACGGTCGAAGTCGTACTGCGGCTTGCCCTTCTCGCCACCGGCAAGGTGTGCCGACGAGATCTCCCGCGACAGTCGGCGATATCCCTCGGGGCCGCGAGCAAGCACTAGAAGGTGTGGACCCGGCGGATCGGGGTCCTCGATACGTGGCTTGTTGCCAAGTGACAGTTCCGCCCCGAACACCGTCGCGACGTCCAATTCCCTTGCGGCCTCGGCGAACCGGACCACCCCGTAGAGCCCGTCGTGATCGGTCAGCGCGATGGCGCGCAGATCGAGCCGAGCGGCCTCCTCGACGAGTTCCTCCGGCGTGCTGGCGCCGTCGAGGAAGCTGTACGCCGAGTGCGCGTGCAGTTCGGCATAGGGGACCGACGAAGCACGTCGGGTCTCCCCCGTCGGTTCATAGCTTCCGCGCTTGCGCGACCATGCCGGGCTGTCACCGCCGTCGGCCTCCGGCTCGGGAAGGCGTGACCCCGCGCGGCGTGGCTTGCCGGTGAGGACGCGCTCCATCTCGCCCCAGCTCGGCGGTCCGTTGTGCCAACCCATCCTCCCACACTAGTCGAACATGCATTCGAATGATGAGGTGGACTTCGATTTGCCTCGACGAAATCCGAACCAGCTGCCTTAACATTTCATCGTGCTCGAGCGCTGGCCGCTGGTGGGCCGGGACCGGGAGATAGGCGAGGTCAGCCGCATACTCACGACCGGCACGTATCGCGGTGTCGCGCTGGCCGGCAAGCCTGGCGTCGGCAAGTCGCGGCTGGCCGACGAGGCCGTCTCTGCCGCACAGGACGCGGGCTGGACCGTGCGACGCATCGCCGCCACGACCACCAGCCAATCGATGTCGCTTGGAGCGTTCTCCCAGTGGATCGACGACCCCGAAGATCCGCCGCTGTCGTTGGTGGCCAAGGTCATCGCCGCACTATGTGCCGGTGCCGAACCCGGCCGCCTGCTCGTATCCGTCGATGACGCCCATCTGCTGGATGACCCTTCCGCCCACCTCGTTCACAGGATCGTGCAGACGGACGCCGCGCGGGTCGTCGTCACCATCCGCACGGGGGAAACCGCGCCCGGCGCCGTCACGGCGCTGTGGAAGGACGGTTTCGTTGCACGGCAAGAACTCTCGGCCCTATCGCGGGTCAACACCGACGAGCTACTTGCCGTGGCACTCGGTGCTGCGCCGGACCCGGCAAGCTCGGACCGGCTGTGGGAACTCACGAAGGGCAATGCCCTGTACCTGCGACAGCTCGTCGAGCAGGAGCATCGCGCCGGGCGCTTCGTCGTCGAACACGGCGCCGCCCACTGGCTCGGACCGTCCGAGGTCCCGGCGACCCTGGCCGAGGTGGTGGACGCGCACATCGGCGCCGTCCCCGATCCCGTGCGCGACGTCGTCGACTACGTCGCCGTGGCCAACCCGATCGATTGGCATACCCTGCGTGTGCTCGCCGACCAGGCAGGCATCGAAGAGGCCGAGCAGCGCGAACTGATCCGCACCTCGGACGACATGGTCTACGTAGGCCATCCCATGTATGCCGAGGTTCGCCTCGCTCGGTCGGGACCATCGCGGCTTCGTCGGCTGCGGGGCCAGATCGCCATGGCCATGAAGGACGGTGGCGGCGCCGCAGCGATTCGGCGAGGGGTGCTGTGGTTGGAGTCGGACTTGCCGCCCGACCCCCATGTACTGATATCGGCCGCGACGGCAGCCACCGCGCTGCTGAACTACGAACTGGCGGAGCGACTACTCAACGCGGCCGCCGACGCCGGGGGCAATGGCGAGACTCGAGTGCCCCTCGCCTACGCGCTGTTCATGCTGAGAAAGGGGAAGCTCGCCGAACAGGTTCTCGACGACATCGACGCCGACGCAACGCCGCCGCAGGGGTGGTTGAACGAAGTCATCTTGCGCGCGTCGAATCTGTTGTGGAGCATGCGATCACCCGAGGAATCATGGCGAGTGATCGACGAAGCACTCGAGACGGCGGACGGGCCCCTCCGGCAAGCCCTGCTGGTTCTTCGCGCCAGCCAGCTTTCACTCGCAGCGCGGCCCGCCAAGGTGCTCGAGGTCATGTCCGGCGTCGACTACACACAGCTGGACGCCTCTGGCGTGATGATGGGGTTGAACGCAGAGTGCATGTCCTACGGCGAACTCGGGCAGCCGGATCGGGCAGCTGCGAAGGCCGAAGCGTCTCAACGCAACATCGGCCTGGGAGTGCAGGGCAAGTTCCTCGACCAGCCGCTCGCCGAGTTCCACGTGTTCGCCCTTGCGGGCGCTGGACGTGTCACCGAGGCCCTCGACCTCGCTGGACATCGCATTCGCCAAGACGGGGAGCCGGCATCCGTGCGAGCGTCGGCGGCGCAGATCTTCGGCATGGCCGCACTGGCTGCCGGTGACCTCGAAGCCGCGCTTCGATACCTCCCTGCAGAGCTGGATCCGGCACTGGTAAACGACTTTCACGTCGCGAACAGCTTCTACCGCTTCTGCCTCCTGCGAGTCCAGGCGTTGGCCCGGAGCGGCGATGCCGACGCGGCCGAGCAGACTCTGCGGCTGGCCCGAGCTCACGCCCACCCCGCCTACGAGTACGTGACCTCGACCGAACTCCTCGCACAGGCCTGGCTGGCCGCGGCGCGCCAGCATCTCACCCAGGCACGTCAACTAGCCTGGCGTGCAGCAGAATTCGCGCGCGAGCACGGCCAGTTGGCACGCGAGGTGTGGTGCCTTCAGACAGCCGCGCAATTCGGTGAGACGAATCTCGCCGCGCGCCTGCGGAGATTGGCGAGCCTAGTCGAGGGCCCTCGCGCCATGGTAGCGGCGCATTATGCCGCGGCACTCGACGGCGGCGACGGGCACGAGCTCGACCGCGTATCCAGCGAGTTCGAGGCGATGGGCGACGTGCTGGCCGCCGCCGACGTGGCGAGCCAGGCAGCGACCGCGCACCGCCGAGCGGGCCGGACGGGTAGCGCCATCACCTCGGCTGGTAGGGCTCGCCAGCTCGCCGCCAACTGCGGTGGTGCGACCAGCCCAGCGATCGCCGCAGCCTCCTCTGCGTTGCCGTTTACCGAACGTGAGCTCGAGATCGCCATGCTGCTCGCGCAGGGCCTGTCCAACCGCGACATCGCGAAGGCGATGTCGCTGTCGATACGGACCGTCGAGGGCTATATCTACCGCGCCTGCAACAAGGTTGGAGTAAAGGGCCGCGGAGACCTTGCGGATGTCGTACGCAGCATTGGATATTGAATCCCATGTCGACAATCCACTTCATCTCGGGCCTGCCGCGCTCGGGCTCGACTCTCTTGGCAGCGCTGCTGCGCCAGAACCCGCGGTTCGAGGCGGGGATGTCGGGTCCGCTGGCCGGTCTGTTCGGCGCCCTGCTCGGCGAGATGAGCGCGCGCAACGAGTATTCGGTATTCATTGACGACGCCAAGCGTCGGCGCATCCTGCGTGGGTTGTTCGACGACTTCTATGCGGACTGCCCAGCCGAAGTGATCTTCGATACGAACCGCGGTTGGTGTGCGTTGATGCCTGCGATTGCGCAGCTGTTTCCCGATGCGAAAGTCATTGCCTGCGTGCGAGAAATGCCGTGGGTGATCGACAGCATCGAGCGGTTGATCCAGCGCAACGTGTTCACTCCGTCTTCGATCTTCAACTACAGCCCCGGCGGAACGGTCTTCACCCGAGCCAACGGCATCGCGGCGCAAAATGGCATGGTCGGCGGACCCTACGATGCACTGAAACAAGCGTGCTACGGCGCCCAGCGGGACCGGCTGCTGCTGGTGCAATACGAAACTCTGACCGCCGACCCGACCACGACGATGGACGCCATCTATGACTTCCTCGGCGAGCCGGTGTTCGAACACGACTTCGCCCACATCTCCTACGACGTCACCGAATTCGACGAGCGAGCCGGCACGCCGGGGCTACATACCGTTGGTCCCATGGTCAAGGCCGAGCAGCGCGAGACCTTGCTGCCTCCGGAGTTGTTCGAGCGATTCGTCAACGACGCGTTCTGGCGCGACCCGACAAGAGTTCCAGAGGGGCTGCAGGTCGTGTGACGTCCCGGCGCCGCCGGACCTGCGGCCGCCGCCGGGCGGAGCGCATCACTTACGTGCCTGCTACGCCGTTCAAGCCGCGAGAGCCGTCGATCCCGTTAGGGTTGCCAGTCCCATAGGGGCCGCCTGGGGCGCCCTTGCCGTATCCCCCGGGGTTACCTGCGGGTCCCGCTGAACCGTTGCCGCCACGGTCGCGGATGATTCCGCTTAGGACATACCCGGCACCGTAAGCGCCGCCGGCGCCGTGGTCCCCGCCGTTACCGCCGTTGCCACCCTTGCCACCGTCGCCGCCGATCACGCCGTCGCCGCCAGCGCCGCCCAGGCCGCCGAAGATGCCGCCAGGTCCGCCGTTGCCGCCCCTGCCGCCGTCGCCGCCGTAGGCGAGACCCGTGCGGAAAAGGCCTGAGTAGGCGTATCCGCCTGCACCGCCAGAGCCACCGTCACCGCCGGCTCCGGCGACGCCGCCGATACCGCCGTTTCCGCCGCGACCGGATGTCGAGGCGCCCCCAGCGCCACCACCGCCGCCGCGACCGCCGCCGCCGCCGCGACCGCCCGTTCCACCGCCTCCGGTGAACGACTGGCTGCTGTCCTGTGTGCCGCCGTTGCCGCCGATGCCGCCGACGCCACCGCCGGCGCCGGCTCCACCGCCACCGCCTGCCCCGCCGTTGCCTGACCCCAGCGCCGCGCCACCGGCACCGCCTGCCCCACCGTAGCCGCCGTCACCGCCGTAACCGGCGCGGAGGCTCGAACCGCTCCTCCACTCGCTGAAGCCACCGAAGCCACTGCCACCGCCCACCCCACCGGCGCCACCGGACGCGCCGGCCCCACCAGCCCCACCATTGCCCGAGCCCTTGGCTTCACCGCCGGCGCCACCCTTGCCTCCGTCCCCGCCCCGACCGGCGAGGCCGCCGAAGCCGCCCGTACCAGCGTAGGAGTTGTAGTTGTTGACGTCCTTGCCACCGTGCCCGCCGGTCCCACCGTTTCCAGCTGCCCCGCCTGCCCCGGCAGTCCCACCGGCACCGCCATTGCCTGACCCGTAGGCCGCGCCACCAGCTCCACCTGCGCCGCCGCCACCGCCTCGACCGCCGTCCCCTCCGGTGCCGCCGTCACCGGAGTACGTGTAGGCCTTACTAGCCGCGCCAAAGCTGTAGGTGTCTTGTCCCCCGTAGCCGCCGACCCCGCCGTCACCGCCGACCCCTCCGAGCCCACCGGCTCCGCCGGCCCCGCCGTTGCCGGACCCCAGGGCCGCGCCGCCGGCGCCGCCTCTACCGCCGTCGCCGCCAGACCCGGCTTGACCACCGCGCCCGCCATCTTGGCCATTCTGAGCGAGGCGGTCCGGCGTCCTGCCATTACCACCACGCCCGCCTGCACCGCCATCACCGCCATTGCCGCCAGCTCCGCCCTTGCCACCGTTGCCGGAGATCGAGCCGCCCTTGCCGCCGTCCCCGCCGTTGCCGCCGCTCGAGCCGTCAAAGCCGTCTGTGCCACCACCGCCCGCTCCGTCGGTCCCCTGCCCACCGCTGGCTCCGGAGTGGCCGTTGCCACCGTTACCACCGTTGCCACCGTTGCCGACCGACCCGCCATTGCCGCCTGCTCCGCCGTCGGTGCCGGACAAGCCAGGGACCGATGCGTCGTAACCAGCTCCGCCGTTGCCACCGTTGCCGCCGCTGGTAACAGCAGCACCGGACGCGCCGGTGCCACCATCGTGGCCACTACCGGCCAAGCCACCGGTGCCCGCGGCGCCGCCGGTTCCGCCCTTGCCGGACACCCCGGGGTTGCCGCCATTGCCGCCCTTGCCACCGGTCACCCCCGGGATAAGGGAGTCGGAACCCATACCGCCGTTGCCGGGTGCACCTGCCTTACCCCCAGCACCGCCAGCACCGCCGTCACCGTTGACACCGACCTGGCCAGTTCCGCTAGCGGCTACGCCGCCGCCGGCGCCGCCGTTGCCACCTTCGCCCCCGGTTCCGCCGTTGGCACCGTCGCCGCCAGTTCCGCCACGGCCGTCACTGCCTGCGACGAACAAGACGAATTGGCCGCTGGTTCCGTTTGGGCCAGAGCCGCCGGCGCCACCGGCACCGCCCTTGCCGCCGACCCCGCCGGCGCCGCCATCACCAGAAACGGAGCCACCGAGGCCGCCGGCGCCACCGGTTCCGCCCTTGCCGCCGGTCGTGCCGTTTCCAGCGGGAACGATGCCGACCTGCAATCCGCTCGCATCCAGGATCAGGCTGCCGCCGCTGCCGGCGGAACCCGACGCCCCGTTGCCGCCGGCCCCACCCTTGCCGCCATTGCCGATCGCGCCGCCGTTGCCGCCGTCGCCGCCGTTCCCACCGCTGGCTCCGGCCGCCGTCGGGCTGAACCCAGCCCCACCCGTGCCGCCGCTGCCTGCCGGACCGCTGACCGCAGTGCCGTTGGCGCCGTCGGCGCCCCTGGTGCCGCCGGTACCGACAACGCCGGCCAGCCCGCCGGTACCGCCGGCACCCGTCGTGCCCGGGTCACCGCCGTTGCCGCCCTTGCCGCCGTTGAGATGCGTGGCATCACCGGCTGCGCCGCTGCCGCCGTCACCCGGGCGCCCCGCGTCACCACCCCGGCCGCCGGTCCCGCCAGCACCATTGGCGCCGGTCACGCCATGAGCCGCCGTACCGCCTGCACCACCGGACCCGCCAGCGCCACCGGAAGAGCCGCTGCCACCACTGCCACCGTCGCCGGCCCGGCCACTATTGACGGCAAACACACCCGCGGCGCCGTTGACACCGTCGCCGCCACCGCCACCACTGCCGCCCTTGCCGCCTGAACCGCCAGCACCACCGTCACCGGACAGCGAGCCCCCGGCACCACCGGCACCGCCGTTACCGCCCTGCCCGCCGGACGTGCCATTGCCGCCCGAATCACCCGCGGCCTTGCCGGCCTGACCAGTGGTCCCGTCGACCCCGCTGCCACCGGTACCGCCAGCCCCGCCGTTACCTCGCGAGCCGCCGGCACCGCCAGCACCACCGTCACCACCGCTTGCGCCTGCCGCCGTGGGGCTGAACCCGGCACCGCCCGAACCGCCGTTGCCCACCGGACCGAGTACCGACGCGCCGGTCGCGCCGTTCGTTCCAGTGGTGCCGACACCGTGTCTCGCGCCAGGGGAACCGCCAAGTCCGCCTGCTCCGGCCACGCCGGCATCGCCACCGGAACCGCCAGATCCGCCGTCGGGATGGGTGGCATCCCCGGACGCACCGGACGCGCCGTTGCCAGGTTTGCCCGCGTCGCCGCCGGAACCGCCGCTAGCGCCTTCACCATTGAGTCCCGGATGCCCGAAGAACAGCGAGCCTCTTCCGGCGGCGCCACCCGCGCCGCCTACCCCGCCAGTCCCGCCGCTCCCTGCGTTGCCGCCCGCGCCACCGCTCGCCCCTGCGTCCTTCGCGGCCAGGCCGTCGACGCCGTCGCCGCCGGAACCTCCGCTGGCACCTGCACCACCAGCCCCGCCGTCTCCGCCGGTGCTGAACAGTGACAGCAGGCCTGCGTTGCCGCCCGCCCCGCCTGCTCCACCAGCCCCGCCCGCTTGACCGTTGATCCCCGAGTCGCCCGCATCGACGCCGTCGTCGCCCGTCTTGCCGGGCGCACCCGCTCCACCAGCGCCACCCGCGCCGCCGTTGCCGTGCAGCGAAAGCAAGCCTGCGCTGCCACCGGCCCCACCGCGGCCACCGTCTCCGTTGTTGACGCCGGCCATCCCGGCAGCGCCGGTCCCGCCTGCTCCGCCATTCCCCAGGAGCAGCCCACCCGAGCCACCCTTGCCGCCAGCTCCGTTGTTCACCTCGGCAACCCCGGCGCCGCCGGCACCGCCATCGCCGATCACCCCGGCACGGCCGCCGCTACCGCCGTTGTAACCGCTACCGCCGTCGCCGAGCAGTCCCGACCGACCGCCGTTGCAGGCTGTCCCGCTGGCGCACGTGGAGGCGTCGTAGCTGAACCCGTCACCGATTAACAGCCCCGCGTTGGGGTGCTCGGCGGTTCCGTCTCCGACGAAGATCGGGACGACGTCGGCGATCGGCTTCGGTACGTCCGTGGCCGACGTCAGGGACGTCGTGCGCAACGTTGCGGCTGCCGGACTCGGGCCGTAGCTCAGGCTGTTGGATGCGGGAGCAGCACCGCTGGTGGCGTTCGCGCCCCTTGGGCCAGCCGAGGCGCCGAAGTCGCGACGCACCAAGGCCAACGTCGCCCACATGAGCGGCGACCCGAACGGGCTGCCACCGCCGCCCGCGGCCGACTGCGACCCCAGCCCCATCCACGACAGCGCTCCAAGCAAGATGCCGTTCCGCGGGTGCGCCACAACCGCTGCCACCGATGGCTCGCTCGACGCCAGCGGCTCCGGGCCCAGCCGCACAACGCCCGTCGAGCCACCTGACGGGACCGCTGCCGGGCGAATCACTGAATCCAGTGTTGACGGCAGAGACGGCACGCCGCGGCGAGGGCGAGCGTTGATGCCAGCCGTGTCCACCGCGCGGGACGAGGCATCACCAGCACTCTGGCTCTGCCCGCGGGGACGCCTGCCCGAGGTATCCGACGCGACCGGGGACGCAAAGCCCGACGGTCGCCTTGACCCGGTGTTGGGAGGCCCAGAGGTGAGAAACCCCGGACCCGCGACGCTCGACGATCGCGGCGGCCTTACCGGAGCCGACGCCATGCTCGTCGGGCCCGTCGCATCCCGCGCCCAGATCTTGATCTTCCCAAACGCCGACGCCGGCGACGGCGGCCCATCCGACTGTGGCGGCCCGTCAGTTGGAGGCGACGTATTCGACGATCCCGAACCGCTCGCGACACCCGCATCCGTGCCATCAGCGAAAGCGATGCCGGGGCAGCAGGCAACCACCGCGCCGATCCCCAGAGCGGCCGCCAATGCACCAATCCGACCGATGTATGCCGCGCAGCTCGTCATCAATCGTCCTTCCCCCGCGCACGATCACGCACACATCCCGCAGACGAGCACCTACGACGCGTGCGTCAATTATGTGTTCGTCGCCGACACGGACGATCCGAAAGTCACTACCTAAATATCGGGGGCGAGACGGGCAGGACTACCTATCAGCTAACGCGCGAGGTCCGTCGCAGCAATTCCCTGTGCAGGACCGGCGCGGCGCCAGCAAGGCGCTAGACGGAAGCCGGCCGACCAGCTAGAGGCATCGACAAAGACGACAAAAGGGGCCCTCAACGGACCCCTTCCACTTTCAATCTATAGCTCACCCTGGGGTTTGCGGCAAGCCCCGGGGTCGTGCCGCACACTCCCTGGCCGAAGCCACCACCTGCAGAAATGGGAGTCGCGAATGCCGGAAGCCGACACCGACGTACTCATCGTGGGCGCCGCCCCGACGGGCCTCACCCTCGCTCGCGAGCTCCAGCTCGCGGGCGTACGAACGATCGTGCTGGAGCGCCTGCCCGAGCCCAGAGTCATACCGAAGGCCGGCGGGTTGGGCGGCCAGAGACTGGAGATGCTGCGGCACCGAGGCCTGCTGGAGCGCTTCGAGGCGGCAAGTGGCAAGCCCCCCACGCCGCGATTCCCCTTCGGCGGCTTGCACGTCGACCTCACACGGCTCGCCGACAACCCGATGCAGGCGCCGCTCCTGCCGCAACCGCGCATGGAGAGCCTGCTGGAGGACCTCGCCAGGGAACTCGGCGCCGAGATCCGTCGCGAGCACGAGCTGGTCGGGCTGAGTCAGGATCAGGCGGCTGTCACCACGGACGTTCGCGGACCCGCGGGGCGTTACCGGATCACCGCGCGATACCTGGTCGGCTGCGACGGCGCGCACAGCCGCGTTCGCGCCATGGCAGGCATCGCGTTCCCCGGCACCACCCATCCCGAGGTGAACCGACTCGGCTCGTTCGCCATGCCCGATTCGGTGACTCTTCTCGACGACGGCAACTACGAGATCGCAGGACTCGGCCGGGTTCCCTTCGGTTACACCCAGACCGACCGCGGAGTCTTTGCGATAAGTTCCTACACCCCAACCGATCTCGGGCTCTACACGAGCGAGGAGGAGGCTGACCCGAACGAATACGACGACGACGAGCCCCTGACCGTCCCCGAATTCGAGGAGAGCATTCAGCGCGTGGTCGGCGTGCGCATTCCACTGCGCGAGCCAACTCGGATGACGCGCTTCACCTTTCACGCCCGACACGTCGAGCGGTACCGCGAAGGACGAATCCTCGTCGCGGGTGATGTCGCCCATCTGTTCCCGTCGGGCGGGGTCGCCGTCAACGCCGGCATGCTCGACGCCGTAAACCTGGCGTGGAAGCTCGCGGCCGAGATCGACGGCTGGGCACCCGACCGACTGCTCGACACCTACCACGACGAGCGCCACTTCGCGGGTACGCGGACGTTGTTGCACACCCAAGCTCAGGTGGCACTGCGACCCGGCCTCGACTCGGCCGACGACGCGCTTCGGGAAGTCGTCTCCGAACTGCTGCTCGACGAACCCGCCCGACACCGCATCGGAGCCATGATCGCCGGCGCCGACATCCGTTACCCAATGCCAGGATTCGGCCCCCATGCGTTGGCAGGCACCTTCGCCACCGCGGGCCTCGCCGCGGACTTCCTCCATGCGGGACGGCCGGTCTTACTCGACCTCGCCGACCGCGCAGACCTCCGTGACGTCGCGCGCGACTGGGCGGATCGCGTCGAACTACACATCGTGGCGGTCGACGATCGGCCGGCCGACGCAGTCCTGATCCGGCCAGACGGCTACATCGCTCGAGCCGCAACGGTTGACGAGCCCTACGACACTGCGACGACGGGTCTGCGGAAATCGCTGACGCACTGGTTCGGCGCAGCCCCGCCCGTGCTCAGTCGAAGCTGATGACGCGTGGGGTCACACCTGCTTGATGTTCAGATTCATCAGCAGTCCGTCGACCTTTTCGACGCTGACGACGATGTCGGCACTCTCACCAGTCACTTCCACCGTGCAGTCGGCGGTCTTACCCTCGATGCCTTCGAGTCCGGATTGGCAAGTCACGGAAGAGACTTCGATGTTGTTGCTCTGAAGCTCGAAGTCGGTGACCTTTTTCTCGAGTTGGTCCTTGGTCAGCGTCGGGGTCGTCGTGTAGTTGACCGTGGTGCCATCGATCTTGGTGGCAAAGACGTGCACGTCGAACGTGTTGTCGTTGGCGACGATCGTGCAGTCAGTGGTCGCACCCGGCTCACCCTTCAGATCGCCGTGGCAGGTCACCGATTCCGGCTTTTGACCAGACTGCTCCAGCTTCGACGAGATGTCGTCCTGCAGCTTGTTCGCAGGCACGCTGACACCACCGACGCTGACGCTGCCGCTGCAACCGGACAGCACAGCACCTGCCGTGATCGCAACGCTCAAGACGACGAGCAACCTGCGCATGAGACCTCCCGTTTCGATGGTCACCGCGGTGATGACCGTTGCAACTTAGCAACTCGAGAAGTTCCTGCGATGATTTCGGAACCCGGCACCGGTCAACACGTCAGGACAGATCCATCCGACGCCCCTGGAGGAACCGTGACCGACAAGATTGCCACCGCCCGCCCCGCCGTGGTCGACCGGCAGACCTGGCAAGCCGCACTCGACGACCTTCGCGCGCGAGAGAAGGCCGCCACCCGCGAACTCGACGCGATCGCCGCGCAACGCCGCAGGCTCCCCATGGTCGAATTGCCCGAATACACCCTAATCGGCGCTGACGGCCCCATCCGGCTGGCCGACGTCTTCGATGGGCGCAGCCAACTGATCGTCTACAACCACATGTGGTTCGACGACGCGGAGTGGCAATGCGGCGGCTGCACGGGCTTCACGTCGCAATTCACCCGGCTGGAGTTCCTCGACAACTACGACGCCCGTTTCGTCATCGTCACCAACGGCCCGATCGACGAGGCCCTGGCCTACAAGGCGAAGGTCGGCAACAAGATGGACTGGTACTCGTCGTCGGCGAGTTCGTTCGGGGCCGACGTCGGTGCCGCGCCAGGAACGGGTTTCGCGGTCAACGTCTTCTTTCGCGATCGCGACAAGGTGTACCGCACCTGGCACACCGACGGGCGCGGCACCGAACAGCTCAGCCACAGCTTCGCGTTGATCGACCTGCTGCCATGGGGTCGTCAAGAGGAGTGGCAGGACTCTCCGGAAGGTTGGCCCCAAGCGCCGACCTACTCCAAGTGGCTGGACTCCCCCGACATCGCAAAGGCGTACGGTCCCAACGGAACTGCGCGATGACCGAGACCAAGCGGGCGAGCGCTACGTCGTCACGCTGACCTACGACTGGACCGACACCCCGCAGGCGTTGCGCGAGTCTGAGTCGCGCCGTCGGCTAGCCGCGGTGGCACGATGCCCGAATGACCCGATTCGTCGCAGCGATCGTCCTGGCCGTAGCGACGCTCATCGCGGGTGCGCCGACAGCGCCCGCGGCGCCCGAACACGAGATCACGCTGACCTTCATTCGCCACGGCCAGTCGCTGGGCAACACGTCGGGATTCATCGATACGACGACGCCTGGGCCTGACCTCACCGACTTGGGCTGGACGCAGGCGAAGACGGTCGCGAAAGACTATGCGCATGCCGGCTTCGATGGCGTCTTCGCGTCGGCGATGACGAGGACCCAGCACACTGCGGAGTTCCTCGCCAAGGAGATCGGCCAACCCATCCACGTCCTACCCGGGCTCGGCGAGATCGAGGCTGGCGTCTACGAGGGCCAGCCGGAGGCTGCGGGCGCGGACTTCTTCCACGTTCTTCAGGACTGGGCGGCAGGCAACCGCGACGTGCGCATCCCAGGCTCGATCGACGGCAACGAGTTCGACGCCAGGTTCGACGACGCGGTCGAGTCCATCTATGCCAGCGGCGACCGCCGACCCGTCGCGTTCTCACATGGAGGCGCCATCGCCCTGTGGGTGGAGATGAACGTGAACGACGTCGATCCGACCTTGCTCACGGCGAAGCCGCTGAACAACACGGGCTATGTCGTGGTGCGCGGAAACCCAACGGCGGGTTGGACTCTCGTCGACTGGAACGGATTCAAGCCCTGACCGAACGTCAGTCGACGTACTCCGCGGTGCCGTCCTCTAGGACCAGCCGCGCGTTGGATCCGTCTACTTCCGCCGCCTCGGTACGGAACACGGCATGGCCGGGCTCGGTCCTCCAGACCGACGTGGTCAGCGTTTCGCCGGGGAACACCGGCGAGGTAAAACGCGCGCCGACGGCACGGATCTTGCTGGCGTCGCCGCCGCCGAGCTCGGCGACGAGTACGCGGCCCGCGATCCCGTAGGTGCACAGCCCATGCATGATCGGCTTGGGGAAGCCGGCGAGCGTCTGCGCAAACCACGGGTCGCTGTGCAGTGGGTTGCGGTCACCGGACAGCCGGTAGATCAAGGGCAGATTCTCGGTGGTCGTCAATGCCACCTTCGCGTCGGGCTCGCGATCAGGAAAGGCGGGTGCGGGCGGACGCTCGCCTGGCTGGCCGCCGAAGCCGCCTTCGCCACGGATGACCGCCGTCGACACCGTCTCCGCGATCAGCTTGCCGGTTTCGGGATCGGTGCCGGTGCCCTTGAGGACCAGGATGGCGTTCTTGCCCTCGCCCTTGTCCTGGATGTCGGCGACCTCGGACGACACGTTGAGCTTGCCCGACGGCGGCAACGGCGCATGCAGACGAATCTGTTGGCTGCCGTGCAGGAGCATCGCCCAGTTGAACGAGCCGACGGTTGCCGCGGCGCCCCAGGCCGGGCACGCGATCACTGCATACGTTGGCAGCACCTGCTGGGTGATGTCGTGGCTGTTCTCGGTGGTGAAAGCCAGATCCGCTGTGCCGGCACCGACCCCAAGCGCGTAGAGCATCGTGTCGCGGTCGGTCCACTCGAACGGTTGCGGGTCGGTCTTGGCGCCGACGGCGTCGGGGTTGATCGGCATGCTGGCTCCCTCGAAAGCTGTTCTGACTGAATCGGACCATAGCCTTCGCGGCCTGACCGGCTTCGATCAGGTCACACCTCGTTGGTGCTCAGAACCACTGTCATATCGACTTACAGTCGGCCTGCGGCGACTTCGAGTTGCCTCTCGCCATGTCACTAGATTCTGCATCACAGTCGTGTCATACCCGAGAATGCCTCGCCGGCCATTCTTGCTTTCGGACTGTGCACCATTCAGTCCGGCTAAACCGACGGTTAGGTTTGCCACGTGACGACAGCTCTGTCTCGAGCGTCGTCGCCAAGGGACAATGCGCTGCCACTCGCCGCTGGCAAATGGCCCTCCACAGATAGGAGTGGGCGCTCCCCGCTGCTGCAAAACCTTCGTCGTGGAGCGGGTGCGATTCCCGTCTACTCGCTCCGGTCAGCGACCAGTCGACGCTACTGAGGTGTCACGACGTGTATCGGGTGCCCGTGGTCGGGACGCCGCCTGCTTCGGATCGTCGGCGATGCGCCCACGCCCATCGCCGAATGACATGGCGCGGCTCACCCGGTCGGCGATACCGGCGTCGGCTGGCGAACACCCTCGGCGATGACGGAGTGATGTCCGCAATCGCTTCCCTTTGACGCGTAATCATATAACCTTCTAACTATATGACTTGGGAACAAGCTGAGGAGCCCGATGGACCCGAACCCTGACTACGACGCGAGCGACGAGATCGAGTACTTCTTCCAGTTCCTGCCGTGGGGCCTGCGCGGCGTTTACCCGCCTCCGGCGTACCCGTCCGTTTAACGCGGTAATGCACATGAGAGGAGTGTGGGCGCACACGGCACGGACCGTAGCCGCTGTCGCGATGGCCTTGTGTTCGATCGTGGTGGCGGCGCCGGCACACGCCGCAGAGGTCGAATACCTGATGGTGCCGTCCGCGGCCATGGGGCGGGATATTCCGGTCGCGTTTCAGGCGGGCGGGCCGCATGCGGTGATACTGCTAGACGCGTTCAACGCCGGTGACACCGTGAGCAATTGGGTCACGGCAGGCAATGCGATGGCGACACTTGCCGGTAAGGGCGTCTCGGTCGCGGCGCCGGCTGGTGGAGCGTACAGCCTGTACACCGATTGGGAGCAGGACGGCAGCCGGCAGTGGGAGACGTTCCTATCCGGCGAACTACCGGACTGGCTGGCGGCGAACAAGGGCCTTGCTCCCGGAGGGCACGCGCTCGTCGGAGCGGCGCAGGGAGGGACGGCGGCGTTGACTTTGGCGGCCTTCCATCCGGATCGGTTCCGCTACGCGGGCTCCCTGTCCGGCTTCCTGACACCGTCGAACACGTCGATGAACGGCGCTATCACCGCTGGCATGGCGCAGTACGGCGGTGTGGACATCCGCAACATGTGGGGCCTCCCCCAACTGGGTCGGTGGAAGTGGCACGATCCCGACGTCCACATACAGCTGCTCGCGGACAACAACACCCGCCTGTGGGTGTACAGCCCGGCAGCACTGGGGTGTACCGACCCCGCGGCGATGATCGGCTACTGCGATCAGGCCCAGGGCAGCAACCGGGTGTTCTACTCGCACTTCCGGGCGGTGGGCGGCAGCAACGCCCAATTCGATGTCGGCGCAGCCGGTCAGCACGACTGGGGAAGCTGGGGACCACAGCTGGCGGCCATGACGAGCGATCTGGTGACGAACATCAAGTGACGCTGCGGGCCATGCCGCACGCCCAGCCGCGTTGACCGACAACGCTTTCCACCCTATTAGCGACAGGTCAGCGAAGGACGTCGCGAATGCCCACTCACGCCCAGATCGCCGACGTCCTCTCCCGGCCAGCGCTTTTCCAAGGCGTTCCCGGATCTCGCGTTCGTCGCCCTCCGAGCTTTCTCGTCGGGCGGCGGCGACGGGCGGACTACAGACGCGGGGGCCGAGGGCTTGTTCGCGAGCCTTCTTACATCTGAAAGCAGATGGAACCTCAGGACACGCCTCGCTACCAGACGACCCCGCCACGCGAAGGTTGACATGGTTCACTGGGTTTGATACGTATCCCGCGCTGACCTGGAGGTCGTGCTGACTCCGCAACAATCACTGCCTTCGACCGACCGCCCTGCGTCGCGCCTCAACACGGTACACACTCCCAAGCCCGTCGCCGAACCGCGCAAATAATCCAACTATCTACCTGTTTGATCGCATGCCGGGTATTCTCTCGTCGGTTGCCCCCCACGGCGCGACGACACGCGAAAGGGACCACATGACCTCCTTCCGGCGACGATCTCTCCGGGTGACGTCGCTCGTGATCTGCGCAGTCCTCGGCGCCGCCACCGTGTCGCCCAGCGCACTGGCGGACAACAAGCGGTTGAACGACAGCGTCTACGCGAACATCTACACGGCGCAACAGCAGAACGGCTGCCCGATCGAGGCCCGGCGTGACCAGCGCCTGGACGTCGCGGCGCAGCGCCACGCACTCGATGCCCTCAACAATCCCGACGTCAACGGCGACATCGGCAGCGACGGGTCGACGCCGACGGACCGCGCCGCCGCGGCGGGCTTCACCGGAAAGATCGCGCAGACCATGGCGATCAATCCCGCGCTCGCCATCAGCGGTATCGAGATCCTTGGACAGTGGTACGGCGATCCGGTGGCGTGGGCGACAATGCACGACTGCAGCTACACCCAGATCGGCGTCTGGTCGGAGAACAAGCTCGACCGCAGCGTCGTGGTGGCCGTGTACGGCGCACCGGCCTGATCAGATCAGGTCCATCGGCCCCGACGCCACGACCGACCGCAGGAAGGCGATGTCGGCGCCCGCCAACTCCGCAGCCGCCGCAGCAGCGGCGACGTCCTTGTGCATGAACGGCGCGGCACGATCCGCGAAGTTCTCGATATCGCCGACAGCTCGCAAGTGAGCGGCCGCGACGGCCTCGTTCATGTCGTCGACGCCGGCGTCGGTCGCAGTCCCGAGCACCTCCTCGGTCGCGGGGTTGATGTTGTCGACCGTGTTACCGGTGGATGATTCGCACAGCCGGCCGTCGATGTAGAGGCGAGCCTCCGGATTGAAGGGGACGGTCGATGGCGACCGATGAAGCCGTCATTGGCACTGCCTCTCGCTCTCGGGCTAGGTGGTGGACGCAGTGTCGTCTATTCTAGAGGCTTATAGATAACTGTTTAGCGGATTTGGAGCCAACTAGCCATCCGCGCGGGACCACGGACGGGGCAGCGATGTCAACGACGTCAGCGTCGATCGAGCAGGCGGCGGAGGCGGGCGAGACGCAGTACGTCGAGCACCCCGCGAAGTACCGCGAGGACTTCCGCGCATACCTCCACACTTTGGACTGGGCCGACGAATGGCGCACCGCCGCTTTCGACAACGCCGAAGACGAACTCGCCTACCACTCGACCGTACTGGCCCGGCTGCACGAAGCCGGATGGAATCGGTACGGCTGGCCGGAGGCCGTCGGCGGCCTCGGCGGAACCGAGATCCACCGCGCTCTTTACTTCGAAGAGTTGGCCGCGGCGCTGCTGCCCGCGCCGGAGCAGCACTGGACGCTCGAGGTCATCGGGCCTGCCGTGCACCACTACGCGCCTCACCTGGCGGCGCGGTTCCTACCGAACTACCTGCGGGGCGCCGAGTGGTGGGGGCAGTGCTTCTCCGAGCCCGAGGCGGGCAGCGACCTCGCCGCCCTGCGTTGCCGCGCCACCGAGGACGGGGACGGCTTCGTCGTCAACGGCCAGAAGATCTGGACCAGCCAGGGGCCGACGGCGACCAGGTTCCTGGTGCTGGCGCGCACTGGCACGCCCGAGAGCAGACACCGCGGACTCAGTGTGTTCCTAGTCGACGCCGACACGCCCGGCGTCACCGTTCGCCCCATCGCACTGGCGAGCGGGCGGCGCGAACTCGCCGAGGTGTTCTTCGACGACGTGCGCGTGCCCCGTGACAGGCTGCTCGGCGAACCCGGTGACGGCTGGGCCGTCGTGATGTACCTGATGCAGTACGAGCGCGGCATGTACGGCTACGCAGCGTTGACGACGTCGCTGACCGAGTTGAGCCGGCTGCGTGCCGAGATGGTCGCCCACGGCGCCCCCGAAGCAGCCCGGATCCGATTCGCCCAGCTGTACGTCGCCGTCGTCGCCGCGCAGGCGCGCGCCGCCACGACGGTGCGCGCACTCGCCGAGAACCGCGCGGTCGGCCCGCAGAGCAGCATCGACAAGCTCTTGTTCGCCACGGCCGAGAAGGACATCAACGACTTCATCCTGGATGTGCGGCGCGAGTGGATGGTGGCCGGCGTGGGCTCCGATTCGGGTTCCGGCAGCGCCAAGGAACTCGACGCCGCCAGGGCGAAGTGGTGGTACACGAGAGCAGCCACCATCATGGGCGGCAGCGCCGAAGTGCAGCGCGGCATCATCGCCGACCACATCCTGGGACTCCCGAAGGAGAAGCGGTGACCACGCCCGACGAATCATGGCCGCTCATCGAGGAGGCCGTCTTCCACCTCTTCGACGACCTCACGGCGGAGAACTCCGGCGACCACGTCGCGCTCGGACCGCCACTGGAGGAACTCGGCTGGTCAGACATCGAGGCCGAGTACCCGATCCCGGCGTGCGAATTGCTGTTTCGCGCGCAGGGCCGAGCCCTGGCGCACACCGACTGCCTCGACCGCGTCATGCTGGCCGAACTCGGCCCCGTGCTCGACGAACCCGTCGACGGCGTGATCCTGCCGACGCCCTCGAGCGGCGACGTGCCCAACTCGACCGAAAGCGCCGTCGACGGCGTCCTGCTCGGCCCGCTGAGTAGCGGGCGTCGGCTCGCCGTCCCGGTGATCACCTCGAGCGGCGGGGTGTCCGTCGGCGTCGTCGACAGCGACGACGTGACCGGCACGCGGATGGACACGTTCGACACCTCGGCGCACTGGTCGCGGGTGCGGGGTCCGCTCGACGTCGCGCTGCTCCCAGCGTCGGCCGAGTGGACCCGTGCGGTCGCCGCCGCACGGCGCGGGCTGGCCACCGAACTCCTCGCGCTGTCCGACGAGGCACTCCGCCTTGCCGCCGAACACGTCTCGGCTCGACAGCAGTTCGGCGCCCCGATCGGTTCGTTCCAGTCACCACGCCATCTGCTGGCCGAGGCCACGGCCGTCCTGGAGGGTGCGCGGGCACTGTTGAGCCAATCCTGGCGTTACGGCGGATCGGAATCCGCCGTCGTCGCCAAGATCGCGGCGGGCCGAGCTCACCGCGCAGTATCCGACGCGACGCTACAGGTGTGCGGGGCGATCGGACTGACACTGGAGCACGACCTGCACCGCTACGTGGCGCGCGGTTTCCAGATCGACGCGCTCGGCGGCTCCTACCAACATCTCGAGGCTCGGCTCGCCGAGCGGCTGTTCGATATCGACCCACCGGGATCCGCGTTGCCCGCGCTGGTCGCCTGCGCTGACTGAAGGGACGAAAACCTATGCGCCGTAACATTTTCGAGGACGTTCATGACGAGTTTCGCGCCACCGCGCGGTCCTTCTTCGAGCGCGAGTGCGTGCCAAACGTCGAGAAGTGGGAGCGCGACGGGAAGGTCAGCCGAGAGGCGTGGGCAGCCGCGGGCGAGCACGGCCTGATCGGCTGGGAGTTCGACGAGAAGTACGGCGGCCTGGGCGTCAAGGACTTCCGCTTCAACCAGATCATCTCCGAGGAGATGTTCATGACCGGGTCGGTCGGCATTGGCCTCGGCGTGCAGAACGACATCCTGATGCCGTACCTGAATCACCTGACGACGGACGAGCAGAAGGAACGCTGGCTGCCGAAGTTCATCAGCGGCGAGTACATCGGTTCGATCGCCATGTCCGAACCGGCCGCCGGGTCCGACCTGGCGGGCATCAAGACCACCGCCCGCGACGAGGGCGACCACTGGGTGGTCAACGGCCAGAAGACCTTCATCAGCAACGGCCTGCTGTCCAAGCTGGTCCTGACCGCCGTGAAGACCGACCCCTCGGAGCGGCACAAGGGCATCAGCCTGCTGATGATCGAGGATGGCATGGAGGGCTTCACCCGAGGTCGCAAGCTCGACAAGATCGGACAGTTCTCCGCCGACACGGCCGAACTCTTCTTCGAGGACGTGAAGGTCCCGAAGGAGAACCTGGTCGGCGAACTCAATCGCGGCTTCTATCACCTGGTGTCGAATCTGCCCAGCGAGCGTGTCGGCGTCGCCTGTTACGCGTTGCCCGCTGCACGGCGGGCTCTCGAGCTGACGAAGCAGTACGCGCTGGATCGCACCGCGTTCGGCCAGCCCATCGGCACGTTCCAGGTCAACCGGCACTTCCTGGCCGAGATGCAGACCAAGCTCGACGCCGCGCAGACGTATCTCGATCAGTGCGTGCTCTCTGTCAACGACGGCACCCTGTCCGACCAGGACGCCGCGGGCCTCAAGTGGTGGACGTCGGAAGTGCAGTGGGAGATCATCGATCGCTGCCTGCAGATGTACGGCGGCTACGGGTACATCAACGAGTACGAAGTGGCCCGGCTGTGGCGCGACTCCCGTGTGCAGCGCCTCTACGCCGGAACGACCGAGATCATGAAGGATCTGATGGGCCGCGCGATGGGCTACTGAGCCATCTCACACCTGCCGGATGCCCATGAGAAAGCTCACTCGGGGGCGAGGCCGACCGGGCATCGGGCCGCTCGTCACCTAATGTAATGACTGTAATCCGTTAAACATCTTCACCAGCGGCGGAGGGAACATCATGGAGGTCACCAGCCTTCGGGAACCGAAGATGGCCGATCGTGTCGCGGCGGTGCTGCGCCGGATGTTCATCCGCGGCGAGATCCCGTTGGGCACGATGCTGCCACCGGAATCGGAACTGATGGAGCGGTTCGGGGTGTCGCGCCCCACGCTGCGGGAGGCGTTCCGCGTCCTGGAATCGGAATCGCTGATCCAGGTGCAGCGTGGCGTCCGCGGCGGAGCCAGGGTCACCAGCCCCACCCGCGAGACGCTCGCCCGCTACGCCGGGCTGATCCTCGAGTACGAGGGCGTCACTCTCAAGGATGTGTTCGAGGCCAGGGCGACGTTGGAGACGCCGATGGTGGTGCAGCTCGCCAAGGACCGCAATGCGAAGGTGATCGCCGAACTCGAGCGGATCGTCGACCTCGAGGCCGCTGCCGAGGGTGCCGAGGGAGTCGATGCGCGAACGGACTTTCACGGCGCGATCGCGAAACTCTCGGGCAACAAGACCCTCCAGATCGTCAGCGCGATGCTGCACCACATCATCGAGAAGGCGAATCGGTCCCTGCAGCCGACCAAGGGCGCGAAAGCCGAACAGGCCTATCGGAAATCGGGCAGGGCGCACCGGAAACTCGTCGAGTACATCAAGGCGGGTGACGCCGAGAAGGCCGGCGAATTGTGGAGCAGGCACCTGAAGAGCGCCGAGGAGTACGTGTTGGCCGGCTCGGAGCTGTCAACCGTCGTCGATCTCCTCGAATGACCGACGTCGCACCCGGTACGACATCGACGGCTCGTTTCACACTCTCTCCCGATTCGGCGTGACGGTGCTGCGCTCGGACACCACAGCCGCCACCCTGTCCATGTCCAGTCGTTGGCCGGTATGAGCAATCCGGTCACCGGTCGGCCCACAGTGGCCGGCCTGGCACTGCTGTTGGACGCGGTCGGTGGCATGTGCAATCACTTCCGGCACCACCCTGGCGAGTGGTCCGTGTCCCAGTGAGCTGGCGCTCGAACTCACCCCGGAGGCGACGGCGCTGGTGACGGCGCAGGACTCGTGGTCGCCGCCGGCCGTGCCGTCGGACGTCGCGACACGTCCTCGCTGTCGGTGACGACGCTATCGTGCGACGGCGTCGAGATCGGCGTGGGCACGGTCGCAACTACTTCATCGCCAACGATCAGGTCTCCCTGGACGCAGTTGAGCTTTGGGTTTGGACACGGCGTGGAAGTGGTTCTTCACCGCGACCATCGCCATGTGCTCCCTGGTGGCGGGCGACTCGTGCAGGTACCGACCAACGTGCAGTGCGAAGTTCGCGGGCGCGACCAGACCGAGCGGGTAATCCCACGCGTTGTCGCGGGTCATCGCACCCCACTCCCAGAAGGTCGTATTCGACGCCGTCTCGCGCACCTTGTCGGCGCCGACGACCGGCACCGCCTCCTACATGCCCGAGGCGATCGCCATCACACCGTGTCGGACGGCATCATTGCCTGTGGCACAGGCGTTTTCGAGGCGGGACACCGGGATGTCGGTCAAGTCCAGGGTGTCGGCGAGAATGCCGGAAGGGAACCCGTCGGTGGTCGACAGCTCACCGAACCACGCCCTGGATGTCGGACTCGTGAATGCCCTTGTCGACGTTCGCGGTCGCCTCCGCGTAGGCCCGCGGGATCAGGTCCTTGATGCCGAGGTCGAAGTGTTCGGCGAAAGGCGTCATGCCGGCGCTCACCATCGCGACTCTTCTCATGACGACACTCCTTCCACGTTGCGGCCAGGCCAGAAGGACCTCGCTCTCGATCGGTCCGCACGCTGCGGACAAGCGGTTCACCTCGGGACGGGTACGGCCCGAGGTCTTGCTAATACGATATATAGTTAGCGCATTCCAGGCATGCGACCGGTCGCGTGCTGCCCGCGCGATCGACATCGTCGGAAGGGGTCTCCATGAGTCGCGACGAAGCGACCGCCTACCACCCGTCACGCTCGCTCGAGGGCAGGGTCGTGGTCGTGTCCGGAGCCAGCCGCGGCATCGGCCGCGAGATCGCCGTCCGAGCGGGCGCCGACGGCGCCCGAGTGGCACTGCTCGCCAAAACAGAGACGCCGAATCCCAAGATCGCGGGCACCCTCACGGAGACCGCCGCCGCGGTCGAGGCCGCAGGCGGCCAGGCATTGTCAGTCGCGTGCGACGTCCGGGACGCCGATTCCGTGGCCGCGGCCGTCACCTCGATCGCCGAGCGATTCGGCGGCATCGACGTCGTCGTGAACAACGCGGGAGCCATCGACCTCCGGGGCACGCCGAAGCTGCCCGCGAAGCACTTCCAGCGCCTGCTCGCGATCAACGTCGAGGGCCCGTACGCCCTGGTGCAGAACGCCTTCGAGCATTTGCGCCACTCCGCGAACGCGCACATCGTCAACATCGCTCCTCCGCTGAACCTGGCGCCCGAGTGGGTGGGCGCGCACGTCGGCCACACCGTCGGCAAGTACGCCGAGAGTCTGCTCACGCTGGGCTGGGCGGCGGAGTTCGCGTCGGTGCCCATCGCCGTGAACTCGCTGTGGCCCGCGGTTACGTTGGCGAGTACCGGCATGATGGTCGTCCTCGGCGAGGAGGCGGTGCGAGCGCAGGCGCGTAGCACCCGTGTCATGGCCGATGCGGTGCACGCCGTCGTCACCCGTCCGGCGGCCGAGTGCTCCGGGAACTTCCTCACAGACGAGGAGGCGCTGCGCCAGGAGGGCGTCACCGACTTCGGGGCCTACCGGCTGGCGGCCAGCGAAGACGACCTCACGCCTAGCTTCTATCTCCCCTCCGTACCGCTGCCCGACGTACGTGCGCTGTCGTGAGCGACTTCGAGAAGCTCGGCGCTCAGTCCGATCGTCCTCATGTCCGGCGAACACCACTTCAAGGAGGTCCGGTTCGACAAAGGAGTAGCGATGACAGTATCGGCATTCGAGGGCGGGTCGGCGATCGTCAGTGGCGCGGCGGGTGGCCTTGGTGCCCGGTGATTGCTCCGCGCGCCATGGCATCCGCCATCCGCACCGACGCGATCGACGGTGCCCCGGCATTCGGACGAGCCGTCGAGCGCCCACGCGCCGATCTCACCGACGCGGGACGCGACCCCTCCAGCGTCGACATCCAGGTGGAGGTACCCCTGCTCGACCTCTCCGACTGCGGCGCGGTCCGCGGTGCCCTCGAGGAGCTCGCTGAGTTCGAGAGCCTGGGCGCGACGTGGGCGCTCGCGCACGTCGACGGGTCCTCGGACGAGGTCGCCGCCAACTATCTCGCCGCCTTCGCCGAAATCGTCATCGCGCCGCGGCGCGCACCGGGAGGACCGCACGATGCCGTCGTCGCTCACGGGTGATCCGTCGACCGTCGCAGTCGTCTGCGTGGAGTGCCAGCAGGGCGTATTGGGCCCGGACACGGTGCTGCCCAACCTGGCCGCCGAATGCGTCGGCCTGGTGTCGTGCATCGGTCGGTTGCTGACTGGGGCACGAGGAGCCGGAGCGTGCGTCGTCCACGCGACGTACGAGCGGCTACCGGGATCGAAACCCACGGGAACCGCTCGGCTTTGGCGTGCGCTGGACGCCGGCACCGCCCACTGGACGCCGGGCAGCGCACCGACGAGGGTGATTCCGGAACTCCTCGCGGCATCCGATCTGGTGCTGCCGCGCCGCCACGGCCTGTTTCCCACGCTCGGCACAGAACTGCTGCCCACCCTGGAGGACCTCGGCGTACAAACCGTCGTGCTCGCGGGCGTCTCGCTGAACCTCGCGCTGCCCCATACCGCCGGGCAGCTCACCCAAGACGGTTTCCGTCTCGTCGTGCCGCGGGATGCGGTCGGTGGGACCCCAGCCGAGTACGGCGAAATGGTGTTGACCAACACCATGGCGATGCTCGGCCGGATAACCACCGTTGACGAGCTGCTCACCGAATGGGCTGAGCCCCAGCTAGATTAGCGTCCCGTTAGAGGGTGCTGCGGTACGGCCCCAGCGACGTGCACGACAGGTCCATCATCGGAGCCACGTTGCCGCAGGCCCGGCCGGTGGACTCGTAGACGGCGCCCGGCCGGTACGGGGTGAAGTAGACCTGCACCCGATCCCACCAGGGGTGGAACGCGCACCGCGGCTTGGCCCCACCGTCCTTGAGTCCGACACAGACCGTCCACGAGTTGACCGTGATGTTGCCGGTGCACTCACCAGGCTCGAGCGTGGCCGTCACCATCTTGGTCCCCGATGTGTCGACAACCGTCGGCGGAGTTAGGGAGAACGCGCACGACGGCTTGCCCGCTGCGCCATCGGAATCCGGCTCTGCGTGCGCAACGGCGGTCTGGGCAGTCACCGTCGCCAGCGCAATGAACGTCGATACGACCGCTCGACTCCACAGCTTCACCTCAGCACCCCTCCGCATCAGACCGGGTCGAACTTCGAGATCAGCCAGCGTCCGTCGACCTTGTCCAGCTCGATGCGCACGGTGGAGGCCATGTCCGTCGGGGCGCTCGTCCCGATCGTGGTCGTCTGGTTCACGAAGACCAGAGCGACGGCGTGATTCGTCGTCGCCGACACCGACGTCGCGGCGGGCACGGCGGCGACGGCCGTGATCTTCTGCTGCTTCGCGCCTGGGATGACCACGTCGTTGGTGAGCGACGTGTACGCGTTCAGGAAGTCACCGGTCAGCAGAGAGCGTGCGGCGACCAGCTTCTCGTCGACGTCGGCGGGGGTGTACGACAGCAGCGCGACAGTGCCGTCCTTGGCGGCCTGTGCCGACTCGGTGCGGGCCTGCTGTACAGCGCGAAGGGTATCGGTGTGCCACCTGAGATATCCACCGACCGCGAACACGATGAGCGCCAGCGCGGGAAGCAGCCCGTAGACCACCACACGGGCCCAGTTCGTCCGCCGCCTAGCGGATTTCGCCTCCCCCGCCGCCTCCGCCTCGATCTCGACGGGCTCGTCGGCACCGGCTTCCGGTGCCGCGGCCGCATCCGTCACGTCGTGCGACTCGTCGTCGATGTCGACACCGTTGTGGTCGATCGTCGCTGTCATGAAAGTGATCCGTTCGTCATTGCCGTGATCATCCGGTTCAGCCGCCACCATGCTCAGGGTACGAACTGAACGTTGGACACCTTGATTTGGTCGCCGAGTTGCTGGACGTCGATGCGCATCCGCCACTTACGCGGATCCGCGTCCCCGCCACCGGCGTTCGACGTCTTCACCGACACCGCGACCAGCACCCTGGCCCCGTCGGTCGACTCCGACTCCACGCCAGCCTCGGTCACCGAGCCGACCGATGTCGACTGGGCATTCTTCACCACGTCGACGAAAGGCTGTGCGTTCCTGGTGAACTCGTCGTGGAACGTGCCAGTGGCCGAGTCGAGGATGCGCTGGATGTCCGCGTCCGCGTGAGTCCAGTCGATGGTCGTCAGGTTGATCGCGCCCTGGCGAGCGGCCTGCAGATACGAATCATGTCGATCCTCGCTCTGCTGTGCCTGATACGAGCGGTAACCTAGATACCCGGTGAGCCCCACCGCCGCGACGAGAACTGCGATCCCCGCCAGCAGCGCCAGCCGGAGCGGGGACACCGGTGTCCGTCCTCCTTCAGCGGAACCCTCAGTCGGCTCCTCCTCCGATTCGTCGGGGCTGTCGACTTCGGCGGTATCGGTGGTCACCGGCGGCGCGGTCGTGCCGTCGTCGGTCAATTCGGCTTCGGCGGAATCAGCATCTGCTGCCACGTCTGCTCCTTCGGTGTGTTGCTTCCTAGGTTGGCCTGCGTGTACACCTTGCCGTCAGGGCCGACGTACGTGCCAGTGGCCGGGTCGTACTGCGCGAAGGCGATCGGGGGCGGCGGCGCAGCAGGCACGGGCGGTAACCCGTCGGGTGCGAAGCCGGGAGGTACGGCCACGCCGGGCTCGAACTGCGGCACGCCCTGACCGGTCGTTGTGGCGTTGGGGTCGCCCTTCCACGTCGGGTCGTTGTTCAACGGGACGTAGGGTTCGTCGCTCTCGCACAGTTTCACCGACGCCGCCCGCCTGCCCGGCCGCGTCTCACACGGATAGTTCTTCGCACCCCGCACATTGGTCGTGCCGTCCTGCGGCGTCCGGCAGTAGAGCAGACCGGGAGGGGCATCCGGATAGTCGGTCAGTGACGGCGAGCGCATCTGCGTTGCCGGTAGGAATCCCGAGGTGCACGGCTTGGGCAGGTTGACGTTCAGATTGAAGCTCAGGTAGGCGCCCTTGTAAGCCTGCTTCGTGTGCTGGTTCGGAACCGTGACACCTTGGATGATCTGCGTACCCTGTGGCAACAAGACGAGGATCTGCTCGATGCTGTCCCGGTATGCCACACCGACGTTGGCGAGCGAGACCAGGTTCGACAAGACGATCGGCAGAGTGGGCTGAAGTCGATCGAACAAAGCCCCGACCTCGTCGGCCGCTGCTGGCGCGTTCTGCAGCACTCCGCGAACGGAATCGTCGTTGTTCTTCAGAGATGTCGTGATGGCGGCCAGGTGGGAGGCCCACGCCTGGACCGAGTTCGACGTCTGCGTCTGGGTGTCCAGGATCGGTGCAGAGTTGTCGATGACGTTGTTGAGCTCGTCGAGATTCGCCTTGGCGTCCCTTGCCAGATTGCTACCGCCCCGCAGGAATCGGGCGATATCAGGGCCGAGACCGCCGAAGGCGAGGTAGGACTCGTCGACGGTAGTTTTGAGGTTTTTCTGCGGGATCGCCTCCAGGCCGCGGTTGGTCGCGTCGAGCAACTCGTTGATGTTCGGTGGAGCACTGGTGTCGCTGCGGTGGATCGTGTCGCCGTTCTTCAGCGGCGGGGAGTTGCCGTCGCGCGGCAGAAGCTGGACGTACTGCTCACCTACCGCGGACACGCTGCGCACCTCGGCGGTCAGATCGGACGGGATCTTGACGTCGGAGTCCAGCGAGAGTTCTGCGTGCACGCCGGTGTCGGTCAACTCGATGCTCTTGACCACACCCACCGTCGTGCCGCGGTAGGTGACGTTGCTTCGCTCGTAGAGGCCGCTCGCGTCGGGTAGGTCGAGGGTGACGCGGTACTGGCCGATGCCGAAGAACAACCGCGGCGCCTGCAGATACCCGAACGCCATGACGGTCAGGCCGACGAGCGACACGACCACGAAGACGGCGAGCTGGATGATGGTGCGTCTGGTGATGTACATGTCACGGCCCCTGGTTGAAGTGGTAGGGCACGACGAGTGGATTGCGCGCGGTGTACGGGCTCGGCATCTGCCCGATCGTGCGGCCCCACTGCATTTCGAGCTCGGTCAGTTCGCCCTCGAACCGGGTGCCGGTCAGTAGGCCGGCGTCGAGCCTGCTGAGGGTCAGGTCGATGACCGCCGTCAGGTTGGCGTAGTCGCCGCGCAGCCACTTCGACAGTGTTGGCTTGGGGAACGGGAACGTCGAATAGAAGTCCAGCGAACGGGTCAACGCGGGGCCGGCGTCGGCGAGTGACTTCAGCACCGGGCCCAGGTCCTGCAACTCCTTGACCAGATTCTCCTTGGTCTGGTTCACAGAATCGGCCGTCAGCGCCGCGAACTTGCCGAGCGCGTCGACCGCGTCCACCAGCGTCCTGCGCTCGTCCTTCAGCACGGACAGCGCGTCGGGGATGGTCTTCAGCGCCTTGTCGACCACCGGCCGCTGCGCCGCGATCTGACCAGTCAGGTTGTTCAGGCTGTCGGTGGCGGCGATGATGTCGCCCGTCTGGGCGTTCAGGTTGGTGACGAAGCCGTCGAGTTGCCCGATGAGACTGCGCAGGTCGTTCTCCCGACCGGCAAACGCCGTACTCAACGTCCTCGTGATCTCCTCGATCTGGCCGATGCCGCCGCCGTTCAGCAGCAGCGACACCGCGGCGAGCGTCTGCTCGGTCGACGGAACCGTGTTGGCAGACGCCAGGGGGATCAGCGAGCCCTCGTGCAGCTTGCCCTCCGGCGCAGCGTCTTTCGGTGGCGCGAGTTCGATGTGAAGCGTGCCGAGCAGGCTGGTCTGGCCGAGTGTCGCGGTCGCGTTGGCGGGCAGGTCGACGTCGCCGTTCAGCTCCATCGTCAGCAACGCGTGCCAACCCTGCAGTTCGATCTTCGTCACCTTGCCGACCGTGACGTCGCCGACGCGGACACGGGAGTTCCGCTCGATGTTGTCGACATTCGGCAGCTGCGCCTGGATGGTGTACGCGCCCGGCCCACTGCCCTCGGTGCCCGGCAGCGGCAGCGAGTTGGCGCCCTGCCAGCTCCCGCAGCCCGACAAGCCGACGACGGCGGCCAGCACCACGAGGCCGGTGCACACCCGGCGCATCACGAGCCCGCTCCGTGCGGAACCATCAAGCCGGCCAGGCCTTCCGAGGAATCGGCCTGCGGCGGCGGAGGCGGTGGCCCGGGATCGGGCACGGCCGGCACGAACGGCGGGTCACCGTGGTACGGATTGGCGGGCTCACCAAAGGTGGTGAACGGCGCGCCCGCAGGCGGCAACGGCCCGGAGGCGGGCGGAGTTGCTGCAGCCGACCCGCCCGCTTCAGCGGGCAGCGCCCCTGGAGCGACTGGGGGCGGAATGTAGTCGGGCCGCATCCAGTCCTCACTGTAGGTGATCTCATTCGGGCGGGCGCTGGCTCCCACGAAGAGGTTCTCGCCCAGCGGGAGGAAGTTGTACTGCCGGTTCTTCAGGATCGGTGCGAGGTACTGCACGCAGAGCTTGGACGACTGTTCGGCACCGAGCCGAGACGCCGCTTGGACTGCGCCGCAGATGAATTGGATGGGGTTGGAGAACATGTTCGTCGCAAGGTTGCCGGTGAGCGCACCCTGCGCCGGCTGGTAGATGTTGACGAAGTTCTGGAAGCCCGGTGCCCCCACGTGAATCACCTGCTTGATGTCGTCGAGGCTCTCGACGAGCGTCGTCGACACCGCCGCCAACTGATCGGACGTGGTGCCGAGTGACTCGCGGTTGTCCGCCACGAAGCTCCGCACATCGCCAAGGACCGAGTTAATGTCGGAGACCGCGCTGCCGAGCTCGTTCGGATCATTGGACAGCAGCCCGGTGGCGCTCGCGAGATTCTGGTTCAGGCTGCGCAGCAAGTCCTGACTGCTCTGCAGCGCGTCGACCAGGATCGAGAGGTTCTTGATCGTGGAGAACAGGTCGGTGCTGTGGTCACCGAGCGCCGAGAACGCCTGGGAGAGTTTGATGATCGTGTCCCGGATGTTGGCGCCCTCGCCGCGCAGGTTGTCCGCCGCGGTGTTCACGAATGCACCCAGAGTGCTGACACCTCCCGGCTGGGTGGGTTGCAGCGCTTCGGTCAGACGCTGCAGCTGAATCCGAAAATCGTCGAAATCGACTGGTACAGCGGTCCGTTCCTGCGGAATCACCGCGTTGTCGGCAAGTTTGGCGCCGCCCTTGTAGGCGGGGGTGAGTTGAATGGCGCGCACGCTGACGAGCGAGGGCGAGATGACGGCGGCATTCACATTCGCTGGAACAGGGTACTTCTCGTCGTACCAGAAGGTGATCTTCACCGTGTCCGGCTCCGGCTCGATCTTCTCGATCCTGCCGACCGGAACACCGAGGATGCGGATCTCGTCGCCCGCGTAGATGCCGTTGCTGTTGGCGAAGTAGGCAGTGACGTGGACGCGCTTCGCCACGCCGGCGCTCGTCGCCACGATCACCACTCCGGTGACCAGCACGACCGCCAGGAGGATCGCGACGCCGATACGGCTGTAGCGCGGCGCCTTCATCACTGACCACCTTCCGTGGGTACCGGCCCGGGCGCGGGTCCTGCACCGCTAACGGCAGGAGCCGGTGTCGGCTCTTGGCCGGGGGCGGGCATGCTCACGGGTCCCTGCGCAGGCTCGGTCGACTGCTGGTTCGGCGGTCCGGCCGCAGGCGGTCCCGGCGGCGGTCCGCCCGGCGGCGGCGCGGGCAGCGGCTCGGTGTAGGGGTACCGGCCGGGGAACTGCGGTGGCAGGTTCGGGTCCTGGTTGCCAGTGATCGCGTCCGGCAGAAACTGTTTCGGCTCGCCGCCCTGGCCGGTGCGCGGCATCGGCAGCGGCAGCGGAGGCGTGCCGGGCTGACCCACCTGCGGGTCGGCTCGCTGCGACGGCGCGAGCACGTGGGGATCCAGACCGAGATCGGAAAACGCCGCGTCGATGAACGGCTGCACGAACTGACCTGGCAGCAGGTTCGCGAGGTACGCCTGGAAGAAGGGTCCGGACCCGACCGACTCACCGAGTGAGGTGGCGTAGTGCCCCAGGCCCTTGATCGACTTCTGCACTTCCGTCTTGCGGTTCTGGACGATGGCCAGCACACCGTTGAGCTTGTCCAGCGCCGGCTTCAGGGTGTCCCGGTTGTCCGCGATGAATCCCTTGATCTGCTGGCTCACGGCCGACAGGCTGCCCGAAATCTGGTCCAGCGCATCACTTTGGCTGCGCAGCTGTACGAGTAGGGCGTTGGTGTTCTGCAGCAAGGTGACGATCTGGTCGCTGCGCTCGGCCAGCACGCCGGTGACCTTGTTCGCGCTCGCCAGCAGGTTCCGGAGTTCGGCGTCCCGCTTGTCGAGCGTCTCGGAGAAGCGCGCGACGCCTGCGACCGCGACCCGCAGCGAGGGCGGGGTATCGGCAAACGTTTCCGACAGGGTGGCCAGCGACGCCGACACCTGCTGGGTGTCGAGACCGCTGATGGCCGTGGTGAGATCACCGAGCGCATCCGGTAGCTGGTACGGCGACCGGGTCCGCTCGATGGCGATCGGGCCGGACTGCTCGCCGTCGCCGCGGGGAGTCACCTCGAGGATCTTCGCGCCGAGCAGGCTCTTGGTCTTGATGGCCGCTTCGGTGCGATCGCCGAGGCGGATTCCGTCGTCGACCTGGAAGGTCACCAATACCCGTGAGCCGTCGAGTTCGACGCTGTCGACCTGACCGACCCGGTATCCGGCTACCTGCACCGGGGACAACGGGATCAGCCCGCCGGCCTCGTCGAAGTACGCCGAGTACTCCTTGGTCTGATCGACGAATGGCAGCTTGTCGTAGTTCAACGCGGTGACGATCGCGAGCGCGGTGATCCCGATGCCGATGAGTCCGATCGTGATCGGATTGCGTTCGGAGAACAGCTTCATCGTGGCGTGCACCTCCCGCTGTCCTGCCCCGCCACCTTGACGTACACCGGTTGGCCGCCCTTTCCGTTCAACTTCAAGACGGCATCGCACAGGTAGAAGGCGAAGAAGTCGCCGTAGATCCCCTGCCGCCCGAGGATCTGATAGGCGTCGGGCAGCGTCTTGAGCAGGTTGTCGAAGAAGTCCTTATCGGCCAGCACCGTCGCCGCGGTTCGATCCAGCTCGCTGACGACCGTCTTGGCGGGGGGCCGGCCCTGCGCCAGTAGATCGGCGACCCCGGCCGCGGCGGAATTGGCATAGGCCACCGAGTTGCTGACGTCCTGCTTGCGATCGGCAAGCGTCTTCACCAGATCGGACAGCGAGTCGACGGCCTTGGCGAACTGCGTGTTCTGGTCGCCGATCGAACCCAGCACCGAGTTGAGGTTGACGATGACCTGCCCAATCAGCTGGTCTCGGTTGGCGAGGGTGTTGGTGAGCGCGGCGGTCTGCTCGAAGAACGAGTTGAGGGTGGCGCCCTGTCCCTGGAACGCCGAGATCAATTGGCCTGTAAGCGCGTTCACCTGATCGGGATCCAGGGCTCGGAACAGCGGGCGGAACCCGCCGATCAGCGAGTCCAGATCCAGTGCGGGCGACGTCCGGGCCAGCGGAATGGTGTCACCGGCCTGGAGCTTCCGCGTCCCGCCGACCCCCTCCTCGAGCTCCATGTACCGGCCGCCGATCAGGTTGTCGTACCGGATCACTGCACGGGTGCCCTCAGTGAGCACCACCGAGTGGTCGGCGTTGAACTCCACCAGCGCGGTGTTGTCCGGTTGGATCGTCACGTTGGTGACCTTCCCGACCTCGACGCCCGCGATGCGGACGAACTGGTCGATCTCGAGCCCCGTCACGTTGGTGAACTGCGCCTTGTAGCTCTTCTCCGACTGGAACCGGAGCTGCCCGAACACGGCGAACATCGCGAAGATGCCGAACGTACAGACCACCATGAACACGGCGAGGCGCCAGATCGCGCCGCCGAGGTTGTCTCTCATGGTCGCACTCCTTCCGTGTCTGCGTTGCGCGGAGTCATCGTCACGGTCCGGGGATCGCCGGGTTGGGAATCGGGGGTACCGGCGTCGGGTCCATCTGGCCGGGGTTGGCGACGAAGAACGGCTCAGATCCGGGCGGCGGCGGGCCAGGCTCGCGTGGCTGACCGGGTGGCGGTGCGGGCGGCAGCCCGGGGTAGAGCGGCGTGCCGTCGGGCGCGTAGAGCTGCGCACCGTATGCCGGGGCACCGACGTAGGGGATGGGACCGGGCGCGGGTCCCCCGGGATAGCGGATGCTCGACGGCTCGGGGATTCCGCGGGTGCCGGGGAGGTAGTTGGCGTAGCCGGGGAATCCGATACCGGGGTTGGGCCGGTTGTCCAGACCCGTGCCGAAGCCGGTGTTGGTCACCAGGTTCCGCACCGGCCAGTTCTTCGACACGTCGGGACCGGACCCGCAACCCGGCCGTCCGCCCGGTCCGCCCTTGGCACCGTTGATGGGCAGGTTCTCCGGGAACTTGTAGGGATCGTCACCCAGCAGAAGCGCGACATCCAGAATCACCGATTTGCCGTTGTCCCCACCGGCGACGCCCATGAATCCCGTGTCGATGGTCGTCTTGCCTCCGACGAGAAGGCACGTGAGTTCGGGGTTGTACTTCATCAGCAGCCGCGTCGTCGGCTCCAGCGTATTGACACCCGTGACCAGGTTGTCCTTGTTGGCGCCGAGGAGGGCGATTCCCTTGTTGGACAAGCCGGCCAGGTTCAGCAGCAGGGCGTCCAGCTGCTTGGAGTTGTCGACGATGGCCGAGCTGGTGGTGCTCGCGCCGTCGAGGATCGTCACGATGTTCTGCGCGGCCGCCGAGTACGTGTCGCTGAAGCCCTGCAGCGACTGGAAGTCCCCGCGGATCTTATCCATGCGCGGATTGATCTGCTGGAGCACCTCGTTGCCGTCGGAGATCGCCTGACCGAGCGAATCCCCTTGCCCGCGAAGGCCTTCAGCGAGGGCACTAAGGACGGCGTTCAGCTTCGCCGGATCGATCTGCCGCAGGATGCCGGTGAGGTTCTGAAAGACGGTGTTGACTTCGGTGCTGACGTTCTGCGACTTGATCACCGCCCCCTGAGCCAGCCGTTGGTTAGCGGGGTTGTCCGGGTACATCAGGTCGACGTACTTGGCGCCGAACGCCGTCGTGGCCCGGATGCGCGCTTCGATGTTCGCCGGGATGTGCTGCAGCTGGTTGCGGTAGATGTCGAGGGTGAGGGCCACGGACTCACCGGAGAGCTTCACGGCCTTGACCTCGCCGACCTGCACACCGCGCAGCTTCACCTTGGCGCCGTCCTCCATGACGAGTCCGCTTCGATCGGAGGTCAACGTGACTGCGGCGGTTCGGGTGAAGTCACCGTTGAACATCGCCAGCGTGACCCAGATGATGGCGGCGATCACCAGCAGCAGGATCAGCGTCCACCAGCCGGGCTTGATGCGGCCTTCACTTCTCGACGATTCCACGGCGCTATCCCGAGAGGTGAAATCCGCCGGACCGGCCGTAGATGGCCAGTGAGACGAACAGGGTCACGAACACAGCGGCGACCAGCGACGTGCGGACCGCGCGGCCGACGGCCTCGCCGACGCCCGCGGGACCCCCGGACGCGTTGAAGCCGTAGTACGTGTGCACGAGCATGACCACGACGGCCATCGAAATCGCCTGCAGGAACGACGCGATCAGGTCATAGGGGTTCAGGAAGGTGGCGAAGTAGTGGTCGTACACACCCGTCGATTGGCCGTAAATGAAGGTGTCGCCGAGGCGGGTAGCAGCGAAGGCCATCAGCACCGCGACGCAGTAGAGCGGGATGACGACGACGACACCGGCGACGACCCTGGTCGACGCGAGGTACGCGACGGACCGGATGCCCATTACCTCCAGCGCGTCGATCTCCTCGCTGATCCGCATCGCCCCCAGTTGCGCGGTGGCACCCGCGCCGATGGTGGCGGCCAGTCCGATACCGCACACCAGCGGGCCGACCAGACGGACGTTGAGGAACGCCGAGGTGAAGCCGGCCAGGGCGTCGACCCCGACCTGCTGCAGCTGGGTGTAGGCCTGGATCGCCACCAAGGAACCGGCCGAGAAGGTGAGGAACGCGACGATGACGATCGTTCCGCCGATGATCGCCAGGGCGCCGTTGCCGAGGCTCATCTGCGCGATCAGGCGAATGAGTTCGGCTTGATACCGGAACACCGCGTCGGCGCTGCCCTTGATCGTCTGGCCGTAGAACTGTGTCTGCCTGCCGATCTGGTTCCAGCCGCCCGTGACGCTCACCCACCTTCGGCGGATTCGCGGATGCAACGTACTCGCGGTACTCGCGGTCATCGACTCTGGCTCACTTTCCGAAGGTCGCTTTGACAGCGACCGCAGTCACGATCACATTGATCACGAACAACGCGAGGAACGTGAACACGACCGTTTCGTTGACCGCGTCGCCGACGCCCTGCGCGCCGCCACCCACGGAAATGCCTTTGTAGCAACCGATCAGGCCCGCGGCGAGGCCGAAAATGACGCCCTTGGCCAGACAGATGATTACCTCCGTCGGACCTACGAGGAGCGTGAGACCCGCAGCGAAGGCACCTGGGGTGACGTTCTGAAAGTAGACGGCGAAGAAGAAGCTGCCGACGATGCCGACCAACGTCACTAGCGACGTCAACATGAGCGACACCAGTGTCGCGGCGAGAATCCGAGGGACGACCAGTGCCTGCACGGGGTTGATGCCCAGCACGCGCAGCGCGTCGAGTTCCTCACGAATAGTGCGCGCTCCGAGGTCGGCGCAGATGGCCGTCGCGCCGGCTCCCGCGATCACCAGCACCGTGACGACCGGACCGATCTGTGTCACGGCGCCGAGTGCGGCACCGGTGCCCGAGAAGTCGGCGGCGCCGATCTCGACGAGGAGGACGTTGATGGTGAACGTCGCCAGCACGGTGAACGGAATCGCCAGCATGATCGTCGGCAACAGTGACACCCGAGCGATGAACCAGGTCTGAAGCAGGAATTCGCGCCACGCCCACGGCGGCTTGAACAGGAACACGAAGGCGTCCAGGCTCATGGCGAAGAGGTCGCCCAGCGCCCGTACGGGTTTGGTTGAGGCACTGCTTAACAACGGGCCGTCGCTTCCGGTCGAGCGCTTGCCTGCGTCATGTCTTCGACCTCCACTAACTGGTTTATTGACATCCGCATACGCGCTGTGATTCAACGCACATCCAACTGCGGGAAGACCGTACACCACCCTTTTGCATCGGAGCAACCGAATGGCGCAAAAGTCGGCCCGCCGTGATGCGAGCCGCGACACCGTCGACGGGCTTTGATTTATGTAAATGCGACGAATCAACCGCAGTTGTCTCACGAGGATGGAGCTGGATGGGCATCGAGTTCGAGCGCGACGGTCGCACCCTGCCGGCTGGCAGCGATCGCGAGGGATAGGTGCAGCTAAACGCACATTCGGACACGGCTCTCTCACTGCAGGCGACCGGGAAGACCGGAGGTGGCGGACAAGGCGGGAGCGCGGCTCGGGTGACAGTCGAAACGTCTGAATGCCATTGGTCGCAACAATGGTCGCCGCGCATATAATGAAAGTATTACGTGGCCCCTTTCATAAGGAAATTCCAGACATCGCTGGTCCATTTAAAGTCGGCGACGAAAGACAATTAGTCGAACCGATCGAAAAAGATCGATTTTCGCCGATATTCAACACGCAATGGGGAAATATTCTATTGGGGAAATGGACGAAGATTGTCGAGACCAAGTAAGTTGACAGACGGTCCGTGACTGCACCGCGGCCGTTGGACTCAGCGGTCCGCCAGTCCGAAACGGCTGCTAGCTGCGACGCGGTCGACGCGAGCGCCCGCGCACACCGCCATAGTCGAGCACCGACTCCATCGGAGATGCGAACGCATCGTACGGACGAATGGGGATCGCGCACCAGAAAGGACGGACGGGCCGGCGGTCAATTCGGCGAAGAATTAATCATCTATCTATTTAGTGGTTTAAGACGTTCGGAACCCGCTATTACTCATCCTAGCCGTGCAGCAGCGTGGCCGAAATGCGCAGGCGTGCGCGATCTTGCCGTCGTGGACTAGCCGTGATGTCCAGGGAGGTTGTTCCTCCCGCTATCGGTGAGCCTGTGTGACAGCGAGGCCTGCGGTTGTGAAGTGGAGCTGTCTAGGAAACGCTTCACCAACCAGGAGGCCTTCGTGCCCACCCAAATGCTGCTCTGACCCCGCGCGCTCGATCAAGGCTGGCCCTTCTCGTCGTTGAGTCCGGCTGGAGTTGCGCGGCGGGCGGCCAAGACGTTCATGGTCGTCCCGCGAACCGCCAAGAAATGGGCGACCGGTTCCGCTCTGAGGGGTCGGGCCGGGATGGCTGACCGCAGTCGCGTTCGCATGGGAGCCCGACTAAGACTTCGCTGGCAGTGATGCGCCGAATCATGGATCTGAGATGGCGCAAGCGGCTCGGGCAGGTCCAGATCGGCGGGCGCCTGGCAGTGCCGAACTCGACTGGGTCGAGGCCCGCAGCTGCGCGTTACACCGAAACGCACTCCCCCGTACCGGCCGCAAACCAACGGAAACGTCGAGAGGTTCCACCGCATCCTGGCCGATGGCTGGGCCTACGCCCGCCTCTACGAATCCACCACCGAGCCCACTCCGCCCTCGGAGGCCAGCCACCAGTCACACGACTGAACAACCTCCCTGGACATCACAACTAGCAGCTCACCTTGATGGTGAACTGCGCAGGCACCCTGGCGCTGGGATTCTCGGCGGTGAACCCTACGGCCGTTCCCGTGACCGTGTATGTCCGGTCGGCGAGGGTGACATCCGCCGGCTTACCGAGGTCGCGGAGATAGCTGCCCGTGAAGCCGCCGAGGTCCCGGATGTCGACCGAATCGGCGACGAGGCCCTTGGCGTTGTTCACCATGAGGGTCGCCCCGGCTTTGTCGTCGCCGGTGGTGATCGTGGTGAACGATTCCACGGTTGAGCACGAGACCGCGGTGACCGGTGGCAACCGATCGGCGTTCACTTCGACCGATGCGGTGCCCGCCGCCAGCTGACCGGACTTCACCGATTCGGCCGGCGGGGTGGATGAGCAGCCCGCCAGAGCGCCGGTCACGAGCATCAGTGCAGCCGCACGCATAGTCCTGGGCACGAATCACCTCAATGGGTCTTGGCGGGGCTCTTCCCACGCACTTCGGTGTCGAATGTATCGGCGCACCGGGCACACCGCGTCGTAATCGCCGACACCACCGCTCATCCGTTCAGCAAGCGGAACAGGAGCTCGCAAATGGCGTTCTTCATCGCCTGCTCGGTGGGCCGATCGGAGTCGCCGCCCTGCACCACGAGCCACGAACGTTCGAGCATCGCCATTACCGTCAATCCGGTTGCGTGCGAGTCGGCCTCGAGCGGGGTTGCCGCCAACTTGTCGATCCGATCGCCCAGCGCCTGTGGCGGTGCGCCGATAGGACCGCTCCGACGCCGCACGGAAGCGAGCATCGTCGGGAGCGTCCTCCGAGGACCTGGCCACGAACGCCCCATTGCGATCGAGGTAAGCGAAATAACGATCAATCCAGTGCATCAGCGCCGCGCGGTCGGCCGGACCGTGCAGCTCGCTGAAGGACTCGACCACCCCGGGGACGTCGATATACGTGGCCGTGCCGAGTTCGACGAACAACTGGGTCTTGTCGGTGAAGTAGTAGTAGTAGAACGTAGCCCGCGTGACCTTCGCCGGACCCGTGATGTCGGCCACGGTGACACCCGAGAACCCTTGCACGAGAACATTTCTCGGCTGCCTCGAGTATCCGTTCCCGGGTTCTGTCGGACTTGCGGGCACCTCGGGAGGCTTGGTCAGACGCCATGTACGACCGAATCGGCAGAGGTGCGGTCGTCCGGATAAAACCCCTGGCCCAGGCTCGCAACGGCTCGAAGCCCGACGCTTCGGACGGTGCCAGACCCGGTCGTTCGAGGTAGATCTGACGGTCCCAGATTCGGATGTCATCGGGCGGTGCGAGTTTGGCCGCCTCCACCCGTTCCTCGAACCGGCCCCGTAGCCGCGGGCCCGACTCAACCGCCCGTTCGATCGGGCCTTAATGGAGCGATGGTTGACTATCGGCCGGCAGGGAGCTTCAATCGGATCGACGCCGACGACAACCCAATCCGGAGGCCGATGTGCACGTCAAGATCGAGAAGTTTGCTGCGTGGTCCGGCCTCGCCATGACCGGGGGGTTCCTGGTGATGTTCTGGTGGATCGCCGGCCTCATACCGCCCCACCGGCCAACCGACTCCGCCGAGCAGATCGCCGCGATCTACGCCGACAACCAACTGCGCTTGCAGATCGGTCTCGCGCTGATGATCTTCTTCGCCTACCTCTACACTCCGTTCCTCGCCCTGCTGTCGCGTCAGGTGAGACGGATCGAGGGGTACTGGGGCGTCATGTCGGTCTCGCAGATCATCCTGAGCGTGACATTCCCCTTGGGCTTCTCGCTATGCGCGCTGTTCGCCGCCGTCGCGGCATATCGCCCGGACCGCGCCCCCGACGTCACGCAGGCCTTCAACGACACGTTCTGGTTCATCTTCGTCGGCTTGGTCGGGCCGCTCATCACCCAGGTGATCATCGTCGCCGTGGCGGTGTTCCTGGACAAACGCGAGGTCCCGACGTTCCCGCGCTGGTATGGGTACTTCAGCATCTGGTACGTCGTACTCGGCGTGCCGGGATGCGCGATCTACGTATTCAAGACTGGCCCCCTCGCGTGGAACGGCGTGTTCGCCTTCTGGATCCCCCTCACCGTGTTCGTCGTCTGGATCGCCGTCACCTCCTTCATGCTGTCGAAGGCGGTCGATGTCGAGGCCGCCGAGCGTGAACGGGCCGCGGAAACGAAGCAGTGGGAACCGGCTGCGTGACGACCGCACCAGTTCGTGCGGGTGACGGATTAGCGGCTCGAAAAGCCCGCCGTATTCCAGGGGAGCCCGGTGTGTGGGTGTTCCTCTTCGGCGACATGCTCGTATTCGGCACGTTCTTCGCAACGTTCCTGTACCGACGCTCACGTGCGCCGGACGCGTTCGACGCGGCGCGCCATACCCTGCACATCGGCGTCGGCGTGACGAACACCCTCGTCCTGCTGACAAGCTCGCTGCTCGTCGTGACGGCGATTCGCGCAGTTCGCACGTCTCGAGCTCGGATCGCACAGAAGCTCTTTGGGGGAGCCATAGCGTGCGGTCTCGCATTCGTCGGACTCAAAGCGGTCGAATACACGGCGATGGTGTCGGCGGGACACGTCCCGTCGCGCAACGAGTTCTACCAGTACTACTTCATCCTCACGGGCATACATCTCCTGCATGTCGTGATCGGTATCGCCGTACTGATCGCGCTGCTGTATCAGGCTCGCCACACCAGGCTCAGCACGACACAGATCGGAGTCGTTGAAGCAGGAGCGTGCTTCTGGCACCTCGTCGACCTCTTGTGGATTCTGCTGTTTCCCCTCCTCTATCTGGTGAGCTGAATGATTCGTTCACTTCTCAACGCGCGATCGTCGTACGTCTGGCTCGTCCTCGTGGTCGCAACGGTGCTGTCCTGGGCGATCGGCGTCGAGCACGCTGTGGGCTCAGGCATCTCCGTATTGGTGCTGGCCATCGCTGCCATCAAGATCCGTTACGTCGGCTTGGACTTCATGGAGTTGCGAACCGCGCCGCTTCCCCTGCGCGTCGCGTTCGAGAGCTACTGTGCCGCACTGTTCCTCGTCCTGGCGGGAATGTACGTGTGGCTGTGAGGCCACCGCGACGAGGTTCGCGGGTGCGCAGGGGCAGCGCGGCGAGCCTGCTCGGTGATGCGCCCGTAAGACGTTCGCCGAGAACGGTTACCGCGCCACGACTCGGGATATCGCAGCCTGCGCGGGTGTCTCCCACGACCTGATCTTCCGCTACTTCGGCAGCCACCTGGCGACTCCGCATAGTGACATTGCTGGTCGGCTCCGTTGCGACGTTCGTGAACAACGGCTATCGCCGCGACGCAGACATGCCATCGCACACTGAGATCGTCGCCGAGCTCACCCGCTTCGTCTACCGGGGCCTCCAGGACGATTGAGGCGGTGGTCTCAGGGCTGGTGTTACGAAGTCTCGAACTCGTTGGCGCACAGCGTCCGCCGACCGATCCGTCGCGTGGGTTGCGAGGTAGGAGTGCTCCGTCAAATGATCGATGACGGCGCGCAGAGAAATATCGGTGCGGATGTCGCCGTTGCGCCGGCCTTCGATGAGAACGGGCGTCATGATCTCGTCTATCAAGGCGCGAACTTCGGGATCGACGGGCGCTCCCGGCCGCGAGACGAGTTCGAGCACCACTGGCTCCTCGGGCAGTTCGCGCGCGGCGTATATCATCGCGGCTTCGATCTTCGTCAAGGCGCCGCAGGTTCGATCCATTGCCTCCTGCATTCCGGTGACGTACTTCCGTGCGCGCCGCAGACCGACCTGGATCGACAGTTCAGCGATGCTGCCGAGATGCCGGTACGCCGTCGCGCGGGAAACACCCGCCCGGCGAGCCACCGCGCCCATGCGGCCGGCGAGCGTCCCGTGTTCTTCGAGTACGGCATCGCCGGCCTCGATCAGTCGTTCACGAATCGCGTCCGTTCCCGCATAGCGCACGCCATCCAGAAGCCGCTCGTTCACAACTCGAGTTTAGGTGACTACAGAGGCGATCAGGCGTCAATGCCCGACCGAGTGCTACCTCCGTGGCCCGAACGGCGGGTGGTTGCAGGCACCGGCGCTCGGTGAGATGACGGGCTCCATGAAGGTTCGGAACCTCCGCGACACTGTCTGAGCCGACGTGTCCTCTGCGAACGTTGCGAAATACGACTGCTCAGTGAGGTAGTCGATGATCCGGTCTACGCCGATATCGCTTCGCAGTTCCCCACTTCGCTGACCGGCTTCCACAGTGGGCCGGATCATGCGATTCATCATCTCGTACACCTCGGGATCGCGGCCGGCGGTGAACTGACGTGCAATGAGATCAGCGACGATCGAATCCAGGGGCAGCACGCGCGCACCGTAGATCATCGCGGCTTCGAGCTTCGCGATGGCACCGGCCTCAGCGTCGACCGCGTCCCGCAGTCCCGTGAGGTATCGCCAGGCGCGGCGCAGCCCAACCTGGGTCAGAAGCTCTGAAACGCTGCCCACCTGCCGGTAGGCAGTGGCCCTGGAGACCCCGGCGCGGTGCGCGACAGCCTCGATGCGGCCCGTCAGCGTTCCGGACTCGGTGAGTTCGACGTCGGCGGCCTCGATGAGCCGATCACGGAGGCATTCGACGAGTGGCCCTGCGTCAGCCATACCTCCACCATCCCACGACGGGTCCGGTCAGCGGGCGTGTTCGGGTTTGCTCACCCGGTCAACTCGCGTGAGCGTGAGGGGGTACTCATCGAGAGCGCCCCGGGAGAATTCCCATCGTTCGGCGATCGCGGTTGACCGTGACCGCCGGGACCGTCTCAGGTAAGCCCGCCGCCAAAACAGTAAAGCGACCTACGTTGCTCGACTGATCACCCAGCTGCATCACGCAACCCCACTGCACGTCGTCCACATCGGCGGGATCAATGCCGGTCCGCGCTGCGAGCTCGCGCAGGGCCGCGGCGCCGAGATCGGTGGGGTGGACATTGGCTAGCATTGCGTCTGGCAATGGGGGTCCGAACGCCTTCAACGATGACGGCTTCCGACATCGCCTGCTCTCCCTCGACTAAATTGACGGTGTACTTCGAGAATCGGCAGGGCGTCCCGAGACCATCAGGCGGATCCGTTTCTTGTCGATCTTTCCGCTGGCTAGAGTGGGCAGTTCGGCGACGACGACCAGCCGGCGGGGCACCTTGTAGCGCGCCAGACGCTCACGCAGCGCCTCCTGCATCATCTCAAGCGTCAGGTCTGCGCCGGCGACGAGTACCACTACGGCACAGACGGTTTCACCCCACCGTTCGTCGGCGGCCCCGACGATCGCGCAGCCGGCTACCCCTGGCAGCGCCGCGACGGCGTCCTCGACCTCCGGCGTGTAGACGTTCTCCCCGCCGGTGATGATGATGTCCTTCTTTCGGTCGACGAGGTACAGCAGTCCGCGTTCGTCCGTGCGCCCGATGTCACCGGTGTAGCACCAGCCGTCACGCAGCGTCGCCGACGTCGCGGCCTGGTCCTTCCAGTAGCCGCGGAACATCGCGTTCGACCTCGCCAGGATCTCGCCGGGGCTACCGGCTTCGACGTCGTCGCCGTTGTCGTCGACGATGCGGATCTCGACACCGGGGAACGGGAATCCGACCGAGCCCAGCATGCGTTCGGCCTCCGGATCGCCCACGCCGTGCAGTTCGCGAGGCAGGCCCGACACGATGGTCTCGGTCTGGCCGTACAGGTTCAGGAAACCGGCCTTCGGCAATGTGTTCAACGCCCGACGCAGGGTGTGCGGGAGCATCGGCGCCGCCGCGTAGACGATCGTGCGAACGTCGGACATCGCCTCGCCGACCGTCGGCTCGTCCAACAGGACCTGCAGCATCACCGGCGCCAGATGGAGGACGGTGACACCCTCGTCCGATGCGAGTCGCACCGCCTCGGCCGGATCGAACTGCCGCTGCAGCACCACGCTTCCGCCCCTGGCGTGCAATCCGCCGATGATCGCGATGGCACCGAAGTGGAACATCGGCATGTTGATCAGCCCGCGATCAGCGCTGCCGGTGCGCATCTCGACGTTCATCGCGAACACCGCCCGGCGCAATTCCCGGTGACCGAGCATGCAGCATTTGGACGCTCCCGTGGTCCCACTGGTGAAGAGCAGGCAGGCGATGTCGTCCGGGTCGGCGGCGAAAGGCAGCTCGCCGGGAGCGCCCTCCGCGACGAAGTCCTCGAACGTCGTCATGCCCGGATGCGTCGCCGGGCCGATCGACACGACGCGCTGGATTCCCGGCAGGTCACTGGTCAGTTCGGCGATCACGGGCGCGAACTCGTCGTCACAGAACACCATCGTCGGAGTCACCCTGGTGAGTACGTCGAGCACCTCGACGGCCGTCAGCCGGAAGTTGACCGTGGCAACGATGACGCCACCGAGATACGCCGCGGCGAGCACCTCACCGAACTCGACGCTGTTGCGGCCGAGGACCGCGATGCGGTCCTGTCGTGTGACACCCGAGGCCGCCATGGCCGAGAGCAGTCGCGCCCCACGGTCGTGGAGTTCGGCGTGGGTGAGCACGCGCGGCCCCATCCGGTAGGCGACCACGTCGGGAAAGCGTCGGGCGTTGTCGATGACGATGTCGGCCATCGTCATCACCTCGTCACCCGCGGGCAGTGTGCTCGTCATCGCGCCCCACTCCTCGTGAATTGATCACTCGACCTTGCCATTACGACATACACAAAGGCACCTAACGGTTGTCACCGGCACGCGCCGATCTAGCAGAGGGAGCCGTCATGTCGACAACACCGAGCAGGATGTGACTGCGACCGGCGCCGAACGTCTTCTCCGCGCCCAGGGCGCGAAACACGAGGCGCTGCAACACTCCTTGACGAGGATCGACTCGCAGGTGGCCGAATCGTCCGACGAGTTCGTCGTCGGCGAGGTGTGTCCCCAGGGACGACCTCGAGTGGGAACAGCAGATGCTCGTCGCGATCACGGCTCTCGCGCTGGGTAATCACGCCCAGCAGCACCATTACCTGCACGGCGCGCTTCAGGGCGGGGTAACCGAAAATACTCTGCGAGAGGGGCTCTCGATGCTGACCTGTACGCCGCCACACGAGCCTCACTCGAACCGGACCGGTTAATCCACTATATGATTACATAATAAACCCTTTCACAGCCGTGCTGTCCAGAGGAGGCCCGCATGTCCAGCAGTTCCCGGACCCCGTCCGCGACCTGGACGCAGCGAGTGCTCGATCACCTCTCCCGTGACACCGACGCCCCGGCCGTCATCTCCGTGACCCCGGACCGGGTCGAGACGTGGAGCAGGGCCGACCTCACTGCGATGACGGCGGGAGTCGCCGAAGTGCTCGACGCAGGCGCTGCCGCCGAGGGCGAGATGGTGCCGGGCCTGCTGTCGAGCCGTCCACTGTCGGTCGCCGCACTGCTCGCCGGCGCTCTGACCAACCGTCCTCTGGCCCCGTTGGCTCCGCGGTTGACCAAGCGCGAACTGCTGGAGTGCATCGCGGTCGTGCCCGGCCGCATCCTGCTGACCGAACCCGACTGGCAGCACACCGCCCTGGAATTAGCGGCGGCGACGGGCAAACAGGTGGTCGTCCTAGACCAGCCCGTCTTCGGCGATACGCCGCTGCAGGCGAACACCGACTCCGACGCCGTCGCCCTCGTGCTGCACACTTCCGGGACGACGGGACTGCCCAAGCAGGTGCTAGTGCGCGAAGCGCCGTTGGCGCGCAGGGCGACCGTGAACGGTTCGCTACTCGGACTGCAGCCCGGCAAGAGGTTCGCCGTCGCCGGGGGCTTCCACCACGTGGCCGCGATCGGGAACGTGTCGGCCGGACTGGCCAACGGCGCTGCGCTGGTGATGTTCCCCGCGTTCAGCGTGGACGCCTGGCGCAGCCTCGAATCCGTAGCACCCACCCACACCGTGCTGGTTCCGTCCATCATCGAGATCCTGCTCGACGCCGACGCTTTCGGCCTGTCGACCATGGAGGTCATCGGGTACGGCGGATCCCCCATCCATCCGAACACGATGCGCCGCATCCAAACCGTGCTTCCGGGCGTGGACTTCGTCAACCTCTTCGGTCAGACCGAGGGCAGTCCCCTGACGGTGCTCACTGCGAACGACCACCGCACGGCCGCGGCGGGCCGGGAGGAGCTGCTCACGTCGGTGGGACGCGCGGCGCCCGGTGTCGAGCTGAGGATCAACGAGCCGGGACCCGATGGCATCGGCGAGGTCTGGGCGCGCAGCGGTCACTCCTTCGTCGTCGACGACGAGGGTTGGCAGCACACCGGGGACATGGGACACCTCGTCGACGGCTACCTCTACCTCGTCGGCCGCCGGGGGGACAAGATCATCCGGGGTGGCGAAAACATCTTTCCCCTCGAGGTCGAGCAGGTGCTGGAGTCCCATCCGGAGGTGACCGAGGCGGCGGTGGTCGGCGTCCCCGACGCCCGGCTCGGCGAGACGGTCGCCGCGTTGCTGGTGCCCGCGCACGCCGAAAGGCCGCCCGACACCGAGGAACTGCGGGCGTACTGCCGCGAACGACTGGCGGGCTTCAAGGTGCCGGTGCAGTGGACGTTCACCGATGCGTTGCCGCGCAACCCAAACGGCAAGCTCGTCCGGCGGCAGCTAGGTGCGGTAATCGGGGGATCGACTGGAGTGGTCGCGCGAAGCGTGGAAGCCTCGCGAGCGGTCGCCAGGTAGCGGACGTGCATGTCGGTGGTCGCGCCGGTACAACCGGTCAGGTTGCGCGCGCCCCAACCGGCGGACCAGTCGATCAACGTCGCGATCGCACCGCCGTGCGCCGAGCCGAGGAGGTTCAGGGTGTTGGCGACGACATCCATTTCGGCCGCCCAGGCATCTCGGCTGATCGACGGCTGCGCGAATCCCGAGGAACTGGGCGATCGGCATCGCCGAATACGGGTCGAAGACGGGTTGATTCGCAGTCGAGCCAATCACCGACGGACCATGATCGCCGGAGGCGACACTAATTGCATCCGTTGAGACACGGCGAGACGGGCTGACCGTCCTCTGTCGACAGGTTCCCCATGGGCATCTGGGGTAGCGGGTCGCCGTTCAGGGTGGCCGCGCCTTGAGTGAGGTCTATGTCGTGATCGAGATCCCGTGCTACAGGCAGGAAGTGGCATACGAACGACATGGCGAGTGGACATGGCTCACCTCCCGGATCCGCGTTTGCGGGCCCGGCGAGGCCAACGGAAGCTACGGCTGCGGCTACGACGACGAGGATCGTACGCGCAATGCTGACCACACAGCCACAGTAACCGACCCGACCGCACGAATGGCCGATTTCCGGCGAATCAGAAAAACAGTTTGCTATTTCGCTTAATCCTGGCCTTGGCGGTGTCGGCTGATATGACACCGGTTCCGAGAATCTACGGTTGACGTATGCCTCGGGTGGGGTGACCATGGCTGCCATGCGCTATGTCGTTACCGGCGGTACCGGGTTTATTGGCCGCCGATTGGTTTCCAAGATCCTGTCTCGCGACGACCACGCGGAAGTGTGGGTATTGGTCCGCCGCGAATCCGTTGCCAGGTTCGAACGCCTCGCCGAGACCTGGGGCGAACGAGCAAAACCGCTGGTCGGCGACCTCACCGCCGCCAACCTCGGACTCGGCGAGCACACGATCGCGGAGCTGGGTTCGGTCGACCACGTGGTGCACTGCGGTGCGGTCTACGACATCACCGCCGACGAGGAGGCACAGAAGGCCGCCAACGTCGATGGCACCCGTGCCGTCATCGACCTCGCGCGCACGGTCAACGCGACGCTGCACCACGTGTCGTCGATCGCGGTCGCAGGCACTTTCCCCGGCGAGTACACAGAGGACGACTTCGACGTCTCGCAGGTCCTTCCCACGCCGTATCACCAGACGAAGTTCGAGGCCGAACTGCTGGTGCGGTCGGCGCCGGGCCTTCGGTACCGCGTCTACCGACCGGCGGTAGTCGTCGGCGACTCTCGCACCGGGGAGATGGACAAGGTCGACGGGCCGTACTACTTCTTCGGACTCCTGGCCAAGCTGGCCGTGCTGCCAAGGTTCACGCCCATGCTGCTGCCCGACACGGGGCGCACGAACATCGTCCCGGTGGACTTCGTGGTTGAGGCCATCGTCCACCTAATGCATGCCGAGGAGCGCGACGGCCAGACGTTCCACCTGACGGCGCCGAAGACGATCGGATTGCGGGGCATCTACCGAGGCGTCGCATCCGAGGCGGGCTTGCCGCCGCTGCGGGGATCGCTGCCGAGCGCGAGCGTCACCCCATTTTTCACGGCCACCGGGCGCGCGAAGGTGTTGCGCAACATGGCAGCAACCCAACTCGGCATCCCTGCCGAAATCCTCGACGTGGTCGACCTGGTACCGACCTTCACCTCCGACAACACGACGGAAGCCTTGCGCGGCACGGGAATCAGCGTTCCGGAGTTCGGCACCTACGCGCCGCAGCTCTGGCGATACTGGGCCGAGCACCTCGACCAGGACCGAGCCCGACGCGACGACCCCGCCGGACCGCTCGTTGGTCGTCACGTCATCATCACCGGGGCCTCCAGCGGGATCGGACGCGCGTCGGCCGTCGCCGTGGCCGAATGCGGAGCGACGGTGTTCGCCCTCGCACGCAGCGCGGAGGCACTCGACGAACTGGTGGCCGAGATTCGCGAATTCGGAGGCGACGCACACGCCTTCACGTGTGACGTCACCGACTCGGCGTCGGTGGAACACACGGTCAAGGACATCCTCGGCCGGTTCGGCCACGTGGACTACCTGGTGAACAACGCGGGGCGCTCGATCCGCCGTTCGGTCTCCGCGTCGACCGACAGACTGCACGACTACGAGCGCGTCATGGCGGTCAACTACTTCGGCTCGGTGCGGATGGTGCTTGCACTGCTGCCGCACTGGCGCGAGCGCCGGTTCGGACACGTCGTCAACGTGTCGAGCGCGGGCGTCCAGGCCAGCAGCCCAAAGTACAGCGCCTACATCCCCAGCAAGGCAGCACTGGACGCCTTCTCCGAGGTCGTCGGCACCGAGACTCTCTCCGATCACATTACGTTCACCAACATCCACATGCCGCTGGTAGAGACGCCGATGATCGCCCCGTCGCGCAGGCTCAATCCCATGCCTGCCATCAGCGCGGAACACGCTGCCGCGATGGTGGTGCGCGGTCTCGTCGAGAAGCCCGCACGAATCGACACCCCGGTGGGAACCCTGTCGGACGCCGGTCGCTACTTCGTCCCGAAGCTGTCTCGCCGTATCCTTCACCAGCTGTACCTGGGCTACCCCGACTCGCCCGCGGCCCGCGGCGTCACGCCTGCCGACACCGCCGTGCGTCCCTCCGAACGCAAGCCAAGGCCGCCGAAGCGCAGCGCGGTGGCCGGAGTCCGGGTGCCGCGGACGGTCAAGCGAGCCGTTCGATTGGTCCCGGGGGTGCACTGGTAGAACGCCGGCCCTATGGTGGGCGGGTGACGTCGGGGGTCGGAAATGGCATGCCGTTACCCATCTTCGCCGATGTCGACACGGGCGTCGACGATGCCATGGCACTGGCCTACCTGTTCGCCAGCAGTGACGCGCAACTCGTCGGAATCGCCTCTACCGCAGGCAATGTCCCCGCCGACCAGGTCTGTGCCAACAACCTGGGATTGCTCGAACTGTGCAAAGTGTCAGGGGTACCCGTTTCCAAGGGTGCTGACAAGCCACTGTCAGCGCCGCTGCGCACGGCCGAGGACACCCACGGACTAGAGGGACTCGGATACGCGCGTCTGCCTGCGAGCAACGCGACCCTCACCGAGTACGACGCCGCGACCGCGTGGATTCGAGCGGCGCACACCTATCCTGGCCAACTGATCGGGTTGGTCACGGGTCCGCTGACCAACCTGGCCCTCGCGATCCGGATGGATCCGACGCTGCCGAGGTTGCTTCGGCGGCTGGTCATCATGGGCGGGGCGTTCGACTACCGCGGCAACACCACGCCCGTGGCCGAGTGGAACGTCTTCGTGGACCCCGAGGCTGCAGCAGAGGTCTTCAACGGATGGCCTGCGGCGTGGGGGCGCAAGGATGGCAGGGGCGCAGGGGCCAAGGAGATGGCGGAGGCGCCGTCGCATCTGCCGTTCGTGCTCGGGCTCAACCTAACCGAGAACATCGCGATGACACCGGCCATCCTGAACCGCCTCGCCGATGCAGCCGGTTCGCCGACGACCCCGATGAGCGTGCTCGACGATCGCGGTACCTACTCATCGGCAACCAATCCCCTGATCCGCGTGTTAGAGGACGCGATGCGGTTCTACTTCGAGTTTCACTTCGATCAGGGCGAGGGCTATCTGGCACACCTGCACGACCCACTTGCGGCGGCGGTGGCCCTCGATCCCGAACTGGTGAACTACCGGCAGGCGACGATCGCCGTGGAACTCACCGGCACCCTGACCCGCGGCATGACCGTCGCCGACTGGGACGGTCGCTGGGGCCGATATCCCAACGCCTACGTCGGCATCGAGGTCGATCCAGGCGCATTCTTCGATCGGTTCATCGCCAGGGTGGGGCCGTTCGCGGCGCGGCTGGCCTGAGCTCTACTGTTTCCGCTCCTCGCGTCCGCGGTCATTCGTACACACCCTCCAGGTACCACCGTCGCTGCCGGTAACACAGCAGCAGGGCGCGCCCTGTGTCGCCCGGACCGTCGAGCAACACCTGCACCCTGGAGCTCTCCCCCGCCGTACTGTCTGAGTCCCACCACCTTTCGTCGACCGGCCATGGTCCGGCCCACCACGTCAACCTGCCTGCCCACTTGCCTGCCAGACGTACCGGGTCGGTGGAGAAGAGTCCCCTGGCAGTCACCCGCACCGGGTTGCCGTCGGCATCGGTCAGCTCGACAGGGTCGTCGGCCAGCACGGTCGGCGACGGCTCCGGCAGTTGCCCTGGCCATGGTTGACCAGGCTCGGCACGCGGCACCAGTTCGTCACCAAGCACGGTGAGGGTGATGCGTTCGGCAGGTCCACGTCCGCCGCTGAGCACGGGCACCTGCACCGACTCCGGCCCGAGCAAGCCTTGGACCCTGACCAGCGCGCGCCTCGCGCGTACCCGATCGTCGTCACCCGAGCCCCACAGCGGCAGCTGCAGTGCGCCGGCCGACACCACCTCCACCGGATGCAGCCGGAGCACGGTGATCGGAGCGGTGGGCCTGTCATGGGCGAGCGAAGCGACGGGGGAAGGATCGTTTCTGCGCCTGTTCAGCCAGCCGTCGAGTTGCCAACGCACCCGATCGGCGGTGGCATCCTCGGTAAGCGGTTCGGCGCATCGCCAAACTCGTTGCAGCTCTTCACCGTTGGCCGTGACCGCCTGAATCGCCAACCGCGTGCACCCGATCCCCGCCGACTCCAGGCTGCGGTGAAGCTCGTCGGCGAGTGACCGCCCGGCGAACGCCGCAGCGTCGACACGATCCACCGGCGGGTCGCAGTTCATCACGACGTCGAGATCCCTTCCGGGCTCCCGTCCCGACGGACCCCTAGCCGACTCACCGCGCGCGAACCGATGGGCAGTGGTCGCGTCGCTGCCGAACCGGGACGTCACATCGGTGCGCGATAGCGCAGCGAACTGACCGATGCTTCGAATCCCCATGCGCCACAACAGATCGACCAAGTCATCCCGACCTGGCTCCGCGAGGCTAGGCTCGGCGGCGAGTTGGCGGATCGACAACGCGGACAGGAACAGCGCGTCCTTCCCCGGTTCGACGATGCGCCCCGCCTTCGCGGCGAACACCGCGGTTGGGAGCTGATCGGCGATGCCGACCTGGCACTCCGCCCCCGCTGCGGCCACCGCATCGATGAGTCGCTCGGCAGCGGCCTGTTCGGATCCGAAGTAGCGGGAGGCGCCACGCACCGACAACGCCAACAGACCCGGCCTCAACACTTCCGCCCTCGGTACGACGTCGTCAACGGCGGTCGTAACGCTTTCGAAGAAACGTGCGTCGCGTGCCTGATCGGCGGCGGCCACATGAACCTGCGGACAGCGAGCCTGGGCTTCCCTGCGGCGCAGCCCCCGCCTCACTCCCGCGGCGCGCGCCGCGGCCGAACACGCGACGACGCGATTTGCCAGCGTCACCACCACCGGGGCGTTCGCGGGCAGACCCGCCGCCGCCGCTGCTGCCACCGCAGGCCAGTCCATGCACCAGATCGCCAACACCCGGGTTTGGGCGGGCACGTCATCCACCCATCGGAGCCGCCCCGACGGCGACATTGGACATGGCGCGAACGGGACCGACTGCTCGTCCTCTGACCCTGGTCGTCAGCCGCACCCGGCTGATTCGCCCCCGCCCAGGCGCAGGCAGACCGTCGCCCGCCCCGGCCATCTCATAACCGCAGACCCTGGCGTCCAATCTGGCCGATGCGCCTGGCCAATCACCATCGGAGACCAGCAGCGTGCATCCCTTCTGCCGGGCCCGTGCCGTCACCGCTCGCGCCCGGGTCGGCGGCACCGAACGCCCACCAAGGCCGAGCACCACCAAATCCAGACCGTCCATCAGGACCGCCGCCACTTCCACCGGATCGGAACCAGGATCGGGAATCACCGCGAGCCTGCTCAGGTCGGCCCCCATCTCGAGGGCTGCGAGCAGACCAACGTCGGGTTGGCCGACGATCGCCGCGTGTCCACCCGCCGCCGTCACCGCCGCCACCAAGCTCAACGGCAACGACCGCACGCCCGACAACACCGCCACCGTGCCCCTCGGCAACGACCCCGGTAGCAGATCAGCCAGCGACTCCGGGATCGGCAGCAAATCTTCTGACGCTGTCGAGACCGCCCGTGAATCGTTCACCGGCAGCGCCCCACCCGCCGCGCCCTTCGCTGCGCCGGACATCCCTGCTATCTTTCGACGCAGGTGTTCTACCTGTTCAGCGCGGTTTAGTCGACGCGCGTCCAGGCTTGCCGCCATCGCCACGACAGCACCTCCAGCACCATGCGAAACATCTGTATTCGAACACGTGTTCGATACGTCGAGTAAACACTCGCCGGGCAGTACCGTCAAGCGGAATCTGATGCTCGCGGAGCCAACGAGCTGGCTGCTGGCTGGGAATTTCCATGTGGATGACTGAGGGTCTTTCGTAACGTTTCACGTACCTGAACCCACTACGGGTTGGGATTGGGGTACGACTCCACCCTCGGGCAGCCGAGCGGAGTAGTGCGGAATCGCAAGACCGTGCAAATTGGCCACTCTGGGACAGTTAGGAACATCAGCATCATGAGATCAAGTCGTTTGGCTCGCCGCCTCGCCGCAGTCGCGGGCGGTACTGCGATCGTCGCCATGGTCGGTTTGACCGCAGCGTGCGGTGGTGGAGAAAAGGCTCCGGAAACGTCGACAACGCCCACCACCTCGGTGACACCGACTGAAAAGTCGATCAGCCCCAGTGGCGGCAACCTCTTCACGCCTACGGTCAAGGCGCCACCGGCACCCCCACCAGTTCCCGGCGACAACTGAGAACGACGGGGTGACGGGGTCGGAGCAGCCAATTAACGGACGCGTCGACTTCCCGCGGCACCGGACATTTCATGTTGTAGGCGGCAACCTGAGTGTTGCCGTACAGTTTCAGGTACCAGAACCCACTTCGGAATGGGGCTGGGGTGCGGATCTGGCAATCTCGGGCAACCGAGCAGGTCCGTGCGGGGTCGCTCGCGATTCACCGAAGATCATGCGTTGGCTACTCGGGGATAGTAAGGACACATCAGCATCATGAGGTCAAGTCTTTTGGCTCGCCGTCTCGCAGCAGTTGCGGGCGGAGCTGCAATCGTCGCCATGGTCGGTTTGACCGCGGCGTGCGGTGGTGGGGAAAAAGCTCCCGAAACGTCAACCACGACGCCCACCACTTCGGCATCGGTGACACCGACTGAAAAGTCGATCAGCCCCGGTGGCGGCAACCTGTTCACGCCTTCGGTGAAGGCACCGCCGCCGTCGAACCCGGTTCCTGGCAACCACAACTGATATTCACGCGGCCTCGGGAGTCGTAGCAAACCTTCGTAGCAATGCCAAGGGGCGCTGCGGCTCCCGAGACCTGCGAGACCGTCGATGAGGCCGTCTCCACACGCGACATCGCTGCGCAGACACCGATGGGTTGAACACTCGGCACTGCTTGCGGTCATCGCGGCCTTCTTGCTACTGGTTTCGGACCTGCGCGTCCCACATGTGCCAAGCACCTCTCCGAACATCAGCGGCCCCTATGCGTCGTTGCTCGCTGCCTCAACGGATTTGGGTCAGGCACGAGGCGATCGGATCCAGCTCACCGCCCAACTGGTCGACGACCGTCGGCCGGATGCGTTGATCAACTGGGCAGAGCAGCATGCCTTGACGGTGCGCTGGCAACCGGGCGATGCATGGGCGATCGTCGAAGGCAACCCCCACGACGTCTCTTCTGCCCTCGACGTCGAGGTGCACGACTACCGCGGTCGTCAGGGCCAGGAGTTCTACGCCTCCCCGCAACAGCCCGCGGTGCCCGGGCCGTTGCACGTCGAGGTGGCTGGCCTCGGTCGAATCCTCAGCTACACGCCACATCACACGTCGCGACCGTCGATCATGCCGCTGGACGTCCCGGATCAGGGTCTGACCCCGGCAGCACTCTTGACGACGTACAACGCGGCCACGCTCGCCAAGGGAGGCTTCACGGGCAAGGGCCAGACGATCGTGATCTTCGCGTTCAACGGCTACGCCCAGAACGACCTCGACACCTTCGCCACGACGTATGGGCTACCCAAGTTCACCCCGACCCAAATCGGCGCGCCACTGGGCGAACCCTACGGCGAGACCACGATGGATCTCGAAGTGGCACATGCCATTGCACCCGATGCGCAGTTGGTGGTCGTCAACGCCCGTCCCACCTTCGAGAACGGTGGTGGGGTCTACGAGAACATCGGCAAGATGCTAGAGGACACCGACCGGCAGTTCCCCGGAGCGGTGTGGAGCTTCTCGATCGGCTGGGGTTGCGACAAGCTGATGACGGCGGCCGACCTCGCTCCGGTGCGATCCGCACTGGCCGACGCCCAACAGCGAGGCACCGTCGCATTCGACGCCAGCGGGGATTTGGCCGGGCTGGAGTGCAAGGGCGGCACCGACTGGGATTCCATCCCGGGGCCTTCCGACATTGGGCTCGACTCGGTGGCATCGATACCCGAGATGACCAACGTCGGCGGCACCACGCTGTCCACTGACGACAAGGGCCTCTGGCTGGCCGAGCAGGCCTGGTTCGACGTCCCGCTCTCGCAAGGCACCGGCGGCGGCACCTCGGTGTTGTTCGACCTGCCACCGTGGCAACGCGACGCTGCCAATCGCGTTCCCCCAGACCGTGCGGGCCGACGGCTCACACCCGACATCTCTGCCGTGGCAGACCCGTTCACCGGGGTGAAGATCGTCATCGACGGCCAACACGTGGTGGGTGGCGGCACCTCCCAGTCGGCGCCCATCTGGGCGGGTCTTGCGGCAGTGATGAATCAGTATCTGGTCGCAAGCGGTGGCGATCTCCTCGGCGACCTCAACCCGTACCTCTACCGAATGGCGATCGGGGCCCCCTTCCCCGCCTTCCGCGACATCGTCCTTGGCGGCAATGCGGTCGACTCCGCGGGCCCTGGTTACGACTTGGTCAGCGGGCTCGGCACGCCCGACGTCGACAACATGGTTCGCAACCTCCTAATCCTGCAGAGAGCATCGTGATGAGCGACGAAACGGCGACCGAAGCCGAGGGCCCGGCACCAGGTATGACGGAGTGCGCGGTATGCGAAACCGACGTTCCCGCAGGCGAATTCTGCGGTCTGTGCGGCTGGCACCTCACGGAGAAGCCCCGAAGCGGCCCGTCCTGGTTGCGATGGCGCTCCTTTAGCGGCGCGGCGGGCGAGAACCTGTTCACACCCAACATCACCAGCTCGCTGTTCCCCCAACTGCCTGCAGGCTCGCGGCTGCCGTTCCTGGTGGGGCTATGTCTGCTCGTCGCGTGTTTGATCGCGGCCACCCTGTTCCGGCTGCCCGCCGTGCTGATCACCGTCGCCGCGCTCGGACTGCCGTTGCTGTTCCTGTACTACCTCCAAGAAGCCGACGCACACCGCGACATCCCGCCATCCACACTGGTCCTCACGGCAGGCCTTGGCATCGCCATCGGGGTCGGCTGGGTGCTTCTCACCGGCGCGGCGGTTGCCCGGTCCTACGGCGTGCCCCTAGGCGCAGGGATCACCGCAGGCCGCATATTCCTCGACGGGCTCGGGGTGCCGTTGGGCGGCATGGTTCTGATGCTCGTCCCCGCCGCGCTGGTGCGGCTTAGGCGTCGAGGGACGCAGGAATCGTTGGACGGCTTCGCGATCGGCGCTCTCGGTGCGTTGATGTTCACCGGCGCCGCGACACTGACCCGGCTAGCGCCACAGTTCACCGGGGGCGTGGTCGCCAGGGCAAGGCCGATGGCGGGTCTGATGGTCGAGGCGGGCATCCGGGGCATCGCCGTGCCGTTGACCGCCGCATCGGTCGGCGGCTTGGTCGGCGCCGCGCTGTGGTTCACGCGGCCTGCGAACAAGGTGCATCAACACCGCAACTACGTGCGGTTGACCCTCGCCTTGATCGTCGTCGCGGTCTTCGCGATGTACGCAGGAGCGGGGCTCGTCGACGTCGCCAGGGTGCCCCAGATCGTGCAGCTCGTCGTCCATCTCGCGCTTGCGGCCGTCGCCCTGCTCGCCCTTCGCGTCGGATTGCACCTTGCGCTGCTTCACGAGGCTCACGACGAGGCACGCTCCGATGAGCCGATCCTGTGCACCGAATGCGGCCACGTCGTCCCCGACATGCCCTTCTGCGCCGCGTGCGGAGCGGCCATGCACGCCTCGTCGCGGTCATCGCGCCAAGCGCGACGCGAGACTCGACCCGTCCTCGTAGAGAGCGCGTCAGATCCGGCGGGCGAGGACCAATGAGCACGATCGAAGCTCCCGGCTACTCGCTGCACTCCGGCACCTACACCGTCGAAGCGGCACCCAAGACCTCGCACCGCAATCTCGTCGTCGTGTGGGTTGCCTGCATCGCGCTCGTCGCCGCGGGACTCGTCGCCTTGTCGGGGGCGTTGGCCAAGCCGTCCGCCCGCTTCGTGTGCCCGCCCGACTGCGGTACTCCACCCATGGGCAAACCCGTCACGATCAACCCACGTTTCACCGCCGCCGACGGCTCGTTCTCGGTCGCCTATCCCGTCGAGGGCGCGGCGTACAAGGTCACCAAGAACGCCGACAGCGTCAGCGCAGAACTGCTGGTCGGTGACGGCGGAACGATGCGCCTGTTCAGCGTGCCCGCGGCCGGGCGCACGCCGCAGGACATCGCCAACGAACTGGTCAAGCAGACCTTCCCGGACACCAAGACGGCCTACGAGATACCCAACGCCATGGTGGGCTACCAGCACGGCTACGGCATGGCCGCGGACTGCTGGCCCCAGGGCGCGACGGCGAGCTACTCGCGCATGCGGGTGATCGTCATGGTGGCAATCAAGAACGGTCTGGCCCTCGTCGCAGGCGCGGCAGGCCCGTATCACGAATTCGGTCCCGACTTCGGATCTGGCAAGCCTTCGCCAGTCGGTTTGCAGTTGGCGCTGGACATGGGCAAGTACGTGAACAGCTTCAGCTGGCGGGGCGACCCCCCTCGCTAACGCTGTCGAATGGTGACATTGACAAATGTCATCAATTGCTGTTGTACTCATCGGACGCTCCAACGACGGAGGTCCGAATGTCCGTGCAACCCAGCTCGACCAGTAACGACGTGCCTAGGCGAGGATCCGTACGATCCCGCGGCGCGGCGGCGGTGAGCATCGCTACGCTCCGCAACGTCAGCGCGGTTCTCCCACCCGAACGCGCATGGGGACTGTGGGCGGCCCGGCAGATCGTGGCGAGGGTCATGGACACCTTCGGGCCATCACTGGCCGGTTCGCACGTCGAACACGTCGACGAGATCATGGCCGACGGTCGACGGGTCGTCGGCGAGTGGGTCTACGGCCGCAACGTAGGCAAAGGCGCAAGCGCCATCTACTTCGTGCACGGCAGCGGCTACGCGTTGTGCTCGCCGAGGACACACCGCAGGCTGACGGCTTGGTTGTCGAGCCTCACCGGCCTTCCGGTGTTCAGCGTCGACTACCGGCTGGCGCCTCGACACCGATTCCCCGCCGCCGCGCTCGACGTGCGGGCCGGCTGGGACTGGTTGCTCGGCGAGCAACACCTGTCCACCGACCGGCTCGTCATCGCAGGCGACTCCGCGGGCGGACATCTCGCCGCCGATCTGTTGCTGCAGTCCGACGTCGAGCACCCCGCCGGGGTCGTGCTGTTCTCGCCGTTGGCCGATCTGACGTTCGCACGGTCCCGCGCGCGGGAGGCGCTACGCCGCGATCCTGCGATCAGGGCAGCCGACGCCGCTCGGTTGATCGCGCTGTACTGCGGCGACACCGACCCGAGCCATCCGCGCCTGCGCCTCGACGTGGCAGGCGGGCGCCGAATGCCGCCAACGCTCATCCAAGCCGGCGGTGCCGAAATGCTGGTCTCCGACGCTCGAGCACTGGCCGCCGACATCACCGCCGCCGGAGGCAGCTGCGAACTCGAGGTCTGGCCCGACCAGGTCCACGTCTTCCAGGCGCTGCCGAAGCTGGCGCCCGAGGCCGTCCCTGCCATGCGCCGCGCAGCGTCGTTCATCTCGGAGTCGTTGCGCCGCAACCATATAGACCAAGACCATGCCAACCAGGTTGCGGGGTAGAAGTGTTCGGATTCTCACCAAAGCGCAGCCGTGACGCCGCGGCCGTCATCACCGGCGCAGGCAGCGGCATCGGCGCCGCGTTTGCGATGGAGCTTGCCGACCGAGGCGGGCGCATCGTGTGCAGCGACGTCGACGAGGCGTCGGCCAAGACCACGGCGGACGCCGTCACCGCTGCCGGAGGCAAGGCCTTGGCCCTGCGGTGCGACGTCACGTCCATCGACGACGTTCAACTGCTCGCCAAAAAGGCGCAGTCGTGGTTCGGCGGACCACCGACTCTGGTGATCAACAACGCAGGGGTTGGCGCAGGCGGTAAGGACATCGGCGACGCTGACCTCGACGACTGGCAGTGGGTGCTCGGGATCAACCTCTGGGGGCCCATCCACGGCTGTCACGTCTTCGCACCGATTTTGAGGGACGCCGGATTTGGCGGCATCATCAACGTCGCATCTGCGGCGGCCTTCGGCGCCGCACCGGGCATGGCCGCCTACAACGTCAGCAAGGCGGGAGTGCTCTCGCTGTCCGAGACCCTCGCCGCTGAACTCAGTGGCAGCGGCGTCAATGTCACCGTACTGTGCCCGACGTTCGTCAAGACCAACATCGTCCAGTCGGGCCGAATCACAGGGCCGTCAACGCAACTGGCCGACCGACTGATGCGTTGGACCGGGTTCTCCCCGGAGCGGGTCGTCCGCACCTGCCTGGACACGAACGACCGCGGGGGCCTGTACTGCATGCCGCAGCCCGACGCGAGGATCGGTTGGGGGATAAAGCGTTTCACACCGACGGTGTATACCCGCGCCGCCGGAATCACCGCCAGGGTTGGCTCGAATCTAGGAGGCTCGTAATGGCGATCGACATGGACGCGATGCTCGCAAAGATCAAGGATCGCCAGTGGGCACTGGCTGACATCGACTGGGACGCACCGGGCGCGGAGACGATCAGCGACGAGTTCCGGCCGAAGCTCAAGGCTTTCATGGCCGACCTGTGCTGGATCGAGAACGTGGGTGCCCGCGGCTTCGCCGCGCTCGCCAAGAAGGCCCCAACGCCGACGCTGGCCGAGATCTACCGCTACTTCCACGCCGAGGAGCAGCGGCACGCCAATGCCGAACTCGCCCTGATGAAGCGTTGGGGAATGTTGGAGGACGGCGAAATGCCGGAGCCGAACATCAACATCCGACTCGCGATCCAATGGCTGGACCGATACTCCGACGACATGTCGCTGTCGATCCTCGGCACGGTCATCCCGATGCTGGAGGTCGCACTCGACGGGGCGCTGCTCAAGTTCCTCCTTGAGGAGGTCCACGATCCGGTGTGCCATCAGGTGTTCGAGAAGATCAACAACGACGAATCCCGGCACATCGCGGTCGACTTCGAGGTGTTGAACATGATCGGCAACACCACCGCACGTCGGTTGGCCATCCAATTCATTGGCAACGTCGCAAGGCCCGGCGTGATCATCGGGGCACTGATGTATGCGCCATTGCTGAACCGCATGCGCAACAACATCGTTGGGATGGGCCTCGAACCCGAACGGCTGTACAACGCGATAAAGCGGTTCAAGCAGCTCGGTGAGCGCGCGGAGTTCACCCGCCGCGTCCCCACGTATCAAATCCTCAAGCTGCACGCCCGCATGGTGGTCAACCCCGACAACCCCTATCACCTGTTGGCGAATTCGATGGTCAAGCTCTCCGACCTCTATCCCGATGCGCTGCTGAGCCCGATCCCCACGTGGTTCAAGGAACTCACTCACGAGCCGGCTGCCTGACATGCCCGAGCACGTCTACGACACACTCATCGTCGGCACCGGATTCACCGGTATCGGGACGGCGTTGAAGCTCGCCGACGCCGGTCTCGACGACTTCGTCATCGTCGAACGCGCCGATCGCGTCGGCGGCACATGGCGGGACAACACGTATCCCGGTGCGGCATGCGACATTCCGTCGCTGCTGTACTCGTTCTCCTTCGCCAAGAACCCGACGTGGTCGCGGGCGTACTCGCCAGCGGATGAGATCTGCACGCACATCGAGGAAATGGTCGACCGGTTCGATCTTCGTCGCAGAATCGAGTTCGACACCGAGGTGATCGGCCTCGACTTCGACGAGGCCGAGGGCATCTGGACCGTAAGAACCAACGGCCGCAGGAAATTCCGTGCACGGACGGTCGTGCTCGCCTCGGGCCCGCTGTCCGATCACAAGCTGCCCGACATCCGCGGCATCGAAACCTACGAGGGACACAAGATCCACAGCGCCCGCTGGGACCACGACTACGACTTCAGCGGAAAACGAGTCGCCGTCATCGGTACTGGCGCCAGCGCCGTCCAGATCATTCCGGAGTTGGTGAAGCAGGCGGGCTTCGTGAAGGTGTTCCAGCGCACCCCCGGCTGGGTGCTCCCGCGGCTGGACATCGCCACGCCTGTTGCGGCACAGACCGTATTCACGAAAGTCCCTGCGATACAACAGCTTGCCAGGCAAGCCCTGTTCTGGGGTCACGAGGCCAGCGCGACGGCGCTGGTGTGGGATTCGCCGCTGACCTCACTGGTCGCCCGGCTCAGCAAGGCTCACCTGCGCAGGCAGGTCAAGGATCCGTGGCTGCGTCGACAGTTGACGCCGGACTTCACGCCGGGATGCAAACGCATGCTGATCTCCAGCGACTACTACCCCGCGCTGCAGAAGGCCAACTGCAAACTGATCGACTGGCCGATCGCCACGATGAGCCCAGTGGGGATTCGCACCAGCGATGGCGTCGAGCACCACTTCGACGCCGTCGTCTTCGCGACGGGCTACGACGTCCACCACGCTGGGCCGCCGTACGCCGTCACTGGCCTTGGCGGCCGGTCCCTTGCCGACGAATGGCACGATGGCGCCCAGGCATACAAGAGCATCAACGCCCACGGCTATCCGAACCTGTTCCTCATGACGGGGCCCAATTCGGGGCCCGGGCACAATTCGTTGCTGGTGTTCGTCGAGGGTCAGATCGACTATGCGGTCACCGGGATCCGCACCATCCTCGCCAACGATCTGCGCTATCTCGACGTGCGGGAAGACGTCCAGCGCGCCCACAACCGTTCACTACAGCGACGTTTGACGAAGACGACGTGGATGAGCGGTTGCAGCAGCTGGTACCTGACCCCAGACGGATTCAACGCGTCGATGTACCCGGGGTTCGCCACGCAGTATCTTCGACAGATGCGGGATTTCCGATTCGACGACTATCAAGCGGTCGCGAGGGCCGTCCCCGTCGGCATCAGCTCCTCGGCCTGACATGGCCCATGCCAAGCCGCCGCGCGAACCGGCCGGTACGATCTCGACGATCCTGACCGGTCTTCGTCGCGCACCCCGCAGCATTCGTCGGGGTTCGCGCGACGTGATCGAGACGGCGGTGTCGCAACTGTTCGACGCAGCCGTCCAACCTCACGGGGTGTCGGCGTCCGGCGAATACCGCATCGACGACTTGGCGCGTCTGGCAGGCACGACGACCCGCAACATCCGGGTGTATCGCGACAGGGGGCTGTTGCATCCGCCGTTGCGAGTGGGCAGGATCGCGCTCTTCAACGACACGCACCTGACGCGGCTGCGGCTCATCACCTCGATGCTCGACCGCGGCTACAACATCGCTCACGTGCACGAAATGCTCAGCGCGTGGGAGCAGGGCAAGAACCTCGGCGACATGCTCGGGCTGGAGTCGGCGATAGCGGGCAGCTGGGCCACCGAAAAGCCGGAGCGGATGAGCGTCGCCGATGCCAAGCGTCTTGTCGACGACGACCCGGGATTCGATCGGATGGTCGGCCTTGGCGTCATCCGCCTCGAGGACGGCGAGGCAGTCGTGGTGCGCCCCAAGCTAATCGAGGCGATCAACGAGATTCGGCAGTACGGGGTTTCGACCGACAAGCTGATCGATCTTCACGAACGGATTGCCCCACTGATCGACCAGATCAGCGGACTGCTGGTCCAGGCGGGTGTCGAGCACGTCGTCGACCGGATCAAGCCGGGCTCGGCCCTGCCGCCGGACACCGAAGTCGCGGAGCTGATCACGATGCTGATCCGATTCCGCACCCAGGCCGTCGCCTCGGTCAGCGCGACGCTGGCGTTCTCCATCGAGTCGACGATCGAGTCGGCCGTCAGTCAGATCCTTGGCGACTTCATCGGCAAGGAAGCCGCGGCCGACGAATAGTCACTCCCATTCGATGGTGCCCGGCGGCTTACTCGTCACGTCGAGCACGACGCGGTTGACCTCGGGCACCTCGTTGGTGATCCTCGTCGAGATTCGTTCGAGCACCTCGTAGGGCACCCGAGTCCAGTCTGCCGTCATGGCATCCTCACTGGACACCGGCCGCAAGACGATCGGGTGGCCGTAGGTCCGGCCGTCGCCTTGGACCCCGACCGAGCGGACGTCGGCGAGCAGCACGACCGGGCACTGCCAGATCTGGCCGTCCAGCCCCGCCATCGTCAACTCCTCACGGGCGATCGCATCGGCGCGACGCAGCGTGTCGAGACGCGGACCGGTCACGTCGCCAACGATCCGAATTGCCAATCCAGGCCCCGGGAACGGTTGGCGCGCAACGATTTCCTCGGGAAGGCCGAGCTCCCGGCCCACCGCGCGAACCTCGTCCTTGAACAGCAGGCGTAGCGGCTCGACGAGCTTGAACTTCAAATCGTCCGGCAGTCCGCCGACGTTGTGGTGGCTCTTGATGTTCGCGGCCCCCGCGCCGCCACCCGACTCGACGACGTCGGGGTAGAGAGTCCCTTGCACCAGGAATTCGATGTCGGAGCCCTCGGTCCGATCTTCCACGATGTCGCGTACCGCCCCCTCGAAGGCCCGGATGAACTCGCGGCCGATGATCTTCCGCTTGCCTTCCGGGTTCTTCACCCCTGCCAGCGCTTCGAGGAACCGCTCCTCGGCGTCGACGGTGACCAGACGAGCTCCCGTCGCTGCGACGAAGTCACGTTGAACCTGGCCGCGCTCTCCCGCGCGAAGCAGGCCGTGGTCGACGAAGACACAGGTGAGCCGGTCGCCGATGGCCCGCTGCACCAGGGCGGCTGCCACCGCGGAGTCGACGCCGCCCGAGAGCCCGCAGATGGCCGTGCCGTCACCGACCTGGGCGCGCACCTGCTCGACCAGCGCGTCGGCGATGTTCGCCGCCGTCCACGTCGCGCCGATGCCTGCAAAGTCGTGCAGGAACCGGCTGAGCACCTGCTGACCATGCGGGGTGTGCATCACCTCTGGGTGGTACTGCACACCTGCGAGCTTGCGTGCCCGGTTCTCGAAGGCGGCAACGGGAGCGCCCGCACTCGTCGCGACGACGTCGAATCCCTCTGGTGCCGCAGTTACGGCGTCGCCGTGACTCATCCACACCGGCTGTTCGCTTGGTAAATCCGAATGAAGTTCTCCGCCAGACACTTTCAACTCGGTGCGGCCATACTCACTGGTGCCGGTGCGAGCGACGGTGCCGCCGAGCGCCTGGGCCATCGCTTGGAATCCGTAGCAGATTCCGAAGACCGGCACGTCCAGGTCGAACAGCGCAGGGTCGAGCTGGGGCGCGCCGTCGGCGTACACGCTCGCGGGCCCGCCGGACAGCACGACTGCTTGCGGGTCTCTCGCCTTGATCTCGTCAACGGTCGCGGTGTGCGGGATGACCTCCGAGTACACCCGCGCTTCGCGCACGCGACGCGCGATCAGTTGCGCATACTGCGCCCCGAAGTCGACCACCAACACGGGGCGGGGCGATGAGCCCCCTTCGCGACGATCATCGGGGTCGGTGGGAGCATTCACCGCCTCAGTCTAGTGGCGGGCCGCCTTAGGCTTGATTCGGAGCGCTCGCGCGACGTGACCCGTCGCCGATGAGGAAGGTCGCCGAGGAAGGACGTAGCGAAGCATGACACCGGAGCAGGCCGCCGAGGCCGTTGCCCTCCTGGCGAAGTCCGGTTCCTGCACCGTGACTCCCGGTCTCACCGACGACGAGCTAGCCGACATCGAAAGCCACTTCGGCTTCGTCTTCAACGACGACCACAGGGCGTTCCTGGCAGCCGGTCTCCCCATCGGTCCGAGCTGGCCCGACTGGCGCGGCGCCGACGAGATGGTGCTGCGTAGCCACTTGGGCACGCCGGTGCGACACATCATGGGAGCCGTCACCAACGACGGGCTGTGGCGAAACAGCTGGGGCGTGCAAGGGCACCAGCGGCACAGTGTCTCGGTCGCGAGCAGGTTGCTCGCCGAGGCCCCACGCATGATTCCGGTGTACGGCTACGGCTTCACGCCTGCAGGTCCTGGACGGGCCGGAGCTGCGGTGTGGTCGATCGAGGGCGGAGACGCCCACCGCGACGCGACCAACCTGCTCGACTTCGCCCGGCAGGCGAGTGGCCAGGCCGCCGCGGTGCCCGCACCCGACCCCGCCGATCGCCTACCGTTCTGGGACGACTTCGCCGAAGATCCCGAACCCGAGACGTCGGGCCTGCCCAACCTCACGGTTCCGCCGTTTCCCGCAGATCCACCGATCCTCGCGAGCCCCGTGGCCCTGCCGCCGAGGGATCCCGGCGCACACTTCGCCGCCATCGGCGTCGAACTGGCCGAGCTCACCCGCCACGACGACCTACTGACCCACGGCGCGCCCATGTGGACCGCTCGCGTCTCGCCCGGCTACCCCGCCGTGGAGAGCTGGGAGGCGGTGCGCGCGCACTTCGACACGACGGGCCTGTGGCCGCTGTTGATCACCGAACGCACCTGGCACCGCATCGGCGGCCCCGATGGCGATGGCGTCCCCGACGACCAGCCCATCCTGACGGCCCAACTCGACGGTGCCGCATGGCTTTCCGCCGAGTATGCCCGGCGCACCAAAGACGAGCCGATGCCCCGCGGCTGGGAGCCGTTCACCCCGACCGGAATGAACTGGAAGGTCGGGTGGGCGCGACATCACGACGACGACAAGCGCTACGACAACCTTGCCCTGATTCCGACGCCAGCACATTGGCTGGTGCCAGGGTTGTTGCAATGGTCCGGCGCGGTCAATTACGACGTGGGCGCGCGCCAGCACGCGTCGATACTGCGCCGGTGGACCGGGCGTTGGGGCGCCGAACTCGTCGCACTCGACGACGAGACCGCTGCCATCCGGATGTCGCGCCCGCCTGCGTGGGGTGCCGAGTCGCTCGAAGCCGCCGTCGAGGCGTACCTCTACTGTCCCGACGCGATCGACACTCATCCCGACGGCGTAGATGCCTTGGCGCCGTATCTGATTCGGCCGCTGTGGACATTCTGGTGGGATTGACACGCCTACGTGTGCGCTGCGGTCTCGTTCTGCGCAGGGTTTGCCGCCATGTTTTGATGCACGGCGCTTGTCAGCTAGAGGATCTGCTACGACAGCTCGCGTTGGCAGGTCTGCTTGTCCGCCAGCTGCCATTGATGATCTGGCGTTTCGCGTCGGCTGTTCGCGCAACGGGACATGACTCAACGGTAACCAGGTGGTAGCTACCGGGCGCCTCTGCACGGTGTAGTCGCAGCAAGATGGCAGGCAGTTTGCGGCACGACGTTTGCCGCTCAGGATTTGGGCCAGTGGGAGCCGTTGACCGCGGTGTTGACCGCGGTTGACCACGCCAAGATTTCGTCAAGACCGCTGGCCGATCCTTGGCTTACTGAATCCGCCGTAAGACGGCGACTTCCGAAAGAGGACTCCATGGACGCCGTACTTGGCATCGCGGTAGGCCCGTCGACGGCGCGTGTCTCGCTGATCGAGGGCACCAGGGCAGAAGGCCAAGTCATCGACGAAGTGGTACTCGAAGTCCCCGGCTTGGCCGAGATCATCGACACCGTCGTTGGCACGCAGCGTTCGCTCACCGGTGCCGGCCACCGGCTCGTCGCCGTTGGTGTCTGCGTGCTCGGTGGAGTCCCGCCCCTCGCACTGCGCGAAGCGATGCAACTGCAGGGCGTTCAAGACGTCGTCATGATCAGCGAAGGCGAGGCGGACGCAGCGCTGTCGACCAGCGCTGCGCTGGCCACACTGCAGCGTGACGTCGCGGCCGCCCGCGGCGCAGCGGTTGCGGCGCCACGGGCGTTGTATGCGGGCCCGCCAACGATCTTCCGTTCGACGACCGGCCAATCCTCCATGGCACCAACGCATTTCGGTCCGGTCACGAACCCGCGAAGCGGTCCCTTTGCTGCACGTGCCGAACTATCCAACACCGAACTAGCCAACACCGGATTGGTCAGCACGCACTTGGCGCCGACCGCTCCTCCGCCACCCGCCGCTGCTCCCCCACTCGCCTACTCGATGACGGGAAGCCTGGGAGCATTGACCGACTACGTCCAGGAATACGATTCTGGCCCGACCGATTACTATGCGGCGCAGGCGTCAGAAGACTTGGGCCTCAACGGGTTTGACGCGGATCTAGGAGAAGCCCCCGAGCAAGAGCCCGAGCGGCCGGGAAGGAAGCCGTTCCTCTTGGTCGGCACTCTGGCCGTGGTCTTCTCGGCCGTTGCTCTGTCGATCCTGACCACGTCGGTGGTCCTGAACGTCACGCCGGCAGCCGACCAGACGCCCATCACCACCTCCCAGCAGCCCGTCCTGACGCCGCTCCAGACCCGGGCCGGCCAACCGCCGACGGTCGTCCCTGCGTCGGTACCCGTTCAGCCACCCCCCGCGCCTCCGGTGACCCAGGCACCGCCTCGCGTCAACCAAGCGCCTACCCGCACCCAGACCCCAACGCGCACGCAGGCACCGCAACACACTGAAGCACCGCAACGGACCCAGGAACCGCAACCGACCGAGGCGCAGCCCCACAGCCGCTATACGCCAGACGCCCCACCGCGGGAGGACGACGGCGAAGGCCTGCCACCGCGGGAGGACGAAGGCCCGCCAGCCGGCGACCCCGCACCCGACAACCGCGCGCCGCACAGCCGCTTCTCACCGCACGTCGGTGACCCACCAGCGGAGCGAGGCCCCCTCATTCACCTGTGCGGCCCGTTCCTACCCTGCTGATCGTCTACCCGGTGGAGCTGACCGGTTCGATCGGCAATCGCCGCAGCGCCGCAGGAGCACCCTCCGGCACGACAGGATGCTCGGGAGGAATCGACGCGAGTCTGCGATACGGCTCGCCCTGCGCGGGGCGTTGATCGTCCTGACCGACGTTGGGCCACAACGACGCTGCCCTCTCGGCCTGCGCGGTGATCGACAGTGACGGGTTGACCCCGAGGTTCGCCGACACGGCTGCACCGTCCATGACCGACAGCGTCGGATATCCGTACACGCGTTGATACGGGTCGATGACGCCGCGCTCAGGGGTGTCACCGATCGCGGCACCGCCGAGGAAGTGCGCGGTCAGCGGAATGTTGAACAGCTCGCCCCACGTGCCACCCGCCACGCCGTCGATCTTCTCGGCGATGCGCCGGGTGACCTCGTTGCCCACGGGAATCCACGTCGGGTTCGGCCGCCCGTGCCCCTGCTTGCTGTCCAGCATGCGGAAGCCCAGCTTGGTCTTCCTGGTGAACGTCGTGATCGAGTTGTCCAGGTTCTGCATCACTAGCGCGATCATCGTGCGCTCACTCCAGCGTCTTGGGTTGAGCAGCCGCAGCGTGCCCTCCGGATCGGCTTTTGCGTTCTGCAGCAACTGCTTCCAGCGCGGAACGTCGGTCCCCTCGGGACCGTCGCCGTCAGTCATCAACGTCTGCAGCAGACCCATCGCGTTGGACCCCTTGCCGTACCGGACTGGCTCCACGTGGGTGTCGCTCGTCGGATGAATCGACGACGTGATGGCCACGCCGTGCGTGAGGTCGAGGTCGTCGGACACCGTCAGCCGACCCGCCCCGACGATGGACTCGGAATTGGTGCGCGTCAGCAGTCCAAGCCTGTCGGAGAGCTTCGGCAGCCTGCCCGTGTCCCTCATCTTGAACAGCAGCTTCTGCGTGCCATAGGTGCCTGCGGCCAAGATCAGGTAGCGGGCGGTGAAGGTCTTGCGCTTCCTACGCAGCTTGCCGCCGGTGCGCACGGTGCGGATCTCCCACAGCCCGTCAGCGCGCTGTTCGAAGCTCTTCACCATGGTCAACGGATGGATCCGTGCGCCGGCCGATTCCGCAAGGCCCAGGTAGTTCTTCAGCAACGTGTTCTTGGCGCCGTACCGGCACCCCGTCATGCATTGACCGCACTCGATGCATCCGGTCCGCTCGGGGCCGGCGCCGCCGAAGTAGGGGTCGGGAACGGTCTTGCCCGGCGTCTTCTCGCCATCGGGTCCGAAGAAGACGCCGACGGGCGTCGGCACGAAGGTGTCGCCGACGCCCATGTCCTCGGCGACTTCCTTCATGATCCGGTCGGCGTCGGTGAACGTCGGGTTGGTGACGACGCCGAGCATTCGCTGTGCCTGGTCGTAGTGCGGCATCAACTCCTCGCGCCAGTCGGTGATGTCCTTCCACTGCGGATCGTTGAAGAACGGCTCCGGGGGCACGTACAGGGTGTTGGCGTAGTTGAGTGAGCCGCCGCCGACACCCGCGCCCGCCAAGATCATCACGTTGCGCAGCAAGTGGATTCGTTGGATGCCGTACATGCCGAACTGCGGCGCCCACAGGAACTTTCGCAGGTTCCAGGATGTCTTTGCCATGTCGGCGTCGGCGTAGCGCGGACCGGCCTCCAGCACCCCGACGCGGTAGCCCTTTTCGGTGAGCCTCAGTGCGCTGACACTGCCACCGAATCCCGAGCCGATGATGAGGACGTCGTAGTCAGGAGCCATCGAATCAGTATGAACTTACCGACGGGTAACGAGCTAGACAGGCGACCCTAACTACTGGGGGTCACCATCCCCGGCGAGGGTTCTTGGCACCGCGCCAGCTCCTACCGGCCAACCGTGAGCTCCACCTTCTGGAACTCCTTCAGATCGCAGTAGCCCGCCTTCGCCATGGACCTGCGCAATCCCCCGACCAGGTTCAGCGATCCGAACGGGTCGTCCGATGGACCGTTGAGAACCCGCGACAACGACGGCCGGTCTCCGACCGCCACCTGCAGCAACGCCCCTCGCGGTAGCGACGGATGCGCCGCGGCCGACGGCCAGAACCATCCGTCGCCCATCGATTCGGCGGAAGACGCCAGCGGCGTGCCAAGCATCACGGCGTCGGCGCCGCACGCGATCGCCTTCGCCAACTCGCCCGACGTGTGGATGTCACCGTCGGCGATGACGTGGACGTAGCGGCCACCGGTCTCGTCGAGGTACTCGCGGCGGGCGGCGGCGGCGTCGGCGATCGCCGTGGCCATCGGCACGCTGATGCCGAGCACCTCGTCGCTGGTAGTGACACCAGAGGTCGAGCCGTACCCGACGATCACCCCCGCCGCACCCGTCCGCATGAGGTGCAGGGCGGTGCGATGGTCGAGGACGCCGCCAGCGACCACCGGAACGTCGAGGTTGCTGATGAAGGTCTTGAGGTTGAGCGGTTCGCCGTCCGAGGCGACGCGCTCGGCGGACACGATCGTCCCCTGCACGACGAGAAGGTCGATCCCTGCGGAGATCAGCGTCGGCGCCAGCGCTTGGGCGTTCTGCGGGCTGACCCGCACCGCGGTGGTGACCCCCGCATCGCGCACCCTGGCGACTGCCGCGCCAAGAAGATCGAGATCGATGGGTGCGGAGTGCAGCTGCTGAAGCAGTCGAATCGCTCCCGACGGCTCGGGTTCCTTCTCCGCTGCGGCCACGACTTCGGCGATACGAACTTCGACGTCGGCATGCCTGCCGATCAGGCCCTCGCCGTTGAGCACCCCGAGTCCGCCGAGACGTCCCATCTCGATCGCGAACGACGGCGAGACCAGTGCGTCGGTCGGATGCGCGACGACGGGTATCTCGAACCGGTAGGCATCGAGTTGCCACGCCGTCGACACGTCCTTCGACGAGCGGGTACGTCGCGACGGGACGATGTTGATGTCGTCGAGTTCGTAGGTACGGCGGGCGTTTCGGCCCATGCCAATCTCGACCATGTCACGCATGCGGAGGCCTCTTTACCGGGCGTAGTAGTTGGGCGCTTCGACCGTCATCGCAATGTCGTGCGGATGACTTTCCTTCAGTCCTGCCGCGGTGATCTGGACGAACTGTGCCTGTTGCAAGGCCTCGATGGTTGGCGAGCCGGTGTAGCCCATCGCGGCGCGAAGACCGCCCGTCAACTGATGGATGACCGTCGACAGCGGACCGCGGAAGGGCACCCGGCCCTCGATGCCCTCGGGCACCAGCTTGTCCTCGGAGAGGACGTCGTCCTGGAAGTAGCGGTCCTTGGAGTAGCTCTTGGCGGTGCCTCGGCCCTGCATGGCACCCAGCGAGCCCATGCCCCGGTAGCTCTTGAACTGCTTGCCGTTGACGAAGATCAAGTCACCAGGAGCCTCGGCCGTACCCGCCAGCAACGACCCCAGCATCGCCGTCGACGCGCCCGCCGCCAGCGCCTTTGCGATGTCGCCGGAGTACTGCAGGCCACCGTCGGCAATCACCGGCACGCCGTGCGGCGCACATGCGGCCACAGCCTCCAGGATCGCGGTGATCTGCGGCGCACCGACTCCTGCGACCACGCGCGTCGTGCAGATCGAGCCGGGGCCCACCCCGACCTTGACGGCGTCGGCACCAGCCTCGACCAGCGCCGCGGCCGCTGCGCGGGTGGCGACGTTTCCGCCAACCACCTCGACCCGGTCCCCCGCCACCTTCTTCAGCCAGCTGACCATGTCCAGCACGCCTCGGTTGTGGGCATGAGCGGTATCCACGATGAGCACGTCGGCACCTGCGTCGACGAGGGTCATCGCGCGCTCGCGGGCGTCGTCGCCGACACCTACCGCCGCACCCACGAGGAGCCGGCCGTCGCTGTCCTTGGTCGCAAGGGGGAACTGCTCGGTCTTGACGAAGTCCTTGACGGTGATCAGCCCGGTAAGCCTGCCGTGTCCGTCGACGATCGGGAGCTTCTCGATCTTGTGACGCCGCAATAGGCCCAGCGCGGCATCGGCTGTCACGCCCTCCTGGGCAGTGATCAGCGGCGCCTTGGTCATCACCTCCGAGACCGGCTTGTTCATGTCGACTTCGAAGCGCATGTCGCGGTTGGTGATGATGCCCAGCAGTGAGCCGCTCGGGTCGACGACGGGCAGGCCCGAGATCCGGAACCGCGCACACATCGCGTCTACCTCGCCGAGGGTGGCATCCGGCGAGCAGGTCACGGGGTCGGTCACCATGCCCGCCTCCGAGCGCTTCACCGTCTCGACCTGACCGGCCTGTTCGGCCACCGGCAGGTTGCGGTGAAGCACGCCCATGCCGCCGGCACGCGCGATGGCGATCGCCATCCTCGATTCCGTAACGGTGTCCATCGCCGAGCTCACCAGCGGCACCTTCAACCGAATCTTGCGGGTCAACCAGCTGGAGGTGTCTGCCGTGGCGGGAATCACGTCCGACGCGGCCGGAAGCAGCAACACGTCGTCGAACGTCAGCCCGAGCATGGCGATCTTGGTCGGATCGTCGCCACCGGTGGGCACCGGAACGGAGATGGGAACGCTGCTTTCAGCGATCGACATGGGTTGGGCCTCCAAATAAGGCATGGCACGCAAGGTTGGGGATTACGAAGCCTAGGTATCCATCTTATCGGGACCGGAGGTCTAGCTTGCATTTCACGGTGCGAGTCCAGAAACACTAGATCAAGCAACACGTTGGCTGCAGACCCGGGAGCGCTGGCGCGATACCCACGGGGCTGCGTAATGTGGAGCTGTGCGTGACCACCTGCCGCCGGGTTTGCCGCCCGACCCGTTCGCCGACGACCCGTGCGACCCGTCTGCGGCACTCGACGCACTAGAACCCGGTCAACCGCTAGACCCGCAGGAACGCCAGGCCGTGGAGGCCGACCTCGCCGATCTCGCGGTGTACGAGGCGCTGTTGGCAGACAAGGGAATTCGCGGATTGGTCGTCTGCTGTGACGAATGCCAGCAGGACCACTATCACGACTGGGACATGCTGCGGGCCAACCTGCTGCAGCTGCTCGTCGACGGGACGGTTCGTCCCCACGAGCCGGCCTACGATCCAGAACCCGATGCCTACGTGACCTGGGACTACTGCCGCGGCTACGCCGATGCCTCGTTGAACGAGGCGGCATCCGAGCACGACGGCTATCGCTGACGGCGTAAGTCTCGCTCCGCTCGATTCGCCTCGAAAGGTGCTACTCCCCCGCTCCGCCTGAGCGAGGCACCGTCGTGGTGACCACCGGAGGTGCCTCGCGCTGTGGCGAGGAAACCTCGGGGGCAGGCGCTACCGCAGGCGGTGCGACCTTGGTCGGTTGAGGCGTCTCGACCACTGGAGCCTCGACGGGCGGGGCACTCGGCGCCACACGTGGTTGCGAAGGCGGCGGAGCAGAAGCAGACGGAGGAGCGGACGCTGCAGGCGGCGCCGAAGCCGGTGGCGGCGACGCGTCCCGTGCGACCACGGTCGTCGTCGTGGTGGTAGTCGTCGCAGTGGAGGGCGGCGTGCTGGCAGGCGGCGGCGTCGAGGTGCTCGACGAAGTAGCCGGGGCCGTCGTTGTCGTCGTAGACGCCGAAGGCGGTGTGGTCGTCGAAGGCGGCGGCGTCGAGGTGCTCGTCGAAGTCGACGGTGAATCCGATGACGTCGTCGTGGACGTCGTCGTCGTGGAGGTCGTGTCAACCGGCGGCACGGTCGCAGGGTTCGTCGACACCGACGTCGTGGTGAACGTCGACGTCTGGTCGAACACCTGTACCGGCAGAAGAGTCAACGGCGACGACGGCAACACCGGTAGCGGCTCCCCAGGCGGTGGCAACGTCGCGGCGGGATCCTGCTGAATCACCTTGTACGTCAACGTGTTGTACTTCTGCGCCAGGTCCTGTTGGTCCTGAGGTTGATCGACACTTTGCACGGTCGAGCTGAGCGCGACGAGCTTGTCTTGCGCCTGCTGCCATTGGCCCTGGTCGATGAGATGCTGCACTTGGTCGAGCTCTGCCGACGCCAGCGATACTTGGTCATTGCGGGCCTGCTGCTCGCCGAACAACATTGACCGCACGCCGTAGAGACTGTCGCCTGGATGCGCACCGTACACCGCGGTACCGAAGCCGCCGAGACACAGCACCGCCGCAGCGGCGGATCCCACCAATGCCAACGACGTTCGGGTACGACGGGAGGACCGGCTCGCCTGCAACGCGGCTGCGGCGTCCTTCGTCGTGACGACTGCGGTAAGCGGGGCGTCGCGGATGCCGTCTCGCCAGTCGGCGAGCAGGAACGCCAACTCGGCCTCGTCGCGATCGGTCGAGTAGGCCCTCTGGTTCGTGCCGAGCGCGTCGAGGAACCGGTCGATCCGGTTGATCTCGTTGAGTGAGGGGTCACCTCCGCCTGGCGGCCAGCGATCGTGGTCAGGCATAGTCGCGTCCCGCCTCACCGATCTCGGCCTTCAATCGCGCGATCGCACGATGCTGGGCGACGCGAACCGCGCCCGCCGTGCTTCCCACGGCCTCTGCGGTTTCTTCAGCACTCATGCCGACCACCACGCGAAGGATGATGATTTCGCGCTGCTTCTCGGGCAGGGTCGCGAGGAGTCTGTCCATGCGTGCCGCGGACTCCGAGTCGATCGCCATCTGTTCTGGGCCGATGTCCGACGACGGACGGTCCGGAAGCGTGTCGGTGGCGTCGGCCCGGTTGCGCCCTGCGGCGCGGTGGGCGTCAGCGACCTTGTGCGCAGCGATGCCGTATACAAAGGCCAGGAACGGTCGTCCCTGATCCTTGTAGCGCGGCAGCGCCGTGATGGCGGCCAAGCACACCTCCTGAGCAACATCGTCTGCTGAGAGACCACTTCGTTCCGCTGATCCGATCCTCGCCCGGACGTACCGGACGACGATCGGACGGATGATCCCCAGCACTCGGGCGAGCGCTTCGCGATCACCTGCCACCGCCTGAACGACGACTTCATCGAGACCATCTCCCGAAAATGTCATCGTGCGTGTTATCTCCAGCGTTACGGATGAGGCACATCGGACTGATGCGTCAGCTAAAGAGTAATGATCCGTGCGAGGTGCGCAGAATCAGCGACCTGACCAGACGCCACCACGGTTACGCACGGTAGCGGCTGCCTCGTCGCGAGCAACCATGACCTCGGCAGGCGAGTAGACCGAACTTCCGACGTCCCCGAGCAGGCAGGCCAACGCCCAGCTCAGCGGTACCAGGCCATGACGGTTGGTCTCGGCGAACGCTGCGTCCGCCACGCTGCGAGCCCCCAGGGGATCGCCCGCAGAACACAGGGCGGCGGCCAGTACGACGTTGGACTTCACGGCGTGTCGCACCGAGCCGGTCGCCTCCGACGCTGCCACCGCAGCCTCGGCATGGTCGACCGCGGCAACGCCCCGACCGGTCGCCATCGCAAGCTCGGCAGCTACCCAGGCCCGCCGCACCTTCATCCGCGCAGGCGCGTCGGCCACGAACTCGTCGGCCCTGCCAAGGAGCCGTGCGGACGCCGCAAACCGGCCGACGCCAAGCGCGTCGGCGGCAAGTCCAATCAACGCGTCGGCGCCTGCTTCGACGTCCGAACCCGCCAAGGCCCACGCTCGGCCGTCCCACGACCGAGCGGACGCATGCCCGCCGAGCTGGCGGAGGAACGATGCCCTAGTGCTGTACGCGAGCGACGCGAGCGGTCCCACGGCCGTTGCGCGGACGAGCACGTCGAGGTCTGCCGTCGCACTTGCGTACCGACCCTGTCCGCCCGCAGCGACCGCCCGCTGCCATCGATCCGGCGGCGTTACGGCTTCCGGTAGGGGCCAGCGACCAGGACGATTCCCGAACGCCGCATCGGCCAACGTGCTCATTGAACCGCCACGCTATCAACCGTGCGACGGTCGGGAGTGCGCCTCCGCCCGATGCGGCTTAGCCTGTGCACCATTCCTCGTGCCATCGCCTGTTAACAGTTTATGGTCGCTGTGTTAACGAAAGGTCAACTACCTATTGAGCGCTAGGAATGATCGACGTAACGGCGGTTACGGCGAACAGCGGAAACGGCAACCGTGATCCGGCGGTGGGCGATTCGTGATCACGATCGTCGTTGCCGGCGCGTCGCAATGATGAACGTGATGTTAATTCTCGAGCTGCTGTTATGTCCTTGAGCACAGGTGCTGCCTATTGACTCTGTTTCGTGAGCCCTTCTACGTTGTGTGCACGAGTAGTCATCGGCGACATGTCTCGGATCGGTTCCACGACTCACGCAGTCTTCCGCGCCTGCGAAAGGCTTGCGCAGAGAGGGGTTTTCCACATGCCACAGCCGCAACAGCTACCCGGACCCAACGCAGACATTTGGGATTGGCAGATGCAAGGCCTTTGCCGCGGTGTCGATTCGTCCATGTTCTTCCACCCCGACGGCGAGCGTGGCCGCGCCCGCGCACAGCGTGAGATGCGCGCCAAGGAGATGTGCCGCCGCTGCCCCGTCGTAGCTCAGTGCCGCTCGCATGCCCTCGCCGTCGGCGAGCCCTACGGCATCTGGGGCGGCCTCAGCGAGTCTGAGCGCGAGTTGCTGCTCAAGCGCGGCATCCGCCGCAGCGCCTAGCCTTCTGGTCGAGCGCCAAACTCCCAAGCCACGGCCGTATTGACGTCGGCCACGAGAATGTCGTCATCCCCGATTCAGTGGATGGGGGACGCCACCCACGTGTCCCTTGGCGGTGCAGGCTCCGCAAAGGCGCTTGACCGCCCGCGCTGGCTACATCGTCGCGATTGTCGCGCAGCCCTGCGTTCCTACGGGGACACCGAAGGTGCGGTCGACGTAGACGCGCTGAACGAGTGCGTCGCAACACCTTTCGGCTCGCTGCGGGTCGGCCTCTAGAAAGCCGACCCGGCTCGCCACGCCTCCCCCCGATCCCTGCGTCCACCGTTGCGCAAAGAGGAGGGCTACGCGGTCCCGGCTGCGAGCTGGACCGCGACGACCTCGTCGCGGGTCAGGGTACGGTTCGCGAAAAGTCCAACTCTAGAGAACTGGAGAGCTGACACGTGGACGAAGCCACCTACCGCAAGGGCAGGGAGATCCGCACCCAGGTACTCGGCGAGGCGTAGGTGGCGAAGGCGGAGGCCAACGCCGACGACTTCTCCAAACCGTTGCAGGATCTCCTGACCGAGTACTGCTGGGGCGCGGTCTGGGGCCGAGAAGGGTTGCCGCTCAAGACCCGTAGCATGCTGAACCTGGCGATGATCTCGGTGCTGAACCGCCCGCAGGAGCTCAGCACGCACGTCAATGGTGCGATCACCAATGGCGTTACGCGCGAAGAGATCCGGGAGATCTTCCTGCAGGTCGCCATTTACGCGGGAGCACCAGCGGCTGTCGACAGCTTCCGCATCGCGCGGGCGGCGTTCGACGAACTCGATCAGGCCTAGGAGCCGCGCCACGCTGGGTCAGCAAGCCGCACAACACAATCACGCACTACTCGAGCAACACGGGGTGGCCGCACTCGACAGCCCGGTCCACCGTTCTGGGACGACGTCGACGCCGCCTTGACCCGGGCCGTCGACGAGCTGATCGTCGATGGCACGATCAACGAGCCGACATGGGCCACCCTTGCTGCTCACCTCGACAAGCAGCAGCTTCTCGACGTCGTCTTCACCGTCGGAACCTACGACCTGCTCGCCCGACTGTTCAACGCTCTGCAGATGGGCGTCGACGACGACATCCCGGCGCTGATGAAGCGCTACGACCGCTGTTCTGACTGTCATCCCGCGTCGACGAGCGGTCTAAGGACGTTGCCAAGCTCGGTGATGACACCTGGCGTGTGGCGGTGTGTCGGAAGGTTGATGATCACGCCGTCGACGCCGACGTTCAGCACGCGGCGTTTGATCTCCTCGGCCACCTTCTCGGCCGAGCCGGTGACCGAGCGGCCGCCGCGAGCCTCACCGATGTCGGTCGACGCGCCGTAGCCTTCCAACACGACGGTCAGGAGCGCACTAGTCTCCAAAGTCGCTGGGTCACGGTCTATTTCGGTGCAGCGCTGTTCGAGCACCTCCAGCTTTCCTGGCAGCAGGTCGATGTCCGCGATGATGTTGAGGTGGTCGGCATATCGGGCTGCGAGCCTGAACGTCTTCTTCTCACCGCTGCCGCCCAGCATGATCGGAATGTGATCGCGGTAGCGCGGCTCGTTCACCGCGCTCTCGGTGCGGTACCACTTGCCGGTGAAGGTGGGCCGCTCGCCGTGCAACATGGGAACGATGATCTGCAGAGCCTCGTCGAGCTTTTCGAACCGCTCGGTGAAGGTGTCGAAGTCGAAGCCCAACTGTTGGTGCTCCAGCTCGAACCAGCCGGCGCCGATGCCGAGGATCGCGCGGCCTGCGCTGACGACGTCCAGCGTCGTGATCACCTTCGCGAGCAAGGTCGGGTTCCGATAGGTGTTGCCCGTCACCAGGGTGGATAGCTGCACCTTCTCGGTGGCCGTTGCCAACGCACCCAGCGTCGTGTACGCCTCCAACATGGGCTCGTCCGGCTCGCCAAGCCCCGGCAGTTGATAGAAGTGGTCCATCACCAGGACGGTGTCGAAGCCTGCCGCCTCGGCTTCTTGGGCCTGCGCCTTGACGGCGGGAAACAGCTCGGGGATCGAGGTGCCGTAGGAGAAGTTGGGAATCTGCAGTCCGAGTCGAATGGTCATGCCCATGAATAACCGCGTGGGGCCCGGATCATTCCGTTGACGCGCTACGTGGCGCATCCGTCGGCGCAGGTGGTGGTGCGGACTAGGAGTGGATGAAGAAGCTCGGGCCAGGGGTAACCTTCGCCGGTGGACGGTCTGAAACCCTTCTCGCCCTCGCTTGACTGGGGGCACGCGCTACTGGATTCGCTAATTTGGGTCGGCAGGGCCTGGGCGATTGCGGCGGTCTGCACCATGCTGGTACTCGTCGTCATCGCCAAGTACACGACGTGGGGCAGGCAATTCTGGTACGTCACGGGGGCCTACTTCACGGGTCGAGGAAGCGTCCGACCGTGGCTGTCGCTGGCCGCGCTTTTGCTGTCGGTGATCATCGGCGTGCGACTGGCGGTGCTCTTCAGCTACCAGAGCAACGACCTCTACACCGCTGCCACCGTTGCCGTGCAGGGCATCGCCACCGGCAACCAGACGGTGAAAGACTCTGGTGCCAACGGCTTTTGGTTCTCGCTGGTGACGTTCTCGGTATTGGCGGCGATCCTCGTCGCCCGCGTCATGGTCGACCTCTTCATCACCCAACGCTTCATGCTGGCCTGGCGAACGTGGCTCACCGACCGCCTCACCGGCGACTGGCTCGACGGCCGGGCGTACTACCGAGGGCGATTCGTCGACGCCATCGACAACCCGGACCAACGCATCCAGTCCGACATCGACGTCTTCACCGCACTGTCTGGCGCACAACCCAACACGCCACACCAAACCAGCAACGGCACACTACCTTTCGGTGCGATCTCGTCGATCGTCTCGGTAGTGTCGTTCACCGGCATTCTGTGGCATCTGTCGGGTGAGCTTTCACTCTTCGGGGTCACGCTGCCGCGGGCGATGTTCTGGATCGTCTTCGGCTACGTCGCAGTCGCCAGCGTCATCGCGTTCGCGCTAGGCAGACCACTGATCCGGTTGAGCTTCAACAACGAGAAGTTCAACGCTGCCTTCCGCTATGCATTGGTGCGATTGCGGGACGCCGCCGAGTCTGTCGCCCTGTACCGCGGCGAGCGGGCGGAGCGCCTTCAATTGCGGTCCCGGTTCGAGCCGGTGGTGTCCAACTACAAGCGGTTCGTCAACAAGACGATCGTGTTCACCGGCTGGAATCTGTCGGTCAGCCACATCATCATTCCACTGCCGTGGATCCTGCAGGCGCGCAGGCTCTTTGCCGGTCAGATCAATCTCGGCGACGTCACCCAGTCGGTGACCGCCTTCGGCGCAATTCAGGACGCCCTGTCGTTCTTCCGCAACTCCTACGACGTGTTCGCCGGCTACCGCGCCTCGATCCTCCGGTTGCATGGCCTCGTCGTCGCCAACGAACAAAGCCGTCAGCTCCCCGTCGTTGCGGTCTCGGCCAACCCCGACGGCGCCATCGAACTCGACGACGTCGAAGTGAGAAATCCGGCGGGCCAGCACTTGATCGACGATCTGAACCTGCGCCTGAATCCAGGCGAGGCGATGATCATCACGGGTGAGTCGGGCACCGGCAAGTCCACTCTGCTGCGCAGCCTTGCTCAGCTGTGGCCGTTTGCGTCGGGCGCCATGAGCTGCCCCGGCGGCGACGACGAGACGATGTTCCTCTCGCAACTGCCCTACGTACCGCTCGGCAATCTGCGCACCGTCGTGTCCTATCCGCATGAACCGGGTGAGCTGCCCGACGACGAACTGCGCGCAGCCCTGCTGGCCGTGGCGCTGCCGCGGTACGTCGATCGATTGGACGAGGAGGCCGACTGGGCCAAGGTGCTCTCGCCGGGCGAACAGCAACGGATCGCGTTCGCGCGGGTTCTGCTCACCAAGCCAATGGCGGTCTTCCTCGACGAGGCGACCTCCGCGCTCGACGAGCCGCTGGAGTTCATGCTCTACGGCCTGGTACGCCGGGAGCTGCCGAAGACGGTGTTCGTCAGCGTCACGCATCGCAGTACGGTGAACCGTCACCACAATCAGCACCTCGAGCTGCTCGGCGACGGGCAATGGCAGCTGGGACCCGTGGATGGCGGGCCCGCGCTGGTGTAATGGTCGTGACGTCGAAGGCGAATACCGAGTCAGTAGCGTCGGCAAGGAGGACCGTCTGATGCCCAACCATCGCGCAGGGGTTCTCGTTGCGGTGATCACCGGCCTGACCATGCTCGGCATCGCGACGGCTCGTGCCGACCCGCTTCCCACCTTCTGCGCGCCTGCCACCGTGGTCGACGACGTGTGCACCGCCCGGTTGACCACGGTCACGGCCGACACCACCAACGGAACGATCACGGGGACACCAGTCGGTGGCGGAGCCGCAGTGACGCTGGCTGGACCGGCCGAGGCGTACCTGAAGTCGGTCGGGTTCGGAGCGACGCCGCCGGATCCCGTGCAGAACTGGGACGCCACCATCGACCGGGTCAGCCACTTGGATACCTCCGGGCCTGACTGGTACGGCAACGCCAAGTCGAGAGTGTTCCTGCCGAGGAGCCTGAACGACATCGCCACTCAGTTCCCGCCCAACGTCCTCGTCGTCCGGTTCGCACCCGACGACGCTCAGCCGGGCACGTTCAGGCTCGTCTCCATCCAGCCGACGGCTCAGTAGGCCCGGCGCGCGGCCATGGGTTAGTTTGCAAAACTGGCTGGGCATGGCGAGTATCGTTCACCGACATGGGCATTGGGCGCGGCAAGACCGAGCACAACGGCGCCCACGATTCGAGCGCGGGCCACGGCTACTGGGGGACGAACGACGAAGCGAAGAGATTCGCCACCCCGGCCAGGCGCCGCGACGAACGCGAAGAGCTTCGACGAGAACTCGACGACTGGCTGGCTTCCGACGATGGTCCACTTAATTGTCCGCCTAGCCAAGGAGACTGACATGACGTCGCCCGTAGGAACCGTGACCGTCACCGAAACCGGTTCGGGGACTTACACGCAACAGATCACCGCGGGCGCTCACCAACTCGTCGCCGACGAGCCGCGGCCTGTTGGCGACGACGCAGGACCCACTCCCTACGACCTATTGTTGGCCGGCCTCGGCGCGTGCACCTCGATGACCATCCGAATGTACGCAGAACGCAACGGCTGGCCGCTCGAACGGGTTCGGGTCACGTTGCGCCACTCGCGAATTCACGCAGAGGATTGCGAGAAGTGCGAGACCACCAAGGGCTGGATCAATCACATCGACTGCGACGTCGAATTGATCGGCGACCTGGACGACGCGCAGCGAGAAACGCTGAGGCACATCGCCGAGCGTTGCCCGGTGCATCAGACCCTGATCTCGGAGATCGACATCGCGACCACTCTCCGATAGGGAGAGCGCCCGGATCACGGAACGTTCGCCCGCGTGTACGGCGACCCCTCGGAGGGGCATCGAACCTCGACGGTGAAGTCGTGCCACGCAGTTTCGTCGAGGTTCGGCGGCATCCGACCGCTGACCGTGTAGACGTCGTCGACCTTGTAGACCCACATGTCGTCGGAGTCCGAGGTGAAGCCGGTAGCACCATCAGTGCGAATGCCCACCTTCTCGGCGACGAATCGATTGTCTCGGCGCAACAACACTCGGACGGACTTCTGGCCATCGACGGCGAGTATGACCAGTTCGCCGTTGGGATTGCCCACGCAGCTCACCGGCCCGGTGAAGGTCTGGGGTTCCCCGTCGAACACGATCTTGGTCACCGCCGATGGTCCGCGTTCAAACGAGCAACTCGGGAGCATGGCGACGAGAAGGACCCCACCAACTGCCAGCACGGAGCGCACGAACACAGTATGTTCGACGTCCGCTGAGCCGCGGACTCAGGAGCTTGGGACGAGCTCCGTCGAGACGTCGGGATCCGAGACAAGAGAGGCGAACTCGATCGACAGATCGGGTTGGCTGGCGAGAAGCGCTAGCTCGTTGTGTGCGCGACGCTCAACGAGCAGCGGAATGTAGTCGGTGATCGCGCTGTGTTGCAGACGTACGTGCGCGTCTTCGACGGCCGTGGCGATCAAGCCGGTGGAAAGGTGAGGGAACTTGCGCACGAGGCGCCGCTCGACCTCATCGATGTGTTCTTGCTGACTTCTTTTAACCACGCTAACGATTCTGGGGTTTGGTTCCCGAGAGCGTCAACGTGCCCTTGATCACGCAGACTTGACATGTGTCAAGCACCCGCGGGCGCTCTCTCAGCTTCAGCTTAGGAAGCCTAACTACGTTGGTGGACGAGAGCCAATCCCCCAGGCTCTTACAAGTCTCGGCCCTGCCACCTTCCCCCCGGGTTGGCAGGGCCGAGCGCGTTGCCTCCGCATGGGACTAGACGGAAACACCCCCGGCCAGTGAATGACCGGGGGTGCCTCAGTTGCTCTACCGCCTAGTGGGCGTGGCCGTGCCCGTGACCATGCCCGTGGCCGTCGTCCTCAGCCTCGACGGGCTTGTCCACGACAGCCGTCTCGGTGGTGAGGATCATCCGCGCCACCGACGCCGCGTTGAGCACCGCGGAGCGGGTCACCTTGACGGGGTCGACGATGCCGTCGGCAAGCAAGTCGCCGTAGGTCAGCGTCGCCGCGTTGAAGCCCTGGCCGGCAGGCAACGCTTCGACCTTGTTCACCACGACCGAGCCGTCGAGTCCGGCGTTGGTGGCGATCCAGAACAACGGAGCCGACAGCGCCGTGTTGAACACGTCGACGCCGAGCGCCTCGTCGCCCTTGAGCGTCTTGCGCAAGTCGGCCAGCGCCGCGCGCGCCTGCACCAGTGCAGCACCGCCGCCGGCGATGATGCCCTCCTCGACCGCGGCCTTCGCCGCAGAGACCGCGTCCTCGACGGCCTCCTTGCGCTTCTTGAGCGCAGTCTCGGTGGCAGCGCCAACCTTGATGACGGCGACGCCACCGGACAGCTTGGCCAGCCGCTCCTCGAGCTTCTCGCGATCCCAGTCGGAGTCCGAAGCCTCGATCTCGGCGCGCAACTGCGCCGTGCGTGCCTCGATGGCTTCCTGCGTTCCACCGCCGTCGACGATCACGGTGCTGTCCTTGCCGACGACGACGCGACGGGCCGTGCCGAGCACGTCCAGTCCGACCTCGCGCAGAACCAGTCCGACGTCGGGGTTGACGACCTGGCCGCCGGTTACGACCGCCAGATCGTCGAGGAACGCCTTGCGACGATCGCCGAAGAACGGAGCCTTGACGGCGACGGCCTTGAGCGTCTTGCGAATCGCGTTGACTACCAGGGTCGAAAGGGCTTCGCCCTCGACGTCCTCGGCGACGATCAGCAACGGCTTGCCGGACTCGGCGACCTTCTCCAACAGTGGCAACACGTCGGGCAGCGAGCTGATCTTCTCGCGGTGCAGCAACACCAAGACGTCTTCGAGTACGGCCTCTTGCGAGTCGAAGTCGGTGATGAAGTAGGCCGAGATGAAGCCCTTGTCGAAGCCGACGCCCTCGGTGATCTCTAGCTCGGTGTTCAGCGTGGAGGACTCCTCGACGGTGACGACGCCGTCGTGGCCGACCTTGGTCATCGCCTCGCCGACGAGCTCGCCGACCTCGGCGTCACGCGACGATACGGTCGCGACCTGGGCGATGCCGTTCTTGTCGCTGATCGGAGTTGCCGCGGCCAGCAGCGCCTCGGACACCGCGTCGGCAGCCTTGCCGATTCCGGAGCCCACCGCGATGGGGTTGGCGCCAGCGGCGACGTTGCGCAGGCCGGCCTTGACGAGCGCCTGGGCCAGCACGGTGGCGGTGGTGGTGCCGTCGCCTGCAACGTCGTTGGTCTTCGTCGCCACGGACTTGACCAGCTGAGCGCCGAGGTTCTCGAACGGGTCCTCCAGGTCGATCTCGCGCGCGATGGTCACGCCGTCGTTGGTGACCGTCGGGCCACCGAACGCCTTGGCCAGCACGACGTTGCGGCCGCGCGGGCCCAACGTCACGCGGACCGCGTCGGCGAGCTTGTCGACGCCGGCCTCCATGGCCCGGCGCGCAGTCTCGTTGTACTCAATCTGCTTGCTCATGAATGTCTTTCTTCCTGATGGTCAGGGCGGGCAAAGCATGCCGCCCCGGAAATCACCCGTATTGACGGGGATCTCCGGGGCGGACACTGATGCTTACTTGGAAACGACTGCCAGCACGTCACGTGCCGACAGGATCAGGTACTCCTCGTTGTTGTACTTGATCTCGGTGCCGCCGTACTTGCTGTAGATGACGGTGTCGCCTTCGGCGACGTCCAGGGGGATGCGCTTCTCGCCATCCTCGTCCCAGCGGCCGGGGCCAACTGCGACGACGGTGCCTTCCTGCGGCTTCTCCTTGGCGGTGTCGGGGATGACCAGACCGGAAGCGGTCGTAGTCTCGGCCTCATTGGCCTGAACGAGGATCTTGTCCTCGAGTGGCTTGATGTTCACGGCCACGATTGGAGCCCTCCACATTGTTGGGGTGCGATCCGGGTTGACTCCCGAACCTTCACGGATTTCCAGCTTTACCAGGTGTTCGGCATGCGTCCTCGCCCTTGGAAAAACTCTGCGCCGTCGTCGCGGGTGCCGGCACAGGGGGTTGGCCGCCTGCCACCTAGCACTCTATACACGCGAGTGCTAACACTCAAGGTTGGGTATCTGCGCGGTTGAGACTGACCGTCCTAGGGCCAACTACTACAGCCTCGCAGGTCGATCGTCACCCCGGGTCCGAACCCATCCAGAGATGTCTCATCTGCGGCGTCGTGCGTCGGCGCGACCCCGTGCGGCCAGCGTCTTCCAATAGCCGGCGAACTTACCCTTCACCTGGCAAGCCAACCGGCCCAAGGCCAACGGCCGGTCTTCTGTTTTCGCAGCACCGCGAAGAAGGCGAACGCCGTCAACGCGAATATCCCCGCGAAAATGAAGTTCCACATGGGGAAGGCCCAGTACGCCAGGTAGGCGGTTTCACCGCGGACGTGAACGTCGACCCGTGATCCGACGGGGATGCCCTTGACCGGACCCGAGATCACACCGGCATGGGACACGCCCGCCACAGTCCAACTCGCCGAACAACTCCTCGCGGGAGGAAACGTATTCTCGGCGCAGCTCTCGACGGTCGCAATCGCCGGCGTGCCAAGGCGATACTCGAACATGGGCGTCACGCCAATGCTGTCGGAGTTCCACGCCCCACCGACGGAGAAGACGATGAAAAGACATACCGGCAGCCAGTTCCACGGCCCGTATTTGGGCGGTCTACGCCTCCGATCGGCGACGTCTCCGGTGTCGTCCTTGTCCACCAGACGATGGTCTCACCAAAACGACTCGCCGTGAGTCAAGAGACCTGACCCTTCACCACTGGCAGACCAGGGTCGGTGGGCACGTCCAACGGCGACGGGGATGCACCCGCTGCGATCAGGTGTGCGGCAAACGAGGCGATCATTGCACCGTTGTCGGTGCACAGCCGCGGTCGCGGCACCCGCAGCGTGAGATCTGCTGCCGCGCAACGCTCCTCGGCGAGCTCGCGCAACCGCGAATTGGCAGCCACTCCCCCGGCGATCAACAACGTCGACACCCCGAGATTGGTCGCGGCGCGCACCGCCTTGCGCGTCAGCACGTCGGCAACGGCCTCCTGGAAACCGGCAGCGACATCGGCCATCGATGCGTCGGGATGGCTTTCCACGTATCGCGCCACTGCCGTCTTGAGACCGGAGAAGCTGAACGCATACGGTTCGTCGCGTGGGCCGGTCATGCCGCGCGGGAAGGTGATCGCGTCGCGGTCGCCGCTGCGGGCCAGGTCGTCGAGCACCTTGCCGCCCGGATAGCCGAGCCCCAGCAGTCGGGCCACCTTGTCGTAGGCCTCGCCCGCGGCGTCGTCGACCGTGCTTCCGAGTTCGACGATGGGCTCGCCTAGCGATCGCACGTGCAAGAGGTTCGTGTGCCCGCCAGACACCAGAAGGCCGACGCAATCGGGCAGCGGGCCGTGCTCGTAGACGTCCGCCGCGAGGTGACCGCCGAGGTGATTGACCCCGTAGAAGGGCACCTGCCACGCGGCGGCGTAGGCCTTGGCCGAGGCGACTCCGACGAGCAGCGCGCCTGCCAGTCCCGGACCTATGGTCGCGGCGACGACGTCGGGCCGCTGCACGCCCGCGTCGTCGAGGGCTCGCCGCATCGCGGGCCCGATGGCCTCTAGGTGGGCACGCGACGCGATCTCCGGCACCACTCCGCCGAACCTGACGTGTTCGTCGACGCTGGAGGCCAATTCGTCGGCGAGCAAGGTGATGGATCCGTCGGCGGCGAGCTCGCAGATGCCGACACCCGTTTCGTCACAAGAGCTTTCGATGGCAAGAATGATCGTCACTTCGCCTCCCGCCGCATCGTGTACGCGTCTGCCCCGCTGATTCGGTAGTACCGCTTGCGTATGCCCAACCTGACGAAGCCGACGCTCTCGTACAGCGCGATCGCAGGGACGTTGTCGGTACGCACCTCCAGGAAGATCGCCGCGCCGTCGGCGACGTCGAGCAACGCTTCGAGCATGGTGCGCCCGATCCCGCGACCTTGATACGAGGGGTCGACGCCGATCGTGTGAATCTCGAACTCGTACGGCGGCTTTCGACCAAGTCGACTGATCCCGGCGTATCCGACGAGTGCACCGTCGGCTCGCGCGGCCACGTAGTGGTTGTGCTTGGCGTCGAGTTCGCGCATGAACGCCACGGCGGGCCACGGATCGTCGCCAGGGAAGAGTTGCGCCTCCAGATCGGCGCAGCGATCGGCGTCGCCGACGGTCAGCCCGTCGTAGGTAACGGTCATGTCCGCGCCACCCGCTCGCTGGTGGGCTTGGCGTCCGGCCTACGGAGATACAACGGAATCAGCGGCGCCGGTTCGACCTTCCAGTCGACGGCGCGTACCAGCCCGATCGCACTCGGATGCGTCGGCGCGGTACGGGGGAGATCGAAAAGTGCTGCGTGCTCGGGTGATCCGGCTATGGTCGCGGCGTCGACGGGTACGTCCGCCGGTGCACAGACCGCAGGCCCGGCCACTCGGACCCCGTCGCGGTAGCGCGCCCAGTACACCTCGCGACGACGGGCATCCGTGACCACCAACGCGTCACCCGCGGTGAAGACCCCGATCGCATCGAGGCTGCAGACTCCATGCACCGGGACTCCGAGTGCCTGTGCGAACGCCGCGGCCGTTGCCATGCCGACGCGCAGACCCGTGAAAGGGCCTGGGCCACATCCGACGACGATGGCGTCGAGGTCGGTCATCCCCAGCCCGGCGTCGGATAGCGCACCCAGGACGTTCGGTGTGAGCGACTCGGCGTGCGCCCTAGCGTCCAGTGTCACGCGCTCGGCAAGAAGATCGATCTGCGGCGGCCCCAGCCTCACCACGCCTGCCGTGACCGCGGGCGTCGCGGTGTCGATCGCCAGCACGATGCTGCTCACGGTATCACTTCCCCGTCGCTTCGCTCGCCCCTGGCCGGCTCCACTGCCATACCGCGGTACGCACCTCGGTGTCCTGCGCGCGCTCCAGCCTAACGTCGAGGTGACGCTCGGAGAGCCGCTCCGCCAACCCTTCTCCCCACTCCACGACCACGACCGCGTCGTCCAGATCGGTGTCGAGATCCAGCGAGTCGAGCTCGCCGAGAAGGTCCGCCGCGGCGTGGTCGAGCAACCGGTATACGTCCACGTGGATCATGGCAGGAGCGTTCGGGCGACGTGCCGGGTGGACCCTCGCCAGCACGTACGTCGGCGACGTGACGGGCCCATCGACGTCCATCGCTTGCGCAATTCCCTTGGCAAGCACCGTCTTTCCCGCACCGAGCGGACCGGACAGCACGACGACGTCACCGGCACGGAGGTCGATTCCCAGCCGGGCACCGAGTGCCATGGTGTCTGCCGCGGAGGGCAATTCAGCGGTTCCTGCGAGAAGCTCCAGGTCACGGTCAGCCACGGCGAGCCCTCTCACGCAGCCGTCGAGTCACGGCGACGAGCTTTGACGGGGTTGCCCGCTCGACGAGGCGAACCAGGGCGTCGTCGACGATCTCGGGCTGCTCCAGCTGAACGAGATGTCCTGCACCACCGACGATCACCAACTCGGCCTTGGGCAGCGCGGCTGCCATCGACTCGGAGTACTCCATCGGCGTGAGCAGGTCGCGATCTCCACACACGATCAAGGTGGGAATCTTGGCCAGCGCCTTCAACCCATCGGTCTCGTCGTGGACCTCCAGCGCGTGCAGGAATCCGACGAGGGTCGGCATCGGGGTGTCGTGCATCATCTTCTCGGAGAATGCCACGACGCTAGGGCTGATCTTCTCGTCACCATACGAGGCGGCTCGAAGCACTGGTCCGATCAGCGAGCGTGCCGCCCCGCGCGCCCGGTGCACCGTCTTGGGCGCGTACCGAACCGCGAAGCGCGCCGCCTCCAATGCCGGATTCCGCAGGATCTCGCCGAGCGGTGAGCGTGAAACCCCTTCTGCCGCAGACGCTATCAACGCGACGCCGACGACGCGTGTCGGATATCGCTGCGGGTACAGCCGAGCGTGCGCCAAGACGGTCATGCCGCCCATCGAGTGTCCGACGAGTACCACTGGCCCGCGCGGAGCCATGACCGCAAGCACGGTCTCGAGGTCGTGGCCGAGCTGCGGGACCGTGAACGACTCGGGCGGGGCATCGCCCGATCGGCCGTGGCCGCGCTGGTCGTAGAAGACCATTCGGACCTGCGATCCCCACTGTTCGGTCAGGCGCGCTCTCTGAAAGTAGAAGGCGCCCATGCGAAGGCTGAAACCGTGGGCGAAGACGACAGTGAGCGGCGCATCCCGTGGGCCCACCTCGCGAACGGCGAGGGGCACGCCATCGGGAGTGGTCACCACATAGCCTCGGTCGGCGTCGAGGATCTCGAAGTCCTCCCCACGAAATGGGTCGTCCACGGTGACGCGCGAGCGAAAGGAACGCGCGACCGAGACCCCGGCGACCCCGCCGACCGCGGAGATCCCCGCTGCACCAGCCGCCCATCGACCTCTGCGCCCCTTGCGACCGGGCTTCTCGTCACTCAACGGCCCAGGCCCGTCCCATCGACGTAAGTGCGCGTGACACGGCCCCGCGGGCTGGTCACCACCTCGTAGTTGATGGTGTCGAGCAGTTCGGCCCACTGCTGAGCGGTGGGTTCACCGTCGGTACCCGGGCCGAACAGAATCGCGTCGTCGCCCTCGGCGACGTCGACTGGGCCTGGCCCAAGGTCGACGACGAACTGGTCCATGCAGATGCGTCCCACGCTGCGTCGGCGGCGGCCGTTGATGTGGACGTCGATGCGGCCGCTCAGGTTGCGGAACACGCCGTCGGCATATCCGAGCGGCAGCAGCGCCACCGTGGTGTCACGGTCGGCGATCCAGGTGCGACCGTAGGAGACTCCCTCGCCGGCCTTGATCGAGTGAACGCGTGCGACAGCGCATTTCAGTGTCATCGCCGGTATCAGACCCAGGTCGCCGAGGGTTGGGATCGGCGTCTGGCCGTAGACGGCGATCCCGGGCCGGACCATGTCGAAGGCAAGGTCGGGGCGCGTCATGGCGGCGGGTGAGTTGCAGAGGTGCGCGACTTCGAACTCGACGCCCGCATCGCGGGCTTGCGCTCGCATGTCCGAGAATCGCTGAGCCTGAACGTCGTTGATCGGATTCGACGGCTCGTCACCACAGGCGAGATGGGTCATGATGCCACGCAACCGGATCGCGTCATCGGCACGTGCACGGGCAAGCGCGGGCAGCAGCGCGGGGAACTCCGCCGCGCCAGCGCCATTGCGGTTGAGCCCGGTGTCCACCTTCACGGTGAGGTCCGCGGTGCGTCCCGTCCGTCGCACCGCGTCGAGGACCTCACCGAGCTGGCGCGTCGACGACACGCCAAGTTGCACGTCGGCCTCCAGCGCAGGTGCGAAGTCGGTGCCCGGCGGGTGCAGCCACGCCAGCACCGGAGCGGTGACGCCGTCGCGCCGCAGCGCCAGTGCTTCGTCCAACGTCGCGACGCCGATCTCGGCAGCGCCCGCTGCGAGTGCGGCTCTGGCGACCTGAGCGGCGCCATGGCCGTAACCGTCGGCCTTGACGACTGCCATCACCGCTGCCGAGCCAGCGTGCTCCTTGAGCAGCCGCACGTTGTGCGCGATGGCGCCTAGATTCACCACTGCCTGCGCGGCGGGCATGGTGAGGTCGGTCAGGTGCACGGTCATGTCGTCTCGATTGTCCCAGAGCCGCCCAGCGGGGTCGCCCGCTGGACCGCTACTTGGTCAACAAGGAGCCGCCGTATCTGCCTCGAAAGTGGCGGCATGCCCCATTGCCGACTGACTGCTCCGTGCGCGTTCAGGGTGGTGGGTCTTGCCCGTTGAGGAAGTCGGTGTCGGCGTGGTGGATGGGGTTGGTTGCTGGTGGTGTGTTGCCGAGCTGCCAGGCGAGGTGTCCGTCGTCGGTGACGGTGGTGGTGGCGTGGCCGTTGGTGATGAGTTTGTGATCGGGTCCGCAGCCGAAGTGCAGGGTGTCGGCATCGGTGCGGCCCTCGGGATGCCAGTCGGGGGTGTGCATGACTTCGCAGTGGTAGCCGGGTTCGGTGCAGCCCGGGCGGGTGCAGCCCTTGTCGCGGGCGTGGCAGACGATGCGCTGATCGAGGGTGGCGATCCGGGTCGAACGGCCCAGGTAGATGGGTCGGTGGGAATGATCGTCGAACACGGTCAGGTAGTGGATGCTGCGGGCGGCCATCGCGATCAGATCGCGCATCGGCAGGGTCGACCCGCCGCCGGTGCGCGCCGGGGCGGGCATCGGCATGCTTGGATCGGCGATCGCCGCGGCGGCCTGCTGCAGGTCGGCGACGGTGGTGGTGGCGATGACGGTGACCGGGATGCCGCGATGGGCGCCGAGCTGCCCGGATGCGATGCCGGCGCGCAGTCCCCAGGCCAGCGCGTCGTGCAGGCGTTGGGACGGGCTGCGGGTGTCGGTGGCGGCATCCACGACGGTGCCGTCGTGGCCCGGCATGTGGTGTCCGGGCCGTACCGCGGCGCCGACGGCCTCCAGATAGCAGCGTGCCTGCGGGGTCAGCCAACCCCCGAGGCGGCTCATCCCGTCGACGCCTTGACGGCCCAGGGTCAGCCCGCGCCGGCGCATCCGATCGGCGTCGTCGAAGAACCCGTCGGGGTTGAGCGCCTCGGCGATGCGGCGCCCGACCGCGGCCACGAACGGGGCGTCCTGGGCGCGGGCGTGCCCGACCAACACGGTTTCGGCCTTGGTCTTCTCGGCGGCGGGCACCGCGCTGGGCAGCGCGTCGAGTGCCTGGCAGATCGCCGTGACGTGCTCATCGCCAACCGCACCGTCGGCGATCGCGGCGGCCAGCGCGGGCAGCTCGGCCGGTAGCGGTTGGCCGATCAGGGATCGGCGCGCCCGGATCCGGGCGGCCACCCGGAAACGGCGCCGCACCTCGGTCGGGGTGATCCGCAACCCGCGGGCCAACAGATCACGCACCGTGATCCCGGCCGGCGACGCGGCGTCTTCGGGCCCGTCGGGCGGATCCTCGAGCTCGCCGAACACCCGATAGGACAACCCGCGTACGGTGCGGTGCTGGGTTTCCAACCGTCGGGCGATCTGCACGCGGAAGGCGTTGCCGACCAGGTCGGTCGAGGTGGCCCGCAACCGAGCCAACGCCGCATCGATCACGTCGAGATCCGCGGTGACCGCGGCACGCGCGGCCTCCGGGGTGACGAATCGACCAGCGGCGGACATCCCTCCACCGTATTCACACACACGTTCGACACAAACCCCACAACCCCACCCTGGGGATGAAACACAGACTGTGGACAACCCAACAGAAACGTCGGACCGACGTGCTAGTGGGCGAACGGCTGCATCACGTCGAAGTGTCCGTTGGGCTTGAGCTCATCGAGGCTCTTCAGTGCGGTGATGATGTCGTCCTTGAGTGCACGGGCCAAGTCCCCTGAGAAGCCCTCGCGTACGACGATTCGCAGCACCGTGACGTCCGTGGCGTCGGCGGGCATCGTGTATGCAGGGACCTGCCAACCGAACGATCGAAGCGCGTGGGAGACGTCGAACTCGTCGTACCCGCGGTCACCGGTCAGGCGGAAGCTGATCACGGGAATCGCAGAGCCGTCGGTGATCACCTCGAAGTGCTCGCCCTCGCGAAGCTGATCGCCGAGCCATCGCGCCGTCTGCGACAGACACGTCATCACCTGGGTGTAGCCAGATCTCCCCAGCCGCAGGAAGTTGTAGTACTGCCCGATGACCTGATTGCCACCCTTGGAGAAGTTGAGCGTGAAAGTGGGCATGTCGCCACCGAGATAGTTCACCCGGAATACGAGTTCTTCTGGCAGGTACTCCGCGCTGCGCCACACCACGAAACCGACTCCCGGATAGGTCAATCCGTACTTGTGCCCGCTGACGTTGATCGACACCACGCGGGGCAGCCGGAAGTCCCACACCAAATCCGGATGCAGGAACGGAACGACGAAGCCACCGCTCGCGGCGTCGACGTGAACCGGTACGTCGACACCCCCGTCGGCGGCCAGCTTGTCCAGAGCCGCGCAGATCTCGGCGATGGGCTCGAGTTCGCCGGTGTAGGTGGTGCCGAGGATGGCCACCACGCCGATCGTGTCCTCGTTCACCGCACTGATGACCTGCTCGGGGGTGATGACGTAGCGCCCCTCATCCATCGGCAGATAGATCGGTTCGACGTCGAAGTAGCGGCAGAACTTCTCCCACACCACCTGAACGTTGGAACCCATCACGAGGTTGGGTGTGCGCTTCCGCCAGTCTTTTCCGACCTTGGCGCGCCAGCGCCAGCTCATCGCGAGACCCGCCAGCATCACGGCCTCGCTGGAGCCGACGGTCGACGTCCCGATCGCGCTGCTTGGGTCGTCGTCGCGGAGGTTCTCGGCGTGGAAGAGGTCGGCGACCATGCAGACGCAGCGCTGCTCGATGGCGGCCGTCGCTGGGTACTCGTCCTTGTCGATCATGTTCTTGTCGAACGTCTCGGCCATCAGCTTCTCGGCCTCGGGGTCCATCCACGTCGTGACGAACGTCGCGAGGTTGAGCCGCGAACTGCCGTCGAGCATGAGCTCGTCGTGAATGAACCGGTACGCCCCCGCCGCCTCCATGCAGTCGTCGGGTAGCCGCAAAGCCGGAACCGGAGCCATGGAGAACCGACCCGTATATGCCGGCGCGAGCGACGGTGCCTGAGTGTGCCTTTGCGCCATGCGAGGTCCCTCCTACAGGGTGGCGAGCGATGAACGGATGTGGCCGAGGATTCTCGACGACGACGTGGGTGCCGACCGCGGCCCGGGGTCGGCCGCCGACAGGTTGGCGGCGCGGGCGTGGACGAATGCCGCCATCGCCGCCGCCTCGCCGGGCGGCAGCCCTGCCGCAAGGAGCGACCCGAGCATGCCCGACAAGACGTCGCCCGATCCCGCAGTGGCGGCCCACGATCCGCCAGCGGGATTGAGGTAGACGTGACCCGCAGAACCCGGCTCGGCGATCACCGTGACGTTGCCCTTCAGCAGCACCGTCGCGTTGAACGCGGTGGCCAGTTCACGGGTGGCGGCGACGCGGTCGGTGCCCGGCGGATGGCCGGCCAACCTCGCGAACTCCCCGGCGTGCGGCGTGAGCACCGTGGGAGCCTTGCGCTTGGACACGGCGTCGGGGTGGGCAGCGACGATCGTCAGCGCGTCGGCGTCGACGATCACGGGAAGGTCGGTCTCTAGCGCGAACCACAGTGCTGCAGCGGCATTCTCGTCAGTGCCGAGGCCAGGACCGACCACCCACGCCTGCACTCGGCCCGCCGCAGCGGGGCTCGGCGCCGCGACGACTTCGGGCCAGTGGTCAACGACCTGCGCCGAGGCGCTGCCTGCATAGCGCACCATGCCCGAGGTTGCGGCGACGGCAGCGCCGGTGCATAGGATCGCCGCGCCGGGATAGGTCGCCGAGCCGGCCAGCACGCCCGTTACACCTTGGGTGTACTTGTCGTCGTGTGGGCCTGGCACCGGCCAGCGGGCCTCGACGTCGGCGGCCTCCATGCTCAACAGGTCGGTGCTCGGCAGGTCTAGGCTGATGTCGACGAGTTCGACGCGACCGCAATCGGCAAGGGCGTGAACGGGTTTGAGTCCACCGAAGGTGACGGTCAGCGCCGCCCGTACGTGCGGGCCTTCGGCGGCCCCGGTATACGCGTCGACGCCGCTGGGGAGGTCGACGGCGACGACGGGGACTTCCGCAGTCTCGACGGCGGCGAATACCTCGGCCGCTGCGGGACGCAGCGGCCCGGATCCCGAGATGCCGACGACGCCGTCGAGCACCAGATCGGTTGCTGCAGGCAAGGTTTCGACAATGCGACCGCCGGAGCGCCGGAACGCGGCGAGCGCCTTGACGTGCGTACGCTCCGGATTGAGCAGGATCGCGGTGGCCGCCGCGCCACGGCGCCGAAGCAAGGTCGCCGCCCACAACGCGTCACCGCCGTTGTCGCCAGAGCCGACGACGGCACACACCTGACTGCCAGCCACGGCGCCTCGGCGCTCCAATAGTTCGCGGGCGACCGCGACCACCAAACCGTTGGCGGCGCGGCGCATCAGCACGCCGTCGGGAAGGCTAGCGAGAAGCGGCGCCTCGGCTTCCCGGATCGCGTCCGCCGAGTAGTAATGCCGCACCGGCCAAGGCTACGTCGTTGAGCCACGCCGCTAGTGGCGTCCGGCGAGAAAGAACAGCGACCTCGCAGGTCACTTCGCAGCCACCCGCTCTGGCGTGGCGGCCGGTCTCAGCATCCGCTTGGTGATGAGAGCGGACACCCACCCTGGCGAGAGCCTGCCCGCCGTGGCCATCAGCTTGTTGCGCGCACCCGTCACCACGACGGCGCGCCCGCGATCGAGCGCTCGTAGCCCGGCGGCCACGACCGGCTCGGGCGCGGCGAGATTGCGGTAGATCGCGGTGTGCGAGACGTCCGCGCCTAGTGCGTCGACGAACCCCGTCTCCGTCGCGCCGGGGCATAACGCCGTGACCGTGACGCCCGAGCCGCGCGTCTCTGCCCACAGCGCCTGGCTGAACGACAGGACGAACGCCTTCGACGCCCCGTAGACCGCCTGATACGGCCCTGGCTGGAACGCAATCGTCGATGCGACGTTGAGCACCCCGCCGCTACCCCTGGCGAGCATGCCGGGCAGAACCGCACGAGTCAGTCCCATCAGGGCGTCGACGTTGACCCCGACGATGCCGTGTTCGCGGGCGACGTCCGCCTCGGCGAACGGTCCGTAGGTACCGAAGCCCGCGTTGTTGACCAGGACCCCGACCGCACGTCCGCCGAGGTGCGCCACCAGTTCGTCGATGCCCGCTCGCGTGCCGAGATCGCCTGCGACGACCTCGACGTCGACGGCCGGGGCGAGCTGACGGACGCGGTCCCGCACGGCGGCGAGGCGAAGTTCGTCACGCCCCGCGAGGACGAGTGAATGGCCCCTGCGGGCTAGCTGTTCGGCGAAGATCGCGCCGAGCCCGGAGCTGGCACCGGTGATGACGGCCCACCCCACCTCGCCATTTGATCTGGACATGTCCAATCCCTTCGGTCGGTGTCGAGCTCAATGTTGACGCCTTTAACATAACCACCGATGTTAAGGTCGTCAACATGTGCGCCGCACCGAAGAAGCCGAGCTATCACCACGGCGACCTGAAGCGGGCACTCACCGAAGCTGCCCTCGCCCTAGTGGTAGAGAAGGGACCGAAGGGCTTCACGTTGACCGAGGCCGCGCGACGCGCCGGCGTCAGCCTCGCGGCCCCCTATCGCCACTTCGCAGACAAGGCCGACCTGTTGGCATCGGTCGCCGAGCAGGGCTTCCTCGAGTTGCATCGAGCCCTCGGCGCGGCAGGCGAGAGCATGTCCGGTCCGCGGGAACGGCTGATCGCCATGGGCCGCGCATACGTCGGCTGGGCCGTCGCGAACCCCGACTACTACCAAGTGATGTTCGGCGCCGAGACGAAGAAGAAGGCCGATTACCCCGCCCTACTCGCCGCCGGTGCGCAGGCGTTCGACAACCTGCTCGACGCAGTCGGTCGGTGCCTCGCGGCAGGAGTCATGCGTGGCGACGATCCACTGCAAGCCGCAGGCCCGTTGTGGGCGATGGTGCATGGCGTTGCGTCGCTGGCGATCGACGGCGATCTGGACCACGTGGGCGTCGACGAGCGTCCGGAGGACTTGGTGGAGCGGGCGACGAACGAATTGTTCGACGGCCTGGCGCCATAGCGCAAGCAACTGGCCTGACGGTCACCGCAGTTCGGACGGCGCCACCCACTCCGTCGGCCGCAGCAGCACGATCTCGGGGATTATGCAGATCCTCGACAGCCGGGTGGTGAGGCGAACGGTCTCGGCCACGTCGCGCGGAGTGATCATCTCCGTGGCGCCGCCGTCTCGGTAATCGTCGGCCATCGGAGTGTCGACGAGCCCAGGGCAGATCGCCGTCGCCTTGATGCCCTCCCCTGCGAGTTCGTCATGAAGAGCTTCGGTGTAGCCGACGACGGCGGCCTTCGTGGCCGAGTACGACGCGAGCATTGCTTCGCCTCGCTTGCCTGCGTTCGATGCGGTGTTGACGACCTGTGCCGAACCGCGAAGTCCCACCGCGGCCCTGAGCAGCGGGAGGCACTTGTCGGTGAGCAGGATGACGGCTCTGATGTTGACTGCGAGCTGGGCATCGACGAACTCGGCGGTGTGCTCACCGATCCGGCGAGTCCCTGCCACACCTGCATTGTTGACCAGGATGTCGAGCGATCCGAAGCGATCGGTGTGTGATGCCACGACGTGGTCGAGGAACCCCTCGTCCGCCAATGAACCTGCCAGACATGCGACTTCGGGGCCGCCCACGCTTGTCGCGGCGTCCGCCATCGCGCGCAATCTATCGAGGTTGCGGCCCACCATCGTGACCGCGAATCCCTCCTCGTGAAGGACCTCGCTGATCGCCCCGCCTATACCGCCCGAGGCTCCGGTGACGATCGCACTGCGCAATTCCATGGTCATCGTTGGGTCTTACCCCAGAACACGTCGGTTCGCTCGGCGATTCGCTCCGGGTAGTCGCCCTTGATCGCGTGCGCCGCATCGGCCAATGCCGGTAGGCCTATTCGACGGTGACGGACTTGGCGAGGTTGCGCGGCTTGTCGACGTCGTATCCACGGGCCTGCGCCACCCCCGCGGCAAAGACCTGCAGAGGAATCGTCGAGAGCAACGGCTGGAAAAGCGTTGACACCGCAGGAATTTCGATGAGGTGGTCGGCGTAGGGCCGTACCGCGTCGTCGCCCTCTTCTGCAATGACGATCGTCATCGCGCCGCGCGCCTGTATCTCGCGGATGTTGGACATCAGCTTGGAGTGCAACATTGCGGCGTTCTTCGGCGACGGCATCACGACGATCACGGGCAGGCCATCCTCGATCAGCGCGATGGGCCCGTGCTTGAGCTCGCCCGCCGCGAAGCCCTCTGCGTGCATGTACGCCAGCTCCTTGAGCTTGAGCGCACCCTCCAACGCGACGGGGTAGCCGACGTGGCGACCAAGGAACAACACGGTCTGGGACTGCGCGAACCGGTGTGCCAGTTCGGTCACCGGCGTCATGCACGTCAGCACACGAGCGATCAGATCCGGCATCGACTCGAGTTCGTCGAATTCGCGCTCGACCTCGTCGGGGTACTTCGTGCCGCGGGCCTGGGCGAGCGCCAGACCGACGAGATAGTTCGCGGCGACCTGCGCGAGGAACGTCTTTGTGGACGCGACCCCGATCTCCGGCCCTGCGCGGGTGTAGAGGACCGCGTCGCACTCGCGCGGAATTTGGCTGCCATTGGTGTTGCAGATAGCCAGAACCTTGGCCTTCTGCTCCTTGGCGTGCCGGACCGCCTCCAACGTGTCCGCTGTCTCGCCGGACTGCGAGATCGCGATCACCAGCGTGCTGCGGTCAAGCACAGGGTCGCGGTAGCGGAACTCGCTGGCGAGTTCGACCTCGACCGGCAACCTGGTCCAGTGCTCGATCGCGTACTTCGCGAGCATCCCGGAGTGGTAGGCGGTGCCGCACGCGACGATGAAGACCTTGTCGATCTCGCGCAGCTCCTGATCGGACAACCGTTGCTCGTCGAGCACGATCCTGCCGTCGACGAAATGCCCGAGCAGGGTGTCGGCCACCGCGGTCGGCTGCTCCGCGATCTCCTTGAGCATGAAGTACTCGTAGCCACCCTTTTCGGCGGCTGACAGGTCCCAGTCGATGTGGAACGGTCTCGCATGCTGGTCGTCGGGGTTGCCGGAGAAGTCGGTGATCCGATACCCGTTCGCGGTGATGACCACGGCCTGGTCCTGACCAAGTTCGACGGCGTCGCGGGTGTGCTCGATGAACGCGGCGACGTCGGAGCCGAGGAACATCTCCCCGTCGCCGACGCCGACCACCAACGGGGTCGAACGCCGCGCGGCAACGATCGTCCCGGGGTCTTCGGCGTTGGCAAAGACGAGGGTGAAGTGCCCTTCGAGGCGCGGAAGCACCGCCATCACCGAACCGACGAAGTCCCCTGCCGTGTGCCCATGGTGGTACTGCCACGACACCAGGTGCACGGCGACCTCGGTGTCGGTGTCGCTGGCGAACTCGACGCCCGTCGTCTCTAGCTCGGCTCGCAGTGCGGCGAAGTTCTCGATGATGCCGTTGTGGACGACGGCGATCTTGCCCGCCGCGTCGCGGTGGGGGTGTGCGTTGCGATCGGTCGGCCTGCCGTGGGTAGCCCAGCGGGTGTGGCCCATGCCCGCGCTGCCGACGAGTGAGGCCGCGTCGGCCTCGTTGAGTGCGGCCTCGAGGTTGGCCAGTCGTCCCGCACGCCTGCGGACCGTCAATCCGCCGTTGCCGTCGAGCAGCGCAACACCCGACGAGTCGTATCCGCGGTACTCCATCCGGCGCAGCGCGTCGACGACGACGGTGCGGGCATCCCGATGTCCGACGTAGCCGACGATTCCGCACACGAGAAACCAGGGTAGTGCAGCTGCCGCCCTTCTCAGCACTGCGCTACGGTCATCGGGTGGCCAGCACGAAGAAGCTCTTCGCTGCATTGACGAGGCGCGGCCCGCACCGCGTTCTGCGGGGTGACCTGGCCTTTGCCGGGTTGTCCGGCGTCGTGTACACCCCAGAGTCGGGGCTCAACCTTTCCGGCGTGGCATTCGGCCACGACTGGCTCGCGGGCGCCGACAGATACGCCGCCACCCTGGAGCATCTCGCGTCGTGGGGCATCGTCGCCGCGGCGCCGAACACCGAGACCGGTCTCGCGCCGTCGGTCTTGAACCTGGCGTTCGACCTGGGCGCAGCGCTCGACATCATCGCTGGCGTACGGCTCGGACCAGGCAAGATCAGCGTCAACCCCGCGAAGTTGGGCGTCGTCGGCCACGGCTTCGGCGGTTCTGCCGCCGTCTTCGCCGCGGCAGGCATGGCCGACGGGCTAAAGGCCGCAGTTGCCGTGTTTCCCACGGTCAGCAGCCCCGCGGCCGAACAGCCAGCGGCTGGCCTGCGAGTGCCAGGCATGATCCTCACCACACCCGATCAGGCGACGTCGATCCGTTCGAACGCAGCGTCGCTCTCGAAGGCGTGGCGGCAGGCCACTCTGCGCACCGTCGCGAAGGCCGAACCTGGCGGGCTGGTCGAGGGTTTCCGCCTCACCCGAGTGGTCGGCCTGCCGGCTGCCGATCGCCGCACGCAGAAGGTGGTCCGAGCGCTGTTGACCGGTTATCTGCTGAACATGCTGACCGGAGACAAGACGTACAAGGACTTCAGCGATCCCGAGGTGACCTTGCCCAAGACTGTCGCGCCCGACCCCGAAGCACCGCCCATCACTCCCGAGGACAAGGTCGTGGCCCTGTTGAAGGGCTGAGCTCATATCGATGGTGCTGCCCCTACCCAGGGCCGCCCAACCAACTGGTTGATAGCGGTGATATAACTCCACGATGCGCACCGGAATCTTTCTGAGCTACGCCGGCGGCTTCCGCGAAGCCGTCGACCAGGTCGTCGAACTGGAGAAGTCGGGGGTGGACATCGCGCTCGTCGCCGAGGCCTACTCGTACGACGCGATCAGCCAACTCGGCTATCTGGCGGCCAAGACGTCCACAATCGAGCTGGGCTCCGGCGTCGTCCCCATCTACGTCCGCACGCCGTCCCTGTTGGCGATGACCGCCGCGGGGCTGGACTACGTGTCGGACGGACGCTTCCGCCTCGGCATCGGGACGTCCGGCCCGCAGGTGATGGAGGGCTTTCACGGCGTTCCGTTCGACGCCCCGCTCGGCCGCACCCGCGAGGTCGTCGACATCTGCAGACAGGTCTGGCGCCGCGAGAACGTGCAGTACGACGGAAAGCACTACCAGATACCACTGCCCGCCGATCGCGGCACGGGGTTGGGCAAACCGCTACATCTGATCAATCATCCCGTCCGCGAACGCATTCCGATCACGATCGCGGCGCTAGGCCCGAAGAACGTGGAGCTGACGGCCGAGATCGCCGAGGGCTGGCAGCCGGTGTTCTTCCATCCCGAGAAGGCGGACCTCGCTTGGGGCGACGCGCTGCGCGCAGGCTATGCCAAGCGCGACCCGGAGCTAGGCCCGATGGACGTGATGGTGTCGGCGAGCCTGGCCATCGGCGACGACGTCGACGACCGGTTGGCGTGGGCGAAACCCCAACTGGCCCTTTACATCGGCGGCATGGGCGCACGTGGCAAGAACTTCTACCACAACCTGGCCACCCGATACGGCTTCGGCGAGGTCGCCGACCACATCCAGGATCTGTACTTGGCAGGCAAGAAGACAGAAGCCGTCGCCGCCGTCCCCGACGAGCTCGTCAGGAGCGTATCGCTGGTCGGCCCGAAGGGGTTCGTCAAGGAGCGGCTCGCGGCGTACGCCGAGGCCGGCGTGACGACGATGCTGGTGCATCCATTGAGCGGAGACGAGCGCGAATCAGTGCGATTCGTCTCGGAGCTCGTCGAACTCGCGAACTGAGCCGCTACACGAGTAGCGTGCCACCGTCGACGGTCACGACGACACCGGTGCCGAACGACTGCTCCATGCAGTACACGTAGGCGAGCGCCGCGTCCTCGACCTCACCGATGCGACCGAGCGGAAGTCGTTGCGCCGCATCGTCGAACATCGACTGGCGAATCCGTTCGTCGAGTGAATCCCACAGCGGTGTGCGCACGACCCCCGGCGCGACGGCGTTGACGCGGATCGGCGCCAACTCGACGGCAAGGGCTGTCGTCGCGGCGTTCATCGCGCCGCAGATGCTCACGGGCAGAACGCCGAACGCGGGTTGATGCGCTGCGGTACCGGTGGTGAGCGTGACGGAGCCGCCCTCGGTGATGCGCGGCGCGAAGACACGCACGGCGTTGAGTGCGCCGACGAAGCGGGTCGCGAAGAACTCGGTGATCGCCGCGGGGTCGAGATCGGCCAGCTTGCCCAGCACCAGCGGCTCACCCGCGGTGTACGCCAGGTGCTCGATGGGGCCGATGTCGTCGGCGAGTCGGTCCAGGGCTTGCGCGTCACCGACGTCGATCACGACTCCTCGCGCGCCGTCGGGCAACTGGGACAGGGCCTGGTCGACGCTGGACTGCCGCCGCGACGCGACGATCGGTATCGCGCCGCGCTCGGCCACGGCCGTCGCGATGCCGAGGCCGATCCCGGATGTGCCGCCAATGACGAGGATTCGAGCGTTCTTCAAAGTCATGCCTCCACGGTGCCTGCGCTGACGAACGTTCGTCCAAGACCCTTTTCGTCGTCACGCGATACCCTGGGGGTATGGCCGAAACCGATCTCGACATGCGCAAGCTGCGCTACTTCGTGGCGGTGGCCGAGGAGTTGAACTTCGGCCGCGCGGCACAGCGCCTGCACGTCGCGCAGCCGGTGCTGTCGCGCCAGATCCGCGCCTTCGAGGAGGAGTTGGGCGGCGTGCTGCTGTTCGAACGCAACTCACGCGGAACTGCGCTAACGGCCGCAGGCACCCAGTTGCTGCAAGACGCGCGCTTCATGCTTGCCGAGTCGAAGGCGTTGCGCGAGCGCCTCTTTCAGGCTGATTCAGGCACGATCACCGTGTCCGTCGGCGTGTTGCCCGGCCTCTTGGCCACGGCGGCGGTACGTCTCTTCGAATCCGCCGATCCGACGCATCGCGCCCAGGTGCTACCGGTCGGGTGGGACGAGCAGGTCACGATCCTCACGACTGGCGAGGTCGACGTCGTGTACGCGCGTGAACCGTTCGACCATCGCGGTCTCGGCATCGCACCGCTGTTGGACGAACCGCGGGTCGTGCTGATCTCGACCGCCGACCCGCTGGCCGCCAAGCCGTCGCTGCGACTCGCCAATCTCGCTTCGCGCAGACTTCTGCAGGACCCAGCCACCGCACCCGAGTGGTACGCCGTCGCTGATGCCGAACAGCGTCGTGCGTCCTCCCGCAAGTCTGCCTCAACCGTCGAGGAGAAGCTGGAACTCGTTGCGGCCCAGAAGGGTTTTGCGATCCTGCCGCGCTCGACGACCAAGTTCTACCGGCGCCCCGACGTTCGGGTGATCCCGATCGACGACGCAGGGCCCAGCCGGGTCGCCCTGATCTGGGATGCTGCGACGACGAACCAGGCTCGCGACGAGTTCGTCACTGCGGCGCTGATGTGTCGAGATCAGACGATCTGACGGCGTCGCGATCCCTTTGCGCTACGGCGATCTCGGCGAGAAGTGCAACCACGACGCCGAACGAGAAGTACAGCGGCGGTAGCCACGGACCCACGCCGAACAGCGCCGAGGAGTCGTCTGCGTATCGGAATACGCCCACCTTGACGAGCACGATCTCGACGACGGGACCTCCGACCGCCGCGAGCACACCGCACGCGATCGACGTCCGGTCGCCAAGCGCACACCACGTGATCACCGCGAGCGCGATGATCAGAGCGGTCGCGGGCACCGCAGGCGCGGTATGCACCACGGCGGTGAGTGCATAGGTACCGACCACGGCGGCGACGCCAGCCAGGCCCTGACGTGCCGTCACCGTCGTCCGGATTGGCCCGAGATGCAGCCGCAGCTCGGCCAGTGAGACCGTAGCGGTCCCCACCATGACGGGGAACCAGATCGGGCTGCTCCACAGGAACGGGACTTCGTGGGCCGTGTCGAAGTATTCAGTGGTGCCGCTGGCAACGTGGCCGTGATCCCCGACGAGCGCTGCAACACCCCCGAGCACGAAGAGGAAGACCACCTCGGACATGCGCAGTTTCACCCGGCGGAGGCTACTCCCCCACCTGTGGCACCTCGTCGGCGGCAATCTCGCACGGAGTGCGTGCGGGAACAGGTTGGGGCGCCACATCGGTCGGGGGTGGTTCCGGCAACGGCGTTGGGACGGGCGGCGGCGTGTCCGTCGCGGCCTTCGGCTCCTCGCCCTTGGTTTCTACCGGTGGCTGTTCGCCGCCGTCGGACTCCTCGTCGAGGTTGTCCTTCTCCTCGCCTACTCGCTTCTTGTCGTCGTCTTCGTCGTCGAGTTCTTCGTCGTCCTTGGGGTCCTTCACGGGGTCCTTCTCGACTTCTTTCGGCTCATCGGTCAGTGCCTCCCGTCCCGCACCCGTCAAACCCGCAATGCCGTCGGACAATTGGCGACCGAGCCCGGGCAGCCCGGATGCCATCGCGGGCAGTCCCCCACCGAGACCGGGCATGCCGCCGAAGTCGCCGAGGCCGGGCATCGGGGGTTGGGATGCGGGCGGTGCGGCGGATGGCAAGGCTGGCGCCGTCGCCGGCTGCACCGGCGACGAGGTGAGCTGCGGACTGGGTAGCGCTGTGCGCGAGGGGGTTACGGCCGCGGCGGGCATGGTCTGCACAGCGGCGGGCGGCGCGGCCAGCCGGTCGACGGCGGGCTGATCGTCGTGTGGCTGATGCCAAGTCGGCCCGACGAAGCCCGGCACGTCGAACGAGATGGACTGATCGGGCTTCACGGCTGCGATCGCGGCGTCGTAGGCCGCGCGCGCCGCCGCCGTCGATGCGCGCATCGCCGACACCCAGTCGGACCCCATGTCGTGCTCGACGAACGGCCGCACCCGTTGATCCACGACTTCGCTTGCGGCGGAGCGATCTCCGCTTCCGGTGAGCACCGTGTGCGCGGCCGCCAACCACTCGGCGCGTCGAGGCCCGCTGCGACCGTCGATGGCCGCCACGGCCTCCACCTTCGCGTCGACCGCACGCCACAACTCGTCGCGCAGCGCCGTCAGCGCGGTCGCCGCCGCGCCAACCGCCGCACCGACGGTAGCCGCGGTGTTGTGTTGTCGCCCAAGGAATTCACGCGCGGCGGCCGCAGCCTGACCCTCCCATGCGCCTGCCAACTCGGTCATCGCTCCTGCCTCGACCCGGAGGGCTTCTGCGGCGACCGACGCCAGCTTCGAGAGTGCCGAGGCGTTGCCTTCCAACGCAGCCAAGTCCAGGCCCTCCTCGGTTCCGTAGAGATCGCGGATCTGCCCAGCGTGACTGGTCAGGTCCGCGTTCTGGTAGCCGACAGCACGAGCGGCCCACGCGTAGGTCTCGAAGTCCGCGATCGCAGGCATGCCCTCAGCCAGTCTTGCGGCGACGTCGAAGGCCACCATCAACCCAGTCGTCTCGCACCGACGGCCTCAACCCCTGCATAGGCATCAGCCGAAACCCTAAGTGCGGAAGCAATTTCCGCGGAAGCGCGCGACCACGTGCGCATCTGATCGACGAGGAGAGCCATTGCATTTCGCAACGCATCGCCCTGCGCGGCATGCGACCGACCCGCGAGGGCACCGTCGAAGGCGGTCTGCGATTGGTGTGCACTCACCGCAGCCTCGATCATGTCGGCGACGGCGTCGTAGCTGCGGGCGGCGTCGAGGACCGCCATCACGTCGACGCGCGCGGCGTCACTTTCTCCCATGATGACTTGGACGCGTGCGGAGCCCCCGAGGTTCCCCGGTTTTCGGGTGTATCAGACTTCGTCGGCGACGGACTCGGCCACCCGGACGGCGAGTTGGCGCGCGGTGTCCTCGTCGGCGGCCTCGACCATCACCCGAACGACTTGCTCGGTACCCGAGGGGCGCAACAGGATTCGGCCGCTGTCACCGAGTTCGGCCTCGGCGAGTGCGACGGCCGAACGCACCGACGGCGCCTCTGCGACCGTGGTCTTGTCGGTCACCTCGACGTTGATCAACACCTGCGGCAGCGTCCGCATCGGCGCGACGAGGGTTTCCAGCGACGAGGCCGTCTGGGCCATCCGAGACATCAACCGCAGGCCGGTCACGATGCCGTCGCCGGTGGTACCGAATGCGGGAAGCACGATGTGCCCAGACTGCTCGCCGCCGAGGGTGTAGCCGCCTGCGCGCATCTCCTCGAGGACGTAGCGGTCTCCCACGCTGGTGGTCCGGACTTCGATGCCAGCGGCGCGCATTGCGATGTGCAAGCCCAGGTTGCTCATCACCGTGGTCACCAACGTGTTCGAGGCCAACTCGCCTGCCTCGCGCATGGCAAGGGCGAGCAACACCATGATGGCGTCGCCGTCGACGACCCGTCCTCCGGCGTCTACCGCAAGGCAGCGGTCTGCATCGCCGTCGTGGGCGAGGCCGAGGTCGGCGCCATGTTCGAGCACCGCGGCCTGCAGCACCTCCATGTGCGTGGACCCGCACCCGTCGTTGATGTTGAGTCCGTCTGGGTTCGCGTTGATGGCGACGACGGTGGCGCCCGCCGCACGGTAGGCCAGCGGCGCGGCGGTCGACGCGGCGCCGTGCGCACAGTCGACGACGACCTTCAGGCCTTCCAACCGCGTGGGGGCAGCCCCAGCGACGTGCCGCAGGTAGCGCTCCAGCGCGTCCTTCGCGTCGATGACGCGGCCGATGTCCGCGCCGACGGGACGGCTACCCGGTCCGGTGCCAACCAATTCCTCGATGCGATCCTCGGCGTCGTCGTCCAGCTTTTGCCCACCCGGGCCGAAGATCTTGATGCCGTTGTCGGGCATCGGGTTGTGCGATGCGGAGATCATCACGCCGAATCCCGCGCCATAGACGTCGGTCAGATGGGCGACGGCGGGCGTCGGCAGCACGCCGACCCGCAGCGCGTCGACGCCCTCGCTGGTCAAACCTGCGATGACGGCGGCTTCGAGCATCTCACCGCTTGCGCGCGGATCCCTGCCGACAACTGCCACGCGGTGATTGCCATGGCCTGGCCTGACCAGACGGCGGGCCGCCGCCGACCCGAGGGCCAGCGCCAGCTCGGCGGTCAACTCGTGGTTGGCGAGTCCGCGGACGCCGTCGGTGCCAAACAGCCTTCCCATGCCCCTCCTTCCGTGTTCTTCGCGCCGCGAGCGTGCATGAAGCGACGCACGCTCGCGGCGACGAAGTGACGTACTGAGGATCAGCGCTTGGAGTACTGAGGCGCCTTGCGGGCCTTCTTGAGGCCGTACTTCTTGCGCTCGATGGCACGCGGATCGCGGGTCAGGAAGCCCGCCTTCTTCAGCGCCGGACGATCCTCGGGCTGCACGATGATGAGTGCCCTGGCGATGGCCAGACGCAGCGCGCCCGCCTGTCCGGAAGGGCCGCCACCATCGAGGTGAGCGAAGATGTCGACGCTCTCGACCCGATCGACGGTCACCAGCGGCGCCTTGATCAGCTGCTGGTGCACCTTGTTCGGGAAGTAGGCCTCCAGGCTGCGGCCGTCGAGGTCGAACTTGCCGGTGCCTGGCACCAGACGCACCCGCACCACGGCCTCCTTGCGGCGGCCGACGGTCTGGATCGGACGGTCGATGACGATGGGCTCGCGCGTCACCGGTGCTTCGACGACCTCGACGACGGTCTCGTCGGCCTCTGGGGCGTCGACGGCGTCGTCGTCGACGACCTCGGTTTCAATTGATTCGGTGGACTCGGTCACTGGGACACCTGCTTGATCTCGAACGGAATCGGCTGCTGGGCGACGTGCGGGTGCTCAGGACCCACGTACACGCGCAGCTTCTTCTGCACCTGTCGGCTCAGCTTGTTGTGGGGCAGCATGCCGACGATGGCGTTCTCGACCACCTTGTCTGCGTGCTTCGCCAACTCGTCACCGAGCGCCCGCGCACGGAGGCCGCCGGGGAAACCCGAGTGACGGTAGAGGAACTTCTTCTTGAGCTTGTCGCCGCTGACGGCGATCTTCTCTGCGTTGATGACGATGACGAAATCGCCACCATCGACATTCGGCGTGAATGTCGGCTTGTGCTTGCCGCGCAGAAGCTTTGCAGCTTCGACGGCGAGCCGGCCGAGCACCACGTCCGTGGCGTCGATGACGTACCACGTACGCGTGGTGTCACCCGCCTTGGGCGTGTACGTAGGCACAGCGCTACCTCTTCTTCTTCGGGGTCTTCGACCCGGTGGTGGATCCCAGTGCGAACCGGGTGCCGGTCTGGCGTTCGCGGCGGGACGGTTCTCGGCGACCGACGAAGACCCGAGACCCGGCTTGCTTACCGCGTGCCAACGGAGGAGCTTACCTGCGGCCGTCATCGCAGGTCAAAACGCCTTCGCCGATGCCAGGCGGATGCTTGCACAAATCATAGAATCGGGCTCTGATGTTGATCGACGTGATCCTGGGCTGCGCACCCGCTGTTGCGGCGTTTCCTGCCGTCTTCACGCTGCTGACCAGGCCTACGAACGTCGCCTCGAAGTCGCAGGTGGAAAAGCGGCTCTACCGGACGCTGTTGCTTGCCGAGAAACTGCCGCCGACTGCCGCGTTCGGCCAGCAGATCGCCAAGGACATCGACCGCCAGACTCTGCACGTCGCTTACGTCGCTGCGTACCCCCACCGCGCTCGCGAGATCGCCCACGTCGCGCTGATCGGCGCCCTTTCGCTCGGATTCGTGGTGGGCTACTACGTCGCATTGGCCGGTGACGCGGATCTGCTGACCGTGTTGATCGCACTCGCCGTGGTCGCCGTCGCAGCACTCTGGTGTGAGCGTGCATTGGTGAACTTCATCGACAACGACGAGCTTGCGCGCGAGCTTTTCGCGCACTTCGGTGCACCCGACGGTCTCGTCCGGCCACGGACCGAGCTGTTCGCCAAGGCGCCCGCGTTGAGCGCGGACGTCGCTTTCGAGCGGGCAGCGGACGTGCGCGACGCCAACCACGACGCGGCGATGTCGACCCTAGACGCGGTGAATGCCGTTCTCGCTCAAGCACATTCGCACTACGACTGGCGCCTAGAGGCCATGCGGCTTTGGCACCGCATCCGCGAGGTCGACCATCGCGCACACGCCGCGGTCGTGGGTGGGCATGCGCTGTCGGGGAGCCGGCGAGCATTGGCCTTCGCGGCAACGGCGTACGACTGGCTGTTGAGCCACGTCGCGGGCCCATTCTTCCGCTGGCGGTTGACCTTCATCGACGCGCGCGAGCGGCGCCGAACTGCGCAGGCGCACGAGACCGGCGACGTCTTCAAGGCGGCGTGGCTGACGACTCACTACGGCAACGAGCGCCAGCGGGTCGCACTGCATTGGACACAGCTGCACAAGGCACGCGACCCGTTGTTGCGATGGGGTGCTGCGTCCGCACCGGACTGTGCGGTCTCGCAGGGCTCTCCTCCCCGCGAGACCGCACAGAGTCTGGCGGCGGGTTAGAAACCCCACGCGGCGGCTGCACGCCTGTCGGTCTCTGCGACGTCGTCGGCACCGTCGCGCACGGCGTTGCCGAGTCGGAACAGGATGCCGTTCAAGGCAGCCGCCGACTGGTCCCACTTGGCCTGCTCGACGAGATAGGCCTCGGCGGCCTCACGGGTCCAGGTCGCCTTCAACGGCGCGATGTGCGATCGCAACTCATCCAGAGCCGCGTTGAAGCGGGCCGACGTGGCGTGAATCTGCTGCCGCACCGAGCACTCGATCTCATTGAAGTCGTATGACAGAACCGGTTCCATTGTTTCTCCATTCGCGTTGTGGGGCAGTCGATTACAATGAACCTGCGACGCTGTTGATGCCGTGCGAGTGACCTTCGGCCGCCTCCCTCAGCGTTCGCTCGTTGTACCTGATGGTCTCGGCGATGACCTGCAGGGCAGCGTGCAACTTCATCGACTCGGCGTTCCACCGGTCGACGACCTCCCTGAATCGTGTCGCCGCAACGCCTCCCCACACCGAGGGCGGCACGCTGGTCATCTGCCCGATGAAGCTCCCCAACATGGCGCGGACCTCTTCGTTTCGCGTATCGATCTGGCCCGCCACCGACGACATCAAATCGAAGTCGGTGTTGAGCGCACCGCTGGCTCTCGTGGTCATGAACTCCCCCTCGGCTCTAAAAGACTGCTACATCAAGGTTTGACGGCGCGACCGTCGATTCGGTTCCACTGCCCAAGAGCCACTTTCATCCGCTCGCTGGGATCAGCACTCGCGCGGATCGAATCGCCGTATCGCAGATCGAGTCAGGCCAAGGACGATCCGGCGCCCGTTGACATCCGATCGCGATCCTTAACCCGCCATCGAGGAACACGGCCCAATCGACGTGATGATCGGGGCGCAGCTCCCGATAGGTGATGACCGCCCGGTCGGCCCGACGATCTGCCGTCTTGAAGTCGACGAAGACGCCGTCTGGCTGCGTGGCGAGCGCATTCCGCAATACCTCCGCAGCCGATGTCAGCGACTGCTGAGCCGGCACGGGTGACTGCGTAAGGTGAATCGCCATCTGTGGGTCCGCGGGTGAAACCGCCTGTAGGCGTGCAGAACCGGGCCCGGTCGTGACGCGCTCGACCGGCCAGTCCGCAGGGACCTCCACGGCGACTCTGCCCTCGATGACCCACGCGGTCTCCCGGCCGACGGGCGCGTCGGCGCCAGAGCCCACCGCGGCGCACGTCAGCGCCGCCACCGACAGGGCCGACGCCGTGAGCGCCGCGACGCGTGGCCGCACGTGTCGGCGCGGCGGCCGGCGTCGTGTGGGCAGAACCATTCGCAGCACGGTCTCGTCGTCGGCGACCGAAACCGACGTGCCGCGGGCCCGCAGGAGACGGCCGATCTCCTCGGCGAGAACACCCGCATCGGCAACCCCCGGCGGGACGTCGATCACGACGGCGCTGGGGCTGCCGATCCGTTCGACGACGGCGCGCACCGCGGCCCCGTCATCGCTCCGTGGAATCGCTGCAAGCCTCGAATTCGCTTGGACTGCAACGAGATCCGTGGCGATCTCGACAACCACACGCGAGTCGTCACCCCGCAACACCTCGGCGCGCCGCAACACGACGACGTCTGCCAGGCACTCGGAGAGCGCGCCGGCCACGAAGGACGACCGTCGTCGCGTCCACCACGACGGGACCACTACGACCACCTCTTGCCGCGCGCCTGCTGCTGCGCACGTCACCTCGCGCCACAGCCGTTCGACGGGCACTGCGCGGCCGTCGACGAGTGCCAACCGATCGTCGATGCATTCGAGAGCGACGCGGGCGAGCGCTTCGTCGACGACACCAGGTCCGCGGATTGCATTGGGCCCCAGAATGACAACCGCGCCGTCGGCCGTCGTCACGGTGGATCGGTCCAGCCCACCTGGACGACTTGGTCCTGTTCCCTTCGGCGGACGATGACACCGCGGCCCTGGGGCATGGTCGAAGGACGCACCGTACCGAACAGCGGGCCCTCCTCGCTGCCTGCGCTCATCATCAAACCCATGCAGCCGAGTTCGCGCATCCGTGCGAGAACCGGATCGAACATCGCACGCGTCGCACCACCCGATCGGCGTGCCAGCATCAAATGGAAGCCAACATCCCTTGCATGGGGCAGTATTTCGACAAGTGGGAGCAACGGATTGTCGCTCGCGGTTGCCACCAGGTCGTAGTCGTCGACGATCACGAAGATCTCGGGCCCCTTCCACCACGACCGGTCGCGCAACTGTGTCTGGGTAACGTCCTCGGGCGGCATCCGCGCTTGCAGCGTCCGCGCGACCGCATCGACGTGCGACGTGGCAGTCACTCGCGACATCGCGTAGCCCGCGACGTGGTCGGTCTCGACGACGCCTAGCAGCGAACGTCGATAGTCGACGATGAGCAGCTGCCCCGATTGCGCCGAATTTACCCTGACCACCTCGCGACACAGGGTCCGCAAGGCGGCCGTCTTGCCTGCTCCCGACTCCCCGAGGATCAACAGGTGGGATTGTTCGACGAAGTCGAGCGTCAACGGCCGCAGGTCGCTCTCCCCAAGTCCGAGGACGAGTCGCGTGCCGAGCGGTGAGTCGGAAGCCATCGCCACGATCGCCGCATGAGACACCCTCGTCGGCAACAGTTCTACCGGCGGCGCACTGGGACCGGGGTGACGGGCCGCGAGCGCTTCCGCCGCCTCGCCCAGCGCCGCGTCGAGGCCCGCGCTCGACTGGACGCCGTCGAGGCGTGGTAGTGCAATGGCGAATTCGAGACCATTGCGCGTGATTCCCCGTCCTGGCGGCCCGTCGACGAGGAGCCTCGCCCGCGTGCGATCCATCTCCGATTCCGTCGGGTCACCCAGACGAAGTTCGATGCGTGTTCCAAGCAGATCCTTGAGCGCAGGCCGGATCTCGGTCCATCGCGAGGCTGCGACCACGACGTGGACGCCGACGGCAAGCCCCTGTGCGGCGAGCATGGTAATCGACTCCTCCAGCCCGTCGAACTCCTGCCGTACCGCGGCCCAGCCATCGACGACGAGGAACACCTCGGCGCGGGCGTCGCCGTTGCCCGGATCGACCGAGCGTTGCCGCACGAGCGCTCGCAGCTCTGCGACGATTCGTCGCACCAGGTCGGGTTGGTGTCGGCCCGCGACGGAACCGACGTGTGGAAGATCCCGCGTTTGGGTCAATGCGCCGCCGCCGAAGTCGAGACCGTAAAACTGCACCTCCGTTGCTCGATGCGATGCAGACAATGCCAGCACCAGTGTGCGCAACGCGGTCGACTTGCCCGACCGAGGGCCTCCTACGATCCCTACGTTGCCACCCGCGCCGCTCATGTCCGCGACCAACGAATCGCGACGCTGTTCAAACGGGTTGTCCACCATGCCAATGGGCACGGCCAACCGGGACCCAGGCGGCCGTGAATCGAGGATTGCGTCGAGCGTCGGCGACAGCGTGAGCGGCGGCGACCACACTCGGTGAGCGGGAGTCCCCCGACCAGCCAATCGGTCGAGTACCGACGCCAACACCGTTCGCGGAGCCGGGGCGGCGACGGATTGCAGAACGTCACGGCGTGCGGGGACGGTGGCGGCGGTGAACAACGTGGGTGCTGACAACGGGCCGTCGACTCGGGCCGCCACGCGCGCCGTTGCCCGCCCGGACACGAACGCGGTCTTGAACCGAGTGAGCTCGCCTGATGCGGACTTGAGGTATGCAATCCCGGGCACTGCGGGCAGATCGTGGGCATCCGATGTGCCGAGCACCGCCCGGGACTCGCTGGCGGAGAACGTCTTCAAACAGATCCGATAGGATAGATGGGATTCCAGCCCGCGGAGTCTGCCTTCGTCGAGGCGTTGGCTGGCGAGCAGCAGATGCATCCCGAGCGACCTACCGACCCGGCCGATTGCGACGAACAACTCGGCGAAATCGGGGTGCTGGCTGAGCAGTTCCGAGAACTCGTCGACGACGATCAGCAGAGCAGGCAGCCGCGGAATGGCAGCGCCCGCCTCGCGTGCAGCGTCGTAGTCTCGAACGTTCGCGAAGTTTCCCGCAGCGCGCAGCACCTCCTGCCTGCGGGTCATCTCGCCGGCCAGGGCGTCCCGCATCCGCGTGACAAGGTGGGCTTCGTCCGAGAGATTGGTGATGACGGCCGCCGTATGGCTGAGCCTCTCGAAGCCAAGAAACGTTGCCCCACCCTTGAAGTCGACGAGTACCAGGTTGAGCACCTCCGGTGGATGGGTCGCAATCAGTCCGAGGGCGAGCGTCCGCAAGAATTCGGACTTGCCGGAGCCCGTGGCTCCGACGCATAGCCCGTGCGGTCCCATGCCGCCATGCGCGGCCTCCTTGATGTCCAGCTCGACGGGGTCACCACCATCCGAGACACCGATGACTACTCGTAGACGCCGACTGCCCGACCGAGGCCGCCATAGCACGTAGGGATCGATTAGCGTCGGGTCACCGATGCCGTTCAAGTCCGACCACTCGGAGCCACCGCGGCTCGCCGCACCGGTCGGCTCGTCCGACACGCAATGCGGCGCTAGTCTCCTGGCACACGAGAGTGCCTGCTGGACGGTCAGACGGTCGGCGCGCAGGTCCCCTTCGGCAGGATTCGCGTCGATGCGCAACCCTGCGTATGAGCCGGCAGCGTGTGAGTCGGCAGCGCCGACCACCACCATGGTGACGCTCTCCCCCAGTCGTTCGGCGTTGATCACCTCACCACCGTCGACGAGGACGACGACGTGCGCCGCGTCGCCGCCGAGGTCGGGGACGTCATCGAGCCGTGCATACGTCATCCGTACGGCACCGATGGCGTCGACCGCGCGTGGATGTCGATGGTGCGGGAGCCATTTCAGCCAGTCCCACCGCATCCGAGCCCTCTCGTCGACGACGGCGACGACCTTGACGTCGTCGGGTCCGTGCAACACCGCCACCTGACACAACATCGCCCGCGTCAGCGCATGCGCCCCGTCGCCGACCACGGTGATCCATCGGTGTGCCGTCAGGTCCGCGGTGAACGGCACGCCCGCCACCGTTGACCGGTGGGCGACAAGGCGGCGCAGCCACTCCGTCGCCACGTGATCGTGATGACCGGCGGTACTCACCTCGGGAACCACCAACCTGGTGGACAGCGAGGCCGTCGAAAGGCCCACCCTGACGTGACAGAAGTCCGCGTCGCCAGGACCTCGCTCCCACATCCGCCGACCACCGACGAGCGTCCATAGTGCTCTAGGGTCGGGGTGCGTCCAGCACAGCGAATCATGCTGCACCAAAGCCGTTCTCGTCGCCGCGGCGTCGAGAGCGTCGAGGTATCGGAGATAGTCTCTGCGGCCCCGTTCTACTTCGCCCGCTCGGCGACTGTCGCGTGCGCCGTACGCCACTGACCCGAGTGCCGACATCAGCATCATCACGGGGAAGAAGAGGAACATCGGGCTTCGGGCGGCGCCCGATCCCGACCTGAAGTACAGCACGACCATTCCCGCCGTCGCGAGCAGCATTGCCACCGGCAACAGGCGCGCGACGACGCTGATCGACGTCTTCGCGGGGTCGGTAGGCGGCGGTTCCACGTCGATGTCGCCCACGTCGAACGGTGGCGGCGCCAGCCTCGATGATCGTATGAGTTCCATCGTTGAAGAGGACGCGCCTCGATGCCGATTGGTTCCATCGAGGCGCGAGAAATATTGCTGCGCAAGCACACCCTCAAACCCGGTTACGTTGTCGGGGTGTCCATCCGTCGGCTTACGTTTCAGGTCGAAAGCGGCCTCGACTCCGACACGTTCGACATCGCGGTGCCCGCGGACACACCGGTGTGCGCGCTGCTACCCGCCATAGTGGCCATCGTCGAGCCGACCAGCCACCCCGAGAACGCCGTCGATGACTGGCGGCTGGACCGTCTGACCGGCTGCTTCATCGACGACTCGATGACGTTGGCCGAGAACGACGTTCACGACGGAGAGATCCTCATCCTGACGAGTCGGGACTCGCATGAGCTCGGGCTCGCGGAATGGGATCCGTGCCGGACCGTCGCTTCGGCCGACCACCCGCGCTTGGGTCCGCTGACCGTCTCGCCTGCGACGGCGTGCGCATGGGCGGCGATAATGGCCTCGATCGCGTTGGCATGGGCGGGTGCCGACGCCCACGACTGGAGCTACCTCGTCGTCGCGGCGGTGGGCGCCTGCGCAGCGGCGATCATGGCATCCGCGACGGGGAACAGTCAGGGACTACAGGTCGCCGCGGCATCCTTGGCCGCCGCGACGGGGTTCCTCGCCGTACCGTCGACGCCAAGTGCCGCAAGCGTATTCCTCGCCGCATCTGCCTGCCTGTCGATGTCCTCGGTGATGCTGCGATCGGCCAGCGGCGCACCGTTGATCGCGTTGGCCACGCTGTCCGCGCTGATCGCCATGTCCACCGCGGCCCCGGTCGTGGGCACCGTGTCGACGCCTGCTGTCGGTGCGACGTTGGCTGCCGCGTCGTTGGGATTGCTCGCGATCGCCCCGCGCGTCGCGATCCTCGCTGGCAGACTCCGCCCCGACGAACACCCCGACGATTGCGACGCACGTGCCAGCCTCGCGCACACCACGTTGACCGGGCTGGTCGTCGGCTGCGCAGGCGCAGCGGCGATCGGCGCGCTGGTCGTCGCGGCTGGCTTTCGTCGGAGCGGGACATCCACGCTCGCCAGCGCGACGTTCACGGTCGCAGTTGGAGTTGCCGTGTTGCTGCGCGCCCGCACTTACGTAGACGAACCGCGACGAGCGGCGGTCACGGCAGGCGGATTACTCTGTGTCACCGGCGCTTTCGCCATCGTGGTGACCGCGTCACCCGTCTCGGCCTGGTGGCCGAGTGCAGTGGTGATCGTCGTTGGCCTCGCCGCCGTCCGGCCTCGCCAAGTAGGGCCAGGCGTCATGCGCATGATCGACGCCATCGAATACACCGCGCTCGCGGCGGTGCTGCCCCTCGGCTGTTGGGTCGGCGGAGTCTACGAGCTCATACGCGAATCGCATCTGCTGTGACCTCGGGGGTGCGTCGCACGCTGCTCGTCGCAGGACTGGTGCTCGGCACCACTGCGGGCTACCCGGCCCCACCCGCAAGCGCGGTTACGCCCCCTCCCATCGACGACGCCCTACTGCCCGAGGCCGCTGCACCGAGGCCGCAGGAGCCTACCGAGCAGAGCGGAAACTGTTCTGCGAGTACACGACCCGCGAAGGAGGACAAGTCCGCCCGGCACGGTGGGCTCGACCTCGAGTCGCTATGGCAGCTCAGCCGAGGCGCTGGCCAGACGGTGGCCGTGATCGACACCGGGGTGGCACGCCACCGTCTACTCCCCCATCTGGTGCCCGGCGGCGACTACGTGTCGACCGGCGATGGCACGCAGGACTGCGATGGCCATGGCACCATCGTCGCCGGAATCGTCGGTGCCGCGCCAACGGAGCGCGACGGCCACACGTTCGGTGGCGTCGCCCCCGACGCGGCGCTGATCAGCATTCGCCAGTCGAGCAACGCGTTTCGTCGCACAGCGGACGCGGGTGGAAGCGGCGTCGGGGACGTCGCAACGATGGCGATGGCCGTGCGGACCGCTGCCGACCTCGGCGCGACGGTCATCAACATATCGTCGGTCGCATGTCTGCCTGCCGACGAAGACATCGGCGACGGGGCGCTGGGCGCTGCCCTCGCCTATGCCGTCGACGTGAAGAACGTCGTCGTCGTGGCGGCCGCGGGAAACCTCGGCACCGCTGGGCAGTGCACGACGCAGAACCCGCTGTCGGACCCGGCCCGCCCCGGTATGCCGAACTGGGACGACGTGAACGTGGTCGTGAGTCCCTCTTGGTACGACGACTACGTCCTCACCGTCGGCTCGGTCGACAAGGACGGCAGTCCCTCGCGGTTCAGCATTGCGGGCCCGTGGGTGGACGTCGCCGCCCCAGGAGAGATGGTCGTCGCGTTGGATCCTGCGGGCGAGGGGCTGATCGACACCGTTCCGGGTTCGGTTGACGCCCAGCCCATTTCAGGAACTAGCTACGCCGCGCCCGTAGTGGCGGGGATAGCTGCCCTAATCCGGGCGCGGGTGCCCCAACTGACGGCACGGCAGGTGATGAAGCGCATCGAGGACACCGCTCTCGATCCTGGTGCAGGGTGGAATCCTCGAGTCGGGCATGGCGTCGTCGATGCACTAGCCGCCGTGAGTGCAGACATCGCTGACCGCCCAGGACCCACCACGCCGCCGCCCGCATCGCCCCAAGCGGTCGGCACGACACCTGATGACCGACCGCGTTCGTTCGCCTTCGGCGGCGCGGCGGTGTGCGTCGCGGTCGTCGCGGCCGCGGCAACCCTGTCGACGGGTCGGCTAAGACGGCGGGAAGGGCGAGACCGCATCACGCACGACTGACGCGGCCTCGGTGCTCAATTCGGGACCTCGCGGCAACCGAGCAAGGACCGGCCACGGCGCTGGCGCGGGTGGTTCGAGGAGCCCGAGGTGACTCGCGGCGGCTTCGTCGCGAATGCCGAAGACGACCCCCGCGTCGTCGACGAGGAACCGTGTTCCCCCGCCCCCCGCGTCACGAATCCCGACCGACCGCACGTATGCGCTGCGGCCCGCCGGGACGACGACACCGTCGACGTTGGGCCCGTCGCCGTCGGCCTGCGCGAGCACGAGAGCCGGTGCCTCCAGCTCCCGCACCGCCGAGTTTCCGGTCAGCACAACGGTGTTGGATCGCAGACCGGAGGCGTCACTGCGCCAATGTGCGCACACCGACGTGCCCGAGCCCGCCCCGACTGGCACACCCGAGCGAGCCGGAAGCTGGTCAAGGGCTAGCACGGTGACCACGCGGGCCGCTGCCATTGCCGACGGCGACACCGTTGGCACCTCGTCGAAGCGACCAGGCAGCGCGAACCTGACGAGGTCTGCGGCGACTTCGCCGATTCGTTGCACGCCGCCCGCGAGCACGACGTAGAACTCGGCGGATTCGGCGCGTGCGACGCGTACGACCGTGCCGACGGCGATCCCACGCAAGCCCCCTGGGGTGCCCAACCTGGCGATGGCAGGCACGACGATGGGAGGCGCCTCGGGCACCAGGTCGAGCAGCGCCCGCGAAACCGGCAGCGGGACAACGTCGTCGAGGCGCAACGCTCGTACGACGGCGTTGCTTCGCAAGTCCACCTCGGCTCGCAACCCGTCGTAGAGCAGGTAGATCGGCGCGGCAGGCTCGTCGCGCGGGGTGACAAGGACCCCCCGCGAGCGGTCGAGCCGGTCGGTCGCCGATTGGGTGGCCCCCACGATTACCACCGTCCGTTCACCGTCGCACACGGTCCACGATTGCTCGGAAAGCGGGGCGCCGACCGTCGTCGGTGCGCCCGCAATGCCGACCTGCGGACCTCGTTTCGCGCGAGCAATCTCAGCTTCGCCGACCATGACGGGGCTGGCAGCCGCACCCGCGACCAGACGAGCGGATGCGAGGTTCAACACCGGGTGAAGGGTGTCGTCGATGCGCACGTACATGGCGCCCGACTCGCGGGCCATGACGATCGGTGCAGCTCCGATCGCGCCCTGCGGCCTCATGAGCGCAAGGATCACGCACACGGCCATCGCGAGCGCCGCGACCACGCATCCCGCGGCCAACGACCGCGACTGCGTCCGCAGCACGTCATCGTGCATGCGAAAGTCCCTGCGCACCAGCGCATGTTCCATGCGTCGAAGCAGAAACCGATGACCGTCGGCCTGAAGCCATTCCGAAGATTGTCGAGCCATTCGTCCCCCGGCATCGAGCCTAACTGCTGCGGAAGGCCCACTCGCGCAGCGATTTCAACCTTGCCAGACGGACCTCGGGCTACGCCAAGCCGAGCGCCCGGATTCCCCTGCTGATCATGACCACTCCGATGATCAAGAACAGCACCATCATGACGGTCTTCTCGTTGGTCACCAGCCATGTCTTGACGTCTCCGAGCTTGGCCTCCGCCGCTGACCCGCCAACCAGGTAGATCACCAGCGGCACGGTGACGGTGACGGTCGCGATGAGAACGAAACCGACGGCGATCGCCAGGGACGCGGCGAGCGGCACGCCCGCCTCGGCGAGATCGAGGCCCGCGACGAAACCGAGCGACAGACTCGCCGGGTCGAGGAAGCTCAACAGCAGGCCCATGACGAAAGCCCTTGGCGCCGTGAGTCCGTCGACGCGGCGCATCAAGGCGCTCGGAGGCGGCTCCTCGCCGGGTTTCGGACGGTTCCGAAACATGCGCGCTGCCAGCACGATGAGCGCCACTCCCACCAGCATCCTGATGATCGAGGCGGTTTTCGACGGCGGCCCGCTGTGGGCGACGTGGTGACCGCCGATCGCCAAGAACACGGAGAAGACGACCGCCAAGATCAAGGCAACGCCAAGTATTCGGCCGCCGACGAATGCGAGGCCCTTCGCCCGTGCACCATCGGAGACGAGGATCAGCACGGCGACGATGATCAACATCGGGCTGACCGCCATCGCCACGGCGTACGGCAACAACTCGCCTATCAGAGCACTCGTCATGAGTTCGCCTGCTTCGGTCGTAAGAGGACGAGCGCGACGACGATTGCCGCCGCGGGCACCACAGCCATGATCCAACTCAAGGTGTGGATCGCATGCAACATGCCGAGCTTCGCGCCCTCGACGATCTGGCGTGCCTGGTCCGGATCCAATACGCGAGCGCCGCCGACGGAGGCGGGCGCGCCACCGTGTGCAACCCGGAAGGCCTCCTGGCTCTCTTCGACCGTGATCCCCTTCGCTTCGCGGACGAAGAGCATCGTGCCGACGACACCGAACAACGCGGGACCCAGCGAATAGGCGGCCTGGCCGACCGCTGATTTGACCGCGGATACGGCACCGCCGAGATCGGCTGGCGCACTTGCCATCATGATCGTCGCTTGCGGTGTCTGGACGACGGCGCCGCCGATTGCGTTCAGCGCGATCGCGACGAACAACACCAACAGCGGCGTGTCCTCCCGCAGCAGGGTCAGCACCACCAGTCCCCCGAGCAGTAGGGCAAGTCCGACCATGAGCACCGCGCGATCGCCGAAGCGGGCGGCCGCGCGGCCGGAGCCGGTAGCGGCCACCGCCTGCAGCAGCGTCGCTGGGATCAGCAGCAGACCGAGGACCGCTGGCGAATCGCCGCGCACGGTGACGAGGTAGAACGCGAACAGGATGGTCGAGCCGCCGGTGAGGAAGTTGAACGTAGCGCCGGCCGCCACCGCCGCATTGAACCGCCGCGAGGAGAAGATGCGCAGGTCGAGCGCCGGGTCGGGGGTACGCAGCTCGCGCATGACGAAGCCCGCCCCTGCGAGGACGCCCACCGCGATGGGGATGACGGCGCCCGCATGAAACCCGTTCTCCAGCCACGATATTCCGTAGATCACCCCGAGCAGCGCGACGGCCACCAACGCCATGCCAGGAAGGTCGAGGCGCCGCTTCGACCGCGTCGTCTCTGGAACGTAGCGCCACGTCAGCAAAAGCGTGAGCACCGCAACCGCAGGGGCGACGAGAAAGCCAGCGCGCCAGCCGACGTGTTCGGCAAGCACGCCGCCGAGCGCGGGCTGCGGCGTCGTCATCGCGAAGCCGGCGCCGAGGTACAGCGCGATGGCCGCGGCCCTGCGCTCGGGCGGGAAGACGTCGTTGATGATCGCCAACGAAAGGCCCAGTAGAAACGCGAACGCCAACCCCGCCCCAGCGCGCGCAATGACGAGGGTGACCCCAGTTGGCGCAGCGGCGGCCAGGGCGCCGAAGGCCATCGTCCCGAACAGGCCGGTGACGTACATGCGTTTCATCCCGTAGAGGTCGCCGAGCGCGCCAGCGCCGAGGACGGCCGCCGCGAGCGTCAGCGTTGCAAGGCTGGCCACGAAGCTGGCGCTACTGCCCGAGAGAGCCAGCCCCGCCCGCACCTCCGAGATGTTCGCGGACAGGATCGTCGGGTCCGACGCGGTGATGCTGTAGCCAAGGCCCATCGCAACGATCGTGGCTGTCGCGGCAAATCCCGATACCGATGTGTGCGGGTCGGCAGCAGCCATCCGCTAATTCTGGACTAGCGCCATCGCGCCCATACGTACGGCACTAGCGAACGCAGGAAATCGAGGTCGGACCCGGGACGTGCGTCGGCAAACGCCTGCTCGAAGTACTCCTCGGCGACCAGCAGGATGCCCTCGGCGTACTCGCGCGTGAAGTCAATGCTGCCGTAATCGTCCATGAGGGCGCGCACGGTCCGAACCATGTCGTCGGTCCGATCGGCGCGGCTTCGTCGCAAGTAGTCACTGAGTAGCGCGCGGTCCTCGCCGCCGGCCTCCGACAGGAGATGCATCAACGTCAGCGTGCGCTTGCCCTCGTAGAGATCGCCGAGGATCTCCTTGCCATACGACTGCTCGTCACCGATCAAATTGAGCAGATCATCGCGAATCTGGAAGGCCGCTCCGAAATGGAATCCGAACCGGACGAGGTGAGAGAGATCTGCCGTTCCACCCGAGCCGAGGATGGCGCCGACACGAAGCGGGTGAATCGTGGTGTACCAGCACGTCTTGTGCATGATCAGTTCGAGATAGTCCGACGGCCCCAAATCCTCGACGTTGTCCCACTGCCAGCCGACCTCGAGCGCCTGGCCCTCCAAGGTCCGCATCGCCATCGTGTCGAATTCCACCCAGACGAGGTCAGCCAGGTCGCGATCGAGTCCGCGCGTGGCACGACGCAAGACTTGACCGGCCACGATCGCCAGACCGTCGCCGGCATTCAGTGCGGCGGGCATGCCGTACTCCGCAGCAAGCGTCGGCCTTCCACGACGCAACTCGCTGCCGTCGGCAATGTCGTCGTGCACCAGAAAGGCGTTGTGCAGCAACTCGATCGCCACGGCGACGCCAATCACGTCAGAGGTGTTGGCGCCGAACGCACGCGCGGAAGCCATGCACAGCGCGGGCCGCAACGCCTTGCCGGGGCGTGACGGGTACTCGCGCATCGGGGCATAGAGCCACTGGCCCGGTTCGCCGTCGGGCATCGCGTCCAGCATCGCGCGCCGGATCAGACGAGCAACCTCCCGCAACCTCTCGTCGACGGCCGCCGTCAAATCCGACGGGCCAGCGGCGCCAGTCATTCGAGCTGCGCTCGCACCCTGAGCGCAACTGGCAGCCAGAGATCGGAGTGTTCCTCGACGAGCAGACTTCCGCGGTAGACACCCGGCGAAATGTCTTGGGAGACCTTTATCTCGAGTACGACGCAGCGACTGCTTCGCGCGGGCATCGTCGTCACGGCGGGATCGACACGCACCTCATCCGAATCGATGAGACTTCCGCCACCCGCCATCAGATCGCTACAGCGTAACCTTATGTCGCCCAAGTCTTCTGAACTGCGGTTGTGTAACCACACGTCAGTCGTCGCCATACCCGGCACGGCCACCTCGAGGTTGAGGCCTGCGCCCGACGAGGACGCCGCGAGATCGAGATTGACGCCTTCGACGAGCGGAGGCGTGGAAGGCACGGAGCCGCCCGAGTCGACCAGGTATTGCCCGAGCATCGAGAACCACGACCTCATGAGCGGCTCAAGATCCAGCGCACCGTAAAGGTTTTCCCGCTGCTCGACGTCGGGGGGCACGGTCGAACCAGCCGGACGGTCGCTGGCAATCCGACCGACGCCCGCGGATCGGATGAAGCGGTCGACCAGTGCACTGGCTGCCCGGAACCCCTCCGCCTGAATTGCGCTGAGAGCACGTGCATTTGCTGCTGGATCGAAAACAGACGCCCACGGAAGATCGCCCGTGCCACTGTCTCCAGCCCCCCGATCCATCAGAAGATCCTTCCGCGCAAATTATCGTGACCGTAACCGTTGAAAGGTATGCTAACGGCGCATCCTGGCGAAGGAGGGGCGATGGATACGCTGCGCGCTCTAATGGAACTGTACGGGGCATTCGACCAAGCGCTCATCGACGATGACGACCCAGATCTGGCGGTTGCCGTCGACAAGCTGTTCCCGGGATCCTCGTCCAATCGCGGTTGGTATGACGAGCTGGAGACGTTCTTCTTCAGCGAGACGGCATCCGGACCCAGGCAGAGCGCCGACGCCACCGCGGCGCTCGCGACGCTTGCGGCGGCCGATCAAACTCGGCCGCTCACCGCCACGCAGAAATCACAGCTGTTCATGAACCTGGTCTCGCTGTACCAAGTGCAGCAGAGCACCGGCACGACGGCCTTGCCGAGTTATGACGACGATGAAGGCTTCCAGACCGCGTTCGACTCGGCCTTCGATCGCCTTCGTCCACCGCTGGCTGAGTCCGTCGCCAGCGGGTCGACCGAGCCTGCTCCAGTCGCCGAGCCAGCAACCGTCCGCCGGGCCAGCATCAGAGGCAAGACCACCGACGCCGACGACGGCGCCGACGATGACGCCGGCGAGTCGCTAGACATCGGCCCCCTAGGGTCGCTGTCTGACTTTCTTACGATCGTCAGGCAGGAGTTCAACGACCGCGCCGATTTTCAAGGAATCGCCCAGAAAGCCATCCAATTCAGACTGGTCGACCCTGAGGTGGCCGACATCCCGTTGTGCGAGGCCTACCTGGCCACCGTCGGCGGAGTGCCGTGCGTCGTGGTGGACACGGCATTCACGTCCGAGAAGGTTAGCCTCGAGCAGGTTCTCGGCATCGTCAACCCCTTCAACTGGCATGACAACTACCCAGACTTCTTCTGCGGTATGACCGGTTGCGCTCCGCCCCGCTCCGACGGCTGGGGACGGGTGCTCGAGAACGTCAGCTTCTGCGGGTGGCAGGGGGTACGCGGCCTCTCGACGTCGCTGAAGTTCAACCCGAAACGCGTCAGCCCGCTGGATGCGCGTCTCGACTACGACCTCGATGACCCCACGCCAGGGCCAGGCGACGGCCAGGTGACGGTAGACCGCGGCTATGTCAACGTCACCTGCACGGCGAAGAGCAAGATACCGACCGACAAGGGGGTGCAGATCAACACCCGCAAGGTCGTTCACATCAGGAACATTGCGCCGTACGCACAGGCCAGGCTGGTTTGCATCACCGGGTACGGCTCCGCTTCCGTACAATTCATCTGCGGCGCGGCCGAGATCCGACCGCCCGGGCCCAAGCCGTTCGACTACCTCGGCGAGGCCGGCGGCGGAACTGGCGGAACCGGCGCGACCGGGACACCGCCTCCACACGCCGTGCCCGGGGCCGTTCAGATATGGACGAAGACGCTCCAGGACGTGACGAACAGTTACGTCGCACTGGCCGGAAAGTGGACCTCCGGGGGATTGACCATCAAGGACGTCGCTGACTACAGCAAGGACGTCGGCGGCCGCCTGGCAAGCACGCCCTGGGAGATCCTGCAGGCGGTGACCCAACCGCGTCCGCCAAGCAATCCAAACCAGGGTCAAGGGGGTGGCACATGAGCGATTCGGGTAACGCAGTTCAGCCGTACACCGACGCATGGCTGGGGTATCTCAATCAGGTCAACGGCATCGTCGACACCGCTATCAACGACGACGCCAAGGGCAATTGGGGCTCGGACGCGTGGGTCCGCTTGATCCACAACCTGATCGACGCCCAGATCCGCGCCTACGCGCTCCTCGTCCAGACGTCGCTCGCCGGACCTTTGGCGCTCCAGACGCCGACCGGCCTAAAGAGTCCTCGGCCGTCAGCACCGATCACGGTGCCTGAAGCGACTTACGCGCGAACCATCCGCACGTCGGGACTCGTCAGACTCGGACTGCCCGGCGTGAAGCTCCCGGCGGATTGCGTTCGGTTCTACCCGAAAATTCTGAAGGCAGGCCAGACGACGTTCCGAGTAGGGCTGACCAACTTCAACTACGTCGGAGCCAATTACACCGGCAAGGTCGAGCTGTACAAGGCCGACGCTGCGCCAGGAGGCGCGCCCGATTCGACGTACGACGTCACCGTGGGTCTGTGAGCGTTCTTGAACGATAACCGGACGATCGACGAACTCCTCGATCGCGCGGTTTCCGCGATCAACCGCGGTGACCGCGCAACGGCAGATGCCTTGGCGGGCCAGGTCTTGGCCGTGGACGGAAGCAATCTCGATGCCGAGGAACTGCTCGCAACCCCGGCGGATAGTGGCGAATTACGCAGACTGACAATGCTTTTCGCAGACCTCGTTGACTCCACTGCCCTTTCGACGCAGGTCGAGCCCGAGGTCTACCGAACCGTCGTCGGACGGTATCGCGACGAAGTCGACCGGATCGTCAACCGCTATGAGGGTCACGTCGCCTCCATCAAGGGTGATGGACTCTTCGCCATCTTCGGTCACCCGAAAGCCCATGAGAACGATGCCTATCGGGCAGTTCAGACCGGCCTTGAGATCACCCGCGCGGTGGCAGCACTGAGCCAGCGGGTGCGGCGTCGTTTCGGCTTCGACATCGAGACACGAGTCGGCATTCACCGCGGTCTGGTGTATCTGGACGTCGTTGGCGATGACGTTTATGGACTGGGCGCCAACCTGGCCGCACGCGTGTGCAGCCTGGCCGAGCCGGGCACCGTGGCGGTTTCGTCAGCGATCGAACGTGTCGTGCGTGACCACTTCGACCTCGCGGAAAGCCCGCCCCAGGCGGTAAAGGGCGTGGAAGGCCCGATCGTTCACTATCGGGTGCTGGCCGAACGCGACGGGACCACCGCCACGTCAGGACCTCTGGTGGGCCGTGACGACGAACTCTCCTATCTCACCGCCAGTTGGGCTCAGGCCGTCACAGGGGACTTGACCGCGCCCGGTGTACTGTTCCGCGGCGACGGCGGGATCGGGAAGAGCCGATTGAGCCGCGCTGCAGTCGATTTGGCCGAACAGTCCGATGCCGTGGTGCTCGAACTCTACGGTTCACCCTTCCATACCGACGTCGGCTTGCGACCGGTACGCCGGTTTTTGGAGCGTCAGAGCGGAATCAAGCGCGGGTCCGATGCGCAGGAGAGCTTGCGGAGACTCGAGGCTGAATTGCGCATTCGTGCAATGGATCCCGCTGCATTCGTCCCTCTGTTCGCCCCCATCCTCGGGATCCCTCCCGAAGGGAACTACCAACCCGCCGCTGCGAAGGCCGGGACCCTCCTGGATCAGATCATGAGCGGCGTCAAGGATTACCTCTTGGCATGCGCGGGTACCGGCCCTGCGCTGGTGGTGGTCGAGGACATCCACTGGTTCGACGAGGACACGGTCGAGGTCGTGAGAGCCCTGCTCGGCGAGGAACTCGGCAGGATGCTGGTGGTCACCACCGGCCGGCACAGCCCTGTCACCCTGCCCTCCACCAAGGTCTTCGACCTGACCCCGTTGGACGCAACTCAGTCCGATGCACTCATCGCGGCTCTTCATCCCCAGATGTCACCGCAAGATCGTGTCGCGGTCAGAGAGCGGTGCGACGGCATACCTCTCTATATCGAGGAAGTGGTTGCCAAGCTCCGCGATCAGTCCATGGACGGCGGACAGCAGGCCGAGGTTCCCGACACGCTTTACGAAACACTGGTCGCGCGAATTCGACACAACTCCAACGCTTCTCTTGTTCTAGAGGCGGCCGCTTTGATTGGGCGGTTGATCGACCGCCGCCTGCTGCATTCCGTGGTGCAGTTAGATGATGGCGAGATCGACCAACTCCTTGAACAGCTCACCCGAGGGCGGGTGCTAGCGCAGATCGGCAAGAACAGCTGGCGATTCCACCATGAATTGCTGCGCGAAGTAGCCGCGGAACTCTCTCCGCCGAGCGTTCGCCGCAGACTGCACAGTCGCATTGCCGACTCGCTGTCGGATACGACGTCGCGCGCGACTCCCGAATGGCCGCTCGTAGCACACCATTACGAGCAGGCCGAGCGCTTCGACGAGGCCGCAGGCGCATATGAGAAGGCGTCGGCCAACGCAAGACAGCGCGGCGCGCTATCGGAAGCGCGCAACCATCTGGTCCGTGCACTCACCAACATCGAGAAGCTGCCCGAAGATCTCGCGCGTGATCGGCTCGAGATCAGAATCCGGCTGCAAAGCGGATTTCTCGCATCGGCCGCGACGGGCCACGCAAGCACAGAGGCAGCCTCAGAGTTCGAGCGCTGCCTGGAACTGATCGGCCCTGAACCGGGTCCCGAACTGTACGCGACGTTCAGCGCGCTGTGGAGTTACTACGCCACCCGCGGCGACCTCGAGCGGGCGGCGACGTTGATCGACGCACTCGGGATGAACTCCGAGGAGCTGCCCGAGTGGCAACGCGCGGCCAATGACGCAGCCGTCGGAACGTTGGCCGTGCTACGTGGCGAGTTCCGCGAAGCGCGCTCGATTCTCGAGGCCGCGACCTCCGAGGGTTCTTCACTACTGGGGTCACCGGAAATCGACGGCGCCTGGTTCGCGCCGAACGACCCAGTGGCGGGCTTGTATGCCTTCGTCGCGTTCGCACGGTTCGTCCAAGGGGAACTGTCGAGCATCGATGAGGCCTTCGCCCAGCTGGAGGCCAGGTGCGCAAAGCTCCGCTTCCCACACGGACCCTTCAGCCTCTGTTACGGACGCTCGCTCGAGTTGGGCATCCGGGCAGAGGCGGGGCAGTTGCAGCGCGCCGCCGAACTCGTCGACGAACTCACTCAACGTGGCCAGCAGTCTGGATTCGACGAGTGGGTGATGATTGCCGCGAGCCACCAAGCCTCGATTGGTGCGCGGTTCTACTTGGCGGGCACGGAACGAGATTCAGCCACCCTTCAGGCGTTCATCGACGGCATGACCGCCATCGTGGGCGCATGGCGCGCGTTCGAATTGAATGCGTTTCTCGCGTATTACGACGGCCTTCTGGCCCGCTTGCTGACGGCGGCCGGTCAACACGACAGCGCCCGTGCACACTTGGCGCTGTCGCTGCAGATGTCTGCCGACACCGGTATGCACTTCTACGATGCCGAGTTGATTCGGATTCGGGCCAGCACCTACGAGGACACCCCTAGCCGTCAATCGGACCTTCAGCACGCCATCGAGCTCGCACGGAAGCAAGGAGCTCTGGTCTACGAATTACGTGCTGCGCTCGACGATTTCGAGCTCACCGGCGAGCCTGCGCGAGCCGAATTGGAAGATGTCCTGACCCGCTTCCCTTCCGGCCAAGACTGGCCTGAACTGGGGCGTGCCAAAGCGCTGCTGGAGTGAGCCGCACTGGTGGCCGCGTGGCTATCCTCGGCGGAGGCATGGCGGGCTTGAGTGCTGCCTGGCGACTGAGCGAACCCGGCTGGCGCGATCGCTTCGAATCCATCACCGTGTACCAACGGGGTTGGCGACTTGGTGGCAAGGCGGCGTCGAGTCGCGGTGAGCACGGTCGAATCGAAGAGCACGGACTGCACATTTGGTTGGGCTCGTACGAGAATGCGTTCGCCATGCTGCGTGAGTGCTACGCCGAATTGAACCGGGGCACAGCTGATCCGGACTGTCCAATCCAGTCCTGGGACCAGGCGATGGTTCCGGCCGACACGCTCGGCATGGCGGACCGGTGGGGTGACGGCTGGCTGGTGTGGCCCGGTCGGTTCGCGAACAATGATCAGCATCCAGGTGAACCCGACGCATCGGGCAGAGAACTCACGGTGGTCGAATTCCTCACTCGCGCAATGCGGCTCATTCTCGACTTCACCGACTCTCTGCGTGAGACAGCTCCCGCCGAATTCTATCTCTCGGTTTCGCCTGCCGTCACGCCCAACTACCTCATCGACACGGTGCGACGGACGGTGCTTGCGATCTCCGTCGCGATGGCGTCGCCACCCGTGGTGACTGAAACCAGTCTTGGCGGATTGATCGGCGAGGCACTCGCGGCGGCCCGGGAGGCGCTCGACGTCGAACGGCACCCCGAGCGGAGAAGGCTCTGGCTCTTGCTGTCGCTACTCACCGCCACCGTCCGCGGCATCATCGCCGACAACTTGATCACGAACCCAGATGGCTTCAGAGGCATCAACGACGAGGAGTACTGCGCCTGGCTACTCCGCCATGGTGCGCATCCGGAAGTGCCGGATTTCCCGTTGGTGCGCGGCCTTTACGACATGGTCTTCGGCTACGAGGAGGGCGATTCTCGTCGACCCTCGTTCGGAGCGGGGTTGGCGGTCATGCTCACGGGGATCGCGCTCTTTCAGTACAAGGGCGCGTTCTTCTGGAAGATGACCGCGGGCATGGGCGACGTCGTCATCGCGCCTCTCTACCAAGCACTCTCGATGCGCGGCGTCCGCTTCGAGTTCTTTCATCGTCTGGATGCGCTACACCTCGACCCACTCCGGCTGAACGTCGAGGCCATCACCATCGGTCGCCAGGTCCGGCTGGCGAACGGGGTAGCCGAGTACCAACCCCTGACACGGCATGGCGGACTTCCCGTCTTTCCGAATGCGCCGCTGGAATCGCAAATCGAATCCCGGCCGGGCCTGGCAGGTCTCGAATCTCATTTCGGTGATCACGACGACGTCGAACGCCGGACCCTACAAAGGGGGGTGGACTTCGACGAGGTCGTATTGGCCGTGTCGCTCGGGATGGTGGAACTGGTCGCAGCCGAGTTGGTCGAGGATCGACCCGAGTGGCGAGAGATGACCACATACATGAGAACGGTTGCCACGCAAGCTTTTCAGCTATGGCTACGGCCCGACGAAGCATCTCTGGGCTGGGACCGCCCTGGTGTCACCACCAGTGGCTACGTCGCTCCGTTCGATACATGGGCGTCGATGCCCCAGACGCTGTGGGCCGAGGAATGGCCTGACGGCAAGCGTCCTGGGACGGTCGCATACTTCTGCGGGGCGTTTGACGCAGAATGGCCGACGTCCGACTCGCAAGAGGGATACGTCGCGCGCTGCCGCCAGGAGGTTCTGGACAACGCGGTCGACTACCTCGACCACCACGTCGGCCTGTATCTGCCTGGCGCGGTGACGGAGCGCGGTTTCACGTGGCATCTTCTCAGCGGCGCGGAGCACATCGACGACAGGTCCGCATTGGAGACCCAGCATTTCAGCGTGAACATCGATCCGTCCGACCGCTACGTTCAGTCCGTTCCCGGTTCGGACAAGTATCGCCTCAGATCGGACGAGAGTGGCTACGACAACCTGGTTCTCGCGGGGGATTGGACCGATTCGGGAATGAACGCGGGCTGCATCGAGGCGGCGGTGCTGTCGGGCCTCCAGGCCGCCAACGCGCTGCTCGGCCGCGGCAGATTCCACCGCGTTCGCGGCTTCTACATGCCTTGAGGCTCAAGGCAACCGATCGACGGACATCGACACCCCGGCTGCGACCAACCGTTCCAGAAGCACCATCCCGAGAGCTGACGCGGGTGTGAGCACTCCATGCGCATCGGGCAGTCGGTCACGATTCTGCACTAGCGCGAGCACGCTCTCGCCAAGCATGACTGCCGTCGCCGAGTAGCCGGGATCACCCTGTTGCCGCATCGTTGCGACGTAACGTGCGCCGAGGGTGGTCGTGCTGTACGTCTCCACCCGATAGTGACCCCGCAACCCCTGGTCGTAGCCCTTGCCGGGTGCTGGCACGAGACGCTCGATCAGCTGGTCTGGAACGAGCCGCAGGTAGTCCCCACCGAATCGCGAGGCACCGGCGATCGCTCCGTTGAACATCGCCGCCCAGAACGGGGCGGCTGGCCACCTGCCCAGGGTGATGGTCTCGGAATACCTCAGGCCCCTGCCATAGGGCCACCCCATCAACGCGTTGCTGCGTCGCACGCACCGCGTGTTGTACAGGGCCATGACGTAGCCACCGATCCACATGCCCGCCAGCTCGGGAGCGATGTCAGCACCCGGGCACGATGGCAGATCCGGCTGAGCGCCAAGGTCCGGTTCCGCTGCTCGGTCTGGGCTGAGACTGTATGGGTCGTCGAGCATCGGACGGACGCTCGGATCGTCGGACGCGCTGCGAATCAACTCCACCATCGTCGAGATCGAGCCACCGGCATAGCCGCCGGAGTAGTCCCGTATCACGAGTGTCGTCTGCTCCAATCCGCCCGCGTTGTCCTGTGCCGCTCTACGATTCAGTGCGTAGACCGTGAGATCCGACGGAATCGAATCGAACCCGCACGAATGCACGATGCGGGCTCCGTTGGCGACGGCTTGCTCGTGATAGCCGTCGATACTGCGGCGGACGAATGGCACCTCGCCCGTCAGATCGGCATAGTCGGTGCCCGCGACCGCGCAGGCTGCGACGACGGGGAGCCCATATTTGAGATACGGCCCCACTGTGCTCGCGACCACCTGAGTCCTCGCTGCCATCGCATTCAATTGGGCTGGCTCGGAGGCGTCCGCCACGATCAGCGGCCAGTCCCCTGCGGCGGTTCCGAGTCTCTGTTGCAAGGCCTGAAGCCGATCGGCCGACCGCCCCGCCAGGCCGATGCGAACTCCCCCACCGACTTTCGCGAGATATTGAGCGGTGATGCCGCCTACATATCCCGTAGCGCCGTAGAGCACGATGTCGAGGTCACGTTGCCCGGCACGCATGGGATTTGACCGTACCCGACGGATCTCGATGATTTCGGGAGTCGAATACGGTGTCAGTCCTGACTTGCGCGCCGTTCTCGATACGCCGCCACGTGCTGGCGGTTGCCGCAGTTGCCCGTATCGCAGAACATCCTGGACCGGTTGCGAGAAAGGTCGACGAGGACCGCGTCGCAATCAGGTGCCGCGCAGATCTTGAGGCGGCGTAGTTCGCCGGCACGGATCAGGTCGGCCAATGCCATCGCCATCTCGGCACCCATCCGTTGCCACAGCGGGTCGTGGATCGACGCCAGGTGCAGATGCCACTCGGGCATCTCCGCGTGTCGGGTCAACCACGGCGATGCACGCGTGTCGCTCAAGAGTGCGTTGACCTGTTCGACGACGCGTTCCTCGTCGTCGGCAACGGCCCAGATGCCGCCGAGCCGTTCGCGGATTCGGTGCACGCTCGCGATCTCCGCCGCGTCCCTGTCGCGTCTGCCCGTCCAACCGAAGCCGTCCAGGTATTCGTCGAGGAGAGCCATGTCTCCGAGTCGCTCGCCGTCGACGCGGTTGCTGTTGACCAGCACACACGCCGCCCGCAGTGTGAGCTCGGTGTCATGACTAAAAATCATTTGACTCATGACTCCCTTCGGCGATAGCGTCATGACCAACGCTTACTTTACTCATGACATCTGGAGGTGGCACGTGACAACAGCGACGAGGACGCCGTCGGTCGACCACTTCCGGGTAGGTCTGCTGTTCGCGGTCGGATCCGCCCTCGCGTTCGGCATGTCCGGTCCACTGGCGAAGTCGCTGATGGAGGCCGGATGGAGCCCCACGGCCGCCGTCACGGCACGCCTCGCAGGGGGTGCCGTCGCGCTGGCGATCTTCGCCACCATCGTCCGGCCCGGCTGGGTTCGCGAGGCGGTTCAGCATCGCAAGGTGGTGGTGGCCTACGGGCTGATCCCCATCGCAGGAGCACAGCTCTGCTACTTCAACGCCGTTTCGCACTTGTCCGTCGCCGTCGCGCTGCTGATCGAATACACCGCTCCGGTACTCGTCGTCGGATATCTATGGGCGACCACACGCCGTCGGCCGAGCAATCTCACGATGGTCGGCGTCGTGCTAGCCATCGCAGGAATCATGTTGGTACTCGGCATCTTTCAGAATGGTGGCCTCTCGGGCGCACACATCAGCCTCGTTGGCGTTGGCTGGGCCGTCGCCGCTGCGATCTGCGCGGCCTGCTACTTCATGATGTCCGACGAGGCAAGCGCAGACAGCTCGAAGGAAGGGTCGCTGAACTCCATCACCCTGGCCGCCGGTGGCCTCATCGTCGGCGCAGTCGCAGTGGGAGTGCTCGGCGCATCCGGCGTGATGCCGTTGATCTTCACCGCCAACGACACCGTCGTAGCCGGCAAGACAATGTCGTGGATCGTCCCAGTGATCGCACTGGCCCTGATCCCCACCGCGATCGCCTACACACTCGGCATCCTTGGCATCGCTCGGCTGCGGCCGCGGTTCGCCTCGTTAGTCGGTCTTGCCGAGGTTCTGTTTGCCGTGATCGCAGCCTGGGCGCTCTTGGGGGAGGCGATCTCGGTCATCCAAGCGGTCGGCGGCGCCGTCGTCCTCGTCGGGCTTGCGCTGGCCCGCCAGGGCGATCGCACCGAGATCGTCGGTCAGGCGACCTGGCCCGAGATACCCCACGAGGAGCGGCCGCCGGCGCAAACGGTTGGCCGCGGCTGACGTCGATGTGTGAAGATTAGCGGCGTGACCCTGCTCAGGATGTTTGCCAGAACTGCCGCAATCGCATCAGCCGTCGGATGTGTCGCGGCACTGTTCGCGGTAGCGCCGCCAGCCATGGCAGAAGGACCCTGCGCCGACGTCGACGTGGTCTTCGCACGCGGCACCGGCGAGCCTGGCGGGGTTGGCACCCTCGGCCAGATGTTCATCGATGAGCTGCGCCCCCAGCTTGGCGGGCGAACCGTGACCAGTTACGGCGTGAACTACCCGGCCGACTACGACTTCCTGAACGCCGCGTCTGGCGCGGACGACGCCGAGGCGCACATCCAGTCGGTGGTGGCACAGTGCCCGAGCACCAAGATCGTCCTGGGCGGGTACTCGCAGGGTGCGGCCGTCGTCGACATGCTGGCCGGTATCCCCCCGCTGGGCAACAAGGTTGGCGGCCTCCAGGAGAGGGTCGGTGACTTCGGTTCGACCGCGCCGCTGGCGGCCGAACTCGTCCCGTACGTCAGGGCCGTCGCGGTCTTCGGCAATCCGTCGACGAAGTTCAGCCTCCCGATCACCGGTTCGGTGTTCGGCGACCGGGCGATCGATCTGTGCAAGGACGGCGACCCGATCTGTTCGCGTGGCCGTAATCCCTTCGCGCACAGCGACTACATGAGTACGGGCATGACGACGCAGGCGGCCAACTTCGTTGCTGGACTGCTTTAACCGTTAGCCGGGCTATCATGTGACGTGCCCTTTGATCTTGTACGACGCAATCTAGTCAAACGTTGCCTCGTCGCCACCTCAGCAGTAGTCCTGACCGCATCCGCCCTTCTCGTCGCCCCCGCCGTTGCACCTACCGCCGTCGGCGGCCTCGGCACTGCGTCTGCCGAGGACTGCCCCGCCATCGAGGTCATCTTCGCTCGCGGAACCAACGACACCGCCGGCATGGGCAGAGTCGGGGACGCGTTCGTCAGCTCACTGAGGGGCAAGGTCGGTGGGCGGTCGGTCCGCGGTTACGCCGTCAACTACCCGGCGACCTACGACTTCCTCGCGGCAGCCAACGGCGCCAACGACGCGAGTGGGCGCGTCCAATACATGATGAACGAATGCCCAGGCACCCGCCTCGTGCTCGGGGGCTACTCGCAGGGCGCGGCGGTCATCGACGTCATCGCCGCCGTTCCATTCCCGGCGATTGGGTTCAACAACCCGCTACCGCCAAATGCACCCGACTTCGTCGCAGCCGTTGCCGTCTTCGGCAACCCGACCGCCAAGGTCGGCCTTCCGATGACCTCGAGCCCCGTGTGGGGCGGTAGGTCGATCGACCTGTGCAACCCCGGCGATCCCGTCTGCGAGTCCGGCGGCAACAGCGTTCCCGCGCACAGCGCCTACGCGGGCGGAGCGACGAATCAGGCGGCGAGCTTCGTAGCGGGTCTGCTCTAACTCGCATCCCGCCGAGACACGACGCCGCGGCCACAGCGTTCGGCTAGCATCCATTCAGTGATCAGCCTTCGTCGTGCCCGCCGTTGCGCCGCCTCGGCAGTGGCCGTCATCCTCACCGCGGGTTCCATGCTCGTCGTCCCCGCGGTCACGGGATTCACGGTGCCATCGGCATCCGCCGCATGCCCCGCAGTGGAGGTGATCTTCGCGCGCGGACGGCTGGAGCCACCAGGTGCAGGACAGATCGGCAACAACTTCGTCAGCGGGCTTCGCTCGAAAACCGGAAAGAACGTCAACCTCTACGCAGTGAACTATCCGGCAGACAACCAGATCGACGTCGGCGCCAACGACATGAGCGCACGTGTGCAGAGCACCATGGCGGGTTGCCCAAACACCCGGATCGTGCTGGGCGGCTACTCGCTCGGGGCCGCGGTCACCGACGTGACGCTGGCGGTGCCGTTCCCGTTCTTCGGCTTCAACAACCCGTTGCCGCCGGATGCCGAACAGCACATTGCGGCGGTTGCATTGTTCGGCAATGGCAGCGCATGGGCGGGCCCCATCGGGGCCTTCAACCCGGTGTACCGCGATCGGACCATCGAGCTATGCCATGGCGTCGACCCGGTGTGCAATCCCTCCGACCCGAACACGTGGGAGGCCAACTGGTCGGACCACGCTGCTCAGGCCTACATCAATTCCGGCATGGTCAAGCAGGCCGTCGACTTCGTCGCGGGCAGGCTCTAGTCGAGCCGTCGAACGTCGCGGGTCACCTCGCTGCGCGCCGTCAGCTCGTCGTCCTGCGGGTAGTCCACTCGAACCAGGGTGAGTCCGCGCGCGGGCGCAGCGGCGTAGTCACTCGACCGTCGCGTCGAGTCCAACAACTCTGCGCACCAGCCGGGTTCGCGCCGACCCTCCCCCACCGCCAGGAGTGCACCGACCAGGGAACGGACCATCGACCAGCAGAACGCATCGGCCGTGACGTGTGCGGTGACGACATCACCGTCGCGCGTCCAGTCGAGCCGTTGAAGCTCGCGGATGGTGGTGGCACCTTCGCGGTGGCGACAGAAGGCCGCAAAGTCGTGCAGTCCCAACAGGTTCCGTGACGCCGAAGCCATCGCATCGACGTCGAGCGGACGTGGCCATGGTGTGACGAAGCGGGCCCGTTGCGGCTCGATGCCGAAGGGTGCGGTGGACAGTCGGTATTCGTAGTGCCGCCGCAGTGCCGAGAATCTTGCGTCGAATCCGGTTGCGGCTCTAGCGATGTCGAGCACCCGTACGTCCTCCGGCAGGAGCTTTGCGAGTCTGCGCACCAGCGGCAGGAACTCGGGCTCGCCGTCGCGCGGCTGACGGGGTCGTGCACGGCCGAGAGCATCCGAGGGGATGTCGCAGTGCGCTACCTGGCCGGTGGCGTGCACGCCGGCATCCGTGCGCCCCGCCGCCCGCACCACGATCGGATCACGGAAGATCGTCGACAACGCCTCGTCAAGGACGCCAGCGACGGTGCGCTGCCCGGTTTGAGCCGCCCAGCCAGCGAATTCGGTTCCGTCGTAGGCGATGTCGAAGCGCAAACGAACGAGCCCGCCATCGATCTCGATGGCGGGCTCGTCGTTCATGCTTTTAGGACTTGGCGTCATCCTCGGACTCGGCCTCGACTTCGGCCTCGGCCGTCTGCCCGTCTGCGATCGCGGCGTCCTCGGCCTTGACCTCGTCGACGACCTCGTCGACATCGGGGCCAACTGCGGCCTCGGGCTCGACCGCAGCCTGCGGGGCTGCGGCAGCGGCGACGGGCGCGGCCTTCTTCGACGCTCCCACCCGGCGAGCGCGATCGGCCTCCGACGTCACCGTCTTCTCCCGAACCAACTCGATCACGGCCATGGGGGCGTTGTCGCCCTTGCGTGCCTCGACCTTGATGATGCGGGTGTAGCCACCGGCACGGTCTGCGAAGAAGGGCCCGATCTCGGCGAACAGGGTGTGCACGACATCCTTGTCACGGATCTTCTTCATCACCTCGCGCCGGTTGTGCAGCGAGCCCTTCTTGGCGTGGGTGATCAGCTTCTCCGCGTACGGCCGCAACGCCCTAGCCTTGGGCTCGGTCGTCTTGATCCGGCCGTGCTCGAACAGCGACGTGGCCAGGTTGGCCAGGATCGCCTTCTGGTGGCTGGACGAACCGCCGAGGCGGGGACCCTTGGTGGGCTTGGGCATTGCGACTTCTCCTTATCGGGGCCGGCCCCCGTATCAGGTAGGGCCGGGACGGTGCTCTTTCGAGCTGTTGGGGTTAGAGCTGCTCGGTTTCGGCGTAGTCCTGGTCGGTGTCCAGGTCGTAGCTGGCATCGCTGTTCCACGTGCCGGTGGCGACGTCGTAACCGGCAACCTCGGACGGGTCGAACGTGGCCGGGCTGTCCTTCAGCGAGAGACCGAGCTGGTGCAGCTTGATCTTCACCTCGTCGATGGACTTCTGGCCGAAGTTGCGAATGTCCAGCAGATCGGACTCCGTGCGCGAGACGAGCTCGCCGACCGTGTGGACACCCTCGCGCTTGAGGCAGTTGTACGAGCGCACCGTCAGTTCCAGGTCGTCGATCGGCAGCGCGAACGACGCGATGTGATCGGCTTCCGCGGGTGACGGGCCGATCTCGATGCCCTCGGACTCGACGTTGAGTTCACGTGCAAGACCGAACAATTCGACCAGCGTCTTGCCTGCAGACGCCAGCGCGTCACGCGGGCTGATCGAGTTCTTGGTCTCGACGTCGAGGATCAACTTGTCGAAGTCGGTGCGCTGCTCGACGCGGGTGGCCTCGACCTTGTAGGTCACCTTCAACACCGGCGAGTAGATGGAATCGACTGGGATACGGCCGATTTCAGCACCCGATGCCTTGTTCTGCACGGCGGGCACGTAGCCACGGCCACGCTCGACGACGAGCTCGACCTCGAGCTTGCCCTTGTCGTTCAGGGTCGCGATGTGCATGTCGGGGTTGTGCACCGTCACGCCGGAGGGCGGCACGATGTCACCGGCGGTGACGGCACCGGGACCCTGCTTGCGCAGGTACATGGTGACCGGCTCGTCCTCTTCGGACGATACGACCAGCCCCTTGAGGTTCAGGATGATGTCGGTGACGTCTTCCTTGACCCCGGGGACGGTGGTGAACTCGTGCAGCACGCCGTCGATGCGGATGCTGGTGACCGCCGCGCCAGGAATGGACGACAGCAGCGTGCGGCGAAGCGAATTGCCAAGGGTGTAACCGAATCCCGGCTCCAGGGGCTCGATGACGAACCGCGAGCGGTCCTCGGCGATGGTCTCTTCGGCCAGTGTCGGTCGCTGAGAGATCAGCATGATTTTCCTTCTCCTTCTCGGCACCCACCATTTGATGCCGGTTTGGTGTCCTGCCCCCATCATCGGGATGGGGGCAGGGGTACTACTTACTTCGAGTAGAACTCGACGATGAGCTGCTCGGTGAGCGGCACGGAAATCTGTGCGCGCTCGGGCAGCTGGTGAACCAGGATGCGCTGACGCTCCCCAACGACCTGCAGCCAGCCCGGGATGGGACGGTCGCCCGCGATCTGCCGCGACAGCTCGAAAGGCAGTGTGTTCAACGACTTCTCGCGAATGTCGATGATGTCGTACTGCGACACCCGGTAGCTCGGGATGTCCACCTTCACGCCATTGACGGTGAAGTGGCCGTGGCTGACCAGCTGGCGCGCCATCCGACGGGTGCGAGCAAGGCCCGCACGGTAGATGACGTTGTCGAGCCGGCTCTCCAGGATCTGGAGCAGGTTCTCGCCGGTCTTGCCAGCCTGACGGTTGGCCTCCTCGTAGTAACGACGGAACTGCTTCTCCATCACGCCGTAAGTGAAGCGGGCCTTCTGCTTCTCCTGCAGCTGAGTGCGGTACTCGCTCTCCTTGATCCGCGCGCGGCCGTGCTGGCCGGGCGGGTAGGGGCGCTTCTCGAAGGACTGATCTCCACCGACGAGGTCGACGCCGAGGCGGCGCGACTTGCGGGTGGCAGGTCCGGTGTAACGAGCCATTGTTCTGTTCTCCTCTAGACCCGGCGCCGCTTGGGCGGACGGCAGCCGTTGTGCGGCTGCGGCGTGACGTCGGAAATGGCGCCAACCTCTAGGCCGGCAGCCTGCAGCGAGCGGATCGCCGTCTCGCGACCCGAACCCGGGCCCTTCACGAAGACGTCGACCTTCTTGACGCCGTGCTCCTGCGCCTTGCGGGCAGCGTTCTCGGCGGCCAGCTGTGCGGCGAACGGAGTCGACTTGCGCGAACCCTTGAAGCCGACGTGGCCCGAGGACGCCCATGCGATGACGTTGCCCTGGGGGTCGGTGATCGAGACGATCGTGTTGTTGAACGTGCTCTTGATGTGAGCGGCGCCGTGCGGGACGTTCTTCTTTTCCCTGCGACGGGTCTTCTGCCCCTTACGGGCGGACGCTCCCTGCCCTGCTTTTTTTGCCTGTGCCACTTCGGGTTACCTGGCCTTCTTCTTGCCGGCGATGGTGCGCTTCGGGCCCTTGCGGGTACGCGCGTTGGTCTTGGTGCGCTGGCCACGCACCGGCAGCCCGCGACGATGCCGCAGGCCCTGGTAGCAGCCGATCTCGATCTTGCGACGGATGTCGGCCTGCACCTCGCGGCGAAGGTCACCCTCCACCTTGAGGTTGCCCTCGATGTATTCACGCAGCTGGCTCACCTGGTCGTCGGTGAGGTCCTTCGTGCGCAGATCCCGGTCGATGCCGGTTCCAGCCAGGATTTCCTGGGAGCGGGTACGGCCGATGCCGTAGATATAGGTCAGCGCGATCTCCATGCGCTTGTCGCGCGGGAGATCGACGCCCATGAGACGTGCCATCAGGCAGTGTTCCTTTTCGTAGCGGAGGTCTTGTCCCAGTCCGTTCCCCTCACGGGGTCCAGCCTCCGTGCTGGACGTGTATGAGCAGCGATTCTGCTCAGTGGTACTGGGAGGTCATCATTCAGTTGTGGCTACTGCGTACGGCTTTGACTAGCCCTGACGCTGCTTGTGGCGCGGGTCAGAGCAGATCACCATGACCCGCCGATGCCGGCGGATCACCCTGCACTTGTCACAGATGGGCTTGACGCTCGGGTTGACCTTCACGGCAGTCGATCCTGTTCTTTTCTGAAGTTCGATTTACTTGTAGCGGTAAACGATGCGGCCCCGGGACAGGTCGTACGGAGAAAGCTCCACTACGACGCGGTCCTCGGGCAGGATGCGGATGTAGTGCTGCCGCATCTTGCCGCTGATGTGGGCGAGAACCTTGTGGCCGTTCTCCAGCTCAATGCGGAACATTGCATTGGGCAGGGGCTCGACTACGCGACCCTCAACCTCGATGGCACCGTCTTTCTTGGCCATACTGTCCTGGCGATCCTTGCTTTAGTTTCGTGTCTGCTGTGTGCCGGTTGCAGCGCAGCAGCAGCTCCGACTACCTAACGTGAGCCGGACACGCAAAATTCCAGCAGTTCGTTCCCGAAGGAACAGGACAGGGCACGCAAAGAGCCGGCGCGGAAGCCGCACCGTTGCTCTACGATACCCGCTCTGCGGCCAGGCTCCAAAATAACGTTTCACGAGCGTCGAGCAGGATGGGAAGATCGTTGACGATGCGCGTGAACGCCCGCCTGACTTCGACGATCGACGCCTGGAGGACAGTGTGACAGCTGCCTACCTCGCAGCGTTCATCATCGGCGCCATCGCGGTGCTGTCGGCGTTGCTCTTGGCCGACTTCGGCCATGGGGTCGGGCACGGCATCGATCACTCCGGTATGCCGTTTCTGAGCCTCACCGGACTGTCGGCCGCACTCCTCGGCGCTGGTGCTGGCGGGTTGATCGGCGGTTGGGCCGGGCTCAGCGCCCTCGGCGCGGGCCTGGTCGGGCTGGGCAGCGCGGTCGTGATGGTGCTGGCCTTGCAGGGCGTGCTCGTGCCCTACCTTCGCAGGCAGCAGTCGAACTCTCAACGGAGCCGATCGTCCTACGTCGGCCTTCTCGGCACCATCACGCTCGACGTTCCCGTCGACAGCTGGGGCGAGGTCGCATTCGTCGACGCCGACGGAAACCGTGTCCGCTCGCGTGCGATCAGCTCGGAATCCTCTCTACTGCCCAAGTCCACCCGCGTGTACATCGCGGACGTCGACGCCGACTACGTGCACGTCGTCGCAGTCCCAGACCTTTAGAAAGGCACCACCAGATGTCGCTGCTCCTGATCGTCGTGATCGCCGTCGTCGCGGGCCTCTTGCTGTTCGTCGGCCTACCGCTCGTCTACGTCAAGAACTACATCAAGGTGCCGCCCAACCAGGTGGCGGTGTTTACGGGCAGGGGCGCACCGAAGGTGGTGCGTGGCGGCGCGAGATTCCGCATGCCAGGCATCGAGCGCGTCGACGTCATGAGCCTCGAGCCGTTCAACGTGAGCATCAACCTGCAGAATGCCCTGTCCAACAATGGCGTTCCGGTGAACGTCGAGGCCGTCGGGCTGGTCCGCATCGGGTCGGCCGACGAGGCCGTCCAGACCGCCGTGCAGCGGTTCCTCACCTCGGACCTTCACGAGTTGCAGCGGCAGATCAACGAGATCCTGGCCGGCAGCCTGCGCGGCATCACCGCCACCATGACGGTCGAGGACCTCAACTCCAACCGCGACACCCTCGCCCGCAGCGTCGTCGAGGAGGCCGGCGGCGACCTCGAGCGCATCGGCATGGAGGTGGACGTACTCAAGATCGCGGGCATCTCCGACGCCAACGACTACCTCAAGTCGCTCGGCCAGCGGCGCATCGCCGAAGTCAAGCGCGATGCCACCGTCGGCACCGCCGAGGCCGAGCGGGACGCACAGATCCAATCGGCCAAGGCCCGCCAGGAAGGCGCCGTCGCCCAGGCCGAGGCAGATACCGCGATCGCCACGGCCACCCAGAAGCGCGACGTCGAGCTCGCCAGGCTGCGTGCCCTGACGGAAGCCGAGAACGCGCAGGCCGACCAGGCAGGCCCGCTGGCGAACGCACGCGCTCAGAAGGACGTCGGAATCGCGACCGAACAAGCCGAGGCCGCGCGCGTGCAGGCGCGCATCGAGGTGGAGCAGCGTCGCGCCGAACAGGCTCAGGCCGCACTGCAGGCCGACGTCATCGCACCGGCCGAGGCGCAACGCCAGGCCGACGTCGCCAGGGCCGAGGGTCAGCGCCAGTCGGCGATCCTGGCGGCTGAGGCGCAAGCGGAATCGGCGCGTCGAGCGGGCCAGGCCCAGGCGGATGCGCGTAAGGCCGCCGCCGACGCGCTCCGCGTGGAGCAACAGGCCGAGGCGGACAGCCTGCAGGCGAAACTGGTCGCCGAAGCCGCCGGCAAGAAGGAGCTGGCGGACGCATCGCGAGTGGAGCAGCTCGCCGAAGCCGCGGGCATCGAGGCCAAGTTGCTCGCCGAGGCCGCGGGCAAGAAGGAGATCGCAGCAGCCCTCAACAGCTACAACGCCGACGCCGCCCGACTGTTGATGCTGCCCGACGTGCTGAACTCGGTCGTCAAGGCCACCGAGGCCGCCGCCGTGCCGCTCGGCTCGATCGAGCGGTTGTCGATCATTGGGGGTTCGGGTGACGCACAGGACGCGGTGAGCGGCATCCTCGGCGTCAGCCCCCTTGCCGTGGCCAAGATCGTCGAAGCGCTCAAGTCCTCGGGGATCGACGTCGCCGCCCTGCTGAACCGCACCCCGGACGTCGCAGGCACCAACGGCGAGCAGCCAGCTGCGGGACGTCTCGAATAGCGGGCGTTTTTCGCCGAGAGCGATGCGCAGCCCCGAGCGCCGGGCTGACCCACATATCCGCTGGACATCAAGCGCATAATTGGTCCTGATGACTGGACCAGATACTCAGGCCCGAAAACCCGCAATCCTGACCGTCGACGACGATCCAGCGGTCTCCCGCGCGGTGGCGCGCGACCTACGTCGCCACTACGGCGAGCGCTACCGCATCGTGCGTGCCGAATCGGGCGCCGACGCGATAGACACCCTCAAGGAGCTGAAGCTGCGCGGCGAGACCGTTGCGGTGTTCGTGGCCGACTACCGGATGCCCCAGATGAGCGGAATCGAGTTCCTGGAGCGGGCCATGGACTTCTTCCCGTTGGCGCGCCGGGTGCTGCTCACCGCCTACGCCGACACCCATGCCGCGATCGATGCCATCAACGTCGTGGACCTCGATCACTACCTGCTCAAGCCGTGGGATCCTCCGGAGGAGAAGCTCTACCCGGTGATCGACGGCCTGTTGGAGGAGTGGCGCGCGATCGGCGACCGCGGCATGCCCTACACCAAGGTCATTGGCCACCGTTACAACGAGCGGTCGTGGCAGGTGCGCCAGTTCCTCGCCCGAAACGAATACTCGTTCCGCGCCGTCAACGCCGAAGAACCGAAGGGCCAGCAGTTGCTGGAAGCCGCCGGCCTCGACGACACCAGGCTCCCGGTCGTCATCACCGAGAAGGGCGAAACCCTCGTCGAGCCGACCGACGTCGAACTCGCCACGCTCCTGGGGCTGTCGACCAGCCCGCAGTTGGAGATGTACGACCTGGCCGTGATCGGCGGCGGTCCCGCCGGTCTGGCCGCTGCGGTGTACGGGGCATCCGAAGGCCTCAAGACGGTGCTGATCGAAAAGTCGTCCACGGGCGGGCAGGCCGGCCGCAGCTCCAAGATCGAGAACTACCTCGGCTTTCCGCGGGGCGTCTCGGGCGCCGAACTCACCACGTCGGCGCGTCTGCAGGCCGAGAAGTTCGGTGCGGAGGTCATCACGACCCAGGAGGCGGGCAGGCTCGAGGTCAACGGCGTTGGCGCAGCGCACTCGATCCGGCTCAACGAGGACAAGACCATCGGCGCCCGTGCCGTCATCCTGGCCACCGGCGTCGACTATCGCCAGTTGCAGATCACCGGGTGTTGGGACGATCCCGCGGATCCGACCGGCTGCAACTACATCGGCCGCGGCGTCTACTACGGCGCTTCCGTTTCGGACAACAGCGAGTGCGCGGGCGAGGACGTCTACATCGTCGGCGGCGCCAACTCGGCCGGTCAGGCGGCGATGTACATGTCGGAGACCGCCAAGTCCGTGACGATGCTGATCCGCGGCCCATCGCTGGAAGCGGGCATGTCGCAGTACCTCGTCGACCGGATCAACAAGAAGGACAACATCACGGTCCGGACCTGCACCGAAGTCGTCGACACCGTCGCCAGCCCGGATCCTTCAGGCGACCATCTCTCCGGTCTCGTTCTCCTCGACAGGCGCACCGGTGAGCGGGAGACCGTCACCAGCGACAGGATGTGCTGCTTCATCGGAGCGACGCCGCGCACGGATTGGCTGGAGGAGGCGGGAATAGCCCGTGACGATCACGGCTTTGTCTTGTCAGGTCCGGACGTCATGAAGGTCAGCGGTTGGATGCTGGACCGGCCGCCGCATCACTTGGAAACAAGCGTGCCGGGCGTGTTCGTTGCAGGAGACGTGCGCTCGGAATCGGCCAAGCGTGTGGCCGCAGCCGTCGGCGAAGGGTCGATGGCCGTGATGTTGGTGCACCGGTATCTGGCGGAAGCCTGATACCGGCACCGCCGGCGAAGCCTGATTCCGGCACCGCCTGCGAAGCCTAGAGAGGACGCCATGGGTTCCCACGACAACGGTGAGGAATGCGTTAGCGAAGAGCTGCGCACCCTCTTCCTGTTCGAGCACCTATCCGACGAACAGCTCGAAATGTTGTGCGCCAACGGTCACATCGAGACCTTTCCCGCCGGACCGCTGGTCCACGAGGGCGACCAGGCCACGTGCTTCTACGTGATGATCGACGGTGAGCTGGTCATGTCGAAGCGCTCGGGCGGCGTCGACATTCAGACCAATCAGACCTCACAGAGGGGTGTGTACTTCGGCGCCTGGGGGGCATACATCCCCGGCGAGGAGCACGTCTACGCGGCGTCGGTACGGCTGACGAAGCCGTCGCGGTGCTTCGTCCTCGACGCCGAGGAATTCGCCAAGTTCATGCAGACGCAGTTCCCGATGGCCGTCCACCTGCTGGAGGGCCACATGGTCGGTGGACGGCGGCAGAACCAGATCCTCGGTCAGCGCGAGAAGCTGCTCGCCCTCGGCACCATCACCGCGGGCTTGACCCACCAATTGAACAATCCCGCCGCCGCGACGGCGCGGGCGGTTGCCGATCTGCGCGAGGGCATCGGCCACATGCGGCACAAGCTCGCGATGCTCGCCGAGGGCAAGTTCGATCCTGAGGGCCTGCGCGTCCTGGTCACCATTCAGAACGAGGTGGCCGAGCACGTGGCCAAGACCCGTGACGTGGAGCTGTCGGCTCTAGAGGCGTCGGATCGCGAGGACGAGATCGGCGACTGGTTGGAGGCCCACGACATCATCGGCGCATGGGACTACGCGCCGACGTTCGTCGACGCAAACCTCGACACCGACTGGCTCGAACGAGTAGCGGCGAAGCTAGATGACGTCGACGCGAAGGCGTCGATGCAAAGCGCCTTTGGGTGGTTGAAGTACACCATCGACAACGAACTTCGGATGGACGAGATCGCCGAGGCGAGCAAGCGCATCTCGGCGCTGCTGGCGGGCGCCAAGCAGTATTCGCAGATGGACCGCGGCGCATACGGGAGCGCCAACGTGCACGAGTTGCTGCGCAGCACGATCATGATGTTCGGCGAGAAGGTCGGTTACGAGGGCAAGGGCAGGCCCGTCACGATCATCAAGGAGATGGACAAGTCACTGCCTGAATTGCAGTGCTACCCAGGCGATCTCAATCAGGTCTGGACCAATATCATCGACAACGCGATCCAGGCGATGGGTGGCCACGGCACGCTGACGATTCGTACGGCGCGCGAGAACGAGCAGATGATTCGCGTGGAGATCTGCGACGACGGCCCCGGCATCCCCGAGGACATCATCGATCGGATCTTCAATCCCTTCTTCACCACCAAGCCGGTCGGCGAGGGAACGGGGCTCGGGCTAGATCTGGCCTGGCGCATCGTCGTGGAGAAGCACGGTGGCACCATGTCGGTGCAGTCCAAGCCCGGCGACACCCGGTTCATCGTGTGCCTGCCGCTCGTGGCACCGGCACCGCTGACGCCGACGCCCGGCGAGCTCTCGGCCGCTGGTACCGAATGACTTCCGATCACCGCTAGCCGGAATAGTCGCGGCGAGAGCGAAGGTTGACCCCTGCATGGCGAAACCTAATCTCGGCAAGTTCGGCGTGTTCGGTCACTACCAAGCGGTGTGGCAACAACTCTCTCCCGCGCAGCTCCAAGAAATCGAGGCCCTCGGCTACGGCGCGATCTGGGCGGGCGGCTCGCCGCCCGCCGAACTCGACTGGATCGAGCCGATTCTGGGCGCCACGGACAAGCTCCAGCTCGCCACGGGCATCGTCAATATCTGGAGCGCGGCACCAGGGCCCGTCAGCGAGTCGTTTCACCGCATCGAGAAGGCGTACCCCGGTCGCTTCCTCCTCGGCATCGGCGCGGGCCACCCCGAGGCAACGGCCGAGTACAAGAAGCCGTACGACGCCCTCAACGAGTACCTTGACCAACTCGACGAGCACGGAGTGCCGAAGGATCGCATCGTCGTCGCCGCACTTGGCCCTCAGGTGCTCAAGCTGTCGGCGCGCCGTAGTGCAGGCGCCCACCCGTACCTGACGACACCCGAGCACACGGCCCAGGCGCGCGAACTGGTGGGAGCGGACGCGTTCATCGCACCCGAGCACAAGGCCGTTCTCACGACTGACGCCGAGAAGGCACGCGCCATCGGCCGCAAGACCCTCGACATCTACCTCAACCTGACCAACTACACCAGCAACTGGAAGCGCCTTGGCTTCACCGACTCCGACATCGCCAAGCCGGGCAGCGACGCGCTGGTAGACGCCGTGGTCGCCTACGGCACGCCCGATGCGATCGCGGCCCGTCTGAAGCAACACCTCGCCGCGGGCGCCGACCATGTTCCGGTGCAGGTGTTGACGGGTACTGACAAGCTGGTACCCGCTCTGGCCGAGTTGGCCGGACCGCTCGGCCTGAACTGACCTCCGTCGAAGGGATCGCCCATGACAGCCACGCGAGAAGCGAAGCGGGATCGCTCATGACAGCCGCGCGAGAAGCGAAGCGGGATCGCCCATGACACAGCCTGTCGCCCTCAAGCCCGACTTCGGCCGATTCGGGGTATGGACGTTCGGAGTGCCGAAGCCCGATCAAGCCGTCGAGATCGAACGATTGGGCTACGGCGCGCTGTGGATCGGCGGTTCTCCCGCAGGCGATCTCAACTACGTCGAGCCGATCTTGGAACAAACCGAGACGTTGCAAGTCGCGACCGGAATCGTAAACGTCTGGAAGGACCCCGCCGACGAAGTCGCCGAGGCGTACCACCGCGTCGAAAAGGCGTATCCGGGTCGATTCGTGTTGGGTATCGGGGTGGGCCATCCCGAGCACACCGAGGAATATCGCAAGCCCTACGACGTGCTGGTCGAATACCTCGACGCGCTGGACGCCGCAAAGGTTCCGACGAGCAGGCGCGTGATCGCCGCGCTTGGGCCCAAGGTGCTCAAGCTGTCGGCCGATCGCAGCGCGGGCGCCCACCCGTATCTCACGACGCCCGAGCACACCGCGATTGCCAGGGACGTCATCGGCAATACGGTGTTCCTTGCGCCGGAGCACAAGGTCGTGGTGTCCACGGACGAGCGCTTGCGCGAGGACCCTGACTCAGCCACGGAGCAGGCGCGCGCAGCGGGTCGCAAGGCGGTCGACTTCTATCTGAACCTCAGCAATTACCTGAACAACTGGAAGCGGCTGGGTTTCACCGATGACGACATCGCCAAGCCAGGCAGCGACAAGCTGATCGACGCGGTCGTCGCGTACGGCACGCCCGAGGCGATCGCGGCACGGCTCGACGAACACCTCCAGTGCGGTGCCGACCACGTGACGATTCAAGTGCTCGGCGGTTGGGATGAACTGATTCCGGCGCTGACCACGTTGGCCGAACCACTTGGCTTGACGCCGAAGGAATAGCGGCGTCGACAACCGCTATGGTCTGACAATGCGGTTGCTGGTCACCGGTGGCGCGGGCTTCATCGGCGCGAACTTCGTGCACTCGGCGGTGCGGGAGCGCCCGGACACCGACGTCACCGTGCTCGACGCGCTGACGTATGCGGGCAGCGTGGAGTCTTTGGCACCGGTGGCCGACCGCATCCGACTGGTCCAGGGCGACGTCACCGATGCCGACGTGGTCGGCAAGCTCGTCGCGGAATCCGATGCCGTCGTGCACTTCGCCGCCGAGACACACGTCGACAACGCGCTGGCCGATCCCGAACCGTTCGTACGGACCAACGTGATCGGCACGTTCGCCGTGCTCGAAGCCGTCCGCCATAGCGGCGTCCGACTCCATCACGTCTCCACCGACGAAGTGTATGGCGATCTGGCACTTGGCGATTCGAACCGCTTCACCGAGCACACTCCGTACGACCCTTCGAGCCCCTACTCGTCGACCAAGGCGGCGGCGGACCTACTGGTGCGGTCCTGGGTGCGGTCGTATGGCGTGCGGGCGACACTGTCGAACTGCTCCAACAACTACGGCCCGTACCAACACGTGGAGAAGTTCATCCCGCGCCAGATCACCAACGTTCTGACGGGCCGTCGACCGAAGCTCTACGGCAAGGGCGCCAACGTGCGGGACTGGATACACGTCGATGATCACAACAGCGCGGTGTGGCGCATCCTCGAAAATGGCGGGATAGGCCGCACATACCTGATCGGCGCCGACGGCGAGCGTGACAACCTGTCGGTCATGCGTTCGGTGCTGAGGTTGATGGACCGCGACCCCGACGACTTCGATCACGTGACCGACCGTGCGGGCCACGACCTGCGATATGCGATAGACCCCTCCGTCCTGCACGACGAATTGGGTTGGGCGCCAAAACACGACGACTTCGACGCGGGCCTTGCCGCCACGATTGCGTGGTACCGGGACAACGAATCGTGGTGGCGACCGCTGAAGGACCGCGTCGAGGCGACCTACGAGGAGCGCGGACAGTGAGCATGCGCGAACTGTCCGTGCCAGGTGCATGGGAGGTCACGCCGACCGTGCACGCCGACGAGCGCGGAATGTTCTTCGAGTGGTTCACCGACGACGAGTTCACTGCAACGACGGGGCATCGACTCGACCTCCGGCAAGCCAACTGTTCCGTGTCATCGGCAGGGGTACTGCGCGGCCTGCACTTCGCGCAGCTGCCGCCGAGTCAGGCCAAGTACGTGACGTGCACCCGCGGTGCCGTATTCGACGTCGTCGTCGACATTCGAGTTGGGTCAACGACGTTCGGCCGCTGGGATTCGGTGCTCCTCGACGACCAAGATCACCGGTCGATCTACGTCTCCGAGGGCCTGGCTCACGGTTTCATTGCGCTGCAAGATGATTCGACTGTTTCCTATCTGTGCTCGGCGGGCTACGACCCGCAGCGCGAGCACACCATCAACGCGCTCGATCCAGCGATCGGCATCGAGTGGCCGCGCGCCGACCTCATACTGTCCGAGCGCGACGCACAGGCACCAAGCCTCGACGACGTGCTTGGTGCTGGATTGCTGCCGACATGGGCTGAGGCGCAGGCCTTCGTCGAGGCACTGCGTGCCAGCCCCTCGGGCCGAGCTCGAGATCGACGCTAGGTCCGCCCACCAGCGAACGCCTCGCCGAGCGTCGCCCGGCAATCACCTGCGCAGGGCGAGCGATTTGACGGAATCGCAAATCCCCGACGCATCTTGTCATCTAAGGTTCCTCCATCACCCGTCACGAGATTGGACACGTCGATGACGAACGAGAACGTGGCGGTTCCCGCAAAACCCGACCAGCGGCACACACCGTGATTCCGAACGTCAAGGCGGCCATGCGACTGGCCGGGATGCGCCCGATGCCGCGATGGCCCGCACGCCCGATCGTGGAGCTGGGCGGAAAGCGAATTCTGCTGACAGGCGCGTCATCGGGTATCGGAGCCGTCGCTGCCGAGAAGCTCGCCGCCGAGGGAGCGGTGATCATCGCCGTCGCCCGACGGGAGGGTCTGTTGAACGAGGTCGTGGCCCGAATCGCGGCAAGCGGCGGCACGGCTTCTGCGGTCGTGGCAGATCTGTCCGATCTGGACCAGGTCGACGGCGTCGTCAAAACGGTTGGACCCGTGGACATTCTGATCAACAACGCCGCCCGGTCGATTCGCAGACCGCTGCTAGAGTCCTTGGATCGCTGGCACGACGTCGAACGCGTCATGTCTCTCAACTACTTTGCGCCCCTACGGCTCATCCGCGGTCTGGCCCCCGGAATGATCGAGCGCGGCGATGGACACGTGATCAACATCGCCACCTGGCGCGTGTTGCCCGAATCCTCGCCAATGTTCGCCGCTTACAACGCTTCCAAGGCCGCACTGAGTGCCGTCAGCCGCGTCATCGACACCGAATGGGGTCAGCAAGGCGTGCATTCGACGACCATTTACTACCCTCTGGTCGCGACGCCGATGATCGCTCCCACCCGCGCATATCAGGGCGTGCCCGCGCTCAGCGCAGACGAGGCGGCGGACTGGATGGTCACTGCTGCCACGACGAGGCCCATCCGGATTGCGCCGCGAAAGGCGCTTGCGCTGCGAGCGCTCGACGTCGTCGCGCCCCGCATGCTGAACAACATCCTGGAGCGCGAAACCAATCGGATGAACGCCAGGACCCGCGCTACCGATCCCATGATCCCGCGGGAGCATGTCTCGGTGACGCGTCCCTGACCATCCGCACACCCGGCAGTGCCCGAAAGCGGCTGTACTGCACGATCAACCCCACCATGACCGAGGAGCGCGCACCCCTTGAAGATCAAAGCACTCGCGAGCGCCATGCTGGTCGCCTCGGTCATCCTCACGGGTTGCCAACACCACGGGCCGGCCCCGGGCGGAGCGAACGGCTACCCGTCCGGACCCGTCACGATGACGGCAGGAGCCAACCCAGGCAGCGGTTTCGACCTCACGATCCGCGCGGTCGTCGACGCACTTCAAAAGGAGCACCTCGTCGACGTACCCCTCCCCGTGGAGAATCGACCCGGGGCGAGCGGAGCGGACTTCCTCGCCACGATGGTGGAGCAGTACAGGGGCAAGGACGACCAGATCTCGGTCACGTCGCTGTCGATGATGATCAACGAGCTTCGCGGTAAGTCCAAGTATGGGTACGACGACGTCACGATGATCGCCCGCCTCATGACCGAGTACTTCGTCGTCGTGGTGCGCGCGGACGCGCCGTACAAGAACCTCAACGACGTTCTGGCAGCGATCAAGAGCGATCCCGCCCGGGTAGCGGTTGGCGCCGCCCACGACGACGAAGCCCCCTTCGACCTCTTGGTGTCTGCAGCAGGCGGTCAACCGTCATCAGTCCACTACGTCACCCACGAGGGCGGTGGCGACCAGATCAAGGCGCTGCACGACGGCGGGATCGCCGTGGCGATCGGTGGCGTCAGCGAGTTCATCGCGACGGTGAAGTCGGGAGACCTTCGAGCTCTCGGCGTCCTTGCCGAGAATCGGTTGCCAGGCCTCGACATTCCCACGGCGCGCGAACAGGGGCTCGACGTGACCCTCGCGAACTGGCGGGGACTCTATGGACCGCCCGACATGCCGCAAGGTGCAGTTGCCTACTGGCAGAACGTACTTCGCAAGATGGTGGACTCGCCCACCTGGAAGCAGACCGCGGAGAAGAGCCAGTTCACCACCACGTTCATGATCGGTGACGAGTTTCAGACCTTCCTGGCCAAGACTCAAGCGGACCTCGCGACTGCGCTGAAGGAAGCGGGTCGGTGAGTCTCCCAGGCAAAAACTCGGCACATGGGTGACGCGGAGACGACCGCCTCCGGTGTAGGCCACAGACCCGAAAACCTCGCACTTGGCGCCGTCCTCACGACGACTGCCTTCTTCTGCGTTGCGCTGGTGGGCACGCTGGCAAAGGTGTGCGGTCAGTTCACGTCGACCGGCGTGCTGCTGGTGTTCCAGAACTTGATCTGCTTCGTCTTCGTCACCCCAGTCGCGCTGCGCGGCGGTTGGCCATCGTTGCGAACCAGCAAGATTGGGCTGCACGTGCTGCGGGCAGTCATGGGGACCGCGTGCTGGTACGCCCTGTTCTTCGCCATCACGCGGATACCGTTGGCCAACGCCACGCTGCTGACCTACAGCGCGCCGTTGTGGATGCCAGTCGTCGCATGGATCGTGACCCGCCAGTCAGTAGCCAGGTCGACCTGGCTTGGCGCAGGTATCGGATTCGTCGGCGTCGTGCTCGTATTGCAGCCTCAGGGTCGCAGCTTCGGCATCGGCGAATTGGCCGCTCTCGCAGGCGCTCTCTTCCTTGCGGTGGCGATGATGTCGGTCCGCTGGCTCGGAGCGACCGAACCGATCACCAGAGTCCTCTTCTACTACTTCTTGCTCTCCACCCTGATGTCCATTCCCATCGCGGTGTTCGACTGGCAGACCTTTCCCGCACCGGGATGGGTGTGGTTGATTGGCCTCGGTTTTGCCCAGCTGCTCTCGCAGGTTCTGATCGTGGTGGCCTACCGCTACGCGTCGGCGGAGAAGGTCGGACCGTTCATCTACTCCGTCATCGTGTTCACGGCGCTCATCGACTGGGTCGTCTGGGATCACGCCCCGACGCCGTACACCTACCTCGGCATGGCACTCGTCATCGGCGGGGGCATCGTCGCCGTTTGGCAAAGAGCCGCACCGCGTTCGAGTTAATCGAGAGGCCTCAGCCCCGCTGCGGTCAGCGCGTAGGCGCCCGGCTTCGAGGAAGCCCCTGCCAGGCTTGTCACACTTCGACCGACCAATTCCGGTGTCACGACGTCACCCATCGATGCGACGTGGGTGTCGACGTCAACGCCCGCTGCGTCAGCGTAGGCAGCCACCGCGGCAGCGCCGAGATCGGTCAGCGGCGTCAACTGCGGCAGAAGGGAAACGAACGAGATCCCGAGGCCTGCACGCTGTGACTCCTCAGCCGCGTAAGACGTCACGAACCGGATCGTCGACTTTGCACCGGCGTAGCCGCCAGACAGCGGAGAGCCGCGCAACGCAGCGCCGCTGGACAACGCGATGACCGAGGCGCCCGGTGCCAACGGATGGCGTAACGCCGCCCCCACCCACTCGAAGACATGCCGCACGTCGGCGTGCCAGTTCCGTGAGAATGACTCCCACGTGTGCTGGTGCAACGGGCGCATCGACGGCATGGCGCCTGCGCAGAGCACCATCACCGTCGGCGCATGCTCTTCGATCAGCCGCTCGGCAAGCCCGGGCTCGGTGGCGTCACCCCTCACCGCAATGAAGTTCTCCCCCAACGACTCACGCACTTCGTCTAGGTCGGCTGGGTTGCGGGCGACGCCGACCACACGCATGCCGGTGCCGCACAGTTCCGCGCTCACCGCGCGACCGAAGCCACGGCTCGCTCCCGTCACGATGGCGGTCGCGGTCATCGGGACACCGCTTCGCGCGCTACGTCCGCGGGCTTGGCTTCGGCACGTGGGCGCAGAACGTAGATCGCCGCCGCGAGCAACAGGATCCAGGGAATGTCGGTAAGGAACTTGCCGTGGTAGTCGTGTTCGAAGGCGCCCGGGACCATCACCAATCCGTGCACCAGATTGGCCCACATCGTGAAGTTCAGGAAGGACACGTAGTCGGCTGGCCGGTTCGCGGCAAGCAATAGGAATACCGCCCACGTTAGGTAGATGGCGGCAAGCATCATCGCCACGTGACCGGGCAAGTCGTCCCAGACGGCCCAGTGCATTCCCGCCCCCGGTCGAAATGCGGTGGCGTGCATGGCATATCCGATGAAGATGAAGCCAAAGATCGCAATGGAGGCGAGGGCCCACACCCGTAGCACGATCTTCAGCAGCCGCATTCTCGTCGTCTCGGTCACAGTGGTACTCCCTTTCAGCAGCGGTGTGCATGCACGACGCAGGCACGAGAAGTCCGCACTGGTTTTGATACGTGAGCGAGGCCGGATTCATCGGTGGCGATGAATCTCGACGGCCACGCGTGTCTGTACTGGTGAGGGATCAACTCGTCCCTCCACACACAGGAGAAGTGACACGTGCCCGAACAGGTCGACTTCATCGAGCAGGCCGCGCCGTATCGATCCGAGCTACTGGCGCATTGCTACCGACTCCTCGGCTCGGTACACGATGCGGAGGACCTGGTGCAGGAGACGTATCTGCGCGGCTGGCGTAGCTACACGAGCTTCGAAGAGCGCGCCGCGCTGCGCACCTGGTTGTACCGCATCGCTACGAGGGCGTGCCTGCGGGCGTTGGAGAATCGCGCCCGTCGGGTGATGCCCGCCGGACTTGGCGAGGGATCGTCAGATCCGGATGCCGCCCTCGACGACGGCGCGAACGAATACCGGTGGATGGAGCCACTGCCCGATTCGCTCACCCCCGACGAAGTCGTCGCGACGAGGGACACCGTTCGCCTTGCGGTCGCCACCGCACTGCAAGAACTGCCGGCGCGCCAGCGAGCCGTGCTGATCCTGCGCGACGTCGCGCAGTTCTCCGCAGCCGAGGTGGCGGAGTTGCTGTCGACCACCCCCGCGGCTGTCAACAGCGCGATGCAACGCGCTCGTGCACGCCTAGATCAAGTGGCGCTCGACACCGAAACCGCCTCGTTGCCAACCGATCTGCGGCGTCGCGAAATCATCGACCGCTACTGCACGGCGTTCGAGAACGCCGATGTCGCAGCCCTGGCCGAACTGCTGCGCGAGGAGGTTGCACTTGAAATGCCACCACTGACGACCTGGTTCATCGGGCGAGACGCAGTCGTTCGATTCTTGGCGTCGAAGGCCCTTGGTGCAGCGGGGACGACGACGATGGTCCCGATTGGGGCCAACGGCCAGGCCGCAGTCGCGGACTACAGGGTCGGCTCGGACGGTGCCGAACACGCCCACGCCCTGCACGTATTGACCCAAGACGGTGCAGGTGCGATCGCCAACATCACGGTGTTCCTCGACGCATCGCTGTTCGCCCTGTTCGGCCTGCCGCTGACGCGTTAACGCCTCCGAAGTGTCGCCTCGACCAGATCGAGGAACGCGTCGACCTCGTCCTCGTTGTAACCCCGCTTCCCGATCGGCGGCTTCGAGAAGGCGAAGCCGTGGACCTCGTCGGCGGTCAGTCCGCCTGGGGCGTGCGGGTTCCTGAGAGTTCGTTCGACGCGATCGAGGAAGGCGTCCACTTGGTCTTCGTGGTAACCGCGCTTTCCCAGTGGCGGCTTCGAGAAGGCGACGTTGACGACGTGGTCGGCCGTCAGCCCGCCGCCGGCGGGCGCTTCGGCGCGTCGCGGCGACTCGCTGGGCATGGGGTGGAAGAAGTCCGTCCAGTCCCTGCCGTCGAAATAGCGCAGCTGGCCGCTGCCTGCCGGGTCTTGGTACCAATCCGCTGGGGGCAGATTCGTCATGGCTCCTTGGTACTACCAAGAACTCCGCCGCGCACCGAAATCGCGCCGCGCATGACCCTTGCGGTCGACAATCTCAAGTTACTAGGATGTCCTAGTATCTCCGACACCGTCTCGCATTCGAGGGCTCTCATGACCACACAAATTCCGCACTACATCGACGGCAAGCGCACGGCAGGGGCGTCAACCCGGACCGCCGACGTGTTCAACCCGAGCACCGGTGAGGTGCAGGCGCAGGTCGTCCTTGCATCGACCGCGGACGTCGACGCGGCCGTCGCTGTCGCCGTCGAGGCGCAGAAGGAGTGGGCGGCCTGGAACCCGCAGCGCCGGGCCCGCGTGTTCATGAAGTTCGTCGACCTGGTCAACCAGAACAAGAAGGAACTCGGCGAGCTGCTGTCCATCGAGCACGGCAAGACCTTCGAGGACTCGCTTGGCGACATTCAGCGCGGCGTCGAGGTCATCGAGTTCGCGATCGGTGCCCCGCACCTACTCAAGGGCGAGTTCACCGAAAGCGCGGGCACGGGCATCGACGTCTACTCCCTGCGCCAGCCCCTCGGCGTGGTCGCGGGCATCACACCGTTCAACTTCCCCGCCATGATCCCGCTGTGGAAGGCGGGCCCGGCGTTGGCATGCGGCAACGCCTTCATCCTCAAACCGTCCGAGCGCGATCCCTCCGTTCCGCTGCGCCTTGCCGAGTTGTTCGAAGAGGCAGGCCTGCCCAAGGGCGTCTTCCAGGTCGTCCAGGGCGACAAGGAGGCGGTCGACGCCATCCTGCACCACCCGGACATCCAGGCCGTCGGGTTCGTCGGCAGCTCCGACATCGCGCAGTACATCTACTCGACTGCGGCCGCCAAGGGCAAGCGCGCGCAGTGCTTCGGCGGCGCAAAGAACCACATGATCGTCATGCCGGATGCCGACCTCGACCAGGCCGTCGACGCCCTCATCGGTGCCGGCTACGGCAGCGCCGGTGAGCGTTGCATGGCGATCAGCGTGGCCGTGCCGGTTGGCGAAGAAACAGCAAACCGGTTGCGCGCCAGGCTTGCCGAACGTGTCGCCGAGCTACGCGTCGGTCACAGCCTCGACCCCAAGGCCACCTACGGCCCGCTCGTCACCGAGGCCGCACTGAACCGGGTGCGCAGCTACATCGACGCAGGCGTGGAGGCAGGCGCAGAAGTCGTCGTCGACGGTCGCGAACGCGCGAGCGACGACTTGCAGTTCGGCGACGCCAGCCTAGAAGGCGGCTACTTCATCGGCCCCACGCTGTTCGACCACGTGACCAAGGACATGTCGATCTACACCGACGAGATCTTCGGCCCCGTGCTGTGCATCGTGCGCGCCAAGGATTACGAGGAGGCTCTGGCACTGCCATCGGACCACGAGTACGGCAACGGCGTCGCGATCTTCACCCGCGACGGTGACACCGCCCGCGACTTCGTGGCGCGCGTACAGGTCGGCATGGTCGGTGTGAACGTGCCGATCCCAGTTCCGGTGTCCTACCACACCTTTGGCGGGTGGAAGCGATCCGGCTTTGGTGACCTCAACCAGCACGGGCCGTCGTCGTTCATCTTCTACACCAAGGTCAAGACGGTCACCCAGCGCTGGCCGTCGGGCATCAAGGATGGCGCCGAGTTCTCCATCCCGACCATGAAGTAGGCCAAGGACCTACGGCATGGATTACTACAGTGTGGACGACGACGAACGGGTGATTGCCGAAGCGGCAGCCACCTTCGCCGAAAAGCGTCTTGCCCCAAATGCATTGGAATGGGACATCGCCAAGCACTTCCCAGTCGACGTGCTTCGCGAGGCTGCCGACATGGGAATGGCCGCCATCTATTGCCAGGAGGACGTCGGCGGCAGCGGGCTGCGGCGGCTCGACGGGGTGCGGATCTTCGAGCACCTCGCCACCGCCGACCCGACCGTCGCGGCGTTCCTGTCGATCCACAACATGTGTACGTGGATGGTCGACACCTACGGCACTCACGAGCAGCGCAAGATCTGGGTGCCACGGATGGCCTCGATGGAGTTGATCGCAAGCTACTGCCTGACGGAGCCGGGCGCGGGATCGGACGCTAGCGCGCTGCGCACCAAGGCCGTTCGGGACGGCGACCACTACGTTCTGGACGGCGTGAAGCAATTCATCTCCGGCGCAGGGGTTTCCGACGTCTACGTGGTGATGGCCCGCACGGGCGGTGACGGCCCGCGCGGTATCTCCGCATTCGTCGTCGAGAAGGACACGCCTGGAGTGAGTTTCGGCGCGGACGAGTCGAAGATGGGCTGGCACGCACAACCGACCGCGCAGGTGGTCTTCGAAGGTGCTCGGGTGCCCGCGGACGCGATGCTCGGCGGCGTCGACGGCGATGGCACGGGTTTCGCCATCGCGATGAACGGGCTCAACGGCGGCCGCATCAACATCGCCGCATGCTCGCTCGGAGGTGCGCAGGCGGCGTACGACAAGACGGTGGCATACCTCGCCGACCGTCACGCCTTCGGCATCGCCCTGCTCGACGAGCCGACGATCCGGTTCACGCTCGCCGACATGGCGACGTCTCTGGAAGCATCGCGGAATCTGTTGTGGCGCGCGGCCTCTGCGCTCGACGAAGATCACCCGAACAAGGTCGAACTGTGCGCGATGGCGAAACGCTACGTCACCGACAACTGCTACACGGTCGCCGACCAGGCCTTGCAACTGCACGGCGGCTATGGCTACCTGCGCGAGTACGGGCTGGAGAAGATCGTCCGTGACCTGCGGGTCCACCGAATCCTAGAGGGAACCAACGAAATCATGCGGGTGGTCATTGGGCGGGCTGAAGCCACCCGTGCCCGCGCGTCATAATCAGGAGGACTGATGTCCACGATCGCGTTCTTGGGCCTTGGCAACATGGGCGGTCCGATGGCGGCCAACCTCGTCGCGGCCGGACACACGGTGCACGGCTTCGACCCGGTACCCGCGCTGAAACGGACGGCAGAAGACAAGGGCGTCAAGGTCTTCGACACCGGAGCCCAGGCAGTTGCCGGAGCCGAGGTCGTGATCACCTCGCTGCCCAACGGTGCCGTCGTCAAGGCCTGCTACGACGAGGTGCTGCCGGCCGCCAAGGCGGGTGCCCTGTTCATCGACACATCAACCATCTCCGTCGACGACGCGCGTGAGATCCACCAGCGAGCCGTCGAGCGCGGTTTCGCTCAGGTAGACGCGCCGGTGTCTGGCGGGGTCAAGGGTGCGGTCGCTGGCACGCTGGCGTTCATGGTCGGCGGCGAGGATGAGGCCGTCGAGCGCGCCAGGGTGGTGCTGGAACCGCTGGCGGGCAAGATCATCCACTGCGGCGGGTCAGGAAACGGCGAGAGCGCCAAGCTGTGCAACAACATGGTGCTCGCCGTGCAGCAGATCGCCATCGGGGAAGCGTTCGTGCTCGCCGAGAAGCTCGGCCTGTCCGCGCAGTCCTTGTTCGACGTCATCACCGGCGCGACCGGCAACTGCTGGTCGGTGCACACGAACTGCCCTGTGCCAGGGCCGGTTCCGACGTCGCCTGCCAACAACGACTTCAAGCCTGGCTTTGCGACCGCGCTGATGAACAAGGACCTTGGCCTGGCGATGGACGCGGTCAACTCGACGAGTTCGACTGCCCCCCTGGGCACACACGCCGCCGAAATCTATGCCAAGTACGCCGCCGATCACGCGGACAAGGACTTCAGCGCCGTCATCGAACTGCTCCGCAACTAGACCTCCTTCGTGATTTTGTGCACGAATCGCGGGGTTAGACCTGGGTCCGCGCGCCCAGCACGTCGTGAAAGAGGGCTTGCCGCAGGCTGAGTTCGCGCGGGTCGCTGAACAGGTGGTAGCCCATGTTGTTCATCACGTATCCGAATCCGACCCCGGTATCGGGGTCGGCGAAGCCGAACGAACCACCCGCTCCGGGCCACCCGTAAGCCCGGTCGGACGAGCCGAATACGAACGTGGACGTGGGCTTGCCGAAGCCAAGCGAGTACGACGTTGCGGTCTGTAACACCTTGTCGCGCAGACCCTTCGTCGGTGGCACCGCGGGGCCTTCGAGCGCATCGCGAACGCCCTGACTCAAACCCAGTTCCGCGGCGCCGGTGGCTGCTGCGCCATACAGCTTGGCGATCGAGCGGGCGGTAGCAGTGCCGTTGGCTGCAGGTATTTCGACGACCCGTGCTTCGTCGCGGTTGAACGACTCCGCGTCCGTGATCTCGGTGGCTATCTCGAATGCGCGGGCAGGCAGGCTGGACTTGTTGAACATCGCCGCCGCGAACATCGGCGGCATGGTGTTGATGTGCCAGATCAAGTCTTTCAGTGCGAGTGCCTTCAGTCGGGCCACTCGATTGCGATCGACGGACGCAGGTAGCCCGATGTAGAAATCCAGGTCGAGCGGACCGGCGATCTCGTCGGCGAAGAATCGGCCAATGGTGCGTTTCTGCGGGTCCACCTGGCGGATGAGTTCGGATTCGTACCAACCGAGGGTCACGGCGTGGTAGCCGTGCCTGGTGCCTGGCGGCCACGCGGGAGCCTGCGCCGCGATCTTCTCCGATAGCCCCCTGGATCGGCGAGGTCGGCGAGCACGAGCCGCGGCTTGATCGCGACGAGACCCGCCTGATGCCCCAGCAACTGGCGCACGGTGATCGACCCCTTGCCTGCTTGCGCGAACTCCGGCCAGTAGTCGGCGACCTTGGCGTCGTAGTCCAGCAGGCCGCGTGATACGGCAAGCGCGACAGCAAGGGACGCAACGCCTTTCGTCGTCGAGAAGACGTTGACGATGGTGTCTTGCTGCCACGGCGCGGCGGTGATTCCGTTGCGGTAGCCACCCCAGAGGTCGACCACCTTGCGGCCGTCGCGGTAGACGGCGACTGCCGCACCGATTTCCCTGCCGCTGTTCAGGTTTCGACGGAATGCATCGGCGACCTTGCCATAGCCCTCGTCGACGTCGCCGCCGACCAGGTCAGTCGGGATGGTGATCTTCTGAGCCATAGCGGCTCAGCGTAGTTAGGCGGCTGACGGCTTGTGCGTCTTCCACCAATCACCGTGCAGGCGTTGGCAATCGGCCAAGCCGAACGGCTCACTGCCGTCGAAGTCTGGACGCACCGCGACCGCCGACGGAATGTCGGGAACGCCCTCGCCGGTGATCACGACCGTGGCCAGGCCCGCCGCGTTCGCCGCGCGCAGGCCGGCCGCCGAACCGCTGACCGCCAGCGCGTCCTCTGCGCAGATTCCGAGCTCCCACAGCGCGAGCCGGTGCGCTTCGGCGTCCGGCATGGGCTTCTTGACCTCGTCGATGGTCACCAGGGCCTGGACCACGCCCTCGCCAGCGAGTTCACGCACCAAGGGCTCTGCCCAGCTGCGGTGCCCACTCGTCACGACGGCCACCTGGACGCCTGCTCGATGCGTCTGGAGCATCAGATCGGCCAAGCCAGGGCGCGGAGTGACGTGGTGATCGAGGATCAACTCGTCGAACATCATCGTCTTCGTCGTGTAGATGTCGTCTGCGAGCAACGCGGTCAGGACGTCGGACTCCGTGGCCACGCTGCGCTTGCGTAGCTCCGCAGCGACCCGCTGCCGCTCGTCGGTCAAGGCGAGCAGTTGCCGGTAGCGCGTCACGGACCACTCGAAGCCGAGGCCGTGTGCCGCAAACGCCGCGTTGTACGCCACTCGGTGGCCGTCGCATTCGATGTCGGTCAGTGCGTCCAGGTCGAAGACGAGCGCGCGCAGCGACTGAACGGTCGACCGCCCCGCCGCACCGATGCTCGATCCGAAGCGGCCCGCGCGCCATGAATTGCCCGTAGAGGTCGTCATGGTTCTACTGTGGCTCACGTCACACCCCGTCGTCTTCCCCCACATGGGGGATAGCGGGCAGCAGGTCAGCGACCCGTCCACCACCGTCGATGGAGTACCTCGCAGTCGGCGGCAAGCAGGCCGTCGTATCCGCGGCGAACCTGGGCGGCTCCCGTGAAGTCGCCGCCGATGGTGTAGTCCGTGGTCACTGCCATCGTGGCGAGCTTGGCCGCTAGCGCGGCGCGGAGTCCGTGCGGCGTGCCCACCAATGCGAGCGCCTGCTCCGGCACCAGCCCCAACTCCGATAGCGCTCGACCGTGCAGATCTGACCTGCCAGCCGAGGTGGTGAAGTCGTCGGCCGTCACGATCGTCTCGGCGATGCCGTCTCCGATCAACTGCCTGACCAGCGGATCCACCCAGCTCCTGGCGCCGGCACTGACCACCGCCACCGGGATCCCCGTGAAGTACAGGCTGTTGACCAAATCGTCGAGCCCGGCGCGCGGCATCACCTCGCCACCCAGCACCGAATCCTCGAACAGGTCGTTCTTCGTGCGGTAGACCCCAGCGGCGATCTCCCCGCTCACCCTGCCGAATCCACGCCTGCGCAGGGCCGACGCGATGCGACGCTGTTCATCGCCGATGCAGACCAGCCGCCCGTACTCCTGCACGGTCCACGCGATGTCCAGGCCGTGCGCGGCGAACGCAGCGTTGAACGCCACCCGCTGTCCGTCCCGCTCCAGGTCGGCCAGCGCGCCGTCGAGGTCGAAGATGACCGCACGCAGCGGCTCGACGGTGGCATCGGCGGGCCGACCGACATCCCACCAAAACATCCGATCCGGGCTTGCAATCGACACCAGCAAAGGGTGGCCCACCTAACCGGCGCACAAACTCCCCCATAGGGGGGATAAGCGCGGTCATCTTGACTGGCGCGCAGACCCGTCGCAATAGGCTGACGGCATGCCACCCGTCCGCCTCGTGCTGGTCGACGATCACGAGATGGTCATCGAGGGTCTCAAGGCGATGCTCGCCTCGTTCGGTGACCGCGTCGAGGTCGTGGGTCAGGCCGTCGGCGCCGAGCGGGCGCGTGGCGTCGTCGACGCACTCGACCCGGACATCGTGTTGTGTGACGTGCGCATGCAGGGGTCGAGCGGCCTCGACCTGTGCGCCGACCTCCGGCAACGCGACCCCGGACGCCGCGTCGTGATGCTGTCGGTCTACGACGACGAGCAATACCTCTTCCAGGCGCTGCGCGTCGGAGCGTCCGGATACCTGCTTAAGAGCATCAGCAGCGACGAGCTGGTCCGCCAACTGGAATTCGTGCACGGCGGTGAAACGGCCATCGATCCCGGCATGGCGGCGCGCGCCGTCGACACCGCCGCCCGCCTGCAGCGCGACGAGTTCTGGCCTGGCGCACGGCAAGGCCTCACCCAGCGCGAGAGCGAGATCCTGTCCTACGTCGTCAACGGCCTGTCGAATCGGGGCATCGCCACGAAGCTGGTCATCGGCGACGAGACGGTCAAGACTCATCTGAGGTCGATCTACCGCAAGCTCGGCGTAAGCGACCGCACGGGCGCAGTGGCGACGGCGTTGCGAGAGGGGATCTACCAATGACGGAGGGCAGGAGCGCAGCGACCGGGGAATTGACACTGCGCCCCAACGCCGTACGCGACCTCGTCGACGCCGACCGCGAACTCGCCCTGCTGCGGGAGTTGATCCAGGCCGCGTCGAGCGGGCCAGGCGTTGAGCCACTCGCTGCGGCCGCCGCACGGATGATCACGGCGGCCACGGGCACCGACGTCTGCTTCGTGCACGTGCTCGACGACGCCGAGCGATCACTCACCCTTGCAGGAGCCACGCCGCCGTTCGACAGCGAGGTCGGCAAGATCCGGCTCCCCTTGGGGATGGGCGTGTCGGGCTGGGTGGCAAGACAACGCCAGCCCGTCGTGATCGTGCACGACAAGGAAGACGACCCGCGGTACAAGCCGTTCGAGTCGCTTCGCGGATCGGACTTCACGTCGATGGTGTCGGTGCCGATGGAGACCGATCCCGGCGGCCTCGTCGGCGTGCTCAACGTCCACACCGTTGAGCGCCGCGAGTTCACCGACCGCGACGTCGAGTTGCTGCTAGTGATCGGCAGACTGATCGCAGGTGCCATGCATCAGGCCCGCATGCACCGCCAGCTGGTCGCCCGCGAACGTGCGCACGAGAACTTCGTCGAGCAGGTCATCGAGGCGCAAGAGATGGAGCGGCGACGCCTCGCAGGCGACATTCACGATGGAATCTCGCAGCGGCTCGTCACGCTGTCCTACCGGCTGGACGCCGCGAGCCGAGCCATCGGCGACGACACCGGCCTTGCCACCGAACAGCTGGGCCTGGCGCGGGAGCTGGTCGACCTGACGCTTCAGGAGGCGCGCGCCGCGATCGGCGGACTGCGCCCTCCGGTGCTCGACGACCTCGGCCTCGCGGGTGGACTGGCCAGCCTCGCCAGGTCCATACCCACGGTCGGCATCGACGTCGACCTCGCCGACGACCGTCTCCCCGACCACATCGAGATCGCGGTTTACCGCATCGCGCAAGAGTGCCTGCAAAACGTCGTCAAGCATGCGAAGGCCACCAATGCGAGCTTGACGTTCTCGGTGCACGACGACACCGCCCGGCTCGAAATCGTGGACAACGGCGTGGGTTTCGATACGTTCGAGCATCCGCTGGGCGGCGACGAGATGGGTGGCTACGGCTTGCTGTCGATGGCCGAACGCGCCGAGATCGTCGGCGGGAGGCTCAACATCCGCTCGCGTCCAGGATCGGGCACGGCGGTCACGGCGACGATCCCCGTGCCGTCCGCTCCCTCGCGAGGAGACCCCGACGCCTAGAAGTCCCCCGCATGGTGGCGCAGCGACTCGATCGCCGCGGCCAACGTTCGCGAGTCCGCGTCGGACATGCCGATGTCGGCGAACACCTCGTCGTTCAGCGTCACGGTCGCGTCCTCGACCGTCGAGCGCCCCAGATCGGTGAGCTGGACCAGCGTGGTACGGCCATCGGTCGGATGCGGGACACGCTGGACGAGACCGTCGCTCTCCAGCCGCCGGATGGCGTGCGTGACGCTGGTGACGTGCACCTGCAGCCGATCGGATGCCTTCGTGATGGGCAGCGCGCCGTTGCTGCTGAACGCCAGCAGCCGAAGTAGTTCGAACCGGGAGAAGCTCAGGTCGTAGGGCCGCAGCGCGGTCTCGACGCGGGCAAGCAGGATCTGGTGCGCCCGCATCACCGACGTGACTGCGACCATTCCGTCCGCGACGTCACCCCAGCCGGCACGCTCCCAATTCCCGCGCGCCAGCGCTATCGGATCGGGTTTGTCCGGATCGGAGGACACCGCCCCTTCATACCCCATCGGGGCGCGCGAACCGCACGCAGATCAGGTTCGAGCCAGAACCCCGAGCACGGCCCGCGATGACTGCCGATTGCCTACGCTGATCCGAATTCCACCATCGGCGTATCCGCGGACGCGAAGCCCCGAGCCTTCGAAGACGTCGTCGGGCAACCGCTCGCACGCGGGCAGGTACATGAAGTTCGCGTGGCTATCGGTGCAATAGACGCCCATCGCGCGCAATCTGGCCCTCAGGTAGCGAGCTTCCGTATTGATCGTCCGAATGCGCTGCTGCAGTTCGGCTTCCGCATCGTAGGATGCAGCGACGGCGACCAGGCCGGTCACTCCCATGCCGAACGGCAGCTGCATTGCCCACAGTTGGCGAGCCAGGTCGGGCGCGCAGAACCCGTAGCCGATTCGCAGCCCGGCCAGCCCGTAGGCCTTTGAGAACGTCCGCAGCACCACCACGTTCGGGAAGCGCTCGACGAGGGCGGGCGCGTCGATGCGGTGCTCGGGCGCGAGGAATTCCACGTACGCCTCGTCGAGTAGCACGACGGTGTCGGGCGGGACGCGGCGCAGAAAGTGCTCGACGTCTTCTGCGGACTCAATCGTGCCCGTCGGATTGTGCGGCCGACACAGGACGACGACGCGCGCCCCTGCGGCAGCGTCCGCCATCGCGTCGAGGTCGTGGTGCCCGTGGCGATCGAGAGCGACGGTCACCGACCGCAGCCTGCACATCTGGGCGAAGATCGGATAGCCGTCGAACGTCGGCGACGTCATCACGATCGTGTCGCCGGGGCTCGTCACCGCGTGCAGGACCTGCAGCACGACGCCCGTCGCACCCGCACCGATGACGACCTGTTCGTCGCGGACGCCGATGTGACCGGCGATCAGCGACCGCAACCTCTCCGGCAGGAACTCCGGATATCGATTGGCGGCGTTGATCGACGCCGCAAGCGCCGAGCGCACCGACGGCAACGGCGGGAACGGATTCTCGTTGAGCGACAACGCAAACGGGTTCTCGGCGTCGGGCAGAGCGCCGACGGCATCGGGGAGTGCCCAGCGGGAGACGCTCATCCCTCGCGTCCGCCCCACTTGACCGCGGCCGCTCCCGCGAAGTCGCCTGCGTGGGCGAAGGCGGCCATCATCACGACGTCGCCCTTTTTCAATTGCCCCTCGGTGATGGCCCGGTCGAGGTTCACCGGAATGCCCGCGGCGAAGAGGTTGCCGCACTCCTCAAAGGTGTCGCGGTGCTTCTCGGCAGGCAGTTCGAGTGCCTCACGCCAGTTGCGCAGGAACGCCCGGTTCGGCTGGTTGGTGACGAGAACGTCGAGATCCTTGGGCGCCATGCCGATTCGATCGCACACCGCGTAGGCGACTTCGGGCACCTGTCGGTTGCCGCGCGCGAGCACCTTCGTGATCTTGCTCTCCGTGAAGCCGATGCATGCCTCACCAGGGCCTGCCTGCCACCACTTGCGGGGCGGGTCGATGGCGAGCGTCATGTCGCCCGCGTACTCGCCATAGGTGCGGCATTCGACGTCGAGGATCGGCGACTCGTCGGATGCGGTGACCAAGGCAAGTGCGGCACCGTCGCCGGGCACCGAGGCCTGCGCCTTGCGTCGGACGGTCGGCTGGTCGAAGGCCGTACCCGCCGAATTCTGGGCGATGGCGATCAGCGCGCTGCGCCCCTCGCCGGACTCGATCAGCCTTCGCGCCAGCTTGAGGGCGAGGACGAATGCTGCGCAGCCGCCGTTGTGCAGGTCGATCACCCAATTCGGTTTCGTGCCAAGACGATGCGCCATACCCCCACCGCCACCGTAGAACGGCATGTCGGGCATCTGGGTGTGCGTGATGAGGATGTCGGCTTGCGCGATGACGTCGTGGCCGTGGCGGTCGACGATACCGGCGGCGGCTCGCTCCACCATGTCGATGGCCGTCTCGTCGATGGCGACGTGATGCCGGAACTTGGGCGCGCGGAACATCATGTTGTCGCGAAGTTCGTCGGATTCTGCGAACTGGGCGTAATAGTCGGCGCTGATGGGTTCGCCGGGTAGGTAGGTCGAGACGTCGACCAGGCTGACAGTCATTGCGGCGGTCCTAACTCATCCAGGCCGGCGTGACCGGCAAGCCGTTGTGATGGCGATACTCGGCGATCGCCTTGAGGTTCTTCAGTTCCAGCTCGTGACCTGCGCCGAACATGTCCCAGAAGTCGCCGACCCACACGGGACGCTGCGGAGGCGCCGCCTCCGGGTACGGGTTCTCGTCGTAGAACGGGTGGTGACAATTCGTCCACAGCACCACCGACCCCGGCTTGTTCAGCACCGTCTGGGCGTCGACGACGCGCATCAGGTAGATCATCCACAGATGGGTGCCCTGATCCCACGCGCAGTGGTAGTCGACGGTGCGGGCCTCGCGGTTTGCCACCGTGCGCGTGTAGATCTCGGTCTCGGCGCCGAGCCGGTCGTAGGCCAGCCACAGCCCCGGCTCCTCGGTGGGGGTGAAGCCTCGCAGGCTGTAGGTCCACTCCTCCAGGCTCCGAGTGTCGGACAGCCACTCGAACAGTTCGTCGGGCGGGCAATCGACGTAAGAGTTGACGGTGCAGTACTCGCCGAACACCTGGTCGTGCGGATACACCGACCGCATCATCTCCATGATGATCGGCGTGGCCTTCTCACGTGGCGCGTTCTCGATGCGGATCACCCCGTCGATGGGGTTGGTTATGTCGTCAAGCGCGGGCAGCGACATCGTGCGTCATCTCCTTGTTGTTTGAATCGTTCTGTGGTTGAGCGGTCCTTGACGCCGCGAGGAACGGCGCGAAGGGCGGAATCTCATCGGCGGAGCATTCGATGCTGACCACCGACGGCCCATCGCCGGCCACCGCGGCGCGCAGTGCGTCGGGAAGTTCGCCGACTTCGGCGACGTCGACCGCCGACAGTCCGGGAAACATGGCCGCGAGTCCGGCACCGAGGCGGCTCGGGGTGAACCGGTTGTAGCTGTATTCGCCTCCGTAGAACAACTTCTCGCGGGTGACGCACATGCCGTGCGCGTTGTTGTTCAACAACACCACCGTGACGGGCAGCCGGTATTGGATTGCGGTGTGAAGTTCCATGCCGTGCATGAAGAACGACCCGTCCCCCGCGACGATGACGGTCCTGACGTTTCGGCTCCGACTTGCCATGCGTGCGAAGCACATACCAATTCCGGCGCCGAAGCTGTAGCCCATTCCGCCCATGCCGAGCGCCACCACGAAGCGACCGGAGCGACGAACGGGGAGATGGTGTACGGCCGCGGCTCCGACATTGCCCGCGTCGACGACGATGTCGGCCTCGTCGGGCAGCACGTCGTCGAGAACCGTCATCGCATCGCGGTACCGGATTCCGGGCCCTTCGTGCGCGGGGGGTCGTAATTCACTGCGCCGCAACGGTTCAGCGACGCGAACCCCACGGGGTCTGCCGTGGCCGGTCAGCTCCCTGGCAAGCTGCGCGAGCGAAACCCGGAGGTCGTCGGAATGCACGTGCGTGGCAGGGACGAACGGGCGCGCCGAGCCGATCGACATCGTCGAGACCTCGGAGAGCGCATCGTCTAGACCTGCTCGGGCGGTGATCGACAGTCGGGTGCCCACCACCAGGCACAGCGCGCTGCAAGCCACGGCATCCACCACCGCGGGATTGCCCATGACGCCCGTGACGCCGATCGACGACGAGGCCCCAAGCCCGGGAAGACCGCTGGTGTCCTTGGCGTCTGGAACCGTCGCCACCTGTGCACGAAGCACCGCACGGAGTTGTTCCAACTCGGCGCGAGCGTTGTCGCGAGCGACTTGCTCCCCGGCGATGATGACGACCGGTCCGATGGCTCCGCGCATTGCCTCGACGATGGGGCCGACGTCTCCGACCCTCAGGTCTGGCAGCGCCGGGTAACGAGGTACCTTGGGGTCCACGCCAATCACGCTCTGCTGCACGTCCTTCGGCAACAGCAGTACGGCTGGACCGCCCTTGCTGGCAGCGGCGAGCGCGCTCGGCAGCGCGTTGAGAATGTCGCCAGGGGCGGTCACCCGCTCGCAGTAGAGCGATACCGCGGAGAACAACGCCTTGGCATCGATCGAGCCACCCCGCCCACTGGTGTCCTGGAAGCTACCCAGCCCGTCCAGTGTCGTAGGCGCTTGGCCGACGAGAGCCAGCAGCGGCACCCGGCTGGTATAGGACTCGCCAAGGGCTGCAACGAGATTCAGCGCTCCGCCGCCCGACGTCGCCGCTACCACGCCGATGTCCGAGGTGGCTCGGCTGTATCCGTCGGCCATCGTAGCCGCCGAGAACTCGTGCTTGGCCAGGACGGCGGTGATGTCGTCGCGGGACTGTGCGGCGTCGTAGAGGTCCTCGATGTTGGCGCCGCCGACGCCGAAGAGGTAGTTCACACCCCTGTCCGCGAGCTGCCCGACGATGTGGTCGACTACCCGGTGGTTGGCCGTCATCACTCACCTGCTTCCTACTTCCACACATGACACGTATGGGAGTGGGAGCCGGGTTCAACGCATTGCCAAACTCATGCCGTGGCGAGAGTCACAGCTGGCGTTCGAGCAGGACCTTGCCAGTATCCGTAGCTACCAATTGCACTGCGGCAATGTCGTTTACGTGCAACGGCGTGTTGCCGCTAGGCAGGGCGGTGGCGTTGGACAGCCCGAGCCACGTCGCAATCTGCGACTTGCTTCCGTCATGTCCGACCACGACCATGCCAAGATTGCTCGGGGGTGGGGCCTCTCCGCCGCCCCACTGGCCATACGAGCACGCCATGTCGATGCGCGTGCCCCACGAGAAGTCGTTCAGAGCGACGGTGGCGCTGAAGGGGGTGTGGGTCACCTCGGCCATGGGCAATTGCTGCGCGGCGGTCTGCGTCGTATCGCCCTGCAGTCCGACTATGCCGGGCTGAACTGCGATCACCAGCCCGACCGCCAGTAGCGCCGCGGCAATCCCGACCGCCGCCGACGTCAGCAGCCGCGACCGTCGCCTGCGCCACCGCACCTTGTCCAGCACGGACTCGAGCACCTCGGGCCGCAGCGGCGGCGGTTCGTGTTCCTTGTCGAGCGCAAGGACGTCGTCGACGTCGAGCATGGCGAGCAGTGCGGGCATGCCGCTCAGCTCGGCTACCGCCGCTTTGCACCTATCGCACGTCTCGAGATGCCGCTCGTATTCGCGCCGTTCGGCGCTCGACAGGGAGCCCAGAACGTATGCGGCGTCCCAGGTCATGTACTTGTCGCCGTCGAGCGGCTCGACACTGTGGGGTCCAGTCTGCGTCACCTCGTCACCCCCATTTCCTGCAAGTTGAGTCGCAATGCGCGAACCGCGTAGTGCAGCCGGGACTTCACCGTTCCCTCTGCGATGTCCAGGTCGGCGGCGACCTGCGCCACGCTCCAGCCCTGGTAGTAGGCGCGCTGTATGACAGCGCGATGGTCTTCGGATAGCAGGCTCAGTGCGTTGCCCACCAAGAGCCTGTCGAGTGCGTTGTCGACCTCATCTGGACCGGCACGATCCGCCACCTTCTCAACATCGGCCGTTCCAGACTCGTTGCGATACCTGGCACTGCGCCTTTCATCGATTATGAGGTTGCGGGCGACCGTGAACAACCATGCCCGCGCCGATCTCTCTGCGTCCTCGGTGACCTCGGGATGCTGCCATGCACGCAGCAGAGTCTCCTGTACGACGTCTTCGGCGCGCGCCGCATCGCCGGTGAGTCGCAGCGCGTACCGCCACAACGCCCCAGCGTGTTCGTCGTAAAGAACCCGCATCATCGCGGCCTCCGGATCACTCAAGTTCCAACCTCCGATCTAGATACGAAGTTGGGCGTGATCAGGTTCAACAATAGGCAACACCCTGCCGCGACGAGGGGCTCAGAGCGTGAGGATCCGAGGACCGTCCTCGGTGGCGGCGACGGTGTGCTCCCAGTGGGCAGCCCGAGAGCCGTCGGTCGTGACGACGGTCCACTCGTCGTCGAGCACCTTCGTGTTCGTGGTGCCCAGCGTCAGCATCGGCTCGATCGCCAGCACCGATCCGGGGGCTAGGTACGGGCCGCGGCCCGGCGCACCCTCGTTCGGCAGGAAGGGGTCCATGTGCATCCGGCGGCCGATGCCGTGGCCGCCGTAACCTGCGACGATGCCGTACCTGCGGCCATGGCTCGCCTCGGCGGCGCGAGTGCCGTTCTCGATGGCGTGCGATACGTCGGTGAGCCGGTTGCCGGGCACCATCGCAGCGATTCCTGCCTCCATCGACAAGCGGGTGGCCTCCGAAAGCGCCTCGTCGGCGGCACTCAACTCACCGACGCCGAACGTGAACGCCGAATCGCCGTGCCAACCGTCGAGGATCGCGCCGCAGTCGATCGAGACGAGGTCGCCCTCGGCGAGATACTCGCCAGCAGAAGGGATGCCGTGCACGACGCGTTCGTTGACCGACGAGCAGATGCTGGCCGGGTAGCCGTGGTAGCCGAGGAACGACGGGACGGCTCCCGCGTCGCGAATGACGGTCTCGGCGACCCGGTCGAGCTCCATGGTGGTCGCCCCGGGCTCGGCAGCGGAACGCACTGCCTTCAACGCTGCCGCAACGACTGCCCCCGCCGCGGCCATGGCATCGAGCTCATCGGCGCTACGTACTGCCACGACCTTGCGGCCGCGCAGTCCAGATAGGCCGATCATTCGTTTACTTGCCGAGAGCGCGCAGCGCCCGCGCGAAGACTTCGTCGAGGTCACCAACGGCGTCGACGGTCTTGAGCTCATCGGAGTAGTAATCGAGCAGCGGCGCGGTCTCGTCGCGGTAGACCTTCATCCGATTGAGGATGACGTCTTCGGTGTCGTCGGCGCGGCCTCGGGCCTTGAGTCGCGAAAGCAGCTCGTCCTCGGAGACCCGGAACTCCAGCACCGCGTCGAGCTTGAGGTTGCGCTTGGCCAACATCTCCCTGAGGGCCTCCGCCTGCTCGACCGAGCGAGGGAAGCCGTCGAGGATGAATCCGTCTGCGACGTCGGCGTCGTTGAGACGGTCGTCGACGAGCCTGTTGGTGAGAGTGGCTGGCACCAGGTCGCCGGCATCGAGGTACTTCTTTGCCTCCAGGCCGAGCGGGGTGCCCGCACTGATGTTGTGCCGAAAGAGGTCGCCCGTCGAGATCTGCGGGATGCCCAGCTCGGCGACCAGCTTCTCGGCCTGAGTGCCCTTACCCGCGCCGGGGGGGCCAAGCAAAACGATTCTCACTTGAGGAACCCTTCGTAGTTGCGCTGCATCAGCTGGCTCTCGATTTGCTTCACGGTGTCGAGGCCGACGCCGATCATGATGAGTACTGCGGTTCCGCCGAACGGCAGGTTCTGCACCGTGCCGGTGTTGCCGATCTCGAGGAACAGGTTGGGTAGCACCGCGATCACGCCGAGGTAGATGGAGCCGGGCAGGGTGATCCGACTCAGCACGTACCGCAGGTAATCGGCGGTCGGCTTGCCGGGCCTTATGCCGGGGATGAACCCGCCGAACTTCTTCATCTCGTCAGCCCGCTCGTCGGGGTTGAACGTGATCGACACGTAGAAGTACGTGAAGAAGATGATCATTCCGAAGTAGATGCCGATGTACACGGGGTCGGCCGGGTTGGTGAGGTGCGCCGCCGCGAACTTGTCCCACCAGCCGTTGGTGGGTTCCTTCTGGCCGCTTCGGATCAGCTGGGTGATCAGGTTGGGTACGTAGATCAGCGACGACGCGAAGATCACGGGGATGACGCCCGCCTGGTTGACCTTCAGCGGCAGGTAGGTCGACGTGCCGCCGTACATGCGGCGGCCGACCATGCGCTTGGCGTACTGGACCGGGATGCGGCGTTGGCCCTGTTCCACGAAGACGACGCCGATGATGATGACCAGGGCGGCGACGCAGACCGCTGCGAAGACGATGCCGCCGCGGCTGTCGAGGATCGTCTTGCCCTCCGAGGGGATGCGGGCGGCGATGCCGGCGAAGATCAGCAGCGACATGCCGTTGCCGATGCCCCGCTCGGTGACGAGCTCGCCCATCCACATGACCAGCGAGGCACCTGCGGTCAACACCAGCACGATGACGACGAGGGTGAAGATCGACGAGTTGGAGATGATGTCGAGCGTGCAGCCCTGGAGCAGCCCCCCGTTGGCGGCTAGCGCGACGATTGACGTCGCCTGCAGCAGAGCGAGCGCGACCGCCAGATAACGCGTGTACTGCGTCATCTTGTTCTGGCCTGCCTGGCCCTCCTTGCGAAGCTGCTCGAAGCGTGGGATCACGACGGTCAAGAGCTGAACGATGATGCTGGCGGTGATGTAGGGCATTACGCCGACTGCGAACACCGACAGCTGCAGCAGGGCACCACCGGAGAAGAGGTTGATCAGGGAGTAGATCTGGGCAGAGTCACCGCCGCTGACCTGCTCGATGCACTTCTGGACGTTGGGATAGTTGACGCCGGGCGACGGGATGGTGGCGCCAACCCGGTAGAGGATGACCAGGCCCAGGGTGAAGAGAATCTTGCGCCTGAGGTCGGCCGTCCGCAGTGACGAGATGAAAGCCGAAAGCACTCTTTCCTCCTGCGCAGCCGAGTTCGAGTCGCGGCGTGCCAATGGGGCTGGTTCAACCAGCGTTTGGTTAAGTCGTTTCGCGGGCACTCCGCCGGTTCGCAGGCATGCCCACGACCAGCGATGTCGCGCGCTGAACAGTCTACGAGAGTAACAGGACAGGCCCGGCTCGCCCGCATCCGATCCGGGCACCGCGACGCATCCGCGCCTCCAGCTTCGAAGCGTACAGTCGGCACAGCTGGTTACATCTACTAACTAATACCTGACCACCGACTGGGAGCTCTGGATGTCGCGTACCGAAAACGACACGTGGGACCTGGCATCGAGCGTTGGCGCGACTGCCACGATGGTGGCGGCGGCGCGGGCGCTCGCCACCAAGGAGCCGAACCCGCTGTTCTCCGATCCTTACGCGGAGGCGCTCGTCAAGGCCGTTGGCATCGACTTCTTCACCAGGCTGGTCGACGGCGACGTGTCGTTGGGCGGTGGTAGCGAGGACGGCGCCGAAATCAATACGGCGCGGTTCATGGCCGACATGATGGCGGTACGTACGCGGTTCTACGACGACTTCTTCATCAACGCTGCTCGGTCCGGCACCCGCCAGGCGGTGATCCTCGCCTCTGGCTTGGACTCGCGCGCCTACCGCCTGCCGTGGCCCGACGGCACCGTCGCGTACGAGATCGACCAGCCCAAGGTGATCGGCGCGAAGACCGCAACGATGACGCAGATCGGCGCCTCCCCCATCGCCGAACTGCGTCCGGTGGCGATCGACCTTCGAGACGATTGGCCCGCCGCGCTTAGGAGTGCGGGCTTCGACGTCGATCAGCCGACGGCTTGGAGCGCAGAGGGGCTGCTTGTCTATCTGCCACCCGACGCGCAGGACCGGCTGTTCGACAACATCACCGCGCTGAGCGCGCCAGGAAGCCAGATCGCGACCGACTACCACCCCGACGGCGGGGCCAGCATCGGTGAACGCGCCGAGGCGATGCGTGATCTCTGGGGCGGCGACGGCTTCGACGTCGACCTCGCCGACCTCTTCTACAAGGGCGAGCGCGCGTCCGTCGTCGACTATCTGACCTCGCACGGATGGCAGGTAGACGCACGCAGCCGTCCCGAGATGTTCAGCCAGTACGGCCGAGTCTTCCCCGCCGTCGACCTCCCCGACGCCGTCCGCAACTCGCTTGCAGTGATCGCCACCCGAAAGTAGGTACTGAATGCCACGCACCGACAACGACAGCTGGGACCTCGCCTCCAGCGTCGGAGCAACCGCGACCGCCGTCGCCGCCTCTCGCGCCGCCGCATCGAAGGGACCCGACGCGCTGCTCGATGACCCGTTTGCCGAACCCCTAGTGCGGGCAGTCGGCATCGAGCAGTTCGTCAAGCTCATCGACGGGGAGCTCCCGGAGATCGACGACGATCCGACGCTCAACCGCCGAGCGTTGCAGGAGCAGATGGCGGTCCGCACGAGGTTCTTCGACGACTTCTTCCTCTCGGCTGCCGAGTCGGGGATTCGGCAGGCCGTGATCCTCGCGTCGGGTCTTGACACCAGGGCCTACCGCTTGGCGTGGCCGACGGGAACGACCGTGTTCGAGCTCGATCAGCCAGAGGTCATCGAGTTCAAGACGCGCACCCTGACCGATCTCGGCGCCGAACCCGCCACCGAGCGGCGCACGGTTGCGATCGACCTGCGCGACGACTGGCCGTCCGCACTGAAGAATGCAGGCTTCGACCCCGCAGCGCCGACCGCATGGATCGCCGAGGGTCTGCTGATCTACCTACCGCCGCAGGCGCAGGACCGGTTGTTCGACAACATCACCGCGCTGTCCGCACCGGGTAGCCGGTTGGCGACCGAACACATGGACATGTCGTCAGTCCCGCAGGACTGGGCGGACCGGCTCACCGAGAGGTCGCGTCGCATGGGCTCCGCCATCGACCTCGTCGACCTCTTCTACATGGGCGACCGCAATGGCGCTGATGACTACTTGCGAACACACGGTTGGAGCACTGAGGTGCTCAGCACCGAAGATGCCTTCGCCGCCAACGGTTTTACCCTCGGCGACGACGAGATGGCCACGTTTGCACGCGGCTCGGGCTACCTGACCGCGACCCTGAGCTAGCAAGGAGAGACATGCCACGCACGGACGACGACAGTTGGGACCTTGCCTCCAGCGTCGGGGCGACGGCGACGATGGTCGCCGGGCAGCGCGCCCTGAGTCACCGAGAGAAGTTGGTCGACGACCCGTACGCCGAGCCGCTGGTGCGCGCGGTCGGCATGGAGCTGTTCACGAAGATGCTCGACGGCGAGCTGAACTTCGAGGACATCGACCCGGCGTTCACGGTGCGACGCGGCGCCGAGAGCATGGCCGTCCGCACCAGGTTCTTCGACGAGATGTTCCTCGACGCCTCGGCGAGCGGAGTACGGCAGGCCGTGATCCTCGCCGCAGGTCTCGATTCACGCGCCTACCGCCTGCCGTGGGCCGATGGCACCGTGGTCTACGAGCTTGACCAGCCGGAGGTCATCGACTTCAAGTCGACGACGCTGGCCGACCTCGGAGCCGAGCCGACCGCGACCCGCAAGGCCCTGGCCATCGACCTTCGCGACGATTGGCCGAAGGCGTTGATCGACAACGGTTTCCAACCCGATCAACCCACCGCGTGGAGCGCCGAAGGACTCTTGATCTATCTGCCGCCGGAGGCCCAGGACAAGCTCTTCGACGACATCACCGCCCTTTCGGCGCCGGGCAGTCGGCTGGCGACCGAATACGTCGGCAACTTCGTGGCGTTCGACGACGAGCGGCACGCGCAGTTTCGGGCGCGGATGAAGCAACTCGGTTCCGAGGTCGAGATGACCGACCTGGTGTACACGGGCGAGCGCAATCACGTCGGGGACTATCTGACGTCGCACGGTTGGCACGTTTCGCTGCAACCGGTCCGTGAGGCGTACGCGGCCAACGGCTTTCACTATCCCGAGGACGCCTTGAGCCCGTTCCCCGACCTCACCTACGTCGGCGCGACGCTGGGCTGATCACGTCAGAACTCGCGGTGTCCAAGCCATAGCGCGTTGACCCCCGACAGCGAGCGTTCGGCCTGGGTGAGCGCACCGGCGACCGACCGGCCGATGAGCGCGCCGACCGCTTCCGGCAACGACGCGGCGGCAGGTTGCGACGACGGCTTCGGCCGCAGCGCATCCATCAACGACGACCCCGGTAGGTGGACCAGCTTGACCTCGGCGTCTTTGTCGAATCCGGCTAGCTCCTTTGCCTTTTCGATTGCCGTTCGCAGACCGCCGAGCTCATCGACGAGCCCTCTCTCGGCTGCGTCGGCGCCGGTCCACACCCGGCCCCTCGCGATGGCGTGGACCGCGTCGACCGCCATGTCGCGGCCCGCGGCGACGCGCTCGACGAAGTCCGTGTAGAACAGGTCGGCTTCGGCATCGACGTGCGCATGTTGCTCGTCGGTGAACGGCTTGTCGACCGACCAGGCGTCCGCGTTGGCGTTGGTGCGCACCGAGTCCGAACCGACGCCGAGGCGATCCTTGAGGTCACGTGCCACCAGCTTGCCGGTGATCACGCCGATGGATCCGGTGATGGTGCCAGGGTTCGCGACGATCGAATCTGCCGACATCGACACGTAGTAGCCGCCCGATGCGGCTACTGCGCCCATCGATGCGATGACGGGCTTGCCCGCCGCGCGCAGCCGCGTGACCTCTCGCCAGATGGTCTCAGATGCGGTGACCGAACCGCCGGGGCTGTCGACGCGCAGAACCACGGCCGCAACGTCGTCGTCAGCCCCCGCCTCGCGCAGTGCTGCGGCGATCGTGTCACCGCCGGCGCCAGAGGTGCCGAACGGCGACAGCTGTGGTCCACCGCGACCGCTGACGATCGTCCCTGCCAGCGTCACGATCGCGATCGTCGGCTTGGTCTTGCGACCGGGTATCGGCGGCGTTGGCCGGCCTCCGGTGGCGGCCGCGTATCGGGACAGATAGAGCCTCGGCGGCGCATCGGGGCTGCCGTCGGCGTCGCCGGTCTCGGGCGAGATACCCGGCGCACCAACGAGTTCGGCGATCCGCGAGTACGCTTCGTCGCGAAATCCGATGCGGTCGATCAGACGCGCCGACACCGCCTTGTCGCGCAACAGCGGTGCCTCGTCGGCGAGAGCGTCCAGATCGGCGGCATCGACGTGACGGGACTTCGCGATCGCGGCGAGCACCTGTGCGTGCAGGCTTTCGATGAGCCGACTGTCGGCTTCGCGATGGGCTTCGGTGTAGCTGTCCTGGGTGAAGAGGTTTGCGGCCGACTTGTATTCGCCCTTCGCGATGAACTGGGCCTGGACGCCAAGCTTGTCCAATGCGTCGCGGAGGAATAGTGCATTGGTCGCGAAGCCAACCAGCCCGACGGTGCCGGACGGCTGCATCCACACCTCGCGAAACGCCGAGGCAAGGAAGTAGGACAGCGTGCCGGGATACGTCTCGGCCCACGCCAGCGACGGCTTGACGTCGCTGAACGCGACGATGGCCTCGCGGAGCTCTTGCACGGGGCCCGCAGGTGCTGCAGTGAGCTGCACGCGCGCGATCAACCCAGTGACGCGATCGTCCTTCGCCGCGCGCTGAATCGCTGCGACCGCCTCCCGCAGTAGCAACGGCCGACGGCCACCCGCGATGAGCGCCAGCGGATCGAAGCCCCCGGTCTCGCCAGGAATCGATTGCAGATCGAGCTCGATGACGGTGCCGTTGGCCACGCCGCGATGACGGGCCGTGTCGACCTTGCGGGCCAACGCCCGCAGCTCGTCGGTGCCGGGGATGCCTGAAAGGAGACTGAACATCCTTCGAGCCTACCGACGAGTGCACTGAGACCGGGCTCACCCAATTCGCTCAGCGAACGCAAAAGCCCCTCAATCAGCGTCGACTGAGGGGCTTGGGCGTCTGCTCGCGCAGATGAGTTACTACAGCTCGGTGGCCGATCCGCCTGCGGCGGTGATCTTCTCGCGGGCGCTACCGCTGAACTTGTGCGCCGTCACGTCGACCTTGACGGTCAGCTTGCCGTCGCCGAGGACCTTGACGAGGGTGTTCTTGCGAACCGCACCTGCGGCCACTAGCTCCTCGACGCCGACGGTTCCGCCCTTGGGGAACAGCCTGCTGATGTCGGCGACGTTGACCACCTCGTACTCGGTACGGAAGCGGTTGCGGAAGCCCTTGAGCTTCGGCAGGCGCATGTGGATCGGCATCTGGCCACCCTCGAACGTCGAAGGGACGTTCTTGCGTGCCTTCGTGCCCTTCGTGCCGCGGCCAGCGGTCTTGCCCTTCGAGCCCTCACCGCGACCAACGCGGGTGCGTGCGGTCTTCGACCCCTTGGCTGGCTTCAGGTCGTGAAGCTTGATGACGTCAGTCATGACTATGCCTCCTCAACTTTCACGAGGTGGTTCACCACGGCGAGCAAGCCGCGGGTCTGCTCGTTGTCGTCACGGACGACGCTCTGGCGGATCTTCCGCAGGCCCAGCGTCCGAAGGCTTTCGCGCTGGTTCCAGCGCGCGCCCACGGTGCCGCGCACCTGGGTGATCTTTACCTGTCCATCTTTCTTGGCAGCCATGACTAGCTGGTCCCTTCACGTGCGGCCGCCGCGGCAAGCGCGTCGGCGTCGCGCCGGGCCCGCAGCATGCCGGCGGGCGCGACGTCCTCGATGGGCAGACCACGTCGGGCCGCCACCTCTTCGGGACGCTGCAGCAGCTTGAGCGCGGCAACGGTGGCATGCACCACGTTGATCGCGTTGTCGCTGCCCAGCGACTTGGCCAAGATGTCGTGCACGCCAGCGCATTCCAGCACGGCACGCGCGGCACCGCCGGCGATCACACCGGTACCGGGGCTGGCAGGGCGCAGCATGACGACGCCAGCGGCGGCCTCACCCTGAACCGGGTGGACGATCGTCCCGCCGATCAGCGGAACGCGGAAGAAGCCCTTGCGTGCCTCTTCGACGCCCTTGGCGATGGCAGCGGGAACTTCCTTGGCCTTGCCGTAGCCGACGCCGACCATGCCCTTGCCGTCGCCGACGATGACCAGTGCGGTGAAGCTGAAGCGCCGACCACCCTTGACCACCTTGGAGACGCGGTTGATCGCGACGACGCGCTCGAGGTACTGGCTCTTCTCGCCACCGTCGCGGCCACGGTCGCCGCGGCCACCACGGTCGTCACGACGGCCACGGCCGTCACGGTCGCCGCCACGTCCGGAACGGTTGTCCGTGGTACTCGGGGCCGCGGTACCGGCAGTTACTGGCTGCTCGGTCATCGTGCAGTCCTTCCGTTATCAGTCATCAGAATTTCAGCCCGCTCTCGCGCGCGGCATCCGCCAGCGCCGCGATCCGGCCTCCGTAGGTGTAGCCACCGCGGTCGAAGACCACGGTCTCGATGCCTGCCGCCTTGGCGCGCTCGGCGATCAACTGGCCGACCCGGACGCTGTGGGCCTTCTTGTCGCCTTCGACCGCGCGGACGTCGGCCTCGATGGACGACGCGGCGGCCAGCGTGACGCCCTCCAGGTCGTTGACGAGCTGAACGTGGATGTGCCGCGAGGAGCGGTTCACCACCAGGCGAGGGGTCTCGCCGGTGCCCGAGATCTTCTTGCGAAGACGGGCGTGCCTGCGAAGGCGTGCGACGCGCCGAGCCTCGGAGACGTTCTGCCCCACCGGCTTACGCTTCGCGGGAGCCTCAGAATTCTTGGTTGCGGCCATGTCTACTTACCTGTCTTTCCGACCTTGCGACGGATCTGCTCACCCTCGTAGCGGACGCCCTTGCCCTTATACGGGTCGGGGCGGCGCAGGCGGCGGATGTTCGCCGAAATCTGGCCGACCTTTTGCTTGTCGATCCCCGAGATCGAGAACTTGGTGGGCGTCTCGACGGCGAACGTGATGCCCTCGGGCGCCTCGATCACGACGGGGTGGCTGTAGCCGAGGGCGAACTCCAGGGTCTGGCCCTTGAGCACGACGCGGTAGCCGACACCGAAGATCTCCATCTTCGTGGTGTAGCCCTCGGTGACGCCCGTGATGAGGTTGGCCACCAGGGTGCGCGACAGCCCGTGCAGCGAGCGGTTGAGCCGCTCGTCGTTGGGGCGAGTCACCACGATGGCGCCATCGTCGTTGCGCGACACCGAGATCGGCTCGGCAACGTCGAGTGCCAGGGTGCCCTTCGGGCCCTTGACGGACACGCTCTGTCCGTCGATGTTGACGTCGACTCCGGCGGGAACCAGAACCGGTTGCTTTCCAATACGCGACATGTCTAACCCCTCACCACACGTAGGCGAGGACTTCGCCGCCCACGCCGGATCGCGCTGCCTGACGGTCGGTGAGCAGGCCCGATGACGTGGAGATGATCGCCACGCCAAGCCCGCCGAGCACCCGCGGCAGATTGGTTGATTTTGCGTACACGCGGAGACCGGGCTTGGACACCCGGCGCAGGCCCGCGATGCTGCGCTCACGGCTTGGGCCGTACTTCAGTTGCACCACCAGCGACTTGCCGACCCGAGCATCCTCGGTGCGGTAGTTGGAGATGTAGCCCTCGGCCTTGAGGATCTCGGCGATGTTCGCCTTGATCTTGCTGTGCGGCAAGGTCACTTCATCGTGGTAGGCCGAATTTGCGTTGCGCAGACGTGTCAAGAAGTCTGCGATCGGGTCCGTCATCGTCATGACAGCGGTGTCACCTTTCTCGCAGCGGTTCCCCTCAAGTCAATGTGGGGGCCTACCGCGAACCTTTCTCGGATTGGTCTCAAGTCTCTTGTCCGCTTACCAGCTGGACTTCTGAACGCCGGGCAGTTCGCCGGCATGTGCCATCTCCCGCAAGCAGATTCGGCACAGGCCGAACTTGCGGTATACGGCGTGCGGGCGACCGCACCTGTTGCAGCGGGTGTATCCGCGGACCTTGAACTTCGGCTTCTTGTTGGCCTTGTTGACCAGAGCCTTCTTTGCCATCTGCTCAGTTCTCCTTGAACGGGAAGCCAAGTGCGCGCAGCAGCGCGCGACCTTCGTCGTCATTCGTCGCCGAGGTGACGACGGTGATGTCCATGCCACGGGGGCGATCGATGCTGTCGACGTCGATCTCGTGGAACACGGATTGCTCGGCGAGACCGAACGTGTAGTTGCCACTGCCGTCGAACTGCTTGGGCGACAAGCCGCGGAAGTCGCGGATACGCGGCAGCGCGATCGAGACCAGGCGGTCGAGGAACTCCCACATGCGATCGTTGCGCAGCGTCACGCGGGCGCCGATGGGCATGCCCTCGCGAAGCTTGAACTGAGCGATCGACTTTGTCGCCTTGCGGATCTCCGGCTTCTGGCCGGTGATCAGCGCGAGGTCGTTGACCGCGCCGTTGATCAGCTTGGCGTCACGGGCGGCGTCGCCGACACCCATGTTGACGACGACCTTGACCACGCCGGGGATCTGCATGACGTTGTCGTAGCCGAACTCCTTGTTCAGCGCGTCCTTGATCTCTTCGCGGTAGCGCTGCTTCAGTCGAGGTGCAACCTTGGTCTGCTCTGCGGTAGTCATCCCTAAATGTCCTTGCCGTTCTTCTTCGAGACGCGAACGTTCTTGCCGGTCTCTTCGTCGCGGCGGTACCCGATGCGAGTGGGGTTGCCGTCGGAGTCCACGACCATCACGTTGCTCACGTCGATGGCCGCCTCCTGCGTGACGATGCCGCCGGACTGCGCGCCACGCTCGTTGCGCGAGATCGCGGTGTGCTTCTTGATCCGGTTGACGCCCTCGACCAGAACCTTGTTACGGCTCGGGTACGCCTGCAGGACCTTGCCCTTCGCGCCCTTGTCCTTGCCCGAGATGACCAGCACGGTGTCGCCCTTGTGCACCTTCATTTACAGCACCTCCGGGGCCAGCGAAACGATCTTCATGAACTTCTTCTCGCGCAGTTCGCGACCGACCGGCCCGAAGATGCGGGTACCGCGCGGGTCGTTGTCGGCCTTGATGATGACGGCGGCGTTCTCGTCGAACTTGATGTAGCTGCCATCGGCACGACGGCGCTCCTTGACGGTGCGGACGATGACGGCCTTGACGACGTCGCCTCGCTTGACGTTGCCGCCGGGGATGGCGTCCTTGACCGTCGCGACGATGACATCACCGATACCGGCATAGCGCCGCGACGAGCCGCCGAGCACGCGGATGCACAAGATCTCCTTGGCACCGGTGTTGTCGGCGACCTTGAGCCGCGATTCTTGCTGAATCACTCGATCTCCTCGATTACTTGCATGTTCGGTACTCCGAGCAGCCCAAACCAGCACTGAATCACTCGACGTACGCGGTCTTCGCCACCGAAGGGCACGCAGGGTTCTCAGCGATGAGCGCTTACGAAAGAGCAAGCGAACACAGACGACAACCGAGGTCTGCCCAAGGCAACCCCTAGATACTAGGTGAGCGGCGGCGCAGAACCAAATCCGTGCTGGTCAACCCCGCGGTTTGTGCACATCCACCCGCGCCCACCGCGGGTTTCTACACCCAAATTACGCCGAGGCGACGCAGCGGAAGCCGATGTGCGTGGTCGCACTGTCCTGCGACTGCGGGGATCTGGCAGCGGGCCGGTACCGGTGGCAGTACTCCGGCGCGCATAGGTGTGAGCCGCCCTTGAGGGTCTGGTTGACCGTCGGATCGGGGTCACGGCTCGGAGTGCAGCACCCCTTCGGCTCGTCGGGGCGGTGTTGGGAGAAGTACGGAGTGGTCGTCCACTCCCATACGTTGCCGATCATGTCGACGAGGCCAAATCCGTTCGCGGGGAAGCTCCCGACGGGCGACGTTCCGACCCAGCCTTCGGCGCCGTCGTTGCGGTAGGGAAACCGACCCTGCCAGGTGTTGGCCATCAACACGCCGTCCGGACTGACGTCCTCACCCCAGGGATAGGTCGTCGAGGCGCCGCCGCACGCGGCGTACTCCCACTCCGTCTCGGTGGGCAGCCGCCGGCCCGCCCACGCCGCATAGGCCGCGGCATCGACGTAGCAGACCTGCACCACGGGGTGATCCAGACGATCCTCTACCCCCGTGCTCGGGCCGAATGGGTGACGCCACGAAGCCCCTGGCGCCCAGTCCCACCACCGCCGCCAGTCCCTCAGGTCGACGGGCCCCGGGGTCGGCCGGAACACCAATCCGCCGGGGACCAAGTCGGCCGCGGCGACGCCCGGATACAGCGCAGGATCGAGCGGACGCTCGGCGACCGTGACGTAACCCGTCGCCTCGACGAACTCGGCAAATTGCCCATTGGTGACCGGATGCCGTTCGACCGCAAGGGCTTTCACGGTTGCGGTGCGCACCGGGGCCTCGTCCGGGTAGAAGCTTGTCGACCCCATCCGGAAGGATCCGCCGGGCAGCTCCATCAGATCGGTCAGGGTCACGGTATCCGGATCTCGAAGTCTCCGGTGATCACGTCCCCTACCGCGTCGAGGTCTGTGAAGTCGGGGGGCGCTTGCACGTGAACGGCGACGAGGTAGTCGTTCGTGTTGGTCCAGACGTGCACGATGCGGTCGACGAACTTGATCGCATCCTGCGAGGTATTGGAGAGGGTGCCCGTCAACTTCTGACCGCTGTAGTCGCACAGTTCGCCCGGCAGGAGGCTGAGCGCGCTGACGGCGTACCCGGCGGTCTGATGATCGGCGTACTCCCGGAATGCTCGTGCCGCATCAAGTTTCGTCTCGGCAATGGTCACCGTGGCCATCGCGCCGTCGGGTCCTTCCATCCGCGTCGCGACGTCACCGGATCCCCTGGTCAGCTGCCAGCCGCCGGGCACCGGCACCGTGACCTGGGGGGCGTGCGGATCAGCGACCTTTGCGACGATGAGCACCCCGGGCCGGACGGGAGGTGAACACGTCACCTCCGCCGCGGGGATGGGTGCGCGGGTGGTGGGGACGACGCCGAAGGGAGGTGCCTCGTTGGTGGCTGAGGGCCCAGAGGGTGCGGCCGTCATCGTCTTCGACGGTTTGGCGCTAGTAGACGCCGACGACCTAGCGGTGGGCGAACCCTCGGTCATGTCGTTGCACGCCGAGGCCGTCGTCGCCGCAACGCAGATGGCGCCGACTGCGGTCCATCGCCAGAGGTTCATCAATCCTTCGAGAATGCCTTCGCAAGGTCTCGTTCGACGTCGACGTACGGCGTACCCGAGATGTCGACAACCACCTTAGCGATGGTCCCGCCGGTGAAGTCGTACGGCGCCTTGTAGCTGCTCGACACGGGTTGACCCCCGTTGCGCCCCACCGCGACACCGCCGCCCGCCAGTCCGAAGCTGCCCGGATGGGCCCGTACCCCCGACATCGTGGCAACGGCGTCACCGTCGACGAACAACGAGACGTCGCCAATCGGCGTATGGCTACCCTCGACCGTGCCGGTCAACTGGTACCGAACGCCGAACACGTGGCTGCCGAGCGGGATCGGGTCCGGTGCGGAGAGCCTCTGCTCCTCCTCGCCCATGAAGTTGTAGACGTAGTGCAACCTGCCGTCCTGGATGAAGAGCACGTGCCCACCGTGGCCGGCGCCCTGCTTGAACAGCACGCCCTCGGCTCCCGTGGTGTCGATGGTGACTTCGGCCAGCACCGAGAAGGACTGGCCGCGAATCTCGACGGCCGCTCCGATGCCGACCTCGGCGGTGCCCGGGTAATAGGTGAAGGTCTTGCGGTCGACGGACAGGTAGGGCCGGAAGCGGCCGAGCGTCTCGAAGATGTTGAGGTCTCCCAACGGAAGGCCGTTGTACTTGGCCGCCTCGGCGAACCACAGCTTCTTGAGTTCCTCCAGCTTCTCGGGCTGTTCGGCTGCGAGGTCGTGGCACTGGCTTCGGTCGGACTCGATGTGGAAGAGCTCCCAGCGGTCGTCGTCGAAGTGCGACCATCCCGCCGGGCTCGCAGCGTGCACGGTGTTGGCGAACCAGCCCTCGTGCCAGATGCCGCGAGTGCCGAGCATCGTGTAGAACTGCGTATCCTTGCCGGTGTCGGCGGACGAATCCTCCAACGCCGCCTTGAAACTCACGCCATCGAGTGGTTTCTGGGCGATTCCCGCGACCTCGTCAGGCGCCGTGATGCCGAGTAGGTCATAGATGGTGGGCGTGACGTCGCAGACGTTGACGTAGTTGTCCCGTAACTCGCCGTGGGCCTTGATTCCCTTGGGCCAGCTGATGATTGCCGTATCGGCGATTCCACCCTCGTGCGAGGCGTAGCGCTTGAAGAGCTTGTAGGGCGTGTTGAACGCCATCGCCCAGCCGATCGGATAGTGGTTGTAGGTATCCGGTCCGCCGAGGTGGTCGTAGAAGCGCATGCTCTCTTCGACGGTGTCGATGTAGCCGTTGAAGAACTTGTTCTCGTTGACCGAACCGTTGGGTCCGCCCTCACCGCTGGCTCCGTTGTCGGAGATCGTGACGATGATGGTGTTGTCCAGCTGTCCGGACTCCTCCAGGTAGTCGAGGATGCGCCCGATCTGCGCGTCGGTGTAGGACAGGAAGCCTGCGAACACCTCTGCCATCCGGCTGAACAGCCGCTTCTCCTCGTCGTTGAGCGTGTCCCACGGCCGCACGGTGTCCTGGTACGGCCAGGCTTCGCCGTTCGGCCCCTTCACGTCGAGATACGGGTTGACGGGCGATAATTCGGTGTCCGGCGGCACGATGCCGAGCCTCTTCTGGTTTTCCAGGACGATCTCGCGGTACGCCTCGTAGCCCATGTCGAACTTGCCCGCGTACTTGTCGGCCCACTCCTTGAAGACGTGGTGCGGGGCATGCCCAGCGCCGGGGCAGACATAGCTGAACCACGGCTTGTCGGGCGCGATCACCTTGGCGTCCCGAATGAACTCGATGGTCTTGTCCGCCAGATCCTTTGAGAGGTGGTAGCCCTCCTCGGGGGTGGCTGGCGCGGGCACGGGGTGGTTGTCGTACACCAACTCCGGATACCACTGGTCGGTCTCGCCGCCCATGAAGCCGTAGAACCGTTCGAAGCCGCGGCTCAACGGCCAATGCCGTTTGGTGGCAGCAAGATTGGACTCTTCGAGCGGCGTAAGGTGCCACTTGCCGACGCAGTAGGTGTTGTAACCGCGCTCGGCGAGTACCTCGGGGAGCAGTGCGGTGTCCGCAGGGATGCGGCCGTTGCAGTTGGGGAAGCCGTCGGTGAACTCTTCGATGGTCGCCATGCCGACCGTGGTGGCATTGCGGCCGGTGAGCAACGACGCCCTCGTCGGCGAGCACAGCGCCGTCGTGTGGAACTGCGAAAGCCGCACCCCCCGTTCGGCCAGGCGGGTCATGGCGGGCATCTCCACTAGGCCGCCGAAGCAGTCCCACGTCGCGATGCCCGTGTCGTCCCACACGAGGTAGAGGATGTTGGGCGCGTCGGCCGGGGCGACTGGAGCGGCATAGGGAGCCCAGTCCGGCTCGGAATCCCGGATGTCGACCTCGATCTTGCCGTTGAACTCCGTTGCCATGGCTACCTCGTCCCGGTCGCTGATCGCCGTTGGTCGACGGTCGCCGCGAGATTACACCGGCAACATTGCACATGGCTGAGAAATCGACGCGCGGGGAAGCCGCCACACGCTCGTCGCCTATAGCCGCTCCGACACGGTCACCAGCCTGATCATCGCCGCATTCCAGGTGTCGACGATGGGCGTGCCTGCCGTCGCCGCTTCCCCGCAAGCGCTTACCGCCATCGCGGTGGTAGCGAAACCCATGTCTCGAAGGCGCCCGGCGTGCTCCCTGATCCGCTCGGTGAAATCCCTTGGCAGGTATTGCAATCCACCGTGCACACAGTGCGCCAGATAGTCGAGCGCGTCGCGGACGGTCCGTCCTGCGGGACCCAACGGCTCGTCGACAACCCCGGTGGACATCTGGGTTGCAGGCGATCCGACGAACGCCGGGATGACGAGTTCGTCGTCGAGGAGGACTGCGATCGGGTGCACAACGAGGCGTCCGAGGGACCTACGGACCACACCGCTGATCATGGCAGGGCGCTGGAGCTCGGAAACCCTGCTCAGTGCGTCCGACAACGCGTCGAGGGCGCCCGGCGTCTCCGGGCGGTACTCGTCGACGACCAGCGCAAGAAACCCCTTGACGTCTGTGATCTCGGCGATCAGCCGCTGGCTACCCGGCTCGTACGCGAGGTGGTTCACACGGCCGACCACCAGGACCCGGACGTCGGTTGCTTCGTGGCGCGGACGCACCAGCCTCGGAAGGGCCCGCTGTATTTCCAGGTCGAGCGCGGCGAAGTCCACGGCGCGGATCGTGGCGGGCAACTGCTCCCAACCCCGACCCACCGGCGTCACCGAGGTCTTCGCGGCAATCGAGTTCGACAGCTTCAGGCGTCGGTTGGCCAGCCGCTCGGACGTGGCGGTGACGATGGATCCGGACGCCAAGCGCCCCAGCGTCGTGCCGGCCATCCGGGTAGCGGCCACGGCGGCACCATCGAATACCAGATCTGGCTTATCGTCCCAGTCGCGATGAATCGTCATGCAGAGCCCGTCGCCGACCACGTAGACGACTGCGGCCACGGACCGCCCTCGACGCCGCACGGTGGCCCCGACAGCGGTCAGGGTGGTCAGTTTCATTGGCGTGCTGTGTGCTTCGTCGGCACCGATGACCTGGGACGCTGCGAGCCGGGGCCCGCCAGAGGCCTGGGAACGGGCGCGTAGTTCGGCGATGAGTTCGGCGGCGCGGCCACGATCGTATGCCGCGCTGCGTTGTCGGTACGCCTCCAGCTGTTGCTCCAGATCGCTGGTGGCGTCGGCCAACCAGCGCGCGTTGAGCTGACCGAGTCGGCGGGCCGCATCCGCGATTCGAGTGAGCAGGACTTCCGAGGTGTTGGCAACTCCGATCTGCAAGATGTCGCGTCCCAGTGCGTCGGCGAGGGCGCGGGCGCCGGTAGCCGATGAGCCGCCGATGTCTATGGTGATCTCGGCTGCATCTCGATCGCGTTCGTCGGCGATGCGGAATGCCCACACCGCCTGGATGATCGCTATCGCCTTCTCCGCACCGGAGCTCGCGCAGGTTGCGTACTCGAGGCGTTCGGGAACCCGGAATAGCACTGTGCTGGTTGATAATTCGACGACCGGCGGACTCGTGCGACGCACGGTGGCAGCGAGGCCGGACTGCGTTCGACGCCGCGCGGTGCGTAAAGCCGCGGCCCCGAACTGCTCGACGAGTTCGTCGTCGGAGATCGATCCCGGCGACCAGGTCCGGGCGCCGCCGCCCGGAGCGTCGCCAGCATGGCTGAGATACCCGAGAACGAGCGCGATTCTGTGGCGGCACGGCGCCGACGCGCCGCAACTACAGGTGGCCTGCGGCAACGGCGCTTCGGCGGCCAGCGCGACGCGGGCGCCGTCGGCGAAGTCCGCGGTCAGCGTTCCGTCGACGGATTGGCCGATGGTGGGCGGCGTGGCCGAATCAAGTTCGCGCTGAGCGCGTTTCACCAACCCACGGTTCGCCAATGCGATCAGGGTGTCGACGGTGATGCCGTCCAGATCGGGGCGCTTCAGCGGCTCAGGCACGCGTCATCGATTCAGACAATCGGCGATGAACCCGACTAGATGACTCGGCGTCATCGCACCGACGTGCACACCGTATTCCGCCAGACGCTCGGCTACCGCTCGGTCGTATACGGGTCGCGCGTCGGTATCGAGCGCGGTAAGGGCGATCGCCGTACCACCCTCCTCGACGACGTCTCGTAGTTGCGCGATCAGTTCGGTGGGATCACCACCCTCGAACAGGTCACTGATCAGCACGAGGAGGACCCTGCGGGGGTTGTGGATGAGGTTGACGCCATACCGCACCGCAGAGGCGATGTCAGTGCCGCCGCCGAGTTGCACCTTCATCAGCAACTCGACCGGATCCGTGACGTCGCGGGTGAGGTCGACCACCGCGGTGTCGAATGCGATGAGATGCGTTGAAATGCCTGGCAATCCCCACAGGCAGCTGGCCGTCACGGCCGAGTGGATGACCGAGTCGACCATCGAACCCGATTGGTCGACGAGCAGGATGACCTGCCAAGGTTTCAGGTGGCGTTCATCGCGGGCCAGGAACCACGGCCGTTCGATGACCAGCTGCCGATGCTCCAGATCGTAGTGCTTGAGGTTGCGGCGAATGGTTTGGCGGATGTCCAGATCACGGACCCTGCCGTGGATGCTGCGGTGCCGCGTCCTGCTTCCGCCGAACGCACGACGGGTCTCGGTTGACAACGCCTCGACGAGACGTCTGACCACCTCGGCGACGATTCGGCGCGCCGCGGTGAGCACCTCCGGATTCATCAGATGCTTCGTCCGCAGAACGGCCCGCAGCAATGCCTCGTTGGGCTCCACCCGGTTCAAGACCGCCGCATCGGTGACCAGATCCTCGATCTGGTAGCGCTCCAATGCATCTCGTTCGAGACGTTCGATGGTTTGTTGAGGAAAGAGGGTGTGCACCTCGTTGATCCAGTCCACGGTGGTGACTACCGAGCCGTCGTCACCGGCACCTCGATTGCCGTCGGGCCTCACCCCGCGGCCCTGCTGCTCGGGATCGCGACCGTACAACCACGACAGCGCGGCATCTTGGCGAGCGGCCTCGAGACCCAGCTGGCCGGTCTTTTCGCCGGGGCGCCCCAAGATGAGCCGCCACCGCTCCAGCGTCGGGTCGCCCGGTTCCGAGGCGTCGCTTGGATTGGTGGTCACGGCGTCAGGCCCGCCGCGCGCAGGGCCACATCGACGTCGGCTTCCAAAAGCTGAGCCGCAGCCAGATCCGCTGGGTCGGTAGCGGTTCTGACGAAAGAGCGACCAGTGGCCCGCAGACCCCGTGCCCGCAACAGCCGGTCGGCGATCTGTGCCCGTTCCCGGGGAGGGAAGTATTCGAAGGCCTGGCGCAGCGATGGAAGTGCGAGCAGGAAGTCGTTCTCTGACTGCTCTCGGACGATCTGATCCAAGGCGGTGAGGACGCTGGATGATTTCGTGTCACCGAGCACCTCTTCGCGGGCCAGCGCGAAGAGCCCAGTGAGCCAGTCCCCCAAGACCTCTGGCCTGCTCATGCGACGGACGACCGCAACCGGATCGTCGATGAAATCCGTCGTTTCGGATAGGCTCCACAGCGCGCCAAACCCGGCGCCGCGCAAGTCTGGTGGCGTCTGCGGGTTGTCCGACAATCGGACCAATAACGCGCCAATGACTTCGGATTCGAGTCCCGCGGCGTCACCTGCGAAGCGCAGGGTGTCTCGCAGGGCGGCGATGGCGGCGACCTCGCCGAGATCCGCGCTGCGTTGCGGAGCCGTCCTCGATTCGGCGAGCCAGCCGATTCGCAAGGATGCCATCCGCAGTAGCTCGAGATATTCGGCTTGCTGATGCGTTTGGTACAGCCAGTCGTGGCGCCAAAGCGCCAATACATTGGCCAATAGCGACCCGACTCCAGCCATCGAGTGTGCACCGCGGACCGCATTCGTCGCGAGACCAATCACGTCCGGCAAGGTATCGAGCGCTCCGCAGAGCACCGCATCGAACAACGCCGCGCCGACAGCGTCTGGATCAGTACCCGCCGCGACAACGCGTTCCTTCAGGAGATGGATGGTGGCCGCTGTCAACGTCGCTCCGTAAGCGGCAACCTCGACGATATGCGGCAGTTGCGTATCGGGTTCGGTCAGATCCCAGCGCTCAGAGGTGACGTTCTTGGTGGCCGCAGACGGACCCGCGCCCCGGGTGAAGCCCGGAATTTCCAGTACCCGAAGACAATTGAGGGCACGACTGCGGGCCAAGTCGTCAGCATCGGTCAGGTCGAGGGTCACCTTTCGCGGTGGCTCCAGTCCGAGTCGCTCGAGAATGTCGTCGACATACCCAACCAGCGGTGGCAACGGAGTGTCAACATGCAGCTTCCCAGTCGCCGCGCCGGTGAGTGCGTCGAGCATTTCCATGACAGCCGGGTGCGTACCACGCTGAACGATTCCGCGGGCGGCCCACGGCAACGGCACAGGAAGATCCTCCGATACCAGCACCGACGCCAACGCGTCCAGCACGTCGGTGCGGCTCGCCGACACGTGTCCGCGCAGGGCGGCCAAGCCGTATGAAACCATCCGCACGGCAACGAGATCCGCGGTCGATGCCGCGACCTTACGCTCACGTAGTCTGGCGATCACGGCGTCGACGAGCCTGTCGGCCGCCCCCTGGGCGCCGTGCCGCCAGAGCATGTCGTAGTACCCAGGCGAGGGCATGCCCGACTGGTATCCGCTGAAGGCGTCGAGCCGACGATACGAATACGGCACCAGGTAGGTGCCGACGCGAACACCCTCCGGCGGTTCGGGGATATCAGGCCAGCCGCCGTGTCGGCCGGTATCGGATGCGAGAGCCGTCACCAGTGCGGGCCGGTGAAATCCCCCGGTGACGACCACGACTGGTCGACCAGAGGCGTGGTGTCGTGCCGCGCTGATCCAACGCGACATGTAGTTCTCACGTTCCGCGTCGTAGTCACCGCCGGCAGCCGAGCCGCGCAATGTGTCGAAGTATTCGTCGAGCAGCGCGGCCGTTCGCGATAAGTCGACATCGTCGTCCCCCGCCGGGATCTCGACGAGATGGTCCCACAACGCGTCGGTGTTGACGACCGCATACCGTGTGCAGAGCATCGAAAGCCCTGCAGCATAACGCTCGTCGGCGTCGGAATACCGGTTCGGCCGATCCGCGAAGGCCCGGTGCCAGGCAGGCAGGTCGATGAACAACGGAGTCGCACCGACTTCGCGCGCGGTGGTGAGGGCAAGCCACTCCGGCGAGTAGTCGCACAGCGGCGCCCACACCATCCGGCGATCATCACCGCCGGTGCTGAAGCTGAACATCGCGATGGGGAGTCGGTGGCCGAGCAGCAGAGAGTCCAGATGGTCGTTGTAGTCCGCGCCGCCTTCGATCAGCACGTAGGCGGGTCTCAACCGCCGAATCGTCGCCCGCACCAGGCGGGCGCACGCCGGGCTGTGATGACGCACGCCGATGACGTGGACGTTGTCTGGCATTCAGGCTTCGTTCAATTGGTAACGGGCGTCGTGGAAGTCACGCCAGGCCTTGCCACGCCGACGAGAATGATGCTCGACATACGCGCGCACCTTGCCGAGATCCTCCGCATTGTCCTTGACGGCGGTGCCGGCGATCGCTCCCACGATGTCGGCGGCAGAGGGTCCTTCGCTGCGCAGGTACCACGCCCGCAGTCCGATCGCGTGCGCCATAGAGACCGCCTCCGCGGTGCTCATCACGGCCGTCGGTGTATCGACCGGGTCCCCATTCTCGGTGTATCCCGTGCGCAGTTCCCGGAAGACCGTCACCAGGACGTCCAGCACATCCTCACTCTGCTCGACGGTCACACCGGACTCCGCCAGCATCCTGGCCGACTCCCGCCGCACCAGCTCTACCTCGCTGTCCTTGTCGGCGATCGGGAAGACCGTCTCGAAGCTGAATCGCCGCTTGAGCGCGGCACTCATCTCGTTGACACCACGGTCACGCGTATTGGCGGTGGCAATGACGTTGAAACCTGCTCGCGCGAAGACGTTTCCGTCCTCGCCGCGGAGCTCCGGGATGGCCATCACCCGCTCCGAGAGCACCGACAGCAGGCTGTCTTGGACCTCGAGCGGGCAGCGGGTGATTTCCTCGAAGCGCACGATCGCACCGCGCTGCATCCCGGTGAGCAGCGGTGCCGGGACCACGGATTCGGGTGTCGGCCCGTTGGCGAGAAGCATTGCGTAGTTCCACGAGTACTTGATCTGATCTTCGGTCGTGGCCGCGCCACCCTGGATCGTCAGCGTCGAGTCGGCACTGACGGCGGCCGAAATCAGCTCGGAAAGCCACGATTTCGCGGTGCCAGGCTCTCCGACGAGGATCAGGCCCCGCGAGGTCGCGAGGGTGACCAGCGCACGCTCGATGAGCGCGGGGTCGCCGACGAACTTGGGCTCGATCCTTCGGTGCGCGTCACCGAGAATGAAGGTCCGAGCCGCGCGCATGCTGAGCGCCCAGCCGGGCGGGCGCGGGTGGACGTCATCGGACCGCAGTCGTTCCAACTCCGCGGCGTAGCGGATTTCGGCGGGGGGCCGTTGCATGCCCACGTCGAAGGCGCTCATTTGCGATACCCCTCCAGGTCTGCGAGGTCAGCCAACAACTCCGACATCAGGACCGCGTCGACGTCACCCAGCGATCCCGCCGACAGAGACACGGATCTGATCGTTTGGTCGCCGAGCGCCTCTGGGGCGCCGACAACAATCCCCGGTCGGAATTCGATCGTCATCTCCGCGCCCGACGGGAGCAGTTGGCCCACCGTGCACTGCACCCCGGCGTCCTCGGGCGCGCCACGTTCCCAGCCCTGCTTGGCCATGCCGAGGAGGGCCGAGCTCGGAACGATGAGGCCGTCGAACCTGCGCAATACATTCCCCGACGGTTCGTCACCGACGAGCCGAAACACGGGTCGGCCCAACTGCGGGAATGGTTGCAGGAGTTCGTAATCTGCAAAGAGCTCCGACCATGCTGACAGCTGTGACGGATCCAACTGGACCGGGTGGACGATGCCAACCATCGCATCGTCGTCGAGAAAGTGCGGATTGTCGTCGACATCGGAGTACGTATTATCCTCTGCCACACGAAAACTGACGGCGATTGACCCATCAGCGCGATAGCTGGCCCAGACCAATCGGCGGACGAGAATTCCGACCAACGGGTGGGTCACGAAATGTGAGATGAAGTCCCTGCCATCGACTTTGCGTTGGTACCGCATGGCGCGGCGCAGTCGGGTGATCTGATCACTGGCGACGCCACGGACATCCTTCTTCAATGTCGAGAATCGCTTGGTCTCGGCGGCGGCGAGGTCTGAGTCGTCGGTAGCGGCGGGCTTCGGAAGCGACTTTCGTGGCTTGCCGTCGGCGTCGGTGAGATAGGGCCTGAGCGTCGCGTCGAATCCGGCGACGAACTGTCGCGGGCCAAAGTCGATCGTCGTGGTGCCGTGTGCCGACAAACCGAAATCCGGCACCAGTCGATCACCGAGCTCCTCGGCCGTGAGCTGTAACTCCCGCGCGACCTCGATGATCTTGTCCTGGGCCTTGGCCCGTAACGCCTTGAACGGCACCTTTTGTGATATCCGATATAGGTGCATCAACGCGAGATCCGTACCGATGTTCGACAGGACATCCAGGCCCAGCGCCGCACGTTGATGAGCGCTCTCACCGGGCCATGCGCGGATCAACGGTGAAATGGCGCGCACTGTGTCATCGTCGCCCACCCAACCCTGCAACCGAAGCGCCCAGATGTCCTTGACGGGGTAGTCAGCGAGCTGAAATTGCTCGAACAGCGCCCACGCCCAGGCAGCCAACGACTGTGGGTCACACTGCTGTATTACCAATTCCAGTCCTGCGTAGGGTCTTTCACCCGCGGACAGCCGGCACAAGGTGATGAGTGGCACGATGTTTGCTCTGGGTATGCCAAACTGGCCGTCGACCATGGCGACTTGGGGAAGCATCTCGGGCATCAGCCAGCCAGGCGTTGACCGCAGAGCCTGTGTAACGAGGTTCGATTGATCCTGAAGAACCGCGGGCGGTGCCGCGGACTCGGGTAGCGGGTCGTGGATTTCGGCCAGGTCTTCAATCGTTTTCGCAACGTCGCTGTCCAGCGCTGGAGTCAGTTCTGTGACTATGTCGGGATGAGATCGTGCATATGCCTGCATCATCGCGCGTCCGACATTCGATCCAGATCGGGACAACTCCGTGAGGCCGATCTCCGGGGCGAGTATGGTCAACGCTCGCAAGGATTGCCGGGCACCCTTGCACTGCTGACGAGACAACAGGGCCTGGAAGGCTTCTGCGGAAGGGCACATCGAAAGCAGCTCGACGAGCTCGGCCGTGTCGGCCACGGTGGAACCGTTGTCGAGCTTCTTTCCGATTGCAGCGATCGCCGCGGATCCAACTCTGGCAGCCGCGGTGGCGTAACCACTCATGTGTTCGGTACCGGAACTCCAGCTGTCGTAGGACGTAGTGCGATCGACGAGTTCATTCAGTTGCTCCCGAGTATGAACGGCCGCGAGCAGTGTTTCGAATGCCATTCCCGTGAACGGCCCTCCAGCCAGCGCCCGGTGAATCAGTTCCTCGGATGTCGGCGCGAGGAACGCACCGGTGGTTGCGTCCACGCGATCTGTGCTCAGCGCATCCAGAGCCATCGTGTAGTCGTCATCGGAACAGCACACCAACTGCGCTCTCAGATAACGCGTTTGATCGTTTGCCCACATTCCCAATGGTTCTGTGTGGTAACAGAGGGCAGATCGGTGGTTGTACGAATACGCCGTGTATTCCGGCCACGAACGGATGTGCCTGGATTCCATCCACGCGGCCAGCGCCGCGTGGACGCCATGTGTCTGCGTCAGCCACTTCAACAGTCGAACGGCCCGATTGTTCCGGGCGCCGCAAGAGAGCAGCACGCCCAGACTCACTGAATCGGGTGTGTTCCAATCACATTGCTCGACGACCGTCGTCAGCCGTCGGTCGCTTTCCGGCGCGGCAAGGCGCTCACGGAGCGCACCAGCGACCTCGGCGATGTAGTTTTGCACCGAAAGCGGTTCGATGCTGTCTCGACGAATCGGCCGCCCGTCGTTTCGCCATGGGTAGACGCGCCTCTTCCACTTGCTCGACAGCTCGAAGGGAACCGTCATCGGTTCATCACTCCCAGCATGTCGGTGATGACCTCCGACGTGAAGATCCGCCCGAGTTCACCGAAGCTGCCCTGCCCCGTCGTCACGGTAAACGTCTGTGTCTCCACTTCCCGCGGGTCGGGGGGGATGCCCGGATGCAGCGAGATCGAAACCCTGCGCCCCTTCGGCGCGGGCCGGCTGATCTCGCTTCGGATCCCCGCAGAGATGGGTTCTTCGAGAGTCCAGCCGCGGCTACCCAGCCCCATCAGCGCAAACGTCGAGGCCTCCGCGCCATCGAAGCGCTTCAAGTCGGCGTGCACGAGGTCGGCGTCGTCCGCGACCGTCACCTGGCGCCCGATCTGAGCAAATGGCTGCAGGATCTCGTAGTCGGCGAAGACTGCTGACCACGATGCCAACCGATCAGCGACCTGCAGAGGATGGGCAATGCCCACCGACAGCCGACCGTCCAAATCCACCGCATCGTCGTCGGAACTCGCGTAGCTGCAGTCCTCGGCAATCCGGAAGGTGGATCGCACACTGTCCCCATCGAACTGCAACCAGACCAGACGGCGCGCCAACTGCACCATGACCGGATGCCGGACGAACACCAACTCGAATTCCTCGACACTCCAACTCCGTTCATGGATCATCGCGGTTTCGAGCCGAGGCAACTGCTCCTTGGCCACGACTCGTACTTCACGCTTTACCTGCGCGAAACGGCGGTAAGCATCCTCGGCGAGTTCGGGATCGTCACGCTTGCCAGGCTTGGGCATGCTGCGTAGCGGCGCGCCGCTTTCGTCGCGGATCTGGGGCCGCAACAACTCATCGAATTCGAGTGTGAACTTCCGCGATCCGTAGTCGAATTCCGCTGCTCCCGTCTCGCCGAGGTCGAGGTCCGGGATCAATCTGTCCGCCAGTTGATCGTCGGAAAGCCCGCGAGCGACGGCGATCTCGGTCAGGCGCTCTGCCGCCTTGTCCTTCAACGGTTTCGATCGCCCCTTCTTGGACAACCTGAACAACGTGAGTAGGGCGTGATCAGTGCCGATGGTGCTCAGCACGTCGAGACCGTGCGGGACACGCCCGCTCCGCCCCTGTCCCGGCCAGCTCTTGATCATGTCGGCGATGCGGTCGACACTCGACTCGTCGGCGAACCAGGCCAAGGCATCCAGCGCCCACCGGTGTGCGCTGGGTGCACCGAATTTCCACCACGCCTCGAATAGCGCCCAACTGAGCTCGTTCAGGCTCATGACGTCGCACAGGGTCCGTAGTTCGTCTACTCCGGCGTACGGTTGGATCGGGCCGGACATCATCAGCATGACGACGATCGACTCGACGGCACCGTGCGGAAGGGCCACCCCATCGACGGTCCGAACAGGGGTCTCGAGCGCCGGTCGTGCCCAGTGAGGCAGCGGTGGAATCCGTTTCGGCAATAGGTGCAGCGGGTCGACGTCCAGGATCGCCGTGACGAGGGCGACTGCGTCGGGGTCACAGGCGCCGACCGCGCCGATCACCGCGGCGCGCGAGGAGTTCCGTGCGATGTACCGCAGGGCGCGGTGTGCTTCGTCGCGCCGAGCTCCCGACGTCTCGGACGCAGCATTCAGCAGATACGGCGCGGCGTCGACGCCGTGGCGGTCGAGGTAGGCCCGCGCCACGGCGATCAGGGAACGCCGTTGACCCGACAACCAGCGGGCGACACAGGTGACGACCTCGTCGCTGAGGATCGGACCGACGTATCCACGCGGATCACCGGACCGCGACTTCTCCGCGAATGTCGTTGCGAGCCAGCCGATGGAGGGTCCGACGCGCAGGGTGGCCGCGGGGAACCACCAGGCGTCGGAGTACACGTGATGCGGCGCCCAGCGAGAGGAGAGCACCCGCTCGACCAAGGCATCGGGGCCGTTGATGAGCGCTTCGGCGAATCCGAATCCGCCTTCACGGCAGCCATTTTCGATCTCGGCCCAGCTTCGGCGCCCGAAGAACCGGTTCTCGAAATTGCGAGCGCGGGCGAGTTCGTCAGGAGTCCAAGACAATTTGGGAGACGGGACCCGCAATCGATTTCGTACACGCGGAAGAGCGACCGCCGTGCGCTTGCCCTCCCACGGAGGTTTGGCGAGAAGCGCCGGTAGTTGAGCGTGCCGATCGGGCGCCGCAGTGCACGGCTGCTCGCCACCGGAAATCGCAGACAACTCGCGAGCCAACGGGGTATCCATGGCGGCGAGGACCCGCTGCGATCGCTCAGGAAAGTTGCGGGTGGCACGCGTGATTGCCGGGCGCACGCCCGCACGCGAGGCAAACGCGAGCAACAGCTTGAAGGCGTCCTCGCCGGGTAAGCACGCCAACGCTTCGGCGACGTGTCCGGCGCGTTCCGTCGAAAGGTGGCCAGCCAGCACCTTGGCGAGGATCGGCACCATCGCGTCCCCGAACCGGTCGATCAGCGTGGGCAGAATCCGGCGGTAGTCCTGGTAGTGGGAATCCCATCCGGTATTGACGAACAACAGATTGGAGACCATGTCGGTCGACGAAACCGAGGTCAGCAGTTCGAGCCGGGACCGATCCGCGATGAGGCCCGTCGGCACTCGGCAAGCGTCGGCCAGCCACTCCTCGTTGGTCGGAAACATGAATGCCGCAGCACATTTCTGACGCGGTGTCCGTCGCATGGACTGAATCGAACGCATCGCGCCGGCATACTCCGCGGGACCGACCAATGTCAGCCGTTCGCGCAGCCGCAGTGCAACACCGAAGGGGCGCGACCCGCCGTGCGTCCAGTCACGGACTGGAAAGTCATCACTGGACCAGATCAGAAACACGCCGCGGACTTCGACGAAGTCGACGGCGGCTCGCACGGCGTAGTCGAGGCCGAATTCGGCGATCCAAAAGTCCGCGAAATCCGCAGCAGTTACGTCGCGGGCCAGATTCAGGTAAGCGATGACCCCGGCGCCGACAGTGTCGGGAGTGTCCTTGGCGGACTTGCGTCGAAAGTCGATGAAGCGGCGGCCCGCTGCGGCGAACTCGGGCTTCGCGCCGCGATAGTCCAGCATCGCGAGGACATCGCGTCGCGGGGTATCGAAGATGGCGGTGCGGATGCGTGTGACGGCCTGGTCGTCCACGGGCTTGATCACGACCGGTGGGCCATCGCGGCGCGCGAGGATCGACTTTCGCCAGCCCGGCGTCATCACGATCGCCGCGTCGGTGCCTGTCTCGATTGCCAAAACGCGAACCCCCAAATCGTTGCGCACGAAGGACGGCGACCACGCCCCTTATAGCCAAATATAGTTCGCTGGCGAAGGTCGCTCGATCGTCAATGTGCGACCGGGTGCTTACCGCTGGGACGCCGGTTCGTTCACGCGGTAGAGCCGCCACGTCGGTTGGCTGTCTCCGTCATTGGGTATTTCCAGCTCCAGCGTGGCAATGTCCGCGCCCGTCTCGTAGAGGGTCGGATACCTCATGTTCAGCGCGTCCGCCAAGCCACGTCCAGTCGGCGGCACCGCCAACAGATACCTGACGCCCGTGTCGGACGGGTCGTTCAGCAGCGCGGTGAAGTCGGGATCGGACGGCACGACGAAGGTCTTCGGTTGCTCCGACGCCGCAACGATCGCGAACCCGTAGACCGTGTCGGTGATCACCGAGCTCTCCGGCAGACCCAACTTCTCCAGATAGCGGGCGATGTGGCGCTCGGTGGAAAACGTCGCCGCGACGCGACGTTCGACCGCATAACGCTGCGAGACGTCGTCGGGCTTCGGCGCGATCACCGCTGCGAGCGCATACTCCTGCGGCGCGTACTTCGGCAGGCTCATCGCGAATGCGGAGACCGGAACGGTGACCGCGAACACCAACGCAACGGCCACGTAAGCCAGCCAGCGCCTCTGCGGCCTCGCCACCACGGCTGCTGGCGCGAACTTGCCGCGCCGCTTTGGCCGCGCGAACTCACCCTCCGGTACCGCCAGCATCGCCAGGCAGGCCGTGAAGGGAATCGCGGCGATGTAGAACCGCAGGAAGGGGAACGTCGATCCCGACGCGAAGCTGTACGCCTGGAATGCGAGCACCGCACCGTAGAGCGCCAACGGGATGATCAGCGTTGGCCAGTAGGGCCGTCGAAGCCGAACTATCCCCGCCCACAAGGCAATCGGTATCAGGGTCGGCGCAAGCAGCATGATGCACGACGCAGCGAAGACGAGCCCCTCGCCGAAGGACGACGTCGGTCCGCCGACCTGCTCCAGGATTGCCGCGTTGCCGTACTGCGAGGTGAACTGTGCAAACGCCTGCCCGGTGATCAGCCAACTCGTGATGGCCCACCCGACGAAGGACGCGAGGCCGGGCCCGCTGACGATGATCAGGTCCAGCGCCGCCCGTCGCAGCCGCGGTGCCGTGCGGGCGCGCAGGTAAGTCGTCGTTCCGACGACGACGCCGGCCGCGGCGATGCAGGCGACCGCGTCGTAGCGCGTCAGATACGACAACGCCATCGCTATGCCACCGGCCGCAATCAGATGGTGAACGTCGTCGTCGACCATCCACATGATCAGCCGACGCACCGCCCACGTGACGAAGAAGAGGAACGGTGCCTCGCTCATGCCGTTCGAACCGTAGAACACGATCATGGGGTTCATGGCGAAAAGCGCTGTGACGGCGATGACATAGCCACGGGGCAGACCGCGGTCGGTGCCGATGCTCGCGATCTGAACCACGCAGCCCGCCATGAACGCCGCCGACATGACCGTCCCGGCGAAGGCGCGCTCGGTCAGGTCCGGCCACAGCGGGCTCAACAGAACCGCGGGAATCTGCAGCATGGCGGTCAGCGGTGTGAAGATGAATCCTATTGCGGCCAGATGCGGGTCGCGGCTGAACAGCACGCTCTGCGCCGCGGACACGCGCGAGAGTGCGTCGCCGATGATGAAACCGTTCTGAACTTGAAGCCAGTAACCGACCGCCGCGTACACCGCGAAGGTCGCAAAGTAGGCAACGAGCTTCACCCGTCGATCGGACATCGACGCGGTCACGTGGCGTCATCCTCGCCCACGTGCGGGTGGGTGGCCAGCCCGTGAAAAGTCTTCTCCCAGTACGACGGTTGGCGGATCAGCTGATAGGTACCCTTGGCCGCCGCGATGCTCATCATGGCCCAGAACAACGGCACCGTGAGCGCGGCGCCGAGCAGATCGGAGCGATCGTCTTCGCGTAAGCAGATCAGGTTCATGTAGAGCGTCGCGAAGTTCCCGACGACCAACGCGAGAAGTGCCGGAAAGTAGATGTACCAAGGGAATATCGCGCCGATGGCGGCGGGCTGGCCGAGGAACCACATCAAGGTGATCAACCAGAACAACAGGTTGAGGACGGCGATGACCGGTGTCCCGGCAAGCACCAGATTGAACCGGATGAAGCTGCGTAGTCCGATCGTCCGTACCAACCGGACCGGTCTGCGGATGTGCACCAGCCAGGTCTGCAGATAGCCCTTGTACCATCGCGATCGCTGTCGGATCCAGTTGATCGGGTCGCTGTTGGCCTCCTCCAACGTCTGCGAGTCGAGGACTGCAGTGCGGTACCCCGACGCGACGATGCGCAAGCCGAGGTCCGCGTCCTCGGTGACGTTGTGGGGATCCCACGACCCGATCTTTCGCAAGACGGAGTGCTTGAGATGATTCGAGGTGCCGCCCAAGGGAATCGGCGTCCCCGTGCGCATCATGCCAGGCAACAGGTAGCCGAACCACAATCCGTATTCCGCAGTGAACCATGCGGTCAGCAAGTTCTGATGGCCGTTGTGATAGGCCAACTTCGCCTGCACGCACGCGACGTCGTCGGACAGCCCGTGGAACGCGGCGACGACCCGACGTAGCTGCAGAGGTTCCGGAATGTCCTCGGCGTCGTAGATGGTGATGATCTCGCCAGTCGCGAAGTGCATGCCGTAGTTGCACGCTTTCGGCTTCGTGCGCGGCTCGGCGGGCGGCACGAGCACGGTCGTGATCGCCTCTGAGTCCCGGCATCTCGCGGCCGCGGCGATCGTGACGTCGTCGTCGGCCTCCAGCAGGAGCAACACCTGTAGTTTCTCCCGCGGGTACTCCATACGGGCCATCGCACCGATGAGGTCGTCGACGACTTCGGGCTCGTTGTAGGCGGGCACCAGGACGGTGTAGGGGGGCAGCTCATCGTCGGGGATTGCCATGGCCTGTTCGTCGGTGACCGTGATCGGTCGCGCCGCCAGCCCTCGCCGGAAGATCAGCACCCGATCCGTCATGGTGAGGACGTAGGCCAACGTGCAGAGCCCGATCAGTACCACGGCGGTCTGCATCGGTCTCCAGATGGCGAATCCCACCGCAGTCGCCAACAGAGTGATCACGGCGACCTTCTGCCAACCCATTACGGGAATGGCCGCAGAGCTCAGTGGGTCATCGTCGCGCAGACCGTTGATGGATCGGTCCAGCGCACGCTCGCGTTCAGCGTCGGTGAGCGTTTCGACTCGATACGTCATGCGGGTCGCCCCAGTGGTACGAGCTGTGCAGCGACGAGGCCCCGGCCGAATGTCGTGAGCAGGTCGAGATCCTTGAAGGACGGGTTTCGATCGTCGACTGCCGAATTGCCGCGGAACAGAACCGTGAACAGCGTGCTCAACGTCGGCAGCAGGGCACCGGACGGCTGCGGAAACGGCGCGTTGTCCTCGTGGTTGTCCACCGCGATCAGCAGCACTCGCTGCGCACGTGTCTCGTTGCGCCAGGTCCATTGCAGCATGGTCCACGTCACCAGGAGGCGATCGTCGACCACCGATACCAAATCGCCACTGACGCCCGAGCCCAGGTCGACAAGCCTCGGCTCGCTCAACCGGACCGCACCCACGTCGTACAGGACCTTGGCCGGATAGACGTTGAACGAGAACGGCCGATCGGTGACGACCGCGTCGACCATGATCGTCCTGGGCCGGGACTGTTTGTCCCACAACGGGTTTCCAATGTCAGCGATCATGCGTTGGCGGGTGAGATTGGCGTTGGATCCGTGCAGGCGTTTCACCCAAGGGTAGTCCTCCGTGTCGACGACGTGCCATCCCGCAGGCGGGTTGAGTGGGCGCGAGAACGACAGACCATCGATCCTCGCGGGGGGTGCGATGGGGAGGTCGGGCAGTCTGACGAGGGCCAGCAGGACCGCAACCGCGACGACGACCGGCACGGCTTCCAGCACCTGTTTGGCGGCAACGGGTTCGATCTTGCGGTCCAGGAAACGCTTGGGGGCACCCCGTCTGGCCGACAGGAACATCGCAAGGCTGACGACGACGGTGGCGACCAACGACGGGATCGCCTGGTACGCAAAGAGCGGCGCATCCGGGAAGAAGACGGCCATGATCGCCAGCACGCACAGACCGACGACCCACGCCAACGTCATGCCGATCCAGCCACGCCGATACGTTCTGTTGACCGCGACCCCGGTCGCCCCGCCGGCTACCCCGAGGGTAATGACACCAGCGGCAACCGAGGTGCCACCCAACAGAATCATCAAGATGTGGAAGGGCAGGGTGAACATCATCAGCGAGATCGCCCAGACCCATACGAAGCGGATGACCGGACGCAGACCGAAGAGCAAGATCGCGGAACTGAGCACGAACACCCACATCGCCAGCAGATCGAGCCGCAGCAGATTGAAGTATATGACGTAGCGCTGCAACAGCACTCCGTGCAGGAGGAGCGCGAAGACCAGGCCCATCGTTCCGACTATGACGTCGGTCTGGCGATCGTGAATCGGCAGTTCCGTCCTTGGCCTGCGCGCCACACCCTGCGCGGCGAAGACGGCGGCGATCGGGATCGTCCAGACGTAGCCGTTGAGACCACCGGCGACGGTGGTTGCCGCCAGGCTCGCTAGGCTGTCCCGGAAGGCAATCAGTACCAGTACCCCGATCAGCGTCCACCGCAACGCAACTCGGAAGGTGGGATTCTCGAGGTAGGCAAGGAATCGATGCACTTCAACCGGGGGCTCCGGTTCCGTCGCGGTCGACGCCGTCACGATCAGTCGCCCGTAGTGCGGTACCTACGACGCAGTAGGAACACGCCAGCGCCGCCGGCGACGAGTCCCACGATGCCGGCCACGATGAACCGCTTGCCGCTCCCACCGGTCCTACTTGCCGCGGCTTCGGCGGGTTGCTCCGGTGCAGCGACGGCGACCGGGTCCCGGTCTGGCGGGGCGATGACCGCGATACCGTCGAGCGAGGACCACCGACGCGCGTCGGCGTCGAGCCACTCGAGTAACGAATCAAGTTGCTGCGGTGCGCCGTTGGACGTCGCGACCAGCACGGTCCGGTCACCGTCGCGCACGGTCTGCAGCGACCCGAACCGAAGACCAGGTGCCAGCGTGAGAGTTTCCCGATCGTTCGAGCCCACACCAGTGACGTCGAGTCGTCCGTTGTCGGCGGCCACTACCGGGAGCTCGAGCTTGTCGTTCTGCCAGCCGTCTGCCGCAATCAGAACTGCGGGAATGCGCGCGTCGAGGGCGTCTTGGAACGGCACCACCTCGGTGTCGATCGGCAGGGAGCCCAGCCGTTGCAGCCCCTGCACGATCGACACCGCGCGGACGGTGTCGCGGAACGCGTCGGCGCCGATGCCTACCTCGAGCTTGGGCATCACGGCCTGCGGCAGCGACTGAAAGCCTGCTGGCACAGGAGGGTTCGCGGCGGTGCTCTCGACGGCCGTAGCGCCATCGATCGTCAACGTGACGGGCTGGAACTCACCGCACCGCCCAGTGTCGCCAGCGAGGTCGACGGTGATACCGAGGTTGGTGTAGCGCTGCAACATCGAGTTGGGGACGGTGACCCAACGATCGATCTTGCCCGTGGAGTCGGTCGCCCACCGGTCGATTCCCTGCCCTGCAATCGACGCGACAACCTGCCCTGCGACGCTGGACGGCAGCGGAGTGTAGGAACCCTGAAGATGGATGCGGACGTCGCGGACCGGCCGCCCCAACCGCGTTTGATCCAAGGGGAGGAAGACCTGCGGCTTCAAGGCGGTGGCGTTGACGCCTGGCTGCCCAAGAGCTCTGATCGTCGTCTCGTCACCGGGCAGCTGGGGGCTTGAATTCAGCGGTCCGGCAACGGCCTTCGATGCGAGCGCGAGCCTGGACAGGTTGCTGCCGAGCAATCGGGACTGATTGACGAGGTCATTGCCTCCGCCCGTGATCAACAACGAGGGAACTCCATCCCCCTGCAGCATCAGTCCCGGGTTCGGCCCCTCCCTGACGACGATCTGGCGCTCCAACGGCTGCGACGGCTGTGGCGGCGTCATCTGATCCCCGGCCAAGGCGACGACGTCGACACCGAGCTGCTGCTTGCCGTAACGCGCCACGACCGCGGTGCTCAGCCGAACCGCCGCGTCGGATTCGGCTCGCGATGGTGCCTGCGGGATGAATATGGTGAGGCGCTGAAGGACTGGCGGCAGGAAGTCTGCGACGACGCGTGGTGGCGACTCTTGGCCCGTAAACGCGATCGACGCCTCGGACAACCGCAGCGGGTCGTTCGTGTCGAACAGGCAGTAGTCGGGCGGCGGGACGAGTTGACTGCGCAATTGGACGGTCAGCGCGTTGCCGTCGACCGCTGCGCCACTCAGGGGAATGCTGATCGGCGCACGATCGGTCCCAGGCAGTTCTATCCGCGACACCAGTCTGTTGTTCTGGGTCACCGTGATCGTGCCCGCACGCACGTACGGTGGCATCTCGACGACGGCGTTGAGTGCGCCGGGCGCCAGTCCCGCGACCACGGGGAAGGTCAGGGTTTGAGTGGCATTCATCCCGTAGAAGGCCAGATCCGCGTCGGCCCCCATCGACGCCAACCGCATTGCAGGAGACACTGCGATCAGCCCGCCTGGACCAGGTGCAGCAATCGCGGCGGGGGCTGCGAGGCATGGCATGACCGAAATGGCGATGCTCACGAAAAGAGGCACTGCCATGCGAATTCCACACCCGAGTCCGCCCCGCACGGGGTTGACTGTAATCACAGGCGGTACCGCGCAAACGCGGATTAGCCATTCCTCGCAAAATTGCTCGGATCTGGCATTCGTTTACCGCCCAATAAACGCCAAAGCCCCCGACACGCCCTTGGGCGTGCGGGGGCCTTGCGCGTTCGCGAAAGTTACTTCGCGCGCTCGAGCACCTCGACGAGGCGCCAGCGCTTGGTCGCCGACAGCGGTCGGGTCTCCATCAACGACACCCGATCGCCGACGCCGGCAGTGCCGTTCTCGTCGTGCGCCTTGACCTTGGTCGTCGTGCGAATGATCTTGCCGTACAGCGGATGCCGGTGGCGAGCCTCTAGCTCGACCACGATGGTCTTCTGCATCTTGTCGCTCACCACGTAGCCGATGGCGGTCTTGCGACGGCCGCGCGGCTTCTCTGTGCGGGGCGTGTGCTTCGGGCCCTTGGTACCAGTGCTCTTTGTTTCAGTGCTGTTGTCTGCCATTACGAATCCTCACCAACGGGTCCGGATGCCAGACCCAGCTCACGTTCACGCAGCACGGTGTAGACCCGCGCAATTTCTTGCCGCACGACCCGCAGGCGGCGGTTGTTCGCCAATTGGCCGGTGGCCATTTGGAAGCGAAGGTTGAAAAGCTCTTCCTTCGATTCGCGCACGCGCGCGTTCAGCTCTTCGTCGGTCAACTCGCGCAGTTCACCAGGCGTGGTTCCGACAGCCATCAGAACTGCTCCTCTCGCGTAATGATGCGTGCCTTGATCGGCAGCTTGTGGATCGCGCGGGTGAGTGCGTCCCGTGCGATCTTCTCATCGGGGTAGCTCAGCTCGAACAACACGCGGCCGGGCTTGACGTTGGCGATCCACCATTCCGGCGAGCCCTTGCCGGAACCCATGCGGGTCTCGGCGGGCTTCTTCGTCAGCGGGCGGTCGGGGAAGATGTTGATCCACACCTTGCCGCCACGCTTGATGTGCCGGTTGATGGCGATACGAGCGGACTCGATCTGCCGATTGGTGATGTAAGCGTGCTCCAGTGCCTGGATGCCGTACTCGCCGAAGCTGACGGTGGTGCCGCCGCTGGCGATGCCGCGCTGCCGGGGGTGGTGCTGCTTACGGTGCTTGACCTTGCGGGGAATCAGCATGACTTAGTTCTCCGTGCTCTCCGTGGCCGGCGAAGCCTCTGCAGATGCAGGTGCTTCGGTGGCGACGGCCGACGTATCAGCGGCGGGCGCCTCCTCGGTGGCAGCGCGACCGGCTTCGGTGCTGGTCGCGGTGGTGCCCGACGAGCCGCTGCGGCGCGGACGAGTGGCACCCGTCGGACGCTCGCGGCGGGGACGATCGGCGCCAGCGGGAACGGCGGCGGTCAGCTCACGCTTGCCACCGACGATGTCGCCCTTGTAGATCCATACCTTCACGCCGATGCGGCCGAAGGTGGTCTTCGCCTCGTAGAGGCCGTAGTCGATGTCGGCGCGCAACGTGTGCAGCGGGACTCGACCTTCGCGGTAGAACTCCGAGCGGCTCATCTCGGCGCCGCCAAGACGACCCGAGCACTGCACCCGGATGCCCTTGACGTTCGGCTGACGCATCGCGGACTGAATCGCCTTGCGCATGGCGCGGCGGAACGCGACGCGGTTGCTCAGCTGCTCGGCAACACCCTGGGCGACGAGCTGAGCCTGCGACTCTGGGTTCTTCACCTCGAGGATGTTGAGCTGTACCTGCTTGCCGGTCAGCTTCTCGAGGTCGGCGCGGATGCGGTCGGCCTCGGTGCCGCGGCGGCCGATAACGATGCCGGGACGCGCGGTGTGGATATCAACTCGAACTCTGTCGCGAGTCCTTTCGATCTCCACGTCGGCGATGCCGGCGCGCTCGAGGCCTGTCGCCAGCAGACGACGGATCGCCACGTCTTCCTTGACGTAGTCGGCGTACTGCTTGTCGGCGTACCAGCGGGACTTCCAGTCGGTCGTGATACCGAGCCGGAAGCCGTGGGGATTGATCTTCTGGCCCACTACTCTGAACCTTCCTTCGCGTCAGACGCATCTGACGTCGTTGTCTCGGCCTTCGCCTCTGCCTTCTTGGCTGGTGCCTTCTTGGCCGGAGCCTTCTTGGCGGGTGCCGTGCCAGCACCGGATGTCGCCGCGGGGGCGGCTCCAGCGGCCTTGCTGGCCTGGGCGCGACGCGCACGTGCGGCGCTCGCCGAGGAGGAGTCCTTGCCCTTGGCCGGACGGCTTTCGACGATCACCGTGATGTGGCTGGTGCGCTTGCGAATCCGGTACGCACGACCTTGCGCTCGTGGACGGATGCGCTTGGCTGTCGGCCCGCCGTCGGCGTGGATCGTGGCGACAACCAGGGTCGCAGGATCCAGGCCGTCGTTGTTCTGCGCGTTGGCCGCCGCACTGGCGATCACCTTGGCGACCGGCTCGCTGGCTTCCTGTGGCGCCCAGCGCAGGATGTCCAGCGCCTCCTCAACGGACTTGCCGCGCACCAGGTCGATCACCCGGCGCGCCTTGGTCGGCGACATGCGCACGAAACGCGCGACTGCCTTGGCCGACGGATACTCGGGGAGCGTGGTGGTCGTAGACATTTAACGCCTCTTGCTCTTCCGGTCGTCCTTGATGTGACCCTTGAAGGTCCGTGTCGGTGCGAACTCACCGAGCTTGTGCCCAACCATGGCCTCCGTGACGAACACCGGGACATGCTTGCGTCCGTCGTGGACGGCGAACGTGTGGCCGATGAAGTCGGGAATGATGGTGGACCGACGCGACCAGGTCTTGATGACCTGCTTGCTGTTCTTCTCGTTCTGGAAGTCGACCTTCTTGAGCAGATGGTCGTCGACGAACGGGCCCTTCTTGAGGCTGCGTGGCATCGCTGGGTGCTCCTAGCGCTTGTTCTTGCCGGTGCGCCGGCGTCGGACGATGAGCTTGTCGCTCGGCTTGTTTGGCTTGCGGGTGCGGCCCTCGGGCTTGCCCCACGGGCTGACCGGGTGGCGACCACCTGAGGTCTTGCCCTCGCCACCACCGTGCGGGTGGTCGACGGGGTTCATCACGACGCCACGGACGGTCGGGCGCTTGCCCTTCCACCGCATGCGACCTGCCTTGCCCCAGTTGATGTTCGCCTGTTCGGCGTTGCCAACTTCGCCGACCGTTGCGCGGCAACGGACGTCGACGCGGCGGATCTCACCGCTGGGCATGCGCAGGGAGGCGTAGCTGCCTTCCTTGCCGAGCAGCTGGATGCTGGCGCCTGCGGAGCGGGCAAGCTTGGCGCCGCCACCTGGCCGCAACTCGACGGCGTGGATGACGGTACCGGCGGGGATGTTGCGCATCGGCAGGTTGTTGCCAGGCTTGATGTCGGCGTTGGGTCCCTGCTCGATCGTGTCACCCTGCGAAAGGCCTTGCGGCGCAATGATGTAGCGCTTCTCGCCGTCCACGTAGTGGAGCAGCGCGATGTTCGCGGTCCGGTTCGGGTCGTACTCGATGTGAGCGACCTTGGCGTTGATGCCGTCCTTGTCGTGGCGACGGAAGTCGATCACCCGGTAGGCGCGCTTGTGGCCGCCACCCTTGTGACGAGTCGTGATGCGGCCGTGAGCGTTACGACCACCCGTGCTGTGCAGCGGCTTGATCAGCGACTTCTCCGGCGTCGACCGAGTGATCTCGGCGAAGTCGGAGACGCTGGAGCCGCGGCGACCGGGGGTCGTCGGCTTGTACTTGCGAATAGCCATGTCTCTGTATGTCCTCTGTGCTTCCGCCGGCCGCTTAGGCCGGTGCTCCGAACAGGTCGATTGGCTTGCTGCCCTCGGCCAGCGTGACGATGGCGCGCTTGGTGCTCTTGCGTTGGCCGTAGCCGCTGCGGGTGCGCTTGCGCTTGCCCTGCCGGTTGAGGGTGTTCACGGAATCGACCTTGACGGCGAAGATCTTCTCGATCGCAATCTTGATCTGTGTCTTGTTCGAATCGGGGTGAACCACGAACGTGTAGGTGTTGTCTTCGATCAGCCCGTAGGACTTCTCGGAGATCACCGGCGCGAGGATGATGTCGCGGGGGTCAGTGATGGTTGCCATCAGGCCGAAACCTCCTCGGTCGCAGGCTTGGTGCTGCGTTCGATGTACGCGTTCAGCGCCTCGACGCTGAAGACCACGTCGTCTGCGTCGAGCACGTCGTACGTGTTGAGCTGATCCGGCGAGAGCACGTGCACGCCAGGCAGATTGCGCACGCTCTTGGCACTGACCTCGTCACTGCGGCCGATGACGATCAGAACCTTGCGGTTCTCGGTCACCGTGGCCAGGAAGTCCTTGGCACTCTTGGTCGACGGCGTCTGACCGCTGACGACCTCGGTGATCGCGTGGATCCGGTCGTTGCGGGCCCGGTCCGAGAGTGCACCGCGCAGTGCGGCGGCGATCATCTTCTTCGGGGTCCGCTCGCTGTAGTCGCGCGGCTTGGGACCGTGCACGACGCCACCGCCTGCGAACTGCGGTGCGCGGGTCGAGCCCTGACGAGCGCGGCCGGTGCCCTTCTGGCGGTACGGCTTCTTACCGCCGCCCGAGACCTCGCCGCGAGTCTTGGTCGAGTGCGTGCCCTGGCGCTTGGCCGCCAACTGGGCCGTCACGACCTGGTGCATCAGGGCGATGTTTGGCTCCACGTCGAACAACTCGGCGGGCAACTCGATGCTGCCGTCCTTCTTGCCTGCAGGCGTCAGAACGTCAATCTTCTTGACTGCCATTACTTCTCACCTCGTTTGATCGCGCTGCGAACCATGACGAGTCCGCCGTTGCGGCCGGGGATGGCGCCCTTGATCAAGAGCACGCCATTCTCGGCGTCGACCTTGTGGACCTTCAGGTTCTGCGTGGTGATGCGGTCGCTACCCATGCGGCCCGACATCCGGGTGCCCTTGAAGACACGGCCTGGGGTGGCGCAGCCACCGATCGAGCCCGGGCGACGGTGCACGGCCTGGGCGCCGTGGCTTGCGCCCTGGCCCTTGAAACCGTGCCGCTTCATCGTGCCTGCGAAGCCCTTGCCCTTCGAGGTCCCCGTCACGTCGACGTACGCGCCATCGGCGAAGATCTCGGCGGTCAGCTCCTGGCCGACCTCGTACTCGGCGGAAGCGTCGTCGATCCGGAACTCCGCCAGGTGGCGGCGCGGGTTGACGCCCGCGGCGGCGAACTGACCCGTGACGGGCTTGTTCACCTTGCGGGGGCTGATCTCGCCATATGCGAGCTGAACGGCGCTGTAGCCGTCACGCTCGGGGGTGCGGATACGGGTCACCACGTTGGGTCCGGCCTTGACGACCGTGACGGGCACGACCTTGTTGTTCTCGTCGAACACCTGCGTCATGCCCAGCTTGGTGCCCAAAATGCCTTTTCTAGCCATTTCTTCGGGATCTCCTACTAGGACAATTACTGGATGTTGACGTCGACGCTGGCCGGCAGATCGATGCGCATGAGTGCGTCAACGGTCTTCGGCGTCGGGTCGAGGATGTCGATCAGGCGCTTGTGGGTGCGCATCTCGAAGTGCTCCCGCGAGTCCTTGTACTTGTGCGGGGACCGGATGACGCAATAGATGTTCTTCTCGGTCGGCAGCGGCACCGGGCCAACGACGCTGGCGCCCGTCCGTGTGACCGTCTCGACGATCTTGCGCGCCGAGGCATCGATCGCCTCGTGGTCATAGGCCTTGAGCCTGATGCGGATCTTTTGTCCCGCCACGCTTGTCCTGCCTCACTATTAACGGGCCCATGCTTGGGCCTGGTCTTCGTGCGCCCACCCGTGAAGGTTGAGCGCTGGCTGTTGCCGCCGCTATTTACCAGTCTCTGGTTCACCGCCCCCCGCGCTCGGGTGTGTCGCCCGCGCGCACTCGTCCGCGAACGAAATCGCTCGCGATCGAGATTGGGACCGGATGCACCCGCTAGGGTGCTGGTCGTATGCCCGGCCAGGCGAACCCGGCTCAAGGCAACCTGAACAGTATGCCCTAGATCTGGGCGTGCTCCAAATCCCTGGTGAACCCCGATTACCCGTGGTCAGTCGCGCGGCGGCGGCCGGTCGTCACGACTCGCTCGGGGGATGGAAATACTCCCGCCAGGCGGTGATCTTCTGATCGCGGACCTCGTAGGCGCCCATCACCGGCCAAGTCGCCTGCTTGCCGTCCAGGATCCAGTGGTCATGGCGTTCCATCAGCACCACGTCGCCGTCGACCGCCAGATGACGGATCTCCAACTCGACACAGGTGCCGCGACCGAAGAACGCTTTCATGAGCTTGCTGATCGTGTCCTTGCCGGAGAGCCGCGGATACGACGGCCCAATGTCGAACACGGCGTCGTCGGCGAAGTGGCTCATGACCTCGTCGACGTCGTTTCGCCCCCATGCCTTCAACTCGGCCCTGATGATTTCTTCCGCGCTCACGTTGTCCCCCGCCGTACCGCCAGCCCAAGGCCCCCACGACCTCATCTCTCGCGGCTGAATTTACGCCGGGCGAACGCCAAGCACATAACGACGACTCAATATTTCGCGCACGGAGGTGGTCGGCGACGCTGAGATACTGACGGCCTGGGTGCGATAGAGGGCTTCATGACCACCTGGTCGCAGGCTCGCGCAGACGTATGAGAGGGCACTCCCCAGCCTGGAGCGCAATGTGACAAGAGCGCGGCGTTGACCGATCTCGAGTCGAAGGTCCAGACGGCGACACCTGGCGGGAAGTGGAGCGGCACCGCGGCCTACGTGCAATGAAATACGTTGGGGCAGAAAGCACTCCCGCCACGGATATTGCGTGCGGCCGAGGCCGCGGCGCGACAGTCCCTTCATCTTACTTTGAAGTAAGATAGCGGTCCATGAGTGCTCAGAGCGCCACGTACCGCGCCTGGAATCAGTTGTCCAGCAAACCGGCCGGCAGTCGGCTGTTCTCCGTCGCCGCGATGGCAAGAGTCCCGTACTTCGCATCGGTCCTGCCGCACGTGCGACACATGGAACCGGGGTTCGCCGAAGTCGACGTACCGAAGTGGTTCTTCGTGCACAACCACTTGCACACCGTGCACGCGATCGCGTCGTGCAACGCCGCCGAGATGGCGATGGGCATGCTGATGGAAGCCACGGTGCCGACCAGTCACCGCTGGATTCCCAAGGCGATGAACGTGCAGTACCTGCAGAAGGCCACGACATCGTTGCGCGCCACCGCGCGCATCGACCCGCCTGACTTCGGTTCGGCGAGTGAAGGTTTCGAACTAGTTGTGCCAGTGAGTGTTACCGACCGCAACGGCATCGAGGTCGTGCACGCCGACATCACCACGTGGGTAACGCCAGCGATCTGATTGCGTCCCGGCCACGTACGCCAACGCTATGGGGCGGATTGCTCAAAGGCGCGTTCGATCGTGTCCGGCATCCTCAACAAGCCCGCACCACAACGAGAAGTAGACCCTTCTATGAGCGGGTTAGAGCTGACCCAACGGGCGGCAGACATTGGATAACGCGTTCCAGTACTGACCGGGTGCACAATTGTCCGCCGGACGCGGCGTCTGGCAGGTGTTGGTGATCGGATCCCAGAATTGCCCGTTCACGCAGTTAAGCGGCTCTGCCGAGCCGATCCCAGCGCTGAAAAGCGAGGCGGCAGCGATGGGAGCTGCCGCAACGGCGGCGATGGTCGAGCGTCGTAGGAGATTTCGCATGAGTGGATCATGCCCGAGAACGAAAGCTCTCAAACTCTCGGCAAATCGTCCTCTCCGCAAATCGTCCGAAATCGCGACGTGCCGAAACGTCGGGGCGGATCCGAGGGCATGCACGAGGAAGAGGCCTTCAAGCCCGACTACCGCCAACGGCATCCCGGTGTTCCTGTCCGAGGACTCCAAGGAGGGGCAGAGGGCCTTCCGCGAAAAGCGCATGCCCGTCTGGAAGCTGAAGTAGCGGCAGCCAATTCGCGGTTGCCGGGTCGACGACCCTCTCACCAATCAGTTGGTGCTTGGTGGTGGTTGTGGTTGGAAGGGGTCATACCACCACCAGTCGGCGCGTTCGCCGGTTGGGCATTCGTAGCGTGGCGCCGCCGGTGGGGGTTGGCTGGGTGGGCGGGCCAGTGATCGGTTGGTCAGGGCGGTGCCGCCCCGGTCGGTGACCACGAGGCGCTCGGCGGGCCCGGTGATGGTGATCTCGCCGCGGTGATGCATCCGATGGTGATACGGACACCCCAACGCCAGGTTCCACGCTTCGGTGGGGCCGCCGTCCTCCCAGTGCAGCAGGTGATGAGCATGCAGACCGCGGGTTGCCCCGCAGCCGGGGACCACGCAGGTGCCGTGGTCGCGGTGCTCGAGAGCGCGGCGCAACCGCCGGCTCACGGTGCGGGTAGCCCGTCCAGCACCCACGACCTGGCCGCGTTTTTCGAACCACACCTCGCAGGTCGCATCACAGAGCAGGAAGCGACGCTCCTCATCGGCCAATAGCGGACCCAGGTGCAGAGCGGCGGCGGGCTTGTCCACGTCGAGGTGGACGATGACGGTGGTGTGTTGGCCGTGGGGCCGGCGTGCGGCGTCGGCGTCCCAGCCGGCCTCGACCAAGCTCATGAACGCGTCGGCGGTGGTGGGCCTTGGAGTCGGCAGATCAGGCATCTTGGCCGGGGGTTCGGTGCCGGCATAGGGATCGATGGCGTCGGGGTGTTCGCGGTCGCGTGTCCAGTCCGCGATGAGTGCCTCGCGGTGTGAGTCCAGGGCAGCGTCGAACTTCGCGGCGTCGAGTTTGGGCAGGGTGATTTTCCAGGTGGTGTACTCCCCACCCGGACCACCGGTGGTCTTGCTGATGCAGCGTCGGGGTTCCGGCGCCGGCGTCGGATCGGGTTTCGGTTCGAGCTTGACCGCCTTGCGCAACTGGCTCACGGTGGACACCGTCGCCAACTCCACGTAGTGGGCATCGGAGCCGTCGCCGCCGCGGTCGGCGATCACCCCGACCTGATCCAGCGACAACCGCCCCTCCCGCAACGCCTCGGTGCACCGAGGGAACTCCTCGACGCGCTGCGCGACCGCGGCGATGGTGGCCGCATTCGACGGCGAGCAACCCGTGCGCCACGCCACCAACGCTGCCACCGACCGACACCCCGTCATCCCCCACATGTCGGACCGATCCATCTCGGCCACCACGTCCACGATCCGCCCATCGATCACATTGCGCTGACCACACAACTCCGCCAACTCCTCGAAGAGCTGCTCGAGACGCACCTTGGGCGACACCCCAGCGCCAACGGCGACCGACGAAGACATGACCACATAGTGGCACGCGGGTACGACAAATTTAGTGCGCCACAAATTGAGCAACGTGCATCGAGCTGGCGGAAGCCACCGCCGACGAGTCAGGTTGAACTCAGCCGCTCTCAGGTCGCTAGCAGAGAGGGCAGCTTCAAGATGCGCTCGGCGTTGCCTGCCGCGATCTTCTGAAGATCAGATGGTGAAATCGGCGCCGTCTGAAGGAGTTCGGCTCCCGCGACGTTGCTCCGATAGGGGTAGTCGACTGAGTAGAGGAGACGCTCGACACCGACGACGCCCAGTGCACACATGAAGGGTGCGACGGTGAAGTACCCACTGGTGGTCACGGCAAAATGACGAAGGAAGTACTCGGACACGTCGCGACGGAGACCTGTGACCGCAGTTGGCAGGCCGTCCTGCGCGCGGATGAGCGAGTAGGGCAGGTTCTCCCCCATGTGTCCGATGATGATTCGCAGGCCGGGAAACCGGTCGAACACTCCGGCAAGGATGAGTCGCAGGCAGTGCAGGCCGAGTTCGGCATGCCATCCCCAGGCTGCGGTGGATAGGAAGTACGCGCTGCGTTCGGAGAGTCCTCCGAAGTAGACGTCACGAACGGACGCAGGCGGTGGGCTGGGATGCAGATAGAGCGGGACGTCCATGTGCTCCGCGGCTTCGAAGATCGGCGAAAACCGCGGATCATCGAGGAAGCCGCCTCCTTCGGTGCCGTTGAGGAATCCGCCAACGGAACCGAGCTTCGTAACGCCGCGTTCGAGTTCGGCAGCGGCGGCTTCCGGATCCTTCAACGCCAGATTGGTGAACATTGCGAAGCGGTCGGGATGTCGCCGAGTCGCATCGAACGCCACGTCGTTGGCGTCGTGAACCAAAGCGGTCGCTTCGGCCGCCCCGAGCGATTCCTGGCCTCCGGCCGCCAGGGAAAGGACCTGTAGATCGACACCGCCCTCGTCCATGGCTTGTAAGCGACCTTCGTCGAGATCGAGCAGCTTCGCGCTCAGCGTCGGCGATTTGGCGACGTCAGGCATGAACGCTGCTGTGGCGTCCAGGAATTCGGGTGTGGTGAAGTGCTCCTCCAGTGTCACGACCCGGACATCCAGGTGTTGGTCGCCCACTGGTGACGAGCGTAGGTTCAGGGTCATGATTGATTGTCCTCCTCAGTTCGATCGATGGCGGCCAAGGACAGCGCTCTAACAACGCTGTTGCGACCGAGGTCGACCTTGAACTCGTTCTGGGCCAGAGGTTTTGCTCCGGCCATCGCCACGCGGGCGGCCGTGCCGAACGCCTCCCCGTCCGGCCGACGACCGATGAGGCTGGCTTCGGCCTCATGCAGTCGCCATGGCATGGCGGCGACGCCTCCCAGCGCCAGGGCCGCTGCGGTGATGATGCCGTTTTCGATGTGAAGGCCCGCTGCGACCGAGACCAATGCAAAGGCGTAGCTGTGCCGGTCGCGGACCTTCAGATACCACGAATTGTCCGCGAATTCTGATGGCGGCAAGCCGATTCCGGTAATCAACTCACCAGGCTGCAAGACGTTGTCGCGGTCCGGAGTCCGGCCGGGCAGCGTGAAGAACTCACTCAGCGGAACGGTTCGTGCCTCCGTCCGGCCTTGCACGTGCACCACGGCATCGAGGATGGAGAGCGCGACGGCCATGTCGGACGGGTGGATCGCCACGCACTCGTCGCTGGCCCCAAAGATGGCGTGCTCGCGATTGAAACCCCCGCGGGCCGCACAGCCGCTGCCGGGGATGCGCTTATTGCACTCGCTGAACGCGGTTTGCATGAAGTACGGGCAGCGGGTGCGTTGCAACAGGTTTCCGCCCGCAGTGGCCATGTTTCTCAGTTGGGTCGTGGCGCCGCTGAGGATGGCCTGGGAAAGGACCGGGTACCGCGCACGGATGATTCGATGGTTGGCCAGCGCGCTATTTGTGACCCCGGCCCCGACGAGAACTCCACCGGTTGGAGTCGTCGTGATCGAGTTCAAACCGAGCCGTCGCACGTCGACCAGCGTCGGTGGTTGCTCGACCCCACCCTTCATGAGGTCGATGAGGTTGGTACCACCGGCAAGATACTTCCCACCGGTTGCCGCGACCGTCCGGATTGCGTCGACGGTGTCCTGTGCCACGTGGAAGTCGAAGGTCTTCACGATGTCTCCTCCCCTGCTGCACGAGAAATGGCCTCGACAATGTTGGCGTAGGCCCCACATCGGCAAATGTTGCCCGCCATGCGTTCGCGGATCTCCGGCCCCGTCAGTCGGGAGCATCCGCTCAGGACGTCGCTGCGAGACCCGCCGAAGGAGGCTGCACTCAAGTCGCCGCGGGCATGCTCGGCGAGCATCGCGTGAGCAGAGGAGATCTGACCGGACGTGCAGTAGCCACACTGAAAGCCGTCGCACTCCAGGAACTCTCGTTGTAGCGGATGCAGGTCTTCGCCGTCAGCGATTCCCTCGATCGTCAGAACGTCGGCCCCATCGATCGAGGCTGCCAGCGTGAGGCAACTGACCACGCGTTCGCCGTTGACCGACACGGTGCAAGCGCCGCAGAGGCCATGATCGCAACCCTTCTTCGTACCGGTCAGCTGAAGTCGTTCCCTCAGCAAATCCAGCAGGGTGGTGCGCACGTCGATGCACATCGGGTGGGAATGCCCGTTCACGTGTAGTTCGATCGAAAGCTCGCTCATTTGTGGTCTCCGAGGGTCGGTTCGTATGGCGTCATCAAGTCCTCCAGGGTGATCGGCAATTCGCGCATTCGCTTTCCGGTGGCGTGGAAGATCCCGTTCGCGATGGCTGCGGGCACGCCGCAGGTGCCGATCTCACCGATACCGCGTACTCCGATCGGATCGAGGCCATAGTCGGGAGTTTCGACGAAGGAGATGTCGAACTCGGGCCGGTCCGCGTGGGTTGGCAAGTAGTACTCACCGATCATGAGCGCGGTCGCGGGGTCGTAAGGCACTTGCTCGAGCAGTGCCATGCCAAGTCCAAAGGTGATGCCGCCCATCACCTGGTTACGCGCCAGCTTCGGGTTGAGCACGCGTCCGCAGTCCATCACCGCGACCCACCGCACCACAGTCGCCCGCCCGATGGCCTCATCCACTTCGACTTCGCAGTAGTGCGCTCCGAAGGATTGATAGGCCTTCCCACCCTGATCGCCAGCGTCGCTACTGACGGTGAAACTCAGCTCTTCGTGATGGGTACCTGCGAGCTCCGACGCACAGGCCGCAACGTCGAGTTCTGCAGGATGCCTTCCGTAGTAGCGCGATTCGGGGAGCGTCGTCGCAATCTCCGTCAGCCTGCGCTTCCACTCGACCGCTGCAGCGAACACGGCGGAACCGACCGTCGCGGTGGTCTGCGATGCACCGCTGTATGGCGCGGTCGGGAAGAACGAATCGCCGGACTCGAAGCTGACCCGGTTCATCGGGAGCCCTGTCGCGTCTGCCGCCACCTGGGTCATCACGGTGCGCACCCCGTTTCCGACTTCATGTGTCGCCGAGGCGAACCCGACGTTTCCGTGCTCATCGGTCACCACCCGACAGCTTGCGGCCATGCGACGGCCCGGGTAGGTCGCGGTCGCCATCCCCCAACCAACCTGAACCCCGTTGCGCGACATAGAGCGTGGAGAGAGTGGACGCTGCGACCAGCCGAAGCGCTGCGCACCCGACTGATAACACTCGAGGAGATGCTTGCCAGACCAGGGCTTGCCGCTGGCTTGATCAGCATTGGCATGATTGCGGATGCGAAGCTCGAGCGGATCGACGCCGACACCGTGTGCGAGTTCGTCGATCGCAACCTCGAGAGCGAACAGCCCGGGTGCCTCACCCGGCCCTCGCATGAAGCATGGCGTCGGCGCGTTGATGCGGGCAGTACGGTGTGACACCACCAAATGCGGGGATTCGTAGAGGAATCGCGTCGATAGCCCGGCCGGCTCACAGAAGTGGGCGACGGTCGACGTCTCCGTGAGCGTGTGGTGTTCGGTGCTCAGAATTCGCCCGTCGCGGTCGGCGAGCAGCATCAGGTTCTGCTCGGTGCGGGGCCGGTGGCCGGTCGAGGAGAACATCTGATCGCGGGTCAACACCACCTTGACGGGCCTGCCCACCTCACGGGCAGCCACGGCGCACAGTACGACGTGCATCCACAGGAAGCTCTTGGATCCGAACGCGCCGCCGACCAGGGGCGAGAGAATACGCACGCTATCCTCGGGAATGTCCAAATAGGCTGCCAGCGCAGTTCTTTCGCCGGCAATCCAGCGCGTGCTGTCGTGAACGGTGAGCGCATCACCGTCCCAGCTCGCGATCGTCGCCGACAACTCGATCGGGTAATGGGCGTGTATCGGCGTCGAGTATCTGGCCTCGATGCGCGCGTCCACGGCATCGGCAACGGGTGGTTCGCCGCGTCGGTCTTGAAGCTTCTCCTCCTCGAGTTTGACGAAGTGATCGGGCCTATAACTTCCGTGGCGAATCTGACCTTCCTTCTCGTCCGGCGCCGCGTCGTGATCGATGACGTCCGTCGCGCTCATCACCGCGTTGCTGCGGTGGTACTCCAGCCGAAACAGGGACGCAGCATGCGTGGCGTTCTCCAGGCTGTCGGCGACCACCATCGCCATGTGCTGGCCGACGTGCTGCACCGTCAGATCGGACAGCGGCGGCCTACGCTCGAGTGGAAGGTCATACGTCAGTTCGGGCGGCAACACGTGCAATGCGGGACAATTCAACGGCGTCAGGACGTACACCACGCCTGGGGCTTCGCCCGCGCGGGCCGCGCTAGACCGAAGCGACGCCTCAGTGACGCGGCCGTGCGGGATCTCTGACTGCACTAGCACGGCATACACGAGTCCGGGCAAATCGACGTCAGCGGTGTACTTGGCTCGGCCGGTGACCTTTTCGACGCCTTCGACCCTGCTGATGGGCCGACCCATCTGTTCCGACGTCTCCAGCATGGCCCCGCGTCTCCTTCGATTTCGTTCGTCCTGCCCAGGTCACACTCAACCAACACCACCTGCGAACCGCATTGCAGCTAGCAGGGGGCAGGGAGGTGCGGGAGTCCGGTAACGGATTCGACCGCCAACCCCAATGGCGGGCCAGCTGCCGATGGACGAGAGTCTTGGACAGCCGCCAAACCCGGCTGAGCGACCCACAACGAATCGAAGGGGTGTCATGCCTCACCTGTTCACTCCACTGACGTTGCGTGAGGTGACCTTTGCGCACCGCGCGTGGATGTCACCGATGATGCAGTTCGCCGCGGTTCCCGATGGTGCCGACGTCGGAACGCCGACCGACTGGCACCTGCAGCATCTGGGATCCCGAGCCGTCGCGGGTGCAGCACTAGTCATGGTGGAAGCCACCGCCATCGACCCCGCCGGGCGCAGCAGCGACTACGACCTGGGCCTGTGGAACGATCGCCAAGCCGAATCATTCCGGCGCATAACGCGTTTCATATCCAACCAAGGGTCGGTCCCGGGCATCCAGCTCGTACACGCGGGCCGAAAGGGATCTACCGGAAGGCCGTGGCCCGATGACCAACGCGCCCAGGCATCCTGGGAGACCGTTGGCCCGAGCGCCGTGCCGTTCGGACGCCTTCCCGTCCCTGCAGAGCTCAGCCTCGCGGACATCTCGGCGACCGTGCGGTCGTTCGCCGACGCCGCGCGACGCGCCGCCGCTGCGGGGTTCAAGGTGCTCGAAGTCCACGGCGCGCATGGCTATCTCATCCATCAGTTCCTCTCACCGCATTCGAACCATCGCCACGATGAATACGGCGGCCCGCTGGAGCACCGCATGCGGTTCGCATTGGAGGTCGCCGAAGCGGTGCGCGACAGCTGGCCCGACGAGCTTCCACTGTTCTTCCGTGTCTCGGCGACGGATTGGTTGGCTGGCGACACCAACGACGAGCGACCCGGCTGGACCGTGGTGGACACCGTCGAGCTGGCAACGGCGCTCAAGCGATTGGGCGTAGACCTCGTCGACGTCTCGTCCGGTGGATCTGCTCCCGACGCACGCATTCCGGTAGCTCCGAGTTACCAGGTTCCGTTCTCGGCCAGAGTACGCAAGGAAGTCGAGATCCCCACTGCCGCAGTAGGAATGATCACACAGCCCCAACAGGCAGACGCCATCATCGCCGACGGCGAGGCCGACGCGGTCTTCCTGGCCCGCGTTCTTCTGCGCAATCCAGCCTGGATCCGGCAGGCCGCCGATGAACTTGGGCAGTCGCTGCACTATCCGGCGCAGTATTCCCGCGCTTTCCGCTAGCGACCGTTGATCTCGCCATTGGCCAGACGTCGACGTCAGCGGACATTCAGTCCTAGTCGTTCGATCCTGCGGACGAGGATGCTCGGCAGCCATTGGCCAACGTCGGCAGCCTCGATCCACGTTGTCTGCTCGAGCAGCGTCCGCAGAACGATATGGGCCTCCAGGCGCGCCAGTGCGGCCCCCACACAGAAGTGTGCGCCCTTGCCGAACGTGACGTGACCCTTGGAGCCGCTGCGGTCAAGCCGAAACTCGTTGGGGTTTCCGAACTGGCGGGGATCGCGGTTGGCGGCACCCCACATCAACAGCAGTCGCGAGTCAGCGGGCAGGTCGACGCCGCCAAGCGTGGTGTCTCTCGTGACGTGCCGATAGTGACCGCGAAAGGGTGACTCATAGCGAAGGGTCTCCTCGATGAACGCACCCAGCAGTTCGGGCCGCGCGCGGACCTGTTCTTGGATGTCGTTGTGGCTCACTAGTATCCACGCGGCGCTGCCAAGCAGGGAGGCAGTCGATTCACCAGCGGCGCTGAACAACGTCAGCATGATCCCGAGTGCGGGAAGCTGTTCCAACTCGCCTGCGGCGTATCGCGCCGCGAGGTCACCGATGAGTCCGGGCGCGGAACCTTCACCGGCCTTTGCGAAGTGCTCCATGACGTACCCGGCCAATTCCATGGCGGCCATGCCTGCCGCTTCGAGTTGGGCCGCACTCACGACGCCGTCCAGTAGCGTGGTCGTGGCGTAACCCAGTCGGATCAGCATGTCGACGTCCTGCTCGGGTAATCCGAGCAGACGGGCAACCACCATCATCGGTAGCCGGTTGGCCACTGCACTCATCCACTCGATCTGACCGTCTACCAAGCCCTGCGACCAGAGTTGGCGCGCGGTGACTTCGGCGAACTCCTCGATGACACGTACGCGCTTCGCCGAAAGGTGGGGCAGCAATATCTTTCGGTGCACGTCGTGAACTGGGTCGTCGGCGGTGGCCAGCGTATGCATCGAAGCGCCGAGGGTGCCCATGCCGAACGGGGTGACGGTTCCGTCTTCGTGGTAGACCATCGTCGCGGTGAGGTTCGACGAGAAGTCTTCGACCCGGTTGACCGCGTCCACCACGGCGTCCCACCCGCACACCGCGTAAAAGTCGGAGTCTGCGATGCGGTGTACGGCTGCTCGCTCGCGCATCCGGTCGTACAGCGGGTAGGGGTCGTTCAAGGCTTCCGTTCCGAAGAAGTCGGTCGCATCGACCAAGAGCGTCATTGGCCCAGCGTGAGCGCGGCGCAAGTCGCCGTCAACGGTCGAGGGCGAACGTGAAATCAGCATCAGCGTGGGCGTGGGTGCTGGGTTCTCGCGGAGTCGCGCCGACCAGCGAATTCAGTGAGAATTCTTCCAGTAAGATTCGCACTGTGAGAAAAGGACTTCACAGTCTCGCCCCGCTCGAACGACTGACCGATGGCGAATGACGACTGGCTGGTAGGACGAGACCGCCACGACGCGGCCGCAGAGCGGATCTACCTCGCGGCGGCCGAGTTGATGTCGCGTCATGGTTACGACGCGTTCAGCATCGACGCGTTGGCCGCTGCCGTCCACTGCTCGCCTGCGACCATCTACCGCCATGCCGGAGGCAAGAGCGCAATCCGCGACGCCGTGACGGCATTGCAGGCCGAACGCGTGCTCGACTCGGTTCGTGAAGCAATCTCCGAGCTGAGCGGGCCGGAGCGCATCGTCACCGCCACGACGGTTGCCTTGCGGCACCTGCGAGCCGATCCGCTCGCACAGATCATGCGTTCGATGACCACTGCCTCTAGCTACGACGGACTCGCCGACTCCCCCGTCGTCACCCGCTTCGCCACCGAGATGGTCGGGCTGAGCACGCCCGATCCCCTTGCCGCCCAATGGTTGATCCGCGCGTTCCTTGCACTGTGGCACTGGCCGCTCAAAGACGTCGAAGCCGAGGAGCAAATGGTGCGCCGCTTCCTTGGACCGCCGTACGCAGGTCTCACGGACTAAACCGCGAGCACGCCGTCACCCGTCTCGACGACTCGACACTCTCGGGTCATCCCCGCACGTGTACGGGACGCGGACGCCGTCAATGCGGCCCTCGAAGGCGAAGTGAGGCGGTGAACGACAGTGGTGCGCTGATGGCGCTGGAACGGCTTAGCGTCCTCGCGAATGTCATCCAGCGCCGGCAGTGTCTCGTCGCGGTCGGTGAGTTGGCAGTCCTGCGGCGGCGTGGCAGTCGGCTCAGGAAGCGGCCTGCGCGGCGGGAAGACCCATGCCCCCGCTGAGGATCTCGGCGCGCGGAAGATACATCCGCACCATGTAGTTCGAGCCCGCCACGATGGGCGAACAGTTGGCCACCGATCCGTCACAGCCTCCGAACTGCACCGTGACCGCAAGGCGGTAGACCGTCGTGCCGTCGTTGCCCGCCTACCTCAGAGCTGCGCCCAGACCGACTTCGTCTTCATGTACATCTCGATGCCTTCCTTGCCGAACTCATGCCCCCAGCCCGATTGCTTGTAGCCTCCGAACGGTACGTCGTGGTCGAACACCAACTGGCAGTTGACTTGTACGCTGCCCGCCTGCAGCCGCTTGACAATCCGATGGGCGCGACGAACGTTCTCCGTCCACGCGGTCGCCGCCAGGCCGTAGGTGGTGTCGTTGGCCATGGCAACCGCCTCGTCCTCGTCGTCGAACGGGATGATGCTGACGACCGGTCCGAAGATCTCCTCCTTGTAGAGCCTGCTGGTGGCCGGGTCTACGCCGGTGAGAACGGTCGGGTGCACGAAGTAGCCCTTGCGGTCCAGTCGGTAGCCGCCGGTGACAACGTCGACGCCATCGCTCTTACCCTCGTCGATGTAGCCCATGACCCGGTTTAGCTGCTTCTGGCTGATCAACGGACCGCTCATGCAGCCCTCCTCGTCGGGACCGCCCAGCTTCATGCCGTTCGCGACGCCGGAGATGCCCTCGATCACCTGGTCGTAGACCCCACGCTGAACGAAGATCCGTGAGCCGCACACGCACCCCTGGCCCGAGTGCACGAAGATGCCCATCGCCGCCATGAAGACGGCCTTGCTGAGGTCGGCGTCGTCGAAGATCAGCACGGGCGACTTGCCGCCGAGTTCGAGCGTGACCTTCTTCAGGTTGTCGGCCGACGCCCGGACGATCGCCTTGCCCACTTCGGTCGAACCCGTGAAGGCCACCTTCTCGACGTCGGGGTGTGCGGTGATCGCCGCTCCTGCCGTATGGCCATAGCCCGTAAGCAGATTGACGACACCGTCGGGAACTCCCGCCTCGTGGATCAACCGGTCGAGGAGAACGGCCGAAAGTGGCGTCTCCTCAGCCGGTTTGACGATCAAGCTGCACCCCGCAGCCAAGGCGGGCGCAAGCTTGGCGCTGGCATTGAAGATGGGTCCGTTCCACGGGAAGATCAGGCCGACCACGCTGTAGGGCTCTTTCAACGTGTAGGCGTGCATGTCTACGAAGCTGTCCCCGGCGATGCCGTCGGTCTTGACGTCGTATGCCGTGCCGTTGATCTTCGAGCACCATCCGGCGTAGTAGCGGAAGAACTCCGAGACCGTCGACATCTGCAGCGTCGCCTGCATCAGCGGCATGCCGGTGTTCAGCGAGTCGAGTCGAGCGAACTCGTCCGAGTGTTCGTCGATGAGGTCGGCAATCTTCCACAACACCTTGGCGCGCTTGCGACCAGGCAGTTGTGACCACACGCCGGACTCGAAGGTCGCCTTGGCCCGTGCGACGGCCTCGTTGACCGCCTCCGCACCGCAGTCGGTGAATTCGGTGATCGTTTCTTCCGTAGCCGGGTTGATGATGGGAATGAGCTCGCCCGTTCCCGGTCGCTTCTGAATGTCGTCGAGGACTGCCTGCAGCGTCATACCGGGCTCTTCCGTTGGTTCGACGGGTCCACTCGACCCATTGCTGAGCACTTGCTTAGCACTCGGCTCTCCCCGAGGTCAAGAACGGGCACCGCGATCGGCTCCCTCCACTCGTGCATTGGAGGGAGCCGACAGGCGCTCTCCTAGCTGGCTGACGCCGAATCGGCCGCATACCTGAGGCCGCTCGATGCACTTCGCGCGGAGTCACGCAGCCTCTTGACCGCGGCGCCGACCGGGCCTTCCTGCGCGCGGTGCCTGCCGCCATCGCCCGCCTTGACGAGCCTCCGTGTCACGTCGGCAACGTTCTCGCGACCGAGGACGGCGGGGGTCCTCGACGAGGGCGCGTCGCCGAGGCGGGTCGACTTAGCTCGTCACGAGCGTCGGCTGCCGAACTGTCCTGCGCGGATCAGAGATAGGTGCCGTGACCCTCGCGGACGAGGTCGCCGTCGAACACGAGCACCTCGTTGACGAGCCCGCCGCGCTCATTGCGGTAGTTGATGACCAGAAGCGACTCGCCCCGATATACCCCGATCAGCTCGAAGTGCAAGTCCGGCAACAGCTTCAGCGCAGTGGCCCAGTAGTCGCGAAGCTCGGTCTTGCCGCGCACGACGCCTGCGGTCCTGGGGAGCACTCGCGCAGCCACTGGTGAGGTGAAGACGACGTCGTCACGAAAGTGGGCGAGCACCGCCTCGACGTCGTGCGCATTCCAAGCCCGCACCCACTCGTCGGCGAAGGTCGTCGAATCCGGCGTCGGCAAGCTCATCATCCCCTCAAGCTGTCCCAGAACCCGCACTGGTGGGATTCGTCGAAGTCAGTGATCAGCTTGCTGCCATCCGGTTCCAGGGACAACCGATTTTCCGCCGCCGAGCCCTTGCCCACCTTCGGCCACGCTGGCTGACCGATGACGGTGGGATCGCCGGTGGCGACGAAGCGACTCCAATAGTCGATCATCTGGTCTGACAACGCCTGCTGCGGAGGGTTCAGTGGTTGCGCTCCGATGACGTCGAAGAGGTACCGCAGTTCGAGTGAATGGCTCGCGCCGACGGGAAATGGCAAGTTGCGCAACGGCTCCGGCGCGACGGCATCGGGATCGTTGAATTCGTAGGCGAAGACCGGACTCGAGGGTGCAAGCTCGCCTGCGACCCTGTCTGCGACGCACGCGAACGCTCCGTCGGTGACGGCGGCCGCATAGCTCAGCGACACACTGCCGCCGTACCTGCTCAGCGGGTAGCGCGCCGCGACCGCGTCAGCATCGACGCCGAACGTCGTCGCCAACAAGTGCGGGTACTCGGCCGCCGTGTACTCCCGGCCGTAGCGCAGGTACTGCAGGCCGACGAACAACGTGAACTCGTCTCGATTGCTGCCGATCATGACCGGCACCTTCGCCTCGCCCCCGCTCGCGAAGACGGCCATCGGATCGACCGGAAGGGTGGTGGTCTGAGTTACGGGGCCGCTGAGCACCTCGTCACCAAGGTGGAAGTACTGCACCGGGTTTCGCAACTTGTCGGCGGGCAGGCCGCGCAGACAATCCGCGGCGGTGGCTGGGTCGCCGCAGCCGACGTTGCGCGCGTAGTCGAGGCTCACCGCCTGCGCCACGGGCAGTGCCACCTGGGCCTGGCAGGGCGCACTCTGGATGATTGCCGCGTGGAACAATCCCGACGATCCCGGTGCCACCAGATGGTCACAAACCGACATCCCGCCCGCTGATTCACCGGCGATTGTGACGCGTGCAGGGTCGCCACCGAATTCGGCGATGTTGTCGCGCACCCAACGCAGCGCTGCCTGCTGGTCGGCCAGCCCGTAGTTGCCGACGTCACCGTTCGCGCCCAGCGACGGGTGTGCGAGGAAGCCCAACGTGCCCAGGCGATAGTTGATGGTGACGACGACCATGTCGCCTCGCGTCGCAAGCAGTTTCGAGTCGTACATCGCGCCGCTGCCGTTGGTGAACGAGCCGCCATGGATCCACACCAGCACCGGCCGTCGGTGGTCGGACGACGGCGGCGTCCACACGTTAAGCGTCAGGCAGTCCTCGTCGGTGTTCCTACCCATCTCCAAGTCGCCGTTGACGTCCTGCATGCAGCGCGGCCCTGCACGGGTGGCATCACGCACTCCTGGCCACGACCCTGCAGGCGCGGGCGGCTGAAATCGCAGAGGGCCAAGCGGCGGCGCCGCGTACGGGATTCCGGCGAACATGCGGTATTCGGGTTTGACGACTCCGCGCAGCGTCCCGGCAGCCGTGTGCACCAACGCGGGGTCGTGCGGAGTGGACGTCGCAGAGGTCGCTCCTTCGCCGTGCCCGCAACCCAGTGCCAGCGTCGCGGCGACGACCAGCACGAGGAAACTCCGCGCGAGCCGTCGGACCGGCAAGGGTGCCACGAAGATCGAGCGTAGGCGATGAAGGATTGGGCAATCCGGCCATCGGGCTCACCACCCGACCTAGACTGGACTTGACACATGTCAAGTTGCGCACTTCAGTGAGGAGATCGGATGAGTCAGTCGACCATCGGCCGTGAGATGGACAGCGCCGCCAAGGTCCTTGCCGACCCGAGGGCGTACGCCGACGACGACCGACTCCATACCGCGCTCACTCACCTACGTTCGACCAATCCCGTTGCCTGGGTGGATAATCCGCCCTACCGGCCATTTTGGGCAATTACGAAGCACGCTGACATCTACGCCATCGAACGCGACAACGAACTGTTCCTCAGCGGGCCGCGGACCCTGCTGGCCCCCGCCGCCGCCGACGACTTGGCCAAGGAGCAACTAGAGGCAGGAACGGGCTTGCGCACCCTGGTTCACATGGACGGCTCCCACCACCGCAAGGTCCGCAAGATCGGCGCCGACTGGTTCCGACCGAAGGCCATGCGCGACCTCAAGACCCATGTCGACGAGCTCGCGAGGCGGCACGTCGACAAGATGCTCGCAATCGGCCCCGAATGCGACTTCGTGACCGACATTGCCGTGGACTTCCCGCTGCACGTGATCCTGTCGCTGCTCGGCCTGCCCGAGTCCGACTTCGGCCGGATGCACAGCCTGACCCAGGAGATGTTCGGCGGCGACGACGACGAGTACAAGCGCGACAGCGGATCGCTAGAGGATCAGCTCGCCGTGCTGATGGACTTCTTCGCGTACTTCACCCAGCTGACGGCTTCGCGCCGCGCGCACCCGACGGAGGACCTGGCTTCCGCGATCGCCAACGGCCGCATCGACGGCGAACCGCTCTCCGATCTCGACACCGCGTCGTACTACGTCATCCTCGCCACCGCGGGCCACGACACTACGAAGGACGCGATCTCGGGCGGTCTTCATGCCCTCATCGAAAACCCCGGGGAACTCGCCCGCTTGCGCAAGGAACCCGAGCTGATGGGCACCGCGATCGAAGAGATGATCCGCTGGACGACTCCCGTCAAGGAATTCATGCGCACGGCAACCGCCGACACCACGATCAGAGGGGTGGACATCGCCCGCGGCGAGTCGGTGTACCTCGCCTACGTGTCCGGCAATCGCGATGAGGACGTGTTCGCCGATCCGTTTCGCTTCGACGTGGGTCGAGATCCCAACAAGCACTTGGCATTCGGCTCTGGCGTGCACTTCTGTCTCGGCGCAGCGCTTGCGCGAATGGAGATGACCAGCTTGTTCACCGAACTAGTGACCAGGCTCGAGTCGATCGAATTGGCAGGGGTCCCCGAGCTTTCCGCAACCACGTTCGTCGGCGGCCTCAAACATCTACCGATTCGCTACTCGCTCAGATGATCACTCACCACGCTTCTTGACGTGCATTGCAAGAAAACCGTCGACAGCGGCCGCGGCCACCTTGCGGTAGTCGAAGTCAGGCAGTGTGCTGAGCTTTCCCAGCACGATCGGACCAAGTAGCAGGACGGTGGCCTGCGTCCGGTCGACCTCCCCCAGTTCGGCAAGGGCGATCGGACTGTCGAAGACGGCGTCGAAAGGGGCCGCGTACTGCTCGGCGACCCGCTCTCGCAGAGTCTGCACCTCTGGGCTTTCCGACCTCTTGTCGCTACCCCACCGAATGTGTTCGAGGTCGCCGCCGAGCGCCAACCAGGACATCGCCGCGAGGGTTATCGGTGCCTCAGCGATCAATTCGGCGAAGCCCTCCAGCGCCGAGATGAGGCGCTCACGAAGCGAACCCGCGTCCTCCGGTATGGGGGCCGGCGGAATCAGTGAGTGAAATGCCGCAGCCAGCAGGTCGTTTCCGCTTGGAAAGTGTCGATACAGCGTGGCCCTCGCGACGCTGGATGCTCGGGTCACCGCGTCGACCGTCACCGCGCTTGGTCCTCCGGACCGCAACAGCGCGGTCGCGGCATCGAGCAACCTCGCCCGCGATCGCGCTGGTCGCGGGTCGGTACGCGTCGTTGACATCGCTGCTCGACCTCCACACTGGTAGAGAAGGAAACGAGACTGTTAGTCTCTGTTGGAGACGGCGGGTCTCGAAAACCATCGTAGCCGTCATTAAGGAGCGGCCCGTGGTCGACATCCTCGTGTCAGGCCAGGACAAGGCCGGCACCGTTGCCCAACTTTCCAGCCGCGCGCGCGCCTGGCTGCTCACCGTTGCGTGCTTCGGTGTCCTGTTGGTGATCTCGTCGATGGTGGCCCTCAACACGGCGTTGCCCGACATCGCCAGGGCAACCTCGGCCACGCAATCGGAACTGACGTGGATAGTGGACAGCTACACGCTGGTGCTTGCCTGCTTGCTGCTGCCCGCTGGTGCACTCGGCGACAGGTACGGACGCCGTGGCGCGCTGCTGTTCGGCCTCGTCGTGTTCGCCGTCGCATCCGTCGCGCCAGTCGTCTGGTCGGATCCTCTACACCTCATCGTCGCTCGCGGCTTGGCAGGAGTGGGCGCAGCATTCGTCATGCCCGCAACCTTGTCGCTCATCACCGCCACGTACCCAAAAGATCAGCGCAACAAGGCCGTTGGCATATGGGCGGGAGCCGCCGGGAGTGGTGCGGCGCTAGGGATGCTCGGGTCGGGTGGCCTGCTCCACTTCTGGTCGTGGCACTCGATCTTCTGGGCATTCGCGGGAGCAGGTGCGCTTCTGTTCATCCTCACGCTCACCGTTTCGACGTCCAAGGAGTCTGTCGCGAAGTCCGTGGACTGGCTTGGCGCGGTCGTCATCGGCGGAGGCGTCGCGACGCTGGTCTTCGGCATCCTAGAGGCGCCGACCCGTGGCTGGTTGGACCCCGTGGTGATCGGCTGCATCGTGGCCGGCACGGTCATTTCGCTGGCGTTCGGCGCGATCGAACTTCGGCAACGCCATCCACTGCTCGACGTCCGCTTGTTCGGCAATCCCACGTTCGCGACCGGGGCGGCTGCCATCACCGTCTTCTTCCTCGCCATGTTCGGGTTCTTCTTCATCATGATGCAGCACATGCAGCTGATTCTCGGCTACAGCCCGATCAAGACAGCGTTCTCGCTCTCCCCCATCATGGGGCCGGTTCTTGCCCTCTCAGCGACCGCGTTCTGGTACCTCCCGCGGCTCGGTCTAAGGGTCGTCGTGTTCACCGGCCTCTCGCTCATCGCCGCCGGCTTCTTTGGCCTCCAGTGGGTCGAGGTCGATTCGACGTACTGGGCGATGGCGTGGCCGATGATCGTCATGAGTTTCGGGATCGGATTGCTCACCGCACCAACGACTTCGGCCATCATGAACAATGCACCCGACGACAAGCAAGGCGTGGCATCGGCTGTGAACGACACGACCAGGGAGATGGGTGCAGCCCTGGGCATCGCGCTCGCCGGATCACTTCTCGCGGGACGGTACACCGATGCCCTCGCGCCGAAGTTGAGCGCATTCCCCGCACAGGCTCGCGACGCAGCCGCCGACTCACTGGGGCAGGCCCTCGAGGTAGCGCGGCGGATGGGACCTCAGGGTGCGCAACTCGCGGACCTCAGTCGGTCCGCCTTCATCGAGGCCATGCATTCTTCGCTACTGGCCCTCGGCATCGCGGTCGCCATCGGTGCCGTAGTCATCGGAGCGTGGGCACCCGGACGCGATGAGCAGCAACTGCGGATCGTACGCAGACTTCGGGCCGGTCGATCCGTCGGTCGGCACCGCGGCTGAGTCGCGCTTAGGCTGGCACGGTGCGCCTGCTGCTCGTCAACCCCAACACGACGGTCTCGATGACCCGCGACATCGAGGCGAACGCCAGGCGAGTGGCGACGATGGACACGATCGTCGAGGCGACCAACCCGACCGAGGGCCCGCCGAGCATCGAGAACGACGACGACGAGCGACGCTGCGTTCCACACCTTCTCGCCGAGCTACGGAGTGCGGCGGCCCGAACCGGCGATCGGCCCGACGCGTACGTCATCGCGTGCTTCGGTGATCCAGGCCTCGACCAAGCAAGGGCGATGGTCGACGTCCCCGTGCTCGGCATCGCCCAGGCGGCGATGAACGCGGCGGCACTCAGCGCGGGCAGCTTCTCGGTCGTGACGTCGATGTCGGCGACGATCCCGCGCGCATGGGAGCTCGCGAAGTCCTACGCGCCCAATCAGTGCGTCGGGGTGCACGCGTGCGACATTCCCGTGCTGACGATCGACGCCGACCCTGCGGCGGTCCAGCCGATCGGCGACCTGTGCGAGCAAGCACTCGCCTACGATCGCAGCCGAGCGATCGTATTGGGTTGTGCGGCAATGGCGAAGCACGCAGGCCCGCTGACTCGTCGGCTCGGCGTCCCCGTGATCGACGGCGTCGTCGCCGCCACTCTGCTTGCAGAGTCCCTCGTCAGGCTGAACCACCTCACCGCGCAATGAACTCGGCTGCGCGATGGCCGATCATCACGATCGTCGCGTGAGGCCCCCTGCTGGTGACGGACGGCATGATCGAGCCATCCACCACCCAGAGCCCATCGACTCCCCGCACCCTGCACTGCTCGTCCACGGGTGATCCGTCCTCGGCGTTGCCCATCGGCACCGTCGAGCACAAATGCTGCGACGTCGACCAATGCGACTCGCGCGCTTCGTAGCCCACCCCAGCCAAGTCGTGGGCCAACTCAGCGCCCGCTTCGAGCGCCGCGACGTCGGCCGGTTCGCTGTCGTAACGGTGATCGATCACCGGGGCTACCGTCGGATCCGACGAGACCAGCGTCAGGCGGCCTCGCGACCGCGGCTGCAACAAGGTCACCCCCAGATGAGGCCTGTCGGCGGGATCGTCGGCGTTGCCACCGACCATTGCGCCGAAACCCGTTGTATACGGTCGTATCTCAATCCCGTCGTCGGTGATGACCACCGCCTCGACGGGCGGACGCCCCGGTGCGGGCGGCCAGTCGACGGGCAGCACCCACTCGGGGTGATCCGCCGAACGCAGGCCGATCGGAAGATCGGAAACCACCGGAATCCCGACGCGTCTCAGGTCCGCAGCGGGACCCAACCCCGACAGCATGAGCAATTGCGCCGACCCAATTGCCCCAGCGCACAGAACGATTCGATCAGCGACGAGCGTCTGTTCGCCCTCCGGTCCGTCGCACTCCACGCCGACTGCCCGTCCGTTCACAATCCGGATGCGCGTCACGCGCATTCTTTCTCGCAGCGAGAGATTCGACCTACCCATCGCCGGACCAAGGAATGCTCCGCCAGGGCCAACCCGGGTGCCTCCGTCGATGTTCAACGGAACCGCTCCCACCGCTGATACCGGCGGCTCCGTCGTCAGCGCACCGTTGAGGTCGGCGATCCTGCGAAAGCCCAGAGCCTCTGCTGCCGTCACGAATACCGCTGCACCATCGTCGAATTCGGCTACTCGGCTTATGCGCATCGGACCCTCTTTGCCGTGCGCTGGGCCGTCGAAGTCGAGATCCGTCTCGATCGCCCGAAAGTGTGGCAGAACGTCCTGCCAGGCCCAACCGGCGAGATTCCAGGAGTCGAAGTCGGAGGGCAGCCCGCGACAGAAGTAGCCGCCGTTGACGGCGCCGGACCCGCCGACCACGACCCCCCGCATGATGGCTGCCGTACGCCGCGGGTGATCGGTCAGGGTCGTCTCGTAGCGGCGCACGACAGAACTGGCCGCACCGATCGGCAGCCGGAGTCCATCGCTGATCTGCGCGGCCACCCGGGGATCGGAGGGCCCAGGACCGGCCTCCAACACCGTCACTCGGCACGATTCATCACGCGAAAGGCGTTCGGCAAGAACCGATCCTGCGCTGCCCGCACCTACGATGAGGACATCAGACGAATGGGCCAACGGACGATACTACGGTGCTCAGGTACGAATCTGGGGCTTGAGCGCACCGAGATGGCGCTCACGGACGACGCCGGTCCACAGCCCGAGGCCGTACGCGATGTCATCGAGTCGCTTCAGCACCAGGTAGGCGGGCAACCCTACGCGTTGGCTATCGTCGTCAACCTGGCCATTGCGTGTGACCCAATCGACGACTCCATCGACGATGGCCGCCAACAGGACGACCTGTCTGCAGCGACGGAACAGCACGGCGAAGATCAGCGCGATCGGCCAATAGTGCCTACAGATCGCGGACGCGAGCTGAAGCGCCGCCGCCCACAGCCCTTGAGCCGCGACCGCCGCCACCTCCTTCGGCTCGGTGTCGACGGAGCTAAGCGACTTGGCGATCCGTCGTCCGGTGACGGCAGCGACCAACGTCGAGGCGAAGTACCCCACGCTCGAGCCCATTGCCAGCAGGACCCACACCAAGAGCGTCCACCCGGAGATCACCAGGGGTGCCGTCTTGCCTGGATGCCTCACCGAGAGCGGCGCGGCCGAAGTCCCGTAGAATGCCTTGCGCGTGAACCACTCTCGCAGTTGGGTTCGGTGATCGTGACCAACCAGAGCGATGGGCTCGTAGCGGAGCCGAGCACCCGCTTCGATGAACCGCCAGCAGAGGTCGACGTCTTCACCAGACCTCAAGCTTTCGTCGAAGCCATTCACCTCGTTCAGCACTGAGCGACGGCAGATGATGGCGGCGCTCGGAACGTAGGACACCGTGCCGTACGGCACGACCGGTGCCTCGCGAAGACCGAGGTCGAGCGACGACCGCACGGCTTCGTACCTCGCCATCAGATTCTCCGGTTCGCGCAACCCCACGATCCGCGGCGCCACCAACGCGACGGCGGGATCGCAGAAGTGGCCGAGCAGGGCCTCCAGCCAGCCACGGCGAGGTACCACGTCGGAGTCGAGGAACGCGACGAAGTCGGTGTCGCATGCGGCAAGACCCGTGTTCCTCGCCGCCGCGGGGCCCTTGCTCTCCGCATGCCGAAGCACCCGGACATTGCAGTGCAGACCGTCGAAATTGCCCATCTCCACGGGCACTGCAGACCCGTCGTCGACCACCAGCACGCGCATGCCACGCAACGATCCGACGAGCCGTGTGACGCCAAACGCATTGTCCCGCACTGGAATAACGATCGTCACGTCGCGATGCGATGGTCCGCTTGCTGGCCGAGGATGGGCCACCGTTGCATCGAGTAGCGTGCGTGCCAACTGGGCGCTCTGCGCGTCGTGCACCTCGAGTCGGCCGCCGGTGAGCATGGTCTGCGCGGCGGGGGCGAGCTTGAGCAGCCGGGTGGGCGATCCGCCCAGCAGAGCCGATCCCTCCCCGAGCACCTTCACGTGCCTGTCCACCTGGACGGCAAATCCGTCCGGCAAGCGCGGTCCCGTCGTCATAGCAGCATCCCACCGCCCCCCGGCGTCCACGTGCCAATGCGGCGGACGCATCCCTCCACCATTTCGTCAAAGATACGCGCCCCATCGGCGGCCGACGACGTAGTTGGGTTGCCAAGCACCCCGACGGGGCTCACCGCTGCCATGCCCCCGGTTCGCATCCGGGGCATCAGCTCTCGCAGCGGCGCCTCGTTGCCGGGAACAAGATCATCCACCCAGACGTGCTCGGGCGAAATATGTAGCAATACAGACGTTTCGGTGTGGCCCGCGTGGGCGTCACCGCCCGCCACCGTGCAGGGACACCAGGCCGCCTCACGCCCCTCCGAACGCAAGGTCTCGGTCGCTGCAGCAACGGCCGCGACGTTGCCGCCGTGCCCGTTGACGAAGACGAGTCGCGACGCCCAGCCAGACGCAGATCTTCCGAACTCGACCAGCAGGAGCTGCAGGGCAGAGGTACCGATCGACACGGTGCCCGGAAATCCTTCGTGCTCGCCGCTCGCGCCGTAGCCGATCGGGGGGGCCAGCATCCACCCTTCCGAGAGCCGCTCAGCAACCGACTTGGCGACCGCGTTCGCGATGCGGGTATCCGTGTCGAGCGGCAGGTGCGGACCATGCTGTTCGGTGGAACCGAGCGGGATGAGCAGCCCTGGCGACAGGCCATCGAGCTGCCTCGTCGTCGAGGTTGCGAGCTCGGTGGGTAAAGCCACCCGCCGATGGTAGGCCGAATTCACCTGGCGTGCGCCGATTGTTGACGTTTGCGCTGCAATTGATTCATTGATCTTTGGCCGACGACGACGGGACGATCCCGTTGGTCTCGTCAGCCACGCCCGTACCACCGCGCGATACGCACCTTGGCGCGTGCGAATCAGGAGTCGTGGCCGGTCGGTACTCCTAGTGCCCGTGTGAAGTCCGCCGGCATCAGAACGTCGTCAGCAACCAAGTCGTGGATCGACGCCTTGCCAAGCCCCCTCAGCGCGGAGTCGATGCCTCCGCTCAGGATGTCGAGCACATTCTCAACGCCTGCCTGCCCGTTGGCGGCCAGGCCCCATAGGTACGCGCGGCCGATCATCACCGCCCGAGCGCCGAGGGCCACGGCCTTGACGACGTCGCTGCCTCGGCGGACTCCACCGTCGAGCAATACTTCGACCTGATCGCCGACCGCCTCGGCGATCGCAGGCAGGCAGCGGATGGCCGCTGGGGTTCCGTCCAGGTTGTTGCCGCCATGATTGGACACCGTGATGGCCGAAACCCCCGCGTCTACAGCACGTTTGGCATCGTCGACGCGCACCATGCCCTTGAGCAAGAACGGACCACCCCACTGCTCCCGCAGCCACGCGATGTCCTCCCACGTCGGCGGCGGGGTCCCCATCCACTGGCCGTACGCCTCGAAGAACGTCGGGCCACGCTCTCCGCGCCTGCCCTGATTGGGAACCCGAAGGTCCGGCGGACGCAGGTGCTTGCCGAAGCTCCACAGCCAACTGGGCTTGTTGAGCACCTCGGGGAACATCTTCAGCGTGGTCTTGAAGTCCATCCGCTCCGGAATCTTGGGACTACCCCAGTCGCGGCCATGGCTGAAGCTCCAGTCGGTGGTGGCGATCATGCCGACCGCACCAGCGTCCTTGGCCCGCTGCACCCTTTCGGCGATCTCCTCGCGGCTGCCGAGCCAGTAGATCTGGAAGAAGATCTTGTCGTTGACGGCGGTGACCTCCTCCATCGGCTTGCTCGCGAAGGACGAGAGCCCCATCGCAGTGCCACGCGCCGCGGCTGCCCTCGCCACGGCTACTTCCCCTTCGGGGTGAACGGCCTGCACTCCGGTCGGCGAGATGATCACCGGCATCGAAATGTCTTGGCCCATCACGGTTGTCGAAAGATCACGTTTCTCCGTCGCGCCGATGACGTGCGGGGCGAAGCCCAGTTCCGCGAACGCCTCGACGTTGTCGGAGACGGAGACGCCCTTTTCACTCGCGGAGATCAGCGATGAATACGCGGACTTGGGCAGCCGTTTCTTCGCGCGCTGTTGCGCGATCGCGACGGTTTCGAACCACTTGTCACGTGCCATGGGTCAGACGGGACTTTCGTTGCAGAATTTTTTCGGAGGCGGGCCGCCGCCGACATTGGACCGGGGAGGCGGGCCGCCGCCGACATTGGACCGGGGAGGCGGGCCGGTGAGCAGCTTGAGCGAGATGGGTCCCTTGCGCGCTCCGGTGCGTGAGTGGTCGCCGCTGGGGCGCGGCTTGCTGCGTTCGAGCGCCAAGGCGGGCTCGCCGTAGCCTTGCACGCACTCCGGATCCGGACCGTCCAGCGGCAGGCCCGTGAAGAACTTGGCGGCCATGCACCCACCGCGGCAGCCGTCGAAGTGTTCGCAGCCACTGCACGCGCCTGCCGACTGCGGTTCCCGGAGCTCGAGGAAGAGCGGCGAGTTCTTCCACACACTGTCGAACCCGTTGTCCGACAGTATGTTTCCTGCCAAGAAGCGGTCGTGGATCGCGAAGGGACACGCGTAGACGTCGCCGACCGGATCGATCAGGCAGACGACGCGACCGGCTCCGCACAGATTGAGGCCGGCCAACGCGCCCGGCTCTCCGAGCCCAGACAAGTGGAAGAACGAATCGCCCGTGAGCACGCCCTCGCCGTGGGCGACCAACCAGTCGTACAGCTCCACCTGCTGTTGCGCAGTCGGGTGTAGTTCGTCCCAGACGTCCGCGCCGCGGCCGGATGGGCGAAGCCGGGTGATGCGAAGGGTGGCGCCGTATTGGTCTGCAAGCGCCTTGAAGTCGTCAAGTTGTCCGACGTTGTGGCGCGTGACGACGACGGAGATCTTCGCGTCCTTGAAGCCCGCCGCAGCGAGGTTCTCCAACGCGCGGATCGCCATCGCGAACGAGCCGGGCCCGCGCACTGCGTCGTTGACTTCCGCGGTCGCGCCGTCGAGCGAGATCTGAACGTCGACGTAGTCACTCGCGGCAAGCTTGGCGGCTACCTCTTCGTTGATCCTGACGCCGTTGGTGGAGAACTTCACGCCGACGTGGTGGGCGGTGGCGTAGTCGACCAACTCCCAGAAGTCCGGTCGCACAGTCGGTTCGCCGCCGCCGATGTTGACGTAGAACACCTGCATTCGCTCTAGCTCGTCGATGATGTCCTTGCACTGCTGAGTAGACAGCTCACGCGGATCGCGCTTGCCCGACGAGGACAGGCAGTGCACGCATGCGAGGTTGCATGCGTAGGTCAGCTCCCAGGTCAAGCAGATGGGGGCGTCGAGACCGTGTTCGAACTGTTCGATCAACTTCGGCACGGGTGCGGCAGTCGTCATGGTGTCACTCACTCTTCTTTGCGGACCAGCATCTTGGACGTGACCAACGTGCTGAGCGCACGCAGATAGGGCTCCTGTTGCGCGTCATCGATTCCCGCAGCCCGGCACGCCGAGCGGGCGTCGGGATGCTCGCCCAGGGAGTTGACCACCTCGAGGATCTTTCGACTCTTGAGGAACGAAAGCTTGCGGGTGCCAAAGTGATATAGCAGCGCACCGAACGATTCCGGGCGCACTGCCACTTGCGGATGCAGCTGCCAGCCGAGGTCAGGGTCGAACGTCATGGCGTTCGCTCCGCCCGCTCGACCGCGGACGGACGTCGTCATCGTCAGTAGACCCCACACATGCCGTCGATCGACACCTCTTCGACGAGCGTCTCGGTGACGAGCTCTGCCTGGTCTTCAGTCTGCTGATTCGGCTCCATGGGACTGCCCCTTCCGGTTCGTGGGTCTCGACAAATGTGACCGAGGTCGCAAGAATATGGCATCGAGTGCCGAAAAGAAAGGGTGGGTTTCGATGAGTCGTTCAGCAGGCCGCCTTGGACGACGGCCGGCCACCACTCAAGATCACATCGCGGCCGCGGCGCTCGACCTATTCGCCGCCCGCGGCTTCGAGGAAGTCAGCGTCGACGACGTCGCCGCCGCCGCAGGGATCGCCCGTCGCACCCTGTTTCGGTACTACCCGTCGAAGAACGCCATCCCCTGGGGCGACTTCGACGCACACCTCGCGCACCTGCGCGACCTCCTCGACGCCGTACCTGGCGAAGCACCCGTCGGCACCGCCTTACGCTCGGCATTGTTGGCGTTCAACAGCTTCGACGAGGCCGAGACGTTAAGACACCGAACCCGCATGCGCGTGATCCTCGAGACGGCGGCGCTGCAGGCGCACTCGATGACGATGTACGCGGGCTGGCGCGCAGTCGTCGCCGAGTTCGTCGCCCGTCGGCTTGGCGCCAAGTCCGGCGATCTCGTTCCTCAGACCGTGGCGTGGACCATGCTCGGAGTCGCGCTGTCCGCATACGGGCACTGGCTGGCTGACGAGTCGGTATCCCTCCCGCAGGCACTTTGCGATGCGTTCGATGCCGTCGCAGGCGGCCTCGCGAACCTCTAGCCCCTATGCGATTCGTGCACCCGCAACCGCGCTCACCGCGGGTTTCGGTGCACGAATCGCAAGGAATCGAAGAACGGGCGTCGGAGTTCGGGCCGAAATGGCGACGATAGAGGTGTGAGCCCCCCATCGGACGCTCGAGCCGCCTCGGACGCGCCGCGCGCGTTACTCGAGTCATACGACGACGCGCTACCCGCCGTGTACGGATACTTCGTCCGGCGGTGCGCCGACAGGGCCACCGCCGAGGACCTCACCTCCGACACCTTTCTGGCGGCAATGGATGCCGCGAGGAAGCCGAATCCACCGATGATTACGGTGCCCTGGCTGATCGGTGTGGCGCGTCACAAGCTGGCCGACCACTACCGCAGGCGATCAGATCGATTCAGCATCCCCGTTGCCGAACTGCCCGAGCCGATCGAACCGTCCGACGGTTGGGACGCCGAACTCGACCGCATCGTCGCCGAAAGCGTGCTCGCGCGGCTGCCAGAACAGCACCGCACGGTCTTGTCGTTGCGCTACATGGACGACTGCTCGGTGCCCGAGTGTGCCGAGTTGATCGGCAGGACGGTGCACGCCACCGAGGCGCTCCTCGTACGAGCCAGGCGCGCATTCAAGAAGGAATACCCGGAACCGGAAGGGGGAGGCCCGTCATGAACAACGATCACGACCCGCTCGACGTGTTGCACGGCGGCGACCTTCCGGTTGCGCCGGATCCCGGGTTTGCGGCTCGTCTGCGCGTACGGCTGGAATCCGTTCTGACACTGCCCAATCGAACAGAAGGAGTTGACATGAGTGGAACAGATACGGCCATCGCCGAACTCACGGAACCAACAGTCACGGTGCACGAGTCCACGGTGCCGCGGCCAGCCGCCCTGCCGTACCTTGCGGTCGCAGGCGCACGCGAGGCGATCACCTGGTATGTCGACGCTCTGGGAGCGACGCTGGTCGGCGACCCGATCGTGATGGACGACGGCCGCATCGGGCACGCCGAGTTGGCGCTCGGTGACGGTGTCCTCTACCTGGCGGACGAATTCCCCGAGATGGGATTGAAAGCACCTGCCCCACAAGCTGTCTCGGTCAGCTTGATGTTGGCCGTCGCAGACACGGACACGGCGTTGCAGCGGGCAAGGCAAGCGGGCGCGGACGTGCAGCGCGAACCCTACGAGAACTACGGCTCCCGCACTGCGACCATCGTCGACCCGTTCGGGCACCGCTGGATGTTGAGCGGGCCGACGACCGGTGTGACCGTGGAACAGATCCACCACGGCGACATCGGCTACGTGTCGGTGTGGACGTCGGATCCCCAGCAGTCGGCCACCTTCTACGGCAGCGTCTTGGGATGGGAGTACGACCCGACGTCCCGTCAGGTGACCAACACGACTCAGCCCATTGGCATCGTCGCGGCTCCGGGCCCGCGGACGTTGTTCTGCTGCTACGCGGTCGACGACGTGGAAGTCGCGCGGCAGGCGATCCTGGATGCCGGCGGACGGGCCGACGAGATCTCCACCGCTCCCCACGGGCCGACCGTGGAGGCAACCGATCCGTTCGGCGTCGCGTTCGCCGTGTATCAACCCGCACGGGACAACCCTCGGCCGGCGCTGAACGGCACTGGGCCAGGCGAACTCTCGTACATGACCTTCCAGGTGACGAGCTCCGCGGAGTTCCGCGAGTTCTACGGCCGCGTGCTTGGGTGGACGTTCGAACCGGGTCGCATCGACGACGGCTGGCAGATTCAGCCCGCACACCCGATGTCAGGGGTCGCGGGGGGCAACCCGAGCAACGTGGCGGTCCCGATGTGGACCGTCGCCGACATCGACGTCGCGGTCGAGCGAGTGCGCGAGGCCGGCGGCACCGTGATCGAGGAGCCGTCGCAGCAGTCCTATGGCCGCTCGGCACTGTGCACCGACGACCAAGGCTCGCTGTTCTACCTCGGCCAGCACTAACCCCGCTGCGGGAAGGTCAAGGGGCGGGGAGGACGTCGGCGATCGGGGCGCCGTTGGCGATCTTCCCGCGGGCCTTCATGACCTTGCCAGGCATGCCGCCGCCGACGACGCCGACCACCGCACCGTCGCGCTCGTAGTAGGCCAGGAACTTGCGACCGTCGTCCTCGACCAGGTGCACGATGTCGTCGGCCTCCGGCTCGCCGAGGCACTGGATCTTGACGTCGTACTGGTCGCTCCAGAAGTACGGCACGACGACGGCGGACGGCGCGTCCGTCCCAAGCATCGCAGGCACGATCGCCCTCGCCTGCTCGGCTACATTGCTCCAATGCTCAACGCGCACTTGGTGTCCCGATGCATCCTGCCACGATGCGACGTCGCCGATGGCCCACACGTTCGGCGCCGACGTCCTGCCTGCCGCGTCGCAGACCACACCGTTGTCCACCTCGATGCCACTGCCGTCCAGCCAGTCCGTCGACGGCCGCGACCCGATGCCGACCACGACGATGTCGGCGTCCAGCTCCGTGCCGTCCGACAGCGCGACCTTCTCGACGTGCGTGGTGCCCGAGACACCGGTGACCCCGATGCCGCAGCGGACGTCGACCCCCTCTGCGCGATGCAGCCGCGTCACCAGGTCGCCGATCTGCGTGCCGAGCACCGAAGCCAGCGGCGACGGCTGCGGCTCGACGAGCGTGACCGCGACACCGAGCTTGCGCAAGCTGGCCGCCACCTCGCATCCGATGAAGCCCGCACCGATGACCACCGCGTGCTTGGCCGTGTCCGCGTGCTTGCGCAGCGCGAGACTCTCGCCGTAGGTACGCAGCACCCTGACGCCCTCTAGCTTGGGAATCGATGGAATCACCTTGGGCACCAAGCCGGTTGCGATGACGAGCTCGTCGTAGCCGAGTACCTCGCCGTTGGCAAGCGTGACCGTCTGCGCGGCGGTGTCGAGTGCCGTCGCACCCGAACCAAGGTGGACGGAGATGTCGTTGTCGGAGTACCACTGGACAGGCTTCAGCGCTACGTCGTCGGTCTCGGCGCGCAGCACCTCCTTCGACAGCGGCGGCCGGTCATATGGCAGGTGGTCTTCGTCGCTGACGATCGTGATCGGGCCGGTGTACTCGGCGCGACGCAGCTGCTCAGCCGTGCGCGACGCGGCGAGTCCGCCTCCCACGATGACGATGCCTCCGCTATTGCCCCCAGTACTAGTCACGTGGCTTTTCTTACACGATGGCATCTGCCCAGTGTTCGCCACCCTCGTTGAATTGCCGCACCCCGGCGTCAGGGGCGGGTGCGCTCGATGATGTTCGAAAGCACGACGATGCTCTCGCTTCGTTCGATGTCGGCACTGGACCGGATGCGCTCCAGTGCCTCCTCCAGATGCCGCATGTCACGGGCGAGCACGTGCAGGATCGCGTCCGCCGTACCCGTCACGGTCGCCGCGCTGACGACTTCGGGGATGTCGACCCAGGCACGTCGAAGGTCGTCCGGCGCGATCGTGCCGTGGCAGTACACCTGGACGTAAGCCTCTGTGCTCCAGCCGATGGCATTGCGGTCGACGATCGTCGTGAAGCCTCGAATCACCCCGCTGTCGAGCATCCTGTCCACGCGCCGCTTGACGGCGGGGGCGGAGAGGTTCACCCGCTGCCCTATCTCGGCGAATGTTGCCCTGGCGTGCTCGCCGAGCTCGGCCAAGATGCGCTCGTCGGTCTCGTCGAGTCGGTCCACGGGACATCCTTTCGTGTGAGGCGCAACAGATCGCCGCTGCTGTCGCCTTTGCACAACAGATCATGTACCATTACGCAATGTGTGACGATTGATTGCGCAAAGCACAATCAATATCGTCTCTTTCATGACGATTTCAGAGATCGCTGGTACTTCAGCGTTCGATGTCGCCGCAACGAAGCCGCACATCCGCAAGCCCCGACTCCGCCGATACACGATGACGGCACCCACCTACTTCACCGTCGAGTACGCCATCAATCCGTGGATGGACACCTCCACCCCGGTAGACACCGCCCTCGCCGTGCGGCAGTGGGAGAAGCTGGTGTCGACGTACCGCAGCCTTGGCCACACCGTCGATCTCATCGAGCCGGTCGATGGTCTGCCGGACATGGTCTACGCCGCCAACGGTGGCCTGGTCATCAACGGCACGGCCGTCGTCGCGCGCTTCGCCTACCCGGAACGCGCGGGTGAGGCCATCGCGCACGCCGCATGGATGACCGTCAACGGCTTCGATCCGCAACACACCCACTACATCAACGAGGGCCAGGGCGATCTGCTCGTCGTGGGATCGACGATCTTGGCGGGCTACGGGTACCGCACGGAACTGCAGGCCCACGCAGAGGTCGCGCAGCTCACCGGCATGCCAGTCGTCAGCCTCGAGCTCGTCGACCCGCGCTTCTACCACCTCGACACCGCGCTGGCGGTGCTCGACGACGAGACCATCGCCTACTACCCACCGGCATTCAGCGACGAGGCGCGTGCGCAGCTGCAGGAGCAGTTCCCCGGGGCCATCGAGGTTGCGACCGCCGACGCCTACGTCCTTGGCCTCAACGTCGTATCCGACGGCAGGCACGTCGTGCTTCCCGCCAATGCGGTCGGGTTCGCACGCCAGCTCGTCGAGGCGGGATTCGAACCCGTCCCCATTGATCTCTCCGAACTGCTCAAGGGCGGCGGATCTGTCAAATGCTGCACGCTGGAGGTGTATTCGTGACCATCCTGGACACCGTGACGTCTCGAGAAGGCGACATCACCAAGGCCGCCATCGCCGTGGACGACCAGTACGCGGCGCACAACTACTCGCCGCTGCCGATCGTCGCCGCGTCGGCCGAAGGCGTCTGGATCACCGACGTCGAGGGCCGTCGCTATCTGGACTGCCTGGCCGCGTACTCCGCGGTCAACTTCGGCCATCGCAATCCCGAGATCACCGCCACCGCCCATGCGCAGCTCGACTCCGTCACCCTGGTAAGCCGCGCGTTCCACTCCGACCGATTGGGTCCGTTCTGCGCCGCACTCGCCGAGCTGTGCGGCAAGGACATGGTGCTACCGATGAACAGCGGCGCCGAGGCTGTCGAGAGTGGCATCAAGGTGGCCCGCAAGTGGGGCACGGACATCAAGGGCGTGCCAGCCGGACAAGCCAATATCATCGTGGCGCAGAACAACTTTCACGGACGCACCATCAGCATCGTGTCGTTCTCCAGCGACGAGAGCGCCCGCGGTGGCTTCGGCCCGTTCACGCCAGGCTTCCGGACCGTGCCGTTCGGTGACGCCGATGCCGTGGCGGCCGCCATCGACGAGAACACCGTCGCCGTCTTGTTGGAGCCCATCCAGGGCGAAGCGGGCATCATCGTGCCGCCGGCCGACTTCCTCCCCCGCGTCAGGCAGCTCTGCACCGACAACGGCGTCCTGATGATCGCCGACGAGATCCAGTCCGGCCTGGCCCGCACCGGCAAGACCTTCGCCTGCGAACACTGGGGCGTGGTACCCGACGTCTACCTACTCGGCAAGGCACTTGGGGGCGGCATCGTCCCGCTGTCGGCAGTGGTAGCCAACCGCGACGTCCTCGGCGTCCTGCACCCCGGCGAGCACGGCTCCACCTTCGGCGGAAACCCACTCGCGGCGGCCATCGGCACGACCGTGGTTGGCATGCTCGCTCGCGGCGAATTCCAATTGCGCTCAGAGCAACTCGGAAAGCATCTGCACAACCGACTGCGCGATCTCATCGGCCACGGCGTGCTCGCCGTGCGCGGACACGGCCTATGGGCAGGCGTCGATCTCGACCCTGCTTGCGGCACAGGCAAACACATCAGCACGTTGCTGGCGCAGCGTGGCGTGCTGGTGAAGGACACTCACGGCTCGACGCTGCGCTTCGCACCGCCAATCGTCATCACCGAGCCTGAAATCGACTGGGCAGTCGACCGTTTCGCTGCCGTCCTGACCGAACAGAGTTAAGGTCGCTTCACTCCAAGAACGCAGCACGACCGCAGGAGGCAACATGACAAGCCCGACGGTAAGCCTTACTGAACAGATGCTGCGGCGTCGCCCAATCCTCGGCGCTCCCGTGGCACATGGCGCCTCCCAGGAACTAAAACGCACGATCGGCGTGTTCCAGCTGACGATGTTCGGCGTAGGCGCCACGGTCGGCACCGGTATCTTCTTCGTGCTCTCCGAGGCGGTGCCCGAGGCAGGCCCCGCAGTGCTCCTTTCGTTCCTGCTCGCTGGCATAGCTGCTGGTCTTGCTGCCATCTGCTACGCCGAAATGGCCTCGGCCGTACCGGTTTCCGGGTCGACGTACTCCTACGCCTACACCACCCTCGGCGAGTTCGTCGCCATGGGCGTTGCCGCGTGTCTATTGCTTGAATACGGCGTGTCCACCGCAGCAGTCGCCGTGGGGTGGAGCCAGTACGTCAACGTGCTGTTGGAGAACATCTTCGGGTTCCAGCTACCAAAGGCGATCACCGCGGCGCCATGGGACACCGATCCCGGGATCGTGAACCTCCCCGCGATCATCCTGGTCATCATGTGCATGCTGCTGTTGATCCGCGGCGCATCGGAGTCGGCCAAGGCCAACACGATCATGGTGCTGATCAAGCTCGGCGTGCTCGCGATGTTCGCCATCATCGCGTTCACCGCATTCAAGGCCGACCACTTCGCCAACTTCGCCCCGATGGGCGTGGGCGCCGTCGGACTCGCCGCTGGCACGATCTTCTTCTCCTACATCGGCCTTGACGCGGTGTCCACTGCCGGTGACGAGGTCAAGGATCCGCAGAAGACCATGCCGCGTGCCATCATTGCCGCCCTGCTCATCGTCACCGGCATCTACCTTCTCGTGACCTTCGCAGCGCTGGGCGCGCAGGACTGGAACGGCTTCGAGGGGCAGGAGGCCGGACTGGCCAAGATCCTCGACGACGTCACCGGCGCCAACTACTGGGGCACCGTGCTCGCGGCAGGCGCGGTCATCTCGATCTTCTCGGTCACCCTCGTCACCATGTACGGCCAGACGCGCATCTTGTTCGCGATGGGCCGCGACGGACTCCTGCCCTCGATGTTCGCAAAGGTCAACCCGAAGAGCATGACGCCGGTGAACAACACCATCATCGTGGCGATCATCGTCTCGATCCTGGCCGGATTCATCCCCTTGGACAAGCTTGCCGACATGGTGTCGATCGGCACGCTGACCGCCTTCATCGTCGTGTCCGTCGGCGTGATCATCCTGCGCCGCCGCGAACCGGATCTGCCACGTGGCTTCAAGGTTCCGCTGTACCCGGTCACGCCGATCCTCTCGATCATCGCGTGCGGCTACATCCTGTACAGCCTGCACTGGTACACGTGGCTGGCATTCGGCGGCTGGGTCACGGTCGTCCTCATCTACTACTTGGTCTGGGGCAGGCACCACAGCGCGCTCAACGATGGCGGTGACGGCGTGATCGCCTCGGCCGCACCAGGTATCGACGACGTGGAGGTCGTGACGCCCAAGGACGAATCGTGACCGTCATCGTCGGATACCTCGCCGGCAAGGCAGGCATCTCGGCCCTGCACCTCGGGGTCGAGGCCGCACGGACGCTCAAGACAGCGCTGTCGGTCGTCACCGTCGTGCCAAGGCCATGGACAACGCCGTCGCCCGCCCGCATCGACGCCGAGTATGCGCAGTACGCGGACAAACTCGCGGCGGACTCGGCGGCCCAGGCCAAGGCTTGCATCGCCAAGCTCGACCCAATGCTGGAGGTCGGCTTCTACAAGTACGCCCACCGGTCCGCTTCGGGCGGCCTGCTCGACGCCGTCAAGGAACTCGACGCCCAGGCGTTGGTCTTGGGTTCATCGGCGGACGGCAGCCTCGGGCAGGTGGTGGTCGGTTCGACCGCCGACCGACTTCTGCACTCGTCACCGGTTCCGCTCGCGATCAGCCCTCGGGGTTACCGCGGGTCGAAGACCCATGGGCTGACGCGCATCACGTGCGCCTATCCGGGAACTCCGGAGTCGCTGCACGTCGTAGAGAGGGTGGCAGCGTTTGCGGCGCGACTCGACGTGCCTCTGCGCGTCATCACCTTCGCGGTGCGGGGGCGCACGATGTACCCGCCCGAGGTCGGTCTCGACGCAGAGACCTCGATCCTGCAGGCGTGGGCGACACAATCGCGAGATGCGTTGGCCAAGTTGAAGTCTGACGGCGTTGTTGGCGACGACGTCGAATTGCAGGTCGTCACGGGCAACGGCTGGGACCAGGCGCTGGACGCCGCCGAGTGGGAGGACGGCGAGCTGCTCGCGCTCGGCACCTCGCCGCAGGGCGCGATCGCACGGGTGTTCCTCGGTTCGAAGGGCGCCAAGATCGTGCGGCACAGCCCGGTGCCCGTGTTGGTGCTGCCGAACTAGCCTCTCCTCTCTCGCGATTCGTGGAACACAACCTTAGGGCGACGGGAACGTCTCGGCGAGAAAGTCGACGAGGCTGGCCCACGCGCGTCGGGCGGTGGTCTCGTCGTACTGAATGCCGTTCGCGGGGTCGTTGGCGAACTTCGCCATGAACGCGTGCATCGCGTGCCCGTAGGCGTGCAACTGCCAGTCGGCGCCGCGTGACGTCAGTTCGGCGGCCAACGCAAGGACGTCGGCCGGTGGCGCGAACGGATCCTCCCAACCGTGGTAGACGGCAATCTTGGTCGCGATGAGCTCATCGGGTGCATTCCCTGGTGGAGTGAGCACGCCGTGAAAGCTGCCGACCGCCTTGAGGTGCGACCCGTGCCTCGCCAGGTCCAGCACACAGAGGCCACCGAAGCAGAAGCCGATGGCGGCCATGGCATCTCGCTCGACCGCAGGCAGCGAGCCAACGACGCCGACCGCACCGAATAACCTGTCCCGCAGCCTATCTCGGTCGGCCATCAGGTCTGCCATCGAGCCCGCACCAGCCTCCATGCCCCTGACCTCGCGGCCGAAGATGTCGACGGCGACGGCCCGGTATCCCTCGTCTGCGAGTCGGTGGCACATCTCGACCTGCGCGTCGCTCCTGCCTTCCATGCCGTGGAAGACGAGTACCGTCGGCGCACTGGCATCCTCACCAGACACCACGACACCGTCGCAATCCAGGCCGTCGAGTTGGTAGTCGAACGAGAGCGTCGTCAATGCGGTCATGACGAAAACGTACCTCGGTGGCCGGAGCGCGGAACCTTCGTTCGCTCAGCGCTTATCGAGTTCAGCTTGCCGGGCAACGACTTTGGCGACGGTTAATACTTCGCGGTGCCGCGGTCGACGGCGATCTGCGAGCCGGAGATGGTCGCGGACCCATCGCCTGCCAGCCAGGCCACCACGTCCGAGACCTCCTCGGGAGCCATGAACTCCTTGAGGCCCTTCTTCCCTTGATGATTCACCGGGTGGTACGGCATCGGCGAGAAGCTATGCAGGAAGGCCGGGTACTTGCCGAACATCGCCATCATGGCGTCGGGCTCGACCATCGGCGTGTCGATCGAGTACGGGTGGATCGAATTGACTCGAATCCCGAACTCCCCCACCTCGATCGCCAACGCATTCGTCAATCCGACGAGCCCATGCTTGGAGGCCGAATAGTGCCCGTTGCCTGGGGTGGCCTTGAGCCCGGCGGACGAGCTCACGACGATGATCGAGCCGCCGTTGCCTGCCTCGATCATCGCGGGCACCGCGGCCCGGATCGTCCGCCACGTCCCGTTCAGGTTGACGTCGACGACCGTGTCCCACTGCTCCTCGGACATCTCGAACATCCGACCCCAGCTGAGCACGCCTGCGTTGGCCACGACCACGTCGAGGCGACCGAACTGTTCAACGCCGTCGGCCATGACCTGCTGCAGTGCTGCGAGATCGCGGATGTCGACCTCCCGGGCGAGCACCTTGCGGCCCGCCGCCTCGACGAGACGAACCGTCTCGGCGAGATCCTCGGCGGTGGGAAACGGATAGGTGATCGTGTCGGAGATCGGGCCGCAGATGTCGATCGCGATGATGTCGGCGCCCTCGGCTGCCAACCGTGCCGCGTGCGCACGCCCTTGGCCGCGCGCTGCGCCCGTCACGAATGCGACCCGTCCCTCTAGTGCTCCGGTGGCTGCCACCATCGCCAGTCCTTTCGTCGACCCGCGGCAAGGCTAGCAGTCGAACTGGAACGTGTTCTAGTTGTGCCCTAGTAGTCGATCGGATCGCGAATGATCGGACACGTCATGCAGTGCCCTCCCCCGCGCCCACGACCCAGTTCCGCGCCGACGATCTCGATGACCTCTATGCCCGCCTTGCGGAGCAGCGAGTTCGTGTGGGTGTTGCGGTCATAGGCGAACACCACGCCCGGTTCGACGGCGACGAGGTTGTTGCCGCTGTCCCACTGCTGGCGCTCGGCGTCGTACTTCGTGCCCCCAGTCTCGACGACCCGCAGCGAGCCGAGGCCCAGCGCGTCCGCGACCTCTTCGACGAACGGCTTGTTCGCCTCGATGACCTCGACGCCAGGCGCGGCATCGGTGGGCAACAGCGTGAATGTCTGTACCGCGTCGATGATCTCGGGATACAGCGTTACGACGTCGCGATCGGCGAACGTGAACACGGTATCCAGGTGCATGGCGGCGCGCAGCTTCGGCATCCCTGCGACGATGACCTTCTCGGCTGCACCCTCCGCGAAGAGCTTCGCCGCGACCTGCGTGATGGCCTGCCGCGACGACCGCTCGCTCATTCCGATGACGACGACGCCGTTGCCCGGTACCAATACGTCGCCGCCCTCGATCGTCGAAAGGCCCCACGATTCCTCGGGATCACCCCACCACACCGACGAATCGAGGTATTCGGGATGGAACTCGTAGATCGCCTTCATCAACAGGGTCTCGTCGTGGCGTGCCGGCCAGTACAGCGGATTAAGCGTAAGGCCGCCGTAGATCCAGCACGTGGTGTCGCGGGTGTAGAGCGTGTTGGGCAGCGGCGGCATCAGGTACTCGGTGACGCCCGCCGCCTCCCTGGCGAGCGCGCGGTAGCCGGACTTCAACTCCGACGGTAGGTCACGGACCGACATGCCCCCAATCAGCAACTCGGCCAACCGATTCGGCGTGAGCTCGGCGAGGAAGTCGCGAGTGTCGCGTACCAGGCCAAGGCCCACCTCGTTGGCGACGATCTTGCGGTCCAGCAACCAGTCCTTCGCCCCCGGCTGCTGCATGGTCTGGGCCAACAGCTCGTGCAGTTCGACGACTTCGACGTCGCGATCGCGCATCTTGTCCATGAAGTCGAAGTGGTCACGCCGCGCGTTCTGTACCCACAGCACGTCGTCGAACAACAGATCGTCACAATTTGTCGGAGTGAGCCTCTCGTGAGCCAGTCCCGGAGAGCACACCAGCACCTTGTGGAGCTTCCCGACCTCGGAGTGGACGCCGTACGCGGCGGAGGGTCTGGTCATGATCGGAAACCTTTCGAAGCCCTAGATCGCGACGGCCCCGGTGGCCAGCGAGACAACACCGGCGACCTGACTCTCTCCCTAGATCCGCGGGCGACGATCTCGATCCAAGGGAGACGATAGACGCTTGGCGTCTACGTCAAGGCGATTCGGCTACAGAGCCGAGATGATCTGCTGCCGCTTCGCGGCGTATTCGTCGTCGGAGATGGCACCCGTTGCGCGCAACGTCTCCAGTTCCTGAAGACGTTGAGCGGTCGACGGCTCGGGCGCGGAAGGCGGCGCGTACGAGGGCGCCGGGGGCGGTGGCGCACCATACGACGGCGGCGCGGTTTGAGCAGCGGACGGCGACTGCTGGGCCGCCGCGCGGCGTACGACGTCCATGACTTGTTGGCGGACAACGGGATTCGACCGCATGTCGATGCTTCCGGTCATCGGCACACCGTTCGCCTTGAGGATCTGCATGATCTCCATCAACGGACCGACTTGGCCGGAGAGATCGTAGGTCCGGTTGTCCTCGGCGAGGGTGAATTGCGCAGGCATCATTCCGCTGATCAATGCGCTTCTGTTCCAGTCGATTTGGTACTTCCCGGTGACGGGATCGACGAGCGCGACGAGCTTGCGCGAGGTGATCATCGGCAACCGCGTCACGGACGCGATGACGGAGTCCTGGGTGTCGAAGGAGGGAATGCCGGACCCCTCGACGTGCAGGTTGATCTTCACCAGCGGGTTGTTGTTGATGCGCGTTCCCGTCTCGGTGATCCCGGTGACCTGCGCAAGTGCCAGGACTCCGGTCGCTTCGAGCTGCTGGGCGTTCGCACTCGACCTGGCGTTGAACACCGCCAAGGCGATGGCGACGAGGACGTCGGCGATCGTGATGAACAAGCCGACGTACAACATCCAGGCGATGTAGGGCCGTGCCGTCGGGCCCAAGGCGAAGTACACGATCAGGAAGATCGGACCCACCAGACCACCACAGATGAGCACCATCATCTGTGCCTTCAGATAACGCCCCAACATCTGCCACACTCCTCGAATCGGCGGCGAACTCACCGGTCAGATTAGCCGCATCGGCAAAGTTTCGGACGTGTGTAGCAAGGACGAGTACCTAGGTGGCGCGCTGTTCGACGGCCTGGGGACGTTCGGGGACTGGGGCGATGACCGTGTCCGCGGCCGCGGCTACCGCCTCCGTCTCGTCCGCCGAGTCGTCGACCATCTCGATCTCGACGATGATGAACGAGAAGTTGTCGTGCGCGCCGTTGGCGCGGACGGTGTCGATGATCCGGACCACGGTCTCGTCGAGGTCGTCGAGCAGCATTAGGTCACTCAACTCCTGATCGGACATCAGCCCGCTCACGCCGTCCGAGCACATCAGAAACGTGCCTGGCATCAGCAACAGCTGCACGACGTGCGGGAGCACCGTGCCCGGTTGGCCGAGCGACTTGGTGATGACGTTGGTGGGCCTGCCGTCGGTACCGAAGATCGAGTGGTCGTTCGACATCTGCCCGAGGTGTCCCGGCGACCTCTTGTAGACCCGGCTATCGCCGACGTTGAACACGAACAGATGGTCGGCCGTGGCGCACAGGCCAGCGACGGTGGTGCCGAGCCCCTGCATTCCGTGCTGGACGCCCACCGCGTAGACGTGTTCGTTGACGCTGATCAACGTCTCGGTCACGTCCTCGGCCGACCGCCACATCGGCGATGCCTGCGCGATCACCGACAGTGCCGTGACGCTCGCGAGCTCGCCACCGACGTGCCCGCCCATCCCGTCGGCGACCGCACACACGAACGGAGGCGCTGGGTTGAACTTCATCGTGACAGCCGAGCCATCGCGGTTCTGACACAACCAGCCGGCCACCAGTACTGCGTCCTCGTTGCGCTGGCGCCGAAGGCCAACGTCAGTGAACGCGCGGACCGTGAACCTCGTCCTCGCCATCCGTGCCTTTCCCATCGCTTTACGACCGTGTCGCTTTACAACCGTGCGCAGCGTAACCGCCCGACCGCCACGGGAGTCTCTTATCCACCGACGAGACGCAAACGCCCCCGAAATCTTGGGCGATTTCGGGGGCGTTCGTGACTGCTAGCGCAGCGAAACTACTTGTTGATCTTCGTAACCCGACCGGCGCCGACGGTGCGGCCACCCTCGCGGATCGCGAAGCGCAGGCCTTCGTCCATGGCGACGGGCTGGATCAGCTTGACGGAGATGTCGGTGTTGTCACCGGGCATCACCATCTCGGTGCCCTCGGGGAGGGTCACGACGCCAGTCACGTCCGTGGTGCGGAAGTAGAACTGCGGGCGGTAGTTGTTGAAGAACGGCGTGTGGCGGCCACCCTCATCCTTGGACAGGATGTAGACGCTGCCCTCGAACTCGGTGTGCGGCGTGGTCGTGCCGGGCTTGACCACGACCTGGCCACGCTCGACGTCCTCACGCTTGACACCACGCACCAGCAGACCGACGTTGTCGCCTGCCTGGCCCTGGTCGAGCAGCTTGCGGAACATCTCCACACCCGTGACCGTGGTCTTGGTGGTGGTGGGGCGGATGCCGACGATCTCGACTTCCTCGTTCACGTTGATGATGCCGCGCTCGACACGACCGGTGACGACGGTGCCGCGGCCGGTGATCGTGAAGACGTCCTCGACGGGCATCAGGAACGGCTTGTCGGTCTCGCGGACCGGGTCCGGGATCGACTCGTCGACGGCGTCCATGAGGTCCTCGACGGACTTGACCCACTTCGCGTCGCCTTCGAGGGCCTTGAGCGCCGAGACCTGGATGACCGGGGCGTCCTCGTCGAACTCCTGGGCGGCCAGCAGTTCGCGGACCTCCATCTCGACGAGCTCCAGGAGCTCCTCGTCGTCGACCATGTCGGCCTTGTTCAGGGCGACCAGGATGTAGGGCACGCCAACCTGGCGAGCGAGCAGAACGTGCTCACGCGTCTGCGGCATGGGGCCGTCGGTCGCGGCGACCACCAGGATCGCGCCGTCCATCTGGGCGGCACCGGTGATCATGTTCTTGATGTAGTCAGCGTGACCGGGGGCGTCGACGTGCGCGTAGTGACGCTTCTCGGTCTGGTACTCCACGTGGGAGATGTTGATCGTGATACCGCGCTGACGCTCCTCGGGCGCATTGTCGATCTGGTCGAATGCGCGCGACTCGTTCAACGTCGGGTACTTATCGTGCAGAACCTTGGTGATTGCTGCGGTAAGCGTGGTCTTGCCGTGGTCAACGTGACCGATGGTCCCGATGTTGACGTGCGGCTTCGTCCGCTCGAACTTCGCCTTCGCCACTTCTGTGTCCTCCTGGACTGTGTTGGTGCTTGTTTAGGGCAGTTGATGATTTTCAGTTGTGTGGCCGACGGATCAGCCTACAGACCGCTATTGGCCCGTTGCCTTCGCGCAATCGATCGCTTGACTCCGGGTCAGCTCCGAGCCTCGTCCCTCGATTCTCACTGACCCGTTGCCTTCGCGATGATCTCCTTCGACACGTTCGCCGGAACCTCGGCGTACGAATCGAACAGCATGGAGTAGTTCGCCCGGCCCTGGGTCCGCGACCGGAGGTCGCCGACGTAGCCGAACATCTCGGACAGCGGCACGTTCGCCTTGACGACGCGTGCACCGCTGCGCTCCTCCATGGCCTGGATCTGGCCACGGCGAGAGTTCAGGTCGCCGATCACGTCACCCATGTAGTCCTCGGGCGTGGTGACCTCGACGGCCATGATGGGCTCCAGGATGACCGGCTGTGCTTGCGCCGCAGCCTTTTTCATCACCTGAGAGCCAGCGATCTTGAACGCCATCTCGGACGAGTCGACGTCGTGGTAGGCGCCGTCGATCAGGGTGAGCTTCACGTTCACCAACGGGTAGCCGGCGAGCACGCCGTACTGCATGGCGTCCTGCGCGCCGGCGTCCACCGACGGGATGTACTCGCGCGGGATGCGACCGCCCGTGACCTTGTTCTCGAACTCGTAGGTCGCGCCGTCCTCACCCGTGAATGGTTCGAGGTTGACGAGAACCTTCGCGAACTGGCCGGAACCACCGGTCTGCTTCTTGTGCGTGAACTCGACCTTCTCCACGGCCCGGCGGATGGTCTCCTTGTACGCCACCTGCGGCTTGCCGACGTTCGCCTCGACCTTGAACTCGCGACGCATGCGGTCGACGAGGATGTCGAGGTGAAGCTCGCCCATGCCGCCGATGACGGTCTGGCCGGTTTCGTTGTCCTGGTGGACCTTGAACGTCGGGTCCTCTTCGGCGAGCTTCTGGATCGCCAGGGACAGCTTCTCCTGGTCGCTCTTCGTCTTGGGCTCGATGGCAACCTCGATCACTGGATCGGGGAACGTCATCGACTCCAGCACGACCTGCTGCTGCGGATCGCTGAGGGTGTCGCCCGTGGTGGTGTCCTTCAGCCCGATCACGGCGTAGATATGTCCGGCCGATGCGGTCTCCACCGGGTTCTCCTTGTTGGAGTGCATCTGGAACAGCTTTCCGAGCCGCTCCTTCTTGCCCTTGGTGGCGTTGATGACCTGGGCGCCGGAGTCGACCTTGCCCGAGTACACCCGGACGTAGGTCAGCTTGCCGAAGAACGGGTGCGTCGCAACCTTGAACGCCAGTGCCGAGAACGGCTCGGCGGTCGACGGCTTGCGAACCAGCAGCTCGTCCTCCTTGCCGGGAGCGTGCCCGGTGACGGACTCGACGTCGAGCGGCGACGGCAGGTAGTCGATGACAGCGTCGAGCATGGGCTGCACGCCCTTGTTCTTGAACGCGCTGCCGCAGAGGATCGGGTATGCCTCGGAGTTGACCGTCAGCTTGCGAATCGCGCCCTTGATCTCGTCGACCGTGAGCTCTTCGCCGCCGAAATACTTCTCTAGCAGCGCCTCGTCGGTCTCCGCGACCGCTTCGAGCAGCTTGGTGCGGTATTCCGCAGCCTTCTCCTGCAGCTCTTCGGGAATGTCGATGACGTCGTACTTCTCACCGAGCTTCGTCTCGCCACGCCAAACCTTGGCCTTCATCTCGACCAGGTCGACGACGCCCTCGAAGTCGCCCTCGGAGCCGATGGGCAGCTGGATCGGCAGCGCGTTGGCACCGAGGCGCTCCTCGATGGTGCGCACGGTGAAGTAGAAGTCCGCGCCGATCTTGTCCATCTTGTTGACGAAGCAGATGCGCGGCACGTCGTACTTGTCGGCCTGACGCCACACCTGCTCGGACTGGGGCTCGACGCCCTCCTTGCCGTCGAACACGGCAACCGCGCCATCGAGAACGCGGAGCGAACGCTCCACCTCGACGGTGAAGTCGACGTGCCCGGGGGTGTCGATGATGTTGATCTGGTTGCCGTCCCAGAAGCACGTGGTGGCGGCGGAGGTGATGGTGATCCCCCGCTCCTGCTCCTGCTCCATCCAGTCCATGGTGGCGGCGCCGTCGTGCACCTCACCGATCTTGTAGCTGATCCCGGTGTAGTAGAGGATGCGCTCGGTCGTCGTCGTCTTGCCGGCATCGATGTGCGCCATGATGCCGATGTTGCGGACCTTGTTCAGGTCGGTCAGCACGTCCTGTGCCACGGCAGTCTTCCCTCGTTCTTGGGTTGCGTTGGTTGGGTGTTCTATTTGTTCGCGACGCGCTGCATCGGGAACGTCCCGGCGATGCCGGGTATAGGACCCGATATCACCAGCGGTAGTGCGCGAAGGCCCGGTTCGCCTCGGCCATCTTGTGGACGTCTTCACGTCGCTTGACGGCTGCGCCCAGACCATTGCTTGCGTCCAGCAGCTCGTTGGCGAGCCGCTCGACCATGGTCTTCTCCCGGCGCTGCTTCGAGAAGCCGACGAGCCAGCGCAGTGCCAGAGTCGTCGACCTTTCGGGACGCACCTCGACGGGCACCTGGTAGGTCGCACCACCGACGCGGCGGCTGCGGACCTCTAGGGCCGGCTTGACGTTGTCGAGTGCACGCTTGAGGGTGACGACCGGATCGGTACCGGTCTTGTCACGGGCCTGCTCGAGCGCACCATAAACAATGCGCTCGGCCAGCGATTTCTTCCCATCCAGCAGAACTTTGTTGACCAACTGGGTGACCAACTGCGATCCGTAGACCGGGTCGTTGACCAGTGGCCGCTTGGGTGCGGGGCCCTTGCGCGGCATCAGCTCTTCTCCTTCTTGGCGCCGTAGCGGCTACGGGCCTGCTTGCGGGACTTGACACCCTGGGTGTCGAGCGAACCGCGGATGATCTTGTAGCGCACACCCGGCAGGTCCTTCACACGACCGCCGCGGACCAGCACCATCGAGTGCTCCTGCAGGTTGTGGCCCTCGCCCGGAATGTATGCGGTGACCTCAACCCCGGTGGTCAGCTTGACGCGCGCGACCTTCCGAAGTGCCGAGTTCGGCTTCTTCGGGGTGGTCGTGTACACGCGGGTGCACACGCCGCGGCGCTGCGGGCTGCCCTTGAGGGCTGCCGTCTTGACCTTGGCGATCTTGTCGCGGCGACCCTTGCGGACCAGCTGCTGAATGGTTGGCATCTACCGGCTTTCTGTGTTGCTTGTCTGTTGCTATTCGGTTCTCTAAGTCTCTGTACTGCTGTTTTCGCTCGCTCGCGTACCCCGCGACCGGGCGTGTCGCACGCATCCGAACACCGAATCTCATCGGTGCATCGTGGACATGCGAATTGGCCCGGCGTGCGCGCATGCTTGTGAACTACGTCAGCCGCACGCGCCCTATCGGCCAGGCACGAACGACCACCTTACCAGGAGCGCCGGAGTGAACCAAACCCGCGGATCAGCCACTTACCGCTGGTCAGGGGGGTCAGTGCGAACGGGTTCAGTCTACGTGACGGCGGCCCTTCGCCCGTTCAGTCCCCGGTTCGCACCATGACGATCGTCGACTGCACCGTCGCCTTGCACGGATCGGGATACACCTCTTGCTGGGTGCCGGTGAGCTGCTGGATCGGGTCGGACACCGGGTTGGGCAGCCCCCACTCCGAGCGCGTCGTCTCGGTCACCGCGGCTCCGGACGGGCACTTGGCCAAACTCTTGACAACGCCCGCCCATGCGCCCTTCTGGAATTCGTAGGCTCGCACCGTGCGGGCTCCGCCACCCGGCGGTACGTACGCGGTCAGCGTCAGGCAGTGCGGGACGTTGCGTATGCAGGTGGTCGACACGTCGATCGAGACGACGGGCCCCTTCTGGCCGTTGTCGGCGGTGAGTGACTTGTCGTAGCGGCCCGTGAAGCCCTCGGCGGGCACTCGCCGCAACGGTGCCTCCTTGGCTGGGTCGGTGATCGTCAGATCTTCGTCGACGTCGCCGGTCCTGGTGGCCAGCATGGGCTGCTCGTAGGCGGCGGTGCACTCCGACGATGGCGAGAAGAAGGCGAGACTGCGGGTGCCCGACAACGTCCTCTCGTCGACCGGCTTCAACGACCACGCCTGCAGCACCGGTGACTTTCCGCCGCCGCACGCGCTCTGACCGCTCGTCGTGCCGACCCATTCGCCGTTGACGAAGTCCAAAATCGTCTGAGGTTGCTCGGCGGGTTTTTCGTGATCGTCGTCGCGCAGCTGACGTCCGATGGCGATGCACTTGTTGTCCCGATCGCAGCTCGACCGGAACGCGAACCACAATTCGAAGGGTTTTCCGGCGTCCGGCGCACCGTTGCGGAATTGCTTCGTGAGGTTGAAGTCCAAGCGGTACACCCCGTCCAGCGCCGCGGACGCCGAAGAGGTCTTGCTAGAGGACGAAGTCGTCGTCGGCGAAGAGGAGGCAGACGAGGGTGCAGGGCTCGACGACCCGCGGGTCAGCGTGGACGTCGACGGACCGGACGGCGTATCACCAGGCGAACAACCAGCCAGGCCGACCGTGATGAGCACCACGGCGAATAAGCGTCCAGACTTCATCCATCACCCCTCCGACTGCCGACGTCGAAAGTTCAGCACGCCTGGCGCGGAATTGCAGCGAATTACGATCGAGCCATTCCAGCGGCCAATCTCAGGACCATGTCGGTGAATACGGCGTCGGTATCGATGTCGTCCATCACGCCCGTCATCTCCAATAGGACGAAGCCGTGCAACGCCGACCAGAATTCGAGCGCCGCGAAGAACGCGTTCTCGCCATCGAGTCCGTATGACGCCAGCACCGCGATCACCGGGCCCGCCGCAGCGCGGGTGGCCTCCGTGTACTCGGGATCGTCACCGCCGAGCGGCATTCGGGTGAACGCCGAATACCGACCGGGGTGGTGGTGGGCGTAACTGCGGTATGCACTCGCCATGGTGACCACCGCGTCGTCGCGGGTTCGGCCTTCGCCGACGGTGTTGAGCATCCCGATGATGTCGCCGATCACCCGCATCCGGACGGTGCGGCGAAGGTCGTCGAGGCTGTGCACGTGGTTGTAGAGCGACGGTCCCTTCGTCCCGAGCTGCGTTGCCAGCGCGTTGATGGTCAACGCATCCCAGCCTTCACGGTCCAGGAACGTCAGCGCGGCATTGACGATGGCGTCGCGGCTCAGCTTCGTCGTGCGCGCGGCGCCTCGGGTGCGGCCTGCGGGCGGAGCGGATGGGGACGCCGGCGACGACTTCGAGGCCGCCCCGGCGGCGACATCGGGCACCCGAGCCGCCCCGGCGGCGACATCGGGCACCCGAGCCGCCCCGGCGGCGACATCGGGCACCGGCCGAGCTGGCATGTGCTCAAGTCCTTCTGTCGTCCTGCACGGATCGTCATTTTGCGATAGCGAATGACTCTAACCGGTCGCAACGCCGGGAGTCAGTTCACAGGGTCCGGGCCGACGTGCGCGAGTCGCTCCGCGACGCCCCACTGAGCAGCCGGCAACGCTCGGCGCCTCGTTGGGTGGCGACTCGTGATTGCTTGACGCGACGAGCCCTCCCATCGAATGCCAAACACCCGCCACCAGCGAGGCTCGTCGTCGTAGGCTTCGAGAGAATCGATCGGCGAACGCAAGGGGGACCATCGTGAACTTTCACGCGGTTGGCAGGTCGCTTCTGGTGTGCCTCGTCGTGCTACCCCTTTCGGTCGCCGTGTCATCGGTTCCTGCGCAGGCAAAGAACGGCGACACGCACGTCACCGGTCAAGGCATCATTCAGACGCTCGATTGCAACGAGTCGACGCTCATCGTCGTCGGGACCGGCAACACGGTCACCGCGCTCGGCACTTGTTGGGCCATCACCGTCCAGGGCTCGTCCAACATCATCGTCGCCGACAACGTCATCAACGACATCACCGTGTACGGGTGGGACCAAACAGTGCTCTTCCACAACGGCGATCCGCTGCTGTGGGACCGAGGACGCGAAGTCGGGATGACGAATCGCCTCGATCGCGTGCCCGCCTAGCAAGGGGCAAGGCCGCGCCGGCGCCCACGGACCGATCACAGACCGATCAGGAAACGAGGAAGCATGCGCACGAACACTCTTCGATTGGCCGCAGCCGTCGTTGGCATGGCATTCGTGATCGCGTTGGGGCTCACCGGCTGTGGCTCGCAGAGCAAGGACACGACGTCGCCAACGGCGACCGTCGGCACGTCGGGTGCTCAGCTCGAGGTCGGGAACACGATCAACTACACCTCGTTCGGCACGACTGCCGACATCGACTGCGCCGACGGTAAGTCCTTGAACGTCGGCGGCTCGAACAACACCCTCGCAGTGAAGGGCACCTGCGCCAGCGTGAACGTCGGCGGAGCGGACAACAAGATCACATTCGACAAGGTCGACAAGGAACTCAGCGTCGTCGGCATCAACAACACGATCACCTACAAGGACGGCGATCCCAAGGTCGACAACCTCGGCTCGGGCAACAAGATCACCAAGGGCTAGCGCCGACTAGGCGCGCGCGCCGTGGCGGCCTGCTCCGTCGGCGAATCTCTTTGCACCGGCCAGTGATTCGGCGGCAACCTTCGACAGGCTGCCAAACTCCACGTCCATCGCCTCTGCCTCAGAGACTCCCCACTGGTTCATCATCGACAGGCGATCCGCGCGCAGGCAAAGTTGTGGCAGTGCGGCGAGTTCGGCGGCCAACTCCTCGGCGGCCTGGCGGGCCCTCCCCTTGGGCACGACGCGGTTGGCAAGGCCGATCGCAAATGCCTCGGATGCATCGACGCTGCGGCCGGTGAGAATCAAGTCCATGGCTCGGCTGTGGCCGATCAGCCGCGGTAGCCGCACCGTGCCGCCGTCGATCAGAGGTACCCCCCACCGGCGGCAGAAGACGCCGAACACCGCGTCTTCCTCGACCACCCTCATGTCGCACCACAGTGCGAGTTCGATACCACCGGCGACGGCATAGCCGCTCACCGCAGCGATCACGGGCTTGGACAGGACCATCCGCGTCGGCCCCATCGGACCAGGACCGGTGCGATGTGCCGGATTCATGTCCGGCGTGCCGAATGCCTTGAGATCGGCTCCGGCACAGAAGGTTCCGTTGTCGCCCCACAGCACCGCGACCGACGCAGAGTCGTCGGCGTCGAACTCCTCGAACGCCGCGAGGAGGGCGGCGGCAGCGGGGCCGTTGACGGCGTTGCGCGCCTCCGGTCGATTCATGATCACCGTCGTCACCGGTCCGTTGCGCTCCACCCGGACGCCACCATCGGTCATTTCGCCTCCATCAGGTCGGTCTCGTCGCGCTTCGCCGCCAGTGCGGCGGCGAAGTCGTGGTACGTCTGGCGCAGTTCGGCACCAGGCCAGTTGTCGGGCAGCAATTCGGCGGGAAGCACCGGGTCGGTGAGCAGGTGCCTGACGGTGGCGGCGGCGGCGACGAAGCGGCGCGGCGTGTCCTTGGCGCTCACCATTTGGTCGAGCAGCCCTGCTCCGACCCGCGACCACCCTGGCAGATCCCACAGCTGCGCGGCCAGACCCACCGGATCCTCGTCGCGAGCGCTGAGCACGCGAAGCCGGTCCCGCAGGTCGTCGGTGAGCTGGCGTTCGAGGTTGTCTGGCCGCATCCAGACGCCCTCGCGAAGCTCACCAAATCGACTGTCGTGCAGTGTATTACGTATCTGTGCTCGGCTTCGCGCATCCGTGCCGACGCTGGTGATCACCAACGTCGTCCACGTCCCGTCCCATCGCGTCAGCTTCGGGTCGATCGCGTCGTCCTGGCGACGCTGCCTGGCGAGGAGCCGCTCGGACAACCGATAGCCATCGGCGGACCGCACCAGGTCGCCCGCGCCAACCATCCTGGTGAGCGCGACGCGCAACGTCGGCTCCTTGATGCCGAAGTCGGACGTCAGGGTGACCAATTCGCTCGACGACGCCCACGCGGGATGCGCACCGAGCAGCACGCTCAGGACCACCGATCGCGCCGTGAGACGAGACAGCGGCTTGGCCACGGTCCTACACGCCCGAGGTCTTGCGGCCGGCATCACCATACGGTTCGTCGCGGTGCCGCACCGCATCGCGGAAACCGTGTTCGGTTGCATCCGCGACGAATTGGTGCCCTTCGGGAGTGTGTCGAGCGACGCCGTCGAAGACGGTGCTGACCATTCGACTGGTGGCGACGCCCTGGCTGTAGAGCGCGGTGTTGAGTGCGAGCTTGGCCATGATCAGCTGGTTGACTGGCATGGCCGCGATGCGTTCGACGAGACGCTCGGTGCGTTCGTCTAGGTCCTCTGGTTCGGGTGCCTCGACCGCAAGTCCCCACTCGGCAGCCTGCGCTCCGCTGATGCAATCACCCGTGAACAGAAGACGTTTGGCGCGTTGATCACCGAGACGGTGGGCCCAGAGTCCGGCGGCGGGCACGCCCCAGACTCGCATCGGCGGGTACCCGATCTTGGCGTTCGACGCGGCGATCACCTGGTCGGCGTGCAACGCGATGTCGGTTCCACCGGCGACGCAGTAGCCGTGGATCTTCACCACCGTCGGCTTGTCGGCGTGCATGAGGCTGGCGAAGCCTCGCACGAACCTGCTCATCATCTGGTAGTCGATCATGGGATCCCATGGCTGATCGGGCAGGTGATTGATCGCTTGGGTCTTGCCGTCGAGAACCGTTCCCTTGTAGCCACCCGTTCCGCCGGCCGACGACGTGCGGTCGGCGTACGCGGACAGGTCGAATCCCGCGCAGAACCCTTCTCCCCGACCGGAAACCAGGATGACGTGGACCGCGGGATCGAGATCGGCCCGCTCGACGAGGGCCGACAGTTCCAGGGGCGTGTCGGCGACGATCGCGTTGCCCTTCTCCGGGCGATTGAAGGTGATTCGCGCAACTCGGCCCGTGACCTCGTAGGTCATGGTCTTCAGGTTGTCGAAGTCGACCGGTCGAATCGCGTGGGTCATTCCCGCTCCCCCTGCGATTTGTGCACGCTCAACCGCGGTGAGCGCGGCTCAACGTGCACGAGTCGCGGGGTCATCCCTTGACCAACGCGCGCTCGATGATCGGGGCGAGGTCGAGTCCGGTCGGCAAGGTTCCGAACGCGCCGCCCCACTGCCCGCCGAGCCTGCTGGCCAGGAACGCCTCGGCGACGGCGGGGTGCCCATACCGCACCAGAAGCGAGCCCTGCAGTGCCAGGGAGATGTCCTCGGCGATCTTGCGCGCGCGGTACTGGATGGTGTCCAACTCCTCCAATTGCGGCCGCAGCGCGCCGACGTGGGCGTCGAGTCGCGCGTCCTGGCCAGCGGTCTTGCCGAGCTCATCGAACAGCACTTCGATGCATTCGGGTCGAGTTGCCATGGCGCGCAACGTGTCCAGCGCGCTGACGTTGCCCGATCCCTCCCAGATTCCCATGAGCGGCGCCTCCCGGTACAGCCGCGGCATCCCCGACTCCTCGACATAGCCGTTGCCGCCGAGGCACTCCATCGCCTCGGCCGCGTGCGGGGTTGCGCGCTTGCACACCCAGTACTTGCCTGCCGCAAGCCCGATGCGCCGCAGCAGAGCCTCGCGTTCGTCGCCGCGTACGACCGCGTCGGTGGCGCCGGCCATCCGCATGGCCAACATCGTCGCGGCCTCGGCCTCGACGGCAAGGTCGGCGATGACGTTGCGCATCAGCGGCTGGTCTATCAGATACGCACCGAACGCCTTTCGGTGCTGGGCGTGGTGGATCGCGCGGGTCAGGCCACTGCGCATGCTCGTCGCACTGCCGAGCGTGCAGTCCAGCCGGGTGAGGTTGACCATCTCGATGATGGTCGGCACTCCACGGCCCTCTTCGCCAACCAACCACGCTGTGGCACCGTCGTATTCGACCTCGCTGGAGGCGTTCGAATGGTTGCCGAGCTTGTCCTTCAACCGCTGCAGGAACATCCGGTTGCGGCTGCCGTCGGGCAGCACGCGCGGCAGGAAGAAGCACGACAGTCCTCCCGGCGCCTGAGCGAGGACGAGGAAGACGTCGCACATCGGAGCCGAGGTGAACCACTTGTGCCCGATCAGGGAGTACGTGCCATCGGCATTCGGCGTGGCCTGCGTGGTGCCGGCGCGAACGTCGGATCCACCCTGCTTCTCCGTCATCGACATGCCCGCGGTGATGCCGGCCTTCGTCGCCGGAATCTTGAGTTCGGGGTCGTAGACACGACTCGTCAGCAACGGCTCGTAGACCGATGCCAATTCGGGGTTGGCGCGCAAGGCGGGAACGACGGCATACGTCATCGAGATCGGGCAGATGTGGCCGGGTTCCGGCACCCACACGGACGTCTTGGCGGCCCGCACGACATGAGAGCCGGTTCGATCATCCGCCCACGGCGCCGCGTGCAAGCCGTGGCCGACGGCGACGGTCATCAGTTCGTGGTAGGCGGGATCGTATTCGACCTCGTCGACGCGATGGCCGTATCGGTCGTGGGTGTGCAGGACCGGCCGGTTTCGGTCGGCGAGTTCACCCCAGCGTTGCGCCTGCGCGGTGCCGCATAGCGCACCCAGTTCCACGATCTCGTCCATCCCCCATTGGCCACCCTCGCGAATGATCGCCTCGGCGAGAACCGGTGACGTGGCCGGGTTGTAATTCTCCAGCGGCGGGGCTTGATTGGTGACGGCATGGGTGTCTGGCATAGCTCAATGTTACATTTTTTCGACGGTCGCACAAGAACCGTAATAGGTGGACGAATCAGGCGATTCCCATCCGGCACGGGCCTCGCGGATGGGTATCCTTCTGGTTCGACGTCGCGATGACGGTCCGGCCTGGTGGGGAGAATCGATGGGCAAGCGGTCCCTGGCGGAGCGGACGGCGCTACACGAAAGCATGCTTCGACGGCTGTATCGCGGATCGGTCGCAAGAGGTCAGATCACCCTGGCTGCGGTACCCGCCATGCTCGACGACTACGTCAACATGTGCGACTCGATCTTCGCCTCGATGGGCCGACGGTTCACGCCGGAACAACTCACTCAGGTGCGTTCGGTACTGGAAAGCCAATTGACGGAGGCGTACTCGGCCTCGCAGCGCTCCCAAATCACCATCGCATGGGAGGCTCCGGTCGGCACCGTGCTGAACTACCACGTCAGACCGGAGTGGTTGACCATCGAGGGTGCCTACGACAACTGGGTGGCCACCCGTGAACCACCCTTGTTCGGCAAGGAACCCGATGCGCGCGTCTGGGTGCTAGCCGGCGAGGCCGGCGATCCGTGGACGCACCCGGTGCTCGACATCGGCGCGGGAACCGGCCGCAATGCCTTGGCGTTGGCCCGCCGTGGCCACCCGGTCGACGCGATCGAGGCAACGCCGAAGTTCGCCGACATCATCCGGATCGAGGCTGCCAAGGAATTCCTCACCGTGCGCGTCTTGCAGCGGGACATGTTCGCGACGCTCGGCGACCTGCGGCAGGACTACCAGCTGATCGTGCTGTCGGAGGTGGTGTCCGACTTCCGCAGCGAGCAGCAACTGCGCGGCGTGTTCGAGCTGGCCAGTCATGCCTTGGCACCCGGGGGACGGTTGGTGTTCAACGCGTTTCTGGTGCGCGACGACCACGCGCTCGGCGACGACGCCCGTCAGCTCGGACAGCAGCTGTACACGAGCATCTTCACGCGCGACGAGATGGCAAGAGCGGCAGTGGGATTCCCATTGTCTCTCGTCACCGACGATTCGGTCTACGACTACGAGAAGGCCCACCTACCAGAAGGCGCGTGGCCGCAGACCAGTTGGTACGAGGGTTGGATCAGCGGACTCGACGTATTCGACCTCGATCGGGCGAACAGCCCAATCGAGTTGCGCTGGCTGGTGTACCAGAAGGCCGACTGAGCACGTGACAGCAGAACCGACGCTCGTGCGCCCAGCGATCTGTCTCAACATGATCGTCCGCAACGAGGCACACATCGTCCACGAGGTACTCGACGCCGTCGCGCCTTACATCGCCGCGTGGGTGATCGTGGACACCGGCTCCAACGACGGCACCCAGGACGTCATCCGCAGGCACATGGCGGGTCTTGGCATACCGGGTGAGCTACACGAACGTCCGTGGCGCAACTTCGGCGAGAATCGTTCGGAGGCGTTGGATCTCGCAAGAGGACACGGTGACTACATCTGGGTCATCGACGCCGACGACATGATCACCGGAACCCCAGACTTCAGCCGGTTGACGGCCGACGTCTACGAAATGCGTTATCTCGACGCGGGTGTCATGACGTACTGGCGTAGGCAACTCTTCCGCGATGGGCTCCGCTGGCGCTACCAGGGGGTCGTCCACGAATTTCCGACGTGTGACGAGCCGACGAGCGTGATGCGCCTCGACGGCGACTACTACATCGAGTCACGTCGGCTCGGTGCCCGCAACCAAGATCCGCAAAAGTACGCGCGGGACCGAGATCTGTTGCTGGCGGAGGTCGCTCGCGAACCCAACGACGCACGGTCGGTCTTCTATCTCGCCCAGAGCTTCTTCGACCTGGGCGATTTCGCGAACGCACGGATTTGGTACGAGCGACGGGCCGCGATGGGAGGGTGGGACGAAGAGGTATTCCGGTCGATGTTCCGGGTTGGCGAGTCGATGGCGAACGTCGGCGCCCCGTGGGCCGAAGTCCAGGATGTCTTCCTCCGGGCGTGGGAGTACAGGCCGGTTCGCGCAGAACCGTTGTACGCCATCGCATTTCGATACCGAATGGATGAGCGCTACCTCCTCGGCTACCTGTTCGCCAAGCGTGCCGTCGAGATTCCCTTTCCTGAAGGCGACATGCTGTTCGTCGGCGCCGACGTCTACGCATGGCGTGCGAAGGACGAGCTGGCGGTGTGCGCATCCCGGCTGGAGAAGCACGCCGAGGCCTTCGCGTTGTGCAGGGAGCTGTTGGCGGGCGGCGACATCTCCGAAGACGATCGGAGAAGGATTGCGGCAAACCGCGACTGGTCGGTGCCGACGATGCTAGAGGCTGCGCTGGCGTACCCCGCCGAATCGTCGCAAACCCTCACGGCGGGTCCAAAGGACTCCGAGGTCACCGTCACGATCGTCGCGGGGCCGGATCGCAGCGCCATCGAGAATGCGCTCAACTCGTTTCTCAACTGCTGCTTGGACGCCTCGCGTGTCGGCCGTGTCCTCGTGTTCGATACCGGCCTCTCCCAACAGGATCGAGAGAGCCTGCTGGATGGGTACCGGTTCCTCGAGTTCAGCGGGACCACGCCGCCGACCGATGCTGGCGCGCTCCTGACCCACGTCCGCGGCGAGGTCGGCGGGCGGTTCTGGCTGCATCTTGGGCACGGCTGGCAATTCTTCGCACCCGAGCGCTTCATCACTCGCCTGACGAATGTTCTTGCAGCGGAACCGGATGTGGTCCAGGTGGCGATCAACTACGGCGACTCGAAATCGTTGAGCGGCGCCAGCGCGCCGGACAGTGCCGTGCGTCGGAACCCCGACGCGGGCCGATACCTGCTGACTCGCGGCGTCGCCAACGGGCCGTCGATGTTCGACACGGAACGGCTGGATCGGGCCAACGCCTCGTCGATATCCGCGAGCCTCGACGAGGTGCACTGCATCGCCGCCGGCTGACCTAGTCGAGGTTCTCCCGGAGGAAGGCGATGTCGTCCTTGCGACCCTCGTCGGCGGTCTCACAGATCACTGGGGCGTCGGCGGCCGTCACCACGGCGACGAGAAGTTGCGGGTCGATCTGGCCGGTGCCGAAGTTGGCATGCCGATCGGCTCCCGAACCCGCCGCATCGCGGGAATCGTTGCAGTGCACCAGATCTATGCGGCCGGTGATGGCCTTGATGCGCTCGACGGCGTCGATGAGTGCCTCGCCCGCCGCCCATGCGTGGCAGGTGTCGAGGCAGAAGCCGATTCCCTTGTCGCCGATGTGGTCCCAGAGCTGGGCGATGGTGTCGAAGTGGCGGGCCATCGCGTGGTCACCGCCCGCGGTGTTCTCGAGGTATACCGGCACATCGGTGTTGAGCGAGTCGAGCGCCTTGACCCAGCGCTCGAAACCGGCCTCCATGTCCTTGTCGTCGGCGTGGCCGCCGTGCACGATGACCGCGGCCGCGCCAACGTCGGCTGCCGCGTCGCAGGTGTCCTGCAGAATCTTGCGGGACGGGATGCGCACGCGGTTGTTGGCCGATGCCACGTTGATCAGGTACGGCGCATGCACGTAGATCGGGACGGTCGACGTTCGCAGAGCCTGCGCGTCGTCACGAGGTTTCGGCTTCTTCCAGCTCTGCGGGTCGCCGAGGAAGAATTGCACCACGTCGGCGCCATCGGCCGCGGCAGCGGCGAGCGGATCTTCTGAGTGAACATGCGAACCAATCAGCACCCCGTCAGTCTAGGCCGGGCCACCGACGACGACCGCTAGTGCGGGTGGGCTGCGAAGAACTGCCACATCGTCGAGGTGGCGAACCCCGGCCACTCGTGACCGCCGCCTGCGACCGTCATCAGCTCCACCGCGCGGCCGTCGGCGCACGCCGCCGTCGACGTCGTCACGGCTCCGTCGGTGGTCACCGTCGGCGTCCCACACTGATCGACGTCGCGCCAGAACGCGTTCGTGTCGGGAACCGGAGGACCGTCGATGTGTGCGAAACCGATTCCCTGGCTGCCGTCGTAGGGAATCATCCGGTCCGCAGTTCCGTGGATGTGCAGCACGGACGTCGGATGCGGCGACGGGCAGGCGAGCTGGGTGGCCGAGTCGGGACCGATCGCGGCGAACAGGCCGGTATTGCAGGCCAGCGCATACGACATCATGCCGCCGTTGCTGATCCCGGTGGCGTAGATCCGCGACGGGTCGACGGCGACGTTCTTGCCGACGTCCGCGACGGCAGCGGTGATGAACCCGACGTCGTCGACGCCGTCCTTCGCCGACCTCCCGCAGCACCCGCCGCCGGTGTTCCACGCCCGCCCGAGTCCGTCCGGATAAGCGACGATGAACTTCGCGCTGTCGGCCAATTGATCCCAGCCGTAAGCTCTTTCGGCCTGCTGAGCGCTACCGAAGCCGCCGTGCAACATCACCACCAGCGGAGCGGGCGACGCCAGACCGGCTGGCACGTACAGCAGATAGGTGCGGTTGCCCAGCGTGTGCGACGTGCTGCCTTGGGCGGACCCGCCTGGCTGTGCGCGGCTGAACCCGCAGCCCGACAGGACGACGAGCAGTACGCCGAGAATGACGAGGCACCTGGTCCGCATGCCACAGGATAACGGCGCATACGTTGGGTCGCCGTTAGGGAACTCAGCGCTCACCCCCTCTTCGCGAGCAGACAGGAAGTCCCCTCGATTTACACGGATGAGGGGACTGTGGATAGCCCAACAGACGCAAAATCCCCTCAACCGCGGGGATTGAGGGGATTTTGCGTCTGCTCGCGCAGAGAACAACTACCGGTAGTCGCTGAATCCGTAATCGTCCAGCGGCACGGCCTGGCCAGAGCTCTGGCCGAAGTCCGGGCTGTAGTACTGATCCTCGTAGGACGGGATCGTGTACGCGGCAGCGCGGGCCTCTTCGGTCGGCTGCACCTGGATGTCGCGGTAGCGGGCGATGCCGGTACCGGCCGGGATCAGCTTGCCGATGATCACGTTCTCCTTCAGACCGTTGAGCTTGTCGCTGCGGCAGTTGATCGCCGCATCGGTCAGCACTCGCGTGGTCTCCTGGAACGACGCCGCCGACAACCACGAATCGGTCGCCAACGATGCCTTCGTGATGCCCATGAGCACCGGACGGCCCGCGGCGGGCTCGTTGCCCTCCGCGACCACCCGACGGTTCTCGGACTCGAACTCGGCACGCTCGGTCAGCGAGCCGGGCAGGAATTCCGTTGCGCCCGAATCGATGATGGTGACGCGACGCAGCATCTGCCGGACGATCACCTCGATGTGCTTGTCGTGGATCGACACACCCTGGGTGCGGTAAACGCCCTGCACCTCGTTGACGAGGTGCTGCTGGACGCTTCGCTGACCCTGCACGCGAAGAACCTCGTGCGGGTTGGCCGAACCCTCCATCAACTGCTGGCCCACCTCGACGTGATCGCCGTCGGACAGCAGACGCTCGCTGCCGTCGTCGTGCTTGAACACCTTGAGGCGCTGGCGACGAGAGATCTTGTCGTAGACCACTTCTTCGCCACCGTCATCGGGAACGATCGTGATCTTGTAGAACTTCTCGCTCTCCTCTAGCCGCACCCGGCCTGCGACGTCCGCAATGGGCGCCACACCGCGAGGTACGCGTGCCTCGAACAGTTCCTGCACACGGGGCAGACCGCCGGTGATGTCCTCGCCGACGCCACCTTCCTGCTTGAACGTGCGCATGGTCAGCTGCGTGCCTGGCTCACCGATGGACTGCGCGGCGACGATGCCGACTGCCTCGCCGATGTCGACCAGCTTGCCGGTCGCCATCGAGCGGCCGTAGCAGGTCGCGCACACGCCGGTGCCCGTCGTGCACGTGAGCACCGAACGCACCTTGACGTTCGTGACGCCAGCAGCCAGCAGCGCATCGATCGCGGGATCACCGAGATCGTGCCCACGCTCGACGACGACGTTGCCGTTGTCATCGATCGCGTCGGCTGCCAATGTCCGCGCGTACGTCGAGGTTTCGACGTGCGGGTCGCGGATGAGCGAACCGTCGGCCTGCTTCTCGGCGATCGTGGTCGTGATGCCACGCTCGGTGCCGCAGTCATGCTCGCGGACGATGACGTCCTGCGAAACGTCCACGAGACGACGGGTCAGGTAACCCGAGTCAGCGGTACGCAACGCGGTGTCGGCCAAGCCCTTTCGAGCACCGTGGGTGTTGATGAAGTACTCCAGAACCGTCAGGCCCTCGCGGAACGAGGACTTGATCGGCCGCGGGATGAACTCACCCTTCGGGTTGGTGACGAGGCCCTTCATGCCCGCGAGCGTGCGGGTCTGGTTGAAGGTACCCGTGGCGCCCGACCGCACCAGAGTGATGATCGGGTTGTCCTCGGGGTAGTACGCCTCTAGCGCCTTGCCGACCGCTTCGGTGGCCTGCTTCCAGATCTCGACGAGCGACTGGTTGCGCTCGGTGTGATCCATCTTGCCGCGCTGGTACTTCTTCTCGATCTCGTCTGCTGCCACCTCGAAGGAGTCAAGGATCTCCTGCTTCTGCGGCGGCACCAGCACGTCGGCCATGGACACCGTGACACCGGACCGGGTGGCCCAGTGGAAGCCGGCGTCCTTGAGCTTGTCGACGGTCTGGGCGACGACGATCATCGGGAAGCGTTCTGCCAGATCGTTGATGATCGCGGCCTGAACCTTCTTGTGCATCTGCTTGTCCATGAACGGATAAGAGATCGGCAGCAGTTCGTTGAACATCACGCGGCCGAGCGTGGTCTCGATGTTCCACGCCATGCCGGGACGCCAACCCTGCACGCCGAACAGCTCTTCCTCCAGCTCGGCAGGAGGACGCAGGTGCGTCAGCCGGACCTTGATCTTGGAGCGCACCGAGAGCGTGCCACGGTCCATCGCCATGATGGCCTCGGACGGTGAGCTGTACGCCCCTGTCTCCGGCTGGTCCTTCGAGGCAGGCGTGTATTCGCCGATGTCTCCGGGAACCATCGTGGTCAGGAAGTACAACCCGGTCACCATGTCCAGACGCGGCATGGCCAGCGGGCGGCCCGACGCGGGAGACAGGATGTTGTTGCTGGACAGCATCAGGATGCGTGCCTCGGCCTGCGCCTCCGCGGACAGCGGAAGGTGGACGGCCATCTGGTCACCGTCGAAGTCGGCGTTGAACGCCTCGCAGACCAGTGGGTGCAGCTGGATCGCCTTACCCTCCACGAGCTGCGGCTCGAAGGCCTGGATGCCCAATCGGTGCAGGGTTGGTGCACGGTTCAGCAGTACCGGGTGCTCGGAGATGACCTCTTCGAGGACGTCCCACACCTGGGGGCGCTGACGCTCGACCATGCGCTTGGCGCTCTTGATGTTCTGAGCGTGGTTCAGGTCGACGAGACGCTTCATTACGAACGGCTTGAACAGCTCGAGCGCCATCAGCTTCGGCAGGCCGCACTGGTGCAGCTTGAGCTGCGGGCCGACCACGATGACCGAACGGCCCGAGTAGTCGACGCGCTTGCCGAGCAGGTTCTGGCGGAACCGGCCCTGCTTGCCCTTGAGCAGATCGGACAGCGACTTGAGCGGACGGTTGCCCGGACCCGTGACGGGTCGGCCACGACGGCCGTTGTCGAACAGCGCGTCCACCGACTCCTGAAGCATGCGCTTCTCGTTGTTGACGATGATCTCGGGCGCGCCGAGGTCAATCAGCCTCTTGAGACGGTTGTTGCGGTTGATGACGCGGCGGTACAGATCGTTCAGATCGGACGTGGCGAACCGGCCACCGTCGAGCTGAACCATCGGGCGCAGCTCCGGCGGGATCACCGGAACGGCGTCGAGCACCATGCCCATCGGCGAGTTGCCCGACATCTGGAAGGCCGCGACGACCTTGAGCCGCTTGAGGGCGCGAAGCTTCTTCTGGCCCTTGCCGTTCTTGATGGTGTCGCGAAGGCTTTCCGCCTCGGCGTCGATGTCGAAGTTCTCGATGAGCTTCTTGATCGACTCCGCGCCCATGGCGCCGTCGAAGTACTCGCCGTAGCGGTCGACGATCTCGCGGTACAACTGCTCGTCGACGATCAGCTGCTTGGGAGCCAGCTTGGTGAAGGTGGTCCAGATCTCGTCGAGCCGGTCCAGCTCGCGCTGTGCCCGGTCGCGGAGCTGACGCATCTCACGCTCGCCGCCGTCGCGCACCTTGCGGCGAACGTCGGACTTGGCGCCTTCCTTCTCCAGCTCGGCCAGATCGGCCTCGAGCTTCTGGCCGCGCTCGGCCAGATCTAGGTCGCGCTGATCCTCGACGGCCTTCTTCTCGACGACCATCTCGGCTTCGAGCGTGGACAGCTCGTTGTGGCGCATCTCGGTGTCGACGGCCGTGATGACGTAGGCGGCGAAGTAGATGATCTTCTCGAGATCCTTCGGCGCCAGGTCGAGCAGGTAGCCCAACCGCGACGGCACGCCCTTGAAGTACCAGATGTGCGTGACGGGTGCGGCCAGCTCGATGTGACCCATGCGCTCACGACGCACCTTGGCGCGAGTGACCTCGACGCCGCAGCGCTCGCAGACGATGCCCTTGAAGCGCACGCGCTTGTACTTGCCGCAGTAGCACTCCCAGTCGCGAGTCGGTCCGAAGATCTTCTCGCAGAACAGGCCGTCCTTCTCTGGCTTGAGCGTGCGGTAGTTGATGGTCTCCGGCTTCTTGACCTCGCCGAAGGACCAGTTGCGGATGTCGTCCGCGGTCGCGAGACCGATGCGGAGTTCATCGAAGAAGTTGACGTCTAGCACGTAACTCCCTTTCCCCTTGCGGGACTAGATAACAATCAATCAAAGGCAAACTGCTGAGGCGTCTTAAGCGAGATCCTCGACCGACGGAGATTCGTTGCGGGACAGGTTGATTCCCAGGTTCGCGGCTGCGCGCTCCAGGTCCTCGTCGTCGCTGTCGCGCATCTCGATCGCATGGCCTTCACTCGAAAGCACCTCGACGTTGAGGCACAGCGACTGAAGCTCCTTGAGCAACACCTTGAACGACTCCGGAATACCGGGCTCGGGGATGTTCTCGCCCTTGACGATCGCCTCGTAGACCTTGACGCGGCCGACGGTGTCGTCGGACTTGATGGTCAAGAGCTCCTGCAGCGTGTACGCGGCACCGTAGGCCTGCATGGCCCAGCACTCCATCTCGCCGAACCGCTGGCCACCGAACTGCGCCTTACCGCCCAGCGGCTGCTGGGTGATCATCGAGTACGGACCGGTCGAGCGAGCGTGGATCTTGTCGTCGACCAAGTGGTGCAGCTTCAGGATGTACATGTAGCCGACCGTCACCGGATACGGGAACGGTTCGCCACTGCGTCCGTCGTACAGCACCGCCTTGCCGTCAGCGTCGACCATGACGTCGCCGTCGCGGTTCGGAAGCGTGTGCCCGAGGAGACCCTGCAGCTCGTTCTCACGCGCACCGTCGAACACCGGGGTCGCCACGATGGAGTTCGGCTCCGACGACAGCAGCCCTTCGGGCAGGTTGGCGGCCCACTCCGGGGTGCCGTTGGCCACGTCGATTTTCCAGCCCGCCTTGGCGACCCAGCCCAGGTGCGTCTCGAGGATCTGGCCGATGTTCATCCGTCGCGGCACACCGTGCGTGTTCAGGATGATGTCGACCGGCGTGCCGTCCGGCATGAACGGCATGTCCTCGACCGGCAGGATCTTGCCGATGACGCCCTTGTTGCCGTGGCGTCCGGCGAGCTTGTCGCCGTCGGAGATCTTGCGCTTCTGCGCCACGTAGACGCGGACCAACTCGTTGACGCCTGCGGGCAGCTCGTCGTCGTCCTCGCGGGAGAACATCCGAACGCCGATGACCTTGCCGGACTCACCGTGCGGCACCTTCAGCGACGTATCGCGAACCTCGCGGGCCTTCTCGCCGAAGATCGCACGCAGCAGACGCTCCTCGGGAGTCAGCTCGGTCTCGCCCTTCGGCGTGACCTTGCCGACGAGGATGTCGCCGTCGCGGACCTCGGCGCCGATGCGGACGATGCCCCGCTCGTCGAGATCGGCCAGCACCTCGTCGGAGACGTTCGGGATGTCCCGAGTGATCTCCTCGGCGCCCAGCTTCGTGTCACGCGCATCGATCTCGTGCTCCTCGATGTGGATGGACGTCAGGACGTCCTCCTCGACAAGGCGCTGCGAGAGGATGATGGCGTCCTCGTAGTTGTGGCCCTCCCACGGCATGACGGCGACGAGCAGGTTCTTGCCAAGCGCCATCTCACCGTTCTCGGTGCACGGCCCGTCGGCGACGACCTGGCCAGCCTCGACACGCTGCCCGGCATCCACGATCGGGCGCTGGTTGGCGCACGTGCCGTGGTTGGAGCGGGCGAACTTGCGCATGCGGTAGGTCTGGCGGCTGCCGTCGTCGGCCATCACGGTGATGTAGTCGGCCGACACCTCCTCGATGACGCCCGCCTTGTCCGCGACGATGACGTCGCCGGCATCGATCGCGGCACGCAGCTCCATACCGGTGCCGACGAGCGGTGCCTCGCTGCGCACCAGCGGAACGGCCTGGCGCTGCATGTTGGCACCCATGAGGGCGCGGTTGGCGTCGTCGTGCTCGAGGAACGGAATCATCGCCGTCGCGACCGACACCATCTGGCGCGGCGAGACGTCCATGAAGTCGACCTCGGAGGGGTTGACGTTCTCGACCTCGCCACCCTTGCGGCGAACCAGAACCTTGTCCTCGGTGAAGTGACCATCGGCGTCGAGCGGCGAGTTGGCCTGCGCCACGACGTGGCGGTCCTCCTCGTCGGCCGTCAGGTGCTGGATCTCATCGGTGACAACGCCGTCGACGACCTTGCGGTACGGCGTCTCGATGAAGCCGAACGGGTTGACCCGCGCGTACACCGACAGCGAACCGATCAGGCCGATGTTCGGGCCTTCCGGGGTCTCGATCGGGCACATGCGGCCGTAGTGCGACGGGTGAACGTCACGGACCTCGAGGCCTGCGCGCTCACGAGACAGACCACCGGGGCCAAGCGCCGACAGACGACGCTTGTGGGTCAGACCCGACAGCGGGTTGTTCTGGTCCATGAACTGCGACAGCTGCGACGTACCGAAGAACTCCTTGATCGCCGCCACGACGGGACGGATGTTGATCAGGGTCTGCGGCGTGATCGCCTCGACGTCCTGAGTGGTCATCCGCTCGCGGACGACGCGCTCCATGCGGGACAGGCCGACGCGAATCTGATTCTGGATCAGTTCTCCGACCGTGCGCAGACGACGGTTGCCGAAGTGGTCGATGTCGTCGACGTCCACGGGAACCTCGACACCGCCGGGGACCGTCATCGAGGTCTGGCCCTCGTGCAGACGCACCAGGTACTCGATGGTGGCGACGATGTCTTCTTCGGTCAGCGTCGAGCTCGTGATCGGCTTGCCGCTGTTGAGGCCCAGCTTCTTGTTGACCTTGTAGCGGCCAACGCGAGCGAGGTCATAGCGCTTGTCCTTGAAGAACAGGTTCTCCAGAAGGGTCTGCGCGGACTCCTTGGTCGGCGGCTCGCCTGGCCGCAGCTTGCGGTAGATGTCGAGCAGCGCCTCGTCGGGGCCTGCGGTGTTGTCCTTCTCCAGCGTCGACATCATGATCTCGCTGAAGCCGAAGCGCTCGGTGATCATCTCGTTGGTCCAGCCGAGTGCCTTTAGCAACACGGTGACCGGCTGACGACGCTTGCGGTCGATGCGGACACCGACGGTGGCACGCTTGTCGACGTCGAACTCGAGCCAGGCGCCGCGACCAGGGATGACCTTGACGCTGGTCAGGTCGTTCTCGGTGGCCTTGTCCTTGCTCCGGTCGAAGTAGACGCCGGGTGAACGGACGAGCTGCGACACGACGACGCGCTCGGTGCCGTTGATGATGAACGTGCCCTTCTCCGTCATCATCGGGAAGTCACCCATGAACACCGTCTGGCTCTTGATCTCGCCGGTGGTGTTGTTGATGAACTCCGCGGTGACGAACAGTGGCGCCGCGTAGGTCTGGTCCTTTTCCTTGCAGTCGTCGACGGGCGCTTTGACCTCGTCGAACCGCGGATCGGAGAAGCTCAGCGACAACGTTCCCGCGAAGTCCTCGATCGGCGAAAGCTCCTCGAGCACCTCTTGCAGACCGCCCTTGGGGTCGATCTCACCGCGCTCTAGCGCCTTTTCGCGCCAGCGATCGGAACCGATCAGCCACTCGAAGGAGTCTGTCTGTACGTCAAGAAGCCCCGGAACCTCTAGAGGCTCGCGGAGCTTGGCGAAGGAAACTCGATTTGGTGCGCCCGGGACGGAGTTGTTGGTGTTAGCTGACTTTGTCTGGCTAGAGACTGCCAAGATGACGCCTTTCAGCACCTCATGCGACTATCAGGTGCCCGGCCAAGCCGGAACCCTTCGCCGCTATATCTGCGATGGTTCGGCTGGCAATCTCCAGACCACATGCCTGTCCGGTTCTCACGCACGCCACTAGGTCTGAGCCGAAAACGGGGCTCAGGCTAGGACCACGGTGTCAAAGCGGCGTGAGGTGGGCAGGAGGCAGCCAGCGCAACGTCCAACAATAGCGCACGTCCGCGCATTCCTCAAACAGCATTCCTCAACTACCGCGCCAGGAGCCGATCGGGCGCTGGCTGGCGACCTGCTCTGCTCCGTGCACACATGCTGCCAAACAGACTGGCGCTTTGCAGCGTATCCGTCAAGAGTTCGGCCTGCCTCGACCAAAATACCCGCGCCGTGCCTTCTCGAAGCCGAACGCCGTGATCGTTCGGCGTGTCATTCCGGACGGGTCGCCGCGACGGTCTGAGACGCTGCGGTGATCGTGCGCGAAACGTCGACCAATCCCGCGGCGCGCATCACGCTGGTGATCTCGTCGCTGTCGAACAGCCGCAGTGGGGCGAGCTTCGACGCCGCGACACCTACCTTGCGGACCGGTGCGGGCCCGCGTGCGCATGTCGTGAGCACGGCAATACGACCACCTGGCCGCAGCACCCGGACCATCTCGCGCAGCGCCGCAATCGGGTCGTCCATCAGGTAGAGCGCGCCGTAGCAACTGACCGCGTCGAAGGTGGCGTCCCCGAAGGGCAGGTCGATCGCGTCGCCGCGGACGTAGCCGACCGGGCTGTCAGCGGCGGTGTCGCGGACCGCCTGCGCCAGCATGGTGGCCGAGCTGTCGACCCCGATCGCCAAGCCGTCGGACCCGACCTGTTCGACGAGTGTCCTGGTGGTGTTCCCCGGGCCGCAGGCGACGTCGAGCACGACGTCGCCCGGACCGATCGACATGAGCCGGAGCTTGTCCCGATCTTCGTCGACGGTGTTTCGTAAAGTGAAGCCCCAGAACAGGATTGGGCGCCAGAGTCGCTCGTAGATGCGCGGCAACAGCGTCGAACCCATTACGCGTTGAGCTGTCGTTTGCGGGACGACGTCGCCGCCCATCACGTCGAGATAGCCATCTGTCAGCGCCGCGGGACGGTCAAGCAACTCCCGCGTTCGCGTGACCCCGTCGGTCACGTCTCTGGCGACGCGGGTCAGTACTCCTTGATGACGGTCGGCGGCGCCTGCTGCCTGATCACCTCGGTGGGAGCGTCGTCGACGCGATGCCGTGAGTCGTAGTTGGCAGGAGCCGTCGGCGCGCTGTAGCTCGGCTGGCGATCCATGTCCTCGCGGATCGCTTCCTGCGCGGCCGGGGGCAGGGTGTGCATGATCTCGCGGACGCGAGCCTGACGACGTGCGACGGCCTGGCGCACCGGCATGCCCGGCGTCGCGTTGACCTGAGGCGGCACGCCCTCGATCTCCTCGGTGCCACCGTCGTGGTGACCCGCATCGATGAGCGCCTGCTCCTCGGCCATCGTCGACTCGTCCTTCTCCTCCGACATACCGATCGGACCGATGCGACGACCGTTGAGGAACTGCTTGACCACCGGCTCGTCAGAGGTCAGCAGCACCTCGCGCGGGCCGAACATCACCAGGTGCTTGCGGAACAACATGCCCATGTTGTCGGGCACCGTACGGGCGATGTTGATGTTGTGCGTCACGATCAGGATCGTGCAGTCGATCTGGGCGTTGATGTCGATGAGCAGCTGGGACAGGTAGGCGGTACGCACGGGGTCCAGACCGGAGTCCGGCTCGTCGCAGAGGATGATCTGCGGATCCAAAACCAGGGAACGGGCCAGGCCTGCGCGCTTGCGCATACCGCCGGAGATCTCGCCGGGGAACTTGTTCTCATCCCCGGTCAGACCGACCAGGTCGAGCTTCTCCATCACGATCTGACGGATCTCGGATTCCTTCTTCTTCGTGTGCTCACGAAGCGGGAAAGCAGTGTTGTCGTACAGGCTCATCGAGCCGAACAGGGCGCCGTCCTGAAACATCACGCCGAACAGGGTGCGGATCTCGTAGAGCTCCTTGGCGGTGCACTCGATGATGTTGGTGCCATCGACGATGATCTTGCCGCGCTCGGGACGCAGCAACCCGATCAGCGACTTCAAGAACACCGACTTACCGGTACCCGACGGACCCAGAAGAACGCTGACCTCACCGGCGGGAATGTCGAAGGTGACGTCCTCCCAGATTCGCTGGGGCCCGAAGGACTTCGTCAGCCCCTCAACCTGAATGCCGATGCCCACGTGCGATCCTTCCGCCAAGACTGATTGCCACCACACGCCTCAACCCGCCTGTGGCTTGAGTCACTGTAGCGCACTGACAATCCACCGACCTCCTTTGTGTCATTCCGCGCGAGGGAAGCGATCGCAGGTCCAAATTTGCTCGGTTTGGCGTTACGCCGAGGCCCAGCTGCCGTGAAATCCCATCGGCACTCGTTGCGGGAGATGCACGGCGGCCACGACGTCGAGGGTGCCCGCGTCGAGAATCAAGAGTTGGCCCTCGTTGCGCCTGCGATGACGGCCGAAACCCATGAGCACGCCGTCGTCTTCCGTGCTGGCTCCGGGATTTGGCACGAACGTCATCTCACCGACGATCAGATCGGGATCGAGCGGCGCGGTCGCGCAGGATCCCGTCGCGTAGTCGTGCTTGTAGATTTCGGTCTCGAGGTCGTGGGGACGGTCATCCCATATGGACCCGCCCGACGCACCGACCGTGTAGCCGTAGCGATGCTTGCTTCCGGTCAACGTTTCATTGATCCGCGGAAACTCCTGCGTCCGGTCGTCGCGCCGCTCCGTGCGCACGGCTCCCGTCACGAGGTTGATGGTCCAGCGATCGAGCGTCGGGTGTCCGTCGCTGGGTCCGCGGAGGTCGCGGTCGAACATGCGGTCATTGCGCACGACGTCGAGGACGAGCACCTCTGTGCCATCGCGAACCTCGGAGTAGCCGTTCAGCGGATGGAAGACGTAGCAGGGTTCGATGCCGAACCACCGCACGTCGGAGTTGGTTCCCCCGCGCGGCATCACGCCGATGCGGGCCGGGTACGTCGGGTTCCACGCGAACGGGATGGTGTCGAGCTTCTTGGTGCTGCGGTTGATCTGCGCCTGGATCGGACTGGGCACCTTGACGCGACCGACGAACGCTTCGAGCACAGTCCGCGCCGGTCCCTGCAGCCATCGCGGCGCAACGCGAGGAGCCATCTGCACGGGGTCGAACGTCACGGGTAGGTCGTAGATGACGACGTAGCGCTCGGTCAGCGTGAAGTCGTGCATCATCGGAGCGCCCGTCACCTCGATGTCGGCGGTGTGCTTGGCGCGCCCGTCGCAACCGATCACCGAGTATTGGACGGTGTTGCCACGGGCAAACGAATACGAAACAGCGTGCAGCTCACCGGTTTTCGGATCCCTATGCGGGTGTCCCGTATAGCCGCCGCGCAGCGTTCCATCGAAGTCGCAGGTTCCGACGGTGTCCAATTCATCGGTGAGCTCGTAGTTGGCGAATCCCGCCTCGACCAACGCCAACGTCTTACCCGCGTGGGTCAGCACGTTGGTGTTGGGGCCGACGGAGAGCATGCCGGCCCGCGGATCGATCGCCCGGATCCGCGACTCCCCCAGTGCCCGCGAGACCGCTGGCGTGCGCACCCAGCGGTTGCGGTACCACTGCGCCCTTCCGTCGCGCAGCGCGACGCCGTGGACCATCCCGTCTCCGGAGAACCAGTGATAGACGGCGGGGTCGACCTCCGCGACCGGGTTGGAGGTGTTGCCCAGGTAGCGCCCATTCAGGTGACCTGGGATGTGGCCGGTGACCTTCAACTCCGTCTCCGTGACCTCTGACGCGACCGGCGCCAAGCAGCCAGCCAGGTATTGGTTGCCGCCGTAGACCCGCGTTGCCACCGAGCTCATCACGTCCCCCAACTGCCATAACGTTGTTATATCACTGTTATTGGACACTACTCGCGCCGTGAGAAGATGGCAACGATGAGTTCTCCGGGAGACCGCGGGATGCGTGACGAGCTGCTGGCCGCTGCCGTCGGCCTGCTCGACGACAACGGTCCCGACGCGCTGCAGGCCCGCAAGGTGGTGACGGCGGCAGGCACGTCGACGATGGCCGTGTACACGCATTTCGGCGGCATGCGCACGCTGATCGCCGCAGTTGCGGAGGAAGGCCGCGCGCAGTTCGACGCGGCGGTGCGGGTTCCGGACAGCGAAGATCCTGTCGCCGACATGTTGATCTGCGGTTCGGCCTACCGCAAGTTCGCAATCGATCGACCGCACATGTACCGGCTGATGTTCGGCAGCACGAGCGCGCACGGCATCGACGCGCCGGGCAACAACCTGCTGACGATGACCATCGCCGAGATCCGCGCGCAGTACGCAGCGTTCGGCCAGCTCGTCCACATCGTGCAGCGCTGTATGCGGGCGGGGCGCATCACCTCGGGTTCCGCCGACGACGAGACAGCCGTGATCACCACATCGGCGCAGCTCTGGTCAGTCATCCACGGTTTTCAGATGCTCGAGCTGGCTGGCTACTTCGGCGACGACGGCGCAGCGGTGGTGCCGGTGCTCGCGACCACGATCGGCAACCTGCTCGTCGCGCTCGGCGACACACCCGACCGACTGATGGCCTCGTTGGCCGAGTCGGGTTTGGTGTAGCGACGGCGAAGGCGAACGTCCCGAAACACGAAGAAGCCCCCGGCATGGCCGGGGGCTTCTCGCGTATGAAATTACTTGACGGTGACCGTCGCGCCTGCGGCCTCGAGCTTGGCCTTGGCGTCCTCGGCGGCGTCCTTGTTGACCTTCTCGAGGAGCGGCTTCGGAGCGGCATCGACCAGATCCTTGGCCTCCTTGAGGCCAAGGCCGGAGACGATCTCGCGAACGACCTTGATGACGCCGATCTTCTTCTCACCGGCACCCTCGAGGATGACGTCGAACTCGGACTGCTCCTCGGCGGCCTCGGCCGCTGCGGGGGCGGCACCGGCGGCGGCGACGGCGACCGGCGCGGCGGCCGTCACGTCGAAGGTCTCCTCGAACTGCTTCACGAACTCGGAGAGCTCGAGCAGGGTCATTTCCTTGAACGCGTCGAGCAATTCATCGGTGCTGAGCTTGGCCATGGTGATGGTCCTTTCTTGATTTCTTCGTTGACTGTTTGTCGGTTGTCGGTTTGGTTATTCGGCCGCGTCCGCGACGGGAGCCGCGTCCTCGACCGGAGCGGCGTCCTCGACCGGGGTCGCGTCTGCGACCGGTGCGTCGGAAACGGCCGGTGCCTCTGTCGCCTTCTTCTCCTGCAGAGCCGCGGCGAGCCGCGCGAACTGGGACACGGGCGCCTGGAAGAGCGAAGCGGCCTGAGACTGCTTTGCCTTCATTGCGCCTGCGAGCTTGGAAAGCAGAACCTCGCGCGACTCTAGGTCGGCGATGCTCTCGACTTGGGCGACGGTCAGTGCCTGACCGTCCATGTAGCCGCCCTTGATGACGAGCGCCTTGTGGTCCTTGGCGAAGGTCTTGATCGCCTTGGCGGCGTCGACCGGTTCACCCTGGATGAACGCGATCGCGGTGGGGCCTACGAACAACTCGTCGAGACCTTGGATGCCAGCCTCTGATGCCGCACGCTTCACCAAGGTGTTCTTGGCGACGGTGTAGGTAGTGGTGCCGCCGAGCGACCTGCGAAGCTCGGCAAGGTTGGCGACCGTCAGGCCGCGGTATTCGGTGACGACGGTGGCCGTCGCCTCCTTGAACCGTTCGGCGATGTCGGCGACCGCGGTGGCCTTGTCAGCCTGGGCCATGCATGCCTCCTCGTGGATGGATTCGTTTTCCACCGGATATCGAGGGTTGGCCAAAGGCTTCGGAAATGACGAACGCCCCGACACAGAACGGGCCGGGGCGCATGCAGCATGCAACTACCTGGTCCTCCTGCGTGGGCCGCCGGGGCACCTGATGTGCCGCTTGCGCGACGAACAACAGATACGTCCGGACCTTCAACCGATCTCTCGGTAACCGACGGTCTTCGGTGGAACCTCAAGAGGATAGCGTGTCGGCCGCCGATCAGCCAAAACGCGGACTCGCCTGCTCGGCGACGGTGCTCAGCGCCGCGAGGTGTTCGTCGACACCATCGAGGCCTGCCCCCATGGTGTTGACGGACACATGGCTCGCACCGGCGTCCGCCCATGCGGCAAGGTCGGAGGAGATCGCGTCGACGTCGCCGCGCCAATCGACCCGGCCCTCCATGCCCAGCGATGCCGGGTCGCGACCCGCGGCGGTTGCGGCCTCGTCGACGATCGATCGTGCGTAGTCGAGACCTGATCCAGGCGCAACCATCGGGAACCATCCGTCGGCGACCCGCCCGACGCGTTGGAACGCGCGCTTGGATGCCGCGCCAATCCACACCGGAATCGGTTGCTGGACGGGCAGCGGCGCCAGCCCGGCTCCTGTGACACGGTGGTAGTTGCCCTCGAAGGTGACGCTGCGCTGAGTCCATAGCAGCCGCATCAATTCGATCTGCTCCTCGGAACGCTTGCCACGGTTGTGAAAGTCCTCGCCCAAGGTCTCGTATTCGACTGCATTCCAACCGATTCCGACTCCAAGGCGAAACCGCCCGTTGGTCAGCAGATCGACCTCCGCGGCTTGTTTGGCCACCAAACCAGTCTGGCGCTGCGGGACGATGATGATTCCGGTGACGAGGTCGAGCTTCGGCGCTGCCGCGGCGAGGTAACCGAACATGACGAACGGTTCGTGAAAGGTGGTGTCGACGTCGTAGGGCCCGTTCCAGTCGGTGTGCACGGCAGGATCGGCGCCGACTACGTGGTCGTAGGCCAGTACGTGGGTGAAGCCGAGTTCCTCGACGCCCTGTCCATAGGCGCGCAACGCGCCGACGTCTCCACCCAACTCCGTCTGCGGAAACGTAACTCCCATGCGCATGACTGGCCCTTCTCGTGCCTCTTGTCCCCCCGACCTGGCATACGACGTGAATCGAAGCCGGGGTATTCCATCAGGCGTTGAAGAGGGCGGCGGCCCCGACAAGGCCGGCATCGCCGCCGAGTTCTGCGGGCACCACGCGCAGATCACGCAGGAACGCCAGACCCGCGTAGCCGACCAGCGCTTCTCGCAACGGATCGAACAGCAATCCGCCGGCTTTCGCGACGCCACCGCCGACCACCACCAGGTCGAGGTCACACACCGCGGCCACCGACGCGATCGTCGCGGCCACGGCGGTCGCGCCGCGTCGGAACGCTTGCAGCGCAACGGGGTCACCCTGGTTGGCGGCGTCTGCGAGAGCCCTTGCATCGGCGTCCGCTGGCGCCGTCCACCCGTTGTCGTGCGCCCACTTGGCGAGATGCGGGCCCGATGCCACCGTCTCGGCGCACCCGTGCCCGCCGCACGTACACGGCGCGCCGTCCGGTTCGACGACGACGTGGCCGACGTGGCCTGCGTTGCCCGTGCGTCCGTCGTAAGGTTTTCCGTCGAGGACGAGCCCGCCACCGATCCCTGTCGACACGACCATGCCCAGCATGAAATCTGCTCCCCGGCCCGCGCCCTGCCACCATTCGCCAAGGGCCATGCACAGCCCGTCACCGCCGAGTCGCGTCGGCAGACCAGAGGCGGACCTCACCCGCTCGACGATCGGAAACCGTTGCCACCCAGCGATGTTGATCGGACTCACCGTCCCGTCACTCAGATCGATCGGTCCCGCGCACGCAATGCCTGCGCCCGAGACCTTCCCGTCGGCGGCGCTTAGGGCGTCGCGGATCAGTCCCTCGGCCACCGACCACACGGCGTCGGCCTCCCCATGCGGGGTGGGCCGCTGCGCGTGATGCAACAGCGAACCGTCGGAGCCGACGAGACCGGCGGCGATCTTGGTGCCGCCAATGTCGAGCGCGAGGGTCGGCGTCCCCATCAGTGTTTGTGGATGTTGTCGGGTTGGCGGGGATCGCCTGGATGCTCGTAGCCAGGACTGAGCGCAACCAGGTCTGCGCGCCGGGCATCGAGCCAGACGCGGAACGTCCTGCGGCGCGCCGCTGCAAGCAGATGATCGGCGATCGCCGCGCGCGCGCCGTCGAACGCCGGAGCCACCCGGTCACTCCAGCCATCGGAGCCTGGTGCTGACCGCGCAAATCGAAATGGGTTGCGCGCGTGGAAGTCTGCGACGTCGGCGTCGCAGACGCTGGTGTCGGCGGTCACGCGCACGAAAAGCGCCCGGGCGAGTGGCGACTCCAGGGCCGACGCGGCCACGCTGCCGATCTCCATGCGCGCCGTCATGTCGGGAAGCAGATCCTGCTCGCTGGGTGCGCCGTCGGCGGTGACGCCGAGCGCGGCGGCCTCCTCGGCCACGACCGCGTCGGTGACCAGCAGTTGGGTCAGCCAGCGGCGCAACTGTCGCCCCTCGCTCGTCCCGGGGCGCGGCAACGAACTGGCCAATCGCGTTGCGCGCAGCCGTGCCTCACGCGCGTCGACGTCGGCGACCAACACGGGATGTCCCGCCACGGTCGCGGCCACGACATCGGGAGCAGAAGACGTCATCGCACGCACACTCGTACGGCTGGTGAGTAGATGAGCTGCCCGGCACACGCGACCCGAATCAGCGCCCACCACTCGCCGGGCTCGACCCACGGGGGCGGCCGAACGTCGAATTCGATGTCGGCCGTGCCGTTGGCGGGCAGGTCGACGCCCTTGACGGCGGGACCCATCCATTCCCACGTACCCCACGGGGCGATCAGATGAGCCTCGACCGCGAGGTCGTTGCGCGCGTCCGTTGCCACCGTGACGGCGAGCGTGGCGGCCTCACCCGGCGCAATCTCGATCGGCTTGGGGTCCGAATTGATTCGGAACAGTTGGCCGGTGGGCTGACCCACCGACACCACGCACACGTCCTCGACGACCTGTCGCCATGCCGTCGGTATCGACGCGTGGCCGGTGATCGCCAGCTCGGTGCGGACCGGGTAGATCCCGTCGGCGGTGCCGTCCGGCATCGTCACGGCAACAGTGGTTTCCAGGTACTCCCCCGGCGGAAGCACGAACGACAGCTCCGAGGGCTCCGCCGTCCACCCGGGCGGACAGATCAACCGCACCTTGCCGTGCAGTGCGGAGTCACTGCAATCGCTCGCCGCCGTCAATCGCAGCGAAAGAGTCGAATCCGGCTCCGCGGCAGCCTGATTCGGGTGCAGATGCGCAACCGCCGGAAGGCCTCCCAACGGTGCGGGGCCTCGGTTGTGCAGCCAGTAGCGGCTGTACAGCGGTTGGGCATCTTCGGCGTCGGGAGCCAGCGACACGTCGTCGCCGTCGAGAACGCGGGGCAGGTTGAGCCGAGCACGCATGGTGGCGATCTCATAGCCGTGCAGCGTCAGTCCGTCGGCGGAGCTGCCCGTCGAGCGTTCCAGCAGGTCGAGTCGTTCTAGGCTCTCGACGTGACGCAGACCCGACCTGATGTCGACATCGGTTGTGCCACCCTGTGTTTCGACCAGGCGCAGCGCGATCCCTTCGTCGAGATCGATCAGTTTGGCGCTGCCGTTCGCGATCGGGTTGCCCAACGCCTTCAGCGCCCCGAGCGCAACGCGGCCCGCCGGTTCTACTTCGAGCAGTGCTCCCCACGGCGGCAGTCCACCCGATTTCGCTTCCGGGCTCACGACGGGAAGCAGTGGTTGAGAGAACTCGGCGCTGCGGCCGGGAAGGCCGGCCTCGCGCCAGTCACCGTCCACGGCCACCACGGCATAGTCGAACTCGTGCGTCCAGTGCTGGAGTTGGAAGTTCGAGCCGTCGGGTGCGGTGCGCCGGGGCGGATCGATCCAGGTCCCCGAGGGCCAACCGGTGCACGACCGCATGAGCGAGGTGTGCAGTGTGCCGTCGGTGTCGACTGCGAAACCCGGCACGCCCCTGTTGAGTACCGCGACGGTTCTGGCCTCGAACGGCTCCAGACCGCTCGGCGCCGACTGAGCGACGGTGATCTCGGCATCGGCGAGGTCACCGACGAGGGCCGCGATTGCTTCGCCGCCCGCTATCACCAGCACGGGCAGAGCACGTACGTCGCGCAGGTCAGCGCTTGGAACCCACCGCTGCGCCAGCGGGAGCTCGGCAGGAACCCACACGCGCGCAACACCATTGGCATCCAATTGGCGTTTGAGCTCGTCGGTGTAGATCGCGTCCGCTGCCGCAAGCACCGATGCCGTGAACGCATTGTCGTCGGGTCCGCCGATCGCGATCCTTGCGTCAGGCAGATTCGAGTCGACGGCGATGTCGCCGTATCGCGGCTTGTCCGCGCTGCTGCACGTTGCGGTGACCCCGGCGCGGACCAGTGCGACCATCAGGTGGCGGATGGAGTCGGCGACATCGGGTGCCGGAGCCGCCCCGGCGGCGACATCGGGTGCCGGAGCCGCCCCGGCGGCGACATCGGGTGCCGGAGCCGCCCCGGCGGCGACATCGGATTCGGGCGTGATCACCTCGGCGACGGACACGGCACGCGTGCCCTCCCCGATCCGGATTCGCAACGCCGACGACAAGCCGAACCACCCGTACGCCGGGTTGTCGAGCGTATAGGGGTGCACGGCGGAATCGACTGCGTTGGCATGGTCGTGATCGTGCGAAAGATCGTGCAGGAGGCCGAACCCGCGCCCAATCACGGCGTCGCCGACCTCGCTCACCGGCATGGCGCCCGGCACGGGGCACGGCCACCGCAGCCTGACCAGCTTGTCCTCGCCGGTGAATTCGTCGATGGTCGTGCGGCAGTCGATGCGGTCGACACCGTGCCACAGCGTGATCGTCTGCGTGTAGCGAAGTTGTCCGTCGATTCGCCCGCGAACGGTGAGGCGCTCGCCGAGTGCGCTGCGATGGGCCGTGACGTCGGCGGCGAAACTCGACGAAACGACGACTGGCCCTACGGGCAGAAGGTGCCATGGCCCCTCTCCAGCTTGCGGGTGAGCCGGATACTCGTCGTACACCGCAAGCTCGTTGCCCACTCGGCCGTCGGCGATCAATTCGCGCCCGTCGACGACCAACGACGACACTCCCCCGCCCTGCGCAGGGTCGACGGTCACGCGGTAGTGCTCATTGCCGATCTTCGTGCCGCCAAAGGGCTTCCACCGAGATGGCTTGACATTCGCCGCCGTGTCGACCCTGTACGCCCGCCACCCCAGCGACGGTACGTCGTGTGCCAGCCACGTCACCGAACGCCCATCGTGCTCGACAAGCGTTGGCACCACTTCGCCATCGGTCCGGGTGACGACACCGCCGAGCGGCGCGTCTAGCCTAACGGTGACGAGGTCGGTTCTGTTGTGCGCCAATGGGTTCCAGACGACAACCCAGCCGTCGACGGCACTCGACAGCAGGTCCAGGGCGTTGTCGCGGGCCGTTCGACCCAACTCCCATGCGTCGCGCCAACTGGTCAGCAGGTCGAGGTACACCTGGTCCGACTCGGAGCCGGTGATGGCGTCGTGGTGCGAGCCGTATGCCAGCTGCACCCATGCCTTCGCCAACGCGGCCTGCGGATACGTCGCCCCTGCAAGCAAACCGGCAAAGACGGCGAACCGTTCGGCCTCCAAGACGGCATTCTCCGCGGCGCGGTTGGCCTGCTTGGTGTCGATGTAGGAGACGTGGCAGCCCGTGTAGATCGGGTTCATGTCGCGGGTTTGCGGCGATGGCGCGGCGCCGCGCTCGTCGAGTTCGGCACGGACGGCGGCGAAGAACTCCCGCGGCAGCGCGCACACGAACCGGGGCCAGGTGTAGCGCGTGTTCCAGTCGCGGTGAATGTCGGTGACCCACTTGTTCGGTGGCGTGTAGTCGGTACCGACGGGCAAGAGCACGTTGCGGGTCAACGCGACCTTCTTCAACCCCGTGAACAGGTCGAAGGTCGCCTCCTCGGCCTCGGCGAGCGACGCGGCCGAGTCCATCCACCATCCGGCGGCGTAGTGCGCGGGCATGTAGTGGGTCAACAGGCCGCGGCCCGACGGCGCCGTCCACTCGAACTCGCTGGCGAACTGCATTCGCTCGGGATCGCCGTCGCCTGCCATCGGACCCCATTGGTGATGCGGTCCACGCGCCCACGAACTCGACGTCAAGCCGGCGTCGGCGGCCATCCCTGGAAACTGCGGGTCGTGTCCGAAGACGTCCAGCTGCCACGCCGTCGCGGGATCGGCTCCCATCACGTCTCGCTGAAAACCCATTCCATGTACGAAGTTTCGGATCGCGGTCTCGGGACTCGTCAGATTGGTGTTCGGTTCGTTGTAGGTGCCCCCCATGATCTCCACGCGGCCCTCGTCGATGAATCGCTTCAAGTCGGCGCGGTCCTCGGGGTGCACGTCCCAGTAAGGCTTGAGGTAGTCGACTTCGGCAAGTACGAACTTGTATTCCGGTTCACGCCTTGCCATTTCGAGATGGGCGTGGACCAGCTCAAAGCTGTTGGTCTGCCTGCATCTGCCAGGCGGGTCCTCGGTCCACAGGCTGGTGTAGGCGGCCTGGGTGTTCCACCACACCGGGTCGTAGTGGAAGTGGCTGATCATGTGCATCGTCCAGCCGGGCTCGGCGACGGTGAACTCGAAGGCGAGTTCACCATCGTCCGTGACGACCTTGGCGCCACGCGCCTCGCCGACGACGGGCCGCGCCACGTGCACGCCAACTTCGACCGACCCGTCACCAGGCCGAGCGATTGCGGCCGTCGGCGTCTTCAGGCCGTCGCCGACCACGCGAACGTTCGTCGGCTCGACGCACCCGGTCAGTGTGACCCTGACTACCTGGAGAGCCTTCGGCCCGACGAACAACTGCGTCGCGTGCGCTGAGATCAGCTCGACCGGCATGACCGCACTGTACGTTCGCCCACTGGCAGCGCGCGGGCAAACACGCGGTGAACGTCGACTGGCATCGTCATCGGAGTGCAGGGTTGCCGTTGGGTAGCAATTCATTTCGTCGACAGCCGGCGACCCCGCGCGTCAGATGCCGACGGCGCGATCTCGTGAGACATTGGAAACGTGACGAACGAGCATTCGAAGGCACGAAAGGACGCGCCGGCATGGCGTGATCCCATCGGGCTGGGCTTTCGTGCGCATCGCGGAGTACTCCTGCTGCGCTTCCGCTTGCGTGATGCCGCCGCCAGGCGCCGTCGCCCGCCGACCCGAGTCGACTAGCCGCCAATCAATCGTGCACCCATCCTCCGCGCGGCCTCGATCACTTCTGGCGGCTCCAGGATCTCGAATTCGCAGTTCGGCAACGCCAGATACAGCACCATGCGCTCGGGGTCGTCGGCGCCGGTGGTGACGATGCACGCATCGGGCCCATCCGGTTCGACGTCGATCGATGCCGCGGGAAACACTCTCGCGATGTACTCGACGCTCGCCTTGTAGCGCACCCGAGCGGTGTACCGATAGGGCGAGGTCGAGATGGAACGCCGCACGTAGGCCGCCGCGTCGGGGGCCTCTCGCGGTGCGAAGGTGCTGCCAAGGGCATGCACGTCGGCCATCCTGTCGAGTCGCAGGCTGCGCCAGTCCTGCCGATCCCTGTCGAAGGTCATCAGATACCAGCGACGTCCCGTCGTGACCAGCTGGTAGGGCTCCAGCCGTCGTTGCGTCGCCGTACCCCCGCGGTCGACGTACGCCGCAGCGACGTGCTCGTGGTCACGACAGGCTCGGGCTAGCGTCATCAGCACGTCGGGTTGCACCAGGGCATCGGACTGGCCGAACGTCAGCGTCACGGTGGCGTCGTGCACCGCGGACACCTGCGAGCGCAGCCGGTTGGGCATCACCTGGTCGAGCTTCGACAACGCCCGTAGCGCAGACTCGCCGACACCCGCGACGCTGCCACCAGCGGCCAACCGCAGGCAGACGGCCATCGCAACGGCTTCCTCGGGGTCGAGCAGCAGCGGAGGCAAGGCCGCGCCCGCACCGAGCTGGTAACCGCCGCCGTGACCCTTGCTGGCGTGTACTGGGTAGCCGAGGTCACGCAGGCGCTCGACGTCTCGGCGCACGCTGCGGGTGGTCACCTCCAGCCGTTCCGCTAGCTCCTCACCCGTCCACACCCGTCGAGACTGCAAAAGGCCGAGCAGCTGAAGCACTCGGCCCGTCGTTTCGGACATGCCGCGAGTCTGCCGCAGTCTTAGGACCGAAGCTGTCCTATATGCCTGAGAAGGTTTCGGCATGGGTACGAATACAGCTGACATGGCTGAGACGAAGGCACATCTGGTCGAGCAACTCGACTGGCATTGGCAGCACCAGTTGCGGCCACGCCTGGACGGCCTCACCGACGACGAGTACTTCTGGGAGCCGGTGCCCGGCTGCTGGACGGTGCATCGTGACGGCGGGATCGACTTCGCGTTTCCCCAACCGGAGCCAGCGCCGGTCACGACGATCGCCTGGCGGCTAGCCCACGTGATCGTCGGCGTGCTGGCGATGCGGGCACACTCGCACTTCGACGGCCCACCCGCCGCCTACGAGACGTGGAGCTATGCCACAGACGCCGCCACCGCGCTTCGCCAACTCGACGAGGCCTACGACGCCTGGATGTCGGGCGTTCGACGCCTTGACGCCGACGACCTCGACAAGCCGGTCGGCCCAGCCGAGGGGCCGTGGGCCGATCACCCGATGCTCGACCTGGTCTTGCACATCAACCGCGAAGTCATTCACCACGGCGCCGAAATCGCCTTGCTCCGAGACCTTTACATCCACTCAGCCCACACCCCTACCTCGAAGGAGAACTGACCATGCCCGCAATGCCCCCACCCATCGCCGACGAACGACAAGGACTGCGCGACTACCTGTTTGCACAGCAGCATGCGTTCCGCGCGATGGCATATGGGCTGACCGACGACCAGGCGCGCGCGACGCCAACGGTCAGTGCGCTGTCCATCGGCGCTCTCATCAAGCACGTCACAAACTGCCAGCGCGGATGGATGCAGAGGGTCGCCTCGGCACCCGACGCCCCACCCGCCGACGAACGACCCGCTGCAGAACGGGAAGCGGAGTACAAGGCCGAGTTCCTGATGGGGCCCGACGAGACGCTGGCCGAGGTGTTGGAGCGGTTCGAGGCGTCGAACGCCGAGGCGCTTCGCCTCGTCGAGACCGTCGACCTCGCCGCGGCGGTACCCGTACCGCGTGACGCGCCGTGGTTCCCCAAGGACGTCGAGGCGTGGTCGGTGCGTTGGGTGCTGTTTCACATGATCGAGGAGTTGGCGCGGCACGCCGGCCATGGCGACATCATCAGGGAGAGCATCGATGGCGCGACGATGTACGAGTTGCTCGCGGGCATCGAAGGCTGGCCGGAGACCGATTGGCTGAAGCCCTTCAAGCCTGCAATGGCTGGCTGAGGAACCGTCGAACGTACGGTTGTCGTACGCATCGCCCGAGAGGGGGCGTCAACAACCGTACGTTCGGCGCAAGGAGAGACGCGTGCAGTTGCGCAGCGGCACCGCGCTCTGCGGAGATGTCGAGCTGTTCTACGAAGACCTCGGCAACCCGGCAGACCCGGCCGTCCTGTTGATCATGGGCGTCGGCGCACAACTGCCAATGTGGCCCGACGGCTTCTGCGAGCTGCTCATCGACAAGGGCTATCGCGTGATCCGGTACGACCACCGCGACATCGGCCTGTCGACCAAGCTCGACGGCCAGCGCGCCAAGGGATCGGTGTACCCGCGTGTGGTGCGCCACTTCCTCGGTCGCGGGAGCGACGTTCCGTACACGCTCGTCGACATGGCCGACGACGCCAAGCGCCTGCTAGACCACCTGAAGATCGAAAGCGCGCAGGTCGTCGGCGCATCGATGGGCGGCATGATCGCGCAGGTGCTGACGGCCAGGGCGCCCGGACGCGTGGCGTCGCTCGGGCTGTTGATGACGAGCGCCAACCAGCCGTTCTCGGCACTGCCACGGTGGCGGGTGATCAAGCTGGCGTTCGACCCTCCCGCGAAGGACGCTCCGCGGGAGGCGAGGGTCGCCAACGAGGTCCGCAACATCGCGGTGTTCAACGGTCCCAACTTCTTGCCGACGGACGACCAGCTGCGCCACCGGGTGGAGTCGCTCACCGAGCGCAGTGACTATCCGCAGGGCAGCCTTCGCCAGTTCGACGCGATCCTCGGCACCGGAAGCCTCAAGAAGTTCGCCCGCGAGATCAGCGTGCCGACGGTCGTCATCCACGGCTCGAAGGATCCAATGGTGCGAATCCGCAACGGCCGCAACCTCGCTCGCACGATCGGGGGCGCGCGGTTCGTCGTCGTCGACGGCATGGGTCACGACCTCCCCGAGCCGGTGTGGCGCCCGGTGGTGGAGGCGTTGACGGAGAACTTCGTCAGCTAGTCTCCGTGGCGGCTCAGCCGGTGACCTCGTCGGTCCACACCGTGAAGTTGGCAAGCGTATTGGCGCCGAAAGCGTTGCTGAGCGCGACGTCGGCAGCATCCCGACCGCGCGCGATCAGTACCCTGCCGATGCGTGGCATGTTGTTGCGCGCGTCGAAGGTGTACCACTGCCCGCCGAGGTACACCTCGAACCACGCGGCGAAGTCCATCGGACCGTAGGGCGGCGGCATCCCGATGTCGCCGAGATACCCGGTGCAGTAGCGCGTCGGAATGTTCATCGCTCGGCAGAAGGCAACGGCGAGGTGGGTGAAGTCGCGACAAACGCCCACCCGACCGTTGAAGGCCTCCAACGCGGTTCGGGTGTTGTCCGCCTGCATGTAGTCGAAGGTGACGTGGCGATGGACGTAGTCGCAGATGGCCTGAACGCGGTCCCATCCCGGCGGGGTCTGCCCGAAGAGGTTCCATGCCGTCTGCGACAAGCGATCCGTGTCGCAATACCGGCTGCCGAGCAAAAAGATCAGCGTCTCGTCGGGCAGGTCTTCCACCGGAATCTGTTGCGCGTCAGGAACGATGACGTCGGGCAGCCCGGAGTCCCTGACGACGGCATCCGACGTCACACGCGTGCGACCCGCAGGCGCCACGATGCGAGTACACCAATTGCCGAAGTCGTCCCGGTAGCCCTTCATCGGCATCGACGGCTCGACGATCAGGGCGTCACGGCCGACCAGATCGGAGACGCGGCTGAAGTGGACGTTGAGGTTGAGAATCATCGGAGTGGGCTGGGGGCAGTCGAAGAGCATCTCGAAACCGACGTTTATCTTCATTCTTGATCTCCAATGTTCGACACGCCCGTTGCTGGAAGCGCCTGCTGCTGAAAGGAATCCACGAGAGCTCGACGCACGCCGGTCCAACGTCGGCCGCCCTCTGCGACGAACCGCTGGTTGACCTCCAATTCGACTCCGACGTACTGACTTTCGGTGAAAAGCGTGCGAAGGTGCGAGGTCAAGCCGTCTCCCTTGCCCGCATACGGGTAGTTGCGCCGCACGCGAAGCTCCGGCGCCAGCGCGACGAGCGAATCCCGCCACCGGGCACACATCTCGACTTCGCCGCGCCGTCGCGGGTCGTAGAGCAAGCCGACGTCGGCCGAGCGGGCTTTGCCATCGAGCTCTGGGGTGAAGCTGTGCGACGCGACGTGGATGACGCGCTGAGCCAGTGAAACAGCCTGCGCCACCATCTCTTCCACGCGATCGCGGTGCGGGCGATAGTGTTCCTCGACGATCTGCGCCCTGGCGCCGGCAGAGGCACCTCGCGTCGCCGCAGAAAAGAGCGTCCGGTTGCCGATCGACCGGTTGAGATCGACCAGTAGCCTGCTCGTGGTCGACGCCACCAGTGGGGCTTGGCAGCTGTCTGCGAGTTCCTTCGCCACGACCAGCGCGCCCGCGTCATAACCCCGATGCGACTCCAGCAGGGCCCGCTGGCCAACGAACAGCCGCCGATACGGGGCTGGTATCCGATTGCCGCCGTGTTCACAGGTGACGAGGAAGGTGTCCATCGCGTCGACCGTCACCAACGCAACACGGGCAGACGGCTGAATACCTCCCGCGTTCCCTCGCCCCACGCGTCGCTCACCGCGGTGAAATACGGGTCACCCTCGTCGAATCGTCGTCGCCACTGCAGCTGGAGGCTGTCCTTCTCGTAGCAGGCCAGGTCGATGGGCATGCCCACCGAGAGATTGCTGCGCATGGTCGAGTCGAACGACACCAGGACGCACTTCGTGGCGTCGGCGAGCGACGTCTCGCGGCTGAGCACCCGGTCGAGGATGGGTTTTCCATACTTCGTCTCGCCGGTCTGGAAGAAGGGGGTGTCGGTGCTGGCCTCGATGAAGTTTCCCTCGGCATACGTCCGGAACAGCCGGGGCGGTTCACCGAGGATCTGCCCACCGACGATGAACGACGCGTTGAAGCGAATGTTGCTTTCTTCCAAATACCCGGCGTCGCGCTTCTCGATGTCGCGCGTGGCATCCGCGACGAGGCCGACGACGTCGAACATCGTCCGGGCACCGAAGAGATTGTCGGGAGCGTCGCCATCCGCGCAGCGCTGCGTCAACAGGCTGACGACGGCCTGGGTGCCTGCCAGATTGCCGGAACTGAGCAGGACGATGACACGATTGCCAGCTCGCTCGAATACCGTCGTCTTGCAGAACTTTGCGACGTTGTCCACACCGGCATTCGTTCGGGAGTCCGATGCGAAAATCATTCCGGTGTCGAGCATTACGCCTATGCAGTAGGTCATTTTCGTGCGCCTTCTGATGCGATCGGCTTCCGTCGGCAATGCCACGTGCCAATGACTGAAGGAAGGCGAGTAGAGATCGGTGTCGCGCGCCGACGCGAGTCTTCCCTGGTGCTGGGGGAAGCTTCATCCGGATACCCGGCGCGAGCGGTGGACTCGCAAAGAACGACAGCGCACGGCTGTCCCCGTAGTTGATTGGTCGACAGCCTCGACTCTGCCGACGCTACACCGGGCATGACCTCACTGCCATGGGACGACCGCTGCCTGGCTCCGAAGGATGTGACCGGTCCCACACACTTTTCGCCTCTTCGCCGCTTTGTTGAGACACTGGCGTGATGACAACGACCAAACACCGCGAGGTTGCCAAGCTGGACCGGGTTCCGTTGCCGGTCGAGGCGGCCCGCGTCGGAGCGACGGGTTGGCAGATCACCCGGACCGGCGCGCGGGTCGTCACGAACCTGATCGGCCGCGGATCCCTGCAGCAGAAGATCGTCAAGCAAATCCCGCAAACCTTCTCCGACCTTGGCCCCACCTACGTGAAATTGGGTCAGATCATCGCGTCGAGTCCCGGCGCCTTCGGCGAACCGCTGAGTCGCGAGTTCCGCAGCCTGCTCGACCGAGTCCCCCCCGCCAACTCGGCCGAAGTACACAAGTTGTTCAAGGAGGAGCTCGGCGACGATCCGGCGAACCTGTTCAAGTCGTTCGACGAGCAGCCGTTCGCGTCGGCCTCGATCGCGCAGGTGCACTACGCGACGCTGCACTCCGGCGAGGAGGTGGTCGTCAAGATCCAGCGGCCAGGTATCCGCCGTCGCGTCGCCGCTGATCTGCAGATCCTCAAGCGCGGCGCACAACTGGTCGAGCTCGCCAAACTCGGCAGGCGGCTGAGTGCCCAGGACGTCGTCGCCGACTTCGCCGACAACCTCGCCGAGGAACTCGACTTCCGGCTGGAGGCGCAGTCGATGGACGCGTGGGTCGCGCACATGCATGCCTCGCCGTTGGGCAAGAACATCCGGGTTGCCCAGGTCTACTGGGACCTGACCAGCGCGAAGGTGCTCACCATGGAGCGCATCCAGGGCACCCGCATCGACGACGTGGCGACCATCCGCAAGAAGGGCTTCGACGGCACCGAGCTCGTAAAGGCGTTGTTGTTCAGCGTCTTCGAGGGTGGACTACGGCACGGCCTGTTCCACGGCGACCTCCACGCAGGCAACCTCTACGTCGACGACGACGGCAAGATCGTGTTCTTCGACTTCGGCATCATGGGCCGAGTGGACCCGCGCACGCGCTGGCTTCTGCGCGAGCTGGTGTACGCGCTGCTGGTCAAGAAGGACCACGCCGCGGCGGGCAAGATCGTCGTCCTGATGGGCGCGGTCGGCAACGTCAAGCCGGAGGGCGAGGCGGCGAAGGACCTCGAGGCGTTTGCCACCCCGCTGACCATGAAGTCGCTGGGTGACCTGAGCTACGCCGAGATCGGCAAGCAGCTCTCGACGCTGGCCGATGCCTACGACGTCAAGTTGCCCCGCGAACTCGTCCTCATCGGCAAGCAGTTCCTCTACGTCGAGCGCTACATGAAGCTGCTCGCCCCGAATTGGCAGATGATGAGCGATCCCTCGCTGACGGGTTACTTCGCGAACTTCATGGTCGAGGTCAGTCGCGAGCACTCCGACGAACTCGACTGAGGCAGTGCTCCTGGGAGGATTCGAACCTCCAACCATCGCGGTAGAAACGCGAAGCTCTGATCCGTTGAGCTACAGGAGCGCAGCGTCGAACTTGGTGGCGCAGGGCGGATTCGAACCGCCGATCTCACAGGTTATGAGCCTGGTGGGATGCCGCTTCCCCACTGCGCTAAGCGAATTCGAGGGTAGGCGTGGTGACGCCGAGGGTGCAATCGATTTTCGACGACGTGCGGGTTGAGAGTATCGAACTCAGGGCTGATCGACGGGCAGCCCGCGACAACCGCGTTGAATATGCAAGGGGTACAACGAGATAACGTGGCTGCGGCGCGGAGAATCGAACTCCGTCGTGGCAGGTTTGGAAGCTGCTGCCTTCCCACTTGGCGACACCGCATCAGTCGGGACGGGAGGAATCGAACCTCCAACGCTGATACCCAAAACCAGCATGATGCCGTTTCACTACGTCCCGTCGTCTGTCGCGCGGGAGTACGGGAGCTAGTGAGCTACCCCAGCGCGACTAATATCGCGGGGGCCACGGTCGGAAGCGTGCGGCGCTCAACATGTTTGACGACCATACGGACCGATGCCGACGCGCGCCAGCGATTTATTCGCCACGCCGGATTGGGGCGCGGCGGACTGCAGCTATATCGTCGAGACATGGACGTCCGCACCGGCACCGCACGATCGGGTGACCTCGACATCTACTACGAAGACATGGGCGATCCAAGCGATCCCGCCGTCCTCCTCATCATGGGCCTCGGCGCGCAGTTATTGCTGTGGCGCGAGGGCTTCTGCGAGCGGTTGGTGAATCAGGGCCTACGCGTCATTCGCTACGACAACCGCGACGTCGGCCTGTCGAGCAAGGTCGAAGGCCGCCACACCGGAGCGAGGTTGGCTCCCCGCCTGGTGAGGTCGTACCTGGGCAAGCCGAGCACGGCGGTCTACACGCTGGAGGACATGGCCGACGACGCTGCCGCCCTGCTCGATCACCTCGGCATCGAGAAGGGCCACATCGTCGGCGGGTCGATGGGCGGGATGATTGCGCAGATCTTCGCCGCGCGCCACGCCGACCGCACCAAGACGCTTGGGGTGATCTTCTCTAGCAACAACCAGCCGCTGCTGCCACCGCCTGGTCCCCGGCAACTGAAGGCCATCACCACTCGTCCGAAGGACACCTCGCGCGAGGGCGTCATCGCGAACGCGGTGCGCGTCGCCAAGATCATCGGCAGCCCGGGTTATCCAGCGCCGGAGGAGACGGTCCGCGCCAACGCCGTCGAAGGCTACGACCGTTCGTATTACCCGGCGGGCGTGGCACGCCACGTCGGCGCCGTCCTCGGCAGCGGCAGCCTGCTCCGTTACGACAAGCAGATCACCGTGCCGACGGTCGTCATCCACGGGCGAGCCGACAAGTTGATGCGCCCGTCGGGTGGCCGGGCCGTCGCGGCAGCCATCCGCAACGCCCGCCTGGTGATGTTCGACGGGATGGGTCACGATCTTCCCGAAGCCCTGTGGGACGACATGGTCGGCGAGCTCAAGACCACCTTCGCTGAAGTTCCCTAACCCGGTACGATCGCTCACTCGATTCGGCTGGCCGCCGATTGACCGCGTACCATCAGCAGCGACCGCGTCGGGGCTTGCGCAGAGTCAACGTTGATCGCGCCCAAGCACCGAGCTGCCAGAGAGGCGCAATGCCAATGTCGAAAAGCGTTCGCAAGGACAAGTTAAAACCCCACTTCGAGGACGTACAGGCGCACTACGACCTGTCCGACGACTTCTTCCGGCTATTCCTCGATCCGAGCCAGACCTATAGCTGTGCCTACTTCGAACGCGACGACATGACGCTCGAAGAGGCCCAGTTGGCCAAGATCGACCTCGCCCTGGGCAAACTCGGCCTCGAACCGGGCATGACTTTGCTGGACATCGGCTGCGGCTGGGGTTCGACGATGATGCGGGCGATCGAGCGCTACGACGTCAACGTCATCGGCCTCACCCTCAGCGAGAACCAGAAGGCGCACGTCGAGAAGCTGTTCGCCGCGTCGGACAGCCCCCGCACGAAGCGGATCCTCCTTCAGGGCTGGGAGCAGTTCGACGAACCAGTCGACCGGATCGTGTCGATCGGCGCGTTCGAGCACTTCGGGTTCGACCGCTACGAAGAGTTCTTCGCCATGGCGTACCGCGCCTTGCCGTCCGACGGAGTCATGCTCCTGCACACGATCACCGCGCTGCTGCTGTCTCAGATGACCGAGCGCGGCATGCCGCTGACGTTCGACGTGGCGCGCTTCGTCAAGTTCATCGTGACCGAGATCTTCCCTGGCGGCCGACTGCCGTCGATCGAGAAGGTGGAGGAGTACGCGCTGCCCGCGGGCTTCAAGCTCACCCGCACGCAGTCGTTGCAGGCCCATTACGCGCGTACGCTCGACCAGTGGGCAGAGGCGCTAGAGGCCCACAAGGACGAGGCCATCGCGATCCAGTCCGAAGAGGTGTACGACCGCTACATGCACTACCTCACTGGCTGCGCGAAGGGCTTCCGGATCGGCTACATCGACGTTCACCAGTTCACCCTGGAGAAGTAGTCGCCGCATAGCACCATTCCCTTGCTGCACCGGGATGCCGAACACCACCCGGAAGGCGGGACTCCACCCATGAAGGACCTCACTCCTCACTTCGAGGACGTCCAGTCTCACTACGACTTGTCCGACGACTTCTATCGGCTGTTCCTGGACGAGACGCAGACCTACAGCTGTGCATATTTCGAGCGCGACGACATGACGTTGGAACAGGCTCAGTTCGCCAAGATGGACCTGTCTCTGGACAAGTTGGGGCTACGCCCGGGGATGACGCTCCTCGACATCGGGTGCGGCTGGGGTTCGACGATGATGCGGGCCGTCGAGCGCTACGACGTCAACGTCATCGGCCTCACCCTGAGCGCGAACCAATGCGCCCACGTCGAGAAGGCGTTCGAAGCGTATGACAGTCCGCGCTCGATGCGCGTGCTACTGAACGGTTGGGAGCAGTTCAACGAGCCGGTCGACCGAATCGTCTCGATCGGCGCCTTCGAGCACTTCGGCTTCGACCGCTACGCGGACTTCTTCAAGATGGCCCATCGGGTGCTGCCCGACGACGGCGTGATGTTGCTGCACACCATCACCGGCATGTCGATGGAGTACGCGAGGGCCAACGACGTGCCCTTGACCATGGAACTCATCCGGTTCGTCAAGTTCGTGATGACCGAGATTTTCCCTGGCGGTCAGCTGTGCACCGTCGAGATGGTCCCGGTGCACGCTCAGGCTGCTGGGTTCACGACCGCACGCACACAATCCCTGCGCCCGCACTACGCCAAGACCCTGGATCTGTGGGCCGCCGCTCTAAGCGCCCACCGCGACGAGGCCATCGCCATGCAGTCAGAAGAGGTCTACGACCGCTACATGCACTACCTGACCGGCTGTGCCCGACTCTTCAAGTTGCGGCAGGCCGACGTGAACCAGTTCACCCTGACCAAGTCGGTAGGCGAATTGGAGTCGACGGCCGGGTAACGGATAGAATTCCCGCCTTGAGGCGCGCGTGCCCGATTTGCGGGCTACGCCAAGGTACCGTCACACGCGAGAGTTCAGCGGTGACTGGCCGTTCGTGAAGTACCAAAGAGAGGCAATCAGGGACACCATGCCTGACAAAGCAACCGGCACAAAAGACGACATGCGGCCGCACTTCGAGGACATCCAGGCTCACTACGACCTGTCCGACGACTTCTTCGGCGTTTTCCAGGATCCGACCCGCAAGTACAGCTGCGCCTACTTCACCAGCCCTCACGACACGCTCTCCGAAGCGCAGATCGCCAACGTCGATCAGCACCTCGACAAGCTGGACCTGAAGCCGGGCATGACCCTGTTGGAGGTCGGCTGCGGCTGGGGTCTGACGCTGCAACGCGCGATGGAGAAGTACGACGTCAACGTCATCGGGCTGACCCTGAGCAAGAATCAGCAGGCCTACTGCCAGCAGTTGCTGAGCAAGCTCGACACCAAGCGCACGTTCGACGTCCGGTTGGAGGGCTGGGAGCAGTTCCACAGCCCCGTCGACCGGATCGTATCGATCGAGGCCTTCGAGCACTTCGGCTTCGAGCGCTATGACGACTTCTTCAAGACGTGCTACGACATCCTCCCCGACGACGGCCGGATGACGATCCAGAGCAGCGTTGGCTTCCACCCGTACGACCTGGCCGAGCGCGGCAAGAAGCTGACGTTCGACCTGGCCCGGTTCGTGAAGTTCATGATCACCGAGATCTTCCCCGGTGGCCGCGTGCCTACGACGAAGATGATGGTCGAGCATGGCGAGAAGGCCGGCTTCGTGGTGCCCGAGACGATCTCGCTGCGCAACCACTACATCAAGACGTTGGGCATCTGGGCGAGTCGCCTCGAGCACCACAAGGACGAGGCGATCGCCGCCACCGACCAGGAGAACTACGACCGGTACATGAAGTACTTGACCGGTTGCCAGTACTACTTCGTCGACGAGGCCATCGACGTCAGCCTGGTCACCTACCTCAAGCCGGGCGCCGCGGCGTAGATCTCGTTCCGCGAGGCTGTCGGATTCGGCCGACGCCGTTCGTCGAACGGGTAGAGAGTGGAACACAAGGTTCTGCTCGCTACCCGGAGGTATCCCGATGCATTACTTCGCGCTTCTGCTCGGTCCCGAGTCCACCGAGCCACCCGCTCCCGAGGCACAGGCCGCCGAGATGGCTGCCTACCAGGCCTTCCACGCTTCGGCGGCAACCGCAATTCGCGCGGGAGACGCTCTCACCGCGACGGCGGCGGGCGCGCGAATCAGTGGCGGGCCCGACGCCCCGACCGTCACCGACGGTCCGTTCGCCGAGTCCGCAGAGGTAGCGGGCGGCTACTACGTCTTCGAGGCAGACAACCTCGACGACGCCCTTGCCCTCGCCCAGCAGATCCCTGCCGCGAAACATGGCGCAGTCGAGGTCTGGCCGATGGTGTATTGGAACGCACCGACCTCGCCCGTCGGCAACGCTTGGCTCGCGCTGCTACTCGAGTCGCCGGACAACGTCAACACCCCGGGCAGCCCGGAGTGGGACAGTCGCGTCGCCGAGCACGTCGAATTCGGTAAGGCAGTTGGAGATCACATCGCTGGCGGCGCGCCTCTGCAACCGCCGAGCACCGCGACGACCGTGCGGGTGCGCGACGGCAAGGTCACGCTGACCGACGGACCCTTCGCAGAGGGGGCCGAGGTCGCCAACGGCTTCTACCTGTTGCGGGCGTCCGACCGCGACGAAGCGGTGAAGCTCGCCTCGATGATTCCGGCAGGGACCGTGGAATTGCGTCAGCTCGCGGACATCTCTGGTCTGTAAACCGCTCAATGACCAACCTGGACAGCGTCTTTCGGCGCGAATGGGGTCCGGCAGTAGCGGCGCTTGCGCGCTGGTCGTCCGATCTCACCGTCGCCGAGGACGCTGTCCAGGAGGCGTTCACCGAGGCACTGCAGGCGTGGCCGCGCGACGGCGTGCCCGAAAATCCCGGCGGGTGGATCGTGACGGTCGCTCGCAACCGGGCGCTGGACCGCCTTCGTCGCGAATCGGTGCGTCAGGGAAAGGAACTCGCTGCGGTGACGGATGAAAACTGGGCACGCATCGAGGGTCAGCAGATCCATCCCGTGCGGGACGATGAGTTGCGGATGATGTTCACGTGCGCACACCCCGCGCTGGACCCAGCGTCACGGCTCGCGTTGACGCTGAGGTTGATCTCGGGCCTAACGGTCGCGGAGATCGCACGCGCGTCACTGCAGTCCGAAGCTGCCGTCGGTCAGCGAATCACCAGGGCCAAGAGCAAGATTCGTGGTGCAAACATTCCGCTGCGGGTGCCGCCAGCCGAGTTGCTGCCCGAGCGGACGCCACACGTGCTTGCGTGCATCTACTCGGTGTTCACCGAGGGCTACTGGTCAACGGCAGGCCCTTCCGCGATCCGCGACGAGTTGTGCGACGAAGGGGTGCGACTGGCAGGCGAACTGTGCGCGCTGATGCCGACCGAGCCGCAGACCCACGCGTTGGCTGCCCTTGTCCTGCTGCATGATTCGCGCAGGGCTACCAGGACGGACGCGTCAGGCGCCCTCGTGCCGCTCGACGAGCAGGACCGCGGCCAATGGGACCGGGGCCGGATCTCGCGCGGGCTGGCTCGGCTTCGGATGGCGGCCGGCGCGTCGGGGCCCTATCTCCCGCAGGCGATCATCGCCGCGGCGCACGCGACGGCGCCGAGCTGGGAGCACACCGACTGGACCTTGATCTGCGCAGCCTATGATCGGTTGATCGACATCACCGATTCGCCGGTCGCGCGGGCCAACCGCGCTTTGGCGGTCGGCTTCCGCGACGGCTTCGAGGTGGGGCTGGCCGCACTCGACGAGATCGCCGACGATCCGCGGCTGGCGCGGTCGAACACGGTCACATCGATCAGGGCAGACCTGCTGCGCAGGTCCGGCCGATCGGCCGACGCCGCCGAATGGTATCGAAAGGCTCTGGAGCACAACGCCTCCGAACCCGCGAAGGCGTTCCTGCTGCGGCGGTTGACCGACGTGAGCTGAACCGGGCGAGACAGGGATACTTGTCATCGACGCGCCAAAGGAGGGCACCTGAGTACCGCACGCCGAGTGATCAGCTTCGTCGTCGGCGTTGGTCTGTGCACCGTTGCAGCGGGTGCGCTCGTCGCCCGCTACGTGGAGATCCCTGGCCATCTCACGCTGTACGCCGTGATCGCCTCGCCGTTCCTCGTCATGGCCGCCGTGTTGGCGTTACTGGTGTTCGTTTGGGGCCGCCGCTGGGCGAAGGCTGCGATCGCGTGTTGCTTGACGGCTGCACTGATGGCGCCGCAGATCCCGTGGTACGTGAGCGCAGATCCTGGGCAGGGCGGTGTGCCGCTGCGAGCGATGACCATCAACATGCTGTTCGGCAATGCCGATGCGAAGGACGTCGTCGAACGGGCGACATCCGCCGCCGACGTCGTGATGGCACAGGAACTCACTCCCGAAGCCGTCCGTGCACTCTCCGCAGCAGGCATGAACGCCGCCTTCCCCTTTCAAGCGCTGGAGCCGCGCGCGGAGGCCGCCGGGGTCGGTGTCTACAGCAGGTTCCCGATCACCGACGCCCTGCGAATCCCCGGCTACGAGCTGGCGATGGTAAAGGCGCGCGTCCACGTTGCGGGCGTTTCCGACGCACTCACGGTGATGTCGATCCACTTCGCGGCTCCGTGGCCGCAACCGATCGACGGTTGGCGGCGCGATGTGAGCAAGTTCGGAAAGACGCTCGCCGAGGTGGCCGACCAATCCAATGGCGCACCGGTGCTCGTCGGCGGAGACTTCAACTCGACCATCGACATGCGGCCGTACCGCGAGTTGCTGTCCAACGGCTACCGGGACGCGGCCGAACAGGCAGGCGCGGGAAGGGAATTCACGTATCCGTCGAACGAACGGATTCCGCCGTTCATGGGAATCGATCACTTCCTGACCAGAGACTGCACGGCCGTCTCGTCGTATACGGCCCGGATTGCGGGCACCGATCACCGTGCGTTGCTGGCCACCGTGATGTTGCCTGCCGCGGGCACTAGTTGATGGGAACGTCGAGCAGAGGCCGGTCGACGTCGGCGCCTGGGCCGTCGAAGTGCCACCACTCGCCGGGGTAGACCGATAGCCCGCCGACCTTCATGCCATCGCGCAGCAGTGCCCGGTTGGCCTGCTGCGCAGCCGTGACGCCATCGGTGGCGAATGCCTTTGCGCGCAGGGTGAAGTCGTCGAATCCGGTGCCCATGTCGAGCAGACCCGAAGGACCCGTCAGCGTCACGTCCACCGACCGGGCGGCCACGTGACTGCGTGCGTACGCACTCGGCCGGGCCACCCAGTTGGGATCGGGCACGACGGCGAACATCCGGACCTGGACGTCGTGGGGTCGATAGCAGTCCCAGAACACCATCCGCAGCCCGCGTGCTCGAAAGACGTTGGCAGCAGCGGCAAGTCCGGGCGCAAGCGAATCGTGCACCATGCAGCGCGCGTCGGCCGGGTACAACGGCGCGCCGACGAAGTTGTCCGCGGTGGCGTACCGGAGGTCCACGACCGCATCGGGGACGACGCTCAGGATGTCCACCAGGCCCGCCGCCTGCGCCTGCGGCGATAGGGGTGGCGGGTCAGCGGAGGCGATCGGTGACGTCATCAACAGGGTGGGTAGGGCCAAGGCCGCCGCGAGCGCGCGCAATTGCACGCGCAACACCGGCGTGTTGCGAGCAGACACGCTCGCTCGCGGCGAAGAGATCAGGCCTCGGTGAAGTTACGCGTGACGGCAGGGTCGACGGGGATGCCGGGACCGGTGGTCGTCGATACGGTGATCTTCTTGAGGTAGCGGCCCTTTGACGAGGACGGCTTGGACCGCAGTACCTCGTCGAGAGCGGCGCCGTAGTTCTCGGCGAGCGCCTTCTCGTCGAAGGACGCCTTGCCGATCACGAAGTGCAGGTTGGCCTGCTTATCGACGCGGAAGTTGATCTTGCCGCCCTTGATGTCCGACACGGCCTTGGCGACGTCGGGCGTCACCGTTCCGGTCTTGGGGTTGGGCATCAGGCCACGCGGGCCGAGCACGCGCGCGATGCGGCCGACCTTGGCCATCTGGTCGGGCGTGGCGATCGCAGCGTCGAAGTCGAGGAATCCGCCCTGGATCTTTTCGATCAGGTCGTCGCTGCCGACCTCGTCAGCACCTGCTGCCAAAGCAGCCTCGGCCTTGTCACCGACGGCGAACACGATGACGCGGGCCGTCTTGCCGGTGCCGTGGGGCAGGTTGACGGTGCCGCGGACCATCTGGTCGGCCTTGCGGGGGTCGACGCCGAGTCGGATGGCGACCTCGACGGTGGCGTCCTGCTTCTTGCTCGACGTCTCCTTGGCCAGCTTCGCGGCCTCTAGCGGCGTGTACAGATTGTCACGATCCACCTTCTCGGCGGCTTCGCGGTATGCCTTACTCGTCTTGCTCATTGTGAATCCAATCGTGTTGTTGGGTCGTGGTCATTCAGGCCGAAGCGGGCCCTTCCACGCTTACTGGTACTGCAGTGGAACAACGTGCTACTTAACGGTGATTCCCATCGACCGCGCCGTGCCCGCGATGATCTTGGCGGCCGCGTCGATGTCGTTGGCGTTGAGATCTTCCTTCTTGGTCTCGGCGATCTCGCGCACCTGATCCCAGGTCACCGTGGCGACCTTGGTCTTGTGCGGCTCGCCGGAGCCCTTCTGCACGCCAGCGGCCTTCAGCAACAGCCGGGCAGCGGGCGGGGTCTTGAGGGCAAAGGTGAAGCTGCGGTCCTCGTAGACGGTGATCTCCACGGGAATGACGTTGCCGCGCTGCGACTCCGTCGCCGCGTTGTACGCCTTGCAGAACTCCATGATGTTGACGCCGTGCTGGCCGAGCGCGGGACCAACTGGCGGGGCGGGATTGGCCTGCCCGGCTTGGATCTGCAGCTTGATCAGCCCAGTGACCTTCTTCTTCGGGGCCATGAGTGTTCGGTTCCTCTTCTTCTGGTTCTACGGGTTCTTGGGTGCTGATTTGTTGGGGTGAAAGCGATTAGATCTTGGCGACCTGGGTGAAGGTCAGTTCGACGGGCGTCTCGCGACCGAAGATCGACACCAGCACCTTGAGCTTCTGCTGTTCGGCGTTGACCTCGCTGATCGAGGCGGGCAGCGTCGCGAAAGGGCCGTCCATGACGGTGACCGACTCGCCGACCTCGAAGTCGACGAGGATCTCGGGACGCTCGAGGCTCGCCTCGGAGCTGGCGGCGCCGCCGGACGTGCTCTTGGCGGGCTTCTTCGCCGCGCCCTGCGGCAGCAGGAACTTGACGACGTCGTTGAGCGTCAGCGGGGAAGGCTTGCTGGTGGCGCCGACGAACCCGGTGACTCCCGGGGTGTTGCGCACCGCGCTCCACGATTCGTCGGTGAGCTCCATGCGGACGAGGATGTAGCCGGGAAGCACCTTGCGGTTGACCTGCTTGCGCTGGCCGTTCTTGATCTCGGTGACCTCTTCGGTGGGCACTTCCACCTGGAAGATGTAGTCGCCGACGTCAAGGTTTTGCACGCGGGTCTCGAGGTTGGCCTTGACCTTGTTCTCGTAGCCGGCATAGGAGTGGATGACGTACCAGTCGCCCGGCTTGAGACGCAGCTCCTTCTTGAGCGCCTCGGCGGGATCGAGATCCTCGTCGGCCTCGGCCTCGTCAGCCACCAGTTTGTCGGTCGGCTCCGCGTCGCCTGCGTCAGCCACCGCTTCCGCGGTGTTCTGTTCCAGCGACTCCGCAGCCTCGTCGGCGATCACGATCGCCGGGTCCGCGGCTTCTGCGAGCGCGTCGGACACACCCGAGGGCGTTTCGCCATCGAAGGTCGTCACGGTTGTCAATCCTCTCTAAATCTCTCTGCTGGTCACGCAGGCGGCTGGGTCAGCCGAATACCAACGTGACTAGCTTGGCAAGGCCGAGGTCGACCCCGCCGATCAGCGCCACCATGAACGCCAGGAATATCAACACCACCGACGTGTAGGTGACCATCTGCTTGCGGTTCGGCCAGATGACCTTGCGCAGTTCGGCGATGACCTGCTTGACGTAGGTCACGACGAAGGTGATCGGGTTCTGGCGCGACTCGCCCTTCTTGGCGGTCTTCTTCTTCGCCTTGCCGGTGCCGTTCTTCTCGGTACCTAGCTCGACTGCCGTCGACTCGACGTCGTCGCCCGTCGCATCGCGCCGAGACCTCTTGCCCCGTGGCTGCTGCGACCGGGCCGCAACGGCGGTCCGACCGCGACCGACGGTGTCGTCCGTGGTTTCGGTGTCGTCGCCTGCGGAGCCAGCACCATCGCGCTCGTCGCTCACCGCATGCCTCTCATCTGGTCATTGGTGGTCACCATTCCAGTGTCCACGTTCTTCTATTCAATTAAGCAGGGGCGACAGGACTTGAACCTGCAACCTGCGGTTTTGGAGACCGCTGCTCTGCCAGTTGAGCTACGCCCCTTCGTAAACGGCACTGCTGGCAGGTCCTTGCCGCTCGGGGCCTCACACAACTCGCGCGCTCCCCGATCGGTCGATCAGGAACCGACGGACAGCGCGCTGTTTTGGGTAAAACCCCGAGGACCGAGTGTACATCGGCCCAGTTCTGAGTTACTAATCCTTGACTGCCGTGCGCACGACCTGACCGCTTTCGGCGTCCCAGGCCATCGAGATCGAGTTGTCGCCGTCGTGGCCCATCAGCGTGGTGAACCCCTCCAGCACGATCTCACCGTCGTCGTTGGTGCAGACGCTGCGGGTGACGACGATGTCCGCGCCGAAACGCTCGACCACGGACAGGATCTCCAACGATGCGTGCACCCTGAGCCCGACCTTGAGGGGCTGATGAAAGATGAACTTCTGGTCGACCTGGACGATCTGCATGGTGCTCATGCCCACGTCGACCTTGCGGAAGAAGTCCTGCTGCACGAGCAACGCCAGGATCGAGGGAAACGTCAGCGACGCGACCAGGTTGTCATGACCGAGTTCGGCGGCCGCATCCTCGTCGAACGACGCGGGGTCGTCGGCCTTGATCGACCGGGCGTACTGGCGCACCTGCTCGCGACCGATGACGAACGCCTCGTCGTAGTGATGCACCATCCCCTGGATGTCAGCCTTTAGCGGCATCGGCTAGGCCAGCTTCGCGGTGGCAACAGCGCGCCCGAAGATCTTCTTCCCGCCAGTGGTTGCCGACAATGCGATGGTCACCGACTTCGATTCGGGCTCAACGGATTTCACGCGTCCATTGAAGACGATCTCGGCGCCGACGCCGTCGTTGGGCACCGGGACCACTGCGGTGAACCGGACGTTGTATTCGGTCACCGCCGCCGGATCGCCGACCCATGCGGTCACGTAGCCACCGCCGAGGCCCATGGTCAACATGCCATGCGCGATCGCCGTGTCGAGGCCGACCTGCTTGGCGATCTCGTCGTCCCAGTGGATCGGGTTGAGGTCGCCGGACACGCCGGCGTAGTTGACCAGGTCCGTGCGGGTGAGCGGGATCACCCGCTCCGGAAGTTGGTCACCGACCTTCACCGAGCTGAACTCACGCAGTGCCATCAGAAAAGCCCTTTCCGCTTTCGTCCGAACGGCCGGCCAAGGTCGTGAACGATTCTTGGACGGTCTCACCCTTGTCGTTGGTGATGATGTTCTTGGTCACGATGATGTCGGTTCCGTGCGCCTCCCGAACCGAGTGGAGGTAGACGTCGCAGTACAGCCGGTCGCCCGCGTAGATGGGGCGCACGAACTTGAGCTCCTGGTCGACCTGCACGATCTGCTCGTCCTGGATGCCGATGTTCGCGTGTTCGAAGAAGGCCCACTGCGCCTGGTAGCCGAATACGGAGATGAACGTCAGCGGCGCAGGCAGCGACTCGTGACCGAGGGCCGCCGCGGCGTCCTCGTCGTAGTACGCGGCATCGTCGTTCTTGACCGCCACCGCGTATTCGCGCACCTTCTCGCGACCGACCTCGTAGAAGTCGGGATAGCGATAATGCATCCCAACGATGCTGGAAGACAAGGACACCGATTCAGAACCTAACTCGGCTAGCCCGGAGCGACCGCCCGCGGGTCGGCCGTTAACGCGATTCCTTGTGCGGCTGATGCTTCCCGCAGTTGGGGCAAAACTTCTTCAGCTCGAGCCTGTCGGGATCGTTGCGCCGGTTCTTCTTGGTGATGTAGTTGCGGTGCTTGCACACCTCGCAGGCCAAGGTGATCTTGGGCCGTACGTCTGTACTGGAGGCCACGTCTTCGTCCTAGCTTCGGTTACTTCGTCGTTGTACTGCTCTGTCGTGTTGTAGCGGTGGGGAGGCTCGATCTCCCGACCTCACGATTATGAGTCGTGCGCTCTAACCAGCTGAGCTACACCGCCATGCCGGGCGCCTTGGGTCGAGCTTCCTCGCGTCGCTCGCCCCAGCCCCCGAGCCCCCTAACGGAATCGAACCGTTGACCTTTTCCTTACCATGGAAACGCTCTACCGACTGAGCTAAGGGGGCCTTACTTCCTTCGAAGGCCCACTGCGTCGAGCGGAAGTCGAAACGGCTTCCATGCCGTGGGCCTTAAAGAGGGTACATTCTCGACGTTTGCCTCGCCAAACCGCTGTTCATCGGCGCCTTGGGCACCGCATAGTCTTGCTGCATGACCAGCCCCGCGGATGACGACCGCCTGTACTTCCGGCAGCTACTGTCGGGCCGAGACTTCGCAGAGGGCGACATGATCGCCCAGCAGATGCGCAACTTCGCCTACCTGATCGGCGATCGTCAGACGGGCGACTGCATCGTGGTCGATCCGGCCTATGCCGCCAACGATCTCGTCGACGTCATCGAATCGGACGGCCTGCACCTGTCCGGGGTGTTGGTGACGCACCACCACCCCGACCACATCGGCGGCTCGATGATGGGCTTCGAGCTGAAGGGCCTCGCCGAGTTGTTGGAGCGAACCGAGGTGCCGGTACACGTCAACGCCCACGAGGCGGAGTGGGTCTCGCGGATCACCGGCATACCGCGTAACGACCTCACCTCGCACGAGCACGGCGACAAGGTCGCCGTGGGCGACGTCGAGATCGAGTTGCTCCACACGCCCGGTCACACGCCCGGCAGCCAATGCTTCCTGCTGGACGGCAGACTCGTCGCCGGTGACACGCTGTTCATCGAGGGATGTGGCCGCACCGACTTTCCGGGCGGCAACGTCGACGACATGTTCCGCAGCCTACAAGCGCTTGCGCAGCTGCAGGGCGACCCGACGGTCTTCCCTGGGCACTGGTATTCGGCCGAACCGAGCGCCGCCCTTTCGGACGTCCGACGCACCAATTACGTCTATCGCGCAAGCAATCTGGACCAGTGGCGGATGGTGATGGGCGGCTAACGGACTCGCCACAGAGTGCAATTTCGTAAGGCAGCGTTAGCAGGCCTGCGCTATTCTCCGGGTTCGCAGCGTCCATGGGATGCGTGAACGGAGGAACCGTGCGATGACGACACCCGCCGATTGGTATCCCGATCCCGAGAACCCGGGTCAGCTGCGGTATTGGGACGGAACCGCGTGGACGATGCACCGCGCTCCCGCGCCGCCCCCTGCCCCCGAAGTCGAACAGCCGCCTGCGGCCGTCGAGCACGCGGCACCTGCCGCAGAGCCCTCCGCTCCTCTCGAAGCGACTGCGCCCTTCGAGCCTGCGCCGCACGACGACGCGGCGTCGGGCGCGACCGTCGCGTTCCAACGAGCAGCCTTCGAACCACCGGCTTCCGCCGAGCCGACGCCTGCTCCCGAACCGGAACCCATTGCAGAACCGGCGCCCGCTGCAGAACCGGAACCGGCCCCCGAGCCGACGCCCATCCCCGAGGCGACGACGCCGCCCGAGGCGCCCCCCGCCGCGGCCGAGCCCGCCCCGCAAGTCGAGCCTCCCGCGCACGCGGCGCCGCCGGAAGTGGCTCCAGGCGACACGCCATACAGCGAGCGGGCAACGACCGTCGTGAAGCTCCCCCCACTCCCATCGTTCCAACCCACGCCTTCAACGCCGCCGGAGCCTCCGGTGCCACCCGAGCCGTCGGCTCAGCCCGAGCAACTGTCTCCGCCAGAGCCATCGCCTCAGCCTGATCAAAAAACGGGTCCTGATCAAAAGACGACGGTCATCCCGATCATGCACAACCCCCTCCGACCCGAATTGCCGTCAGAGCAATCGAGTTCGACGTCCGAGCCCGGAGGGGAATCGCCGACGACTGCGGTGCCGACGTACGGGGCCTCCTCGTATGGCCCACCGTCGTACGGTGGGCCATCTGCCGGCGGGCCCGCGGCCCCCTCCTACGGCGCTCCAGCGTCCTACGACGCCCCCGCTTCGTACGGCGGTCCGCCCTCCTACGACGCGCCGTCCTCCTACGACGCTCCTCAGTCGTATGGCACGCCGCCAGGACCGCCCCAGTTCGGACCGCCCCCGGGGGGCGACGACGGCGGCAGCGGTGGAGGCGACGGCAGCAACCGCAAGCTGATCATCACCTTCGCGAGCGTGGTCGGCGCGCTGCTGCTCATCCTCATCCTGCTCTTGGTGTACGCCTTCCTCATTCGCGACGACACCACGACGACGGCCTCGGTGTCGTCGGCGTCGTCATCGTCGTCCGCGACGGCCACCACCACGAAGGCACTCGAAACCTCACAGATCGAGACGACGACGTCGAAGCCACCCGGAGGCGATGAGGGCACCGAGGGTGACTTCACCTTCTCGGTCAAGGACACCGACCGGGGCCAAACGATCACCTCTGTCATCACCGACAGCCTCCAGGTGACGGCGAACGGTGAGTACTTCGTCGTGTACCTGGACATGAAGAACAACGGGACCGCGCCCGCGATCTTCGTCGGCAACCTGCAGCAGCTCAACGCCGACGGCACGGCGTACTCGCCCGACGACACCGCGTCGTCGTATCTTGGCGGCGGCGCGGTATCGATCAACCCAGGGGACTCCGTCGAGGTACCCGTCGCCTTCGACGTCCCCGTCGGCACAGAACCGACGACGATCATGGTTCACGCCGTCCCCGGCGGAACGGGAGTCGAACTGCCGCTGTGATTCGCGTCGTAGTTCACATTCGCCGACACCAAGCGTCCAGTTCCTGTCCAGCCAGGCGCTGCATGGCAACCTCATGAGTGTGAGCAAAGCATCGTGCGGCCGACTTTCAGGATCGCCAGCGAAGGGTTAGTGTCCAAGGCGCAAACACTCAACCAGATGAGGCACAGTGGACTGGCTTAGCGATCGGTGGAATCAGCTGACCACCCTCGGGTCTGGAGGGTGGCTGGCAATCGCAGCGTGGGCCGCGCTGCTGTTCGGCGTCGTCGTCCTTCTCGTGGTCAATCGACAAATCCGCAAGAACCGCGAGCTCAAGCTGGAGCAGGTCCGGCCGCAGGTAGCCATGTACATGGAGCCTCACGCCTCCGACTGGCACATCATCGAGCTGGTCGTCAGGAATTTCGGCCAGACCGCCGCGTACGACATCAGGTTCGACTTCATCAATCCCCCAACCGTTGCCGCGTACGAAGACCGGAGCATCGACGGTCCCCCCGAAGTCGACGAGCTCGAGCTGCCCAGCGAACTTCCGTTACTGGCTCCGGGACAGGAGTGGCGAACTGTCTGGGACAGCTCCATCAGCCGGGAAGAGCTCGGCGGAGCAATCCGATCGCGGTTCGACGGCTCACTGACCTACTACGACCGTCCGCGACCGGTGGGCGGCAAGGCCGAGTCGCGGTACTGGAACAAGCGCGAAGAGTTCGAATCGAAGGTCTGCCTCGACTGGGCGACCCTGCAGCCTGCCCATCGGCTGGACATGATGACGTCGCACGACCTGGCCAAGCGTGAGAAGCAGAAGCTGGAACTGCTTCGCAGCTTGCTCAACTACTTCCATCACGCATCGAGGGAAACCCGGCCGGACGTGCTCCGCGCCGAGATCGACCGCGTCAACCGGGCGGCGGAAGAGGCAGCCGACCGCCTCAAGACCAAGCAGGTGGACGTCCCGTCTCTCCAGCTGCCGAAGGTGTCGAAGCACTCGAAGCATGCTGCGCCGGTGAACCAGGCGCCGGTGGAGGAAACGACGGAGCTGCTCGACTTTCCGTGGATCAAGGACGGCGCGGCGGTCCAGGGCCAACGGATGGCGCCGCGGGCGGTCCCCAACGCGAATTGGGCGAATCACCGATAGTTACGATCGGCTCGGACAGCCAACCCTAGGGAGAGCCGATGCGCAGCCCGGTCAACTACGAGCAGAACGAGTCGGTCGCCACGATCACGCTCGACGACGGCAAGGTCAACGTCTTGTCGCCAGCGATGCAGGATGCGGTCAACGCTGAACTCGATCGCGCCGAGAAGGCTGCCCTCGACGGCGAGGTCAAGGCGATCGTGCTGGCAGGCAACTCACGAGTGCTGAGCGGCGGCTTCGACCTCGGCGTGTTCAACTCCGGAGACGCTTCCGCGGCGCTCGGCATGCTGTCGGGCGGCTTCGAACTGTCGATCCGGCTGTTGACGTTTCCCGTTCCCGTCGTCATCGCAGCGACCGGCCCCGCGATCGCGATGGGGTCATTCCTGCTGCTCAGTGGCGATCACCGGGTCGGCTCGCCGAAGTCACGATGCCAGGCCAACGAAGTGGCGATCGGGATGGTGCTGCCCATCTCGGCGATCGAGATCATGCGGATGCGCCTGACGCGTGCGGCCTTCCAGCGCGCGGTCGCAGTCGCGGCGACGTTCCGCGGCGACGAGGCCGTCGCCGCCGGATGGCTCGACGAGATCGTCGAACCCGAGAACGTGCTGGCACGCGCTCACGACGTGGCGGCAGAGTTCGCCGCGACGCTGCACGTCAAGGCTCACCGGGCAAGCAAGTTGAAGGCACGCGACGATGCGCTGAAGGCGATCCAGGCCGGAATCGACGGGCTCCCAGCAGAATTCGCCGCCAGCTAGGCTCCCACCCACGCGATTTGTGCACTCTCACCCGCGGTGAGCGCGGGCGCGCGTGCACGAATCGCGCTAGGGGTTGCGCGAGTGACTGTCGGACCTGCGTCCTAGGGTGGCCTCGATGGCGTTTCACGTTCACCGTGCCGAGCGGACGGACCTTCTGGCAGACGGTCTCGGTGCCATGCTCTCCGAACCTCTCGACGATCCCTTCGCCATGGAGTTGGTGCTGGTCCCCGCGCGCGGCGTCGAGCGCTGGTTGAGCCAGCGCCTGTCGCACGTCCTTGGCCGCGGTTCGGGGGACGACGGCGTGTGCGCGGGGATCGAGTTCCGCAACCCGCACTCGCTCATCGCAGACATCACCGGCACCCAAGACGACCCGTGGGCCCCGGACGTCATGGTGTGGCCGCTACTGGAGGCCATCGACGAAAGCCTCGGCGAGGCTTGGTGCCAACCGCTGGCCACCCACCTCGGGCACTTCGAGGTCGACGGCGAGAAGGAGCTCCGGCAAGGTCGGCGTTACGCCGTCGCACGACGCATCGCTGGGCTCTTCGCGTCGTACGCCAGGCAGCGGCCACAGTTGCTCGTCGACTGGCTCGAAGGGCGGGCGGCCGACCTCGACGGCGATCTCGAATGGCAGCCGCCGCTGTGGCGGGCGCTCGTCGAACGTATCGAAGCCGAGCCGCCCCACGTCCGGCATCGCAAAGCCGTTGCTCGCCTTCGTGATTCGCCCACCTATCTGCCAAGTCGGCTGTCGCTGTTCGGCCACACCAGACTTCCCGCCACCGAGCTCGAACTCATCGCCGCACTCGCCACGCACCACGATCTGCACCTGTGGCTCCCCCATCCCAGCGATCACCTGTGGCGGGCCCTTGCCCACGAACACGGTGCCGTCGCACGTCGCGAAGACACCAGCCATCGCGCGGTCGGCCAACCGCTACTTGCAACCCTGGGCCGGGACCTCCGCGAGTTGCAACGCAGCCTTCCCGCCGAGCGCGCCACCGACGAGTACCTCCGTCGCGAGGCCGACGGCACTGACCATCCGGACACCCTGCTCGGCTGGCTGCAATCCGACATCGCCGCGAATTCCGTTCGACCGCAAGGTCGTCACCTTGCTACCGAAGATCGATCCGTGCAGGTGCACGCCTGCCACGGCCCTGCTCGTCAGGTCGACGTCCTTCGCGAGGTACTGCTCGGCCTGCTCGCCGACGACCACACGCTGGAACCTCGCGACATCCTCGTCATGTGCCCCGACATCGAGGCTTACGCGCCGCTCATCAACGCCGACTTCGGGCTGGGAGACGTTCTGCGCGAAGCACATCCGGCTCACCGTCTACGGATGCGGCTTGCCGACCGCTCGCTCGTTCAGACCAACCCGCTACTCGGCGTCGCATCGCAGCTGCTGGAGCTCACCGGCCGCCGGGTCACCGCCAGCGAGGTGCTCAACCTCGCGCAGTCCGGCCCGGTGCGTGCCCGCTTCGGCTTCACCGACGACAACCTGGAGGACATCACCCGCTGGGTCCGCCAGGCGAACGTCAGGTGGGGATTCGATCAGCCACATCGTCGGCCGTACGGAGTCGACTTCGTCCACAACACTTGGCGTTTCGGCATCGACCGGATACTGGCTGGGGTCGCGATGTCCGAGGACGCCCACGCCTGGATCGGCGCCACACTCCCCCTCGACGACGTCAGCAGCAACCGCGTCGAACTCGCCGGGCAACTCGCCGAGTTCGTCGACCGGCTGCAACGCACGGTTGAATCGCTCACCGGCGCAAAGCCCTTGCACGACTGGCTGACCGCGCTGGCCGACGGCATCGCCATGCTCACGCGCATCGACGATGCCGACGCGTGGCAGACCAGCCAGATGGAACGCGAGTTCGGCGAGGTGCTCGCCGCTGCGGGCGAGCGATCCCGCACCGTCTTGCGGCTGCCTGATGTCAAGGCGCTGCTCGAACGTCATCTCGCCGGGCGGCCCACCCGCGCGAACTTCCGCACCGGCACGCTGACCGTCTGCACGATGGTGCCGATGCGGTCGGTCCCCCATCGCGTGGTCTGCCTGATCGGACTCGACGAGGGCGTGTTTCCGCGCAGGGGCGTGGTCGACGGCGACGACGTCCTTGCCCGCGCCCCGATGACGGGTGAGCGCGACACCCGTTCGGAGGACAGGCAACTGCTGCTCGACGCAATCGGGTCGGCAACCGAGAAGCTGGTCGTCGCCTACACGGCCGCCAACGAGTACTCGGGGCAGGCGCGGCCACCCGCCGTACCGTTGGCCGAGCTGCTGGACACCCTCGACGTCACGACGGGCGAACCCGTCCGCGATCGGATAGTCGTCCGTCATCCCTTGCAGCCGTTCGACATTCGCAATGCCATTCCCGGCTGTCTAGTGCCCGAGGTGCCGTTCACGTTCGACCCTACGGTGTTGCGGGCGGCGCAGGCCGGTGTCGGCGAGCGTTCCGATCAACCGAAGTTCATCTCGGGGCCGCTGCCCGCGCGGCCGTCCGAAGACGTCGCCCTCACCGAGTTGACCGGTTTCTTCAAGGATCCCGTCAAGGGTTTCTTCCGTGCGCTGGACTACACGCTGCCCTGGGACGTCGACGGTGTCGAGGACGCGATGCCCGTCGACATCAACGCGTTGGAGGAGTGGACCGTCGGCGACCGATTGCTCTCCGACATGTTGGGCGGCATGACGCCCGAGGAGGCCAGGCAGGCGGAGTGGCGCCGCGGCTCCCTTCCGCCGGGAAAGCTCGGCTGGCGCAAGGCAACCGAGTTGTGCGAACAGGCCGATCTGCTCGCCGACGCTGCCAGGCGTTACCGCACGTCGACTGCGACGGCCTTCGACGTCGACGTCGATCTGGGCGATGGAAGGCGATTGACCGGCACGGTGTCGCCGGTGTTCGGCGATCGCCTGGTGTCCGTGACCTATTCGAAGCTGGACGGCAAGCACATGCTGTCGTCGTGGATTCCGTTGTTGGCGTTGGTCGCTCACTACCCCAAGCGTGACTGGTCGGCGGTCTGCGTCGGACGACCCAAGCGCGGCACCGCTCCGCGGCTGGAGGGCCTCGGCCGTCCCGACGAATCGGCAGTCGGGCTGCTGAGGGACCTCGTCGCGATCTACGACGCGGGATCCCGCGAGCCGCTTCCGTTGCCCATCAAGACGTCCTACGCCTGGGCGGTCGCCAGGCACGGCGGCGAGGATCCCGAGCGGCAGGCCGAGTTCCGCTGGAAGTCCAACGACCGGTTCCCCGCCGAGGACAAGGACCCCGCACAGATGCGAGCTTGGGGCGGTCAGGTACGGCTGCGCGAGCTGATGCAACCGGTGCGGCCCGGCGAGGAGTGCGACGGCGAGACCAACCGCCTCGGCGCGTACGCCGGCCGGGTGTGGCTGCCGATGTTGCGCGCGGAGCGGAGCCCGGACTGATGGACCGGTTCGACCTTCTCGGCCCGCTGCCGGCCGCGCACACCACCACCGTGCTGGAGGCAAGTGCTGGCACCGGTAAGACCTTCACGTTGGCCGGCCTCGTGACCCGCTACGTCGCCGAGGGCGCCGCCACGCTGGACCAGATGCTGCTCATCACGTTCGGCCGCGCCGCGAGCCAGGAGCTCAGAGAGCGCGTTCGCCACCAAATCACCGAGGCCGCAGCGGCTTTCGACGACCCCGCTGTGGGGATGGGCAACGAGGTGGTCACCCATCTCCTGGATGGCACCGACGAGGAGAGGGCAGCACGCTGCGAACGACTGCGCGACGCGCTGGCGGGCTTCGACGCCGCGACGATCGCCACCACGCACCAGTTCTGCCAACTGGTGCTGCGGTCGCTGGGCGTGGCAGGCGACTCCGATTCCGGCGTGCACCTCGTCGAGAGTCTGACCGACCTGGTCACCGAGATCGTCGACGACCTGTATCTCGCGCACTTCGGACAGGACACCGACGACCCGGCGCTGACCTATCGAGCCGCCCTGGACCTCGCCCGTACGGTCGTCGAGAATCCTGCCACCGAGTTGCGGCCAAGGGAGCCCGACCCCGACTCGCACGCCGCGATCTGCATCGCCTTCGCGAATGACGTTCTCGCCGAACTGGAGACGCGCAAGCGTCAACTCGGGGTGCTCGGCTACGACGACCTCCTCACTCGCCTTGCTGCAGCGCTCGACGACGAGGATTCGCCTGCGAGGTTCCGCATGCACACGCGGTGGCCCATCGTGATGGTCGACGAATTCCAGGACACCGATCCCGTGCAGTGGGAGGTGATCGACCGCGCCTTCAGCGGACGTTCGACCGTCGTGCTCATCGGCGATCCGAAACAGGCGATCTACGCGTTCCGCGGCGGCGACATCGTCACGTATCTGCGCGCCGCCGAGACGGCAGGGCACAAGCTGACCCTCGGCACCAACTGGAGAAGCGACGGCGTGCTCGTCGACAGGCTGCAAGCGGTGCTCAACGGCGCCAAGCTCGGCAACGACAAGATCGTCGTCCACGACGTCGAGGCTGCGCACACGGGGCACCGTCTGGCGGGTGCGCCGCACAACGACCCGTTCCGGCTGCGGGTCGTCAAGCGAGAGACGTTCGGGCGCAGGGGTGTTCAGAACCTGAGCATCAACGATCTGCGGGACCACATTGGCAAGGACCTTGCCGCCGACATCGGTGCCCTGCTCGCCAGCGGTGCGACGTTCGACGGCAGGCCGATCGCCGCCCGCGACGTCGCGGTGATCGTCGAGAAGCACAAGGACGCGCGGGCATGCCAGGCCGCCTTGAGCGCGGCGGCCATCCCTTCGGTGTACACGGGCGACTCCGACATCTTCACCTCGGAGGCCGCCGACGACTGGCTGGCCCTGCTGGAGGCATTCGACCAGCCCCACCGCACCGGAGTCGTGCGCGCGGCCGCGGCGACGACGTTCTTCGGCAAGAGCGCCCTCGACTTGGCCGAGCAGGGCGACGCGTTGACCGATCGGGTTGCGGAGACCCTGCGCGAGTGGGCCGGACACGCCAGGGAGCGTGGCGTTGCGGCGATCTTCGAGGCCGCACAGCTAGCGGGCATGAGCGATCGCGTGCTGTCGTGGCGCGGTGGCGAACGCCACATGACCGACCTCGCGCACATGACTCAGTTACTGCAGGACGTCGCCCATCGCGAGCACTACACCCTTCCCGCGCTTCGGGACTGGTTGCGCGCCGAACGCGACGGGGCAGGTACCACCGAGCGAAGCCGACGGCTCGACAGCGACGCCGCCGCGGTGCAAATCATGACGGTGTGGGTGAGCAAGGGACTTCAGTATCCGGTCGTGTACCTGCCGTTCGCATTCAACCGCAACGTGCAGGAGCGCGACATGATCGTCTACCACGACGACGAGGTCCGCTGCCTGCACGTCGGCGGCAAGGACAGCCCCGACTACAACACCGTCGCGAAGCTCGGCCGCGAGGAGGCGGCAGGAGACGACAGCCGATTGACCTACGTCGCGCTCACCCGCGCTCAGGCTCAGGTCGTCGCATGGTGGTCGCCGGCGTACGACGAACCCAACGGGGGACTTTCGCGGCTCCTTCGCGGACGTCGGCCAGGTGAGTCGACGGTGCCCGACCGATGCAAGCCCGACAAGATCAGCGACGACGACGCGCTCGCGTGGCTGCAGCAGTGGGAGGCGGTCGGTGGCCCCGTCCTGGAGGAGTCGGTCCTGACGCGTGCTCCGGCCCTGCCCGCCGCGCCGCCACCGTCGGAGCTCGACGTGCGCCACTTTCATCGCACCATCGACACGACGTGGCGCCGCAGCTCCTACTCCAGCCTCATCCGCGTGACCGAAACATACGGCGTCAGTAGTGAACCCGAGGTCGTCGAGCTTGACGACGAGGTCGCCGACATCCCGCTGTTGCAGACGCCGAGCGGTCCCGACCTGCTCTCGCCAATGGCCGACATGCCCAAGGGTGCGAAGTTCGGCAGCCTGGTGCACGGGGTGCTGGAGACCGCCGACCCGTTCGCCGCCGACCTCGCCGCCGAACTGGAGGAGCAGGTCCGTGCGCACTCCGTCTGGTGGCCGGTCGACGTGCCTGCCGCAGAACTCGCGGCGGCGCTGCTGCCGATGCACGATTCCCCGCTCGGTCGACTCGCCGGCGGCCTGACGCTGCGCGAGATCGGTCAGCGAGACAGGTTGTGCGAGATGGACTTCGAGTTCCCACTCGCGGGCGGCGACCTCTGCTCGGGCGCGACGGAGATCCGCCTTCGAGACGTGGGAGTGCTGCTTGCCGAGCACCTCACCGCCGACGATCCGCTCGCTCCCTACGCAGCCAGGTTGGCTTCCGACGGGCTTGGCGATCAACCGCTGCGCGGCTATCTGACCGGTTCGATCGACGTGGTGCTGCGGATCCCCGACGGTGACGGTGTGCGCTACGTCGTCGTCGACTACAAGACGAACTGGCTCGGCAAGGACGACGGGCCACTCACCGCGGCCGACTACGGTCGCCCCCGGCTCGTCGAGGTCATGCTGCACTCCGATTATCCGTTGCAGGCGCTGCTGTACAGCGTGGTGCTGCATCGGTTTCTGCGTTGGCGGCAGCCGGGATACGACCCCCAGCGTCATCTCGGCGGCGTCATGTATCTGTTCGTGCGCGGCATGTGTGGGCCGGACACCCCTGTGCACGACGGCCATGCCTCGGGCGTCTTCGACTGGGCGCCGCCCGCGGCACTGATCGTCTGCCTCTCCGACCTGCTCGATGCCGGGAGGGCGGCGGCATGACGTCTCCCGAGGCCGTCGACGACGTCGACTGGCGCCGAGCCGCCGGGGCATCGGGACTGCTGCGCGACTTCAACGACGCGGGCGTCGTCGACTCATCGGACGTGCTTGTCGCGCAACGGCTCACGACCCTTGCCGGAGAACACGACGAGCGAGTGGCGCTCGCGACCGCCCTCGTGGTGCGTGGACTGCGTGGCGGTTCGGTATGCGTGGACCTTCGATCGCTTCCTGAGCAGATCGACGACCCCGACCTGCCGTGGCCCGCCGCCGACGAATGGTTGGCCGCCGTCGACGCCAGCCCGCTGCTCGGCCCGCCGCACGTGCTGCGACGCGAGGGACGCCTGCTGTATCTCGACCGCTACTGGCGCGAGGAGCAGCAGGTGGCCGATGACCTGCGCGCGATGCTCACCGGCGCTGACCCCGCTCCGGTAGGCGCCTTGGACCGACTGTTTCCAGCGGGCTACGAGGAGCAGCGGGCAGCCGCTGAAATAGCCGTCTCGCAACGTCTTACGGTGCTGACGGGTGGCCCCGGCACCGGGAAGACCACGACGGTGGCCCGGCTGCTCGCCCTCTTCGCGGGCGGTGCGGATTCGCCTGCCCGTGTACGGATCGCGTTGGCTGCGCCAACGGGAAAGGCAGCGGCCAGGCTTCACGAGGCCGTTCAGATCGAGATCGACAAGCTCGATGCCGTTGATCAGCAACGGATTTCGGGATTGAAGGCTACGACGCTGCATCGGCTCCTCGGGAGCAGGCCCGACACCTCGTCGCGATTCCGCCACCACCGCGGCAACCGGTTGCCACACGACGTCATCGTCGTCGACGAGACGTCGATGGTGTCGCTGACGATGATGGCGAGGCTGTTGGAGGCGGTGCGTCCAGAGGCGCGTCTGCTGCTGGTGGGCGACGCCGACCAGTTGGCGTCCGTCGATGCCGGGGCGGTACTCGCCGACCTCGTCGACGGCCTCGGCGCGGGCGGGCGTGGAAGGGTCGCCGCGTTGACGACGTCGCATCGCTTCGGCGAGTCGATCGGCGCGCTGGCATCGGCGATCCGCGATGGCGACGCCGACGCAGCGCTCGACGTGCTGCGGGCGGGAGGTGAGCACATCGAGTGGATCGACACCGAGGACCCGACCGACGATCTGCGCAATGTGCTTCTGCCCCACGCTCGTCGGCTTCGCGAGGCCGCAGTGCTCGGCGACGCCGCCGCGGCCTTGGTGACGCTCGACGAGCATCGGCTGTTGTGTGCTCACCGGCGCGGGCCGTATGGCGTTGCGCACTGGAACCGGCAGATCGAGCGCTGGCTCGCCGAGGCGACGGGCGAGCCGATCTGGTCGGCCTGGTACGCGGGCAGGCCGGTGCTCGTCACCGCGAACGATTACGGGCTGGGCCTATACAACGGCGACACCGGTGTGACGGTCGTCGGCGAGAGCGGGTTGCGGGCCGTCGTGGCCACTGCGGGGCAGCCGCGCGAGTTCGCGACGAGCCGGCTGTCCGACGTCGACACCATGCACGCGATGACGATCCACAAGAGTCAGGGCTCGCAGGCGTCGGAGGTCACCGTCTTGTTGCCGCCGGTGGACTCGAGACTGTTGAGTAGGGAGCTGTTCTACACCGCGGTGACGAGGGCGAAGGCCAAGGTGCGCATCGTCGGGTCTGAGGCGTCGATGCGCGGGGCGATCGACCGCCGAGCCGTGCGAGCATCGGGGCTGGCGACCAGGCTGCGCGCCACGTAGTGACGTCACCGTTTCGTCACCTGAACGCCTGCGTGCGCCCCGGGACGAAGGGGTACCACGGCAGCAGAAGGAAGGCATGATGTTGGACACCTTGATCCGGATCGCACGCGGCACGGCAGAGTCGGCTCTGTCGATCGTCGGCATTCGGGTCGGCACGGAGGAGCCGGCCCACACCAGCCAACCGCTGACGGACGACGTCGAGCTACGGCACTACGGCCCCCGCATCGCCGCCGAGACCACGATCGCGGGCGCCGACGACGACGCGGCTCGCAGCGAGGGTTTCCGCCGGTTGGCGGGATACATCTTCGGCAAGAACCACTCAGGGAATTCGATAGCCATGACGGCGCCAGTCGCGCAGCCACAGGTCGGGCAGAAGATCGCGATGACGGCACCGGTCGCCCAGTCGGCGGATGCGAGCGACGTCGGCCAGGGATCGGTGATCCGATTCTTCATGCCGTCGAAATGGACGCTGGATGCGCTTCCGACGCCCGACGACGAACGGGTCCGATTGACCGTGGTGCCCGCCGAGACCTATGCGGTGCGCAGGTTCAGCGGCGACCGCAGCCCACGCGCGGTCGGGGCGCGGACGGCAGAACTGATGGAGGCGTTGCGCGCGACGGGCTTCGAGGCGACGGGCGAGCCAACCGCCTGGTTCTACGATCCGCCATGGACGCTGCCGTTTCGGCGCCGCAACGAGGTCGCGGTGCCAGTGCAACCCTGATCGGTCGCCACTGGAAGAGTGATTCGCCGTGGATCGCGGTGAACTGAACGGCCTGATCGGCCGGGCTGAGCGCTCGCTCGCCCACGTCGACCGACTGCGCTCCGACATCGCGAGCGACGTCCAGCGAATCGTCGACGACATCGTCGTCGACGTGCTGCGCCGAACGTCGGTCGACGAGCTGAAGTCGTATCTGCCCAAGGGCACTCGGGTCGGTGGTCTCAAGTCGTCGCGATACCGAAGCGCCGCTGACGTCTATCAGGCCACGCCGGCAGCGATCGCAGCGTTGCCGGGCATCGGCCCTCAGTCGGCATACGCGATCCACGCGGCGGCGGTGTCGAAGGCTGCGCACGAGCAGTCGGTCGCACGGGTGCGGCTCGACCCGCAGGCCAGGACTCCGCAGGACGGCGTTCTGGCTGGCAGGCTGCTGACCCTGCATGCGGTCGATGCACGTGCGAGGCGATTGCGTGCACTTCTGAACTGGTTGCACGCCGTCGTCGATCCGATGGCCAGGGATTTGCGCAGGCACGACAGCGGTATCCGAATGTTCTTCTCAGGTACCAAGAAGAAGGCTGCGGCCGACGCTGCGGCGGCGACGCTCGAACGGCTCGGTGCAGACCCGGCGTTGGCGGAGCTTGCCGGTCTCATCGATCAGATCGACTGGTATGGCCGGACTCCGTCGGGCGATGTCTGGGCCGACTACGAGCGCGAGGCGGCGGCGGTCAATGCGCTGCTCTCCGAGTTCGCCCCGGGGACGAGCGACGTCGAAGCATCCCACGGTTACGTGCCGAATCCCATTGTCCAGCAAGCAGAACTCGTCACTCTCGACCTCGTGCAACTGACCGCTCGGCTGCGCGGCTATCAGGCGTTCGGCGCCCAGTACGCACTGTCCCGGCGGAGGGTGATCATCGGCGACGAGATGGGGTTGGGCAAGACGGTGCAGGCTCTGGCCGTCGCCGCTCATCTAGCCGCCGCCGACGGCGTCAGGCATTTCCTGGTGATCTGCCCGGCGAGCGTGGTGGTCAACTGGGCCAACGAGGTCGCCAAACACTCGCTGCTGGTGCCATACGAGGTTGTCGGCGACGATCGCGAGGAAGAACTGCGGCGGTGGGCGTCCGACGGCGGCGTGGCCATCACGACATTCAATACGGTGCAACGGATTTCGCTACCGAACCGGCCCGGTCTGATCATCGTCGACGAGGCACACTATCTGAAGAATCCCGCCGCGCAGCGTTCACGATGGATCAAGTCGCTGCTCGACCCAAACGATCGCGTGCTGTTCCTTAGCGGCACACCGATGGAGAACAGGATCGACGAGTTCCGCAACCTCGTCGACTATGTTCAGCCGTCGATTGCCCGGCAACTCGACGCGTCCGATGGATTGCGCGGCCCACTGGTGTTCCGCAAGACGGTGGCACCGGTCTACCTGCGGCGCAATCAGGAGGACGTTCTCACCGAGTTGCCCGACCTCATCGAGGCCGAGGAATGGGTCCGCTTGAGCGGCAGCGACTCTGTGGCCTACCGCGCAGCCGTGCAGAGCGGTAACTTCATGGCGATGCGGCAGGCCGCGTATCAGGGTGCGACGGTCGAGTCGTCGGCCAAGCTCGACCGCTTGGTCGAGCTCGTGACCGAGGCTCAGGCCAACAGCGCAAAGGTCATCGTGTTCTCCTACTTCCTCAACACCCTCGAAGTGGTTCGAAACGTGCTGCCCGGCACGGTCTTCGGCCCTTTGACGGGTGCGGTCGGCAGCGCGGATCGCCAGGCGCTCGTCGACGACTTCACCCGTCACCAAGGTAGCGCGACGCTCGTCGCACAGATCGAAGCCGGCGGCGTCGGGCTCAACATCCAGGCGGCCTCAGTGGTGATCATCGCCGAACCGCAGTGGAAGCCCAGTACCGAACAACAGGCCATCGCAAGGGCGCACAGAATGGGACAGCTGCGGACGGTCCAGGTGCATCGCATCCTCGCCAAGGACACCGTCGACGAGTTCATCCGCGACATCGCATTGCGGAAGTCGGAGTTGTTCGACGAGTACGCACGCGAGAGCCTCGCCAAGGAGACCAGCGCTGGCGCGGTCGATGCCTCCTGGTCGGCGCCGACGCAGGATGCCGTGGTCAAGGCCGAGCAGGCTCGGCAGCGAGCGTATGCCGCCGCCGAAACCGCATCCACGGTTGTCAACAAGACGGCGCGACGACCGTAGTTGCGGTCTCGCCGCGCTCAGGCGAGCTTGCTGCCCTGTCGCCACTTGTCCCACGGCACGGTCCAGTCTCCGTTCTGCCAGATCTCCAGCGGCGCGCCGCCGGTGTTCTTCACCTCGACGACGTCCCCGGGCACCGCGAAGTCGTAGAACCACGCGGCGTTGTCCTGGTTGAGGTTCAGGCAGCCGTGGGAGGTGTCTTGGTGCCCCTGCGCCCACACGGTCGAGTTCAGCTGATGCAGATAGATGCCGTCGACGCTGATCCGGGTGGCATAGGCGATCGACTCCTTGTAGCCAAGCCGGGAGTCGATCGGCAGCCCGAACGTCGAGGAGTCCATCACCACGGGGTTGGCCTTGTCCATGACGGTGTAGACGCCGGGCGGCGTGTAGAACGACAGCGTGCGGCCGTCGATCGTCTCCGAGCCGCCCATCCCCATCGAGGTCGGCATCGTCCGCACCAGCTGGCCGTTGTCGAAGACGCTCACCTGGTGGGTGTTGTCGTCGGCGATCGAGACGTGGGCGTCGCCGATCCGGAACGACACCTTCTGGTCCTCGTCGCCGTACAGACCGTCGCCCAGCGAGGTGCCAAACACGTTCGCGGCCACGCTGACCGTCGTGCCAGGCGCGTAGTACTTGGCGGGGCGGAAGTGCGCGGTGTAGTCGTCGATCCAGTTCCACGACCCGTCGACCGGCGGGTTCGTAGTCACGACGAGGTGCCGTTCGGCGTTGGCCTTGTCGGTGACGGGCTCGTCGAACTTCGCGACGATGACCGTGCCGATGCCATACGTCGCGCCGTCCTTCAAGTACACCCCTGCAGTGGAGTCGAGGTAGACGTCGGTCAGTGAGTCGGCCGCCAGGGTGGTAAAGCTCGACGTCTGACGCGACGGCATGCCCTGTGGCCCGCGAGCCGTCACCGTCATGGTGTATTCGCGGCCGTATCCGAGGGGGCCCGCCGGTTTCCACACCTTGTGGTCGGGGGTCAGCACGCCGGGAATCTCCGTTCCGGCGCCATTGACCATGACGACGTCGGTGATCGTCCCGCTGTCGGCGCGGACGAGGATCGGACTTGCCGGGTTGACGTCGGCTGCACCGGCCTGCGGCACGATCGCAAGCGCAGCGGCCCGCGAGGGGACCGGCGCGGGCGGTTGCGCCACGGGAACGTCGTGGGCGGCCACGGCGACCGCCTGGCAGGCGTCGTGACACTTCGGGGTCGTCGACAGCACGAATCCCCCGAGCACGGCCAGCACCGCGAAGACGGCGGCCAATCCGGCACCACGAACACGACGAGCAGACCTCAACGAAACTCCGATTTTGTGTGACATCAACTAGATAACGCGTCGCCATCGTAGGTGGTTCACCGGCCGTCGCACCACTCGAGCCGGTCCGCAGCTAATAAGTCCCGGTGAGCTCGTCAGGATACGCTCGCGGCTTCTCTTCGGTCAGGGTTTGACTTCGTGACGGCTCAGGATCGACACCCGGTTGAATGCGCCGATGGTGATCGCCACCCAGATCACCGCGGACAGCTCGTCGTCAGTGAGAACCTCTCGGGCGCTGGCGTATTCGCGCTCCGCGGTGTCGTGGTCGGGCAGCGCGGTGGTCACTTCCGCAAGCCTGAGCGCGGCCTGCTCGTGTTCGTCGAACAGTTCGGTGTCGCGCCACACCGACAATGTCGCGAGCTGTTTCTCCGTCACGCCCGCGGCGGCGGCCCGACGGTGGTGCACCTCGAGACACGTCGGGCAGCCGTTGAGCTGCGAAACCCGCACGTTGACGAGTTCGACCAGGCTGCGCGAGAGGCCTGCCCCCTTCGCGGCGCCGAGCACCGCCGTGGACACTCCGACCATCGCCTGATAGGCCTCTGGCGTCTGCTTGTCGATGTGGAGATGGGCAGCGCGCATGGCTGATCGTAATCACCGATGGCAGGCTGGCTGCATGGCTCTGACCGACAAGACCGGAGCACCCGTGACGGTCAGCAAGGAAGCGACGAAGTTCACCATCGCGCTGGAGCAGCGTCGCGTCGGGCTTGCCGCGTTCGCCGACCGTGACGACCAGCGCGTGTTCTTTCACACCGAGGTCGACGAGGAGTTCGGCGGTCGCGGTCTGGCAACCGTCTTGATACGTGAGGCGCTGGAGCAGACCAAGGCGGAGGGTATGCGCATCGTGCCCGTCTGCCCGATGGTCGTCGCCTTCCTACGCAAACATCCTGAGGACGATGACGTCATCGACCGTCCGACGCCCCAAATCCTGGCCTGGCTGCGCCGCTAGTACTGACGACCGGTTCGCGGTCCTATGCCCGAATTCGAGGCTAGGGCTGCGAGATCGAGCTCATGGTCGTGATCAACCGCGAAATCGCTCGAAACCACAAACCTGACGTCGAAATCGGGCCTAGCAGCCAAACGGACTAGTTGGCAGCCAGGGCCTGGCGGGCGTAGGCACGCACGTCGGCATCGCCGTCGTCGAGAGCTCCGCTGAGCGCCTCGCGTGCGGCGTCCTCCGACGACGCCCACCGCGTGAGGCTCAGCACCGCGGCCTTGCGGACGTCGAGGTGCGGATCGGACAGCGCCCGCGATAGCGGTGGCACCGCGGCGGTCGGCGACGGCGCCCCGGCCAGTGCTCGCGCGGCGCCCTGCCGGATCTGCCACGCCGACGCGCCGAGCGCACGCTCGACCGTCTTGGCATCGGTGACGTCCCACCCGATCGCGCCAATGGCGGCCAGCGCGGCAGCACGCACCAGCGGGTCGACGTCGTCGATGAGCCTGCGCACCGTTTCGGCGCCTGCGCCGAGGGTGCCGAGCCCGTTGGCGACGGCGATGCGCACTTCGCGGTTCGTGTCGGCGTGCGCGGCGGCGACGCCGTCGACGTCGTCTACGGAGACCAGCGCGCGCACCGCCTCGATTCGGACGCGGTGGTCGGCGTCCGCGAGCGCGCGACGGTATTGTGCGGCCTCGCCTGCCCGCCGCGAGCTGACGACATAGACGGCTGCACCGCGGACGATGGGGTCGTCGGACCCCAGAAGCGGTTGAACGGCAACGGGATCGGGTAAGACTTCGACGAGCTCGCGGATACCGTCGGCGGCCACCAGGCGCACCTCGGCGCTCGCGTCGGCCAAGGCGGCCACCAGTGCAGGGGCGTACCCGTCGCAGAGGTGCTCGGTGAGCACGTCGACGGCGGTGCGTCGTACGCCAGGGTCGACGTCGCTCAGGTAGGGCTGCAGATCGTCGACGGTCGGCTCGTCGAGCGCGAGCACCGCGGCGATGCGCGGCGACGGCGGAGGCGCCGCTACCGCTTCGATTCGGGATACCTCCGACGCTGGAGCTTGCCCACCGACGAGATCGGGTTGACGCACTAAGATGGGTTCGGTTTCCCCGCTTGGTAACTCGTCGAGGCCGGGCACGGAGACGAAGTACGGTGCGATGGGTCGCTTGAGGAATTCCATGTCGCCGTCGGCGGTCTTGCGCAGGTTCAGGTGATAGCGCCAGTCGACGTCGTTGCGGTCGGGGGTGTCGCTGCGGTCGTGGTAGAGCCCCCAGCGCGATTCGTCGCGTGTCAGCGACGAGCGGGCCGCCATCTCTGCGCAGTCACGGATGAACGACACCTCGACGGCGCGCAGCAGTTCATGGGGCGTGGTGGCACCGATGCCGTCGACCTCGTTGCGCATCCGCTCGAAGGTCTGGATCGCGATCGACAGCTTGGTTGCCGTCTTGGGTGGGGCCAGATAGTCGTTGACGAAACGGCGCAGCTTGTACTCGACCTGTGGCTGCGGCGGCCCGTCGGGGTGGCGCAGCGGACGGTAGATCAGTTCGTGCGCTTCGGCGATCTGCTGGGCCGGAAGCGCTTGCGGTGCTGCGACTTCGTCCAGAGTCGACGCCGCGTGCGTCCCTGCGAGATCACCGTAGACGAACGCACCGATCATGTAGTTGTGCGGCACGCAGGCCAGGTCACCAGCGGCGTACAGTCCCGGCACGGTCGTGCGTGCGTTCTCGTCGACCCAGACGCCTGACGCGGAATGTCCACTGCACAGCCCGATTTCAGAGATGTGCATCTCGATGTCGTGGGTGCGGTAGTCGTGGCCGCGGTTGGCGTGGAACGTGCCGCGCGTTGGCCGCTCCGTGGTGTGCAGGATGCCCTCCAGCGTCGTCAGCGTCTCGTCGGGCAAGTGGCTCACCTTGAGGTAGATCGGCCCGCGCGCGGATTCGATCTCGTTGCGGACCTCGGCCATCATCTGACCGGACCAGTAGTCGGAATCGACGAATCGCTCCCCCTGCGCGTTGACCTGATACCCGCCAAAGGGATTGGCGACGTATGCACAGGCTGGCCCGTTGTAGTCCTTGATGAGCGGATTGATTTGGAAGCATTCGATTCCCGACAGTTCCGCGCCCGCGTGAAAGGCCATGGAGTAGCCGTCGCCCGCGTTGGTCGGGTTCTCGTACGTGCCATACAGATAGCCCGACGCGGGCAACCCGAGTCGACCGCACGGCCCCGTAGCCAGGATGACGGCCTTGGCTCCGACGACGACGAACTCGCCCGTGCGGCTGTTCAGCGCGGCAGCGCCGACGGCACGACCCTCGGAAGTCAGCACCCGCACCGGGACTAGCCGGTTCTCGATGCGGATCCTCTCGCGCATCGAACGCTGCCGAAGCACGCGATAGAGCGCCTTCTTGACGTCCTTGCCCTCCGGCATCGGCAGAACGTAGGAGCCCGAGCGGTGCACGCGACGCACCGCGTATTCGCCATGCTCGTCCTTCTCGAACTTGACCCCGTACCGCTCCAGCCGTTGCACCATCGCGAAGCCGCGCGTCGCGGTCTGATAGATGGTGCGCTGGTTGACGATTCCGTCGTTGGCTCGGGTGATCTCGGCGACGTAGTCCTCCGGCGTAGCCTTGCCGGGGATGACGGCGTTGTTGACCCCGTCCATGCCCATCGCCAACGCGCCGGAGTGCCGCACGTGGGCCTTCTCCAGCAGGATCACCTGGGCGCCCCGTTCCGCTGCCGACAGTGCGGCCATCGTGCCTGCGGTGCCACCGCCGATGACGAGAACGTCGCAGTCGAGCCGCACGGCATCTTGCAGGTCGGGAATGTCCATTAGCTAATCAACTCCGAATATTCGAGTGCGGCAATTACTTCCGCGCGAAGAGCGCTGCGGGCGACGGTGAGGTCGCGCGGACGGGGCACGTCCAACAGCGCGCGCAACGGCTCTCCTGCTCGCCCGAGCACCGCGATGCGGTCGCCGATGAGGAGTGCCTCGTCGACGTCGTGGGTGACGAAGACGACGGTCGTCGGGTGGGTGCGCCAGGTGTCGATGAGCAAGCGCTGCATGGTGGCCCGCGTCTGCGTGTCGAGTGCGCCGAAGGGTTCGTCCATCATGACCGCGCGGGGTGCGCCAGCAAGGCCGCGGGCGAGTTGCACGCGTTGACGCATTCCGCCGGATAGGCTCTTCGGTAGGTACTTCTCGAAGCCGGTCAGCCCGACGTCGGCGATCCAGCGCTGCGCCTCCTCTCGGCGGCCCTCGCGCGGATGGCCCGCCAGCTCGAGCGCGAGCTCGATGTTGGATTGCACTGTCCGCCATGGCAACAACGCGTTGTCCTGGAATACGACCGCGCGGTCCCGCGACGTGGTGACGACACGGGCGCCGTCGGCAAGGATTTCGCCTCTTTCGGCGCGCAGCAACCCGGCCAGCGCGCGCAACACCGTCGACTTGCCGCAGCCCGACGGCCCGGTGAGCACCAAGATCTCGCCGGGTGCGACGTCGAGGTCGAGTCCGTCGACGACGGGCGCTCCCCCGTAACTCAGCACGACGTCGCTCAGCCTCAGGCTCATTCCGGTCACTGCGAATTCTCCTCGCCGCGAGGTAGCCAGCGCGTGGCGCGTCTGCCAATCACTTCGATGGCTGCGGACGTGGCGAAGCCGAGCACGCCGATGGTGATGATGCCCACGAACACGTCGGGGTAGGCCAGCACGGTGTACGCCTGCCAGGTCCGGTAGCCGACGCCGAGCCGACCAGAGATCATCTCCGCGGAGATGACGCAGATCCACGCGACGCCGATGCCGACGGACAACCCTCCGAAGACGCCGGGGAGGATACCGGGCAACACGACTCGCACTAGTACGTCCCACCGATTGCCACCCAGCGTGCGCACGGAGTCCTCCCACAGTGTCGGCAGCGCACGCACCGCGTGACGGGTGCTGACCATGATCGGAAAGTACGCCGCGAGGGACGTGATGAACACGATCCCCGCCTCGTCGGTCGGGAACATCAGGATCGCCACCGGCACCATTGCGATGGCGGGGATGGGCCGTGCCAGTTCGGTGAGCGGCCCGAACACGTTGGCGAACTTCGCTGACCGGCCGAGCAGGATGCCGGTGACGACGCCCACCACGGCGGCGAGCGCGAACCCGGTGAGGATTCGGATCAGCGACTGGCCGAGATCGAGCCAGTACTCCTGCGTGCCGACGCGGTGCGCGAGCGCCGTGCCGACCTCGGTGACGGTCGGCAGTGTGTCGAACCGTAGCCAGAACCGAACGTGGTTGACCGTCAACACCTGCCACAGTCCAACCGCGGCAGCCACCGAGCCGACGCGCACCAGCCAGGCGCGCCAGCTTCGCCGCTTGCCCTTGACGGCGGCCGTCCCCGGTGCGGTGACCGCCGACGGTGCGTCTGCCGTCAGGACCGCGGGTGGGGCGGTCACACCGCGCCTGCCAATGCCTGCTGGTAGTCGACGACGGTGCTGCCGGGATGAGCGGCGGTGTAGCGCCCTGCACCCGCAACGGAGTCGAACGGCAGGTAGTCCGTCCCGTTCTTCACCCAGATCGACTTGTCGGCGAACCAACGAGTACCGAGCTCGGTGTCGGGAACGTATGCGGCACGGACCTTCTCGCCGTGCGCTCCTGCTTCGCGGATCGCGCGCAACAGGCAGCCAGGGTTGGCTGCGGGTTGGGTGGTGTCCTTTCCGTCGATCCACAGTTCACCTGCGAGCTTCGGATCGGTGACCGCGACGTTGCACACCGGGTCTTGACCGCGCAGCGCCGACGGGTTGGCGGTGGCGGCCAATGCGCTGTCGTAGTTCTGGTTGCGCGCGGCGAAGGCCTTGCGGATCGCGTCGTCGGACACGAAGCCGTCGACGTTCAGGTCGGCGAAGTCGCCAATCGACTTCAGGTACGGCACGTCACCCTTGAGCGCTTCGACGAGAGACGGTTTCAGCGTGGTGTCGAAACTCGTTCCGCCAGGGCCGTTGTAGAGGTAGACGACCTCCTGCGGTAGGCCGCTGCCGTCGGCGACGAGCTTGGCGGCCTCTAACGGGTGCTGGTTGAGGAACTCCGTAGCGTCCAGTTGCGCCTGAAGGAAGGCGTCGAGGACCTCCGGGTGCTGACTGGCGTAGTCGCGGCGGACGACGACGCCATGGAACGTCGGGTACTTGCCCTCGGCGCCGTCGTAGAGCAGCTTGGCCTTGTTCTGGAAGACGAGCAGACCGGGCCACGCCACGAACTGCGAGAGCGCTTGCACCTGACTGGATTCCAGCGCCGAAGCGCCGATCGGTGGCTGCTGGTTGAGCACCTCGACTCCGGTCGCTGGGTCGAGACCCGCGTTGCCGAGCGCCCGGACCAGCGTGCCGTGGCCGGCGGAACCCACACTCGCAGAGACCTTCTGGCCCTTGAGGTCGGTGATCGAACGGGCGGTCGAGTTGGGCGCTACGACAACCATGTTCAGCGAACCGGTTGGGCTGTATCCGGTGACCGAGACCAGTTCGGTGCGCGCGCGTTCGTTGCCTTGAGTCTTGGAGCCGTTGATCAGCAGTGGGTAGTCACCCATGGAACCGATGTCGATCTTCTCGGCGACCATCTGCGCGGTGATCGGCGCTCCGGTGTCGTAGTCCTGCCATTGCACGTTGTACTTGACGCCGGAGGACTTGCCGATGTCGGCCAGTCGTTGTTCGAGGAATCCCTTGGCCTTCAATAGAGTTCCGGCCGTGACGGTGTTGATGGTCTTGGACTGATAGCCGATGACGACGTCGACGGTGTTCGTGGATTGGGACGTGGAGTCCAGTGAGCAGGCCGCGAGCGAACCCACGGTGACGGCAGCGAGCAGGGCGGCGAAGATCCGTTTCACGAGTGTTCCTAGTCAGCGAAGGAGGTAGGGCATGTTGACGGTGACGGCGCCGGTGGGACAGCGCGCCGCACAGGGGCCGCAGTACCAGCACTCGTCGACGTGCATGAACGCCTTGCCGTTCTCCGGGTTGATCGCCAGCGAGTCGAGTGGACAGATCTCGACGCACAGGGTGCAGCCCTCGATGCACAGCGATTCGTCGATCGTCACGGGCACGTCGACGCGTTGACTGACCTGAGCCATCAGATCCCCCTAATGAGATTGCTGCGCAGCGTGATTCGATCGCCGCGCATGCGGATGTATTCGAGGTCGACGGGTCGGCCGTCGTCCAGGTGAGTGAGGCGCTCCAGAAGCAGCAGCGAGGCGCCGTCAGGCACCTGGAGGATGGCCGCGGAGTGCGGGTCGGCAGGCACCGCCTCGACGGCGAGGTTGGCGTTGCCAAGCCGACGACCGGTGGCCCGCTCGATCAACGCGAACACGTCGTTCGTCTCCAGCGAGTGCTCGATGACCTGCTGGCCGATGTCCTGGGCGAGGTATGTCATGTCGAGGGACAGCGGAAGGTCGCCGAGATAACGAAGCCTCTCCATGAACACGACGGGCTCGCCGGCGCGCAGGTGCAGCCGGTTGGCCACCGACGGCGGGGCGGCGACGGTCATCGTCGCGCGAACCTCGTTGCGAACGTCGCCGTAGCCCTTGAAGGTCTCCTTCAAACCGACGAGGGCATCGAGTCCGTGGTCGTACTTGCGGATGGCGACGTGGGTGCCCGTGCGGGGGCCGCGATCGATGAGCCCCTCATCCTTGAGCGCCGCGAGCGCCTCGCGAACGGTGTTGCGGGATACGAAGAACTCCTGGGCGAGCTCGCCCTCGGTGGGCAAGCCGTCGGCGTAGCCACCGGCGTGGATCTGGTGACGGAGCATGTCGGCCACTAGTCGAGCCTGGTCGGCGCGCGGCCTTCGGATCGGCGTTGGGTCGTCGTTCGCGGCGTTCCGTGCAGCGGCCATGGTCACCTCCTCGGGGCTGTGGGGTGTGTGTGACGGAGCTGGTCAGGACGCTATCGGCGGGACGGTCGGTCGCCACGTCGCTCGTCTGGCTCCGGCGAGGCCGCTTCTACAATCCGCCAGTCCGCTCGCGCGTCGACCTGCAGTTAGCGGGAGTGGTTCACCGATTGCGCCACCGAGAGACGGGCCCGCGTTTTCGAATCCCAGTGAGCGAAACTCCAGCGATTTCGGCGCGGTTTCGCCCCATAATCGGGTGGAAACCGCGCCGAAATCGCTAAGGGCGTCGAGCAGCCACGACCTCGCGTACCCGCAGCGCCGCCTCGGCCGGGTCCTCGTGCTCCCACACCCGCACGCTGACCCACCCTGCCTCCGCGAGCCGGGCATCGGTGTCGACGTCGCGCGCCCGGTTCCCCGAGACCTTGTCTGCCCAGAACTTCGCGTTGGCTGCAGCGATGGTGTGGTGCTGCGGACAGCCGTGCCAGAAGCAACCGTCGAGAAACACCGCCACCTTGGCGCTAGGAAAGACCAGATCGGCGGTGCGCCGAAGCCCGGCAAGCGGCCTGGCCGAGACGCGGTAGCGAAGGCCGAGGGCGTGCACGGCCGACCGCAGCGCCAGTTCGGGCTTGGTGTCCCTGCTGCGGTTGGCCCGCATGCGTCCCCGCGCTTCCGGCGACGACGCCCACGATTCCGCCATGCATCCAGGCTATTCGCGGCGCGCCGAGCAACCTGCCAGATCTAGGCGAAACGCTCAATACCATCCAATACGTGAGCAGCCGCGACCTCGGAGCAGCGGTCGAACGTCGGCCGAGCACGGACGCGGACTTCGAACGGTTCCGGGCGCGCAACGGCAGCTACGAACGCATCCTCGTCGGGCGTGACGGCCATCAGATCCCGAGCACCTTGGCCGCCTACTCGGGCTGCGACACCCGGCCCACCTGTGCCGACGAAGCCGAGCGGGCCTGGCTGCAAAGCAGAGAGGCGCCACCGTGGACCAAGACGGGGCCCCCGGTTCGCGTGGTCGACCTGTTCTGCGGCTGCGGCGGACTGTCGATCGGCCTCGCCGAGGCAGCCAGGGCACTGCACCGCCCCTTCGAGCCGACGCTCGCCGTCGACCACGACCAGACGGCCCTGCAGATCTACGCCGACAACTTCCCATCGGCGAACACCGTCAGCGACGACGTCGCCGCGGTGTTGCCTGGCCGCGTCGGGTCGCGCCTGACCCACGCCGAGCGGCTTCTCGCCAAGGGGCATCCCGACGTCGACGTGCTCGTCGGCGGGCCGCCCTGCCAGGGCCACAGCGACTTCAACAACCGCACGCGCCACGAAGACCACAAGAACGAGCTCTACAACTCGATGGTACGAGCCGCGGAAGTGCTTGCCCCTCAACACGTTCTGATCGAGAACGTACCGGGCGCCCTGAACGACCGGCTGTCCGTCGTACAACGCACCGCCGACGCGCTCGACGAGCTCGGCTACCGGGTGTCGGTGGGCGTCGTCGACCTCAGCGAGATCGGCGTGCCGCAGCGTCGGCGCAGGCTGGTCCTGATGGCCAGCCTGACGCACGCCACCACGCCCGCCGACATCGCAGCTCGGCACCGCCGCGAACCCCGCGACGTGGCATGGGCGATTCAGGACTTGGAGGAGGTGCCGGAGTCGCAGCGGGTGGAGCTTCTCGACGCCGTCGCGAGGTCCGCGCCCGCGACGCGGCGGCGCATCGACTACCTCTTCGAGTCGGGCGCGTTCGACCTGCCCGACAGTGAGCGGCCGCCCTGCCACGCCAGTGGCGGCCACAGCTACCAGTCGATCTACGGACGCTTGGCGTGGGACCGACCGTCGCAGACCATCACGACTGGTTTCTACAGCATGTGCATGGGCCGTTACGTGCACCCGAGCCGACGCCGCACGATCACCGCACGTGAAGCTGCTCGGCTGCAATACATTCCGGACTGGTTCCGCTTCTCTCGAGCGCGCCATCGCACCGCCCTGGCAAGGATGATCGGCAACGCGGTGCCCTCGCGGCTGAGCTACGCAATCGCGTTGGAATGGCTGCGGTGAGCCGACGGAGGTTCACCGTCGCTGGCCTGTTCGCAGGCATCGGCGGTCTAGAACTCGGCATGGCCGACGGAGGTCATGACACGGAGCTTCTCGTCGAGAACGCCATGCCCGCAATGCACGTGCTGCGCAACCGGTTTCCCGACACGAAGCTGGAGCGTGACGTACGGCAGCTCCGATCGCTGCCCGCCGCCACCGACCTGGTCGTCGCGGGCTTCCCGTGCCAGGACCTGAGCAGCGTCGGCCGCAAGCTCGGAATCGACGGCGCACGAAGCAGTCTCATCGGCGAGGTTTTCCGGCTGCTGCGCATCTCCGACGTTCCGTGGGTAACGCTGGAGAACGTTCCGTTCCTGATGTCGCTCGGCAAGGGTGAGGCGCTGCGCCTCATCACGACGACGCTGACCGACCTGGGCTACCGGTGGGCGTACCGCGTCGTCGACAGCAACGCGTTCGGCCTGCCGCAGCGACGCAACCGCTGGTACCTGGTCGCCAGCCGCGATGGTGACCCACGTGACGTCCTCTTAGCCGATGACGCCGAAAAACCATCTCCCACAAACGAATATCCCGACGTCGCCTGCGGGTTCTACTGGACCGAGGGCATGCGAGCATTCGGCTGGGCCGTCGACGGCGTGCCGCCCATCAAGTGCGGCTCATCCGTCGGCGTGGCCTCACCGCCCGCCATCCGGATGCCGACCGGCCGGTACGTCACCCCAGACCTGCGAGATGCCGAGCGGCTGCAGGGCTTTCCCGTCGACTGGACGGCACCTGCCGAAGAGGTCGCCAAACGTGGCGAGCGCTGGCGGTTGGTCGGCAACTCCGTCAGCGTGCCCGCCGCTGCGTGGATCGGTCGCAGGCTCGCCGCGCCGGGCCGTTATTCGGGATCCGACGACGAGCCATGGGCCGGCGCCAAGTGGCCGCGCCGCGCGGCGTGGGCCGACTTCGACGGGGTCGTGCACGCCGCGGACGTCGGCCCGTGGCCGCAGTGGCACGAGCGTGAGCCACTGGCGGAGTTCCTCAGATACCCGGGCAAGCCGTTGTCGGCACGGGCCGCGTCGGGCTTCCTCCGGAGGACCCGCAAGGGCACGCTGCGCTTCCCCGCTGGGTTCATCGACGAGCTGACCGGTTACGCAGAAGCTCTGTAACGGGCCCGTCGCACCCTCCGAGTTATTAGTTAGGCCGGGGGTTCGTCCGTCACGAATCGAGCCCATTCATGAAGATCCCTTCCCCACTTCGCGGCGCGTTGCGTCGCATCGCCGTGTCTGCCGTCGTGGCCGCGGCACTGCCCGGCCTCGTCGGCGTCGCCGGAGGCTCGGCGACCTCGGCGGCATACTCCCGACCAGGTCTGCCGGTCGAAACCCTGATGGTCCACTCCGCGGCGATGGGCCGCGACGTACCCGTGAAGTTCCAGGGCGGCGGCCCTCACGCGGTGTATCTGCTCGACGGGCTGCGGGCACGCGACGACAACAGCGGCTGGGACATCGAGACGGCCGCCTTCGAGACCTTCTATCAGTCCGGGGTGTCGGTGGTCATGCCCGTCGGCGGGATGTCGAGCTTCTACTCCGATTGGAACGGCCCCGCCGTCGGCAACGGGACGACGCAGACGTACAGGTGGGAGACGTTCCTGACCTCCGAGCTTCCGGCGTACCTGGCGGCGAACAAGGGCATCTCGAGCTCGGGCAACGCGGTGGTCGGCCTATCGATGTCGGGCAGCGCCGCGCTGATTCTCGCGGCCTTTCACCCGGGTAACTTCCGGTATGCGGGGTCGCTATCGGGATTCCTGAACCTCTCGCAAGGGGCGTGGCCCACGCTGGTCGGTTTCGCGATGCGCGACGCGGGAGGCTTCGACGCGACGGCGATGTGGGGTCCTGGCGGCGGGCCCACGTGGCAGCGCAACGACCCGACCATCCAGGCGGGCGCTCTGGTCTCCGACGGCACGCGCATCTGGGTTTACACCGGCAACGGCACACCGTCCGAACTTGGCGGAGCAGATCTTCCCGCGACCGTTCTCGAAGGGCTCACGCGTGAGAGCAACGTCAAGTTCCAGGCCGCGTACACCGCGCTCGGCGGAAGGAATGCGACGTTCAACTTCCCGCGCAACGGCACTCACAGTTGGGGCTATTGGGGCGCGCAGCTCACCGCGATGAAGCCAGACATCGTGCGGACGCTCGGGGGGTAACGAATCCTCGAGGGTCCTAACTCTCCGCCGACATCACCACACGGAGTTCGTCGCGCGAGCTGATGTGCAGCTTCTGATACACGTGACGCAGATGGTATTCGACCGTCTTCGGGCTCAGGAATAGCGCGGCGGCAGTCTCTTTCGTCGTTCGGCCCTCGCCGAGCATTCGAGCGATGCGGATCTCCTGCGACGTGAGGACACCGAGATAACCCTCGTTGCCGCGACGGACCTTCTCTCCGGTCGCATCGAACTCGCTTGCGGCCAGGTCGGCCCATGGGCGAGCCCCGAGCCGCTCGAACGCATCGAGTGCTTGGCGGAGCTGGGGCCGAGCGGCGACCCTGCTGCGGTTGCGACGAAGGGCCGCGCCAAAGGCCAGCCGGGTGCGGGCTTCCTCGAATAGATCCAAGCTGCCGCTGTGCAATTCGATGGCACGCTCGAAGAGCCTGGTGCGCTCCGAGGTGTCAGGACAACTGAGGGCGACGGCACGATGAGCGCGAGCCAACGCCCACGGTTGCCCCTTCTCGGTCGCACGCGCCAGGTACTCCTTGGCCGTCGCCGCCGCCCCCTCTAGGTCGCCGTTGCGCAACTGCGCCTCGGCAAGCTCGGGCCCTGGCGCGAGATCCACGTCGAGAAAGTCGATGTCCCGCAACGTCTTCTGCAACAGACCGAACGTCTCGGCAGCCGTCGCCGGGTCGCCCTTCGCCAGGTGTAGCTCTCCGAGAGCGAAGAGCCCCCACAGCTTCGCCAACGTGAGTCCGTAGGCGTCGGCGAGTGCGATGGCCTCGTCGGCGTTCGCCTGGCAGGCCTGCGCGTGGCCCATCTTGGCCTGCAGCCACGCCAGCCCCGCCAGCGAGGCAGCCAGATCGGTGGTTTGGCCCGTTTCCCTTGCCAGAGCGATGCTTTCGTCGTACCCGGCTACACCCGAACCCCACCGATCGGTGGTCGCATCGTCACGTGCCATGTGAAACAGCAGGGTGGGCAAGCCTCCGAGTGCCATCCGTACACGATCGTCGTTGACGGCTCGCTCCATGAGACCGCGGCCCACCTCAGATTCGCGGAGAAACAGTGTGCCGATGACTTCCCAGTGCGGCCGCCACGGATCGTGGGGCACCTCTGGCTGACTTCCCAAGGCCGCCACGGCGGTACGAATCCACTCCACACCGGCCTCACCGGCGAGCACTCTCGCGATTCCGACACCCAGCTGGCCGCGGATGCGTGCCGCGTCGGTAACGCACCTGGGGACGAGACCCTCTAGCCTCGCGGCCACTGTGAGCGCACTGGTCGTATCGCACTGGTAGAAGCAGCCGCTGATCACGTCTGCCAGCCGCATCGCGGCGGCATCGGGGTCATCGGCCTCGCTGAGTTCTGCAGCTCGCAGCAGCATGCGTCGGCCCTCGGCGATCGATCCCGTTCGGAGGGCCAAGTTGCCACGGAGATCGTCGATCGCAGCGAGCACGGCGTGGTCGCTGGCCAGGGCAGTCGCCTTCTCCAACAAGGCATCTGCCTGGGCCGCGTGGCCCGCCAACCACGCCGACTCGCCTGCAGCGAGCATCCGGCTAGCGCGGTGCACATGGTCGGTCGTGAGGTCGGCTGCCCTGGCGAGCGCGGTGACCGCCACCGCGTGTGCGCCGCGAGCACTTGCGCGACCCGCGACCCCGACGAGTGCGTCGGCGACGGCGTCGTCGGGTCCGATGCACGCTTGGCTGAGATGCCAGGCGCGGAGGTCGGCCGACGACTCGGGCAGCGCAGCGGCCACGGACCGATGGGCGTCGCGGCGTAGGGCGGGCGCGGCGGTGGCATAGATCGCCGGGCGCACTAGCGGATGCCGGAAGGTGGCTTGGTCGCCGCTGAGTCGAAGCAGACCGATCGCCTCGGCGTCAGCTAGATCTGCTACTGCGCAACCGAGTTCACGCGCGGCCTGGGCGGTCGCGACCAGATCTCCGTCGGCGACGGCGGCGATCAGCAGCGCCCGTTGCGTGGCCTCCGGCAGTGCCGACACCCGGCCCCCGAAGGCTCTGGCGATGGCGTCGGGGACGGGCAGCGGGAGCTCGGGCGGCAGCCGAGAGATGCTGTCCATGTCCTTCGACAACTCGAGCAGGGCAAGCGGATTTCCCGATGTCGCGCGGTGCAGGGCTTCTGCGTCCTCGCGGCCCATCAGCGTCGCGGTGTCGGCGAGGCTGAGCCCCGTCAACTCCAGCCGGGGCAACTCCGGGGTGTTGAGAATGGCGTTGGGCTCGGGCCGCAGCGACATCAGCAGTGCGATCGGGTCGGCCACCAATCGGCGCGCGACGAAGCGCAGGGTCTCCGCGGTCGCTGGGTCGAGCAGATGTGCGTCGTCGACGAGGAGCAACAGCGGCCCGTCCTCCGCCCGGCGACTCAGAAGGCTGAGCGCGGCTACGCCGACGGCGAACCGCTCTGGGGCGGGACCGCTGCGCAGCAGAAGGGCCACGGCCAGGGCATCGCGCAACCGCTCCGGCAACGATTCGAGGAGGCCCAGCACCGGCGCCAGGAGCTGGTGAAGACCGGAGAAGCTGAGCCCTGCCTCGAACTCGTTTCCCGACGCGCGCAGCACTTGCATCTCCCCTGCCGAGGCAGCGGTGTCGTCGAGAAGCGCGGTCTTTCCGATCCCGGCCTCGCCGCTGATCACGAGGATGCCGCTCTGCCGAAGGCGCGCACCGGCGACCAGCGTCGCTATGCGGTGCTGCTCCGCCTCGCGACCGACCAGCATCGATCGATCGTAGAAGAGAAACACCAGGGGGGGTACCGGATTCGATCCGGGTGAAATCGCGCGACGGTGGGTGCACCAAGGGCCAACCAAGAGCCAACGAGAAGGGACGAATCCAATGACCGAAGTAGCAAACCCACCCGCCATCGACCCGGAGAAGCTGATGGGTTTCGTGTTCAAGGCAGTCGAGGAGGTCGGCGCAGTCCTCAACGGCGCCCTGGTCGTCATGGGCGACCGCCTCGGCTACTACCGAAGCCTGGCCGAGCACGGCCCAAGCACACCTGCCGAATTGGCCGAACGCACCGACACCGACCAGCACTACGCCCGCGAGTGGCTCAACGCCCAGGCGGCGGGCTCGATCGTCACCTATGACCCGGCTACGGGGCGCTACGAGTTGCCAGCCGAACACGCCATCGCACTGACCGACGAGAACAGCCCCGCGTTCGTCACCGGGCTGTTCCAGACCGCGCACGGCTCGGTCTGCGATACCGAGAGCATCGTCGCAGCGGCACGCACCGGCGACGGCTTCGGCTGGGGCGACCACAACTCCGACGTGCACGTCGGCTGCGAGCGCTTCTTCGCTCCGACCTACAGGGCACACCTCGTCGCCGAGTGGCTGCCCGCTCTCGACGGCGTCGTCGCCAAATTGGAAGCCGGGGCCAGCGTCGCGGACATCGGCTGCGGGCACGGCGCTTCGACAATCCTCATGGCAGAAGCCTTTCCAGCGTCGCGGTTCCGCGGAACGGACTGCCACTCGGGTTCGATCGCCACCGCGCGCGTGCGTGCGGACGAGGCAGGAGCCAAGCACGTCGACTTCGAAACCGCCGACGCCGACGCCTTCACCGGAGGTCCCTACGATCTGGTGACGACGTTCGACTCGTTGCACGACATGGGCGATCCGGTCGGCACTGCGCGCCACGTCCGCGACGTCATCGCCGAGGACGGCACGTGGCTGATCGTCGAGCCGATCGCAGGCGATCACGTCGAGGACAACCTGCACCCCGTCGGGCGGGCCTTCTACGGCTTCTCGACGCTGTTGTGCACGCCGTCGTCGCTGTCGCAGCCGGTGGGGCTTGCGCTCGGCACGCAGGCCGGCCCGGCGCGCATCCGCGACGTCGTGACGGCGGCGGGCTTCACCCGGTTCAGGATCGCGGCGCAAACCCCGTTCAACAACGTATTCGAAGTCCGGCCCTAGACGATTGACGCAGGGGCGACGATATGAGGGTGAGCGACGAACAGCCCCGCGCCCGTCTGCCTGACCGTTCGGGCGCAGCGAGACGTGGGGACGTCTCACTGCACTTCGACGTCTACGGCGATGGGGCGACGACGGTGTTGCTGCTGCCGACCTGGTCGATCGTGCCGTCGCGGTTCTGGAAGCTCCAGGTGGCCTTCCTGGCCCGCCACTACCGCGTCGTCACGTTCGATGGGCGGGGCACCGGCAAGTCCAGCCGGCCACGGGGCGCCGCGGCGTTCGCCGACCACGAGTTCGCCGCCGACGCGCTCGCTGTCCTCGATGCCAGCGACACCGAGCGGGCCGTCGTCGTCGGATTCTCTTGCGGCGGAACGTGGGCGATACACCTCGCCGCCGCGCATCCCGAGCGCGTGCGGGGCGTCGTGGCGATCGCCCCTGCGTGCGGGGTCGCGTTGGTTCGCCCCGATCTCGAACTCGCCCGCTGGCACGGCGTTTACGACGAACCCCGGGGATGGCAGCAGTACACGCGGGACAACTGGCTCAACGGCGATCTAAGGGCATTCCGGGAGTTCTACTTCAGCCAGATGTTCTCGGAGCCGCACTCCACCAAGCAGATCGAGGACACGCTGGCCTGGTCGGCCGACATCGATGCGCAGACCCTGGTCGATAGCACCTCGGCACGCCTCGGCGACCACGGGCTCACCGTCGAGCCGATCGAGGACATCGCGGCCAAGGTGACGTGCCCGGTGCACGTCATCCACGGCACAGCCGACAGGTTGCGCTCGACGAAGATCGGGGAGCGCATCGCCGAATTGACCAGCGGCAGGCTGACTCTCATCGACGACGCCGGACACGGGCCGCCTGGCCGCGACCCGATTCTCGTCAACACGCTGATCCGGGAGTTCGTCGGCGAGGTAGCGCCTGCGCCGCCGCAGACGACGACGTGGATGCGTGGCATGCGCCGTCCCCGCCGCGTGCTCTACCTCAGCTCGCCGATCGGCCTCGGCCATGCCCGCCGCGACGTGGCCATAGCTCAGCAATTGCGTTGCACCCGGCCCGATTTGGACATCACCTGGCTGGCCCAGGACCCCGTCACGCGGGTTCTGGACGTCGCAGGCGAGCGGGTCCACCCGGCGTCACGGCATCTGCTCACCGAGTCTGGGCACATCGAGACCGAGGCAGGCGAGCACGACCTGCACGCCTTCCAGGCGTTGCGCAGTCTCGACGAGATCCTTGTCGCCAACTTCATGCTGTTCGACGAGGTGATTCGTTCTGACATGCCCGATCTGGTGATCGCGGACGAGGCGTGGGAGGTCGACTACTTCCTACACGAGAACCCCGAGCTGAAGCGGTTCACGTTCGCGTGGCTGACGGACTTCGTCGGGTACCTGCCAATGCCCGACGGCGGCGAGCGCGAGTCGAGGCTCACCGCGGACTACAACGCCGAGATGATCGAGCACCGCGCCCGCTTCCCTCGGCTGCGGGATCGGTCGATCTTCGTCGGCAACCCCGCCGACGTCGTCGCCGACACGTTCGGGCCTGGGCTGCCGAGCATCCGCGACTGGACCCAGCAGAACTTCGAGTTCTCGGGCTACGTCCTCGGCAGCCTCGGCCCTTCGGCACCAGAACGAACGGCCTTGCGCCGACGCCTCGGTCTACGGCCCGAGCAACGGCTGTGCGTGGCCACGGTCGGGGGGACCGCCGTCGGTGAACCGCTCTTGCGTCGAGTCCTCGACGCGGTCCCCATCGCTCGACGGCTCGCCCCGGACTTGCACTTCCTGATCGTGACGGGCCCGCGCATCGACCCGGCGACGCTACCCAAGCGAGCGGGAGCACGCGTGCGCGGCTTCGTGCCCGACCTCGACCAGTACCTCGTCGTCTGCGACGTCGCCGTCGTCCAGGGCGGGCTCAGCACGTGCATGGAGCTGACGGCCGCAGGAACGCCGTTCATCTACGTGCCGCTGGAGCATCACTTCGAGCAGAACTTCCACGTCCGGCACCGGTTAGAGCAATACGACGCGGGGCGGGCGATGAGCTACGCCGAAGCCGGCGACCCCGATCGGTTGGCGCAGGCCATCGTGGACCAACTGTCGGCATCGGCAGGGTTTCGTCCCGTCGAGACCGACGGCGCCGCGCGCGCCGCTGCGATGCTGGCAGAGCTCATCTGAAGCGCTTCTACACTCAGGAGAATGCGTTCGCTTGCACCCATCGTGATCGCCGTCGCGCTCGCCGGATTCGGCGCTGCGGCATGCTCGCCGAAGCCCGCGCCGGAAGCGACGAGTTCGACCACAGCGGGGTCGTCCACCTCGCCGACGTCGACGTCGACGAAACCGACTGCCCCCGCCACCCCGCTCAACGGGAAGTACACGGCGACGACGGACAACGGCAAGCGAACGGTCAACGGGCTCGCCACCCCGACGCCCATTGACAACAGCACATGGACCATCACCACCGAGTGCACCGGCGACACGTGCACCGGACAGGTCATCAGCGACCAGGGTTGGAATGCGCCAGCGGAGTTCGCCCACGGCCGATGGACCGTCAAGTTGGACAGAGCCGACGCCGTGCAGTGCCCCAACGGGCCGAAAGTGCCTGCGACGGTGGCTTATTCGTTCGACAGCACCGTGCTCACCGGCACGGTCACCACGGTCAATGCCATGGGTTCCTGCGGGCCTGGCCAAATCGTCGTCATGGCTCCGTGGACCCTCGTCAAGGTGCCGTGAGCTAGCGGCGGGCCTCCGGATGCTGGGCCATCCACCGTGCCTCGACCCGCTTGACGCGTTGATGCTCCAGCGTGATCAGGACCGCGCCCGCGGTGACGAGCGCTCCCGCGACGAGGCCTAACGGCAGTTGGGCCTCGGGATGGCCGTACGCCGTCGCGGCGACGAACCCGGCGATCGTGACGATGCCCAGCGCCAACAGGAACAGACCGGGCAGCCACAGCGTGTCGGTGAACGATTCGCCTGCGTGGTTCTGGGTGGTTCGGACGTGGTCCACCGGATCGTGATGTGCGCCTTTCATGCGGCGCCTCCCTCCGTTGCACGACAACCACTCAGCATACGCCGATTGTGAGCTGGATCACAGCGGTCGAACGGGCGGGAGTCCGAACCCCAGCCCTAGGTAAGTCACCGCCGACGTCCTATGTCCGAGTTCGAGGTCATGGTTGCGACTTCGAGGTCTTGGTCGCCGCTGCGCGCCTCATCGCACGAAGTCACAGCCCTCAGCTCGAACTCGCTCATAGGACCGACGGACCCATGTCCGCCACCCTCTGCGTCCTAGGATCGCGGGATGCCCGACACGTGGCCGCCATGCTGCGCGAATTGGGCATCGCGCGGTGCCTGGCGCCCTGAGCGTCGTCTCGCTCAGCAACGCCGTCGCGGGCACCGGCGACTTCGACGCGTTGAAAACCACTGCGGGCGCGATATTCTCGATCGCGTGGGCACGCTCGTCGGCTCTAGTTTCTTCGACGCTGCCACGCGCTCAGGCGTCGACTTCGGACATGACGCACGTCGGCGCACGACGACGGCGAGCAAATCGCACGCACCGCTCAAGGCGGGGGCGTAGTACATGTCGTGGTGCTAGTTTCCTTGCTTATGGAACTGGTCCCACCGCGACTGATCGTAGAACCCGACGATGGCGTCGATCCGGTTCGCGAGTTCATCGAAACGGCTGAACGGTCGCTGTTGATCAAGCAGTTCACCTTCACCGAGGAAAGCCTGATCCAGGCCGTCGTCGACAGGAAGAAGGCAGGCGTCGACGTCAAGGTCATGCTCAACTCCAAGAGATCGGGCGGCGACCGCGCCAACGACGACACGTTCGAAACGTTCTCCGCCGCGGGAATCGACGTCAGATGGGCGAATCCGAAATTCTATGTGACGCATGAGAAATCGGTCGTCGTCGACGGGTCGGCAGCCCTGGTCGCCACGTTCAACCTATGCACCAAGTACTTCACCCTCACCCGCGACTACGGCGTCATCACCCACGATCCGCATCGGGTTGCACAGATCATCGAGGTGTTCAACGCCGATTGGGAGCAACAGGATTGGACGCCGACCAGCGATGCCGGTCTGCTATGGAGCAACTCGAATTCACGCATCACGATGGCGCACTTCATCGACACCGCGACCAGTCACCTTGACGTTCAGCATCCGAAGTACGTCGACGCCGTCATCCTCGACCACATCGCCGCGGCTGCCGGTCGCGGCGTGCACGTCCGAGTGCTGTGCGGAGGCAAGCACGGGATCAGTGAGTGGGACATCCTCGACACCTTCGCCTCGCTGCGCACGCTCAAGCGCTTCGGCGTCAAGGTGCACAAGCAGAAGAACCTGCGGGTGCACGCCAAGCTGTTGATCGTCGACAGACAACACGTCCTCGTCGGGTCGATGAACATCGACCGCAGCGCCTTCGACCTGCGCCGCGAACTCGGCATCACCGTCAACAATCCCGACGTCGTGGACAGGCTTTTGGAGACGTTCAACTTCGACTGGGAAACCTCGCACCACTACGACCCGCCGGACCCGCTCGACCCGTCGCAGCACCACGAGGACGACTTCCCGCACGACCACGAGCTGATGCATGAGTGAGGATTCCGAGCCGTCCGACTCCCTCGAGTTTCCACACGCTTCGCTGATTCAGCTTGCGTTGGCGTTCAACCACATTGCCCTGGCGTCGTTCGGCGGGGGGCTGTCCGCGTGGTCGCGCGAGGTGCTCGTCGTCGAGAAGGGTTGGATGAGCGACGAGGAGTTCCTCAGCGCGATGACGATGTGCCGGATCTTGCCCGGCGCCAACCAGGTCAACATGGCGGTGTTCGCGGGTACGAAGATGCGTGGCATTCCCGGGGCGGGCGCCGCGTTGTTCGGGCTCTGTCTCATGCCCGTGGTGCTGATCCTCGTCGCCGGCTACGCGTACTTCCGGTTCAAGGAGGTGCCCGCGATGAAGAGCGTCCTGCACGGGGCGTCGGCCGCGGCGGTGGCGCTCACGTTGACGATGGCGATCAAGACCGGTCAGAAGTGCTTGAAGAGTGTGCCCGCGATCGGTTTGTTCGTCGGAGCATTCATCCTCAACGGCGTGCTGCGCTGGCCGCTGCTGGAGGTGCTCGCCATCCTCGCGCCGCTGAGCCTGCTGTGGGCGTGGCCGCGCAAGGAGAAGCCGGTGGAGGCGCCCGCGTGAAGACGTATCTGAGCGTCATCACCTTGTTCAGCGGGCTGTCGCTGATGTCGATCGGCGGCGGCAACGTCGTCCTTCCCGAGATGCACCTCAACGCCGTGCAGCAGGATCACTGGCTGACCAACTCGCAGTTCGCCGACATCTTCGCGATCTCGCAGGCGGCGCCTGGCCCGAGCATCCTGATCGTGACGCTCGTGGGCTATGCGGCGGGCCTGCACGTCGCGGGCGTTCTTGGCGGGATCCTCGGCGGCGTCATCGCCACGATCGCGATGATCGTCCCCGCGTCGATCCTCGTCTACGTCGTCACCAGGTTCTGGCAGAAGGCCGAGGGCTCGAAGCTGCGCATGGCCATCGAAAAGGGCTTTGCGCCACTGACAGTCGGCCTCATCACGGCGACGTGTTTGGTGATCAGCCGAGCCGCGGACCACGACTGGAAGGCGTATACCCTCACCGCGCTCTGCACGGTGATCTTCCTGCGCACGAAGATCAATCCGCTGATCATCGTCGCCGCCGCGGGCCTGGTGGGATATCTCGGCTTCGTCTAGGCCTTGCCGGTCCGCTCGCGATGCTTGCAGCCCGGCCAGCAGCAGGGCCGACGCATGCCTTCCTCAAGCTCCTCCTGCGTCCGGCGAATGCGACGCTCGCGTGTCTTGTCCTGCTTGGCGTCCTCCACCCAGCAGATGAACTCGTTGCGCGCTAACGGGGTGATGTCCTTCCATGCGGCGAGCGCCGTCGCGTTGGCCGCGAGCGCCGTCCGCAGGTCAGCGGGCAGCTCGTGGACGACGCCGCCAGGCACCTTCTGGCCACTCATCCGGCCAGGATAGCGCGGGCCTACTGCGCGGTTCGTGCACTCGCACCCGCGGTGAGCGCGGGCGACGGTGCACAAACCGCTACTTCAGCCGCACCATGCGCGTCGTCGACGTCTCGTCGAGCTCCACGACGTCGGTGCGCGAGCGCAGGAAGTCACTGAAAGACCGGAATCCCAAGGACTTTTCGCTGAACGACGGGTCCATGCGCTTCATCTGGGCCTTGACCGCGGAGTTGTGCAACCAGTCGACGTCGTCCTTCTCCAGGCCGATCTGCAACGCTCGGGTCAGCAACCCGGTGGCGGCGACCTGCGGGTCCGGCGGCTCGGGATCCTCGTCGATGGTCTGCGGGCGGATAGCCCGCCGCCGCGGCGCTCGCTTCTTCGGTTCCGGTTCGGGCTCGGCCTCGTCCTTGTCGGCCGCGGACTCGGGCGCGGGCGCAGGCTCGAACACCGGCACGCCGGGCAGCGCGTCATAGGTGACGAACTCGTCGCACGCCGCGGCAAGCGAGCGGCTCGACGCGCCTGCCACACCGATCCCAACGACGTAGCGGCCCAAGCGTTTACAACGCTGCGCGAGAGCGATGTAGTCGGAGTCACCCGCGACGATCACGACGTGGGTGAGGTCGGGCAGGCGGAACATGTCCTCCACCGCGTCGACGGCGAGCCTGATGTCGGCGCCGTTCTTGCCGTAGGCCGCGGCGGGAAAGAGCTGGACCAGGTCGACGGCCCGGCCGACGAGCTGGCCACGATAGCCGGCGTTGACGTCGGCCGACCAGTCGGCGTAGGCGCGGGTGAGCACCAGCGTCCCGAACGACGACGCGAAGTCGATGATGGCGCCGACGTCGACGGTGGCTCTCTCTAGCCGGTCGGACTCCAGCCCCTTGGCCTTATCGCGCTGGAACGAGTTGCGCCCGTTCACCTGGTCATATCGCGAGATCACGATGTTGTCGAAGTCGAGATAGACCGCGACGCGGGTGTCCTCACGTTCCGTCATGGTGTCAGCTAACACTCCGGAACGTTGACGGCCAAACCGCCTAGGGACGTCTCCTTGTACTTGGAGTGCATGTCGAGTCCGGTCTGGCGCATGGTCTCGATGGCCTGGTCGAGCGAGACCCGGTGAATGCCGTCGCCGTAGAGCGCCATCTTTGCAGCGTTCACGGCCTTCACCGACGCGATCGCGTTGCGTTCGATGCACGGGATCTGCACCAGTCCGCCGATCGGATCGCACGTCAGCCCGAGGTTGTGCTCGATGCCGATCTCGGCGGCGTTCTCGACTTGGCGCGGAGTCCCGCCTAGCAGTTCGGCAAGCCCAGCGGCGGCCATCGAGCAGGCCGACCCCACCTCACCCTGGCAGCCGACCTCGGCCCCGGAGATCGATGCCCGCTCCTTGTAGAGCACCGCGATCGCCGCTGCCGTGAGCAGGTAGCGGATGATAGCGTCCTCGCGTCGCTCCGTATCGTCGAGCTCAGGTAGGTATCGCAAGGCCCAAAAGAGCACTGCAGGAACGATTCCCGCGGCGCCGTTGGTTGGCGCGGTGACGACGCGGCCGCCGCCGGCGTTCTCCTCGTTGACGGCCATCGCCGCGACGTTCAGCCAGTCCATCGAGTCGGCATGCGCGTTGGCCGTGTCGCGCATCATCAATTGGTGGTACAGCCCAGGCGCCCGCCGCCGCACGTCTAGTCCGCCCGGCAGTACGCCACCGGCCTTGAATCCGTTGTTGATGCAGTCGTCCATCGCCGCCCAGATGCGAAGCAGCCGCGAGCGCACCTCGTCGGCCGGGCGTAACGCACATTCGTTGCGCCACATGACTTCACACATCGACACTTCGTCGCGCTCACAGATCTCCAGTAGCTCGTTGCCGGTGGCGAAGTGCAGCGGTACCTCCGCCGGGACGGGGGGCGGCTCCCCGTCGCGTACGACGAAACCCCCTCCGATCGAGTAGTACAGGCCCTCGTAAGGTTCGCTCGCCGAATCGAATTCGACGGCAAACCGCACCGCATTGGGATGGCGTTCCTTGATCTCGCGGGCATGCATGCCGATGTCGGCGGTGGTGAAGGCCAGCGGCCGAGTTCCGCCGAGAAGCAACTCGGCGCCCGCGTCGATGACGGCGACCCGATCGCGCGCCGAGGCGGGGTCGATGTCCTCGGGGGTGTTGCCCTCGAGTCCGAGCAGGATCGCACCGAGCGTGCCATGCCCCGCGCCGGTGGCAGCGAGTGAGCCGTAGAGGTCCACCTGCAACCGCGTCACGGTGGGCAGCCGGTCAGCGATCTGCTCGACGAACAGCTTGGCTGCTCGCATCGGCCCGACGGTATGCGAACTCGACGGCCCGATGCCGATCGAGAAGAGGTCAAAGACGCTGATAGCCAACGGAATTCCAGACATAGGTCACCCGCGGCGGCCATGGCGGGCGAGAGGGACAATCGCTTGGCGTCAAGTGTGCAATGCTACCAACTCGCTTCGTCGCGCGGCCACGAATGTATCGTCGGCGGCGTGGCGTTTGCACCCGGGACGTGGCCCTCTCCGTTGCTGTGGGCGATCCGGACGTCGAACAAGTACGCGCTCAATCCGGTCATGGGCAGGCTCGCCGGTCGAAGGAATTTCTACGCCTCCGCGATCCGGCACACCGGCAGAAAGTCAGGCAAACGGTATTCGACTCCGGTCGGAGCCAATCGCACCCAGGACGGCTTCGTCATTCCGCTTGGTTACGGAACGCGGGTGGACTGGCTGCAAAACGTGCTCGCCGCTGGACGGGCAACGATGGTGACCGAGGGCGAGACCCACGAGGTAACCGAACCCGAAGTGATCGGCGCGGTGACGGCCGCGCCCATGCTCTCGCCGAAGCAACGACGATCCTACGAGCGCCTGGGCATCACGGAATTTCTGCACGTGAAGCTGGCGTGATCGAATGGCGCAGGATTGGTTCGAGCGATTGACGGCCACCGCAGAGTGTTTCGTCAGCAACTGCGCCTAGCCCCGAAATTCTCAGGTTTCGGAGCCCATTCGCGGGGTACAAAAACGGCTACAAAGGATTTGCTGAAGGCGGAACCCCATGACTGAGACGCAACACTCCACACCGAAGGCCGAGTCGCAGTGGCTGGCCAAGTCGGCGGCGCAGACACGCGGCGCCGACAAGGAGGAGATCCAGCTCCACTACGACATCTCCAACGAGTTCTTCAAGCTGTGGCAGGACCCGACGCAAACCTACAGCTGCGCCTACTTCGAGCGCGAAGACATGACGCTCGAAGAGGCACAGCTGGCCAAGGTGGATCTGTCGCTCGGGAAGCTGGGATTGCAGCCGGGGATGACGCTGCTCGACATCGGCTGCGGGTGGGGTTCGACGATGATGCGCGCAGTCGAGCGCTACGACGTCAACGTGATTGGGCTGACGCTGTCGGAGAACCAGAAACAGCACGTCGAAGACCACATGTTCGCGAACTCCGACAGCAAGCGGCACATGGAGGTGCGGCTGCAGTCATGGGAGGACTTCGACGAGCCCGTCGACCGGATCGTGTCCATCGGCGCCTTCGAACACTTCGGCTTCAACAAGTACCCCGACTTCTTCCGAAAGACGTTTCACCTGTTGCCCGACGACGGCGTGATGCTGCTGCACACGATCATCGTTCCGAGCGACGAAGAGGTGAAGGCAAAGAAGCTACCGATGACCATGAGCCGGCTGCGGTTTGCCAAATTCATCATGGACGAGATCTACCCCGGCGGCCGTTTGCCCCTTGCCGCGCAGGTCACCGAGCAGGCGTCGAAGGCGGGCTTCAACATCACCCTCGAACAACACCTTCAGCCGCACTACGCGCGGACCCTGGACATCTGGTCGGCCAACCTCGAAGCGAAGAAGGACGAGGCCATCGCGATCACGTCCCAAGAGGTCTACGACCGCTTCATCCGCTACCTCACGGGGTGCGCTGATCAGTTCCGCGACGGTTACATCGACGTCTGCCAATTCACCTGCGAGAAGGCACAACTGGCGATGAGGTAACGCCTCAGGGCGCGCCGAACACGAGCGCGACGTTGTGCCCGCCGAAACCAAAGCAGTCGCTGACCGCGTAGCGGTAGTCGCCGCGACGTGGAGCGTCGGCCACCACGTCCAGGTCGATCGCCGGGTCGAGATGCTTGAAGTTCAGCGTCGGCGGCACCACGCCCTCGTTCAGTGCATAGACCGTGACAAGGGCGTTGAGGGCGCCTGCCGCACCCCACGTGTGACCGAGTGCGGGCATCGGTGAGTACACCGCGGGCTTACTGCCGCCGAACGCGAGTCGAATTGCGGCCGCCTCGGCAAGGTCGCCTTCCTTGGTTCCGCTGCCGTGAGCGGTGACGAGGTCGACCTCCTCCGGCGTGACGCCGGCCAGATCGAGAGCCCTGCTGATGGCGGCGGCGGCCTGCTCGCCGCTCGGATCCGGTGCGATCTCGTCATAGGCGTCGGAGGTGATGCCGACCCCCATGACGCGGGCCAGAATCGTCGCGCCGCGGGCCTCGGCGTGTTCGCGGGACTCCAGGAGCATGAGCGCCCCGCCCTCCCCGAACACGGTGCCGTCGCGTTCGGAGTCGAAGGGTCGGCAAGCGCCGGTAGGGTCGTCGTTGTTGGTGGACAGTAGACCGAGCTGGTAGAAGGCGGCGATGGTGACGGTGCCTATCCAGGTGTCGACGCCCCCGCAGATCGCGACGTCGGCCTCGCCGAGGGCGATGTGCCGCCATGCTTCGCCTATCGCCGCCGCGCCCGATGCGTCGGCCATCGGTGGGCAGATCATCCCAGCCTTGGCGCCGCGTTCCAGACCGACGGCCGCTGCTGCCGAGTTCGGCATGAGCATCTGCACCGCGAGCGGCGATACCGCGCGCAGCCCCTTCGCCTTGAACCCCTCGTACGCGATGATCGCTTCTTGTCCGGTGCCCAGCCCGAGCCCGATGGAGACCATCAGCCGCTTGGTGTCGACCTCCGGCGATCCCGCTGCGTCCCACAGCCGACGGCTCAGAATCGTCGACATCTTCTGCAGGTAAGACATTCGCCGCAGCTCGACTCGGTTGAGCTGATGGTCGAACTCCTCGCGCAGCCTACCTCCGATGCGGACGGGCAGTTCGGTCTCGACGACGTCGGGGTGTGGCTCCAGCGTTCTGATGCCGCTCTTGCCGTCTAGCAGCGCCTGCCATGTGTCGTGGGCGTCGGGGGCGATGGCCGTCGTGGCCGCGACCGCGGTCACGACGACGTCGGCGAGACCCTCACCGGTGCGCAGCTGTGCCATCTTTGTTCGATACCCCGCTTCCACCAGGGACATTCCTGCGAACGTTCATTGTGCATTAGCCCGTCGACCGGCGCCAAAAGCGAGTCGCTCCCTGTCTGGTGCCAGCGGGATTGCCGCGAGCCCGACGGTAAAGGCCGTCAGGTGCCCTACCTCGGTAAAGGTTGGCCGCGACACCGTGTTGGCGGACAGCGCCGCGACCCCCGCGACCTGGCACGGCAACCGAAACCGACGCTGAACGTATCCGGTCAGGGCGCCCGCGATCCCGAACACGAAGTAGCTGACGCCGACGTCACGGGCGTTGACGAGCCGCCGCGGGGCGCGACGCGTCAAGATCGACTGTCGCAGGTAGACCTGCCCGACCAGGGTGCCGACCACGTGGGCCGCTATGCCAACGAGTAGCCAGCGCCACCAACGCAAACGACGCTCGGCAGGAGCCAGGACAGCGGCGTACACCGGCACGTAGGGCCACCAATGGAGACCGTCGAGCCAGAACAGGCTCGTCGCGAGATTCCGCAGCGGTCTGTTCTTCAGGTGTTTCAGATTGGTCGAATTCTCGCGCTGGATTCGTCGCGCCGCCCACCGCCCGGCAGAACGCTGCCTTCTCGTCGTGACGAACAAGACACCTAGCCAGGCAAAGGTGAGCGGAGCGCCGATGACCCCGCGAACGGCCTTCTGCAACGCCGTGTCCTCGGGCTCGACCTCCACGACGGGAACAGTATCGGCCGGCCCGCCGCCATCCGCGCGAGCAGACCCGAAGTCCCCTCATTCGCGCCGATTCAGGGGATTGTGCGTCTGCTCGCGGCGCGTCTGAGTAGGGCCAAGAATGCTCCAAGCCGTCGCCACGAGACTGAGCGAGCCCCGAGACCACACGTTGCAAAAGGACACCCAATGAAGTCACTGTCGCGATTGAAGAAACTGACAACCCTCGCGCTACTCGGTCCCGCAGTCGCGCTCGGCCTCGCTACCACCGCGCATGCCGATGCGCCGGTGAACCTGAGGGTCGATGACGCCCTTCGCGCCCAACTGGTTCAGGTCGGGGCGCAGTTGCATGGAGTGCCGGCATCGGAGTACGTCGGCCTCGAGCCTGGGCTGACCTACTACGCCTACGACCCCGATACCCTAACCTATTGGGCAGGAGCACATTTGGTCCCCAGCTCGACCTCAGAGCGGGCCCAGATCTCGATCCAGGACGCAGGTAGCTACACCCTGTTCAAGATGATCAAGGGTGGCGCGTGGACGGCCTTCAACGACGGCATCGGCGGCGAGTCGAGTCATGCATGTCCGCAAGCGCTTCCCGCATCGATCGTCGCCATGTGGCACTGGGACCCGAAGACCTGCCACCCCTGACGATCAAGTCATAGCGACGAGCGTTGCCAGCTGGAACGGAACCTCGCCGCCGATCTTCACTCCTGGGAGTAGTCGGTGCTCAGCCACTTCTTCGGCTGCATGCGGATCACGATCGAGTCCGGCGTGAAGTTTTGATCGGTGAACTCGTCGCCACCCTCCTTGCCGAGGTACCGCACGGCGATCGCGCGCGCGTCGTCCTCGACTGCGGGCTCGATTCCGATGACGTCACCTTCGGCCGTTACGTACTTGTACGGCGGCTGCTCGTCCTGAACGGTGATGGTGAACCGGCCAGCGGCGCTGATCACCTTGTGCTTCAGCGTGCCTTCAGTGGTCCACAGCCTGACCTCGCCGCCAGGTTCGTAGCCGTACCAGATCGGCAGGGCCAGCGGGGCACGGTCCGGACGTTCGACTGCGATCACGCCGACGTGGAGGTCGGCCAGATAACGTTCCCGCTCTTCTCTGCTCATCGTCGCCATGTGAGTGTGAACCCGAGCTGGGGGGAGCTCATTCCCTTCCATCACGCCCCGCAACGTCGGTGCCCTCACTAAGATCAGCGGGCGCTAGCCGTCAGCCTTCGCGGTCACGGGAACAGCGCCACGACTGGCGGGTCGTCGCCGAACGAATCCACGCCTGGCTGGCGCACGACGGGCTCTAGCCGTCCTCACACACCTTGGGCCATGAAGGGTCTCCGGTAAACGTCTTCACAGCGAATGACGCGCGCGTTTCGGCCTTGGGTGTTTTCATTGTTAGCAACCAACGCGGCCGGGGGGCCGGGTGCGGTGTAAAGGGGGCTTTGCAATGGTCATGACAGTCGAAATCGAGCGAGTAGACGCGCTGCCGGAGCATCTGGAAGACGTCGACGATCCCGTCGAATCCGACGACGTCGGCGAATGCGAAACGGACGAGCGGGACGACCTCGGCCGGTGGTTGGAGGCGACGCTCAAGGACAAGCTCGGGTTGGACGCGATCCATAGGGACGCCGACGGCGACATCCCCGTCTCGCTGGGCGGACCGACGGTCTACGTCCGCCAGGGCGAGCCAGGCTCGGAGTTCGTCACGGTGTTGGCGCTTCTGTTGGAGGACTTCGGCGTCACACAGTTCCTATTCCAAGCCGTCAACGTGATCAACCTCGAGACACCGATGGCCAAGACCGTCGTCGACCTCGACGACAGGCAGATCGTGATGTCGGTCAAGCTGCCGGTCATCGACTCGCTCTCGCCAGAAGACCTGATGCTCGCCATCGAGACCGTGTCGGACTGGGCCGAGTACTGGGATACGTTGCTGCAAGCCAGCTTTGGTGGCGCGACGACCCGCGACTGCTAGTCAGACCTTCGACGCCGTCCGATCGGTGGCGGCGGCGAGCAACTCGTCGAACGAGGTCTGCATGCACTCGGCGTAGTACCCAGGGTCTGGCAGGGCGTTGCGGTCCGCGGTCGCCCCGATCGAGATGATCCCGTTGTAACTGACGACGGCGTGGAACAGGTTCATGCCGCCGATCAGGGGACCGAGTCCGGTGGCCCGCAGGAGCCGAGCACCCGCGAAGTAGATCGGCGTCGTCGGTCCAGGCACGTTGCTGACCGTCGTGGCGGCGATGGTCGGCGCCGAGAACGGCATCGCCGTGGCGGCCTTCACGGTGAAGCCGAGCAACGTCGTTGGCACCACGCCCACGAGGTCCATCATGCGGGCGTTGCCCTGGGAGTCCAGGTTCTCCCGGACTGCCGACGCCTCCTCCACGATCGTCGCAAGGCGCTCGAACGGGTCGGCGATGTGGGTGCCGAGCGGATGCAACCTGCCGAAGAGTCGGTTGCCGCCCGCGCCGCGCTCGTCACCGGAACGGATCGACGCCGGGCAGGCGGCAACGAGGCCTTCCTCGGGGAGTTCGTCGTGCCCGCCGAGGTAGAGGCGCAACGCTCCGCCGACGTAGGCCAGCGCCACGTCGTTGATCGTCGCCTTCGGCACGCAGCCCTTGATCCGCTTGAAGTCGTCCAGGTCGTGGAAGCGGGCCTCGAACACTCGGTGCGGGGTCACCGAGCCGTTGAACCGCGTCGCCGGCGCCAGGATCGAGCCGCCTCCCGGAGTCAACGTCGAGGTCACCCCTGACAGCAACGCGCCTGGCACCTTGTGCAGATGTCGGATGGCCTTGATGGCGGACGGAATCACGACCTTGGACGCCCGTAGCGGATACATGGCGATGTTGGTCGCCGTGCGCGCGACCAGATCCTGGGTCGACGGCAGCGGGCCCGGCGCGAATGGAGTCGCGGGCGGCGCCGGCCGCGGCCCGTCGGGTTCGAGGTCGTGCATGGCCGCCATCAACTCGACGCTTTCCATTCCGTCGACGACACAGTGGTGCAGCTTGATCGACACCGCGAACGAACCCTTCGGCACGCCAGGGATGGCGTTGAGACCCTCGATCACCGTCATCTCCCATGGCGGGCGTCTCAGGTCGACCTGGCGGCCGTGCAGACGTGCCACCTGGATGCACAGCTGACGCCAGTCGCCGGGTTGCGGTAGCGCGATGTGGCGCACGTGGTACTCGAGGTCGAAGTCCGGATCGTCGACCCAGTACGGCATGTGAAGGCCTCCTGGCAACTCGGTCAGCCGACGTCTGAAAGTCGGCGCGAGGTGCAGTCGGGCGTCGATCTCTTCGAGGATGCGCTTGAAGGTGACCTTGCCGTCGGTAGCCGTCGCCTGGTCGTAGATGAGCAGCATCTGAATCTGCATCGGCGTCTCGGGCCGCTCGGCACGCAACATCATGTCGTCGGTCCAGCTCAACTGCTCCACGCGCGGCTCCGTTTCCTCGACCCGACCACAGTCGACACGCTCTGGACGCGATACGCAGCGATTCGCCGAAACCGGGCTGATCAATCTTGAAAAGTCTTACGCCGTCTCAGATTTGCCATGATTTGCCGCACGGAGACCGCCGACGGCCCGTACGCTACGACGATGCCCGAATACCAAGGCTCGAAAGCCGCTCGTACTGCGCGTTCGTACGCCAGGTGGATGGCACGGGCAAAGCCTGGTGACTACGTGATCGCGCTGAGCGGGGCGTCGGCATCGGTGCCCCTAGTGGGGCGTCACCTGGAGATACTCGGCGGGTTCGCGGCCCTCGGAATCGGTGGACGACGGTACGTGAGCAGCATTGCCGCCGACGTAGCGAAGTCCCGGCTGCGGCCAGGCAGCGCACAGCAGCGGGCCGCTCACCGGGCGTTGACGCCGACCGTGCTCACCGAAGCGTTGGGCGCCATCGTCGCCGCCGAGCAGCTCGCGGCGCCTTGGCCCTCGCACCGCGCGCCTGCGCCCGTGTTCAAGGCGGCAGCGCAACGGCGGTACGTGCACCGCTCGTCTGTGCGCTACGGCCATCACCCGACGCAGGTGCTCGACGTATGGCGTCGCAAGGATCTCGACCCCGCGCAGCCTGCGCCCGTGCTGGTCTACGTCCCCGGCGGGGCATGGGTGTTCGGACGACGGCAATTGCAGGGCCACGCCCTGATGGCCCACCTCGTCCGACGAGGCTGGGTGTGTCTATCGGTCGAGTACCGGTCGAGCCCTCGGCATCGCTGGCCGCGTCAGATGACCGACGTCAAGGCCGCGATCGCGTGGGCGCGCGACAACGTAGACCGGTTCGGCGGCGACCCCAATTTCGTTGCGGTAGCGGGATCTTCGGCAGGGGGCCACCTGGCCACCTTGGCGGGCTTGACGGCGAACGACCCGCAGTGGCAGACCGATCTCTCCTCGAACGCCGACACCTCGGTGGACGCGGTCGTCAGCGTGTACGGCCTGTACGACTGGCACGATCGCTCCACGCCGGAGCGTGATCGCTTCATGGAGTTCCTCGAGCGAGTCGTCGTGCAGCGCACGCAGGCTCGTCGTCCCGAGGTCTTTCGAGCGGCATCGCCGACGGAACGCATTCATTCGTTTGCGCCACCCTTCTTGGCGGTGCATGGGAGCAACGATCGCCTCATCCCCGTCGCGGAGGCGCGCTCGTTCGTCGAACGCCTGAGGTCGGTGTCCGAGTCGACGGTTGGCTACATCGAATTACCTGGTGCGGGACACGGTTTCGATCTGATCGACGGTGGCCGCGCCACGCCGGTGGTTGCCGCGATCGGTCGGTTCCTGCAGCAAGTGCACCAGAACCGTCGGCTCGGCACGGTGACGTCGGCGGTCTGAGTAGGCCCCGCACTGCCCGCCGGGTGCGCGTCGCCGAGCGTGCGGATTTGTCCGCACCCCCTCGCAAAACGCGTCCAGATCCGCCCACTCGCCACCGCATGGGCTGATCCCAACGGACGCGGCCTCGCCAGCTCCGTGGTCGGACCATGTTCTCGGTCCTAGCCGCGAGATCGCGCTCAAGGTCGTGTTTGCGAGGACATTCGTGGGCATCCACGACCCTGGGCTCGAAGTCGCGACCCTAGGCTCGATTTCGGGCATAGGACGTCAGGAGGCCTATCGGTCGCGACGCACGACGCTAGGGCTGGAGGTGATCTGTCCCGCTGCCGCGTGCGGCCCGTTGTATCGTCCATCGCCGAGTTCGAATGTCAATCGTCCGGCGACGAAGTCCCCGTCCGATCCGCCCGACACGAAACACACGTCTCTTAGAGTTGCCTTAGTAATTCCTTATTTTGGTGCTATCGTCTGCCGCATCAGTCCGACAGGGAGGTGAAGCGACATGGGCGATCACGCGGTGGTATTGGGCGCGGGCGTCGCCGGCCTTCTCGCAGCCGCTGTTCTGGCCGAACACTCTTCGTCGGTGACGGTGGTGGAACGAGATCGGTTGCCAGACAAGCCAATCTCGCGTCGCGGAGCCTCACAGGGACGGCACCTTCACAGCTTGCTCAGCCGCGGAACGCTGCCACTGGAAGAGATACTGCCCGGCTGTCTCGACGAGATCGTGGAGGCAGGCGCGGTCTTCCTCGACGATCACGACGTCGGGGAATTCATTGGTGGACAACCTAATCGAATCACGGGCGTACAGGTCACCGATCGCACGACGGGCACCGCCGCGACGCTGGCCGCGCTGCACGCCCTCACCCTCCGCGACCACCTAGTAAAGCGACGAAAATAATTGCACCACAGCAGTTCTACCGCGACACGACCGTACGCGTCGCGCCCGTCTGGGCGATGAACCAGACGCCCGACCGTGGCACACGCCTTCGCGGCAAGCGCGCACTCGTCCATCGAGTCGGCACGTGGAGTCGACGCAAGATGCTGGAGGCTGCTCGACACGACGTGGTGGTCACCGAACGCCTGATGCGGTCACCAACCTGATCGACCCTCCCCAGCGGCTGCTCGAACCACGGCTGCTCGCCCGGGTGCTGACACACCACGCCCCGGCGATCGGTGAGCAACGGACCCAGGCTTCACTAGCATCGGGATGGGCCGACCCGCGCCCAAAGGTGAGGAGTGGCCAGTGACCGACGACCTCGCGTCCGCTGCGACCGAGATCGCCCAGAACGGCACCTTCGAACGGTTCGCCCGAGCCGGCTTCGTCGTGAGCGGCCTCATGCACCTCGTCATCGGCTACCTCGCGATTCGAATCGCCCTCGGCAGCGGCGGGGGTGACGTCGACCAGTCCGGAGCGTTGGCCACCGTGTCGGCCACGCCGGGAGGCGTCGTCGTCCTGTGGTTCGCCGTCGTCGCCTTCCTGTCGATGTCGTTGTGGCGCTTCGCCGAAACGGCGCTCGGCCGCAAGACCGACCCCAAGTCGCAGGGCGCGACGGCCGAGACCGTCGATAGGGTGAAGGCACTCTCGCTGGCCTTGGTCTATCTCGGCCTTGCGTATTCGACGCTTGGCTTCGCCCGCGGCGCCGGAAGGTCAGCGGGCCAACAGAATTCGACGATGACCGCACGCCTGATGCAATCCACCGCAGGCACCGTCGCGTTGATCCTCGCCGCGGTGATCATCGTCGCCGTCGGTGGGTATCACGTCTACAAGGGAGTAAGCCGCAACTTCGTCGACGATCTCGAGGGCAGGCCCAGCCGGCTGGTCCGAACGCTCGGGATAGTGGGTTACGTCGCGAAGGGCGTCACGATCGCGGTCGCCGGCATGCTCGTCATCGTCGCGGTCAGCCGCTCGGAGCCCGAGAAGGCGACCGGGCTCGACGGGGCCCTCAAGACGCTCGGCGCCCAGCCGTACGGGCCGGTGTTGCTGATCGCGGCGGCGGCGGGAATCATCACCTACGGTCTGTACAGCTTCGCGATGGCGCGCTACACCAAAATGTGAGCGGCGCAATGGAATTTGGCTTCGGCGATTTCTCGTTGGCCAAGCCGTAACCCAAACTCCGAATGCGATGAGTCTCCCTGCAGGTACGCTCTGCATGGGGCGGGCGCCGTCGTTTGCAAGGGAGACGTTCATGTCCAATCACTTCACAGGTTTGAGCCTTGGTCCGCCATTGGGAGACCAGCGTCTGGACCTCTGCGACCTCTACGCCTTTCAATCGCCTGCCGATCCCGAGCGGACGGTGCTGATCCTCAACGCCAATCCCGAGGCCAAGGCACTGCATCCCGATGCCATCTACCGCCTTGCGGTCGACAACGACGGCGACCTCCTCAACGACATCGCGTTCAGCTACGTCTTCTCCACGCCCGGCGAGGACGGCAGCCAGACCGTCGACGTCTACATGGCCACCGGCGACGAGGCCCGCTCCCCCGAGGCCGTCGGCACCAAGATCTTCTCCGACGTCGACGTGTCCTTCGGCCAGCAGCCGAACATCGTGACCTCCGGCGACATCACGTTCTTCGCGGGCGCTCGCAGCGACGCCTTCTTCTTCGACTTCCCCGGCGTCCAGAACTTGTTCGACACGTCGGGTGGACGAAACTTCACCGCGCTCCATGTCGGCGACGAATCACCCTGGACTGGAGTCGATTCCAACACCGAGGCCAATGTATTCTCCACGGTGATCGAGCTACCGACCGCGACGCTCGGCGCCAATCCGGACATCCGGATCTGGGGCAGGTGCAGCCTGCGCGTCGATGGCAAGCTCGAACACGTCGACCGTGCCGGTCATCCGTCTGTCAGCAGCTTCTTCAACACCGACGACACCAAGTTGGAGTACAACGCCAGCGAGCCACAGAACGACCGAGAGCGCTGGACTCCAATGTTCGTCCACCTCATGGGGCACACCGGCGGCTACACCGAGGAAGAGGCGGTCGCCGCGATCGACGAAGAGGGCACGCTGCCGGACATGCTGACGTTCGACCCGTCGAAGCCCGCGAAGTATCCGAACGGCCGCGTCTTCACCGACGACGTCATCAACTACCGGCTGGCCTTCCTGTCCAAGGGCGACATTCCGCCGACCGGACTGAGCCCACACACCGACACGCTCACCGAGTTTCCCTACCTCGGGACACCGCATCCGGCGAGCTGACGAGTGGCGACCTTCGCGTTGGCGGGCGGTACGAGATACGTGCGTCACGACGGTCTGAAATGGTTTGCTGCAGCGGCCTTTCGCATAAACGTCTACCTACGGCGTCTCGGGTGGTGACGCACTTGCCCACCTCATACCGAATTCCATCATCCTCGATTCGCTGTGAGGCGGGCAACTGACATGTCGTTCCGGCGACCGGTACTGCGGACCCCCGCGGCGCTGGGGCCGGGCGGGCTACCCGGCGTGCAGGCGGCTGTAGATGCGCCCGTCGACGATGGCGGCGAGTCGAGCCACCGCGGCGGGTTCCCCTTGCGTGGTGATCGCGCCTTCGGCGATGGCCTCGGTGATCGTGGTGCGCTGCGCCGCGATGGACGCGACGACGTGGCGAGTCATCTGGACGACGACGTCGGCACGTTCAGCGCAAGCTCCAGTCTTGACCGACATTCGTCCGTCGCGGACGCGAAGGCACGCCACGCTGTCATCGACGTGAAACTCGTACATGCCGTCGATGTCGGAGGACACGCCTTCGCTGCCGGCGACGAGGAAGCCCAGGACCCACTCCGCGCGGAACGCCTCGTTGTCGACGTCTGCGTCGTCCATCTGATGACGCGCACCCCACACCGCCAACGGAATGATCGCCTCGGCCAGCTCCCGGCCGGCAGCGGTGAGCTCGTAGAGCACCGTCGAACTGGGCTGGTCGGTCGCCAATCGACGCCGCACGATCCCGTCGGCCTCTAGCTGACGAATCCTCGTCGCCAACAAGCTCGTCCCGATCCCTGCCAGCGTGTCGGCCAACTGCGTATAGCGCTTCGGCCCGGATCCCAGCTCGCGCACGATCAGCAGGGTCCACCGCTCCCCGACCACGTCTAGGGCATGAGCAAGGCCGCAGAACTGGCTGTAGTTCCTTCGGGACATGAGGCCATGGTAGCCGTCACTGCAGGAACATGGTGCGGACTTCAGAAATATGTTGCTTACTTCTAAATCTTATGTAACGCTATCGGTGCGCGCTCCAAACGACACTTCACTCACTAGGAGAACCGCGATGGCCCTCATCGCCCAAGGCGGACCCCGCCGTATCACCGCACTGCTGCGCGAACTCGCCTACTTGACGCGGCCGCGACCCGAACCCGTTGTCGTACAGGTTGTTTCACCGCGCGAGGAACCGCCTGTGATCCCGCCCCACTACCCGCCCAAACGTGATCGCTTCGTCGAGAACGCCGCGATGTCGCGGGAGATGTACCGGCTCTGAATCCCGCTCGTCAACCGGTGAACTGATCGACGAGCAGCTGGACCCGCGCCGACTCGTGGCCAGTGCGTAGCCGGCCGGAATGGCCAAGCGCGACCAGCCCGTGCAAGGCGGCCCAGAACACCTCGGTGAGCGTATCCGCATCCTGCCCGCCAGCCACGAGGCCGACTGCCTCCCGTAGCCCGGCGAACGCCGCGTTCAGCTCAGGTGGCGTGTCCTCTGCGGCAAAGCGCAACTTGGTGGCGCGGGCGAACATCGCGTCGTAGACCGCAGGATTGTTGCGGCCAAAGTCCATGTATGCCTGGGCAATTCGAGCCAGGCTTTCACTAGCCGTCTCTGCCCCTTGCCGGGCGGCCTGCGTTACCTCCGCAAGCTCGCCAAACCCCTCGATGGCGACGGCGTCCGCAATCTGCTCCATCCCCGCGAAGTGGTTGTACAACACGGGCTGGCTGTATTCGATTTCCGCGGACAGCCGACGCGTGGTAACCGCATCCCAACCTTCTGCCTCGGCCAGCGTGCGCGCGGTCGTGACGATGAGCCGACGACGGGCTGACCTCTCTCGCTCGCGACGATCCTCGATGGCCATGCCCCTTGATAGCACAGTTAGTAAATCTAGCGCTGCTATTGACGCGGAACGACAAGAGGGATAGCGTCGCTATTAATTGCTAGCATCGCTAGCACAGCGATGAAGAGGAGCTTGTCATGGATATGGACGTCATCACCCGCGTCGCCGCAGTGATCGCCGTGCTGGGTACTGCAGTGGTCTACGGGACCGACGTGTTCTGCACGATCGTGCTGAAACCAGCGTTGGCGCTGGTCGACGACCCCACCCTGGTCGCGGTGACCGGACGCGTGCATCGATACGGAGACCGTCGGATGCCGGTGCCCGGCGTGCTCGGGATTCTGGCTGCCGCGACGAGCGCTGCGCTGGCCACCGTGGCCGCGCATTGGACACAAGCGATCGCGGCGGGCGCCGCGCTCGTCCTGCTGTTGATCTGGCTGGTGCTCTACCTACGAATAAGCGCGCCCATCAACCGACAACTGACGGCGGCCGCCGAGGCCGGGCAGACGCTGTCGAACGGGCGCGCGCTGCAAGCGCAGTGGGACCGCATCATCGGTGCGCGCGCGACCTTGCAAGGGCTGGCGCTAGCCTCCCTGTGCCTAGTGCTGGTGAGCTGACGATGTTGCAGCTCAGGATCTACACCCTGCGATCGCCCGAAGCCCTTCACCGGTACGCAACGGTGCACTGGGCCCGCCACCTCGCAACGTTCAAGACGTTTGGGGTCACCACCCACGGCGTGTGGACCGAACAAGAAGACGGGGCCAACCGACTCGTCGCATTGATCCGCTATCCCCCGGGCACCGACCCCGAACGACTCACGTCGCACATCATGGCCAGCCCCGAATTCGCCGCCGACATGGCCGGTTTCGACGTCGCCGAGATCATCGACGTTTCGGCCATGGTGCTCGAGCCGACGTCATATTCACCGATTCCCCAACGACCACAGGAGCATTCGACATGATCGTCACGACCATCGGCTACGTACTCGCCGGACTCATCGCCGCAGCCATCATCTTCATCGGTGCACGGTTCATCGTCGCGCCGCGCGTCGCAGCGGCCGGGTACGGCGTGCCCGCAGATCCCGGCGCGTATCTGACCGTCAAGGGAGTTCGTGACATCGCGTCGGGGCTGATCGTCGTGATCCTCGTGATCGCAGGCGCGACGTACCTGCTCGGCTGGGTGATGTTGGCGGCCACCATCATTCCGCTCGCCGATGCCGCGATCGTGCTCCGCAACGGCGGCACGAAAGCGATCGCATTTGGCGTTCACGGCGCTACCGCCGTCGTGATGCTGTTGACCGCAGCGCTTCTGCTGATTGCCTAGATGATGCGGTTGGGCAGCGCGAGTCGATGGATGGTCCGCAGTGTCTGAAAGTACTGACGGCCAAGCGAGCCCGTCGTGTACGGGAGGTCGTACTTCTCGCACAGGGGCCGCACGCGAGCGGCGATCTCGGCGAGGCGATTGCTCGGCAGGTCGGGGAACAGATGGTGTTCGATCTGGTAGCAGAGGTTGCCACTCGAAAAGCCGAGCAGGCGACCGGCTTTGAAGTTTGCGGCGCCGAGCATCTGGCGCAGGTACCACTCCGGCTTGGTCTCGTCCTTCAGGACGTCGACGGTGAACGTCTGCGTGCCGTCGGGAAAGTGCCCGCAGAAGATCACGAGGTACGCCCACACGTTGCGCAGCAGGTTGGCGACGGCGTTCGACGTCAGGCTGCGGCGCCACCGCGTCAGGCTTAGCGCCGGAAAGAGCACGTAGTCCTTGGCCGCCTGTCGCGTCATCTTTCGCAAGAGCTTGCGCACCTGCGTCGAACCTTCGGTGTCTGGCATGGCCCTGACGCGATCGTTCACTCCGCGCTGTGCGATGCCCCATTCGAAGAACACCGCCAGCACGATGTTCTGCAGCGGCTGTATCAGATGCATCGGCTTCCACGGCTGGTCGCGGGTGATGCGCATGATGCCGAACCCGAGGTCGTCGTCCATGCCGATCACGTTGCTGTACACGTGGTGGCGGTAGTTGTGGGTGTAGCGCCACTGCGACGACAGCCCCATCATGTCCCACTCCCACGTGGTCGAGTGGATCTCGGGATCGTTCATCCAATCCCATTGGCCGTGCGAGATGTTGTGGCCGAGCTCCATGTTCTCGACGCTCTTCGCATAGGCCAGCGCGGCGGTCCCGGTGAGCCAGGCCGCCCTCGACCGACTGCCGCCGACGAGCAGCCGCGCGCCCAGGTCGAGCAACCTTTGAAATCTGATGGCGCGACGGATGTAGTTCGCGTCGGCAGCGCCGAGCGATTCCTCGACGTCGCGACGAATCGCGTCGAGCTCGTCGCCGATCGACGCGATGTCCGTCGGACTCAGATGGGTGTATTCGGCGATGTCATTGATGGCCATGGCAGAGCTCTCGGTCGATCCGGTCAAGTGGTGGAAAGGCGGGAGTCTTGGCCCGTGAACCGAGGAGAGAGCCTGACGATCGACGGAGGTCGAGCGCGCGGCGATAGCGCAACGGCGGTGAACCAAGCCTACCCCGGACGGCTCGTCGTGGCGGTCCGCGCGGCGACGAGTCGTCGTGCCACCGCGAGGTAGGCGTCGGCTACGACGGGCCAGGCCACCGTCGGCGCCAGTTCAGGCGCCCGGGAAGCCATCGCGTCGTGAGGGACGACGTCGCCCGCGGCGGGGCCGATGGGTCCCCCGGTGAGAAAGGCGGGGCACATCGCAGCGGTGGACTTCGGCAGGTCCGCACCGTGGGGGATCGTGACGACCTCGTGTTGCTCGACGGGATAGACCTCGGCCAGCCGGGTACGAGCGATCTCCGACATCACGACGCCTTGGTCGACGAGCCCAACGACGCGCTCGAACACCGAATGCTGTTGCGGCGTCGGCTCGTCGAGAACGGCGTGCGCGACGACGATGGTTGGGATGCGCAGGCTCTCCATGATCTGGATGACTTCGTCGCCGCGGGGGCCACGGTAGATGCCGTACTCGGGTTGAATGACGGCGACGTCGTTCTGGGCGAGCAGTTCCGCGGTTTCGGTGATCGACGACGGCGAGCCGTAGTCGGCGGCCTCGTGTTCAGCGATCCGCATCCCGTTGACGGTTGTCGCACCGTTGGCCAAGCCGTCGGCCAGCGCCGCGCTGAAGGTCGCTATCTCGCAGGGCGTTGGGGCGTAGGCGGTGAGGATGCCCAAGTTCGGCATGTACGAAAAGTGTTGCATCCAACGGGAGCAAGCAAGGGCTGAACCAACGGTGGAGCATTCACTGATGCGCTGACCACCGCGCGGACAATCCGTAGCGAGAGTTGCTGGCTGTCGTAGTGTTGCAAGGCCTTGGCGAACGTCGAGGCGTGGCGGCTCAGGGTCAGGGTGCGCTGCAGCAGACCGAGGTCTGTTGGCGATGCCCTCCGCAGAACAGGTGGCTCGCCACCAAATTGGTCGCGCTCCCGCCCTTTCAAGGGCGGAGACACCGAACACCGGCCCATCACTTCGAGATGCCGCGTGCCACTACCTCGATGACCGCCATGTAAAGCTCTTCCGTCTCCTGCGCTGAGGACGTCACGCTGAGCAAGTGGTAAAGCGTGGCTCCGATTAGTGCGTCGGCAGCAGCGTTGATGGCGGCGTCCTCACGGATCTGTCCCGCCGAGACGCCGCTGCGCAACCTTTCAGCGACCGCGTCGTGAAAGCGCCCCGTGAGTTGTGCGGAGAGCGTGTCGCGGTCATGCAGGTCTTCGGCGGCAGCAGCGACGAGGGAGCGAATGAGTGCGGCGTTCTCGGCGGTCGAACCGACCTCGGCCAACATGCGCATCCAGGTACGCAAATCCGCGAAGGTGTCGCCGGTATCCGGAAGTGTGAAGTCGCTCTGCTCATAAGCGTGCATCACGGCCTCGGCCACCAGCGGACCCTTGGAGGGCCACCGCCGATACACCGTTTGGGTTGCCACTCCAGCGAGGGCGGCGACCTTGTCCATCGACACCGCGCTGTATCCCGACTCGAGTAGGAGCGAGAGAGTGGCGCGAAGAATCGCAAGGTGTACGGCTTCGCTGCGCGGGCGCCCTCGACGGCCCTTACTCACAGGAGGAAAGGCCCTTGTTTCGTCACAGCAAGAAATTAGAACAGGTGCTGGACATTCCTCCTGTACACCCGGTGCGTGATGTGCCACGATTAACGAGATAATTTTCTCGTAATTGACACTGAGGTCGACGAGTTCGGCCTCGCGTCCGCCGGCGAAGGGGTCGAGTGCGCGAGCTGTGCGTCATCACCGGCGGTACCGGCGTCATCGGTCTGGCGGCGGCCAAGATCATCGGACGAGAGCAACTGATCGTCGTCAGTGACGTGCACGCGAGCCGTCTGTCGGCGGCGGTCATGGAACTGCGGGACCTCGGCATCGAATGCGTGCCGGCCGAATGCGACGTGACCGATCGCGGATCGGTCGCCGCGTTGGTCTCGACTGCGACCTCGGTGGGCACCGTGAGCTCGGTGATCCACACTGCGGGCGTGAGTCCGAGCATGGCCGACGCCGAACGATCTTGCGGATCAACGCTCTGGGCACCGTCCGAGTCAACGAAGCCTTCTTCTCGCTGGCCAAGGAGGGTTTCGCGATCGTCAACGTCGCCAGCATGGCAGCCCACGTATTTCCGAGTCTGCTCATCCTCACCTGGCGGTTCAACGACGCTCTTCGCAACGAGGACCGCTTCATGGCCAAACTGACCGCGGCCTGCAACATCATGCCCAATAGAGTGCGCCCAGGATTCGCCTACGCCATCAGCAAGAACTTCGTGACGTGGTACACCGCGTCCCAGGCCGCGAGGTTCGGCAGCCGCGGAGCGCGCCTCGTCTCCGTGTCACCGGGCAGCATCGACACCGACATGGGCATGCTGGAGGAACGCGCGGGTCAGGAGCGATGGTGGGACTGGCCGCCTTGAAGCGATTCGGCAGACCCGAAGAAGTCGCGGAGGTATTGGCGTTCTGCGCTTCGACGAAGGCCGGTTACCTGACCGGAGTGGACATCCCTTGCGATGGAGGCGTTTTGGCGGGGTTCAGGCTGAAGGACATGCTGACCGTCGCTAGCGACGCATGAATGGTGCAGCCTTGCCAATCATTACGGAACGGAGCCCTGGTATCGCCATGACCGACATCGACACATCGGGCGCGAGGAAACGGCGCCGTCTCGGCTTCATCGTCAGCGCAATCGGATTGGCGCACTTCGTGTTTCCGGCGAGCTTTGACCCTGTCAACAGGCTCGGCTTTTCCGACCGCGCTCGCACGTTCACCTACGTCAACGGAGCCTTGGAGACGACGATCGGCGTCCTGATGGCGAGCCCGCGCAGGCGTCGAGCAACGACCTTCGTATCCGCTTGCTACACCGCCTATTTGACGGTCAGCGTCATTCGCACCCAACTACTGGAGCGGCGAGCATGACGGTGAGGCCAGCGCCGTCCATCAGCGCAACCGCCCGCACCCGACGACTACCACGCCGATCGCGCTCCGCGAAAGCAGGTCGCGTTCGGCTATGGCCCACACATGTGTCTGGGAGCTCCGTTGGCCCGGATGGAAGCACAGGCCGTGTTGCGTCAGTTGGTCACCCGCGTAGAGCAGATCATTCCCGAGGGGCCGACGCGGTGGTCGAGCCACAGTTCACTGCGCGGACCCACCCATCTGCCGATCCGGCTCACAGCTGCCTAAGGAGGTGAATTATGTCGGCGGAAAACCTCATAGCGGGTGCCCTAGCCCCAGACGACAGGTCAGCGCTTAGGGAGATCGGCTCATGGGGCCGGCGGTATGTGCGCTCGCATCCCGTGCAGTCCATCGAGACCGTCGGAGGGCAAACCGTGCTAGCGGTGCGCACGCTGCAATACTTCGCCGTCGATCTGGTAACGGGCCGGTTTCCCCTGGGGGAGTTCGTCCGGCAGGCGGCTTTCATGGCGGGCACGTCGGTGCTGCCGACGCTGCTGGTGACGATTCCCGTTGGCGTGACCCTGTCGATCCAGTTCGGGGTGCTGGCCGGACAGGTCGGCGCAGAGTCGCTCGCGGGCGCGGCGAATGGCCTCGTAGTGATTCGTCAGGGAGCACCGTTGGTCGCGGCCATACTGCTGGCTGCCGCCGTCGGTTCGGCGGTCAGCGCCGATCTTGGCTCGCGAAAGATGCGCGAGGAGGTCGAAGCCATGGAGGTCATGGGTGTCTCCGTGATCCGCCGACTGGTCGTGCCTCGCTTCGCGGCGGTGATCGTCGTCGGCGTCGCACTGACCGGACTGGCGACGTGCGCCGGCTTCTTCGTCGGCTACCTCTTCAACGTCTACATGCAAAACGGAACGCCCGGGTCGTTCGTGGCCACGTTCGCCTCCTTCGCCACCGTGGGTGACTTGATGTTGGCACTGGCGAAAGCCGTCGTGTTCGGCGCCATCGTGGCCGTGGTCTGCTGCCACAAGGGCCTCGACACGAAGGGCGGCCCGGCCGGGGTGGCGAACTCGGTGAATGCCGCTGTCGTGGAATCGATCCTGCTGCTCATGATCGTCAACGTCGCGATGAGTCAGGCCTACCTACTCCTCTTCCCGAGAACGAGTCTCTAACCATGGCCACCGTTGCCCGTTACCGACCCCTCTTGCTGCGCCCGTTCCTGCCGGCCTTCGGTGCGACGATGCGTCCGGTGGCCCGCGCGGGACACATGTTGTACTTCTTCGGCCAAGTCTTGATGGCGATTCCGTTGACGCTGACCCGATATCGACGGGAGTTCTTCCGAAACCTCTCCGACATCGCCTGGGGCAACGGGTCGATCGTGGTCGGTGGCGGAACGATCGGCGTGGCGGTGGTGTTGGGGATCACCGCGGGTGCGCTGCTCGCGGTCGAGGGCTACAACGCGCTGAACTTGCTGGGTTTGGGAGCGGCTACCGGACTGCTGTCGTCGTGGGGGGCGACTCGCGAGCTGGTGCCGATCATGATCTCCCTGGCCTTCACCACTCAAGCGGGCTGTCGATTCACTGCTCAACTCGGGGCCATGCGGATCGCCGAGGAAATCGACGCCATGGAGGCGCTGGCGATCAAACCCATTCCGTATCTTGTGACTACGCGCGCGTTCGCGGCCGTCGTCGCCAGCGTCCCGCTATTCCTCGTCTGTTTGGCCACCGCCTACCTCTCGGCGCGAATGGTCGTTTCGGTGATCGCCGGCACGTCACCGGGGACGTACCAGCACTACTTCGAACTGTTCGCCAGCGGCCAAGACGTCCTATGGGCACTGGTCAAGGCGATCACCTTCGTCTTCGTCGCCGCATCGACACAGTGCTACTACGGCTACTTCGCCTCCGGAGGCCCCGAGGGCGTCGGCGTGGCCGCAGGACATGCGATGCGGGCCTCGATCACGGTCGTCGTCATTCTGAATGCGCTTCTCACCATGGCCATTTGGGGCGTTGACGCCGGAGCGAGGTTCGGAGGATAGATGCCGAATCCATTCGATCCTGGGCCCCGCGGGCCGTCCATGGGACGGCTCTTGGTGGTGGGCGTGGCGTTCTTGGCCATGGTGGCGACGACGGTCACCTTACTGATCGCGAAGTCCCGCGGTGCGCTGGAGCCCTTCGTCCGCGTGACTGCTGAGTTGACCAACGTCGGAGACGGGTTACCCGAGAAGTCGGACGTGAAGTTCCGCGGCGTGCTCGTCGGCTTCGTCGGCGGAGTGGTCCCCGCCCGGAGCGGTCGGCCTAACATCGTCAGGCTGAACCTCAGACCGCAATACGCCGCAGGCATACCTGCGACCGTCACCGCGCGCGTCGTGCCCTCGAACGTATTCGCCGTTTCGTCAGTGCAGCTGGTCGACAACCAACGACCGGCACAGCCTCTCCGCGACGGCGCCGTGATCCCCGAGGACCAAACGTTGCCGACGGTGTTATTCCAAACCACGACCAACAAGCTGCGCCAGGTGTTGCTCGCCATCGGTCGCCGGCCCGACGCCAACAGCATCGGCTGGCTCACAGCGCTGGGCGAGGCGACCGAGGGCCGCGGAGACCGGCTCCAAGCGGCCGCGCATGATCTCAATGACGTCGTCAACCAACTCAACGGCCTGGTGACAGATGAGCCGGGCCCGACGACGCTGTCCGCGCTGGCGGCCGCCACCGATGGTTTGCGTGACCGTGCACCCGAGCTCGTCGATGCGCTCGACGCCGCCGTGCGGCCGATGCGGACTCTCGCCGAGGAACGCGCCCAGCTGACCAACTTTCTTTCCGCCGGAACGGGCACCGTGCGGACCATCGGCGATGCCTTCGACAATCAGACCGACCGGCTGATCGACATCACCACCAAGCTAACGCCGGTGGTCGGCACCTTGGCCGACTATTCGGGCAACATCCATCCCATCCTGATCAACGCCCAAGACCTCGTCAAAAAGGTATTCGACCTGGCGTGGAACTACGACACCAACCAACTCAAGGCCAACGTCATCGTCTCACTCACGCCATCGCGTACGTATGTGCGCGCCGACTGTCCCCGCTACGGCGACCTGCTTGGTCCCAGTTGTTTCACCGCCCCGGAGATTCCCACGGCGCCAGCCCTGACGCCGGCGCTGGGTTCGATGGGATTTCCCCTCCCGCCGGGAGCGAACGAGAACCGACCGAATCTCGCCCCTCCGCGCGGATCGGTGCTACCGTCCGACGCTCCTGGGCCGGACGGACTACCGCCGCCTGCGGTCGCACCAGGTGCGGCCGACGGACGGCAATCACCCCCACCGCCCCTGCTGCCTGCTGAGGCACCGCCATCCGGTGCCTCCGATGGGGCGCAGAACGGCGCCGTTCCGCAGGCGGCGATCATCGGCGGCAACGTGGGGCCTGTCGGGAGTCAACAGGAGAAGAACCAGGTGGCCTACCTACTCGGCGGTCACGTCGACACTGCCAGCGAAGTACTGGTTGGTCCCTTACTGCGGGGCACCACCGCAACCATCCTCGAGGCTCCGGGACGGCAACGATGACCCGTGCCAAGCCTGCCATCACGTTGAGCGTCTTTCTGGTCGTGTCGCTCGTGGCGAGCTGGCTGGTGTTCAACACGTTGCGTCGCGACGTGCCGGGACCCACCTTCGACTACTCGGCGACGTTCACCGACGTGTCCGGACTCAAGACCGGCGACGACGTACGAATCGCTGGAGTGCGGGTCGGGCGCGTGGATAGCATCGAGCTGGAGGGCACACAGGCCCGGGTGGGCTTTCGAGTCGAGCGGGATCAACGCATCTACACTGACACCACCGCAACGGTGACCTATCAGAACATCATCGGACAGCGGTACATCGGACTTGCCTCCGGGAATGATCCGAAGCACACCCTGATGCCCGATAAGGGGCACATCCCAGTCGAGCACACCCGTCCGTCCTTCGACATCTCCGCGCTGCTCAACGGGTTCGAACCGTTGTTCGCGCTACTGAGCCCCGAACAGGTCGACAACCTCACCAGTGGGATCGTCGAGTCGCTACAAGGCAAGTCGGGTTCAGTGCTCACGCTGCTCACCCAGACCTCGGCGCTGGCGCAAACCCTCGCCGGCCCTGACGCCGTCCTCGGCGAGCTGATCTCCAACCTGGACGCGGTCACGGCCGTACTGGCCAAGCAGAACTCGAATCTGCAGACCCTGATAAGCCAAACCAGCGATGTCATGGCCACGCTCGGCGCCCGGCGCGACGAGTTGGTCAAGTCCGCCGCCTCCATCGAGCACGCCGTAACACGGCTCGCGCAGATCGTCGCGTCGGTCTATCCAGACCTCGATCAGTTCATCACGCGCGAACCGGGCTTCCTCGGGCACCTCACCGGTGAAGGGCGAGACCGCTTCTCGATGTTTGCCGCCAACCTCATCTTGGTGTGGAAGGGTCTGGCTCGAGCTAGCCAGAGCGGCGCCTACGCCGACGGCTACATCTGCGACGTCAACTCGACGGTGTTCGCGTTCCTCAGCCGCGTGATCCCGGCCGTCGTAAAGCTCGCCTCACCCGGCAACATCGTCCAACACTCGCCGATCTGCAGCAAGTAGGCAATATGCGCATACGACTGAAACGACCGATGGAGCAATACAACAAGATTTGGCTTGGCATCGCCGTGCTGACCGTGATCGCCGTCGTCGTCGGCTCGATCGTGGGCCTGGGTCACCAGTCCATCGGCCAAACGACGTACCGCGGCGAATTTGCTCAAGCCGCGCAAATCAGTGCCGGTGACCCGGTGACGGTCGCCGGCATCGACGTCGGCCGCGTCGACGACGTTGCACTTACAGGCGATCACGTCGTAGTCAGCTTCACCGTCCGCGACTCCGTCCCCGTAGGCGCTCAAAGCCGCGCCGCGATCAAACTCACCACCTTGTTGGGACGGCGCTACCTCGAGTTGGCCCCGGCCGGCGACGGTGTCCTCACAAACCGCACCATCACGTTGAAAAACACCACCGTCCCCTACAACTTGCAGCAAACGCTCGCCGATGCCACCACAACGTTCGAGCAAGTGGACGCCGACCAAATCGCCCGGTCGATGACAACCCTCAACCAAGGACTCGACGGCGTACCCGACGCACTGCCTCAGGCGCTGTCGAACATCAAGGCACTCGCCGGTATCGTGTCGGCGCGCCGCGACCAGATCGGCTCGCTGCTGCGGAACGTCGACACCCTGACCGGGATGATCCGCGACCAGAAAGCCAACCTCGGGGCGCTCGTCGTACAGGGTCGGAACTTGTTGGGCGAAATCACGACCCGCAACGAGGCTGTTCACCGCCTGCTGGCCAGCGCCACCGTGTTGATCGGCACGATCAAGGCCATCTTGGGCGACCAGCCTGCCATCGATGCCATGCTGGCCAATTTGACGACGTTCTCCGGCATGGTCGGCAGCAACGACGCGCTGTTGCGTGCGTTCCTGCAGGCGGCCCCAGTGGCCATCCGCAACATTGCCAACATCAGCGGTTCGGGGAACGCGTTGGACGTCGGCATCCCCGCTGGCCCCTTGGTCGATTCGTGGATGTGTGCGATCAGCGCGCGTGGCAAGCAGTTCAATCTCGCACAGTACTTCACCAACTGCACTCCTGCGCCGGACCCGTTTCCTGGTTGGCCACCACCTGACCCCTCGAGGTTGCCGCGATGAACCAACGCATTCCGGGAGGGCGCTCGACGTCCCGACGCACCGGCCTCATCCTGTTCCTCGCGATGGTCGCGATCGCCGCGCTTGCATCGATATCATTCGCCGACTCGGGTGATCGGCATCAACCGCTCAGTGTCACTGCGCAATTCGAGGATGCGGTAGGGCTATACGCCGGCAACGACGTCTCCGTGCTGGGCATGCCAATCGGCAAGGTCACAAGTGTGGCGCCCAAGGACGGCTACGTCGAGGTGAAGCTCGAGATCGATCGCGACGTCGCGATCCCCGCCGACGTGCAGGCGGTCACGGTGTCGACCTCGATACTCACCGACCGCCACGTCGAACTCACGCCTCCGTACCGATCCGGTCCTCGGCTGAAGAACGGAGACGTCCTGAGCCTGCCGCACACCCGTACACCCGTGGAATTCGATCGGACGCTGGCCATGGCCGACAAGTTGTCGCGCGCCCTGGGCGGCGATGGCCACGGTCAAGGTCCGGTGGCCGACCTTGTCAACATCGGTTCCCAAATCGCGTCGGGCAGCGGTGAAGACATCAAGACCGCACTCGACGAGTTGTCCGCAGCCCTGCGCCTCAGCGCGGACAACGGTGCGGCCACCCGCGACGACATTCAAGCCATCACCAACAGCCTCGCCACATTGACCCGAGCAGCCAGCGAAAACGACGCGACCATCCGCGAATTCGGATCCAACGTCCGCCAACTCACCGACATCCTCGCTGCCGAAAACCTCGGGGCAGGGCACGCGGGCAAGGATCTCAACCAGATCCTGGCCCAAGCTGCCGACCTGCTCAACAGAAACCGGGACGGAATCAAGACGACTGGGGACGATTTTCAGAAGCTCGTGCAGACCCTCGCAGACTACCGACGCGAACTCGCCGAAACGCTGGATGTCCTTCCCATGCTCGGGACGAACGTCTACAACGCCGTCGACAAGAACGCCGGTGCGCTGCGAGTGCACGCTCTGCTCGACAAACTCCTCCTCGACAGTCAAATGACGAAGGAGATCTGCAACCTGGCCGGCATCAAGGACCTCGGCTGCAACACCGGCACCATCAACGACTTCGCTCCAGGGTTCGGTGCGAGCTTCTATGCGGACAGCATGACCGGATTGCTGGAGAACATGGCAGGGCAGGGGCCGCCACGATGACGTCTGCTACCCTCGGCGCGCGCCGAGCCATCGCGCGGACGACCGCCGCCGCATGCGCGGCAATCCTCGCAGCAGGATGCGCCACCGGGTTGGGCCAGGTACCGCTACCCGCTCCGGGCACTCTCGGCGCCCATACCATCACCGTGACAGCACAATTCGCCAACGCGATGAACCTGCCGCAGAATGCGAAGGTTAAGCTCAACGGCGCCGACATCGGCGTCGTCGAATCGATTCGCGCGCACGACTTCGCCGCCAACGTCACGATGCGGATCGACGCCGATGTCGAGCTCTACGGTGACGCCACTGCAGAGCTGCGCTCGGCCACCCCGCTCGGCGACATCTTCGTCGCCATCCGCCCATCGGCTCAAGGGGTTTCCGGTGCACGACGCATGCGCGACGGCGACGACATCGCACTGGGCTCCACGAGCGCGGGAGCATCCGTCGAGGACGTGCTGAGTTCGGCCGCCCTACTGGTCAATGGCGGTGCCGTGCGCAATCTGGTGACAGTCGTCAACGGTGCGGGCCGGGCCATCGCCGGTAAGGGCGCCAAAGTCGCTGTCCTGCTTGATCAGTCGAACACCCTGATCTCCCGGCTCAACGCACGCACCGACCAGATCAACACGGCGCTCCACGGCACGTCCGAGCTGGCGGCAACGTTGGTTGCGCGCCAGCAATCCCTAGACGACGTCATCGACGCTGCCGTTCCCGCCATCGCCACCCTGCACGACAACACCACTACCCTGGCCGACCTCACCGACAGCGTCGCTCGAATCACCAATCAACTCAACAAGTTTCCAGCCGTGCGCGGCACCGATACCCGCAGCCTCATCAAGGACCTCAACACTCTCTCGGCAGCTTTGAACGTCGGGGCTACCGACCCCACGCTCAACGTAAACACCTGGACGCGGGCCGTCGCGGCGCTGGCCAAGATGACCAGCGGTCCCGACCTCCATGCAGTCGCCAACATCAACCAACTGGCCTTCGGAGCTCTACCCGACATGAATTATCCTGGCGACCCCGGGCTACATGGCGCCGACGGCACCGACTGGCACGCCTTCGTCGGAAGTCTCCGCTACGAATGGAATCTGCTGTTGAGCCGCATCTACGGACCGCAGCGCGAGCCCCGCTGATGGTCCAATCGCCGAACCCCGCAGAGCAGCTGGCGCGCCACGCCGTCGACGGCGTGCAAGCACTCGCTCGGCACCGCATCGGCGTGACCATCATCGGACTGGTACTCATCCTGATCGCCGGGTCGGCGTACATCATGGTCGGGTCGCTGGGCATCAACCCGGCCCGACCGGGCATCACCGTGAAGGTGCTCCTCCGTGAATCCGGAGGCCTGCTGCCTCAGCAGGACGTCACCATGCGGGGAGTTCCGATCGGCCGCGTCGAGGCTGTCAACTTCACGACCACTGGCGTCGAGGCAATCGCCCGGATCAACACCGACGTTGCGGTGCCGCGCACCAGCAGCGTGAAAGTCTCGGCACTGTCGCCGGCCGGTGAGCAGTACTTGAACTTCGTGCCGCAGGCGGACGGTGGTCCTGCCCTCGCCGACGGCGCCGTCATCGGCGAGGACCAGACGGCCGTGCCCGTGTCGTTGGCGCAACTGCTCGGCGATTCCGATGGCATGCTCGCCCAACTGAATCCGGACAAGATGCGCGCCATCACCGACGAACTGCGTGTCAGCATGCAGGGTCCGCAGAAGTTGGCCGACCTGCTCGAGGGCGGTGCCTTCCTGATCTCCACCGTCGACTCGGTCCTCCCGCAAACGATGAGCGTTCTGCGCACCAGCCGCACCGTGTTCACCACGCTCGCCGATGTCGCTCCGGGCCTGGACCGAACCAACCAGAACCTCGAGCGCATCCTCGCCGGAATCAACTCTGCAGAGGGAGGTTTCCGCACACTGGTTGAACGCGGCGACGCTCCCATGAAGGCACTGGACGGTCTGGTCGACGACAACTCCGCCACCATGGTCAAGCTGCTCGGCAACCTCACTACCGTCGCGCAAGTGGCCACCACGAGGGTGCCCGCTCTTACCGAGATGCTGAACTCACAGCGCGGCGGATCGGCGCTCGGCGCGCTGGCGACCATCGCTCACGACAACGCTGCGTGGGTCCTGGTCGACATCTACCCGCGTTATGCATGCGACTACGACCTTCCCCGCCTGCCACCGTTCCTTCCGAACTACCCCGAGCCATACCTCTACACGTACTGCAAGAACCCGGACCCATCGGTCCTGGTTCGCGGCGCGCGCAATGCTCCTCGCCCGCCGGGCGACGACGGCGCAGGGCCGCCTCCAGGCTATGACCCGCTCGCACAAATGGTTCCAACCCCACAGGTGAACAGCTCGATCCCGACTCCGTTCGGCGGGGTGGCGTTCCCGCCGAAGTACCCAGCTGACCCGCCGGACTGGCCCATCCCGCCCAACTGGCCGGCATCTCCGTATCCAGACAACCTCGAAACCCGGGAGTACCACCCGCCCGGTCCGCCGAACTGACCAGGAGGTCACCATGGCAACGAAACTATTCAGACGAGTCGACCGCAGGACCGTGTTCGATGAGATCACGGAGCGTGCCGAGGACGGGCCGACGGACGGCATGGATCGCCAGACCCAAGCTGATGACGCCGCCGCCGATGCCGCTGATCAGACCGAATCGGATGGCAGTGACGCATCCTCTTCGGCAGTTGAGGATGGCCCCAAGGTTGAGGACATCGATACCGATGCCAAAGCTGAAACCGGTGGCGAGCAAAGCACACGGTCTCGAGGCGGGCGTTGGCTCGCTAGGCTGGCCGTGGTGCTCGCGGCCATCGCGTTCGTCGCCGCATGCTCCGCCACCGGCTTCTTCGGTTGGCAGTACCAGCACCAAAGAGACGTCGACAACGCCGCTCGCTCCGCGTTGGCGGCCGCAGAACAATTCGCCGTCACACTGACCAGCATCGACACCAACGCTGTCGATGCCAACTTCATCCAGGTCGTGGACAACAGCACCGGCGACTTCAAGGACATGTACAGCCAGTCGGCAAGTCAGCTGCGGCAGGTCCTGATCGACAACAAGGCGATGAGTAAAGGCACCGTCGTCGACTCAGCCGTGAAATCGGCTACCAAGACCGAAGTCAAGGTGGTGCTCTTCGTCGACCAGTGGATCACCAACACTGCGAGCCCCCAGCCCCGCCTCGACCGCAGCCGAGTCGCCATGACGATGCAACTCGTCGACGGTCGCTGGCTGGCCAGTTCGGTAGAGCTGAAATAGCAAGCGCCGCAGGACTTATCTGCCATGAGCATTCCAATCAGATTGAGCATCCTGATCGCTGCAGCGATGGTGCTTCTTTACCCCCAGCCGGTCGCCAAGGCTTCCGGGCTCGTTGCGATACCTGCAGTCATTACCGGCGACAGCCCAGACCACCTCGGCACCTGGACGGTCCACTACCAGCGGGTCGACGGCGACGATCGGGCAGTAGCCGACGCCATCAACGACCGCCTGGATGCCGAGGCCAACCGGCAAGTTCAACAAGCAACCTGGGACGGGTCGACCAAACATCCCTGGACCTTCGACAGTGCAGGAACATTGGTGATCGGTCCGGCGACGGTCTCGGAGGTGTTCGTCAGCAACTACGACACCGCGGAACCACACATGCCAACGCAGTCCGTGTCCAGCACCGTCATCGACAGCAGCAACGGCAACCCCATCACCTGGGACAGCCTCTTCGTCGACAAGCAGGTGGGACTTGCGCGCCTCGGCGAGCGAACAGCAGACGCGCTGGCGGCGGTGGCACCGCCCGACTTCATTCGAGACTGGCGGCGACAAGGACAATTCGCGCCGCTCGACATCAACTTCAAAGCCTGGGCGCCGACGGTCGACGGCATTCAGCTCCACTTTCCCGAATACCAATACGGCGCCGGAGTGAAGTCGGTCTCCGTGCCGTGGTCGGCACTCGTTGATCTGGTCCAACCCGACTACCGATTCGTCATAGCGCGGTAGGGGCGAGAAGTCCGTTCACGGCGCCACGTCACGTGGCCGGTGTCACTCAGGCCCATCTGGCAAAAGCGTGAGCACGTTCAAGAGGCATCTAATATTCAGCGGGCGGTGGCGGAAAGGCGGGAGTCTTGGCCCAGTCAGATGTGATCTGCCGACCTGACGAGAGCGTCCAACAATTCGGGAACTGGCACGGTGGCGATGCCGACGGCGCCGTCGGCGATGCCGTAGGGAATGACCAGCGTGTCCGCGTGGACGAGCGCGCCGCAGGAGTAGACGACGTTGGGCACGTAGCCGTTCTGTTGGTCGGGCTCGGGGCTCAGCAGCGGACGGCGCAATCGGCCAAGCACCATCGTGGGGTTGTCGAGGTTGAGCAGGATCGCGCCGATGCTGTAGGTGCGCATCGGCCCGACGCCGTGCGTGAGGACCAGCCATCCTGCTTCGGTTTCGATTGGCGGACCGCAATTTCCGAGCTGCAGGGCCTCCCAGACCTCGACGGGTCGCTGACACGGCGACGCGCTCGCCCACACCGACATGTGATCGGCGAAGGCCACGGTGTTGGTCTCGCGATCCGAACGCGACATCGCGGCGTAGCGGCCGACGATCTTGCGGGGGAACAGCGCGAGGCCCTTGTTGGCTGCGGCCTGCCCGACAAGTGGACTCGACGTGAACGACCGGAAGTCGTTGGTTGCCAGCAACTGTTGGCTGATGTGCGATCCGCTGTAGGCCGTGTAGGTGGCGTAGTAGGTCACGGCGCCGTCGTCGTCGACGAACCGGACGAAGCGTGCGTCCTCGACACCTGCTTGCTCGGCTTCCATCGACGGCCACAGGATGCGCTCGGAAAGCGCCGCTTCGCTGGGAAATTCGACGGTATAGAAGCGGTCGGCGATGCGACGGATGAGCGTGATGGTGTCGGCACCGTGGCCGCGGGTGCTGAGGTTGGCCCGCAGCGCGTCGAGTCGCTCGTCGAGATCGGATCGGGTGAATCGGTCACCGAGAGCGTCCAAGACGTAATTCGCGGCCTCACCGCGGTTGCCTGCCGCCGCCAGCTCGGTGCGAAATACCTCGGCGTCGAGCAGTGCACCGCTGACGCGGCCCGTCGTCGCGTACGCAGTGGGCTCGTCGATGGTCGCCTGACCCATGGCGTCGACCACGCCAGTGCGGAAACCGATCGACGAGCGATGTCCCTCCCCTATCCCTCGCACGCTCATGACGAACCGCAGGCTGCCCGTTGCCACGTCGCCTTGATCGGGGTGGGCGACCACGCTCGGATTGCAGAGCGCCGCACCCTCGATGGCGTACTCGTTGGTGAACGTGGCTCCAAGCAACAACATTCGCGCGTCGGAGAGCTGGTGGCTGGGACTCAGCCGGTCGGCGAGTTCGCGGGCATGGCTGCGGAACGTGCCTACGAGGTCGCGGTGTCTGCCCTCGAAGCGCGTGATGACGTCGTCCAACGCCCATGCCACGTCGTCGTCGGACAGCGCAAGAATTCGCTTGAGCACCAATCCCGCTCGCGACTCCTGGTGTTCGAAGCCCTCCTGGCCAGGGACGAAGAGCTGGGTGATCACGCGCGACGGGTCGGCTGCGACGCGTTGAGGGCTACGGGTGGCGAGTGCGATGCGAGCGGCCGTCACTGCGGAACGGACGAGAAGCGTCGCGCGTGTTGTAGCGTCGAGAGTACGGCGAGCGTCGACTCGGCGCCCTGATTGAGGTTGACGCCGTCGACGAGCAGTCCGTCGTATCCACCGCCGGTCGCCGGATCCCACATGACCCGACCGGAGTCGTTGGCGCCGTTGAACCACGCCTCGGCCGCGCGAATGCCGTCGGGCCATTGCGGCCGCGGATCGGCGGCGGCAGCGCGGGCGCATGCGTCGGCGAGCGCGGCGACCTCGATGGGCTGTTGGTCGAACGCGGGCCGAACATCTTCTGCGCCACGGCCTTCCGCGGGTGTCGGCGACAGGTGACCGTCAGACGTCTCGAAGTCAAGCAGCCACTCCAGGAGGTCGAGGCCACGCTGGCGCAGCTTCGAGTCGTTCAGCGCAACGCCTGCGGCGATCATCGCCTCGGGCAGGATCGCGTTCGCGTAGGTGAGTCGAGGTTCTGGCCACGGCCACTCGAGGTTGCCGACGGGCTTCGCGACGCTTGCGGCGTAATCGGCGAGCAGGTGACGGGCCGCGGGGTGGTCGGGATCGGAGCCGAGGAGTTCCGTGGCGCCGACGGCGGCAAACGCCATCGCCCGTGGGTACTGGGATCTCACCTTGGCGGCGCGTTCGAACTGTATGACGGCGAGGCGCCGGATCGCGCCGACCTGGCTATGCGCGGCGGCGGTACCGAGACCCCAGAGGCAGCGGCCCCAGTGGTCCTTCGTCGTCGGTACGTCGGTCCATTTGCCCGCGCGATCCATCCGATTGCGACAGGTGCCGTCGTGCAACTGAGCGTCGTTGAGGAACTGAATCGCCTTGCGGGCGAGACCATTCAGCTCTCCGGTTGCGTCGGGTTCACGGCTGGCGACGACGAGCACTCTGGCCATGTCGTCGGTGCAGTAGCCGTGCTCGCGACGCGGCTCGGTCATGCAAGCGTGTTCGAACGTGGCGCGGTGGTCGGTCATGTGGAGCAGATGCTCGAACGTGGGAACGGCGACGGGTGCGGCCACGGTCATGCTCGTGCCGTACGCGCGGCGACGAGTCGTCGTGCCACCGAGAGGTAGGCGTCGGCGATGACGTGCCAGGCCATCGTCGGCGCGAGCTCGCGTGCTTGCGACGCCATGGTGCCTGCGACGCGGGGATCGGTCAGCACCTTGCGCAGGGCATTGACCATGGCATCGGGGTCGTCATGAGGGACGACGAGGCCCGCGCCGGGGCCGAGGAGTTCGACGGCGTGCGGGAAGGCGGTCGCAACGACGGGCCTGCCGGTCGCGACGGAGTCGACAAGCACACCCGAGGTGACCTGCTCGGTCGAGTCGTAGGGCAGGACGACGACGCTGGCTTGCAGGATGAGCGTGGTCAGCGCGTCGGCGCTGCGATACGTCGAGTCGAAGGTCACCGAACCCGCGACACCCAGACGACTCGCGCGGGCTACGAGGGCGTCGCGGTAGGCCTCGCCTTCGGCGGCGAGCACCTTCGGGTGGGTGCGGCCCGCGACGAGGTAGCGTGGCGCGCCAGGCAGGTCCTTGAGCACGGCCATCGCGTCGATCACGCGCTCGATGCCCTTGCCAGGGCCGATCAGCCCCCAGGTGAGGATCGTGGGGCGGGCGGAACGCATCAGAGCGGTGGTCTTTGGCAGGTCCGCACCGTGCGGAATCGTGACGACCTTGTGCCGCTCGGCGGGGTACGCCTCGACGAGTCGGGTACGGGCGATCTCCGACATGACGACGACCTGGTCGGCGAGCTTGACGACGCGTTCGAGCACCGAATGTTGTTGCGGTGTCGGTTTGTTGAGAACGGTGTGTGCGACGACGATCGCCGGCACGCGCAGGTTCTCCATGATCTGGATGACTTCGTCGCCGTCGGGGCCGCCGTAGATGCCGAACTCGTGTTGGATGACCGCGATGTCATTCCGGTTCAGCAGCTCCGCGGTTTCGATGATCGAGGCCTGCGAGCCGTTGACGAGCTCACCGACGACGTCGTCTTCGTCGGTCGCCTCGTGGTCGGCGATACGCACCACGTTCACTTTGGCCGCACCGTTCACCAACCCGTCGGCCAGCGCCGCGCTGAAGGTCGCTATCCCGCAGGGCGTTGGCGCGTAGGTGCTGAGGATGCCGAACTTTGGCATGTACGAAAAGTGTTGCATCCCAAAGGGAGCAAGCAAGGGCTGAACCAACGATGGAGCATTCAAGATAATCCCGACTGAGCGGTAAGAGCGATGTGTCCGACGTGAGCGGATGCTCGGAAGATCAGCGACAGAGGCTGAGCAATTCCGGACTGGCTGGTGAGTACCAGCACCCTCAGGCTACACGCTGTCGCCGTTGGCGCTGACCGGGGCCTGTCGTGGACCGTCTGACGTCGCCGTCGGCGGCGGCATGTCACTTGCCCACCTCATGGCGAAACGTGGCGCCTCGGAGGACGTTGTCGCTCGGGTCCTGCGGGCACGGAGCATAGCCAGACTTGGCCGGTCTCCCATCAAGCCTGTTGGCTGCAGGCCCGCCGCAACAGTTGCTTCACGAGAGACGGCGACGAAATCGACTGCGTGAAAAAATGTTTCGAATTGGCTGCTCGAGAGGAAAAGCGCCATTTCGCTGGAAAGAAGTCGAACCAAAATGCGATTATTTCAGCTGTGGCCGACAATGACTCACGGTTCGACCCACGGGCCAACATCGATGCGGAGATTCAGGGGATCAATGACGATCGCCTTGGCAGGGCGCCATTCGCCAGGAGAGTCGCCGAGCGGATCGGAGGCGCGGGCAATCGTCCCAGCATCGTCTACGGACTTGCCGGACCGTGGGGTGGCGGTAAGTCGTCGGTCCTCAACATGATCGAAGAGTTGCTGAAGGTGGACACTCGTGCGAAATGGGAAGTCGTCCGGTTCACCCCATGGGCAGCCACGGATGTCGAATCGCTGACCGACGAGTTCTATCGGGCCATCGCACAGGCGATGCCTCATGACAAGGAGGGCAAGGCGGCGAGGCGGCTACTACTCGCAGCAACACCCGTAGTGATTGCGGGAGCAAAGGCCGCAGTCAAAGCTTTGATAGAAGCCAAGATCGGGAAGGGATCCGTCTCGGACATCTTGGAGGCGAGTTCTGATGCGGCGGCAGATGCCGCAGGCGACTTCAAGGTGGATCAAGACCCATTCGTCGAACGCTTTTCCAAACTCTCCAACGCAATCAAGAGCGCGAACCGGAACATCCTCGTCATCGTCGATGACATCGACCGACTGCACACTGACGAGTTGCTTAGCGTCATGAAGGCAGTGCGACTGCTCGGCAGGTTCGACCACGTGCACTACTTCCTGTCCTACGACGAGAACACCGTTCTGGACGTCCTTCAGGGGTCTGAACTCGCCAGGAAGGACCGCGAACGCGCTCGCCTGTACTTGGAAAAGATCGTTCAGTACCCATTTGCGCTCCCGCCGCTGGATCCGATCCACTTGGAAGCCGAGCTGACCAACGCACTCAATGCGGTGGCGACGAGCCACGAGCTGGACTTGGGAGCTGATGCACTCGGGGGCGGAGGCCCCATCGCCACGATCATCTATTCGATTCCCGACCTCGATCTCGAAGACTTGACACCGCGGTTCGTCTACCGATTTGCAAGCCAGTTGGACACCTTGCTCAGTTTGGTCGGCAAGACGGAACTGGACTTCGTCGATGCGGCCCTCATCACCTATCTGCGGATGAAGTACCAGCCCGTCTACAAGAGTCTTCCTCGCTGGCGTTCCGACCTCGTCGGCACAGCGCACCCAGAAGGTCACAGCGAGATTGGCCGCGATGATTGGCTCAAGAGAATCGGCGACTGCCTCGAACCCAATTCGACTCGAACGGCTTCAATCGTCCGCTTCTTGGGGAGGATGTTTCCCCGCCTGGCTCAGCCGAATGCCTCTAAGTTGGCTCCGCGTGAGCGCCCGATTTCCGACCCCGACTACTTCGACCGCTACTTCGCCTATGGGATACCGGTGCGTGATACTCCCGATGAAGTCTTTCGAGCGGAGCTCACTGCGCTATTGCAGTCGGGTTCGTTCCCGAGCGACTCGGTCATTCTCGCGAAGTTCGACGACCGTTTGATACGACGAAAGTGCTTGCGCAACCTTGACGTGGTGACCGCCGCGTCGTCTTCGATGGCGGCCACGGCAGCGCACTACCTTGCCGACATGCTAAGACCCGATGACTATGACGTCGACGCCTGGGGCGGCGTAGTTTACGGGCTTGTGGCGCAAGCCATCTCTAGCGCTGAAAACGATGCGGCGGCAAGAAAGGTCGTCGACACCTTTCGAGTCAAGGTTGGATTGTTGCCGACCGTGAGAATTCTCTCGTACACACTCCCAATGATCGCACTTGGTCGATCGGAACTAGTCGATGCCAGTAGATCCATTCGCGAAGACGTTCTCGCCCTGTGCGAGGAGGACCTCACGTCGGATGTGATTGCTCGGGATGGTGCGGACGCGCTCACGATTCTTGACTTCGCCGAGTATCTCGACGCCGATCTCTGGGCGGAAATCCGCCAGTTTGCCCACAGACTGATCAAGCAGCGAAATGCCCAACCATACGAATTAGCCGCAAGGTTCGTTCGCATTAGGGACCGCGCAGACAGCGGCGCGTGGGAGCGTCGTAGTTACCTAGAATATTTCAAAGACGTAGTGCCCGAGGATGATTGGGAGGTCCACCGAATACCGTTCAACGACGACGGTGAACCATTCGGTGACGGCGACATCGTCATTGGCAACCCGTCGTTGGAGAATCGAGAGAGGTTCGCAGCATTGCTGTTGCGGGGGGCGCCCGCAGGGCCGTCGTCGGGCGTGGCCGATGATGCCTGGAGTTACGGCCGGGTTGAGCATCCCGATGAAGGCAACCCCTGGATGATCGAGGCCATCCGCGGAAGCACGTTCGAATTCAGGCTGCACAATAGGATGCCGACGCCGAAGTACGGGATCAAGATGACCGGAGAAGAGCTCCAACAGTCCGACGTCGGCGACATCGGCGCGTACGGCTACATCAAGTTCGACGCCGTGCAAGGCACCGAGCGGCTGAATCGTCTGGTCACGATCAGTTGGCATCAGCGCGAGGATCGTTCGGACGAACGAGGTTCGAGACTCGGGGAACTACCGCGGGTCTAGTCCACTGGCACAACCCGCAACCCGGTGGAGATGATGAGCATTCGCTGCGCTTAGGGACCTTGCCAATACCCGTATCCGGAGAGTCTCCCTAGCGCGCGACGAGCCGCCTAACTTTTTGCTGAGAGGTTGTGCGCAGAACAGAGGAAGAGCAATGGATGTGGAAACGGTGAACGGTGAATGGACCACGCACGCAGAACGCTTCGACCTAGCCGGAAAGCGCGCACTCGTTACGGGTGGCACCGGCGGCATCGGGATGATGATGGCTCGCGGCCTGCTTCAGGCGGGCGCCCGCGTCGTCATCAGTTCACGCAAGGCAGACGGGTGCGCTCGGGCGCAGGAACTACTGTCCGCATTCGGCGACGTCCTGGCGATCCCCGCCGACCTGTCCCGGCACGACGAGTGCCGACGCCTCGCCGAGCGCGTCACGGCGGATTCGGAGCGCCTCGACATCCTCGTCAACAATGCGGGCGCAATGTGGGACGAGCCGCTGGAGACGTTCCCGGTCGAGGCCTGGGACACGGTGGTCGACCTCAATCTGAAGTCGCCGTTCTGGCTAGTTCAGGCGCTGCTGCCCGCACTTCGCGAGGCCGGCACCGCCGATGATCCCGCGCGGGTGATCAACGTCGGCAGCATCGCGGCTATCCACATTCCCGCACGGCCCAACTACTCGTACTCCAGCAGCAAGGCGGCATTGCATCAACTCACCAGGGTGCTCGCCAAGGAGCTTGGCCCGCAACATGTCACGGTGAACGCGGTCGCCCCTGGACCGTTTCAGTCGGCGATGATGGCGGCTACCATCGACGAGCTGGGCGATGCCATCGCGGCGTCGGCGCCGCTTGGTCGGATCGGCCGCGACGACGACATGGCAGGCATAGCAGTGTTCCTCGCCAGCCGGGCAGGCGCATACCTCACGGGTGCCGTCATCCCGGTCGACGGCGGCATAGCCACGACCGCTTAGGCAGGCACCAGCGGTACCTCCCTTGCACCGCGGGCCGGGCCTAATGTTGGGGGAATGGCCGCCACGATCGACCTGCGCACCGAGATCCGGGAGTTTCTGAGGTCGCGACGCGCCCGCATCACCCCTGAGATGGCGGGCCTGCCCGCCCATGGTGCCAACCGTCGGGTCAAGGGTCTGCGACGCGAGGAGGTCGCATTGCTTGCAGGGGTTTCAGTGGAGTACTACACGCGCATGGAGCGCGGCAGCATCGCTGGCGCCTCCGACGGCGTCCTCGACGCGTTGGCCTCTGCCCTGCAACTCGACGACGCTGAGCGCGATCACCTGTTCCACCTCGCACGCCAGCAGGGGACGCCTAGCGTTCGACGGCGCCGCGAGCCTGCCAAGAGGGTGCGCCCCGCGCTGCATCAGGTGCTCGACGCCATTACCGGTGCGCCTGCGTTGATCCGAAACGCGCGCCTCGACATCCTCGCCATGAATCACCTTGGTCGTGCGTTGTTTTCACCATTGCTGGCCGACCCGCGACGGCCCGCGAACATCGCGAGGTTCGTGTACCTGAACCCCGGCGCGGCCGAGGCGTTCTTCTTCGACTACCACCACGCCGCCCACAACGCGGCCGCGGTGTTGCGCATGGAGGCCGGCCGCAATCCCCACGACGATGAGCTGATTGCCCTAGTGGGTGAGTTGTCAACGCGCAGTGAGTCATTCCGCCGGCAGTGGGCATCGCGGGACGTGCAGCTGCACGGGCACGGCAGCAAGCGCGTCTACCATCCAGCGGTGGGTCGACTCGACTTGGACTTCGACTCCATGGATCTGCCAGGTGAACCCGGCCGTCAGTTGAACATCTACACCGCACCCGCTGGGGGACTGGCCGCCGACGGTCTGGCCCTCTTGGCGTCGTGGGCGGCCAGCCAGGAGGCGTTGGCTACCGAGCTTCCCTCACCCGTCGGATAGCGCCAACGCTCGTACTAGTGCGCCAACGATGATTCAGACAGGCGATCGACGCTACGCCGAGCCGACAGCGCCGCCCATGTCGCACCGATCACCAGCCACATCAACGCCTGGTTCGCCAAGGAATAGACGCGGAACTCGGCGAGCACCTCGGCGGGGAAGCCGTCGAGCAGCAGCCCATCGGGTCCCTCGATCGGGCCTGGCACCTCGTGGAAGTTGGGCAGCAGCACCATCGCGATCAGGATCACGGCGACGTAGCCGCCGAACGCAACTCCGGCGGAACGCCACCCGCCCCAGCGGCGCGCCCACGCCAGGCCTGCCGCCACCGCCACGGCCGCCGCAACGACCGAGACCACCGTCATCGTCAAGAAGGCCGAACTTCGCGCGCCGATCGTCTCCTCCAGGCCGACCGTCGGAGGGTTCGCCGGATACTTCAGCGCGGGCGCCAACGCGAAGGCCACGAACATCCCTCCGGCGACCGTCAACGCGAGCGCTGTGCCGTCGGGCCGGTAGCCGCGTCGCTCCAGCATCCCGCGAATCACGGTGTGGGCGACCGCGAACAGCACGCCCATGGCGATCGCGAACGCGACCACGCCCACCGCGGCGCCGACGTTCTCTTGAATGGCGCGCGTGAACAGCTCATGGCCGTGCTCGTGGTCAGCGCCCGCGAGGTGAGCTTCGGCGTCCTCCCGCGCACCCTCGTAGTCCACCGCTGCACCGATCAACGGCTCGATCATCAGCCGACTGAAGGCGTACGCGATGGCTCCCGCCGCAACGCCAGGAACGAGATATCCAAGGATGGAACGGGATTCACTGCTCAGTGGCATGGGAACCCCAGCAGGTGGCGGGCGTCGTGCACGAATTCGTGGACGTGGGTGTCGGAGCCGAACACCGACACCGCGCCCTGGTCGTAGCCGATGAAGTAGTAGGCGATCAGGGCGAGCAGCGTCAGCACCGCCAGCCGGACCGGCACCTCCAAGGCCGAGGCAGCTGCGCGCAGGTTGACGCGAGGCAGACCGATGGCGGGGTTGGCATTGTTCATGGGTGAAGTCCTCTAGTGGTCGTGGTCGTGTGGGATGGCGTGGTCGTGTGGGATGGCGTGGTCGTGTGAGATGGCATGGTCGTCGGCGTCGGTGAGCACCGGGGCGGTCAATAGCTCGTGACGATCGACGAGCTTGTCGAGCGTCGTGACCCAGTGGTCGTAGTACTGCCATTGCCCCCGTTCGGATTCGGGCATCGCCTCCCACTCCCCTATCGTCGCGATGAGGCCCTCCTGGAACTCGCTCCAGTCGTAGTGCCGGAACTCCGACAGCGCGAGCGCCAGCCCGAAGGCCCGACGTTGCCACTCGTGGTCGAACTGCGGCGCCGCCTGGTCGGTGGTGCAGGTCTCGTGCAGCTTCATGACGCCGGGCCTGCCAGCGCGACGCCGATCATCGCCTCCGTCGTCACGAGGTCCATCAGCATCTCGTCAGTGAAATCCTCAGTGCCAGAGGGTCGCTCGGGGATGACGAACCACCGCGAGTGACCGCTGGAGTCCCACACCTTGATCTCGGTGTCGGCGGGTAGGTCGAGCCCGACTTCGGCGAGTACCTTGCGGGGTTCGCGCGCGGCCCGCGACCGGAACGTCGGATCCTTGTACCAGTAGGGCGGCAGCCCGAGCACCGGCCACGGGAAGCAGGAGCACAGCGTGCAGATCACCAGGTTGTGCACGCCGGAGGTGTTGGCCACCGCCTGCAGGTGCTCGCCCTCGGCGCCCGCCATCCCGTCGGGAAGATCTAGCTCGGCGACCGCCGCGGGAGTGTCGACGACGATCTTGGCGGCGAATTCTGGATCGGTCCAAGCCTTTACGACGATCTTCTTGCCGTTGAGCGGCGTCATCTCGGTCTCGAAGTAGGCGAGCACCTTGTCCACGGTCTGGGGCGTGATGACGCCCTTCTCGATCAACAGAGCCTCCAGCGCGGCGACCTTCTTGGCGCTGGCCTCTTCGCGGTCGGGCGGGTAGGCGAACTGGTCGGTCATGCTTCCTCCTCGATGGGTGCCAAATAGGCTTCGAACAGCTCGGCGTAGATCTTCAGCGGGCCGTCTTCGGCGCGGGCGCCCCAGATCTCCGTCGGCTCGAATTCGACGATGTAGATCGGCATCGGGTCGCCGATCCCGTCGCCGGTGTGCGTGAAATAGCCGTAGTCGCCCTCGAATACGCGCTCGACGGTGCCGACCCGCTCGCGCAGGTAGCCAGGCAGCCTGCTGTGCGCGTCGGCCGGCACGTTGGTGATGCGCACCGTCGAGCCGACCGCGAACTTCGGGTGCGCGACGTCGCGGCGCGGACTGTCGCCGAGCCGGAGATAGGCGATCACCTGATCGTCGATCGCGGGCGCGTCCTCCCCCGTCACCGGCTCCAGGTCGGCGACCCGTGCAGCGAGCTCCTCCTCGGTCACGTAACCCTTGTCGACGAAGAACTGGGTGATGCCGCCCAGCCACTTCTCGTAGTAGCGAAACTTGAAGTAGTCGAAGGGATTCATCGCCTCGGCGCCGGTGCGCAGGTCGGCCCACGTCCACTCGTCCTTAAAGGCCGTCGGTACCTCGTCGATGGGGTACTCCGGCAGCGCCGAGCCGAGGTGGTTCGACAGCCCCATCATCGCGACGTGGATGCCGAAGATCCGCTTCTCCCAATCCTCGACGAAGACACGCTTTTCCAGCGTCAGCGGTTCCGGTAGGCCCTCTAGGCCGCCGAGATAGTGCTGCAGTTTCATGCGGGACTTCCTTCTGCCGGTGGGGTTGCGGAGCTCGTCGCGGCCGACCTCGTCATCACGGTGGCGAGGTACTCGGAGAGCAACCCGAAGGTCGCTCCGAGCACGCAGGCGACGGCGGCGACGAGGCCAGGGTGGGAGATGGTGGTGACGGTGACGTCGTGGCCTCGGCCGGCGACCGTCGACACCGTCGAGGCGAATCCGACGACGACGGCAGGCGTGGTCGCCAGTAACGGCACCCACGACGCCTGCACCATGAGCGCGCTGCCGACGCCGACGGCGATCGCCGTCACGAGCAGGCTGCCGCCCATCAGGTAGGCGGCGTAGAGGCTTGCCGTCGCGATCACCACGCCGACGATGTTCGACGCCACTGACTTGACCCAGCCGGCGACACCGCCACCGACGAAGAAGAACGACGCCCACGCCAGGAACACCACCCAGATGGGCACCGTGACGACGTCTGCCGTGAATGCGACTGCTAACCCGCCGAGCACACCTATGCTCAGCGTCAAGGCTGTCCGTGAATCCATGAAATGAGCTTCAGGTCAGCAGGTTTCGCTCACGTTACGGCCGGATTGCCCTGCCAGGCAGCTCCGGACACGAAACGCGCAAATCCGGACCTCGGCTCGCTCACGTTGCCGACCCATCGCACCAACGCTAACTTGACCTGGGGTCACGAAAGGACGCGCAAGAGGTGTCCGACGAGAAGAAGACGCAACGGCCCAAGACCGTGGTGTTCGCGCTTTACGACAAGGTGACGCTGCAGGATGTCGCAGCGCCACTCGAAATATTCGCTCGCGCAAATGATTTCGGTGCAGAGTACCGAGTGATCCTGGCCTCGCCGACGGGTGCGGCCGTCGAGACGACGTCGTTCGTGTCATTGAAGGTCGACGTCGCGCTCGCGGACGTGCCCGACCGGTTCGACACGTTGATCGTGCCGGGTGGGGTGCCGCCGGACTTCTACTTCACTCCTGGCGAGCACGACATCCCCGAGGAGCAGACGCCGGACGGCGTCGTCGCGGCATTGGAGATGGTGGGCGAGCTGGCACCGCGGGCGCGCCGGGTGGCCTCGGTGTGCACCGGGGCGTTCGTGTTGGCCGCGCTCGGTTTGCTCGACGGCCGTCGCGCGACGACGCATTGGGCGCACTGTCAGGAGCTGGCGCGGACGTATCCCGAGATCGAGGTCGTCCCCGATTCGCTGTTCGTGCAGGACGGGCCGTTCATCACCGGCGCGGGCATCACCGCGGGCATCGACCTCGGTCTCGCGCTGGTGGAGAGCGACTACGGGCCAGACGTGGCCCGGCGGGTCGCGCGGTGGATGGTGGTGTTCCTGCAGCGGCCCGGCGGTCAGGCCCAGTTCAGCGTGTGGACCGAGTCGGAGAGGCCGGTGACGAGCGGGCTTCGCGAGATTCTCGACGCGGTGGTCGCCGATCCCGGGGCCGACCACTCGATCGCGGCGATGGCCGACCGCGCCGCGGTGAGCGAGCGCCACCTCGTGCGCATGTTCCGGGTGCAGGTGGGGATGACGCCAGCGCGGTTCGTCGAGCAGGCGCGCCTCGAGGCCGCAAAAGTCCTGCTCGCGACCGGTGACCACGGCCAGGAGGCGGTCGCTCGGCGGGCGGGGTTCGGCTCGGCGGACACCATGCGACGCACGTTTCGTCGCGCGCTGGGGGTCTCGCCGAGCATGTATCGGAGCCGATTCCGCACGACGGGGATCCATCAAAACTTCTAACGGCCTCCGCGCGCCACGGTACGTGAGTCAACGTGACAGGCCCTGACGCGTTAAGCTCAGCGCGGGTCAGGCATCGCCGCGGGCGTCAAATACTTCTTGATCGGGGTGCTCAATGCACGAGTCGGTATCAGCTATTGGTCCCGCGCTTGCTGTCGTCGTCGTTTTGGCCGCATCGATGATCGTCGGCGTGTTCCTGTCCGCAGGCTCTAGGAGCCACCGGCCCAATGCAGCCGCGCGGTCGCGCAAGCTCTCGACGCGATTGGCAAAGGCCCAGGTAAGCGCGCAGGCGGTCGGTGCGGCCACTGCGCCTGCGGGTGGCGGACAACAGCTGCTGCGCTTGAGGCGGAACCCGTCGGGAAGCACGTCGCCCATCACCGCACGACCGCCGATAGATCGCGGACGCGGTGGCGTGCCACTGCACGCACCGCCACAGGTATGCGAGTCGACGTTCCTGCGCGACGTCTACCGGCCCGAGTAACCCCTTGGCTCACGATCGTCGGCCTCTAGCGCGGCCTTCGCCTCGGCCATCGCGCGGTTGCGCCACTCGTAGAGCGTGGCCTCGCTGACGCCCTCCCGCGCTGCTAGCCGTGCGGGGGCGACGCCCGCCAGCATCTCCACCACCACGCCCAACCGGCCCAGGCCTGGCCTGCCCGGCCCGTCGTTGCACAGCGGCCGGGCGAACCACGCGAGCACGCGGACGAAGTCGCGATCCATTCCCGAGAAGGCGTGGCGACCGTGCAGCATCCGATGGTTGTCGACCAGCAGCGTCTCGCCTGCGAGCACCGCGAGTTCGATGACCGGCTCGCTCTGCATCTCGCGGGCAAGCTGCAGGCCGAGATCGTCCGTAGCCGGCATCGGCGAGTGCGTCCACGCGACGTGGCCATCAACGTCCGCGACGGTCGGCCGCGTGACGTCGCCGAAGTAGAACCGGTGCAGACGCGGGGTCCGCCTGAGCGACTCGTAGAGGTCGTGATTGGTGCGCTGCAGTCGATCGAGCAACGCCCGGCCGTCGAGCAGTCGGGTCTCGCCGCCGGTCGCCGCGGCGCGGTGGCACACCATGATCTGCAGGCCGGGCGGCGCGCCGAGGAAGTCTTGGCTGTCGGTGTGAAACGGCGTGAACATCGCGCCGCCCGCGAAGGACTTGGCGCGCGCCATCGGGCGGATCGGCTGCCGCTCCACCATCTCGGGCCAAACGCCGACCAGCTCGTGCACGAAGGCCCATGGTCCGTCGGGGTCCTTCGCGATCGACGGGACGACGGCGTAACCGGACTTGCGGAGCTGGTCCAGAAGGTCGCTCATCGGAAGCGCACTCCGCCTGTGGTGCAGGCGATTTCGGCGTCGATCAGCTCGCGCGGGATGGCAAACATCTCGGCCAGCCTCGTACCGCGCGGGATCTCTACGGTGCGGCCGGCTTCGAGCTGGAACACCGCAGGCGTCGCGTGGAAGCCGTCGGTGTGCACCACGCCGCGGAGGACGTCGTAGCCACTGCCACAGATTCCGTCGATCAAGGTTGACACCCCCGGCGACGTACCAAGAAGCGACGCGGGCTTCACGAAGAAGTTCGGCTCGCCCGGCGGATGCGGCGTGAAGTACTTGGACAGGTACAGCATCGACCCCGGATGTCCACCGCGATCTCCCCAGGCCGTTCGGACCGCACGCCCGTAGGCAGCCAACTCGTCGAGATTCGGCGTGACGGTGACGTTCAAGCCGTCGTAGGCGGCGGTGAAGGAGACGGCGTTCGTCACGGTCAGCCGATCCGGATCACCGTGCGCCTTGGCGACGCCCGAGACGCGGTGCATTCGCTTCGGTCGTCCGACTTCGACGCTGCGCGGCCCGGCGTCGATGACCGTCGCGAGGACCTCGTCGACGGGCTGGGACGTCGGGCGGGAGAATTCCTTGCGATACTTGCGCGACGCGGCGCCACGCTTCTTCGTCGCGAAGTAGTCGGCGTCGTAGAAGCTGCAGTGCGCCTGGCCGACGAGCGGCACGTCGTCGAGACTTCCCCGGGTGAACTCAACCGATGCAGGCAGGGCACCGAGCGTCGCGATCTCGCCGTCGAGCACGAACGCCTCGACGCCGGGTGCAGGGACGACGTCGAGCACGACGGGCACCAGCCCGCCGACGTCGTCGACTATCGCTTGTTCGATCGAATACGCCAGCGAGCGACGATTGGCGTTGGCGGACTGACGGATTCGCACGCCGTCGCGCGGGCGCACGAACAAGCCGGTGAACACCGAGATGCCGCCACGCGTGTCGACGACGCCGCGCTCTAGCCGACGCCGCCACTGGCCATCGGGAGCCAGCGTGCCGTCGGCGACGAGCACCGGCAGGGTCGCACGCATCAACCGCTCCAACTCGTCGCCGATCTCGGTGTGCCAGCCGCCACGCCTCTTGCGCAACGCAATTCGCCGATGCAACACGACCTGGTGGCCCCACGCATTGCCGCCGAGGAGCGGAAGGCACGCCTGCGCAGCGCGGACCGGCACCGAGCCGTCGAGCGTGGACGACCGCTTCTCCAGCGATGCGAAGCCGTCGAGCACGTCGACGACGTCATAGGCGATGCGTCGCGGTATCTCGGCGACGGCGGCGAGCGTCAACTGCAGCCGCCTCCGCCGCCGCAGCCGCCGCCTCCCCCGCAACCACCCCCGCCGCCGCAACCACCGCCGCCGCTGCCGCAGCTCGATCCGCTCGACGAGAAGCTCGAGTGATCTGAAAAGCCCGATCCCCCAGATGCGAACGATGGCGCCAAGAAGGCCTCGGACATCATCGAATACATCGGCAGCGCGACGGCACCGCCGACGGCAACCGCGAGCGCCATCTCCCACGGGTGGGTGGGACGGCGGCCCCATTTGACGTCGTTCTGCATCGACACGGTCGCATCTTTCAGCCACGCGACGTACTGCGAGGGCAGTGATGACCTCCGGTGTGCGAAGAGTGCGAACAGCAACGTGATCACCCCGATGATGACCATGCACACGATCAACACGACGGGAGTGGGTGCCTCACCGTGGGTTACGGCCGCACGCGTCGTGATGCGGGCAAGGCCCAGCAAGATGCAGATCATGCCGCCGAGCAGCGTGATGAGTGACAGCATGAGCACCAAGGGAGCAGGCCGCTTGAGCCCGAGCGCTTGGATCTCTTGTTCGAGAGCCGGTCTCGCGGCGTTGGCGACCGTGCGCGAGGCGGTGCGCACTGAGGAAGCAGTGATGGGCTCGCGAAGCGCAGCGACGAACTGCGCCATCAACGTTCCCTGCTGGCCCGCCGCAGGACCATAGTGGAACTGCTTCGTCGTCGGATCGAACACCAGGGTGCCTTCGCTCATCGCCGCGCCGACGAGCGTTTCCGCGACCGCTGTGGTGCCGCCGCGTAGGTACGCGATCGCCAGCCACTGGTCGGGTTGTGGCATCTGACCTATCCGCAATGGCGAGCTGTCCTCGCCGTTTCGCTGCCTGTCGAAGGAGCGGCCCACTGCCGCAGCGATCTTGGCGGTCACGAACGTGATGACCAGGCAGATCAGCACGTAGATGATTGCCCACCACTCGGAGGCCTGGGCGTTGAACGGCCAGAAGTCCAACATCATGGGTTGCCCCTTTCCGCAGTCCAGGTGTCGACGTCGTCGAGCGCGGCGTCGAGAAGCGTCGCGAGAGTCGTGTATGCGGCCGTCGGCTCCTCGCGTGGGCGTAAGAGCGGGGTGACGTCGACTCCGTATAGCGTTGCAGCACATGCGAGTACGTGTTCGAGGTGGTCGTCGATGGCCTGGCCCCGCAGTCGCAGCAGCGCCCAGAGCGGGCTGCGCAGTTGCTTGACCTTGTGCTCGACTGCACCGCCGAAGTGCGGATTGCCTGCCATGTCGGTCGCAACGCGCCGCATCCGGATGCGAATCTCGCGAAGCTCCTGCTCGACGCGTAACCGGATGTGTTCGTCGGAGATGACCAGGTCCTTGAACGGGTTGACGCCGACGATCGTCGCACTCGTTCGAGCGATGTCGCCGTACAGCAGCGGGAAGCAGTCCGCGGAGCGGTCGATCTCGTCCTTCGTCAGGATCATCGCCTCGATGCGCGCGGAGAACCGGGCGAGCTCGAGCGGCGGGCCGATCGCCGCGAGCAGCGCTTCGGAGTCGTCGTTGAGGACGACGATCAAGTCGACGTCGCTGGTGCCCTCGGACCAGCCGCCACGGACGGCGCTGCCGTGGACCACCAGCCCGACGAGGCTTGGCCCACAGACGTCGACGAGGGATGCGGTCAATTCGTCGAGCCTGTCGTTGATCGCTGGCGCCAGAGTCTGGAGCATCGTCACCTTCCTTCGTGGATCGATACCGCGGCGCGCGAGCCGATGCCCTTGCGCGCACTGATCTTTCGGCCGTCACCGAGCACGGCCGAGCCATAGAACGGAGCACTGCGCGGCCGCAGCGCCTTACCGCCGTCGAGACCCGTGAACCGGGCCTGCAGCACCAGGCGGTCGACGGCCGCCGCGTCGGCGAGGTTGGCGTCGGCGAGCGCGGCCTCGGCGATCCGCCACGCGTCGGCAGGTGCGGCGCTGGTTGGCGGTCGCGTGGGCGACAACGCATCGGCGGCGATGCATCGGACGTGCGGGCCGGCCTGGGACAGGTTCCCGAGCAAGGGCAGTGCGTCGTCGAAGCGCTTGCGGTGCAGGATGGTTCGTGCGCGATGGATGGCCGCAGGCCCGATCCGAGTCGCGAGCTCTGAGGGTTCGGTCGCGACGCCCGCGAGCTGTGCGGCGAGATCGGCTTGGGCCGTTGCCAGTTCGGTTGGGTTGGCGTCTAGGTCTTTTCGGCTGCGTGCTCTTGGCTCGCTGGGTGACCGCGGCAGCGCGCGAATCTGGGCGAGCTCGCGTGCGAGGCCGTCGAAGTCGAAGTCGGCGTCGCGCTCGATCATCACGGGCACGTCAGGGCATTTCGCGACGAGCTCGAGCACTTCACGTGGGACGGGATGGGCATGCGTGTCGAAATAGAAGCCGTCCTCCCACACGCCGCCGGCGACGTGGACCATGCCGACCCGATCCAGAGGGTAGTCGGCGATGACAGCGTGCGGATCGAGGCCCTCGTTGACGGCGTTGGCGTAGAGGTTGGCGACGTCCAGCAGCAGGTCGCAATCGGTGGCCGCGACGATCTCCTGATAGAACGTCGCCTCGTCCATCTCGTCGTCGGGCCAGAGCACCGACCACGCGACGTTCTCTAGCAGCAGCGGCACGTCGGGCAGCAGGCGGCGCACCTTCGCCACGTTGCGGGCGACGACGCCGATTGCCTCGCGAGTGCGGGGTAGCTGCGTCAGGTGACCGACGTCGACGCCGCCCGCGCGGGTGAACGCCACGTGTTCGGTGATGACCCCTGCACGAAGCTCACGGGCCAGCGCGCCAAGTCGCCGGGCGCGGTCGAGGTCGACGCCCTCGGCGCTGCCGAGCGAGAGCTTCACGCCGTGCGGCACCACGGGCCAGATCTCGGCGACCGCGCAGGCTTCGCGCCGGCTCGTCCGTTGCGTATAGCAACTCTCGGCGACGATCTCGACGAAGTCGACCGTGGATGGCGCGGTGACGAGGTCGGTGGCCAGCTCGGCGCGAAAGCCGAGCCCGACGCTACGTTTGCCTGGCGGACCTGCCACGCGCGAAGCGTACTTCTGGCGAAGCAATCGCGCAGCGAACTCGCAGCCTCGACTTCCGAACGGTTCGCCTGCTAGGCGCTGAGCTTGTCCCAGGCGCTCGCCTGCCCGGCATGGTCGAAGGCTCCGCGGTTGGCCGTCGCAATCTGTTCGACGGTGAGCGCGGGTGTGCCGGTGATGACCTCGACGAGGTTGTTGGTGCCCGCGAAGATCCCATCGCGATAGTCCTGCGCCACGCTGCTGATGTGCTGGACGAAGTACTCGTCGTGTCCTTGCGCGCGGAGCAGGTCGGCGAACGAGTCGATCTCGACGGGTTCGTAGCGGACCGGGAAGCCGAGCACGGACGCGACCTTGTCGGCGATGCCACGGTAGTCGAGTTCGACGGGGCCGACGAGCGGATAGACCTGCCGGTCGTGCGGCGCGGGGTTGCGCAGGATGGCGGAGATCACTCGGGCCTGGTCGACGGCCGCGATGGGTGCATGGCGACCGTCGGCGAACGGCAGGCGGAAGAGCCCTCCACGGGCGTCGCGGGACCATTGCCAGGCCAACCACTCGGCGAAGAACGTGGGACGTAGGTGGGTGGTGGTGAAGGTCGACCGGTCCAGCAGCCGCTCGCCGAGCCAGTGGTTCTGCGCGGCATGGCTTTTCGCGTCGCGCCTGGCACTGATCTGCGACATGTTGACGACGGCCTGCACGCCGGCTTCGGTGGCGGCTTGGGCGAAGATCGTGGTCGCGTCGAGCAGGCCGGGCGCTATCGGGTAGCAGAAGTAGGCCGCGGTGACGCCGGCCATCGCCGAACTCACCGATGCGAAGTCGAGCAGATCGCCGACGACGACGTCGGCGCCGAGGTCGGCCAGCACGTCGGCGCGCCCGTCGTTGGCGTGCACGAGAGCGCGGACTGACAGCCCGTCGTTGCGCAGTTCACGCACGGCGTTGGCGCCTGTCTTTCCGGTGGCTCCGGTGATGAGGTAGAGGTCTTCGGTGGTCACGATCTTTCCTAACTTGTTGGGGTGGTTGATATTGCGATGCGACCGGTGTCGACGTCGTAGACGGCGCCGGTGATCCGGAACCTGTTGGCGATCGGCGGCGTGCTGCGGAGCGCGTCGACGTCGGCGCGGACGGCCTCGTGGGGATCGGCGACGTGCTTGTCTCTGAGCGTCGACGGTTCTACGTGGAAGAAGTCCGCGAGCATGCCGGGCGGATCTTGCAGGCGGACGATGCCACAGTCGGTGTGCTGCAACACGATCAAGTCGATGACGGGTGCGGCGTCGCCGACCAGGGTTTGTGTCAGCCTGCCGAGCAGGGCGAGTTGGGCGATCACGTCGGGGGTGACGCGGCCGCCGACGTTGCGCAGGACGGCGGCGTCGCCGACCCCGAGGCCGAGGACGTGCGCCGGGTCGACCCGAGGATCGACGCAGCCCAGGACGAGCGTTCGCAGTCGAGGAAGCATGGGCAATCCAGGCACGAAGCGGTGCGTGGCGAAGTCGTCGTTGCGTTCGGCGAGGTCGTCGATGAGGGGCATGTCGTTCCTCTCGGCCATCTGACTAACGTGTTCGTTAGCCATCTCCACTAGAGCATGCTAAGCTGACTAATGCAAGCGTTATTCAGAATGGAGTTGGCGATGGACTTCGAGCCCGCGTTGAGCGACCGGTCGCAGTGGTCCATCGGCGAGGCCTGTTCGATGACACGGGTGCTGGAGGTGCTCAGCACCAAGACGGCATTCCAGGTGCTTCGCGAATTATTCTTTGGGACAGTGCGTTTCGATGACTTCGTGGCGAGAACCGAGAGCTCGGCCCCTGCGGTGTCGCGAGCCCTGAAGGCCCTCGAAGCCGCAGGCATCGTCACCCGCGCGCCGTACCGGGAGCCCGGTCAGCGGGCGCGCGACGAATACCGGTTGACCGAGGCAGGCGAGGATCTGCTGCCCGCGTTCATGGCGCTGGTGCAGTGGGGTGACAAGCATCTGCAGGAGGGCGGCGCGCCGCTGTCCTTCCTCGACGCCAACTCCGGGCTGCCCATCGCGGTGCACGTAGGTACCGGTGAGGCCGCTGCTCCGACGCGGTCGGCGGACATCGAGATCCGGCTTGCCTAGTCGGTGCTGCAACGACCATCGGCAAGAGCTTTCGACGAGCCTCGGCGACACCAACGTGCGGGTGCGCTCCCTCGAAGAAGGCCAGGCCGAGATCAAGGATCGGTTGCTGCGGGCACTCGACAAGTGGGCCGGCCGACGCCTAGTCCGGGCTGGCGCCCTTGACCAACGCGACGCACAGATCGGCAGCGATCGCCGCGAGCTCGGCGGGCGTTTCCTTGGGATCGCGCAGCCACGTCTCGATCAGCTGGTTCACTCCGCCGACCATGAACAATGCACTACGGCGCATCGCCTTTGGCTCCGGTAATTCACCCTCCACGACGCTGGGCGCGTTCTCGACGATCGCGTCGGTGATGAGGTCGAGGATGCCCGCTCGATGAGCCGTCAGGCCTGGCACGCTGCTGACGTCACCGGTCGCGATGCGGTGTACGTCCGGGTCGGCGGCGATGGCCTCTAGGAACGCCGTCAACCCTGAGCTCAGCTTGTCGGCAAGGGAGCCGGGATTGCCGACGCCGGCCTCGACCAGCGCGGCAAGCAGCTCGTCGCGCACGGCGTCGGCGACGGCGAACAACAGCGCCTCGCGATTCTCGAACTGCTCGTAGAAATAGCGCGACGTCAGACCGGCCGCACTGCAGACTCCGCGTACGGTGACCTCGCTGACGCCCGAGGCTCCCCAGATCTGGCGCGCGGCGGTGAGCAGCTTCTCGCGGCGCTCGGTGCGGCGGTCGTCTGCGCTGACACCGCCGTAGCCGCGCATCACCTCCGCACGCTTCATTGACGCGACCCTACTCGCCGCCTACATTTGGACCACGGCCGTTATCAGAAGTCTCGAAGGAGAACGCCGATGAGCCAGCCCGTGCCGACCCGTCATCCCCTGCGACCGGGGCCTGTGCCCGCGGCGATACGCCTGTTCGCCACCGTTCTGGGGATCCGCGAGCCGACACCAGCACGCTGGCGCATGTTGGGTGAGCAGTTGGCCGTCGGCGACAAACCGATGGACCGCCTCGTCGAGTGGATGGCGTCGGCAGGCATGGCCCAAACCCGGCCGATGTTCGATCGGATCCTGGTGTCCGGCATCGCCAACGTTCCCGATGCACCAGAACCGTTGCGCGAGTTCTTCACCGACGTCGAAGCAGTCCCCGATTGGGTCGACTGGAATTTGATCCGGTTGGGCGCACGGGCGATGCGCCGCGGCGGCGCCGACGGGATGTACATCGCGCGGGACGTATCGCTGCTGGGTGGGTACCAGTTCTCGGGGTTCAACAAGACGTTGATCCGCACGGGCGCGTTGGAGAAGGGCTCGAACAAGCGCTTCGCAGAGACGATGCAGTGGGCGCTGGACGTCATCTCGGAAGACGGCATGGCGCCGTTGGGCGTCGGGTACCGGTCGACGATCCGGGTGCGGCTGATCCACGCCTTCGTGCGACGGCACGTGGGGGCGATGCCCGACTGGCGCTCCGACGAGTGGGGCGTGCCGGTCAACCAGACCGACATGGCCGCGACGTTGGTCGGCGCGTTGGTCGCGCCGCCGACCGGCGGGCTGGGCATGGGACTCGTCTTGTCGCCCAAGGAGTATGACGGGATCGCGCACCTGACGCGCTACGTCGGGTGGCTGATCGGCGTGCGCGACGAGTGGCTGCCACGCAGCTTCCGTGACGCGATCCGCGTGCTCTATCACACCGTGGCCGCGCTGTCGGAGCCCGACGAGTCGACGAAGCTGTTGGCCATGCCAATGGTCGAGGACCCGCTGGGCTGGCACTACCGCTCCCTGTCGGGGATGCGTCGACGGCTGGCGAGGGCGCAGCATCTTTCTGTGACGAGCGGTTTCCTGGGTCCGCGAGCGATGCGGTCGCTCGGGCTGCCTGCGTACGTACTGCCGTGGTACCCGGCGGTGCGGCTGCCGGTGAACCTGGCCCGCAGCATCGCCGCCTTGGCTCGTACCGGAGGGGTGAATCGCGCGGCGCTGCGCGGTGAGCGCGAGCAGAAGGCACTGCTGCGCAGGATGATTGGCGACGACCAGGCCATGATCGGTGAGTCGGCGGCCCATGTGAGCAGGGTGGCGTAGCTTTCTGCGCGCCATTTCGCCGCGCGGAATTTGATCAAGCTACGGCGCGTCGAACCCGCCTCGGGGCGTCGTGATGTCACCGTTGTGGAGACGTCACTTCGAGACCAGGTAGACCAATGATCAGTCAGCGCAATTCCTACACAGTCGTCTGCGACTGCTGCGACTTGGGCGTGCCCGAACGGCTCGCGGCGCCCGTCGTCGGCGCCGACGACGCCCAGCACGGATGGCGGTGTCGCGTCTGTTGCGGCCATCAGCGCAATGCGCTGAAGCGGGCAGAGGAGCACGCGGCCGAACTCCGTATCCGGTTGAGCGAGACGGTCGACGAATTACGCGCCACGCAAGGGGTGGCCGAGGACTGCCGGAGCAAGATGCGGGCGGCGTTCTGGTCGCGCGATGCGGTGCTGCGTCAGTTCGAGCGACTGGCGCGCTTTCACAGGGCGACTGAGTTTGGCTGCATCTGCGGCAAGCGGAACTGCGAGACACTTGCTGTCGTCGACGCCGATTGGATCAACGATCGGATTGCCGCGATGGGTCGTCAGGATCGGGTGGGCTGACGAGTATCTGCGTCGTCCGGCAACGGTGCAGACCGAACTGAACTACGACGATCCTGTTTGCCGATCGGAAGCGGTAACGGTATCGGTGACCCTGCGATCGGTGCGAGCGAATTTCTTGATGCTCCAGCCGGTTTGGTGCTCGGTGTAGTGGCTGATGCGGTTATCGAGGAACGGTCGGACTTGAGGGCTACGCCGCTGGTGACGACCTGGCCGCCCTGAACGCGTTTCGCGCGGCGTTCATGGTGTAGACCCCGGCGGCTGCGCGAGGAGAGTTCGGGCATCGTTTAGGTCGGCCGTCTCGAACCCTTCGGTGAACCACTCGTAAACGGGCGAGAGCAGAGCACGTGCTTCGTCGGGCCTACCGCCAGTCAGCCACATCCGTGCCATGCTCGTGGGCTGCCCGCAGTTCCCACGACTTGGCATCGTGCTGCCGTGCCACCGCGAGTGCCTGCTCGAAGCAGCGCTCCGCTCTGACCGGGTCCGCGACGTTCTTGCGGAGCAGCAACTCCCCGTTGATCCGGTACACCTCGGCGGCGTAGAGCCGTTCGTCGTTGCGCGTGGCCCTCTCCCGCGCTTCGTCGAGGGCGTCGAAGGCGGCATCGAACTGGCCGAGTGCGCCATGCACCTCGGCCGCCAACGCCAGGAACCACGGCCAAACCGCGCCGATCCCGAGTTGGCGCCGGATGTCCATGGCGGCAGTGATGTCGGCTAGGCCCTGCTCGGCGTCACCCAATTGGGCCATCGCCCAACCCCGTGGCAGCTGACACCACAGCGTGACGGCATGTAGTCCATGCTGCACGCCAATCGCTCGTCCTTCGTCGGCTTGAACGAGGGCGAGCTCGGGCTCGCGACGCAACTGGCACAGCTGTGCCGACATCAGGAGTGCCATGCCGAGAAGACCAGGGTGTTCGAGTCCCCTTGCGTACGTGAGCAATTGATCCATGGCGATCGTTGCCTGAGCTGGATATCCGAGCGCCCAATCGGAAAGCGCCTTCAAGTAGCCGCAGACGACTCCCGGATCCTGACCATACGTCGCGATGAAAGCCCTATGTTGGTCTGGATCGTAGGAGGCGAGGCCTCGGCGGCTGTGCGTCCGCACGTCGGCGAAGTCGCCCTGCCACCACGCCGTATACGCCATAAGCCAATGTCCCACCGCCTGCAGTTGAGGATCGTGCTGCGGCTGAGCGAGTTCCAGGAACTCTTGAGACAGTGCGCGTGCCGAGCGCATCTGACCCTGAACGATGTGTGCGTAGGCCAACCCGGCCAGCGCGGGGAACAGCTCGGGAGTGGCACCGATCTGTCGTGCGAGTTCGCGGGCACGGGTGTAGTTGGGTTCACCGGCGTGCGGACCGTTCACGAATCCCAGGGATGCACCGAGCAGCAGTTGGAGAGACAGCTCCTGCTCGAGCCGGTCGGGCGTCTCCGGCAGCGTGGCCAGCAACTCCAATCCGCGTGCCGCGTGGTTGGTCGCCTCCTGATTGGCGTATCGCTGCAGCGCGCGGCGGCCCGCTGCCGCCCAGAGCGGCACTGCCGAAGCGACTGCCTCCGCCTCGGTGTAGTGATGAGCCAACAGTTCGGGCTGTGTCTCCTTGATCTCCGTGAAGTCGGATTCCAGTGCGGCGGCTATGCGTTGATGATGCTGGCGACGGGCAGCCTTCAACAGCGATTGGTAGGCCGCGTCCTGGATGAGCGCGTGCTTGAAGCGGTACGTCGCGTCCGGGGGCGACCCTTGCTGGTGAAGGAATTCGGCCGCGACCAACTGGGCGAGAGCCTCGTGTAGTAGCTCGTCGTCCCACGGCGAAACGGCACGCAACAACGCGTACGAGAATTCGCGACCGATCGCGGCACCGAGTTGCGCCAAGCCCTTGACGGTTGACAACCGGTCGAGCCGAGCCATCAGCGAATCGTGCAGCGTGTTCGGTATGGCAGTGTGCGGAATCGGTCCGGACACGTGGTAACGGCCGTCGCCCTCCTCGAGCAAACCGGATTCGAGCAGCATCTTGGTGAGTTCTTCGATGAACAGCGGTACCCCGTCGGTGCGGGACACGATCTGTTCCACGATCTCGTCGGGAAGGGACTTGCCTTGAGCCACGCCGCCGGTCAGCTCGGCTGCTTCATCAGGCGCCAGCCGGGTCAGACCGACGTCCGTGACATCGGCCCTGTCCGTCCAGGGTGACGCGAAGTCCGGCCGGCACGTGAAAAGGGCAAGGATGCGGGCATTGTCGATCTCCTCGATCAGACGGCCGAGAAACTCGATCGTCGACGGGTCGATCCAGTGCAGGTCTTCGACGACGAAGAGCAATGGCTGCATCCCCGCTCGCCGAAGAAGGACCGAGAGAAGGACCTGCATCGTCTGCTGCTTCCGTTGTTCCGGAGACGACGGTGCGAATTCGTATTCGGCGCCCGGCGGAATCGAAAGGAGCGAGCAGAGGGCGGGCATCGCCTCGGGGAGCGGTAGTCCGCTCTGCACCAGAAAACCTTCCAGCTTGCGCACCTTGTCGCTCGGCGAATCCGTGCGTGCGAAGCCAAGGACCGCTCGCTCCAACAGGTCGATCAATGGATGAAACGCAGTATCACGGTGGTACGGCGAACCTTGACATGCCATGAGCGAACCCTGTTGATCGGCAACGCTTTCGGTCAGAGCATGCACGAGCCGGCTCTTGCCTATTCCAGCCTCACCCGTGACGACCACGGTCTGCCCTCGGCCACCGACGACTGACGCCCAGTGTTCTTCGAGGATGCGTAGTTCAGCAGAGCGGCCGACGAGGCGGGTGAGGCCCGCAATGCCGATGACCTCGAGTCGCGTGCGGGCTGCGTTCTCGTTGAGTACCTCGAACACCTCTAGCGGCGCCGCAACACCCTTCAGCGGTGGAGTGCCCAGGGACTGACAGTTGAACTGCCCCGCAAGGAGATGGTGCGTCAACGCTCCGACCACCAGCGTGTTCACCGCGGCCACTCCCTGAAGCCGGGCCGCGATGTTCGGCGTATCCCCCATGGCCATCAGTTCGTGCCGCGATTCGCCGACGACCTCCCCTGCCACCACCAGCCCGGTGTGACAACCGAGGCGAACGCCCAACGACACGCCATGGTGTTCGACGAGACTGCCATTGAGCTGACCGACGGCCTCGATGATTCCCAACCCAGTTCGCGCGGCGCGCTGCGCATCGTCCTCGTGGGCAAGGGGATATCCAAAGAAGACCAGCAGCCCATCGCCAAGGTACTGGGCTATGTAGCCGTCAAACCGGGCGATCACCTTGCCGCACGTCTCGTAATAGGCCCGCATCACTTCTCGGAGATCTTCCGGGTCGAGTTGACCCGACAGCGGCGTCGAGTCCACCAGGTCGCAGAAGAGCACCGTGAGTTGTCGCCGTTCGGCGTCTGCGGGATCGGGACCTCGTGAAGTCCACGTCAGCCCTTGTTCGTCGGCTCGCACGTTGTCGGCGTGCGCGTAGAGCAGTTCGACGCGAAGCGCTTCCAGCCGCTCGGCGTCCACGCCGAACTGCTCCTTAATGGCGCGATAGGACACCCGACCACGGCTTCGCAGCAGTTCGACGACTTCATCGAGAGTTGCGTAGAAGTCCATGACGACCCCCTCGGCGTGGACCCGGGCAGCCCAAGCGTCACGTCAATGGTGCGGGCAAAGAGGCGCCGATGCAAACATTCCCAGACCATCGGGGTAGCCAGCGACGCCACGATTTACACGCTGGCTCTCGATCAGGCGAAGGGCGTTGCCCTAGACCGCGGTAGCGCCTCCGTCGACGGTGAGGACCGCGCCGTGGATGTTGCTCGCTCGTGGTCCGGCCAGGAACACCACCGTGTCGGCCACCTCGGCGACCGTGCTCATCCGGTGTGACGGCACTCTCGCGAGCACGGGCGCGATCGCGTCGGCGAACTCCTCGTTGCGTTCGGTGGCGATCGGTCCGGGCGCGACGGCATTGACCCGGACGCCCGCTGGCCCGTACTCGGCCGCCCACGCCTTCGTGAGCAGATGGATGCTGGCCTTGGTGGCGCCGTAGAGCGCGGAACCCGGCGCGCCGATGATCCCGCTGATCGATCCGACGTTGACGATCGCGCCGTCGCCGCGCTGGGCCATCGCCGGTGCGACGAGTCCGGTCAACAGGAATGGCGCAGCGACGCTGACGGTGAAGGCCGCCGCGATCTCGTCCGCAGTCACGTCGGCGGTGGCCGCGGGTTGCACCAGGGTGGCCGCGTTGTTCACCAAAACGTCGAGCCGACCGCCGACGGATGCGGTCGCCGCGGCAGCGAACTCGACAATTGCGCCGTCACCCGCCGAGAAGTCGACTTCGATGAACATGGCTGTGCCGCCATTGGATTCGATGTCGGCGACGACCCGCTCGCCACGCTCCCGGGAACGGCCGGTGACGACGACGGTAGCGCCAGCGGCGGCCAACGCGGTCGCGATGCCGGCGCCGAGCCCCGAGGTGGAGCCGGTGACGAGCGCCGTGCGTCCGGCGAGTTCAGCCGTCATGACTTGTGCTTGTCGACGTCGGTGATGGCGGCGGCGAACGCATCGGGCGCTTCCTGCGGGACGTTGTGGCCGATTCCCTCGAGCACGCGGTGCTCGTACCAGCCGGTGTAGAGCGCGCGGTAGCCCGCGCCGTCCTTGGCGGCACCATCGAAGTCGCTGCCAATGGTGATGGTGGGGACGGTGATTGGCGGTCTCGCGGCGAGCCGTTGCTCGTCGGCGTCGTAGCGGGCCTCGCCTGGGGCGAGGCTCAGTCGCCAGCGGTAGTTGTGGATGACGATGGCGACGTGGTCGGGGTTGTCGAAGGCCGTCGCCGACAGGTCGTAGGTCGCGTCGGTGAACTTCCACGCGGGTGAGGCGAGCTGCCAGATCAGCTTGTTGAAGTCGTGAGTGTTGTTGCGGTAGCCGGTTTCACCGCGCGGCGTGGCGAAGTAGTACTGGTACCACCAGCCGTGCTCGGCCTCCGGGGGTAGCGGCTGTAGATTGGCGGCGAGGTTGACCGTGATGTAGCCGCTGACGGCGACCAGTGCCGAAACCCGTTGCGGCCATCGGGCGGCGACCACGTTGGCGGTGCGACCACCCCAGTCGTAGCCGCCCAGGATCGCGCTAGGGATGGCGAGCGCATCCATCAGCGCGATCAGGTCGTGGCCCAGTGCGGCCTGCTGGCCGTTGCGCATGGTGGCCGCGGACAGGAATCGGGTCGAGCCGAAGCCGCGGAGGTGGGGCACGATCACGCGAAAGCCCTTGGCGGCGAGGCTTGCTGACACGTCGGCGTAGCTGTGGACGTCGTACGGCCAGCCGTGCAGCAGGATGACGGGTTGACCGTCCGCCGGGCCGGCTTCGGCGTAGCCGACGTTCAACTCGCCCGCGTCGACCTGCTTGATCGGGCCCAGCTGATGCGTCGGCGCGGATGGCGGTCCGGCCGTTGCCGTCGGAGGCGAGGCGCAGGCAGCGAGCGTGGCAGTACCGGCGGCGAGCGCCGCCATGCGGGCGAAGTCTCGCCTAGTGAAGCCCCCGACGGGATCCGAATCATTCTGCGGCATGTCGACGTTCACGATTCATCCCTCTCGACCACGGTCACGGCCTTGCAGCCTACCGAACTAAGTGCTACAACAATGTAGCACTTATTTCATGCATTGATCCAGGCGGGTGACCAAGGTGCGAGCAGACGCGGAGCGCAACGTCGAGCTGCTGCTGACCACGGGCGCCCAGCTCCTGACCAAGGATCCCTCGGCGAGCATCGCGGCCATCGCCGCCGCGGCAGGCCTCGACCGGCGCACGGTCTACCGGCGCTTCGCCTCTCGCGACGACCTGCTAGCCGCCATCTACCGCGCGCGCTATGACGCCGTCGAGGACGTCATCGCCGATGCGCAGCTGCAGGATGCCCCAGTTGCCTTGGCGCTGCGTCGATTCGTTGAAGGCGCCATCGCGGTGCATCGAAAATGGCCGGTCGAGCTCAGCCGAATCAACGACCGATCCGTCGACGCCCGTCGAGCGCGTTACTTGGCCCAGATTCAAACGTTCGCCGACCGCGCCACTCGCGAGCGTCTGCTGCGGCCCGGGTTCCCCCCAGGATGGGTGCCGAAGGTGTTGCAGCAGTTGATGGTCGAGGCCGCCGAGGGATTACCCGACCTGAGCCCTGCCCAAGCCGCCGGCCTGGTCGTGGACACCTTGCTCCTGGGCATGGGACGGTCCTAGCCACTGACATCGGGGGCGGCCCCGCTTCCCTCCGGCGAATGCGTCACCGTACCAATGGCCCGAGCGTACGGTTCGCGTATGCAGGTCGACGTAATGACGGTTCCGCAACCGCTGGCCAAGGTCGGCGCTCTCGCGCAAAGCACACAGGCGGCGGGCTTCTCGGGTCTGTTGTTCACCGAGATGGGCCGCACCGCCTACCTCAACGCCGCAGTCGCCTCACAGGCGGCGCCAGGTTTGGAGCTGTCGACGGGGGTGGCGGTGGCGTTCCCGCGCAGCCCCTTCGTCACGGCATCGTCGGCGTGGGAGTTGCAGGAGGCGACGGGTGGCAAGTTCCGCCTCGGTCTGGGCACGCAGGTGCGCACCCACGTGGTGCGACGCTATGGCGTGCCGTTCGAGCGGCCGGGCCCACGGTTGCGAGACTACGTGTTGGCGGTGCGGGCGTGCTTCTCTGCCTTTCGGACCGGCACGCTCGATTACCACGGCGAGTTCTACGACATGGACTTCATCTCGCCGCAGAGCAGCGCGGGGCCGATCGACGCACCGGACCCGAAGGTCGACGTCGCGGCGGTGAACCCGTGGATGCTGCGCATGGCGGGCGAGGTGGCCGACGGCGTGCACGTGCATCCGCTTGGCGAACCGGGCTACATCGCGCGGCACGTCGTGCCGAATGTGGCTGCGGGCGCGGCGAAGTCGGACCGATCGCCCTCGGACGTCGCGGTGATCGTGCCGGTGATGACGATCGTCGGCGACACCGACGAGGAACGGCACAACGAGCGCGAACTCGTCCGCGGGAGCATGAGCTTCTACGGCAGCACCCCCAACTACGCATTCATCTGGGACGAGGCTGGTTTCGAGGGAACGACTGCGCGGATCCGTGAGCGACAGAAGGCAGGCGACTTCAAGGGGATGGCCGCGCAGATCACCGACGAGCACATCGCGACGTTCGCGACGGAGTCGACGTGGGATGGATTGGCGGACAAGCTGATCGCGACTTATGGCGATACCGCGACGCGGATCGTGCTGTACAACGCGCTCGCGGATCGGGAGCGCTTCGAGCGCTATGGCGAAGTGGCACGGCAGTTGTCGTCGACGTGACGGTCATCCCGGGCAAAGTTTCAGGCGTCGACGTACGCAGCGCGCCAACCGGATGCAGCACGACGTTAATCCGACTTATGTCAATAACTCGGACTAGTGACAAGGTTAATCCGAGTTAACGGGCATACTCCGCCCATTGACTGAACGCCGACGCACCAAATCTGGGGTGCCCGCGTCGTTCTCGACGAGCTGGAAGATCTGGGCGTGCGGATCGATGCGGCGGTCCGTCGTCTCGAATCCCGCTCAGCGCGTGAGCGTACGTAATGAATGCGCGGAGCAAATCGGGACCGCGCAACGCCACGTCCAACGGAATTCGGTCCTGACAGAACGGGGTGGTCCCGAGCGCCCTTTCGATGCGCGCCGCACTGCACCGCAACGGTCACCCGTGCCGGTCTCGAAGAGATCCAGCAGCAGTTCCCGATGGCCGGGGTCGGTGAACGGCCTTGCGAAGGCACTCGCGAAGAACTGCTGACATGCGGACGTTCGTCATGTCACGTCTGCTGCACCCTGGTGCTCGTCTTTAGTCGTCATGGCGCGCGTCGCTACTCAAAGGTGGTGACATCGCCGCCGGACGAACACAGTTGTGCGGCCAGCTTGGAGGTTGCTGAGTGCTAGAAAATCGGTGTCGGTTGGGCTTCGTCGGCGATAGTAGGGTGAACGGATCACGGCTGCGTGCGTGGGGTGTGGGAACTGAAGGACAACGTATGAGCGAGTTGAGGGTGGAGCCGGCCGAGGTTCACCGGTCGGGCGTCGAGATCGGGGAAGTCGCAGCCTCGGTGAGGTCGGCCTTCACCAATAGCGATACCGAGATCGCCTCGGCTCAGTCGGGCTGGAAGGGCAAGTCCGCCGCAGCGTTGGCGTCGATGGTTTCCGAATGGCACATCGCGACGGACATCCTTGCCACAGGTCTGGTCCAGCACGGAGACAACTTCGCTGCGGCGGCGAGGCAATACGGTCACGTCGACCATGCCGGCGCCGATTCGGTGCGGGGAGCTGGCGAGAAGATCGGAGAGGGCGGGTAGCCGATGGGTTTGTCGATAGCCGACATCGATCAATGGAATCCAGAGGCGATCAGTGCCGTTGGAGCGGCGAGCACGGCTCGGGCGGATGCCGCCTCGCAGGCCAGTTCGCGCCTCAACGGCCTTTCGGCGTTCGGCAGTTGGCAGGGCGACGGCGCAAATGCCGCGCGGGCGCGCACGGGCATGCTCGCCGAGGGGTTGGATCGGCACGGCCAGGACGTGTCGGCGATCGCCGCCGCCGCCGATACGGCGGCCACCGAAGTTCGGCAGATCAAGAGCCAACTTGACGCGCTGAGGTCGAGTCTCGGGCAGTACGGCATCATCGTCGACGCCAATGACAGTCGCGTGGTGCCGCCGCCGAACCTGTCGTCGATGTCGTCGGCGAACCAGACCGTCGTGCAGCAGATGACGGTCGTCGGGCAGCAGAGTCTGGACAAGATCCGTCAGGCCGCGGACCTATCCGATACCTACCTCGCGAATGCGATCAGCCCCACGGGCGACGACTTCAACCTCGATACGCAGTACGCGCGCCCACAGGGCCTTGTCGGCGGTACCGGCGGTGCTCCCTTGCCAGAATCGGGTTACGAGTGCTGGACCGCGGTGACCGGTACCGCACTGACGATCACGCAGATTACGCAGACCAAGACGTGGTGGACCCAACCGTGGTCGAAGGGCCAGCACTGCAAGTAGGGAGTCCACTGCGATGAAGACGGGAAGAACCTAGGGATGCTCGGGGATTGGTTGGGTCAGAACTGGTGGATTCTGGCGTCAGTGGCCTACGTCGTCTTCTTGGTGGTTCTGCTGGTGGTGCTGACCCGCCGTAGGACGGCGCACCAGGCGTGGCCGAAGGTTTCACTGGCGATCACGTGCGTAATCGTTCTGACGATTCCGGCGATGAAGCCGCCCGGGAGCTATCTCAACGCCGTGTTCGTCGTGCTCAACCTGTACCTATTGTTTGGCGTGTTCCGCAATACCTTTGCGTCCGAGCCATCGTCGAAACCGTCGGATGATTGAGGTGGCAACCACCAAGCACCGGACGGGTGCGGCTCTCGGCACTGCCCGGCGTTGATCGCCGTCGTGGCGAGTGACGCATAGATGACCTCCGACACCTCGCGAAATCCTGCGACGGCCACGGATTCGCTCAGCGACACCGTGATCATCCGCTGTTCGCTGGGAACGGTGGCCGACTACCCCGACCATCCCAGTGAATGGGGTGACCGCGACGCCATCGCGCAGCTGTGGTCCGCCGATGGCATCCGCGAGGCGGTGCTGCTGGCCAGCCCCGTGCTGGCGGCCCAGGTCGCCAAGCTGCTGTCGACCTCGGGTGCCGAGACGCCGCAGAAGAAGCGCAAGCGTGTACACAAGGGACTGTTGAAGTACGCGCTGCGCCTGAGCACCCGATGCACGCCGTTCGGCATGTTCGCGGGAGTGGCGGTTCTGCCCGTCGGGGACGGCCCCGCGGTGCTCGGCGCGTCGCACGTCCGGCACGTCCGGGCCACCGGCGCGCTCACGAGGCGCTTGATCGAACGGACGCGCGCGCTGCCCCAGGCTCGGCTGTATCCCAACCCGTCGTTGACCGAACGTGCCGACCGGCTGGTCGTCACCGTCATGCGTGGCGTCGACGACACCCACACCCTGGCCTCGATCAGGGCCACCGGGCCCGCGCTGTTGGCCGTCGCCGCCGCCGCAGGTACCGCGACGCGAAGGGACATCGAGCACTGCGTCGCCGACGCCTATCCCGCCGCAGGCTCCGCGAAGGTGCAGAAGCTGGTCGACGAGCTGTTGCAAGCGGAGGTGCTTCTGTGTGAGGCGGAACCGTCCGCCTTCGATGGAGATCCGTTGGCGCGCATGCCCAATGCCGTCGACGGCGTCGGTGAGATGCGCGCCGCCGTCGCACGGTACTCCGAGGCCACGGACCCGGTCGACGACGGCAGTCTCGATGCCCTGCTGCGGCTGTGCTCGGCCGGCGACACGGTGCAACGCGACGTCCACGTCGACCTGGAACTCGATGCGACTGGGGCAGTGCCGACGACGGTCGTCGATGCGGCCCGCGACGCCATCACGGCCCTGACTGCGACGATGGCGCACCGGCCGGCAACCCCCGCCCTCGACGAGTTCAGCGCCGAGTTCGTCGAGCGGTATGGCCACGAGCTGGTGCCGTTCCTGACCGCCGTCGACCAGGAACTCGGGATCGGCTACCCGCGAGCCTACGAATCGATCGCGCCCACTCCCCCCGATCCGGACGACCCAGCGGCCGAGCGTCGGCGCGACCTGATCGCCCGGCTTCTGCAACGATCAGCATCCGGGGGCCTGGACGCGGTGGAGATCACCGACGCCGACCTCGCGGGCTTCGACGAAACAGACTGCCTACCAAGCAGTTTCGACGTCATGCTGAGGCTTCACCGAGATGCGACGGGTCTTGGGGCCACGGTGACCGGACTCGGCTATCCCGGTGGGTCCACCGTCGGCCGCTTCACCGCCTTCATGCCTCAGGCACGAGACTTCGCGCGACGCTGTGTGGAGGTCGACACCGCCTGGTGGGTCGAGCAGACGGACGGGCGGGGAATCCTGTGCGGAGTCGACTACATCGCCGGGACCGACTCGATCAACGAGGTCAACGCGACCGCACAGCTGTACCCGGTGACGCTCGCGGTCAACGCGCGGCCGCACCGCCCGGCGGGCCGGGTGCTCACCCTCGCCGACGCCTACCTGGGCTACGCCGACGGACGCGTGCGGACCGTGTTGGCCGACGGCACCCCGCTGAGCGTGCGGCAGCTCAACATGGCGACGACTCTGGCGTCGGCGAAAGCCGTTCGGCTGCTTCGGGATATCTCCGATGCCGGGATTCGCGTGCCGTACTGGACGTGGGGTGAGGCCGAGGCGGTGATGAATCACCTTCCGGCGGTGCGGTATCGCGGGGTGACGCTGGCCGAGCGGCAGTGGCGCTACCCCGCAACCGCGGACAGAACCCGAGCCGCCTTGCGGGACTGGATCACCGAGAACGACGTCAGCCGTTACGTTCTCGCCGGTCTGCGCGACAGGCGGCTGCACCTCGACACCCACCACCCGGCGCACCAGGACCTGCTGCTCGACGAGATCGCGGCGGGCAATGCGTGGTTCACCCGCGCGCCGAGTCCTGACCAGATGGGCGTCGTGGCGGATCGCGCGTCGGCCATGCACGCGGCCGAGGTCGTGGTCACCGTCGTCGCGCCAAGACGGCCGCGCGCCGAACCCGATCTGGCTGGCTACCCGCTGCACGACCCCGCTGACGACGGGCACCGGCTACTGGCACCTGGCGGCGCGTGGACAGCATTCGCGATCACCGCGAGCAGCAATGCCCATGACCGCATCCTGCGGGACTTCGCCGACGTCTTTCCCAGCCTTCTCGGCGAGTGGTACTTCGTGCGCTACCGAGAACACGACCGAGATCAGCTGCGGCTGCGGGTTCGACGTCCGGTCAGCGAGCTCACCAGCGTGCTGGCATGGCTGGCCGATGCTCGCCGGGCCGGGCGCATCGGCGACTACGCGATCCCCGTCTACCACCGCGAACTCGCCCGCTACGGAGGGCCTTTGAGCTTCGGCTGCTACGAACGACTGTTCTGTCTGGAGACCACGCACGTCGTCGGAATGCTGCCGATCATCGACCCCAATCTTCCGACCCCGGCTCCCCTCGTGAGGCCAGGTGTCGGCGCCGCTGCCGGGGTGCTTAGTAGATGGCTCGACGCGGTCGACGGAAGCGGTGACGTGATCGACGCGGCGCTCGAGCTCTACGGACGCGAGCTCGAAGAGCGGGTACACAAGATCAAAACTGCACTGCGTCAACGACACTCGTTGATCGTCGCGGACGACGGCATGGCCACCGCAGTGCGCGAGTTCTGGGCCGACGAGGCCCAGCGCGATGCGGTGATGACGCCCGACGTGCTGCAAAGCGCGAGCCACATGCTGTGCAACCGACTCGGCCTTAGACGACACGAGGAGTTCGCCGCCATGTGGTTGATCAAGAACGAACGAAACCGACTGGTGCGCAACGGTTATTGAGCCAGCGCATGCATGTCGGGTGCGAGCAGATCGGCCAACTGCGCCCATGGCACGGTGATGACGGGCAGTCCGTGGCCGAATTGGTAGTCCTCGAAGTGGATTTCGAGGCCATTGGCGGTCGGGATCCAGTTGTGGAAGTTCGCTTCGACGGGTGCGTTGCCACTCTCGTCCGCCATCGGTCGTTGACCGCCGTACGCGATAGGAAACAGCAGCTTGGTCTGCTCGGAAAGCCGGTTCAGTCCCGCCTGCTCGTCGATGAACAGGTCGTCGAGCGTGATCGGGCTGGCGTTGCGACTGTCGATGACGACGGTGGTGACGTAGTCCAGCGCGTGCGCAGCGTGTTGGTAGAAGTACACGCCGGTGAGGACCTGCGATACGGCCGTCGGCCGGAAGCTCACGGCGGGTGTGGCCTTGAAGGTCGCGTTGGTGCGAATGACTTGATCGCGGTCGAGCGTTTGGACCATGGTCTGCCCGGACGCCACGCTGGCCGCGTTGAACGCCGTAGCCACCGCAGCGTCGCCGCCAGATATCTGCCCGACGTCGAGCGTCCAGCCGCTGCCTGCATCGACCGACGTCGATCCCACGGAGTAGGTCGCGCCGTTGCTGGTGCCCGTATCGGCCGCGGCGGTAGCGGTCCCGCCGACGAACGACGCGACCACGACGACGGCGAATGCGACGAGCAATCTCCGGGTGGACATCGTCCGATTATCAGGGGCTTGCGTGCGCGCGGGGTGCCCCAATAATCCTTTTGGCGGGCGGCGCGGAATAGCTGCGCCGACGACCGCGTTGCGGGTGCCATGACCGAACATGCCGAGTTGAGCCCCACCGAGTGGGTACGTGAACAGACCGAAGCGATCCTGAAGAGCGGGACCACCGACGGGGTCCAGGTGTTGGACCGACCGATCGTCCTGTTCACCACCACCGGAGCGAAGTCCGGCAAGAAGCGCTACGTGCCGCTGATGCGCGTCGAGGAGAACGGCAAGTACGCGATGGTGGCGTCGAAGGGCGGCGACCCCGAGCACCCGGCGTGGTACCACAACGTCAAGGCCAATCCCGAGGTGACGGCGCAGGACGGCGACAAGGTCGTCACACTGACCGCGCGTGAAGTCAGCGGCGACGAGCGCGAGCACTGGTGGAACCTCGCCGTCGCGGCCTACCCGCCCTATGCGGAGTACCAGACCAAGACCGATCGGTTGATTCCGGTCTTCGTGCTGGAATAGCTCCTACCAGTCGGTTCCGGCGCGTGGGATCGGGTGCCTTCGCGGCCACGACTCACGCCGCCGCGAGCTTCACGACCGAGCCGAAGCCGCCGCCGTCGAACACGTAGACATTCCCGGCGCCGTCCACCGCGACGTGGCTCGGGGCGGCAAGGCCGGTGAAGGGCAGGACCGTCTGCGCGTTGGACACGGCCTCGAGTTTCACCACCTGCCGGTTTTCGGCGTCGGTGACGTAGACGTTGTCGGCGCCATCGACCGCAGCGCCGTACGGGTCGGCGAGCCCCGTGAAGGGCAGCTCTGTCTGAGTGGTGGATCCCGCTGCCAGCCTTAGCACCCGGAATTCGTCGCTGTCCTGGTCGGCGATGTAGTGGCGATTGATGACGACGACGTTGCCTGCGCCATCGACCGCCAGGCCGGAGGGGTGGTCGAGACCGGTGAAGGGCACTACTTCTTGGGCGTCGGAACCGGGAGACAGTTTCAGCACCTGCTTGCCGTCGATGACGTAAACGGCGCCGGCGTTGTCCACTGCCACCTCAGACGGGCTGATGTCCTTGAACGGCAAGACCGTCGGCGCGTTGGACCCCGCGGCCAACTTGACTACCCTGTGGTTGCCACCGTCGGTCACGTAGACGTTTCCCGTCGCGTCCGCGGCCACGCCGTTGGGGTACTTCAGATCCGCGAACGGCAGCACCTTCTGCGCGTTGGCCCCAGCCGCCAGCTCGAGCAGCCGGTTGTTGCCGGTGTCGGCGACGTAGACGTTGCCAGCGGCGTCCGCGGCCAATCCGGACGCACCGCTAAAACCCTTGAGCGGCAACGTGGATTGCCGCGGCGATGGCGTCGGCGCGTTGGCAGGAGTCGTCGGGGCCGTCGACACGGCGAAGGGCAGGTTCGCCTTGCCGATCACGGCAAGGCTGTCGGGAACGACGACGGTCGCCGACACGCCACCCTGGCCGTCGGCCATCGACACGTCGAGCGCAACCCGATACCGCAGTGTCACGGACTTGCCCTTCGGCAGTTCCTGCACGTTTTCGAACCCCTCGAGAAAGTCCGCGCCCGTGCCCTCCGACGTGTTGTGGGACTTGATCCACGCGCTGGTTGCCGGATCGAACCTTTCGACGGTGCCCCGAGCCATGCGTGCCCCACCTGGGGCACACGTGCAGTGGCCCAGCACCAGCACGACACCCGCCTTCGGGTAGGACACCGCCGAGTCGTTGCACATCGTCACGTCGACCTCGACCGGCGGGCTGCCCGGCTTGACGACGCCCGAGGGGATGCCGCTCAGCGCGAGGGAGATCCTGCCTACCTCGGGCACCGAGTCGAACTTCTCGACGGTCGGCATTGGCTCGGTTGCCGGGTTGACCGCGCAACTGCCCGCCGGGCCGGCGGCCGGGGAGCTGGTGGTTTTTGTGGTCGGTCCCGCGGTGGGCGAACTCGTGGAGCACCCAGCGATCGTCGCCGCGACCAACATGGTTCCGAGCACCAGCCTGGCGATCTTCACGGTGCTCCCCTTGAGTCCGTTTCCGAGCCGACGATTTCGACGCAAGATCGGAGCATAGCCACGGCCAGCACCACGTGTCGTCAAAATAGACGCGGGTGGTGATTTCTCGCGTCGTGGTCGTTGAACGTTGCTGCGCTTCACCTTTCAGCAACTACACAGGTTGCACCGGATAAGTCGCTGCCCTTCATGGAGTCGACGCTGGGCCGCTGCGCGCCTGCCGGACGCGGATGGCTTGGGTGAGCGCTCGTCGACGCGTGGCGTCACTGTCCTCTCAGCGCGTCGAGGATTCCCGTCCAGGCGGGTTTTCGGGTGTAGTCGACGGTAGTTGGGGTCGCCGCGCCGTAGCCGGAGAAGGTGTCGGGATAGTCGGTAATCCAGGAGCGTTTGTCGGTGAATCCCCAGAGTGTGATGCCCGAGCAGCGTAACTGCTGCAGGCACAGTTTGGTCATGGTCTCGTAGACCTGGCGTTGGCGGTCGAGATCAGCAGGGTCTACGACGCCGTTGGCCACGGGTATGCGTACGTCGAGTTCGGTGAAGCGGATCGTGAGGCCGAGGTCGGCGAAGCGTTGCAGGTTGTCGGCCATGTCGGTGGTGGAGGGTTGCTGGTCCTTGCCGCCGAGCATGTGGGCTTGAAATCCGATTCCGTCGATCAACGGTTTGGTGGTGGGCGTGCCGTCGATGACCACCTCGACGGTGGTGTCGTGTAGGCGTTTGACCAGATCGTAGATCGCGTTGGACTTGTCGCTGCGGGTTTCGGCGCTGTGGTCGTTGTAGAACAGCGACGCCGTGGGGTCGGCGAGTCGGGCGGCGCGGAAGGCATCGAAGATGTATTGGTCACCTCTGGTGGTCTCCCACCAGGTGGTGGGCTGCAAGTGGCCCAGCTGGTCGAAAGCTTCGTTGACGACCGTGGCGGTGCTGGCCTTGCCCGCGTAGCGCTTCATCACCGTGGTGATGGAGTCGATCATCACCTGGTGTCGGGCGGCCGGTGGCAGATCCCTGATGCCCTGCGGGACGATGTGCCATTGAGGCTGGTCGAGTGGGTCCCAGATCAGGGAGTGGATCTGAAAGTCGCGGTGGGTTTGCCCGGCCAGCTGCGCGACCGCATCGGCCTCACCGAAGTCGAACACCCCGGGCGCGGGCTCGATGGTGTTCATCATGGTGCCGATTTCGGTTGTCAGGGAACCGAATTCCGTTACCGCGACGTCGTGATAGCACGGGTCGCCGATGGCGAAGCTGCTGCGGTAGGCGGTGCCAAACGATTTCCCGCGAGCGTGGGCCAGCTGCGTCAGCGTCGGTGCGCCGATCCCACAGTGCTGGCGGTCGGGTGCCGGCGTCGCCCGACTCGTAGGATCCGGCGGAGCTGACGGTGTACAGCCCGCCAGCGTAAGCGCCGCGGTCAGCATCCCCGCCAAGACTTTACGGCGCCTTGCCTTGTTCCAGTCGACGTTCATACCGCCGCGCATTCGGACGCTCGGCTGAGGCTGCTTGGGTCGGTTACCCACCTGCCACCGTGGGCGCGGCAAGGTATTCGTCGTCGGTGACGTGTGCGCCCCAGTACGCGTCGCACCGGTGATCGTCGGCCTCCTGGATCGCGGTGTGCGTCATGAAGGCAGTTGGGGCGGCTCCATGCCAGTGCCATTCACCGGGGCGCGTGATCACCGTGTCGCCGGCCCGGATGCGTTGCACCGCTGCACCTTGGACCTGCACCCGTCCTTCGCCTTCGGTCACGTGCAGGATCTGCCCGAGCGGATGTTGATGCCAGGCGGAGCGGGCTCCGGGGGTGAAGTGGACGCTGAAGGCACGCAGCCGCGAAGGAGGCTCGGCGATGGCCAGTTCGTCGACGTACACGGTTCCGGTGAAGTTCTCGACGGGCGCGCGACGGCTGTCGGGGTGAGTGCGGATCACGATCACGGTCATCAGTCCTTCTTCGTAGCGGGCGATCGGGTAGGCGCAACGCTAGATCCTGGAGTTCACTCCAGGTCAACCTCTGGACGCCCTGGTGCCTGGCCGGTCGCGCTGAGATGCTGGTACTTCAGGATTTTCGTGTCGATGAGTGCCGCGCAGTCAGTGAGCTGGGCCTGTTGGTGGCGGATCGTCTCGCGGTGGCGCCGCAGTACCGCGATCAGACCTGGGACGCCATCTGCCCCGGCGTCGCGGTGGCGCAGATATTCCCGCAGATCGGCTAGCGGCATCTGGGTTTCTCGCATCGTCCGAAGAAACACCAGCCAACGCACGTCGTCGGCCTGAAATACCCGGCGCCCGGCGCTGTCTCGGGTACCTGATGTCAGCAGTCCCAAGGTCTCGTAATAGCGGATCGTGTCGATACTGAGCCCGCAACGGCGCGCAGCCTCCCCGATGTACATTCCCATCCATCGATGATGGACGCACTCATCGCGCCTTGCAGTGTCACCAGCTCAGCGCCCCGTGATCCATGCGACGAAGCCGACGTTTGGCAGAACGCATCGGTTGTGACTCGCGCAAGGGAATCACCGTCGACCTGTGACCACGACTGCACCGTCGCTCTACGCGTCCGTACGCTGCATCAGATGACGCGGTTTCGTGTCTTTCCGAGCGACCTTGGCGCAGAACGTGTTCGAGCCGATGGGCGGAATTCGCTGCGTGCTCCCACACGCATTGATGCCCGCAGCATCATCCAACTGATCCGGCTCTTCGCGTCATGTGTTGTCCGTGTTCACCGGAGGTTTGTCGAGGAATCTCAGAGCGCTGTGATGTTCGTGCCCAATCCGGCGCAAGCTGAGTAGCAGCTGGCCACCTACAGCCTGGCCGACGACCATGTACTGCACGACTGCATCGCGATCCTCGGTGCGCTCAGCCTTACCCAGCCTGCTGACCTCATATGCCGCGAGAGCATCGATGAGACCGAGATACGTTGCCGCATAATCCATGTCGAACATTGCGCCCAAGTCGATCAACACTCCGAGCAGACCGGCAAGATGGTCGAGCGCCGGCGAGTCGGGACGCACATGTGTCCAGCCGGCTTGCTCCACTACTTGCCGAGCGAGCGTACGCATCTCTTCGCTCACGTCCTCCGATGTACGCGCAAGTGCGTCATAGGCCGCTCCGTACGTCTGGTGCATCGACAGCGATTCGTTCTCCACCGCGGCCACGATTTCCTTGAGGTCAGCTACCGATACCTGGCCGACTTCACGCAGCACACGCAGCAATCGCAGTCGCGCCACGTGTCGATCGCCGTATTCGGCGCGCCTCTCACCCACCTTGTCTCCGGGCGGCAACAGACGCTCGCGCAGGTAGTACTTGATCGTCGCCACGGTGACACCGGACTGCTCGGCAAGCTCAGAGATGCGCACAGGACTCCCTTCACCGGGCGGGTTGACAACACCGGTGGATAGCAGCACTATCCTCCAGTAGATACTCGCGCTATCTAGCTTAGAGCTGCTGACATAGCAGGAGGACGATATGCCCGGCACTACCGATCGGAAGCTCGCCGAGCTGCAGGAGCGGCTGCAAACAGCGCAGGAGCCGGGCGGTTCTCAGGCGGCAGCTAAGCGAGACGCAAAAGGTATTCCCAGCGCTCGATCGCGGATAGTAGCGCTGCTCGACCCCGGCAGCTTCCTGGAAATCGGCGCCCTGGTTCGCACTCCTGGCGACCCCAGCGCCCTCTACAGCGACGGCGTCGTCACCGGCTACGGAACCATCGACGGGAGACCCGTGGGGGTGTTCTCACACGACCAAACCGTCTTCGGCGGCAGCGTGGGAGAGATGTTCGGCCGCAAGGTCGCCAAACTCATGGAGTGGTGCGCACGCTCGGTGTGCCCGATCATCGGCATCAACGACTCCGGCGGTGCCCGTATCCAAGACGCCGCGACGTCGCTAGCGTGGTACGCCGAGCTGGGTTACCGCCACGAAATGCTGTCGGGCCTGGTGCCGCAAATATCCCTCATCATGGGCAAATGTGCTGGCGGAGCGGTGTATTCACCGATCCAGACCGACCTCATCGTCGCGGTACGCGACCAGGGTTACATGTTCGTCACCGGCCCCGACATCATCAAGGACATCACCGGCGAAGACATCACCTTCGACGAACTCGGCGGCGCCGACGCCCAAGCGCGCTACGGAAACATCCACCAGGTCGTGGAGTCCGAGGCAGCGGCGTTTCAGTACGTCCGCGACTTCCTGGCATTCCTTCCCTCGAACTGCTTCGACGAGGCGCCGATCGTTAATCCTGGACTGGAACCCGACATCACGCCACATGATCTGGAACTCGACACCATCGTCCCCGACTCCGACAACACGGCCTACGACATGCACGAGATCCTGCTTCGCATCTTCGACGACGGCGACTTCCTCGAAGTCGGGGGCCAAGCTGGGCTGGCCATCATCACCGGGTATGCGCGAGTCGACGGACGTCCGGTCGGCGTCGTCGCCAACCAACCGATGCACATGTCCGGCGCCATCGACAACGAGGCGTCCGACAAGGCCGCGCGGTTCATCCGCTTCTGCCACAGCCTCAACATGCCCTTGGTGTTCGTCGTCGACACGCCCGGCTTCCTACCCGGTGCCGAGCAGGAGAAGCACGGCATCATCAAACGCGGCGGTCGGTTCCTCTTCGCAGTGGGGGAAGCCGACGTACCGAAGGTCACCGTGACGGTTCGCAAGTCCTACGGCGGCGCGCACGCCGTCATGGGCTCAAAGCAGCTCGCCGCTGACCTGAACTATGCGTGGCCCACGGCTCAAATAGCAGTCATCGGCGCCGAGGGTGCAGCCCATCTACTGGTCAAGCGGTTCCCCGATCCGACCGCCCCCGAAGTGCAGAAGATCAAGGCCGACTTCATCGCGGGCTACAAGGCGAACATTGCGACGCCGTGGATCGCTGCCGAACGCGGTTACGTCGACGCCGTGATACAGCCACACCAAACCCGCCTGTTGCTACGACGGTCGCTAAAGCTGTTGCGTGACAAGCAGAATCACGGCCGCGTGCTCCGCAAGACTGGATTGATCCCCATCTGATCCACACGACCGTACGCAGATGCGCAAGACATTTGCCGGCGCGGTGGGTCAGCGCGCCGCGTCGTCTCACCCGGAGTCGGTGATCTGTGCCCGGCTACAGTCTCCAACATCGCCTACGCGCTGGGCTTGAGCCCCTCGAGCGCGCACGAGATCACCGTCTCGACCTCCGTTGACGCCGCATCGGGGTCCTTGGCGTCGGTGATGAACAAAACCGCGTTGTAGAACATGCTGAAGAAGAGTTCGACCGTGGCTTCGATTGGGACCGGGCGAGCGTAGCCGTTGGCCACGAAGCTCTCCAAGGTCGCGCGCAGGAAGGGCAGCGTCTGCTGTTCGTTGAGTTCCCGCACGCGATCCCAACCCAAGACGCTGACCACCTGCCGTAGGAGTGCGCGCGCATCGTCGTCGGCCACGTAGCCATGCAGGAACAAGCGGATCGCGGTTCGCACCTTCGACCACGGCTCCTCGGTGCCAGCGGGCATCGCCTCGACGACCTTGGCCGTGACCGCTTCCTGGCTGGCGCGGAACAGTTCGGTGAAGATTGCCTGTTTGTCGCGGAAGTGGTGGTAGACGGCGCCTTTGCTGGCCTGTGCAAGCTCGGCAATCTCGTCGACGGAGGTGGCGTCGAAACCCTTCGACACGAACAACGACTTGGCCGAGCCGAGCACCGCTTCACACGTTTGCGCGGCGTATCTGTCGCGCCGACTGACCTTGACGTCGCTCACCATCCCGATAATACTCAGCGACCAACGGTCGTATACCGACTGTGAGTCGGTTAACGACGAAAAGTCGAACGGTGTTCTTGGGAGGCCGGGAAATGAACGATCACGCCGTGGTCCTCGGTGCGGGCATCGCCGGCCTCGTCGCCGCGACGGTGCTCGCCGAGCGGTACGGGTCGGTCACGGTCGTGGAACGAGACTGGTTGCCCGACGGCCCCATTCATCGCCGCGGAGCGCCGCAAGGGCGCCACCTGCACAGCCTGCTTAGTCGTGGCTCCCAGATCATGGAGGAACTACATCCCGGCTTCCTCGCCGAGCTGGCCGATGCAGGTGCGCTGGTGCTCGACGACCCCGACATGCGCCGGATCTACAGCCGCATCGGCCCCTACGTCTTCAACCGGACCGGCCAGGCCGTGGATCCGACAGCGCTGATCACCTACCAGGCCAGCCGACCATTTCTGGAGTTTCACCTTCGCCGACGGGTCGAAGCGCTGCCCAATGTCGAGTTCCTCGCCGGTCACGACGTCGGTGAACTGCTCGCCAGCCGGCCGGACCGTGTCACCGGCGTCACCGTCACCGACCGCGTCTCAGGCAGCTCCGAGACGCTCAACGCCGATCTCGTCGTCGACGCCACCGGCCGAGCCACCCGCACACCGCTGTTGCTGGAACGCCTCGGCTTCCCCCGGCCCGCGGAGCAGACATTCAATGCCGACGGCATCTACCACAGCCAACAGATCGCGATTCCCGACCAGGACGATTTCGTGGAACGGGTGATCCTCGTCCTACCCGAAGGCAAAGCCCAACGCGGTGGTCTCGTGGCGTGCGAGAACGGCACCTGGACGTTGACGATCGCTGGCCGGACCGGCGGCCTAACGCATGCACCAACCGATTTCGCCGAACTGCTCACCCTGGCACAGGACTTCATTCCGCCACACATCCAGCCGGCTTTGCTGCGCGCGCAACCCCTGTCCAAGGTCGTGTCGTACCGCTACCCCGGCGGCGTGTGGCGGCGCTACGACCGTCTCACTCGCTACCCGGACGGCCTCTTGGTCCTCGGTGACGCGCTGTGCAGCCTCGACCCCATCAACGGTCAAGGCATGACGATGGCCACGTTGCACGGCATCACGCTGCGCAACCAGCTCCGTGGCGCGAATCTGGTTGACTCGCAGGCGTTCTACGCTGCCGTCACTGCGATCACCAATCCCGTATGGGGTTCCAACGCGCAGCAGCCGGCCGGGGGCGCCGACGCGGCCATCGCCTCGGTCCCGCAGCGCGCGGTCAGATGGTCTCGACGAAAGATCCTCGAAGCTGCAGCCGACGACATGGTCGTCACCGAACGCCTCGTGCGCATCGCCAACTTCATCGATCCTCCTAGGCGCCTGCTCGAACCAGCCTTCCTCGGCCGCGTCGCAGCACACCACCTCCGACAGGGCCTGCGGACGCAACGCAGCACCCACACTGCCGACCACTGATTAAGCCAACTCAACCGAAAAGGACACTCATGGCCATCACCCAAGAAGAACTCATTGCCGGGATCGCCGAGATCATCGAGGAAGTGACAGGCATCGAGCCCGCTGAAGTCACCATCGAGAAATCCTTCGTGGACGACCTCGACATCGACTCGCTATCGATGGTGGAAATCGCGGTGCAGACCGAAGACAAGTACGGCGTGAAGATCCCCGACGAAGATCTGGCCAGCCTGCGAACCGTCGGCGATGTCGTCGCTTACCTACAGCAACTCGCATCTGACAACCCCGAAGCCGCTGAGGCGATCCGCGCTCAGTTCGACAAGGGAGGCGATTGATACCCGTGCCCCCAAAGGACTATCGCCCCTGCCCGCTACCTCCGATGAGGACGACGGACAGAGGCCGCGGTGCCTTGCACCGCGTCCCGAGCACCTGTGCTGTTCGCGTTGATGATGGCGAAGCTAACCCCCTCCGCCGACACTCTCTGCAGCCGATCGTCGGTCAATAAACTGACCTCGTGACCAACCGAGAATTTGAGATGACACAGCAACGGCGAAGGCGCACCGTCGGATACGTCATCCTGATCGCAACCCCGATTCTGCTGGCGCTCGCCCTGCGCTCCTTCGGCATGAACTGGATTGTCGCGGTAGGTCTCGCACTGCTCTGCGACGCGGTGGCACTGGTTCGCATCAGGCTGAAATGGGGATCGTGGCCGTGGCAGCGCGTTGGCTGAATACCTCGTTGATCCGCTGCACACCCCTCGGGCACCTCGAGGCAAGTAATCTCCACGGGCACGGGAACAGAAGTAGTCGACACGACGCTCGAGGGGAGAAATCGGTGGGTACGGCCAAACGCGCGGCGGCGGTGTTTGTCGCATTGGCGACCGGATGGTCGATGGCCGCAGTGCCGGCGCATGCCGACGTCCACTTCGTCCGGTGCGCCTTCGCGGTGGCCAAGCCGTTCATCTACCACCAGGACGGTCAAGACTTGGTTGGCAGCCGGATGGACGCCAAGGATTGCTCGACGAATCTGGGGAGCACTCCGATGACGTTGGAGTTCGAGATCATGGTCTCGAATCAGGAACCCGATGGCAGCTGGTCGGCGCACACCAACCAGTACGTTGCGGTGCACGACGTGCACGACGGGGAGAGCTTCTCGGTGAGCTTTCCCAACGACGATCAGCTGATTCCGCTGAGGCCGGGCGGTTACACCGCCAGTGGCACCGCTACCAGCAGTGTTCCGGGGTACGCGGAACCCCACCACATCGCTGCCGAGACCTTCGCGTGGGGAGTGCCCTACATACCCACCCGCTGAGCGGCGGGCGGCTGGGACAGTTTGTGGCCGGCCACCGTGGCGGCAACGACGGCGCCACCATCGCGGTGCCGTCGAGTCGATCAGCCGGCGCTTTCGCAAGTGACCGAGGCGGTGAACTCCTTGAGCAATGGCGGCTCGACGTCAAAGCTTTGTGCGGTGCCCTTGATCGTGTAGCGGTCACCGTCGTGGCTGAGCTCGGCGCGGGTCGTCCGCCGGTTGGCCGCGGCGCTGTACATGACGCCATCCACCGTGAAGGTGAAGCTCTGGACGGTCCTCGGTTCGTTCAGCACATCTTCTAGCTGCCACCTGCTCGCTCAGTCAACCCACGACGCCAACCCGGCCCGTGACACGCCAGTGCACCTCGACCGCGGAGCCTCATCTCGACAACTCGGCCCGAAGGACCCACGGCTCGACCCCCTTGATCTCAACGCCCACCGACGTTGTGCGTCCCCACATGGATCCGATCGCGCAGGCCCGCAACGCCTCCCAACCGGCGCCAACGCCGTGCGTGCATCTCGATCGTCGAGCCACGATCCTGACCAGTCGGTCCCTTTCCCCCTCATCCACGAGGCCCAGTCAACGCTGCGGCCATCCCGTCCAGCAACCGATTTTCCGCTAGGACAGTTTGCCCCACGGGTGGGACGCTCCAATGTGGTTGAGCTGACAGCGGACAACCCACGTCCAGACCCGCGACGTCGATGACCAGGTGAGCGCGCCCAGGGTCGAGCGTGTCGTGGTCGACGCCTGTCAATCTGACGTATGTGGGTCGGCACGCCGCACGGTTATTCGTGTCGGAGTGGAACGCGAATCCACTTCGGCACGCATCCGTTGCAGGGCAACGGGATTGGTGAAGGCGATCTCGGCGCGCTCGCGAGGGGCTTGCCGGCGACCGAGATTGCTTTCCGAGGGCCAGCCAGGGTCAAGTGTCTGCGAGGTCACCTGCCATTCATGGGTGCCACATGCCTTGCGAGCTACCCTTGGTTGTCAGGCTGGCTGGACGGGTCGAGTGACAGGACTTGGCGCAGCCATCGAATCTGCTCGGCGACTGCCCACTGAGCTTGCGGCGTATTCAGCCGTAGGGCGTAGACATGTTCTGCGCCTTGCTGTTCGAGGTAGGTCACTGGCACTCCCTTGCTGCGCAGAGCGGTGCGGAGTCGGCGGACATCGTGAAGGAAGAAGTCGTCGGTGCCGACATTGAGGTGCACCGGCGGTAGCCCAGCGAGCGAGGCGTTGATCGGTGAGAGTGTCGGATCGCTGAACGGAATCCCGTTGGCGTACAGCTCGAATGCCCACCAGAATTTGTCGTCGCGCTCGATGCCCGCGGCGTCGATCGCCGCGACCGTATCGGGGTGTGCCAATTCCATGTCGACCAGCGGCGAGATCAGGAGCAGCCCAGCTGGTAGAGGACCACCGGTGTCGCGTAGCTTCTGTACCGCGGCCAAGGCGATGTTCCCGCCGGCGCTGTCACCAGCGAGCACCCAACGCCCCTCGGGCAATTCACCATCGGCGTGCAACGCGCGAACGGCACTAATGACGTCTTCGAGTGCGGCCGGATGCGGGTTTCGGGGCGGTCGGCGGTACAGCAGCATCCCCGCCGCCAAACCCGTCTGGCGGTGGACCCTGACGAGCCACTTCCATTGCACCGATACCGGACCGGCCAGGAAGGCTCCGCCGTGCAGATACAGAATCACTGGATGGCCCCGGCGCTTGGCCAGCCAGGTGATGCGCACACCGCTGAGCGTCTCCTTCGTCACCGGGATGCCCGCCGCCACCCTTCGTGCGGGGCGACTCCGCCGCGAGGCTCTCAGCACGTGGGGGCGCACCCGCAGCGGTAGTTGGTTCACCGCGGCAATCCCCAGCTTCTCGACGATCTGCATGGTTCTGCTCTTCGGCGCGACGTTCGCTGCCGGGATGCCACTGCCGTCGACCGGCATGGTGAGGCCTACAGACCTGGGGTGGCGAACACGAACAGCGCCATGAAGGCGAGGTTGATGAAGAACGCAGCCTCGACCAGTCCGACGGTGATCAGGAAGGGCACGAACATGCGTTGCTGTGCCTCAGGCTGGCGTGCGACGCCCGCGACCAATTGCGAACCGGCCATGCCGTCGCCGATCCCAGCTCCGATCGCACCGCCTGCCATCATGACACCACCGCCGAGCAGCCCTCCTGCGGTAATGATCGCCCTGACGATTTCCGGATCGGCGGCCATGGGTTCCTCCTAGTTGGTGTATTGGTGAAGCAGCTTTTCGACGACGGCGACCACGCGTGCGGCGCCGTCGTCATCTGTGACGCGAGCCCTGAGTCGTTCAGTGCGGTCGCGAGTTTGGCGGTCGGTGACCGCAGCGGTAATGGCACCGGCGAGTCGCTCGGCGGTCAGTGCTCGTTGGGGGATCGTCGCGGCACTGGCACCCAGTGCGTGCACGCGTCGCGCCCAAAAGCGTTGATCACCAACGGGTCCGGGCAGGGCGATGGTTGGGGTGCCCGCGCGTAGTGCGGCGGCGGTGGTCCCAGCCCCGCAGTGATGGGCAACGGCGGCCATCCGGGGGAACAACCAATCGTGCGGCGTGTCGCCGATGGTGAGGATGTCATCGCCGGCGACGTCGAGGCCGGCCCACCCGGTCTGCACGACGGCCCGCGTACCGGCTAGCCGCGCGGCGCGGGCAATGACGTCGGAGAGTTGCTCGGCGCGGGATGCGGTTACCACGGTGCTACCCAGGCCGATGAACACCGGCGGTGGCCCAGCAGCCAGGAAGTCTGCCAGCACCGGTGGTGGCTGCCACGCCGGATCCGGTGTGGGCCACCAGTACCCCACTACCTGTAGGCCGGGTCGCCAATCCGCCGGCCGCGGCGCGATGGTGGGCGAATAGCCATGCAGGACGGGCCAGTTCGCCTGCGTCCGCTGGCGTCGTAGCGTGCGCGGGGAGATTGTGGGTAGTGCCAGGTCGCGGCGAAAGCCGGCGACGACCCCGCCGTAGAGGCGGTCGATCATCCACGCGGCGGAATCGGCGGCCAATCGATTACCCGCTGCACCGAGCGATCGGACGCCGAGCAGGGAGGGCGGATGGTCCGCTGTGGCCGACAGCGGTTGCAGTCGCACTCCCATGGAAGGGATCCCTCTTGCTTCGGCGAGGGGGTGCCCGGCGAGCTCGGACAGCGGTGAGAGGAGCAGGATGTCGGCGGGCACGTCGCTGAATGCATCCAAGATCAACTGGCCCGCTTCGCGCACGCCCCGAGGGGTGAAGATCGTCGCGAGTGTGTCCTTCGACGTGGCGTCGGCGTGGTCGGCGCCGGGAGTGAAGTCCGCAGGCAGTTCACGAAATTCCAACCCGCGCCCGGTGATCAGGTCGGCGAATGGCGTGTACGCCGCCATGACGACCCGGTGACCGGCCCGCTGCAAGGCGACCCCGACGCCGGTCAGTGGCTCAACGTCGCCGCGGCTTCCGACTGCGGCGACGGCAACGGTACTCACGGTGCGCTGCCCACGATGCGGCCGAAGATCTCGACGAGGTCTTCCCCGTAACCCCTTGCGTCGTAGTCGGGTTCACGCATGACCTTCTCGACCACGGAGTTGATGGCGCCGCGCAGCGCCATTGCCGTCGACTCCAGCGGAAAGTCGCCGAATTCGCCGTCGCGCCGGCCGGCGGCGAGGATCGACGTCGGATCGAGTCGGGCCAACTGCTCGGTGATCTCGGGACTGAGGCCGAGCTCATCGAATCGCCGCCCGTCGCTGGGCTGGAAACCCGTCGCCGTGGACGTCAGTGCCAACAGCGCGGACCGATGGGTGGCGAAATATCCGATGCTGGAACGGATGTAGGCATTGAGCTTGCCTACCGCCGTTGCCTCGGCGTCGAGCGCCGGAACCAGTCCCGCAAGCATCATTCGGTACATGTGCTCGACGATCGCGTCGACGAGATTGTCCTTGTTGCCGAAGTGGTAGAGCACGGCGCTCATCGCGATGCCGACGCGGTCGGCGATCTTGCGGATCGAGGCCTGTTGGTAGCCCACTTCGGCGATGACTTCGATCGCGCAGGCGACGATCTGGGCCTTGCGAGCTGTCCGTGTAAACGACTCTGGTCGATCGTCTTTGGTTCGCACGACCCGACGATAGATCGAATGAACCGGAATTAGTAGTACTGATCTAAAGTTAGATCAGCCGATCAGACGACGACGCCCGCCGCCATCATCGCTCGCTACATCCCCGCACCGTGCGGCCACGCTCGATGATCGACAACGGTCGATGCCGGATCCCCCCGGGCATTAGCGTTGAAGCATGAACTGGGAGTTCGAGGCCGACGTGTTCCAGTGGCGAGGCCCTGCACCGTACTTCTTCGTTGCCACCCCGGCGCACGTCGATGAGTTCCTGCGCGCACACCACGGCGAGTTGACCTACGGCTGGGGAGTCATCCCCGCGCAGGTGCGCATCGGCGACACCGAGGTCACGACATCGTTGATCCCCAAGGACGGCGTCTATTTGGTCCCGCTGAAGGTCGCGCTCCGTCGCCCGGAGGGTATCGACGACGGTGATCGCGTACGGATACGGCTGCACGTCGGAAAGCAGGATGTCGCTGGTCAATGCGAGGATGCGGCGATGACAACTTTCGTCATCGATGCACCAGTGGCCATCGAACTCGCGACCGGCAGCGCCATCATTCCACCGCAGCACAGCCTGACCGCGCCCACGCTGCTGCGGTCGCAGGTGCTGGCGCTGGTGTACGAATCGGTGCGCCGTGGTGAGATCGACGAGCGCGCCGGCCGCAAGATTCTCGACGACATCCGCGGATTGCGGATCCGGTTTCTTGGCGACCGATCACTCGAGGACCACGCGTGGCGACTGGCCGTCAAGCTGAACTGGCCAGACGTCCACCAGGTGGAGTACGTCGCACTGACCCAACTGCAGGCCGATGCCCTGGTTACCAAGGACGATGAACTCGCCGCCGCTGCAAGGACATTCGTCAAGATCGCGTCCCCCGCCGACATCCTGCGTCCGTCGTAGAACGATGGATCACGCTCGCCCGGTCCATCGGGCAATCCGGGCGGCCCAGGCCTTCCCGGTTGGGCCTCGGCATGATGAAATCGGCGTCGTCAGCGATGCGACCGGTCGGCTTCGCGCCGTGGTCTCGGATAGGCCGCAGGCAGTTTCGATGAGTGCTTGGCGGTTGCGGCCGAGCACGTCTTCGATGATCGACCGCTCGGTGCCGTTGAGCGCGGAGCTTGCTGACGGTTCACTATTGGGTTCGGGTTAGGCTCGCCCGATTACGAACCACAGCGACGACGAGTCTGTCGAACTCACAGAGGACGAGCGGCTGCTTCTGGTGTCAGGATTGATGGAATTCGGCGGGCCGGCAAAGGGTGCCTCGTTGGTCGCCCCTCTGGTGGGCGCAGCGTCAATTCACGAATTCTTCCAGTTGACGGACCGGCTTCAGGCCGCAATCCGCGATGGCGAACCATTGTCGAATCTGGACTGGGCGCGTGCGTTGGCCATCACGGAAATATCTTGGGCAAGTGATCTTCTCGGAGCCGGATCAGAGTTCGGCACGAACATGCGCGACGAAAGAGCGTTGGCGGCCTTGAGATCGCTGCAGCGGAAGCTGGTCACCGGCGAACGCATCCAGCTACTGATCGACAATGCCAACACGACCGCAAGCGACTGAGTTGGTTCCGGGCTAACACATCGGATGGTTCCCACTCGCAGCTGGCCCCCTCCTGGCCAAGGCCCTGCCGGACTACCATCATCGGCACCGATCGCTTACCCGACTTCGGCAGGTCCGGAGCTGGCGAATGGCAGTCGTCAATGAAATTCGACCGCCCCGCAGAGACGGACCACGCGATGACGAGCAGCGACGCGGTCGACGTCGAACTCGCCGATGACGAACGACCACTGTTCCTCTCGGGTGCGATGGAGTACGGCGGCCCGGCGGAGGGCGCACCCATACTTGCCCCATGGTCGGGGCAGCATCGGTCGAGGAATTCAATCAGCTGACGGATCGTGTGTATATGGCGATACGTAATGACGCACCGATGCTCCTCTGGACTGGTTACGCGCCATAGCGCTTAACGTAATCCGTTGGGCGAGAGACGTACTCGATGCGGCATCCGAGTTCTCGCCCAACATGAGCGACGATCGGGCGCTCGCCCGGGCGATACCGCGCTTCCGCAGTGGTCAGATCTCTCCGTTCGAGCGCATCGTCGATCGGTACACGTCTGCCCCAAATAGCGCACTAGTTAGACTGGTCCGACTAGTTACACTTTGGGCATGTCGAGCGAAAATGCTGACGTCGTCACCAGCACGCACGCAAAGGCGCATCTGAATGCCTTGTTGGCCGACGTGAAGCGCACGGGCCGTGTGATCACCATTACCAGCCACGGCAAAGCGGTCGCGAAGTTGTCCCCAATTGCCGATCCCCCGCGGCGGACGTTTGGATTCATGCCCGACCTACCCGACATCGGGCCCAACTTCGACGAACCCTTGACGGATGACGAACTCGCCGCCTGGGAATGGGACTTATGACGGCTCCGGAAAACGACTGATCCTTCCTCGATACCCACTGGCTGCTCAAGGACCCCGGTCAGATCCGTGCGCAGGCGCTACGCCAACTCCGCGAACGCAGCAACCCTCTGCGGGTTTCCGCCGTGTCGCCCTGGGAGATCGCGATCAAGACGAAGAACGGCCGTGACGACGGGCGCGAGTTGCTATCGGCTTGGCCTGCGATGCTGTCGATGCTCGGCGCCGACGAACTGCCGATCTGTTCCGCCGACGCGAGCGCCGCTGGAGGCCTCGATTGGCAACATCGCGGCCCGTTCGATCGCATGCTCGTCGGGCAATCATAGAACTACGGACTCGTTCTCGCGACGCACGACGGCACGATCGCCGTTAGCTTTTCGACCACGACCCTGGTGGTGTGAATGATTCCCCAGACTCGTCCGAAAAGACGACTGGTAGAACCACTCTCGGTTAGCAGCGGTCACTATAAGCGGCGGGGATTGGGTCGCTCAGTCACCGCGGGCGACCTGGTCCGCTGTATCCGATCTCGTAGCTGTCCCCCAGAGTCCATGTCTTGTGTCGTTTCGGCGGACGGGTTGGTTACTGGGCCCCAGTGTGGTGAATGGATTGCTTCCGGCGTGAACGCCTTCATGTCGGGATCGGTCGTGCGCACCAAATAATTGGGCATCGTGAACTCGCACCTGGGTGAATGCGCCCGCAGGTTCGTCAACTTCGCTCTGCCCCAGGGCGTTCGGCTAACCACCCTCCGATGGGACTACCCCGGCCGCGAGCGACCGTCGCGGTAACGGGCTACGGGCAGGATTCCGAATCGATCTTCACCACACCGAAATCCACCTTCGAGGTCGACGTGAAGGACTCTCCCGGGGCCGGCGTCGACGAACACACTTGCCAATTTCTATCCATGACCTGCATTCGACCTTGCCCGGTGAGGTCGGTGGAAGTACTGAAGAATGCCGGATTGCCGGTGAGCGCCTGTATCGCGTCTTGGGCCGTCTGCAGATTCCCGCCGCGGAGGTCTGGCATCACCCACGACTTCGCCGACGCGGACGCGAACGGGGCCTCGCTCGAAGACGTGTCGTGCACCGTCACCGTGGCGGGGGCCGGTCCGGTTGCACTCCCGCATCCGGTCAGTGTGATGGCACTCACCGCAGCGAGGATTCCGACGGGGCCGACAGTGGCTTTGACAGATCTGTTCATGAGTGTCCTATCTACATCTACGTGACCGGTGCGACGTCGATGTGCAAACGGGTCCGGTTAGCCACCCGCCTCGATGGCCGCAACCTTCTCTGCCGCCTCATCCCCGCAGATCTTCTGAAGATCGACAGGGCCGCTCTCCACCAGATCCTCGACGCGACGCTTGAGGTCGCCGGAGGTGAGGTGCGCGTAGAGGTCAGTGCCAGGACACGACGTGGCGGCGAAGTCCTTGTGGCCGGCCAGCGTGTAGGTCGGAATATTGAATTGTTGTGCGCTCCAAGCGAATGCGAGGGCGGCTCCGTGCAACTGGGCTTCGGTCACCGCCTCCTTGTCGAAGTCACCCTCGCAGAGCACCAGGAAGTGGCCGGTGGGGTCGTATTCGGTTGCCGTGTCGCCGACCAACTGTGGGGACCGCAACTCGTAGATGTTCCCGTTGCGGTCGACGCTGACGTGGTAGGCGATGTCGATCCATCCGCGCTCACCCTGGTGCAGCCGTTGATGCTGACGAAGCCGCCCGGGAGCATTGCGATTGTCGCCAAGGACGGCACCCGTGTGATGCAGCGTCATCCGGTTGAGTGCGTGGGTGACACCGCCGGGAAGCGCGGGCTTGGCTCCCCAGGAGTCCCGGCACAACATCACGCCGGACGCGAACGCCGCCGCAGTAGGCGGCGGCGGTGGTGGGGGCGCCGGAACGCGGTTGACAGTCTCTACCACGCTTTCGGTCGGGCTTGGCGACGCGGCAGCCGACGGCGGGGCCCCGGCCGACTTCCCGCCGAACCACCGCGAAGACAAGGTCGCCACTGCCGCACCGAGACCGCCGGCGCCGGTCAGCAAAAGCAGCCTTCGCCGGCTGAAGGGCCCCCGCGAGTCGTCAGGGGGCCCGGGCGCAGGCGCATTCATGGCGGTCAGCTTACGGAACGGCAGGCATGGCTTACGTGGCATTGCAGCAAACGCTCGATGCATGCGCGCGTTCCACATGCCTGTCATCCCCAGGTTTTGTACGATGCGCCCATGCCCTTAGCCGATGGGGCGGAGTTTGCGGGTTACACCATCGAGCGCTTGTTGGGCACCGGGGGGATGGGCGAGGTTTACCTCGTGCAGCACCCTCGGTTGCGCCGCCGGGAGGCCTTGAAGATCCTCCCTGCAAGCGTGAGTGCCGACCCAAAATCCCGCCAGCGATTCGATCGCGAGGCCGACGTTGCCGCCTCCCTCTGGCATCCCCACATCGTCGCGGTCCACGAAAGTGGCGAACATGACGGGCAGCTCTGGATCACAATGGATTTCGTTGACGGTACCGACGCCGCAAGGCTGATCGTGGAGCGATATCCGGCGGGAATGCCCGCACATGGCGCGTTCGAAATCGCCACGGCCATCGCCGACGCTCTCGACTATGCGCATGAACGCAACGTGCTGCACCGCGACGTGAAACCGGCCAACATCCTGCTGACCAATCCGCGCAACGGTGCTCGCCGGATCCTGTTGGCGGATTTCGGAATCGCTCGCGCGCTCGATGACACCGCCAACCTGACCGCCACCAACATGGTGGTCGGATCGGTCGCCTATTCAGCGCCAGAGCAGTTGTCGGGCAAGGTACTGGATGGCCGAACCGATCAGTACGCGTTGGCAGCAACGGTCTTTCACTTGCTCACCGGCGCACCTCCGTTCGGCAATTCCAGTGCAACCGCGATCGCCGGTCACCTGTCCAGGCAACCGCCCCAAGTGCGAAGTATCCGAGCCGATCTCGGCGACGGCATCGACGAAGTCCTCGGCATTGCGATGAGCAAGGAGCCGGGGGAACGGTTCAACACCTGCCGTGAGTTCGCCGCCGCCCTTGCGCAAACCGGCGCTCCGACAAGCGGATACGCAACAGCCACGCAGTTCGCTATGCCGACGAACCCTGCTCAGGTTCCGCCGACTCCCGCCCCCTTCCCGACTGTCGCCGCTCCATGGACGACTCCTCCGGCCTCTCCATCGAACCAAGTGACAGTCTCTCGCCGTGGCGCGATGATCGCCGGCGGCGTAGGAGCTCTGCTGGCGGTGGGCCTGGTCGCGTTCATCGGTGCGCGGCTAGGGCAGTCGGGCCCGGAGTCGCCGACGGCGTCGTCGACACGGTCATCGCTCACCCCCATCGAGCCAACGGGTGAAACGACGCGAGACCGAGAAACGGTGACCGCGCCTCCCGTGACCATCACCCAGCCCGGGCAGCCGCCTCCAACGCGTACGCCATCGGGTCCTCCACCGGGCGATCTGGGGTTGGCGACGCCGATGAGCAAACCGGTCTGCAACGGCCAAGGAATCGTCGTTTTGGGAAACGTCACCACACCCGGTCAGTACGCCTCCGGAATCCAGCGGCTCTTGAACCTGTTCCCCGGCGCTTCCTATCTACGCACCGATCAGAGCTGCCCCTCTCTGCGCCAGAGAAGCGACGAAGGCAACCCGATCTATACCGTGTTCCGCCCCGCCGGCACGACGCAGGGTTCAATCTGTGCAGCGGTGCGATCGGCGGGCGGCGACGCCTACGGGAAGTGGCTCGACACGAAGACCGACCCCAACTTCCTCATGCGGTGTTGACGAGCACCGATCAGCCAAGACCGATACGGGTGGACCTCTGTGACCAGTGATCCGGCGAATACTAGCTACCGGGTTGCCCAGGGAAAAAGTGGTGCAGTCGGCACCATCGCCGTCGAGGATCTTGCCAACGAAGCTGTGTCGTGGGGAATGTCGAAGCGCCGAGCGACGGCCGTCGTGACGTCCTGCACGAGCAACGTGCACGACGTCATCGACACCGTTGACCTGCCACCCGGCGCCGAAGCGGTCAGGACCAATCTGGAAGACATGTGGGTTCGACGTGCCTGGTCGGTCTCTGACGCGGTCTAGAACGGTACCGCGGTAGGGTGAGCGCCGTGACGGACGCGTCCGACGCGGTGGAGTTGACTTCGCGCATCCTCGCCGAGCACGGACCTTTGGACGAGGATGACGTCGTCGCACGGTTACGCGCCCACGGGATGGCAGACCCCGAGGCGGCGGTGGACCAGGCGCTCGACGAAATGAGTTGTCCCGCAGCACAGTTGGTGGACGATCGCTGGGTGTGGCTACCGGCAGTCCTATCCGGCCGAGTGTTCACACACCGCGTCGACGCCAGCGAGGTGGCGCATGACCTGCTCACGGCGACCCCGGACCTCAGTGCGATCGCCGAACTATGCCACCACGAGCAATACCACCGGCTCGCCGACGGTTCACCGGTGAGCATCGTGCTAAACGACTACGACGACGACCAGCTGGACCAACGCGACATCCCGCCGGAGGCTGTCGACGAGGGCGGCGCGCTGCTGCTGGCGCCCGGCACGTTGAGCGCGATCGGCGTGGCCGATGGGGACCTGGTCGGCGTGCGGTTGACCCATTCGGGTTTGGTCGTCGAGCGAGTGACAGCGGTGAGGCCGGGCGCCGACCTAGGTGACAGGCTGGCAGCGACGCTGGCTGCAGACGAGCCGACGTTCCTGGACGCGGCCGTCTTGACCGTGTGCGTGGACGACCCAGCCGCGTTCACCCAAGCAGCGCCTCCGCTAGGCGACATCATCGCCGACCGTGGGCTCGTGCGGCACCTCGACTCCGTGGCACCACACGGATTCGATTTCGAGGCATGGCGTTTCGAGCGACGCTGCGAAAGGTTGACACTGCGGTACGGCATCGGCCAAGACGATGCGCTCGCACTGCACACCCTCGTGACGATTTACGAGAACATGGCAATGCTACTCGCCCTCTCTCCGGAAATCGTTGAGGAACAAGATGATTCACCGCAGCCAGCAGGCGACGGGTACCAAGAACTAGTGGCCGCATTCGGGTCCGCGTTGCGAGATCCACACCTGGCCGAGGCATTCAAGAACGAGACGGTGGACAGTGGCGGCCATGCCGCTGCACTGGGCCTTTTCGCCGAGACGCTGGAACCACAAGTACCCCGCAGCGCGCGTGTGGCTTATCGCTGGCTTCGCGCGGTCGCACTGGAACACATGGGCGACGTCGAGGACGCCGAGCGTGAATACTTGGCGGCCGAATCGATGGACACCGAATGGCCGTCGGTGCTACTCGACCTGGCCCGGTTTGCCTCGGACCGAGGCGATGCCGAGCGCGGTTTGGCATTGCTGCGCCGCGCAGGCGCGCCTCCCGACGATCCGCTGGCGCAAGTACTGGCGCAGTACCGATCCGCGCCGCGCACCGACGTCGGCCGCAATGACGCGTGTTGGTGTGGTTCGGGCCGCAAGTACAAGAAGTGCCATCTTGGCCATGAGGAGATGTCCCTCGACGAACGGGCGAGATGGCTGTATATCAAGGCGTCCCAACAGGTTCTGGCGATGCCGTGGAGCGAGCTCGCGGACGAGGTCGCCGAGGAACGGGCGGCACACGCCATGAGCGAAGAAGAAGCCGAAGCGCTATGGAGTGATCCGCTGGTCATCGACGCGGTGCTGTTCGAGGGCGGCGCGTTCGAGGAGTGGTTAGCCCGCCGCGGGGTGTTGTTGCCCGCCGACGAGCGGCTGCTGGCCGAGCAGTGGCTTTTGGTCGAGCGGTCCGTGTTCGAAGTAGAGCAGGTGAGTTGGAGGCGATCGATCAGCTTGCGGGACGTACGCACCGGTGACGTTCACGAGGTTCGCGAACGGATGGCGAGTGCCAAGCTCGAGCCGGGTCAGTTGATCTGCGCGCGCGTGGTGCCAGCCGGTGAGACCTACCAGATCTTCGGTGGGCTGGAACCCGTTGCGCTGCAACACCGTGACAGCTTGATCGAGCTGCTGGACTCCGAACCCGATCCAGTGGAGCTGGTGGCGTTCCTCAGTAGGCGCTTCGCTCCCCCGACGTTGGTCAACACCGAAGGCGACCCTCTGATGATCTGCGAGGCGACCGTACGGGTCGGCGCGTCGACGGCGATCAAGGCCGCGTTCGACGACGTCTTCGACCGCGCTGACGGAGAGGCGTCTCAGTGGTTCGAACACGTCACCACCCACGGCATGAACCGCATCAGTGCCACCTTGGCGCTCGACGGCAACACGCTCACGATTCAGACGAACAGCGAGCGGCGCATGGACCGCGTCCTCGCGACGGTGCGCCGCCTCGACCCGTCGATGACGTTGGTGAGCGACGAGCGTTTCCCGCCAAGCGACATCGACGACCTCGTTCGCCAGGCGCCGTCGACTGCGGCGGGCGCGCTCGATCCGAACGATCCGGAGATCGCCGCGGCCCTCGACGGGTTCATCCGCCAATACGAGACGGCGTGGCTCGACGAATCCATCCCCGCACTCGACGGTTACACGCCGCGGCAGGCTGCCGACGATCCCACCCGGCGGGCCGACCTGATCAAACTGTTGGACAGCTTCCCCACTGTCGCCGAAGGTGCCACCGGCATGGACAAGAACCGACTGCGGGCCGCGCTGGGCCTGTCCTAGCGCGCATTGGCTCAGCGCTGACATCGATGGGATGGCGTGATGATCAAGCCCGTCTTCTTCTTGAGGCGGTTGCCATCTCTCGATTGCAGCTTCGACAGGCGACGGGCCGTGTTGCGCTCGCACACCCTCGGAAGGCCGACGTGGAGGCACGATCCTCCCCGATGGTTTGGAGCTGGATGGCCATAGTCAATCCGTTTCCAGTAGAAGCGATCCACGCATTCCTCGCCGAGGCGCAAGTCGGGAATCGCTTCCTCTTCGCGCTCACCAATGCGCAGCGGGCCGTGATCATGGCAAGCGACGCCGTCGGTGGACTGACTGCCGACGATCGCGGAGTCGTCGACCCGACATTGAAGTCGTGCTGGGCCGTGGCGGCAAGGACGTCCAATCAGGACTTGCGCGAATACGTTGAGCGCCTCTACGACCGGATGCTGCCCGACTGGGAGGACGAATACTCGTCCTACAACGCGGCGGTCAACGACGCGCTGGCCGCGTTGGTCTATGCCATCGAATCCCTCACGGGCGACGACACCGCAGACTCCGCATACAACGCAGCGAACTCCATGTTCGAACTTGCCGACCACCTGTTGCAACGCCACCGAACTGACGGCGAATACGCGAACGACCTTGCGGCAGCACCGGTCACCGCACTCGCCGCCCGTGCGGTCGTCGTCGACTTAGAGCAACTTCCGCTGGGCGCTGGTGCCGAGGACCTTCGGCTGCGAGCGATCGACGAGGGGCACCGGATCGCTGCGGTGGCGCCGTGAACACAATTCTCGTGAAAGTCCATCGAGCACACGTCGTTGAAATGCCTGCGCCTCAGATCCGTTACTTGCGCACACAATTGGGGCAGGGACGACTTCGAGGTCGCGAACGACCTGCTCACGGCGAGCTCGGACCTGAGTGCGATCGCCGAACTGTACAGCGCTGACTAGACGAACGTCAGATCGCTTCGACCGACGTTGTCACGAGAGAACCTTGATCTTGGTTCGGCTGAAGCTTCGGCTGTTGTTGACTTGGAACCCATTGGTATCCACGCTGGAGTCAGCCCGAATGAAGGCGGCGAGGAAATACGAGCCTGCGGGCACGCCTGAAGGCACTGTGAGAGTGCGTGCGGTGGACGGCGGATCGAAGAATTCGAAGCGGTTGAGCTCCGGGTAGGTCGTCGTCCCTAGGTAGAAGTTCGAGCCGTTGAAGTTGCGGACCGTCGTCAGATACCACTCCACGGAAACGGTGCCGAACCGCTGAGTTCCGGCATTCTCCAGGTGATAGTTCGTCACCGTGAAGCTGGAACCCCTACGTACGCTTGCCGGGAAATCCGCCTGAACCCAATTCTGGTAGCCGGTGGAGCGAAACAGGTAGATCCCGAGGTCGGCGGTCTGGACTACCCGCGCCGGATAAATCTGACGGACTCCCTCAGCGTCGTCCATGAAGGGAACAGGAAATGGCCGGTATTTATCAGGCGGATAATTCATGAGCGAGAGGCCGCCGAAGTTGTGATCGAGGCCCAACATATGGCCCAGTTCGTGCGTCATCGTGCGTCGAAATGACCGGGCACCAGATCCGTTGTACACCCACTCGTCGTCGAGCGTCCAAGCCTGAGCTGGGTTCAAAGCCATGTCAGCCTCAACGATAGTCCGCCCGTTGAAACGTTGAAACGTGATGGCCCAGGGGTTCCCGAGCGCCTCCCAGGTCGAACCGAACTGGCTCTTCATCGTGGCCGAATCGGGCCAGCCAGCCAAGTCGAAAACACCGTCGCCATACCTCCAATTGCTTGTCGGAGTGGTGCGGACCCGGAAGACGTCCGACGCATAATGATTCCAACTCGACATCGAGATCTGGTCCTCAGGAGACCAGGGTGTGAACGTGGATGGAAAGTTGTTGACGACGATGGGCAGGTTGGCCGCGCCATCCTGTACGAACCCTGGACTCTTATCCGACGGCAAGGCCTCACCATCTCCAACGGCCTGCTCATTGGGTCTTTCTGGGCGCTCGGGTTCCGCCATGGGCAGTGGGGTGAACGGGGCCTGCGACTCAGTCTGGTCGGTTTGGCGGTAGGGCTCCGTAGCGACGGGGAGACTGAACGTTTCCAACACACGTGGGTCGTCACGGTCTACCTGGGGGCGCTCAGGCGGCGGAGCCTGCTTGATTCTCGGCAATTCTGTTCGCAACCTGGCGACGAATGCCTCAAGCGGCACACCATCCTCCAGCCCCCTTTCCGCTCCCGTTGATCGAACGAGGCCTGTATCGCCCGCGAGAACTACGGGAAGTCCAGTGGCATCGAAAACCCGCAAGGTATTCGTTCCCAAGTCGGTGGCGACGCGGAGCAGCCCCTGACTAGCACCGACGAGCGGGATCCCACTGATCTCGGCCCAGTTTGGGCGCAACATGAGGACATACCGTTCTCCGACGACCAGCATTGGCATTCCGCCGATGGCCTGCGTTTCCTCGCCAATTGTCCCGCCGCGAAACGTCAATTGAACCGCCGTCCCATTCCCAATGGTCGGCTCGGCAAGAAGAGGGTCCTCAACATTGAAGGTGTAATCGGTAAAGATAAAACGCCTGGCATCGTCCCCGTAGCGCGGTTCTTGCGTCGTTACGGTTCCCACCAAGATGGTGGTGGCCTCGCGCACCGTCTCTTCGAGCGTTCGCAGGTCAGTTTCCATTATTTTGTTCCCCCGCCGTATTTGGTTGCTGCTGCTATGACGGTGTCACGGGGGAGCGAACGCCGGTTAAGTAGTGCACTACCTCACCTACGTCCTCGGTCGCCATGGCTCACCCTGTCGACGTATTCGTTGCGATACTTGCCGGCATGCCGAAGAGGATTGTCAGCGGAGGGACGGGCATCGAGGATCAAAGCTTCAGCCGTCCCATAGGTACGTGGGTGGGTGCGGGCCTGTCGCTAGCGGTCGTCGGCAACGGCACCCAATCGGGACTGTTGACTGTCAGCGCCGTGGTGCTCCTTGCTCCGATGGTCTACCTGCTCGCCACGTTGAAACATCATGCGCCGCAGGCTCGAACCACCTCGGACTTCGTGGGCGCCGTCCTTGGCGAGCGCTTCGGCGTGTTCACCGGCACGGTTCAGCTGGGCGCCTACCTGTTCTTGGCGGTCAAGTTCGCCTTGGCATCCGGCATCGCAACGGTGGGGATCGTCAGCGCACTCGTCGACGGTACGAGCCGATTTTCGGTCGGATTCTTCGTCGTCGCCGCAATCGCCGTTTCAGTGGTCGCAGGCATTCTCGTCTACCAGATGTCGGTCCGCGGGATTGCCTGGCTCATAGCAATTTTGGCGGCAGTGGGAATGCTGGTGTTGTTCTACGCATCGGTTGCGGTCGTGGCGCTCATCGCGAGTGGGCATGAGCCGCACCAGGAAATCGCGACTCTCGCGCCGTTGCGGCCGCGTCCCGAGCTCGCCGACGTCGTCCTCGCGATCGGGCTGATCGTCGGCTTCGAGGTCGTGACGACGATCAATCGCGAGGTGCGCTCCGTCGGCCGGTCAATGGTCGCCGCGCTAGCAGTGGTCGCGGGCTGTGCGCTCATTGTCACGCTGGCGATGTCGCCACACCTCCTTGGAGCCAAGGGCGCGCCCGACATGGAGTTCCCTTGGCTAGCATCTGCGTATCTCGGGCCGTCGAGCGCGATTTGGTTACTCATCGGAAATGTCAGCCTGTGCTTCGCAGGGCTAGTGATGCTGATCTTCGCGGCGTCTCGGGTGACGAGGCGATGGACCGAGCAACTCACGCTCAACATCCCGAACGGTGCGCAGCTGGCCGGTGTCGTCGCAGTAGTCGCGGCGCTGCTCCTCGCAGAACTGGTCAGGTCCGGCAGCGTCTCCGTCGTGGGTGGTGCAGGAGTGCTGTTGGTGTTGGCCATGTACGCGTCCGCCGCATACGCCTGCACGCGAATACCGGCCTCCGGTCTTGTCGCCTTCATCGCGACCGCCGTCACGGTGATTATGGCCGCGGGCGTGGTAGTGATTCCGCTTGGCACGCAAGGGTGGTCCGAGATGTGGCCGCTGCGGTTGCTCGTTGCCGGCGTCATTCTGTTGGCAGCAGCGGGGATCGCCGTCAAGGCAGACCTCTCGCCTCGAAGCCCGAGGGCACCTGAAGAACCCGTGGAGTAGGCGCGGCTGCGACAGCGCAGCCGTGATCGATGCTGCGCGTTCGTTGACGTCAACGCGGTGTGGTAAGAGCTCTCGAACCGCCGGATCGCGCACTGCCACGCGCGGGCCGATTCGTGTGGCAGTGGAAGCTGCGGTCGAGCTCAGCGCGGTCCTGGTGGTGGTGCCGGGGTCTACCACCAGGGCCCAAACACGGCGGACGGTGCGACCTTTCGGCAATACGGCCCACTGGCCCGGTTCGATCATCATCACGAGGCGACGCCACCAGCAGTCGATGCGCAGACTCATTGACCGCGGGCAAAACACGGGCTTGCCGGAGCCCGGCAGGACAGTTGCGCGAGCGCGCATGTTTGTACGCGACACACCGCCGGCGACCGTACAGACACGCTCACTCGCGGGGCCCGTCCTGCACGACGAGCCGAGCACCCTGCCTTAGGTTAGGCTAAATTCTTCACGCGCACCGAAGCCTGCGGTATCCGCATCGAGCCGGGACACTCAATGCAGAGTGCCCAATCGGTGCGCTCTTTCGATACCCGCCGAGGAGGCGCATGAGGGGGCTCTACGATCCCGACGCCGAGAAGAGCAGTTGCGGCGTCGGCCTCCTGACCCGCAAGGACGGCCGCCAGACCCACGAGGTCATCCAGAAGCTGCACGAGGCGCTGTGTGCGGTCCCGCACCGCGGCGGCATGTCCTCGGAGGGCGTCGGCGACGGGGCGGGCGTCAACTTCGACCTGTCGCTGCGCTTCTTCCGCAGGGTGACCGGCCGGCCCGACCTCGACCTCGGCGCCTTCGGCGTCGGCAACTTCTTCCTGCCCAACGATCCGGCCTTCCATCCCGAGGCCGAGCAGATCATCCGTGACGCGCTCGCAGCCCAGGGGTTCGACATCCTCGTCGAACGCGCGGTACCCGTGGACAACGCAGCGATTCGTCCCACCGCTGTCCAGTACCAGCTGCCCGTGCGCCAGTGGGTGTTCGCGACGACCAACGGCGGCCCGCTGTCCGACCGCAGCATTCACGACGCCCTGATGGCGATCGAAGAAGTCGCTTACACCAAGCCGGAACTCCTTGGCATGTATCCGCTGTCGCTGAGCGCCCGCACGCAGGTGCTCAAGGGGCGGCTGAACTCCAACGAGGTGGTCCCCTACTTCGGCGATCTGACCGACCCGTCGATGGAAGTGCACTCGATGTTCTTCCACACCCGCTTCTCCACCAACACTGCGCCGAATGCGACCATGGCACAACCGTTTCGGTTGATGGCGCACAACGGCGAGCTCAACACCGACAAGAAGAACCGGCTCTCCGACAACGCCATCGCCCTGGCCTTCAGCAAGGAGATCATCCGGCCCTACGGCCAGTCGGACAGCTGCCGGCTCGACCAGACGCTGCAGAACCGCGTGCTGGAGGACAACCTCGACCTCGTCACCGCGGTGGTCGCCATGATGCCGCCTGCCTGGGAGAACGACCCGACGCTGTCACCCGAAGTACGGGCCATGCTCGAGTTCTTCAGCCTCTACGAGGAGAAGAACGACGGCCCCGCCGCCCTGATCTTCGGCAACGGCACCTACATTGGCGCCCGGCTCGACCGGCTCGGGCTGCGTCCGCTGCGCACCGTCGAAACCGCGGAGTACCTCGGCATCATGTCGGAGGCCGGGCAGCTGTACTTCCCACCCGAGCAGGTGACCAAGCGGGGCCGCATCGAGGCAGGCGGCATGCTGTATTACGACCACTCCCTGCGCCGCTCGTTCTCGACCGTCGAGGCGCTGGAAATGATTGCGGCTCAACATGACTACCAATCCATGGTGGCGGAGGCGCGGGTGAACCTCGGCGACCTACCCGCCGTGCCTCCGGAAGGGCAGCTGTCCCCCGCCAGGTACAACGGCGACCTGAACCGCCACCAGCGGTACGTGGCGTACTCGCTGAACCAGGAGAGCTTCAAGTTCCTGATGGACCCGATGCTCGCGACGGGGCAGGAGAAGATCTCCGCGATGGGCTACGGCGCGGCGATCAACGCGCTGTCCAATCACGAGGGCGGCATCGCGCGGTACTTCTCGCAGCGCTTCGCCCAGGTGACCAACCCGCCGCTGGACAGCATCCGCGAGGCCGACGGGATGACGCTGCGGGTCGCGCTCGGCGCGAAGCCCAACAGCGGTGCATCGCCCGCGCCGCAGATCATGATCCAGTCGCCGATCCTCACGCACCTGGACATGCTGAAGATCCGGGATCAGAAGCAGACGCCGGTGAAGCGGTTCGGCAGCCGGTACCGCATCGTGCTCAACGACGGCGAGGCCAACGCCGCCGCGTTGATCAAGGGCATCGACGACCTCTGCGACGAGGTCGAGGCCTTCGCCCGCGAGACCGGTGGCATCGCCGTCGTCTCCGACCGCCACGTGTCCAGCGAGCTCGCCGCGATGCCGATGACCATCGTGATCTCGGCCATCAACCAGCGGCTCATCGAAAAGGGTCTGCGCCGTCGGGTCTCGGTGATCGTGGAGAGCGGCCAGGTCTGCTCGTCGCACCACGTCGCGACGGTGCTCGGGTTCGGTGCCTCGGCGGTCTACTCGCTCGGCGTGCAGATGCGTGCCGAGGAGAAGTTCGGCCCCGACGACGCCTCGATCATGGCGGCGTACAAGCGCTTCGCCAAGGCCGCCGAGAAGGCGTTGATGAAGACGATGGGCCGCGTCGGGTTGTGCACGGTGGAGAGCTACATCGGCGGCGAGTTCTTCGAGCCCAGCTACCTCGACACCAACGGCCCGGTGCTGGACAAGTACTTCCCCAACGTGATCTCGGTCGTGGGCGGCGTCGGATTCCGCACGCTGTCCGACACGTCCGCCGAATGGCATTCCCGCGCGCTCGACGTCGGCGGCGAGAAGGACCTGCCGCTGCTCGGCCTGTTCAAGGAACGGGCCGAGGGTGCGGGCCACTCGTACGGGACGACGGCGGTGCGCGGGTTCATCGACATGACCGAGGAGGCCATCTCGTTCGGCGACGAGGCGAGACCCAAGCACGCGGAGATGACCGACCCCGTGTTCCTGCGGACGCTGCCGCTGCACCAACTGGAGGGCGCCTTCGGGCTGGACGACGAGGCCTACCGCAACAACAGTTTCGAGGAGCTCACGCCGCGGGCGATCAACAGTTTCGACATCACGCCGGGCTACCGCAGCTTCGTGTTCGCGATCAACGCCGAGCGGACCCGCAGGCCCGCCGCATTGCGCGACGTGCTGGCGTTCCCGGCCGACGTCAACTTCGTCACCACTGCCGATGAATTCCGTTTCCAGATGGGCCAATTCGCCTACTTCGGCAACAACTCCTACCTGGTACGCGGGCTCTCCCTGGTTCGGGTCGGCGACGAGTTCACGCTTCGGCTCAGCCACTCGCCGGAGCGGCTGCCTGCGCTGGCGGACTCGCTGGTGGCGCGGTTCGGCGATGCGATCACCGACTCCGAGGTCCTCGGCGACCGGCTGTGGCTTCGGGCCCGCGGCAGGGCACGCACTTATCTGGCCCAGGTGCAGACCGCGCCGGACTCGATCCCTCTGCCGACGGTGCAGCCCGCCGACGAGATCGCCGCGACGCTGACGTCGGGTGCGATGAGCCACGGCGCGTTGGTGGCCAACGCTCACGAAGCCGTCGCGCACGGCACCAACATGGTTGGCGGCCTGTCGAACTGCGGCGAGGGTGGCGAGCACATCAGCCGCTACGGCACCATCCGTGGCTCGCGCATCAAGCAGTTCGCCTCGGGCCGCTTCGGAATCTGGGCAGGTTACCTGGCCGACCCGATGCTTCGCGAGCTGGAGATCAAGATCGGGCAGGGCGCGAAACCCGGTGAGGGCGGCCAACTCCCGGCGAACAAGGTGACGGTGCAGATCGCGGCGGCCCGCGGCGGTACGCCAGGCGTCGAGCTCATCTCTCCCCCGCCGCATCACGACACCTATTCGATCGAGGACCTGGCCCAGCTGATCCACGACTGCAAGGCCGCCAGGGTCCGGGTCATCGTCAAGCTGGTCAGCTCGGAGGGCATCGGCATCATCGCCGCGGGCGTCGCCAAGGCGGGCGCCGACGTCATCAACGTCGCGGGCAACACCGGCGGCACCGGTGCGGCCGCGGTGACGAGCCTCAAGTACGCCGGCCGCTCGGCGGAGATCGGCGTCGCCGAGGTGCATCAGGCATTGGTGGCCAATGGAATTCGCCAGAAGGTGGTGCTCCGATGTTCCGGCGCCCATCAGACGGCCAGCGACGTGGTCAAGTCCGCGCTGCTCGGCGGAGACAGCTTCGAGTTCGGTACCACCGCGTTGATGATGCTCAAGTGCGTCATGGCCAAGAACTGCAACATCAAGTGTCCGGCCGGCCTGACCACCAATTCCGAAGCCTTCGAGGGCGATCCGCGTGCGCTGGCCCAGTACCTGCTCAACATCTCGCACGAGGTGCGCGAGCTGCTGGCGACGCTCGGCCTGCCCTCGTTGCGGCACGCCCGCGGCCGTAGCGATCTTCTCCACCTGCTGGACCACCCGTCGAGCATCGGCAGGCTCGACCTGCGGGCGATGCTCGCTCCGGCGGAGGGTTTCGTGCCCGACGACCCGATTTACCTGGAGAAGGACTACGCCGTCGACGATTCGTTCCTGGCGCAGCTGAACCTCGACGGCGTGGTCATGGAGCCGGTGTCGCTGGGCAACATGAACAAGAGCGTCGGCGGTCAGCTGGCCATCGACATCGAACGGATGCTCAACCACCCAGGACCGGACGGAGTCGCCGACGGCAGCGCCGTCGCCACCGATCACCGCGGCCGCCGCTACCTGCTGCCCGACAGCGTCGTCATCACGACGACTAACAGCGCTGGGCAGAGCTACGGGGCATTCTGCAACGACGGAATGACGTTGACGCACACGGGAACCTGCAACGACGGCGTCGGCAAGAGCCAGTGCGGCGGCAGCATCGCTGTGAAGTCCCCCGGCGGCGGGTCGGACCGCCCTGGCGGCAACGTGCTGATCGGCAACTTCGCCCTCTTCGGCGCCTCCGGTGGGCGGCTCTTCGTCGAGGGCGAGGCCGGGGACCGCTTCGCGGTACGCAACTCCGGCGCCACCGCAGTCGTCGAAGGCGTCGGCGACTTCCTCTGCGAGTACATGACCAACGGCGCGGTGTTCAACATCGGCGGTTTCGGCAAGGGCGTCGCCAACGGCATGAGCGGCGGCTTCGTCTACCAGTACGACCCGACCGGAGATCTGCCGTCGAAGGTCAGCACCGACTCGGTGAAGCTCGCGCCGGTGACGGAGGCGCCGTTCCACGAGCTCGCGGCCCGCACCCTGCTGGAGTGGCACGTCGAAGCCACGGGCTCGGCGAAAGCCACTCAACTGCTCAATGATTGGGACGTCACCCGGCAGCACGTGGTCTACGCGATGCCCAGGGCGCTGCTGCAGTACCAGGACGCGGACGCGATCCTGGCGGCCAAGACCCGCAAGGAACTACTCGACGAGCTGGCGACGGCGCTGGCCGGCCACCAGGTGGCGAAGTTCAAGCGGTCCTACCGCGAGGACGAGACGGTGCTCGGCGGCGCGGTGCCCGGGTACGGCGAGACCGATACCGAGCAGATGTACGCACTGCTCAACACGTACACCGTGCTGAACATGGCTCAGCACCTGGCACTTTCACGACTGCCCGGGGTGACGAACGTGGCGGACCCGGCCGTCGGCACGGCGGTGCGCAACCTGGTGCTCACCGAGGACTTCTACCTCGTCCAGAAGTTGCAGCGCTACGCGCGCGAGGCCATCGACGGGTTCGACGACGAGGACCTGGCGGTGCTGATCGCCAACAAGCGGATCACCGACTACAAAAGTGCACTGACGCAGCGCAACGTGCTATCGATGGACAGCCCCGGCACGTACGGGTGGATCCTGCATCAGGACGCCAAGAACGTCGAACGAATCGGCCGCATGCCGTCGTTCGAGGAACTGTTTGCCGCACAGTCGGTTCCGGACGTCGCCGCCTCGTTCGACTCGCTGGAGAGTGCATGAGCAAGATCGCCTACATCCCCGAGGACGCCCCATTCAACGAAGACCAGCGCGCCTGGATCTCGGGCTTCCTAGCCGGGCTGCACTCGCGGCTGGCGATGAACCTCGCCACCCCGCCGCCCGCCGTCGCCGACCAGACGACGCCAGGCCCTGCGCTGCGCATCCTGTACGGCACGCAGACCGGCAACGCGGAGGGCGTCGCGAATGACGCTGCGGCCGCGGCCAAGTCGCAGGGCTTCGACGTGAAGGTCAGCGGGCTCGACGAGATCGAGCTCGACGAGTTCGCGGGCCTTTCGTACGTGTTGATCGTGACGTCGACCTACGGCGAGGGCGAGATGCCCGACAACGCCGAGCTGTTCTGGGAGGCCCTGTCGTCGTCGATGGCACCGAGGCTGGAGAGCGTGTCGTTCAGCGTGCTGGCGCTCGGTGACACCAGCTACGACGGATTCTGTCAGGCGGGCAAGCTCTTCGACATGCGGCTCGAACAGCTTGGGGCGCAACGGGTAGTGCCCCGCGTCGACTGCGACGTCGACTTCGAGAACGACGCCGCGGAGTGGGTCCAGAACGCGCTGAACGCGCTGGTCCCCACCTCGGGTGCCACCGGGACGCCGAGTACCCCGCCCCCGAGCGCCGTCGCCCGTTCCGGGTGGACGCGCAAGAACCCGTTCGTCGCCGAGCTCGCCGTTAACCGCCTGCTGTCGGGTCCCGGGTCGGACAAGGAGATCCGGCACTACGAGTTCGCGTTGGCGGACAGCGGCATCGAGTACGAGGCCGGCGACGCGCTGGCCATCATCCCGGAGAACGACCCGGCCCTGGTGGGTGCGATCGCCGAACACTTCCGGATGTCGGTCGACACGACGGTCAACGGCGAGCCGCTCGGCGACCTGCTCGGCCACCGCTACGAGATCAGCGCGCCGTCGAAGGATCTGCTCGGCGAGGTGGAGAGCCGCGCGGACAACGAGGAACTGTCGCACGTACTGCGCGGTGGCGTGAAGGAGACGTTGGAGCGCTGGCTGTACGGCAAGGACGTGCTCGACGTGTTGCGCATCGCTGGGGACGACCTGAGCGTCGAGGAGTTCATCGGGTTGCTGAAACCGCTTCAGCACCGGGCCTATTCGATCTCGTCGAGTCCGCTGGCGCATCCGGACCGGATCCACGTCACGGTCGCGGCGGTGCGGTATCAGGCCATGGGCCGGTTGCGCGGCGGCGTGTGTTCGACGTTCCTCGCCGACCGTGGGGCGACGGCGAAGATCTTCCTGCAGCCGAACAAGTCGTTCCGGGTGCCTGCCGATGACACCGCGCCGGTGATCATGGTCGGCCCCGGCACGGGCGTCGCGCCGTTCCGGGCGTTCCTGCAGGAGCGCGCGCAGCGCGGGGCGGCGGGCCGCAACTGGCTGTTCTTCGGCGATCAGCACCGCGAGCACGACTTCGTCTACGCCGACGAGTTGGCGGGCTGGCAGTCCTCGGGCGTGCTGAATCGGTTGGAGTTGGCCTTCTCTCGCGATCAGGCGGAGAAGATCTACGTGCAGACGCGCATGCTCGAGCACGGCAAGGAGCTGTTCGCCTGGCTCCAGGATGGCGGGCACTTCTACGTGTGCGGCGACGCGACACGGATGGCCAAGGACGTCGACAAGGCCTTGCACGACGTGGTCGGGGTGCACGGCGGAATGGATGCCGACGCCGCGACCGAGTACGTCAACTCGTTGAAGCGCGAGAAGCGGTACGTGCGCGACGTGTACTGATCCTTCTCCCGCGAGCGCGCGTGTCTGCACGCGACACGCCGCAGTTGCCCGTGCAAACGCGCGCGCTCGCAGGGCCTCGGTCTGTCGCCGGTACGCCACCGCCGGCTTTCGCTTCCGGCGGCGGGCACTCCCTTCGAAACCTGCTATTGCCGGTGATATCAGCATCGGGCGGGGCGCTATCGCGATTTCGACGTCAGCGTCATGCCAGGGATGATCTAACGACGCTGGTGTAGAACGCGCGTGGGCTTGTAGAGGGTCGGTTTGAATCTTCGCGGGTTGCGGTTCGTCGGAGGATTGGATTTATCCCTGAGCGCTCAGGGATAGGCGCCCCCCGGTCCCAACGGTGGTGCGGGTCGAGCCCTAGCTGGCGTCCGGTGTCCAAGTCGCGCGTAGCCCCGTCCGACGCATCCCCCGTGCCGTGTAGCGGATTCGGCGACGGACAGTTCCAAATCCATGAGGTTCGCTCGACGTTACGGCTGTTCATAGGACGCCGCACTCATGAGCTGTGCCGTAGGTACGACCTCGAACCCTTCCCTCGCCGGCGCCGACTGGATGCCGGCTGCATGAATCGATCGCCGTTCCGCTGCACCAACCGTGGATCAAGTACCGTAGCCAACTCCGCCAGCGATGCTTCGCACCATCGGCCACTTTTCCTCTGCGAGGTCAGATGATAAGTGCCGCAGACGCAAAGGTAGGGATACTGCTTAGCCAAGATGGCACAACGAAATGCGCTGCCACGCGACGTCATTCGAATCTTCGTTGGTGTCGGACAGGCACGCGATGGTTTGCTGATACAAGCCGCGAGCGCTTCGGCTGCCAGCATCTCGTGCTCCTCGCAGCAGCACGGCGCGACCGCCGACGGCCCCGCTGGGAACCCACACCAGCTGCAATACGACTCGGGCACCGGATCACCAACCCTTTCTCCCCAATCGCTGACCCGCACAGCGCACCTACGGAGTGAATCACCGACCACCGACAAAGGAGGGGCGCGATGTCCTCCGCCTCATTGGGCTCTGCATCTTGGCTACTCCTGTTGACGACCGTCCAAACCCAGGCCAGAAGCGAACGGGGTGGGTTCAACCGTCGTCAACACTCCGGCACTGCGGATTCGCCGCTACACCCAGAGCCAGACCTTCTCAGACCCGCGTCTTTCCCCGGTGATCGAGTCACGCGGTGGTCAGATCGATCCGTTCGACGGCGTCGCAAAACTCTGGTGGGACAGCGTCGAAGACCTCGTCGAGGCAATGTCCACGGCGGAAGGGCGGATTGCCGGGCGGGCGCTCCGTCGTGACGAAGAGACGTTCATCGACCTGCCTAATTCTCCCCTGTTCTCAGCACCGAGAACCTCGTCGTATCGACGTGACGTCGGCCGCTGGACGCTGTCGCTGCGGCACGATCTGCTCTACTTGTACGAAGCTGTGCCGGTGGAGAATTCGACGAGTCCGAAGGGTGCGCGGTCGCCAAGGCAGAGATCGAGCGTTTCGTGTGCGTCGACGGCGGCCAACTCGCTGCGAGGGAACATCGCCGCCTCGTAGGCGGTCAGCGCCGCCTCGACGTCGTTGGGGTGTGCGACGACCGCGGTTTCCAGCTCGGCGCCGTCCCCCATCGCCAAGTTGGCGCCCTCGCCGCTCGGCGGCATCAGATTCGCAGCGTCGCCGATGAGCGTCACCCCTGCCACCCGATTCCACCGGTGTCGGGTCGGGAGCGTGTAGAGCGGACACGGCACCGGCGGAGTGTCGCCGTCGGTGATCAGTGCGGTAAGCGCGCGCCCATCCATCGAACTCGGCGGCGACGCGAGCCGTGGCGGAATCGGCGTCAGTGAAGTCGATGTCTTCGACCCACTCGGCCGGACGAGTCAGCTGGACGTAGGCGTGAATGACGTTGCCCGCCTCGCGATGTGCCGCGATCCCCTTGCCTGGGGCGAGCGCGAACATCGCGCCATCGCCGAGGCTTTGGACCTCCACGACATTGTGCCCCCACTGAACAGTGCCGTCAGGCAAGGAGTCGAGGAGGATCCGACGCAGGTCTCGCGGAGCACCTCGGGACGACCCCCCCGTGCCGTCGTCGGGCTCGTCCAGCAGGATCGCACCGTGCTGGTCGAGCATGCGCGATGCCTCGGCGCCCTCGTGGATGATGGCGCGGAATTCGTCGATGAGGCCCGCGGCCACCAGCGCCCGTTGGCCGTCGTCTTCGTGAACGTCGAGTTGTCCACCCTGCGTGCGGGTTTCAGCCGAGGGGTCCGCCTCGTACACCGTCGCGCTGATGCCGTGGACGTGGAGCACGCGTGCGAGGGTCAGGCCACCGAGGCCCGCACCGACGATCGTAATCGACATCATCACCCGCACTCCCTCTCGATCAAAATCGAGGAACGTCGTTCCAGATGTGTCAACATTCGCTCCTGGCCGCCGCCTCCGGAACCCCGCAACCTCGCCCCGCCGGGGATGCGTTGATCCCGGGCCTCCCAGTCGCCCCCAACCGCTCCCTGGACGCCTACACCGTTGTTCCGGCCGCCGACGTTGATGCCATGCCGTGACCACGACAGCAATGGAAGTCAAACCCCTTGCACCACAATCGGTTCCTCCGCTGGCCGCCGATCTCGACGCCATAGCCCTCTACGAGTATGCGAAAGCGACCTGACGACCAGGCGTGTGCCGATACCGACGCTCCTCGGTCGCATCCGGACCATGAGTGTTTGACGCGCCGGTGAGTGCTACTGAGTTCGATTCCGCCGCATTCTTACTATCGCGGCTACCGCAGCCGCAGCCGCAGCCGGATCCTGGTGCTCCCATACGCGGAAAGAAACCCAACCCGCGTCCATGAGCCGGCGGTCGGTATCGGCATCCCGGCGTTGATTCCGAAGGATTTTTTCGCGCCAGTAGCGGCTGTTCGCCGTCGTACCTCGCGACCCATGCAATGGGCATCCGTGCCAAAAACATCCGTCGACAAAGACAGCGACGCGGGCAGGCCGGAAAACGATATCGGCGCGGCGCCGTAGGTCAGGAAGCGGAGCCGCATCAATCCTGTATCGCAGGCCCGTGGCGTGAAGGAGCCTACGCAAGGCCAGCTCGGGCGCGGTGTCGCGCGTCTGCTGGCGCTGCATTCGGCTCCGGACAGCCGGTGTACTCGCCCACGAAGGCAAGCCATTACGCGCTCTTCTCTCCACCGAGGCCGGCCGTCCCGAACGCGTGTTGCCGCTCATCCCAATAGATTGCCGCTATAACTTTGGCGGGCTTAGCGCGGGTCCGGTCCGACTCGCGGACCAGCCTCGCTTTCGCTGAGTCGCTGCAGGCAGGAGCGCAATTCGCCGCCGTGAGGTTCTCCATGGTATCGCTCTGCGTCCGGCGCCGGGACGGGTGATATGCAGCGGGCGTTCTGGGACGCCGCACCCTGGACGCCGTCGCCGGCGTTACGGCAAGGTCGAATCCAGCGACACGCGATGGCTGCAGCCGCAGCACAGACTGGGACGCGCCACACTGACAGCGTGACGAACTCAGAAGCGGAGCCAGCAGGCGAAGTCCAAGCAGGCCCAACCAAGCAGTTCTTCGTCTCGATGATTACCCGCGATATCGCGCTGCAGCCGGCTATCGTCGACCTGGTTGATAACTGCGTGGACGGAGCCCGCCGTTTGCGAGGCGAGGCGTCGCTTGCAGGGTTAAAGGTCGAAGTCAACTTTGACAGCAGCCGGTTCCGAATTGCGGATAATTGCGGCGGCATCCCATTGGACATCGCTCGCCAATACGCCTTCAAGTTCGGCCGGCCTGACGCCGCACCAGGCGTGCCGCATTCCGTCGGCCAGTTCGGTATCGGCATGAAGCGCGCCCTGTTCAAGCTTGGGTCGGCGTTCTCCGTCGAATCAATCTCCGCCGATTCGTCCTTCTCTTTGAGGGTCGACGTCGAGCAATGGCGGCACGACAGCGATTCCTGGAACTTTCCGCTCACGACGGCCGAGGTGTCGCAACACCCCGAGGCGACGACCGGCACAATCCTCGTCGTTGACAAGCTGCACCCCGAGGTCTCCGAAGACCTCGCACTCGACTCGTTCAAGACGGGGCTGATCGCCGACATACGGGCAAAACATCGCATAAGCATTGGCCTCGGTCTCGCCATTGAGGTTAACGGAACGCTGGTGCCGTCTTGGCCGATCGAAGTGCTGATCGGAGACCGTCTAACGCCCGGCCGTCAAACGTTGAGGTTCTTCTCCGACCGCACGCCAGTCACTGCCATTCTGGTCGCAGGCATCGGGGGGTCGGCGCCACAGGACGCAGGGTGGTACGTGTTCTGCAACAACCGACTTGTGCTCGGCCCGGACCGAACCCGTATCACCGGTTGGGGCGCCGGTCGAGGGCGTTCATCGATCCCGCAATTCCACACTCAGTTCGCGCGCTTCCGCGGCTACGCATTCTTCGACAGCGAACGCGCTTCGCTGCTTCCGCTGACGACGACAAAAGTTGGCGTCGACACCACCTCGCCAGTCTGGCGGGCGACGCAGCCGCGGATGGTCGAGATGAGTAGGCCAGTCATCGACTTCCTCAATGCCGTGGACTGGGAGAACCCTCAGGTCGTGGGGGACGAGACGGGCGAGCTTGACCGCGTCATTGAGCAGGCGCGCCTCATCTCGGTGTCGACGATGCCGGATGGAGACGCACGGTTCACCGCGCCTTCGCGCAGCGATATCACACCTCCACCGCGGACTTCGTCGATCCAATACAGCCGCCTCGTCGAGGACATTGACCGCGCAAAGGCTCTGCTCGGCGTCTCCAGCAACCGTGACGTCGGCGAGCTGACGTTCGAGTACTACCTCGAAGCGGAGGGCTGAGATGCCATCCACGCGCCGCATCAACTATTCCGTTCGGGCGAACAAGCACATCGAGCGCCGCATGCTCATGGAGGTGCTGCGCCGGCTCGACCGGCTACCGCCGAGGCTCACCAGCTACCGCTACGTCGGCTTCGGCGGCATCTTCTTCACCGACTTCGTTCACGCTCACCAGCACTTGGGCCTTCGGGAGTTGATCAGCATCGAGCACAGTGGGCTTCGGGAGCGTTTCGACTTCAACAGACCTCTTGCGTGTATCGATATCCGTTTCGGGGGTGCACGTCACGTCCTGCCCGAGTTACTTGCGGAGTTGTCCATGGTCGGCGCCCCGGCCGTCTTCTGGCTCGACTTCGACGGGCCCCTAACCCGCAGCATCTGCGACGACATCGCCCACTTGGCCACCAATGTCACTGAGTGGTCATTCTTGGCCGTCACCGTTAACGCCGACCCTGGCGAACCGAAGGACCGGCTGGCTGAGTTCCATCGGCGATTTGAAGAGACCGCGCCCCCCGACATCACCAGCGCTGCGCAGCTCGCAAATTGGAAACTCGCCCAAGTAAGCAACCGGATGCTGGTCGACGCCATCGACTCCGCCCTCGTCGCCCGCAACGCCGCCACGCCGCCTTCTGAGCGGCTGCGTTACCAGCAGCTGATCCTCTTTCACTACGCCGACGGTGCAAAGATGCTCACCACGGGCGGAATATTTCACCTAGAAAGCCAGGCTCATCTGATCACTGAGGCAACTGCCGGCCTACCCCAGCTGCGCCCGCAAGGGACTGAAGCCCTGTTGGTCGACGCCCCCGTGCTCACTCCGCGAGAAGTTCGCAATCTCAGCCAACAGCTACCCACTGCGGACGGGAATGCCCCCTCCTCTCCCGGCGTCGCAGAAAGCGATGCGCTGCGCTTCGCAAACCTCTACCGCCACTACCCTCTGTACGCCCAGGTCGAACTGCTTTAGCGGAGCTTTGCGCAACCGGTGGATGCGGAAGTACTGGTCGCGAGGCGACGAGACCGCTAAGCGCCGGGCATTATCCAAACGCCACCTCGGTCGCAAGATATTCTCGGATCACACTCCGAACCCGTATCTCATCCCCTATATCGACCACTGAGTATCGGTAGACCCCTGCCTGAACAACCACCCAACCGTCGACTAAGTCGACCCCCGTAGCTCGGCGTACGAAACTCCGGCTTCCTATCTCAGGCAGGAGGGCGAGATCCGTCCCGGCGTGCACGTCCTCAAATTCGCTTCGCCTACGCTCGTCCATCAATTCAATGGCTCCAAACCGGACACCTTTCTGCGATCCCAGCACTGAATCACCAAGTTCGAACAGAACGTGACCGCGTGCGTTCTTGACAAACACAGGGGTGACGCGCTGAGGATCGACACTCCACCAAATCTGGGGATCGCCGGGTTTCGCGAATGCGACCTGCCGAGCGGCCGCAATCTCGCCTCTGAGCCTGGGGTTCGAGCCGAGCCGGTTTGCCGTTCGCGGATCGGTTTCTGGACCAATATCTGTGGTACCAGCTAGAACACATCCGAGCAGCACCACTAAGAAAAGCTCGTCCGCCGAGAATTGACTATTGCAAACCGTGTGCACCTTCACCGTTGGAAGGTTCGGCGGGTAGGGCTCGTCGAGCAATCCCTTAGTCGGTACGTGGTCAACGTTGGTCGTCGCCCCCTTTAAGCGCCCGCCACAGTACACACACGCACCGAAGTCCAATCGCTCATCGAGAAAAGTTCTAATCTGCTCCACGCGGATCAGGCTATAAAACGAGGGGCAAAATGGCGTTGAACTTGGTCAAAACGCAGAAAGCTGCCAGATAAAATCGGCGGTCGGGTGCGGGTTACTTACCCGGCGTGGGGCCTGAGCTCAGGCAGGCCGAGTGTGGCCGCGTCGCGCCAGGCTTGGGCCATTCGCAGTAGGCGCGGCGCCTCGCCGGCAAACTTGACAAAAGCTTCCCCAGCGCCGAGCGTGCGGATCTGTTCGGGCAGTCGCTGGTTGGCGGGATCGAGGCGTCTGGCCGCCATTGTGGCCACAGTCGGGTCGAGCCCAAAGCAAATCTTGGTCTGGGCGTTGAGCGCGACTTCGTCTGGGAGGTCGCCGGGCCCCTGCGTGGCGAGGATAACGGCGAGGCCTTTGGAGCGGCCTTCTCGCAGCATGACCTGGACCGCCTTGAACGGGGCGACGCGGTGGGCTTCGTCGACGACTACGAGGTAGCGAATGGTGTTGGGCACCGGCGGCAGGCTCTGCACCTTCAGCAGCAGCGAGGAGAAGATGAAGCCGGCGGCGAGTTGGGTGGTAGCCCCGTTGCCGGGGATTTTGTTGAGCCCGAAGACGACGTTGTAGTTGACGACGTCGCCGAGAGGCTCGCCGGCGCCGAACAGCGCGTTGCTGGTCAGGTCGCCGATGATTCCGGCGAGGTCAGGGTCGAGCTTGTCGTCGAGTGTTTGCATTGTTGGCCAACGGTTCTCGGTCCGGCGGACATCGAAGGCGGCCGTGAGCGCAGTCTTGAGTTTGTCGCGCTGGCGCGGACCCAGGCGCGTGTTGACTGACCGCAGCGCCTCTTCTACAGCGTCGCGAAGTTCGATGACTGCGCTCTGGACTGCCCGGTCGGTCGCGTCGTCAAGTGCTAACGGGTTGTAGGGCGCGCCACCGTTCCACAGGTCGAGGAACTGGGCGCCAGCGAAGTCGGGGAACCCGTTCTGCTCGCTGTAGTCATTCTTGAAGTCGGCGATGCCGAAGTGGGTGCCGCCTCGACTAGCGAGCTGCGCCAACAGCGTCATAGTGAATTGGGTCTTGCCCATGCCCGAAGAACCCCATACCTCAGTGTGACCGTTCTGAAGCACGGACTGCCCCGGGCCGGCCGGATGCCAGTGCACCGGTTCGTCGGTCGCCGCGTCCCAGCCGAGCAACGGGGCGACAAATGAAGCGTGGCTGAGGGTGCTTGCCGCGTTGGTCGCGCTCGCCGCAGAGTCTTCCGCCGTCGCTGGCATTGCCACCTCGGCGGTCGGGTCGGCGCTGTTCTGCCCGGCGGGAGAGCGATCGGCGTCGTCGTGCGGCTCCGAGGCCGGCGTTCCAGACGAAGACGCTTCCGTTAGGGCATCCGCTGCAGGGGGACGGTTGGTGGCCACGGCCACAACAGCGTCCGTATCGGCGTCGTTTCGGCGTTGGCCGGTCGCACCGGCCTCGGGCCGGCGACGGGTCCGGGTGCTGGCCAACAGCGGTTCGCGGCCTGAGTCAGCGGTGCGCAGGGTCGTGAGCCGGGTGTCAGTGGCCTCTTCAAGCAACTGCTGGGTGAGCGGGATGTCGAGGATGACGACGGGGACGATGTCTCGTTCGACTTCCTGCCGGTACGTCTGGCTCTGTTTGGTCAGATGCGGCCCGAATACAAGCCCAAGGCCCGCCCACTCAAAGCTGCCGCGACCGAGCCGAAAATTCTCCAGTGCCCGTAGCTCACTCTCGTCGAGCTTAAAACGGGACTCGCGGGCGACCGCGTAGGCAGCTTCGGCGATGCGGTTGAGCCACAGCCTGCTGTGCACTGACCCGGCGACCGGGTATGCCGCCCACCGCGTCGCGGCAAGGGTTTGATTGAGCTGGTCGAGTGCATCCCGGCCGGCGATGTCGGCGTCGCTGCGACGGGCCTTGATCTCGATTGCTGCGACGTGGACGGCCTCGTTGGCCTTATCCAGTGCGATCGCCAGCAGGTCGGCTCGCTTGCCGCTGAACCAGTGTTGATATTCGTCGAGGCTCACAAGCAACACTCGGCAGCCCGGCGGCAGCGGCCAGGGCGTCGTGGTGGTAGCCAGCAGACTGAATGCAACGACATGGCCAACGAGTTCATTGATCCCGGCGCCGCTCGACGCAGCCTGCAGGGCCAGGATGCCGTAGCCCTGACTGGCCACCTTCCGCAGCTTCGAGCCAACCGACAGCGCGATATCGCGGTCCGGAATGATACCGGCAGCACGAAGGCTGCGGCCGATCGCGCGGTCGGCCGGGCCGCCCGAGCGCTGGCTGAGCACGAGGGACAGCGGACTGTCCCCGCCAAGTCGCTTCTGCTGGTGCAGAATCGCGACGTTATCGGCGCCGAGCGCCTGCTCTAGGCTATCGCGGGTTGCGTACCGGTCCAGGGTGGCGACCCACAGCGCGAGGTCGTGGATTTGGCGCAGTTTGTCCGACACCTCGTTAGCGCCTGTGCGCACTTCGGGAACCTGAATGGGGTCGCCGGGCTCGGGCCAGCTGTCCTCGACAGCGTTCTGAAGCCGCAGCCACGCGATACCCGCCGGCGAAGTGGCCGGCGGCATTAGCAGCGTGCGGCGGTCCTGACGGGCCCGTTGCCACACCCGCGGCGCGAACAAGACCTCGGTGTCTTCGGCCGGAGGGTCAACTTCCCGCGATGCGACCAGCAGCCGGTCGCCACCACCGCTAAGGTCGGTGATGAGGGCGAGATGAACGGCCGGCGCCTCTAGGCCGGGCTTGAGCAGCTGTTGCGCCCGGTCGAGGTCGTCAATGTAGCGCAGCTCAAGGACGTCTCGTTCGCTGCGCAGCTCTGCGTCGGCCTGCTCGAGGGTGCTCCGGCTCGGCCTGGAAGCGGGGTCGTCACCGATGCAGAACACCTCGATGCGACGAATCTGCGTCCGATCAACAGTCGTGCCGATGAGTTCGACGGCCTGAGACACGAGCAGGTCGGCTGCCCCCGGGCCCCATGCGAGGCAGCGCAGGTGGCCCGCGGCCTCGGGTTGCAGTCGCAGCAGCTGTAGCACGATGGATCGCAGCGCGTCGCCGGCGAAACCGCTTTCGTCCCTGCTGGTCGCGCCACCGTAGAGGCTCCAGATGCGCCCTTCGCTGGTCGGCAGCTGGACCTTGTCCTGACTAGCGAGGCGCAGGTGCGCCGGGTGATGCGACGCTGTGGTTCGCGCGATGCCAGAGGCCGTCGCCGACGCTGCGTTCGGCTCTAGTTGGTCTTCGCCCGGTTCTTCCGCGCGGTTGATCAGGGCCCAGAGGGCTTGAAGGTACTGAGCGAGCCATTCGGCCTTCAGCGGCGCGAAGGCTGTCAGAGCTGTGGCTTTGCCGGGCCCACGCACGCCACCGGCCAGGGCGAGCGCTTCGGCTGATGTCGCGTCGCCGGCATCTTCGAAGCTGCGGCAGGCTTGCGTCCACGCGGCTGCCCAGGTGGTGAGGACATTGGGGTCCAGTCCACGCTCAAGGCTCGCGTCAGCGGTTTGTTGCAGCATGCCGGCCAGGCGGGCCAGCGATGCCGGAACAGCCGCGTCGGGCGTCGCCTCCCGGCTGCCGCAGAACGCGTGCAGCGTGGGCTCGCTGGGTGCGGACAGTGTGAGCGCCGGCTGCTCGGCGAAGAACAGGGCTGCCCGCAAAAGGGCCGCGTCGTCGAGGTCGGGCCGCCAGTCCACCTGGACGGTGTTGTTCTGGTCGTCGTAGAGGCGAAGCTGCAGCATTGGCAACTGTGCCCCCTCCTCCAGACCTGCGTCGGAGAAGGCAGCCAATACGTCGCCTAGGTCGTCGTGGTCGTCGCCGCGCGCCGAGCGCAGCAGCAGACCGTCGACTTCGCCACCCGTGGCGTTCCAGGCGCGCAGCAGCGCACCCAGCCGCAGCCGGGCGCAGGCCAGGGTAATCGCGCGGCCGGCTCCGGTCGGAGTGTTGGTGTTGGCGTCGTTCGGCCTGGGCGGATTGATCACTTGGACACGCTGGATCATGCCTCGCAGGTGTTCCGCAGCGCGCACAAGTGCCGCCTCGGGGCACGACGGCTTACTGCCGTTGATAGAGCGATTGCGCAGAATCAGCCGCTCGAGCTGGCGGCGGGTTTTGGGTGTGAAGAGGGTCTTTTGCTGTGCGTCGTCGAGCTCACACAGTTCTTGCGCGGCATCACGTTGGTCGGCGCCACGCAGCTGATCAGCGCGTCGCTCGTAGCTTTCCCAAGGCAGGGCTGCGGCTTGGCTGCCCTCGTCGAGGCGGATGCGGAAGTCGTGCATTTCTTGCCGGACGGTCTCCGGCAGACCCTTGGGCCTTTGTTCGAAGATTTCCCGGGCCTCGTCGAATTGGATGGTGGTGAGTAGCTCGGCGCTGCCGGCTTGTAGCTGCTCCATAACCTGGTCGGCGACAGCGCGGGCGTGGGCGTCGTCGATACCTGGTCGGCGCCGCACCACGGTCTCGGCTCGTTTGCGCAGGTCGGCGAAGGCGCTGGCTCGCAGCAGTTCGTCGCTGGTGCGGCGTGAGGCGAGCGCGAAATTGTCCGAGATGCGGGATGAGTCGATCCGTACGCCGGGTGCTACGGAGTCGGCGTAAGCGCCAAGCGTGGGAAGCGTCTGCAGCGGGTCGTCGCCGTTCGCGAGCCGGTCGAGGTAATTAGCGACGGCGATGGGGCTGGGCCGGGTGGCTATCGGGGCCTCATTGATCGCCGACCTGACGTGGCGGGCGTTGCCGTCGAGAGAAATGGCCGGTGCCTGCCGAGCCAACACGGCGATACCGGCGGGGGTGTTGAGCAACTCGCTCGGCGAGACGGGTTCGAACAGGCCGAGCGACTGCTGGTCGGGGACCTGCTCGCCTACGCATAGCACAAGGACGACGCCACGCCAGCCCTCGTCGCGACGGTTGCGCAGTTGGGTGCCTGACACGTTGTGACGCATTGCGTGGTCGCCGAACAAGCCAGGGGTCGCGGAGACGATAGCCAGCTGCGGCATGGTGGCGTCGTCCCAGGCGCGGCTCATACCCTCGGCGACGGCGGTAGGGATCCCTTCGAGTAGCACGAAGCTCTTGTCATTGTCACTCAACCGCTCTCGCAGCTCGACCGCCAGCGCTCCTCCGAGTCGGCGGCTCATGGCTGCCTGCGGTCGGCGCGTTCGCCCACGACGGTGGTCCGGTCTGACAGCCCGACCGCGAGGCCAGCGTCACTCATCAACCGCTCGGCGTGGCGGACATTGCGCGCCAGGTCGGCGCCGTCGAGTTGGTCACGCAGCGCTGTATCGGCCGCTGACTCAAGGTTGATTACAAGTCCCCATTCTTCGAATACTGCGTTCATGAACTCGCGGCTGGACATGGGCATATGGGCTGATAGGGCGCCGACCATCGCAGCGATCAGGTCAGTACTAGCGGTCAGGTAGCGGTACCTGCTGCCGCCAGCCACCATGCCGACTGATTCGATCAACACCCGAAACCCGTCTTCGGAGCCGCGACCGTAACTGGTCGACACCTCTGCCGCGACGCGGGCCAACCGGGCGAACTCAGCCTCGGATGCGTCGTGCGGCAGGCTTTGCAGCTGGGTTGCCACACTGGCGACGGTATCGGTGTCCTCGCGCAGCGCAGCGTCGCGGAACTCCCCAGCGAAACCGATAACCGCTGGGTCGTCCTTGAGCTCCTTCATGCGCTGGGCAAGTGTGGCGATTGTCGCTTCGCCCAGCCGGATACGGGCACGCGCGTAAGACTCTTCGGAACGCTGCCGGAGCGCGTCGCCTGCGCGGGGCGCCCCGCCGAAGCTCAGCAGCAGGAACCGGTCGCGTTCTGGCGTGCCCGTCGCCTCCCAAGCGGTGCGCAGAATGTGGATTGCGAAGTCGAGGGCTAGGACACAGCGAAGCTGCCAGAGCTTGGCTGGATCGCTGGCGCGGCCCTGGAGCATGACGCCCTCAGCGTGGCGGCACAGTTGGCCGGAAAGCTCGGCCAGCCGCGGGTCGGCTCCGAGTTCCCAGGCGTCCTTTTCGTCCTGCTCTACGGCAATCGGCTTGTCGCTGTATATCTGGTCTGGCGGCAACGCCTGCTCGAGGACCTCGCTGATGGACGCCAGCGGAGTCGGCGTGGTGAGCGCCTTGCGGATCGCAGCTACCGCGGCGCGGCCCAGGCGGGCGCTGGCGGGGTCTGGCGCGTCGAGCAGCATGCGGGCGAGGCTGATCCCGGTGCCGCGCATGTGAACCTTGCGGACGGTATAGGTGCTGGAATTTCGACCGGTTCGGCGGGCGTCGAACCACAGCAGTGATTCATGGAACGGACGCAGCAACTTTGAGCCGGCTTGTTCGCCACGCTCGGTCTCTGGGTCGACCAGGCCTTGCAGGGCCTGCTGCGCCAAAGCGAGGTTCGCCGAGCCGCGCAGGTCGCTGCCGCGGGCAAGCATCGCCCCGTAGTCCTCTGGGGTGGTGTCGGTGTCGGCTGCTCGTTCGTCGCGGCGGCCCCCGAGAAAGTTCACACCGAGGGCGAGGCTGCGCACCGCGAACAACTGCCGCTTCGGCGATGAAAGTTCGTCGGCGTTCGCGGGGGCGTTGTAGCCGTTCTGCACCAGGGTCAGGAGTGTCTCTGCGCACAGGTAAGGTGCGCGCTCGTCGCGGTCGGGGGCCAGGCAGAACAGTTGTCGGGCAATAGAGCCGGGATTGAGCCTGTATTGATTGGCGGGTCGGGGCGACATCAGCGGCCACTTCGGGCCGCAAATTGCGGCAGGTTGATGGTGACCAAGGACGGCGGTGAGGAGTCCGGGTCGGCGACGCGCAGCCCGGGCTCGGTGGTGACGTGTTGGGCCAACCGGCCGTAGAAGCCGCGCAGGTCGTTCATCTCGGCCACGCCCTGTCCCACGGGCCCTCGGAAGTCGGCGGCTTCACGGATCGCCTCGTACATGCGCGGCGTGATCCGCAGAATGAGGTCTTGCTCGCCGGCGACGACCAACTCGACGTCGACGTCGTCGACATCGAGAACTTCGCGGACCATGCCGCGGTCTGGGACTTGCAGCCGCAGCTGTCCTGGCCGGATTGTGCTGTGTACCAGCGACGGGCGCGCCGGCCGGAATGAGCCCGGGTCGCGGGCGAAAAGGCAGGCCGGATCAGGAACGATTAAGCCGTCACTCGGGCTGGCGAACCCCGTTACCAAGAAGTTTAGCCCGCGGATTAAATCGGTGACAGCCAGGACGGTGTCGCCACTACGGGCCGCGGACTCGGCCAGCGCCAGCAGTTCGACGACGTGGCCATAGTCGAGCAGACGCCGTGCCGCCTCTTTCGCGCCGCCCAATTCATTCGACGCCTCGAAATACATCCGCTGCCTCCAGAGCGCCTCTGCGGCCGTGCCAAGACTGCCGTCTCCGCGTACAAGGGCCGTGAGGCCATCCGAGACCCGCTCAGTGTCCTCGTCGGTGCTTACCATTTCGCCCAGCGCGAAAAACGTCATCTCCCGTTGAGTAGTAGACACGCGGTCCAGTGGCGACACTGATCCGGCCAGAGGACCCTTCTTGTCCTGCTCGTCAGCGCCGGGCCGGGTGGCGTCGGGGTCGCCGGCGAGCACGCGGACCGCGGTGGGGGCGCCGTTCGCGTCGCGCAGCCAGCCGTCTACTTCGAGGTCGCTAGCGAGACCCAGTCCGGCGCGCCGCATTCCAGTCAGCAGTGGCAACCGCTCAACTGCTGCACTCGGCAGGCCCCCGCCGAGTGCGCGGCAGAAGTAGCCGTGCACCGCGTGGTGAGCCGAGGAACCACGGTCGCGAAAGGCCTCCTTGACCGTCGTGCAGTCCTGGCCTCCGACGATCGCCCAGGACAGGATCGCGAGTACTTCCCGCAGGGTTGGGACGGCCTGTCCCGTGCCGAGCCGCACGAGGGTGCGAAGTTGCTCGCGCACGTCCGGTCGACGCAACTGCTCGGCGTTAGTCCGCATTGGGCAGCCACCGTGTTCGAAAGGGCAGTGGGTGCAGCCCTGCCAGAGGTCTTCGCGGGTGACGTAGTCGAGCAGCTGGTCCCACAGCCGCGGCCCAGTCGGACGCTGCCGATTGAGGTTGATGATCACAAGACTTGCGTCCTCCGCGGCGCCTTGCCGCAACGCCTCTTCCAGCAACGCCGAGGCTCGCGCGTCGGGTCGGTCTGCCAGCGCGTCGCGCAGCACACCTTCGTTGGCGCACACAAGGGTCTGGTACTCGCCCGGCTGCAGAGCGGCGGCTAGGCACTCCGCGCGGCTGGCGGGGTGGGGCACGCCGGACAGGTCCTTCACGACCCGCCGCCCGTCGGCGACGGTCTGCAGCGCGTCGTGGTCGGGGAGGGCTGCACCGATCGCGCGGCAGTACGCCTCGGCGACAGCGGTCTTTCCAGTGCCGGCGTTGCCGGTGAGGATCACCGCGCCAGGCGTTCCACTGCCGGCCCACCTAGAGATGTAGGCGCCCAGCATCGTTCGGACGTCCTCTCCCAGCGCAGCTGAAATCTGCGCGAAATGCTCGCGGTAGGCGCCGGCCTGGTCTGCGCTGAAGACCGACAGCTTGCGCAAGGCGGCGACGACAGGCAACTCGTCCACCGCGTCTGGATCCGTGGGAGTCACAAGCCCGCCACCTTGGCCGCCTGTCCGGTTGAGACCGTGACGAGCGCGGGCCGGCCACGGCGCGCCGCGGCCAGGTCTCGTGCCGACCGAGCGGGCACACCAGCCCGTTCAAGGACTTCGGCGACCTCGCCGACGATAACCTCGGCCGCGGGCGGCGGCACGGCGTTACCAATCTGTCGACGCACCCGCGGATACATTGAAGCGGCCCGGCCAGCGCCGGGACCGCAACCGTGTTCGAATACGAAGTCGTCCGGGAACCCCTGCAGTCGGGCCCTCTCCCGGTTTGTGAGCCGGCGCGGCTCGACGTGATGGTAACCGTGCGTGCCACCACCACCGCCCGCGATGACCGTGTACGACGGCTTGGTGGGGTCGAGTCGGCGGTAGACGTGGCTGATGAGGCCCTTCACGGCTAGCGGGTGGCCCGCGGGTATCGCCTCGTAATTCTCCCCGGGCTTGATCAGCTTGAGGCGCTCGACCACGTCTGGTGAGTCGAGGCCCTTCTCGTGGTTGGGGGCGTTCATCAGCAGGGGATTCCGGTCCAGCGCCTCGGCGACAGTGATTGGGGCGTTCAGATACGGGGAGGGGATCACCGGCGGGCGCTGGCCGAGATCGCGACGAATTCCGATGACAATCAGGCGTTCGCGGTGCTGCGGCACGCCGAGGTCGGCCATGTCGACGACCTGTGCGCTCACGTCGTAGTGCACGCCCGGGCCACGCCGCTTCCGGCCGGAGCCACCGACGACGCTGCTCGGAGCCCTGAGGGCGTGGCGCACCAGCGTCCAGGCGACGCCCTTGTTGGCCGACAACAGGCCGGGCACGTTCTCGAGCACGAATGCCGCCGGACGCAGTGCGTCGAGGTAGCGGGCGACCTGCCGGAAAAGGTTGCCGCGGGCGGTCATTAATCCGTCGTGGTTCCACAACGTCGAGTAGTCCTGGCATGGCGGTCCCGCCAACAGGATGTCGCACGGCACATCCGGGACCTTCGTGTTAGTGATGTCGGCTTCGACGATGTGCGAACCGAGGTTGCGGCGGTAGGTCTCGACAGCCCAGTGCTCGTTATCGATAGCCCATACAACCCGAGCCCGACCGGACTGTTCGGCGCCCAGATCCATGCCCCCGCAACCCGAAAACAGCGAGATTGTGGCGTATCGCTGTGGCCGGCGCGACATCATGCGCTCCGCTTCTGCGGGCCCAGCATTGTCGTCTCGCGGCTGCGCGCTGCCACCACTCGGATCATCAACTTCAGGCTAGTGCGGTACAGCCCGCAATCGGGCCGCGCGATCGCGGACTGAGTGGTGCCTAGGCGCACCGCCAGCTGAGACTGCGTCAGCCCCGCCTCGTGGCGAAGCTCCCTCCGCCTCCCACCCACCTCGGCGCCCGTCGATTTGCAGCTCTCATCAGTGGCCGTCATGTGCAGCACGCTATATCCGGGGAGGGACATTCTTGCCGCACCACGCCCCTGCGCAGCGGAGAGGATCTTGTCGTGCCCACAACATCGCACGTCCCGGGGGCTTCGTCGCAAGCGCGTCGCCCCGGTCCGGTCGCGCTAAATCCGAAATACCCAGTAGTTGAGGTGATCCGACCTGAACCGGGCCGCCGTGTACCTCCAGACGTGCTTCCGCGATCGCTGCGGACGGCACCCGCCACTACGGCATCGGCCCAGCTGCGAAGAGCGACAGAGATGGGAGCGGTCGCAGCGGCGGCGATCGTCGAACGGCATAGAAGCGTTCGCATGAGTGGACTTTCTGCCTCAGAAAGCGGATTCGCGCACTCGCCGGGAGCCACCTCCCGGCGGCGGCCGCACCGTCCGCCGGACGAGAGCCCAAACCCATACGGCAACATCGCGACGACTAGCACTCCTTCTCGAGACGACCAGCACGATACAGCCCAGTACCCCACCGACCTCATATCCCACACCAGCCACAGCGTCGACACGACGAGCAGCAATCTTGTGCCACGCTGCAATTTCTCCGCTGAACTCGGCAAACCCACCGCACCCCAAAGTCGGCCCCGACACGGCCCTTCCGAGGCCGGGACTGTCACCGCGTCTCCTATGTTGGGGCGTCCGGACGGGCACAAGAGAGCGGGAAGGCAAGTGACCAACGACAACGCGGGCTGTCAGCCGCCGACCTGCTCGACGTCAACAGCGACCTGCAGGCTCCCCCATGGTCCGCCTGCTGTCCGCGACGAACGTCAGCCTGTATGCCACCCTGATGGACCGCCACCTGCCCGAAGGCGCCGTCCCCGCGACCGAGCTCGTCGTCCCCCTCGAACGCGACCTGCACGACCTTGAGGACGCCCAACCCGGCCTCGCGCTCATCAAGTCCTGGGCGGCCCAGGGATGGCTGCACCGCATCGTCGACGCCCGCGCCCGGCCACGACCAGAACGTCTGCTACCTCACCCAAGACGCCCGCCGCGCCCTGGACTTCCTGCGCGGCATGCGCCGAAAGGACACCATCGCCACCGGCGGCTCCATCCACGGCATCGCCTCACAGCTGCACCACGTCGCCGCCAAGGTCGACAACGACCCCGCCCGCGTCCGCAAGCACATCGAAGCCAAAATCGCCTCTCTCCATGAGGAACTCGACAAACTCGAAGCCGGAAGACGTGCGCAGCCCGACGTCACCGACTGCTACGAGGAGGCCAACGCCGTCGCCCTGCAGATGGAACGCCTCATCACCGACATCGGCCAATACGGCGCCATGATCGAACACGCCACCGCCGCACTCGACGAGCCCATCGACACCAACCTCGAATACCGCGACAGCCACCGCGCCTTCCTGCGGATGATCAACGACCCCGACCAACGCGCCGAATTCGAGGCCGACGTCGCCGCCGTCGCCGAAACCCTGCCCGCACTCCTTAAGGCAATGGCCTAGCCTCAAGCCACACAGTGCTTTCCACCACGTCCGTGCCAATGAGCGCCAAACGCGAGCACCTATGGATTCGCTGGACGTCTGCAGCACCACACTGTAGCGTCCGTCGCCGTACCGCAGACTCCCGCACGGAGGGAGCCTATGTTCACGCGATCACGATCAAACCGTGCATGACCGAGTCCCGAACTGCGCCTGCCCCTTTGGGAGAAGAAGACCGAAAGGCCGCTGGCGATCGTCGCACTGGCCTTCCTCGCGGCCTACTCCATCGAAGTCCTTGCGCAACCCTCCAAACACGTCACGGCAATCCTGGAGGCCTTCACCTGGGTCGCCTACGTCGTCTTCCTCGTCGACTACGTCGCACGGTTCACGCTCGCCACCGATCGTTGGCGATGGGTTCTTCCGCCATCTCCTGGACCTCGCCATCGTCGCCCTTCCACTCCTCCGCCCGTTGCGACTGCTGCGCCTGGTCGTCCTCGTCTGCGCGTTGCAGAAGGCGATCGGCGGAGCCGTGCTTGGCCGGGTCGCCATCTTCACCTTCTTCGGCGTCGTCCCGCTCGTCTATTGCGTGTACCTGGCGATTCTTCAAGCCGAACGTCCACTCCCCGACGCCAACATCCGGAACTTCGGCGATGCAGTGTGGTGGTCGATCACCACCAACACGACGGCGGGCAGCGACTTGCACCCCGTCACTGTCAGGGTCGAGTGGTCGCGGTGCCCCTGATGCTCGGCGGCATTACCCTCATCGGCATCGTCACCGCGACGATGGCCTTTTGGATCGTGCAGCGCGTCGCCGCCGAGGACACCGAACATCAACCAGCGACGGCCGCCGAGATCGAAAACTTTCGCACCGGTCTCGATATGCTGCGCAACGAGATTCGGCAGATGACCGATGCGCTCGCCGCGGAACGCGACGCGCCGCGAGCAGCCACCGTGGCATGTGTTGAGGCGACCCTCACAGGGATCTCCGCTGCCTCGATTGACTCTCTCAGCTGTCGCATCGGTGCCCGCGGCATGGCCTCCGGGGGAAGAACGGTACGCGCTCGCGAGGCCGCTCGAAGGTACCGATGGTGGGGGTAGGCGTTGGAGTGGAGGTCTGCGCCGGTGTCGAGGACGCCACCTCCGCCGACGGTGCCGTGGTGACGGGCGTCGTGGTCTGCACCGACGTGGCATCACCATTACCACCGCGAACCACGAGCACCGTAGCCAGCAGGGCAGCCAACCCGAACAGCACGATCGTGGTGGCTAGCAATGCCACCTGCCCACGGCTGAACCGCGATCGCCCGACCCGTGCCACCGGCACGGGCACCCGGTCGGCCGGGGGCACCATGGCCGCCGAGTACTGCCGCGTCGGCGTCGGACGGCTGGGCGCACCGGGTACGCGCGGCGCCGACGTCGGTCCACGGGACGGAACAGCGGCCTGGGCCGCCGACGTCGCCGCGGCCGCCATTGCGCCTGCCGACGCATACCGGTCCGCCGGATTCTTGGCCATGCCCCTGGCGACGACGTCGTCGAAGGCCGGGCTGATCCCCACCTGCGCGAGGCTGGGCCGCGGCGGTGGTGCGACCATGTGCGCGCTCATCACCTCTTGCGTGTCTCCTTCGAAAGGTGCTCGGCCAACGAGACATTCGTAGAGCAGGCACGCCAGCGAGTACACGTCCGCAGTCGGCCCGCCCGGCTGGCCGTTCAACCGCTCCGGGGCGATGTAGGCGCACGATCCCATGACGAGGTCAGCCTTGGTGACGGTCGCCTCGCCGCCGCCGTGGGCGATGCCGAAGTCCACGAGGTAGGCAAACGCATCGGCGGTCATCAGGACGTTCTCGGGCTTCACGTCGCGGTGCGCCAGACCGTTGGCATGCGCAGCGTCCAGCGCCTTGGCGACCTGACCGACGATCGACACCGTCCGCCTCGACACGAGCGCACCATTGGCCTGCAGGACGTCCCTCAGGCTGGGGCCCTCGACCAGCCGCATGTCGATGTAGAGCACGCCGTCGATCTCGCCGAAGTCGTGGACCGGGATGACGTGCGGCTCGCGCAACCGGGCCGCGATGCGCGACTCACGCTGAAACCGCGCCCGGTAGGCGGCGTCGGCCGCCACCTCGGGCCGCAGCAACTTCAGGGCGACCACCCGCTCGCGCCGGGTGTCATAGGCGCGGTAGACCTCGCCCATCCCGCCGCTGCCGATCAGCGACTGCAGCTCATATGGTCCGAACTGCGTGCCGACGCTCGCGGTACCCATTGCAGTCCCACCCTTTCGGAGCGCAAGCGATGGCCCGCTCCCCGGCGCGGGCGAAGTACGCCAAGGTTACCCATCGACAACCGGTCGACCGACTTCTGGGCGATGGAAAAATCAGCGCTCGCAAATGTGTTGCCGCCGAAATCATTCGGGCCCGAACCACGGGACCGCGCAATACGTCATGAAGCACCCGCGATGAGTTTCGTCCGCCCCGCCCGTCTACACCCGAGACAGCAGCACAACAAGGACGGAGACCTCATGACGACCACACAGCCCGGCCGCCCGCCCATCGTCGACCAAGCCACCTGGCAGGCCGCCCGCGACGAACTCATGATCAGGGAGAAGGCCCACACCCGCGAGGGCGACGCCATCGCGGCGGCCCGACGTCGACTGCCCATGGTCGAGTTCGACGGCACCGTCGAGGTCGTCGGAGCAGGCGGCCCGGTCCCCTTCCTCGACCTCTTCCAGGGCCGAGACGAGCTCATCGTCTACAAGCACATGTGGTGGGACGGCGCGCCACACCAGGGCCAGTGCGAAGGCTGCACCTTCGCGGCCTGGTACATGCAGGACGCCAGCTATCTCAATGCCCGCGGCGTCTCGCTCGCCATCGTCACGGTGGGAGCATGGGACGAGGTCGCTCCCTTCGTCGAGTTCATGGGCTACTCAACGCCGTGGTACTCGGTGCGCGGCTTGGACGAGCCGATTGGCGGCGAAATGGGTTACGTCACTTGCTATCTGCGCGACGGCGACCGGGTGTTCCGCACCTACAACACCACGGGCCGCGGCAACGAGGCGGCCCAAGGAGCCTTTGCCTTGCTGGACATGACGCCCTACGGCCGCGGCGAGGCGTGGCAGGAGAATCCCGAGGGCTGGCCCGAAGGGCGCGACGCCTGCTGGTACTGGCGCACGGATGCCGACGGCAACGCCACCTGGGGCGGCACCAGTCGACCGGTGCCGCAGTGGACCCGCCCGGGTGCGACCGCGGAGACGACGCTCGGCCGCAAGGGCTGACGCGGGGCCCAGTAGCCCCGCACGGGCGACGGCCCTATTCACGTCACACCGGCCACGAGGGTGCGAACGCTCTTACGCCAAGCGTCGGGAGCCACGACGACGTGCGCTGAGTCGATGACCGGACGAGTCGCTCGGAGTCACTCGTGCGTCGTAGACCCGTCGCAGCGCCACCGTCGCCCACCCGCAAGCCACGTTGCTGAACACCACGACGGTCCCCAGCCCTACCGTTCGTCCACGGTGGCATCGCCGTCATCGCGAAGCCCGTCCGTTTCACCCGCCCGCTGCCGGGTAAACCCCAGCAATGGAGTCAGCCCACTTCACCCAGGTCACTCTCGACGTCGACGGCACCCGCCGCAGCCTGGAAGTCGACAACCGGACGACGCTGCTCGACCTGCTACGCGAACACCTGGGCATCACCGCCCCGAAGAAGGGCTGCGACCACGGCCAGTGCGGTTCGTGCACCGTGCTGCTCGACGGCCGCCGCGCCACCACATGCCTCGCTCTGGCGGTCGCCCACGACGAAGCGGAAATCGTCACTGCCGCAGGCCTCGGTAAACCCGACGCACTGCACCCCGTCGCGCAGGCGTTCCTCGAACACGACGGCTTCCAATGCGGATACTGCACCCCCGGACAGATCTGCTCTGCCGTCGGCATGCTGGACGAGATCAAGGGCGGCGCACCCAGCCACGTCACCGACGACCTCGATCAACCCCCCGACCTCACCGACGCCGAGATCCGAGAACGCATGAGCGGCAACCTCTGTCGCTGCGCGGCCTATCCGAACATCGTCGACGCGATTCGCGAGGCAGCTCAATGATCCCCTTCGAATACCACCGCGCGTCCAGCGTCGACGACGCGATCACGGCCGTGGCCGACCGCCCCGATGCCGTCTTCCTCGCAGGTGGGACCAACCTGGTCGATCACATGAAACTCGGCATCGTCGCACCCGGCCTCGTCGTCGACGTCGGCCACCTACCCCTCACCGACGTCGACCAGATGCCCGAAGGGACGCTGCGCATCGGCGCCGACGTCCGCAACAGCGACCTCGCCGCACACCCGATCGTTCGCAGCCGCTACCCCGTGCTGGCCCGCGCCCTGCTCGCCGGGGCCTCGGGCCAGTTGCGCAACCTCGCGACCACCGCAGGCAACCTGCTGCAGCGCACCCGCTGTGTCTACTTTCAGGACGTCACGACCCCATGCAACAAGCGCAGCCCCGGTAGCGGCTGCTCGGCGATCGGCGGTTACGTCCGCTATCACGCGATCCTCGGCGCCTCAGAGCACTGCGTCGCCGTGCATCCATCGGACATGGCCGTTGCGATGGCAGCCCTCGACGCCGACGTCTTGTACGTCGACCAGGATGGTGAACATCGGCTGCCGCTCAACGACTTTCACCGTCTACCCGGCGACCGACCGGATCAGGACACCACGTTGCCCAAGGGCGCGCTCGTCGTCGCCGTGAAGCTCCCGCTCCCACCGGACGGCGCGCGATCGACGTACCGCAAGGTCCGCCACCGAGCCTCGTATGCGTTCGCGCTGACGTCGGTAGCCGCCGAACTCGTCACCGACGACGGCACCATCACCTCGGCACGCATCGCGCTGGGCGGCGTCGCCCACAAACCGTGGCGCGCCCGTGACGCGGAGCGGGCACTCGTCGGCCACGCCGCCACCGTAGAGGTGTTCCGCGCCGCCGCCGAGGCCGAACTCCGACAGGCGAAACCCTTGCCAGGCAACGAGTTCAAGGTCGAGCTCACCAAGCGCGCGATCATCGCCACGCTGAGCTCGCTTGCGGAAGGAGATCAGTGATGACGCTGCTCGAACCCCGCTCGATCGGCAGCAGGCTCACCCGCCTCGACGGGCCAGCCAAGGTCACCGGCACGGCCACGTACGCCTACGAGTATCCCGTCGACGCGCCGTTGTACGTGCACCCTGTCCAGGCCACGATCGCCAACGGCCGGGTCGACACGATGGACACCGCCGAGGCCGCTGCAGTGGACGGCGTACGCGCGATCATCACCGTGTTCGACGCACCCACACTGGCCGACACCGACGACGGCGACCTCACCATCCTGCAGGACGCCGAGGTGCACTATCGAGGCCAGATCATCGGTGGCGTGATCGCCGACAGCGCCGAGATAGCAAGGCACGCAGCGCATCTCGTCCGCACCACCTACCGGGTCGATGACCACGACATCGAGTTGCGCACCGACCACCCGACCCTCTACGCCCCGGAACAGATCAACGCCGACTACCAGACCGACACCTGCGACGGCGACGTCGACGGCGCATTCGAGCGGGCCGCAGTCACCGTCGACCAGACCTACACCACGCCGCACGAGCACAACAACCCGATGGAACCGCACGCCTGCATCACCACGTGGGACCCGCAAGGACCGACCTTGACGATCTATGACTCGACCCAGGGCGTCCACGTCGTCCGCCAAACGCTTGCCAAGTCGTTCGGACTCGACGAGGAGCAGATCCGCGTCGTCGCCAAGAACGTCGGCGGCGGCTTCGGCTCCAAGGGCGCACCCCACTCCCACAACGTGCTGGCCGTCATGGCGGCGCAACGCGTCCCCGGAAGGCCGGTCAAGCTGGCGCTCACGCGCCAGCAGATGTTCGACGTCGTCGGCTACCGAACGCCGACCATCCAGCGGGTACGACTCGGCGCCGAGGCGGACGGCACTCTTACGTGCATCGGCCACGATGTCGTCGAACAGAGCGCGACGGTCAAGGAGTACGCCGAGCAGACCGCCACCCCGACGCGCATGATGTATGCGGCGCCGAATCGCAAGACCAGCCATAGACTCGCGAAACTGGATGTGGCCGTGCCGTTTTGGATGCGGGCGCCGGGCGAGTGCCCTGGCATGTTCGCTTTAGAGACGGCGATGGACGAGCTCGCGATCGCCTGTGACGTCGACCCGATCGAGCTGCGGATCCGCAACGAACCCGACGTCGACCCGGAAACCGGGAACCCGTGGTCGAACAGACGGCTCGTCGACTGTCTACGGACCGGTGCGCAGAGATTCGGCTGGGCCGACCGCAACCCAAACCCGAAGGCGCGCATCGACGGTGAGTGGCTAGTCGGTACCGGTGTCGCGTCGTCGGTGTATCCGGCGACGGTCATGGCGGGCAACGCGGCCCGCATCGAATGCGTCGCACCCGGCCGGTACGGCGTGCACATCGGGGCGGCGGACATCGGTACCGGCACGTGGACCGCGCTCAGCCAAGTGGCCGCCGACCTCCTCGGTTGCGACGTCGACGCCGTCGACCTGCAGATCGGCGACACCGACCTACCGCCCGCCTCAGTCGAGGGCGGTTCGTCGGGGATCAGCAGCTGGGGTCGTGCGATTCATGCAGCGGCGCAAGCATTTCGGAGCGAGCACGGCGACGCTCCGTCGGTTGGCGCGGCGACGACGGCGGAGCCGCCCGAAAGCGACGCCGAGGAGAAGTACGGCATGTACTCCTTCGGCGCGCAGTTCGCCGAGGCTCGCGTCAACCGGTACACCGGCGAGATCCACGTCGCCCGCATGGTGGGCGTCTTCTCGATCGGCCGAGCCATCAATCCGACGACGCTCCGCTCACAGCTCATCGGTGGCATGACGATGGGGCTGTCGATGGCGCTGCACGAGGAGAGCGTGCGCGATCACCGCTTCGGCCACGTCGTCAGCCGCGACCTCGCGAGCTACCACGTCAGCACCCACGCCGACGTCCCGGCCATCGAGGCCACCTGGCTCGATGACGACGCCGACGAGCACTCCAACCCGATGGGCTCGCGCGGAGCAGGAGAGATCGGCATCGTTGGCGCGGCCGCCGCCGTCGGCAATGCCATCTATCACGCCACCGGCGTCAGAGTGCGCGACCTGCCGATACAGTGCGACAAGCTGCTGCCCTGGCTCTGAGCCGACGCCGCACACTGGCCTATCCTCGAGAACCGATGTCCACGACAGACGATCCCGTCCCCGATCGACGCTCGCAGCGTGCGGACTGCGGCGTGCACCGGCGTCTGTGACCACCGCGAGTAGCGGCCGCGAACTCGACGCGCTCCTCGCCGAGTGGGACCTCATCCCCGACGGTGACGCCGTCCGCTCTGCTGGCGCCACGGTGCGTCCGGTGCGCACCGACGACGGCGAAGCCGTCCTCAAGGTCACCAACGCCGCCGACGACGCCCACCTGGTGCTGCGCCGCTGGAACGGTGACGGGGCGGTTCGCTTGCTGCGCGCCGACCCACAGCGTCGGGCGGTGCTGCTGGAGCGTCTGGGGTCCGAGAGCCTGCAGAATTCGTGGGACGTCGAGGCCTGCCAGGTGGTAGCCGGGCTGTACGCACGCCTACACGTCCCGGCGATGCCCCAATTGCCCAGCTTGGCAACGCTTCTCGTGGAATGGGCCCACGAATTCGCTGCCCTTCCACGCAACGCCCCGATCCCGCACCGGCTGGTCGAGCAGGTCACTACCCTGTGCCGCGAGCTCGCCCACGAACCTGCCGACCGCGTCCTGCATGGCAATCTGCACTATGGCAACGTGCTCGCCGCTGACCGCGAACCCTGGCTGGCGATCTCCCCGACCTCGCTGAACGGCGACCCGCACTACGAACTCGCACCGATGCTCTGGAACCGCTGGGACGAGCTCGCCGGTTGGGTACGCGACGGCGTGCGGCAACGCTTCTACGCGCTCGTCGACGCTGCCGGGTTCGACGAGGACCGGGCCCGCGCGTGGACGTTGGTCCGCGTGGTGCGCGAAGCAGTGCGGGCGATGAATGCCCATGGCGACGTGACGCGGTTCGTCACGCTGGCCAAGGCGATCCAGGGCTAGCGCTCGGCACCGGACCTCCGGCCTAGGAAAATCGCTGGGCGGAGGTGTATCGAAGTTTCCCAGCTCTGAGCGAATTGGAATGCGTGCGACTCGACTCGTGTCCATCGGAACCGCCTCGCCAAGCGTGTTCGACGCCGACCTACCCACCCTCGACTACGACGCCCGCGCCGTGGAAGCCGATGACGTCGTTGAGCGGGCCGACGAGCCTGCCGATTGCCTGGGACGTGTAGCTCTCTCTCCCAGCCAGGCTGCCTATCCTCGCGACGTGACGGTCATCGGGGCGTGGACGCTGGATCCCGCGGTGCTGCTCATCGCGGGCATCGCGGTGGGCTACTGGCGGTGCCTGCGCAGAGCATCCTCGGGCGTCGGCCGGACCCAGTCCGTTTGCTTCGCAACGGGTTTGGTCTTGTGGACCCTGGCGGTGACGAGCCCGCTCGCGGTGTATGCGACGCTGCTGTTCTGGGTGCGGGCGTTGCAAGTGCTGGTGCTGATGTTCGTCGTGCCGTTGCTGCTTGCCGCGGGCGCCCCCTTGACCGCGCTGCGTGTGGTGTTCAGTGAACGGGTTGACGCGATCCTCGCGACGCGGACGGCCAAGGTGCTCGTCTCACCGGCCTTGACGTCGGTGCTGATGTTGGCGACGCCATGGCTGCTGTACATGACGCCGTGGTACGTCACGTCGCTCGTCCAGCCGGTGCTCGGCATCGTGATGCGAATGGCGTTGGTGGCCATCGGTTTCGCATACTTCTACGCACGCCTCCAGGTCGACCCCGTGCCGCGGCGATACACACCGCTGCTGTCTGTGGGCATCAGCATCGTGGAGTCGCTCGCCGACGGGCTGCTGGGTCTGGTGCTGTGGCTGGGGCCGCTGATCGCCGTCGACTACTACCTCGGCCTGCATCGCACGTTCGGGCCGAGTCTGCGCGACGACCAGACCTTTGGTGCAGGAATCCTGTGGATTCTGGGCGACGTCGTCGGGATTCCGTTCGTCGTGTTGTTGATGCGAGCCTTGGGCTCGGACGAGCGCACCCACGCGGCCGTCGTCGACGCCAGGTTGGACGCCAAGGACGACGACGCGGCTGGCGGACTGTGGTGGGAGCGGGACCCGGAGCTGCGCGAGCGCTTCCGACGATGAGTTTCGTTGCGGGGCGGTCTGCCTCGATAACCGAGCACCGTGCCACGGAGAGCAACATGACCGCCCGAGGTGACGACGGCGGCAATGTCCACCGATCGCCTTCATGTGCCCGTAGCTCGAGGGTCGATCAGAACGACCACGCCCTGTGCCACACTCGCGCGTCGCCGTGGCGATGCCCTAAGCCGTCATGGATCGTTCCAACAGCGCCTTGCCCGGCCCCTCGAAGGCGCTCAGATCGAGCCAACCCTCGGCCTCGTCGGGCAACTTGGTGACATAGCCGGCCCAATACATGTCAAGGAACATTCTCTCGTTCGGAGCGAGGTCGGCCGTCTGCGCCCATTCATACGCAGCCCGCGCGACGCGCGAAATGTGCGGCATCCGTTGCCCGCTGGGCGGCAACTCGATGCCACGGACGTCAATGCCCAGGAACTGGACGTCGACGAGCGAGCACTCACTGAAATCGCACCGCACCATCGCGTCAGGCCGCACATCCCATGGCATCTTGGTTTCGAAGTTGCGTCCGTCGAAGCGGATTTCTTCCAGCTTGCCGGAGAAATGGCACCCAATGAAGTCCGCATCGGTGACTTGCTCCTTGGCCAGCTTGACGTCCTCGAAGCGACAGTCGCGATACAGCCCGCCCAAGAGGGTGACCGCCTTGAGCTTGCCCTTGCGCCACAAGCAATTCGCGTATTCCACGCGCTTACCCTTGTACGGCGCCCCGCCGACGTTGGCGTTCTGCAGGTCCGCCCCCGAGAAGTCGCAGTCGGAGTAGTGCACGCCCCAGTTGCGCCAATCGCGAAGCGTCGCACCGACAAAGCGGCAGTCGTGCACCTCGGACAGGAACAGCCGCAGGTGATCGATCTCGGCGTGACTGAAGTCGATCGACGTCCACTTCGCGCTATGAAACTCTGGCGGGTTGTCCAGCGTCACGAATGAGTAGTCGCGACTGACGTCGCCGGCACTGACGTGCTTGGTGTCCACACCCGAGATGTTGGTGTAAATCGCCAGACCACGAAGATCCAGACGCCCCTCATGGACGCCGAACGCCACCTCTTCGAGCTGCGTGGGCTTCTTCCAGTTCTCCAACGCATCCCTGGCGGCGACGGCCCGCTCGAGCGTCCAGCGCTGCCGAAGCGCCTTGGCCGACGTCATATCGCGTCCCATGCCAATATCTTGCCCACACCCCAATCGGCGTAACGCTGCAGCAACCTACGCTGGCGCAGGCGACAGCACGTGGACGGCCTCGCGCAGCGGTTCTGGCGAGGTCGCGACTTCCCCGATGTAGGGGTGCGAAAGTTGCACGATGAAACAGCTCGGCGGCGACCAGCATCCCCAGCGTCGCGACCATCGTGTAGTGCATGACGGGTTTCTCGACGCCGTACACGATCGCGCAGCCAAGGAGTAACCCGCTCGTCAAGAAGATGACCGCCCATAGCGACCACGGTGGGCCAATGTCAGTGCGTGCCTGCAGCACCCGTTCGGTGCGCGCCTGACTCGTCTTGTCGAGGTTGGCGAAAGACGTTGCCAGCAGCTTCGTTTGGGCATCGGAAGTCGGCCGGACTTGCACGTAGGCGGCGTAGAGGCGTTGCAAGGCGGCATCGGCCTCGGGGTATGAACCGCCGCTCGCGGCGATGGGCCACTCGGCGAGGGCCGCATGCTCGTAGTCCAGCATGCTCTGACGCAGTCGGTCGCTGTCGGGCTTGTCGAAGAAGGTGAGGTCCCTGGCCATTTGCACCGCCGTTGCGCCCTCGATCCGCGACTTGCCGTCGGCACTGTTGATCTGACCCCACATCGCAGACACCACGAATCCGACGAAGAACGCGAACACGAAACCGACCACGCCGAAGGCGAACCTCATCGGATCGTTGTGCTCGTCCTTCCTCAGTCCAGGGAAGCGCCGCCGGACGATCAATTGGACCAGCACTGCTCCACCGGCGACGACGATGACGAGGCCGACCAACAGCAGCCACGACGGAAACGTGGTGACCAGCCAACGACTCACGATTCACCCTCCCTCTATGCGTCGCGCCGCTGACCCAACCACGGTGGCGACTGGGCGAGCCTCTCGACTGTAGGCGCGAATGCGCGTCATGTGGTCCGCTTCGTGGGCTCGTCGTTCCGGCCCGTCGAATTCGTCCGTGTCAGTTCCGGTCGAAAAGTGAGCAGGTGATTCCGGTCGAAAAGTGAGCACCCTTCTGATTGGAGAGTGATCACTGTGGAGGACTGGGCCGAGATCCGCCGGTTGTATCGGTCGGAGAAGTTGTCG